>Ga0208321_1000001_pt1 | contig 1111327 bp, 1130 predicted proteins | sample June2015DPH_4_15_FD_184692 | JGI IMG/M metagenome (GOLD analysis project Ga0208321, IMG submission 184692) | Peatland microbial communities from SPRUCE experiment site at the Marcell Experimental Forest, Minnesota, USA - June2015DPH_4_150... | ecosystem: Environmental > Terrestrial > Soil >...
AGGAATACCATACACTGGCTTGAGAACAGAGGAACGATTCCGGCGGTGGAGATCTCGGTCGATATAGTCAGGCAAGAGTAAGCTCAGGCTGAAAGACTGCGTGGGATACGCACCACGAGACACACACACCTCCCCCCAAAAAAACGGATAAACCCAGAAAAAAGAATAAACTGCGAACACAGAGTCAAATTATGACGCTCACATCATTAGAGCCATGCAGGAAGAATCAGAGTTCTATTATGCTGTAAGCGCGCGCTAGAACCCAACCTTTGTGTTTTGTGCTCCTCTGGTTGCAGCAGCGATTTCGATAACAAAAGAGCGCATCACGTCGATCCCTTCTCGAGTAGCCTGAGTCTTGCACGTCGTAGCTGTTGCTCGTCCAGTTTGTTGAAGTATTCTGTTAGCGCCTGCCTTATGGCTTCAGGCTTCGAGCCAACAACTCCTCTCTGGATTATTTCGTCCAATCTTCTTGCCAGTTCGCCTGTGAGGTCGAAATCTATTCTCGTGCTATAGCGGTCGTTCTGCATCCTCCACTTTCCCCTCTTCCCTGTCGTGGGTTTCGATTTTATCGTCGTCTGCTTCAGAGAGCAGCTGGTCAAGGTCTATGGTGAGTTCGGGGGGGCTTATAGTAGTGCGGGCAGCTGAAATTGAACTCGACGTGATTGGATGTCGACCTAAGAGTTTAGTGTAAGGTAAGCATTATTCATGAACGATAGTCAGTTTGCCAGAATCGAAAAACTCAGCGAACGATAAACTTCCGGGGTTCATCCAGCCAAGCACAGAAAACCACGGGGGTTCAAATCCCACCCCCGGCGCTTTCAACGTTACCCACCGTATCATAACTCTGGTTTTGTCGACCAGCCTCTACTGATTATACAAGCCGAATATTCGTGGTTGCTCCTCGGCGTCAAACATCATTACGTGAGCGCCTGGCGGGACGATGTTTGCAATCCAAGCGCTGATTGCTCCTCACTTCCTTATCATCCTTCGAACAATTCTGGAGAGTGGGGCCGTTGAGCAGTGCGGTCCCCCTACCATGTCCAGGTAGCTGTCATCCCATTTCTTAACGCGGATTCCGTTTTGTTTCAGCGCTTCAAGGGTTGGCTGTGGTTCGGGCGTAGGATATGACTATGCCCGCTTTTATGGTCACTATATTGGTTGCACCTTGAGTTTGTTGTTTGATATCTCAGGATTCTACTCATTTCGCGGAATATGTCCCCTTAGATCGAGAAATATGAGGCCTTAACGCGTGCTTGATTACTTAGGAAGCATCATTCGAACAGTTTTATCTTTGCGGGACTCTTGTCTCGAGCTGAGTCGATACATGATGGGCATGTTAGCTTTCACGCTCCTAGGGCATTGGTCGCACAAGTGCTTGCAACATACTTGACCTGGCGCGGCTGGTCAGTAACTTAGTTCATGAGAGAAAATCGTTTTCTGATTTTCCAAATTGAGATGGGACGAATGAAGAAGATAGCCGTGGTTACAACTGGTGGTGATGCGCCTGGCATGAATGCTGCCATCAGAGGCGTTGTCCGTATCGCCTGTTCAAAGAAGTTCCAAGTTCTGGGTTTCAGGAGAGGGTGGGAAGGCTTGATTACAAATATGTTTACCCAGTTGACGCCTCGATCCGTAGGCGGCATTCTACAATTAGGTGGAACAATTCTGCATACATCAAGATGCCCGGAGTTCGAGAAGAAAAAAGGAATCGGGAAAGCTGCGGAAACTCTCGCATCGAATCATATTGATGGACTCGTTGTCATCGGCGGTAACGGCTCTTTCAAGGGCGCTCTTGAGCTTAGCGAATACACAGATACAATGATAGTTGGAATTCCTGCGTCAATCGACAACGATGTCTTTGGAACAGAGGAAACCATAGGTTTTGACACGGCTGCAAACACAGCAGTCGCCGAAATCGATAAGATCCGAGACACGGCAGTTTCCGAGGAGAGAGTTTTCATGATTGAGGTGATGGGGCGAGAGAGGGGTTTTCTCGCGTTGGAGATCGGCCTCACCGTTGGCGCGGAGATAATTCTAGTTCCAGAAGTGAAATATCAAAACGAGAACCTCTTCGAGACCGTAAGAGAAAACATGGCCAAAGGAAAGAAGTCAGGCCTGATCGTGGCGGCTGAAGGAATCGGAGACACTCGTCTTCTTGCAGGACAGATCCAGCGAAACACAAAGGCAGAGGTCAGATTGAGCATCATAGGCTACGCCCAAAGAGGCGGCAATCCCACGGCGAGGAGCAGGCTCTTGGCCAGCCTATTCGCAAACAAAGCGATCCAGCTATTGTCACACAAAGACGGTAGCAGAGTAGTCGGATTGCAAGATGGCGAGATTGGAAGTGTGCAGCTTCAGAAATCATGTAATACGAAGAAAGTGTTGGATCCAAACCTACTTAGACTGGCTAATTTACTTGCAACATAAAAACACAACAACATCTTCGCGTGGAGGTCTTGATACAATAGCGAGCAAGGTTTGGGGGATTCGTAGCCCGATCTATTCGGTTGCGGCGTCCGGTTGTCATGTATCGGGGAAAGGTACAACTTTGACATTCTGAATTATCCTTCTTATCAGTTTCTTCGTTTCCTTCGGGCCCGAGACTGATATGCACTTAATACCCGTGCTCTTCATGATGTAGTCGTTCCCACCTCTGAACAAAGCATCCCCGACAAACAACATACCCTTTCGTTCCACACCGAGGTGTTCTTTCAGCTTCTTTACGCATAATGTCTTGTCAACGCCTTTTCTCGTGACGTCGATGGAGGTGGTTCCGCCAATAGATATCTCGAAGTTGGGCAGCTGCGTTCTCAGGAGCTTTCTAATCCTGAGACGCTTCTGCTGATTGGGATCCCATTTACGCTTGAATCGCAGCGGAGCCTTTTGACCCAAGGCGGAGAAAGTGAGCTGACTGCCCCTGTTCTCGAAAACTGGTCCGTAAGTCTTTGTTGGGTCAACATATTCGGTTTCCGCGAAGACTCTCCGGAATGATCCGAGTATTTTCTTGACATCCTGCGCGGACAGGGGATTAGTGTAAGCTTGAAAGAAACGAAGTCGTTTTCTGTCATAATAGTAACCGCTGGCCGAGCAGGTCGGAAACAGGAGCAAGTTGCGTAGGTTGCTGCTCTCTGGCAGTCCACTCAGGAATTGGCTCTCAAACTGTTGAAAAGAACAGCCTGAGGTCACTGCAACGTATCTTAGCCGGAGCAGTTCGCAAATCAGCGAAGCCATTTCATGATCGAGGTCTGACTTGCTCTTGGTTAGAGTACCGTCAAGATCGAAGATGATGATTTTCTTATGCGATATGGAATTCACAAGCTTTGATAGGACGAATTCTAGCTGTAGCTTTCTAAGGCTTCTAATAGCAATTTCATTGGGACACTCGCGACACAGCAGATTCTGTCTGCTCCGCCGTAGAAGACTTTGAGGTCATCCTTTACCACGACTGCACCTTCCGGGAAAACAACATTAGGTACCACTCCGACCCTTTCGAAGTCTTCTTCCGGTTCTAGGATGGGTTCCGGAGTTCGAGCGATCACTCGGAATGGGTTTTCAAGATCGAGGAGGGCTGCCCCTGCACGGTATACAGTGTTAGAATCCACGCCGTGATAGATGACTATCCATCCAGCGTTGGTTCGGATCGGCGGTGGGCCAATTCCAACCTTCTTCTCTTCCCACTTCCACTTTGGTTTCATGATAGTGTTTGCTTCGATGCGTTTGAGGTAGTTCTTCGAGTATGGGTTTTGCGAAACCCTCTCCATCTGCTTGATGCTATCATAGAAAGCCAATTCGATGTTTGGTTCTATTCTGTGTACAACGGCGAATTTTCCGCGGATGAGCTGAGGAAAGAGGGCGGCGTCCTTATCGTCGTAGTCCGGACCTACCAATCCGTAGCGTTCGTAGCTCCTAAAGTCATTTGTCGAGGCCAAGGCAATTCGTGGGCCTCGTCGCGAATACGCCGTATAGAAAACGTAGAATCCTCCATCGAAGGCTGTTATGCGCGGGTCTTCACAGCCCAGTTCTTCCCAAGTGTCAACCGGGGCGAGGGCAGGTTCCAGAGATCGGTCAACGATCGTTTCGCCGTCTGTCGTCGTTGCATGGCCAAGGGACGAAATGTTGTGTTTGTTGACCGCCCTATACAGTATGTGAATAACCTCACCGTTTTTTGCAGCTCCGGGATTGAAGGTGGCCATGATTTCCCATGCTATCTCAGCTCTTGGTTCAATGATGGGATTCTTGGGGCTTCGGACCAGCTTGACTCTCATATCATCACTTCATTGAACAGTCGTTTTGTGGGTGTGGGTCTACTGGTGCGAGCAGAGCAATTTGAACTCAACATTGTCCGACGCTGACCCAAACATTTTCTGTAAGATATGTGATATGCAGAGCGTGAGTTTAGTGTCTGACGAGAAAGGTTCCCCTCCTGGCAATCATCCGGTGTTCGCGGAGCCAAGCACGGGAACTGCGGGGGGTTCAAATCCCACCCCCGGCGCCATTGGATTTTCGTAGTTGGTGCTAGAGGAGTTTGCTTCGTTCCAGGAGAAGTTCTGAGTCCGCATAGTCTAAACCGTACATTTTTCTGATCACCAGAAATCGCTTCAGTCTCCACGCTAGCGGCACGGGGAACAAGAAAAGAAGAAGGGTTGTCCAGTAGAGAAGCCTACGGATTACATCGACTTGTCTACTATCTCTGCGGAGGCGGCGTTTGTCTTAACGGATTGAATTCCGTTCATGCACGCTTCCTTCGATTCGTAAGCCTCGCTTGACGCAATTACTTCACCGTTTGCAGCTACCAGATTGAATCTGAATTTTCCCGCCTTGTCTTTCTTGATCTCAAACTTTCCTGCCATAACACCTCACCTCCAAACACGACCATCATCTTGTTTTGTTCTGGTTGTTGCGGTCCTATTTCTACTAACCCATCAGCGATTTCATGTTACTCTGGGCAATAAGACCTCATGAAGCTCCACCCGGCGTTGCTGCTTGGAGTGGATTGCCGCTCATCATAGCTCGCATCGCAGCTTGCATGGCAGCGGATTACGTGTCTGAACTCGACGCTTTAGCGCGCATGAATTCCATCGCACTTAGCCTATCGAAAACCATGAGAATCAAACCAAGAGCGCCAATTAGAAGCAAGTATCTCCAAAGTAAATTCAATGGCCCGCAAACAACTCCTAGAAATCTAAGGACTTGTCGCGACTCCCGTTGCCCTCAGGAACTTCGTAAATTTGAGGTTTGGGCGCAAGATTCGGAGTCAAACTACTTATTTTGTTGCGAACAAGATTCCCACATGTTTACCATCGATCCGAGCAGCACCGAGTTGCAAAGAAAGAGGGGAGAGTCTACGAAGAATTTGCGGACAGAGGATGAGAAATGGAACGCGGTGCTAGCTAGAAATGGGAAGTTTGATGGGGCGTTTGTGTTTGCCGTGCGGTCAACGGGAATCTATTGTAAGCCGTCGTGTGCTGCTAGACGCCCCCGCAGGGAGCAAGTGGTCTTCTTTGCCGGACCCGATGTGGCTGAACTTTCTGGTTTTCGACCATGCCTACGTTGTCGACCTCGGGATGTTGGACCTTCACCTAAAACGGAATTGATTGCGCGCGTCTGCAAATACATTGAATCCAACCTGGACAGAAAACTCAGTCTTTCAAACCTTAGCGCTCAAGCAGGAATTAGTCCATATCATCTTCAAAGAACCTTCAAGCGAGTCGTCGGTATCTCCCCACGCGAGTATGTCGAAGCCCGTAGATTATCAAAGATGAAAAGTTCGCTAAGGAATGGGCAAACGGTAGCGAAGGCACTTTACGGAGCTGGCTTCAGCTCCAGAAGCCGAATCTATGAAAAGGCCCCCACTCAATTTGGCGTGAATCCGGGAACGCTTCGCCGGGGCGGGCTTGGACTCAGAATTGAATACGCAACCGTGGACTGCCCTCTAGGTCGTTTACTCGTGGGGACCACGGAGCGTGGGATATGTGCTGTTTGCATGGGCGATTCGGATGCAGTGGTTGAGGCCGCGCTCACCAACGACTACCCTTCAGCAGATATCCACAGAAACGATGAGGCAATGCGGGGCTGGGTTGGTGCACTTACCAAATATTTCAGTAGTGAAGAATTCGATCTCAACTTGCCTCTAGACGTTCGGGCCACCGCATTTCAATGGAAGGTCTGGAAGGAAATTCAATCTGTCCCATATGGCAAAACCACCACCTACAGCAAGATTGCAAACGCCTTGGGCGAACCTGACTCAGCCCGTGCTGTGGCTAGGGCTTGCGCGACGAACCCAGTGTCGCTTGTGATCCCATGCCACCGAGTCATTGGTGAAGATGGTGAGCTGCATGGATATCGCTGGGGCAAGAAGAGAAAACACGCTCTACTTGCCCTCGAACAGAGAGGTCACCGCGAAGCTGTCAAAGTTGTCTAACGCAGGCATTTGTGGCTTTCATGAAAACGAAATTCCCTACTAAGGTGACACTGCAGAATCCAACCACAGCCAATGGCGGAGCGCGGATTTTCAATTACAGCCTTGTAATAACTCTCAGCGTAATCTGGGGGTTGGCTTTTGTCGCAATTAGAAGAGCGGAGTTCGAGTTAAGCCCGGCCAACTTGACCATACTCAGGTGGTTGATCGCGTCTGGGGGCTTCTTGGTCTTGGCTCCCCTTTTTGGTAGGCCTAAGAACCCCGTTAAGAGACGGCACATTCCGCGGATTCTTTTGGTTTCATTTGCGAGTGTAGTCGGATACCATCTTTCGCTGAACTATGCTGAGACCATTGTGTCGTCCGGCCTTGCAGGACTTCTAATTTCCTTTGGCCCCATATTCGTCGTGTTGCTTTCGGCTCTCTTCTTGAAGGAGAAGATTGGAAGCAGGTTGATGTTCGCGTTGGCGTTAGCAGTAGCTGGCGCGGTGGTACTCTCGATTAATACGGATCTAAGCTTTCTACAGATTACGGGCCCGTTCGCGGTCGTATTAGCGGCATTCATGTACAGCATATTCTCGGTGGGTTCCAAGCCGCTTGTGAAGGAGTATGGTGCTTTGCCCACTGCAATATGGGTTGCAGCAATCGGTACGGTCTTCACTTTGCCCTTGGTATCGTGGAGCTTCCTCGCACAGGTTTTCACTCTCTCAGTTGTGGGATGGCTCTGTGTGCTCTATCTCGCGGTTCTGAGCACAGTGGTTGCCAACATGATACTCTACACGCTGATCGGTAATCGCGCCGTCTCCCGGCTCTCTGTGCAACTCTACTTGGTTCCTTTAGTAAGTTTGATTGGTGGAATATTACTGCTCGGGGAGAACTTCTCCGTCTTCACAGTCTTAGGGGCGTGTTTTCTGTTCGCTGGAACAGCCCTCGCCACGCACAGACACTGACTCATCCCACATGGGTTACTATGGAGCCTTATGGCGTTGCTGGCGCCATCAGGGACCACGTAGAGAAACAACCCGACAGTCGCTAAGTTTAACCAAAGATCAACAAGACGGTTCCCACTGCAAAATAGAATACGAGGACTAAAGTGAACCCTATCTTGACGCCCCTATGCCTTGCTGGTAACTCCCTCCCGAAGAAGTCGAAGGTCCCCTCTCCCTTGGTTAATGCATACCAGTAGACTTTGGCGTCGTATACACCGAAGATTAGTAGGGAGACGCCTACTAATTTCAAGAAAATGCTCGGTAACATGAAAATTCATTCCGGTAACGGCAACTCGCGGTAACGCCACATGTTTTCCACGCGCAACTGGAAGGATTGTTTTGAGAGTTGCTTCGCGGCATTGCCGAGGTTGTATCGGGCGAAGAGAACGCTTGCACAATCACGGCATATAGTTTGCACTGAATCCGTGTTATGTTTCCGCCCGCACCGGGTGCACTCCAAATGGGGCAGGAACATGCTAGAAGTAGTGGTGAAGGACCTCATTTACATTGGCTTCATAGTCCCCGAAGGGCGACGGCGAAATGAAAACATCATCCACACCATTCTCGTGATATTCCTTCACCCTTTCTCTTAGCTCCCGGACGGTGCCAAGAACCGCTAGCTTGTCAATCATCTGACGGCTCACGCTTCGTTTAACAGCGTCTCGATCTTTCGCTTTCCAAGCAGCCATCATTGCATTTGCCTCGGTAACGAACCCTAGGCTTGAGAAGAGCGCAGAGTAGGCCGGTGCGCTAGCATAGAAACTAATCAAATCCTTAGCTGCGTCCAAGCCTTTGCTGTCGTCCCCTAGAACGTATGAGTAGAGCATCACTGACAATGTCGGACACTCTTTTCCACCCACCTCTCGGCATCCTTCATTCATGAGTGAAAGCGCGTGTTTGATTCGGTCTGTTGGGTATAGATTCAATATCACCCTGTCTGCGAGCTTGGCCGCCTTCTTGATCATCTGGTCATTCAAGGCGGCTAGGGCGATCTTGGGCGGTGGCCTAGTTCTCAATCTCGCGTTAACGGGTGAGTAATATGGGCCCTGGTGACTGAATTTTTCCCCGGAGAAATATTGGTCAACTAGTTTTACGGTTTCCTCCAGCCTCTGCATTGGGTTCCTGAAGCGTTGGCCGTGCCAGTTCTCCACGATTGCCGCTGTGCTCACACCCAGACCGAGTGTGAACCTTCCTCCGCTGAACTCATTTAGAGTGGCCCCGAAGAGAGCCAACTGACTCGCCGACCTAGTGAAAACGTTCACAATGGATGTCCCCAGCGGGATCTTTTTGGTTGAACATGCCGCAATCGTGGCGAGCACTGAGGCATCGCGCAATGTTGTCTCACCAAACCATATCCCGCCGAAGCCCTTCCCTTCAGCTTCTCTACTAATCTCGGGTATCCGCAAGGAGGAAAGTTCTCCGTTGCCGCTTAACATAATACTCGTTGACAATGCAATTTGCCCTGCTATCCGAGTCTGGTTAAAAGGCTAATGAAATAGGTGGGTTAAGAAAGCATCTGGGTCTGAAGATAGTTGCACGAGGTCGAAATCACTAACCTGTCATTCACCTACGAGAATCGTACTGACCCAGCCCTAGACAAAGTCGACCTCGCAATTGATAATCACGACTTTGTTCTCCTTGCAGGCGCCAGTGGCTCTGGGAAATCCACCCTGCTAAAGTGCATCAATGGTCTGATTCCCCACAGGTACCTCGGCCAATACTCGGGCGAAGTGAAAGTAAGAGACCAGCCCGTACCGAAATCCCCCTTCCTCAAACTTTCCTTGACGGTGGGTACGGTATTGCAAGAGGCCGACAAGCAACTCGTATCATCAATTGTCGAAGATGACGTGGCTTTTGGGCCTGGGAATTTGGCGCTGCCAAGGGTGGAGGTTGAGCGCCGCGTTATGCACAGCCTCGAATCGATGGACATTCTTCAGCTACAGAGAAGGTCTATCTTTGAAATCTCAGGCGGCCAGAAGCAAAGGCTAGCTATCGCTGATGTTCTGGCAATGGAGCCAGACATTTTGTTGTTCGACGAGCCATTGGCCAACCTCGATTCGAATGGCGTTAAGCTCATGCAAGGCATCTTCCGAGATTTTCACGACTCGGGCAAAACCATAATCGTAGCTGAACATCGAACAGAGGAAGTTCTACGCGCCAACCCAACTCGGATTGTGGTAATCAACAAAGGCCGGGTTGTGGCCGACAAGAAAGACCCCGAAGCCCTAATCGAATTCGGCGACGTCATCAAGATTCCTGCTGAGTATGTTCTGCGTGGAAATCTTAAGACCGAGAACGAACTCGCAGCCCCCACGACGGAAGCCACTCCCCCAAAGAATCAAAAGTTAGGTCAGGAGCTGGTTCGAGTTGAGAACCTCAACTTCGAGTATCCCGGGGGAATTCTGGCGCTTAAGGACCTAAACCTGACCATTCGCGAGGGCGAAAGAATAGCACTGCTTGGTAACAACGGCGCGGGAAAGTCGACACTTGCCCTAAGCCTTGTTGGGTTACTGAAACCAACATCAGGCCGGGTTCTCGTAATGGGTCAAGATACACGCAACCAAACGACTGCCGAGATCGCACGTGCAGTATGCCTCGTCTTTCAAAGCCCCTTCTCGATGCTCTTCGCAAAAACCGTCCGCGATGAACTCAGTTTTGGCCCAAAGAACATAGGCGTTCCACCCGATGCAATTTCAAAGATCGTCCCTGAAACTGCAAAACAATGCTCGATAAGCCACTTGCTTGAAAACTCTCCATTCGCCTCGAGTTTCGGGGAAAAGAAGCGAATCTGCGTGGGTTCTGTGCTAACCATGGAGCCGAAGTGCATAATATTAGACGAACCAACCGCAGGTCAAGATTTCAAGAGTTATTCCAATTTCATGAACTTCATCTGCTCGCTAAGCGAGCGGGTCAAGTCCTTCGTAGTAATCACTCATGACCCGGACCTGGCGATTGAGTATACGGACCGTTCGATAGTCCTGAACGCTGGCTGCGTCATAGCAGACGGGCCAACTCACAATATTCTAGCTGACCCTTCCATCCTCGCGGCAGGGGCTATTCGGGAAACTTCCTTAATCGAAATCTCCCGCAAAATCACGGGCGGCAAATCGGTGTTGACTTTGGCCGAGCTCGCACAGGCCGCTCGGAAGAGCTAGCTCTTAAATAGATAGAGCACGGAATCGTCGCCTGTGAAGAAAATTGGGTATGAAAGAAATGAAAGAATCGATGTTCTCAGCTAAACAAATCGTCGCGATGGCAGTTGGCACAGCGCTCTACGCAGCACTAACAATTCCCTTCAACACGCTGCAAATTCCGGGTGTTGGCTTGGTGGCTATTAGGCCCACAGTTGCAATTCCAATGCTCTTCGGGTTTGTCTTCGGACCCTTAGCAGGGTTCGTTTCAGGATTTCTTGGCAACATACTGTCCGACGCAGTCTCCTTCGGTGGATTCTTCTGGAACTGGGACATCGGCAACGGCTTACTCGGCGCTATCCCTGGAATCGGGTACTTCATAGTCAAACGCACTAACTGGACCAAGGCACGAGTTCTAGCCACCGCCTCTGTGCTCGCAATTATCGGAGCGGTAGTAGGAATCGCATTTGCTGCGATGACAGATTTCGCCTTTCAAATTGGCCTTAGCACAATGGACGCTGCGCTCACCGAATTCTACACTGCTGCTGCAACCGACGCAGTGAACGGAGCCATCCTGACGCCGATTCTCCTGTACGCCTACGCAACGGCTACAGCTGGGCGTGCGCGACGGGTCTAGCAGAAACTAAATGATTCGGATCAAGTACTTTCCCGGGACAACATTCCTGCACAGGTTGGACCCGAGAACCAAATTCCTACTTGTTATTCTATTCATCTTCTCAGAAGTCGCCTTCCTCGACATCAGAATCTTGCTGTTCCCCTTCACCGCCTCCATCTTTCTCTACCTATCAGCAAGAATTCCTTTCAAAGAAGTGAAAGGAACATGGAGGTTTCTACTTACCATCATTGTCATCATTTCCTCGGTAAACGCCTTCTTCACATTCTTAGGAGTCTCAGTCCAACACCCCCACATCATCGCGGCATTCTGGATCTTCAAGTTCACAGTTGAAGGCATTTTCTTCGCCCTAGCGTCAATCATGCGTTTCCTCTCCTTGGCCATAATTTCGCTTTGCGTAATCATGACGACGGACCCAGGCCTTTACGCTCCAGCTCTGTCGAAACTTAGAATGCCGTACAAAGGTGCATTCGTCGTGGACCTGGCCTTGCGATACTTGCCAGTTTACGTTGATGAATTGGAAACTACGATGAACGCTCAGATGGCACGAGGCTTCAAGGTGAAAGCGAGAGGTGGGCTATTCGCTCGTATCCTCAATACAGTTCCGCTGCTCGTCCCGGTTGCAATCAACGCAATGCTCTCTATTTACGACGTGGCCGACGCCATGGAGCTTCGGGCCTTCGGAGCCGAAAAGAACCGCACATGGTACCGAACCGTCTCTTTCAAGCCAAGAGACTACGTATCCACGATCACCCTGTTCTCATTACTTATCCTTGCCATCGTTCTCAGAACAAGAATCACGACATACTGGATCCCCGCCTAGGCAGACCGGAATGTGTGTGCTCCGTTGGAAGCAAAGGATTTTTATTAGCCAAGCCTGCACGTTCCCCATTAGTTAATCCATATGGCATAAACGGGTCCGAAAAATGGAAACAGTTTCGCAACCACAGCTCAATTTCACGGAGAAGGCATTAGGTAGGGCGAAGGCCGTGCTGCAAAAGCCCGAGAACGTTGGGAAAGCCCTGCGGGTTTTTGTTTTCGGGGGCGGTTGCGCGGGCCTCAACTATGGTATGGCTATTGGTTTCGTTAAGGCTGACGATTTCGTCCTCGAGAGCGATAGCTGCAAGATCGTTGTCGACCCGAAGAGCATGGAACTATTGAAGGGAATGCAGGTCGACTATTACGAAAGCATTCAATCGTCCGGGTTCAAGTTCAACAACCCGAACGCTATTGCAAGTTGCGGTTGCGGCCTATCATTCAAAACAGCGCAGAAGACCGAAATGGCGCAAACTAAACCCTGCCACTGAACGAAGAAGACGCCTTATCGTGTATAACATAGGCTAGACAGCTTTTCAAAACTGCCTTATGCCCTTCGGCTAAGGGCCCTGCGGCGAGGACACTCGCTTGACGGCCAGTTGTATGTCCTGAGCTTTCACAGTCTTCCTTCCCGCATGCCGAGCCAGGCCAGTTGCTTCTGTCCCAACTTTGACGGCATAATCCTCCAATATCTTACCCAGCTCCTCGACGGCATCATCTCCGACCCTATCAGCTCCGGCCATTTCTATGAGGCGGCGGACTGCAGCCGTGGAAAGCTCTTCAGGAGGCATGAAAGAAACACGATTCTTCACGCGTGCGGTTCGGAGCTATTAAAACTTGCCCCGTGGGCCTAACACGGCTTGATAGCTGGACGTTTTGGATTCTCTGGCTTACATTGAGCGAAACTAACTCTTTTATTGTAAAAAACGCCTCGCTTCAACATGCGAAACTCACACATTACAAGTATGAAACCGGAGGGCAGAGAGCCGCCTTGAGCTACGGAGACGCCCACCTACATTTGGTGGACCCTGGCTTTGCCGGCCGCACAGAACAGGCCATTGATGATGCGACCAAGAACAAGGTGATGCGCCTTCTCTCAAACTCGGTGGATTATGAGACGTCAACCCAAACCATAGCCTTGGCGAAACGATACTCCCCGAGGGTTCTCGCGGCCATAGGAGTTCATCCATCGACGGTCATGAACACAAAGGATCAACGTCTGGACGAATTTCAGCGGCTGATTGAGGAAAATGCAGGGTACGTTGCCGCAATCGGAGAGGTAGGTCTTGACGGAAAGTATACGCAAGACGAGCAGGTTAGAAAACGCCAGTTGGAAGTTTTCAGGTTCTTCCTTGGCCTGGCCGAGCGTAGAGGGCTACCAGTCGTAGTCCACTCGAGGATGGCAGTTGATGAAGTGCTACGAACCTTGCAAGACTTCCGTCTCCCCAAAGTCTTGTTACATTGGTATGATGGGCCGTTAGACAAACTTGAGGTGATTAGAGATAGAGGTTACCTGATCTCGATCGGGCCAGCAGTATTCTACTCTCGGGCAATAAGCCAAGTTGCAGCTAACGTAGCATTGGACATGATATTGAGCGAAACAGATGGCCCCGTAAAATACCACGGACCTTTCGAAGGCCGGCTCACGCAACCTTCTTTCGTAATAGAAGTGGTACAGAAATTAGCTGAGATTAAGGGCCTCCACATTGACGCAGTGCGAGAAGCGGTCTGGAGCAATTTCCAAAAACTCATTCCGCAATAGGACTGTACAGTTCCCGCATTAGGGATCTGCCAAACTATCTCTCGTATTCTTGGCAGAATCCGCATTAGGGCTCTGTAAAGTCTGCATCGGTTATTGCACTTTGAATATGGCTATGAAGAAAATGATGCTCTCCGTATCCGACGACATGCTCAAAGCACTAGAAGCGGAACGAAAAGCAAGAAAACTAGAGACTGTACCAGAAGCGGTCAGAGCCGTACTAGGAGAATATTTCAAGAACAAGGATAAATCCTAACCAAAAAAGGCACGCCTGAAAAGTGTGTAGGGAGTAGGGCAACATTTCGTACGAGTAGCGTAAAGGTCAACTTCTATCGCCCGTGTTAGGTTACTCATACTGAATTTGATGTCTTGCACTTGATTTTCAAGGCGAAATGCTGAATCCACTGCATTATTCAAAATGGTTAAGATTACGTCGTCGGATGCAACACACGTAGCCTTAGCAACCAAATCCCTCTGAGCCTCAGTACCCTGCGCTACAACCTCGTCTCCCAAACGTAGGTAGCCTTTCTCGGCAGCGACACACGGGAACTTTGTTTGAAAGCGTTGCAACACAACAGAACGGTCTCTAACAGGGTCTCTCAAGTAACCTCTCCAAAATTCACTAAGCACGATGATGAATCTCTCATAATAGAACCAGTTGCGGTCAATTTCACCAACTATTTCTGTTATCGCGTTAAGTGTGGCCTTTTCAAGTGCGTGAACAAGCGAGTTATGTGAGCTGAGATTACTTTCTAATTGCTCGACCCTCTGAATTAGGGAAGGTCTATCAAGATTCAAATGGTCCTTAGCTTTTTCCCAATAGAGAGAATTTCTAGGGACATAGACATGGTACGTGTAGTCGTTGAAGATTGAAGGAGCAGTCCTCACTTCTTCCGGTTTTAGTTCTAGGTTGAATAGGGGATTGAAAACTTCCTGATTCAGATAGCCATAGTGTTTTCTTCGCTCGTCCATAAAAAAGGCGAGCCCTCTTCGATAGCGGTAACTAGTAGAACGAGAGCCGTAATTGTTTCCGCTAGTGCTACTGTTCCCTGCTGAGCGGTAAGGATGATGACTGCTACCACGAAGAACAAGACGACCAGAAGTTTCCAGCGTCGCATGGTTTACTCTAGCTTTTGTCGCATATTTAACACGCGACCAAAAATCGGCGTGAAACAGACCGAAGCCTGAAGGAAACACGGCTCACACCGTGAACCTCCCCGTCCCGTTGCCGACGGAAGTTGACAGAAACCAATCTGCCATCCAACCGACGACAACTTGACAGGGCCCGCATCAGCAAAGTTTATGTTGAGTGCGCTTTGCTCTTGGTTCGATTCAGAGCTGTTAGGTTTGGGGAAAGTTCGCACTGATACAGTGAAGCGAGTTTCTAGAGAGGTACTTAGAAGATTCCCCGAACGTTTCGCTGGAGACTGGGAATCCGACAAGCAGGCCGTTAGTGACTTGGTGTCTACGCAGTCTAAACGCTTGCGTAACAGGATAGCAGGGTACGTGACAAGGCTGAAGGTTGTCGAAGCGGAACGCGCGGCCGCCACTGAGGTTGCCGCTGAGGCTCCCGAAGCAACGGAACCAGACGAAGAATGAGGCAATAGCCTCATCCCCAATTCTATTTCCTTGCGGGAAACACTAAAAGGGCAGTCTATGCTCTCCCGAACGAAAATTCGAATTACCCCCGCAATGGGCGCAGGAAACAAATTCCGCTGGATAAGGTTGAGACGTATTGCACATCGTTGTCTGTGTTAAGCATGTTCCCGATGCCACGGACATTCGTTTTGACCCAATTACGCTCAATCTGATCCGTGAAGGCGTCCCCTCGATAGTCAACCCCTTCTGCCTCAACGCCCTCGAAGAAGCGATTCGGCTGAAGGAGAAGTTTAGCGGCAAAATCACTGCGGTAGCAATGGGTCCGCTGCAAGCTCAGGAGGGCTTGCGAGAAGCCCTCGCCATGGGCACCGATCGGGCGGTGATGGTCTCGGATCGGGAAATGGCGGGAGCAGATACCCTGGCGACGTCCTACACGCTTTGGAGGAGTATTGCAACGATAGCGCAGGCCGACCCGTTTGACTTGATCCTAACTGGAAAGGTTGCAATCGATGGTGAAACAGGCCAAGTTCCACCCGGCCTCGCTGTGAGATTTAGCATTCCCATCATTTCGAACGTCACGAAGATAGAGAAAGTCGACCTGAAATCACGAACCATAGTAGCAAAGCATAGGTTCGACGATGGCATTGAGATGGTCAAGGCGAGCCTCCCAGCTGTTCTGACTATTACTGAAGAAGCAAACAAGCCGAGAAAATTCACGGTCGAAGGCATGCTAAACGCAAAGAGAACAAACATCGAAGTCTGGGACAAGAAAGCGATAAACGCCGACTCAAATCTTCTAGGCCTCAAGGGTTCCCCGACAATCGTCAAGAAAGTATTTCCTCCCCCCGGAAGGAAACAGGGGGAAGTATTCGACGGGAACACGGACCCGAAAGCCGCCGCAAAATGGCTGGTCCAAAACTTCATCCGAGTTCACGCACTCGGAACCCCACCACCAAAACCCGCCGAAACCGTGCCCGAGCTTCCAAAAGAGAGGGGAAAGGTTGAGATTTCCGGGAAGTACGGCGAGGTTTGGGTCTACGTTGAACACCTTCATGGAAAACCCTCCCAAGTTTCATGGGAACTTCTAGGCGAAGGAAAACGGCTCGCAGAGATCTACGGAACCAAACTCGGGGCAATAATCATCGGCCACAATGTTGGACACCTTGCGAAGGAGTCGTTTGTTCACGGCGCGGACAAGGCATATTTGGTCGAGGATGAGCGCCTCGAGAATTACCGGACGCAGCCTTACGCCGTTGCCATGGAGGAGGCCGTTAGGAAATTCAAACCCGAAGCTCTCTTGGTCGGTGGAACGATTAGGGGCCGGGACCTGGCGGGCTCAGCAGCCACCTTCTTGGAGACTGGGCTTATTGCAGATTGCACTGGGTTGGATGTGGATATGGAGACTGGCACTTTCATGGGCACGAGGCCCGATTACGGCGGCAACCTCATGTCCACCATAATCTGCCCCAAGAACAGGCCGACTATGGCCAGCGTCCGCCCCCGCGTTATGAAGAGCCTGCCCCCAGAGGAGGGAAGAGACGGGGAGATAATCAACGTGGACTTCTCGCTCAAACCTACCGACCTAAACACTGAATTGGTGGATTTCGTCCCGATCGAGAAGGTAGACGTTCGCCTGGAAGATGCTCAGGTTATCGTTTCCGGAGGAAGAGGGCTAGGAGTAGCCAAGAACTTCCAACTAATCGAGGAACTCGCGAAAACTCTCCAAGCACAAGTAGGTGCTTCTAGGGCGGCAGTGCGAGCCGGATGGATAAGCCCCGAACACCAAGTTGGCCAAACAGGGTTTACGGTCAGGCCGCGCCTCTACGTCGCCGTTGGCATTTCCGGAGCGATTCAACACATTGTCGGTATCATGAACGTTGACTATATTGTTGCGATAAACCGAGATCCCGAGGCGCCCATCTTCAAGATGGCCGACTTCGGCATCGTTGGCGACCTCTTCAAAGTCGTCCCAGCCCTAATTGATGAGCTCAAGAATGTTCACACAGCTGAGTTGGCGTCATGGCAGAGAAGTTCGACTCAGTAGTCGTGGGCGCGGGCCCTGCTGGAATCGCAGCGGCCTATACGATGGCTAAAGCTGGGCTGAAGGTTCTCGTTCTCGAAAAAGGGGAGAAACCTGGCGCCAAGAACATGTTTGGCGGAATCATCTTCAGGCATCACACTGAGAAACTTGCGCCCGAGTTCTGGAAAACAGCACCGGTCGAGCGGCACGTGATCGAATATCAATATTGGTTTCTCTCAAAAGACTCACACCTACTGTTAAGTCATAGAAATCAAAAGTTCAACGGCCAGTACAACGCCTTCACAGTCCACCGTGCAAAGTTTGACCCCTGGTTCGCTAAACTGGCGGAGGACGCGGGAGCAGTTATCATCAACAGAACCACTGTGGATGATGTTCTGGTTCAGGATGGAACAATTGTCGGCGTCAAGACCGAACGCGGCGACATTCTGGCGGATGTTGTAATAGCAGCTGACGGCGTCAACTCAATGCTTGCCAAACAAGCGGGAATAAGGGAAGAGCTACCACAAGACGCCGTCGTACTAGCCGTGAAAGAAGTCATTGCAATTCCAAAACAAAGGATTGAAGAGCGCTTCAACCTCGGCACGGACGAGGGGGTAGCCGCGTTACTGGTTGGTTGGGGACCTGGAATGCACGCCGGGTTCATGTACACTAACCGAGACACGATCTCCATTGGTATAGCCGTCAGCATGCGCGACCTAGACAAGAGCAAGCAACGCCCGAACGTTTTGTTTGAACAATTCAAGAACCACCCGTCAATAGCCCCGCTAATCAAGGATGGGGAACTCAAAGAATATTCTGCCCACTTAATCCCCGAAGGCGGGTACGATTACGTAGCCAACATCTACACGGATGGGATGCTCGTCGTTGGGGATGCTGCGATGTTGGTCAACGCTGTGAACTGGGAGGGCACAAACTTGGCTATGACTTCAGGAATTATCGCAGGAGAAACCGTCATCGAGGCCAAGAAGAAGAATGACTTCTCATCTAGAACCCTAAAGAAGTACAGGGAGAGATTGGAAGAAAGCTTCGTTCTGAAGGATTTGAAGAAGTATAGGGGAATCCCGGAGTTCTTCTCATCAAACCCAGATTTTTTCACGGTTTACCCTGAAGCTCTTAACGAGCTTTTTTACATGTGGCATGTCGTGGACGATGAGTTCAAGGGGGACAGGATTAAGCGTATGAAGGCCACGCTTTTCAAACGGCGCTCAAGAATTAGCCTAATGCGAGATTTCTACCATCTCTGGAGGCTGTTCTGATGACTCAGCGTGTTCTGTCTATCGAGGACAAGCTGTACCGTAACCGCTACAAGGTCGACGAAGAATCACACCTGTGGATTAAAGATCCCAAAATGTGCCTGAGATGCCCTTTCGACTTTGCATGCATCAGGGTCTGCCCCACGGACGTATACAAATGGGAAGAAAACAAGATCACGATTACCTACGATGCCTGCGTAGAATGCGGGGCCTGCAGAATTGCTTGCTATGACGTCGGGTGGAAGAACCCGAAGGGCGGGTTTGGAATTTCTTACAAGTACGGGTGAAATCAGTCCCGCTATAACTTGACCGATTCGTAATTTACCTGTAGCATCTCGGTTTGGTTGCTCCAGTGAAACCTCGGCACGTGCCGCCTGAATCTCTTAAACCGTTGACTAAGCGCGTGGGTAACTATTGGGAGAGCAATCGTCGCGTCGGTGAAACACTGAACCATCCGAGAATGACGGTTGTACTTACCCCAGCTTTGCGCCTCTTCGAAGGTCGACCCGCTCAACCCGCCCCATTGGGGAACATCAGTCGTAAACTGAATCGCAAAGTCGTGCGTTCGGTCGTGACGGGTTTGGTAGCTTGCTATCACGGCCGTTTGTTGTATGAAATTCTTCGGAACACCCCCACCGACAATAATCACGGCCGTGTGGCTTGACTTCTCTGTAATCTTAGAACTCTCGTCAACATCCCGCATGTGGTCGACTATGATGCGGCGTCTCCTCCTCCTGTTTGCGAACATGAGCGAGAAACCTAACCCGCTGTCGCAAAATGCAGGGACGAATATGGGGACGCCCATTTCGTATGCTGCTACACAGATTCCGTCCCTGCCTTTTGCCATTCGTGAAATCCATTTGCCAAACTCATGCATAATCTCACGCGAGGAATACGGCCGTCCGGATTGGAGATGTGAAGAGAATTCTTTCTCTATCATTACGTCTAGGTGGTAGAATTTTCGCTCGTCGGCATAGACATCGTACATCCGGTCGATTCTGTTTCGCCTGAGCATTACGTTGTCTATTTGATCTGTTCCCTGGAAGTGTTTGCCACCGATAGTTTCGTAAGCATCATGATAGAGTGTTGCACCTGTCGTTACGAGCACGTCGACCATTCGCCGCCGTACTAGGTAGGTGATTAGTTCACGCATTCCTGCGGGAACCATGGCACCAGCAAGGCCTAACCATATCACGACCTCGCGTTTCTTTAGCACCGCCGTCCAAGCGTCCGCGGCTTCACCAAGTTTCCGACCTTGAAACCCTGTGAGCGCCATATCGCCAAGTAATTCACTGATTGTTTTCTCCGGTTGAACTTCGATAGGTCGGGTAGGATGCCTTAGAACTTGTTCTCGCTGCAATGTTTCCGCCCAACTAATCCATATTTAGTTCAATTAAAGTCTACGAATTAGGAAATTCGCGTGCGATTTATGATTCTCCAATAATTTCAGTAATCAGCTTTGCCTCGCTCGCACCTATCTTGCTATCTCCGTATTTCTTCCAATGCTTCTCGAACCGGTTTATTATTGCGAGCACGTCGGGTAAGGGCACCCAATCAGAAGTTATCGGGTAAATCTTCTCCGCTATCGGAGATTTCCCCAGCGCCTTGACCTCACGCTTCACTTGTTCCAAGTTCATAGGTTCGCCATCCGAACCTCCATATGCTTCGCGAATTACATTTTAGCTTATTCTAATAGTGGAAAGATTCGTTATTTCAGCGCTTTCGTGGCTTTCGAAAACAGTTGTTTGTCGTAGCTCTTCGCTTCGATGATCGTAACTTTCATTTTTCTCCTAAACTTGGTTCTTATTGCTCGCGCAATTCTGCCTTGCCATGGTTCCTCTACAAAGATTAGGCAGCGTGCGTATGCTGCCGCTTTCAGGTATTCCGTGATCCGTTTCAGGGCGTTGTTTATCGCCATGTTGGTTGGTGAGATGGCGCTCTCTGTTTGGGAAAGAGGGTAAACGTCGAGTAGTTCTTGAGGGACTATTGCAAATGTGAGCCCGTACGCGCAAATGTGAACGTCGCTTCGCCTCTCGAACCTTCGTAGCGGGGTTTGGAGGTTAGAATCCTCTCGGAATGGCTCCAGCTGGGATTCGGGCAGAAGAATCAGTTTCGTGGCGCGAGTCGGTGGACGGTATCTCTCGAGTAACCGCTTTTGGTACCGAAGAACTTCTGGGCGGCGTAGGGAGGTCTCAGTGAAGATGAATGGGCCCTTCTTTTTTCTTACGGGTGTACCTTCCTCCAGATTCTCAGCGTAAGTTAGCAGTCTCTTGAATGCGGTGTGAAGGGCAGGGTGAGCTCGCGACCTTGTTTCAACAAGTTCCCAGAGCCTTCCATCAACTATGGCCTGCTTGATGGTTTGCAGCTCGCCCATGCATGTGTATAGGTTATGGGATGCCAGGAAACGGTCCCGATCCATCAAGAGAAACTTCTTGACTTCATCAGGAGTTTTCTTGTGGCAGGCGGGGCAGCTGCAGGGGAAATATTCCAAATCCTCAATCTTTGCTGTACCTTGAGTGGTCATGTAACGCCCGTTTCGAGCGAAGAGCGCATAGGAGGCGGAATCGAAGATGTCGCAACCTAACGCCACCGCCAATGAGAACATCATGGGATGGCCCGCCCCGAACAAGTGCAGGGGTCTGTCTGGGGGCAAATTCATTTTTGCGGCCATCACCATATCGACCAAGACGTCGTACCGATATTGTTGCATGACGGGAGTTGGGCTTCCGAGGGCGTAGATCTGGAAATCCCGCTTCGCCATTTCCTTGGCGGAGTAGGCTACAAGGTCCGGAAAAACGCCTCCCTGGATGGGCCCTACCCAGAGTATGTCCCGCCGCTCAATGACCTTCAATGATTGGTCTGCCCTGCGTAAGGTCTCCTCAACAGTCCACTTAGCTCGGTCCTTGGACGCCTCCTGCCCTGTTGGCACGTCGAGTATGACCGCCATATCACTGTCCAAACGTTCCTGAAAGTGGATGATCTCGTTCGGTTGAACTTCCACATCGCCGTACTGAAGAATCTGGTAGGCACCAGAATCTGTCTCGACCACACCTTCGAAGTTCAGGAGTTGATGTATCTTCGGAACGTCCTTTTCTCCACGAAATTTACGCCACACAATGTAGGAGTTTGTGATTAGGGCGTCATATCCGAAGGTGTCCTGCAAGGCTTTTGCTGGAATTATCTGAGAATTTGGGTTTACAACAGGCAGAAGTAACGGTGTCTGCAGCGTACCTCTTTTCGTTCGCAGTAGCCCGATTCGGCCTAGAAGGTCCTTGCTACGAATCTCGAAGGCCATTCAGAGTCGAGCTTCGCTCATTCAGTTGACTATCTATTTTCTTGGGGTTCGGCTGCTTAGGGTTGGGTTTGGGCTTTGACGAACTCATCGTAGACCTTTTGGACCCTTTCGGCTGCGGGTCCAGTGCCCTCAATTATTCCTTTTTCGGAGACTCGGATTCGATCCATCACGACTATTATTCCGGCCCCTTCGTTCACTCTTACCATTCTGGGAAAGACTCGTTCTAACCTATCCGCCAAGGCTGGTAGGTTGAACGGCTTCTCGGTGCTGAAAATCTGCAACACGGAGCTGCCGTTGACGAAGAGTTTGTTGAGAATTCGCCCCGAGTCATCTCTGGCACCACTTAGGCAGATGTTGAGGGAGTGGGGGTCAACTCCTGAAAGAACACCTGTGTAGTTCTTTCCGTCCGACGTTACGACGGTAATCATCTTTTGGAGCTGGGCTGTAATTTCTTCCATAAACCTGCGGTCTGGTAAAGATGACATTGAATTTCGCCACAACTCATAGCGCGTCAGGTTAGTAACGTTATCGGCGTTCGGCGTTAGTGTTAGCCTTCGGGTGTTGCTCTTGTGTTTTCGTTTCCTGTAGGACTTGTCTTGCTTCCTTGGGGTTTTTGGAGTGAGCGATGACTCTCGCGTCCTTTAGGTTGACTCGTCGCCCACAGTACGGACAGGAGCGAGTTTTCTTATCTGAAACCGCGAGCAGAAGGCGGCCGCAGTGCGTACAGGCGACCACGAGGTAATCTTTCTTCGGCTTGGACACAGGCCTACCACTCCAAGTATCTAGCCAACGAGTGTTCTTTGTCCAAGGTCGCAATCCAATCAATCTTTACCCTTCTTCGCGCCGGCTGAATTAGAATTCGCTTTGCAGTAGCCAGGCACTTGTTAACAGTAATGTGAGACGTATCCACCTGAACTACTCTACTCAACCCAAACCACCTCACTGCATTGATAAGGCACACGTCCAGCATTTCTGCCAACACGTTTTCTCGAATTTTACTCTGCTTCCACTTCTTCTTACTTAGACGCTCCTCGAGAATTCTCGGGTGACACCGAAGCACGAAGATGAGTTTCACTAAATCCTTCGGGATGATTCCTTCAGGCATGTGCGTATCGACGATTGTCGGGCGCCTTGTCTGCAATAAGAGACGGTTCAGGCTTGCGTGTACACGAGCTAAGTTGACAACTCTGGACTCTCTCTCCCAATCAAAGCCTGTGTACAGTTTGCGTTCTGAGACGAATTGTGTGAGTGCGACGTAATCTGCGCCAATTTCTTTTGCGAGCTTCTTAGCGAAGGTTGTTTTGCCTGTTCCTGGAGTTCCAGTGACTATGATTGCTTGGCGTGCTGTCTTTCTAGGCACTTTCATTTTTCTGACCGTGGCCTCGGCTCCTGTTTACGTAAATATTCCCGGATTCCTTCCTTGATGACCTTGTAAAGTTCGGAGTATGGAAGAACCTGTATGGCCTTTACGCCTTTTTCGATCATGTAATTTGAAAGGAAGGCTTGGAACCGCTCCTCTTCCGGGTTGATATTACGAATGTACCTTTCAAACATTCGCACTATTCGTGAGCTTACTCGGGCAAGGTATTCGGAATTAGTTACGGACAATCGGGCGCACATCTTAGGTTGCGCGGAACACTGGCTCATGCGAACGAGGAATCGAGCGTCGCCTGGTCCTTTTGGTTTAGTTTCCACCCCGCAGCTCCAGCGTTCTCTTTGACGTGATCCAATCGACCCGCCTTAGGTATGGCTACGACAGGGTCTTTCATTATGAGCCAGTTCAATGCCACCTGTGATCTCGTCTTCCCATATTTTGCTGCAATCCTCTCGAGCACCTGCCAGCGTTCACCACGCCCTCCTCTTGAAATTTCCCCGCGTCCGACTGGGGAGTAGGCGATTATGGTAATGCGCTCTTTTGCGGCGAAGGGAAGCAAGTCTTTCTCGATCGACCTATCCAGCAAACTGTATTCGACTTGATTGGCAGCTAGCTCTGTTTTCGAAAGTGCTGCTTCGGCTTCACGGGTTTGTTGCACAGAGAAGTTGCTGACCCCGACGTGGCGCACTTTGCCCTCCGCAACGAGGCGCTCCATCGCCCTCATGGTTTCCGCTATAGGGATGCTCGGATTGGGCCAATGCACTTGGTACAGGTCTATGTAACTTGTCTGGAGGCGTTTTAGGCTGGACTCGCATGAACGTAGCACATGCTCATACGAGAGGTTCTCCGCTGAAACTTTAGTCGCAATGAAAACGCTCTCTCGTTCATCCGCAGTGGCTTGGGCTACAACCTCTTCAGAATGCCCCGCGGCATACACCTCTGCGGTATCAATGAATCGCATTTCCAGTTCCAAACCCAGACGCAATGCCCGCACCGCCTCCTCTTCCCCTCCGAGGTGTTTGCTGCTGAGACCCCCCATACCCCATGTTCCCAAGCCTAACACTGGGATCTTGACGCTGCTCTTCCCGAGTTGCTTGAAATCCACACCTGCCACCCCTGCTTAATTCTAATAACAACCTCCTTGATAATGGGGGGCTGATTTAGATTGCGAATCGGAAGTGTGGATGACGCAAAAAGCGTCGTGAGGAAGTACATAATTGGAACTAGGTCGCGGCACGGGAAAATTGCTTCCATAACTATTGAAGAGGAACCTAAAGGCCCAGATGACAAAGGTGTATGGGTTGTGAAGGGAACTTTCGTTACGGAAGAGGGCGAGAAAGAAGATTTTACTGCTGCTGTTACGTCTCGGGGCGAAGTAACGATGACACTACCACCCACTCCTAAGAGTGGGAAAGTTCCCTCAAAATTCGGCAGGTAAACGTGGGCTCTTTCCTTAAGAGGGACCAAGCCCCTTAGCTATGATGGAGCTTTATCAATTGCCATACATGCGATCGAAACCTAAACCAAAACCGCCGGCCTATTGGACCAAGGGCACAGTCACATGGTACAGCCGTTACAACAGTGACGGCAGGCAGGAAACCTAGATTCCTCGAGTTTTCGTCGACTGCCGGAAACATTGCACACATGCTCCTTGACGATTAGAAGAACCGCGGCATACGCCGAAGTTTTCTTTGCACTCAGTGTTTCTTGCTTCTTCTGTCGGACCTATAGATGATTATGAACAACACGAACAATATCAGGCCAAGTAGATGGGCTAATTCACAGTCTGAGCAAATAGCGTGTATTATCGCAAGTTGAATGTAGTCCAAATAGATGATCGCGGGCACGCACAACGCTCCCACGGCGAAGCCGATCGTTGACGCCCTTCGAAAGCCGTATGCCCTCATGCCAGCGAGCAAGGTTAACAACGAAAACCATCCAACCGCAAGCAGGTGAATCGGGACGCCGTAGAAATAGGAGAAGGACGCTTGAAATACTGCTAGACATTGTGAACCTCCGCCGATGCATGCTGTTAGAGCATTAACGGTTATGTACCATTGAAGCAGGTACAAACTGACACCTGCACCGATTATCCCTACAACAATGGCTCCAATCACAGCGTGTTTCAACATTTTTCTCACTAGAATAACTGCAGGTTTGCCAACTGAGACTCTTGTCGTATTGAGTGGCTCAGCTGGCGTTGGTAGCGTTGGTGATGGCGGCCGCTATTGTGTCTTCGGCCTGTTCGCCCTGAAAGGTTGTGAAAACTACACCGCTCTTGCCGATGATGAAGAAAGTTGGGGTCGAATTAACTCCATACTCAGTATTCATAACAGTGCCCGAGGAATCGTAGACATATGTCCATCCCGTCCCATAGGTGCTAATGAATTTTGCAGCATCATTGGCCGACGCAGGGTTCCCATCCGGGCCGTTCCATGGTCCGGCAACGGAGATGAAAACAACATTTGGGTTGTTTTGATACTTGGTGTATAAATCCTGCAGGGCCGGAGCCATATGTTGGCAGTGGGCGCACCAAGGTTCCATGAACTCGAGGAATACAACCTTGCCCCGGAATGATGATAGGCTGATACTCTGGCCGGTTAGGCCGTTCGGTCCAACTACGGGTAGGGTGAAATCTGGGGCTAAACTAGTTGACGAGGCAGTGGCAGAAGTCACAGTGGGCTGAGGAGCCGGGACGGAGGGTTGTACGACAGAATAGACTACCCAAACGGCGACAATTAGTATGATGGGTATGGCTACTTTCTCAGCCTTACTCAGGTGCATACGGTCACTCTTTCGGTTTTCCTTTTCTGGGCGACGGCTCAAGTTTTCTTCTCCTATGTGAGAGTACGCATTTCGCGGAGTATGATTAAGGTTTTCTCTCGAAAGCGTAGAGAGGCCGACTTAGCTTAATCCTCTCATCTTCATCAAACCTCGCTTTGCATTGGCCTAGAAAGTGGCCTTCTTAAGTCCCCAATTCTTGGCCCGTGTAGCCGGCAGACCGAACTGGCTCGCTCTTGCAGCCTGAAGAGTCTGCTCGGTTGCCTGTTAAGTCATTGAAGATACGATAATGTAACTGCTTGGACAAGCGCCGCCGTTAGGTGCTGCGTGGTAGCCTTGAGAAAGTTGACCGGTTACTGTGACCTGTGATCCAATGGGTGGATGGGATGACGGCGAGTTCGCCAGGTAGTAGTGGTGCGGGGGCGGGGATTCTGAACCCAATCTACCGGTAGACATAAGCCGGGGCTTATCGAGGTTGATGTAGGAGAACCGATAAAGCATTGATCGTTGATCACTAATGGCGTTGTTTAGCCATGATGTCTAGGTTCGAGAAGGAAGGACAACGATTTGTGTGTGATAAGTGTGGTTTTGAAACGAACAGTTCAGAAATCTTCCCTTTACACAAGAAGAATTGTCCCAGAGTCTAGCTTCCTCCGCCTGGGCCATGCGAACCACACACAAAAACCCCGGTTCAATTTCAGGTGCGCACCATTAGATTCACACACAAAGAAAACTGAATTGGTTGGAACGGAAAACTGACGATCACAGATGTTCCCTAGCTGACTGCAGAAGGGTGTGTGTGCGCACCAGTAGACCCACATATACACAAAATGACGGTTCCCGTGATTGTGCTTGAAGTCAGGGGACATCCGAAGATAACAGTCTTGTAACGCTCGACAAATCTCCCTGGGGATGGATCGTTAGAGTGGCTTCGTAACTGTCAGCCTCCGAGCGTGCCATTTGTGCACCGGAAACGTTACATGCACTCACCAAATCTCTAGGTGTTACTTGGGAGTTCCCAATCTACGAGGCAGTTGAGCGCCTGTTTGACCGCCGAGTCTGCGACTACCGTGCAAGTTGAATTGCCCGTCATTGGGCAACTGCTGCACCGCCCTGTGAAAGCTGGCCAAGTTCTTGTGTTCATATTCGACGCGGATTCACAATGGTTGATGCTCATTTTGAATATGGTGGCCGAAATGCTTCGAAAGGGAACGGAGGTTCTATACATATCAACCTCAAGACAATTATCAGATATTCGCGAGAATTTTCGCAGGCATGGTTTGGACACGTCTCCATTCGAGACGAATGACCGCTTGGTTCTTTCTGACGCATTCACCTTCAAAACCGGCCGCCAATCGACTGAGAAATACCACTTCCCATCCCTCAACATAGCGGACATTAGCCTAATCTCAAGTAAGTCTCTCGACCAGTGGGCGCCGGGAAGCGTTAGGCTTTTTGAGAACGTTTCCGAGGTTGTGGAGGCGTCTGATGAAAAGAGTTTTCTCAAGTTCTATCGAACATGGATTTCTAGGTTTGTTACAAAGGGAAGAATTGTAATTGACGGGTTTGTCCGCGGGGTCCATTCTGATGCCTTGTACACATCAGTGATGACAAGCGCCGACGGAGTCTTTGAACTGAGAACAGAAGAGATCGAAGGCCAAATGGAAAACACGTTGCGAGCCCGAGCTTTCAAAGGGGCGCCTGTGGATACAACAAAGCACATTCTTCGTGTTGCTGAAGATCTCTCAGTGAGCTTGGAGGCTACCAAGAGGAAGAGTCAACTGTAACACGAAAACTGGTTCAAATTCTGTTTTCTAATCTTAAGCCGCATATTGTGCGAAAGAAATCAGGTATGTTTGGGCTTTGCATTTCGGGATTCTTGTTCCGAATTTTGGTAACTGTTGCGGGTCTCCTAGAGAACTTGCTGAACTAGCTGTTGAAGCGGAGAATTCTGAGTGGGATGGCTTCTTCATCTTTGACCACATTCTATACAGTAACAATGAGCACGTTCCATTAGTCGACCCTTGGATTGCTCTAGCAGCTATTGCAATGAATACAAAGCGAATACGAATTGGACCATTAGTTACGCCGCTCGCTCGCCGTCGACCGTGGAAACTCGCACGAGAGACCGTCTCAGTTGATCATCTATCGAATGGTAGGCTAACACTTGGTGTCGGCCTAGGTGATCCAGCCGACGTGGAGTTCACGTCTCTTGGTGAGAATGGGGAAGATGGGATACGTGCCGCGAAACTCGATGAAGGATTGGAGGTACTGGTTGGGTTATGGCGCGGTGAATCATTCAATTACCTCGGGAAACACTATGAAGTACGAAATGTTCAGTTCCTGCCACGCCCTTTGCAATCGCCTCGGATTCCGATTTGGGTGGCGGGTAGGTGGCCGAGAAGAGAACCTTTCCTTCGCGCTGCCCGATGGGACGGTGTTTTTCCTCTAGGATTAGCGCGAGGCAGTAAGTTAAATCCAGATGAAATTCGAAAGGTCCTCTCCTTCATTAGAAAGCATAGAGCGGACACGTCTGCATATGACCTTGTTGCCACATCTGGTGACAATGGTCAGGTAGACGATAACGAAATGCTGCGCGCATATGCTGCCGCAGGCGCTACGTGGTGGATGAAAGACATGCGCAGATGGCGCAACTCGCGCGAAGAGCTAGGAAGCCGAATTCGCAAGGGACCGCCTAGAATCTAGATACCTTACCAACCAAGATGCATGAACTAGTGTACGAACCGAAGAGATTCAACACGACAGAGTTGACTTGAATGTGGCGGGTCAGTTTTCCCGGGAACTAGACTAAAACGGGTTTGAGGTAACGGTTCGTATTGTGGACATTAATTGTCTAGTGTGTTTGCCTCAGAGTAACATAGGTTCCACACAAAATTACACCACCCTCACAGGGTGGATCCACCCATTGAGGGGTGGTGCCAAACGGTGCCAACAGTGCTGGTCGAGCAACCCAAAATCCACTTCGAAAGGCCGACAAGGCGTGAATCGAAACAGGTTCCTAAACGAATTTCTCGATTAATCCGCGTTCCTTCTTGTCTAGCATATGTTATACTTGGGTCTGGTTGGTGCGGGGGAGGGGATTCTGACCCCACTTTACCGGTACATAAAACCCGGTTCAAATTTCGCTTGCCCGCACCAGCTGACCCCCCCAGAAAACTGGCCTGAACATTTTCAATGCTCCTAAGCGACCTCGAGCTTACTTGCGTAGGCCAAGGCTTGCTGAAGGTTCATCGCTCGCCCGCGCGTTTCCTTGAAAGGGATTTTGACTAGTCGTTAAACCTCTGTCTCGATCCCTTCGCCTGCACGAATGGAAAGTCTTAAGAAAAAAGGAGATGCCACCCTGAGCGAGAATGATGCAATTGGATGATCCGCCAATCAAATTTGATTCCTCGGAAAAAGGCCACGTCATAGAAGTACCGGACTTCCGTTTAGTCAAAACGGGCGCTGGCATGTTGGGCCCCTTTCTTCATTACGAGAATCGATATGGTAAACTATTCATAACGCCAAGACGAGTACTGTTTGCAGAATACTTGCTGCAGAAAGACACTCGGCGAAAGGTACCTGTGGAAATCATTGCCGGGTACAAAGACCTTCTTTTCGATCTCTCCTTAGAACACATCGATGGAGTGACGTTGGGTGGAGACCATATTGGCATTACAATCAAAAAGAAATACGAGAGCCTTTACCTGGATCTTATGAGCGCGGGTAAGGACTTCCATTATTTCTCTCTCGTGCCTAACAGGCAGACATTAGAGAGTCGTACAAAACGTTATGATGATGAAGAACGTCGCGAAATTGCGAAAAGAGTCGCCACCACGATTCTGAGGAATAAAGATGATCGCGCACACGAATTGGACAGTTCGATCACGGTGAAGCATACAGGGGAGGTTGTCCATTACAACATCGCGACTTCATTCAATTTTGGCTCAGATGGCGTACTCCAGATTAGTTGTCCCTATTGCAAAGCTCCAAAGCCGCAGACTGACAGTACTTCCCAAGTTGTGTGTCCGCACTGCGGACAAACGTATAAGATCCCGAAGAAAATACTCGATATGCTTTGAGCCAAGCGAGAAACCTTCCAAAGCTCGGAAGCCCTGAATCTGCTAGCGCAAGCCTTGAACGAGTACAAGTTGGGCCGGCAGATGTTCGAATCAAAGGACTACCTTGCAGCTATTCAGCATGCCAAGGCAGCAATGGATCTGATCCGCTAGGCTTACTCAAAGGAGAGCGAGTATCAAAGCGCCATCAGGCAAAGAGAGCTGGCAACTCAAGATGGCCAACTGTCATAGCCCGCATTCCCAACTATTGAATCACAATGCCGGTTCAGGAGAGGACGATCTTCGCAGCGTTCTATCGCCTCACTGACCATATGTGTTGGCTTATCGCTGAGCCCGATGACAGGAAGAACCTCGTTGAGGGGTTTCTCATCGGAAACGAATATGGCGGCTGGGGAAAGGCCGAACTCCAGGCAATGAAAGAAAAAAAGTTCAGAGTTGGGGCAGGGGATTCTGACCCCACTTTACCGGTACATATAAGCCCGCGAAAGACCATGTCTTCGACTTTTCATTAGTCACAGTGAGATTTCCTTGAATACCGTTTGACAACTAGAGTTGAAAACAGAATCGAGATCGCTGCAACAACCGTCTCCACGTGATTCGGGAATTCTGGAACTATCTGGGCGTTGGGAGCCAAATGCTGAGCCAGTTTCGCTGCGTCGGGGCTCCCCCATCCCGTAACGAAGTCCCAGCCTGTTGAGGCACAATACCCGTTCTGAATATTCGAACCGACCTGTACTAAGCTACAACCCGTGGCTACGTCATGAAAAACGGATGAATCTGAAGCGGCTAGTGAATAGAGGGTTGGGTTGACGAAGCCCACTCGGCTCCCGGCAGCTTGAACAATGTCAGCGACTATGCCAGCAAAAGTAGGAGCGCCCGCGCTGGTTCCGCAGAAAGTACCGACCGAACCCTTCCAATAGTAAGCATACGGAGTTTCACAAGCAGCGTCCAGAGCCAGATCGGGAATGTTCCTGTAACCGTTTTGTGGCACACCATGTCCCGTCTGCCACGATGGCTCCCTAAACAGGTTGCTTGGGCCGCCACCGCTGCGACTCCACCCGGTCTCAGAGCCGTACGACCCTTCTGAACTTAGAGTCAGAACAGTTCCGCCAATGGCAGTCACGTACGGGCTATACTGAGGCATAAGATATGAATTGGGCAAGTGTTGGGTCCAGAACTCACCTACGACGGTCCCCCAAGGAACAGTGTTATTCGAACCCCAGTCGTTGGAGGCGGCGATCAGCGTTATCTTCAAGCTAACGGATTTGGCATATTCCTCGTTGTAAGATTCTGCGGTGTCGCTTGCTCCGCCGCCCCAGTAGGCCCATGACGGACTCAATACCGCAACGTCTGCAGCATTGTTGTCTATTACGTAGGAAAAGCCGTCAAGCAGGCTATTCGTCCCGACGAGCACTAACAGTATGTGTGCGTCAGGTGCCATAGCGTGAACAAATTCCACATCGCCAGTTGTTTCTCCATCTGGTAGTTCTTGATCCGTACCCGTTGATCCGTATGGTTTGGCAGCAGAGATACTCGCTGGCGGCAACCCATATTGTGCGCTGAAGCCGTTTACATCATCATAGAAAGTTCCATCAATTCCCTTATTGATCACCGCTACCGTCACGCCCTTGCCTGTATAGCCAGACTGCAAGAGCGGAGTAACATTGTAGGCACCTCTGATGTCATTTGGCGTAAAGCTGGAAGCTGCTCTAACCGACATGACCAATGTCAGAAGTAACATGAGCGTTGCGAACACAAGAATTGACCGTTGCGTGACTTCAGTGCTGGAGCCCGTGATGCACCAACTCAGTAAGCGAAGTCGCGACGCATTTGCTTTTATGACTTCTGATTACACGAGGTTCATCATTGTTTCGCATCCAACGAAGGAATGTTGAGGCGCACCGTACACTAATGAATGGTAAGCGGGCATCAATTCATTCGGAGGGGAGAAAGTGTCAAGAGCATCAAGCAGAATCGTGTCCGGCTCAGAGATGGTGAAGGGGATTCTGACCCCAATTTGCCGGTACATATTGGCCGCATTCACTTTTCCGAGGAACGAGAGGGTTTCTTGCTCTGTTCGCCTGTGCCACGCTTTTTCATCTTAAATACGACTGCCACCAAAGCCGCAACCGCAACTATGGCTCCAATCACGAGCATTAGTGTACTCTGACCATTCGACGGTCCTGTTGGAGTCACGCTGGTGATGAGTTCCAAGGATGTTGAAGTAGATGAGGGCAGTGAACTCGTCGTGACTTCGGATGTGGACGAAGTAGTCATAACATTCACGGTACTTGAGCTTGCCGAGGCTGTCGCAGTAATCAATGGAACGTAGCCTGCTGCTCTCAACTCATCCGCGGCTGCGCCCAAATCGTACGTGTCTGGGACTAGCTTGGGGTCGTACCAAATCCCCCAGCCTGGGCCGATCCAGGATGCCAACGGTGTTCCAACACCGTTGAGCAGATCGTGTATGATCTGTTCTCGCGGGATCATGTGGCTAATCGCCGTTCTGATATGGAGCGCTGCTTCAGCAGCCTTCGTGGGGTCAGCTTTTCCAGCAGGCGTATCGACACCAGTCCCGAAGATCGGGTTCTGCATGTTGAAGCCCTGCTCCTGCCAACCCAATTCTGTTTGATTGACGATGATTACGTTGGGTAGTGATTTGAGTGAGGGTACGTCTTTTGCTAGTTGGTAGTTGTAGTCCAAGACGTCGACTTTTCCGTTCTGAAGCGCAGTGATAGCGGCGTCTTTACTTTCGATCCAAGCAACCTTGTACGTGTCAATCGTATACTGTCCCAACGCCTTGAGACCTGTGGCGTTCCAGTAGTACGGATTCTTCTTCAGTGTGGCAACGTTCGCTGTGAAGTCATAGTTGTCAAGAACGTACGGGCCTGCGCAGACTGGACCACTACCGGTGTAGCTGCCACTCCCGCCATACTTCTCCGCATCCCAAGTGTAGCTGTGTTGCCTTCCGGTGCTGTAGTCGCTGCTGTCAATTTCGTTGACGGGGATTTGCTCCAAGATGTGCTTCGGAATAGGACTGAACGCCTCGTAGGTCTGGCCTGCCAAAGCGTAAGATGCTGGCAGTGTGAATGTGAAAGTGTACTTGCCAGTTGCGGTCCACGAACCGGTTGTGTGAGCTGCACCTGCGCTATTGTCATCAACAATACTGGAGCCATCGCTCAACTTGAACGTGACATAATTGCCGAGATACTGAATGTTCGAACCCAAGCCAACTGAGTTGGCCTTCGCATTTGTCAGCAGGTACTGTGTATAGACGAAGTCATCTGCAGTTACCTCAACGCCATCTGCAAACATGGCGCCTTGTCGAATAGTGATATTCCACTTCAACAGGTCCGGTGTGTGAGTGATACTTGTTGCCAAGGCAGGGTAGTATTGGAGTGTTCTTGCGTCAACATCCTGTAGACCTGCACCGGAGTAGCAAACAGCTCCGTAAACGTAGAGTGCGTAGAAGCTGTTTGATGATTTAGTCGCGAGCGGGTTCAGGTTGTTGTCGGGGAAGACGTTGCTTACTTCGGCGAAGGTCAACTGGTTCCCGCCTGACCAATGCTGGACATCGGGGAACGTTACTTCGCTGTAGACGCCTTGGCTTCCCCACGCGGTCCACTTCGAGTTGATTGGAATAGCGTCTGTAGGTTCGTAAATGTAGTTGTAAGGTTTATCGCGGAAAACAATTTCCTGAGCCTTGTCGAGTAATTGCTTTTGAACGGTAGGATCCGCAGTAGCGTAAAATTGGTCGAAGACAGCGTTGAGCTCCGCGCTATTGTAAAGCGCGTAGTTACTGCCTGCCGGTGCCAAGTATGCTGGCCTGCCGTCGAAGTTTGCTCTGAAGTCAGGCACAGGGGACGTGAATCCCCAGCCGATAAAGCCAATGTCGTATCCGCCTTGGTCAAAGCTGCTTCCCTGCTTCGCAGACCCTGTGAAGAACATTCGGTTGACGAGGACGTTGAAGTCCAGATAGGTTACCTTGGCGTCAATACCTTCAGCTATCATGTTGTCCGCGATCATCTGGACGTATTGCTTTCGAACAGGGTTACCGGTTGAGGCGATCAGCGTTACTGAGAAGAGGGGTGATGATTGGGCATGAGCAGCGGTGAGAAAAGGAACCACGACACTTGAACACGCCAAATAGGTGATAACCGCAAGGAGAACTCCTTCGCAAATGGAACGCGAGACGGAATCAGACTTATGGAAAAGTTGCCTCAAAGTACACGCCTTGGCATGAAACTACGTAATGCTGGGTTGCACAGGGCAGTGAGTTAACGATTATCAATATACAGATTATAGCTCAATGTATTCTTCACGAACAAGTATATACGCGGACTTCGAACCCGATTCTGCTGGCGATTCGCGTTGAGAAAATCAACGGCGGTTGGTAAGCGAATCGTTGAAACTTCGGTGCCTAAGTTAAGTTTACTGTCTTACTAGCTCGAGGATACTTTCGCTGTTCTCCCTGAACATGGAATTCTACTTTTCCGGAGGACAGAGTCCAAGCTTAGTTCTCCTGTTGCGTCTTAACTCATTGCAGCTGTCACAGCAAGAACCGTGAATCGAATTGAAGTGTCCCACTTGTGACCTGGAACTTCTCGGCCAAGATAACTATCCTTTGAAACACTGTGATGGTTGCAACCTATGGTTTGAACTTCAAGAAGACGGTAAACTCGTTCCCCTACGAGTTGAACACCTAGCAAAATATGTCTAGGGCTGCACCAAAGTGCTCATCGAAGACCAGTCCACTAAATGCCCCAACTGCAAGAACCCCTTAACCTGGAAGAGCCACGAAAAAATCTGGACGAAGGAAAGAGAAGTTCACCAGTTTACCTTCACCTGTAATTCATGCAACCGCGAATACCTGTTCAAGGACGATGCAATCATCGAGAAGACACACGGTCTGAACCCTCTCGCTGAAACTAGGGACATCAATTGTCTAGTGTGTCTGCCTCAGAGTAACATTGGTTCCCCACAAAAGTACACCACCCCCCACACGGGGTGGATCCACCCAATGAAGGGTGGTGCCAAACGGTGCCAAAAGTGCTGGCGAAACAACCCAAGATCGGCTTTGAAAGGCGGACAAGGCCTGAATTGAAAACGGTTCCTAAACGAATTACCCGAATTCTCCATGGTCCTTCTTGTCTAGCATATGTTATACGCGGGTGTGGTTGGTGCGGGGTTTTAGCTTTACACCCTCGTTTGAACCCCCGAAAGTCTTTCCGTAGCTAGCACTTGCCAAACAGCATAGTGGGCGGCGGACCCGCCGGGATTTGAACCGAAATGGGTTAAGTCCTATCATGTTCTTAGCATACCTGCCGATTCTTACTAGCAATCAAGTTCTGTCGCCCACACGACTAAGCAATTCAACTCTCTTCCCGAGAACTGGTCGAACGCACTTTTTGCTTTAGCGAACAGTCTTGTTGATAGTATGGTTAGGTGGAATCGGTGGAAGCTTCTGTTCACGGAGTGACCCTAGCTAGGCTGTGCCCGATTTTTTGTTGTTGCTGGGGGGTTTCCTCTTCAGTAGTACCAAGAGGACTCCGAGCCCTAAGCCCAGAATGATCGATTCTACGGGAAATCCCGGAATCGGAACGACAAGCAGTGTTGCCCTTCCTCCCGTGAGTATGAAGAGTAAAATTGCGACGACAACCAGAACCACGATGATGAGTACTGCAAATATCGGCCAAATTGGAGTTCTCTCGCCGACGACAACCACCAAAGCCTTAGCGCCTCCTCAAGAAATCCGTTATAATATCCCCACAACTATTTAGTTTGTTAGAGACGAAAATCAAAGTATTTTCAATGGTGCGGGGGAGGGGATTCGAACCCCTGAACCCCTACGGGACAGGGTCCTAAGCCCTCCGCGCATGTGCGAATGCTCTGCGCCTTTGACCTGGCCTCACCCCTTCAGTATGCCTGAAGGTTTGGCAACCCCCGCGAGGCAAGCATCAATACGGAAGCAAATAGATTAGAGTATCTTAACCTCAGGACGTTTGAACAAGTCGGGGCAACCCAAAGTTCACCTGTGCCTTCTGTAGTCTCTTTCAAGTGCGGCAGCGTACTTGTCCCAAATCCTGTGGATATCACTGAGGTATTCTGATTTTCCCGGGTAATTTCGAATCTTCCAATACTCCACAAACACCATGTCCAACCTGGTTTTCCGAGTCCCTAGTCTTGTTAGGCGATACTCACCGATCGTGTCGTCTTCGTCCCCTCTCGAGTCAAGGTACCAAGCCTTCGGCGGTTTCAGGGAGACAATGTTCACCGCGTTCATCGTCTTGCCACCGCTCTTGTAACGAATAGTGTAAATCACCCTCTCCTTGGTTTTCTCTAAGATCGACCTCTTGTTCTTCGAACCAGTGATTCTAGGATCGTTCTCACGGTAGTCCGTGCACCATTTGAACGCAAAAGAAAGGGGCGCATTGAGCACCTTGGAAACATGATACGTTCGAACAGTAGGCTTGGCCACAGTCAGATTCTACTCCGCTGGCCCGCGTCATGCGAATCGCCTTCATATAGGTTAGTAACCCTCGCGGACAAGTTCTGGTCGCCTATGCGATCACGAGGAAGAAAAACAATAGCACTATGATAATTCTGTAGATTCCAAACGGCATGAAACTGTGTTTCCTTATGAAATTCAGGAACAGCCTAATCACGACCAGGGCAACAAGGAAGGAGGTCACAAATCCGACCACGAGTAGATAGACTTCTCCTAGCGAGAAGGCGTTGTATGAGTTTAGGAGGTCGAATCCTGAAGCTGCAATCATCGTCGGAACAGCAAGCAAGAAGGAGAAGAGAGCAATCGTCTGCCGCTTCATGCCCAAGACCAGCCCTCCAGTGATCGTTGCTGTTGACCTCGAGACACCGGGAATCACTGAAATCGTCTGAAAGAGCCCAATCAGCAGGCAATGCCTGTAGGGCATCTTCGCAATCTCATCAATATGCGTCCTCTCTTTGTAACGCCATTCGAACAAGATGATGAATATTCCCCCAAAAAGTAGAGCCCACAAAACAATCTGCACATTTCCGAACAACACGTCCTTGAAGAATCGGTAGATGAGGAGCCCAACGATCCCCGTCGGAATGAAAGCCACTACTAGACGTTTGAGAATCTCTATGTTCAGGAATAATCTCCAGTACGACGCGACAACCGCTAGAATTGAACCGAACTCCAGTACCAACTCGAAACTCTTCACAAACGGCGTCTGCGCTACGTGGAGAAGTGCGGCCGCCATGATCGTGTGACCCGTTGAGGAAACTGGCAGGAACTCTGTAATCCCTTCAACAACAGCCAACAGGATAGCGGTCAGGTAATCCATTCCCAGTGCACCTCAGCAAAACGGTATTGCCAATTCCCAATTCTTCGGGTTCGGGCGGTTTCTCGTCTAACAGTAGATTAGGATTCCGGTTACAGCATTTAGTTGACAAAATCAGACCCGAGCTTGGAATTCGATGAGAAAACTTCGAAGGAACCCTTAATTTCAACGGCCTTTTCCACAAACTCCGATCGAAACATTGGAAGTAGGAATCGACAAGCAAACCGCGCTGGTCGTTGTGGATATTCAAAATGACTTCTGCCCAGGCGGAGCCTTGCCCGTAAAGGATGGCGACAAGGTGGTCCCGGTCTTGAACAAGTACATTGAGAGGTTTAGGAAGGCTGGTGCACCGATACTTTTCACTAGGGACTGGCACCCGCCAGACCACAGCTCATTCAAGGCTCAGGGAGGGCCCTGGCCCCCGCACTGCGTCCAAAACAGCGAAGGCGCAAAATTCCACCCCGATCTCTACATCCCGCCTGAGGGTGAGGTTCTTTCGAAAGCGGACAAGAAGGATGAGGCGTACTCGTTCTTCAAAGGTACCGACTTGGCCCAGAAGCTTAAGGAACGCGGAATCAAGCGGCTACTCGTAGGTGGCCTAGCCACCGACTACTGCGTGAAAGAAACCGTGTCGGATGGGCTGAAGTACGGTTTCGAAGTCGTCCACCTCGACGACGCCTCAAAAGGTGTGAACGTGAACCCTGACGACTCGGAACGCGCCTTGCAGGAAATGGTTGCTAAGGGAGCGAAAAGAATTAGACTCCAAGACCTGACTCCAAACGAAGTTACCGCGCCGCGAACTCCAAAGTAATTAATGGCCGAACTCTGTCTCATTCTAGCCAGGGAAAAAGTACGGCAAGCTCTGTGCTGGCGCCGGTGCATTCCCTTCTCTTTCTGCATGCCTAGTCCTCTCTTCCACTCTAACGATTCTGATCTTCTGGTGCTCCGCCAAGACTCTGTAATCGTCGGAGAGGTGCATGTGGTGAAGTACGTGCTTTACTTGCAATTTGAGGTCTTTTATTCCGATCTGCTTTCCATTGACGGCCTCGGGTACGAGCAGCGTCTTGCCTTTCACGGTGACCTCTGCTCTTAATCTCTGGCCTAGCAAATCGGCGACATCGTTTCCGACCTTCTTGAGGTCTCCCAACTCGACCTCTATCAACTTTGACAGCCGGAAGAAAGCGTAGAGTGATCGGCTAATACGCCTTACGCTGACCGAGCAAGGCGACGGTTAGAGGGGTAAGCGGACGATTCGTCCGCAGCCCTCACACCTGAGGAATTCGAATTGGTCATCCCTGAAAAGAAAACGAACTTTCCTCAAGTGCCCACATACCTTGGCAACGTTGAATTCCTTCAAAGTATTCGCCAAACCCACCTATTCATCCCAGTTGGCGATATTCAGGAGACATACGTGAAAGTGCTAAACACTAGAGCAGAACCAGCCCACTTCGTTGCGCGGCCATTGAAACCCCTCTCAACCCTACAACTGGCTGCCGGTACAGTCATAACGCAACGCACCCTTGGACTGCCATGGTCCTGTCAATGGATAACCGTGCGGCCGCAGGGTACAATTTCTAGTCTAGAAGGCCTTTTCCACAGTGAAAGTACTAAGGAACTATTCGAATAAACAACAAGGTCTTAGTCCGATTCCGCCCTGACCGGATTGCTCAGGGTACCAATCCGGTCGATTGACCCTTCAACGATGTCGCCATCTTTCAGGAAAGGCCCACCAGTGGCGGCTGCGACGCCCTCCGGTGTCCCGGTTGATATTACGTCCCCGGGTTGCAGGGTAATTCCAGCTGAAATGTACTCGATGAGGGATTCGATTTTGAAAATCATATCGCAAGTGTTGGATCGCTGTTTCTTCTTGCCATTCACTGAAAGTGAAATCTCAAGCTCGTGAGGGTTAGGGATTTCATCCTTTGTCACCAGCCAAGGCCCAAGCGGAAAAGATGAGTCGAGCCCCTTTCCTTTCATCCAGTTTAGTCCCAAGGTGGTCTTGCCGTCCGGCAGCTTCGTCGAGTACTGAAAATCTCTGAAGCTGACATCATTGGATATGGCGTAGCCTGCGACGTGGTTCATCGAATCCTCCCTTGTGATATACTTTCCAGCCTTGCCGATTATTACTGCAAGCTCCACCTCCCAGTCAACGTTCTTGGACACTTTGGGAATCAAAATTGGGTCGCCCGGCCCGATGAGGGCGTTCCTGAATTTTGCGAAAACATAGGGCTCGGTCGGTGGTTCCACGTTCCGCTCCCTACTGTGGGAACGGTAGTTGAGGGCTATGAGCAGAATTTTCTCTGGGTTCTGAATTGGGCTAAGGAGCTTCACGCTTTCAACCGGAACGCCAGACGAGGCCCCAGTAACCTTCTCTTCGACCTGTTGGAGCGAACCAATCGCCCCTACTGAAAGCAGCTGATCTATTGTAAGTAGGTCCTTGCGAATCGGTAACGCTAGTCTCTCGCTAGCTTCTCGAACGTCGAAAAGTAAACCATTTTTAGTGATACCGACTTTGGTTTCCCCATTCTTGATGTAGTGTGCAAGTTTCAATGTACTTGCCCCCTAACGCCCGATTCGTGGTGTTTCGAAGACGCGCGTCTATTCCACAGCCACTTTCTCGGCGCGTCGCTCGTATAGCCTAATCGTCTTGACGTTGGTGAATTCGAGAAGGCCGTACCTACCTAATTCCCTCCCAATTCCGCTCTTCTTCACTCCGCCAAATGGAACACGTGGGTCAGATGCAACAACATTGTTTACCGTGACCACGCCGCTTTGGATCTCCCTGCACAGTTTCTCGCCCTTTGAAAGATCCTGCGTCCAGACGGAGGCGCCTAAGCCGAATTCGGTGGAATTCGCCACTTCAACTGCTTCCGCGGCATCTTTCACGACAATGACAGGGGCCACGGGTCCGAAGACTTCCTCGCGCATCACCGGCATGTCGCGAGTTATGTTGGTCATGACGGTTGGGGCGTAGAAGAAGCCTTTACGGTTTGGGCGTTGGCCACCCACCATCACTCGTCCGCCCATCTTCACGGAATCCCTTACCTGCCTTTCTATTTCCTTGACACCACTTTCGTTAACCATGGGCCCTATGTCTGTTTCAGGGCTTAATGGGTCACCTATCTTGAGCTTCTCAACTTTCGACACAAATTGATCGATAAATTTCTCGGCGATCGGTTTTTCAACGATAAAGCGTTTCGCGGCGATACAGCTCTGGCCGCAGTTGATGAAGCGCCCTGTGATGGCGCCGCTGGATGTCAGATCCAGGTCTGCGTCTTCAAGTACGATGAATGGGTCGCTTCCCCCGAGTTCGAGTACGAATTTCTTCAGGTTCCTGCCGGCCCGTTCCCCTACCTTGCTTCCAACGCTGACGCTTCCGGTGAAAGTTATTGCGTCCGTATCGCCATCAATCATCTGGTCGGCGATTCGCGAATCACCTAAAACCGTTTTGAAGCATCCCGTTGGCAAACCAGTGTCGTTGAAAGCCGCCTCCAGGTTTACTCCGCTCTGCGGGGTTGCGCTTGCAGGTTTGAAGATCGTGGTGTTTCCTGCAGCGAGCGCAGGCGCGGCAAACCTTGCCAGCTGCCACATGGGAAAGTTCCATGGCATGATGGCGGCAACAACACCCAGGGGCTCGAAGGCCACGTAACTCTTCACCGCATCAGTCTGTGCAGGCTCGGGGGTAAGAAAGCGCTCCGCGTTCTCAGCGTAGTAATCAAAGGCCAAGGCGCATTTAGCAACCTCCGCGGTGGACTCACGGATTATCTTCCCCATCTCGTTCGTCATATCACGGGCGAATTCTTCCTTTCGCTCCTTTAGAATTGCAGCAGCTTTCGAAACATACTTGCTCCGTTCGGCAGGTCTAAGCCGCCGCCATTCATGGAAAGCTTTCCTGGCCCGTTCGATTGCACTCTTCACCTGATCGGGCGTGGCCATCTCATGCTCAGCAAGTTTCTCGCCAGTCGCAGGATTGACGGTTGCAAACTTCATTTTAGGATCAACTCTAAGCTCTCGGTACCTGAAGTCGGGCTATTTGGGTTGAGATTCGGTCGATATAGTCTTTCAATCTTGCCAGCATAGTTCTCGCTGTTATCGTCCCCAAAATCTTCCCATCCTGACTTACCAAGACCCTGCGTATTCCCTTCTCCGCCATTAACTGTGCCACTTCATCCAAACCTTGGTCCGCTTTAACGGTGACAAGGTTCACGCTCATAATTTCCTCTAACTTCACTCGCGCCGGATCCTTCTCCGCCGCTACGAGTTTTGATAAGTAGTCCCATTCGGTTACGATACCCTCAGGTTTTCCGTCGGCTGTGGTCACGACAACGAAGCCGTGACGGTTGGATTGCATTTGTTTTGCGGCTTCGAGGGCCGTTGTGCCCCGTTGCATTGAGAGGAAGTCTTTCTCCACTATGTCCTTCGCAACAAGTACCATAGTAAATGCATCTCAGGATGGATAATTAATGATTTCAGGCTTTGTGCTTCGTACCTCTCATTGAGGATGATATTGCAGCGATTAAGCTCATTCCTGCCATGAGAAGAAACGTCTTGTGCATAGCATCCATGAACAAGCTGACGTTGAGTTGATTCGCTGCGACAGGGAGGCCAGCGAAGATGGCCTGGAGCGTACTAAGGGGCATGCTCGTGGTCATAATCACAAATGTGGCGCCCATGCTGAGAAGGAAGCCCGTTGTAATCATCGTTGCTGAAATTCCCGCTGCGATGCCCCGTCGGGCTACAGGCGAAGCATTCATAATTGAACTGATGTTTGGCGCAACGAACATGCCACCACCGATGCCGGCGAGGATCATAGGGAGCACGAGGATGGTGTAGGGGGCCGCGGCAGGCAGCAATGCGAACCACAAAAGTGCTGCAGCCGAAACAATTAGGCCTCCCGTGCTGAAACCTCTGGCACCATACTTGTCGGAGAGAAAACCGCTCAACGGCCCGATACTTACGAACGCAACTGAGAACGGTATTAGCAGGATGCCGGCCGTGAGGGCGTCTAGAAGAAGGGCGCCCTGAAAGTAGAACACGAGAAGAAGCAGTACCGCGCCCCTGGAGATTGACGCGAGCAGATTACTCGTCATCCCCGCCGCGAACGCTCTGATTTTGAACAAGCTCAAATCCATCATTGGGCTCAGGACCTTCGTCTCAGCGTAAACAAAGGCCACAACCATGATCACCCCGAGAACCATCATGGCATTGTCGATTACTGTGAAACCAGATATTGCCCCGAGCGTCATACCAACAAGGAACAACGATAGGCCGACTGCGAACAACGCATTGCCAAGGGGGTCTAGTCGGTCGCGTTGGAGCGAGGCTAATTCTTTCAACCGAGCGTAAGCCCACGAAGTGGCGAAGATTCCGACTGGTATGTTGATCCAGAATATCGACCTCCAACCCAAGGTTGCGGTCAGGACGCCGCCAGCCACGAGCCCAATGATTGATCCGCTTACGCCGAATACAAGGTTGATTCCGATGGCCTTTCCTCGTTCGGTTGGCGGGAAGGCATCAGTCAAGATAGCTGCGTTATTGGAAAAGATGAGTGCGCCACCAACTCCCTGAACAAGCCGAAAGAGGACGAGGCTAAGGCCATTTGTGGCGAGGCTGCAGAGCGCGGAGCCTATTGTGAATACGCCGAAGCCTAGGTTGTACAGTCTAACTCGTCCGTAGATGTCTGCGAGGCGGCCGAAAGTCAGCAATAGGGTTGCAGTGACGAGCATGTAGCCCATGAGCACCCAGAGCGCGTCGAAGGTCGTTGTGCCCGGTAATTCTCGGATTATTGTTGGGAGGGAGATGAGCACAATGTTGGAGTCTAGTTGGGACATGAAAGAACCGATGGTGGTGTTGGTTAACACCACGTATTTGTAATTCATTGGCACTCAGTTGGCAGGCCGAGGTCAGGGGCTCCGCGTCATAAGCATTCGTTCGTTAGTGTTAACTTGTCGGCGAAACTTAGGAGAGAAAACGGGTTAGAGAAATCTTCCCTATCATTTCATCGCCCATTTAACCCAGAAAACTGCGATTATGCCGCTCGCTATTGCTCCTGACGCCAAGAACACCGCAGCTTTCTGCCAAAGATTGAAGCCCCCAGCAAAGAACGCGAGGTAAAGCACGATGAAAGCAAACCAAAATACGCTGACGAATATGGTTGCAGCGACTTTGGTTCCGACCGATTTCATGGCCACAGGTCTCACACTTCCGCGAAGTGAATATGACTCCGCAAATATAACGAGTTGGCTGATTGCCAATGCTGAAACGGATGACGCCGTTTCGATCATCGTGCTTTGAGGACGCTCGGGAGAGTCAGAGGCGGTAAGGCCTTCTCAATCTCTGACCGGTGTGGTTCCAGCCAGGGTGGTAGCATGAGGCGTCCGCCTAAATCTTGAACAGGCTCATCGACTGCGAAGCCAGGCGGGTCGGTGGCAATTTCGAACAGTACACCCCCAGGTTCACGGTAATAGATCGAATGGAAATATTTTCTGTCGATGATAGTGGTCACATTCATCCCGGCTTCAATCAGCTGTTCCCGCCAAGCTTTCTGCTGCTCATCCTCCGGCGTGCGCCATGCAACATGGTGTACGCTTCCTACACTGACAATCCCGCGGGGAGCGCCGAGCTCTGTGAGGACATCAACGATGGCACCTGCTCCACCTTCCCCAACCTCAAACCGATACCGGTTCCCAATCTGGCCAACTCGCCGAAAACCCATCGTTCCAGTTAGGAGGGACGATGTTCGTTCAGGGCCTGCCTCCAAAAGCGCAACGCTATGAAAGCCTCTCAGGCCATACTCGGGTGGGACTGGACCATTCTTCCATACCCTATCCAACTGGCCGTCTTGAGCGGCTACAAGCTCCAGCTGGAGGCCATCAGGATCAGAGAATGATAGTGCCTGCTCATTGAAGCGTGTAACCGGGCCCTGGAATGGGACACTATAATTCTTGAGACGGTCCATCCAGAAGCTAATCGCCGTCTCAGGGATGGAGAAGGAAGTTGCCGTTAACTGGCCAGTTCCTATTCGACCGTTTGGGCCGCCCGGCCATGCGAAGAAAGTTAGGATTGTGCCTGGGTGGCCTAGCTCGTCCCCATAGTATAGGTGGTAGGTGGTAGGCTCATCGAAGTTCACTGTTACCTTTACCAATCGCAGGCCTAGAACGCCAACGTAGAAGTCCATGTTCCGTTGCGGGTCGCCTGCTATGGCGGTAACATGGTGAACCCCAAGAATCTCTTTCTCCATTTCCGGCATCCTAGCCTCATGCGTGCGCTTCCTCCGATGACACGACAATTAAGGCATGCCCTTTCTAATCGGTGGAAATTGGCCTAGGACTCTCCCTGCGGCCTTTTCTCCACGCAGAGTTAAGTAGGTAGCAATGTGAACATCTTACATCCAAATTGGAAGCGATTCATTTGGTTAGGAAACGCAAACCGACTAAGCTGCGAGCGAGAGAAAGTGTTCCGCCTGTTGTCCCAACTCCAGAGCAAGTAGCTTGAACGCGAAATCTCAGGCTGGCGGCTTCCAGAACTTAGAACCCAAGAGACTCTTCAGGGTCTTCAGCACTCGCGGTGCTGCTCACAGCGCCAAATGGTACCTTTTCAGTGTCGGAGATAGGATAGTTTCGGAGAGCCGTCTTCCACCGTCTGAAAGGCAAGTGAAGTCTTTAAGCTCAATCCGTCATCGTGGATAAGGTGAGCAGGAATTGTTGATGGAGCAGACCTTGATACTAGTTGATAACAATGATAAAATTCTGGGTTACGCGTCGAGAAGCATATGCCACACCGGCAAGGGAAAACGCCACAGGGCTTTCGTGATCGCACTCTACAACAGCAAGGGAGAGATTCTGCTCCAACGAAGGAGGCACGCGCTCTTCAGCAACCTGTGGGACCTTGCCGGAGCCAGCCACCCCTTGCGGTTGCGGGGAAGAAATGAGTCATATGGAGAAGCCGCGGCCCGGTGCATAAGGGACGAGTTCGGGCTCAAAGGAATCTCGTTTAGAAAGATAGGGGCCTTCAACTATTTCGCCCCACAAGGAAAGAGATGCGAGAATGAACACTGCGCGCTAATAGTCGGGAAATATGATGGCAAAGTGAAGGCGAATCCGAAGGTCGCCTACGGCTTCAGATGGGCATCCCTTAAGGAAACCCTAGCAGAGATCCGAAGGAGACCAGCTTCTTTCGTGATGTGGGCCAGACTAGGAGCAAAGTTGCTCAGAAAGCACTCACTTGGAAAAAAGCTCTTGAAAACACAAACAACCATCCTAGAAGCTTCCCAGAAGTAGGAGGTGCTTCGGGCGGGACTTTCATGGCACTTTTGAGGTGAGGCCTGGTTATTCACAGGGGCCCTGTTTGTTTTGTTACCTGTGCAATTAAGGCATCTTTTTTCCAATGGGTGGAAATTGGCGGTTCAATCTCCCCGTTACTATTTCTCCACGCACCGTTAAGTATGGGTAGAGTGGTTGATTCGTTTACCGATATGGAGTGTCTGGGTTGGCAAGAAAGAAGAAAGTCAAGCTGGTTTCTCAGAATGATAGGAATACGGCCAGTGAGCCTACTACTCAAGAATATGTAGCTTGAGAAAAGCCTACCGTGCAGGCGTACCGGTTTCGGACTCACAAAAGAAGAGTTCCTCAAGCTCCTGTAGAAGTAGAGTAGTAGAGTGGTGCTCCGGGCGGGAGTCTCGTGGTAGTTCGCCATTTCGAACCCGCGATCAGTGACTATCCCCGGCCCCTGCCGCGAAAGGCCACTATGCTGTCGGTCCAGCTTTATTCGCCGGTTAACCGGGCTACACCACCGGAGCGCCGCAGCAAAACAAGTACTCGAGTCTTTAAGTTCTTTCGCGTTAGTGGACTACTCGGAAGTCTTTGAATTCTCCTCTCCACTCCTCCCATTTGACATCAAAGTCTTGAACGTGGGCACCAGGTGGACCGCGTTGACTGAAGGCAACCGCTTCCTCGACCTTGTCTCTATCTCCTTCAAAGAGCGCTTCGACACGCCCATCGGGCAAGTTGCGTACCCATCCCGCGATGCCGAGGCGGTGCGCGAAGTTTGCCGTCTCGGCGCGAAAGAATACGCCCTGGACCCTACCGCCTACGTAAACATGTGCCCTTGCCTTCACAGTCCACCCGTCCACGCATGTCTAAATAATCGCAGCTTGAAATGTGGGTCGTAGAAGAAAAGTTTCCCGGTGTATTAAGAGGGTTTGCGAGCAGTAATTGTCGAGCTGAAGCTTCCAGCCTTTCCGCCTTTAGCGGAAGAAACTAGGACTATGGCTGAGAATATCGGCTACGAGGTCGGAGGGACGCTCATTCAAAGGAGAAAGAGCGTCCACCACTCATACACAATCGGGCCGGGTAGGCTGAACGACCTCAAACGGCTCGTAGAGGAAACGGAAGCGGACACGGTCATCTTCGCAAACCCCCTCAAAAGCAGCCACGTCTTTAAGCTAACCCAATACCTAGGCGGAGAAGTGCGCGTCATAGACCGGAACCTACTCATACTCGAAGTATTCGACAAAAGAGCATTCACGAATGAGGCGAAGCTCCAGATTCGCCTAGCCAAGCTCAAGTACACGCTATCCTGGGGCAGGGAATTCATCAAACTCCGTGGCATTATGGGCGAACAGTTAGGTTGGATGGGGCCAGGAGACTACCCATATCAGGAATATTACCGCGCGGCCAGGAACAGAATCAGCAGAATAGAAAATGAGCTTGACGACATCTACAAGAAGAAGATGCTCAAGCGGGACCGAAGGCGGGAACTTGGGTTCCCCATCGTCGCGCTCGCCGGTTACACTCAAGCCGGCAAGACAAGTTTCTTCAATTTGGTAACACACGAAGACAAGACCGTTGGCTTGGGGCCGTTCACAACACTCGGCACGTTTGCACGCAGGGCCGACATGAAAAGGGACTCTAACTCGCCGGAGTTTATTCTCATCGACTCAATCGGGTTCATAGAAGATATGCATCCCATAATTTTGAAGGCATTTCACGCTACACTTGGGGAACTGGCGACTGCCGACCTCGTCTTATTGTTCGTTGACGCGAGCGACACGGAATTCCCCTTGGAAAGAAAAATTCGGGCATGCAGCCAAATCCTTCGTGAGATCGACATTACTTCACCAACAATAGTTTGCGCGAATAAAATGGACCTAGTTTCTAGCGAGCAACTTCAAAAATCTATTTCGATAATTCGAAAGTATTTCATTACCGAAGATATCGTCCCGGTGAGCATCAAGACTGGCCAGAACTTGGATGAGGTCCTAAGCCTCGTTAGCTCCGAGTTACGAGAGCAGAATCTTATAGTGAATCCAGGAAAGCCTCAACCGCAGCATTGAACTCGCGATGTTTCTCGAGCATGACGTTATGCCCGGCATCTGAGATTACAACGAGGCTTGAGTTAACTATTTTTTCATGAAGATACTGCGAATATTTTACCGGTGTCATCCGGTCATCTGCCCCCACCACGATTAGAGTTTTGCAAGTTATCTTCTGCACGTCGTTCATTCGGTCAAACCTGTCACATGCAATGAAATCACCGTAAGCGACCTCAGGTTTCACGTTAAGCAAATCTTCCGCAATCCTTTCTGCAATTATGGGGTCCGAGCTTGGTGACACAGACCATCTCCCTACCAGTTTGCTGACATCCTCGTAGTTTTCCTTGATTCCAGTTAGAATATTGGGATCAACTCTAAGCCGCGCTCCAGTGCCAACCAAAACGAGCCCCGCCAAATCGGAGTTTTTCAGGGCGATTGTGATTGCGATTGCTCCACCCATCGAATGCCCGACAAGAACGGGGTCCTTTAACGTCTTCTCCCTGATATGTTCCTCAACTGAGGAGGCATAGTCCTCGATCGTGCTGCAACCTGGGCCGGATGGATGCCCAGGCAGTTCCACTGCCAGGCCTCCTTTGAAATGCAGGAGCTGGAGCCGCCAAACCATAGGGCTTGCTCCGGCACCGTGAATGAAGAGAGGCGTCAACCCGACCTGCTCCGGTACTCATGGTTGAGGCTGGAAACAATATAGAATAAGCGCAGATAACTGGAATATGAAACTGAGGCCATGAGCTTTGCGCACTACCAATCTTCACCTCGTGCTCATTACTCTCTTGCTCATGGCCGTGGCATCTCCACTTCCAGTTTTCGCAGCGAGAAAAATGCTCATGCAGGCAACCCTCAACCCCACCCAAACCGACCAAGGGGTCACCGTCGCAATCACTGGCCGGGTATTTGACACCGTCAACGCCTCAATCCCAAACGCTGTAATTTCAATTCAAGTCAATAACCCTCAAGGAACAAGTGTTCACCTCGCCATCGCCTACACCGACCTTGGTGGCTCCTTCCAAGATACGTTCTTTATCGGATCTAATTCCCCTGGCGGGAATTACACAGCCTTCTTGGTGGCGGATAAGCCAGGTTACGATGCAACCCGTGTTACACTAATCTTCACATACTCTTCGCCCGACTTCGCACTCCAAACCTCCGTTTCCGCATTGTCGCTCCGTCAGGGCGGAACGGGGACGGTGAGCGTCACAGTCCTCGGTCTTCGTGGCTTTCACGCCCCAGTGAACCTAACTGCGCTTGAACTCCCGGCAGGCGTTAGCCTTCAATTCAGTCCCACTTCAATTGCTCCCGGCGGAACCGTAACTATCAACGTGGCACTGTCCATTTTCGCTGCCACCGGCAACTACACCATAACAATTCTTGGGGTTTCTGGGGCCGTGAGCCACAAAGTTTCATTCCAGCTCAAGATTGCTCCCGGACTTATTCAAGCAGTTTACCTGTTCATCGCATTCATTGCGATTCTTCTACTCGCTTTATTCCTCCTCCTGAGGCGCCGTGGTAAGCAGAAGCGCAGGGAAGCTGCGGTAGAAGAGTTGATCAAACAATCATCCGCCGACAAGGGCTATGTCGCAACTGCTAGAGCGATCGCTCGACTTGAAGAACTGCGCGCGATGGAAAAAGTGGACGAATCGACGTATCAACGACTGAGGAAGGAGTATGAGAAGCGGCTCGAGAAATCTAAGTGACTGTCATTTTCTTGAGCGTTTCACCAATCTCGCTTAGGGATTTTGTGAAGGTGTGTTCGGGCTTCTCTATCGTGTATATGATTTTGCCGCCGTACGCCATTAATTCGCACATGCAAGGTATCATTCCGACCAATGGGAGCCCCATATCCGACTCGATCTGTTTTCCGAACTTCTCTCTGCCGCCACCTGCAGCTATTTGCTCTATCGGAATCTTGTTCAAGACAATACCGGACTTTCTTCCGAGGGCTTCATAGACACCTTTCGAAAGTTCTTTCGTTCCCTCCAAGTCAAATTCGTCAGCCTTCATTACTAGCGAAATCAAGTCGGCTCCAGCTAGAGCGTTTATGGATGAGTATTGTGCGCCTGGGCTCGTGTCGAATAGCAGGTAGTCGACCTTCTTCTGTTCGAAGATTTCTTTCTTACTTGCGAGCGTCTTGGTTAGGGCTTTCACTTCCCATTTTCTATCCTTGCTCATTATATCCGTCAAAGCTTCGAGCGAGGGATTTGCGAAACCAACCCAAAGTTTGCCTCGTAAGTTTAGCCGTCCGGATTCGTCAACAAGGGTATCTATGATTCCGCACTTGTCCTCAAGGTAATCGTTTAACCAGAATTTTGGCTTAGCTTTGAAGAGAACATTCAAGCTGGGAGCGCGAAAGTCATAGTCTAACAGGCACACGTTTGCCCCTTGCTTCGCAAATAGTGCACCGAGGTTTACCACGAGGGAAGTCTTTCCCGTTCCACCCTTGTAGGAATGAAAAGCTAAACTCTTGCCCATTCGCGCCGCTTCCTAAGTCTCCACGTAGAAGTACACATCTCTGCCCTTACGTTTCTTCTTCACTAGGCCCATGGACACAAGCTGGTTTAGGTAATCGCTTTCCACGGCTCTAACCCTGCCCGTCTCCTTTGAAAGGTCAGTTGCCGTAGCCTCCCTCAGCGTAGCCAGACCCAGGGCTGACTTACGTAGGTGATCTGGAAGAGAGAGCAGAGTAGTTACGTCAAGGGGCATGTCTTCGGGGAGGGAAACATTTGGGCGTGCTCCTTGTCCGCCACTGGACCGCTGAAGTTCTATTAACCTGTCCAGTTTCTTCGAAATGGCTTCCATATTTCTATTCATCTTCTTTAGCAAATCAACTAGGACGGAGTCTGCACCCCTAGAGCTCACCGGAAACCCACACACACGAACCGTGAGTTGTCAGGATATATGAAGTATGTTAGCGCCACACGTAGACAGCATATCTAAGTGTAGTTGTGTGGCACGTGAAAACACTTAAATACGGAGCCTTGCGGTATACGAAGTCCAAGAGGAAATTAGATGTCCCTCCGATTTCGGGCCAGCAGCATTGCAATTTTCCTGTGCACTATGGCGGCTTTTGCAGCGGCCCAAGCAAGTGGAATCGGACCCGTGGTAGTTTCAGCTGATAATACCCTATCAATGGATCTTCTCCGAGCACCTACAAGTACGGAACCACTAGCGGCGAATGGAAGGGTACGGCTGAACCTGGATAATGGCCAGGTGGCCGTAGAACTTCATCAGGCGACACCTGAATCAAATTACACTGTCCTCTTCGTCTCCGCTTCAGCTTCAGCAAGTGTTCAGGTTGCAACAATTGTAACTGATCAAGGTGGAGAGGGCATTGCTCAAGGAATGTTGAGTTCCGGAGCATATGTCGGGATTTTCCAAGTGTTACGAGCCGACCTCGTACAATTCACAACGGCAACCGCCTCATTCAACCTTGGGGTGACCGTTTCCGCGTCTACGACCGTTTCATCTGAATCTACAACCCTAAGCACATCAACCGAATCTGAAAGCAATGTCTCAACCAGCAACTCTGCGAAATTCGTGCTTGGAGTGGAACCAGTTTCTAACTCCATTTCAGCAGGCGACTTTGCGAAATTCAACATCCGAATCGCACGGGGACCTAACGCTGATGCTTCAGCCGTGATTTTTCTGGTGGCTAGGGGAGTCCCACCCCGTAGCGTCGCGATCTTCACACCTAACGGAGGCGTGGCAGACCCTGAATTTGACTCCACCTTAACTATTGTAACTTCGCCTAACACACCCGCTGACAATTACGAGGTCACAGTCGTAGCTCGGGTCGATGGGCAGGAATTCTCTACGCAAGTCGCCCTAGAGATAACGGCGACCACAAGTGCAACCGCCACTATGACCGTGTCTACTGCTGCGAACTTATTCATGACCGTTACCACAGACCAAACTCAGTACCAGCCAAACGCAACGGTGACCGTGCAAGGTCAAGTTACCGATGCCACGGGAAGTGCGATAGCCAACGCGGCTGTATCAACCCAAGTTGATTCACCAACCGGGGCGGAGGTCTTCTTCGAGAACAACATTCAGACGGACTCGGCGGGAACATTCCAAGCACAAGTCACGCTCACGGCCAGCGCAGCGCTCGGCACATACACTGTCTTCGCCACTGCGAGCCAAATAGGTTACTTGAGCATCGCCGGCCGTGCGACATTCGTAGTCGGGGCCTCAACCACCCCGAGCGTCAGCATCAGCGCCGTCTACGCCGGAGACAGCTCAGGCAACCCAGTGCCAACAGTCCCTGCTGGCCAAACGGTATGGATTTGGGTCGTCGTCCACAACAATGGCGCCACCTTCCAAGGAGTGGTCTGGGTTCAAGTTCATGATCCAAATGGTGTGCCGGTTCAAATTGGAATTCACATTGAAACACTTAATTCAGGTGAAACTATCAAAGATGGTCTAGGGTTCACTCTTCCGGGCAACGCAGCCCACGGTGTTTACCGTGTCGACGCCCTAGTTTCTGACAAATTGATCTCCCAAGGCGGCACGTTCCTGGCAGACGCGCAAACCCAATTTGCTTTGACGGATTGAGAAAATGTCGGACCCGAAACATTACGATCTAGATGACATCATTTCAAACCTGAATAGCATACGCGAGGAACTGGGCGAAACGGTGACAGCGTCATCTCCAAATGGGGTGGACGCTTCAAAGGAAAACTTGAGGCCTGAAGAAGAACAATCCTCACCTGCCCTCGAAGAATACTTAGCCAGTCGCTTACAACAAATTGGGGAAGTTACCGCAGAAAAGAAAGAAATCAAGGGTTTGAAAACAGGGAATGGTTGGGATGCCAACCAAGTCGTAGAACTCGTCTTCAAAATCGATCCCATATCGATTAGACGTGCAGTGGAGATCGCTGTCTCCTCGGACCGAAAAGTGAAAGAACGCCTTTCAAACTTTTTCAAACGCCCCAAAGATGAAGTGAGAATAGTTGGAACGCCGACCGTTGAATATGTCCCAATTTGGAAAGTGAAAGGCTTCCACGAGTGCTACTACGTTAGGACCAATTCCTACAGGGTGAACGTCAAGGAGGACGTTGTCGCCGTCGAGGTGGAAGGCCAAAGCAGGGATTTGATACTCGAACGGAAGCACAGCCGGCTGATCCCCGCAGCCATCCTAGAACGACTCCAGAAATTAGGCTCATTCCTTTCAAACGAATCAAAGTACTTCGTGGTGGCCGACGCTCTCGAACTAGCTACAAAGAGGTCAGAGTCTGAACTGGTCGTAACCAATACAGGTCGTTCTCTATCCCAGGATGAAGAAACTGAGCTAACCTCCTGGCGAACCAAACGTATCTTCGACATAGAAGACCTGAAGGTTCGAGGCATGAAAGTAAGTGTTCGTGACTCGATTTCAAAAGAAGCGCTCCTGACTAGATTCAGAGAAAACGTGGTTCGTATGCCCGAACGCTTCAAACAAGTCCTCAGTAACAAGCTGCAAATAACAGAGTTGAAGCGAATCTATGTCCCAATAATAAGGGTTCCAATGCAAAAAGGACTCGTCCCCAGAGAAGTAATAGTAAATGGGACGAGTGGAGAAATCGCAGACGCGAAACTTCTTGGTCTATTAGACTAAATCCCGACGGGCTGGAAGAACATAAACTAAATCTTTAGCCGACACTTCTGAAAGCTTCAAGGGAACAGGTGAACTAGTTGTCATCCTTGCAAAAGCTGCTTCCATTGCTTCTCCTCGTCTCCCTTCTACTGGCCGTCCCTCTGGTCTTTTCGCAAGGATCCTTGACGCTTACCGTTTCCACAGATAGGCCTCAATACCTACAAGGTGGAACTGTCAATATTTCGGGAAAGGTTCTAGATTCACAAAACAACCCGGTCGCTGGTGCAACCGTTTCCATACAAGTGGGCGACCCCCCGATGCACATAGATCTGGTCTACTCGGATAATTCAGGGGCCTACCTAGATTCGTTTATTCTACCAACAAGTGCAGCTCCAGGCCCATTCACGGTCTATGCGTCAGTTGGCAAAGCCGGGTACTCATCGTCACAAGGACAAACTCAATTCACAATCCTGCAACAAACCACCGTAACTCCAACCTCTTCATCATCTTCGTCGACATCTTCATCATCGTCGTCTTCCTCTCAACCGAGCGGCCCACCGAGCCAATGCTTCATCGCAACTGCAACCTATGGGTCCGAAATTGCGCCTGAAGTTGCCCTACTACGCTACTTCAGGGACGCCCAGGTGCTCCGGACATCGGCGGGTAGAAGTTTCATGCAAGCCTTCAACGCCTTCTACTATAGCTTCAGCCCCCAAGTCGCATCCTTCATCTCCGCTAATGGAATAGTAAGGTCATCCATGAAGGTCATTCTCTACCCGTTGATCGGAATCCTCTTTTTTTCAAGCAAAATCTTTCAAGTCTTATCGTTCAACGCGGAACTCTCAATCACGATCTCCGGAATCATTGCGGCTCTTGGAATTGGGGTTGTCTATATCGGGCCAATAGCCGTCATTTGCAGCCGGCTTGGCAGACCTAAAGTTAGTTCACTATGGTCAACTGTGAGACAGCTGAACCTAGTCAGCTGCATAATCTCAACCTTCGCAATCATTGTGGGAGAAGAAATCTCCTCGCCGTTGCTGCTTACCTCAGCCACAGTCGCGACTGTGCTGAGCTTCCTGTTGCTCGGTGCTTTATCGGTTCAAGTTTTCGCATCGCTGGTAAGTGTGAGCGAGAAGAAAGTCGGAGAGAGTTAATTCAGCCTCTAAGACTGGCAAAGGGTAGGCTTAGCGCCTAGGTTTCTCTTTCTTCCCCTTCATCAGAGCGTCTAGAGAAACTGAGTTAATTCCATAGACCTTGTAGCGTATGCCAGGAATATCGCCCATCGCTTTACCTTCAGCGCCGCCGATCCCTTCAATCAACACCTCGTCATGTTCATCGATGAAATTTAGACCTCCATCACCCGGAACGAAAGCAGTGATGACCTTCCCATTCTTGATCAATTGAACTCGAACTGCCTTGCGAACCGCACTGTTGGGTTGGCGTGATTCAACACCCACTTTCTCAAGAACGATGCCGCGGCCTTGCGGCGCTCCCTGCAATGGGTCCGCCTTATAGTCCAGTCCTAACATACGACGCTTGTACGGTCTATAGTGCCACCTGAAACGGCTTCGGTCCCTCGTTGTCTTTCGGGCGGCAAACAAGCCCATGGCGCCATTGGTCACAAGGTGTCACTTCTCAGGTTAGCGATAGCCAACCTTTGGCTTGCTCTATTTGTGCTTATCGTACCCCGAGAGAACCGATTACCCAGGTGAAACATAGCAGCTGGAACATAGTCGAGTCTATTACACCCTGACCTACAATTCTGGGTCAATATATCCACACAGTTCCTTCGAGGATCTTGGTTCTCTGACGATACTGAAATACGTCCGTTGGAAATCTCTAGGGATACTGCCATTCCACAGCGAAGGTGAACGCTTTGAGCGATGAAGTCGTTACTCCAATCTATCCGCCACCCACAAGACGCAAGCGTCCGAAGCGACCCAAAGCCAAGAGTCGAAGGCGGGCAGCTTCTTGAAGCTCACATTCTTGGGCTCTGGTGGTTCCTCGGTTAGCGCAAAACGAGCATGTCCTTCGATCGTGGTGGACGACGAATTATTGTTCGACTTGGGTCCCGGTTCGTTGAGAAACCTAAGAATTTCTGGTCTCAACCCAGAAAGCTTGTCCACGGTTTTCATCTCCCATTGTCACGCCGACCATATCTCAGACTTGGTTCCGTTCTTGTGGGCAATTCAAATAGATGGACGGAAGAACCCCTTGCAGGTTTATGGCCCCCAGGGTTTCAGATGGATATTTCAGAGGTTACTGGAATGTACATGCACCCCGAATGATTTTTTCAAGTTTCCCTTAAAGATCTCCGAATTGGATTTCGGGCAAAGGGCGGAGAAAGTTCAGACTTGTGGCACGGTTCATGCCGTTCCCACTCTAGCCTTCAGAATCGAATCATTAGGGAAGTCGATTTGCTATAGCGCCGACACAATTTATTGCCCATCGGTCGTTGAACTCGCCAGAAACGTGGACCTCCTAGTCCACGAGGCGACATTCCTAGAAGACCAGTTGAACATCGCACAATTAACGAAACATTCTACTGCACGTATGGCGGGGCGTGTGGGGAAGGAAGCTCATGCGAAGCGTTTGGCCCTGTTCCATATCCCCCCTCCAAACGAACATAGGGAAAACGAATTCCACAGCGAAGCCAAGGACGCTTATGGTAGTGAAATTCAAATCGGAACAGACCTGGCCACGATCGAATTCTAGTTCACCCCACCCGAACTAGAGCTTAAATTCTCAAGGCTGCTATCTCCTTTGATTGCAGGTTCCTTTGTTGAAAACTGAGGAAGGGTTGAGGCATTCATTTCGCGCGAAATTCGAAGGGATACAGGTTGCCCTTACCTTCCGGGATGTCATGATTCTTCCAGGGCGCGCAGAAGTTGAACCGAGTGAGGTTGATGTAAGGACACGCGTAACGAAAAATCATGCCTTGAATGTTCCCTTCGTTTCGTCACCGATGGACACAGTGACGGAGAGTGACATGGCAATCGCTGTTGCGAGACAGGGTGGCTTAGGCGTCGTTCACCGGAACTGCGCGGTGGAAGAACAAGTTGAGATGGTGAAGCGCGTTAAGAGAGCTGAAGCACTCATAATCCGAGATGTCATAACTGTGACGCCGGAAGATAGTGTTGGCCAAGCCTTAGCGTTGATGGAAAAACACAACATTTCGGGGCTACCAGTAGTTGATGGAACAAGGCTTGTCGGCATTGTGACAGGGCGGGACGTTAGGTTCGCCCAACCGAGCCTCTCCGTGAGACAGGTAATGACGAAAGAAGTTGTGAAGGCTGAAGAAGGAATCAGCATCGACGAAGCCCAAAGGTTGCTTCGAGATCACAAAATCGAGAAGCTCCCGATTGTGAAAAAAACCGGAGAACTGACAGGGCTCATAACATTCAAGGACATACTACTCAGAGGGAAATACCCAGACGCCGGTCGGGACGAGAATGGCCAACTACTTTGTGCCGCGGCGGTGTCACCGTACGACCTAGATAGGGCGAAGAAGCTCGACGAGTACGCCGACATTCTAGTCACTGACGTTTCACATTTTCACAATGAAAACGTCTTCACCGCAACCAAGAAACTGATGTCCGAAGTCTCCGCGGATGTAGTTGTCGGCAACATCGGGACGTACGAAGCAGCTGAAGACGTGATTACCGAGCTTGAACAGGTCTGTGGCTTCAGAGTGGGGATTGGTTCTGGCTCAATCTGCACAACGACCGAAGTAACCAAGGCAGGGTCCCCGACTTTGTTCGCAACTGCACAAGTTTCAGATGCCGTCACGAAATATGGCGTAAAAATACCCATCATCGCTGATGGTGGAATTCGTACGCCTGGAGATGTTGCCCTTGCACTGACTGCAGGCGCGTCGGCAGTTATGGTTGGGAACCTCTTCGCGCGCTGCCAGGAATCCCCTGGGACATTGATTACGATAGGTGGACGATACTACAAGCAATACAGAGGGATGGGAAGCCCAACTGCGCGCGCGAAACGTTACTCGCTTGACCGCTACAGCATGCCATCCAAAGGCGTTCCCGAAGGCGTTGAAGGTTGGGTTCCATACAAAGGTGAAGTGAGCATAGTCCTGGACGAACTCGTTTCAGGATTGAAGGCCTCAATGGGGTACGCCGGTGCAAGAAACATACAGGAACTATGGTCGAAAGCCAAACTTGCAGCCCTTAGCCCCTTAGGTGCTGAGGAGGCGCGGCCGCACGACATTCTTCTACCGAGCGAAACACAAGAAAGAGTTTGATTTCGAAAACGGCCGTAGCACGTTTATATAACCTCCGTCATACTCGGAGTAGTGAATTTCAAAATGCCTATGATACTCCCCGAAGAGTTAGCTTCGAAATCCGTCATCCCAGCCATTAGAGCGCTCATCGTCAAGAGGCTGGTTGAAGATCACGGGATGACACAACAACAAGCGGCTAAACTTCTAGGAGTTACGCAACCCGCAGTCAGTAAATACCTCCATGAGAAACGAGGTGCCGCGATAAGGCTCACTGGCATAAGGCAAATCGACCAAGCAACCACGGAAATCGCCGAATTGGTCTCCACCCAGAAAGCACAACCGATCGAAGTCATGAGCAGAATCGAGGCTGCGTGCGAATACGTTCGCAGAAATAGATACATGTGTGACCTTCACAAGAAGTTGGAACCAGGCATGGACACAGATTCCTGCCACGTATGTGAACAATAGTCTCAACCCAAACAAGCCTAAGATTCGGAAGTGTATCATTCAATGGAAATTAAGGTCAAAGCAGGAGACAAGGCTCCCGACTTCGAAGGGCCAACCTCTGACGGCAGCCGATTAGGACTCAAGAATTTTGCTGGAAAGAAGAACGTCGTGCTCTACTTTTACCCCAAGGACGATGCGCCAGGCTGCACGAGGGAAGCTTGCAGCTTCAGGGACAATATACAACCAATTAGGGACATGGGCGCAGAAATAGTAGGCGTCAGCCTTGACAGCATTCAGTCCCACGACAGCTTCGCAAAGAAATACCAGTTACCGTTCCCATTGATTAGCGACAAAGACAAACGCGTTGCTATGGCCTACGGTGTCCTCAGGGATATCGGGTTGTCCGCGAACCGAATAACCTTCATCATTGACAAGAATGGGATGGTGGCAAAAGTTTTCCCTAAAGTTGACGTGTCCAAACACACCGAGGAAGTCGTAGCAGCCCTAAAGGAACTAGCCTGAAGCCCAATTCCTGTCTGTCGTTGAAGCGACACGCCCATCAAGAATCTGACAAACTTTTTCAATGCTTACAGACTCCCGCCTGCGTAATTATCACTCGATAGGGGCAGTGGAATAACAAGTGAGTCAAGAAACACTGCAGGACTTCGCTGGGGTTTGGATTGGAAAGATCAGCGAAGTCGTTAGAACGATAATTGGTTCAGGCCCTATCAAGTACTTGATCAACTGGAGCCGAATGTATGCGCTGTGGCCAGTGCACATCACCACCGCTTGTTGCAGCGCAGAGTTTGGAGCAATGATGGGCCCTCGGCTCGACCCTGAAAGGTTTGGTTTACAGGCGGTTGCGGGAGGCCTTCGGCAGTGCGACCTGATCATTGTGGAGGGTACTGTTACGAAGAAAATGGCCAAGCGCCTCAAAATTGTTTATGAGCAGATGGCCAAGCCAAGGTATGTAATTGCAATGGGGGACTGCGCTTGTTCTGGGGGCCTCTTTCATGATTCATATAGCATCGTGAATGACGTGGACAAACTATTCCCAGTAGATGTGTACGTGCCCGGATGCCCACCTAGGCCCGAAGCGCTCCTCAGCGCTATCGTGAAACTACGGGAGAAAATAAGGAGAGAAGAGGTCTTCGCCTAGTGGCCCAAGTCGCGCTTCCCCGAGAGGAAGGAATAATCAATCAACTGAAAGGCCAATTTCCGGAAGCGATCAAAGAAACCAAGGTTGACCGAGCGCGGCGCGTAACCATCACCTTTGACAAGGACCATCTCCTGGAAATTGCAACATTCATGCGCGACCAAGCTGGCTTCGACCACGTAAAAGGAATTGCAGGCATCGACTACCCACCCCACAAGAAGATAGAGGTGCTATATTTCACGGCTTCATTCTCGAAACCAGACATTCAAGATCTTGTCGTTATTCTGAAAACAGAATTGCCCCGGGATAACCCATCGATCGCCTCCGTCGTTTCTGTGTGGCAAAGCGCGCATTTCCACGAACGGGAAACATTCGAAATGTTCGGGGTAAAATTCGAGGGGCACCCCGACCTAAGAAAACTACTCACGTTGGACAATTGGGATGGGCCACCCCCGATGTTAAAGGATATTAAATTCCCGGAGATGGGCCAACGATGACAACACCCCCCGCTGAGACAAAGCCTCCAGCCCCTCCCATCACGATCACTAAGACTGCAGAACCGTCAACCCTGGACGTATCCGTTGGGCCCCAACACCCAGGATCCGGACATTTACGAATGCTCATCCGAGTCGATGGCGACTACATCGTAGCCGTAGACCTCGACATAGGCTATGTTCACCGAGGCTGCGAGAAGATCGCCGAGTATCGAAATTACGTGAGTAACATCCCGCATCTTGAGAGGCCATGCATCATAGACGCCATCCACCTAAACTGGGGTTACGTGCTCCCCGTTGAAGAACTCCAAGGCGTCGAAGTCCCCCCTCGTGGCCAATATATCTCAACCATCGCGGCTGAAATGAACCGCATAATGAGCCACCTTTATTGGCTGGCAATCAACGCCGGAGTCTTCTCTGGGCACACAACAATTTTCATGTGGGCCTTCGGCGACCGGGACCTATTCATAGAACTCGCAGAGATGCTGACAGGTGCACGCCTAACGTACTCGTTTCTTCCGCCAGGCGGCCCCAGGCGAGATTTGCCCTTTGGATTTGAAAACAAACTCACCAAACTACTCGATTACTTTGAGAAGAGGCTTGTCGAGTACGACCGAATCTTCTTCAGTAATCCACTCGTCGTCGCCCGCGCTAAGGGAATTGGTGTCCTCAAGCGGCAGGAAGCAATAGAGTTGGGTGTAGCAGGCCCAGTGCTCCGAGGCTCAGGCGTTAAGTACGATGTTCGAAAGGTCGAACCGTACGGAGCGTACGCGGATCTCGATTTTGAAATTCCGACTTACCAGGAAGGCGACTCCTATGCTAGGTTCATGGTAAGATTTGACGAGATGAAACAGAGTATCAAAATCCTTCGACAGGCACTCGAGAAAATTCCGAAAGGGCCCATCGCTCGAAAAGCTCCGCTTGTCGCACCTGAAGGTGAAGCAACTGGCCGCGTTGAATCTTCCCGCGGAGAATATGCGGTGATGGTTATGGGCGACAATAGCGACAAGCCGTACCGAGTCAAAATCATGAACGCCTCCTTCCGAAACTTAATCGCACTACCCTACCTCATCCGCAACGTGCATGTTGCTGATATGCCAATCATCTACGGTAGCTTAGACTACTGGCCCGTCGAGGCGGACAGGTAACTGGAGGTGCAATCTGCTTGGTATTCGGGGCAATGTACGAAGGAATCAAACACATCTTCAAACGAACATTCACCTTGAAGTACCCCTACCAGAAAGTTTTGCTTCCGAAAGGGTTCAGAGGCCGACACCAGCTTTACATGGAGAAGTGCACAGGCTGCGGAATCTGCGCGTGGATCTGCCCCGAGAGATGCATTAGCATGGTCCCCGTCACTGACCAAAAGGAATATCCACAAAACCCCGAGAAAAGATTTCCACAGTACTGGTACGCCCGCTGCTGTTTTTGCCATTTCTGCACCGATTATTGTCCGACTGGGGCGCTGGATTATACGCCTGATTATGAGTTGGCTGAGTATGATCGTGAGTTACTCCTCTGGAGCCCGGAACGACTCTCGAGGCCGGCAACCAACATTGGCGAGTACCAGTCGGTCTTGCATGGCAACAAGGGCAGCATGGGCGTCACGTTTGAGCGCGTGAACAAACAGAAATCAGGCTGAGCCTGTGCTAAAACTGAAATTCTAGTCCGCAGTTCTGTAGTGAGAGAACAATGGCAGATGTCACAGACGATATAGAGCGTAAGAGGGAAAAGAGAACTAAGGCACGCAAGCGTACGCGCGGCCCTTACAGGAAGTCGTCGCCACTTCCATTCTGATTTTATTACGTACGTCATACTTAATAGCGACAGCTAAGTTCTAGCCGAATTAAACAAACCACACGTGACGCATAATGCCAACTACTCTTGAAATCAAAGACCTCCACGTAAGCATCGAGGGCAAACAGATTCTGAAAGGGGTCAACCTGAAAGTCACACAAGGTGAAATTCACGCGGTCATGGGCCCAAACGGGTCCGGTAAGAGCACACTGGCGAACACGCTCATGGGCCACCCCAAATACAAGGTGGAGAGCGGCGACATCCTCGTTAATGGAGAGAGCATCCTTGGCCTACCCCCCGACGCCCGAGCCAAGAAAGGGCTCTTCTTAGCTTTCCAGTACCCGCTTGAAATCTCAGGCGTCCCACTTGCGCAGTTCCTACGCGCCGCCTACAGATCACTGAGGGGCGAGACGCAAAAGGCCGCTGACTCGAAAGGTGTCGGCGGCGAGATGATCTCCGCCCTCGCATTCAAGAAGAAGCTCGAGGAGAAGTTGAAGGAGGTTGACATGGACCCTGCCTTCGCGAAACGCTACTTAAACGAAGGATTCTCCGGCGGAGAGAAGAAGCGTGCCGAAGTCCTCCAGATGGCAATCCTTCAACCGGCAATCGCGATTATGGATGAAACTGATTCCGGGTTGGATATTGACGCAGTCCGGAAAGTGGCTGAGGTTGTTGCCCACATGGCTGGGCCGGAAATGGGCGTGCTTCTAATAACGCATTACCAGCGAATTCTAGACTACATAAAACCCCAATTCGTCCACGTCATGGTGAACGGCCGCATATTCCGCTCCGGAGGACCAGAATTAGCCAAAATGCTAGAAGAACGGGGTTACTCGTGGGTGGAACAAGAGGCTGCAGCTACCGCTACTTGAAAGGAACACTTATTACGTATGTCATAAGAGAGGTTGTTGATTCGCTATGGCAACTAAGCAAACCCTAGACATCGACTATACAAAGTACAACTTCAGAGACTCCACCGAAGATTACGAGTACAAGTTTCCGAAAGGCCTCACACGAGAGGTTGTCGAGAAGATCTCTGCGATAAAGAAGGAACCTGACTGGATGCTCCAGTTTAGGCTGCGTGCTTACGACCATTTCGTCAAGAGACCGTTGCCCATGTGGGGTGGCGACTTGACCACTCTCAAATTCGACGACATGTTGTATTACGCCAGCCCAACTGAAAAGAAGAGCCGTTCATGGGAAGACGTGCCTGCGTACATTAAGGATACATTCGATAAGCTGGGCATTCCTGAAGCTGAGAGAAAATTCCTCGGCGGCGTGGGCGCCCAGTATGAATCCGAAGTTGTATACCACAGCCTTAGAGAAGACCTGGCGAAGAAGGGCATCATTTTCACAGACACCGACACCGCACTCCGAGAGTACCCGGAAATTTTCAAGAAATATTTCGGAACTGTAATCCCGCCGGAAGACAATAAGTTCGCGGCGTTGAACAGTGCGGTGTGGAGTGGTGGGAGTTTCATCTACGTGCCGCCGGGCGTTAACGTCGATGTACCGCTTCAGGCGTACTTTAGAATCAACACGCAAAACATGGGGCAATTCGAGCGAACACTCATCATTGCCGATGAGAATAGCCGGTTGCATTACATTGAAGGTTGCACGGCCCCAATCTACTCAACCGATTCACTGCACTCAGCCGTGGTCGAGATCATAGCAAGACCAGGCGCGCACGTACGCTACACGACAATCCAGAATTGGTCTAATGACGTCTACAACCTAGTTACGAAGCGAGCATACGCATATGCTAACGCAACTGTTGAATGGGTTGACGGAAACCTCGGCAGCAAACTCACAATGAAGTACCCGTCCATCTACCTGCTCGGGCCGGGAGCCAAAGGCGAAATCCTCTCAGTCGCTTTCGCAGGTAAAGGCCAACACCAAGACGCCGGCGGCAAAGTTGTACACCTCGCCCCACACACGACTTCCAGAATCACTTCCAAGTCCGTTTCCAAAGATGGCGGAAGAACAACCTACCGAGGCCTACTACACGTCGCTAAGGGAGCTAAGGGAGTCAAGTCGACCGTACGATGCGACGCCCTACTACTCGACGAGTACTCAAGGACCGACACTTACCCATACAACGAGATCAACGAAGACGACGCGACGACATCCCACGAGGCAACGGTGGGTAAGATCGGGGATGACCAGTTGTTCTACTTGATGTCACGAGGCCTCTCCGAGCAAGAAGCACTTAGCATGATCGTCATGGGCTTCATGGAACCATTCACCAAGGAACTGCCTATGGAATATGCCATCGAATTGAACAGGCTAATCCAAATGGAAATGGCCGGCTCCGTAGGCTAGACACCCCTTTTTTACTCACGCAACCCGTACCGAGACTCGTACCTGAGAACGTGGTCCAAACATGTCAGAGTTGACATTAACAAAAGCAGGCGAACAGCAGATCCGATCTCTAGCGGAATCCAGGCATGAACCCGAATGGTTACGGGAATTTCGCATCAAATCACTCAACCTGTTTCGCAAGCTTCCCGCCGAACTCTCAAATTTGTATACGAAGTACGTGGACCTTGCAGGCGTCGACTTCGAATCAGTCAGCTTAGCCCCTTCAGAGCCGTCCAAGTCACAAGTGGAGGACGTTATGGCTAAGCTGAAGTCTGACAAGGCGATCACGATTTTTCAAATTGAATCGAAAACTTTCCCAGCCGAGATGCCCGAAGCTCTCCGAAAGGAAGGCGTAGTCTTCACGGATATTGGTACTGCGATTCGAAGCGAACCAGAATTATTCCGTCGCTATTTCCTGGAAAAAGCAATTCTCCCTGAGGATGATAAGTTCGCGGCATTGAACAACGCGCTCTTCACTTCAGGGTTCTACTTACATGTGCCGAAGGGACTTGAAGTAATCGTCCCATTCAGGGTCGTAACCATACTCGACTCGGAGGGGCACGGGGTTTTCGCCCAGAACCTTGTAATGGCTGACAATCGGAGTAAGTTTACAATCCTTGAAGAGTTGTATTCGACTCGCTCAACAGGCCAGTCGAAGTCTACGTACAGTGGGCTATCTGAAGTCTACTTGCACGAAGGCGCAGAAGTTACGTACGGAAGCATAAACAACCTATCCCAAAACGTGAACATATTTTCGAACAAGAAATCAATAGGGGAACGGGATAGCAAGATCGTTTGGTCCACAGGATTGCTCGGGGGCGCCTATACAAGGTCCCGGCTAGAGAGCGTCATGAAGGAATCCGGTGCGTCTTCTGAGAACGTGGAGGTTGTTTTTGGGGCTGGGACGCAACGCTTCGACACTGTCTCGAACATTACTCATAGCGGGCCAAATACTAGCGGCCACGCTATTTCAAAAGGAGTAGTCAAAGATAAGGCAAAGGCAATCTTCAAGGGTATGATCAGAATCGAAGCGAACGCTAAGAACTCGCGGGCCTACCTCGCAGAACACGCCATGATACTCAGCAAAGACGCCCTAGCCGACGCAATCCCCGGCCTCGAGATCGAAACGAACGATGTGAAGGCCACGCATTCGGCGTCGGTCGCGCAAATCGATGAGGAAGAAATCTTCTACCTAATGGCCAGAGGCCTCTCGAAAGATGAAGCGAAGAAACTCATCATCGTCGGATTCTTCGAACCACTCGTGGAACGCATTCCAGTTCCCGAAGTTGCAAGACGCATTCGAAGAATCATAGACCTGAAATGGTCAGGCATCTACGACTTCGCCTCCAGCCTCACGATCCCAGCCTTCGACGACGAATACTACGAAGAGGGACAGAAGACCCGCGACATATTCGAAGGACACTACAAGTACCGTTAGTGCTACTATAATTCGGTGAGACATTCATACCCTACGTTCGAATATCTCTGGTTGTTTTCGTGTCTGTGTTTGTGTGGGTCGAATGGTGCGCACACACAGGTGAGACGCTAGACAGAAACGGACTTGCAGCTGATTGATTTCATTTCCTCGCATCCGATTTGCACTTAATGCCTAATACCGCGGCGATTTCAGCCTCAGTCATTCCTGTGATCTCGATTACTTTCACGTTCGAATGGAAACCAGCAACTAGCTGCACATTCGAGGATGATGTTCGGAGCCTCTTGGACAGCCATCTTACAATCTCGCGATTGGCTTTACCTTTCACCGGGGGCGCAGCGACGTGGATTGTAAGTGTTCCATCCGGCTCGCAGAGCAATTTAGTCTCGCTTCTCAGCGTCTTCACGTGCACCGTTAATCTGACACCATTCGATACTAGTCGCGTATGCATACCACCGCCCCACTCTTCACCCGTCTAGATGATGACGGTTTTATTGTGTGTGTGCGCACCATTAGACAAATGCGCTGACTATCCTGACTGTTCCCAAGTCAATATATGCGATTGAGGCCTGTCCTTTCGCGTTAACAATTGACGACCTAGTCTCTGTTGAACCTTGGGTTGTTCACGGCGTGATAATACACGGTCGCGCTGATTTAGTTGCCCACGAAGGATATGCCGGTCCAGGAACTTATGTGCGAATCAAACCAGAGACAAATTGGAGCTGGAGGATCGACGCGTAAGACCTACACTTCCTACGCTCCATACAGTAGAGGAAGACCCGCGACATATTCGAAGGACACTACAAATATCATTTAGTGTTAGACACTCGCTATGTGAACGAGAGCAGATTGTCCGACGCGAAAAGCTCATCCAACAATAATCATCCGGTGTTCATCCAGTCAAGCAGGGGAGCTGCGGGGGGTTCAAATCCCACCCCGATCGCCATTCGACGCTCTCTAGAGAACGGATTTAAGTACAGGTGACTCATGTATTACGCGTATGACAGAGGCTATATCGGTTAGACTGCCGGAGGACATAGCCAGTCGGCTCGACGTGCTTGCCAAATCACTCGAACGTCCGAAGACGTACATTGTCACTAAAGCCCTGAGAGAGTACTTAGAAGAATACGAAGATTATCTTGTCGCCCTCCACAGACTGAACGATAAGGACGACAGGGTCCTTTCCGAAAAAGAACTGGTCAAAGTTGGCCGGTAGGATCCTCTACAAGTCTTCCGTCCGACATGACATAGAGCAGATCGACCCAAAGAACGTCAAAAAAGTGCTTCGCGAGATTACGACCGTTTTGGGAAAAAACCCAAGAAGTGGTGAAGCGCTCCATGGACAATTCGAGGGACTCCACAAACTGCGAATGGGTGATTACAGAGTGATCTATGCGTTGATAGAGCAAGGGTTACTCGTCTTAAGGATAAAGCACAGAAGCAAGGCCTACCGCTGAGAGGACCAAAGATTACCCTCCTTCGTTTACATAACAAGCAGTGAGCTGCCTGCGCTCGAAGGCAACCACAACCCCATTTCCCAAACATTAAACGTGCAGATTCACCGTGCCGTACTGATTACATCTACCAAGATGCTTGAATTCTCAAGCAGAGATAACGAATCGTCGAAGTGACCGCAAGGTTAGAACCATCGGGTAACTGGCTTGAATGCGGGGACCGGCCGTGTCCTCGTCGCGAACATGGCCAATGCGATCCCCCAGGCGCGGTCGTCATGCGTCCCGTCTGGGTGGCTGAATTGAATTTGGCCGGCTTTGGTGAGCTGGAATCGTTCGATGTTCAACTCGTTTGCTAACTCGAGTTGGTAGGGGATTAGGAATCGTTTCTGCTGCATCATCATCTTGAGGTAGTTCATCACGTCCTGTTTGACCGGTGCGGAGAGGACGATGCCTTCTGCGTTATGGAGCGACTTCCTCGCTTCTTCTACGACACTCTCTCCAACGCCTGTCTGGTCAATTAGGATTCTGTGAATTGTTTGCAGCTTTTTGGTGAGGACTCGAACGAAGCCGACAACGCCCGCCTCACCAGTGTACTCCGTCCCTAGCGGGAAAACCTTCAAGCCCACCAGGCGGAAGATGTCCCCGTCTTTTCGGACGAGGGCCAGGACGCTGTAGTCCTGTTTCTTGCCGAGGTCGAGGCCGGCCCAGTAGTCAGCGCGGGAGGTCTGCTGCAAGTTCCGTCGCCCAGAAGGATCGCAATTCTCCGCCGAACTCTCTGATTTCAAGCTCCGCGTCGGTGCATTCCGTGATTAGCGAGGTGGGGAGCCAGCAATCGTCGTCCTCGCTCCACTCCGCCTCCATCTCACGCCGCCAACGCCAAGGATCGTTCGCCAGCTGCTTCCGTATCTTCTCCAGGATGCTTTTTTTCAGGGGGCCGTTCGGTTCAAGCGCCTGTTCCCACGTGACGTGGTCGCGGCTGAAATCTTCAAACTCCTTATCCTTACAGATCCTGTAGAAAACGTGGTCGCGGGACCAGGGTGTCGAGTTGGCTATGAAGAACCCGTTCGTCGTGCCCAACGTGAAAAAAATCGCATCGTAGAGCTCCTCGTCATCCCGCACGAAGTTGAACTCGGTCGCAAGTACGCCATGCAGTGTCGGGCCCCGTATCGTGTCGGGGTTGCAAGGATAGGCTTCAATGCTAGAACCGTTAGTTAGCGACACTTTCGTTTTGAGCGGTTTCCGACCGACTAGGATTTCTCGGTAAGGGACACTCCTAGGTAGACGCTGAATGAACGCGTTGATCTTTCGGATTACGAGTTTGCTTTGGCGAAAGCTTGGACCCACAACTCCTAGTTGGACGCCGTCGTTTTTGACTGCGTACCAGAGCAATTTGCTAGACGCCGAGTGGTCTTTTCCACTCTGGCGACACCATAGCTGCGCAATGAAATGGGCCGGGTCGTTGAGGAACTTGGCTTGGTAGTTGGTCGGTTCGAAGCCTAAGGCTTCTTTGCAGAAGGCTACGGGCCCTTTCCCGGCGAATTCCTTGAGCCGTTGGAAGGCGCCTAGGCTTCCCCCTTCAGCTTCCCGCTTGCTTCTGAGCTTCCTTTGTTCCTCTCTGGCTTGCTGCAATCTCCGCTCTGAATTGCTCATTCGTCTCAACAACCTCGTTTAGGAGAATTTGGATGTCGCGGCGGTCGTAGCCCTGCAAAAGCCCTAGGTCGGTTCGGATTGTGGTGTTAGCCAAACGCATCGCTTCCATACGTGCCTTCGCATTCCTAGCTGCCTCCTCACTCTCGTAGAGCTTGACAACCGTCTTCAGAATGGAGTCCACAGTCTCGTGAAGATCCAGCCGACCCTGCTGCGTATCCTTGCTGGCCTTCATCGGTTGTTTCGTTGGACCAGGCGCTTCTAGTGCTGGTAGTGTTAGGGCAGTGGCTTGGAGTTGCAACGTGCGGACGAGAGTGTCTAAGTGGCGGAGGAGGGCTGGGGTGCCTTCCTTTGCTTCAGCGGACTGCTTCACGTATTCGACTAGCACGAACTTTGCCAACTCGTTGAGGGAAACCCCCCTCGACATGGCCCGAGCCCGCAAACCGGCCCGTATGAGGGGATCGAGGCGTAAAATGAGGCGAGGGTTACCTTCGCTTGGCACCGTTTGGCACCACCCTCTCGAGAGGTGGATCCACCCTCTTAATTGCGAACGGTAGTAGCAACGCTACAGGTTAGAACATGTAATAGGAAATCATAGCTGGCAACAGAGAGTTATGAATTGAGCGAGGGGCCTCTAATCTTCGTTCGATGTGACTAAGTTGATTTATCTGCACGCCGAAGAAAGAGTCAAGAATCTATGGTCGTCGAGTGACCCTTGAACGTCGAAGCGGCAGCAGTGTCTTGAGATCTTCTCCATAGGGCTGGAGACCCACGGATTTCCTCTATCCATTCATTAACGCTCTCATCTTTGGGATCATATGAGGAACAAGGCTTACGTGCGCGGAAGTGTCCCGGCCCGTTCTCTCGCCCTCAACATGCAACGGGGAAGGATTCTCGGTCCTGAGTAATTCATACGCTTCTCGGATCAAGGATCGGTGCTTTGGGGGGTAGCCATGAGAAAGTAGTTCCATCGGTAGGTGCTTGCCGCCGATACGATGGTCTTCGAAGAGCTTGTTTATGATGTACCCTTTTGCGTGATTGAGCGTCCCTAGTTTGAACACCATTGGAATTTATTCCACTATCTTTGGAATTAGCCGCAACGATTATAAAGGTGACGAACGATAATTATCATCATGATGACGATAACGTACAGGAGGTACACAATTGAAGAGAATTAGTGAAGGGCCTCTTGGAATAGTGTTTGGTGGCCCTGTGGCCCGGGTTCTCGACCAGGCTAGGATTGTAGGCAACATGGAGCAGACGATTCCTATGCTGGTTCAGTCAACCGGCTTGACATTTAAGACTGTCCAGAAAGCGGTCCTGAGACTGAATCAAATCGGATTGGTGAAGCGCTCAAGAAAGATCGCAAACGCCCAGACCTACAGATTCGATGTGGAGAACGAGCTGCATGAGCTGCTGGCTTGGACTGAACAGCTTCCCGTCAAACGACTTCGACACCGATAGGACGACGACTGCGAGTGCAATGCGCCAGCTAGGCCACGAACCAAGCCAAAACATCTCGAAAACCGCGCCATAGACCAGGCTAGACTAGGTTCTAATCCCGTATCCAAAGTATGTTTCAGCAAGCACGTCCAGTTTTGCCTTCCGCTATGTTCGAACGCAGGCGCACTTCTGCGAGAAAACAGAGTTTTTCCGCCAGACCGTTTAACCCCCCCAAATAGAACATTAACAATACCGCAACCAGTATTCATTGAGCGGTTGTCCTAAGCAACTGCTTGCCTCTGACGATTCCTTCTTGGAAACACGAACATCCGGCGGCATGCTTAATTGAAGACTCCGCTGGAGTTTGGAATCAGTGATTGACTTTTGCCAAATCAGGTTCACTGCGCTCATATCCTCGTGAAGACGGAGAAGGAGGCACAGACGGTCTTGGATCGGCTGAGTAAGGGAGAGAAGTTCTCCAATATAGCGAAAGAGGTCTCCCGCGACCCGGGTTCGGGCAAACGTGGAGGAGACCTCGGCTGGTTCACGCGCGGAAAGATGGTGAAGGAGTTCGAACAGGCCGCGTTTGCGCTCCAGAAAGGACAGACCTCACCCATCGTGAAAACAAAATTCGGGTACCACATCATTCGCAGACTAGAATAGCGCTCAGTTCAGATTGTGGTGCTCGCACCTCTAGAGCCACACACATATCGCGGCTTTCCTCCGGCGCTTTTGCTGGTGTCTTAGTGAATGTGGTGAAAGAAGGAATCGGTGAGCCAGTTTTTTGAGAATGCTTTAATACTTAGGTTCCTATGTACCATTGTACACAGGATATTAGTGACAATGTACAAGCAACCAGCCGAGAACAAGAGAAACAAAAACGCTGTCGTAGCGGAAAGCGTACTCAAGTCTATCGAAGCGCTGAGAAATGAGGGCACCGAACCCACATTCAACGCCATCCTCGGTTACCTCAGTTCCAAGAATATCCTCTCCAATCACAGATCGTTGCGAGCCTACCTCGACGCCATGATAAGTTCAGAAATGTTGACTCTGAAGAAAGAACCTGTCAAGCAACCGAATGTACGGCCGAAGCAGATCTACTCGCTGAAAAGTGACGGACCGTTCGTTGAGGCTGGTGAGCGAGCCATGCTATTTCACGGCCTCAACTGGACTTTACCAACCAAGTCATCAATCAAGTTGAAGACTGACATAGAGGGATTAGCGCGCGCCCGAAGTGTACACGGGACAATGTACGCTTCACTAGAAGATACCATAGTGGAGACACTAGCAAGGAACAAGGATTCTAAACGGCAGTTTCTAACACTCAACTTTTGTGCTGCATTGTTAGCCACCAAGAAATTCGAACGAGATTACCTGATCCAGAGAGCGAAGGAGAGAAATGTTAGAGAGACGGTTGAAAGATTGTTAGAGGAGATCGGTTATGTCCTATATTCGCCCAAGCCAATGGTCGAAGACATACGAACGCTCTACGAGATAAGAAAACAACTTGCTAACCGCGGACTGATGTCAACCTCGTTCGATGAACGCAAATTCCCGCTTTCACCAGATGAGATCGTCGACGTCATAGGCAAGCAGCTCGGAGTTAAGTAAGGATGACTAATCGACGAGTGCCCGCCAAGATTTGGATCGACGTCCTCACGAGAATTACACCGATACTCGCCGAATCGCATGTTACAGACATGATCCTTTTCGGATCTCAAGCTATGAGTGCTTACATGGAAAGAGCCCTCGCCAGCAAAGACCTCGATTTAATAGCCCCAGGAATAACGCCGAATATTCTAGAAAAGACGCAAGACGAGCTCAAACAAATTGCTGCTCAAACACCCACTTACGGCCACCTAGTCGGCGAATACGCAGGAAGGACATACCCAGTCAGCCACATCTACCTCAAACATGTGACCGGCTTTCCATTCGTCATAGAATTTTTCGAAAATTTTCTGGGTTACGAATCGAATCGGCTCAATCCTTTCCTAACGTTGAAGAACAAATGGGGACTGGAGCTGCAGGTTCTCCTACCAGAGGCGATAATCGCAACTAGACTCGCGTTCAGACCACCAGAAAGGGTAAGCCCATTCAACGCTTCAAGACTGAACCGATTCATCAAGCACATCGGTAATGTCGACTGGAGGATGGTGAATGCTTTCATTAACGCGTTTGAATTAAGAACAGTCGTCGGAGAAAACCTAGCAGGACTTAGAGCAAAGAGAATTTCGATAAACGGCGCATCGAAAATCATGCAGGGAGAAAGTGTGTAGGCAAAGTTGGAGGGACAGGCGCCCTCTATCCTGCAGCCCTACGTTGAGCCCGTAAAACGGTAGAAGTTGGAAGTCTGGGCTCCCGACAGAGAAGCGACCGTCGCCCTTCGTATGGCGTTCATACAGCCCGAGGGAATAGGCAGATTCAATGCGACACGCCTAAACGCTTTCGTTGATGAGAACCGACGTTCGATACGATTTAAGCGGGTAGGTTCCATTCTCAAGAAGTGGAATATCGAGGACTGGGTAGAGAAGAATCTCATTGAGCTGTACCGTAGAAATAGGTTGCGAATAATCGGGGACAGCAAAATCATTCCGGGTATTGAGAAGAAACTCGAGTGACATCAAAGCAGGTGGGCGCATTATTGTTCGATACCGTTGAAGAAAGAACAATCGCACTGACTGTGATTATGGGTTAGAGTAGGCAATAGGAAATCCAGTCCCGTGAGGGCGGTAGAAACAAGCATTCGACGAGGTTTCTGGTATTTATGTGGTTGTGCGGAAACGCAGGTGCACTTCTGCCAGAAAACAGGCTTTTTCCGCCAGACCGTTTAACCCCCAATAGAACACTAACAATACTACAACCACACGACTAACCGACGAACCCGAATCCTCAGCCACACGCTCTAGAGCTTCGAAATCGGACCCAATGGCTCCGGAGTAGCCTCGGCGAATGCTCCACTCCCCGCACCAATAATCCTGAAGGAGCAACACTTATAGCGCGTAAACAAGAGCGTTTACGCGTCATGACAACAGTTCAGGTTCAGGTCAGAGTACCGAAGAAAGTGGTCCAAGAAATAGATAGGTGGATAGCAGAAGGTCGGTTTGCAAACAGAAGCGAAGCAATCAAGACAGTTCTTACGCTATACGAAGAAAGGGAGAGGACTAGAGAATTCTACCAGAGACTCCTCAACCGCAGTGAACAAGCCAAGAAGAAACCTGACTCACTGATTCCCCTCGAAGAGATTTCTTGACCTATCAGGTCCTCCTTCACCCTAAAGCGGCCAAGTTCCTCTCCGAATTGAGGGAACCTTTGCGAACGAGAATCAAAGACGCGTTGAGAGAATTGCAGGATTCTCCCGAAACGAAAGGTGAGCGCCTCTCTCCCTCTGCGTTCTTGCGAATCAGAGTCAGCGACTACAGAGCGATCTACGAGATAGACAGAAAAGACAAGAGAGTAATTGTCCTGCACATTGGACACAGAAGCAGAGTATACGATGACTTCAGTCGTCTGCTCTGATCTGTAAGAAAGTTCGGGTGCGACAAAATGAGCTCAGATAAGTTCCTGGGTTCGAATCCCAGCCGTAAACGGATGGGCGAATGTCCCACTCCCTGCACCACCGTCACGAACGCAGGCGGACAGGGTAGAGCCAAGTCGGTCAAAGGAAGAGTCCCGGTTTCGGCAATCCAGCAGGACCGCATCCTGCAGCATGCTTAGCATTTGAAGAATGACTATCGGGAATCAACCGCGACGATAGCCGCTCGGGTCATGTGGTGTCGAGCCCTAGCCCGATAACTTGGTCAAGTACCTGCCTTCAACCGGTCTCGGTAATGTTCCCGAAATTTCCTAACTTTGGGCGCAATTACAATTTGGCAGTATTGTTGCCTTGGGTTATTCTCGAAGTATTTCTGGTGGTAGTCCTCGGCCTTGTAGAAGGCCTTCAACGGTTCGACTTGAGTAACGATGGGTGCATCCCATATCCCGGCCGCCGTGATTTCCTTGATCACATTTTCGGCGACTGCCCTCTGTTCGCTGTTATGGTAGAAGATGGCGGAACGGTACTGGGTGCCCACGTCAGCCCCTTGCCGGTTTAGAGTTGTAGGGTCGTGTACGGTGAAGAAGATCTCGAGGATTTCCTTGTATGAAATCACTTCAGGATCAAAGGTAATCTGCGCTGCTTCGGCGTGCCCCGTTCTCCCGGTGCAGACCTGTTCGTAACTTGGGTTTGCAACCGTCCCCCCAGAATATCCGGACTCTACCTTCACGACGCCCTTCAAGTCACTGAAAACTGCTTCCGTGCACCAGAAACAGCCGCCCCCGAGAGTAGCTACTTCTTGACCCATGTTTCCCTTTTGGGGCAATCTTGACGTATAAACAAAGCATCTGTCCAAGCGAAGGCCATCCTAAATCGTGGGTCGATTTGGATCATAATAAGACGAAGGCCATTTTAGTCGCACACACTTTCTAACGATGACGGCTCAAATTCCCTTGCCCGCACCAGTTGACCCACACACAACAACTAACAACAATCCACAGACGATCGTTCGTTCATTATTTTGGGGGGCGCGCACCAAGGGTACCACACGTGTCTGACCGCACGTGCTCGCTTCCTAGGTCACCGCTGGAGTTGGTTCTTTGATTTTGAACCAGATTATGAAACCGATTATGATGGCTAGGACTAGGTTGAGTATGAAGGGGGATTGTGGTGATATGTTGTCCCACATCCACCCACCCAGGATTGGGGACACGGCTGATGCCATGCCGGCAACGAGCGCCAGTATCCCAAACGTCTGACCGTATCTCTCTCGCCCGTAATGTAGAACAATGTGAGCGTTTAGGGCGGGCATCCATAAGCTGTAGACGAAACCAGCGAATACGGCGGATATGTACGCGAACTCAGGTCTCCAACCCAACAAAAGCGGCAGAAAACAACCAATAGCGGACCATTCACTAGCCGCCAGAAAAGGCCTCCCGCCGAGCTTGTCGAGCTTGGAACCCAACGTGAAACCCGTCAGCGCTGGAATTCCAGCGGAGATTGCCAATGCTATCCCTAACTGTTCTTGGGTAGATTTCATCTCTTTGAAAATATACAACGCCCAGAAGGGGAAGCTGATTCTCCATGCGACTGAATCGAGCGCCACTACCACCAGCAAAGGTATGAGGCTTTTGTCGGGGCGTAGGAACCCCCACCAAGACCCGGCTGCGGCTTCGGTTCGCTGGATTCGCTCTGGTTTGTAGCCCAGAACCACGATCCCGAGAGCAGTTGCAACGAGAGCGGCGGAAGTTGTGAAAATTATTTGTCTTGGGAGACCCATCGCGGTCGCTAAGAAACCCCCAAGGAGTGGTGCCAGTGTGGCGGCCGTTTCAGTTACGCCAAGGTCAATGCTGAAAATCTTTCCAAGTCCCTGCGTTGTGGTTGCGTGGCCGAGCGCCGCGTACGAAGCTGTCCCGCGAATAGCCTGGTCCAAACTCACTAGCACGATGCCCGCGCCCAACAGAACCCAGTATGTGGCGAAAGAGTACGAAAAGAAACCAACCAGCGTCACGAGTCCCCCTATGAGAATGAAGGGTTTTCGCCCAATTCGATCAATCAAGACACCAATGGGCAAGCGAAGAAATGTGGCGCCCAGGCCTCCGATGGTTTGTGCTTGACCCACGAATGTTATGCTAACCCCGATGGCGACGATTAACGGCGCGACGGAGGGAGAGCTGAAGCCAACCGCGAACCCGAAAAGCCCGTCCACTATTATCAGGAGTAAGATCTCCCCCCTGAACAAACTAGGCCGAGCAATTGGGCTCGTCGGATACACCCCGAACCAAACTCGAACACGAAGAGACTATTTCTGGATGTCCACTCAATGCCGGCAGCGATTTCGAACGCAAAAGAACCGGGCAATGCGGGCTCTGTTCGGTTTATGACTGTTCGTGTCGGTTGTTCGGCATCGGCGGATGCCTATTCAGAGCACCCTGTATCGTGGACGCCAATACAGATAGTTGATTGAGTGCGAGTGCCGTTGTTCCGCTTAATCGGATTCAGCTGAACAAAAAGAGTGAGTGACTGTTCCGCATTCTACACCTCATACAGCCTGAATAGGCATTTCGTGTGTGTGCGCACCAGCTGACCCACACACAAAGACCCAGCAAATGTATGTAGCCACCTACGCTAAGCTAGGTTTTCGCTTCAGCTCTCCTTGCTAGGATTTGTTTGATTTCGACTGGAAGCTGGGGCTCGTAGCTCACTTGAAGCATCCATCGTAGCAAGTCGCGTTCCGAAACGAGACCGACCAGTTCCTCTCTATCGATGACTGGGAGCCTTCGGATACCGTGCTTAGCCATAAGATAGACGGCTTTGTCGATAGGAGTACCCGGGGTTGCAGTAATAAGCGGACCTGACATGACTCGTCTCACTTGAGTTACCAGAAACTTCGGGCTCTTCGCAACTCTTCGAGACACATCACGTTCCGTGACAATTCCTACAGGCTTCTTACCCTCGACAACCACTACGCACCCGATGTTCTTCTTGACGATCCTCTTCAGCGCGTATTGAAGAAGGTCGGTCGGTTTCACGGTTTCAACGGGGCTAACCATTACCGATTCTACACAGTCAACGAAACTTCCAGGCTCTACCTTCCTCATCATGCGTATTGCAACTGCGCTCCAACACTTTCATGTATTACTTCTAACAGTTGCCATGTGTTACTTTCTCACTCGCAGCGACGACGGAGATATGACTTTTCGCGTGTGCGGGTCAGCTGGTGCGGGCAAGGGAATTTGAATTGTCGTCCTTCGTCGTTAGCAAAAGCGTGTGTGAGCCTAGTCGTTTCGGGCCATGTAGACGAATGGATCGTACCACGATTTAAGAAGCGGCCGGGAGGCCGGCGAGTGTTCGGGCTAGGTCTTTCTTTCTTTCCAGGTCAGCTAGTTGTTTTATCGTCATTTGCGCGGCTGCAGGGGAGCCGCCGCCGTGCATGCAGAGCGCGCCTAGTCTCCCCGGGCCGGCAACCATGCTCTCGATGAGCCTAGCCACCCTCAACCTCTTTTCCGCCGTAACTCCATGCGAGCCACGATAGTACTTTTCCACCAGCGGGCCTATCTTCGGGTTTTTCAAATCGAGTTCGGATGGCATGGAGGATATCATTCCGCCGCCGATGTCTTCAGCTATCTTCTGAATCTCGTACGGGAGCCTTGTCACACTGATCTTGGTGACGTTGGCTAGGAGGGGGTCGGGGAACCATACGCCAGATGGCGTTGGCTGACCCTCGTAAGCAGCACCTAAGGCTTGTGAGTATAAGGCCTCGGATAGGTACGTCATTTCAGCCAACCGGTCGGAGAGTTGCCTAGACAACCCATTGTATTCAGCCAGAAGTGCGCCAGCCCCAGTTAACACGTCACCACAACCCGCCAAACAACCGCCCAACACCATTCTATGGAGCAAAACGAACTTGGTCACGACGTCCACTGCGAATTCGCACTCCCCGTTCATGAAAACGCGTTCTTTGGGTACGAAGACATCGTCGAAGACCACGAGCGATTCGGATGAGCCGAAGTTTACGTTCCCCTTATCGAATCCGCCCTCCAATTTCCTTTCGCCGCCCGGCTGCATGTCCACAACTTGCATCACACCTTCCGCGTTCATTGGCACGGCGAAGGCGACGGCGTGCTCCTTCTCAGCTTCAGCGAACCCCGTGCCTGGTTGAACGATGATCTCGTGCGAGCCTATTGCGCCGCCAATCATACTCTTGGCGCCCCGCACTACGATTCCTTTCTTATTCTCGTCCACTACTCTGAGGTAAACATCCTTGTCAGGTTGGTGTTTCGGTTTCAGGGACCGGTTGCCTTTCGGGTCTGTCAACGCGCCTGCGCAGGTTAGGTCTTTGCCTTGCACCATGGCCGCGTACCGTTTCAGCCGCTTGTGGTAGTCCGTGCCGAGTTGGGCGTCCATTTCATATGTTGAGTGCCAAAGCGCGTTGAGGGCGTCCCAACCACAGCAACGGCTCGCTGTACAGACTCCCGTCCATTGACAAACAAGTCGCGCCGCCTTAACGCGATTTACCAGATCCTCCCTAGACCTATGTATTGAGCAGTATGCGCTGATCTTTGCGCCGCCTTCACTAGTTCTCGTTAGGAGGCTGTCGTACCTGGGCTGTTTGGAGAGGTTGTAGATTTCACCAATCCCTTCCAACGCCAAGCGTGTGAACGTGTTCTTTGTTACGTCTTGAATGCGGTCGCCGCGCATGTAGGCCTCAGACTTTAGCCGCTTCATGCTCTGGATGTATTGTTGCTTCGACTTCAGGACCATGTAGAACCCTCACAGGAGCTCGTTGGAAATCACGAGTCGTTGAATCTCTGATGTGCCCTCGTAAATTTCCGTGATCTTCGCGTCCCGGTAGTATCTTTCGAGGGGTAGGTCTGTCATGTAGCCGTATCCTCCGTGGATTTGTAATGCCTTGCGGGCAGCTTCGACTGCGGTTGATGCGGCGAAGAGCTTAGCCATGCTAGCCTCCTTCGTGTGCTTTCTACCCTGGTCTGTAAGGCTAGCAGCATGGTACGTGAGCAGTCTCGCGGCTTCGATCTCGGTCGCCATGTCCGCGATCATCCAACGAATCGCTTGTTGGTCGCTGATGGGTTTCCCGAATTGAACCCTAGTCCTTGCATGCTCGATCGCAGCGTCCAGGGACGCTTGGGCTATGCCTACGGCTTGTGCCGCAATGCTAATCCGCCCACAATCCAGCGTGTCCATTGCAATCTTGAATCCCTCCCCTGGCCGACCAAGCATGTTCCTTGCCGGAACTCTCACGTTGTCGAAAATTACTTCAGAAACCATTGATGAGCGTATTCCCATCTTGTCAAATATTTTCCCAATCTTGACGCCAGGCATATTCCGGTCAACGATGAAACATGATATGCCACGGTGCGCGAGTGATTTGTCTGTCATCGCGAAGACGAGGTAGGTGCTCGCCATCGGAGCGTTCACGATGAAGTACTTGCGGCCACGAATCACGTACTCATCGCCGCTCAGCGTCGCCTTCGACTCCATCGACGCAACATCGCTTCCGGCTCCAGGTTCAGTTAAGCAGAATGACCCGAACTTCGAACCTTGGGCCAATGGTGTCAAGTAGAGCATCTTTTGCGGCTCGGTTCCGTACGATAGCAGTGGTTGGCTGACAAGTGATACGTGCACAGCTAAGGTAACCCCGAGGGCAGCGGAACCGCGGGAGATTTCCTCTACGGCAAGAATATAGCTCAGTATGTCTTGGCCGCCTCCTCCATACTTTCTTGGGATCGGCAGGCCAGTCAGGCCGGCTTTAGCCATTGCGCGCCAAGTTTCTGTCGGGAATCTCTTGCTCTTGTCCCAACCGTCAGCCTTTGGTAAGACGAGTTTCTCAGCGAAGTTACGGGCTGTTCGCAGCACTTCTTCTTGGCGCTTACTTAATGCAAACTCCATACGGACCCCTATCAGCGGTAGCGTAAGTACCGGCAAATATCTGTTGGATACGAACAATACTTACTATACCGATGGCTTCACCCGTTGATGCCTAAAATACTCTCTGAGAACTCACCCGAGTCGCTTGAGCAAAGGGTAACTATTCAGGCAAAGAAGCATCTTCGTTGCGCAGGGTCAGTGAATATTGAACGCGTACGTGAAAGTCTGCGAAACAACCGACGTCCCACCCGGAACCATGCACCCAGTTGACGTAGGCCAGAATAAGCTGATGATCGTCAACGTAGATGGCTCTCTGTACGCATTGAACAGAATATGCTCCCATGAAACCGCAGACCTATCGACCGGTTTCCTCGTGGGTTCCGTGGTAACTTGCCCGCTACACCTGTCGAGGTTCAATGTGAAAACTGGCGAAGTAGAGAACCTTCCAGCCACAGTGCCCCTTGCCACATATGCTTTGAAGATTGAAGGGACAAGTGTATACGTCCGAGTGTAGGCTCAGCAGAGAGAATGAGTTGGAGAACTTATATCACGTCATACACGTTACTTCAACCAATGTTCGCCGGTCTAGGTAATGGTCGAAAAAGTTACAACGATAAACGTTTCTAAGCTCCGAGAAGACTTTCCGGTTCTAAAACGCCAAGTCAACGGAAAACCACTCATCTACTTCGATAACGCCGCCACATCACAAAAACCCGAATCCGTCATAGAAACCACAGACCGGTACTACAGAGAGTACAATGCGAACATTCATCGCGGAATCCACAAACTAGCTGAGGAAGCAACACTCGCGCATGAAGAAGCAAGAGAAAAAATCGCCAAATTCATCAACGCAAAGCACACCGAAGAAATAATTTTCACACGAAACGCAACTGAAGCGATAAACCTAGTCGCCTACACCTGGGGCAGGGCGAACATTGGGAAAGGAGACAAGATTGTCTTAACAATCATGGAGCATCACAGCAACATAGTCCCGTGGCAGATGCTTGCACAAGAAAAGGGCGCCAACGTTGAGTACGTAAAGATTGATAATGGAGGGTTGCTCCGCCTAGATGAAGTTCACGAGTTAATTGATGAAAAAACTAAGATCGTGTGCGTAACTCAAGCCTCTAACGTGCTTGGAACGATTAACCCAGTTAAGGAGATCGGCAAGGTCGCCCACCGCTACGGTGCAATGTTCCTAGTCGATGCAGCCCAGTCCGTTCCGCACATGCGCGTTGACGTTAGGGATACTGACAGCGACTTCTTCGCATTCTCAGGCCACAAGATGTTGGGCCCCACCGGAATCGGGGTCCTCCATGGGAAGAGCGAACACCTCAGGAGAATGCCGCCATTCTTGGGTGGTGGAGAAATGATAAGGGAAGTTCACACTACCGGAGCCTCGTGGAAGGATATCCCATACAAGTACGAGGCTGGGACACCAAACATAGTCGGCGCCATCGGCCTCGGTGCCGCAGTGGATTATCTCAGCAAGATCGGAATGGAGAACGTGCATGAGCATGAGAGAGAAATCGCCAAGTACGCAATTGGAAGAATGGGCGAAGTAAAGGACCTCACCCTATATGGGCCCAAAGACATTGCGCAACGGGTCGGCGTACTCTCTTTCAACCTTGGAGACATCCATGCCCACGACCTCGCTTCAATCTTGGATGAAGAAGGAATCGCCATAAGGTCAGGCCACCATTGCGCCCAACCCTTGATGGAATTCCTGAACGTCCCCGCCATGTCGAGGGCGAGCTTTTACATTTATAACACGAGAGAGGAAGTTGACGTATTCATCAACGCCCTTGAGAAGGCTAGGAAGCTATTCGCGCGATGAGTTCTGAAATCTACAAAGACATCATTTTGGATTATTATCGGAACCCGCGCAACTTCGGTGACCTACCGGAGCCGGATGTCCGCGCGAAGGACTCGAATCCGCTTTGCGGCGACGTCATTGAGATGCAGCTGAAGATCAAGGACGGTAAGGTGGAGGATATACGGTTCAATGGTAAGGGCTGCGCCATTAGCCAAGCCTCAGCTTCAATGCTCACTGAGGCGGTCAAAGGGAAGACACTTGACGAAATCAAAGCCATGGGCAAACCTAACGTGCTGGAACTCCTAGGCATAGACCCAGGCCCCACTCGAATCAAATGCGCTCTGCTAGGCTTGAAGGTGCTGAAACTCAGTGTTTACGGCTACCTCGGGCAAGCAGTAACCGACGAAGTAAAGCAACTAGTCTAACTCTGCACCCCTGCAGTTATTTCAATAGTAAGTCAGATTGCGGGAACCGACGTTCCTGCCTGTTTTGGTTGGATGAAAAGTTTATGTGAGATGCGGTTAACGTGATGAAGCCATGCCAAACAAATATGTTCTTCCGGATTTGCCATACAAATACAACGCGCTCGAACCAGTGATTTCCCAAGAAATAATGACGCTGCACCACGACAAACACCACGCAACCTACGTTAACGGCGCAAACGCGGCCCTCGAGAAACTTGACAAAGCCCGTAAGGGCGAAGCCCAAGTCGACATCAAAGCAGTTCTCAGGGATTACAGCTTCCACTATGGAGGCCACATCCTCCACAGCATCTTCTGGCCCAACATGGCCGCTCCCGGCAAGGGAGGCGGAACCCCAGGCGGAGCCATCTCAGACAAGATTAACGCTGACTTCGGCAGCTTCGACAAGTTCAAACAACAATTCTCTGACGCTGCTAAGACGGTTGAAGGCTCAGGATGGGCGCTTCTACTCTACGACAACACAACCGACCAACTCGTCCTAACACAAATCGAAAAACAAAACCACATGCACCTCGCCCAACTCCCAATACTCCTCAGCATCGACGTATGGGAGCACTCGTATTACCTCGACTACAAAAACGACAGGGGAAAGTATGTTGACGAGTGGTGGAAGGTCGCCAATTGGCAAGATGTGGCAGCTAGATTCGAGAAAGCCAGAAAGTGAAACGCTTCCTTCCTACCTTTCTTTTTTTACTTCCTTAGCCAGTTCTCAACGTACTGCACTTTTTCGGGCTTCAACTTTATTGTGCTCACGTGTTCCAGAAATTTCCTAATAGCGTCCTTGGGATATATTCGTAGATGATAAACGACCTGCCGATTTCGCCTCTTGTCTTTTTGAGAAGTAAACCGCCCCTCGATTTTGAGCGCATAGTTGAGTTCTCTTCTAATGATCTCGAGGAGGGCAAGGTTGGTGTTACAGAAATCAAGATTTATCTTAGGAGTCTTTCTCACTTTCTCTTTGATAACCTTCACACATCCCTCGGCGTCAAAGAAGCCTTCGATTAATTGTAACGCATTCACTGAACGATTTCCGAGGCTAAGTAGGTCGGTCAAAACACCAAGATGCTCGCGGATTTCTCTAATCAGGAAGTAGAGTTCTGCATTCTGAAAACTAACAAGCCAGACATTTCTACCTCGATAAGGGTAGGCTTTGGCGTGCCTTTTGGTCGTGCAAACAGAGACTTTCTTAGCAAATTTCGCGGCGAATTCTAATTCGCCTATCAGTGAAATGAAGTACTGCTTCTTCCAGAAGTAGATGCTTCCATCACCCAGCATGGCTCCTATGACGTAGAACAGTTCCGTCGTGTAAGTGATCCTTCCGCATCTCCTTCCGAAAGGCGAGGTGCCCTTCGTCCAGGCATAGACCGCGCTTTGGCTAACTCCGAACTGTTTCGAAATTGTGCACACCAGTTCATGTGTTGGTTTACCTCGTGCGGATAATTCCTGAAACCGAGCGTATGCTTCGAGACGATTCTCTAGAGGCATGACTATTCGGCTGCCGCCACGCCTTTGCGCCGGTTGAATTGGTGGCTCGCCGATAGTGTCACGTGTTGCCATAGGAGCAATGGCATCCATGGAAGTGCCTGCTGCATCAGCTTAATTCTGCTGAGATTTCAACCTAAGCGAATAGAATACGGCTAACGTGACTATCCAGACTAGGTGGAGGGCGAAAGTAATCTGGCAGACCCGGTGACCGACGTGGACTCGAGGTTCGTCAAAGCAAAACATTAGAACTCTCAGGACCGAAATCGATCACTCTACGGGTCTGAATAGAATCAGACCCACACATTTTTCTCATAAGCGCATTAGGCGAGCGATGTTACTTTCAGCGTCAGAAGAATGAGTGAGCTTGTGCATAGAAAACAAAATACTCAGGCGCTGGCAGGAGAGCATTTCATACCGTAAGGGAACGAAAGCTGCAAGGCTTCCTAGGGCAAAACTTAGCGTGACCTAACGAGGACAGGTTTCGGATATTCTTTGACCGCCTTGTCCATCGCTCCTCTGGCAAGGGCCATGTCCAACCGAACCAGCTGCTTTACGACTTCGTTCTGCCTCGCGAGCTGATACATAGTGGCTCTGCCAACTGATCTCGTAACCTTGACAGCCCCCGATTTTTCGAGTTCCTTCCAATACTTGAAGAAAGTCACCCGTCCCATTCCTAGGTTCTTCACTATCTCGTTCTTGGAATAGTCGGAGAGGGAGTTGTCTAGGAAGAAGTCTATGATTCTCAATATGGGACTGGCTCCCAGATACTTAAGCAGCAAAGTATCGTTCGGCTTGTATGACATATGAACTTGATTAGTTTTGAAAGTATTTAAAGCTAGACTCTCAAAGTACCATAAGTGAACTCATGCTTTCCGACGATCAAATCAAGGCCACTATACTGTTCAAGCTTTACAAAAGAGGAAACTGGGGAGGAAGCCACACTGCGCTCGATAATCTGAAGAAAGGATGGAGGGCGCAAGATCTCGGCAAGCACAGTCTGGCAAGAGTGGAGAAACTGACGAAACAGCTAATTCGTGAGGGCCTGATTGTTCCCAAGCCCACGGGCTACGGCCTGCAAGTTTCTCTCAATCCGCGCCAGAACGAGGCCATAATCGTGATCATGAAGAAATTCTTTCCAGAAGTCTAGTATGCCCAGCTTCTGCCGCTTGGCTGCTTCCCATTTTCTCATAAGCGCATGAGGTACGGTAACTCGGCATAAGGTTCAAAAAGTACTAGGTACGTAGGCTGTCAAGGCCTGCTGACGGCAATAGTCACAGGGTGTTTTTTATTTGGTATGTGATATTTGTAAAGGAGATGGAGAAGTTGCTTGTGCCAAATGCAAAGGCACAGGCTCAATACCATCGAAATGCGACGAATGCAAAGCAACCGGCAAACTGACCACTGAAAAGGGGGTACTTGATTGCGATATTTGCAACGGTACCGGCCTAGTTTCAATCAAGTGCAACGAATGCTTCGGCGGCGGCAAACTCGTCTGTGAGGCATGCGGCGGAACAGGCGGCAAAGAAAGCGAAATAGACGAATCGATCTGAATTAGCGATCGCCAAACAAAACCAGACCAAGCTTCTCGTTAGGGTCAAAGGGGGCTGCAATTTGGGAGGCAAGGATAAAGCCTCGCCAGGCTTTCCGATACAGGAGTCTGCTGCGCAATGAAGACGACGCTCATCTCAAGTCAAGAGAAATTCCCATTCCTTCGAGAGCTGTCCATTCAGGCCACTAACCCCGGCTCATGTGCTGGCCCTAAGGATTGGAGTAGCATCCAAGGGCACGAGCTTCTGGAAGTTGCGACTCCGATTGACGGCTCGGTAATCGCAAAGGTGGCACTCGCCTCAGTGGGCGACTACGAGCACGTCGTCAAAACCGCTGAGGAAGCGTTCCTCAAATGGCGTTCAACTCCCGGCCCCGTTCGAGGCCAAATCGTCCGGGATTTTGGCGACGAACTTCGCAAGCACAAGGAACAACTTGGCAAGTTAATAACGCTAGAAATGGGCAAAATTGTCGCGGAAGGCACGGGAGAAGTTCAGGAAGCTATTGATATCGCCGATTTCGCGGTGGGGCTCTCACGCCAGCTATATGGCCTCACGATGCAATCTGAACGCCCGCTTCACCGAATGTACGAGCAATGGCATCCCTTAGGCCTCGTAGGTATAATTACCGCCTTCAATTTCCCAGTCGCGGTCTGGTCATGGAACTCAATGATCGCAGCTGTCTGCGGTGATACAATGGTATGGAAACCTTCCTCGAAAGTTCCGCTTAGCGCAATTGCAGTTCAACACATCGTAAACCGAGTATTGGAACGCCACCAGCTAACGGGAATCTTCACACTCGTAATAGGTCGAGGCTCAACGATTGGGGAACGCCTGATCAATGACAAGAGAATTCCGCTAATATCCTCCACTGGGTCAACCACGATGGGAATGCGCGTTGCCGAGGCAGCGGCGAAACGACTGGCACGAACCATACTGGAACTGGGTGGCAACAATGGCATAATTGTAACTGAGGACGCGAACTTAGACCTCGCCGTGCGCGCGATCCTTTTCGGAGCAGTTGGAACAGCGGGACAACGTTGCACAACGACTAGGAGAATAATCGCGCAGAAGAAGATCATAGATGACTTGACTTCAAGGCTTGTAAAAGCCTACGGACAAGTTCGCATCGGCGACCCCTTGGATCCCAACACGGTGATGGGGCCATTGGTTGACGAGGAGGCAGTTGCCAATATGATGAAGGCCTTGGGAACCTTACCGAACCAGGGCGGGAAGATTGTTACCGGTGGGAAAAGACTCGAACGACCTGGGTCCTATGTGACACCAGCAATAGTCAAGGTTCCAGGCAATACGCAATTAGTCTGTGAAGAAACGTTTGCACCGATACTCTACATAATGCCCTACGATACGATTGAAGACGCCGTTAGCCTGCATAACGAAGTCCCGCAGGGACTGTCGTCGGCAATTTTCACCGAATCCGTCAAGAAAGCGGAGAAGTTTCTCTCCTCCGTGGGCAGTGATTGTGGCATAGCGAACGTGAACATTGGCACGTCTGGAGCCGAGATTGGTGGCGCGTTCGGTGGAGAGAAGGAGACGGGTGGGGGTCGGGAGGCAGGTTCGGATTCTTGGAAACAGTACATGCGCCGCCAGACGACGACGATTAACTGGGGCGACCAACTGCCTCTAGCACAGGGCATTAAATTCGGTGAAGAATAGGGTAGAACAATTCAACGCGGATCTTATGTGACGAGATCCAGCCATTCGGAATACTTCTTACTCCGTCCCCGCACCGCATCATCGAAAGCGGCTTGCAGTTTTCTAGTAATTGGATACTCTCCGTTTCCGATTTTTCTTCCGTCAACTTCCCTGATTGGAGTTATCTCAGCGGCCGTCCCGCAAAGGAACAACTCATCTGACGTGTACAGTTCTTCCCTGGACATGTCGATGCGGCTGCAATGGACGCCGATGTCGCCTGCCAGTTGAATCACACTATCGCGGGTAATTCCTCGGAGTATACCTGCTGCAGCTGGCGGAGTCGAGAGCGCGCCACGCTTTACGCGAAAGATGTTCTCACCTGTTCCCTCAGACACCATTCCATTTGCATTTAGCATGATGGCTTCATCATATCCGGCCTTTATTGCCTCAATCTTTGCGAGTGCTGCGTTTGCGTAGTTTGCGGAGGATTTTGCTTGGGGTGGCAATGTGAGCGGGCTTATTCGCCGCCACGATGAAACGAGGCAACGGACTCCGTTTTTCAACGCATCTTTGCCTAGGTAGGCTCCCCAGCGCCATGCTGCTACGGCGAATTCTACCTTGTTTGGTAGGGGGTTAACTCCCATTTCTCCGTAACCGTAGAAAGCGATCGGCCTTATGTAACACTCGTCAAGTCCGTTAGCTTTGACGACGGATTTAATTGCTCCGGCCATTTCATCTGGGTTGTATGGCAGTTCCATTAGGTATATCTTCGCGCTATTCACGAGGCGCCAGACGTGGTCATAGAGCCTGAAAATGGCTGGGCCTCGAATAGTTTTGTAGCACCTGAGTCCTTCGAAAACTGCCGTCGCATAGTGTAGAGCATGGGTTAGGACGTGTATCTTGGCGTTGTCCCAGTCTACCAAGCTACCGTTGAGCCAGATCTTGCTGAGCTTATCCAACAGTGGAGGCCTCCGCACCAGATGGCTTAGTCAAATAACTAATAATGATGCACTACGAAAAATCGGGCCCTTTATCGTGGTCAAGTGCTCTAAGTGATCTGAACGTGGTCTATTTGATAGTAACGTTTGGCTAGCATGCGAGTCTTGTCTATTGTTCGGCCGTTCTTACCAATGGCTAGAGCTTTGTCCTTAGGGTCAACTTCTACCACGACAATTTTGCGGTCGGGTCTTTCAGTTATTCGAACTTCCTTAATCTTCGCGGGGGATAGACAGTTTCTAATGAGGCCTTCCGCCGTGTCGGAAAATTCAACGACTTCGATAGGTCTGCCGGTCATCTTACGGAGGGCGTTGATGTTCTTGCCACCCTTACCAATCGCCAACCCCATCTCTCCGGCTTTGGCGACGAAGATTATTCTGTCGTCTTCGGTGTCAATTACGCAATCGTTTGCTGTAGCCCCGGTAATGTTTTCAAAGAGTGCAATAAGCCGCATCGTTTCTCCGGTGAGTTTTATTCCTGAACTGAACATGTCTTAACGCTCTGCTAACTTTAGAATCTCTGAATCGCCCGGTTCCTTGATCGTTAGTACGGCTACTACGAAAGGTTTCATGCATGCTGCCCCAAGGTCTATGCTGTTACCTGGAAAGTCGAAAATGGGTACAGAAGATTGCTTGGCATATTGAACAATATCTGTCCTGTATCGCGCGGGGCAGTTGGAGGAAACTATTAGGAGCTTGGCTTTAGCGAACCTTGCAGCGTCAACGGCTTCCTTAACGCCCAAGGCAACTTTGCCAGTTTTCACAGCGATTTGAATCTGCTTGGTTACGTCTACTTTTGCGGTTTGCATTACTTCTTAGCCTTCTCAGGCATGGTCATGTAAACTTCGATGAGTCCTGTACCCATAGGAACCTGTTGGCCGACGATTACGTTTTCTGCAACTCCGCGTAACATGTCCCGTGTGCCTTTGATTGCCGCATCTACGATTGTGGGTATGGTTATTTCAAATGCTGCCTTGGCTAGCGTGCTGGCCTTCTCTCCACTCACACCATGCCTGCCGACTTGGAGGACATCACCTGACGAAGTCATAGCGTCGGCGACGAGCATAACGTGCCGTATGTCGACATCGAGGCCTTGCTCTTCGAGAACCGATGCCGCCTCTTTTATGATTACGTTGCGTCCGGCTTCAATTCCCAGCACTTCAGCTACCTCGTGCATATTGTTCGAAATTGTTCGGGTCGTATCTACGCCTTCGGTTTCAAGAGTTAATTCGAGGTTGGAACCCTCAGTTCGAATGACCCACTCGCTTTTCTCGCCGGTTTTCTCTTCCATGACTAGTGCACGTTTCACTTGTGGGATTCCTTTCACGTGCATCAACGGCAGCCGCAACACGAGCCTGTTGAATTGTGCTATGTCCATATCTTGCGGTGCGATGTGGACGGTGTTCCTTTCCACTTCTACTTTGCATCCGCCCGGGGTCACAGCCGCTTTCACGTCTTTGAGGGATACTACTCTTTCCCTCATGGCTTCATTGTTCAGGGTGACGATAATTCGCATCTTTGTGATGTCCGATTCGAGGCTTGAAGCGATGTCGCCTAATGTTGTGTGAGTGATGCTTGTAGCAACTTCCTGCGCCTTCTCGCGGCTCGCGCGCAGTTTCTTGTCGAGGTAGACTATCATGCTTGGCGTGGATGGAATCTTCCGTGCGTCAACGATTTCGATTAGTCTTGGAAGGCCTAGGGTCACGTTCTGTTCTCTGACACCTGCAAAGTGGAATGTTCTAAGCGTCATCTGAGTTCCGGGCTCACCTATTGATTGGGCTGAGACTATTCCTGCAGCTTCTCCAGGTTCGATCATCGATTTACGGTAGTTTTTGACGGCTTCCTTTATTGCTGCGTCAACTCCCTTCCGTGTGAGTTTCGCGCGGAGCAGGCTCTCTTTCAGTTGCCCCACGAGGCTTGGGGTGAGGTCTTTCTTGACATCTGCAACTTTCCTCTCAATGTAGGCCTTGCTAGCCTTTGCACCCTTCTCGATTGTGAGTTGGACCCGTTCCACAAGGCGTTCCGTATTCACTGCTTTGCCGTGGTCGCTTTTGGCGGTGTCAACTCCGTCTTCGCCATACCTGAATTGTATTATGTCGCCCCTTGAATCGCGAACTGTCCCATCATATTCAACCCGAATGTGTTCGAGTGCATTGATCAGCCTGCGTTGCATGTAGCCGCTTTGTTGCGTCCTCACCGCCGTGTCCACAAGTCCTTCTCTGCCGCCCATTGAGTGGAAGAAGAATTCCACCGGGGTTAAGCCCTCCTGGTAGGAGGCGTAGACGAACCCGCGTGCTTCTGCACCTACGTCGCCCCTTTCAAAGAATGGAAGTGCCCTGTCCCTGTAACCCCGCCTGATTCGCTGGCCTCGGATTGATTGTTGGCCTACAGTGGCCACCATTTGCGCAATGTTTAGCATTGAGCCGCGAGCTCCGGTCTTGGTCATTATGACTCCCGAATTGTCGGTCTCAGTCTTGAGGTACTGTTCTGCCAGCTCGCCGGCTTGGTCGCGTGCCTTGGAAAGTTCATCCATGATTCGAAGTTCAAGGGATTCTTGAACCGTACGGCCAGGTAGCCTTTCAAGCGTTTTCTTTTTGTATTGCTCAATAAGCTCTTGAACATGTTCTTCGGCCTTCTTAACCGCCTTAGAAATCTTGTCTCTGACCGAGGCTGAAATATCGAGTTCATCAATTCCGTAGCTAAATCCTCGCAGCGTTATGAAACGGTCAAGGAGTTTGATCAAGCCGTTTAGGAAGATGCGGCCTGGTTCAGAACCGCTGTCTTTCACTATCCGGTGGAAGAGGGTTTCGGAACGTTCAGCACCGATTGTGTTCTTGTCGATGACTCCTTCGATTAACATCCCGTCTTTTACTACGACAGAGCTACCGTCTTCCTGCGTGACCATGCTCGATTTGGCCACGAAGTTGAAACCCGCCGGAAGGAATAAGCTGAAGATTTGCTTTCCGCTCCAGAGCTCATCCGGGCGCTTTATCTCGGGTGCCGGGAGTTCCCCGTTGTACCCTGCCGCAACCAGGAGCCTTCCAACCTCTTCTTTGGTCAAGTAGGTTGACTTTCTTGTGAGGAGATATGCTGACGTGAGCAAGTCGGTTTTTGCGCCAATTATTGGGCCTCCATAGCGTGGTGAGAGAATCTGGTCTTGTACTTGCATGAGGAGTTTTGCTTCCGTTCTTGCCTCCTCGCCTTGGGGGACATGAAGGTTCATTTCGTCGCCATCAAAGTCCGCATTGTACGGCGGGCATACGCATGGGTTGAGCCTGAAGGTCTTGTAGGGGAGTACTTTCACAGTGTGCGCCATTATCGACATTCGGTGAAGCGAAGGTTGTCGGTTGAAGAGGACAATGTCTCCATCCCTAATGTGGCGTTCCACAATGAACCCTGGCTGAATTGCGTCAGCTAGGCTTTCACGTTCAGTGACGAATTCCAATCTGACTCTGCGCCCATCGGGCCTTACAATGTAGAGGGCGCCAGGGTATTGGTCTGGGCCGTTTCTGATGAGTCGTTTCAGCTCATCAACATTCCAAGGTGTGACCCTCTCGGGAATAGTGAGTCGCTGGGCAACGTCAAGTGGTACGCCGACTTCGTTGATGTCGATATTTGGATCGGGTGAGATTACGGTCCTAGCCGAGAAGTCAACACGCTTTCCGGAAAGGTTACCCCTGAATCTTCCTTCTTTGCCTTTGAGCCTTTGGCTGAGCGTTTTCAGGGCACGCCCAGACCTATGTCGTGCAGGTGGTAGGCCGGAAACCTCGTTGTCAAAGTAGGTAGTGACGTGATATTGGAGTAGTTCGTGAAGTTCCTGGATGATGTTGACGGGAACACCTGACTCTAGGGCTTCCTTCAGTTTCTGATTTATCCTGATAATGTCGACAAGCTTGTGCGTAAGGTCGTCCTCTGAGCGTATTCCTGACTCGAGTGTGATGGAGGGGCGGACCGTTACAGCCGGGACGGGTAGAACTTGCAGGATCATCCACTCAGGCCGTGCAGCGGTGGGCTCCATACCTAATAATCGAAGGTCGTCGTCTGGGATCCTTTCTAGCCGCTCGCGAATCTGGCTTGGGTTTAACCTAGCGGCGCCGCCTTCCACCATTTCATGGAAGGTTGTTGGTTTCGCATGTTCAATTGGGTTTTGACGAGCTCCGCAGTGTGGGCATTCCTGGCTCTTCTTCGCATCCTTCATGACAACTTCGTAGAATGTAGATGGAATTTCGTTGAGTTGCTTCTGCTGTCTTTGCATCAGTTCATTATATGACTTGATTTTGTCGGCTGAGAGTAATATGCGTCCACAGTTTCGGCAGGTCACTTGGAGCAGTTTGTGAAGCAGCTTCGCAAAAGCCACGTGAACCACTGGTTCCGCTAGCTCGATATGTCCGAAGTGTCCGGGGCATGCAGAGGCAGTGTTGCCGCACGTCTTGCACTTCTGTCGTGGTTCTAAGGTGCCAAGTCGGCCGTCCATCAAGCCCGAAACGATTGGGAGACCATCCTCATCGTACGTGTCGGCCGTTTGGATCTCAACCGCGGAGAGTTTGCGTATTTCGCTCGGGGAAGTGAGAGTGAAATGTATGCTGCCGATTACCTTAGTTGGTTCTTCAGCTACTGACATTCTAAGCACGCTCCGATACTTCTAGACGCGGCGCTATGCCGAGCGCCATCAGTTCCTGCAGTAACAGTTTGAATGCGTAGGACAGCTGCACGCCGGATATGACGGCCTTCTCGCCGTCGATCCGACAAACGTACTTGTTCTGTTTCACGTCGTGGTAGGCCAATAAGCCGCACACTTCGCAAACCATAACCGTGTACTTGTCGGATTCCTCAAGGAGCCGGTCTCGCAAGAGCGCCGACGCGCCGTGGCCAATTAAGCAATCCCGTTCCATTTCGCCGAATCTGAGGCCCCCGCCCCTGGCGCGACCTTCTGTCGGTTGCCGTGTGAGCATCTGTACTTGCCCGCGAGCGCGTGCATGCATTTTGTCGGCGACCATGTGGTGTAGTTTCTGGTAGTAGACGACTCCGATGAAGACATCGGCGACAAGTTTCTTGCCGTCTATTCCGTTGTAGAGGACTTCTCTTCCGCTCTGTTGGAAACCTAACTCGAGAAGCTCATCCCGCAAAGCAGCGGGGCCTTCGTTGCTGAAAGCGGTTCCGTCGACGGGTTCGCCGCGAAGGCTTGCAACTTTCCCTCCGACTGCTTCAACGAACTGGCCGATAGTCATGCGCGATGGGATCGCATGCGGATTAATGATAACGTCGGGCACGATTCCCTGTTCGGTGAAGGGCATGTTCTCTTGTGGGATCAGCGTTCCGATGACACCTTTTTGTCCGTGTCTTGATGCGAATTTGTCACCGAGTTCTGGTATCCGCGTGTCTCGAACGCGGGCTTTCACTAGCCGGTTGCCCTCAATCGATTCGCTGAGGAAAACTGCGTCCACTATGCCTTGTTCTGATGGGCGCATGCCAACCGATGAATCCCGTTTTGTTGGCCCCTTGACCTCGAATTCCCGGTATTCTTCAAGGAACCTTGGTGGGCTCGTTCTACCGATTAGCACGGAGTTTCCGGTGACTTCTGATTCAACCGAAATGACACCGTCTTCTTCCAAGAGCCTGTAGTACCTGTCACCCCTGTAGCCTCGAATTCCCGCTTCAGGTACTTCGAACTTATCGCGTAGGCCACCGAGGTATTGCCTGCACTCTCCTTCGTAGACTCTGTAGAAGGTTGAACGGAAGAGTCCTCGGTCGACGGATGACTTGTTGATGATGATAGCGTCTTCCATGTTGTAGCCTTGGTAGCAGAGAAGTGCCACCACGCAATTCTGTCCGGCCGGCCTGCTGTCATACTTGATGATGTCCATGGGTTTCGTTCTGACGACAGGAACCTGTGGGTAGTGTAGGATATGGGCACGGGAGTCAGTGCGGTTTGCGTAATTAACGCAGAAAACGCCAAGCGCTTGCTTCGCCATCGCTGATTCGTAGGCGTTGCGTGGTGATTGGTTGTGTTCTGGATAGGGAATCAGGGATGCACAGATCCCGAGTATTGTGTATGGGGCAATTTCGAGGTGTGTGGTTTTTTCGTTGATTCGGTTTGGTGATGGTGCGATTAGAGTGCTTTCTTCCTCGTCGGCGTCCAAGTACTCAATGACGCCTCTGTCCACCAAATCTTCCCAACGCATCTCGCCCCGCTGAACTGCTTCTACGTGTTCACGCGTTAAGCGTGGCTTAGAATTCTCAACGATAATTAGCGGCCTTCTCACCCGACCTTGGTCGCAGTTAACGTAAAGATCCTGTCTTCCTCCTTCAAATTGTGGCGGGGAATAGGCGACATTCACTTCGGAACTTATTTCAGCACTTCTTCGCATCTGAATGAGTTCCGCCGAAAGCTTGTCTGCTTCGCTAACGTACCCTGCAATCAGGCCGTCAACGAAAACCTTCGCGCCCACTTCACGAAGCTTGCTGTCGGCTTCATCTACTGTGATTACACCCATCCTTCGGAGTTTGGAAACGAATTCTCGCGAATCAACACCGATGGATATGACGGCGCTGAGGGCGAGGTTCTTGACGAGACCGCAGTTCGAGCCTTCAGGGGTTTCGCTGGGACAGAGCCTCCCCCAATGTGTTGGGTGTAGGTCTCTGGCTTCTAGGTTTGGTTGGCTCCTGCTCAGCGGAGATTGGAGCCTTCGAAGGTGACTTAGTGTTGATGCGTAATTTGTTCGATCTAGGAGTTGGGTTACGCCGACTCGACCGCGAACCCAATTGCCGGTGGCTATCGCGTGCTGGATTCGTTCAGTGATAATTCCTGGACGAATTGCGTTACTTATTGAAAGTTCAGCGTGCCTGCGAATCGTGATTCTTTCAAGCTGATACTTGAGGTCACGGATGAGGTTCCGGAAGGATATTCGGAAAAGTTCGGCTAGTAGAGACCCCGCGAGCTTCAACCGTTTGTTCGCGTAATGGTCCTTGTCGTCGGGCCCCCTCATTCCAAGTTTCAGTTCAATTACTCTGCATCCGACTTCCGCGATGCATGCCGCCTTCTCCTTCCTGTCCTCAGGGTTCCGTCCAATATGTGGGAGAAAGTTTCTGTCAACGGAAGCTTCGGCCTTCTTTAACCGGTAATCTTCGACCTGGCCGGGAGCCAACCTGTTGCCAATGTAGAGGAGTGCGTCCCTCTGCGTGACGACTCCGACGGACTTCTCGAAGGTTGGTGCAAGTTGATTTTGAAGCGTCTCGTCAGTGGATATCATTTCGGCGATTTTCGAATCTTCTTCGTAGCCGAGCGACTTTATCATCACTACTATTGGAATGTCCGATGGGACTCCAGGCATTGTGATGTACATAGCGCCGTCAGTTTTCAGAGTGACTTCTGTTCTAGCCCTGAAGCCGACGGTAGTCGAGAAAATCTTGGCCTTATAGGTCGGGTGAACACCTGTTTGCTCTTTGTCCACGAGAATCTTGTTCGCTGCCAAATCTTCTAGCGCGACTACGACGCGTTCCGCGCCATTTACTATGAAGTAACCACCGGGGTCAATCGGGTCCTCACCAATGCTGATGAGTTCTTCAGGCGCCATGCGGGAAAGCGGGCAGATTTTCGAGCGGAGCATTACGGGGAAGTCCCCGATGTAGACAATCTCGGTCTGCCCTTCTCTTTCGCCAATAACTGGCGTCATTTCCAGATGTAAGGGAGCCGCGTAGGTGAGATTGCGAATTCTGGCTTCAGTGGGAAAAATCTGCCGTTCCGATCCGTCTACTTCAGTAACACGCGGCGTTCCAATCTCGATCTTCCCCAGCTTGATCTTCAGCGGGTAGTCTTCAATTTCAATCGGTATTTCTCCTGTCTCGTCGACAATAGCTTGCAGCCCAGTTTCGATGAATTCGTTATACGAGTCGATGTGCTGCCTAACCAGCCCTTTCTCGTCCAGGAAATGTTTGATTAGATCCCAGATTTGAGGGCTAACCATTCCACTTGCTGCTACAGTCATAAATCCACCCTAACTATCAACAACATAACGATAAACCACAACTTCGCCAGCGGTCGCGCTCTTACGGGTAATACGCAAGATGTCGCCCATCTTTGCTCCCAGGACTTCAGCAGTAGGATCACTACTCTTGATGTATGGGAGCTGATATGGCCTGATATGGAATTCCCGCATCAGTTCTTCTGCTTCTTTTTTGGAAAGAAGTTCATGTTTAGGGACAAAGGAATGTCCGAAAATATTGTATGACCTCTCCTTTTCGGTATCTTTCAATCTAGGCATTCTCTCCACGGAGAAAAGGTTCATCCGGCCCTCGTTTGGAGCCCTTCCGAAACTTTCCGTACATGCACCGGGACCCACGCTAATAAAGTTTCGTCCACATCAAAGCGCTCCGCTAGACGAAGAAGCTGCTTCCGAACCGAAATTTCGGAGCAGACGACGGCTCGACGATCACATTCTATGTGGGAGCTCATTAATTATGTTTGAGGCACCCCAAACTAATCCAATCCCTTCACTCACGTCGATTAACCAGGGTTGAGCTTGCCTGGTCGGTAGGCAGCAAGACGATTTCGCTAACGTTAACGTGTGAGGGCCTGGTTATTGCGTAAAATACCGTGTCGGCAACATCATCAGCTGTTAACGGAGTCATACCCTTATAGGTCTGGGTGGCGCGCTCCCGGTTGCCACGAAACCTGACCTGCGCAAATTCAGTTTCCACAAGCCCCGGGCTAATTGTTGTAACACGGATTGGTGTGCCCAACAGGTCTTGCCTTAACCCATCCGACAGGACCCTAACTGCAGCTTTGGATGCACAGTAGACGTTCCCACGAGGATATGTCTGGATGCCAGCAATGGAGGCAATGTTAACCACATGCCCCTTCCCTCGTTTCACCATCCCTGGAACAACCAGGCGGGTGACGTAGAGCAGGCCTTTGACGTTGCTATCAATCATCTCTTCCCAATCTTCGATATGCCCCTCATGCAACTTGTCGAAACCACGAGCGAGACCCGCATTGTTAATCAACACACCGATAGACTGCCACTCATTAGGGAGCGTTTCGAGAGCGGTCTTGACCTGGTCAGGGTTGCGGACGTCGAATGGCAGAACGAGGCTTGAAGTGCCGTAGCGCTCCTTCAATTCTGCGGCTAAGGCATTAAGGCGCTCCTCTCTACGTGCGTTCAAAATGACTCTGGCACCGTTCTTGCTGCATACCCGTGCGCAAGCTGCGCCGATCCCGCTACTCGCGCCGGTGATTAGAACAATCTCATTCGTCAGCGTCTGCAACACCTACCTATAGACGAAGCAGTAAATCTCCCGTATATCAGAGCTTGCGTGCACAGGTTAGGATTGTCAGCAGTCTACCGGCTAATATAGAGACTACAAACAGCATGGATTGGTTGCTGAAAGCATATTTCTGGAGAACGTACACGATTAACACTCCGTGACGGGTGCAAGTGAGATGGCTGCGCATGTTTCATTGAAATTAGAGCGGGTTAAGGATCTTAAGTTCAATGTCAACCTACAGGACGGCCGCAGAATCGAACTGAACTCAACGGACGAAATGGGACAGGCCTTCACTCCCATGGAGCTCTTCTTGGTCGGTTTGGCAGGTTGCACTGCGATGGATGTGCAGTGGATTATGGATAAGGAAAGGCAGCAGGTTGACCGGCTGGAAATTTCAGCCCGAGGAGCGCGGCGCGATGAAGACCCGAGGTACTATGAAACCATAGACCTAGAATACACGCTCGCAGGCCCGAGCATCAGAAAGGATGCCGTTGAAAGGGCAATTAGACTCTCACAGGAAGAATACTGTTCAGTACGGGCCATGGTAACGAATAGGGTCAGATTTAACATAACATACAAGATTGCGAACGGAACCGAACCCGAGCAAAAGTACGTGTACACTCCGCCTCAGGCTTCAGATTGAAGAACTTGACCCATGGATGACAACCTCGCTTTTATCCCGGTTGGACCTTAACTTACCTAGATGAACATTGGGTAACCCTAAGATGGTTCGTAAGAAAAAGAAAGAACCGGCTAAACCCGCATCTACGGGTCAGACGTCGCCCTCAGGACATTAACCGCCCCCTAGCTAGTTCCAAATCGCCTGCGTCAAAGTACTCGACTTTATGTACGTAAGTCTCTATTGGGCCGCAGCGATTCACAACTTCGGCGGACCTGACCAAATGCAGCAAACAGACCCCAAAGAATTCTACCAATACGACCCCGACAAAAGGGCCCTTGCTGCGCGTTACGAAAATGTGAAACTAATTCTAGAGCCCATATCTGGAACCATCGTTCCAGTCGCATTTTCTCTCCTTCTACTATTCTCAGGCACTTCAGTGTGGCTCGTACACTATCTCGCTTCAACGACCGATTCCTATTGGGTGACATTGGGTGTGTACCTTGTCATCTTCGTGAGCCTCCTTCAGCTTGTAGAGGCCCCAATCTCATTCTATTCCGGGTTCGTAGTTGACCACAGATTTCATCTTTCGACACAGAATCTGAAGGGCTGGGTCGTGGACGAGTTAAAGAGCCTAGGAATCGAGGTAGCGTTTGGCGTTCTTGCGGTAACAATCCTCTATTATCTGATAAGGTCGGTGAGTTTGTGGTGGCTCGCGGCCGCAGTCCTATTTGCGATTTTCTCAATCTTGCTTTCAATAATCCTGCCCTACGTCCTCATGCCCATATTTTACAAAGTGACACCGCTCACCGATTCATCATTGAAGGATACTCTTCTTGAAATGTCCAGAAAAGTCGGGGCTAAGAGCGTTGACCGTGTCATAGTGGCAGATGAAAGCAGAAAATCCGTCAGAGCGAACGCATTCTTCTCTGGAATCGGTAAGAGTAAAGCGATCGTACTATTCGATACGTTGTTAAGCAATTTCACACGGAGAGAAGTGATTACCGTGGTTGCTCACGAGCTTGGCCATTACGTGAACAAGGATATTTGGAAGGAGGCGATTCTATCGGGTTTCTTGACTGTACCGCCCTTCTTCATTGCTGACTACGTTCTGAGGTTGGGCGCGGGCAACTTGGGGCTGACTGGAGCAGCTGACCCTGCAGGTGTTCCCGTAATCTTCGCCATCCTAATAGGCGTGAGCTTCGTCCTTCAACCCATCTCCAATGGAATCTCACGAACAATGGAGAGTAAAGCAGATGAGTTTGCTCTCCGAGCCGCGGATGATTCAGAGGCGCAGTCGTCAGCCGAGAGGAGGCTAGCCGATCTGAGCCTTGCAGTCGACAAGCCGAACCGGCTGGTGGAACTCGTCTTCTACTCTCATCCTTCGCCCTCCAAACGCGTGCAATTGGCTGACGGTTGGAGGAGAGAGCATACGAGCGGAAAAAACGCCGGGTAAAATGTGTCTCGAGACCTTATCGGTAGACCTTTCTGATTCGCGAGATTAGGGACGGGCCAATCGCGGCAAGCAATATTGCTGTGGTTAACTCGTGCGCTAGGCCGAAAGGATAAACGCTTGTGCCGCCCGTGATGAATGGAACGTAGAGGGCAAGGACCGCGCCCACCCATGGATAGCTGAAAAGTAAGGCATCGATGATAGAGGTCCCAATATCAAAGATCATGGTCAGCAAGAAACCTACCCCCGCCATCTTCCACCGATTAAGCGAGCTGGCATGATGCCATAGAAGACCCGCGAATAATCCAACTATGGCCATACAGCTTGAAGTCTCCAGGGTCCATATACCAGCCCCGTATGGGCTGACCAAATCGCTGAGCGTCATGGAAAGCCAACCCACGGCAAACCCGGCCAGGGGGCCGCCGATCACTCCGCCAACGATGACAAGAAAGGCAATTGGCTTGACGTTAGGTGGGCCCCAAGCGAGAGCGAACCTGAAGGCGACGTTCGCCGCGGAAAGTGAGGCTACGAGGGCCAAGAGCCTTGTCTTGCTTGGCAAGCACGATGCTACCTGGATGGATTATCCAGGCCACCACATGTAAATTCTTCCCAAGGCACGAGACGGATTTCCGGAATGAAACACTACCACCACTCGCGCAACCTTGGCGATTCTTGGGGACTCTGCCGGCAGCATCGAGCATTTTGCTGGCTGAATGAGTGGACGAATCGTCTATGAAACTTAAATCTAGGCACGAATTCCAAGCTCGAATCTATTGTCTGCAGGTGAAGACTGAGAAAGTTGTCTAAAACAAGAAGCGCGATCTGTCTTGCAATTGTCCTGCTCATGGTCGGTGGGGCGACGATTCCAATTCTAGCTTTCAATGTGAAGGACACGCCTTCCAAGATTCAGCACATCATTTTCATAATCCAAGAAAACTACTCCTTCGACAACTATTTCGGAACCTATCCAGGCGCGAATGGCTTTCCACTTGGAATCACGATTCCAGTCGATCCCAATCAAACGAATCTAGGGGTTGTTCAACCCTTTCATCTGAATGTAACCCAGCCAGTTTTGATTGTGGGGGATGAGTTGCCCCCAGGCGTTTCCGACCCTTCGCAGTTAGGAGATGAAGGAAACGGTTCGATGGCGCCTTTCCCATTTGATAATGAATCGATCAACGGTGATCTTAACCACGCATGGAAGGTTGCACACGTAGACTATGATGGAGGTAAGATGGATGGGTTCGTTGCCGGCGAGGGGAGCACACTAACGATGGGGTACTACGATAGAAGTGACATACCTTACTATTGGGATTACGCTGACAATTATGTATTGGACGATAATTTCTTTTCTTCTCAAATGGGTCCGAGCTTTCCGAACCATCTGTACATCGTCTCTGGGACCAACGGCCCAACGAATGGACTGACTTATCGTTGGGTACTGCACAACGGCGTAATCGATAACCCAGGCAATGGGTTTGGTTGGCAGGGAGTCAGCCTCTCGTGGGCCACGCTCGCAGAAGAAATGAGCGACGCGAATGCCCCCTGGACTTGGTACGACGGCGACCTGAAACCTCTAGATCCTTCAATCTGGAACGTCCTCCCCCTCTTCACCTACTTCCAGAACCATCCTGACCAGTTGAAGGAGCATGTGAAGAACACACAACACTTCATCTCAGACGTTCAAAGCGGACAATTGCCTGCTGTTTCTTGGATAATCCCTGGAGGATGGCATCCGCCCGGTTGGCCGACTGTGTGTATTGGACGATCAACGAGCGAGCATCCACCCACCAGAATTGATTGCGGCATGGATTATGTTGCCTACTTGATCAATCAGGTGATGCAGAGCCAATACTGGCAGTCCACCGCCATCGTATTGACGTGGGACGATTATGGAGGGTTCTACGACCACGTCCCCCCACCGCAAGTAGATCAATACGGTGAGGGGTTCCGGGTCCCAACCCTCGTAATCTCGCCTTGGGCAAAACACCATTTCATCGACAACACTCAATACGAATTCGGTTCGTTCTTGAAACTGGCAGAAGAAACATTCAACTTGCCATCACTCGAGACGAGGGATGTAAAAGCGAACGACATGATGAATTCGTTTGATTTCAATCAAGCTCCACAATCAGGACTAAATGAGCCAGCTAATTTTATGGGGCCTGCCCAGTCATCGACGACAACGCAGCTCTCAACCCAAACGACTGGAACAAGTACTGAGTCAACGATACTCTCGGCGATGATTTTCTTCGATATCGTTGCGACAGCGGTAGTGGTTACCGCGGCAATCATAGCCGCGATCGTAATTCGACGATGGAACAGTCGGTTACCGCAAGGGTCTCATTAGAACCTCGCCGGCCGTCCTTCGAGGAGTCGGCTTGACACCTGGACCATAGCCTAGGCGTAGGAGAAGCTGTGGAAAGCCCCTCACGCCCAAAATCTCCCGAAGCCTGGGGAGCAGCTCAGGGACTTCGATCGGTTGGTTCAAGAAAGATGCCCAGACCTGTTCAGCGCGGCCGCTTAACAATACTCTTTCCAAGGCTTGGCCCGTTGACAACCAGTTCTCTGGGGCATTGGCGTCTGACCCAAGCACCGCCAAAACCGGGGACCCAGTGGCAAGTTGCCGGTCTTTAGCAGCTTGCCCTTTCCCAAAGTCAAAGGTTCGTACGATAATAGGCGCAAGGGTGGAAGTGAGGCCTCCCAAACCAAGAGCGAAGCCGGGCATGCCATCGTGGCTAACGTCCCGATTGCGATGCATCCAAGCGGCGAGTTCACGGCGAAAAGACGCGTTAGCCATTTGAATGTTGTCACCTTCAGCGACCAGGTCGGCAACTTTGTTGCGGTCACTTTCGCCGAGGATGAAATGAAGCCACGCATCTTCTTTGCTTGCCGCCGCCTTCAGCTTTGAGAGGACTTTCTCTGGAACCTCACGAGGTTCGAACGGCATACGGTTTGTGTGGCGTTGGGGGATTGCATGGAAGAGTGAATCATCCTCTGCGGAGCGCTTTCGTTTTTCGCCAAAACCCACGCGTGCCAGAAGGTCGGGTTCATTCTTATCTGGGAAAGTCTTCACTTTGCCCTCATAACCAAAATGTCGGAGGGCCACGCGCAAGTTGAGGAGGGCCGCACCACACGCCATCACTAGTTCTCGGTCTTCAGGGTCACAAACGGCGAGAGCCCGAGTTCGGTCAGCATATAGCTCGACCTCTTCTCCCACGATCTTGAACAGCCAAGGTTGGGAATTGTGTCCTGATGGTGCCAGGGCTGCATAGTTCAAGAGGTAACGCAGCTTGTCTGAGGGCTTTCCCTTTTTCGGAAAGATTCGCTCGGAAATCTCCCACGGATTCCATAATTCTGACATTTCAGAACTCCCCGAATTTCATGAAATTTCGGAGTCGCCCAGCTATTAAGAGAATTGCCCAGTTCCCTTGCTAGAACACCAAAAGTCTGTTATCGCTCCTTAACCGATTTTCGCTTCGATGGCCTACCATGAAGGAGTACGACGTTATCGCAATCGGTACTGGTTCAGCGATGTATGTTCTCGAAGGCTTGATGCAACGGAATCCGAACATCAAAATCGCTGTCATAGACAAGGATGAGCCTGGCGGAATATGCCTGACTCGAGGATGCATCCCCTCTAAGATTCTACTATACCCAGCAGAAGTCATCCGCACAATTCAACGGGCGAAAGTCTTCGGGATTGAGGTCGACTTGAAGACCGTGAATTTTGCGAAGGTAATGAAACGGATGAGAACGATAATAGACAAAGATATAGAATCAATAAGGCAAGGCCTATCCAGTTCCCCAAACATCGACTACTACCACGCCACCGCTGAATTTACCGGCCCGTACACGCTCAAGGTTCAAGGTGAGACGATCAGGTCGAACATGATTCTCCTCTCCACGGGCTCACAGACGGCCATACCCCCCATTGATGGCTTGAAGGAAGCAGGATACTACACCAGCGACACCATTCTTTACGAAACGAAACTACCCAGAAGCATTGCAATCGTCGGGGGCGGCTACATAGCGGCCGAATACGGCCATTTCCTATCGGCGATGGGTTCGAAGGTTACGATAATTGGCAGAAACCCGCAGTTCCTCCCACAAGAAGAGCCTGAGGTCTCTGCACTCGCCAAAGAGGAGCTAGGGAAACACATGACTATCCTGACAAATTATGAGGTCATGCAAGTCGGTAAGACGCCCGGCGGCAAGAAGAAACTCGTTGCTGTGGATAGAGAAACTGGGCAGAAAACACCGATTACCGCTGATGAAGTAATGATTGCCACAGGGCGAGGACCTGGCACCGACATTCTTCACCCGGACCGCGCTGGAATTCAGACTGACGCGCACGGGTGGATTGTAGTCGACGAGTATTTGCAAACAACGTCCCCAAACGTCTGGGCGTTCGGCGACGCGAACGGCAAGTACCTCTTCAAACACAAAGCCAACTACGATGCTGAAATAGTCTATTACAACGCTGTCCTGGGGAGGAAGACTCCCTTCGACTACCACGCCGTCCCACACGCCGTCTTCACAGATCCTGAAATTGCGAGCGTCGGGCTGGGGGAGGAAGAAGCGGTAGAACGACTCGGCCCGGGCAGGATTCTGATCGGTTTTGAACGATATGAGGACACGGCCAAAGGAGAAGCCATGGCTGTGAAGAACTTCTTCGTTAAGGTAATCTTGGAAAGGGATAGCCTCCGCATACTGGGCGCTCACCTTATCGGTCCAGAGGCGTCCGTCCTAATCCAGGAAATCATCAACCTCATGTACACGCCGGACCAGAGCGCGCGGCCCCTGATGGCTGCGATGCACATTCACCCCGCGCTGAGCGAGGTAATCCAGCGAGCGTTCGGATCACTAATGACGCCTGAACAGTACCACCACCAACTAGGCCACATGATGGGACACGAAGAGCACGCCTGAAGGATACCACGAGCGCAATGGAAGAACGGTTAAGCTGATTGTTTCGTGCTGACCTTGCCTTGCTCGGGCTAGGTTTCTCGAGAACATGCCGAAACTGAGGAGATACCTGTAAATAGTTAGGGTTTCTAACTATTCGAAATGCGAACTATCATGGAACAGAACTTAGTCAAGCCCTCAGCTGACGGATGTGCACGTGAGGTACTGGACGTAGTTCCACTCGTCATGCGTGGGATACGTGAACAGCTTCGGAAAAATGGGGCGCGGGTGTTGTCGGTCCCGCAATTCAGAACGCTTCTCTTCATAAACCGGCGCAAGGGAACATCCCTGTCGGAAGTCGCTGACCATATCGGACTTACACTACCTTCGATGTCTACTCTAATAGATGGACTAGTTGCTCGGAATTTCGCAGCGCGGCGAACTGACCCAAACGATCGAAGGCGGATGACTTTGACCTTGACGGAACGAGGTCAAGCTAGCCTGCAGAGGGCGCGGGAGGCGACGCAAGCCCACCTAGTCGAACACCTAAGCCACTTGACCGAACAAGAACGTAAAACGATCATTACCGCGATGCGGATTTTGAGAAGCACTATCTCGGAGAGTCCTCCATAATGTCAGGTCTTCAAACTGAGGTGCTGGCCAAACAGGAAGTCGAGGTTCGAACCCTTCTTGAAACACAATCACTGACCAGACGCTTCGGGGCCCTAACGGCCGTCGACAGCCTATCCTTGTCTATCAAACCTGGTGAGATGTTCGGCCTTGTTGGTCCTAACGGGGCCGGCAAAACAACCGTACTCAAAATGCTAACCACCCTTCTTCCCCCTACTTCCGGAAACGCTTGGGTTGCGGGTTATGATATTGTAAAGCATGCGAGCTCTGTGAGGCGGGTTATAGGCTATGTTCCTCAGTTGGTCTCAGCGGACGGCGGACTGACAGGTTTCGAGAATTTGCTAATCTTCGCAAAACTCTACCAGATCCCCCGCGCCGAGCGTGAGCAACGAATCCGTGACTCCTTAGAGTTCATGGGTCTCGCCGAAGTATCGGAGAAGCTTGTTCGGAACTATTCTGGCGGAATGATTAGGCGCTTGGAAGTCGCTCAGTCCATGTTGCATCGGCCGAAGGTGTTGTTCCTCGACGAACCTACCGTGGGCTTAGACCCAATCGCGAGGAAGGCAGTGTGGGATCACATTCGACGTCTATGCAGCGATTTCGGCACTACCTTCCTACTTACAACTCATTACATGGAGGAGGCTGATCACCTTTGCGACAGGGTTGCCATTATGCATCTGGGCAAGGTGGCAGCGATAGGTACCCCAGCAGAACTCAAAGCCTCAATTGGGGGAAACGGCGTCACACTCGAGGATGTTTTCGTTCACTACACCGGCGCCGGATTAGATTCAGGAAGCAGTTATCGCGAGGTCTCAAGAACAAGGAGGGCTGCACGAAGGCTTGCTTAGTCTAAAGTGGACCACCCCCGGCAACGTTCTCATCGCCATTACGAATTTCGTGGGCAGCACGTTGACAATCGCTGAATTAGAAGCTCGTAAACTCCACCACGACTCGACCGAACTCATAACACGTGCGGTTCAGCCGGCCCTCTGGCTTCTAATCTTCGGTGAAGTCTTAGCCCATATTCGAGCCATACCGACAGGGAACCTATCATACATAGACTTCATGACGCCGGGCATTTTAGCTCAGAGCGTCTTGTTTATCGCAATATTCTACGGCATAGCTGTAATTTGGGAAAGAGACCTAGGAATTCTACATAAATTGCTAGCGAGCCCTGCGCCGCGCGCGGCTTTGGTATTGGGCAAGGCACTGTCTGCTGGTGAGAGGGGATTATCGCAAGCTGTCATTATCTACCTGCTGGCACTCGCGCTTGGAGTCAGAATTACTTGGACCATCCCTGCTGTAGTGGGGGTTTTGATGGTCGTGGTTCTCGGTTCCGCGCTCTTCTCAACATTCTCATTGATTGTAGCTTGCCTGGTCAGGACGCGAGAGCGTTTCATGGGCGTAGGCCAACTTCTCACGATGCCACTTTTCTTTGCCAGTAATGCCATCTACCCAATTTCCATCATGCCCGTCTGGTTGCAGGCAATCTCGCAAGTCAATCCGTTAACCTACGAGGTTGACGCATTGCGGGCGCTCATGGTGGTTGGTGGGCCAACAGTCTACGGGGTGATGACTGACGTGGCAATGCTGTTAGCAGCAACTGCAGTCCTCGTGATTGTCGCAGCTCGGCTGTATCCCAAGGTAATCTTCTAAGCTCAACATTTTCCACGGCGCCTGCGTTGTCTCCAAGCTTTGTCAGTCGTCACCGGTACTTTGCATAAATTGTCTTGATTGACTTGTACGGCGAGACCGGTCATGAGTAAAACGGACGAGAGTAGAACTAAGTCTAATCCCGTGATATGGCGGGCCCGCCGGGATTTGAACCCGGGACCCTTCCCCAAGAAGGCTTCTCGGCCGGTTTCTTTTCGGGTGGCTTCCCATGGGTTCTAAAAGCCCAGAGGTAAAAGCATCACCGACACCCGCTCGGCGTCTCCGATGCTCTACCTTTTCAGGATCCAATTTCGAAAGGATCTGACTGAGCTACGGGCCCCGAAGGCTCACAGCACGGACCACTATCAAAAGCGTTTCGCACGTATGAAGTTCTATGATGGTGCTTCTCCAAGAACCACAGTTACCGTGCCTTGTCCGTTGTTGCGCCCGATCGAGAGTTCGAGGTTCTCGCCGACCTTTTTGTCTTGAATGGTATGCTGCAAATCCTCCCAGCTCTTCAGCGGCTTCTTGTCGGCTTCTAGGATTACGTCGCCGGCGGATACGCCGCCCTGGTTAGCAGGGCTACCCCTCCCCACTTTGACAACCAATACGCCGTTCTCGCTTGGGATATCGTATGATTCAGCTATGTCCCGGTTCAATGTCATACCTGAGATTCCTAGGTATGGTCGGACAACTCGTCCGTTCTGTAAGATTTCCTTCGCAATTCTCCTGGCCGTATTGATTGGGATGGCGAACCCGATGCCCTGCGCAAACGGTATGTTCGCCGTGTTAACACCGATAACCGACCCCGTGCTGTCAACCAATGGACCGCCGCTGTTTCCCGGGTTGATTGCTGCGTCGGTCTGAATCAAATCTTCATACATGTGATCTTCGATGTGTATGTGCCTCCTCAGCGCACTTACTACGCCAACGGTTGCAGTCGGCCCTGGTAGCAAGAACCCGTATGGGTTCCCAATCGCTATGGCAATTTGTCCAACGACTAGGTTGTCCGAATCCCCCAACCTCACTTTAGGCAGGTCTTCGCCGTCCACGCGAACGACGGCAATGTCGGACATGGCGTCCGAGCCCAGAACTTCGCCTTTGAATTTCTTGCCTTCAGTGGTTACGACTTCGACGCGCGATGCGTCTTCAACTATGTGGTGGTTGGTTAAGATTCCGCCATTAGAATCGAATATTATGCCTGACCCTAAACCGCGTAATGGTATTGTGTCGAAGAAATTTTCGCGAATCACGCGAAGAGTCGCCACAGTCACTACGGCGGGGCTGACTTTCTGGATCGCATCAGTTACATCCTTCTCGTTAACAGGAATCAATTCCAATGATACCTCGGAGCAAAATGAAAACAACTGAGCTCTATTTAATGACTAACTGATGAGAAAATTAGACAAGAGGGCTAACGAGATGGCTGAAGCGAAGTTCCTTAGGTGCGGAAAATGTGGTTACGAATCCCTTTCCGAAACGTTGAACTCACCATGCCCTAAATGCAAGAGCCAAACGCTCGAAGAGAAAGACACGAAAGCCTTGTCGGGCTTCGATGATTAGACAGAAGTCACTGCACTAGCGTCTTGGCCGGTCTTTATTGTAGAGGAGTGCCGAACGCGGGTTGGCGCCCTTCGCCAGGAGAAGCCTAGGCTGCTCCTTTGGGCGGGATTCGAACCCGCGTCGACGACGTGACAGGCCGTCATCCTAGACCACTGAACGACCAGGGCATCGGCATCCCAGAAATCGCTGTGCCAGCTTAAAGCATTGCTACAATATACACTCCCGGAACAGAAAAGACGCCAACCCTATCTTACACTGGTCTTCGCAAGGATGTGACGAGATACGGACTCATATTCGATTATGCTGTTAATCATTGTCGCGGCGCTGATTCTTGTACCAGTCATCGTAGCCTACGCACATGTTCGTCAACGCCTGCTTGAAAGAATCTTTAAGAATAATTTCATCGGCGGGTTGTAAGAACCTCTGCGAAATCGCTCTCGAAATATTCATCCTTATCCCTTGTTAGGGAACTTCTCTGGTTGGTTTCGAGTTTCCGCAGGTCTGTCCTCTTGATCTTTCCGCTCACAGTCTTAGGCAATTCGTTTACGAATTGTATGATCCGCGGCCGTTTGTAAGACGCCATCCGTTGCCTGGTGAAGTTGAATATCTCCAAGGCCAATTCTCTGGAAGCAATCAATTTTGGCTTTAGCATCACATACGCTTTTGGAACGAACCCTCTCAACGGATCTGGGCTTGCAACGACAGCAACCTCTGTTATGGAAGGGTGGACCAGAAGTTCGCTCTCTACTTCGAAGGCACTGATCCTGTAGTCTGAGCTCTTGAATACGTCGTCGGCTCTTCCTATGAACCAGAAGTAGCCGTTGGCGTCGCGTGATGCCAGGTCGCCAGTAAGGTACCAATCGCCGACGAAGACTTCCCGATTCTTTTCGCGCGGGTCGATATAGCCTTCCATCACGCCAACCGGCCTTCGCGGCTTGACTCGAATAGCAAGAATGCCATCAGTTTTTGGTGGAACGGGATTATATTCATCGTCCAAGATTTCTACGTTGAACCCCGGAGCCACAACACCCATCGACCCCAATTTGATTTCCATCCCTGGGAAGAAACCAACTGTTATGGTTGTTTCAGACTGCCCGAAGCCTTCTCGTATGGTGAGCCCCGTTACATCGTGCACTTTCTGGTTTATTTCGGGGTTCAATGGTTCGCCGGCGCTAATGAGTTCTCTGAGAGAGAAGTGGTAGTCCTTCAAGTTCTCCAAGAGTAGGAATCTCCATACTGTTGGAGGGGCGCAGAGGGTTCTCACGTCGTGGCTCTCAATCACGCTTAGAACGCGTTTGGGGTCAAATTTTCCAGAATAATTGTAGAGGAAACTTGTGGCTTCTGCGTTCCAGGCCCCGAAGATGCTGCTATACGCGTACTTAGCCCAACCAGGCGCACTGATGTTGTAATGTACATCACCCTTCCTAGCCCCAATCCAGTACATGGTGCTTAGGTGCCCAACCGGATAGCTTCCGTGGGTTTGAAGAACAAGTTTAGGTTTCGCAGTCGTTCCCGATGTGAAGTAGATGAGGAGTTCGTCTTCGGAGCTAAATGTATCCTCGGTTCTAAAGTTTGCAGACTGATCGTCTATCTCCGCATAATCTGTCCAGCCATTCCTTCCTCCTCCAACACTAACCTTAGACACGGAGTCGGGTATCGAGGCTGAATCAATTCTACTAGTTAGCTGTGCGCCGGTGAAGACGCACTTAGCTTTCCCCCTCCCAATTCTGTCTCGAATGTCGTCAACCGTCAGTAGGGTGGAAGCAGGTATGATTACGCATCCAGCCTTCATCGCTCCTAGAAAAACTTCGAACAATTCAACGGAGCTAGGCATCATAAGCATGATTCGGTCCTTCCTCTTGAGTCCTAGGGTCATCAGGAAATTGGCTGCCTTGTTGGACCGCTCTTTCATCGCTTGAAAAGTGACCTTCGTCTCTAACCCTTTGTCGTCTACGTACATTAGAGCAGGGTTGGAACATTTCCCCGCCAGAGTGTCGAAGTAATCCAATGCCCAATTGAACTGATTCCGCTGTGGCCAGTCGAATCCGGCCTTCGCTTCCTGGTAGTTGTGTGCGTTGAGAAGGAAATCTCGAGCTGCCGTGAATTCTCTTAGGCCTGCCAAACTTATCGTGCCCGAGTCGAATAGAGTTTCTTCTAAGGGTTGTTTCTAATTCCTTGCATTAGCAAGAAGCATGAGAAATCATTCATTGTCTCTAACTTTAAGTTGCTAAATATCGCAGCCGACAAAGACAAACAAATTGGTTGAGGGTAGATTGCCGAGGAAAACTTCGATCAGCGAGAGCAAAGAGGCCCCCGATTTCGCCCTCGTGGACCATGCGGGTAAGTTGGTAAGGCTTCGTGATTTTCGCGGGAAAAAGGTTGTTCTCTTCTTCTATGTTCGCGATGATACGCCAGGGTGTACGAAGGAAGCGTGCAGCTTCCGTGACGGCTATGGACGCTTGAAAGCCAGGGGTGTTGTGTTGCTAGGCATCAGCCCAGACCCGATAGAATCGCACAAAAGTTTCGCGGACAAATACGATCTTCCGTATCCTTTGCTTGTTGACGCGAAGGCGGAGTTCGCAAAGAGGTTCGGCGTTTGGGGTAAGAAGAACATGTATGGCAGAACCTTCTTTGGGGTAATTCGCTCCACTTTCATCATCAACGAGAAGGGTAAGGTGGTGAAGGAATACAGGCGTGTGAAGGTGGATGGACACTTGGACCAAATTCTCAAGGACTTGGGATGACCATTAGGGCAACTGTCCTTAGCAGTGTAAATCCCATGGTAAACTTGGATGTCGCGTATGTCCCAACCCCCAAGGACATCGTTCGAAGGATGCTGAGGCTGGCAAGCGTACGTCGCGGTGAAACCGTTTTCGACCTTGGAGCGGGAGACGGGCGCATCCTGATTGAGGCGGTGAGAAGGTTTGGGGCTAAAGCCATAGGCGTGGAGGTGGACCCGGAACGCCTGGTTCGGATCAAAGAACGATTAACCGCGACTGGCACAGAGGCCGCGGTGATCCAAGGAGACTTTATGGAGGTCAACGTCTCTTCGGCCGATGTTGTCGCCATCTACCTTTCTGACTCTGTCAACGCTAAGCTGGCATCAAAGCTGAAGAACGAGCTCAAAGCTGGGGCGCGGGTCGTTTCCTTGGATTATACACTCCCAGGCTGGGCACTAGAGAAGGAGCTGACGGTCAAAAGCGGTGGTATTTCGCGCAAAATATACCTCTATAGGGTCGAATGAGTCACGCACGTGCCATAGGAAAGTGGCATCTACATAAGTTACCCAGATGCCGGTCGAAACTTGTAAATAAAGAAGCATGCTACGCAGGTAGCAGGTTAGCATAGGGGAGGTGAGTTGTTGTCTAAGTTCAAGCTCCTCCTTCCTGCTATAGTCCTGGTCGTCTTAGTAGTCCTAATTCTGACCTCAAGCAACGCAAGTTACTTTTCGCCCGCCTGGTTATCCAAGGCTCTCTTGGGTGATGGAACTGGCGGAGGCGGACACGGCATTGCTAAGGCACTCTTGGGTGATGGTACTGGAGGCGGCGGTCACGGTCTCGCTAATGCTCTATTCTAGAGAGGGGAACTTCCAGTTCATCCTCCTCCCGTTTTTGTGCAAAATATAAAGCTATTATACTCGCTGAGCCATCCCCGCTGAAACGGCGAACAAGGATGCTTGCGACCGAGAAGGTTGGGTTCCTCCAAAGACACAAAATTGTTACGGAGATCATTAAGCAACTCGACAGTACGAATATCAAGATTCTTTCCGCCTTGTGGGAAACTGGCCCACGGAACCTTCTCGAAGTTTCTCGGAAAACGGGAATACCATTTACCTCGGTGTATCACCGTGTGGGCAAAATAGAGACAAAGTCGAAACGCCTCGCCGCTGTAATTCCGCAGGTTTCCAAACTTGGAATGGTGAGGATAGTTCTTCTCACCACTGCGAATCCGGGCTTCGAAGAGAGCGTAACTGCGGCGTTGAAAATACCAAACCTTTGGCGTTCCGTGAACCGATGCGAAGGCGCCTTCACACACCTGTCAGTTCACGTCGTCCCCATACAATTCATGAAACATTTCAGGACATACCTGAAACGACTTTCCGAATTAGATTTGATTAAACAATCGAAAGTGTTCCTTGCAGGAGAATACATCCCTAACTTCCCGGCCTTCAAGTACTACGACCCTGCCTCTAATCAATGGACATTTGACTGGGGGCGCTGGTTGAACGCGCTTAAGCGGGACCCCACTAAGACGATCGAAGACCCGGAAAGCTATGCTATGCTTGCGGATGAGAAAGACCTAATGATTATCAAGGAACTTGAGAAGAATGCCCGAAAGAGCTTCGCAGAGATTGCGCCGTTGTTGGGAATATCTTTGCAAGGCGTCAAGTACCATTACGACAAGAAACTGGTGCCATCTGAAATTGTGAAGTATTTTGGTTTCGATGTCTGGCCGTATCCCGAAGAAGTGTCGGCTTATCATGAGGTCTTGCTTAAGTTTACTAGCAGCGTAGAGATGAACCGGTTCTTCAGCTTAGTCGATGAGTTGTTCTTTGTACTCGGTGTCTCGAAGGTCCTACATCATAATTCGCTGATGGTACGAACCTACATGCTACAGAGCCAGGTGTGGAGCATGTTCTCTTTCTTCTCTCAAATGGCAAAGGAAGGAATGCTTGAGTCATATTCTTCTGTTAGGCAAGATTTCAGCGGCAGAGAGACACAATCAATATCGTACGAACTCTTCGACCGCGAGAAGGGATGGACTTTCGATTTGGATAACTGCCTGTCAGAGCTAGCGAAACTAACTCAACTCACGCCAGTGGTCCAAAAGGTCTAATGCTGGTCCCGCGGGCCGGATTTGAACCAGCGACGCTCCGGTTTCCGTTGTTAGCCTAGTAGGCTGACATGGGTACGCCTTGGGCGCACACCTACAGCGTCTCCGTCGCTCCGAATAAGAGAGACTCGGAAGCTCTACCAGGCTGAGCTACCGCGGGACCGATTCAAAGCCTTCGCTCTGTAGCCTATAAGGTTTCATGAACCATACGCCGAGCTTTCCGGCTTTCGTCTGAAAATATGCACCCGAGTTAAATCCCAGGAACAATTATCCTCGGCCTTGGGTTAGTTGCGATGGCATTCAAGCGTTCATTTCGTGTTCACTGGGTTGACACAGACACCGCGGGTGTCATGCACTTCAGCAATTTCTTTCGTTACTTCGAAGCTTGCGAAGAAGAATTCTATCGTTCCCTTTCTCTGCCCCTGACTGAGATTCGCGATAGGTTAGGCGTATTGTTACCGCGCGTCGAGGTCCACTGTCAATACAAAGCTGCATGCAGACTCGATGAGCTGATCGATATTACGTTGAAGGTTCGCGAGGTCCAGGAGAAGACCATTATCTACGATTTCCAGATAATCCGTCAATCAGATGGAAAACTGGCGGCGGAAGGTTTCGTGAAATGCATTGCTGTAAATTCAGAATGGAAAGCTGTACCCTTACCCGCTGAAGTCGCAAGAACGGTTCGTAACAGCATAGTGTAGAGGTTGGACTGTGGTTGAAACTATACAATGTAAAAGTTAGAAGCTATCGCTGAGACCGTCCACACTTCTCGCAGAACGTTAGGTCCCTCGTATTCTTCGCGCTGCAGAATTTGCATTTCCAGCGATCAGTTTGACCTGAAATTGCGTCATGCTTTTGTCCACTCTTGATTCCGAGTAAGCATAGGATGATTCCTACTAGCAAGGTCTCGTAGCCGGCGAACTCGATAATTGGATTCAGGAGGGTTGCGTTCTCGACGGTGTTTAAGCTGAAGATTACGACTCGGCGAGCTGTGTCCTGGTTGTCGAAGACGAAGTAATAGGTGCTGCTAGTTGTGGGTGTGAAGGTGAAGTTGGAGGAGATGACCGTTGGCCGCGCTAGGATGATTGCGCTGGGCTCTCCTGCTCGCCATTGTGAGAAGTTTCCCTGATCCATCACGTAGAATGCTACTTCATGCCCATCCGCAACTTCCAACGCCCCTTCCACTTGAGTGCCCCCTCTTAGGTCGGCCGAGAGGGCGGTGTAGTTTGTGGGTGGCACTGCTATGAGTGTGGTGGGTAGGACTGGGATCTCAGTCTGATAGTGCGATGCTAAACCCAAGGTCTGTGCAATTGGGCTGAGAAACAGTGGCCCCTGCTCAAGCGTAAACACTCCCGCTAGGAACAGGAGCAGGCCGATTGTCAAGATTTTCCTTCGCGTCGTGGTCACCGTTATTCAGTTTAGTTTAGTTGTTCCATCGCTTTTGGAAAGGGTGGCGGGCCCGCGGGGATTCGAACCCCGGATCCCAGGCTTTCACCGCATCCGCTCCGAAGGCTTACACGAATCTGACGCATCTCTGTGTCTTAATCCTGGCTCGACTACGGGCCCGTGTGGTCGGCAGCCATAGGCGAAGATTGGTGTATATGGTTAGCGAAGCGCCCGTGGCCCGACCTCCGGAAGCTTAGGTGACGGTCACCCACGCCCCATTGACGTCACACCGAGGATGATACTCCTCTGATATTCCTGGAGGGGGAAAGGGAATAGTGTTAGGTACCATACGTCTACTCTCTGCGTCGAACATGTGGTGAAAACAGCTGCCGATCTTATCCGGTGAGGAAATTGAAAGGCGCGTGCGAAACGGCTCACTGGCCCTCACGCCTTTCGAACGGGGCTGCCTGAATGGAGGCGGTTACGACCTGCGCCTGGCAATGGAGGTGGTCATTCCACCCGGAGAACATCGCTTGGTAGCAACTCTTGAGAGAGTTGAGTTGGAAGATGATATAGCTGGGACATTGCATCTTCGCTCCTCACTTGCACGCAAGGGAATAATCGCCAGCCTAGCATTGGTAGACCCGGGCTTTCGCGGGCAACTAACGATTTCTCTCTTCAACGCCGGGGCCGAACCATTCAAAATGAGTAGGAATGACAGGTTCGTGCAGATGGTGCTACATGAGCTTAGCAGCAAGACGCATTACGTGTACGGTGGGAAGTACCAAGATAGCCAAGGAATTGTAGATAGCCACCTCTAGGCACCTCACTCTTTGTGTCAATACATGTCGAAAGTATTATTACTAGTGGGCATGGGCATGTGAATATCCCTACTTGTCAACTCGACTACAGAAGGCGGCATCTTGAAAACAGGTTCACGTATATCCGACCTAAAGTACAAGCTCATGACCATTGAGCTCCTCAACCTAGCGAAAAACTACTACACATACAGAGAACTCGCACAAATCATCGGACTCCCTGAGACCGTTCTAAGCAGATACGTAAAGGGTCACGTGCTACCGACGATAGATCGAGCGCAGAACATCAACAGAACCCTCCAGAAAATAATGCGTCTCGAAGGGGAGATTCAGCAAAGAATCCGTTTCGACGAATCAGGATACTTCGACAACACTAAACTCATCTCAGACACACTACTCCTCGAACGCGCAGTTCAACATGCCGTAAACGCATTTGCTGGTATGCGCATTACAAAGATTCTTGCGGCAGCCGTTGACGGTGTACCTTTGGCGGCGCTTCTAGCACACAGGCTTGGTGTTGGCCTCATAATTGCAAAGAAGACAAGGGAAGTGGGAGTACGAGAGTTCATCGAGGAAATCTACATCCCCAACAGGACTGCAATAATGGTCAGTCTATACGTCCCACGAGACGCGCTAAGGAAAGGGGATTGCGTACTCATAGTGGACGATGTTATCGATAGCGGCGAAACACAGATTGCATTAACCCGAATCGTTCAGAAAGCCAAAGCAGAAGTCACAGGCATGTATGCTCTCATCAGTACGGGTTCAGAGTGGAAGAGCAGGATCGAAGCAGTCACTCATTGCCCAGTAGAAATCGTTTTGCAAGTAGGCAAGAAACCACTACAAGAAGTCTGAATCAAGTTCGGACTTCGTTCGGCAACCAGCCCGGTTACGGCTCGCTCTGCACGTCCGAAAGGCGGGGCATATTACAATATCCAGCTGACGTGTCAACCCGCTAGCTTTCATGTACGGACAACTTAGCTTCTAGCGTATCCTGGGTTAGCAGGCCCTTTTCTGTGATGAAACCTGTTACAAGCTCAACCGGTGTGAGGTCAAATGCGGGGTTGAAGACCGGAACACCTTTCGGTACAATTCGTTTTCCTCCCATGTGAGTGACTTCTTGCGGGCTCCTTTCCTCGATTCTTACTTCAGACTGCTCGGTCCTAAGGTCGAAGGTTGATGCGGGTGCAGCAACGTAGAATGGAATCTGGTTTGCTTTCGCTGCCAGCGAAATAAGATAAGTACCAACCTTATTGGCGACGAACCGCTTTGTGATTCTGTCCGCACCTACGAAGACGCTTTGTACCATGCCCTTACTCATCACGTATCCAGCAGCCCCGTCAACAATTAATGTCACTGGGATTCCGTCCCGGAGAAGTTCGTAGGTGGTTAATTTGGCTCCCTGGAGCCTAGGCCGCGTCTCAGTAGCGATCACGCGAACCCTTTTGCCCTGCCCGATCGCTGTGCGAACCGGAGCGATGGCTGTGCCGTAACTGACAGTCGCGAGCGTTCCAGTGTTGCAGTGGGTTAGGACCTGATCGCCGTCGTTAATCAGTCTGGCGCCATATTCGCCAATTTTTCGGTTTGCCTGAATATCCTCCTCAGCCATTTTCTGAGCCTCGGCGACGATATGGGATGCTATTTCATTCGGCCCCCCCGCTGTTTGTCGAGCTTTTCGAAGGATCCTGTCAATAGCCCAGAACAGGTTCCACGCTGTTGGGCGACTCTTTCGAAGTGCTTCCGCCGCTGTTTCAAGGTCCTGCATGAAATGCTCTTTATCTTTCGTTCTGCTCGCGTTGGCGGCGAGGGCGAGCCCCATGGCCGCGGCGACGCCTATTGCTGGTGCCCCACGGACGGTCATTTCTTTTATGGCCTTGGCAACCTGCGGGTAATCTCTGAGGGAGACGTAGGTAAACTTGTAGGGTAATCTTGTTTGGTCTATCATTCTCACTCGGCCGCCAACCCACTCGACAGTTCTCAGTTCGGACATCGGCCGCAAGTAAATCGCCTGTTGACGAGAATGGTCGCGCGCGTTGGATTAGCTTTCCCATGCGAATCAATACCATGACTCTCTGCAAGATTCAATGTCGAAGAAGTTCCGTTTGAGGATACTTAGGAGTGAATTATGGCTCTCCAGTGCACTTGGTCACAAAAGCATTAAGGGATGACGTATCAGCGGTAGTCGAGTGCCCTTTCATGGAGAACAACCCCAGCGCAGCACCTCAAGTTCCCGCGCAAGTCCAAGAAAAACCACCGTTTACCCCTTGGACCGCGGTGTCCGGCCCGGGTTTGGTATACCTACCCTACAAATCTGAACTCATGGAGCTTAGGGACCGAGGATTCGGCGACCTCCGGAACGACAGGCTTGTCCTTTCTCCGTACGAATCATTCTACCTTCTAGAGAAACAGAAGATTCGAGTGTTTGCCAAGGATGCAAGCCGGGAGTTGGAGCTTCGAGACTTAGTCCGGAAGTATTCAGTTGGCAAACCCGAGATCTGGATCAAGTACTTGGTCTACCGTGACCTACGGGACCGTGGGTACATAGTCCGCGAGTCCACTAAAGCCTTCGACTTTGACATTTACGGAAAAGGGCCGCTGAGGCGTTTAATCTCAATCGTTTACGAAGGTGGCGAAGCGAGCCTTCAGAAATTAAGTAAACTGCTTCAATATTCTGACAAGGAGAAGAAGGAATTGATACTAGCCGTTGTTGACAGGCGGACCGACATAGTGTACTATACGTTGAGTTCGTTGAATGTCTAGCAACGGTTACTATAGCCTATTGGGGCTGCCGCGCGTTGCAGTGAGGACAAATAAGTTCCCCACCCTGTAGCTGAGCACCGCACTGGACGCAATACTTGACCTGAGCTACACCTGTTCCGGGCTGGGGAATTGATTGTGGTATGACAGTCCCGGCGCCACGATGACGAATCACACCTCCGATGGCTCCGCCGAAGGCACCTGCAACCAGACTTGTCAGCAATATGAAAATGACTGCCTCCTGCAACTGCGATAACGGGGGGGTCGGCGTGTTTGGGATAGGTATTACTTCGAAGATCAGGAAGATTTGGGAGACTCCAAGGAAGAATGGTACATTGAGAATTCCTGCAAGGGCACCAACCGCAGCTGCCTGACCAACCTTACCGTAAAGAACGTATGCAGCGACAATTCCTCCAACCACTGCTCCTATCATTGTCGAGAATTGCAAATCACCGATGCTTAAAACAGCTGATAATAGGCCGCCTACAATCAGACCGCTCAACGTTGCAGCCCAAAGGTCTTTGCTTTTAGTGAACATAGCAGCTCCAATTGCCAGAATTCCCGCCTCGCTATAAAGCATTGTACCTTCGATGTCCCGAATTCGACTCAACATTATAGGAGAGGCTCTCTTTACTGCGAAGATTAGCGTGTGGAAACTTGGTCGCAAAAGCGTTCACGCTCCCGCGAGGGATTAGAGATACAGATTCAGTTGAGATGAATCGAAGGCTTTGGCTCTATGGTAAGATACGCGATGTGGTCCGCAGATACGGGTTCCAAATGGTTGAACCTGCAACGATTGAGAACCTCAATACGCTTGAAGCCAAGAGTGGGCCAGCCATACGGAAGGAAATCTACTGGTTCAAGGACAAGGGCGGGAGAAGCCTTGGCCTTCGCTTCGACCTCACCGTCGGCATAGCAAGGATGATCGCGAACCGATCCGACCTACCCGAGCCTATAAAATTCGCCACAATTGGCGGGAACTGGCGCTATGACGAGCCACAATACGGGAGATATCGCTACTTTACCCAATGGGACGTAGAAATCTTCGGCTCAGAAAGCCCTTTGGCAGACGCAGAGGTGATCTGTGTCGGGGCAGACATCCTAAGCAGCGTCGGGTTGAAAGACTGCATTATCAGAATAAGCAACAGGAAACTCACAGAAGCTTACCTCAAGCAATTGGGCATCAGGTCGGGCAAGAGACTTGATCAGTGCCTTAGAATCATCGATAAGCTGAGAAAGGCCAACCGCGAGCAACTGGAAAAGGAATTCCAAGCTGCCAAGATCGGGAAAGAAGCAGTAAAGGGAATTTTCTCGTTCATCTCCCTGAACGGACCCCCAGCGAGTGTCCTTGGGAAGCTAGACAGTTTCACCTTCAGTGAAGAGAATGCTAAGAAAGGCTTGGAGGAGTTGAAGATTCTAGCAGACGCCCTAGCATCACTAGGGCGTTTAGGGATCTGCGTATATGACCTAAGCATAGTGCGCGGAATTGGATACTACGACGGAATTGTCTTCGAAGCTTTCGATAAGGGTGGGGAAGATGTTGGCTCAATCTTCGGTGGCGGAAGATACGACCGGTTATGCAGAATATACGGAAAGCGGGACATACCGGCAACTGGCGTGGCAGGTGGAATTGAGCGCCTAATGATTTCCCTGGAACGAGACAACCTGTTCCCGAAGAGCCCTATGGGTGCCAAAGTCTTCATCGCAACGGTTCAAGAAGGCCTCAAGCAAGAAGCAACGAAGCTGGCACAGAAGCTTCGAGATAACGGAATCGCAACTGAGGTTGACTTGAAAACACGCCCGTTGGGGAAGCAGTTAGAATACGCGAACGCAGCTAAAATCCCGTTCTTGATAGTGCTTGGCCCACAAGAACTTCAAACCCAAACCGTCAAAGTTAAGGAAATGGCCACTCGAAACGAGATGCCCGTACCTCTCGACGCTCTTGTGGAAAAGCTCCAGTCTTTGAATTAGTCGCCGCCGATGAAGATTTCTTTCTCATGGGACTGCAAGATTGCAGTTAGAGTTGCGCGCTCACCGACTAAATCTCGCATCGAAACAACTCCAACCGGTTTCCCCTGCTCATCAACCACTACGACGTGCCTTATCTTATTCTTGTTCATCGCTTTGGCGGCCTCAGCCACGTCCGAGCTGGCTTTTGCGGTGATAACATGTTTCGTACTCACTTCGCCCACTGCTGCGTTCAGCTTTTTGCCCGATGCTATGGCTTTCATAATGTCCCTTTCTGAGATTACGCCGGCGAGGTTTGTTCTTTCTTTTGGGTCGCATATGACTAGGAGGCCCATGTTGTTGTCAACCATGAGTTTTGCTGCATCGAGTATTGTCGTGCCCGAGGGAATCATGACTAAGGGCCGTTGCAGAATATCTCCAATGTTCATGCTTGCTAATCCTCCTCCCTACCAAGCCTGGAATCCATCGGAGTATAAGGTAAACCTGTTTTCCCTACGTAGAGAGCTTTAGGTCGAATCAGCCTGTTAGCTTTCAAGTATTCAATTGAGTGCGCCGTCCAACCTGCAATTCTGCTCATCGCGAAGATTGGGGTGAACAGGTCGGTCGGGATTCCCAAGATGTGGAAAACGATACCCGAGTATGAGTCAACGTTCGGAAAAATGGGTAAACCTGCAAGGTGTTTAAGGGCGCTGGCCTCAATGGCGACGGCAGTCTCGAATAACTTTGTCTGATTCCGCTTTGCTGCAAGTTCCCCACCGAGTTTCTTGAGAATAACGTACCTGGGATCCCAAGTCTTGTACACTCGATGGCCGAACCCCATGATCTTTTTCTTTTGAGCCAGGGCTTCAACAACATAGCCTTCAGCTCTAGACGGGTCACCGACCTCCATAACCGTTTGGAGAGCAACCTCATTTGCGCCGCCGTGAAGAGGGCCCCTCAATGTTGCGATACCAGAGGTCATTATGGAGTACATATCAGCTAAAGTTGAAGCCGTTACCGTGCATGAGAAGGTTGATGCGTTCATTTCGTGTTCAGCGTGGAGGATCAGAGCGACGTCCATGACATGCGCATCATATGGATCAGGCTCTTTCCCCGTCAGCATGTATAGGAAATCCGCAGCATGGCTCAAGCCCTGCTTGGGCAAAACAGGTTCCTTTCGGTTTCTGATTCGGTCAAATGCTGTAATGATCGCTGGCGTTCTCGCTAAGATTCTGAGCGCCTTGTCGATTCGTCCCTCGATGCTATCGGTCGTTGGTTGGGGGTCGTACAAACCGAGGGCTGAAACTGTTGTTCGCAAAACGTCCATCGGATCGCTCTTGGTGGGGAGTGACCGAATTAATTGTGATACTTCAGGTTCAAGGGACCGATAAGACTCGATTCGCCCCTTGAATTCTGCCAACTGGGATTTTGTCGGAAGCCAGCCGTAAATTAGAAGGTAGGCAGTTTCCTCGAAGGTGGCATGCTCAGCCAAGTCTTCGATGCTGTAGCCTCTGTAGAAGAGTTTGCTGGCCTCACCATCAATGAAGCAGATCTTACTCTCCTTCACGTACACGTTGTCGAGCCCTTTGTGGATGACAACTGGTTCTCTTACGAGAGACAATCTGACCTGAATGGGCTCCCACGTAGTTGTTTATACAAATTGCCCAGCATAGACAAGGGAGCCTTGCTGGGACCTCTGGAGTGGGTCAAGGGTTAGACGATTCTTATCGTGCCGTCTCCAGTGAACCAAAAGGGCGGACTGTAAACTGAATCAAGGGGATCCCTCGATTCCAAACTGCTGAAGGGCGCGACAGTATTGTATACGGAAACGAATACGGTACTGCCGCTTCCCAGGTAGTAGAACAGAGCGCCAGTCAGATCATCGATTTGTCCGAAAGCGAGGGTGATGCTTCCATTGCAAGAGACTACAGCCTTAACGCCTGCTTTGATGAAATAGCTGGCAATGAGCACTGAATTTGACGATATCAACACTACCAATTTGACGTTCTTTAGAGAGTCCGTCTGCAAGTGTTCGCTCAGGAATTGGACGCTAATGCCGAGGACTCCAGCATTCCCATTAACTCGCCCCAGGTCGAAGTCATCCGCGTATTTCCGTTCGGCAGCTAGATTGACGGTCTGTCCGACGTACCAGTAAGTTGTGTGTGCGAATGAATACGTATTCGTGCGCCAGACGATCACATCGTAGTTGTTCAGTTGAGTCGTGAGGAAGTCAAGTGTCACAGCAGAGTTGGAAAGGAAACTCACTTGATACCCGGCGTGAGCTAAATCGTATTTGAGTGTCGTGGCATAGTAGCCCATTGGGGCTAGTGCCTCGAGCGAAGAAAGTATCACAGCCTTGCGCTGCGGTTGGGCCTGAACCGGCGCAATCGCCACCAACGCCAATGAAACTAGGACTAATATGAATGCAGCAAGTAACTTTCGTTGCAAATTCCTACACCTACGCGGCCACGAAGGATTCTGTGAGATAAAGGGTGTCTTAGCCAACTGACAAATGCAAGTAAAAGACTCACCACAATTCTATCCGGAGTTACTTCTAGGATGCAACAAGGCCATGGACGCGAGTACGACAATGTGTTCAGTTTGCCATCCGCTTTCCAGTCATTTCTCATTGCAAACCGTCAGCGCGGCAAGAACGGTTTCCTGCTGTTATCGTCTCTTGAGATAAATGTGAGATTCACTTACTGAAGCGAATAAGCAAGAGTCCGATTACTACTAGGATGCTTCCGCGGAAAATCGTGTCCCATGCGAGGTTGAATGGGCCAAAACGCCAGTAAGCTGCCCCGTAAGCGTTGCCTAAGTAGACTCCGCCAAAAGTGCAAATCAAACCGCCGAGATATTTCATGAATTTCGAGACCAACACCATCGCCATACTAGGGAGACATGGCGCTTTGGATTATGGTTAATGGGTTTCCATGCATTGAACTGAAACATTAATATACATAAAATAGTACACTAGTGTTTCGGCGCCCGACATGTCCCCCGCTTTCAGAACGCAACCCCCTACCGCGGACATCGAGACTAGGTCGGCGACCTTCCCAGCACTCATCCAACTTCCCCAGCCACTGCTGGACTACAGCATCATCATTGCCATCATCAAGGGAGACGTCGGGGCAGTTAACATACTCAAAGACGCGATGAGCATTTCAAAAGACCTGCACATCGACAACCTCCTCCTCGCATTAGGACCCACTACACCTCTATCCCTCCAACCACCCCCAGGATCAAGGATACTTTGGGCAACCTTCACGGACGGCCAAAACCTCCTCAACGGCCCCCGACTCACAATAGTGCCACCAAACCACCTAACAGACCTAAGCCTGAACCTTGAAAAACTCTCAAAGACACGAACCGGCCGCATACCACTAATCGTCGGGGACTTCCTCGACAACGTGCTTTCCGTTTCATCCGCTCCAGCAGGACTCTACTCCTTCCTTTGCAAACTCTTCACGAGAATTCGAACAAACGGGCAGACCGCGTTCTTCCTAGCGACAGAGGACATGCACGACTCAAAGAAAACTGCGATACTCAAAAGATTCGCTGACGTTGTCATAGAGTACCGGGCAATACAAGAAATCGCCAACTACCGGCTTGAGGCTCGAATCCTCGACCACGCACAAAACCATTACAGCATATGGGACAGCAGCGAAAGCCCGGATTCAGAATATGAAAACCAACCTTTTCCAAGCAACCAGCTCCCTAAGATCGGGCGCCAGCCAAACCTCCTCCGAGAGCCCATCCCGGCTTGAATGCGAAGCTTCAGGAAAGCCATTTGGCCAGTCACGCGGTTCTTATCGAGGCTGCTTCTTCCAACCCTAGTTCCTTAGTCGAGATCTCTCGCATCTTGATTTTTTGGATTTTCCCGGTAACCGTCATCGGAAACGTTTCTGTGAACTTGAAGTAGGCTGGAACCTTGAAGTAGGCAATTCTAGTTTTGCAGAATTCCTGTAATTCCTCAGCGGTGGCTGTCTCGCCCGGTCTCAGTTTAACCCAAGCCATAACCTCTTCTCCGTACTTTCGGCTGGGAACACCGATAACCTGCACGTCAGAAATCTTAGGATGTGTGTAGAGGAAATCTTCCACCTCCCTTGGGAAAACCTTCTCTCCACCCCGGCTGATCATGTCCTTCGTGCGCCCAACTATGTTCACATAACCATTCGGCTGCATGACCGCGAGATCCCCTGTATGCATCCACCCTTCCTGGTCAATGGCTTCCCGCGTAGCTTCCGGGTTGCTCCAGTACTTGAGCATCACAAGGTAACCGCGTACGCAAAGCTCACCAGCTGTCCCACATGGGAGGGTGCGGTTGGTTAGTGGTTCGATGATCTTTGCTTCCACATGTGGAAGTGGACGGCCGACGGTTGATACTCGAAGCTCTAAGGAATCGTCGAGTCGGGTTTGAAATGAGACGGGGGAGGTTTCCGTCATTCCATAACAAATTGTGATCTCACGTATGCCCATGTCCGAGATGACTTTCTTCATGACCTCGACCGGGCATGGGGAACCCGCCATGACACCTGTTCTCAGGCTTGACAAGTCGAATTGGTTGAAGTTGAGATCGTTCAGTTCGGCGACAAACATTGTTGGTACGCCATGAAGCGCCGTACATCTTTCTTCCTCCACGGTTCGGAGCACGGCTTCCGAGCTGAAAGCATCAGACGGAAGAACCATGGTGGCACCATGGGTTACGCACGCGAGGTTCCCTAACACCATGCCGAAACAATGGTAGAAGGGGACTGGGATGCATAGTCTGTCGTGGTGGGTGAATTTCATTTCTTCGCCAACGAAGAAACCGTTATTCAAAATGCCGTGATGAGTTAGGGTCGCACCTTTCGGAAAACCGGTAGTTCCCGAAGTATATTGAATGTTAATGGCATCATAGCACTCAAGCATCCTTTCTCTTTCCTTGAGTTCCTCAGGGGAGGAGTTCATTGTTCCGATTTCTAGAAAACGTTCCCAGGGAAGCATTGAAGGCGGAGAAGGCTCCCCCCCATTGCTGAGTGTTACGATTCGACGTAGTGCCGGGACACGAGCCGCCTTGATTTCTTGGCCAGCCCCTATTTTCGGGAGTTTTCTGATTTCAGGTGCCAGTTCGGTTATCATCCAATGGTAGTCCGAGGTTTTGAATTGCTTGGCCGTTATGAGGAGGCTTATCCCGGATTGATTCAGCGCGTACTCCAACTCTTGAACTCGGTATGCGGGGTTGACGTTGACTAGGATCGCTCCAACCTTTGCAGTAGCGAATTGGGTTAGGACCCATTCCGCATTATTTGGCGACCATATACCCACACGGTCTCCTTTCTGTACGCCGAAACCAAGAAGCGCTACGGCGAACTCATCCACCCGCTCCTTCAGTTGGGCGTAAGTCATTCTCAGGCCCTGATGCCTAGAAACGAGCGCTTCTGTGCCCTCGTACCTCGAAACGACCTCGTCGAAGAACCCCCCAACTGTCTTTTCGATGAGAGGTTTCTCTGTTGGGCCTTGTTCGATGCTTGGGTGGGGCCCTTTTTCCTTCATTTGCGTTCGCGTGCCGTTTGGGGCTTGGTGTGGAAGAATAATTCTTAGTACCTTTACTAATTATGGTAAGATGCATGGCGGGCCCGCGGGGATTTGAACCCCGGACTTCTGTACCAGTGCTGGGCTGGTTCTACAGCTTTTTCCGGGTGTTCCTTAGGGGGTTCGGCGACGAATTCCGCTTTGTCTGCGGAGCCTGCCGCTCTATCCAACCTGAGCTACGGGCCCAAGGGTGGAACGAGGCGGCTAAAGTAAAAGGATTAAGGCGCAGCGATTCGAAGAAGTTTAAAGAACCAAAAGGATTTCCTTTGTCTCTGTGCGGGGATACCCGAGCCAGGTCAAAGGGGCAGGACCACCAGGCGTGGTGGGGCCACACTTAAGATCAGAACTTGCCTTGGGTGATGAGAAGACATCCTGTGGCGTAGAGCCAGCGGATGGGCGCGTAAGCCTTCAGGGGTTCGAATCCCCTTCCCCGCACCAACCACTCACAAGTATAACGTATGTGAGTCGTGTGATGATTACCTGATTTTTCGGGTAAGCAGCAGGCTAAATGAAATGGAAAGCAGCAAAATGACCCCTAACATTATCGCAACCAACTTCCCCAATGACAAGACCGTCAACACCAAGACCCCTACGATTAGGAGAAGAACGAGGTTGGACCTGACTCCCCCAACGTTTCTTAACTTGACGACTAAAGCAACCAAACCCACAACCACAAGCAACACAAACAGGTCTACAAGAAGACTAAGCAAACTCATTCAGGCCGCCACCACAAATTGCGACAACTAGCTGGGGGAAAAATATTAGGCAATTAATGTCCCCTAACCTGTTCTTGCAACTGCGTTACGGGCATTCCTGTGTTTGTGAAATATTACAAGAGCCAAAGTCGTTGATAGCATCAGGATTGGCAATATTACATGAAACTCAGGGACAGAGTTGGGGGGAGCATTTGGCGCGCCGACCCATGTGACGTAGCTCATAGTGGCGTTTACGAGGTTCGAGAGATTAACGAACGCTCCGTTCGAGTATGTAAGAAGAACTCCGTGGTTACGTGAATAGCCACCGAGCACCCATGAGTTGCCGGAATCGCGAACGCTCAGTATGCTTGAATGGGAATCGTATGATTTGGAGCCGTAAGCTTCACGCAGAGAGGGGGAAAGATCCACGAAACCGTGAGGCCCGTACAGTGCGGCCCATGCCGATTCGGTTGTGAGTTGAGCTACCGGTGAACCTCCTCCCATCATCCATGTTGATCCATTCCAGGCCATGGCATTGACGGTTAAATGCGATACGTAGGCTTCCGAGAGGGCCGCATTGAGTTCTGACGTTAAATCAACGAAATTATAACCATCATATTTTGCGAGGAAACCGATTCCGCCGATCAGCCAGTAATTGCCGTTCCAGGCGATCGACTGAACAGACGCAAAGCTTTGCACAACTTCATGGAGGTTGTCGGTGAGGTCGATAGTCTCGTTTTCGTCGAAAGCAAATAATACTCCGGCCTTTCCGTAGCCACCCCCAATTAGCCACTGCGTGCCGTTCCAAGCGTTCGCGTACAAAATGGCATTCTGTTGCCTCGGAACAATTCCAGAGAGATCAGTGAACTTGTACCCGTCGAAGGTCGCCAGCGACATGTGATTTTGCAGCTGGTTCGGGTTGTATGTGGGGGTGATGAGTGTATCTGAACCTAGTCCTGTGAGTAACCAATGCTTCCCGTTGTAGGTCGCCGCGAAGATGTCACCACCATGCCAAGAGGACTCTGAATCGTACTGGTTCAGTGATCCCGCGACAATCTGATGTTGCCCGTCGTACAGGTAGATATATGGGTTGGAACCTTCCGGTTCGGTATTGATGCCCCAACCTGAAATGAGCCATTGCGAACCGTTCCAACCGCCGGTCCACACCGTGCCCTGACCTTGAACAGGCGTTAATTGTGTAACAGAATAGTTAGGAAGAGAGATTCTATACAACCGTGGAGTTTGACCAGAGTGAAACCACGTCCCATTTTGTCCACCAACCAGAATATACGGAGCCTCAGGCGACAAAACGCTGGATTGCGAGATAAGGTTCATTCGCGGAAATGGAAAAACCATCAAAAGCATAAGAAGAATTAGAGTGCGCATTCAACCAACCCAAAGCCGATATTCAGTGTCAGCCCAGTAACACTTTGGCTGATTCTTGAATACAAGTTGATCGGGCAGATAGTTCAATCAGCGAACTCATAGGGCAGTCTTGCCCCGCACGATGATGTCACGAAGAAAGGTGAACTGATTGGGTTTGTAGGCTGCAAGGTCTCGGTGAATATCATGAGAAATGTTAGGTGTGAAAGTTAGGTTGATGGTATTGCCGATGTCTGTCTGAGCTAGTAAACGTTGTAGTACCATATGACTCGAACGTAGATGTCGCCGAAGAAAAATAAAGGCGGTACCCATTGATCAGCCTGGAATGCTGATGGGGTTACGAATAACCCGGAGACTACTACGCTTGACCCAGCTAAGCTCGCTGGAACTCGCACTTTGTCTGAGAGTATCATCCGATAGTTACGCCCGTTAACTACAACGTAGAAAATTTGCGTCTCCGGGTTTGAACATGGATTGACTGCCAGACTGCATGTTGGTGCCAAAGTCAAAACCTTTAGCGTCCCTAGCACAGTCACGTTCTCGTGAATTGGTTGGATTCCACCCCCCACTCCGACAGATGGTGGTGGTGCAGCCAGGATGTGAGGTTTAGTCATCGAATTGTTGGGAACCACAGAATTGTAAGAGTAAACTGCGGCCATTACCAGGAAAACAACCGCGACTAACGATATGGCAGACCTTACGCGCTTTCGATTTTTCACATCAACCAGCCGCTAGAGTGACATCTACCATGGTACAAAGCTCGGAAACCTAAAGGAACTCTTGACTAAACGTATCAAATCTCAAAACCCATCCGTAATCAGATTGATAATAACTAGCTAGCTTATCTCGGAAAGTGCGGCTGAATGAACTGCAACCTAATGGAATCACCTAATGGGGAGAGGGATGATTCTAACTGTCTAGGATTATATCCCAGTTCCCATTGCGTCACGTTGAAGCTTCCGAATGCACCACGGGTTCTCCCTTAAGGTTTCGCATGCCGCTGGTGGTAGTGAACCGGCGTAGGCCCTGACATTTTTCAATAGACTGTTGACTTATTATACGACTGTCCAAAGCCTTCCCTACCGCACGGAAGTGAAAATCTGTTGGCGAAGAAGTTCAAACGGATTGACACCAAACTCATCCATGCTGGCGAGCCCGAACCACGCATTATGGGCGCGGTTAGCATGCCGATATTTCAGTCGGCAATGTTTGAATATTCTGGCGAAACAAACTACCACGACCTCAAATACATTCGCTTGAACAACACCCCAAACCATACGGCGCTCCACGAAAAGTTGGCAGCCCTCGAAAACGCTGAAGCCGCATTAGTCACAGCCAGCGGGATGGCAGCCATCTCAACGACCTTACTGTCGGTTCTCTCCACAGGCGACCATTTGCTTTTCCAAAACTGCCTATACGGAGGAACACACGATTTTGTAACGAAGGATTTTCGCTCATTCGGTATATCTTACGATTTCATTGACGCTGACGACCCGGAGTCTTGGAAGAAGAAGCTGAGGCCAAATACTAAGGGAATTTACGTAGAGACGATAACAAACCCTACGATGCAGGTTGCCGACCACAAGGCGGTCGTCAAATTTGCAAAAGCTAACGGGCTGGTAACGCTAATCGACAATACCTTCGCGAGCCCGATCAACTTCCGTCCACCAGAATGGGGCTTCGACCTGTCACTGCACAGTTGTACAAAGTATCTGAACGGCCATTCCGATATTGTGGCCGGCGCGGTCATAGGCCGCGCAGGAATGGTTGAGAAGGTGAAGCACAAGCTTGACCATTTAGGTGGCTCACTCGACCCTCACGCTTGTTTTCTACTCCATAGGGGAGTCAAAACGCTTGGAGTTAGGGTCAGGTACCAGAACGAGAGCGCAATTAAGATCGCGAAATTCTTGTATGAACATCCGGCTGTCGAGAAAGTCAATTACCCAGGCCTCGAAACACACTCGCAGTATTCGCGAGCAAGAGAACTGTTTGACGGTTTCGGAGGTATGTTAAGCTTCGAACTCAAAGGCGGAGTTGCAGCAGCGCGCCGCTTCATGGATCACACGACGCTACCCGTAATAGCGCCCAGCCTTGGAGGCGTAGAAACCTTACTCACCCTACCAGCCACTACATCACACTCCGGAATGTCCGCAGAAGACCGAAAGGCACTTGGCATCTCAGACGGGCTCATCCGCATGTCAGTTGGAATAGAAGCAACCGAAGACATAATCGAGGATTTCCAACAGGCTCTCGGTAACTAGGAAATAGACGTTAAAATGTCCGTCGTCCGAATTCATTTCTCTCGAGATCAATTTGACAACAAGTAGGACGAATGAAAGAAGAACCGCTCTAATTACGGGCGCGTCTAGCGGGATCGGCTTGGAACTCACCAAGCTCTTCGCCCGGGACGGGTACAACCTGGCGGTTGTAGCGAGAAATCACGAGGCTCTAACCCAACTTGGAAATGACTTGGAAGAGAAAAACGGGGTTTCCGTGAAGGCCATTGCGAAGGATCTTTCCTCCCCTTCGGCTCCACAGGAGATCTATGATGAACTCCAAAAGTTATCGGTGAAGGTTGACGTTCTCGTCAACTGCGCAGGCTTCGGATCATTAGGTCCCTTCTCAGACATGGATCTCCCCACGGAAATTAACATGATAGAAGTTAACATCGTGGCGTTGACGAAACTGACCAAACTTTTCCTGAAGGACATGCTGCTGAAGCGGCAGGGAGGAGTTTTGAATGTTGCATCCACAGCCGCCTTCCAACCAGGCCCTTTTATGGCGGTCTATTACGCAACGAAAGCTTACGTCTTATCCTTCTCTGAAGCTCTTGCTGAAGAAATCCGGGAGTCCGGAGTTGTCGTAACAGCCCTTTGCCCAGGACCCACGAGAACTGACTTTCAAAGCAAGTCTGGTACAGAGCAATCGAGGCTTTTCAGAAGCAGGGGGATTTTGGGTGCCGAGACGGTGGCGAGAGCCGGATATGAGGGTTTCAAGAACAAGGAGACAGTGATTATTCCGGGGTTCATAAACAGGCTGCGCGCCCTGGGCGTGAGATTAGCTCCAAGGGATTGGGTAACAAAAGTTGCGCGAAGAATGAATGAAAAAGTGTAGCGCTCACTGAGAATCTTCATGGACGCTGTCAGGCACTATCTCATGCAGAAGTCGGTCTCCGTGGCTGTTGAAAACTCCGATGTCACTGTACGTTTGGAATGGGTAAGCTATGATTACCATAATTCTTCCGTAGAAGTGGTTTATGTCATGCATTGAAGGCTGATTAGAACCGGAAGGGTGCGAATGCGAAACGCCCATTATGCTTAGGTCCATTGGTAGCATTGTGCTCGAGAAGCTGGAAAAACCACGCCCATGCGTCGCGAGAGGCGGAATCAAAACTTCGTTGATCAACATCCCGTCTTTGCCCGCTTTACCGCGAAGTAGAAGGATTGCCTCCTTCGGGTACGCGTCTATTGCATAGCTGAGAAGGCTGTCCGCAACAGACTTCTCGAATCGAACGAGGCTAATCATTGCAAGGGGAACCTGTCCTAACAGTTGCTTCGAGACTTGATTACGCTTGCTGTTGTGCAAGTTGGACTGCGAAGTATGCCAGGAGGCCAAGGTAAAGCGCAAGCTCCAATGTGTCAGGTAACAAGTAACTGAACGACCTCGCGTTAGTAGCTACCCACTCCACTATGTTGCCAAACTTATGGCGACTGCTGGTTAATGAACTACACCCCGTAGTTGATATTGTCTTCGAAGGAATATATAACAAGGCTGGACAAAACATCCTCAGTGTCCATCAAAGAGATGAGACGGTATCTTGAGTCAGAAGAGGCGCGTGTCGGCTCTTGCCTACGTGTTGACCGCTGTGGGTATATTGGGAATCGTTATTTCTCTTGTCATAGAACAATCCGATTACGACCCAGTTGCGTTTGGAATCGCCACCATTTCAATTCTGATAGCGATAGCAGGCCTCGCCCTTGCCTTCAAAGTTCCAGCTGGCATTGACCAGCCGAAAGAAGGCGCTCCTTAAGGGAATCCAACAATCGCTCTGCCCTCGTCCCTTGCACTAAACCAGTCAAGGCAAGGCCATTCCGGACACCCTCAACCGCAGAGTCCATCTCTGTTATGGTGAATATTTGAGGTTGTGAAGAGTTTTTTTGAGAGGATGAGTTTGGCGTAGGTTCGTGTCGAGACCGTGCAGTATCGGTGGGTTGTCCTTTCAGTAACGACAGTCGGCATCTTCATGGCCGGCCTTGATACGCGAATAGTACTGATCGGCCTTCCCACGATAGCTGAATCGCTCCGAACAGACCTTGAGACGTTGCTATGGGTGACGCAGGGCTATCAAATCGCGATAACTATTGGCCTGCTCTTTCTCGGTCGGTTCACTGACATCTTTGGGCGGGTGAAGGTTTACAATCTGGGTTTTGCGATTTTCACCGTCGGTTCGGGGCTTTGCGTTTTTGCTCAAACGGGGAACCAGCTCATAATTTTCCGCATTATCCAAGGCGTGGGGGCGGCCATGTTGATCACTAATAGCGCCGCCCTAATCACCGATGCCTCGCCGGCGGCGGAGCTTGGGTTTTTCCTTGGAGTTAACCAAATCGCGTTCACGCTTGGTGCTGTCCTTGGGTTGACGGTGGGCGGTGTCTTGATCGACACGGTAGGGTGGAGAAGCATATTCACACTAAACGTTCCCATCGGAATCTTCGCCACTCTCTGGGCTCACCTCCGCCTGAAGGAAACTGCCCAGACCGAAAAGCATGCTGGCTTTGACTATTCGGGCCTCTTCCTATTCACGACTTCCTTGACATTGCTTCTGGTGGTCATCAGCTTACAGACTATGGCCGCAATAGATAACATCGAAGCCGCGGTCCTTTATCTCATCAGCATAGTTACATTTGCACTCTTTCTCTACGTCGAACCGCGCATGGCTGAACCGATTCTGGATATGCGGCTGTTCAAGATTCGGCTCTTTTCGGCAGGGAACGTTAGTCAATTCTTGTATTCTCTCGGTTTTGGCTCTCTAAGCCTCATCATAATTCTGTACTTTGAACTGATCCGCGGATTTGATGCCCTCACGGCCGGGCTTCTCTTTCTCCCATTAGATGTGGCTTTCGTCACCATCGCCCCAATAAGCGGGAAACTTTCTGATCGGTACGGAACACGCTGGCTAGCCACTCTAGGTATGGCCGTGGGAACCGTTGGTTACGTTGCCCTCGCATTTCTTCTCAACACAACAACCCCGCTAGTACAGATAGAGCTCATTCTCATTTTGGTCGGCCTCGGTCTGGGGCTCTTCTCATCTCCAAACATTAGCGCAGTGATGGGCTCTGTTCCCCCTCAACGGCGTGGGGTTGCTTCAGGAATCAGAGCAACGGTCTTCAATACGGGTAGTGTCGTAAGCATCGGCCTCGTAGCGTACATAATCACGACGGCTATACCGTACCAAGTTGTCTCCGGCATAATTACTGGCGGCTACACGACCCTTACGTCTGGAGAGGCGTTAGGGTTTGTGAGCGGTATCGGGCGTGCGTTTCTTGTAGCCGCTATAATCACCTTCGTAGGAATGTTCGCATCCAGCCTACGCGGACCTGAAACGAAAACACATACAGACCTCAGCACAAAATGATTTTGAAACACCCAACCGGCACTTGACCCTAGCTCTCGCTTATGTCAGCAATCTTTGGGCTCAGAATGGCAACCATGTCTCTGGTCCTGACCTCCAGTAGCTTGTTAACGTCTCCCCCACCAACTATTGCTGTTTCCTTCTCGAGAACTTGAGGGTCCAGCAGAATACGAATGATGTTGCTGAAGGGTGGCACACCTCCGGCAGGGTACCCCGAATGCCTTAGCACTTCTTCGGGGGTAGCGAGCCGCACATCCCTGACAGCGAGCATGCGCTTGAGTTTCTTGTGGCTGACTTTGCTCTTCGCCGGCACAATTGCAAGTAATGAATCGCCTGCTGAGTCAACCATCACGATGGATTTGGCTATTTTCTCCACCTGAACCTTTCTGCCGGCCTGTTCAACCGTCTTCACGGGCTCGCTGAACTCGATGAAGCGGTGCCACACGTTCTTGGAGCTGAGGACGAGTTCAAGTTTCTCAGAGTAGCTCAATGCTGGCGTCTTCTCCGCATGAAAGGCCATCGGAGGAACCCGCTTCCCGAATCTCAGCGATTAAAGTAAACGTATTGCCTAAGCAAATTGGGAGAACTCGAAAGCCGTATAGCTATAGCGCATGAACCTTCATCTTGTAAGGTGAGTTGAATGCCGCCTCGCAAAGGGCTAACAGCTGCGGACATTATGACTGAACGTGTCGTGACCGGTGGGCCACACGACGGCCTCTGGAGAATCGCTAATGAGATGCAACGTCACAATATTGGGTCGGTCGTGATCGCGGAGAAGGGAAAGATACTTGGCATATTGACAGAGAGGGATTTTGTTCGAATAGTCGAACACGTAGGGGCTTTGCTTGAGAAAAATCTAGCTATACACCACATGTCCAAGCCCGTTCTTACCGTGCAATCGGACGCCTCGGTGGCGGACGTCATCAAGCTCATGCGTGAGAATCATGTTAGGCATTTGATTGCGCTAAACAAAGCTGGTGAAGTTGCAGGCATAATAAGCTCGCGGGACTTGATGAAGGTCGCAGCGGACGTTATGTCAGTATAACAAGATTCCTCGTTGATGCGCGGCCAAACGCTCCTTCAAGGACATGAAGAAGTTTTGTGCTTACTCTCGATTATTTCGAAGCGTATTGATGATTGATTCCAAATTGAAGTAGCGTTTCGCTTATGTAAATTCGGCCACGGTTGGATTGGCTAGCTTGGTGAGGGCTTGCGTACTAATCTTCACGCTCTTCGTGTGCGAGCCAGGGTTGAAGTACACATATTCCTGGCGCAAGATCGCACTATCAAACAACGTTTCGAGGTTAATGATGTTTCCCAGCGGGTAGACGCAGCCCACTGAGCATTGCGCAATCTCTTCTGCTTCCATCTTCGGGGCCAAGATGACAGGTGCTCCCTTGGTGACCAGGCCTAACCTGTGGAAGTCAATCTTCCTGTTCCCTGGGAGAACGGCGAGCAAGTAGGTCCCGTCGCTCTTCTTCACTATCATTGACTTGGCTATGTGGGCTTCATCGGTCTTCAGGAAATTCGCCATCTGGGGGCAGGTGTATACGGGGTCGTGTTCGAAGACCTCGTATTCTATTCCATGCGCCTTGAGCGCAGACAGGATTTTTTCTTCTACCTCAGTCATGTAGGCCTAGTTCACGATCCACCGTGATTGTTCGCGCATGAATTGCTGCACGTAATTCGGACCTAACCCGCTTTTGCCGGTAGACCCGCTGCCTTTCCATCCCCCGAAGGAGTTGACCCCGGGCCATGCACCAGTCGTCGCGCCTGCGCGCCTATTCGCGTAAGTTACTCCAGCCTGAATTTGGTCGAAGAATGTTTGCATTTCCTTCTTGTCCTTCGTGTAGATTCCGGCGCAGAGTCCGAACTCGCTCTCGTTCGCAAGTCTCAGGGCTTCATCGAAAGATTCTACGCCTGCGACCACCACGAACGGTACGAACAATTCTTCCTTGAAGAGGCGGTGAGTTGTCGGTAGGCCGTCAACGATCGCTGGTTCGACGAAGTAGCCGTTTCCGTACTCGGCAGCCTGTGGTGTGCTGCCCCCGCTGATGAATTTCGCGCCATCTCGCTTTGCCTCCTCTGCCGCCCGCTGGTATGTTTCGACGGCGGCTTTGTTGATTATTGGCCCCAGGAATGTCTCTTTGCGCGTGGGGTCGCCTACCTTCACGTATTTCTGGGTGTAGTCTCTCAGAAGTTCTAAGAACTTGCTCTTGACACGTTGGTCGACGTATACGCGGGAACAGGCGCTGCATTTCTGCCCTCCGAAACCGAAGGCTGCACGCATGACCCCTTCCGCAGCTTGGGCTAGATCTGCGTTAGCGGTGACTATGGCTGGGTTCTTGCCCCCCATCTCGGCTATGACGGGCTTGGGGTAGTCCTTTGCGAAGTGGTGGTACACTTGCATTCCCACATCCTTTGAGCCCGTGAAGACGAGCCCATCAACCCCAGGGTTGTCCTGCAACTCGGCCCCCACGGTCGCACCCGGTCCAGTTACAAAATTGTATACGCCTCGTGGGACGCCGGCGTCAACGAAGGCTCTGCAGAGCTCATATCCTAGAAGTGGAGAGTCGCTTGAGGGTTTGAAAACGGCTGTGTTACCGGCGGCGAGGACGCCCGTAGACATGCCAGTGGTCAATGCGAGGGGGAAGTTCCAGGGGCCGATAACAGCCCAGACTCCAAACGGTCGAAGCATGCTCTCTGTCTCCTGTCCTGGTCCCGGCGATTCAAGTGGCCGCAAGAAGGCTTTGTTAATTTCCATCTGCTCGCAGTAGTATCGAACCAGCTCAGCGGCTTCGTGAACCTCCGCTAACGATTCGGCGCGGTTCTTCCCGACTTCGAAGGCCATCCAAGCTGAGAGCTCGAATCGCCTTTCAATCATCAAGTCAGCGGCTTTGCGTAGGATCCCAATGCGGTCCTTGTATGGGGTCGCGGCCCATTTTGGATACGCTTCTCTAGCTGCTGCAATTGCAGCTTTTACATCGTCGCTGGTTCCCTTCGGAAAGTAGCTCACGATAATGCGGGTATCTATGGGGCAAACATGGACCATCTCTTCACCGGTCGCTGCCCGCTTCTCCCCGTTGATGAACATCGGGTAGTGGTTGCCAAGCTTGGCTCTTGCTTGTTCAACTGCCTCGTCGTACGCCTTGTCGTCCCCAGGTGTGACCTTAAGCGTTGCGTACGTAATTCGAGGTACTTTCGCCGACGCCTTACTTTTCGTCTTACTCTTCGTTTTCTTACGTCCCATTCATAATTCCCTCACAACCAGTTCAGTTCTGATTACTTAACGGGCCTCTTTTACATTACTGTGGGATGAGGGTGGTAGCGCTTGGTCGGCGTGAACTTCATTCTCCGCAAACTATTGCCAGTTCTAAGCATAGTTTTGATCACGAAGCCTGCACGCCCAGGTAAAGCCTGCCAAGTTCCTTGTGTTCGAGGAGTTCACGAGCAGTTCCTTCGAAAGCATTTTTTCCGCCAACGAGTAGATAAGCAACGTCACCTATCTCCAAGGCGCGCCTTGCGTTTTGTTCTGCAAGGAGTATGGTTAGGCCGATGTCTTTGGCAAGTGACGAAATGAGGTTGAGGACTTGTGTTGCAATTTTGGGCGCCAAATTTGCGGTCGGTTCATCGAACATCATTACGTTCGGTTCCCTTATGAGTGCTAAGGCCATTGCGAGCATCTGCCGCTCTCCGCCACTAAGGCTAAGCGCCTTAGTATTCGTGTAAGCTGAAAGCTGTGGAAAGAGCTGGAAGATCCTCTTTAGCCTCGTCCGGTAGTCATCTTGGTTAATCGTGTACCCCGCGAGTCTCAGGTTCTCCGTTATGGTAAGGTTCGTGAATACGTTGTCAGTCTGGGGGAGGAAGGCGATACCACTCCTAGCTATTTTATGGGAAGCCAGGCCTGTGATCTCCTGCCCGTTATGCTTTATCGTTCCCTCATAAACGGTCGTGAGGCCCGTGATCGTTTTCAGGAGTGTGCTCTTTCCTGAGCCGTTCGGGCCGACGATGACGGTGACCTCTCTGGGTTTGGCGGTGAGTGTGACGCCGTTGAGAATTTGCAGTTTCCCGTAGCCAGCGAAGATGTTTTCGACATTTAGCAATTTTCACGCGCCCAAGTATGCTTCGATTACTTTGGGATCGTTGATGACTTGTTGGGGCGGGCCGGCTGCGAGAAGCTTACCGGAAGCCATCGCGTTCACGTAATCGACGTATTTGAGAGCGATGTCGAGCCTATGCTCGACAATGAAGAATGTTATTCCATATTGTTCCCTCAGCCGAATGATTCTTGCGAATATTTCGTGGGCTAAGGTTGGGTTTACTCCTGACACCGGCTCGTCGAGCAGGTACAGGTTGGCGTCACTCATCAGAGCTCTCCCAATTTCCACTAGCTTCATTTGTCCACCGCTCAGGAGCGAAGCTGGCGTGTTCAATTGCTCGGACATCCCAAGCAATTCCAGTATTTTCGTCGCCTTCTCAATAGCGTCTGTTTCGTGTTTTGCCCAAAGCCGTTTGACCATTGACTTCGCGAATGATTCTCCGGGGTGATTCTTCTCAGCGACAAGTAAGTTCTCAAGCACTGTTAGCTTGCCGAACATCGAGGGTATCTGGAAGGTCCTTGCGATGCCCGTTCCGTAAACCTGCTGAGGCGACCAACCCGTTATCTCGGTTGAGCCATAGTAAATCTGCCCTTCGTCTGGTTTCTGGAAGCCCGTGATAACGTTGATCAATGTAGTTTTTCCCGAACCGTTTGGCCCGATGAGGATGGTCACTGTCTTCTCGTCTACGTTGAGTGTCACTCCGTCTAAGGCGTGAAGATTACCGAATGACCTCTTTACATCCTTGACTTGCAGCAGGCTGCCCATTCCCAAATCACTTCTTTGCCTGAACGGCTGAAGGTTCCCTCTGCCAGGTTCGGACGATACCTTCTGGCCTATAGATGAGAATGAGGATCGTTATGAAGCCAAGAAGGAGATAATTCAACCAGATTATGTTGAATGGCAGAATCCCAGCAAACGCGTACTTGTAGTAGAGGATTAGCTTGTCCAGACCGAGAAATATGAAGGTCCCCACAAGGACCCCTCTGTTGCTTCCCATTCCACCGAGCAAGATCATAAGCCAAGGCAGAAACGTCCAGTCAAATCTCGCATAAGTGGGCGTTACGGCGCCGCTGTACATAACCCACAGGCTTCCAGCAATGCCGCACAACGTCGAACCAATCAATATCGCGACTGTTCTGTATCGAGTGATGTCTTTACCAAGCGACCTCGCCACAATCTCATTGTCCCGAATGGCTCTCAGAGTCCTTCCAAGAGGTGTCTTGATGAGATAACCTACGTAGGCAAAGATTACGATTGCTACCAGAAGGAGCACGAAGGTTCCCGCGTAGAACCTGTACTGCCCTGCCCACCCTAGGACGTCTGGTACGCTAACTCCAGGCGGCCCACCTATGAGAGGCTTGTACCCTACTCCTATGACGTTGAGTATCTCTCCGAAAGCCAGAAGCGTGATTGCCAAGTAATCCTCCCTGAGTCTAACGGCGGGCGCTGAGGAAATCAGACCCATTGCCGCACCCGCCACGCCTCCGACCATAAGGAACAAAACCAGAAATGCGATGGCTAAGAGAGGCTGCGATATCAGAATAGGATTGATCAGCGCTAACACCGAAACATTGTTGAGAATGGGACTCAAGTCCGTCCGTATACCGAGCAGACTCAAAGCGAGTCTTGTTGAGAGACCGCCTGTGAAGTAAGCCCCACCTGCGACTGCGAAGAGAATGCCGAAATTAGGTATCCCGGTTATGCCCTCTTGCAAGTTCAGGCCTATGTTGATGATTAGATAGACCGCCAGCAATGCCAAAAGGTCTGCCGTGAATAGGATTAGTTGGTCCAGCGCTGACACTACTTACCCCTCCGAACGCGAAGGCCTGCGAGCCCTCGAGGCGCAACTAACAAGGTGGCCGAGAGCACTATGAGTGGGATAATGGGTTCGTAGAATGCAACCCAAGGGCCAACAATTGAAGCTAGCACCGAGGTGCCGACCACGTCGACCAACCCCAGCAGGAGGCCTCCCAATACGGCGCCGTATATCTGCTCAAGGCCTCCAACTATGCTGGCGCAGAAAATGCTGGCCAGTAGGATTGTTCCGATGCCTGGGTTGATCTCAGTCCATAGCGGGATTAGGGATCCCGCAATTCCTGCGAGTCCTCCAGCGATGAACCAAGACACGGCTAGCATCATGCTAACGTTGATGCCAATTGCTTCTGATAGAGAGGGGTTCTCCATCGACGCCCTCAGCGCAATGCCCAACGTGGTAAAGTTCAGAAGTAGGTACATGGCTGCCGAGCAGAGGGCTAGCATTCCAAGCGCTACAAAGAGTACCCCCGGTTCGCCCATGAACTTGAAGTCTAATCCGCTTAACAGAACATTACGGGAAGGAACCCTGTAAGCGGTGTTCAGGTAGTCAGCGTGTATGTTCGTAACACCGAGCAGTATGATATCAAATGCTAGCGTTGCAATCATCAACATGACGGCCGATGAGTTCCTCCTCCTCATCGGTTCCAGAACCGCATAGAACAGTAACAAACCCACAAGGCCTACCACAACGAAAGCAACTAGAACGCCAACATACGGGTTCGGACTCAGTATGATAGTTAGCGTGTATGTCACGTAGGCACCGACCGTCACGAAGGATGCGTGTGCGAAGTTTGCAACCTTCGTCGTCCTGTATAGCAGAGTAACTCCCAGCGCCATAAGCGACAGAAGCGCTGAGTACGTGAGCCAGCTCACAATAGTCGGAAACAGTTCCATTTGCTCAGTCACCCCTTGCCTAACCCGAGCTCCATGCCTTTTCCTAAGGCCATCTCTTAGGGGTCACGCATTAACACCTTTCTTGCAATTAAGATGACCCAGAGTCCACTTGCAATTTACAGTGCCGCTCGGGAGTTCGTGCCGACATTACGGATGATTACCCCCCCGATCAGAGCCACATCCGTAAGAAAAAGATTAGAAAAAAAAGTGGGAAGTTGTGAGGTTAAAGTTGCATCAGCCACGTAACCTGTTGGTTTACTGATGAATAGGTGGCAACCCTTTGCCAATTGCTTTGAACCACGGCCCAGAACTCCATGTCCATGGTCACTCGGTCTCCAGCCGCGTTGAGTTCAGAATTGCCTGTGGCACCCCAGTATGCTGCTGCTACCGTCGGAACCGCCGCTTTGATTGCGTCACTGTCGTACTTGCCAGCGTTGAGAATTGAGAGGGCCGCTATCCAAGCTGCGTCGTAGGTGGCCAGCGCGTATATGTCCGGTTCCTGCCCGATCGCAGATTGAACTTCTTTGTTCAGGGCCAGATGCTTAGAAGTCAGTGGCGCCATGAGCTGTACGGATATTAGGTTCACTTTTGTCGCTATAGCGCCAGCGTTTTGGATGATCACAGTGTCCTGCGACAATGTATCAGGGCCAAACCATGTTAGTGTGAGCAGCGGACTATTCCTGGTGTTGGCTTGGCTTAGCATTGTAGCAACGTCTTCCCACATGTTGGCGAAGATTGCAACAGGCTTCTTGGCGCTCAGGAGAGGGGCCACTTGCTGTTCAAGTGTGTTGATTACGACGGTGAAATCTGTCGTAGTCGGATAGGCGTAGGTTACGTCCGCGACCAAGTTTCCTCCCACTGCTGTCCATGCGGCCTTGAACGCGTCATGAATAGAGAGGCTGTAAGTGTCCTCGGCCGAAACCATGGCAACGTTCATGAACCCTTTACTTTGAAGTGCAGCCGCGAGCGCGACGCCTTCAGCTTCAGCCGCGGGTACGACCCGAAATTCGTAATCTCCAGGTGGAGCTACGGACTCTCTGGCAGCAGTTGAAGTCCCGTCGATCACGATTATCTTATTGGTGTCGGCGAATGAGTCGATCGATTTCATAGCCCCGCTGGTCATTCCTCCTATGACGACTTTGCAACCTTGAGCATACAGGTCCTGTATTCGTTGTAGGGCAACGTCGGGCTTGGTCTCGAAGTCTTCATAGTAGAACTTGAAGGTTGTCGGAATGCCCAAAGAGGTCACATAGGTGTTGATCTCACGCTCAGCAATCTTGACCGTTGCTTGAGCCCTCACACCGTAGCTCGAAAAGTCCCCAGTTAGACTTAGCAGAACGCCGATTGGAATCACAGATGGCAACGTGGAAGTCAGCGGCGGTGGGGTTGGATGTAACGCGTAACCAAGTCCGCCGCCAATCACAAGCATTACTAGCATCAAAGCAATTACGGGTGGCTTTAGAAATGCACTAGACGTTTTTCATATCCTCCTCAAAAGGAAAATCTGAGGCGACTCGGCGTTTAAGATATGTGTACGTAGTCTTTGTGAAGTATATGTTCTGAATTTTGATGGCTAGCAAATTTCAGAAGGATTTTCTTGCCGAATAGCCGGGCTAGAGCTGTTGATTCCCCTGTTTCCGAAGGATACAGCCTCGTCTCGATTACGGTACAATCCATCATTGGATTATGAGCAACGGCTTGCCTAACACGTCCGTCCTCGGCTTAATTCCGAGCCCCGGTTGATTGCTCGCGGCCATGCGGCCGTTCACGCGTTGGGGTGCGCCATCAGCGATCCTCACGGTGACGTAGCTGTTAAAGTCGGTTGTAGTGAACAGAAACTCCGGGGGCGTACTGTGAGCTAGGTGCGCGATTGCCGCGGTCGTAATGTCCCCTCCCCAACTATCTTCAATCGTCATAGCTATGCCCAGCGAGACGCAGAGATCACGCGCTTGACGCGTTTTCGTAAGGCCGCCGAATTTGCTGATTTTGATATTCACCACGTCCATCGCCAAGTCAGCCTTGCCGCGCAATAACATGTCGACGCCATCAATCACTTCATCCAGTACAAACGGATGGTTCGTGTGGCGGCGAATGGAAAGACATTCTTCATAGGTCAAGCATGGTTGCTCGATGTAGACATCCGCATCTTGAACTGCGCGAATAACTCGCATGGCGTCGTGCATCAACCATCCCGTGTTAGCGTCCGCCACAAGACGGTCGCCCGGCTGAAGTTGCGCGGATACGGCTTGGATACGCTTGATGTCTACGTCTGGGTCGCCACCGACCTTGAGTTGGAAGCGGCGATAACCTTCCTTGCGATATTGTGCCACCCGACTAGCCATCGTTTCAGGTGACTCTTGGGAGATGGCACGGTAGAGCCCGAAATCTTCGCCGTAGCGCCCGCCCAGTAAGGTGCACACTGGTTGGCCCGTGACTTGGCCGAGGATATCCCAGCAGGCGATATCGATGGCAGACTTCACGTAGGGATGCCCTTTGAGTGCAGCGTCCATTCGACGATTTAGGCGGGCGAGTTCGAGTGGGTTTTCGCCCAGTAGGTGCGGCCCCAATTCGGCGACGCCGGCGCGTACTCCACTCGCGTAGGCAGGCAGGTAGTACGGCCCAAGCGGGCACATCTCACCGTACCCTACGACACCGGCATCCGTCTCAACCCCGACAATCGTACTATCGAACACCGAGACGGATTTGCCGCCAGACCACTTGTAGCTGCCCTCCTTCAAGGGAAGGTCAACTTTCCAAACTGATATTTTCTTAATCTTCATGCCGCGACCTCATGAGCTAGCGTGTCTAAACCCAGTTCTCTCCGTAAGCATGATAACACCATTGCATTCTGGCATTGACAATAACGTCCACATCATAAGGGCGATTTGGTGGCTGAGAGAAAACGGAAGGCCATTAATGGAGATTTGTGTGTGGCGAGCATCAAGTCACCATTTCTTGGTTTCCTCGGGTTCGATCAGTATGTTCTTCTGAGATTCAATTTTCTTCAACTGGTCGTATGCTCTCTCAAACAATTCCTCATTCAGATTTCCCACAGTAAACCGCATAGCGTTTTCCAGGAATTTCTGGATTTCAAATGGGCTCTTCAATTCATGTGTCATCCCCACCTCTATGTCCCCTGCCTTCACAACTCCAACGGTCACATTCCTTCCTTGAAATTTCACTCCTAGCCTTTTCCTTCTTCCCCAAATCGCCCATGCCACAACCGAATCATCATGCGTTCTTGCGTAGGCAGCTAGAAGCCTCAAACAACTCAAATAATCCTCTTGGACCGACACTCTTTGAGAATCAACGTTGAATTGGGTATTGCTGTCAGCTGTGTTCTTAGCCATCCAGTATAGTTCTACAGTTCGCTTGTACGCTTCCGACATTGACCAGGAATTCTCCCTAAGCCTAGGTTAAGCAAGCCACATCCACTCGGCGGCAAGTCACAAAAATAAACAATTCTAAGGATGAGTGCAGAGCTTTGGTTCAGAAGCTGTCTGCGACGTTTCCACGGCGACCTTTACTAAAGGTGTTTTCTGATTTCGGCTTCGACTTCCTCTGGTGCCACGACGTGTATTTTCGGCCCAGCTTCAGCTAGGAGTTTCTTGGCTTTGTCGCGAGCTGGCGCTGGGACGATGAGGACGACGGGTATGTCCATAGTCTTGCATGCGAAAAGCAAGTCTGCCGGCCCCATGCGTTCCTGTTCAGCAGGCACGACCTTGTGCAAGTAGCCGACCACCACGTTAACCTCGCCCTTGCTAAGGTGGTTGACGTATTTGCCGTGCCCGTCCCATGTGTTGGCCACTGGTAATGTCTCAACGCCTTCAGCCGCAAGTTTCGATAAGAGGAGTGGATCAGTTCCTTCAAAATAACCGACTCTCGGCAATTGTCTTCACCTTGACCAGTATTTTGTCCTAGCCAACGATAAAAGGTTACGAATGCTACGAATAGCGTGACCGCCCAATGCACCCACCTAAGGCAATACTCTCTTGGTCTTCCGGCAAGGACAGCGCAATGGCGTTATACCGAACACTCGCCTCGAAACAATTCGAAGTGGTCTGCCTCCTAACCACGCTCAGCCAACCATTTCGCCGGGTTTCCATGCATGGCGTCAGAGAGGAACTTCTCGACCGGCAGGCAGGGTCTCTAGGGATACACCTGGAGAAGGTGCTGATCCCCTACCCCTGCCCGAACGCAGTCTACGAAGAAAAAATGCGGAACACCCTATCTCTGTGGAAGGAGAGAGGAGTTACACATGTCATATTCGGCGACTTGTTCCTTGAAGACATTCGCAGGTACCGGGAGGCGAACCTGTCGCAGCTCGACCTGACACCAGTCTTTCCAGTATGGGGAACGGACACAACAATTCTTGCGCGTGAAATGTTGGAAGTTGGTTTCCGAGCGGTCCTAACTTGCGTTGACCCTAAGAAGCTCGATGGCAAATTTGCCGGCCGCCAATTCGACAGTTCCCTACTGGAAGACCTGCCACCGACGGTCGACCCTTGTGGCGAGAACGGTGAATTCCACACATTTGTTTATGATGGACCAATCTTCCGGGAATCGATCCCCGTAGAAATCGGTCAATCGATTTTGCGAGATGGGTTCCAGTTTGCGGATGTATTGTTGAGCGCTAACTTGGTTTGACACCTGACCGTTTGCGCAAGTAGTAGACAGGAATGAGAATTACGAGGGCCAATTGGAGGGCCGACCCAGCTAGAAATGTCAAGGATGCAAGTGACAAACCCGCCATCACGAATGATTGGTGCTCTGGCTGAGGAACCGAGACTGCAAGGGTGAGAATCGAGAGAACGAAAGCGAGTGGGTACGCCATCCTATGCCCAGTCGCGGCAAGGGCGGCCACCAGGACGTAGGCTAACCATCCGCCCAATACCGAGTAGAAAAGCCAAGCCGGTACGAGGCCGTATAGTTGGGGAAGAAGAAGAACACCTAGGGCGACTGAGAGGAAAATCAGGAGGTTGATCGAACGCGTAATGGAGGGCATGGGGGCACCGTCGTTTCTGCGATGAACTTGGACAGATGATCGCCCCATATGAAGTTGAAGAAAAATAGAGAGGAAGGAAGGCGAGAATGCTTCTAATGCTTCAGTTCATCGATTCTCTCAGTTACGCCCTTCAACTCGCTCTCTAGGTTGCTCTTGTATTCTTCAAGCCATTCTAGCTTCTCTTCCTTCGTAAAGAACCTGCGTCCACCACACATTACTTCAACACCTCCTTGATACGTCAACTCTCATGACTGGTGCGGGGCAGATTTAGCGACTAAGCTCAGCCGTTTTCGGTCATACAGCGTCGACCGCTCGGAACACATTTCAGTGGTCTATTTCGAGATTTGAAAGGGCTTCCCACATTCTCGACAAAAACTAGCAATGCTTGGGACGGACGCTCGACACGACGGGCATCGTTTTGTGCTTCCCCCAAATTGGGCCCCGGGGAGAAAATGTTTCCCTAGCTCTACGACGCTTCCAGCAATCATTGCGGAGCCGAAAGCTAGGCTGACGAGGTTCTCGAACACCCACCCACCACTTGGAACCCAGGAAGTGAGTAGCTCGTAGAGGGTGACCAGTCCTAGGATGAGGACTGCGAGCGACAAACCTATGGAGAGAAACACCTTCAAGCTCGTCATAATCCACTTTCCCCACCTTGAATTATTGCTTTTGCATCCGGCGTGGGGGAACGCAAAGCAGATAGCAGTCTTCGTGCGCGTATTACTGAACGACCGATGCGTTTCACCACAGGTGCCTTCTCGCGCATCGTATTCATACTAATGCTCCTAGCTCCGGTACTATTGATACTGCCTGCCGAATCTAATGCGAGCTTGGCGCCGTGCACTGGGCTGCAGTGTAAGCTTCAACCCTACACGGAGATTCCGAGCCCAACGACAATCGCGACCTGTGACCCACTCGTCTATGTCGTACAGGAGGTTTATGATAAGGTCAAGATCACAGGATTCACAGTGGACAAGGCAACTTATCGGCCAGGCGAATCATTGGCATACTCCGGACACGTGCAGGTTAGCGAGGACATACAATACGTGAATTGCTATGGGCAAAGCTACATGGGGAATCAAGAGGTCTCGCCTAGCCAATCAAAGGTGCAAGTTCAACTTCTTGGCGGAAAGTTCGCGCTAACGCCCTCGTCAGACGGTTCTTTTGGCGGAACTTATTCAATCCCGTTTACCGAACCATCGGCTGACTACACTGCCATTGCAACGGCAACATTTGGAACTGCAACCGATAGCGCATCAGCCTCCTTCCGAGTTGAAGCATACCAACCGGTTCTAAGCGTCACCTACGCGACGTCAGCGCTAGCGGCATTTCCGGGAGAAGACATTATCCTCGTAGGCAACGGATGGATTCCAAACATGCAGGTTACTGTTTACGTGGACGATAATTTCACAACCGCCTCAGATTCAACGGGCCACTTTGCCCTAACAATTTTCGTTCCAGTAGAACAACCATACCAAGAAGGCATGCACAACATCACGGTAACGCAAGCCAACCTTGTGATGGCGCAGAGCTTTTCGATTAGGTACCACCAACTCATCATAACCCTAAACAACTTGGCCCCCATCGCGCAGGGCGACGATTTTGCCGCTTCGGGAAATGTAACAGCAACCGAAACGGGGAAAGGTGTTGCTGGAGCTAATGTAACGATCCTCTTCATGGGCAAACAATTCAATGCCACGACAGACGATAAGGGCTACTTCAAAACGAATGCGATTGGAACAGACCCATCCATCAAACCCGGTTCGTATGACATCGTAGCTAATGCCACCCGCCGCGGATTCAGGCCATCACAGAATGCAGTACAACAGTTCAAGGTGATGCCAAAGCTAAACCTTCCCGCGGTGACGGTTGCAGTTGCCTCAGGTGCGGCCGTTGGCGCAGCTTTGTCGCTAAGGGGAAAACTCTCGAAGCCCTCATCTAAGGCGCCCTCCCTCGGGCCTGGAACAGGTTCACAACCTTCTGTCGCGCCAGGTTCTGAGCAAGTTGTTTCCAAAATCGGCCCCGGGGGTCAGCCGAGCATCGGCCCCGGTCTGTCTAAGAGCACTCAGGTTGGACAGAGGCAAATTCAACCAGGCCCGCTGCAAGGGCCACGGGCGTCTGAGTTTTGCATTCACTGCGGCTCGAGCATTGCACGCGGATCTAAGAAATGTTCCGACTGCGGAATACGGCTAAGGTAGATGTAGCTATGCCACTAGGAAGACGCTTATGTTTTGTTACCTTATTTTTCGTTCTGCTTAGTCTCGCGGTTTTATGCTCGCCCGCACGTGCACAATCAGGAGCTAACTTTCAGTTCAATTCGATTAAGGTCACCGTGGACGTTGCCTCTCCAAGGCTCGCGCATGTAACCAGGGAGGTGTCGATACTTTTCCAATCGGGAAATTGGACCTACCTCGATTGGGGGCTATGGTACCAAGGAAAAACAGTGATGATGAGCAAGGTATTTGACAACGCAGGAAACTTGGGTTTTGTTTATCCTACGCCAGGCTCCCCATCTGACCAGCCTGTCCTGCGAATTCTCTTCCCCAAGACTTTCGTGAGCGGCGATGTTTACAATTTCACTTACGCCTATGATGTTAGCTCGGACCAAGATTCATTCACCTGGAGCGAAACCCTCGACTCGTCTCAAATTCTCATTCAATCACTAACCGTGACAATCAAACTGCCCATCGGTTACCGCCCGACGGGTGTGCAACCAACTTCAGCTGCGGTAACTCAGGGACAGGACGGTAGGAACTCCGTAACCTGGACTGGAACAAACCTGTCAGGGATACCATCTGTTGGGCTCGCACTGGGGTTCAACGCGGAATCTACTCCTTCGGTATACAACCCGGCAAGCCTATTGCCATACGTTGGCGCGGTCGCAGCATTCGCCAGCCTTGGAGTGTATGGATTCAGAAGATTCCAAACTTCCAAGAAACGCCGCGTCGAACCAGAGGTAGTGCTGGAAAGTAAAGCGAAAGAGCTTGCTGCGCAAGCGCCCCGCGAAACAGTACCCACCGGCCTTCCGGTCCTGGACTATCTGCTGAAAGGCGGATTACCAATAGCAAGCGCGACACTACTCACCTCTCCGGCCAGTGACGAACGGGAAAACATAATCCGCAGATTCCTAGAGGCTGGAGCCAAGATGGGAGGGCGGAACGTCTACTTGACGAGGGATTTCTCAAAGGCCACCGACCTACTGACCTCCTACCCCGCGGGCCTTTCGGCTGTAGTTACAAGGAGCGAGGACCTAGCGCAAAAGCTTCCAAACGTCCGCTTCAGCACAAAATTGGAAAACCTCACGGCCATCAATATCGACCTAATGACTCTCCTACAAGGCTCTTCGTCAGAGGCAGCGGCCGATTCCAAGCGGCTATGCATCGATGTCCTTGACGATATGCTGCTTATTCACAAGAGCCTGGTCACGCGAAAGTGGCTGACGGAAACCCTCCGCAGGGTCAAGGCTCTCGGCTTTACAGTCTTAGCCACCCTGAACCCGCAAATTCACACGCCTTCGGACATTCAAGCCATCCTCGAAATGTTTGACGGTCACGTTGAACTCAGCGAGAGAGAAATTGAAGGAAACATGAAGAGAGTTCTACACATTCGCAAAATGTTCCAATGGAGTTTTCTAGATACCGAAGCCGTCTTGGACAGAGAGAAGACGTTCTAGTAAAACAGCACGTGCTTGAAATCGACCGCCGAGACGTGGCTATCGTGCTATCATGTGGGATTCCTTCAGAACGTCTCCGTGCCCACGCGTGAAATCCTCGCTACTTAGTTCCTTGGGGTTTACGAATCTTAGGTCAGAGAACCAGTCTGGCCGCTCCACCTTATCCTTCAATGTCCCCTCGTATACGAAGCAAAGGTCCCAATGGGCGGCCTCGGGGTCCTTCGGATCCTGAGAAAGATGGGACTGGACCTCCCGAAACGTTAGCTTACCGTGCCCAACTCCAACTTCCTGCGTAAGGACTCGCATGGCGGCGTCATCAGGCTTTTCGCCGTACTCCAAATGGGACGCAGGCAGAATCCACTTGTTAGAGGAGGCGTATTTTGGCGCGAACATTTCGCCGACGTAGAACCTTTCGACCCACATCTCAGGTTTAGCCATCTTCCCAACAAGGATGCCACCCTTTCCCTTCAGAACGAGGAAGACAGAAATGCATGCACCACCCTTCGGCACATGCCCTTCCATGAACAGCGCTTTCTGGATCATTACGATGCAACGGTGCAAAGCTACGACCCGCTCACAATATAAGAATTGAACGCAGACCTCCAAGACTGGAACCTTGACCTCCGCATTCTCGCAAGTCGTGGAAGCAAAACCCCACACCCCAGTTTACACGATGCACAAGTATTTCGCGCGAAGGCCTTGGAACGTCTTCAACGAACTCATATCACACTATTCCACGGCGGGAGATATTGTTCTAGACCCATTTTGTGGCGGCGGGGTCACAGTCGTTGAATCACTCAAACTTCGCAGGAAGACGGTCGGAGTTGACGCTAACCCGCTGGCCACGTACGTAACGGAAATGGAATGTAAACCCCTAAACCTGCATTTCTTCCAACAAGCGCTCCTCGACCTAAGTCAAAAAGTCGAATTGGAAATCTCGCAGCTTTACCGAACCAAATGTGCTAGATGCGGGTGTGAAGCGGTTGCCGATTGGATTGAATGGGATGAGGCAACAGGACGAATGCTTCTGCTAAAATACAATTGCCAGAAATGCGGGACAAGCGGCAAGAGAATACCTAAACCGCATGATCTCAAGCTTGCAAAACAAATCAACGAAAACTTTGCCCAAAACGTTAGACAGAGGAAGCTGTGGTACCCTAAGACTCGAATACCAAGCGGTGACAAAACTAACTCTCTCCTGAGTAAGAACATCAATTTCTTCCACGAACTATTCACGAAGAGAAATCTGCTTGGGCTCTCCATTCTTTTAGCCGAGATTAATCGGGTGGAGGACAGAGAGTGCAGGGATTTTCTGAAGTTTGCGTTCAGCAGTTCATTGAAGTGGGCAAGCAAGCAATCCCACCTTAGAGGGGAAATAGTTGAGGGCTGGGCCATGCACGCCTACTGGATATATCCGAAAAGCCTCGAAATCAACGTCTGGAACACTTTTCGAAGACGAGCACAGGCAATCCTTCGTGGGAAGAAGTATAGCAATGAACAAATAGGAAAATTCTTCGCACCTGCAGGAAACTTCAACGAATTGGTCACCGGAAACGCTTCTTGCCTCGTCCTCAACCAGAACTCCACCAAACTTCCATTCCCCGAGAACTCCATCGATACCATCGTTACAGATCCACCATACGGCGGTAACGTGAACTATGCTGAACTCTCGGATTACTGGCATATCTGGCTGAACGAAGGAAAAATCGTTGACAAGAGCAGCGAGGTGATAATCAACAAAACTCAGGGGAAGGGAGTTGAAGAGTATGAATCGCTTCTTTCCGCCGTGTTGAAAGAGTGCTACAGGGTTCTCAAACCAGGCCGTTGCCTCGTCTCCACTTTCAACAGTAGAGACATACGAGTTGTGGCAAGCTTCATAACCGGAGCCGCGAAGGCTGGTTTCACGCTTCACCCTGACGGGCTACTTTACCAGGACCCCATTCGATCTTACACCACAACCTTTCACGCCATGCAAATCGGCGCCTTCGTCGGAGATTTCATCTTCACCTTCGTCAAAGAGAAGACCCGTCACGTTGCCGATTCAGGGCGGAGTCTTGTTGGGTTGAAAGAAACTTTGGCCGCCTCGGTTGCAGGTGCGGTGGCTGGTGAGATAACTGAGCCGCAGCTAAGGGAACAAGCCTACAGGTCACTTATCCCATTTCTCGCTAACAACGCCCGCGTTGACCCTGTAGCTTGTAAGGAAGCTATTGATTTCTTTGAGGCCAAAATGAAAGAACGTGAACAATACTTTGACCAACTCAGAAGGAGAATCGTCGCGAAAAGAAAGCGAAAGTTCAGTCGGAGAGGATAGCTACGCATTCTCACGTGGGCGTCGCCATTGACTCGCCCTCTTCCTGCCGTGATGAATCATCACTCCCGTAATCCCATGATAGCACACGGTCGGGCTTTAGCATCATAACGACACGGTCAGGCTGCTTAACGGCTTCGGCTAACCATTCTTTTGCATCCTCTTCCCCGTAACGGAAGGAGATTTTCTTCAACCACTCGTCTCGATTCTCCTTGAGGGCTTGAGCGTTGCCGAACGCGCATACCGCCACATAGGGACGCATGTCCGTTGCGATACTCAAAGCGACAGCGGGGTTACGCTTGATATGTTGCCCCTTCAGGCGGCCGAGGCGTGTTGTGAAGTAGAATATTCCATTCTGGTACGCGTACCAGATTGGATTCACACGCGGCTTTCCTTTCTTTGAGGCCGTCGCCAGATGTGCCATTCGTGGTGCTTGCAGGAACTTTTCGAGTTCGGCCTTGGATAATGGAAACTCTCTTCCCTCTGGCTAGTCTTGAAGTTTGCCTGGTTCGAGACGGTTGTCGTAATTGTTTAGGTAGGCAAGCTCGCTTAACGGTTTGCGGTTCTTCCGTTTTCCGGTGAGTTTCTTGGCTGGATACCCAAACCCTACGACGACACTAGGACTCAAGTCCTTTGGAATTCCAAAGTCCTTTCGTAGGGTTTCGAGGTTCAATCCGGTGAACAGACAGGAGATTACACCAAAGTTCCACGCAGCGATTTGCATATCCTGAGCCGCCCTGCCCGCGTCGAGCATGTGGAACCCAAATTTCGGGTTCGTTAGGACGATAACTGCGAAGTTGGTTTGAGCAACCCAAGCGCCCGTAGTGCTGTCTTCCGCCAGGCGTTTGAGGTGATCACGCCCTTGGACTAGGATGAAGCGCCAGTGTTGATTGTTGATGCCGCTGCCTGTGAGGCGGGCGGCTTCCAGCACCTTCAGCTTCACTTCGGCGGAAACGTTTCTAGGTTCGAATTCACGCACTTCCAGTTTGGTTGCAACGCATTCATACGCATCCATCTAACTCATCTCTCCCCTATTGGGACAAATCGAGAGATAAACATGGAATGCGTTAGCCAGGTTGAAGGGCATTCAAGCCTGCAAAGTGTGCCTTGCTGCCAAGCTCTCTCTCGATGCTAAGGAGCCTGTTGTATTTGTTAACTCGTTCACCTCGGCAAGGGGCCCCCGTCTTGATTTGCCCCGAGTTCAAGGCCACGGCGAGGTCTGAGATTGTTGTATCCCACGTTTCCCCTGACCTGTGGCTTACGACAACCCTGTAATGATTAGCAAACGCCAGCTTCGCGGCATCCAAGGCCTCGGTCAACGTGCCAATCTGGTTGACCTTCAACAAGAGCGCATTCGCGGCACCCTCATCGATCCCATTTTGAAATCGCGAAACGTTAGTGACGAAGATGTCGTCGCCCACAATCTGAACCCGACTGCCCACCTTCCGAGTGAACTGCGCCGTATGCTCGAAATCCTCCTGCTCGAAGGGGTCTTCGATGTAGCGGATTGGGAAACGATCTATCAACTGTTCATAGAAATCTCCCAGCTGTTCCGGGGACAACTCCTTTCCATCGATCTGGTATGTTCCGTTCCGGTAGAATTCCGAGGAGGCAGCGTCAAACCCTAAGAAAACATCCTTTCCAGCGGCGTAGCCGGCTTCGGAGATGGCTTGCGATAGGACCTCTAGCGCCTCGAGGGTTCTGTTCAGTGGCGGCGCGAATCCGCCTTCATCACCAACGTTGATTGCAAGTTTTCCATATTTGGATTCGATGACGTGTTTGAGTTTGTGGTAGATTTCTGTGCCAAAGCGTAGGGCTTCTGTGAAGCTCTTAGCCCCCGCGGGTAGGACCATGAATTCTTGGACTTTCAGTTCCGTCCCAGCATGCTTGCCACCATTGATTACATTCATGGCCGGTACGGGTAGGGTTCTACCGTTTCCATCACTGAGATAGCCGTAGAGTGGTTTTCCCTCAAGCCGAGAGGCAAGCTTCGCCACAGCCAACGAGACGGCTAAGATGGCATTCGCGCCTAGCCGAGACTTGTTCGGAGTTCCGTCTAGGTCAATCATTACATGGTCAATGTTGAATTGTTGCCGTGGGTCGAGGCCTTTGAGCATCGGGGCAATCACTTCCTCAATGTTCCTTACCGCTTTGAGCACGCCCAATCCTGAGTAACGCTTCTGATCCCCGTCCCGGAGCTCCAGGGCCTCGTGCGTTCCCGTCGAAGCGCCCGATGGCACTGCAGCCCTCTCGCAAATGGCATCAGAATAGGCGGCTGCCTCAACGGTTGGGTTTCCCCTTGAGTCTAGGATTTCCCGGCCGCTCACTTTCGTTATTTTGAACTGGCTGGGCAATTGCGAACATCAAGGCATGGAAAAACGTGCGTGACATAACAATCTTTGCGAAGCAATAATACGCACAGAAGCAATACCCATGAGTGATTGTGAAGAGGTGTACCCGTAGGACTTGCGCCCGATAATTTGCGTGTTTTTGTTTGTACTCTTGCTCTTGGTGTCCGTTCCATTATCAGCTGCCCGGACAAACCCGTCGGCTTCGACGACAGACAACCTGACCGGCGTAGTTATTTTGGCGTCGAATAATGGTTGGGCTGTTGGGAACGCGGGGACAACCGAACACTTCGATGGCTCGTCTTGGACTCTGGTTGCTTCAGGTACTGGCTTAGACCTTCTCGGAGTCTCATTTGGGCCCCCGGAGGCTCCCAACTCGGATTCAGGTTTCGCTGTAGGTGGAGACGGCGTGACGGCTGTCGCCCTTTACAGGAGTCCAGTCTCATGGCAATTAGCAATGGCTGGGCTCTCGGGGCCGGACGCGCGGAAACTTGGGGCGGTCTTCTCGACCAGTTCGACTGACGCGTGGGCCGTTGATTCTCCCTCAGGTGCCTTCTGGCATTGGTCTGGGACGGTGGGGTTGGGGGGTGGATGGAACGAAGTCTCCTCAGCGTCGTCCGGCCTCAATTCCATCTATATGGTCAGCGCATCAGAAGGCTGGGCGGTAGGCGTTGGCGGAATCATATACCACTATTCAGGTGGGGGATGGATGTCATCCTCCACTGTTGGAACAACGCTGAACTCCGTTTTCATGGTTAACCAAAACGAAGGATGGGCCGTTGGCAATAGCGGCACAATTGTCCACTATTCGTCGGGAACATGGTCAGGCCCCTTCTCACCCTCGCCCACGAACCAGAACCTCAAAGCAGTTTTCATGGTGAGTCAAACCGAAGGCTGGGCAGTGGGTGCTTCCGGAACCGTATTGCATTACTTGAACGGGGCTTGGTTGCTGGCCTCGAACCAGTTTGGGACAAGCCAAAATTTGAATGCAATCTCCTTCTTCGCGGGAAATGGTTGGGCAGTAGGTGACTTTGGAACAATTGTGCCTTTGAGCGCTCAAGGGCTTCCCCTAGGCATTCCTGGGTCGACTTTTCAGTCCGTCTACCTTTCGAACGGTGGCGACGGGTGGATAGTCGGGTGCTCCACTGCAGGTTGCGGATTTGGTGCCGGCGACCTCACGCTGCTCCATTGGAACGGTAACTCATACACTCGAGGCAGTGCGTCCGCGACCCCGACGGACCTTTACTCAGTCTCCATGGTGAGCCCCTCCGAGGGGTGGGCTGTTGGCGGCTCGGGCAGCAGCCCCGAGATACTACATTACAATGGCGGAACATGGATGCAAACCCCCGCGCCGCCCGTTAACGGGATCCTACGCTCAGTGTTCATGGTTGACGGGAGTAACGGTTGGGCGGTTGGAGATAACGGCGCAATCCTCCGGTATTCAGGTTCATGGGGATCAGTCTCCGCTCCCACAACGAACACGTTGCGGAGTATCTTCATGGTTAGCGCTGGTGATGGGTGGGCTGTGGGTGACGGAGGGACGATAATTCGATCCCAGAACGGCCAATGGGTCCTTTACTCCAGCCCAACAAGTGCGTCTTTGAATTCGGTCTTTTTCCTGGACTCTAGCCACGGATGGGCGGTGGGATCCGGGGGCACGATCCTCTACTACAATGGTGTAGTGTGGAGCCCCGTTGCCGCGGGAGTTTCAGCAAAGCTGAACTCCGTAGCACAGGTGAACCCGCAGGAAGCTTGGGCCGTGGGAGATTCTGCGACAATCCTGCATTGGAATGGAATAAGCTGGTACCAGGTTCCGCCTCCGTCTCAAATCTCAGGCAACCCCGACTTGAATTCCATCTTCATCTCGTCGAATGGTTTCGGCCTAATCGTGGGCGCACCCCAAGCCCCAGGCAGCCAAGGAACGATCCTGCGGCTTTCAGCACTGAGTCCAGTGCCGGAACTACTTAACTCACAACTCATACTTGCAGCAATAATCGGAACGGCGCTGCTCGTAAGCCCAATCAGGCGCCGAAGACCCAAATGACACCAGCTACACCCCCGATAATCCGCACACAATTTTCTCTTAAGGAAACATTCCAGTTGGGATGGGCCAGGGATTAATCGATGAGACGTTGGGTACGAAAATTACTGATTTCAGCCCTGCTCGTATTCCCAGTCATCTTCATCGCACTGTCCTACCTCGAAGACCTCACCGAGACCGGTTCGGAAGGTCCAGTTGGGGGAATCATCTCTTCGATGTTGAACCTTCCGCAACTTGTGATTAACTTAGCTACGGCGGGGGGCTACGCGGGCATCTTCTCCCTCATGTTGCTGGAAGCCGCCGCTTTTCCTGTCCCCAGCGAGATAATTCTACCACTCGCCGGGTACTTGGTTTCTCGAGGAGCATTGGAGTTCTGGCTGGTTGTTGCGTACAGCACAGCTGCTGCCATCATAGGGTCATTCATCGACTACTTTCTAGGCTGGAAACTTGGTAGCCCGTTTCTAAGCGGACAGGCAAGGTTACCCTACATCGATGCAAGGCACCTGCAGAGAACCCGCGGTTGGTTCGAGAGGTACGGACCTATAGCGGTTTTATTATTCCGGTTTGTCCCCGCGGCGCGAGTCTTGATTTCGTTTCCAGCAGGCGCGTACAGAATGAGTAAGCGGAAGTTCGCACTCTACACTACCGCGGGCTGCCTGCCTTGGAACATAACGCTCGTCTACTTGGGATGGTGGCTTGAGTCCTCGTGGGAAGAGGTCGTGGCAGCCTTCAGATACATCAATCTCGTCGTTTACGTTCTCCTAATACTTCTCGCAATTTGGATTGGCTGCAGGCTGACGACGAAGAGAACGAAGCCCTCCCGCTAATTCATGCATCAGTTTTCTTTTAAGGCTCTGTGAAGCTGATCCACCCGACGCTTCGTCACCCAGTCCTTGTGATGCCGGAAGCCGCCCCCGAAAGTTTTCGGGATATGCAACAATTCGTGGATCAAGGTTTTCTCTTTTTCTTCGTAGGGTAATGAGTCGTATTGTTCAGACAAGACTTCAACTGCATAGTAAGCTGGTTCGCTCAAGGCTTGTTGCCAAATGCGTGGCAACGAGTGGACGCGGGCTATGACATGGCCTGCCTTTGACCCGTAGCTTCGGTAGCAGTAAACCCGGTTCTTCGGAATATGCGCGAAACCTAGCTTGTCTATGATGCCCCCTAGCATCTCGGAGACGTCGGATGCACGTTCGTAACGAAATTGCATGGGCACTCGAGGGGTGCACGTATCTAAAATGTGATTGGCCAAGTTCTTTGAAATGATAGCCGAGTAGCGTTTAGGTTTTTGACTTAATCAGCGCGAGAGCCGTTTCCACCGCTTTCTGCGGAGTATTCTCTCCGAGTATCCGTTCGACCTTGCGATCATCGATGTAAGTGTCCACTAGCCGGTCAGCCATTCCCCCAGTACCTTTCAAGGCGATGATCGGTATCCCCTTCTGGTAGGCCGCTGCCACTTCGATCATAGTTCCCGCCCCACCGCCAACGATTATGATTGCATCCGCAGAGTAAGAGGTCACGAAATCCCTGGCGAAACCTATCCCAGTCGCAATTACGGCGTCGCAGAATTCGTTCGCCGCCCCTTTATCATCTTGAGGTACAATGCCAATCACGAAGCCCCCACCGTCCTTAGCGCCGTGGCTAGCCGCCTCCATCACCCCGCCCAGCCCGCCGCTGATTAGAAGCGCGCCGCGCTTTGCAACCTCCAACCCCACTTGGTACGCCGCCTGGTATGCTGTCTCAGTGCAATGCTCTTTTGCGAATCCGATGACAAGGATTTGTACGCGCCTGGGCATCTGGATCACTTGGCGAGTTCTGGAGCTAAGGTATTGGCTCCGCTTCGATCCTTCTCCGTATCTCCGCCACTAATGTTTTCACTGATGCAAGTTGGATTTGGTCGAGTTTCGAGAGGATGTCTTCTACGATTAGCGCCTTTCGCACATGTACGTTTCCCAGCAAATACTCTTCGTAGGCCCAGAGAAGTGCCTCAATTTTGTCGGCGGCTTTCACAATGTTTACCTCAGTTAGGGAAGTTTCTCGACTCGCCCTGCGCAAACGAACGTACTCGTGGGCAAGGCTCGGCGGCAGGCTTCCCATCAAGTTCTCGAACCATTCAAGGGCACGGTTATCCAATTTTTCCGCGAAAGGCGCATCCTGGTGCTTGAAGGGGTGGTGAATGTCGCCGGTTCGGGCCTCCTCGGCATCGTGCAAGAGCGCCATTCTAAGCAACCGCTCCACGTCAACTTTAGTGCCCTTCTCCTTTTCGAGGTCTGCTAGAACCATAGCGTACAAGGCCGTAAAGTAGGAATGTTGCGCCACATCTTCGCGGAAATGGCACTTGTAAACGCTGAACCTTCCCACCGTCATTAGCGACCTGATGGCTAGTAGAAAATCGAGGACTTCCGGTTTCAACAGTGTCCCTCGAGTCTAGGAAGAATCGTCTGGCGTATTCTAGCTTTCTACGTGCCTCAAGCTTTTCTCCAGCGTAAGCGAGTTCAGCCGCTGGACTTCAGGAATGTCATAATACTTAGTCAGAATTTCCTGCGGGTCACTCGATTCTCTGTACCCCTGCTTCTTGTAGAAGGAAATTGCCCAAGACGCCTTGGTGTAAGTCCCGATTATGATTCTAGTGGCCCTGTTCGAATTCGCTATGGTGTCTTCAATGCGAGTCAGCAAGAGGGTGCCGATGCCTCTCCCTTGCGATTCAGGACGGATGTAAGCATGCCTGATTAGCGCTACGTCTTCAACGAATTCGTACCCCATTACCCCGAGAACGCGGCCTTTTTCCTCGTATGCAAGGAAGGAGACCCGCTCTATTTCCCGTTGCAACTCATCCAGTGTCATCTGCGGGTCATGGTAAACGTGAGGCGGCAAGATAGGTTCGTACGCCTTCGCTGCCTCATTGATGATTCTGTAGATTACCTCAAGGTCCCGGGGGGAACATTCTCTTATGGTTCCACGAAGAGAGGACAACTCGATCAGGGGCTTCAATTAGCTAGGAGCGTCTGAGACTGAGACGCCTCATTTTGGCGTCCCTCAACTATAAGCCGTTCAGTCTCAAAATATGGCCTCGAGGAGGGCTAAACCCCCCTTTCCCGTCTTATTAGGCCCAGCGTATTCTCCCCGTATTCGTGCGAATTTAAGTGGAAATACGCTTCTGTAGCCGCCTAATAGACGCTCGAACATGTGAAATTCACCGCCTCAACTCAGTCGGGGTACGCACGTGGTAGTGTCCAATTGAAAAATTGAGTCTCATTCTTGAGAGAGAAACGAAGCCAGAACGCGATTCGCACGTCTTGGCTCAGGATAAGGGTCGCCTAACTATCTGGAGGTGATTGTATGGCTAGAACGAGTATGCTCACACAAAAGTCGGTCGTTGCTGACGATACGCTCTCAATGCTTACCGGCCAACCAAGGGGTGCTCTTCTCAGTTACACCGAACTTACCAAGATGATGCACCAGTACATCAGAACGAAACAACTAAGGCTCAAAGCTTGCCCGAGTTGCAACGCTCCAATCCCAGGCTACGCGACCTTCTGTGACAAGTGCGGTAAGGACGTAACACCAGCACCAATCCAGTAAACTCTGAAAGGTAACACAACTATACCTCTTTTTCCTTTTTTTGTTTCTTGCGATTTATGCTGAGGTGCAGGGAGTTCTGCTAGGTAACCTCCACTAAGACACGTGAGTCAGGAATCTGAAGGCATTCTAGGGCGCTTACCTGCCCCGTTGCAGGTCGGGCATTTCTGAAAGCGCCCAATGTCGTCCTTGCCGATTATCCAGGTTCCGCAGCTACCCAAACATTCTAGGCAGATGTCAGCGTCCAGTTTCTTGACTGAGAGTTCAGCAGTTGGCATACCGCTGCGTTGGTCAGTTGGCGGGATTAGGCTGTGAGGCGAGGGAATTATCGGCTGAGTTCTACGAAAGTAAGTTATGGTTTGAGCGGAGGCAACAATCTAGTTGACTGTGGTTCCTCTGGGTTTCCGGCAGGTCATTCGCTTAGTGTGGCGAGCGCCTTCAACGGAATTGCTTCAACCTTTCTGTAGACCGTTGAGGGTTTCGCTACCTGCCCCTCAACTCTTAGCAGGTCTTCCACTTTTACTCCGAATAGTTTCTGGTTCTCCTGAAGGTAGGGCAAGATTAGGTTCCAGTCAGCGCCCTCGACGGAGGTTAGTTGGCCTCCGTTCAATTGATCCAGGCCAACCTTCCCGGAAGGGTCTCTTACGTAGATTGCCCCACCCGAGGCGAGGGAGAAGAGGTTGCCGCCGGGGTATGGTGTTTCAAGTTCGCGGATTCGGCCGTCATCCCCTAACCCTATTCCATTCACGACTATGAAGCCGCCCCCATTGAGGGGGTCGCCAGCCATGAAAGACTCGGCTAGGTAGTCGAGGCATGTGCCGTTTATGACGACACGCGGGCGGCCAACGGCGTTGATGAGCGGCCGGCCAGCCGCGTTGCCTAAGACGTAGACATCGCCGCCTTTGGCAGCATACATGAACGTTTGCCCCACATCGCCGAAGATAACCAGTTTTCCGGACTTCATGATCTGGGCAACTTGGTCTTGGGCTGAGGTGTGGACGTAGATTTCGGCGCCATCAAGCCCCGAACCCAAATAGTCGCCGGGGTTCCCGAAGACATCGATTCGAAAGCCTTCCGAATGCTCACCCAACCCCGCACCGCAGAACCGCTGCCCACGCCAATCAAAAGAGATAACGTGCTTCCAACCTTGCTTGTAGGCGGCCACAATCATTGCTGAAGCCGAAGCCTCACCTTCCGCCTCGAAGCCTGAAACATCAAGCAACAGTGTCCCCTCACTTTTGGTGGGGGACCGCAGCGAATTCCTGCTTGCTGAATTAACCAAGACCCAACCTGAATTGTGTGTGCCGGAGAGTTGCGGAAATTCTCTGAGTAGTTTGAAGAGCGATGATTCCGCCTTTGCGCGGATTCTTCCCTCCTTGGCGTATGGAATCAGGTGAAGGCTGTCCAGGAGCCAGGTCAGAATTTCTACACTCTTTACTTTCTCGTTGTACCCGTTCTTGGCCGCGTTCTCTAGGTTCACGCAGAGGGCTTCGATGGATTTTGCGCCCGCTCGAGCATCAGCTAGCAGTTCCGCGAAATTGCCTGGAGCCAATCTCAAAGCTTCATCTAGAATTTCATTTGCTGGCTTCTTGGCTGGGACGGAAACTTCGCGCCCGAATTTGTCAGTGCATTTTAGTTGAGGTGTTCCGGAGGATCTGTCAACGGTGAAGATGAAGGCGCCTCCGTCCGTGTAGCTTCCGCCTCTTGCATTCCAGTAGAGGTCGGCTTTGGCTGCGTATCGGGAATCCTCGCCGGCGAGGCTTTTGAGGCAGGCGTCTATTGCCTGGCGTTCGGAGGCGATCAGGCCGATCTTGACTGGACCATCTTGTAATGAGAATACCTGGGGTCGAAGCATTGACGTGTCGGTTATGCCCAATAGGTGCAGCTTGTTGCCGGTCTCTTCGCTTCGGCCGACTATGAAGAACCATGGCCCGTCAGGTGAACCGTGGATATGTGCGGTTTGAATCTCCCGGTAGAGAGACCTCTTGCTTTCCGGAAGCATGTAGAAGTCACGTTCCGTTGTCGGCGCCATCGCCTCAATCAAAACCTCAATCGGGTAACCGTACACTCTTCTCCAAAGGTCGAAGAGGTAGACTGCGACTTCCGTGTCGGTCAAGAAGAGCGGGTAGATTTTTCGTTGGGCAAGGTATTCAGCGATTGAATGGTAGTTCGAGAAGTCGCCGTTGTGCACTAGTGCCTCGTGGAGGCCGACGAAGGGATGTGCGCCGCCGGGATGCCAAACCTTCCCCTTTGTAGGATACCGGTGGTGTCCGATCCAGACGTGTGCCTTGAGATCCTCCAACCTATAGTACCGTATGACTTGGTCTCCCCAACCAACAATCTTCAGGACCATCATGTCCTTTCCATGCGAAAGGACGAAGGCTTTCTTCTCACCGAGGGATGCGTAGAATTTCTTGTTCAGAGCGTAACTGTTCTGGAAGATGAATTCGTCCTCGGCAAGTTTGCGGTCCCCAATCCCGCTCTCATTCATGAATTGGCCGAGAACATCTTCCTTCACCCGGCAGAAATAGCGGCGAACGGATGGAGGTTTCACCTGTAAACCTGGTATACTCTTGTGATCGGATACGGTCCCAAGCCATTCGGATGAATCGACTCTCAGATTCGGCAGGATGAATTCATTCTCGACCACGCTGCTAGCTGAAGGGTCAAGGTATGCGATTTGGATTAGGTAGTCTTCGCGAAGAATCTCTTCTGATACTCCGAGCTGTTCTGGTGAGAGGCCTAGGGCTGCGATTCCTCCGCCTTTTCCGTTTCCGCGGTTCTTCATTTGGAGAAGGGCTTGGAGGAAGTGTTTGCCAGCGATTGGTTCTGAGCAGGCAGCGCCAACTACGCCGCATCCGCCTTCAGCCTCTACCTTTCGGCTGAGGCTCATCCCCTCAACTAGCCTTGCCCGGGATTGGATGATTCTTGCGGCTGAATGCATTCTGCTCACCTGTACACCAGCAGGTCGGTTCTTCCCCTGAGTTCCTTAATCGAGCGGAGGCCGAGGCTTGCTAGGATGGTTTTCCACTGCTCGGCCCACGAAGTGTAGAGGTTGATGATTCTTTGAGCGCCCCATTGTGGGTCAATGAACAAAGTCAGTTCAGGGTCGGTTGTTGTGATTCCGACTTGGCAGCCCCTTCCGCGCTCGCAGTTGCCGCAGTGCGTGCATCCAACCGCAACAGTTTCAGCCGTCCCAATCACGCACCCGTCAGCGCCGAGGGCGATGGCTTTGGCTACATCGTATGCGGTTCTTATTCCGCCACTCGCCATCACTGTCACCTCGTCCCTGACTCCTTCTGCGGTTAGGTAGCGGTGAACCTTCGGAATCGCATACTCTATCGGCATGGCAATATTCTTCTTAGCAATCTCTGGGGCCGCGCCCGTCCCGCCGTAGCCGCCGTCGATGTGCAGGATGTTCGCGTTTGCGTAGTAGCTGCCAATGGCGACCATGTCAACGTCGACTGGAGTCGAAACCTTCACGGATACCAAGCAGTGGGGATTGACGGCGCGAATCCAGTCGACATGTTTCTTGTGGTCTTCGACCGAGTAGACGCTGTGAAATGGAAATGGGGAATAGAGTGAGGTGAAGGGTAGTGATTCTCTCATGCTGGCGACTTCTGAGGTCACCTTGTCCGCGAGCAGGTGGCCCCCCAGGCCGGGTTTCGCCCCCTGCGCATACTTTAACTCCACAATCCTTGCCGCCTGAATCGTATCCTCGCGCACCCCGAACATTCCGGTCGCGACTTGCGTGATCACGGAATCCTTGTACTCCATGAGCTGCGGTGGGTATCCGCCTTCACCAGTGGAGGTGAAAGTGTTCAGCCGCCTTGCTGCAATAGCCCTTGCAAGCATGAAGTTGAGGCTGACCGAACCGAAGGACATGCCGGCGCCGTAGATTGGGATTGGGATTGTAATCTTGGGGCCGAAGCTGCGGCGGTTCAATTCTATGGATAAGTCGTAGTCTTCGTCTTCCATGCTTGCGCTGTCTTGGGTGTTCTTGAAATCCAGCCGGTCGAAGCCTCCGCCTGATTTTCCTACCTTGTACTCAAGTTGGGTGGGAGGCTTGCCTGTCGTGGCTTGGTGGTAGGTTGCGAATATCAGCTCCGAGGTCCAGCGCTTGTTTCCGAGCCCGCCTGGGATGCCGTGTTCAAGGGTTGGCAGGACTTTGAGCCCGTGGTGGATTAGTTCAATGTGCTTCTGAACGATCATTTCATGTTCCGTGCGTGATATCGGCAAACGCCTCCTTTTCCAAATCCTCGTTGAACATCGCCCGGCCCACGTCACCCCGCAACCGTCTAACGTCTCGCATTCCCATCGCGCTCAAAATCTCGATGAGCTGGTCGTGCCACGAAACGAGCAGGTTGACCAAACGCTGCTCCCCCCACCTCGTGTCAAATTTCTCCGGCGCGATGCGGCCAGTTTCAGGGGACTTGCACTCGCCCAGGAATTGGGCTTGAAGGGCGATGAGCGCGGTTGTATCGATGGCTACGAGGTCGGCACCACAGATTATTGCCTTGGGGACATGTTCAGCGAGCGTAATTCCTCCGCTCACGATTATTGTAACGTCGTCCCGGAGAGATTCCTTCACAAGCTTCCGATGGACGGAACGGATTAGATCCCCCACATACCTTGGGTTCTCCTTGCCCCATCCTCGACCGTGGTAATCTGCATAGAGATGAATTATGTCCACACCGACCTGAACCAAGTCTAGGGCTGTTTCATCTGAATTGTCTGAGAGTGGGACACGAACTGAAACGGGCGCTTTAGGGTTAGTTTCCCTAATTCTATCAATGGCATCGGACTCGTATTTCGTTAGCTCGATGGCTTGCGCGGCAAGTATCGAATAGCCGTGTTGGTTAGTGTTTGCTGGTGATATCATGGGGATTAATCGCTGCGGCTGTGGACCTGGGAGTTGCTGAACTTGGCTTGGATGTGCGATGAATAGAGTTCCTGTTTTTGCAGCGGCCCCGGCGATTGATTGCAGGATTGATTGGTTGCTTAGGTTTGGTGGCAGGTAGTCGAAGATTATTGGTAGTGCGATTTCGACAGTGCTTGTTGAGTGGCTGGGTTTCTGGTTGAAGAAGTCTAGAAAGCGCTGTTTCCTTCCTACGTCGACTATGGTGGAGATGTATTCCCTGCCGTAGACGCCGTCGCGTGTGGGCCGGACGATTTCTGACATGTCGGTCCACATCGAGTCCCAGCCTGGGCCGGCGAAGGCTCCTTTGTACCCCATCCCCTTGATGGGAATCTTTCCCGTCTCAGCCTCGTACGAGACCGTAGCTATTGGTGATCCGCTCGCTGTAGCGGGGTCCTCAGGAACCCAGTAGGAGTCTGCGAATTTGTAGAATTCCGGGTTACGGTCGACCGTACAGAAGTTTGGGTACTCCTGAACGCACCGCATGCACCCCGTACATTTTTCTCTGATGGGGTGAAAGCCACCGAACCGGCTGCCGAATACTCCGTAAATGCATGGCCTAGTCATTAGGGCGGCGCGGTACTCTTTTCGCCTCAACTTGAAACCGTAGTCGAAGACCTCTCGAAGCAACAAGCTAGCGAGGCCGACTTTGCCCACTCTCGGATAGAATGGATGGGGCTGTTTCCGTCGTGGTAGTGCAGGTTTGGCCTCAATCTTGTAGCGCACGTATATGCCCGGTTTTTCTCCCTGCAAAGCCGGGTCTACGTTTATGCTACTCGCCTGCTCCTGCAAATCTCGCGCTCCATCGCTGCAACGAACTATAGAACCGCAGGGAATACGCTGAACAAATATATCTGTTCAGGGAAAATCAATAGACAAATGTACCTCAAATGGACGTATTTGGAGATGAACGTGCAATAAATAGGTGTGAAATTTGTCTTCTGCTGAACGTTTGCACATCGATGATGTTGACCGAAAGATTCTGAGTGAACTTCTTCGTGATTGCAGGCGGTCTTACAGGTCGCTCGCTCGTCGGGCGGGCGTATCTGTTGGGACCGTTCTCAGCCGCATACGTAAGCTGGAAAAAGCGGGGGTCATTAGAGGCTATTCGGCCCTGCTCGACCATGAGAAGCTTGGTTACCAGCTCACCGTCGTAGCAGAAATCACTGTATTGAAGGGGAAGTTGCTTGAGATGGAGGAGGCTATTGGAAAGCTGCCCAATACTTGCGCCGTCTACGACGTCACAGGGCTCACGGACGCTCTTGTGATAGCGAAGTTCCATACTCGAGAAGAATTGAGTAAGTTCACCAAGAACCTTCTAGGCATGCCCTTCGTGGACCGAACCAACACCCACGTTGTCTTGACAACGGTTAAGGAAGATTTACGGCTCCTGTAGCGCTGACGGGTCGTCTAGGAAATTGGCTTACGCGTCGAGGCAGTCGAGCTACCTAGTCGGCACCATAGGAGTCTTTCTCCAAGTCCTCGGCCTGTGGGGGACGTACTCAAACACTCAGCTCGGAACGAATGAAGCTTCGTGGAACATAGCTCACCTCACGCTCTACGCGGGGTTTGCCATATCGGTTCTGGTAATTTGGCGAGGCCTCCGGGTTCCCAGGATCCAACCCGCCACCACGGTCCCGCTTCGATTCGTGAATGTGGCAGGACTAAAGTTGGCGGGCGCAGGATCAGTACTTGAGATCGTCGCTCTTGTCGGGTATGAAATTATTCATCGCCTTTCCTCCAGCGAATCGTACGTTGCGTTGGCGCTTTCGCTTTTGGCGGTTGGCTTGTTGACCGCAACGCTTGGGATGGTCATTGGACTGACAATCGAGTATGGGTTGATCAGGCGCGAAATAATCGCCGCTTCGACGTTGAAGCGATGGCTGACGCTCATTTCGATTATCTTGATGTTCACCTCAATCTGGTTGACGGCCGCTGGGTTTTTCTTCTATTTGGCGACGGCGTTCCGAACCCCACTCGTCAACTTGTTAGCCGCGACCTTCCTCGCGCTTATTGCCCCGCTTGTTCTGGTCCCCGCCAAGAGGGCGCTACCGAAGTTTGGCGCCGCCATTTCGATCGGCGTCGTATTCAATGCGTTGGTTTACTTCTTCGTCGTAGTAGTGGTCCAGGCTCCGGTCTATGTTCCGTGGGGCTTGCTTTCTCTGGCATTGTTTGACGTTCTGATCTTAGGTTTGAAACGTGTGATGAGCATGACAAGGGCTGGGCTTGTCTCGTCGATGGTAATCGGGGCGCTTTTTTGGGTTACTTACTTTCCGTTCACTTTGTACTTGTTTCCATGGTCATCTTCACCGCAGCCCCCGCTAGTCGCGGTGGTTCTGGGTAGCCTCGCGGGAGCAATACTGGGGAACTCGGTATATGCGGGGCTTACTTCAGTTGTTCTCGGTGAAGTCGCGGGTTGACGAGGGTCTACTTTCTTTTGTTCACGTAAATGCCATCGGCGACGTCCAAGCTGAGGGGGTACGAGTTTGACCCTACTTTTACAAGAATCGGGCCCTTGAATGGAGCCTTCTCCTCAACTTTTACTTCAACACCCGGAAGCATTCCTAGGTTGGCGAGGTAGCGGAGCAGTTCCGTGTTCTCGTCGGGGATCCCGTTTACGACACCCTGTTGGCCTGCGCTGAGGTTGGATAATGCTTCGCTTTTTGATGGTGAGATGTACCCTTTCTCATCTGGGATTGGATTCCCGTGCGGGCAGGTTTCGGGATTGCCGAGCGTCTTTTCAATCGAGGTGGCTAGGTTGTCGCTTATGGCATGTTCAAGTTTGCAGGCTTCATCGTGCGATTCAGTCCAATCGTAATGCAAGACATCCGTTAGTAATCTCTCCGCGAGCCTGTGCCTTCTGAACACTGAGAGGGCGATGCTTCTTCCGTGCCCCGTCAATTTGACACCTTTGTACGGTTCCCGTTCAACGAGCCCTTTCCCTTCCAGAACTTCCAGGGTGTTCGTTACGCTTCCAGGCGTAATGTTGAGTATTTTGGCGATGTCTCCGGTTCGTGCGGCTCCCGTCTTCGCTTCCAGGTTATAGATGGTTTTCAGGTACATTTCTGGGGCAACTGAGAATTCGTGACTCATGAGCAAGACCTAACTTGACTTTTGTTCCTCGAATTCGTAAATAAGGTTCCTCGAAGAAAGATTCTTGGCATTTAGTATAAGTGTTGTATCCCGACTCTAAATACGGTACGAACATGTGGGTGGAGAGTCCATGGCCGGTAAGAAGCCTGGCAGGAAGCCTTTCGGAAGGGATGGCCCGCCGAAAGGGTATCCAAAGGACCAAGCCGTTTACGCTGACCCTGAGAACTGGCGGTACCCCCTCCATACTCCCTGGCATACGAAAGCGGCACGCCGCTATTTTGACGATTATTCAAACCGGAGCAAGTATGCCCATGAAGAGCAGGCTTACATCGATTCGCGGATCAACCAAGCCTTGGAGAAATTCGGAAAATCAGCTTCATCAACAAACAAAAGACGCCCACCACCGAAAGTACCTTCCCGCAAGGCCGAAGAGTTATCACTAGACCAACTCCTTCGATTGTTCTTGGGAGCAGCGCGGCTCCAGCGTGCGAAGGAGATTGATGATTCGCTTGTCTCAGTTTCTGATTTGACACCTGACCATGTTGGAGGCAAGGTCAAGGACTACGTGGTTGAGATCGACCTCAAGAAGCGAACGATTCTGCATAACTGCGAGGACTGGAGGAAGAACTTGGATTCAAAGAACATGTGCAAACACCTCGGCAAGTTTCTACTAATATTGGACGAAAAGAGGGCGACGGACTTGCTGAGGGAGGTGTTGGTCGACAAGGACCAGTGGACATTCACCGCGCCGGCGACCCAATCTGCTTGAGTATTAGCGCGCTAGCCTCTTCAACATCTTCAAGATTTCATGACCGTGCTTAATCGTTCCCATGCTGCCTTTCTTTCCATAAATTTCTGTGAAGCGCATTGAACCGTCTGATTTGACATTCAACCCTGTTACGAGGATTGGCACTGGGTCATCGCTATGCCCCTTGTTGATGCATGGGGTAGAATGGTCTGCTGTGACGCACAATAATTTCGAACCCAGTTCAAGTCCCGCGAAGAAACCTGCGTCAATATCCTCAATCGACTTTCTCTTCCCATCAAAGTCTCCGTCATGCCCAGGTTCATCAGGACCTTTGAGATGTACGTAAACGAGGTCGTATTTGGCGGCGAGTTCTAAGGCCTTCCGTGCTCGTTGAGAATAACCTTCAAGCGAACGGTCTGGTGGGAAAACTTCCGCATCCATACCTATCACTTTCGCGATCCCTAGCTCCACGGGCATATCTGCAACCGCCACTGACTTGAACCCAAATTTCTCCCGGAGCGTTTTCACTTTAGGCGTCTTGGTTCCGGCATCACGCATTAAGAGAAAGTTGGCTGGCATGTCCCCGCGATCCCTCCGCTTGATGTTGACCGGGTGATCCCTTAGGAGGTCGTAGACTTGAGCTGCGAATTGGTTTAACAGTTGAGCCGTCTCCGCCGCTGCTTTCGTTTTCCTTAGTGGAACGCATGTGGGGATGGGCGTTGGAAGTGTGATGCCGGATAGCGCAATCGTAACGTTACCTTTGCGAGAGTAAGCTGGGTCCAGGTTGGAAACAGCACCTGAGAAATGATTCCGAGCGCTGTGGAAGACGAGTGCACAGCGATGCCCAATGGTTGCCTTAAGCTCGAATTCAGCTAGAGCCCTCAGTTTCGAGTCTTCGTTGACTGCCCGTACAAGTTCCCGCGCCTCATCGGTGGAAACGTTTCTGCCCGCGCGTCGGTCTGTTATCTGTCCGTCTTGGACGGTGGCGAAGTTGCACCGTAAGGCTAGGTCTCCGTTCTTGAACTCCATCCCTGAGCCTAGCGCTTCGACAACGCCTCTTGAAAGGTCGAGTTTGGAGGGGTCGTAGCTGAGTAATGAGAAAACGCCCGCATCACTCTCCGGGGCGATCCCCCGTTTCACCGTGTAAACGGTCCCCATCATCCCCTTCGCCGTGAACTTGTCGAGGTGAGGAGTTGCCGCCACTTCAAGGGGTGTTTTGTTTCCGCGTTCTGGGAATGGTAGGTCACCTACACCGTCCAGGATGACGTAGATTATTGTGTTACGCAAGTCTGGGACACTTAGCCGGTATCGTTACGTCCTCAATATATTAGAGCTGGGAGCTGCATGTCGTGACGAAGTGTTCCCAGTGGATTCTGAGAAAACGAAGACCAAGATTGTTTGCACCATAGGCCCGTCAACGTCTTCGAAGGCTATGCTGCGACGATTGACGCGTGCGGGAATGAATGTTGCTAGGCTGAACCTATCACATGGGACGTTAGACGAGCACGCTGCCCGAATTCGATCGATTCGCACGGTTTCGAGGGAGTTGAAGACTTCGCTCGGAATATTACTTGACCTGCCGGGGCCAAAGATCAGGGTTGGCAAGATATTCCCGGAGCCCGTGGAGCTACGGGAAGGTGGACAACTCACCCTCACGTCGAGGAGGATCATCGGCAATCAAAAGATAGTATCGATTAGCTATCCATCAATCCTGAAGCAGCTTAGGAAAGGCGACCGAGTTTTCCTTGAAGACGGCATAGTCGAACTCACCGTCATTCAGGCAGGCAAGGATCAAGCCACCTGCCGCATTGTGAGGGGGGGTCACATCTCCTCAGGAAAGGGCGTCAATTTACCGGGGAAAAAGTTGAGGCTTGGCGCCCTGACAAAGCAGGACATATCCCTCCTCAGATTCGCCGTTGAAAATGGGGTGGATTTCGTCGCCTTATCATTCGTAACAACTGCTGCTGAAGTTGCCAAAGCCAGACGACTTGTCAAAGATGCTGGATCCAAGGCGTGGATCATAGCGAAAATCGAAAAGCGGCAAGCGGTCGAGAATTTTGATGAGATTGTGCGGAAGGCACATGGGGTAATGGTCGCTCGGGGAGACCTTGGCGTCGAGATGGAGATTGAGGAGATCCCTACTCTTCAAAAGGAAATAATTACGAAAGCTAACGCAGCGGGAAAACCTGTGATTACAGCCACCCAAATGCTGGAATCCATGGTCAATAACCCCGTACCAACACGCGCGGAAGTAACGGACATCGCGAACGCAATAATTGACGGAACAGACGCGATTATGCTTTCAGAGGAAACTGCGGTCGGAAGCTATCCTGTTGAGGCCGTGAACGTGATGAAGCGAGTTGCTTCCGCCACGGAAAAGAACCTGCCCTACAGTACGCTTCTCGACAGTAGGCGCGAGCACCTGAGACCGATCGTTCAAGATTTGATCAGTTACTCGGCTTGCGTAGTTGCATACCGAGTGGGTGCAGGTTGCATAGTGGCCCATACAAGAACCGGCCTCACGGCGCATAGAGTGTCAAAGTTTCGGTCACCGGTCCCCATCATTGCACTGACCTACAACGTCCCAGTAATGAACAGACTTTCGCTGCTCTGGGGCGTGTACCCCTACCGCGTGAAGAAACTCTCGACCACGGCCGAGATATTCTCCGCCGCAAAGGCCGCAGCCAAGCATAGCGGGACAGTTAACGAGAACGGCAAGATCGTCGTGGTTTGCGGAGACCCATCCACACCCAGCGGAACAACCGACCTACTGAGGGTCCAAACGGTTTAAGCGGCGCGATACGGATGAAGTCGTCTGCGTGGAATGGGATGAAGTTCCCTTCTCGTAGCCGCGGACTAAATCGGACCTGACTAAGCACTTTGACGTTGCCGAAGTGGAGATCGATCCAGAAGCTTTCTCTGATTATTCTAGGCTCAAGAGGGCCATTCTCGGAACAGCTGACCTACTCAGAGTACAAACAGTCTAAATGGTAACGTAGAATCCTCGGGGTTACAGAGCCCTTGCTAGTTCACTAAAGGTTATAGCCTTGACCTCGCAACGTCCGTAGACACTATCGTTAGTCACTAACGTCTCGTTCCTCCTTAAAGCAGCAGCTGCGTGGAGGGAATCAAAATACGTTAACTCAGAATAATCCTCACGTAGTTTGTCCGCTAGTATGTAGTCGTCAATGCTTGTAGGTTCTTCGAGGACCGCGTATTGTGCGAGCCTTTTTTTCAGGTAAATGAAGCTAGAGTATATTTCTTGGAGGGTTTTGCCCTGAGAGTACAGTACAGCCCTCATTTCTTGGATTGCGGATCCCAAGAGATTGATTTGGATCCTTTGACGGCGAGCCTTTCGAAGAAGCTGAGTGGACAATTTATTCCATCGGTCTTTCGGCCTCAGGGAGATTAAGAACTCGGTTTCGGCTAAATATGACAATTATCTGGCCTGCTTGAGCAAGAATGCCTCTGCCTTCCGCCGCGCTGCGTTGTCAAATCTGACATTACCTATTAGCTTGTGTAGTTCTGCATCAATATCTTCCTTTAATGGGATCACTACGAACGCGTCTCCTCTTGGCACGACGTATACGCTCTGACCCTTTCTCACGCCCACGAACCGCCGTACATCACTTGTTAGAGTAACTCGATACCGGGAATCAACTTCAACGAGGCTCATGTTCATGCACGCAGATTCGCCAATTAGCACGTGAACCTACGAAATGTGGGCAATAAACCTTTGGCCCACACCGAGTTCTTTTCGAAGCTGACTTAAGGTGCCATACCTGCCCTTCTCAAATTCTCGTCGGCCTTGCTTGTACGTATGATTCCAACTTACTTTCTGCATTAACATCCCGCCGAAGCAGCGCGATTACAAAGCTCGTGTCGACACAGACTTAGAGGAGGGCCTCAAACCCGGACGCTTCTCAAGCGAGTTCGTTCTCTTCCCCGCACTACTTCCTCCAAAGCCTTCGCAAATTCCTCATCGGGCGGTACGGATCGCACATAGTCCAAGAGGCTGCCTTTCTTGGTCTTTCTGGTAAGCTTGAGAATAACGTCTGTGAACGAGATCGACTTCGCCAAAGCTTCTGCCCGCGCTCAAACCATTGAAAGTATAGAAATATTAAATCTACATCCGGCTCATGACGCGCGATTCACTCACAGGCTATCTCGTTAGTCTTCATGGTTAGGCATAAAGCTTAAACGTTTACGTTTACGGTTAAGTTTCCGTATCGCTAATGAAAACGACCGTGCTACTGCGAGAGGACTTGTACGAGATCCTGAAGGAGAGATACGGATCCAGGGGTATCTCCGAGGCCATTAACTCAATTTTGGCGGAAGCCTTGCTGAAAGGCGAGGGCATGTTCGGGACGATGCAAAAAACATCCCTGAAGGACCTAAGGGACCACAGGGACCGCATATGAAGTACATCATGGACTCCTATGCATGGCTAGAGTACTTCATGGGCACAGACATGGGCAAGCGAGTCAAAGAGATCGTCGACTCCGAGGCCGATGAAAAACTCACACCATCAATATGCTTAGCAGAAATTTATGCCAAAATTCTGAGAACGGAAGATGCAGAGAAAGCTGAGCTTCGGAGAGAGTTCATCAAGTCAAGAAGCGCACTCATCCCACTCACTGAAGAGTTGGCCGTCGATGCAGCGAAGGCTGATGTAGCCATGAAAAAGAAGGTTCAGGGTTGGGGATTGGCTGACTCAATCGTCCTCTCGACGGCGCGAAATAGGGATGGAAAGGTTGTCACTGGCGACCTTCACTTTCGAGGATTGCCCGAGACATACGTGCCCTAAGGTCCCATTGCGGGACCCCGGTAGGTTTATGCCAAGGCCATCCGGAAATCCTACTGAGAAATAGTTCAGATGGATTTCCGTTCGAGCAGGCATCTGGGTGCATTGGAGTGGGAGCCTTGACCGTGGGCAAAGAGGCAACACTCTACCAGCAACTCCCAGGTGGCAGGGTTAGATGCACGGCCTGCGCCCGATACTGCAACATCGGAGAAGGACAGGTTGGTTTCTGCGGGATACGAGGCAATGTGGGCGGGAAGTTACAGCTCTTCGTCTACGGCAAAATCATAGCCGGCCATATCGACCCCATTGAGAAGAAACCTGTAACCCACTACATGCCAGGAACCAAGATATTTTCCATCGCTACCACCGGATGCTCGTGGATTTGCGCCTACTGCCAAAACAGTGACATCAGTCAGAGGCGGAAGATTGAGGGGTTGGATGTAACGCCTGAATCGGTTGTGGAGATGACGAAGCGGTACCGTTGTGAGGGGTTGGCGTATACTTACAATGAGCCGTCGATTTTCATTGAGTTTGCGCATGATATTGGGGTTCAGGCGCGGAAGGCGGGGCTGATCAACATCTTCGTTTCAAACGGTTATGATACCCCTGACACAGTGGGTTTGATGCGGGACTTCCTTGATTGCATAACCGTCGATTTCAAGGGCAGCGGGGAAACGTCGTTTGTCCGGAAGTACATTGGGATCGCAAACGCAGACCCAATATTCCAGACACTGCTAGAGATTCGTGATAAGACGAAGGTTCACATTGAGATCACGGACCTAATCGTTCCAGAGGTTGGAGACGACCTGGGGGCGGCGAAGAAGCTGTCTTCTTGGGTGTATGATAACCTGGGCCCTGATACGCCGATTCACTTCCTCCGATTCCATCCCGACTACAAGATGATGAACCTACCACCGACGCCGGTCAAAACATTAGAGAAGCATCACGCAGTCGCCAAGGAGGTGGGATTGAACTACGCCTACCTTGGCAACGTGCCAGGCCACCCGCTAGAACACACATACTGCCCAGAGTGCAAGGCCGTGGTTGTGGAACGCCTCGGTTTCGACATCACAGGCTGGCACCTCGATAATCAAAACCGTTGCAATAACTGCGGAAACGAAATTCCAATCGTAGGCCGCTTAAGTAAATCAGTAAACGAAGAACGATTCATCCCCATAATAATGTGAACCACATAACCAAGAGCAAGTTCTCTCGCATCATATTATGATACTCTCAACCTGTCGCAGTCCTTACGAGGTAGACGGACCCGCGCTTACGTGAAAGATGTGGGGCCAAAGGGAACATACGTTCGAATGGCTGTTCCCAGTTGCAGCCTCGTAGCATGTACACAAAATGGGCGTCACATTGCAAAGGTTGTTGAATCGGTTATTGTGAAACTTTCGCGAACATAGTTTCGTAGTCCTTCTCACCGCTCACAAGAACAGGTGAGAAGATGCTTTCTTATCGGACAGAGAGAATCGCCCGAACTGCGAATAAGTAACCATCTTTATCTTATTATCCCACGAACCCGAAGCCGTGTTCTTGAGATGCCGCCTCCGAAGTTTCTCGATTTTCCCGAAGCCGAATATCGGCGGAGATATGAACGAATCAGAGAGATTATGACTGAGAGACAGATCGATGCCATCCTGCTTACGGCGAAAGAGAACCTCATTTACTTCACAGGCTATCGGACTGTGCTTTATGACGGTAGCAAGTTCAACTCGTTCATCTGCATCCTTTCACGCGACCAGCCTCCTGTAATGCTATCGCCCGCTATGGAGAGATTCGCCATGGAGCAGACAAGTTGGATTTCAGATGTGCGTCACTGGGGAATGTATTTCAACCCTCACGCGCCAGATGCCATCTCTCTAATCACAAAAACTCTCAAGGAACTGAAGCTGGACAAAGGGGCCCTAGGCATGGAGCTAGGAGTGGCTCAAAGGATAGGCATGTCTGTCAACGACTTCGAACGGCTGAAGCAGAACATTCCTAGATCAAGAATCATAGATGCCTCTGAAAGTTTATGGAAAGTGAGGAGCGTAAAGTCACCCGAAGAGATCGATAGAATTCGGCGGGCTACCGAGATAACGGAGAAAGGGATCGTGGCCGGTTGGAAAACTCTGAGGGAGGGCGTTTCCGAGAGAGAAGTAGCGAGAGCCATCCAGAGAACAATGATCGAAGAGGATGCCGACAAACTAGCGTTCATCGTCACTAGGTCAGGGTTCGCGCGAATGAACATGGTAAACCCTCCCTTCTCAGACTACAAATTGCAGAGGGGCGACATAATGATCCTAGACCTCGGAGCCATCTATAGAGACTACTGGTCCGATATGACTCGAAGCGCGTCTATTGGCCCCGTCAGCGAGGACGCGAGGAAAGTGTACAATGTCTTGTTAGAGGCACAGAAGTCGGCGTTCGCAGAAATAAAGGGCGGTGCCCGGGTCAAGGATGTTGTTGAGGCGGCTAATGGAATAATACGAAAAGCTGGATACGAGAAGTGGATGTTGAGCGGCATCGGCCATGGTTTAGGCCTTGAGGTGCACGAGATGCCGCGCTTGACGGCTGTTGACGAGACTCTTCTGGAGCCGGGTATGGTAATAACAATAGAGCCGTCGCTATACCCACTTGTCTATACGGGAACGATAGGGAACTTCCTTGTAGAGGATATTGCTGTCGTAACAAAGAACGGGTGCGACATGTTGACTAGAATGGACAGAGAAATTTACGAGGCGACCTAAACGGATTTATTCAAATGCATTCTCGGAAGCGTTTTTCACATCGGTTGTCGGCCTAGAGACGGACCAGACGGAGAAATAGGTTGAGAATATACGAATACGTCCTTCGACGTCTAGCCTTAATGATATTCGTCTTGTTCGGAGTGAGCGCCATAGTCTTCTACATGGCCCGAGGTTTCCCTTCAGCTTTCGCTCCATGGGCCCAGTATGTATCTGAGAAATTGAAACCAGGTCAGCTTGAAGCGATAATAAAGGCGCATGGGTTCGACCAACCACTCTACATTCAGTACTGGTATTGGCTCCAGGATGTGTTTCATGGAGACTGGGGATATTCGAACTGGGCGAACGGACTCCCGACGTACTATGTCTTTGTCTCGCGCTTTCCGTTCACGGTCGAATTGACCATAGCGGCTACAATCTTTACCGTGGCCCTCGGGATACCGCTTGGAATACTCTCCGCGGTGAAGAACAACACAGCGATTGACCACGTAGCACGAATAATCGCTCTCACTGGTTATTCAGTTCCCTCCTACTGGTTCGCTTACATTTTGCAACTGGTATTCTTCTACTACTTCTACACATGGGGGTTACCGAACCTTCCGAGTGGCGGCATCATTAGTCAAGGTCTTGCAGGAACAGTGCCTACGATAACAGGACTCCCAATCTTAGATGGTTTACTTGCGGGTAACCTCACGTATACTGTGGATGCGCTCGCACATGTGATATTGCCAGCTTTCAACCTCAGCTTCATCAGCCTCGGTTATCTCGCTCGAATAGTTAGGGCAAGTATGCTTGACGTTCTCAGACAAGACTACATTACTATGGCTAGGTCCAAAGGCCTACCCGAACGCATAGTCATCTACAGGCATGCGCTCAGGAATGCGCTTATCCCCGCCATGACTTTGACGGGAATCTTCGTTGCAGGGCTATTGGGCGGCGCGATAATTACAGAAACGGTCTTCTCATGGCCGGGCGTTGGGAACGTTTCCCTACGTGCAGTGTTTCTTGGTGATAGCAACTTTCTGCTTCTATACTGTCTAGTAACTGCTTTGATAATCGTCGTTACAAATCTTGTCGTTGACGTCTTGTACCTCTTCATCGACCCTAGAATAAAGTACTAGGTAGACAGCATGAACGAGAAAGCTGACCGGGCTCACGGCACGGAGAGCGAAACGCAGGCACGGATCGCTGAGCTAAAGTACTCTCTCCATCTGATGCGGCAGAATCCACTAGTCCTCGCTGGGTTAATACTCGTCGTCTTCTTCACCGCCGTGGCTGCAGTCGCGACGTTATTGGTCAGTAACGATGAAGCCTTCATGTTCGACTTCGGACAGAGCTATTGTTGGAGTAACGCTGTCTTCTCTTGGACACAACTAGAAGCGACGTGTCCTCCGGGGACGAATTTCATACTGGGGACTGACGGTTTCGGAAGAGACCTCCTCAGAATGATCATACTCTCAATCCCCCTGGATCTCAAGATCGCATTCCTGATAGTCGCAGCGGCGTCTGCGTTCGGAGTGGCCTTAGGTGCAATTGCCGCATGGATCGGCGGAAAATTCGATGAGGCAATTCTGAGGATAACTGATGTTTTCTTCGCATTTCCAGGACTTGTTCTTGCCTTAGTGTTCGCCGCTTTGTTCGGTCGAACAGTTCAAACTTTGACTCTGGCCGTTCTTCTCGTATGGTGGCCAACATATGTTCGATTGACGCGGGGGCAAGTGCTCGTTGAGAAAGAAAAAACCTATGCTGAAGCACTCAAATCCATTGGAGTAAGTCCAGCAAGAATAGTTCTCTTTCACATTATACCAAACGCGATATATCCCATAATTGTTCAGATGACCTTGGACATCGGCGGCGTGATCCTCACTTTTTCTGCACTAATCTTCTTGGGCTTTTCCCCCAGCCCGGCGTTGCCAGAATTAGGAAATCTTGCCGCTGACGGGATCAATCACGTGTTTACAGCACCCTGGTTAATAGTCTTCCCGGGACTCACGATCCTGCTCATTGCACTCGCGTTTAACCTAATGGGAGATGGATTGAGGGACATTCTTGATCCGCGGTTGAGAAGGTAAAGGAATGGCACTCGAAGATCGCGGGCCCATACTTGAAATCAAAGACCTTACGGTGAACTTCAAGACATACCGCGGAGAGGTTAAAGCTCTTGACAGAGTAGGCTTAGCTCTCTATAGGCACGAAGTTCTCGCTCTGGTCGGCGAGTCGGGATGCGGCAAATCAGTTACCGCTCTCGCAATACTCGGACTCCTCCCCCGGAACGCTGTCATCCTGTTCGGTCAAGTATTCTTCAAAGGAACAGATCTCCTCAAGGAATCCATTGAACAGAAAAGAGAGGTACGCGCTGAAGGAATCGCTGCCATATTCCAAGATCCCGTGACGTTCCTGAACCCTGTGTTAACTATTGGTGTTCAGCTAAAGGAATCATTCCTAGTGCAGAAGCACCTAGGGTACGCCAACTTGCAAACTGGGGAAGAAAACAAGTCACCCGGGGGTGAAATCAGAGAGTTTCTCATGAGAAGGGACAGCCCCGGAACAGAGGCGCAACGTGAAGGAATATCTGGAAGAGAGAAGGAGAAGATTGCCAAAGAGCTTTCCTCAAAGATTCTTGACTTAGTTCGCCTCCCAGACCCGGAACGCATCCTGACACAGTACCCTCATGAGCTTTCAGGCGGGATGCGGCAAAGATGCATGATAGCCATGGCCTTGGCGCGGCGCCCGTCGATATTCATTGCAGACGAGATCACAACTGCCCTTGACGTTACAGTCCAGGCACAAATCCTTGCTTTGCTCAAAGAACTTCGCGACTCGATTGACGCGTCAACCCTGCTCATTACTCACGACCTGTCGGTAGCCGCTGAGACCGCTGATAGGGTCGCTGTTATGTATGCCGGGAATGTTGCAGAAGTGGCAACTACGAAGCAACTCTTCAGAAACCCGCTACACCCCTACACACAACTCTTGATGAAGTGCATTCCCGATATCAGAAAACTGGTCGTTCGACTGGAATCAATTCAAGGTAACGTTCCCGACTTAATCGATCCTCCCACTGGGTGCAGGTTCCATCCACGTTGCCCCTTTGCTATGGAGATCTGCCGGAAAGAAAAACCTGCCCTCAAAAGCATGGGTGACGGGCACCTCGTTCACTGCCACCTTTATTGAGGAAGAAACTTGGCAGAAGAAATTCTAGTCGTCGACGACCTCAGGAAGTGGTTTCCAATCAGGGCAGGCCTTCTTCAAAAGACCGTAGGACACGTAAAAGCCGTCGATGGTGTCAGCCTCCAGATGCGTAGGGGCGAAACATACGGTCTAGTGGGTGAATCCGGCTCAGGAAAAACAACTCTCGGCAAAAGCATCCTACGTCTTATCGAGCCGACAGGAGGAACGGTTCTCTTTGATGGCTTCGACGTGACGAAGGCTAAGAAAAAAGAACTCAAGAAACTTCGAAGCCGCATGCAAATGATCTTTCAAGACCCATACGCGTCACTCGACCCCCGGCAAACAGTAGGTTCTACACTGAGCGAGGCCATGCGAACGCACGGATTGGTTCGATCCAGGAGCGATGCAATCACGCGTGCCAAGGAGCTTCTACGCCGAGTTGGAATGAACGAAGAACACATGTTCCGTTTTCCCCACGAGTTTAGTGGCGGCCAAAGACAGAGAATAGCTGTTGCACGAGCACTGGCCGTTGATCCAGATTTTATAGTGCTCGACGAACCCACCTCATTCTTGGACGTCTCGGTACAGGCTCAGGTTCTTGATTTGCTTAAGGACCTGCAAGATGAACTGAACCTCAGCTACGTGTTCATCTCACACAATCTAAGCGTCGTCCAGTACATGAGCAACCGAGTTGGGGTAATGTATCTCGGTGGCCTCGTAGAGGATGGGGAACGCGACCTCATCTACAAGTCGCCCGAACATCCCTACAGTTACTATTTGATGGCAGCTATTCCCATACCCGACCCAGAATTCAAGAGAGTTCCGAAACTCCTGAGCGGTGACGTACCAAGCCCAGTCAATATTCCCCCGGGCTGTCGGTTCAATCCGCGTTGCCCCTATGCAACGGGTAAATGCCGTGCCGGAGAGGTGCCATTTTACGTTGGATCAGGCAGTTATCGAAGGGTGGCTTGCCATTATGAGATTGATTTCGAAAAGGGAACGCAAACGGTGAGAACGACATCTCTGGGTCAGACGGATGCCGGCATCCAATGATAAAGGAGTTGCAGTGGCTTATGTCACGTGAGGAAGACGATACAAAAGAGAGCGTTCATTTAGACTGGCGTGACTACGTCGCGATCATAATCGCGTCTTTTGAGACGACACTTCTACCCATTCTTGTTGTAATCGCTGTGCTGATTCTCCTTGCACTTCTTCTGAGACTATAGGAAGGGCGCTAGAATCGGTTCTTTCTGTGCCACAAATGTTGACAACGAGCTGGCCGAGGCTCCCGGAGACTAAACCAGTTCCAGTTCCTTCTCGGTCTTGGTCAAGTTTTCCGCGCCCTTCGGCGTGATCAAGACTGTGTCTTCGAATCTTACTCCGCCGTAGCCTGGGAGGTAAACTCCCGGCTCCACGGTCACCACATTTCGGTTCTCGAATCCTTTGTGGTTACCGAATGTTAGGTACGGACGTTCACCGATCGTGAGACCTACCCCGTGTCCAAGCGTGTGAGTCATGCCTGAGGGCAAATTCGTCGCTTTGCCTCCGTAGAGGTCACGCACAGTCCGGTAACCATGGCGCTCAATGATATCACACGCCTTGTTCATTGCTTGTTCCCCGGTTATCCCTTCGCGAAGATAATCTGAAGTCTCCGTCTGAGCTTCATGGACCGCCTCATAGATGCGCCTAGCTTTGGCGTCGGCGCGGCCTATGACGAAGGACCTTGTCATGTCACACCAATAGGAAGTTCCGGCTTGCGGGAAAATGTCGAAGATTATTAGCTTACCTTCCTTCAGTTTCTGTGTTGGAATGCCCATATTATGAACCGGAATTGCCGAGGCGCCTTGAGCAAAGATAGTGCCCTCCGGCTCGCTGAGATGTTCCGCGAGAAGCCTCTGGGAGATTAACGACTTAACTGCTCCTATCGTCGCAGGTTTGCCGCCAAGGTTGAGACCGCCGCGTTTCCGCTTCATGTTTCTCATGACATCGAGTATGAACTCGACGACTCTACATGTGCTTCTGGCGACGCGACGCAATTCCTGAATCTCTTCGTCGCTCTTTGTCTCGCGTAGGGACTCGATTAGGCTTTGTGAAATGTCGCCCGTAACCTTGAAGCCCATACTCCTCAATTGATCCGCTATGCCAATTCCTGCGGTCAGATCGTTACGCCCGGCAAGAACGACGCTGCCCTTGATTTCGTTGTCCGAGAGAATCTTAGCCAGCAACTGCGGGATGGCCTGAGCAGGACCATACTTCATGGTAAGTTCTTCCATGCCAAAATCGGTATAGGTATAGTAATTCCTCAATCTGCCATAATTCCTAGCAAGCTCGAGGTCGAAATCCTTCACAATCAAAAAGGGTTCTTTGGAAAGGCGTTTGAAAAAGTAGCCTCCTCTGGGCACAGCGCCTCCTACTACGTATGTCAGATCTGGATTTCCTAGTGTACTGTCCCCATAAACCAACACAGCTTCTATGTCCCGCTTCCCCATCTCTTCGTCCAATTTCTCAAACATCAATGATCACCTAGAATCATTCTTCACTGAGAGAGTCGCGCGTTCCTGTACACACTTTGTGTTAATGAAATAGATTTCGCAGTTAGTTGTCGGAACTGAACGGCGGCCCTAATTCAAATTAAAGAGCACCAAGGGAAGATGTGCGATTGGAGATTCATATCTGATTCCTACTTTTGGTTATCTTAGAACACTCTTATTGAAGCTAAGAGTGAGTTGCCTGAAAAGTGAAGTTCACATTGAAGGCAATCAAAGCCGGGCTTCTCATAGATGGAAGCGGAGGTTCACCAATCAAGAACGCCGTAGTGCTAATTGATGGACAGAAGATCACTGAAGTGGGTCCCTCGTCTAAAGTGAATATTCCCGCACAAGCGGAGTTGTTAGATGGTTCGGACAAAGTTGTCATGCCTGGGATGTTTGACTGCCACTGCCATACGACGGTGAGCACTCTAGATCTCATGAAGAGGATATTCACCTCCAAGACGATGGATATTCTGAAAGCTGCGGACATACTGAAACGCACACTTCATGCCGGAATCACTACAGTGCGAGACGCCGGCGGTCATGATGATGTTGGTTTTCGTCAAGCAGTTGAGACGGGCATCGTAGAGGGGCCGAGGCTCGTTCTCTCTGGTGCGATTGCCCAGACGGGCGGACACTTGGATGGATACTTCCCTCGAGGCATCGAGCTGCCATTCTCCGCGGGGTACGTGGTAGGACCGGAGATGGCGGACGGAGTGCCTGGAGTTCAGGCTGCGGCGCGTCGAATTCTGCGTAAAGGATTCGATTTTATCAAGGTATGCACGAGTGGAGGAATTGCTTCACCCACTGACTTACCACAGTATACAGAATGGACTATCGAGGAGCTGAAGGCAATTGTGTACGAAGCATCTGCCCGTGAAAAGGCGGTTATGGCTCACGCTGAAGGCACCCAAGGGATAAAGAACGCTATTCTTGCCGGTGTGTGGTCCGTTGAGCATGGTAGTATGATGGACGCCGAAGCGATCAAGATGCTCGTTGACACCGGAACTTACCTCGTCCCTACTCTTCTAATCATGGATAGACTCGCTAACGAAGGAAGAACCTTTGGTCTTAATGACATCTCTATGGCGAAGGTCGAAGCAATCAGTAGAGTACACTTCGACAATTTCCGCAAGGCTGCCAAAGCAGGTGTCAAAATCGCAACGGGCACCGACATCATCCACGATTCATTACACGGCACGAATGCCCGAGAGCTAGAACTCATGGTCCGTTATGGCTTTACGCCTATGCAGGCAATCGTTGCTGCGACGAAAAACTCTGCCGAGGTCTGCCGCTTGAGCGATAAGGTCGGCATGCTAGAGCCTGGAAAACTCGCAGACATTCTGGTAGTAGATGGGAATCCCCTTGAGGACATTGCGGTCTTACAGGATAAGGCCCGACTGAAACTTGTTATGAAAGCTGGAGAGGCTTACGTCAATAAATTGTGAGATTCATCGGCCGGATATCTTGCTTACCGTACTTCCATTGTCTCTTTCCCAACTCAACTTCTAAGCCATAGTGGTTACGTGGAAGACTATTGTCTAAACGGGGATTAATGCTCGACCAGGTCCTAGCGGAGGTTTCGCTAGAAGCCTCAGGAGCAAATGCAAAGCAAAGCGTCGAACAAATATGCAAATACCATAGGATACAGTCCAGCCCAGGTATTCACGATGCGGCAAAATGCTGCTTGGATATCTTTCGCATGCATGATCTCGATGGAAGAATCCTGAGCTACCCGGCAGACGGAAAGACTCCCTACGGAACGGTACCTGCGCAGAAGGAATGGTCGATATTCGATGCTGAGCTCAGAATCATCGAACCCAAGGCGTTCTCAAAGACACTTTGCAGTTTCAATGAAAATAAGCTGTCGATAATACAAAGAAGCTGCTCAACACCTCAAGATGGAATCGCGTGTGAGCTCGTCGCTCTTGAGAGCGGAGAGGAGGCCCGTGAATACAGGGGTCTGGATCTTCGGGGAAAAATCGTTCTGGCCTCTGGAGACATTGAGAGAGTTCACTCCCTTGCAGTTCAAGAGCACGGAGCGATAGGAATCGTAACGGACCGAATTACCCCGATCCCACCGATCAGAAAGAGAACTGATCTTTCTGAGACACGTCAATATGCGAGCTTCTGGTGGTATGAGCACCAAAGGCGATGCTTCGGTTTCGTTATCACCCCTAGACAAGGAGACGAATTAAGAAAACTGGTCAGCAGTCAAAGAATGAAGAACCCAGTCAAGCTTTTCGCCAAAGTCAATGCACACTTCCAAAACGGAAGAACGGAGAACGTAACTGCCGTGATCGACGGCAAGACAACTGAGGAGGTACTTCTTGTCGCCCACCTGTGTCACCCACAGCCCTCTGCAAACGATAATGCCTCAGGCTGCGGAACGGCCATTGAAGTTGCACGAACTCTGAGGAAGCTGATCAAAGAAAAGCGCCTGCCAAAACCTAGGCGGAGAATAAGATTCTTGTTAGGCCCAGAAATGACTGGGACCCGTACCTTCTTGGCCAACAAGTCGCCGTCTAGGTTCGTGGCAGCTATCAACTTGGATATGGTGGGCGAGGACCAAGACATTTGCAAGAGCTCAATGCTCATAGAGTCGCCTCCGAAATCAACACCCACATACGGTGTTGACCTACTGGAAAACATCCTTGAACACATGTCCGTGGAAGCAGGAAACCTGTACGGAACATCACGTTTCGCTCTCTTCAGACATGAAGTAGTCTCATTTTCCGGCGGAAGCGACCACGAAATTCTTTCCGACCCCACAATTGGAATCCCATGCCCAATGCTCACACAGTGGCCTGACAAATACTACCACACATCTGATGACACGATCGACAAAGTGGACCCAAAGATGCTAGAGCGGACCGCCGTCCTTACAGCAACATACGCATATTTCATCGCAAACTCAAGCCTGCGGGAAGCAATTTGGTTAGCACATGAATCATTCGCGCGCTTCAAGAGAACACTAGCCCTTTCGCTCCAAGCGAAACTCACCAGGTTCTTGGACAATCTCAGCACCAATGAAGCTCAAGTCGAAGGATTCATCAGTGATTTGGGCAAATACTCGAACTACATGGCTTCGACGCATGCGGAGTCAACCAAAGCGATAATGGGACTTGTCGAGGAAAAGCATAGGAAGGAATTCTCACGCGACTTAACTCATTTGGTGTCGGAGACACATGCTTTCGCGAAGAAAGAAAGACAAGAAACAATTGTCACGCTTCGACACTTGATTCCGAAACCTGGGAACTCGCGGAAACCATCAACCAAGAAACTTAGAATTTCACCATTTGAAAAGCGCGCAGTGAAGACCGTCCCTAAACGGATTTTCCGTGGATCAATCGAATTTTGGTCATTCAGATTTCTGATGACTAGACTTCCGAAAAAATATTGGGAGGATCTTTGGGCTCTCAAGAAGAGGTTGAGAGCACATCAAACTGAAGTTCTGCCTGCCCTCGCTGTCTACTGGGTCGATGGGAGAAGAACCTTAAAGGAGATATCAGACTTGGTTTACTTTGAGACCGGCAAGCACGCCTTGGAAGAACTCGTGAGCATTTTCAGGCTCTTGGAGAAAGCGAAGCTTATGGAACTCGTCTAGTGCCGTTATCTTTTTTCTATCTCCCTTATTCATCAACCATTCAACCAATCGTTATACGCACTTCGAGATCAAGACGCATACTAGTCTTGACTGAAAAAAGGGGGAAAGGAGAAATGTTTTCGAGTTTACGAGGTCTTGTAGGAGTAGCACGCGATGTAGTATGTGTCGAGCGCCGGGTTGTAGTAGTAGCCTTGCAGGAAGGATGATCTGACAGCAAATCGCAGAGGATAGAAGAGCAGAAGGTACATTACCTGTTCGTTAGCGAAGGTTTCCATCTGATTGTTGATTTTGACAAGTGCTTGCGTGTCGCCGCGATGGTCGGCATCAACAGCATCTTTGTAGAGTTGGTTTAGGGTCGTGTAGTTGTTTTGAGCATTGGTTGTGTACCAACCGGTCGCCGGAAACGCTGGAGCTAGCCAATCTATCACATGGTTGTAGTCTGCAATCCACCCACCCCAGTACAGATAGATTTGATGCTTCCCAGCCAGGGTGTATTCTGTGCCGTGAGGGACGGGAACGACCGTGAGTGTCAGGCCGAGCTTATCTCTTATGGAGATGCGGTTTATGTTCCCTGCAATTGTGGACAATATCCGTTGGTCAAGCACGTCAGCGGCGGAGATGTACATTTCGATGGTTTGCGGGTTATTGGCGCCGAAGGAATTGTCGATTGTTCCAGCGGGATATGGGTGACCGTTAAAGTCTACGAAGTTCGTCAGAGGAGTCTTCTGAGCGTCGAGAAGCAGCTGCTCTACTTTAGCTAGATCGTAGCTGTAGATTGGTTGGATCGATGGATCCCACGAACCTGCTGGGAAGTTTCCGGGAGAGATTGCCTCGTTAGCGACTTGTCCGAGTTTGTTGTTAATGTTAATGTTGGCGTCTGTGAGGTTGACTGCATCTGATAAAGCAAGTCGGAACCTGATGTCCGCGAATGGCTGAAACTTCCGAATGTGGCCTGCCGGGTCGGTTACGTTCGTTTCGAAATTGAACCAAGTAGTCGCAGTTGGCAGGAAAGGCCCATAGACCGTGACGCCTGGGACCGCTGAGACAAGAACTCCGTTGTTCAACCATTGGTCTCTGTCGGCTATCGAGTAAATGTCTGCCGAGGTCACTTGTATACCAGTCGCCTTGCCGGCCTTTAGATCAAGGATCCGCGTCGATAGGTCAGGAACGTAGAGGTAGTCAACAGTCTGTAACGACATTGATATTGCTGGGCCTTTCCAGTTCTTTGGTCCACCCCAGTAGGTCGGGTTCGCTTTCAGAACTAACTCGTAGGTTGTTGGATTCACGCTATCGATATAGTAAGGTCCCGTGCCCGCCTTTGCCCCTTTGTCCGGCAGATTGAGGTAGTTCATCGCTACCTCTCCATGCCCTGCTATGTGATTGAAGTAAGCCGTGTAGTCGATGTCGTCGGGACCGCAGGCAGTCGTCTTACATCCAGAGGCGAAGTCGTGTGAAACAACGAACGAAGGCGACACTATGTCTGCAGCCGATTCAAACGAAATCAACAATTCGAATTGGGTCGTTGGATTCTTGATGTTCACATTGAAAGTATAAGGGTCGATGACTTGAATGAAGTTCTGGTTAAGAACCGTCTGCACCCAAGTGGGGTCGTAGGACGGACTGCCACCTGTACCACTGAATAGTGAACTGTCAAGCAGCTGCTCAATAATCCACGCTGCTTGGGTTCCGTGACTTCCTGTGCCTGAAGTACCGTCGATTATCAGAAGCCTATTGAAGGTGAACCAAACAGCCTTGGCGTTGAAGGGCGTGCCGTCTTGGAATGTTATGCCTTGTCTTAGCTTGAACTGGTACTGGGTAGGCCCAAGCTTCTGATAACTGTCAGCCAGCCATGGGATTATTTCTGTAGTGCTGTTCGCATTGTACCAGAGCAATTTCTCATAGACGTTGCTCAGGATGTCTGCGTCAGTGATGTAGTAGGAAACGGCTGGGTCAAGCCACTGAAAAGAGTTTCCTGATTCGAAAACATATGTGTTGGATTTCACAAAGTCCGGAACTTGAACACTCGGACCAGTTGGACCAGTCGGAACAGGTGCACGTGTGTTATAATAGTAGACGGCCCCGATCAGCCCTGCAAAGAGAACGATAACTATCAGAGCTAGTGCAGATGTGGTTTTTGAAATAGCTTTCGTGTTCATTTAGAAATTCTCCAAGCGTTGTGACAAGGAACCAGCTATTGTAGTTTTGCACTGTACACTACATACGACAACTACTCGCTAACCGACTAATGTTGGATTGGCCAACCGGCTCCACGAATAATGCCGTCCGCTAGCCGTAATGAAAGATGCTACTGAGGACGTAATCTTCGCTAAGCTGTCTTACAACTGAAACAGTTTCCTATCAAAATTGGTCAAGAACTCAGTTTTTCGAGACCCTACCAGGACCATGTCCTCTACACGTAGGTAGTATTCACCGGCGCGCCAGATCTTGGGTTCCAAGGCTAAGACCATGTTCGCACGGAGGGATTCGCTGTATGAAGGGTTAAGCCAAGGAAGCTCATGACATTCGACACCAATATTGTGACCGACTTCCTGCGTCGTGAGACGTGCACGCAAAGTGTCCCCGTACCCAAGCCTATCCAGAGTTTTCTCATAGGTTGGATACACATCACATACTCTCATGCTCCCATCATGCATTTTCTCCACTGTCTCAATTAGTCCTTGGTGCAACGCTCCGTATCCTTTCTCCACGTCCTCATTTGCGGAGCCAAAGTAGAAACTCCTCCCATAATCAGAGCAGTATCCATCCATCACGAAGCCGAAATCAAAGGCGACCGAGGTATTCGGTTCCAATCCCTTCTCCTTTGGGTATGTGCAAGCATTCGTATAGTAGCCAGGCGGCAATTTCTCAGAACCAGACTTCACGAAACCTGCTAAGAACGGAAAGGAAACGTGAGTAGCCCCTAACTGTCGACCTAGGAATTCTGTTTCTAGCTGGAGTTCTCCCTGAGTGACTCCGCGCTTAACCTTGGGAAGGAGGTTCTCCATTACCTTATCAGTGAGATTAGCAACCTTTCGGAGTCGATCAATCTCTCCGGGATCCTTGATCATTCTAAGATTGTCCATCAAAGATTCTGCTCTGTGAAAGCTGGCGCCTTTTGCGTACTTCGAGATCTCTGCTACCGTAGACCCCCAAACATGGTCACCCAATCCCACTCGATTTGCCTTGACATCCAAGTCGGAGAGTACGGTGGAAACCAACTTGCCATAATCCCCCTCCCTCTTCAACACTCTGACGTCTTTGATGGTAGTTTTCTGAGATTGCTCTGAAAATACTTCATCCAAGGTTAAGATCGGTGAGCCTTCTCTCGCTACGAATACATTGTTGGCTGGACTTTCGAAATCAATTCCGCTACGCCAATCAATCAAGAGTCCCGTCAGATATTGGAAGTTTTGACACGAGCCGTAGACAACGATGTCAAGGCCTTCTTCTGCCATCTTTTTCTGAAGGCCAGTTACTCTCCTGTTGAAGTCTAAGCTCATAGCTTACCTACGCGCCCCTCATTCTGAGGAGCTAAGAACTTTCCGAATATATTATGCCGGGCTGATTTTCTATCACGATTATGACCGAGAGGCGTTGCCAATCCGAGTTTTGCCACCGCTTGAACACACAAACTGGGACACCGTTCGACTTGAACTTGAATACTGCTCCACCCAACCGCGCCTACAGTTTGATTTCAATTCCGACACTTTCGCGTAGAGCGGATTTGTATATTGTATTAGCAGCGGCCACATCTTCCACGGCGATGCCGACAGACTTGAACAACGTTATCTGTTGAGCATTTGTTCGTCCAGTTTTCTTACCAGAAATTACCTCTCCGATTTCCCCGCCAATTTCATCTACCTTGTAACTGCCTCTCGACATAGCTTCAATCAGGTCGCCGGACTCTTTAGTCGCTTGTTCAATCGAATCCACGAAGACCTTAGACCTTCGAAACAATGCTACGTCAAGTTCTCGTCGAGAGGGCATGTTGGACCCGATTGCATTAATGTGCGTCCCCGGGTTTACCGCAGAGGCATCGAAGAGAGCCTGATTTGAGGTTGTAGCAGTTATTAGAACATCAACATTCTGCACAACCTCATCGGGGGATGAGGCAACCTCAAGGGCCACCTTGAATTGGTCGAGAGCTATTCTACGCGCCTTCTCCGCCTGCTCGCTCTTCACATCGTATACGTACCCGCTCTGAATTCTGAGAACATGGCTGATTGCCTCAAGCTGCCCGAGTCCCTGCACGCCGGCCCCCAGCAATCCTAAGTTCCTTGAGTCTTTACGAGCCAGGTACTTCGTGGCCACCGCAGATGCTGCACCAGTTCTAAGTTGAGTAAGCCGGTTAGCACTCATCACGCATAACAGAGATCCATCTTGGTCGAATAGCATTACGACAAAATAGGTTCCTTCAGGCGTTCTCTTACCTGCGCTTCCTGTGAGTACCTTCAAGCCAGCCGTATTCAATTCTGGTAACGCAGCGAGCATGACGCGAAGCGTACCGGGTGTTCCGGGACGGTCCATCTGGTATCTCGGCGGCATTAATGTCGTCTTTTCACTGTATTGTTTGAGCGCGATCTCAACATCAGCAATTATCGAGTCTAAACTGGCGAGTTTTGATACGGCCTTCTCGTCTAGTATTAGGACCAAACTGGATCCCTAAACCGGACGCTTAGCCAAGGGCTCCGTCCTTTAACGCTTTGGGCTCTCGAAATCAACGGAAGCAATTATTAGCTGATGCCGTTAAGGCGAAAAACCTGAAGGGTACCATGCATGGTCGCGAAACTGCACGGTATGTGCGCCATCTTGGCGACGCCATTCGATTCTCAAAAGAAGATTGATGAGAAAAGCCTCAGGTCGTTAATTGATTTTGAACTAAAGGCAGGCGTCCATGGCGTTACCATCCTGGGCCTTCTGGGGGAAGTGTTACGATTGTCTGATGTTGAGAGAAGTGAAATCACAAGGATAGTAGTAAATGAAGTTCGCGGGCGTGTCCCCGTGGTGTCCGGAACAGGCGCGTCGGGTACGGATCTCGCAATAATGTACAGCAAAGAAGCGGAAGAACTTGGCGTCGACGCCGTTATGATTGCCCCACCCAGGTTAGCCAAACAGAATGACGATGCACTCGTCAATTACTACAGTGAGATTGCAAAAGAAATCAACATCCCAATAGTTGTGCAAGACGAACCGGTGACATACGCGGTTCACATGTCACCCAAGCTGATCGCTCGTTTCTCCGAGATTGAGGGAGTGCACTACATCAAATTGGAAGACCCGCCAACGCCAATCAAAATATCTCAAATTCGAAGCTTAACCGATGACCGTTTAGGGATTTTCGGAGGCCTTGGTGGACTATACGCGTTTGAAGAGCTTTCCAGAGGGGCCGTTGGTGTTATGACTGGTTTCGCCTACCCCGAAGTACTCGCGAGCGTCTGCGAAGCCTTTTCAAGAGGGAAACGCGAGGTTGCACGCGACTTATTCTACCGCGCTCTCCCGCTGATCAGGTACGAAGCTCAACCAATGGTTAGCCTTGCAATCAGAAAGGAGATCTTCAGAAGACGCGGCTCAATCAAAGACTCAATAATGCGTGAACCAGCAACCAAATTGGACCAAGAAAGTTTCAAAGAAATTGACGAACTATTGGCTGCAATTAACATAGACGAGCTACTGGCAACATCCAAGAAAGTAGCAACCGGTAAAACCACCGCTTAAGGGCTGAAGCCTCTCAGTTGATGTGTGGCTCTGAACAAGCCTCGTGCATACCCACCGAACAGAGGCTGCGCAAGACGACGCGTTTTCGGTTTAACGAAAGGCAATTTACATTCACAGCACAAGCATTAGCCTATGCAAATCACGAAAGTTCAAGCATATCCTGTCCGCGTGCCGATGCGACAGTTCAGTGATGCGTATTCCGATTATCCGATGGGACAATTTGTGCTCGTCGAAATCGACACGGACGATGGTACAGTTGGCTTCGGTGAGGCTCCCTGCACAGTCACTGTGGGGTTCTACGGAGAAACATTGGAGACGGTAACTGCTGCGATTCGGAATCACCTTGGACCAAAGTTGTTGGGGGAGGATCCGCTCAACATACGCAAGGCTACTTCACTCATGAATTCCATCCATGGAGCCGCATTCATCGCTAAGACGGGCATCGATACAGCGCTCTATGATTTAGCGGGCAAAGCCCTCGAAGTTCCCGCAAGTACCTTGCTAGGTGGCAGACAAAGAACCAGCATAGAGGCTGCGTCTGAGATAGCGATAGTTAATCCCGAAGAAATGGTTCGAGAAGCCCGCCGCCTCATTGAGTTGGGTTTCAAAGTCATCAAAGTCAAGGCCGGCAGAAATGTCGATGATGAGGTCAAGGGGATCAAAGCGATTCGGGACGCGGCAGGCTCAGACATCGAACTGAGAGTCGACCCAAACGCAGGGTGGTCACGCTTCGACACTCTCCGAGCCCTCAAGGTCCTTTCGCGTGAGGAAATCAGTTACATCGAACAACCGCTTCCGGGCTGGGACCTGGAAGGCCTTGCATGGATACGGAAAACAACGGGTGTCCCCGTAATGGTTGACGAGAGCGTCTGGACTCCACAGGACGTGATTAAGATCGCAAGAGCAGAAGCCGCGGACATAATCAACATTAAGATCACTAAGGCTGGCGGCTTGAAGAACTCTCTAGCTATCTACACGACCGCAGAAGCGGTGGGCATCCCATGCATCGTTGGAACCGAACTCGAATCATGCGTCGCAGTCGCGGCGAAACTGCAGCTCGCGTCTTCCTTTGAGAAGCTACCTTTTGCCTGTGAATTTACGGAATTGGCTTTCCAGAGAATGGCCATAAAGGAATCTCTGCAGCTCGAAAAGGGTACCTTGAAGGTTCCGACAGGCCCAGGCCTGGGTATGACTCCAGATAAGCAATTGATAGACCAGAACACTGTTTCTCTATAACTGATAGTAAGTAAAGTTCCGAATCTAGCGGCAGAGGACGTAGTAATCCGACATGAAGGAGATCAACCAGTCTGGTAACGATATTCAGCAGATGACATGACAGGTAACGTGAAACACGCCGATTCACTTCCTCCGATTCTCGAAGTTGGTGGTCACGATTATTCTTCTCAGGACACTGGCTTCCAGACGAGGCCAAGCTGGTCAGCGTAGGCGCGCGCCTCTCTTACTTCCTACCAATAATGCCAATACTCATGTAAGCTATGGAAGCATGTTCCCGTTCCGGAAGGCTGACAGTTGCCCGCGCACATGATAATCTCAGGAGAACCTATAGGTCATCTGAGACTTTGTATGCAAAAGGTATCACAAAGTATACCATTATGATGTTGGTGGGATTTCGGTTTGGCAAAGTCAGTCAGAGTGAAAGAAAGAACGTACCGAAGACTCTCTCAGGCTTCGGGCAGACTCCAGGCGATGCTCGGGAGACCGGTTTCTCTCGACGAGGCGATTTGGTATCTGCTGAATGGTGTGAAGGAGGAGGGCAGGATAAGTGACCTAGCCGGGAGCTGGGACATGTCGGAATCTGAAGCGAGAGAGATCGAAAGGGTGTTGCGGGATGGATGGAAATGTTGGAAGCTTCCTCAGCCTGCTTAGACACGCCTTCCTGCTGGCAAAACGTTAACTATTTATGATTATGCACCTAAGTACATAGTATTATGCACCTAGAACCATTATCGAAGACATCAGTGGAAATACTGGCTTATCTTAGCTCGAGGCTTCGAGAGAGCTTCACGGTGCGGCAGATTGCAGGCGGGATAGGTCGGGACTACAGGATAACATACGTAATGACAATGCGCCTTGCCCAGCAGAAATACCTCATTGCTGAGAAGCGCAGGCCTGTCACACACTGCAGGCTGAACCTTAAGGGCAACTCCGCGCTGCTGGCCTACATCGAAGCTATTCGTGCGGACCGGTTTCTTGCAAAACACCGCGATATCGAAGTAATTGCAAAAGGTCTGTGTGAAAAGATTGCTTCGCCGTTCTTTACCATGATACTTTTCGGCTCCAACGTAAAGGGGACTACGTCCAAGAGGTCTGACTTGGATGTTTTATCTGTAATTCAGAACAAGGAGATGGAAAAGGAAGTTTCGTCCGCAGTCGGCTCAGTCGCACGGACCAGCCCAATCGGCATACATGATGTGATTCTGACGAGCGGGGAGTTTGCCCAGCTGTTGAGGGAGAAGAAGCCGAACGTGGCGTGGGAAGCGGTAGACAACAGGATAGTGCCATATGGAGCGGAGCCGCTTTTCAAGATTCTGGAGGATGTCATGTGATAGAAAAAGAAAGAATCGACGAAGCGAAGCGGAACGTGAAGCAGTATATCGATGAGGGTTTGCTGAAGATCAAGGACAAAGAGGCGCAGAAGTTCGTCAGCTTCTTCAACGACCAGTATTCACCCAGACTAGATTTAGATTCTAGTCCTCGCCAGCCCTTTGCGGACTCAGATGTCTTGTTATTGGCCCTAAGTTTTCTGCTTCCTAGAATGCCTTATCTCTGATTCTGTCCCTGCTTTAGTGCATGCCGATTGAAGATCTTGTCGGGAATACGGAGCTTCTAAAGCGAGTCTTAGAACACTACAGATACCGACTGGACAACTTCACGAGTGATGAAGAGATCAAGCCGCTGATAAGCGGGCCGGTGAGACGATACCTTACCTTTGGCCAGTTGAAGTCACTGGTTTCCGAAGCCCTGATCGAATTAACTAAAGACAGAGACACTGCAAACCTGAAGCTACCGCTGTACAGCGACCTTCTTAGGTCTGCGCTTCGTCAATACCTAAAAGACCTAGAACGAATTAAAGAGAAAACCAGCCAAGAGCTGCCAGACAGCAAACTGAGAGAAATGGAGTTGGACATAGAAGCCGCGAAGGAGTGTCTTCGTTAAACGTTCTCCGCCAAGTTGGAAAGACCCACAGGGACGCTGAACGCGGTAAGAAGATGGCGGTCATGCATGCATGCTTTCGGTGAGCTGCAACGCAAAGCCAAGGCGCGCGCAATCAAGGATGAGCATGTGGACAATTGAGGGCTAGTGTTGGGTGCTGCTCAGCTCCAACCAGAAACTTGCCGATTCTTTGCACTCGTTGAGCCTATCTTAGGCCGAGATCACAGTGAAGACAAGGGGTATAATCGGGGGATGCGCATCGCGAGCAGCGTTCACAGACGCGATTCCAATACGCATAGCAGTTATAGCAGCGGAAATCCAGTTCGCCGTTCCTTCCGAAGGATTCACGCGGCAGGGCCATGTCTTCAAGCGTCGGGGAGGCTGCGCCTTTGCCACTACTCAGAAGAACTCACCTCCTTTCCATGAGGGTGTGTTTCAAATTGCTCCTCGCCTTCGACTGCTCTACTAAGCATGGGCTTTCCTTCGGCACCGATACCCAGTACGATTCAGGTTAACGTACTCTAGGTCTGGAAGGATTCTTACGGAAGAAGTTTGAGGGTCTTCGTATCACGAAGAACCGATCACAATCTTGGCAGATGTAATGTTTCGAGTAAGTCCCACCGGAATAGAAAGTCATTTCCTCACCGCAGCTTGGGCAGTCTGGATTATCTATCTTCATACGCTCGCGTCCACTAACTGCTTCTGCTTCCTTAGAATTGGGTTTTTTGGCGCTTTACTAGGTGGGAGTCCAAGGGTGCGGACGGGTGAGGTGCGAACTAGTGGTTCGGCGAAGATGCGGCTGTTGGTATCGCGCGGGCCGTGAAACTTCAGAGAGCCTAGCTCGCCGTAACGATCCATCCATAGTTTTTTCTTGTGTGGTTCTAGTAGTGCGGACCATCTTGTCCGTATGATTCAGCAACGTCTCGTCGTTGCTTATGCCGCGATGGGGTCGACTCGAGCAGATGGCTTTTGGATGGCTTGGACGAACGCGGAAGTTCAAGTTCCTCTGAAAAGAAGATAGAGAAGGGTTACCCAAATCCCAAGACGGCGCTTGCACCAAGCCGCCCTTTGACGAAGGTTACTCCGAACGACGCATTTTGGTTTTAGTTTCTCTCGTAGGCGTCACTCGTATCCTCTCCCTCTGTGGAAGAGATCGGTTACGTACACTACCTTACCTTCGACTGCGTATATCGCCCGATAATCGCCAATCCTTAGACGAAAGAGGTCGTGCCGTCCTCTAGTTCCTCTCAACCTCACTATGTCCGCGCTCGACCTTGATTCGGATGGGTTTTCTTCTAGTGCACGAAGCCCATGTTTGATCCGCTCTCTCAGCTTAGATTCCATTCTGGATAGCGCTTTAGCAACTTCTCTGTGCAGCCTGACTTCGTATTGCATTCATAGCTCGTCCAGAGAGACAAACGCCTTTTTGTCTTTGAGGCGTTCGTATTGCCTTTCCATGAACTCTTCGTACACGGCCGATGACATCAACCGATTAAGGATCTGAGTGTACGTTTCGCCTTTCTTTCCCAGTAATCGCAAGCGGTCCCTCGTCTCCTTTTCAACAGGAATAGTTGTTGTTGCCATGCTCGTCCGTCAGGGAGGCATTAGGTTATGAGTAACTATTAAAACTATAAGCTACTATAAGCTATCAATAGCTGTTCAGTGGTATTCTGATCCACTACACGAAATCTGAAAGACTAACTTCGGTCGTGTTGAGTGTGATGCCCATCGGCTCGAAGGTTTGGTTCAGTGAAGAGATTAGGTTACGGATATAGTCACCCGCGTTAATCTCTCTTGAGTTAGTTTGCGAGGTAGGTCTGACTGTGAACTGTCTTCCTTGAGATCGGAAGGGGTGAACCTTAACGAAACCAACAGTCTCTCCCCTGGCGAGTTTCTTTCCGTCTTTCAGTAGAAGCCACGCTGCCTGGTACGGTTGCGGCAGCGTCTTCGACCGTGATTTCTCTTGAGGATCCTCGCGCAGCTCGACCCGGTACTCCAAATCAGATAGTATGACTCCCCCCTCCCTCAATGCGCGAATAGCTTCCCTGACAATTTCTGGCACTTGCTGCTTGGCTAGTTCGAACTCGCTTCGAGAGTGGCGTCCTTCGGAGAGTTTTGCGAGGCAGCTGTTGAACGTTTGTTGGAAGAATCTGGGGGAGTTGGATTTTGCGATCGACAACCCCTTGATCTCTGGCTCCCCGCTTGGCAGGATGCCGAAGTATGCTTTCTTGGCTGCGCTCAGAACGCAGACCGAGTAGACTCTATCATATGCAAGTTGCAGTTCGAACCGGTCTTTGATTGATTGAATGAATTTTCCCACATCTTCTTCCGCCGGATTGTCCAGAAATATTGAATCCGTATCACCGTATCTGGGCTTCAAGCTCATGTTCTTGGCCGCGTCCCAGCTGGACTGCAATACGTAACGGCCGTAGGCAGTAATCGCTTCACCCAAGAGTGGGCTTGCCAAACCGCGAATTCGAACGGTCACACCGTAGCATGAAACTAGGAAGAGCTTGAGAATCCTGGAGGCGGCGGCACTCGTGTTCTTCTCTGCGTCAGGGACGTTTGACTTGGCTAGGGGTTTGTAGAGTTGCAGGCGAAGGTCCCGTAATGCTCCTGTGAGCGCGGCGTAGACCCCCCGCCGCCTAGTACATACATTGTAATCCAATCCGGGAACCATGTTTCCCTGGCATTCCGGGTGTGAGCAACGTACCGTTTCGTATGAGAGGTTGAAGACGTCGATGCAACCCGAGTATAGTGACTCGAAGTCCAGTACGAACATGTTGAAGTAGGTGCCGGACTCCGGAGCGATCGTGAGGGCGCCGGTAACGTATTTTCTCGTATCCCCGAGCATAAGCTCCTCAGGGTTCGGAATGAGAATACCGTTTGCTCGATAGTATGTGTAGAGCATAGAACGGATCCAGTCGGATACCGAGTAATTCCTATAGGTTCTAGTTATGGGCAGGTTAGCGATTCGACTCAGCAGGAAGGCAGTGTAATAATCATCCTCAGAGCCATCAGGAAGGCCAAGCTTCCCCGGCTCGATTCTTGGAACAGATTGATTCGCGTAAGCGTACGCTTCCTTCACCAAAGCGTACTTGAGAGGATCCTTCTTGTTGATTCCCCCGAAAAGCCTCTCAAACCCAGAAAGCTGCTCGTCATGCAGAGAGGTCTGCGGTACCCAAGAATTGTCTTCGAAGCGATGAAGCACGCCAAAGCGGAGTCCCTTGTCGTAAACGTAGCTCAGGGCAGGATCAATGTCCACCTCCCACCCACTGATATTCTTCGGGGGTCTACCTCTGTAACTCATCTTGTACAGCGTCAAATCGTTCTGTGTGAATAAATCCCGTTTTGCGATAGGTTCACCGCCCTGTTCTTCCTTGGTTAGGTAGTAGGGTTGGAAGTTGGAGTCGACCCAGCGAAATGGCTCAGCACCCCTTGCTCTAATGAAACTAAGACTCACCTGTCCCGCACTATGAGACACGTTTACGAGCCAACCCACGTCTACGTCAGTTGTCATTTTCTTTTCGCCATCGTCTTCCCCTGGGAATCACGAAGCTTATTCAAGAACTAGCATGGCAGTCCTGAGGAATACTTTCGTTCACCAGTCAGATTTGAGAACACTAGATGAAAGGCAGAAGGAGGCTTCACGGAAAGTGTCGCTTGATTATTGATTGACTAACGCCGCTTTGCTCGACGCTTAATGAGAAAAGCTTCCACCGAGAGAACCCCTAGCAGGGATAACGCGATAGCCCAGGGTAGAAGAACTGCGACACACTGCCTTACCTCTCAGAACCATGACATCAACCAGCAACGGAAGTTCGTGGTCACGATTATTCTTCTCAGGACACTGGCTTCCAGACGAGGCCAAGCTGGTCAGCGTAGGCGCGCGCCTCGCTTATTTCCTGCGTGCTGGGGCAGCGAGCGATCTCTCGGTATTTCTCCGGTTCCCTGAGAACGAGATGTTCTGGCCGGTATTGACTCATTACGTTGACTAATGCGCGTGGGCAGTTTTCTGCTATCCAGTCGAGAATGGGTTTGGTGCAGCATTCTACATGGCCGGGCATAACAAGATGCCTGACTATCATATCGCCATTTTCGTGGGCCATGGCGTGGTTTCGAGAGACCGCATCGAAGTATCTGACTATTCGCGAGTATTTGAGGGCGCAACGGTCGTTGCCCCACTTGAAGTCGGGCAGCCAAATATCCACGACATCCGCCAAGATTTGCATGGCTTCCGAGGTCAGGTACATGTTGCTGTTCCATAGGATTGGCACATTTACAGAAGTGAGGTTGAGGGCTTCTAGGATTATGTGAAGGTTCGGCGTCGGTTCGCCCCCAACGAAATTGATGTTCGCCGCCCCCTCACTCCTCAACGACTTGATTATCAGGGAGAGGTTTCCAGGTGAGACGGGCGCCCCTGCGTCCGGGTCTTGGGAGATATCCCAGTTCTGACACATCACGCATCGAAATGTGCATGACGTGAAGAAGATGGTTCCCGAGCCATGCCGATCCACTAGTGGAGGCTCCTCTCCGAAATGCCGGAAGAACGTTGCAACCCTAGCCGTGCTACCTAGGCGGCAAGCGCCCTTCCTTTTGCCTTCGACGCGGTCGACCTTACACCGCCACTCGCAGAACACACATTTTCGAAGAATATGATTCAGAAGTTCAACTTTGACATCCAAGAAACTGAACCGCGGTTTCAGAGACCTCTCGGATGGAATTTCGCCCTCCCTGAACTTCTTCAACCTGTTGAGAAATTCCAGCCGCAGCCTGCCGTGTTCCCGCCATAATTGCGCCTCTGTCATGAGGCCGGGGTCATGGTCGCAGGCGATATCCTTGCAGATAAGGAACTTTGAGGGCCTCAGATCCCGTAGTACATCATAGTACCAGGACAGCCTTTCCCTTACCGCCTGGTCACGCCAAGTATCCAGATCGGAGATGTAGTGCCCGAGCAACCTTCCCAAGAAACCTTTCTTCGGACCGGGTACTTTAGCGTGCCCCAACTTCGTTTCGAATGGGTCGGTTTGAATTACGTTTACTTGGGCAACGTGCCGGGTCACCCGCTCGAACACACATACTGCCCCGAATGCGGGAAGGTCGTAGTGAAATGACTTGGCTTTGACATCACAGGATGGCACCTTGACAAGCAGAATTGTTGCACAAACTGCAGGAACGAAATCCCCATCGTAGGCCAATTGAGCAAATCAATAAACGAAGAACGCTTCATGCCACTAATAATGTATGCAATAATGCAGGCAAGCCATCTGTCCATCCACCTCCTGTCCGAACAGGCCGTTCTGACCGGGCAATTGTGGTGAGCGGAAAGGATTTGCCGTGGTCTTCATAGACCTGGCTGATATTGCTGTCTTGCTATCTGCGATGCGAATTCTTACCGCATCGGCGAGCCACCTTCAGCGCCGTTCTCCATCCTGCCGCACAAGATCAGTCCTCCTGTGGAGGAGCGGCCCAATAGGAAAATGGTTGTATTCAGGATGTACCGGATTGAATTTTCTGCTTGATTTTCCCGTACATCGCCAAAGCAGTTCTCTCCCCCATCCGAACGACGCATCTAAGAGGTATCGCCCAGACAGAAGTCCACGCTTATTCGGACATGAGTGAAGCCCACGCGCTACCCGCATGCCATAGCACGGCATCTCTTTTGGTGTTGGAGTCTACTGTGGCGGTATGATTCGTCATTCTTGACAGTCAAGACGACAACACTGTGTAGCCTTGCGGTCCGTAGAAACTAATCAAGGCATCTGTCAGCAAAGCGACGGGTTCGTCTGCTCTCATCGGAACTCGAGGGATCTTACAGGGGAGCCATTTCGGGGCGTTCCGGAGATGATTTCCACCTTCACTATCTGGCCTTTTGTTTGTCAGGGAAAGATGACAGAATTCATGCTCACCTCGTTCGAAACGATAGCCGATTCCGTAAGGTTGCCCTTCGAACAGCGTAAGCACATCAATTCGTATGTCCATCTTCTTGGATCTCAGGTCGCAGTTCAAAGAGAGCATCGCAACAGACTGAGGCTCCTCTTCAAACGGAGGCAAATACAATCTACCCTTTTTTTCTCCTGCGGACGTCTCTCCATCGATATACAAGCTGAGTTTGTCAGGCTTGATAGACTCTCTAAGACGATGCTCAAGGTCCATCATAAGGTAGGATTCATTGTTTAGTAGGTATTCATAAAAGTCGTGAAGATGACCGGGTATGCTTTCCTTGTGAATATTGGTCCCACTATTCCAGCACACGGTTGAGTGAGTGTGGAGTTTTTGGACGATTTCGCAGATTTTCTTCATAGTTTCTTCGTCGGTCATTCGAGTCAACTCTGGGCCAGTATTCCGTGTTTTCACAGGAGCCTCATTCGTGGCTGATAATCAATATTGGGTGCGAAATAACGGACATACCTTCGAACGTAGGGCGAATCCACCTTGGCGTCGAACTCTTTACAAAGATCTCTCTCATAGAACATGGAAGCATCTTCGCAGAAACGGTACTTAGAGGGCTCCTTTTGCCAAGGAGCAACAATTTCCTTAATGCTTTCGGATTGAACCAGTTTCCTCCAGAACCATACAGGTCTTGAAATCCAAATTGATTCTTTGAATCGGTATTCCTCAATCATTGAGTGCTTGATCCCTAATTGATCGAATTCGACAAAGCTTGCTGTCTTATTCCAAGTGTCGAGTTCCGAGGTGTTGCCATCCAAAAGGCTCGGGTACCTCATAACAAGATGCGGTGCATCGACCACTATGTCTTGGCCAGGCAGTAGGCGATTCTCCAGCCAACTCGAAATACGCGCAGCCGCCACCCTGCACATCGCATGCTCGCTCAGATTTCTCTCCTTAGCACGGAAAGTCCTGGGCGAATGCATGACAAAATCCTTAAAGGTGGTTTTCAAAGGGTCGTCGCCTCCTAGAAACTCACTAATTGATTTGGGCAAGAACTTAGCAACTTCACGGATGCCCAGCACATTACAAATTGGCTCATTGAAATGTTGATGGACAGCCTTCACTTTCTCCTCAAATTTATCGAGGAAGTGCAACATTGGAGGCCAATACCATGGTCTGAATTTGTCTCTCTCTGATTTGCCTTGCCACAGTCCGATGTTGTGCAATTGCTGAGCGACAATGTTTAGGTCCGCATAGGAGTCCACATGGTCTCTTAACGTCAAGTCGAACTCGGCGCAACCCCGCAAGTTCAATCCGATCACTACCCCACAGTCAGAGAAGCAACGAACGAGATACGCCACATCTTCGCTGTTCCATTCAGCTTTTGGATTTGACTCCACCAGATCGAAATCCACAACGAAAATAGAAGTCTTATCCAATTCAGACTTCCCTTGATCTGGCGTGTCACCCTTCCTAAGAAGGCGTTGTCGGTCGATCAGAATATCCATTTCGCGTACAAAATCGTCTTTGCACAACGGCAATATCGTGAACTGATCAGTCCAAATGTTCAATTCTTCGAGTTTCCGAGCATATCTTCTGACTAAATCATCGTCGTCATCGTGAACCAAAATCTGACGCGTCATCCTTCCTCTCTCCACGAAACTGAAAACGCTGTACGAAAATGCTTCTGGGGTTTCACGAAAGACACGGACACTCCAATGTTCTGAGCGACAAGCCTAACGATCGTAAGCCCCAAGCCGGTTCCACCGTATCCCATTGCGCGTCTTTCAGGAGATAGATCCATCTTTCTAACAAAGGGCTTGAAGAGCGACTCAGCGTCCGTCAATTCGACACCAACACCGGTATCCTGAACTAAGATTTGATGTTCCCTGCCCTTGCTTATTGAACAAACGTCAATCTGTTTTGTGCTCGCTCGCACCATTGCATTGAAAGCATTAAGAAAAACATTTTGAAAGATCGAACTCCATTCTACAAGTGATGCCTTTGGCAGCATGAGGTCCCTTTGCAGTCGGCCGGTGCTGACTGTGGCGCCCCGCGCCAGGAATTCCATTTGTGTCCAGATTTCTTCTACGACTTTTTCTGCCGGGAATCTTTTCCTATTCTGCAGGTTCTCAGCCTCTCCGAAATAAGCAAAGAGAGCGTTGGTCAATTCCGCTCGTTTCATCCATGAGCGCAGATCATCCCTCAACTCATCGAGTGATTTGGCGACCTTCTGATCTCCTAGTTGCGCCCGTATCACACCTACTTTGTCAACAATTTCGTTGAAAGCGGTGAACTGCTGCTTAAGTTCGTGTTGGTAAGCCAAGGAAGTGATGCCCGCCGTGGCAAGAGGACCAATCAAGCCTACACGTGCAGCGATCAACTCAGCTTTGGATTCAATTTCCACTGACGCTTGATGAATGTCCGTCCTCAATTCTTCGTATGTGTTTTTGGGGATGCGTTCGCGGTATTTGTCCAAAGCATCTTCAAGGCGCTGGAATTTCAGCGTCTCTGTTTCCTTAGATGCTGCTTCTGACTCCTGAGCATTGATCGCTTCCTTGACAGCGTAGAAGTCCATGGCATATCTAACCATCCAGATGAGGTTTCCGAAGGCAGTCTCCTCCTGAAGTCGATCGCGCGTTATCGCGATTTTTAGTGTCTTCTCATGAGATGTATCTACGTTGACAACGCCGAGAATTCGCGAAAGAGTAGGAAGGAAACTCATACCTCTCGTTACCTGCAAGTCATCAGGAAGCAGTACGGACTTTGATAATCGATGAGAATGGTCAAACTCAATCTTGAGCCAATCATTTTGCGGAGTGCCATAGTACGGCAAGTGGAACCCCACGTCGTAAACATGTACTCCGCCGTGTTCATTGAGATAATCTCTCGCATCTTGCACCTTTATGCCGTGGGCTTGCTTTTTTCTCAATTTGTAAATCCGGATCTCAAAATCCCCTCCGTCAAGTCGACACGGAAGTGGAATCGTGTAGCTGTGCGTTATGGGGTCCTTCCCTTTGAATTCCAACGAAAGGGTGACATTACCTCGCACGTTCTTGCCTACAAGTCTCGCTTTCCAAATGTCCAGGATGGCATCCATCTGTTCCTCGAACGTCCTGACAAACTCAGGCTGTGGAGAAATGAACTTGATTTCAAAATCGAGAGCTGTTTTTTTCAGGGAGTTTGATTGACGCCTGAATGGTGCACGCAGCCACCATATTTCTCTCGCCAAACCTTCAACTGCTTTTTGATCCCATTTTTGTCTGAGTCTGGTCAGTTCAATTCTGGTTTCGACTGCGAATCCTTTCCGTGAAGTTCTAGTCTTGTACTCAGCAGTTGCGTTTGTCAGATCTCCTGCGCTGACTGCTTTCTTCCAGTCTATGTGGGCCTCAATACGTTTCGCGCTATCCTTTTCGGATGTGGTGCTTATTCTGACTTCGCGAGCCAGGTATTGTACGGCTAGCCTGCCAATACCCTTTGATCCGGTCAACGGTCTCTTGAATTTCCTTAAGCTCTCAGAAAACCTCTGCTGCTCTTTGTGCCTTGATCCAACGCGCATCCAGAAATTTCGGAATTGTACGAAGTTCATGCCATGCCCATTATCTTTGACAACAATGCTACCGGCCTTTGGGTCCAGCTCAATAGTCACTTCTGTTGCGTTTGCGTCATAACTGTTCTTCACCAATTCCGCAAGGGCAATGTAGGGCCTGCCGACTAAGCGTCTACCCAGCTCCTCAAGCAACTGGGAGTCTACGGTGAAAGCAAGGAGCGGCATGACCTTACCTCTCTGACTAAGTGTAGATACCTGGCGTAATTAGGCATCTGGTGTCTGCTACGCCAATAAACCCAAACACAGGACATACGAGAGCTTCATGGGCGCGGCATTGCCTATCATCGAAGCCAACACCGACCTTTTCTTGGCTTGTGAAAAATCGAAAAAATCAGGGAAGAACTGTAGCCGAGCCGCTTCATGAGGTGTAATAGTTCTCATTTGGGTTGGGTGTATGAATCGCCCTTGCCCTGGAGAACCAAATCCGCTCGTGATCGTCTGGGCAGGTTCATATGGTCTTAGTCGGCCGTACATGGATTTGTAAGAATGCCCTCCGTTTCTGTGACACGGAGGGCGAAACCGATTTGGAAGTTCGTAAGAATTGTTCTGACGCAGAAACCTAATCCGGCTTAGGTTTCGAGCAGTGTGGCGTGATGGTTTCGTGAATATGCTGATTGGGTGTTCACGTTCAAGGTCGCCAATCGCCCATCTCACGGAATAGGCGTAGGGAATTCTCGAGCGCTCTATAATATCTGCAATCTTGACTTTCTTCGACATTGACGCTATTACCACGTGCCGCTTTCGCCTTTGTGGTACTCCGATAGCTGAGAGCTCGACGGTTTCACTATCTACGTAATATCCCAGACGCCTCAGGGCTGAGAGAGACTTTTGGACGGCTCTCTCTTTTCCATGTACTGCAGTCGGAACATCCTCAATCAAAACATGTTCCGGTCTCGTGAGTTCGACGAACCTCGCCACTCGCTCGTAAAGGACATTTCGTGGGTCATCTCTCCTCGTATGGTTGTTTAGATCAGAGTTGCCCTGACATGGGGGCCCGGCCAGCAGGACTGTCACCTTCCCGACTCCTTTCAGAAGCTGTCTCTCGTTCCGTGTTGGCTTCGATCCAACTCTGCCATTAAGAACTTGAGTAATGTCGTCTTGGTACGCATGCTTGCAGTGGAAGTTGCGCTTGTATACGGTGACACAGCTTTCGTCTCTGTCCAGCGCCAGGACGGGAGCAAAGCGTTTGCCGAGAGCTCGGCAAGCCTCCATCGTACCTAAAGACAGCCCCCCGCAGCCTGAGAAAATGTCTGCGACTCGAACGACCCGCCCTTCATGGGGCAGAACCGGGCGAGTCGACTTGCGCAGGTAGGCAAAGTCAAAAGCTGATCGTGGAGATACGCCGTTTACTTGCGCCCGCATTCGAGTGGTGATTGTCCGACCGTTCGGAAAGAGAACCACTCTGGAAACATTAGGGCCGGCATACTTGTATTCTTCGCGAGCTCCGTTATTTAGTTCCGTCACACAGGAACGTTGTGAACTTACACGTTCTACAAATCTGAGAATCCTTCCCCTGACCTTATGCTTCTGTTCAAGCTCACACTGCCATACAACGAGTACGCTAAACCCCAGTTGTTTGAGATCCTTTATGCGCCTTCTGTCCCTCTGACGGTTCTGTTCAAATTTCTGTTTCCAAAACGCACTGTTGCTTTTCGGGATTTTCCAAAGCCTACATCCTTTGTGTGCGTGCCAGAAGCATCCGTTGACGAAGATGGCCCACTTAAGCTCACGATCAATCATGTCAGGGCGCCCTGGCAGGCCAACTGTTTTAGTCTGATATCGTACTCGGAGGCTTCGAAGAATGGCTCTCACTGAGCGCTCCGCATCGGTTCCGGATTGCCTGACGCTTGCCATCAGCCGTGACCTTTCAGGTGTGGTAACTATGGTCTTCAAGTGACACCACCGTTGTACATTCGCTCACATCTCGCCTGACTTATGCTTTGACTGCACGATCAGCCGTCGGGCAATCGACGACCAATCTTTTCTCTCATCCGTGCGGCTATTTCGTCAGCCTCTTCCATCGAGGATATTATTCTCCGTTGCAGGGTCCTCATGTGACTCATTTCATGCGGACACAACTTCTCGATCTGAGACAAACTTACCAGTTGAGGTGATCGTTTTCGGAAATACGACCGCATTACTGTAATTCTCTTTTGCAATTCAGCCTTGTCTTTGATCATGCCCTGAATGAAAACGGTCCACTCTTTTCCTCCCTTGCGCGAGTTACATTTGCTGCAACAGGGACCCAAGTTTCCCAATGTGTGACCGTATCCCGAATACTGTTTTAGCCTTACCAATCCGTAAACGTGGTCCCAAGTCTCAGCGCGTCTCCCACAATAGACACAATTCAACTCCTCGTCAGGGTTCTGCCCCAAATCCTTGATCGCGCGCGCAGTCCGCATTGGGTCATAGGCTTCAGAAGGAGCAATCGCGGAAGCAAATGCATGGTTAATTGTCGTGATTCTCCGCTTAGCTATCGAATATGGCTGAAGATGTTTGCGTATGCTCTCCATCTTCATTTATTGTCACGGCGAAGGTACGAGAGTTATCATATAATAGTTTAAAGTCGCCCTAGGCTAATACCGGTAGCTTTGATTTTAGTTACAAATAGCGGAGCAGTGACACAACAGTAAAATCTCGAAAGGTGATACGTTCTCAACGTGAAGTGGTTCTACGCCGATCACCGAAGCCGACACCTGCAGGAAATATGTTCTACCGAAACTTTACGAAGCAGGCTGGACTGACGAGCAAATCAGCGAACAAAAGACTTTCACTGATGGCAGGATTGTGGTACTCGAGAATCGTTGTAGACGCCGCCAACAGAAACGTGCCGACTACATCCTCCGCTATAGACGCGACTACATGATCGGCATAATCGAAGCCAAATCAGCTTATCGAAATGCCGCTGACGGCCTACAGCAGGCGAAGGATTATGCTCAGACTCTTGGTGTAAAATTTGCGTTTGCAACCAATGGAAAAACAATCCTTGAACATAATTTCATAACTGGCAAAGAGACTGAGATCGATAGGTTTCCGTCACCAGACGAGCTTTGGACCCGTCTGAGGCAAGCTGAAGGCATAACAGATGATGTGGTAGCTGAGAGAATACTCGCGCCTGGGTATCGAGTGCCCGGGAAACCTCCACGATACTATCAAGAGATCGCGATCAATCGCTCAATCAAAGCTATACTCTCCGGTAAGAAACGAGTTCTCCTAACGATGGCGACCGGAACAGGGAAGACTCTCGTCGCTTTTCAAATCATATGGAAACTGTGGAATGCCCGCTGGAACATGAAGGGTGAATACCGGCGTCCGAGAGTTCTGTACTTGGCTGATCGGAATGTTCTGGTTGACGATCCGAAAGACAAGATCTTCGCCCCACTGGGAGATGCACGTTGGAAAATACAAGGAGAAGCAATCAAGAGCCGTGAAGTCTACTTCGCAACATACCAGGCCATCGCAAGAGACGAGCGTAGACCAGGACTATACAGAGACTATTCAACTGATTTCTTCGATTTAATCGTAGTAGATGAATGCCATAGAGGAAGCGCTAAGGATGAAAGCAACTGGCGAGAAATACTCGAATACTTCAAGCCGGCGTTCCAGCTTGGGATGACCGCTACACCTCGTCGCAAGGACAATGCCGACACATACCACTACTTTGGAAATCCCATTTACACATACAGTCTCAGTCAAGGGATTCAAGATGGTTTTCTCGCACCATACCGGGTCAGAAGAATCGTGCCTTCTGTTGATGCGGAAGGTTGGCGACCTACGAAAGGGCAGATCGACCGCTATAGGCGAGAAATTCCAGACAAGCTGTACGGAACGCCAGAGTTCGAAAAGATAATCGTGTTGAAGGCTCGTACTGAAGCCGTAGCCAGACACCTCACTGAATATCTGAAGAATACTGATCGCTGGGCAAAGACAATCGTATTCTGCGTGGACCAAGAACACGCGGATGAGACTCGGAGAGCGTTGAACAATCTAAACAGCGACCTCGCCATGGATCATCCAGACTACGTGGTAAGAATTACCTCAGAGGAAGGCGATATCGGGCGAGGCCACCTCTATCGCTTCATGGACATCGAGACACAAACGCCAGTCCTCGTCACGACCTCTCAACTCTTGACGACGGGAGTTGACGTTCCATTATGCAAGAACATTGTGCTCTTTCGAATAATCAACTCAATGGTGGACTTCAAGCAGATGATCGGACGCGGGACGCGTGTAAGAGATGATTACGGAAAGCTGTTCTTCACTATCTTGGATTATACGGGCAGTGCAACGAAACTGTTCGCAGACCCGGAGTTTGATGGCGAACCAGTGAGTGAGGTTGAGGAGCAACCAGGCGAAAAGACGCCAGTCAAAGTAATCATCAAAGCTTTCGCAGATGACCAAGAAAAGGAGCTGCGAATGAGTGATGATTCCGAAGGAGAACTGCGGAAGTACTACGTGGATGAAGGAAGTGTTGAGATCAAGGCTGACACAGTCTATGATCTCGATACTGATGGAAAGAGAATTCGGGCGATCAGTTACACCGAATACACAGGTCGCACCGTCCGTTCAATGTTCACGTCAGCTGCCGAGCTAAGATCAAAATGGAGTCAGGGCCAACAACGCGCTGCGATCATAGAGTCTCTGGAAGATCGGGGGATATCTCTCGAACATCTACTACTTGCCAGTGGAACTCCGGAGGTTGATCCATTCGACCTGTTGTGCAACCTTGCCTTCAATGCTCCGTTGCGTACCAGACTTGAGCGAGCCGAGCGACTTCGCAAGGAGGACAAGCAATTCTTCGAGAAGTTCGGGCATGAAGCCCGCCAGATTCTATCAGAGGTGCTCGACAAATACGTGGAGTTCGGAACAGGACAATTGGACGACACAAATGTTCTGAAGATTAAACCAATTTCGAATTTCGGCAACGTGATGGAGATTTCACAATTCTTTGGCGGACCCGAAGTGCTAAAGGAAACACTGGGAGAGATGCAGAACCTTCTCTACGCCTTATAGAGGGTTACAGATTGAGACGAAGCAAGAAAAATACGAAGCGAACGACAAAGTCGCAGCAACTAAGACTCGTATCAGAAGCTTCAACTAGCAAGGTGACGACGCCCCAGAATCTGGGGGCATTAATTAAGTCTGTACGTGACATAATGAGGAAAGACAAGGGACTCAACGGCGATCTCGATCGTCTCCCAATGATAACATGGATCATGTTCCTGAAGCTACTCGATGATCAAGAGCAAGTCAGAGAAGCTGAGGCTAGACTAGCAGGGAAGAAGTTCCAGCCCACAATTGAGCCACCGTACCGTTGGCGTGATTGGGCAGCGAAAGAGAGCGGGATAACTGGTCCGGAACTCATCGCTTTCGTAAATCACGATGAAGCGGTCCGACCCAATGGGACCAGAGGCCCTGGCCTTTTCGCGTACCTGAGATCATTGTCTGGTGCTGAAGAGAGAGACAGACATGACGTAGTAGCGACTGTCTTCAAGGGAACAGTAAACAGAATGCTCAACGGCTATCTCCTCCGCGACGTCATAAATCGAATCAACGAGATACGCTTCGACTCGACAGAAGAAATTCACACTCTAGCCTTTCTCTATGAGTCCCTACTCAAAGAGATGCGCGATGCGGCTGGAGACAGTGGAGAGTTCTACACACCCCGTGCGGTGATAAAATTCATGATTCAGGTCACGGATCCTCAGATAGGAGAAACGGTCCTTGACCCAGCAGCTGGCACGGGCGGCTTTCTTGTGGAGACCTTCAAGCATCTAAGCGCTCAATGCAAGAAAGCGGAAGATTTTGAAAGATTACAGAAAGGAACACTATTTGGCTTCGAAGCCAAACCAATGCCCTTCCTTCTCTGTCAGATGAATATGCTCCTTCACGGAATCGAAACGCCTGAGGTTGACGCAGGTAATGCTCTTCGTTTTCCTCTCAGAGAAATAGGAGAGAGAGACAGAGTTGATATCGTTCTGACAAATCCGCCTTTCGGTGGAGAAGAAGAAAGAGGCATACTAGGAAACTTCCCCGATGACAAGCAGACCACGGAAACGGCGCTACTGTTCCTTCAGCTAATCATGCGCAAGCTGCGGAGATCTCCAAAACCGGGAAGAGCGGGCATAATCGTTCCAAATGGTACTCTGTTCGGTGACGGTGTCTGTGCTCGAATAAAAGAAGAGCTACTCAAGGGATTCAATCTCCACACGATTGTTCGTCTTCCGCTAGGAGTCTTCGCGCCCTACGCGGACATAGAGACCAACCTATTGTTCTTTGATCGTAGCGGTCCCACGAAGGAAATCTGGTTCTATGAGATACCCATAGCTGAAGAGCATCAGCAGAAGAGGAACCCAAAGTACTCAAAGACCCGCCCAATGCGATTCGAGGAGTTCGCTGACTGCCTTGCTTGGTGGAAAGAGCGGAAGGAGAATGAACACGCTTGGCGGGTGCGACCTGAAGAAGTGTTGAAGTATGATGATACCGGCCTATTGGTGTCCGCTAATCTCGATCTCAAGAACCCCAACGGCCCGCAAGATGCCGAGCACCTGCCACCCGAACAATTGGTGGATGGCATCCTCTCGAAAGAGAAGCGTATCATGGAGATTATGGAAGAAGTAAAAGAGGCTCTGCAAGGAAACGGACTATCATGGGTTTCTCGACAGTAGCCCTTAGCGAGATTCTTTCTCCTGTAAATCGGGGGGAAACTCCGGTAGCTGGTAAGCTCTATCGTCAGATAGGCGTCAGACTCTGGGGCCGAGGAGCATATGAGCGAGAACCTATTGACGGTGCTAGTACTCAGTATCAGAGGCTCTTTCAGACAAAAGCGAACGATGTCATTGTAAACAAGATTTGGGCCCGGAATGGCAGCGTTGCGGTTGTGTCAGAGAATCTTGATGGCTGCTACGGGTCTAACGAATTTCCCATGTTTGCTCCTGTACGTGAGAAACTAGAACCCAGATATTTTCATTGGATGACCAAGACGAAGGATTTTTGGTCAAAATGTGATGAGAAATCACGCGGAACGAGTGGAAAAAACCGAATTAGACCCGAGCGTTTCCTTGAGATAGAAATTCCGCTCCCTAAGCTTCCTGAGCAACGGCGGATTGTGGCGCGAATCGAGGGGCTGACCGCCCGGGTCGACGAAGCCCGCGCTCTTCACCATCAGGTGCTAGAGATGATGAAGACACTTTCCACTTCGCTACTTGTCACTTTCCTGCCAAGGAACATCGAAACCAAACGTCTCGGCGAATTGATCGCACCGGAGAGCAAGATTTCTTACGGCGTCCTTGTGCCTGGGCCTGACGTGGAAGATGGCGTGCCGTTTGTTCGTGTTCAAGACCTCGATCTCAGAAATCCACCCGAATTGCCGAACAAACGCATCGCCCCAGAAGTTGACGCCCAGTATGAGAGGACACGCCTTCGAGGCGGCGAAATCCTCATCGGGGTCGTAGGAAGCATTGGGAAAGTCGGAATAGCACCAATGTCTTGGAAAGGAGCGAATATTGCCCGTGCTGTCTGTCGGATCGTGCCGGGTGGAGCGGTTGATCGTGATTACCTCGCTCTGGTTCTGTCGGGACAACCGAGCCAGGACTATCTCCGCGAAACAACCCGTACCTTGGCTCAGCCGACCCTCAATGTCGCTCAGCTGTCAGAGACACAAATTCCACTTCCCCCGCTCGCCGAGCAACGCCGAATCGTGGCAGGACTCCAAACTTTGCAGGTGAAGATCAGTGCTCTGAAGCACCTACAATCCGAAAACAGTGTCGAACTTGACGCTCTGCTACCCTCCATCCTCGACAAGGCATTCAAGAAAGAACTATGACTGTTAGTATGCATTTGAACCGCAGTCGATTCCGCTATTTGTCTACAGACTTGGTTTGGATTATGGCTGGTTGATACTGGCAGGAGTAGGCGGCCTGGTGGGCATGTGTGTGGGCCAAGTGGTGCGGGCGACTGAATTTGAACCGGGTGCTTTTCCTCGTTATATTATTGCCCTTGATTGTGGGTTTGTGAAATCGATGAATTCTGCCCCACGAGACAGCATCAAGTGTAACCTCCCTTGCGCCTGGTTCGGCACTCTTTGGCAAGCGAGACATGCCAGCTTGCAAGGCAGCCGAATACTTGCACAAGTCCAAAAGACCATCGAACCAAACGAGTCAGAATCTTAGGAAGTAACGCCAACCCGCAAGAGACAAAGGTCTCAGAAATGGGTTCGAATCTCACCCACCGTAAAAACGACGGAACTCCCCGTAGTTTTATCACGTATTAATATCTCGGTGCTGGGTCATTTTCACTCAGCACTCGCTAAACGTTCGTAACCTCACAATCGAATAGGCTCCTGTTACCCTCGAAGCCTGGGGCGGGGAGAGAGTGTTGAAGGGTTCTTTCGGCGGCAAGGTCGAGAACGAAAATTCTGGTAATATGCGTAGTTTTTCAGTTCAGCTTCCAGCTAATGTAGCGGACTGGGTGGGGAAGGCTGCGCTTAGGAAGGACAAAACGCCCGAGCAGTTTCTGCGGGAACTGATAATCACAAACGTAGAGGAAGAAACTATGCCTCTAACGCTTCGGCTTCAACGGCTCGACGCGCTCGTCAAGAAAATGCAGGTAACAGTGAACAAGACGCCTATGCAGGAAGAGAAAGACGCCAAGACGGGCGTCCACTCTTTAGAGGAACGAACTAAGAGACGGGAACACCTAATCGAATTAGGCCTAGAAGCCTACGACGAACTGAGAAGGATCGCAGCGTCGGAGCAGGCTTCTAAAGAATCGGAGGCCCGCCTCCAAGCATTCGCCGTGATGGCTCGCATCGGCACATTCAACGCCGCCGTAATCCGCGACGCCGAAAACGATGAGTTAGGCAGCCTCCTAGCCGAAGTAGAGAGCACGGATGCTGAGCTCAAGCAGGAGCTGGAAAGACTGCAGAAGAAGCGGCGGGAAGAAGAGGAGAGGGGACGCTATTAACATCGCTAGCGCCGAATCCCCAAGAAACCAACCGAGGCGCCTCAAACTAAAGCGCTATCGAAGCGTCCAGGTTAACTTCCGGGTTAGCAGGAAATGGCTGAACATAGTCATCATGTTAGCCAAGCTAGAAGGCCGCAGCAGCAGCGCCCTAATGCGTGAACTCCTCAACCTCGGCCTCGCACAATACGTCAACATACACTACCGCACACCCCAACTCATCAGGCAACAACAACTACAATCCATAATCAACAAACAACTACCGCAAGCCGCATCTCAAGCCAAGGCAGCCCAGAAAAAAGACGTCTAACATTGAACTTGACGGCTCCTGTGTTTATATATATTTTCAAAGAGTCGTCGTCCGGTAATGGTTTTGACAAAGACGCTAACCATACGCGATGAAACTTACGAGAAACTTGCAGCGCTCAAAGGAAAAAATGAGAGCTTTAGCGAAGCTTTGATCGGCTTGTTGATGGGGCCGCTTCCATGGAATCTTTGAAAAAGCTGAGGGGGAGCGTGGAGTTCGCGGAGAAGAAGATGTTGAGGGAACTCGAGGCTTCTAGGGCAGAGCGCAGGATATGATTCTCCTCGATACTGATGTTCTATCTCGAAACATTTCGGGCCAATGAAGGCGTTTGGGCTGAAACTCTTTCGCTAAAGGATGATCACATTCTCCTTTTCTCAACTATCTCGCAGATGCCTCTGTAATTGCCGACGGTAGAGTTTGCGCAAGCTTATACGTACGTAAGACAGTCTTACCTAATATGGCGTCAGAAAGCGTTCCTGAGTTGACCCGTATCAGCTCAAAAGGTCAAGTCGTTATCCCAGCAAGGGTTAGGAGCAGGCTCGGGATCAAGCCTGGAAGCCTCTTCGCAATCTTGACCCGGCCCGAATCGAACATAGTGGTACTCAAGAAAATCGATGATAAGTCCCTGCAAGTTGACCTGGAGCTCTTGCGGGAAGTGGAGAAGGCTTGGAAGGAGATCGCACAAGGAAAAGCCAGGAAAGCAAGCAGAAAACGCTTTCTTGAAGAGCTCCAAACTTGGTAGAGATTAAGAAAGTCGTCTGGACTGAGACATTCGAGCGCCAAGTTAGGAAGCTCAGGGACAAAACAGTCAAAAATCGCATAAGGAAAAAAGCCCAAGAGATACTCGAGGATCCAGAGATTGGCAAACCACTGAGGTTTGAGTTGAAAGGTGAGCGTTCAATCAGAATCCCACCGTACCGCTTAATCTACGCCGCTGTGGGCGACACCCTATACTTTCTCAGAGTAGAACACAGAAAAACAGCTTACGGCAAGTAAGATTATTCTTACTTCAAAGCTTCACCCGCAAACCATCCCAAAAAAAGATGTCTAGCATATGTTATACACACCCAGCGGGCGAAAATGGCGGGATGTCTTCTCAAACGGCTTGCTCTAAGCGTTTTCTCGCCGGTTCGCTTAGAACGGCGGAGTTTCTCACGGGCGAACAGGGTTATTCTATGACAATTGTTGTAACGGTGGAACGAACGCCGGGAAGTCGCCTTATCTTCCATGTGATGATCTCTTTCAACCCATCCATCGAATCAGCTTCAACTTTTGCGATCATGTCGTAGATACCGTAAGTTCGGTGGCAGTCCTTCACATTCGGAAGCTTTCGAACTTCTTTGAGCACCTCCTCTTCCGAACCCGGCTCAACGTTGACCAAAACAAAGGAAACAGGCATAACAGAACCTCATCAAACACCTACAAAGTACGGGTAAAAGCCTTCCCTATGAGTGAACGATGGTTGACAATGAAGGCGTCGCCTCTGCTGTTGCAAAATCACTCGACGTGGAATTCTCGTCGGACATTCGGGCTCGCACTCTCCCATGTGGGACCATTGGGATATGAACCCACCAATATCATGGGTTCAATGTACGTAAGCCATACAAATTACCGCTAGAGCGACGCCCTGGTTACAGGGGCTCACAAGAGCTTCAGAAATTCTTCGACCGTTAATCCCACATCTCTGATTATGGCCCTCAGCGTACCTTTGGCTACTTCCTTGTGCCTGGGTACAGTGATTCTTCTATGCGGAGCGTCTGTTTGTCTTAATATCATGTGACTTCCAGTCTGGTGGTCAAGTTTGTAACCAATCTTTGCCATGGCTTTGACCACATCGATGCCGGAAACGACCGGTAGCTTAGGCACTCACTTCAACCGTTTCCTCTTCAATAGGCGGTGGAATCGGTTCATCGTGTTTCTTCAAGCTTGTGAGATAACCCTGAATCGCATCTTTGATATTCGTCAGGGCTTCTTCTCTGTTCTTTCCCTCAGAAATACATCCAGGCAGACTATCACATTGGGCAACGAACATACCGTCCTCATCTACCTCAAGGGATACCCTGAACTTCATCCAAACTCCACTTCTCTGGTTGAACCTCGCTCTCTTTGGAACTAGCGGCCCTTATACTTTTACATGGTAGGTCATCGGCCAACCAACGAAACATTCAACCCAAATTCCGAATATCGTTCCAAATAAAGGACAGGAATACTAATCCCTAATCGAGACCCCTTTTGGCGGACCCCCAGTGAGATAATGGGGTGGATTAGCCCCACGATTCGACTTGTGTGCGGGGCTAGTGGTGCACTACGACACTGCAAGTTTCAATATTCAGAAGAGTAACTGAATTATAGACGACACGTGATGGTCAGAAGTGTTTCGCAACTTCGCTCCCGAAAAGTTTCAGTTCATCCAATTGTCGGTCGGGTTCGAAACTCATTATGAATAACTGAACTCCAGCGTCTCGGAACAATTCTAACTGTCGTCGAACATCCTCGGGACCACCGTAGAGAATCATCTCGTGCAGCATTTGTTCCGGAACGCCCTTGTATCTCGTCGCAATTCTCTGCTCCAACGCCTTCCGATCCTTATCGACCATTACGACGCCAAGTTTCGTTTTGAGAATTGAATCGTAATCCCTCCCCACTGTTTTGCAGTGGTCTAGGAGGATGTTCATTTTCTTGCGAAATGTGTCAGGGGAACCGAAGACATTGCAAGCATCGGCGTACTTGGCAACTAGTCTGAGGATTTCCTTCTCTCCACTGCCACCAATCATTATCGGGGGGTGGGGTTTCTGGATTGGCTTTGGGTTACAGTACGCGCCCTTAATCTTGTAGAACTGGCCGTCAAAGTCAACCTTCTCCTCGGTCCACATCTTCCGAATAATCTGGGCGGCTTCCTCCAAGCGCCGAAAACGTTCCTTTGTGGTTGGAAATAGGATCCCATAAGCCTTCGACTCTTCTTCATTCCAAGCGGCGCCGATTCCCATGAATAATCGCCCCTTGCTAAGAACGTCGAGCGTCGCCCCGATCTTGGCCAGAACTGAGGGGTGCCTGTAAACGTTCCCCGTGACAAGGGGTCCCAGCTTGATCTTCGAGGTCATTCCCGCAAGGGCGGAAAGGGTGGTCCAAGATTCCAGCATTGGTTCGTTAGGCTGCCCGACGTATTGAATTTGATGAAAGTGGTCCATCACCCAAAACGAGTCGAATCCGATTCTCTCAGCTTCGGTTGCGAGTTCCTTGAGGGAATCAACGATCTGTGAGCCTTGGCCGTCGTAAGTGAAGTTTGGATGCTGTATCCCGAATTTCATATTCCGTCGCTGAAAGGCGAGGTGCTGTCGCTTCTATTTATTGACTACCCGAGCCATCTTCACGCTTCACACGTGAGAATCATACTCCGGGCTTAACTCCAGCGTTGTTCTTAGTGAATTTGCCGTGATGCTCCTATGAGAGCGTGTGTTGTCTTCGATACTCGATACGGTAATACAGAAAAGATTGCGAGATCTTTTGAAACGGGACTCATAGAAGCTGACATTCAGACTGTTTGCGTCAATGCAAAAGACGTGGCGGTCGACTCATTGAAGCAGTACGAGCTAATTTGTGTTGGCGGCCCGACCGAAGGTTTCACCGCGTCCAAGCCGATGAAAGAATTCCTTGGAAAGCTCAAGGCCATTGATCTATCCGGAAAGTACGGCTTTGCATTCGACACAAAGCTCGATTCACGTTTTTCTGGTAGCGCAGCAAAGTTCATCGAGAAGGAATTGAGCAATCTAAGCCTTCGCATTATCGCGCCGCGTGAGTCGGCAATGGTCTTCTCCTTGAAAGAGAGAGGTTCGATCGCTGGTGCAAGGCTCAAAGAAGGAGAAGAGAAGAGGTTCGAGCAGATTGGTCTTCAAGTTGGAACCGTGAAAGCGCAGTCTGACGCGCAGACTATTGACGGAGGCGGTCGCCGTTAATCAGCGCGACGAGAGCTCCTCGGGAATCCCTGTGGGATGCCCGTGGAAAACGGAGATGAATGGGATTGATGAATCGGGTTACTGATGCCGAAACTGCAGACTCCGCTTGGAATAGTCTCTAGCTGTATTCTTCTTGGCAGTGGCGTATGGAATGATCCCACGGCCCCACGATCGTCTTGGAAGATAGCCGTGAACACGCGTCTCGCATATCAGTGTCTTCTTAGCGGTGCGTCTGTCTTTATGATATTGTGTTGCTCGCGAAGCTATGCAGCCTTACGGAGCATGCCCTCTTCTAGGGTTCTGATGAATTCTCCGAATATCTTCCTGACCTCTGACCGTTCGATTCCAACTGCGAGGTAAATCATTAGTCCTTCATACAAAGCTATCAGACCCTTTGCTAGCAGATGAAAGTTCACATTGCTTCTAGGCGAAGCATCCTTCCACGATTGTTGAAGACATTCTTCGATCGCCTTGGTGGTCTCTAGGTAGCTTTGCCTCTCAACCTTAGCAAGAGCTGGATTTCGTGAAGCCTCAGAGATGATCTCGAACCCGAGACCCAAACTCGATATATTCTTGGTCAAGTTGTCGAAGAAGGCTTGGCAGGTATCCTCGAAGCCAGTTTTCGGGGTGGATGGAAGCATCTCCGTCATATTGCGAAATCTAGCTTCAAGAATGGCCCTGTAGAGATCCTCTTTGCTTTTGAAGTACTGGTAGAGAGCACCTTTGCTGACGCCAAGCCGTTCGGCGATGTCGTCCATCGTCGCGCTATGGTAGCCTTTCTCCGAGAAGACTTCGAGAGCGGCTTCGATTATTCTCTCCTTTGCCTTCTCTTTATACTCGGGCACTACACGTGGCATATGATAACAATCGTTGTGTCATATTTAAACTGACTTTTGAGTCAGAATAACGACCAAAGAGTCTTTAAACAGGAATATTGACTAGCAAGTCTACTAACTGACCTATGCGTCAGTATAAGATGATTGAGAGAATTGATTGAAATGAAACTAGAAGTGAAGACCACAGCCCTCATTGCAGTTGGCGCCTCGACCGCTGCCAATTGCGCTGGGTGCCTAGAGAAAACCGTGAGCATGGCTAAGGAAGCCGGGGCCGACGAGGAAGAGATTGGGGAAGCGTTGGAGATCGGAAGACGCGTACGGGCGGGAGCGGCAACCAAACTAGATCAGTTCGCCAAGACCCTCAAAAGTACAGTCGCCAGTTCTTCTTCTGCCAAGGATAAGGACTGCGCTCTCCATCGTTTGATTCGGCGGGCTCAAAGGACAATCCATCTTGAAAGACGCCTTGGAGGTGATTAGCATGAGTGAAAGAGAGCTAAGATTCTGGCCCTTGCTCGTTGGAGTCTATGCCGTCGTCTGGGGACTAGAAGCCCTGTTGACCCGATTACGTGGAATCCCCGCTACAATGTCCTTTGACATAACCGCCACGGACCTAGCCATTTTCGGCATTGTAGTCGGAGTTTGGCTTCTTGCCTCTGCACTTCGGAAACAGGAATCAAAGAACACGCCCACACATGCCGTTACTGCCTAGCCATCATCAAAGAGGACATGACAAAATGAAAATGGACCCGAAGACGAGCATACTTGTCGCTATTGGTGCTTCGACGGCCGCAAATTGCACGGGCTGCTTGGAGGAGACTGTGAGCATGGCTAGGGAACTGGGAGCGATGGACGAGCAAATTGGTTCAGCTATCGAAATCGGAAAATGTGTAAGGGATGGGGCCTCGGCGAAACTGGATCCGTTCGCCTTGACTTCGCGGTATCATGCGTTCGAAATCAGCCGCCTTCTTTCCATGTGATCAACATACCTCGAGGGATTGAAGGAGGTGAACGGTATGAGAGGATTTAGCTTCTGGCCTTTCCTATTCGGGGTTCTTGTCCTCGTATGGGGTACTACAACCCTAGTGAGTCGATTGGGAGGAATAGTGATCGACCTGTCTTGGTGGGCTATTTTTGCTATAGTTGTGGGGTTCTGGCTTCTAGCATACGCGGTACGAAAGGGAAGATCGTAGGCAGGACAAGACACATACAACTTCAGTGTGGAGAGCTACCGCTCGCTCCTCTTTTTTCAACCTTACACAGGTAAGTGTGTGAAAGGATGAAAAGTCCAAGTTCCAGCGTGTGAGTATTTCTCGTGGTTGGTAAGTCCGACTAGACCCTGGCCCAGCAGCGGCCGGGTGTGTGAATGGGTCCGAATCCCACTCAGTGGCGTTTCGAACGAACCCGGCGTGGGGAACATCTAGAAGTGAGATTTGTTGTGACGATTTCTCTTGCTAATTATCTTCGTTGGTTTAGCCGAACGACCTTGTATGAGCTACGGGCGGCCTAGCTTCTGCTTCACAATGCGTCCACGCCGACGCTGATCATGTAGTAATACCCTACACCAATATGCACTCTTCTGAAGCTGCGTCGCGTCAACCGGAACCCGAGCCGGTTGGGCGACGTCGCCGAGACCCTGAGCCCTCAGTATTAACCCGCTCGTCCCCCCGCCTATACCCAGCAGCATTTTTCCACCCTCATTCGGGACGAGTAACGTGTTGTCCCCGCAAAAACTACAACATAGGAAAAACATCCACTAATAAATTCATCTATAGCTGAAATGCTATAGAACTATATGTCAATTGCTATAATAGGCGACTTCCATGGATCGAGAACGCTCCGCTGTCTATCTGGCGGCTCTGGTGGATGGAGAAGGTGCGATGGGATCCCATGCTATAATCATTGAAAATACTGATTCAGACATAATAGAATTCGCCCGCAAATGTTTGGATGTTTTGAGCATCAGCTACTCAATCAGGCAGTACAAGATAAAGAGCGGCAAAACGGTGTGGCATATCCAAATCACCAAACGAAAACATTGAGAAATTTGCCCTCCAAGTTGCACCCTACATGGCTTCCTCGAAAAAGAAAGAACAATTGACGAACATGTACGAAGTCAAGCGCGGCATAACGATAGGTTCTGGCGCTCCAGACTAAGAGTTTGGGTGACCGATATGGACGAGACGACATTCAGAATATTGGATACTCTGTCAAGGGAGTTGGGCAACTCCTTCTCTATCAACGGGTTAACACGACGCATTAAAGAAGGGCATGGTGGCGCCTATTACGCCAACATCTACAACAAGATTCGCACACTATGCAAGGACGGAATTATTACTCTGACGACTGCAGGTCGGTCCTCCATCCCGTCTCTGAACTTCTCGAACTATCAATTGCTCGACATGCTTGCCCAAATTGAACTAAGAAGGAAACAGGAACTGCTCAGAAAATCGAAAGAATTGCAGATGCTCCTCAAGGACGCAGAGGAACGCTATGAGAACATTCGTTCCATAGAATCGATATCAGCGACAAACCCAGACCGGAACCTAAAGCTGAACAGAACGGAGCTTCTGATCCTACTGCACGAATCGAAAGGCAACAATCTGCACCGCGAGATAATCGACATACATGCGATTACGCGGGATTTGCAGGCGCTTCATAACATCAAGCTTGACCCTCTCATATTAACAGCCGACGCGTTTCTCCATCTCTTGACATCAGATGAGATAAATCCACTAAGAGAGATGCTCTCCAACAAGATAACTTTCCATTCGCCGCAGGGTTTCTGGACACGTATCGCCGCTACGTTGGCGAGAGGATACAGGATTAAACTACTGAAAAGAGATACGAATCCTTCGAAGATATCTGAGAAGGATCTCATATTCAATCTTGCAAGGTACGGCTACAAGGAGATTGGGTTTGAGACATGGGAAGGGGAGAAGATCTGCATCGAGTACATTATAGCATCAATGCTGATGACGGAAGAGGCAAGACGCATTGACGCTATACCGATACTTCTGGCTAAGAACAAGGCGAACTATAGTCTGCTGATCTTCCTGTCGCAGAAGTATAGGTTTTCGGCGAGACTGTTGGGGTTACTCAAAGCTTTGAGCAGGATCAAGCCCCTGAGTGAAAATGCGACAGGGATTGATATTCTCGAAAAGTTGGGCACGAAAGAAATCAAGGCTGATGAGAAGAGCATTGAACAGAAGATGAGGCTATACAATGCAATTAGATAGCAGTGCGCTAATCGAATTTCTTGAGGAAGTAGACAAGGAGCTCAATAGAACCATTACGCTCATAGCGGTCGGAGGGACAGCGATGACCCTCCTTCGCGTAAAGGCTTCTACGGTAGATGTCGACTTCACTCTGCCGGGCGAGGATTACGACGAATTTCAAAAAGCGCTCAAGAATACGCCGCACGGTTTCAAGGTAGATTACTGGAAGGACGGTATCGAGGTAGGGCTTTGAAGGCCAGCCAATATCAAAAGGAGAAGGCGGAGGAGTTTCGTTCACTTCACTATGCGAGAAAGATACTCGTTCTTCCAAATGCTTGGGACGTACCAAGCGCGAGGGTCTTCGAGGATGCTGGTTTTCCTGCGATCGCCACGTCCAGCGCAGCCCTAGCAATATCGGTCGGTTATCCTGACGGTGAGAAGATGCGCAAAGAGGAACTTTTCTCGGTTGTGAAGAAAATCGCAGGCGTCCTTAGTGTCCCACTCAGCGTGGACATAGAATCGGGTTTCGGAGCCAGCATAGATTCGTTAACGGATACTATCCGCCGCGTCATTGAGGCCGGGGCTGTTGGAATAAACATTGAAGACATTTCAGACTTCGAAAAGAAAACGCTTCTCCCCGTCGAGAAACAGGTTGAGAGAATTCGGGCGGTAAGAACGGCTTCAGATTCCCTAGGCATCCCTCTCCTGATGAACGCGCGCACCGACGCTTACCGTTTTGGGGCGGGGGATGAGAGGGCTAGGCTTGATGCGGCTATTAGAAGGGAGAGGGCGTATGAAGCCGCAGGGGCAGATTGCCTCTACCCCATAGGTTTGACGGACAGGGAATCGATCCTGACATTCGTCAAGGCCGTGAGCAAGCCCATGAACATAATGGCACGCAAAGGCACACCCACAATCACTGAGCTGCAAGAGATGGGTGTCAAACGACTAAGCCTCGGCCCAGGGCCAATGTATGCAACAATGGGTCTCTTGAGAAAAATCGCGCAGGAGTTGAAGGAGAAAGGAACATACGAAACCCTCCTAACCGGCGCGATTACCTTTGACGAGTTAAATGCACTCGCCCAACCGAGAAAATTCGCGAAGTAAGTTCAAGAAACACCACTGGGTCCAAATGATGCCTAGCATATGTTATACACACCTAGCGGATGAAAATACTGGGATATCTCCCTAAACGGCTTGCTCTAAGCGTTTTCTCGCCGTTTCGTTCGTTAACAGAACCCACATTAGCAACGCCTGCAGGTAGATACTTCACTGATAGCTGTTGGCAGTTGATATTCGGCTTAAACGAGCTCCCGCATACAAAGTAGCCTCTATGATCCGAGTCGGATCGTACGATAGGAACATGCTCCGGTCTGAATTCAGCCAACTAGTAAAATGGGCAAACAAAAGAAAACTTCGAACCGGGAAATGGATGATGTATTTCATAGATGAGCCTGGTGGGCGTAGGCCGATGAACAAGCTTCGGTCAGAAGCCTGCCTCCAAATCAAGGGTAAGGCGAAGAGTGAGGGGAAGATCAAGGTGAAGGAGCTTCCCGCACAAAAAGTTGCCAGTGTCACATTCAACCCAGAAAAAGTCTCACCCCGCCTAGTCTACTCGGGAATCTATGGGTGGTTGAAATATGGAGGGTTCAAGGACACGGTCCTTGGCCGAGAATTATACATCGGAAACCCATGGCGCAACCCTCGTGCTTGGGCGAACGCGGAAGTTCAAGTTCCTCTGAAAAAAAGATAGAAACAATTTACCTGATTGACTGTAGATCGAATTCCAGGTTCACAATCTCATCTTAATCTTTCTTACGAGTCTTCCTATTTTCACTCTGGCTTTTCCTTCAGCTTGCTCTACTTTACCTTTGAGCTGTGCAGTTTTGTTGTTCCTCAACTTACCTATCTGTTCCCGAAGTTTACCTTTGATTTGTTTGCTTCTACCCCTGATTTCGGCAGCGCTAGTGGGCACTGGAACCTTAATCGTTTTCATCGCATTTGCTAACCTCTACTTCCTTGCTTGAGGACCGACACCAATTAGCTGTGTGTACACTTGGTGTAGATCAACATCGCCGCGTAGAAAAAGTGTAGATAAGACTATCTAGTAGCTCGTATGACAATCTCGATTGAGAAACTTGGTTAAACAACACGGGTTGGCTAAGGCTGCCTATTACCTCGCCCTCATTGGCGGCATTCTATTGTTAGTCTTCGGCCTCCTGGCACTAGTCGGATATGCCATTTCACTGCCCTTCAACGTCCCATTGCGAGGAATGACATTTGGCTTCGCTTTCCTCCCCTTGATTCTGGGAGTTGTAGCAATTATCGGAGCCAAACGTGTCACTGAACTCCTGTGGGCCATTGTTCTGATCGTCGTTGGTTTTCTCGGCGGAGGCATTGGAGGTCTTTTAGTGCTGCTGGGCGGCTTGTTGGGGCTGATCCTTCACTTCATCTAGAAGTTTAAGTTCCTCTGAAAAGAAGAAAGAGATAGTTTACTCAACTCGGCGATGGTATGGTATACATTCTCGACGAGGGCAGCTTCTTCGACGCACCGATCGATAAGGTTTGGAAGTATCTTCCGTCAGATGAGCATCGGCACAACAGCATGAAACTCATAAGCAGGGAAATGGCGAGCAGCAATGCTGTCGTTATCACAGCTGAAAGGAACTTTATGGGGAAAACGGTGAGGACTAAGATAAAGAACACTTTGTATCCTCCGTTCGGATTTGTGCAGGAACACCTTGAAGGGCCCACCGCAGGCTCAAGGGCTTTCGTGTACTACATACCAAAAGGAAACAAAACAGGAATAACTGTAGTGGGAGAGTTTGTTATCAGCGGAGTAGATGAGAAGGGAACGAGAGACGCGGTTATGGCTCAATTACAAGTGTCGTTCGATGAAGACAATGCGAACCTGAAGAACACGAAGCAAACTTAGTTCACTTGGCTTGAACTGACAGCCAGCGTATGAGAGGCACTATTATGGCAGCCTGACCGCAAGTAGATGCATTCATGGTGCGCGCACACACACAAACGACAGCGATAGGGAAGAGAAGAATTCATATTAGGACAACCTTTCCAGATGAAAGGATATGAAAAGCTGTTCCGCCATTATCCTAACGGCTGATCAGTTCGAGGACATGGAGGTATTCTTCCCGTATTTCCGATTGCTCGAGGAAGGCGTGAAAGTGCACGTGGCAGCGCCCAGTAAAGAAACAATTCACGGGGAACATGGTTACGCATTGAATCCTGACAAGACTCTGGACGAAGTCGATCCTGACGATTATGACCTTCTCATAATTCCCGGCGGTTCCCCTGATGGGGCTCCGACTTCCGTGCGCAACCATCCAAAAGCCCTTTCAATTACAAAATCGTTTTTCACCAAGAACAAAAGTGTGGCATCAATTTGCCACGGTCCCTACACTCTTGTTTCTGCCCACGTCATAAAGGGAAAGCGTCTAACGTCTTACTGGCACGATGGAGTGCCAGAAGAGATCAAAGCGGCAGGAGGAGTTTACGAGGACAAAGAGGTTGTCGTTGATGGCAATCTGATCACCTCACGATGGCCACCGGATCTTCCCGCTTTCATGCGCGAAGTCATGAATGCGGTCCAGAAGATCAGGAAATGATGGCGATTCCCAAACAGTCGACTTTAGTATCCACATTGACAATTGTTCCAGGTTCGGGAACCGGAGAGCTTAAAGGAATTGCGGGAGCAGGAACGTCCGTTGCGACGCCGAAAAGTTGTAACTGTGAACTAGATTATGAGCTCTCATAACTCCAAGATCGATTCGCAGCCTGACGCGTTGACGGTCATCTCCGACAGCCTTGAGTCATTGGAGAAGCCGGTTGTATTGGCACTGATAGATCCGATCCGCTATCAAGAAGCGGTCATAGGGCTGCTGCGCTACTTTATGGGTAAGGTGCCCCGCGGAATCTATGTGAGTTTGAATAAACCCTACGCGGTTCTTGCAAAGACCTTTGAGAAGTCTGGAATATCAGTGGACTCTTTGTTCTTTGTAGACGCAATCACCAACGTTCCAGCCCTTCAAGAGGAAGCAGATCACTCATGCCTCGGGTCGACTGTTGACTTGAGCAGCCTCTGCATAGCGACCTCAAAAGCCGTTAATCGTTTTGCGGAGGACAAGTTCCTCGTTCTGGATAGCCTCTCTACACTTCTCATATACAACGAGTCGAAGGCCGTAGCAAAATTCGCACATTTGCTAACCGAGAAAATGAGGCGTTGGAATACATCAGGATCCCTGCTCACAGTTGAAATGAACGCCGAAAAGGACGTGGTGTCGCAGCTTGCTCCGTTCTGCGATAAGGTTGTGAGGATTTGAGTAGTATGTCAAAGGAGAGTGGGGTCCGGTTTGGGGTACTCGACCCTACATTGTACGGGGCCGCGAGGGTTTTTGATTATCTTGGGGCCCGCGGGCAGGATATGCTCGACAAGGTCGGTGAAGGAATCATCGAATACGGCCTCACCGAAGGCTACTTTGAACAATCAAGCAACCCACATGAATTTGTCGGCAACATTGTGAAGTTCTTTGCTCAAAACGGCTACGTGAATAACGTGAAGATTGACCAAACCGGCGAGACTATGAATATCACGATGTGGAATTGGCGGTTTCTCCCCATCATGAAGAAATTACGCAGCCGCAACTCCTACCTGCTCACCTGTCCGATGTGCATAGCGAATAACGCGATCACGAAGTCAGCGGGAGTGATGGGAGAACGAATTTCGGAACAAGTTACCCCGGACGGAATGTATACGATGACGATTAAAATGGTCCCGGGCATTCGAAACACAAGGCAAACTGTCATTCCACTCAAGCCCGCTGACCTTAGCAATACTCCACTGGCCAGCCAAATGAACGAGAGCCTAGGATTACCTGCCTTTGAAGCAGTTGCATACGGGTTAGCGCGCGCGTTCGACTACCTCGGGGCGCAAGCACAGCTCCTCCTCGATAAGGTTGGGGCCGGAGTAATTGAGTTCCTCCAGGAAGAGTTGCAAATCTCCCTACCCAATGAACCTTCGAAAGCAGTTGAGAATCTTGCTTTATTCTTCACAAAGAACCAATTGGCTGATGAGATCAGATCCCAGATCTCGCCATCTGAAGCAAAAATCTCCTTCACGAATTATAGGTATGCACGCGTACTCAGGAGACTCCTCAGCGAGGGCATCACCTTGGTCTCGTGTCCTTTCACGCTCACCGTTCGCACCTTGTTGCGTCAGAGGAATTTGGCGGCGGGCGATGTCAAATGGAAATTCGTCGGTGAGCGAGACGTCTCGCTCACCATGCCAATTGTTCGCATCGCAGACCAACAATTTGACGAAGAAAAGGTTGCCAGCTTAATGGAATCCCCGTAAGGACCTGGACGCTCGATGGACCTGGCTGAACGATAATGTGCAAGATTTGGGCCCTCCATACCCCATCATGATTCCATAATTCCCCACCCCGATTAGGGATGAGTAACATAGTTTGCTCCTAATCACAAACGCAGCAAAGTAACATGTTCTCCCCACAAAACTACACCACCCACCCCCCTCTCGCCAAAAGCGTGCGCGCAAACAACAACGTAATAATCCCAACCCCAAACCGAACAATCCAACCGCTGGGATGTGCTTATGCAATCATTCAGGGTCAACCGAGACTTGCCTGAAGGAAGGTACCGGCTTCGGGAAGTGTTCTCCGGCTTGGAAGAAGTGGAAGCCCTCAGCGTATACATTGGTAGCAGAACGCGGCTCCGGCGGATCCTTGAGCAAACCGAGGTCACCATCACGCAGGATTCCGGTTACATGTATGTGAACGACGGTGACGGCAGCCTCGTCGTGAGCTTAGGGTACCTGCAAACAGCCGACGCCCACTACCTCTACCTAGACGTCATCCACGAACTAGCCCACGTAAAACAATACTTAGACGGCCGGGAATTGTTCGACGAAAACTACAGCTACGTAGACCGCCCAACAGAAATCGAAGCATACCAATGCACAGTCAAAGAAGCAAGAAAAATCGGCATGGCCGACGACGCCATCGCCGAATACCTCTACGTAGAATGGATCACACGAACGGAACATACAAGGCTCCTGAAAACGCTGGGGATACTCGCTACCCCGCCGTAGAACTACTTCTTCTCCAAGTACTTGAGAACGAAGTTCCTCGTATACCCCTCTAAATCCAACTTCAAAGCTTCTTCAGGTTTAACCCAGACATAATCCTGCAGCTCCCGCCCATCCAACTCCACCTTAGAACTCTTCGCCTTCAGAACGTAGTCCATGAAGATGTAGTGTTCGTGCTTGTGAAAGCCCTTCGGGTAAATTGCCTGCTGAACAATCAGCAGCTCAACCGGTTCAGCGTCCAAGCCTGTCTCCTCCTTCACCTCTCGCCTAATCGCGTCCTCCGCCCGTTCTCCCAGCTCGATGTGGCCGCCTGGGACGGTGTACTTGCTGCCCCACTTGTGCGAGCGAACAATGAGAACCTCGCCCTTCTCGTTCACGACGAGGGCGCCGACCGTGGCTTCAGGGTAAGTTTGAGTCAAAGTAACACTTTCTCGGAAGGAAAGGGCCTGGGCCACTCTAGTTGCGGGGCTCTAGCTCCTGCCCATCATCGTACCGATAACTCCAACGACCGAGATCAGGCCGCCAATGACCAGTATGAGGGGCTCCTGTGTTCTTAGGTAGACTAGACCCGTGAAGACGACCAGTGCCGTTAGGCCTGTGACGTTCACCATGGCCACTCTTGTTTGCGGCCTCAAACCCACGCACCAACCTGGCAATCAATCAAAAGCTCCCCATAGCCATCTATATTTCTATTCTTCCAAGGGAATCTAATAATCCCGCAAACCGCACTTAGCAAGCTTTGAGTGGCAAGGTCGTGGAAGAAGACTCCAAGAACCGGTTCTCAAATCGGGCAACCTACTACGCCAAGTCTCGCCCCCGCTACCCCGAAGCCCTCCTCAACTTCATGGAAAACGAACTAAGCCTCACAAAGGCGTCGGTTGTTGCAGATATTGGCTCGGGAACCGGTATACTCTCGGGGCTCTTCCTCAAGCATGGCAATTCAGTCTTTGGTATTGAGCCGAACAGGGAGATGCGAAAGACCGCGGAAGAAATCCTCGCCGCATATCCAAATTTCAAAAGCAAAAATGGCACCGCCGAAGCCACGACTCTCCCAACCGCCAGCGTAGACTTCATCACCGCCGCGCAATCATTTCACTGGTTCGACCCCACCAAAGCCCGCGAAGAATTCTTGAGGATCATGAAACCCCAAGGCTGGGTTCTATTGATTTGGAATACCAGGAAGAATTCACGCGGCTTCATGGAAGCGTATGAGCAACTAGTCAGCGAATATGTGGTCCGGCCGCGCTTTCGTCGGACTGCGAAAGACAAGGTTGGTGAGCAGGGCCTAACCAATTTCCTCGGAAAGTACAAGACGAAAACATTCAGCAACAGTCAGGTCTTAGATTTCGACGGCCTATCAGGTCGGTTGCTCTCATCCTCCTATGTACCACTCCCCGGCGAATCTGGGTACAGTTCGATGCTGGATGGCTTGCGCAAACTTTTCGATTCCTACCAAGAAGGCGGCGCTGTTCTCCTTGAGTACGACACGGAAACATACTACGCTCAACTTACGCGCTGGCCAAAGAGGATGAAGATTGTTGGGGGCTGAGCTACGCCAACACCTCCTTTGAGCTCTATCCTGAGCAGGTTCTCCGCGGACGTAGTCAAACTCACGGCGGAAGTGTACGGCAGCGAAACCCCCGCCGTCCTAGAGTCACTAACGAAACCCGTCGGAACATATTACGTCCGCTGCAACACCTCCAAGCTCTCAGCAGAAGAACTTCTGAACAGGCTTCAAGGGCGGGGGCTCAAGGTCTCCCAACATCCACTAGTCCCCGAAGCCCTAGGCGTACAAGTAGAAGGCCCCTTCGAGATTCCAACCGCCGATCGAAGGGTTGTTGTGGATAAGCATACTGCTGAATCGGTGCTACAGGGCGCGAACGTTTACGCCCCCGGGATTCTAAACTGCGAGGGCCTTAGGGTCGGGGAGGATGTTGCCGTCGTCTCTGAGCGGGGAGATGAGCTTGCAACTGGGACGGCGAACATGGGCGCGAACGACATCCTAACCTTCAGGAAGGGACTGGCGGTGCAAGTAAAACACAGGCGCTTCAAGGCCCCCCAGGTGAGGGATTTACCGGAATTCTCGGAAGGCCTGCTCTACCCGCAGTCGCTCGCGGCCATGGTAACAGCCCACGCACTCGACCCTCAAGAGGGTGAGACCGTCGTTGACATGAACTGCTCGCCCGGCGGAAAACTGTCCCACATCAGTCAGTTGATGCACAATTCTGGAAAAATTTTCGGCTTCGATAGAAACGTGGAGAAGGTAGGGCAGGCTCGCCAGACGCTGAGCCGTTTGGGCTGCACAAATGTTACACTTACGATTCGTGATACCAGATATTTGCACCTAGACTTGGCTAATTTGCAGTCCGACCGCACCTTGATCGACCCGCCATGCAGCGCTCTCGGCCTCAGGCCGAAAATATACGACTTCTCGACCCTAGACCGCGTGAATAACTTAGCAGATTATCAGAAGCAATTCATCAAGGCTGGAAGCAAGGTAACAAAACCGGGGGGAATTATCGTCTACAGCGTCTGCACTTACACAACACATGAATGCGAACGGGCAGTCGAATTCGCCGAGCACGAATGCGGGCTCAGCGTAGTGGAACAGAAGCTGTTCCTCGGTTCAAAAGGCCTCGTGGCGCTCACGCCATCCGCCAGCCGTTGTCAAAGATTCAATCCAACCGTTGATGAAATCGGATACTTCATCGCAAAACTCCAACGCTAAGCACGAAGCTTTAACGCCCAACCTGCCCGAATAATGGGCAGGGAGAATGGTTGGATTTACCCGAGAACGTTCTGACCAAAGGGAAGGCTGGAAAACTTGAGGTTAGGGCCCTCGACTCACGCGGAAGTTATGTGATGTGCAAGTATCTCGACGCGAAGACGCTGAAACCTACCGATAAGAAGCGCAAGCTCATGCTCAAGGATCAGAATGGGAATGTGCTCGAATACTTCATCATCCCGATAAAGGACCCCAAGCGCGCGCTACTCCTAACCGCAGGGTCTGAGGAGAAAGAACGCCAAGTCTGGAACGAAAGCCAAGGAAAAGCCGAAGATATCTGGTAACACAATCCGCCTAGGGCGCGACGGGCAAGATTTGAATCAACGACTTCAATGGGACGCCATCGATCTTCGTCTTCCCACTCTTATTGACCAAGACAAGAACGCCTACGGGCTTGGCCTTCGCCTTTCGCAACGTCTGAATCGCTGCCCTATGCGTCTCACCGGCCCGTAGAACCGCGTCTACAATCAACACCTTTTTTCCGGCAACTTTGTGAAATGAGGGGTTGACCAAACCTGGCAGTTTCTTATATGCTACACGTGGGGGCCGAACAGCCGCGAATGGCTTGTCGAGTTCTTTGGCTATAGCCACGCTGAGAACCATCCCGCTCCCTTCAACCGCAACAATCACGTCAGGTTCACCAAACTCCCTTGCACGAACCGATTCCCGAATCAAATCCGCTAACGCTGAAGCAACAGCAGTCATTCGCTTTCCATGCGCGCCTATAGTGCTCCAGTCAACGAAAACGTCATGGGGCGGAGGTCTCGCAGCTCGCTCCTTACCTTTCAAAAGTAACCAGACAACTGTGTCTGGCTGAACCTTCAACTCGTCGGCTATCTCATACGTTGACAGCCCTTTGGACTTTAGTTCCTGCGTCCGTTTGACCAATTCACGCGAGGCCATTCAGTCGAACCCGCAACACGCTATCATTGACCGAGGTCTTATAAGAGGTAATGAGCCTCTCAACTTCACTCCGCAAAACCCCGCGCAGTCACCGAAGGAAAAGATCTAGTTGGCCGAAACTCCCCCCACAGCTAACACAACTCAGAAGGATTCCTTCGAAATTTCACGTCAAGAAGTCCGCGGGCCAATGAATTTACAGGAAACGGTTCTGAGCGCCCAAACTTCAGAACCTGAATGGGTAAGGGAAGGCGCGTCCTTTGTTGACGTCGAAGAGTTGGATGGCACTCCTGTCAAGTACACCCTAAGCCAGGTGGGAGGCGTAGATGATTTCAAACTCACAGTGAACGCAATTTCGCAAACGCACAATGAGCGAATAGGCGCTGGCCTCCGATCGCATTTGAACCGTGTTCTCGGTTTGAGCGACGACTTGGAGTCATTCTACGGTAAATTTACCCATGAAGCCGAGCCGCTGCAGTCAACTTTCGCGCACCTCAGGGGCCTTCGCCTCATGCGCGGAACCAACCTTTATGAAAGCCTGATCTGCTCCATCTTGTCACAGAATAACTCAGCACTACTCTGGAACAGAACCGCGAGGCTTCTCATGCGCCTCTATGGACCCAGAGTTAATTTCCCCGACGGGACCACATCGTTCCTATTTCCAAGGCCACAAGCTATGGCTGCCCTGAAACCAAGAGAACTTCGCTCGAAGACTTCCATGGGGTACAGGGCGAAACCTGTCGTTCAAGTTTCCCGTTTGGTTGCCGCCGGAAAATTACAGCTCGATAACTTTCTTACGCGGCCTTACGACGAGGCTTTGGAGGCACTCATTGACCTTCCCGGTGTTGGCCCTAAGGTTGCGGATTGCTTCCTACTATACGGGGCAGGTCGCCTCGAGGCCGCCCCCGTCGACGTCTGGATTCACAGAGTTGTCACAAAGCTGTACTTTAGGAGGAAAAGGGTCAGCAGGCTCAAGACCGCACGGTTTCTGCGCGACCGCTTCGGGGAATGGGCTGGGTACGCGCAATTGTACCTCTTCGACTTCGCACGCCGCGGCGGCATCGGTAAGGCAACTAAAGCTAGCAAGTAGGGGATGGCTGTCTCTAGGCGTGGCGCCCCTTTGCTGCCTGTTTCTTTACAGGTTTTCGTTTCAACTTTGTTCCGCAGACTATGCAGACCTGAGAGTCTGCTTGAGGGTACCGCCTATAGCAAGCGGGGCAGTAGTAAGTCCAACTGAACTTCTCTCGGATTCCTAACGTGGCCAAGGGCTGGTAGGCTATGCCAATCCCTTCCGCAACATTCTGCACAGCGTAATCGTCGCTTACAATGACAGGCGTCTTTCCCTCAGTGCGAAGTTCAAGTGCCAAGGCCAAGACGCCCGTATCCGCTTTCGAAAGCACCACTCTATCCCCGAGTACCCTGGCCTTCTCAGCGACCGCTTCCAATGAAGCTGAAGTTGGACTCCGAATCCTAAGCTTCCCAGAAGACTTGGAAATCGCCAGCCTGTATGATGGGCCGGTTTGTTCTCGCAGTTCATCCGTAACCTCGGGCACCGAATAGCTCTCAATATCAAGCCCGAGAGGGTCGAGGCCCATGATTAGGGCTGAAGTGTCTAGAACTAGAACTTTCAGAAACCTGCTCGCTCCATCTCGTGAAGGCGAGTTAGGCTTCCCAAGGGTGGGGCGGGGCGTAACCGCACGAACACGGAGTAATGCTTAGCCTTGCGAACCGCCAACTTGACATCCTGGGAAAGCTCCCTCTGAAACCGCCCATCAGCAACGACGAGAGCCCGTAATTTTGGATTCGCCATTTGAATCGAAAGGGACCGTTCCATCGACAGAACCGTCGGCCTCAAGAATTCAAGAGGGCAGATGAAAGTGACCACGAACGCATCCACCGCTGAATCAACCACAGGCCCACCCGCTGAAAGAGCGTAAGCTGTGGATCCCGTAGCGGTTGAGACGATGAGCCCGTCCCCCCTGAACTGCAGAAAAGGCTCAGAATCAACAGCAAGGCGCAGATCAAGCATCTTCGAGGGGCTTCCCGATGATACCACGAGCTCGTTGAGCGCGTCGACCACGTGTGTTCCGTTTAGGTCGACGGCAAGTTTTGCGCGTTTTTCCAGCCTGCATTTGCCCTTCGCGAAGAGTTCGATGGCTCGTAGAGCTTTAGTTGGTTCAACTTCAGTGAGGTAGCCGCGCCTTCCCATGTTCACCGCTAGAATTGGTGTCTCCGGTTCGGGGATGGACATTGTTGTTTTGAGGACTGTTCCGTCTCCTCCCACGGTTACTATGAGGTCTGCTTTGAGATCGGACAAGTCTTTACCGCCGCCTAGTCGGCCTCGTTTTGCCAATTCCAGTTCAGCTGTGACCGCTATACCCTTCTTCCTCAGCTGCTTAGCGAGGGTTGCCGCCACTTCAAGGGCCTGCGGTTCATCGAGCCTAGATACGAGGCCGACCTTCAAAGCCAATTTCGCTTCTCCGAGGGGAGACACTACCTGTCGTGAGGATAATTAAGTAATCCACTCAGGCCATGACTAGATTTGGTTTCGCGAAACCTTCCGCGAAAGGCTGAATGACCAGACAAGCTTTTTAGACGAAGAGGGGGCGTTAATTGCTTTCGAGCTTAGCTTAAGGGCGAAGAACACTGAGCAAACCTGTAGACGTTGGGACTCTAAAGATCGGCCACTACGTAATTGTGGATGGGGAACCTTGCAAGATTGTAGAATACGAAAAATCAAAACCAGGCAAACACGGGGCCGCGAAGGCTAGAATTGTAGCCATCAGTGTTACAACTGGAACAAAAAAGAACGTAATCAGCCCTGTAGACGCACGCATTGAAGTTCCCATGATAGAGAAGAAAACGGGACAAGTACTCGCTTTCATGGGCAACAACGTTCAGATCATGGACATGCAGTCCTACGAGACCTTCGAAACTCCTATGCCGGAAGAAGAGGAGATTAAAACGAAAATGGCTCCAGGCGTCGAGGTCGAGTACTGGCAAATGCTGGGACAGAATAAGATAATGCGAACGAAGGGCTAATTCTCCCGTTTCCCACACGCGCCTTGGAAGGCTCACCCGATGCCCTTCGTCTCGCACATCAAACTGACGAAACGCATGTCACTTTCCGACATTGCAAGGCAGATGGAAGCGGTTAAAGTCCTTGGGCCAGGACGGTTCGGGAAGGCAGTAACTATCCTCGGAGGCCTGTTTAGAGACGGCGAGTGCGTCAAACTGATTTCTCTTGCTGGCCCAATTGTCCCCGGAGGCCTTAGAACAATCATCGCAGACCTGATTGATGATGGCTTGCTAAATGGGGTCGTCACAACTGGCGCAAACGTAACGCATGACATACTCGAAGGCCTAGGACATCGGCACATTGCGGGAACGGAACTGGCGGATGATAGCAAACTCAAACGCCAAGGGCTATCCAGAATCTACGACCTTCTAGTCACCCAGAAAGCAATCGAACACCTAGAGAAAGCAACTCACCGCATGCTCAACCGCATCCCAGAAACAAGACGCCGCAACATAGCCAGCTACGAGTTACTATGGGAATTCGGCAAGCAGATCAGGGACAGACGCTCGATTCTTCACACCGCACAGAAACGCAAAGTCCCCATCTTCTGCCCCGGCATTTTTGACTCAATGCTCGGGTTGAACCTATGGACCTACAGCCGACTCAAACCACTCTTCATTAACCCGTTCAAGGATTTCTCAAGGCTTGTTGACTTGACTTACGAGAGAAAGAGAGTTGGGGCGATAATCCTTGGTGGCGGGATGCCGAAACACCATGTCCTAATCGCAAACTCATACAGGGGCGGCGTGGATGCGGCGATTCAAATAACACTCGACCGCCCCGAAGGTGGCGGTGCAAGCGGTGCACCTCTGGAAGAGGCGATTAGCTGGGGCAAAATCAAGACTCCCAACAGACTAGCCACGATTGTTGGAGACGCTACGGTGATATTCCCTTTGCTTACTCTAGCGGCCCTAGAGAGGGCAGGTAAGTAGGCTCATCACAGCCGTGGAATGTGGACTTCAAGGACGCCCCGTTTGAACTTCATGCTAATTCTTTTCTCGTCAACGGAGACGGGCATGCGAATTCTGGCACGGTAACATGTGAACTCCCCATGCCTGTGCTTGGCGCCGAGGTCCCTGAACGTGATCTTCTTGTTGGTCTCTGCATAAACTTCCAAGGAATCATCCGTCGGGCAGTGCAGCTTAACCTGTTTGTGGTCCACGTATGGTAAATCGACGGTTAGAACGACCTCGTTGGCCGCCACGTACAGATTGTATAGAGGTTGGATGCATGCAGCGGCAGCGTTCCATCCTGACCCATGGGTGGAGAATTCGCCTTTCGGTTCAGGACTCACCATGGTTCACCCGTACATCGGCGGGAGATCGTATTCATGAGACTTGTCCATCTTGAGCATCTCTTCGTGGGTACGGTGCATCATATCCTTACTTTTCAAGCGTATTTCTTCCCCTCTCTTCAGAAGGTCGGAAACGTCAACATTCAGATCGAGTATCTTGTTGACCGCGCTTATCGCAACCGCGGCTGCTACAGGGTCGGGGTAGTTGTAGTAGGATTGGGTAAGCAGCGTGATTGCGGGAACGGATGCTTCAGCACATTTCTGGAGGATTAGCCCGTAAACGCCAACTATGTAACCTTCCTCCAAGACTTCAGCCGCCCCGCGAAGCCTTGACTCCAATTCCTTACTTGAAAGCGCGGCAAACACTTTTGGGGCATCTATGTCCTGGCGGTTCGCAACAGCCATCCCACCCAAGGAGAGCATCAGCTTAGTGTTCTTTGTTCGAGCCCAGTCAACGATATCCGCCGCAAGTGGCCTGATGAGTGGGACTGGGATCGTTGTCTCAGAGATTAGGACAACCAAAGAGTTGCCTGCGAATATGCGTATAGGTGCTTTCGGAAGGCCGCCGTGCAGAACGATCATTGGTGGAAGAAGGTCAGACTCGATAGCGCCCACCTCCTTCAATTTCAATTCGCTAATGATATGAGAAGCCGCCAGCAACCCGACAAGCCCTACATCGGGAAGGCCGTTCACAATGGTCGCCCCCTTAGGAATCGAAGCGGATTCCAAAATGCGCAACCCATCTTTCCCAGACAGGCTATTGGACATATCAAGACCCTTCTACGAAAACTGTGAGCTGAAGCCAGAGCAAGATTAGCGAGTAATTAAACGGTTCGCAGAAGTTACAAGAACTTTTAGGATGCATCAACCAACGCATCAAGCGTATCGTGAAAATGCATGAGTGCACTCGAAGGCCTAGGCAAGTCGCTTAGCGACGCAATGAAAAAGCTGCTGCGAATGGCGGTTGTTGATGAAAAAGCAGTCAAGGAACTTGTCCGCGACCTTCAACGGGCCCTCCTTCAATCCGACGTTAACGTTAACCTAGTTATGCAGATTTCTCAGGCAGTCGAGAAGCGGTCACTCGAAGAAAAGCTGCCGCCTGGAATCTCCCGCCGCGAACACGTCGTTAAAGTTCTCTATGAGGAACTGACTCGATTCCTCGGTGAGGAACCGAGCAAACTCACTGTCGAACCTGGCACAACACAAGTTATCATGCTCGTTGGAATTCAGGGCACGGGGAAAACAACAGCCGCAGTGAAACTTTCACGCTTCTATCAAAAGCGCGGTCTGCGGCCTGCGATAATCTGCGCCGACACCTACCGGCCAGGCGCCTTCGACCAGTTGAAGCAACTTGCTGACAAAGTTAGCGTACCCGTTTACGGTGAACCGAATTCTAGGGATACATTGAAAATAGTGAAAAAGGGCATGGAGCAATTCTCAAACCAAAAGTACAACCTGATCATCGTGGACACGGCAGGGCGTCACAAGGATGAAACAGAACTGATGTCCGAGATGCGTGACCTAGCCAAGCAGGTTCAGCCCAACGAAATAATCCTCGCGATCGACGCCTCAATCGGCCAAGCAGCAATGTCCCAGGCGGCCGCGTTCAATGAGAGCACAAAGATCGGTTCAATTCTAGTAACAAAACTTGACGGAACGGCCAAGGGAGGAGGCGCACTCTCAGCCGTTGCCGCAACCCACGCCAAGATCAAATTTGTAGGGACGGGAGAGAAGATCGATGACATTGAGCAGTTCATCCCCTCGAGTTTTGTGGGACGCCTCCTCGGAATGGGCGACATCAAAGCATTGGTCGACAGGGTTCGTGACGCAGAAATCGTCGTACCGCAGAAGAAAGCAAGGGCCTTCCTGGAGGGCAAGTTCACGTTGAAGGACATGTACGAGCAAATGGTCGCCGTTCGAAAAATGGGCCCCCTGAAGAAACTGGTTGGTATGATGCCTGGCGGAATGAACATACCCGACGACGCTATGGAGAACGCTGAGAAGAAACTGGACGCTTGGCGGGTTATCATCCAATCTATGACGCGGGATGAGATTGAGGACCCGAAACTCGTCGATTCCTCACGGGCGAGGAGAATCGCACATGGCTCAGGTACATCCGACAAGGACGTGAAAGAAATGGTGAATCAATACTTCATGATGAAGAAGATGATGAAGAGCATGAAACGGCGCGGCGCCGCTTTCGGAAGGGGAAAAATGCCCTTCCCAACACGGCCTTGAAGGACGCGGAAAATATTCCAAGAAAGTTAATTAGCGTCCCTTTAGTCTGCTAGCAAATTTCAGGTCATGTCTCATGGTAAGGCGCTCAAAGGGCTACCGCTCGAGGACGCGGAGCCTACTCCGGAAGAGACCTCGCGAGCGAGGAAAAATCGGCCTCAGCCGCATCCTCCGAACCTATCGCCCAGGCGAGAAAGTCACCATCATGATAGAACCCTCCGTACACAAGGGCATGCCCCACAGACGCTATCATGGAAGGGTTGGAGTAATTCATGCCAGACGCGGAAAGTCATACGTGGTTCATATCACGATGGGTAGTCAGACGAAACAAATTATCGCCCGACCTGAACACATCACCCCCGTACGTTGAGTGAACCACTTGCCTAGGAAAATCATCGATTCTAAGCCCGCCACTACCTCCGAAGCAAAAAGAACTTTGGAACGCGCGAAGGAAGATGAGCTAGGAGAATTTCAGAGGCGCACACTTGACTACGCATCCAAGTTCGCCAGGATCTCACCCGCTAAAGCTGAAAAGCTTGTACGGGAATTGGGGGAGAAGCATCAACTCGAACGGAAGGATGCAATTCAGATTGCCAACACAATGCCACGGTATATCGAAGAATTACGAACCATTCTTACAGTCAAAGGGCGAATAATCTCGGGTACTCAATTGGAAGATATTCTAAAACTTCTCAACAACTATCGAGAAGATTAGCCCACAAGTAATTCTCTCTCTTGATTCCTGGGCATAAGGCAGGAAAACCTTTTTTCCCTCCGAACCCACACCTCCTACTGGATATGCTGAACTTTGCCTGATTCCGGCGATTCCACATTTACCGTGATTGAAAAGGCACAGAGGCCAAGCACCTACTTCCTTTAACGCGAAATCTGCACCTACTTCTGGTGGAACAAAGATGAGTATGAATACAAAGAGTTCAGATGAGAATCGGGGCACCAGTTCAGCTTACTCAGGGTTTAGGCCAACTACCGGAGGCGGTGGGGAGGGTGGCGTTCCACCGCGACTTTACGAGGAGTACGCATACGTGCTGGACTTCTTGCAATTCGGCCGACCTGGAACGGACAAGCCTAGGCACCTTGCCCTTCCAACGGTGCAGGTTATCGGTGAAACATACTTCACACTCCTTGAGGCCGAAATACGCGTAGGAACACAGGCAAACATTCACGAGCGCGTTTACATTGGAAAAGAGCGGCGAGAGAAAATTAACCGTATCATCGGAAGAATCAGCTACAACGACCTCACTGCGAATGCGAAGGCAGAGTTGCTTCCGGTGCTAGAAGACCTGATCGCTAACCAAGAGCAGAGGTTTGTTTCCTTTTTCAATAATTCCCAAGCCATAACACCCCGTATGCATGCACTGGAGCTGCTTCCGGGAATCGGGAAAAAATCGATGTGGCAAATAATAAACGCCAGGGAGAAAAAACCCTTCACCAACTTCAAGGACGTTCACGAGCGAACGAACGTAGGGGACCCCGTCAAGGTCGTTGCTAAACGGATCTTGGACGAATTGGCCGGGGAAGAAAAGTACCGGGTTTTCTCGAGAGCGCTATAGACACGACGTATGAATACTTCGAGAGAACTGGTTTGTCCAACAGGGTAATCATGCACGTAGACCTCGACTACTTCTACGCCCAGTGTGAAGAGAACAAGAACCCGCATGTGCGGGGAATCCCCGTGGTGGTTTGCGTTTACTCCGGCAGGACCGAGGATAGTGGAGTAGTCAGCACCTCCAATTACCTTGCCCGGAAATATGGGGTAAAGGCCGGCATACCCATCGCCCGAGCGAAGAAGCTTCTTGAATCCTCGGGCGCGATTTTCTTCCCAATGAACCGCCCTCTATACGAACAAGTATCCGAGGGGGTAATGGAAATCCTGCGGGAGCGCGGTGACGCATTTGAAAAAGTGGGAATCGATGAGGCTTATCTGGAAGTTTCAATTAGAACGAACGGCAAATTCGACCAGGCTGAAAACATCGCGAATGAAATTAAGCGGCAGATAATCACTGAAGAACAGATAACATGCTCAATTGGAATCGCACCCAACAAACTCGTGGCCAAGATTGCATCCGACGAGAGAAAACCCGATGGACTCACCATGGTGAAGCCGGAAGAAGTCCACAGTTTCTTGTCGGAATTGCCAGCCTCGAGGATACCTGGTGTCGGGAAGAAAGTAGAGGACAAACTGGGCCAAATGCAGGTCAAGACGATAGCTCAACTTTCTACGATTAGTCCCCCGATCCTGGTTGAAACCTTCGGGAAAAACTTAGGAGGTTATCTTTTCCAGGCCGCCCGAGGAGAGGATGACGAACCGGTAAAGGAAAGGGAACAACCAACACAGCTAAGCCGGATCGCTACCTTGAAACGAAATACTCGAGACCTACCAGAAATGCTGCCCCTGCTAAGCGAACTTGCAAATTCAACAACCGCCAAATTGAAAGAAAGAAGTATGACGTGCAAGTCGGTAGCAATCATAGCTATACTGAACGACCTCTCTATTCACACCAAATCGAAAACATTGGAACAACCAACCGCAGATGAAAAAATCATTGTGAGCACTGCACAGGAACTGATGAAAGAATTCTTGGAATCAATGCCCAGTGCAACGGTCCGAAGGACAGGAGTCAAAGTCTCCACATTGTCGAAGCCAACCGGGCAGACAGATATCACCAATTTCCTGAAGGCGTAGCTCCAAGGAAAGTCCACCAGTCATCGCACCGTTGAGGAATCTGCCGTGGCCTGGGTTCGACGTGAACTTGACTCGATAGGCATACCTCCACTCAAGAGGTTCGGACAACATTTTCTAATCGACAAGGGGGTACGCGAGCGCCTAGTCGAGCTGGCTGAACTAACAACCAATGATACAGTCCTCGAGGTGGGCCCTGGTCTCGGTTTCTTGACCGCAGCGTTGATAGGCAGAGCAGGACGGACAATAGCGATCGAGAAAGATCGGACACTCGCTGCATATCTGAAAGAGAAATTCTCAAACCAACAGAACTTGACAGTTGTTCAAGCTGACGCGCTAACCATCCAGATCCCAGAAGGCTCGAAGGTCGTTTCCAGTCCCCCCTACAACATTTCGTCAAAGCTCATACTTCTAATCATGAACAGTCGATTTCGACTGGCGGCACTATTGATGCAAGAGGAATTTGTCCGAAGGTTAACAGCCTCCAGTGGGTCTCGCGACTACGGACGGCTCAGCGTGATGCTACAATCCAAGGCCACAGCCAAACTTGACATGAAAGTCCCGCGTGAGGCATTCTACCCGAAACCGAGAGTTGACTCCGCCCTCGTTACAATTAGGCCCAGCATCGAAAAGCTTCAGGTACAGAATGAGCAGTTATTCATCGACATGGTACGAGCGCTGTTCACCCAACGCCGCCGAAAGCTGAGAGGAGTCTTGGCGAGATACCTGAAAGCCCAATACCCAACGCTAAGTGACACGATAATTCAACAAATACCGCTAATTGACAAACGAATCTACGAACTCAACCCAAACGAGTTGGTCGTATTGTCAAACCAGATCGCTGAGGCAACCACGGAATCTGGGCGTGAATGAATCGCCGATTAGAGTAATTCTCCTAGAACCAGAGACAGGGGGAAACATTGGCTCCGTAGCTCGATCGATGAAGAACTTCCAGCTCAACGATCTCTGGCTAGTCAACCCGCAGACACCCATCAATGACGAGGCAAGGGCATTTGCAATGGGCGGCCTCGATGTTCTCAAATTGGCTAAGGTCGTTAGCACCTTCAGAAAAGCGCTAAAGGGAGTGGACTTGGTTGTAGGAACCAGTTCTGTGGCCGCAACAAGCACATCCAACCTTTCCAGAATATCAATCAAACCAGTCGAACTCGCTAAGAAAGTTCAGGCAGTCAAAGGGACTACTGCAATCGTCTTCGGAAGAGAGAGCTCGGGATTAAGCAACCGAGAGGTAGAAGGATGCGACTTCATGGTTACAATACCTGCAAGCCGCGAATACAACGTACTTAACATAGCCACCGCCGCCTCAATCATCTTCTACGAAATCTTCCACCAAAGAATAAGAAGACGAAACTTTGAGTTGGCCTCAAGACCTGCCATTGGAAGGCTTCTCCGGCAATTTGACGGCCTACTGAAACGAAGTCACATGGCGCCACATAGGCGTAAACTCGCCCATCGAGCCTTTCGCAACCTGATCTCACGCGCTTTTGTTTCAAAGCGCGAAGCGTCGCTCCTCCTTGGACTATTTAGGAAGCTACAAGCAGAGCTGACGTGAGCCATTGTGGAGAGCAGGCAGTGATAGACCATGAGAATTCTAGCTCTCGCTATTCTTTTGATAATTCTTGTCTGCGTGTCACCAACTGCAGCCACAGGATCTGGAACTGGGTCGGTAATAGTCCAAATTCAAGGATATGGAACAGTTCAAGGCCAATTACAGAACGCACTCATACAGTCAAACAATAACGTCACGATGTCAATGGTGGTGAACGATCAACTCCAGACCCCTCAGGGCTCTTTCCCCCTCCAGGCGACCGGCGACTGGAACGGAGCTCTGAACAATTCAACGCTATCGGGTACAATCGATAACGTTCAAGGAAAAATCCACGTCTGCGTAATTTCCTCATGCAACGACGTCGACTTTAGCGGCCACGGGACTTGGACGGGGCAACTTCAAATCGCCTCATCTGGAAGTGGAAACTACACCGGAACAATAACTATCACGAACTCTCCGTATCCGTAGATTCCACTAGGCCAAACAATTCCCATTTATGGCTCATGGGCCTCGAACTTCGCATCTGTCGTCCCTGAGTTCAATTACCACATCATTCTACTGCTCCTTGCTACCCTAATGGCCGCAACTATCCTGACGCATAGAAGACGGAGAACGTAGAGCTGCTTGCTCCGACAAGATTGTGTGCGAGAAAGCATCAATCGTGGAGGGCGGGACATCAGGGACCGGGGTCAAGAGCTTCGAAACGAGAGCATGTAAGCTTAAGTAACACTCGATGCAATCTCGCTAAAATCCCTGGTGGATTAGACATGAAGGGTAGAAACTACAGGCAAATCAAAGGCCAGCCCTACACTAGGGGAAAATATATTCACGGTACTCCGCCGCCGAAAATATCAAAGTTCATGATGGGAGACACGAAGGCACATTTCGAATATCGAATATCTTTGGTAGCACAAAGCCCAGAGCAGATCAGACATAATGCACTCGAAGCAGCACGCGTTGCAGCAAACAAGGTGTTGTTCGACGCGTTGGGCGAAACAGGCTACAAAATTCATCTTCGAGTTTATCCCCACATTATCCTTCGAGAGAATCGAATGATCGCAACCGCAGGCGCCGACAGGCTACAAGAGGGAATGCGAAGGGCCTTCGGTAAACCGAGCGGAAGAGCCGCTAGGGTTAAGACAGGACAGTCAATCCTCGACATTTACGTTAACAGAAATGCGGTCGACGCTGCGAAGAAGGCAATGCGGGTCGGGTCTACAAAACTTGCGGTCGCTTGCATTGTGACCCAAGAAACCTTGGCACCGCCTGCCGTCTCTGTCTTGGCAAAATAAGGTTCCTTAGCGATCCTTACTTTTGACCACAAACTAACGCGACCACACCTAAGGTCATCTTTTCAGAAAGTGTACGCTGAAACCCAGCATCGAGAAGTGCATCCGAGGTTTCATTCGCCGTTGAGGATTTCAATATCGTATTTGCAAGATAGACTAGGGTACGCTTCCAATAGCCAGAAACAAGTCCACCAATAGCTGGAAGGACGTGAAATATGTGGAAGTTGTAGAGCCGCCACACGGTAACCTCTTCTGGCCTAACGAAGTCGACTGAGAGAAACCAACCAGAGCGAAGTAAAACCCTCAGCGAGTCCCGCAACATGGCCAATTTATCAGCAAAATTGCGCAACGCCAAACCAATCGTTACATACCTGAAAGTTGCGTCGCGAAATGGAAGATATTCTCCTACGGCCCTTACAAAATCGACCTTACATTCACCCTGAAATATTTGCTTTTTTCGGTTGGCTATGCTCAGCATCGCAGGGCTCAGATCTAGACCAACAATCAAACCACCATCCCTAATCGCACGACTTAGCTCGAAAGTGACAAGCCCTGTCCCGCAGGCCAAATCCAACACCATAACCTCTCCAGAGAAATCCATTTTTGCGAACATGCGCCTCCTCCAAACCCAGTCGAATGAAAGAGTCATCAGGTGCAGCAGGACGTCGTACTCTCTCTCAACATCTGTGAAGATGGTCCTAACGAATCTTGCTTTGTCAAGGAATCTTGTTGGGATTTCCATCTGAGTCATATGCTTGAGTGCCTCTCACGCAAAGGAACGGTTAAGTTCTGCAGTAAACCTGCTACACCGATGTCTGACCATGTACCAACTAGAAGAAGATAGCATAATAGATGAGATAAGAAGGCGCGGTTCGAAGAGAATTCTCCTCCAAATGCCTGAAGGCCTGAAACCAACCGGATTTCGACTGGCAAAACTACTTGAGAAGGAAACGAAAGCCGAAGTATTCGTCTCAGGTGACCCTTGCTACGGTGCCTGCGACCTTGCGCTCTACCCGAAGAAGCACATCGACGCGGACTTACTCGTTCACCTTGGGCACGCGGAGATTCCGGGCGAATTCCCCGACGAGAACGTTTTGTATGTTGAAGCACGGGCGGATGTGCCAATACTAGAACCAATGATTCAGGCCTTGAAAATGTTAGAGAGGGAGCAAGTGATCGGACTCGCTTCAAACATCCAGCACATTCACCAGATCGATAAAGCCAAAGAAATTCTGGAAGGACACGGAAAGAAGGTACTCATTGGTCGGCCATCGGGCTGGCTAAAGTATCCGGGGCAGGTTCTCGGATGTGACTACGGTAGCGTAAGAGCAATTGCAGAAAAAGTTGATGCCGTCATCATCTTGAGCGGAGGAGATTTCCACGCCCTCGGAATTCCGCTGGCAACAGGCAAACGAACCATCGTCGTCGACCCATTTCAACAAACAGCGAAAGACATGACCGAAATCTGTCGAAAACTTCTCCGTAAGAGGTGGATGAATATTGAAAAATTCAAACAAGCCAAAAGGATCGGAATCATCGTTGGCCTGAAGAGTAGTCAAATGAATATTTCTCTTGCGCGTCGGCTCAAGGAGCTCTTGGAAGAGAGGGAGTATTCGAGTATCTTAATTTGCGCAACCGAGGTGATTCCTGAGACCCTAGGCTCCTTCACAGACTTAGACGCCTACGTCGAAATCTCATGCCCACGAATAAGCACCGACGACCAAGAACGTTATCGCAAACCCATCCTTAATCCGGAAGAGGTCATGATAGCAATAGGTAAGAAGAGCTGGGAAGATTACACCAAAGGAATGACGTTGGAAGAATGGCATTAGACTCGACCCAGAGTTGAAGGCGATTATCTTGCACTCCCGACCGGTCCTGATTCGCAAGCGCGATCTAACGATCAAACTGCAGCAAGTAATGTCTCACCCTGAACCCCAAGTTGCCCTCGAGCAGTACACTATATCAGCCGACCTAGCGGCAGACATCCTCTTCGAAGCATGCTACGTATACGATGACATCGAAAATAAATCGGTGGCAGACCTCGGCACAGGAACGGGGAGACTCGCCCTAGGCGCTTCAATGCTCGGTGCGGGATACGTAGTCGGAATCGACCTAGACTCCACCAGCCTTTTTGTCGCCTCGAGGAACGCCAAACTGCTGGAGGTACATCCAGATTGGGTATGCGGTGTCGTAGAAGGCCTAAGGGGAAAGGTTGATACAGTTCTAATGAACCCGCCATTTGGCACCAGGCAACCACATGCCGATATTCACTTTCTTCAAATCGCCCTAGCCTTGGGGACAACAGTCTACAGTATCCACAAGTCTTCCACTCGCGAATTTCTCACTCGCTGGTTACAGGGACGAGCAAACAAGACCGAAAGAATCCTGAGTACAAGAATGGAAATTCCACATCAGTTCTCCTTCCACACAAAGCGAAGCCGCAAAGTCGAAGTCGACGTATTCAGAATTCAGTCGAGTTAGTTCGATTTGTGCCTGCCCTTATATACAGGGCTGCAATCTAACGCCCACAAATCTGCGCAACTGTTGGAGAAATATCTTCGAGAGTCATCGAATCGGCGAAGAAATCCAAGGCTTGATTACAACTCTGGTGGTAAGAATTGAGTAAGGCACCACGTGAAATGGTTCAATCCGTCCTTCCCGGAGACAAATTAGGAGTTGTGGAACAATTCCTTCCTGGCGTTGGCACCTACGAAAAGGAAGGGGCGATTTACGCAAATTTCACCGGGAACGCTAATATTGACCTGAAGAACAAGCGCGTGACCGTGGTTCCAACCACGAGGGTACCCAAACTTCCCAAGGAAGGAGCCACAGTTCTTGCATCGGTGATACATGCACAGGAGAAGATGGCGACTGTGAATATCTGGAAGATAGATGACAAGTTGCTGCACAACCCATTCACTGCAATCCTTCACATCTCCTCATCGAGCCCCCGATATGAGAGAAATATGTCTGATGTATGCAAGTCAGGTGATATACTCCGCGCAAGAGTCATCGATATGACTAACAGAATTCCACAACTGACAACAGCGGGTCGCGGTCTGGGAGTCGTTAAGGCCTTCTGTTCCAAGTGTGGAGCCGTATTGGAGTTTAAGGACAGAAAACTCCAGTGTCCGTCATGCGGAAACCTTGAGAATAGGAGGCTCGCAGAAGATTACGAGCAAGCTGCGTAAAGGTGCGAATGATGGAAGTCAAGGTTCTATCAAAGTCGAAGAACGACCTTAGGCTCGAAATAGTTGGCGAGGACCATACCTTCTGCAACCTACTTCAGAGCCTCTTACTTGAGGACAAGAACGTAGAGATTGCGGGTTACGACCAACCCCACCCGCTAATCAGATCAAGCATCGTCTACCTGAGAACAAAACGTGAAGCTTCACCCGAAAAGGTGCTTCTGAACGCCTTGACTGGCATTCAGGAACTTAACAAGGAGTTTAACGAGAAATTCGCCAAGGCCGTCGGACCTTCCTAATGAATAACGAAGAGACCCTTCGCCAAGTCATGCGGAACAAGCAACTGGCCAGTTTGGGGGATGCGTTCGTAAATTTCGTCTATTCTTTGGCGCTAACTCAGGCTAACGGAAAACCTCAATCCGTGAAGGTTAGCGATAGAACTCTTGCAAATGCTTTCAAGCTTTCAGGCCTACGTAAGTATCTCGGAACTCGGATCTCAAAGAAAGACCTTGCAAATGCCTCAGAGTCTCTTTTGGTTGATGCATACCAGAAAAAACTCATCACAATCGAAGAAAGCGTGAGAATCCTCAGTGAAGACCCTAATGGCCTACAAGCAGGGCTCTCACAACTGATGAAACTAACTGCAGAGCGAATAGCTCGCAGCTAGCTGGCGACCTTCTGTTGCTCAAGAAGGAAACTAGAATCTTAGGTCTAAGCGCAACACCACGTCTAAAAGATGGGACTTTTTTCGTCGGCGTCATTTTCAGGGGTAGCTTTTGGCTGGACGGGATCCTGACATGCACCGTAAGGCCCAAGAGGGGTCTCGAAACGTTGAGGCTGTCAAGAGCGATAATGAAGTCTAGACAGTATTCGCAATTGCACGCCATCATCATTTCGAAAGATCAAAATGTCCTCCGACGAGATAATCACATCACAGAGTTAGCGCACAGACTCAAATTGCCAGTTATATTACTACTCAAACGCGCGTCGGTAAAGAAACGTATACAACCGCCGGGAGTGAAGCAGTATGATCTCGACATTAACGGTGAACGACTTCATGTCTCCGCCAAAGGGATAAGCTTCACGAAGCTTCAAGAATTGTTCACCGTTGGCTGCGCTCCGGATTCTTACATTCCTGAAGCTGTGAGAGTTGCGGATCTGATGACAAAGCAAGTAACGCTTAAATGGAACTCTCTGAGATTGGCGTAGCCGGTCGTTACCAAAAGTGCAATTTTGTCCAAAGTGCGGTTTAGCTCTTCTGCCTACAAAGAAACAGAAATCCGTCGTCTTGAGTTGCCCGAAATGTGGCTACGAGACGAAGCGGTCAGACCGCACGGTGCAAAAGTTAGAGCAACAAAAAGAGAATGTGGTCGTCATCGGTAAAGAAGAACAGAAGATTCGTACACTGCCGAAGACGAAAGTTGATTGCCCCAAGTGTGGACACAAAGAGGCGTTCTATTGGCTTGTGCAAACGCGCGGAGCAGATGAGTCCTCAACACAGTTCTTCCGGTGCACAAGTTGTGGGGCAACTTGGCGTGAAAATTCCTAGGGTCCATGTCTCGACTCGCACCGCTCAATTAAAATGCGTAAGGTTCTCTCTCTAAGACACCATTCGATATCCGGTGACTGATGAATGTTCAAAGCTACGATCAGTGATGCGAGGCTTTGGAAGAACCTTCTCGCGGGGATATCTACACTCATTGAGGAAGCCGACTTCAACGCCGCCCCTGAAGGGATCAAGCTAAGATCGATGGATCCATCCCATGTGGCCATGGTTGACTTTGAATGGAACAAATCAGCATTTGAAGAATATACCTGCCTACAACCAACCAAGATTCGATTGAATGTAGCCGACATTGTCAAGAAATTACGCGGCGCTGGGCAAGAACCCCTCGAAATGTCATACGATGAAAATACTCGAAAGTTCAGCATGGTCATCAAAGGAAAATGGAAGACCACGTTTACTCTCCCCACGCTGGACCCCGGAAATGAAGAAGTGCCGACGCCGAAAATTACTTTCAACACGAAAATTAAAATGATCAGCTCAAGCTTCAAAGACATAATTGATCAAATTCAAACAGTCAGCGATAACGTGAGGTTCGAGACTACCCCAGAGAAATTCACCGCGGAAGCAGTTACGGAACTCAGTGGAGCAAAGATTGAGTTAGAGAAGGGCAGCGACGTTTTGCTGGAGCTTGAGGTCAAGGAACCATGCAAAGCAACCTTCAACCTGAACTACTTAGCGGAAATCTCCAAGGCTGGCTCGATGGCTGCGGAGCTCGTTACACTGGAATTCTCATCTAACATGCCCGTAAAACTAGAGTACGAAATGCCTCAACAAGGAAAGTTGCTCTATTTCCTGGCCCCGAGAATTGAGGCGGAGTAGAACTATTAACGCTAAGACGGCATAACCAGCTTCGCCTCTCCCTAACCATTTAGAGGCGGTCAGCATGCAGGCGCTTCTTACCAAGTTGGACTTGGCAAAATTCCCGTTCACTATAGAAGCGTCTAACTACGTAAAGTCAAGAAACATTGATCCCCTAGAACTTGTGAGGCCTGAACTAATTCCCATACTCGAACGCGCTATGGAACGAATCAGGCAAGGCGTCTTTACCGGGAGAATCTCCGCTGACCTGACCCAAGAAGATGTGGACATACTCGCCTACCCCACAGCGCTGATGCTGATCAGCTCCATCGGCGACGACAGGACACGGCGCCGATATGCTCTCGCTGAGTCAAAGCGAGCCTACCAGCTGCTGAGAGAGGAAAGCCCAGACAAACTCTTGCAGATAGCGACTGGCACGTTCGCATGGGACGCGAAGCTTGTAGATCGAGATGTTGGCGACACCCACTTTGAATTCGCTCTTTACTTCACATTCTATGTGAGCAATTCAGCCCGAATACACGACCTGAAATGGAAATTAGTCAATAGGGTCCTCACTGAAGGCTATGTCTTGCTTCCGCGTGAAGATTTCGCGAGACTGCTGGAAGAGGAAGTTCAATCTAGAGTACTCGAGAAAACCGCCGACACAACGGTAGCGCTCCCCGCGGAATTGGACAAGCGCGTCGAACCGTTGCGTTCTACGCTAAAGGCTAGGTCACAATATTTAGCCACTGACGAAATGCCTCGAGCAGTGATGTCATCCGCAATGCCGCCATGCATGAGGAATTTGCTCGGCCTCCTGCAAACGAGTAAACACATCTCTCACATGGGAAGATTCGCGATGGCTGCCTTCCTACTGAACATTGGAACGAACGAAGAGGACCTGCTTAAAATGTTCAAGTCTTTCACCGATTTCGATGAAAGGATCGCACGTTATCAAGTGGAACACATTGCTGGTAGACGCGGATCAAGAAGACAATACACTGCGCCAAACTGCAGTACTATGCGGACCCACGGCCTTTGCGTCAATCCTGATGAACTATGCGGCTCCATAAAACATCCATTGTCCTACTATAGGAGAAAAGCAAGAAGCCTTCTCAGACAAGAAAGAGGAAAAGCCCCCCGTGTGAAAGCGCGCAGCTAGAGATGTAATTCGCCCTTGAAGAAAAGCTTGGCAGCTCTCTGCATACTTGCAATCTTAACGATTCTCTCCAGTTTAGTACCTCCTACTCAAACAGCTCACGCTGCCATTGTTTTTCGTGGGTCGCAGAATCCCAGTGGTCAAGTCTCGATTTTCGTTGAGAGTGACCATGATTTTGCCCCCGGCGAGGTTCAGTTGCTGAATGAGTACGGCACAGTCACGACGACCGCAGGCCCCATTGCTGCCGTTCACACCCCAGTAGTCAACCTCCCCGAGATTGGAGGTTTGCCATTTGTCACACGAATTGAGAATTCACACTCCCTCAGCATTGATCTTGAGAGCGGCGTACCCGATACCGGGGCGCCACAAGTATGGAATCAAGTAAAGGATCCAAATGGCAACAATGTAACTGGCGCAGGAGTAATCATTGGGTTCGTCGATACTGGGATTGATACAACACACCCAGATTTCACCTTCCCCAATGGAACCACCAAGATTCTCTACGTCTGGGACCAAACAACCCCCGGCCGCCCACCTACTGGTTTCGACTATGGCTACGAGTGCACGTCAGCTGACATTCAAGCGAAGAGCTGTCCTGAAACCGATACATTCGGCCACGGAACACACGTAGCCGGAATAGCGGCAGGTTCCGGATTGGCTACAGGAAACTTTACAGGAGTAGCTCCGGGGGCGAGCATAATCTTCGTGAAGAGCGGGTATAGCGTATGCAACGGTGCTAGCTGGAATTTCGACACAACTCACATTTTAGATGGCGTAAATTACATTGTGAAAAAAGCGGCCAAGCTTGGAATGCACGCCGTGATAAGCCTCAGCTTAGGTGGAAACATTGGAGCCCACGATGGAACTGACCCGTTCGAACTCGCCCTGGACGCAATTGTGGAGGCGGGAACACCGGTCGTCGTTGCCGCAGGAAATCAGGCGCGAGACAACGCCCACATTCGAGGCCAACTTTCACAGGGAGGCAACGTGACTTTCCAGGTGCAGGTTCAACAAACAACTGTGGACCTTCAGATCGATGTCTGGTATTCACCTCAGGATCAGATCGACGCGACGCTCACAACACCAGATGGGCAGCATTACCGTGCTCCAACAATTCCTGGAGGAGTTGTAAGCAACTTCGGCAACGTAACAACCACAACAAGTTCCTCGAACAACGGTGAGGAACTATACCTTGAAGTCAACTCGACTACAAACCTGCCACCCAATGGATGGGACATAACTCTAAAGGCCAACCAAATTCAGTCTCAAGGCTTCTGGGATGCGTGGACCGATGCGGTAACCTGCTCCTATCCTGGATCCTTCTTCACTCCCGGTAATGGATACGAGAACGACAGCCACGACACGGTGGGCATACCGGGTACAGCGAGACATGTCGTGACGGTGGGCGCCTACATAACAAACACGTCATGGACGGGAATAAATGGTCAGGTCTACGGCCGTACTGACATAGCGCCCGGTGGAATCGCATCATTCAGCTCCTGGGGACCTACGAGGGACGGAAGGATCAAGCCGGATGTCGTGGCACCAGGAACCATCATCGCATCCGCCAGATCAAATGCAAAACTCGAGCAAGAAGGTGACCCTGACGCGTTCCACAGAATCCTATCAGGCACAAGCATGGCAACACCACACGTTGCTGGAGTAATTGCCCTAATGCTCCAGTACGACTCGCACCTACAAGCGATCGATATCCCTAGAATACTCAGACAAACGGCACGACTTGACGCAGACACTGGCGTGTTTACGAAGGGCTCCCCGGTTTGGGGCTTCGGAAAAATAGATGCACGCACCGCTACCGGATTCTTCCGGTTGATACTGGTAACCAGTGGTATTCCAAGCTCCATCACTGTTCCAGTTCAGGTGGACGGCAAGGACAATCCTGAGCCATCAGGCGGTTCCTGGATTGACCTATACTTCCTCAAAGGAGGAACGCACACGGTTTCGTTGGATACTCAGATTCAAGGTGAACTCGGCACCCGGTACGAACTCGAGGATGGCGGTTTTGCGGTGTCGGCCAATTCACTAAAGATGCTGAATTACACCGTTCAATATCTACTCGTTGTAAACTCGCGCTTCGGACCTACCTTAGGAGGAGGTTGGTACAATGCCAATGCAACCGTGAAAGTTGGCGCTCCCGACAGCGTACCTGCTGGGGGAGCATTAGGCTACCTAGGTGTAGCATACACTTTGGCTTACTGGGTGGGAGAGGATGGTAGAGTTGTGACAAACCCTGTTGTCATGAATGCGCCAAGGAACGTAACGGCTGTTTATGCCCTGAATTTTCCCGTAGAGACGTTTGTGGTCGCTATAGTAGTCCTAGTGGCGATTCTCGTGTCGTTCGTCATTATTGCGAGGAAACGGATGAGTTAACCTGGCCAGGTTATTTCCGCTTCATTATTACATCGGAGCCTTCGACGCGAACATCAAATAGAATTTCGTCCCTTGTGGGTGGAGGTCCAACCACCTTCCCTGTTGTAACATCAAACTGGCCCCTATGCCATGGGCAGATGACAGTATTTCCTTCAAGTTCACCTTCATCAAGCGGCCCTCCCCTGTGCGTACAGGTGTTCGCTATCGCATAGAGCTTTCCGCCAACATTTGCAACGAGAACATCTTCGCCGCCAAATACAACCTTCTTCAAAGAACCAACAGGGAATTCGACCACTTGGCCGACCTTGACATACCCTTCGCTCATCCCGTAAAACCGCCTGGGACTATATTCGGCTAGGTTTATGAAGTGAGTGCATATGGAAGGATGTATTCGCGCCAAGTACTCAACAATGAAAATGCCTGAAGTTACTCTGACATGAACATGAGGAAGAGCAACCTGCCACCTAACACCCAAACGCAACGCTTCGAATTCCTAAAACAGAAATTTCAAGAGTACTATAAAGCGGCAAGTCCTTCCCTCAAACCCCCTCCCGCAATGGCGGAACGCGAATTCGGGTTTCTGCTTTTCCCTCAGAAGATAATGGTACGCCACAAGGCCTTCCAGAATCTCGAAACCTTCACTGATTCACTCTTATCGCTGGCACCTTCAGATGTTTACTATTCTACCGCGTACTATGCACACCCCACTCTTGAGATGGACCAAAAAGGCTGGAAGGGCTCAGATGTTGTCTTCGATGTTGACGCTGATCACATTGACACCCCCTGCAAGGAAACACACGACATGTGGGCATGCACCAAATGCAAGGAGACGCGAAGAGGCAGGAAACCTGCAAAATGTCCCAAATGCGGAACCGAGAAAATAGATGAGAAACCTTGGCTTTGCGTTCGGTGTCTTATAGCTGCGAAGGAAGAAGTCCTAAAACTAATTGAGTTTCTCTCAGAAGACTTCGGAATTGAATCTAATCAGATGCACCTATTTTTTTCCGGTCACAGAGGATACCACCTCCACATAATTTCCGACAAACTGAAGACTCTGGACGATCTGCAGAGGAAGGAGATCGTAGATTACGTCCTCGCCCTCGGGCTGGACCCAGCTGAGCAGGGACTTTACCAGGACATTCTAGACAATAGGCATCCGGTTGTGGTCGGGCCTGATCTGACGGAACCAGGTTGGCGCGGCAGGCTTGCTCGCGGAGTGTACCAAATCTTAACGGAGTTGAATCAACAGCAGTTGGTTGAACTCGGATTTACACGAGGAGCTGCCGAGCAGATTCTGAGCGACCGTGAAACAATCAAGAAGGAATGGTCGAGAAAGATGCTCTGGAGTTCTTTCCAGGACAAGTGGCGCATAAACGAGAAGATCTGGAGAAACATCGTTGATAAAGCAATGAGCCTCGTGGCCCTACCTGCACAGATCGACACCGTCGTGACCACGGACATACACAGACTGATCCGGATGCCGGAAACATTGAATGGGAAGACAGGCCTCAAAGCCGCATCAGTTGAATTGGAGCGCCTTGAAGAATTCGATCCCTTCTATGAACCGGCAGTCTTCGAAGGGGTCCAGGTCGTTCAAGTAAGCGAAGCACCTGAAATCATGCTGCGCGACCAAAACTATGGACCGTTCACCAACGAGAAAATTGAATTACCGCTAGCCGTCGCAATCCTGCTGATAGCCAAGGGCGTCGCATACCCGGTGAAATAGACATGTACAACGACCTCTACAAGGCTTGGAAAGCCGAAAAAACCTCCGAGAAACCGCAGCCGCTATCGAGCGACTTTTACCAACGGGCCACTGGCTACCTAAAGGGATTGGAAGACGACTCCGTTGCTGACGACACACGTACAATCCAGGGCCGCCTACTCGTCGAAGAGAAGGATGTAGCAAAACGCCTGTTCGACGAAATTAAGCAAACAAGGCTGCACAAAATTGTTAACGCAGCAAGAGATGGCAGCGAAATTAGCACGAATGACTTAACGGATGAAGAAAGAAGGCTCGTGGAACACTTCAATGAATCCCTCTCAAACTACAAGGAACACGACACACCAAAACAGGGCGACTCCCTCCCCGAAGATCAAACGGAACTTTCAGTCGTAAGGTTCCTCGATAATGTTCCCGAAATTGTTGGCGTTGACTTGAAAATATACGGCCCGTACAAGAAAGAAGACGTAGGTTCCCTTCCAAATCAAAACGCCCAGGCACTGATCAAACAAGGCCTCGCTAAGGAAATTGATGTTAAGCGTGTCCATCATGCTTTGCCTGGAGAATTGACAAAACAACTCCATCAACAATAAATAGCGCACGCAAAGCTAGGTAACGAACTCAGGCTGATCAGTATGAAAGCCCCAAAACAGATTCGAACCTACTGTCCAAAATGCAAATCACATACTGATCACCAGGTATCAATCTACAAGAAGAGCAAGGAACGGGCGATGTCCGACGGAGCAAGAAGGCAAAACCGAAGGAAGCACGGATATGGCGGACAGAAATTCCCGGAACTGAAACGTACAGCAAAGACAACAAAGAAACAATTGCTGAGGCTCAGCTGCAAAACCTGCAGCTCTGAAGTCTACCGACTCGGAATTAGACTCCGAAAACTCGAAATCACCTAAATTACCTTCGAGTGCGGAGAAACAAGCCATAACACTTATGTTAGTTGCACCCACTTTCTTCGGCCTCCACAAGAACAGTGAATCATTATGGTTAAGGGCGAACTTATTCCAAAGCCAGAAAGCAGCTTCGTTAGAATCAAATGTCCCAAATGCGGTAACGAGCAAGTGATATTTGACAGGCCATCAATTCCCCCGCGATGCTCAGTCTGCGAAGAGATTTTAGCTGAACCGACCGGCGGAAAAGCAAGAATTAAGTCAGAAATCGTGCAGGTTCTCGGATAGGCCAAGCAAATGTCAGTGACGCCGCGTTACCCAGAGGTCGGCGACCTTGTAGTAGCCTCTGTAACGCGGGTTGTAGATTACGGGGCATACGTCAAACTTGATGAATACGAAAGTGTGGAAGGCCTAATCCATATCTCAGAAATCGCAAGCACATACGTGAAAAACATCAGGGTTCACGTCAGAGAGGGCCAGAAGCTGGTCCTGAAGGTTCTCCGTGTTAGCTCCCAACGGGCTCAAGTCGACCTCTCGCTGCGCAGAGTCACGGGGCGAGAAAAATCCGAGAAAATGCTCGAATGGAAGAAAGTGAAGAAAGCTGACTCGATCATTAAGGGCGCAGCTGAGAAATTGAAGGCGACCGAAGATGATGTATCTAAGGTCAAGTCGATTATCTATGAAAAATTCGATAACCCATTCGACGCATTCGAAGAAGCTACGGATGAGGGCGAAGAGATCTTTAGCAAACTTGGCATTAGCGAAGAATGGGCCAAGACACTCACGGAAGTTGCGCGGAGCAAGATTAGGTTAGAAAAGGCGAAGGTCACGGGAACTGTAGAACTAACTTGCGCCAGGACAGAAGGGGTGGAAGCGATACGCCAAGCGCTCCGAGGAGCGAAGAAGGTTAAGAAGTCACGCGGAACAACCATCAAGATTTACACGGTAGGGTCCCCACGTTACAGGCTCGAAGTTAGGAGCAAAGAGATAACGGATGCCCAAGCGACATTGAACTTGGCGATTGACGAGGCACTAAACTCGATTAAGAGCCTGGGCGGCGAAGGGCGCAAACTAAGTTGAAATGGCTCCTAAGAAAATGCCCTAACTGCAAAACCTACACACTGAAACAGAACTGCCCCAAGTGCGGAGAACCTACAGTTACACCCCATCCACCAAAGTTTTCCCCGCATGACAAATATGCTCGCCTGCGCCAGCCAAATGAGGAGTAAGATTCAGGGCAATAGTAGTGGAACAGAGACGCATTATCATGACTTGTTGAGCGTGATTTCCGCCAGTGCTCGGTCGTAGTTTTGGTTTCCTGGCCAGCTCGCGGCCAATGTAAAGCTCCCAGGTATGTTAACGAACCAAGTGAAGCTCATACTGGGGGAACTCATGATTACATTTTCGATCGGAACAAAGGTTTTGTTGTCAAAGGTATACGACACAGTTACGTTGGCTCCGCTCACGAACGGGGACATTTGAACCGTCACCGTAACGTTCTGGCCTACCGTCACTGAATGGGAGGATGTTGTGATACTCAAATTTACTCTTCCGGTTTGCACATTGAGGACTTGAGGCGTAGTCGAAGTATCTGCGTACGGGCCCACAGCACCTAGGTAGTGGGCTCGAATAATGTAATTGCCAGCGTCAGGCGTCCAGGTGTAGCTATACGTTCCGTTTGGAGAGACAGGCACACCCTGTATTGGCTGCCACGTTTGGCCACTGTCAGTAGACGCTTCCAATGTGACCGATGGGTTGCTGATGCTCAACGCGTTTCCAGCGGGATCACCAAGATTCCCGGCAAGGACCACTTGTTGTCCGTATGGGATTTGGTGTTTGATTGGATTGATTGATAAGTGAACTGCCTTTGGAATTCTCACTTGAAAGAGGAATACAAAGTTGTTCGATGAAGAGAAGACACGTGTGAAGTATTGAGAAGGCTGCTCATTGGCCGCATTTGTTGCCAAAGCCATCATGTAGCCTAACATCGTGTGGTCGTTGAGCTGGTTATTGCTCGCAATCGTATCGTTACTTACGAATTTTCCTTTCGAGTCTTGGAGCAATTGGGTATAGCTCGAACTGGTGCTACCAGTTTGAGTGGCGGTAACGGTTTCCGTGTAGATCACTTTATAGTTGTTCCACATCGTGTTATTTCCGATGCGTGCCATCCAATACCATTTCCCGTCCTCGCCGAACCCTTGGTATCCTCCTTGACTGCCACCTGAAGGCGTGATAAAGATAGCCACGTACGATACGTTATATTTTTCGAGATTAGGGATTGCCATAGTGATGTTGTCGAGGAAGGTTTGAGCTATCACGGCTATCTGCGTGGAGTTTTGGGTACCGTTATCCGCGAGCGTTCTCCGATCGCCGAGAGCAGTGATCCAATACCCATAGTCCCACCACGCGAAAACAACCGAACCAGTAGGCGTGTTCTGTCGCATCCACGACAATGCCTCAAGCCAATCTGCATACTTCAATTCCTGCCCAGTTGCTGGAGCTGTGGGAATACTTGAAGTGACGATTGTTGCAGGTTGGTATGAGCCACGCACCGCCGTCCAGAAGGTCGGAATTATAATTATGAGGAGGATTAGAAAGATGGCGACACCAAACTCTCGGCCAATTCTACTTATGACTCGAGTTTTATGTTTTGGATAGATAACCGCCTCGCGCACAATATCGACTGCAGGTTTCCCTAGTTCCACAGTCCCTATGGCAGCTAACAGGCAGAAAGCCGGAGCAAGGAGCAAGGTTAGACGGACGAAGGATGCCGCAAAATAGACAGCAGTGACTCCCCATAGAAGTAGGAAGATATCGTCGTTCCTAACCCTTTGCAGGATGAAAACGAAGCCGAACAGAATCAGGAAAATAAGGGCTCCAAATTCGTAGAAGAACGAACCCCATGTTGCGGGTTGATGTTCCGCAACACTTTGGATGATTGGAATTTGACCGCGGACAAACGGGTTTATTACGGCATAGAATTTGCCATAGGGGAGAGAAACCACGTGGAAATACGAAAGAACGGTAACAACTGCTATGGTTCCAAGTACCGTCGCCGTTAGCGCGTAAATCTGGTGCTTCCTGTTGGTGACATATGTGGAGGCCTCGCGAGCAAGTAGGACTACTTCCCCAACCGGGATCACCAGCCAAGTGAAATCGCTAAGTCCACCAAAGCCAAGCTTCGGGACCAAAAATGGCGTAAAGAGTAAGAATATCCCCATAGTGACAGAATAGCTTAGGAAGAATTTCTTCGAAGAACGACCCAGTATGCCTAAGACAACTGCGTAAACAACCAATAGGTCAAGCGGGTAGGAGGCCGCTGCCCAAGAGGCGGTCAGGTAGAAGAGCGAGAACCCGGTTAAGCCAGCGTATATCAGCGTCTTACGGGTTGAAGATGTTGGCACGGTCGACCTTCTGAAGAAGAGGAAGATCAGTATCATCAGCAGAATGCCAAGCGGCTCATGACGGAGAAAACCAAGTTGGGTTCGGCCAATACTGCTTGGATTCAAAGCCAAAAACAGGGCGGTAAACAATCCTGCGCCTTTTCCCCAGAAATCCTTTCCAAGGAAGTATGCTGCTAGAACGGTTAGGGTTCCGGCGACTACTGGAAAAACAACTGCAACCACAAACACGGTTACATTTACGCCAACATAATGCAGTATCATCGTAATGGCCGCTATTACGAAGGCCGTACCGTAGAGGTTCCATGTGGGCATGTCCGCGCCGTATGGATACCAACTCATCGTGTCATGCCAGCTAAACCACGCCAAGAAGCCGTGATCAACTACGTACTGTGCCATGCGCCATTGCAAGTACGGATCGAATTCGTTTAGGAAGAATCCCCAGCGGATAGGCATTACTCGGACGGCTAGTGCTATGAGAACAATCAAGCCAACTACAATTGCTTCTATGACTGTTCCTCGAGAGATGCCTGAAAGAACTTTGCGAGTCCCTTCAACACGGCCGGCAAGTGTTTCGCGGTTTATGTACTTCCCTAAGAAGTCACGCATCTTCCTTAGGGCTTGCCGGGTAGCTGACATTTCTGCACCAAGGGATTTTTCAGATTACACTTTCAGTGTGTTATAAAAGGTTGGTGAGTTATAATCTCAATATCCTTTCTCAGGTTGGACCTAGATCGGTCCGCAAAGTCATCTCGAAGTTAATCTACTTTGACTATGGCAAACTCACGATATCCTACCACAATACGCCAATAGCCAACCAATTCGTTGTCCAATCGGACATCGCCAGTGTCAACATGTAATTTTCGTTCAGGCAGATTGGCCAATTTGCTTCTAGTACAAATCACCATGATGTTTTCTTTTCCAATTGCTCGGATCACGATAGGGGTAATTTGCTGATTTCCTCTGCCTAGGATGTGGCCCTGCCCGCCGATCGGGGAGATAACCAACTTCGTTGAACGCATTCGGACTAGCTCTTCCAATTCCCTGCCAGTTACGTCTCTCGCGACCAACTTACCCCTAAAAATAACGTCAACTCCGAGCAATGTCTTCTGCACATCCAGCAATTCGGCGACCTTACTGCTAGTTGAACCAGGGCCTAGGACGTATTGCAATTCCTTGTCCATATCTTCTACCACAAACTTGGCTAACGCTTCTTGCTCAATGTCCCCCTCTAATGAGAACGGAGCCGATTTTGCATTTTGCATGAAACGCCTTGAAGAGGGCACGCGCAATATTCCGCAGATTCTCGTTTGAATTCTACCATTGCGCATCGAATCTTCATCAAAATCCAATACCTCGGAGTCAACCGTCGCATTCTTATTCTCCATGAACAACGCGACTGCTCCTCCAACGGCCTCGGGTGAAGACGCGAAAACTCCGGAATAGTTCTTTACGCCGCAAGGTATGCCGAGCACGGGAATATGTGCATCAACAGCTTCCGAAATATCGCGAGCGGTGCCGTCTCCACCAGCAAATAATAGCAGGCTTACTTTGTGTTCGAGCTCTTTCGCAGCCTTTAGAGTGTCAACTGCAGTAGTCCTTTCCATCAGCTGAATTGGTATCACATCACAGTGTACGGCGGCCGCGGCCGCCTCGTTCTCCCCCATTTCGCCAGGACAAGTAATTACGTTCACTCCCGGAAGGTTCCGTTTCACCGCCTTTAGCGCCCGAATAGAACGCTCGGGCGCGACTGAATGACCTCCGCGTCTCAAGGCCTCCTCTAAGATCTCGGGGCGATCCGTTCCCTTGAGTCCGACGGCACCACCGATTCCTGCGATTGGATTCACTATAAGGCCCACATTTGGAACCTCCTCGGGTGCCTCGGCATCTCGTGATCCGTCACGTATCAAACTAATTCATCCCGATCGAGAAACCAAAGTTCAACTACGAAAGACTTGTCTGGGTGTGTAGCGAACTTCCATAAATCGTGGCTGGTAGAATGTCAGGTACAATCGTAAGGTGCCCCTCTTGCAAGAGGGCGAACAAGCTGGATGCCAGGTATTGCATTGATTGCGGATCAATACTGAAACCTATCTATTGTTCTTCTTGTGGGACAGCTAACCCCGAAGGCTTGGAGCAGTGTCTCGAATGTGGAAACCCACTGCCGACCCTAATGGGCATACGATGGAGCCCAATTGTCACTGTTCTAAAGCCAACTTCAGCGATGACCAATGAGGAAATCAGTGAGTTGGGTGGCGAGCCAGAAGGGACCGCTGACGAATCCCTTTATGGGAACTTAACGTCGCGACGCAATGAGAAAATTAGGCGTTAGCAACGTCTGATGAGGTTCCCTGTCTCTTTCTTGAATAACCATACTTGCTCGGATCATAGAATGGGGGTTTGACAATCTTCCCCTCCTCTAGACGACCTCTTACCTCGATTTCGATACCAATGCCTTCCCGTCCAACGTCAGGTCCAACGTATCCCATTGCGATGCCTTTGTTCAGAATCGGTGATAGAGTTCCGCTTGTGACTGTTCCGACATTTTTCGCAGAGTGAATTATGTTAAACCCATGCCTTGGGATAACACGTTTCGTTGTTACAAGGCCGATGCGCGTTCTCAGGGGTCCCTTTTCTTTGATTTCTTGCAATCTCTTCTTGCCGATGAACTCTTTGTCTAGTCTGACCACGAACCCCAGCTTCGCCTCGTACGGGTTTGTTTTCTCATCCATGTCCGTCCCGTATAGGCAAAGTCCAGCTTCCAAGCGCAGAACATCTCGAGCCCCCAACCCGCACGGTTCAAGCCCATAAGCTTCACCGGCCTGCAAGACTCGATCCCAGACCATTCGCGCCTTCTCAGGTTTAGCTACAGGAGAATCCCAAACGAACAATTCAAACCCGTCCTCCCCAGTATAGCCAGTCCTGGAAACCAAGGCCCTGGTCCCAGCAATCTGTGCCCAAGAGCACCCGAACCTAGGCATTGCATCGAGTTGAATACTAAACAGTGGTTGCATGATGGAGATTGTTTTCGGGCCTTGCACAGCGAACATCGCGACATCATCAGATACGTCTTGGATATCGACATTCAGGCCTCTAGCGTTGCTCAGAATCCAATCGTAGTCTTTAGATCGGTTCGCAGCGTTGTAGACGATTAAGTGCTCACCCTCTTGCAACCGGAAGACCAGCACATCATCTTTGATGCCCCCTTCAGGGTTGCACAGAAGGGAGTACTGGCCTTCGCCGTTCGCAAGGGAAGCAACATTATTCGTCGATAGATTATCCAGTAACTTCTGTGAATTGTTTCCCCGAATTATCGCGCGACCCATGTGGCTAACGTCGAAAATTCCTGCAGCGTTTCGAACAGCCATTGATTCGAGTATGATTCCTTTAAACCAGAGGGGGAGGTTGAAACCTGCGAATTCCGACAGATGCCCGTTTTCCTCATGAAAACTTTGCACCTGGACATCTTTAGGCAAGCTACTTCGCTCTTACCGCGCAGCTGTCTTTACCAGGTCAGGTCGTTTCTTCGTAGGGAACTATTTTGACTTTCTCAGTTGCGAAATCTAGTTTTTTCTTGCATTGTGGGCAGATACCGTTGTGTCGTTGAATGATTTCGGTTGGCGTTTCTAGCTCAAGCCCATGATATAGAATCGAGCCGCAGGCTTCGCATACGATCTTTTGTGGCATGCCTTAACCACGTTAGCCAAGCGGGGACAAGCATGGTAACATATTTTAGCCTCGTGGTCATTCCAGGTGCGAGTGTTGTAAAATATGTTCGAAGGGCTTCGAATCAAGCTTCGCAGGCTGCCATGGAGACTACAACGAGCTTTCACAAACGTCAGCTATTCCCTTAGAATTTTCAGGTCGCCCACTGCAAGAAGGATGAAACCCTCGACCACTGTAATGATTGTGGCGGTGCTTGTCTTCGTCGGTTTCGTACTGGCTGGAGGAATATACGATATACTAGAACGCCCAATCTCGCTACTGCCCTCCCCTACTGGATACTCAGTCGTCATTAAGGGAACCTTAGGGCAGCAGACACTGAACGAGAGCCTGATTGCGGCTTTCCTCTACATGCTCGGTCTGGGGGGGCTGTACATGCTTCTTCGGAGCACAAGGTTTGCTTACAGGCCACGCAACGCGTACCTCCTCCTCATACTAGGCACGCTTACGGTACTCATTGTCGTATTCTACTCGACTGCGCTCATTAATCAAAAGATCGGCGGATGATGATAGGGTTAACTCACCAATAGTTCCTCTTAAGCCCGAGACAGTACGCGGCAACATTCGTGAGAAAGTGAATGGGTGGAGTCACAAAAAGTAATATTGCGATTGCTCCCAGACTTAACCTGTAAACCGAAGAAACAAACAGTAATGCACCTAATACAAAATCCAGTTGGTCTATTCCGGGTAATGCGTCGCCCGGTTTGATTCTTAGTCTTCTCTTTAGAAAGGCCCCCCCCAAGTCGCCCAAAAGCGCGCCGACCGACGCCAAGACTGCGATTAGGAACAGGTTCCTTGAGACCAAGTAGTAACCAAAAGCCCCTACTATTGCGCCAACCACCAGCCCACTAAGAATTCCGCGGACCGTCTTGTTGTCCCCGAGAATCCGGTTCCCATCGGAGAGAGATTTGCCTAAATCTATCGGAAGGCCTCCGCCAAAAATGACTGGCGCGCCGTTAGTGCAGTACGCTGGTATTATGATGTAGAGGGCCGAAACCAAATCCTGTGTCGAAGGCCACAAACTGTTCACCAGCTGAAAGAAAGACGCTAGCATCCGGTTTATAGAAATAAGAGTTAGGTTGAGACATCCGACAGTCCGGTTTCACCGAGTGCAATGAGGCAACTAGTTCTCGCGACGTCTGAACCTCCGCTTCTCTCCAAAACGAACTCCTTGACATTCGTCTTGGGAGTATTTCTAAGCCTGAGGATCGTCTGCGGAAAATGGAACAACGCCCTACGTGCGACTGGTTCAATTTCAGCTGCGGGCGTGGTTAGGCGGGCGTGAACTTGGCTTGTTAGCATACAGGCAATTCTACGAGAAGCGGACAATTCTCCCAAGTACGCAACCTGTCTACTGAGGTCTCTGTTGAGGCTAAAAATGCTCTCCGAACCTGAAAATGCAGCACGATAGAGGGAACTCATAGAATCGATAATCACCAAACCAAGAGCTGGGGTGACATAGTTTTCGAGCGATTCAACGATACTCCGTTGCTCTGAAAAAGTCTCGGGCAGGAAGAGCAGTATTAATTGGCTGATCTCCTCAGAGTTCACTCCAGCTATCTGATGAAACCTCTGTTGGGTGAACGAATGGTCGGAGTCCAAGTATAGTGTCTTGAGGCCTAACTTGGCTGCGGCAATTGCCGCCTGAATCACTGTAGTTGTTTTGCCGGTTGCAGCTTCACCATAAACTAGTGCCACCTCTCCTCTTGCGAGGCCTCCGTTGAGCAGTTTATCCAAACCGCTGCAACCAATTGGAATTCTTTCCTGGCCTGCTCGCAACTAGATTATCCTCACAGGTCGCAGAGAAGCCGATTCCGGGAAGATTTCATCGCCGGAGTTCCCGGGTTCCGCGAGAAGTATCCTATTCCTGACTTGACATTAATTCCTTTACAATTGCGCGAGGTCTAGCAGCATCAAGTAGTCGAGTGAACTGTTTGATCCATAATGGATAGAGGTGAAGTCTTCCATAGAAAAATTCTTCGAAAACCAGATTATCTAGCAAGCTCATGGCTCGGCGAACCCTCGAGTAGCCGTAGACCGTTGATAGCCGGTCGACATTATCGAGTGAAGGTAGGCTCATGAATTCTGAAGCTATAGTTTCGTACACTCCCATCTGCACTTGCCCTTCTTGCAATCTTCGTGCCTGTAACTTACGTAGAGCCAGTCGCTTAAACACCCGCGACTGCTGCAGCCGCTCTTCGAGGGTGGAATTATTGGATGAATTCATGCGGGATTCATTCCCAGTATGCGTACGCGATGCATTTTTAAATTCATGCATGAACGATGAAATAACCGTCCTCTCTTCCTGTCGAGTCTTTAGGTCTTCTTGGTAAGTTCCTCGAGAAAACTCCCGTAGCCTTCTGCCTTCAACAAGGCCTGCAGGTCAGTTGGCAGGCGCGAAGGCTTAACTATGACAATCCAACCGGCACCGTATGGGTCTTGGTTCACGAGTTCTGGAGACTCAACCAATTTCTCATTGCGCTCTGCAACTTCACCAGAAACTGGTGAATAAAGTTCGGAAACGGCTTTGACTGATTCAACTGTCCCGAAAGCAATGTTTTGAGTTAAGGCCTTACCCACGTTAGGCAGATCCACGTACACGACTTCGTGAAGCGCCTTCTGTGCATGATCTGTTATTCCGATGCGGCATTTTCCATTCTCAAGCTTCATCCACTCATGCTCTTTAGTGTAGTACAATCCTTCCGGCACTTCAGAGTTGGCAACCCTCGTTAGTGAACCCTCCGAGCAATCACGGGATGAATCGATAGTGTATTTAGCAATATGCTCTGACTTCTTGGCTTGCAGAATGCAAAGTGAGTGATTCAACCTATCGAAGATGACTTCTGTCCATGCGATACATCCTCGCACCCAACAACACACTAATGATCCGAGGTCCTGCATCTTGTAGACTGCTGAATGGGGAGGCTGAAGTTCTGGGCGCCCCATTAGACCGACAACGCAGATTGACGATAAACCGAGACAAACAACTTCCAGTTGAAGCTAAAACTGAAGTCCACTTGGAAATTTTGATGGGTAAGTCTGCCGAGGTATTCGAGGTAGAAGGCAGCACGATACCCGCTTCTTGGACCGTGGCTGCAGATGCTTTAGTTGAGATGGAAAAAGGTAAGGTCATCCTGATCGGAATGACCGACGTCGGCAAAAGTACTCTCTCTACCTACATGACAAACAAGTTGTTAGGGAAACAGTTGAGTCTCCACATAATTGACGGTGACATAGGACAAGCCGACATTGGGCCTCCAACAACCATAGGATATTCCATCCCAACAACTTCCATCTCTTCGCTCGTCGAACTCAGACCGGAATCTATCATTTTCATCGGCCATACAAGCGCAAGTCAGGTCGAAACGAAAATCATCGACGGGATACGGCGCCTCTCTAATCGCGCCCAAGATTCTCTTACAATCATAAACACCGACGGCTGGGTCCTCGACCCTGAAGCAATTTCATACAAAATCCGAATGATAGCTGCAACTGAACCTGACCTTGTAATAGGGTTGGCTACCGGGGCGGAACTTCAGCCCGTACTATCTGGGTCACGGGCGCGCGCGTTGAATGTTGATACTGCAAAGGATGTGTTAGCGCGTTCCCGCAGCGACAGACGCGAGACTCGAATCACAGGTTACCGAAGGTTCCTGGAAGGAGCAAGGACAAGAACTATCTCTTTACGAGCGGTCGATCTTTCAATCCCCGTTGGATTCCCCAAGGTTCATGGGCCAAAAGCATGGGAATTGAACAGCTTAATTGTTGGCCTCCTAGACGATGAGGGGTACATGCTTGAGATAGGAGTTCTCATGGGTTTTGCAAATGATACGGTCAGAGTTTACTGCAGGTCGGTTGAGCGTGTTCACAAGATCGAAGTGGGCTACCTTAAATTGTCGAAGGACGGCACTGAACTTGGATATTTTGAACCACGGGAACCATTCTGAAACGACTATCCTTTAATGAAACAAATACCAACAAACAGCGAAATTCTATCCGGAGTGTCATATGCATTGAGTACCCTTGAAGAATATAGGGCACAGATTCGAGAAACAGATAAACAACTTCTCTCCGTGATCAAAGAGCGATTAGTGCTTGGTGACCGGGTTGCCCACCTCAAAGAGAGAAAAGGCCTGCCGACCATAGACGCAGATGCTGAACAGGCCACTATGGTCAGCCTCGCGAATTTTGCTGGAAACTTGGGGATCAGCAAATCCTTCGCCAGAAGGTTAGGAGAATTACTGATCGAGGAAACCGTCAGCGTACAAGACCAAGCACGACCTTCGAAGTCAAAGGATCAGCTTCTGAAGGAAATCTTTGAACTCACTCAGAAATTGATGGCTCAGGGCGAACGAATAACGAGATTCGAGATTGGAGAACCAAACTTCCCACCTTCACAGCAAGTAATTCGCGGCTTAAGCGATAGCTTCCGAAAGAAGAAAGTGATCGGCTACGGACCAGCAGCCGGCTTGCTCGAATTGAGAAATGCTTTAGCAGATGAGATGAGTGAACAACACCGCACCAAGATTGACCCTGACCAGATATTAATCGTACCAGGTGGCAGATTCGCAATTTTCGCCACAATTACCAGCTCTCTTTCCCCACTCGAACGCGCAATCATACCCCAACCCGCCTGGCCCGCGTATGAAGAGTGTGTGAACTTCGCTAGAGGTCGAGTAATCACCGTGAATACGACTCTGGATAACGGATGGGAAATCGACATTGAACAGCTTGAGTTGGAACTACGAAAAGGGGTGCGTATCCTAGTTCTGAATAGTCCAAACAACCCGACGGGTAAGATAATCGGCAGAAAGAAGTTTGAAGAAATAGTTGACATGGCCCGCAAATACGAGACAATGATTCTTTCCGACGAAGTGTACGACAGATACGCCCGAGCTTCACCCCCGAGCATACTTGAGACTCAATATGACAACGTAGTCTACATCAACAGCTTCTCCAAGCAGTTCAGTCTAACCGGGTGGAGAATTGCTTACTTAGTAACTACGAAAGAGAGGGCAATGCAGATCCGCCGCGTGATCCAAACTGCCGTAACCTGTGTCCCAGAATTCATCCAGCGGGCAGCACTCGTCGCGATCAAAAAAGGGCGCCATCATGCGAAGCGCAATATCGGAGCCATAATGAAGAAGGTTGACCTTACCTGCCGCGAACTAGAGAAAATAGATGTTTCCTTCTACAAGCCCGAGGGGGCCTTCTACGTATTCCCCAAAGCGAACAAACCTAATTTCGACTCGTTAAGATTCGCTAAGCAACTTCTGGAGCAACACAAGGTAAGTATTAGCCCGGGCCAATCATTTGGAGAGTATCCAGCGTTCTTCAGGCTTGCCATCTCACTGCCGGAGCGACAGATCCCAAGCGCCATAAGAGCGATTGGAGGGGCGATTGATTCATGGCCGTAGCAACAGTCATCGGCGGAGCAGGCAGAATGGGTGCTTGGTTTGCAGATTTCCTGAAGAAAAAAGGTTACCGAATTATCATCTCCGACAAGAACGATCGTCAAGGGAAGAACCTCGCCCGACAGAAAAGATTCCGTTTCATCAAAGACTCTAGGCTTGCGGTTCAACCCGCACAGTTAGTCGTTCTCGCTACCCCCACCGAGGCGACTAAGCACATTTTGTTGAAAATCGAACCTCATCTCTCTAGCAGCTGCCTCCTCGTTGAGATATCATCAATCAAGGAACCTGTCAGAGCAATTCTTCAGAGCATGAAAAGGCGTGGAATTACTGTCCTTAGCATTCACCCAATGTTCGGCCCAGGAATCAAGAATCTCACAGGGAAAACAATTATTACAACTTTGCTTCCTCGCGGCAGAAGTGCCGCCGAATTTCTTTCACTCTTCCGGAAAGAGGGGGCGAGAATTATTCGCAGTGACTTTGATCACCATGACAAGTTCGCATCCTTCACATTGGCCCTACCACACTTCATGAATGTCGCATTCGTTAATGTCCTGAAAACCTCCGGGCTTAGCCCGAACGAATTGAGGGCAGTAGCCGGGACAACATTCAAACTCCAGCTACTCATCGCCGAAATGGTTTACCGAGAAAGCTTTGGAAATGAAATTTCAATTTTGATGGACAGCAAGAACTTGCTGGAGACGCTGAAGGCCTTCGTGCGGTACAGCAATCGGACACTTTGGATGCTTGGCCGTGAGAAGAGGGGCGATTTGCTTCAAGACCTCAGGAAAGGACAATGCTACCTTCAAAAGGATTTGATATTTCCCGGCGTGGATGGACGCTTCAATGCGGCGGTTGAAGCTTCGAGCGCCCATTGATGGGTTCATCGTGGTCCTTGCTGCCCAGAACGCGAGATATCACACCCGCCCGAAGGCAATGGTCAACTAGAACGATTGCAACTGCCGCCTCGACCACTGGAACCGCTTTCGGAACTATGCACGGGTCGTGGCGGCCAGTTACCTGCACCATGGTATCGTGCATTTCCTTCAGATTGACCGTCTTTTGTTCCTTAGGAATTGACGAGGGCGGCTTGAACGCAACATGCACAATAATGGGCATGCCATTCGATAAACCGCCAAGTATACCGCCTGCATTATTGGTAAGGGTCTCAACCTTGCCCTCCCGCACTGTATAGGAATCGTTATTCTGTGACCCCTTCACAGCTGACGATTGAAACCCTAGACCAACCTCAAACCCCTTAACGGCTGGAATGCTGAAAGCAATTTTCGCAAGGTCTGCGTCCAGGCTGTCAAAGAAAGGTTCCCCAACTCCGGGCGGCACTCCTGTGGCAATGCATTCCACAATCCCGCCGAGGCTATCCCCCTCGCTTCGAGTTTTCATTATTATTTCCTTCATCTTGTCGGCTGTTTCTGGGTCCGCGCATCGTACTGAGTTCGAGTAAGCGTTCCGTTTTATGGCTTCATACGACAATTGTCGGTCCAACTTAATCGTGTGAATCTGGATAGCATGTGCGAAGACATCGATACCGACAGCGTGCAATAGTTTCTTCGCGATCGTCCCTGCCATTGTGATTGGGACGGTCAACCTGCCGCTAGCGCGGCCGCCCCCTCGGAGGTCGTTGAAGCCTCCGTATTTGATTCTCGTGGGGTAGTCGGCGTGTCCTGGCCTAGCTATGAACTTCAACTTGTCATAATCTTGTGACTTCACATCCTTATTCCAAGTGAGCATGGCAACTGGGGCTCCAGTAGTGTAACCCTCGTATACTCCTGAGAGAAATTGAACGTCATCCTTCTCACGGCGAGCTGAAGTCAGACCGGGGTCAGGAGGCATTCTGCGGTCAAGTTCGGCCCGCACATCGTCCACACTTAGCTCAAGCCCAGCAGGGCATCCGTCCACAACAACCGCTACTGCAGGACCGTGACTCTCACCAAATACGGTCACGCAGAACTGCTTTCCGAAGGAACTATCGGTCAACTATTTCAACTCCAAGTGATCGCAGATCATTGAAGAATGTGGGATATGATTTGCTTACGCATTCGGCATGCTTAATGACAACTTGATCCCTTGCCCTTATCGCTGCTATAGAGAGTGCCATTGCAATCCTATGATCACCATGTGAGTCCACAATACCTGCCTCTAGAAAACATGGCCCAAACATAATCAGACCGTCTTCGGTCTCTTCGATATCAGCTCCAAGTGCCCCAAGCTCCGAAGCAATTGCCTCTAGCCTGTTTGATTCTTTGTAGCGCAACCTGCCCGCTCCGGTAATTTGCGTCTTTCCTTCAGCGTAGCAACCGAGAACAGCCACTATAGGGCATAGGTCAGGGCAATCACGCAGGTCAACGTTGATGCCCTTTAGTCTGGCACCTTCCACGAGTAGGCCCTCGGGGAGAGAACGCGCCTCAACCCCCATCTTGGAGAGGATTTCAACCATGACTGAGTCAGGCTCAAGGCTATCCCTCGAAAGACCACGAATCAGTAACTTTGAGTCAGTTATGGCCGCTGCGGACATAGCAAACGCAGCGGAGGAAAAATCGCCCGAGACTCTGTGGGTAGCAGGCTTGTACGATTGCATTGGTGGTACAGTGAACGTTGACTTCTTGCCGTTTGAGCTAACATCAATCCCATGTTTCTTCATGACATCGATAGTCAGCGAAACGTAACGGTGTGATTCCAGCGGTGAGGTCAGCTCTAATTTCAACTCTTCTTCCATCAGCGGTGCAGCGAGAAGTAGGCCTGAGATGAATTGGGAGCTAATATCTCCTGGAATGCTAACCTTGCCACCTTTTGGTGGCCCTCCTTCGACGACAACGCAGTTCCGACTTGCTTCCACATCGACTCCGAGTTGCTTCATGGCTTCAACTAGTGGTTCGATCGGTCTCCCCATCAAACCCTCTTGACCCGCAAGCCTGATTTTCTCCCCTGTCAGCGAAGCGACGGGTATGGTGAAACGCAAGGTAACTCCGGATTGACCGCATTGAACTTCCTTTCTGGGCGCTGTGGGGCGTCCGTTACTTTGAATGGCCCAAGCGTTTGGCCCACGTTCGAGTTTTGCTCCGAGGGACGAAATAGCAGCCGTAGTTGCCTCCGTGTCATCGCACGAGAGCGGATTCATAATCTTCGTAACACCCCGGGATAAAAGTCCTGCAAAGAGCGCCCTATGGGTGTGGGCTTTGGAAGGTGGTGCCCATATCTCGCCGATTAGAACGCTTTTCGGGGTTACGGTAACGTTCAACTTTTCACCCTCGAGGATTGAGCTTTCTGGAAGTTGAATGATGTTTCGATGATTCTGCCCGGGAGCAAGTTCCATGCGGAAAGAACACGCTTCACTTTAGTCCTTGGGACGATAGCAGCAACCGCAGGCCCCTTTCCTGTCAGGCCGGCAGCGATAGCCCCTTCGTGAAGAGCCTCTCTAATCGATTTTGTATCGTACCCAAAGGCTTTGCAATAAACCAAACCATTCAACGTCATCGAGTTCCAATAGTTTCCGCTCAAGGCCTCTCGGTGTGCAACTTGGACGAATGGCCTGAATTTTCTCAAAGATGCTCGATCAACTTCGCTGGTGTACTTTTTGCGGTTTGGAACATGAATGAACACCCGAAAATGATCCTTCGGCTTGAAACGTTTCAGAATCCGCCTGTGCACATTGTCCGTTACTACGAGCCCGCCGAAGTAGCACGCGCACGCGTCGTCATAGGCTCCGGTCAGCGTCACTCCTGCCCGGAAGCTGGCCTCAACACCCAGTTTCACGGTCTGAATATCGTTTACTTTCCTACCCAGAACTTTCAGGCTGGCGATTGCAACGGCGTTGCTTGCAGCGCTGCTGCTTTTCAAGCCGACTGCAATAGGAATATTGGAATTCGTTTCAATGAGCGCCCCGAAACGTTTGTCTTTTCTGAATCGTTGAAACACATGGCGAGCTGTTGTTTCAATTAGGTTCGGGTCTTCCTTCGGGTCAGTCAAATTACGCCCAACAAACTGGTGTGGTCGGTTTGTAAGCGTCACTTTCGCTCGCGTCCAAAGCCTAACGCCGAGTGCTGCGCCTCTGCCGGTGGCCATGGCGTTCACTATGGTTACGGCTCCATGGCTCACTGCCTCAGCTACTTTTCGCATGCTTCATCGCCCGTATGGTCTGGCTCATTGCACGACGCATCTCGATAATTGGAGCGCGCCTTCCTGTCCACAGCTCGAACGCGCATGCGCCTTGGTTGACTAACATGTCTAGGCCGTTGACGCTCTTTGCACCTGCCAAGTTGGCAAGTTCGAGCAGTTTAGTATGAGGCGGCTTGTAAACAATATCGAAAACGCACTGATCGTGGCTCAACCATTCTGCTGCGATCGGAGGAATAGACACGCCATCCATCCCCATGGAGGACGCGTTAACCACAATGTTCGCCTGCTGGACGAAATCCTTGAGCATCCTATCCGAGATAGAGGCATATTCGACCTCAATGTGGAGCTTCCTTCTTATCCGTAGTACGAGCTGCTTAGACTTTGCAACGGTTCTGTTCACGAGTCGAATTGAGGAAGCACGTTGAGCCAGCGTGTATGCAATAGCTCGGCTTGCGCCACCAGCCCCGAAAATAAGAACCGACTTTCCGTCAGGCGATACGCCAACCTCCTTTAACGCCCTGAGAGCACCTACCCCATCGGTGTTGTAACCTCGGAGTTTTCCATTTTCATTGATTACAGTGTTGACGGAGCCGATCGCGTCAGCTGAGGGTTCAATCATGTCAAGATAGGGCTGGACAGTCACCTTGTGAGGCGCAGTAACATTGAAACCCTTCACACCCGAGGCTCGCAAGCCTTTGACAGCGTCCCTCAGATTCCGCCGCGTTACATGGAGAGGCACGTAGACGGCATTTATTTCGGTTGAGCGAAAGGCAACGTTTTGGATTTTGGGGCTCAAGGAGTGGTCAATGGGGTCCCCTATCAAAGCATAGACCGCTGTGCTTCCAGAAATTCTTCCGCTACTAAACTCCAAGTAGTTGCCACGCACTTCGAAGGTTATCAATGGTCAATTGGCCGTCTGCCGTCTTGGAGGCCTCAGTGAGTGAGGCAAAAGTAAATTCCGCGCCGAAAAGGGGCGAGAGAATTCTTGAGGCGATACCGTGATGTCCCATCGCAAATGACACTAGCCTAGTTTTCGATGATTCCTCTTCGAGGAAGCGTAATATGGTCAGGTTGTCGCGTGGACAGAGTGCGGTTGTAACGACCTTGCAGACATCGCTCCCTGCCTTGATTTCGGAGTCCAAGACTTCACCCAATTCATTTCGTGAAGGAGTTTTTGAAAAGTCGTGGAACGACACAATCACTCCCGATCCCATGGACTTCACCTGACGGACATCAGACCGTACATGTGGAGAAACAAGATCTAAATCGATGAATTCAAAACCTGAGGATGCGGCTGTCATGAGGCGCTTTCTTGTCGTGGCTGCGTCTCGATTGGACTTGTCGGCAGCTATCGCCGGGAATGTTTTCTTGTGAGCAATATCCTCAAGCGCTGCAAAATTACTCAGGTTGTCGAGTCGAAACTCCACTAAATCTGGTTTCTTTTGTGATAGCAGGCCCATCAGTTGGTCGAGGTTTTCGCTGCCGTCTACCATGACCGAGAGGCAGATTCGGCAGATCAACGCTCTATCGCCATTTCATCGGCCACGAGCGTTCCGAAATGCCGTCCGCCATCTTCAATCCTGACTAAGACTTCATCGCCCGATTTGAGTTCCGAAACTGACTTCGAAGCCCCGTCGGAGACTAGGCGCACTGTTTCTGCGTTCTGGACTATGAATGCGAACAAACGTCCATTAACTTCTGTTTCAACCAGAACCATCGGTCGCCTTTCGATTTTCACTCGCCCAATGTGCCCCGTTCTCGCACGACCCGACCTGTTCACGATTAGGACCTCGTCCCCTGTTTTCAGTTCTGAAAGGTAACGGGTCTTGTGGTCCGGGGTTAGGACATAGGATGAAACGGGTCCTGCGTTGACCCTGAAAGGTCGCGGTTCAACATGTGGATTCTTGTGGACCTCAGCTTCCACCAAGAACAAACCCGATGACTGGGACCCTACTAGCATACCTTCCCCTGGATCCATCAGTTCGCACGTGTCGACGCAGACACGAGCACCCATTCCTATTGGCCTGACCAACGTAACGCTCCCTCTAAGTAAAGCGACCTTTTGTTGCATCTGCTTCAGAAATCGTTCCATTTCTTCGATGTCGTTCGGGGAATTTGGTGTAATGACTACTCCATCAACCCCAAGTTCTAAGGTTTGCAACGCAACCTTAGCATCACTGACGTTTGCAACATCGGCTAAGAGGACGGCCTTGTTCCTTGTGCGAGCGATGAGGTTTTCAAGAGGGATAATTTTCCAGTTGGGGCATCGGACTAGGATGTAGCGAATGCCTAACGCAGCCAGCCGAACAACTTTCTGCTCATCTGAGTTGTCTTTTACTATAACCTCAAGGGCTGAGTTACCTGAAACGCTCTCGCCCACGTCGTGATGGCCTGACAGAAGTTTGATTTCGGAACGTTCATCAGTTGAAGCCGTCTTTAGTTTCAAGCCACTGGCAAGTGACAGGTCAGCGGGTTGTAGCAATGCAACGTCGCAACGACCTTCAGCGGTTTTGAGTAGCTCCGCTTTGTGGGTTGAAGTGGTGTTAGGATCGATTCTAATCCAGAGCTGCTTCACTAAGATGACCCCAGCAACTTCATGGAGCTTTGTGCGCTAGCACCTCCATGAACAATCGCGGACAAGGCCTTGCACATAGCCTCTGGTTTTTCGTGTTGGAACACGTTTCGACCAAAGGAGAGGCCTGCGGCGCCAGATTTGATGGAGTTTTCCGCGAGTTCGAGAACTTCCAAATCGGTTTTCATCCTAGGGCCGCCAGCCACTACCACTGGAACCGGACAACCGTTGACAACTTTTCTGAAGCTTTCCTGATCACCGGTGTAGACTGTCTTAACAATGTCTGCTCCGAGTTCTGCTCCAATTCTAGCTGCGTGGGAAACAACTTCGAATTCATTTTCGCTCTTTATGTTCGGCCCCCTCGGATACATCATTGCAAGGAGCGGTATCCCGAAAGAATCACACTGCTCAGATAGGTTCCCTAGAAACTCAAGCATCTCATGCTCTTCTTCAGCCCCGATGTTTATGTGGGCCGAAACCGCATCTGCGCCAAGCCTGACCGCTTCCTCAACCGTGCATACGCCGACTTTGAGGTTCGGTTTACTTCCAAGAGTGGTTGAGGCGGAGACATGGATAATGAGCCCGTGGTTGTGAGTGTCCACGTGTTTTGCAATGCCCTTGTGTACTAAGACCGCGTCTGCTCCACCATTGAAAACAGCCCTTATGATTGCTTGCATATTCTCCAACCCTCGTACAGGGCCGAGTGTGACGCCATGATCCATCGCGATCATGAAGGTCTTCGAATCATCCCGCATGATCCGCCGCATCCTCCTCGTCTTTCCCGATTCCATTTCAATATCACCGTCAAATGTAGCCTTGAGATTTCATCGACTCGGCTATGAGAACAGCACAACCCGCAGCACCACGAACTGTGTTATGGCCGAGGGCAACATACTTCACGCCATCAAACACAGGATCCTTCCTCACCCGCCCCACAACAACAGACATACCACGCCCTTCATTTCTATCGAAACGCGGTTGCGGCCGGTCCTGTTCTGACCGCACAATGATCGGTCGTTCTGGGGCCGAAGGTAGTTTCAGCTCTTGTGGTTCTGCGGCAAACTCAGCCATGCAATCGACGACCTGTTCGGGCGTCGATGGCTTCACGGTTTGGACGAAGACGGCTTCTGTGTGCCCGTCGATTACTGGCACGCGGTGGCAGCTAGCCGATAAATTGAACTCCGCTGAATGCCCAACATTGCCCAGAATTTTCTGAGTTTCCCGTTGAACTTTTTCCTCTTCATCCTTTATGAATGGGATCACATTGTCGATTATGTCCAGCGACGCAACGCCTGGGTAGCCAGCGCCGGATACTGCTTGCATTGAAGACATGACGACATTCTTCAGGCCGAATTTGTCAAAGATAGGTTTCAATGAAAGGCTGAGGACAGCCGTCGTACAGTTAGGGTTGGTTACTAGCGCACCGTCCCATCTCCGTTTGTGCCTTTGCTCGTCGATAAGTTTCAGATGATTGAAGTTCGCTTCGGGGTTCAACAGTGGGACATCGGCCTCCATCCTGTATGTTGAAGCGTTACTTACTACAGCATAGCCAGCCCTTGCGAAAGCCTCCTCAGTTCCAACCGCTTGATCAGCCGGGAGGGCTGAGAAGACAACTTCCGCATCAACTTCCTTGGGATTAGAAGGCTGGATGGTCAGTTCAGCGATTCTTTCCTTCAGTCGAGTTTCCATTTTCCAATTAGCCGCTTCGCCATACCGCATTCCAGCGCTCCTTTCAGACCCCGTTAGAGTTGTAATCTCGAACCATGGGTGATCGTTCAATAGCTGTACGAACCGTTGGCCGACAAGGCCGGTTGCCCCTAGGATTGCCGCTTTCACCCTACAACTCACCCCTCACAACTTGCCTCATGAGATTCAGAGCCGTCTCCCTCTCGTCCCATGAGACGAAAACAAGGATGCTCGAGGCCAACGTCAGCATTCCGAAAATGTTGATTCCCTTTTCGCGCAGGCGCTGTGATATTCTACCTATGATCCCGGGAGTGTCCTCCAGGCCAACCCCTTTGACTTTCAGGAAAGCCAAGTTTGCTTGGACTGCCATCGCGAGGGTTTCGCTGCAACTAGTGATCAAGTCATGGACGCTTTTGAGTGGAAGAGTCTGAGGAGTCTGGGGGACATAGAATATGACGGAGTCGCAGTTGGCTGAGAGACCATCGAGCGTCGAATGTTGTCTTATCTCACGCACTACGTTAGCTAGTATCTCCGGGTTTTCGGAAATAGCTTTGCCGGTTATTGTGATCGCCATCGCGGGGGTACTGCTGGCAAAAGTAACCTCGATTTCGCCTGATATTCCGCCTGTGATGATTGTTCCGTCAGCTTCTAGGTCGTCTTTGTTGTGATTAATCACTTTGACCGGTATATCGGGATCTTTGTATTTCAGAGCCTTCCTGTGGATGAATTTGGTTCCTGAACCTGCTAACCCCACGAGGGTTCCAACTTCTATCTGCGCGAGTTTACGTGCGTTTGGAATGATTTTGGGGTCAGCTGTGAGGATTCCATCAGCGTCAGTTACCAAGACGACCTCGTCAGCTCCGATAGCTTTTGCTATGATGAAAGCGGTTGTGTCGCTTCCGCCTCGCCCTATGGTGCTTATCTTGCCCCCAGTTGAGCGGCCTACGAATCCAGCGATTACTGGCACCGTCCCCCAGTCGAGTAGTGGGACGACGTGCTCACGGACTTTCTGCAAGCACAACTCAAGTATTGGGTTCGCGTTGGAGAAGTCATCATCAGTAATGATCGGCCAATCGGCGTCGGTCGGATCGAAGTATCTCGCTTCGAGACCTTCGGCTTTAAGCGCGGTGGCAAAGATACGTACGCTGGTTCTTTCGCCCATCGCTAGAACGTCATCTAGATCCGTCTTATCCGGCGCCTTAGTAGAGTCATGATTGACAAGGCCGATAAGCTGGTCAGTCATCTTCCCCATGGCTGAAACTACTACAACGAGTCGAGTGCCCTTCGCCGTCTCTCTGGATACTAGCCGGGCAGCTTTCGCAATGCGGTCTTTGTCCGCTAGGCTTGAACCGCCGAACTTGACAACAATTCTGCGTGTCTTTTGTTTAGATGAAGTACCGGGACTTGCTGTGATTACCGTTTGAAGTGTTCTCGGCGCAGAAATCTTACTTGACAGAGTTTGGGGCGTGGTAGAGCCAGTAGCCCTCACCGTAAATGTAATCACCGTGCATTGTACCAGCCATTTGTTTCATACTACGCCCCTCGGTAGCTGAACGCACCACTTGAATGTGACTTAAAAGAATTCCTCAGCCAATCAACATAATCTTGCGTCGAAAGACGATTCACATTCCTATGTACAGGCGCTCAGCCAAGAATTTCGGTAGTCCGGCTTGAACAATTTTGTCTGCGACGGGGTCAACGTCATATTCGACTCGTATGACATCGAAGGATGCTTGCCCTTCGGAGATCGTAAGGGTTGCGAAGCTTGCTCGAGGGTCGCTATCTCGCGGCTGGCCCACACTGCCTGGATTACCTACTATGCTTCCTCCAAACGAATACGCCATAGGCACGTGCGTATGCCCGAGCAGCACTATCTCTGCCCCACTTCGTGCGACCAATTTCCGTGCGGCCGAATCAGTTAAGCTTGGCAAAACGTATTCTATCAGCGGATTACTTGGGCTGCCGTGAAAGAGGCCTAAGAGTTTACCACCCTTTTCCAAACTTGCTGAGGGCTGTAAGGTGGCCAGGTATTCATGGTACTGATGTGCGATTTTCTTCCTAGTCCATTCTACAGCTTCAGCTGCATGGAATGAGAACCCTCCAGTGTCGCCCGTTACAACCGCGTAATCATGGTTTCCCATTAGCACTGCGCTTGGCCTAAGCTGTCTAAGTCTTTCCACTACTTCGTTTGGTTGGGGCCCGTAACCCACCAAGTCTCCCAAGCAGAATAGTTCATCATAGTTAGGTAACTTGGCGATGACTGCTTCAAAGGCGTCGAGGTTCGAGTGAATGTCAGAAATGACAACGATTTTCAACGGAAGCGCCGTGGAATGAGCGACCTCGCCTGAGAAATGGTTAGCGGTTTGTTCTGTTAAAGTTCCAAGTCAATCTGCTCGACGTAGGAGAGATCCTCGCCACAGTATGGACAGAGTTTGAACGTTCTATCAACTTTCTTCCCGCATTCAGGACATTCGACCTTGAATGGGTACCTGCAGAAGGGACAGAGTGCAAAGTCAGCTGCAACTCTGCGCCCGCATTTCTTACACAGTTGTTCACCGCTACTATCTGCAACATGTGTTGGGTGCTCCGGACCTTGAATGATGACTGGTAAGGGCTGTCCGGAACCGGAACTCGAGTCTCGAACGATATTTTCACGAAGAATACGGTGAAGTTGGAATGCGTCAGGTTTTGCCAGGTTACCAACCTTGATGCTTTGTACTCCTGACCGCATTAGAATTTCGATGCTGGCCCTGCGGACTCCTCGGTCAAGTTTGATGTTGACCATGTTAGAATAAGGATAATCAACGAAGCTTTTCTTCAGCCCCAATCCGCCTGTTTTGCGAATTATGATACGCTGGTCGCTGACGACCACCGTCTCGCTGCCGCGTAGGACCCAGATGACTTTCTCATCATAGTTGATGAGGTGTTTCATGTCCTCCGGTACTGGTAGCGTTCCCAAATGATGGAGCCTCATGTAACAGCGAACCGTTGAGCGCCTTTTGATGATAAGATGTATTGCACTACAGTACAAAAAAACCTGGTAAATATAGGAAGGAAAACGACCCAGACAATGCAATTTCACACGCCATCACCAAGTTGAGTTAAGTATGTTCAACTTGCCTAGTTGGTGGTAGATTGCTATGGAAATGAATGAGGCGACAATGGAGGTAAACTCCAGAACTTTCAGAGTGAACTATTCGGGGCTTGAGAACGCTGTTATAGCCTTCTTCTTTGAAGATCGGATGCGCTTAGGAACACTCGCCATCGCTATGCCTGGGATGGATGAGGTCGCTGTTGGCCGCTCTTCTGTCCTTGTCGGTGGAAAATATCTCATGACGAGTCGAGCCTTGGCGGAGAGGCTCGCCGGAAAGAGTGGAAGGATCGCGCTCGTATCATTATTCACGGAGCTTGATGAGGCGGAAGCGTTTCGGATATACGCAAAACTTCTTGAAAAGGTACAATTGGGAACTCAAAGCGCAGAGAAGTCTTTGCGGCCTAAAAGATCAATACGACAAAACATTGGATAGTGGCGATTCTCCCAGAACCTTAATCGCGGCCTCAGTTACTCGTTCCCTGTATTCTTCTTTAGTGTATACGCGAATTATGTTCATGAACACTCGAAGGTCATCCACGACCTTCGAGAGCTCGGTTATCTTCTGTGGTACCTTTTCACCCAAACGGTTCCTTGAGAAAATTGGTATGTCGATTGGGCCGATGTCCAAAGCGTAATGATATGGTACGGACGGAAGGGAGGGAACGTCAATTCCGACATCTGACAAGGGGACCTTTGCTTTGGCGGCGATATCCTCCTCGAGTTTCAGCCGCACGTTTTCGTTGGTGAATACGCTTGAGACGAGTTCATCCTTAGCAAAGAAGGTTCTCTCGTAAGCGCATTTCAGAAGTCTCCTTTCGGATAGCTCCCGTATGATTTGTCGGGATCTTGGATTCAATAACAGTTTCGACCAAACTGTGTAATCATCCCATTCCATGTACTCGTCTGGAGTTTTCACCTTGAGAATTTCAAGATCTTCTTTAGCCGCGTCCAAGGCTTTGAGCATCATCATTTGAACTGCTCTGCAGGCACGGTGGAAGTAGATAGCCCTGAATGACTCGAGCCGAGCCAAGATGAGGCTCTCAAGGGTAGGGAGTGCGGTTATGTCAACTGCTAAGTTGCCGTCCAAGATGTCCATCGTGTATATCAGCCGAAAAACATCGACCGACCCATAACCTGCCCCAGTATGGTAGGAGTCTCTAACGACAAAATCCATCTTGTCGACGTCGAATGAACTGCTGATTATTTGGCCAAGGAATCGCTTCCCGGGCTTGGAATGTTTGCCGACAGCAAGGTTGCTTAATTCCTTAGCATCAAATCCTTGTTCCTCGATCACTCCACTCAAGCTTGAGTTGGCGATGATCCAAGTCGACATGTCCTCGTGGTTCCGCCCTAGATACTTGAGGAGGAAGGGTTCGAAGAGGTGTGAAAAGGGAGCGTGGCCAACATCGTGCAACAAAGCAGCCAGACGCACTTTCTGTTTTTCGTCGGCTGAAAGCTCCGTCGGAATATTCTCAGCGACTACACCTGCAAGGTACATAGCCCCTAGAACGTGTTCGAACCGAGTGTGGTTTGCAGCTGGGTAGACATACTCTGCCCCCGCGAGTTGCCTAATCCTTCGTAGCCTCTGAACAGCGAGGGTATCGATAACGTTACGTTCAATCTCAGTTAAGCGGATGTAACCGTAAACGGGATCCTTGATGAAACCCCAATATCTCTCTCGGTTACCATCGACTGCCAAACCTTAACCTCTCCATGCCAAAATGACTTTTCGTCTTAGATTCAACCAATCTCATGCCTGGCCTGATTTGTGTTCATACGATTAGTATAATGTTGCCTCAGGACTGGCTGGGGAAAATAGGGGAATTGAATTGAACTGTGTAGGAGCCTTCTTGCAAGGCCCAGGCAGTCTATGTTTGATTGAGCAATGCTAAGACGATTGCAACACCAGAACGTTCGATTTGGTCGGTTTCGATTCATTTTGGACAATGGATTATTTCCTCTTGACTTTTGAGTTGCAAAGAATCATTGCTCTATCATCGCGATGATCGGATCCTAAGTAAGCGAGAGATATGAGTCCACAATTCCGCGTGGACAGCTTTAGGATCTTGTTCGGCGTCAATTACTTTCCAGGCGTATCGTCTGGCAAGTCGGAGATATGCGCCTCTCACTTTTCCCAAATACTCGCGATCGGCCTCATGAACGTCCCTCCGATTTCTTTTCCGCCAGAATGATGCTTGAGGGACGATATCGAGAACGACCACAACACCCGGTTTTGGTAAGCCTTTCTCCAACGATTTTAGCCAATCGAGGGGTAGGCCGTGAGCTATTCCATAGGCTAGATTTGATGGGCTGTAACGGTTTACAATTACGTAATGACCATTCGCAATCTCATGATTGAGTTCTAGGAATCGTTCCCATTTATTTGCTGCATATAGGAGGTGAACGGCATGGTAATCAAGCTGATTTTTCCCAGCCAGGTAAGCCCTCAACTGTTTTCCGATTGGTGTTGTATAGTCAGGGAAGTCCCAAACTGATGCCCGATACCCTCGCGTGACCAATTCTCTGGCTAGAAGATTTGACTGCGTTCTCTTACCAGACTGGTCTATTCCCTCAAGTGCAATTAGCAGGCCACGGGTTCTTTGCAATGGTTCTGCGTCCAATACCTTTCATGATTCAAACGAAATAAGTGTGAGCTAACAGGGGCCTACTTTCGGCGTTTCTTCGCCTTCCTGCGGATCCTGTAGATGTCCAGCCAGATGTTTTCTAAGCCTTGCACAAACGCTACTTCCCAGACTCCATATTTTACTGGTCCAATTCTTGTTGGATAGCCTGCGGCATTCAAGTTCTTGAGCAATCTCTCAAAATCATCTACCTCAAAGCCAAGATGGTCCAATTCCTCTCCTTCCCGAAATGGGCCGGCCACGGGGCTATCATTCGCGTACCAGTTAAGCTCAAGCCAATGCTTCTCCCCCTTACTGCTCATGCTTGCCCACTCATCTTTGTTTCCTTCAACCCTGACACGTGACCGTAATTTCATCCCAAGATAATTCCTGAAGAACTCAATAGCCCCATCGAGATCACGAACTCGGATGCCAGTGTAACTGAATCTGAGTTTCACACCAAACTTCCTCAGAACGACCTTGAAACAAGAAAGTCGGCAATCGATGATAAGCTGTTCCTGGCCTCTGACGGGGGGAGCCTGTTCAACGCATTCATGGCGTTTTCCAAGAAGGCTTCAGCCTGCGTTTTAGCGTACTCGGTTGAACCATATTTCTCGTATAAGCCGATTACCTTTCGTATTTCGTTCTTCTTGACATTCTTCTTTCCCAGTAGTCGGCCAAAGACCTTTTTGTCCTGAGGAGTTGCGGCCTTTAGCAAATGAGCTGCCAAGACGGTTTTCTTTCCTTCACGAATATCGCCGCCGATCTCTTTTCCGTACTCTTTCACGTCGCCCGTAACATTGAGTAAATCGTCAACTATTTGGAAGGCTATGCCAACGGTTTCCCCAAACTCGCCAAGTATTTCGAGTTGCTCCTGCGAACCTCCTCCTGCAATAGCACCACCTTCAGTTGATAATCCCGTGAGTGCCCCTGTCTTGAACCTCAGAAGTCGGACCACATCCTCTTCAGTGAAATCCTTCTTTTCCCACATACTGAATTCGAAAGCTTGCCCCCAAGTGATTCCGTACGCACGGTCCGCGATTTTCGCAACAAGCCTTTGGCAGCGTTCTGCGGGAATCTTGCTCGCGTTTGCGATTTCGAATACTTTGATGAGCATCGCGTCTCCGGCATTGATCGCGCTGGGGACGCCGTAGATTTTGTGAATGCATGGTTTTCCGCGCCGGAGTTCGCTTTGGTCCTCGATATCATCGTGAACCAAGGTCATGTTGTGAAGAAGCTCGATTGCCGCAGCTGCACCGACTGCATCTTCTTTTTTGCCGCCGACACATTCACAGGCCAAGAATGTCAGCGCTGGCCGGAATCGTTTCCCGCCTCTATCAAGGAGGTCCCACACTGAAGCGTGAAACTCAATTGGTTCGCCGCCTCGCGGCAAGTGTTTTTCCAGTTCAACTTCAACGTCGGCCTTGTACTGGCCGAGAATTTCGAGGGCCGGTTTCATGCTCAGGTTGATTATGGAATGTGGTTCTTCAAGTCATCGGCGACTACTTTACGCTCGCTTACCGAAGCAATTTTGCTATGAAGTGCAGCCTAAGCTTCAAAGTGTGGCCTGTACTTTGAAGTTAGCACTCGTCTAATTTCCTCTGAGATTTTCTCCCCAATTCCTGTGACTGACATTAGCTCCTCTTTCGAAGCTTGGAATATGCGCTCGACGGTCTGAAAGGAACTGAGCAGTTTCTTTGCTCGGGTGTTGTCAATGTTTGGTAAACTGGCTACAATGAATTCCTGTTGATCTTCAATGGTTGACGGCTTTGCAGCTGTCATTATTCTTGGTTTCCGCTTATCTTGAATCTGCTCGCGCCTCGCTATGGCAAACATCAACTGGGCTGCCTCAGAAGGTTTCTTTGCCCAAACTATTGGAATTCCATAGTCAATCAAGATGCTCGCGTAGGCACCCATCATTGCTTCAGGCCGCACGCGGCCTGATCCCAACAAAGTCTCGCCTTCAACAACGAAAACCGGTTTAGCGTAAGATTCCTTGAGCTTTACTGCTTGTTGGAATAATCTTCCGTCAATTATGGATGACGCGAAATCCTCGACATCCTTTCGTTCTACCACAACCCTATCTGATAGGACAAAGTCGCCTACTTCCAGGGTCTGGGACGTTAGGAGTGCCCCTAGTTTCGCTAACTCTCTCGTCACTAAAGCGCCCAGCTCTCTCGAATCGGCCACCACTTCTATTTGTTCTTCCAATTTCTTTTCCTTCACATTTGATGAAATGTATTTCTCCATTCTGATCTGGTCGGGGGCGTTCGGTTTCTGCGTTTTCAGGAACTGCTTGATTGCAGAAACCATTTCACGTTCTCTTCGTTGGGAGATCCAATAGTAGGCTTCATCACGCGTACCTTTCGCCATCAGGATAATTGCTTCACCAGGTCCTTTCCGGCCAGTTCTCCCCCGACGCTGAATATAGCGCACTGCGCTCGGGACAGTGTCGTAGAAAATGACTTCATCACACTCCACTATGTCGAGACCCTCTTCACCAATCTGCGTTGCAACTAGGACGTTGAATGTGCCTGACCTGAAATCATCCAATATCGCAACTTGTTTCCTTTGAGTCAAGCCACGATCTCTTGTGCGTGAAGCCTGCCCGACCAAGCGTACGGCGGATACGCCTTCGACTTTGTTGAGTACTTCTGTGAGCCTCGCTGCGGTTGTTCGGTAGTTAGTGAAAACCATGACACGCCGTGCGCCCCTGCGGAGAGCGACGCGTAATGCTTTGATTAGCTCGGTAACTTTAGGATGGTCTGCTTCCTTCGCTACTAACTCATTCACAATTGACGTTACCCGCTTCATTCTGGGGTCGTCAAGAATCATCTTTAGGCCCGGAGATGAGCGCTTCTTGGCCTTTTCTTGAAGACCGTCAAGATGTTCCTTCAGCGCTGGGAAACCTTGGGTCTCAAGAAATTCAATTGCACGAATTCCATGCACCGACGCGTACACATAACCCAGATATGCTCTGGCGTCCCTGTTGCCACCGGCAGCATCTCCTAGTATCCTTTCCCTAGCAGCAAGTATGTCTCGCAAGCGAATCCTGTCCATTGCCGCCGTTTCCAAATAACCATGATCGCGCACTACGCGCAATTTCTCGCGCAAGAAAGCCTCCAGTTCTCGCTTAACATCGTAGAATATCTTCGGAAGGTCAACGGTAACCCACTTTACCTCTATTCCGCCAACGTATGGTCTCACATCATCGCTTTGGATCGTTCGCGCTTCCACCCACTCTAGGTGAAGATTCTTACAGATTTCACGAACATCAGCTTCGCTAGAACCTGGCGACGCAGTCAAACCAAGTATGAGGCTGTTGTCGGTGGCTGCATACTTTTCCGCGATGAATGCGTATGGGTAGTCGCCGACCCCTCTGTGTGCCTCGTCGAAAATTATCAGGGAGAAATTGTCAAGCGCAACCTTCCCTGTAAGAAGGTCATTCATGAAAACCTGTGGTGTTGAGAATATCAAACGCTTCTTCCAAGAGCCCGCCCTTTCCTCGGGCGCAACTTCCCCCGTGAGCCACACTATCGAATCCTGGTCCACTCTCATGAGTTTCTGAAAGGTCCGGAAATGTTGCAACACGAGAGGTTTTGTTGGGGCAAGCATTACGACGCCTTTGCTTGGGAAAACCTTGAGCCTCTCAGCGGCCACGTAGGCTGCCACAACTGACTTCCCCAAACCCGTTGGTAAGCAAACCAGAGTGTTAGTCCGCACTGCGGTGCGAGCTATGACTTCTTGGTAGGAGCGGCGCTCAATAGATTCGAACCTCAGAAGTGAATTGGAGCTGGGCTCTTCAGGCATAGTGCGGCCCCCTTAGTTGCATTGGTATGAAAACCAGGGGCGTATAAGTCACGGGGTTGAACCCGTGTCCGACTGCCGAGTTCCTTGGGATGGGCTGTTGAGCGAAAAGAGTGAATGCGGCCTATGGCTGGTTTGCGCCGCATGTACCGCAGAACTTCGCAGACGCGGGTAGCTTCGCCCCACAGCTCACACAGGACTTTTGGCTCTCCGCAACGGGAGTTGGAGGCGGCGGGGTTGGTGCAGCTGCGCCACAGGTCGGGCAAAACTTATGGTGCGGTTGAAGTGGAGTTCCGCACGAAGAGCAAACTAGACTGCTTACTGCGTTTGGTTGGACCCGTAGCTCGGGCGGGGCTCCCTCATTATACAGCAAACCAAGTGACCTGAAGATGAAGACGCTTAAGATGGGCGAGATTATTGCGGAAATTACCCAACCTACGTATGGTATCAACCCAGCCACACCGCCTATTATCATGCTGATTATGACGAGTACTACTATCCAGGCGATGTATTTGCCCCAACCTATTCCGCGAATAATCCTGAGTATTTCGCCGAACGCGAAAGCTTTCCCGAATTTCCCGGTCTTCAACATATGAGCCATGCCAGCAGCGAGCAGGAGCAAAAGAATGATTCCTAGGAGAATTCCAACCAGCAACAAAACCACACCAGTTCCCCCAAGCATCACACTCGGGGCGGCGAATCCACCCTGCAAAGACAGCATGCCCGCAAATAACGAGGATGCACCCGTCGCGATCAGGATTGTCGGAACCAGCATGTAGATTAGCGATGCAAAGGTGACTTTCGCGCCGTCGACGAACATCTCGCCGTACTTCTCGAGTTTGGGCGGTGTCTCGGTGCTTGGAGATTCCCTCAGCACTCGAGCGGCGTATCCAATCACAATCCAGTTGACGATGGGGATAATATCGAGCACTATGAGAATTATTAGCCTCCCGCCATCGCTGAGCAATTTCTTCGCGAATTCGAAACTGTTGCTGAGGTTTTCGCTAAGGTTCAACTTGGCTGCCTTCTAGTGAATTGGTATAAGTTATTTCTAATATCCATTAGTGGACGCTACCCAGAGCCAGCGTGCTCATAGCATATAAAATGGTACGAAGATGATAAGTTAGGATGTACTCCATCCGGACACCATGCTTGCTGCTCAGCTGTTACTCGGAACTCTGGCTTCTGAGCTGCTTTAGCTTCTCTAAGGTACTCAGCCAACTGGCCAAGGCGTTGCCATAGACGAGCAATTTCTCGGGGTCCGTCTCGTTCTTCATCGCTAAATTGATTTCCCGGATTTTGGAGAACAAAATCATTTCGGAGTCCTCAAGCACCTTATCAGCCATGAACCGTGTTTCTTGCTCAGCGGATTGAATGATCACTACGGGTTTGTTGCATTTTGGGCAGAAGGTATCCTTGCCTTTTCTGAAGAGCGGGGTTCCGCACTCAGGGCAGGTCTCAGATAACATCGTTGCCCCGGATTTGAGAAGTTCAGCCATTTTCTTGACTTCAAGGGCCAAAGGCATCGAACATGCAGAGTATGGTTAACGACTATTACACCTTGTTGGCGGCTGAGGAGGACCATTCCGTATGTGAATTGAGAAAGACTTTAGATATTGCCCTTGAATGAAGCTGAGTGAAAGGTCGCCTGTCATGCGGGGAGCTCCGCTATGTCAACCAAGGTCAAACGCAAAGAAGAATACGAGGGCCGAATCAAGCAGGCACTGGGCGTTCTCAACGAGGTTTCTAACGACACAACGACGCCTCGCAATATACGCCGCGCGGCCAAGAGCGCGATGGACACGCTTCAAGTTGTGGATCTAAGTATAGGCGTCCGCGCCGCGAACGCAATCTCCATCTTAGATGACATAAGCCAAGACCCAAACATGCCGCCTTACACGCGAGTGAAGATTTGGAACTCCGTAAGCCTACTCGAAGCCATCAAAGATTGAGATTACAGGATAATCTTAATTATCGCATCTAACGGTCGGTGCGCAATTCTTAAGGCAGTCATTTCAGACGGTTCCCACCAATGGATTTAGCTGTGCAGACGTTTGGGATTACGAAAAAATTCGGCGACTTCACAGCGGTTGATCATATTAGTCTTGAAATTAAACAGGAAGTTTTTGGTCTCTTAGGTCCTAATGGAGCAGGAAAAACAACATTAACACGAATGTTAACAACAATTCTGGTGCCTACCGAGGGCACGGCTACTGTCGCGGGGGCGGATGTTATACACGAAGCAAACAAGGTACGTGAGCGCATAGGGGTTGTTACACAGGCGTCAACCTTAGACAATGAGTTATCGGCGCTTGAAAACATGAATCTATACGGGAAATACTACGGCATGTCTCGCAAGCAACGCCAAGAAAGAATACCAGAACTCCTCAAAGTGGTAGAGTTACAGGATCGAGCCACAGTCCCCGTCGGAAGTTATTCAGGAGGCATGAGACGGCGCCTAGAAATTGTAAGGGCCCTCGTCCATGAACCTGAAGTCCTATTGCTTGATGAACCTACCACAGGTCTCGACCCTCAAGCCCGTGCAGCAGTTTTAGAATACATTGAGCGAATTCATGAAGACCGCGGCATCGCGCTATTGATCACAACCCATTACCTAGATGAAGCGGAGAAACTTTGTGATAAGCTCGCAATCGTAGATCACGGCAAAGTAGTCGCCTTAGGAACACCAACGGAACTAAAGCGGAAGGTTTCAGGAGGCGACATAGTTGAAGCCAACTTCTCAAACCTCCCTGATGCTGCTCTCAAGGCGTTAGAAAGAGCAGAATTCGTTCTGCAAGTCAAAAGACGGGACAGCGGCTTAACGATTCTAGTGAAGAACGGTGCGGAAGCAGTTCCGAAGATAGTTGGACTCATTGACTCCAATGGAGGAAAACTTCGCACAATCACTCTGCGCGAGCTTACCTTAGATGACGTTTTCCTGAACTTTACAGGTCGGAGTCTGGGAGATTGAAAGGCGCCCTAGCCGTATGCGAGCGGGATGTTCGAAAATTCTTTAGACAACCATTCCTCGTCCTCTCCACGATTGTTGGACCATTTCTGACTTTGGTATTGCTCGGGAGCGCGTTTGGCGGAGCAATAACGCATGCACCAATCGCAATCGTACAAGAAAGCTATGGCCCATTTTCATCAAATTTCATAGGCATTTTGCAGAACCACCAAAGCTGTGAATTGGGCGTAATAAATTGCCAGAATTCCTTTCAGATAACATACGTTCCCGGTATGGATACGGCACAGCAAATGCTCCGAGAAGGCCTAGTCAAAGCGATAATTCACATTCCCGAAGGTTTTGACACGTCATTAAGTGACAACTCTAAAGTTATCCTTACAGTAACGTTAGATAATACTGACCCATTGAGCGCTGCCGCCATTGGACCTGGAATTGCCCAAGCAAGTCAACAGCTCTCATCTCTAATACAAACATCAACCGCAGCCGGCGCAACGATAGATGTGGATTTAGAGAATGCTTACAGACCCTTCTTGTACATTGAATTCATGGCGCCCGGAACATTTGTTCAATCAATCATGTTCGTTTCAATCATCGCGGGCGGCGTTCAAGTCGTAAACGATAAAGAAAGAGGAATAATTGAGGGATACTTAGTCACACCTCTGAAAAAATATGAGATCATCGTCGGCGTCCTACTTGCAGGAGTTATTAAATCGCTCATCTCAGCGATCGCACTATTCTTCTTAGCCATCTTAGTGGTAGGCGTTCGCCCCCTGAGCGTTTTCCCAACACCAGACCTGATAGGAATAACACTCACAATGTTCACACTGGTGCTCACCTCACTGGGACTTATCGCTATGATGACCGCCTACGCGGTGAGGTTTTCGACAGCCGACATTTACAGGGTTTCATCATTTCCCATCAACTTGACGCTGTATTATACAAGCGGCGCGATATACCCACTGGACGGGTTTCCTACTTGGATGAAGGAGATATCGGTAATCAACCCAGAAACCTACGCGATTCATGCCCTACGACTCTTGATGTACAATGGGGCGGGATTTGTGGCGGTCGCAGGCGACTTTGCCTTCTTGGGGGTGTTCACTGGCTTGATGGTGATATTATCGCTACTCGCGTTTAGACGCGGATTGTAGTCAAATCGCGATAGCCCATCGCTGTAATCATCAACTAATGGTTGGACTAGAGGCTGCAGCCTTCAAACGCGCACTACACGAAAGAACGTGTAAATCCGAATAGGGAACGACCGATTTTTCGAGCGCGACTTTAAAGCCCAACTGCCAGGTTAAGAAAGAAAGGAATATGGATTAATTCTCGAAGCGCAACCTTAAATCCCGTGTACTCGGAAGTCACAAAAGGATTAGAAGAGGAAGCCGATTTGAAGGCTCGGAATGTCATAATAGTCACCGTCGCTTTACTCCTCGCCATTAGTGCTTCTGCAAGGTACGTTGTGCCTCCCAGTAATGCAATTGGAATAGCTAATCTTGCTGTAACGAGTGTCTACTGGGGTAGCAACCCAATGGATCCCAGCACTGCTCATCCCGGTGACATTAACGCTCAATTGTCCATCGTAATAACTAACGTGGGTGATGATGTAGCGCGTGGTGTGAATGCTACTCTGTTTCTTGGCCCACCATTAGTCTATACTTACACTTTAGGTGGAGTCCAATACAACTCGACCGTAACATCGAAGACGGCTGGCGATATGCAAGCAGGTGGTAGTTTCACGCTCGCTTACACAGTCAGTGTCGATCCTAATGCGAAGGAGGGAATATATCGTTACGACCTCCACCTCTCATACAAGTCTGCGCGTGAACTTCAACAAATCGATAATGGCATCATGGTGGACGTTCCACTGTGGAATGGCGAACTTCATGTTCAAAGCATCGCCACCGTTCCCACGAAGATTTACCCCGACAGCAAACAAGTCGCACTCAAAGTTTCGATTGTGAATTCTGGGAAGGGAGAAGCCAAAGACCTGCAACTGCAATTGGTCCTGAACGCGCCCTTTAACGCATCATCAAGCGGTTCAGACAGCTTCTATGTGGGAATAATACCGTCGGGGCAAGCTTCAGAAGCGGACTTTGTTATTGACGTCGCGAGCAATGCGCAATTCGGCCAGTACGAAGTCATATTGGGTGTACAGAATAGTGGAGAGATTATTCCTATCGGGCAGGTCCCACTCTATGTGGCAGAAAAAGTGAACTTTGATATTGTAAACGTCACACCGACTGTAGTGCACGCTGGAGACTCTGGCGATGTCATCAGTGTCGAGATAAAGAATGCAGGCACAGTAAAGGCGGACTCCGTTAGAGTAGAGTTGCGCACGGGTAATTTCTTCACCGGTACCTTAACTGACTTTCTCGGTACGATGCTCGCAGGGGAAACTAAGGTTGCTTTTTTCACGGTAGACATTGATAGTAAAGCTCAACAAGGGCAGTATAACTTAGACCTTAGGTTCGATTGGACCCAGGACAACAACTCACTTGACAATACGCAAAGCATCACCTTAACCGTTAGCTCACCAGCGGTGCCAGCTTCACTGATCGTCGTGGCCGTGGTTGTAATCGCCGGCGCTGGTGGATTCTTCTTCCTCCGAAAGCGTAGGATGAAATCTGCGGAATCCAACAAGAAATGAGTGTGGAAGGAGAACCTGATTCGGAGCAGAGAATTGTTTGGCTCCACGATGGGTTCACGCATTACTAGTTCTAGCTTTGGCTGCAAGCATGTTCGCCCCCGTCTACGCACACTCAACCCTTGGAAACCTAACCGGTTCAAACACGTACTTCCGGTTTAATGACCACGAGCTGAACCCAACCAACACGTTCGGAACAGCACACGTTCCCGGGCCACTTGGCTATGTCTGGCCTGGGGGCGGGTTGAACACGTACACTGGCAACCCCTCTAACCCGCCGGGCTATCAATCTCCTTTCGAAGACTTTGAAGGGCCTATACAAGAAGGCGCCAACGCGTACGCACCTGAAGGCGCTATTCTTACCTCGACTGCCGACCACGATAGCGTTGGCGACCTGATCTTCGCCGTAAACTTCTCGCAACCGCATGCATTTCCTCACCCGGGCAATTTCAAATATAGCACACTGGCCTTGTACGTACCAGCCCCAGTCTTCGACAAGACCGGGAAATTGATCCAAGATGGCTTCGAGCCCGCTGCCGGTATTAACTGGGATAATGGCGAGAACACTAACATCGTTACGACAATCACCGATAGCTACGCCGATATATTCGTCACGAGGGCGGACAACAACGACCCATTCGAACCCGGCTCGTGGATCATATTCATCACCGCACCAAACAACATAACCTTCACATCCGCGAGAGGCTGGTCCGAGTGGTACTACCTTCGCATCAACCAAATGAAAGCGCCCCTAGTTGCCGGCAGATATTTCTTCAAAATGTTTCTTGACAACCATTTCCCGCTCCACAGGCAGGGAGCCTTACCGAAATTGGTAAACAGCACTATGCCGATGGAGAACTGGCCAGTGCTCCTAGTCAAAGGAGAAGTTGACCCTGCAATCATCACAGGAACGGTAAAGTTCGGCGACCAATCAAACCCAAACTTCTATGGACTTCCACTAAACCTCCCTGGAAGAATTAGAGCAGTTGGAACCGCAACCGATCCCACAACTGGAATATCGACTGGACGGGCAGTAGAGGCTCGCGGTTACTTTAACGCTACCTCGCAAGGTCATTTTGAGGTTGAAGGTGTCGCTCCGGGGATCTATGATCTCTATGCTTCTGCTGCTGGCTTTCCTGAACAGCAAATTGCAACGAATGTCAGAGTAAGTCGAGGTCAATCCTTGACGTTTGACGTGTACCTGAAGGCCGGGCCACAGATTGGAGGAAGAGTCTACTCAAAAGCATTGTTTGGGTCATTCCCCTGGCCTGGCCAACTACCAATCACCGTAGTGATCTATAACAGCAACACGTACGATACTGATAGTGTCGTCACATATTCTCCCGCGAACCTCACAGACGCCCCCTTTGTATCATATGTGACGGGAAACACAATGTTCACCGACACCCGTTTGGCGGTGACGAACAAGCCTAGGTCAGTAGCGTTCCCATGGGAGGGGCCAATTAGTTATTACGCCTTGACAACCGCCCCGACATTCAAGGATCCCTTCGGAATTTTCAACGGGGTGGGACCTGCGCAACCTTGGTGGGTAGACCCAGTAGGCAATGCAAACCCGGTGACTTCGCTTGGTTCATCGAGCAGCGATTTTGCTTTCCAATTCGGTGCCACGGGAGCATATGGTGCACCCGCTCAATTCTCCGGTATGGTGCCACAAGTATTCGCAACGTGGACCGACAGCCTCACCCCAGGCAAGTATTATGTTCGTGTCTACGTGAACGGGTACGTTCAGACCACACCCGATGGAACACAACTAATCGACTACGCTTTCGACGTCCCCCAGAACGGTTTTTCAACCAACGTGTTCCTCCCCATCGACTTGGAGAAATCATCGGCAATCAACCTCACGATTCACTTCCACGACCTGGCTGGAACGATCATAGACGCGCCTATTGGAGGCCCAGACCCGAATAGATTTCTGATCGCGGAAGCCTATGCTAGGGACGGAACACTCGCAGCTTTGAATTTCACCCAAGTCTCATCCAAGAGCGCCCAAGCCACTCTGAGTTTGGATGGTTTGGGGATGGCTGGCCCGATTCTTCCTCCTGACCCTCGCGCCTCCATCAAATATTCACTCGCTAGATATCAAGGCCTATACGACTACGGCCTGCCAACCGACACCTACACCATTCGAGTTTACATGAGGGGATACATCCAAGCGTTGCCCCCGGCCACCTCTTTCGAGGACTTGGACCAGCCGGTGACTACGACTGTTTCAATTGGGTTGGGAGCAGCAATCGTAAGCACGCACATGTATAGAGGTGGCGAAATCAACACGACTGTCTTCTCCGTCGACTGGGAAAGACCAGCAGTCACGAGAAACTGGGTGTGGAATAGCGCACCAGTTAGCACACTAATCTACGACGTTTCTTCAAAGAATTTCATTGACGTGATCTACTTTTGGAATTCTAAGCTAAACCAATGGGTCTTACCCACACAGAATTCAAAGTTCAAAAACCTACCCTGGCCAGGTTGGCAAACAATATTTGGCGCCGGCGCAAGCCTGCTAGTAACTAACGGCTCCACGTTAGTCGATAGATTCGGACCGGACCTACCGAGCCTAAAGTCAATAGACCCAGCTCAAGATAAAGCAACAACCATATTTCTTGAAGAGAATTTCCGTACGGGCTTCTTGTACAGCTCCAGTTCCTACCGAACAAACGCGTTTCGCTCCACTCTGGCCATTTATCCAGGAGTCTACGCGTTGAATTCTTGGACCTACGGCTACGTCCAAGACAACGTGGCCAGCCTCGGCGATTTGGGTAACGTACTCGTTTCCGTCTCATGGTTAGGCTCCCTAGCTGACACCCAAGTCCAATTGATTGTTGGCACCAACTTGACCATTACTATGATCTTCAAGACCGAAAACATTTTCTCGGAAGTTCCCTTCAATTCCTCAGTGCGAATTCGAGTTTTTGACGATGGAGACACTCTCATCGCCGCCGCAACAGTATTCTCCGACGCGGGCACGCTCGCTCCCACTTCCAACGCTGGGTTCTTCGCAGATGGAGTCAAGTTGCTTCAGCGACCAGTCCCAGCAGGGGCGAAGACGCTGCAATACACAAACCTAGCAGGACTCTTCAGTTACGTCGAACCAAGCTCAGGCCCAACCAATTTGGGCATATCCGCCGGAGTGCGCAGCGCCACACTTTTCTCTCCGGACCATGGGATTTGGGGATACTCTGATCATCCCGGCGCGTATGGCGGCGGATGGACTGTTATGGTCGACTTTGTGAATTGGTCAACGTTGACCAGCAACTACCCGCCCGTGCCAGGCCTCTTACAGGGCGAGTCCCCATACTTCTACCCCTACAATCACCTCGGGCCGTTCAGACAGGTGACCTACACCAAGATTTCGAATGCGCCACAGGGAGGCGAGGCCTCAGCCGAATTTGAACTCGACTTGAGAGGTTACGTTAGTGGGCTCATTCTTGGAATGGACTGGGACAACAATGTGCGGACAATAAGCTGGGCAAGCATTGCGTTCACCAGCAGTGGCACGAGTCTTTACTGGTACACTTGGGACGGGTTTTTCGATGGCTACCTCGATCCTAGCAATTATCATGCATTGATCACCGAGTGGACGAGCGCGAACCAAGGGCATGTGTCACGCTCACTAAATTTGTACGTGTCCTTAGGTCAAGCGAATAGCGTAACGAATGTGGTACTTGACGAAAGCGGAATCCCAATCCCGGAAACACCCGGCTACTCCGCTCTTCTACTGACTACACTCACTCTATCTTTGGGCGCATTATACTTCGGTCGTAGACGGAGAAGCAGGAAGTAGTTGAAGCCGCTTACATAGTGCGTTTGGACAGCATGATCGCGATCGGGCCACAGCCGCGTACCCACCAGCCCCAGCTCTCCTTCAGGGCGAATCACCCTACTTCTTCCCATACAACCATCTTGGACCCTACGCCCAACGAGGGTACACCCTAATCCTAAACGCCCCCCTCAGCGGCGAAGCCTCCGTCGAATTCGAAGTAGACAGACGGGGGTACGTCCAGGGAATCATACTTGGAATGAATTGGGACGATCAAACCAGAACAATGAGCTGGGTGACGGTTGAGATTGTGGACAGTTCCGGGTACCAATATTACTGGTATACATGGGATGGTTGGTTTGGTTGCTACCTAGACTCAGGTACCTACCAGGTAACTGTTACTGAATGGATCCATAACGAAGATCACCATCAAATCATGTTCACGCTCAGTGTGAATCAAGGAGAACAAAACGATAGCGCTCAACTACATTCTGGAAGAAAGCCAAATCCCCATACCAGAACTCACATCGATTCCCCTAAGCCCCTTGACAGTATGCCTCGCAGCAGTATTCCTGTTAAAGAGGAGAAAACGCAGGTAACTCTACGTCCCGGGTTTCGATAGCTGTATCGCGATGGGCTAAGTTCGTTCTCGTCCTGAAACCTCTACGAACATCTGCTAAGATTTCCTGCATTTTCCGTGCTTCGAATTCGCGCTAAATTGTACGTTTGGACAAAAGTATCGCGATGGGCATTAGTATCAGACTGCTAACGAACAGGATGAGCAGGTCGCCTACGATAGCGTTGGGCCCAGCGCCCAAATAGATCAGGCGTCTAAGCGCATCGTTACCATACGTCCAAGGCAGGCTGTCCGCAATCGCCTGGCCGCCAGGCGCAAGGAGGAGAGGGGAGTTTACTGTTCCGGCTAGGGAGAAGAGTGGGAAGGTCATCGCTATCTCCAGAACCGTAAGAGTGGCTGTACTTCGGATTCTCGTTGATATCGTTAAGCCTAGGGAGAATGTGAAGATGGCGATCAAAACGGTTGTCAGGAAGATGAGTATAAGGTTTCCATGAATCACCAAACCGTAAAGACTGAAGATAACCAGCATCAATGCAGTGCGCAGAATCGTAAGAACTATCGTGGCGGACATTTTACCGGAATAGACTGCGAAAAGGCTCACTGGGGACAGAGTCAATCGCGGGAAAGTGCCTCGTTCTCGTTCCCTGTTGATCGCGTTTACAATATCATCAAAACCGCCAAGGATGGCGATTAGGCCCAAGAAGCCTGGCAGGATCGGGTCGCCGCTTGGCGGACGCCCAGTCATGGTCCTTGTGATCACCTCGATTGGGGCGATCTTCAGTCCGAAATTAATGCCGCCCTCACCGGAGGTTACCTGGTTGACGAGATCCTGAGCGCCCTGGTTCACCGCGCCAACCACGAACTGCGAAGAGGTCAACTTGGAATTATCCGTAGAGACGATAACGAAGGCGTCTCCCGCCAAAAGTGCCTTTCCGAATCCTTGAGGTATAATTATGGCTCCAACGGCTTGCGCATTATTAACCGCTTGATAGGCTTGATCTTCGGTTTGCACGAGTTGAGTTACGTGGATGAAGCGTGATCGCGTTAACTCGTTGAGCATCGCGTCCGAGGCCGGCGTTCCATCTAGATCAGCAACGACCACGGGCACATTATGGGTGGTGGCGCTGAACGCCGCAACGATCACTATGAAGATACCAATCAGGATAATTGGGAACATAACCGTCAAAATGAGGGAGACAGGGTCGCGGCGGAGCTGCTTCAGTTCCTTCATCGTAATAGCAGCCGTGTCGCGAACGAAATAGCTCAAGCAATCAACCTCTCCCGGAAGCTGTGAAGCAGCACGAAGGCGAGTGCGAACGAGACGATTATGAATTCAATCATATATTCAAGATCAAAGGTCAGAGAGAGCAATGGCCTACCGAGCAGTATTGTACGCCTCAACGCGTCGAATGCATAGGTAAAGGGTAGAGCGCTGCTTATGGTCTTCGAGATACCAACCAGCAAATTGTTGTCAATAACCAAGCCGCTGAACGCGAAGAGGAATAGGATCAGAAAGAACGTTATGATCACCACAGCTCTCTGCCCTAACTTCAAGGCAGCCGCCACGAAGCCAATCCCCATCGTTACGATCGCAACGATCAGAGACAACGCGAGAATCGTGCCGAAGTCCGTACTCGGCTTGGCTCCGTACCCGTAGATGCCCATCCCAAGAACAATGAAAGTTCTCAAAACGCTCAAGAGAATGTCAAAGAGTGTTTTCCCCAACATGATTGAGCCGATTGGAATTGGCGAGGCGAGAAGACGGGCATACGTTCCCTCATCCCGTTCCCGAGCCATTCCTCCTGCAATCTCATAGAATACTGAAAAGATTTGCACGATCGCTAGTATAGTGGTTAATCCAACATTGAAGCTGGCGAATATGGCTCCCTTCCGAACAACCCCAACTCCCGCAACTGACTGCTTCTGCAGCTGACTCAGGGCGGGTTGGACCTCCACGTTGGGGTCGAAATTCTGCGCGTATCCCGTCAGGGTGCTCTGAATTTGGTCGGATACGCCGGGTTCACTGTCATCCGTATAGAGTACCAGCCTCGCCTGATTCCCGTTTTCTAAAGCATCTTGGAACCCCTTGGGAACGACAATCACAGCATAGATGCGTTTAGTCCCGAGCTCAGCTATGGCGGCTTGCTCATTGTAGCTTTGTATCAGGTTATGGAAGTCAGGTGACCTGGTCAACGTTTGCCAGAGGCGGAGTGAGGCGATTGTATTGTCATTATCTACGAAACCGATTGGAATGTTCGCCGTAGGGGAGAACGACGTTCCCGCGCCACCTTGACCGGCACCGAAGGAGACCGTGAAGAACAGAGGTAAGACGACGAGTGAGATCAGTATGGCGCTTCTATTCCTGCGGAATTGACGAAACTCGTTCTCAGCAATGGCAAGAGAATCACTGAGAAATGTTGCGACCGACATTCGCAACCCCGACTGCACTCTATGCCTTTCGGCCTGCCCCCTCAAGGAATCGGTCGATTTCTTCTTCGCCGCCGGTCAATGCGATGAAAGCGTCTTCAAGCGTCGGATCCTTCGTGTTAATCGTTCTAATCTTCGCCCCTACTTCAAGCAGAGTGGCTGCGACTTCTTCTGCGAGCGTCTCAGTGCGTTCACAGCTAACTTGAAGTTTCGAATTCACATACTTCACGTTACAAACGTGACTCATCACTTTGAGTTTGAGTTTCACCTTGTCGAGTTGAGCCTTAGTCAAGTCGGGAGTCTCAACTTCCACAACGGAGAGTTCGCTCACGCTATGCTTCAATTCGTTCGGCGTGCCAACCTGAACTAACCTACCCGCGAACATTATACCAACCCGGTCACAGATCTTCTCGGGTTCACCCATGTAGTGGGTCGTCCAAATCACGGTCACTCCCTGATCACACTGTTTCTTCGTGAAATCTTGAAGGGCGATGGCAGATTGAGGGTCGAGGCCAGAAGTAACTTCATCCAGGAATAGAACCTGTGGACTGTGAAGCAAAGCTGCGCATATCATCGCCTTCTTCGCCCACCCAGTCGACAGAGCCCCCACCAGTCGGCTCGCTTTTTCCCTGAAAGCAAACATATCCATCAGCTCCCGTATCCTAACCTCAGCTTTGTGACGGGGGATCTCGTAGAGCGTGCTGAGCAGCTTCAAGTTCTCCTCAATCGTCAAGTCCTTGTACAAGGAGACCCCTTCAGAAACCACCCCAATCCGTCGCCTGACCTCGGCTGCCTGCTTGTGAATATCATATCCCACAACACTGGCCGTACCTCGTGTCGGTTCGATCAGTGTGCAAAGCATCCTGACCGTGGTGGTTTTTCCGGCGCCGTTGGGCCCAAGCAGGCCAAATAGCTCTCCTTTACTGACGCCTACGTTTAGACCGTCGACCGCGGTAGAATGACCGAACGCTTTCGTCAGGTCCTTTGTAACAATGGCTTCCTCAGGCATGACAAATCATTCCTAGGATAGCTTGAATTTATGAGGGTTCTATCCTCTGAGCCACTAAAGAGGTTTACGCGGAAAACTGTTGGCTAATGCAAGGAAAGAAATGAATGCGCGTTAGGTTGACGAGTGCCATTCCACTTCCGGCTTCCTCTCTCGATAGTTGACCGCACGGGCGAGTACAAATAGCAGGTCGGATACTCGGTTGATATAAGGTACCATTAGGTCGCTGACCTTCTCAGCCTTGCTCAATGTGACTATACTTCTTTCGGCACGTCTTGCAACAGTTCTTGAGAAGTGTAGGATTGAGCCAGTCGGACCACCGCCTGGAAGAATGAAGGCTTTCAATGGGGGAAGTTCTTCTTGTAATTTGTCGATTATTCCCTCGAGTTCAGCTATTCTTTCCTTCGTGATTCGCGGAACCCTTTCGTGGCTCTCTTTTGAGGCAAGGTCAGCACCTGCCACAAACAGATCTTGTTGAAGGCCGTCTAAGATCATATCAAGCGCCGTATCATTCAAGAAGGATCGAACCAAACCGAGCACGGAATTGAGCTCATCGACGTTACCATATGCTTCTACGCGGAGCGAGTCCTTCGGAACCCGCCCCCCTCCTACGAGGCCTGTTTCGCCTTTGTCTCCTGTTCGAGTGTATATCCTCGCCAATTCCGAATACTCGCAGTTAATGAAGCGAGACAGCAATTTAGAGGCGTTGGTATGTACTGACTGTGGCGAAGGGATTGAGAATCGGGGTACTCCTAGACGAGCCGATGGTCATACCAGGATTTGACTACACATTCTACGAAGTGAAACCATCAAGCGGGAGAATCAACCAGCCGCTTCCGCAAGCGTGGAATGTCGTAAATTGTTTCGCCGACAACACGATTACTCAAACCAAACCTGAGCTTGTCGCAACTTCGAAAGGAGAACGAGCAATGAGGGGGACGCCTAGGCGTTTCCTATGGGATTGGATTTGCCCTAGCCGGACTGAATACCGCGACTATTGCTTGAAGGTCATTCAAGATGTTGCGCGGCACAACGATGTTGCAGGGATTCGTTTGGATAGCGTCTGTTTTCCACGAGAAGGCTACTGTGATTGCTTGATTTGCAGGGACTTAAGCGCGAAAAGTGGAATGGATTTCTTTGAATGGCGCGCTAGTCAAATCGAATCCTTTGTTCGTATGGTGCGCGAGAGCATAACGTGCGGATTGGGCCTAACATTGGAACCCGACCCTTGCTACGGAAAAGAAAGATTCGGTTTGGACTTAGATAGAATAGCAGAGTATGTTGATTTCATTTCGACACCACTCTACATGGATTACTCGATTGTCTATTGGCTGGACATAATTGCGAATTGTTTCCGCCGGAAAATATCGAAACCGTATTTCATCGAACTCTACGCGGGACATCCGAGAACTCCCACGAAGCATCTTATGTCTGCCTTAGCTGTGGCCTCGGGATACGCCGACTGTATCGTCCTTTCAACCTATGAAGCTAAGATCGCAAGAAGCCTGCAACAGGAATTGGTTCGAGAAGAACAAGTGGCGGGCTTTTTCAAAGAGCGTGAATGTACGGAAATGATAGAACTTCTAAACCGGTGGCGGAAGATTGTATGAAACTACAGGCGCCGGGCCTTTCGACGTACATTTTTGTACGCTGTAGCTTTAAATAAAGTACTGATGTCAATTGCGTGGCACCGCATTATTCGAGGAAGAAAAAATGGGGTATAGCCTTTGGGGGGCCTGCCCAGCAACTAACGACGCAAACAGAACATAGGCTAAAGCTTCAGAAATTCCGGTACTCGACAAACCCCGTACAGACATTTCTTGCACTCAGTCATCAGAGCGAATACTGTTACCTCCTCGAATCTGCTGAAGGCCCAAGAAAACTTGCGCAATATTCGTTCATTGGCTTCTCTCCTGAAAAAATCGTTGAAGTGAAAGATGGCCGCTACACCGAAACGATCCCCGGAAACGCATCCACCACCATTCAGACAAACGATCCTTATCTCGCGCTCCGGAAGACGCTGGCCGAAAACTTCACAACGTATCATGGGTTCCGGTTCGTAGGCGGCTTGGTAGGTTACTTTTCCTACGATGCAATTCGCTACCTCGAATCGATACCGACGCAAGCTCTAGATGATTTGAAACTTCCAGATTTCGAGTTCGGAGTTTACGATGATGGGATCGTATTCGACCACCTGAACGGCCAGGCTTACTATTACTGGTACAAGAATAACAGGTACAAAGAGATTGAACGACTTCTCGCACAAAGGATAACGCCAACAAGCCTGGCCGCTGACCAACCGAGAGTAAACCTGAGGCAAGAAGAATTCGAAACAAAGGTGGACGACGCGAAGAAGTACATTAGAGCTGGAGACATATTCCAGGTCGTACTTTCAAAACGCCTTGAATTCGCTTTCAAAGGCGACCTCCTCAATTTCTACAAAGCATTACGGGAGATCAATCCTTCCCCATACATGTACTTCCTCAAAATGAGAGACCGGGCATTGGTCGGCTCAAGCCCCGAGATGCTTGGAAGAGTTGACAAAGGCCGCGCGGAAACATTTCCGATAGCGGGAACGCGCCCCGTGGGAGCAAACAGCGAAGAAGACCGTCGCTTGGCGGACGAGTTATTGAGTGACCCAAAGGAACGAGCTGAGCATATTATGCTGATAGACCTTGCCAGGAACGACCTTGGAAAAGTTTGCCAGTTCGGGACGGTTGAAGTTCCAGAGTTTATGGTGGTCCAAAGGTACAGCCACGTTCAGCACATAGTTTCGCGGGTTTCAGGTCAACTGAAGCCGGGTTGCGACTCGCTTGACACATTCAAAGGAATTTTCCCTGCAGGAACAGTGTCTGGAGCGCCGAAAAAAAGGGCGATGGAAATCATTGAAGAGCTGGAACCGAACCGGAGAGGGCCATATGCTGGTGCAGCAGGCTACTTCTCGTACAACGGCAACGCTGATTTCGCAATAACCATCCGAACGTTAATCGCCAATGGAAATATGGCCTACATACAAGCCGGAGCAGGCATAGTCGCGGACTCTCAACCCACACGAGAATGGTTTGAAACAGAACATAAGGCCGAAGGCCTCATGCACGCCCTGAAAGTCGGTGGGATATGAAATGAAGGTCTTGATAGTAGATAATTTCGATTCGTTCGTATACAACCTCGCGCAGTACGTAGGCCAACTAGGAGCCGAACCTATCGTCTGCAGAAATAATCAGATCACCTTGCGGCAAGCAGAAGAACTAGGACCCGACCGAATCATCCTATCGCCTGGCCCAGGCAGACCTGATGACCGCAGATATTTCGGCATCTGCTTGGACATAATAAAGAAACTAAGCCCCGGCGTCCCCACGCTCGGCGTGTGTCTAGGGCATCAAGGCATAGCGTACGCATTCGGCGGTTCAATAGTACCCGCGAAACGGTTGATGCATGGAAAAACTAGTTTGATTGAACATGAAGGCGGCGGGTTGTTCAAAGCTGTTGAGAACCCGCTCCGGGCAACTAGGTACCATTCCTTAGTTTGCGAAAGAAAGAGCCTTCCAGAGTGCTTGGAAGAGACCGCAACATCAATCGACGATGGTGAGATCATGGGATTTCAGCATCGAAAGTATCCGATATATGGCGTCCAGTTCCACCCCGAATCCATCCTCACTTCTGAGGGCCTAAAGATTATCAGAAATTTCCTGGATGGATCCTGAGAATGATCAGGGAAGCTATTCAACTGTTAGTGGACCGAAATGACCTGCCCTTCGAACTCGCGCAGCAATCCATGCGAGAGATCATGGCAGGCGAAGCAACACCATCACAAATTGGGGCTTTTCTAACATCGCTTAGGATGAAGGGAGAAACTATCGACGAGATAACCGCCCTAGCAATGGTAATGCGGGAAAATGCAGTTCGAATCAACCCCCAGGTCAATGGAAGGACTGTTGATACATGCGGGACTGGAGGGGACCGACTGAAAACATTCAATGTGAGCACTGGTGCGGCGCTCGTCGCGGCCGGCGCAGGAGTGCCCATCGCGAAGCACGGCAACCGTTCGGTCACAAGCAAATGCGGGAGCGCGGACGTTCTGGAAGCGGTTGGAGTCAACCTAAACGTACCACCATCAGTGGTCCAGAAATCGATAGAGCAAGTAGGAATCGGGTTCATGTTTGCGCCTGCATTCCACCCAGCAATGAAAAACGCAATCGTGCCACGTAGGGAAATAGGAATCCGAACAGTCTTCAACATCCTCGGACCACTCACAAACCCAGCCAACGCAAACGCCCAAGTGCTAGGAGTTTACGATTCAAGTCTCGTCGAACCCATGGCGAAAGTGCTGCACAAACTCGGTACCGAAGAAGCCATAGTAGCACACGGCGTGGACGGCTTAGATGAAATATCAACTATAGGCAAAACGAAACTCGCGTGGTTGAAAGATGGAGAGATCACAACCAAGGAGATTACCCCGAAAGATCTGCACCTCAAACAAGCGCGGCCAAACGAAATCTCCGGTTTTGATGTCGACCAGAGCGCGAGGCTCCTGGTGAACATGCTCAACGGGACGGAGGGCAAGCAATCTACACGGCTTGAAATGGTTCTTGCAAACGCCGCAGCTGCCATAGTTATTGGCGGAAAGGTCGACGACTTGGCGTCGGGTGTAGAGGTCGGACGTGAAGCCATAGCAAGTGGAAGGGCCTACGGCAAGCTCAAGCGACTAATTGAATGCACAAACGGCGATGCGTCAAGACTTGAGAGGATAGAATCACAAAATGCCTAATCTGTTAACCAAGTTGATCGAAGATGCCGAAAGAAGGGTTCACACAGGTTACTACGATATCAGAGAGACCGTCGAGCACGAACCCGTCAGCCTCAGACACGCACTCAAATCATCTCACGGGAACGCCATAATAGCTGAGATTAAACCGATTTCCCCCGCCCTCGGTCCACTCCGTCCAAGCATGGATCCAGTTGATGCGGCAATCAAGCTCGCCAAGGGTGGCGCAGTTGCTTTATCCGTCCTGACGGAACCAGACAACTTCGGCGGAAAGATAGAGAACCTTCGACGAATTAGACGAAACGTAAACCTACCGCTGCTCATGAAGGACATAATCATTCATAGGTCACAGATTGATGCGGGCAAGAAATCTGGAGCCGACTGCATCCTCCTCATCGAATCAGTTTTCTCAACACATCCCACACCCTCCCTTGAAGGCCTGATTCATGAAGCACACCAAGAACAACTTGAGGTAGTCCTCGAAGTCCACAGCGAAGACGAATTGCAAAAAGCTCTGGCAAGCGAAGCGGACATTATCGGTGTAAATAACCGAAACCTCGCCACATTAGAAACCGACATCAACACAACCGCACGATTAGTAGGCAGGATAAATCAAAGGGCTGGAAAGGTTCTCATAAGCGAGAGCGGTTTCGAGAACGCGAATGACATTCGCAAATTGAAAACTGCAACAGTGGATGGATTCCTTATAGGTTCTTCAATTATGCTCTCAGAAAATCTGGAAACTAAAGTTCGTGAGTTCGTGCTCGCATAAGGAAATTTGCTATGCGAGTCAAAATTTGTGGTTTAATGCGACCGGAGGATGTGCGGACTGCCTTTGACAGCGGCGCAGATGCTCTTGGTTTCGTAGTATCAAGCCCCTCTTCGCCAAGAAACCTGTCGCTCAACGCCGCACATAAATTAATGAAAAACGTTCCAGTCTTCGCAACGAAAGTGACGGTTACCTCCGCGAATGACCCGAGAACTGTCGCCAAGATCTGTTCCAAGCTAAAGCCCGATACACTTCAACTTCATCGATACCGACAACAACTAGTAAGATTGATCAGGCGCAAACATCCTGAAACCAAGCTTATCCTAGCCAAGGCTATCAGTGACCGTTCATCTCTGGGACTAGCAAGTTGGACATCAAGAGAATCGGACGCGGTTTTGGCCGATTCACCAAGCCTCAGCGGGATGGGCGGTACAGGCCGAACCCATGACTGGTACCTCACAGCCGCGCTTCGAGATAGAATATACCCACACCCACTAATCCTGGCGGGAGGGCTAACACCAATCAACGTTCAACAGGCCATCAGGAAAGTCAGGCCGTTCGCCGTCGATGTCTCAAGCGGCGTCGAAAAGACGATCGGAGTGAAAGACCGCAAGAAGATTCGTGACTTCATCAAGAAAGCAAAGGAGAGCGTATATTGACACATCAACATTCCAAACCTGCGGATGGCAAATTCGGGAAATATGGTGGCCGTTTCGTCCCGGAAACTCTGATGAGTGCTCTTATCGAACTGGAAGAAGAATACACACGGCTAAAGAATGACCCTGAATTCAAGTCCCAGCTTGACTATCTTCTAAGAGAATTCGCAGGCCGACCAACGCCCCTGTACTATGCTGCGAACTTAACACGAAAGGCGGGAGGCGCGAAGATCTACATAAAACGTGAAGACTTGGCACATGGTGGAGCACACAAGATCAACAATACGATTGGGCAGGCGCTCCTCGCGAAAGGAATGGGCAAGGAGCGAGTCATAGCCGAAACTGGGGCGGGTCAACATGGAGTCGCAAGCGCAATCGCTTGTGCCGCGCTAGGCCTGAAGTGCGAAGTTTACATGGGCTCAGAGGATGTGGAAAGGCAGAAGCTGAACGTTTTCCGCATGAACCTTCTAGGAACGAAGGTTCATACTGTACATTCAGGGTCGAAGACGCTCAAGGATGCGATAAATGAGGCCTTTCGAGACTGGGTAACAAACGTTGGGAACACCTACTATCTACTGGGCTCAGTCGTAGGCCCCCACCCGTACCCGACTTTGGTTAGGGATTTTCAAAGCGTCATCGGACTCGAAATTAAAGAGCAGATCCTGCGGAAAGAAGGACGCCTCCCAGATGCGATAGTTGCATGCGTAGGAGGAGGAAGCAACTCGATGGGAGCGTTCTACCCATTCATCGCTGACGCGCAAGTAGGCTTGTATGGTGTGGAAGCAGGCGGCCTAGGCTTAGCGTCTGGAAAACATGCAGCGACATTGTGCGCTGGACAAGAAGGCGTCTTTCATGGAATGCTCACTTACATACTCCAAGATGAAGACGGCCAAATAGAATCAACCCACAGCATCTCCGCCGGCCTCGACTATCCTGGAGTTGGCCCAGAACACGCCTACCTTAAGGCTACTGGCCGGGCTCAGTACACTTCGGCAACGGATCAACAGGCCCTAGAAGCCTTCATGGAGTTAAGCAGACTTGAGGGCATTATACCGGCCCTCGAATCTGCACACGCAGTACATTATGCAGTCATTCTAGCCTCTAAGATGCGCCGAGATCAACTCGTGGTGATTAACCTGTCAGGACGCGGGGACAAGGACGTCAATGTCGTCGCCAAGAGTTTGGGCGTAAAGATACAATGAGAATCTCAGAATCATTCGCTCAACTGAAGAAGAAGGGCGAAGGTGCGCTCATTGCGTACCTGACAGTGGGTTACCCGACCCCGAAACAGACTCCGCGCCTAATAGGAGCCATGATCGAAGGCGGAGCGGACATTATCGAACTCGGCATCCCGTTTTCGGACCCGATTGCGGATGGGCCTACGATTCAAAACGCTGTCATGCGTTCCTTGGCGAGCGGAACTAAGCCACTCGATGCTCTCGAGATAGCTCAAGCAGTTCATGAGAAACATGACACGCCTCTAGTTCTAATGACTTACTTCAATCCTATCTACAGGGTAGGATTACGGAAATTCCTAAGCCTCGCCAAGAATTCCGGGATCTCTGGAATAGTCGTCCCTGACCTTCCTGTAGAAGAATCGAAAGATTACAAGAAGGAATGCGTTGCAACCAACATCGACACCATCTTCTTGGCTTCGCCTTCAACTCATCCGGACAGGCTTAAACAAATTCTGGCGCAAACTTCTGGTTACCTCTACCTGATTTCATTATACGGCGTCACAGGTGTCCGGTCAGCAGTCTCTGAGTCGGCGCTGGCTCTAATCAAGGAATACAGGGCTATTGTAGGAGGAGCCATACCCCTCGCCGTTGGATTCGGAATTTCCAAACCTGACCACGTAAGAGAAATGATCCACGCGGGAGCAGATGGGGCAATAGTGGGAAGCGCATTCGTGAAGATAATTGGCGAAAATTCGCGGAACATGCCTCGTTCCCTCAAGAAATTGGAAGGCCTCGTCAGGGCCATGAAGAAAGCAACAATAAAGGCCAAATGAGATACGAGTCATAGGGCAATTGGCGAATGTGAAGTTAGGAAGCTACGAATTTTGAGAAAAACCGTGTCGAACATTGCTTCCGTCAGCTTCCCCGTCTGAGTGTTCTGCCGGCTTGGATGGTAAGACGCAGAAAGTGCCGGATAGGGATCTGGAAACTGGTAGAACGCTGCGTGGTGAAAACGCAGACCTTTCGTTTCTAACCCCTTCTCCTTGAGCAACTTGACGTAGGTATCGAATGCGACCCTTCCCAGCGCTAATACGACCTTAACATCGCTTAGGAGCCGCAGCTCCTCCGTCCAGTAACGCTTGCAGTTCCGAATCTCTGTGAGGGCTGGTTTGTTCTTAGGTGGAGCGCACCTAACAATCGCCGTCATGTATGCGCCACGAAGTTCGAGGCCGTCGTCGCGCCTGTTCGATGTTGCCTGATTAGAGAAGCCGTGTCGGTGCAAAGCAGCCATCAAGAATTGGGCCGAACCATCCCCCGTGAACATTCTCCCAGTCCGATTTCCGCCATGTGCAGCAGGAGCTAAACCGAGGATCAGGAGTTCAGCATGTGCGTCTCCAAAACCTGGGAGTGGCTTACCCCAGTAGTTCCAGTCAATGAATTGTCTGCGCTTCTTCTTTGCAACTAGTTTACAGTATCGCCTTAGCCTTGGGCAGATTTCGCACGAGATTGCAGCTGAGTTTAGGCGACTAAGTGACTTGAATAATACCGGGCGTTCAGGCAAAGTCACTGACCATTGGCTGACCTGAAGTAACCTTTTCAGAGGCCCTCTCCGGGCAGGCTGGAGTTCAGCCTTAGTCCTTGATATTGGTCGTCGCCAAAATACGTGAAGGTAACCGGCAGCGACCCAGTCCAATTCATTGGGAAATGAATTTCGAAATAGCCATCCTGGCCAGTTGTTGAGACTTGGGTTTGGTATGCTCCATTCAGATAATATTGCACGTAGATTTTTGCTCCCGCCACGGGTTGTCCAGATGTCGTGTCAAGATAACCCTTCATACCCACGGCCACTCCTTTCTGACTGATGGTGCTGATTGAGACAAGCAAGACGGTCTGCCCATGATTGGACAAGGGCGTTGTGGGTAAATTGACGAAGGTTGAGGGTGGAGCACCAAGCAACCATATCTGGCTTATTTTGCTGACCGTCACGAGGGTCCACGCTGACATAAGAACCAGAATCACAAGAACGAGCAGAGCGACTATGCCCTTGACGCTAGGGCGTCTTCTTCTAAGTTCCGCTTCATTTTTGCTAGCCATCGCGATACACATCGGCGGATTTGAAAATCGCTCTGCAAACGCCCTAATCAGAGTTAAAGTCTTTCCGGCGCTCAGGCGGCACTGAGGAAATGGCCGCTCGTTGTGTGCACAAATTTATCTATAGCGAGCCGAATGCTCTGGCGGAGTTTGCAATATTGTCTGAAGCTACGGTTCCTGTCCTAATTTTGAGAGAAGGCGCAACCCAAACCCGCGGTAGGGACGCGCAGCGCAACAACATTCTAGCGGCGAAGATTATTACTGAAACCATCCGCACCACACTCGGCCCCCAAGGTATGGATAAGATGCTCGTATCCGGCATGGGTGATGTCGTGATTACAAACGACGGGGCCACAATCATGAAGGAACTGGATATTCAACATCCAGCCGCCAAGATGCTAGTTGAAGTCGCGAAAAGCCAAGATAACGAGGTTGGCGACGGTACGACTACAGCCGTTGTCCTTGCAGGCGAATTGTTGACGAAGGCGGAGAAGCTTCTGGACCAAAAGGTTCACCCCACTGTGATCGTCGAAGGGTACAAGAAAGCCTCAGAGAAGGCTTTGGAAATTCTCCGGGACCTTTCTATCGACATTCAACCCAACGACGAGAAGATGCTTAAGCTCGTTGCGATGACCTCGATAAGCACCAAAGCCACGGCTGGCACGAGCGAACATCTAGCAACATTGGCCACGCAGGCCGTAAGCCAAATCACCGAGGTACGGGACGAAAAAACAACGGCTGACATAGACAGAATCAAGGTCTTGAAGAAGAAGGGTGAGAGCATGGAGCAAAGCGAACTCATTAGGGGTATCGTGGTAGACAAGGAGGTTTCACATCCCCAGATGCCCAAACAGGTGAAAAACGCAAGGATAGCGCTCCTCAACGCGAAGCTTGAGATTGAGAAGACTGAGTTCGATGCCAAGATTAACATTAACTCGCCCGACCAGATGAAGCGCTTCCTCGACGAAGAAGAATCAATGCTCCGTGGGATGACTGATAAGATTGGAGCAAGCGGTGCTAACGTGATATTCTGTGAGAAGGGAATTGACGACCTGGCCCTTCATTTCCTCGCAAAGAAGAATATCATGGCTGTGAAGAATATTAGCAGTAATGATTTGGAGAAGCTGGCAAAGGCTACTGGTGGAACAATCCTTGCGAGCACTAAGGACGTGGCCGCTGACACGCTCGGTGAGGCGAAGCTTGTGGAGGAAGTTAAGATTGGAGACGATAAACTCGTATACGTTCGCGACTGCAAAGACCCGCGAGCCGTAACTGTCGTTATTAGAGGCGGCTCGGAGCATGTCGTTGACGAGGCTGAACGCTCGTTCCACGACGCCCTTTGCGTGGTCAGGAACGCAGTAGAAGATCACAAGATCGTTGCTGGCGGCGGCGCACCGGAAGCTGAGACAGCGAAGCAGCTACGGGAATTCGCCGTCAAAGTCGGAGGTCGAGAACAACTCGCCATTGAAGCCTATGCCGAAGCCCTAGAAGCAATTCCACTTACAATAGCCGAAAACGCCGGGCTTGACCCCATCGACATAATGGTCGAGCTCAGGTCGAAGCACGCCGAACCTGGAAACAAATGGTACGGCGTCCAAGTAAAGACGGGAAAAATCGCCGACATGCTGGCGGATAATGTGATCGAACCACTCAGAGTAAAGCAACAGGTTATCAAATCCGCAACCGAGGCTGCCAGCATGCTCCTCCGCATCGACGATGTCGTCTCTTCGAAAGGCTCGAAGGAAGGCGGACCGCCTGGCGGAATGCCAGGGGGTATGCCGGGCGGTATGCCTGGCGGAATGCCACCAGGCATGATGTAGACGATTCCAGAACTGCAGGAATCACAGCAGTAGTCTCCATCAACACAAGCAAACCTCACACTAGCCCTAACCTAGCGTCTGAAGCACGTGGTTAAATTGGCAAAGAAACTGGCGGAGAGAGTCATCAAACTCATCGATCGAAAGAATTTTGCTTACCTCGCAACTCTCCTGCCAGATGGATCCCCTCACGTTACACCGATGTGGGTTGACCACGAAGGTGATATGCTCCTCATGAACACGGCAATAGGTCGCATTAAACAGAGGAACATCACCAGAGATCCCCGAGTATCAATAACCATTGTAGATTCGAACAACCCATACGACCGAATCGTCATCCATGGTCGCGTAGTAAGCCAAGCCGAGCAGGGAGCAGACGCACACATCGACAAGCTAGCAAAGAAATACACAGGCGCGAACAAATATCAGAAGGCTTCACCGACCGAAAAACGCATCATCATCAAAATCGAGCCATTGCGAATTCTCTGAGTCAGCTAAGACCATAAGAAACCAGTCAGCATGAAGATGCAACCTTGTCTGCATCTGCTGTTTCACAATCTTCCGTCGAGATTCTTCAAAGGCTAACGGAGTTTCCAACATATGAAGAATCTGGGATGAAGGCATGCTCTGAATTCATTTCAGGCCAACTGGACAGGCTCGGTTGCAAGGTCAACGTCGATAAGTTGAACAATGTCTACGCTGAAAAAACATTTGATCACGGCGAGGGCGTATTCCTCATCAACAGCCACTTCGACACTGTGCCACCTAACCCCAGATGGATAAGAAACCCGCTCCGTGCTTTGTTGGAGGGCGACCGGCTCTATGGCCTTGGAACCTCAGACGACAAAGCTAGTGTCGCCTCGATTCTTTATGCGCTTGGTAGAACTGAGGATTGCCGATTCAAGAAACTTGAGCTGCTGTTCTCCAATTATGAAGATAACAGCACGATTTTGGATGGTGAGACTTGGCTCGGCACCCAGTACTTCCTAACCCACAACCACTTGGAATCCACCAGCGGCATTAACGTTGAGGGAACTGTTGAGAACGGGAGGTTCATGATTTCTGTAGGATGCGGTGGCCGAGTAGGATTCAATGTAACCAGCCTTGGAAAGGAGGCTCACTCATCAGACCCAAGGCAGGGACGCAACGCGATCTATGACATGATGAAAGTAATTGAAGCACTCCGCAAAATGCCATCGGCCAGAATGACTGTGGATGGCCACGAAGCGTACACTGAGCTTAACGTCAGCATGATCAAAGGCGGAATAGCGGTAAACATCGTCCCGGGCGAATGCGAGATAACCTGTGAACGCCGCGTACTCCCCAACGAGGATTGGGACACGGTCAAGAAACAAGTCGACCAGACCCTAGCGGGGGTGAGCGATGTCAAATTCAAAATCGAATACAAAAAGCCTCAACGATCCTATATGATAGACCGAACACACCCTGTGGTCACCCTTGCCAAGGAAAGCGTTGCAAAGGTCCTAGGATACTCGCCGAAGTTCCGGGTTGAATCGGGAAGAACTGACTCCACATATCTTGACCAAATTGCGGGCATAAAGACAGTAATTCTTGGACCCGGTGAAACGGCCCACATCGCTGACGAATACGTCAATGTGCGGAGACTGGGGGAATTTAGCCGAGTACTCTACGAGATGTTGTCGAGGAGAAACTAGTTCGCCCTAGCAGTAGTTCCGCTCCGAATCATCCTGAATCTTCGCTTGCAAATGCGATGAGTACAGTGTTGGGTTACCTTTTACGCATAGGAATACGAACGGTTCGTCCGATTCATTACTGAACTGGTGAACCGCTCTTGACGGAATGAAAATTGTATCGCCTCGCTTCAGTGCCTTTAACGTGTGAGTCTCTTTCGAATGTCTCAGCAGGCCCCTGCCGCTTAAGACGTATACGTGATGTTCGTATGCGTGTTCATCTAGCGGCGTGTGACCGCCTTTTTCGAGTGTATACAATCTAAGTGCGAAGCGATCCGACCCATGCCGTTCGTCGATCAAGTACCTTACTGTTACTTTCTCCGCGCCGTTTTTCGCTAAGTCCTCAACCGGGACAGCCGAGGCGTTCACGATGAAAATGTTCTGTTTTGTGGAGGTTTCTTGAACCATTCTGATTTCGCCCATTTGGCAAATCCCTTCTCGCGCGTGTTGTCAGTTTGTATTTAGGTTTGTGCACCTAACTCGTATGGAGCTGATGGACGAAGGGAAGGCTTACTAGGAATCAGGTTGCTCTCTCGAATAGCTACAATCTGAGAGACCAGCTATGTCGGCCGCTAATGATTCTGAAAAGGGAAAGTGGCGATTATCGCATGTGAGCGTTTATACTGATAATGTCTGTGAAACCTTTACCGACGATAAAGGCAAGGCCCACTACAGGTGGCTCTACCCTGATGGAAAAATGGAATATATTTGCGCCTGCCACCGCTTCTTAAACAAGGTATAGCAGCAAGCCGCTCGGGCCACAGCTTTCGAGAGGGATGATTCAGCTTGGCTTTCTGCTCGATTTCACTCGTTTTCTGAATCGTTGCTTTCTCTTCTGTCGCTGGCGTATTCTGAAACCAGTTTTCCCCAACCTGTGTGGCACAACAACACTTCCCGTATTCTTCTATCTGTGAGCGAGAGCAATCGCTATATGGTTTGTGTACGTCCCACATTCAAACGGAGTAGTCAACTTGTCGGTTGATGAACTTTCGGGCAAAGGTTCAGCTGCGTGCCAAGAAGCATTTGCATACCTTAGAGAGCAAATGAAATCGGATCAAAACATTACTGAGAGCGTCGAATACGAACCGCTCAAGGATGCCGAGGCGCCAAGCTACAATGTTAGAGACACCCCGAGGCTGCGAGCCTTCTTCGGCGAGAAACTTGAGCTCTTCCTCTTCATACCGGAAAAATCTGTGGCCGGAATCAAAGCCGATACTTCTGTCCCCGAGGCTCTTAGGACATGGGTTGACAAAGCGCAGCTTGGTGGGATGAGCCGCCTTCTTAGAGTTCAACTTGCAACGAAAAAAGACGTTGAAGTCCTGATGCCCCTCATTAAGGCGGTAACACGCCAGTAAGAGAGATACCGCTTCAAGCCGTTGCGTTATACATACGAATGAACTCTGTGTCGACTACTCCTGAGACCACTTTTTCGGCCCCATCTGGTAGAACGACGCTTAAGCCGGCTGCATGGTAGGGTAATTCGAACCTCTCTAACTTGCCCGCATAATCTGTTTCGTAAACCTTTATCCACTTTCCGTCTTCTTGACGAAAGCAATAGAGCTTCTCGACCTTTCTCTCCCCGATTCCTCCTATCCGACCGCCCGCCGCGCCCGGAGCACTGGTTGGTAACTGGAGAACGTAGACGCAGTTCCTTCCTTGATTCTCGCGTAGGTCAATGTTTGATTCGGCAACAAAGATCCGCCTGCTCTTTTCGCTCGCTAACTGCGTCAATTCCTCGAGAGGAGTCAGAGCTATCGCCCTTTCGGAGAGGAGTTTAGAAGGATTGCTAGGTAGAAATCTTAGTTCGCAGAACCGCAGGCGACTTGGCTGCGCTTTGAAGAACTCGTAGGGCACCCGTCTTCCTGTTCAGGGAGAGCTGTTTCTCACCCCTGAAGCTGCCAACCCTTGCGTCTTGGACTTCGACTAAATCTCCCTCGGAAATCGTTGGGATTTGGTTGTTCCATACGGCTAGGGGAATTTCCCCTGTGCCGTCAGAGAGCGTGACGGAGCACACTAAGAGAGGGTTTCCGTCCTTGGAGGTCACCGCTCTGACCTCCGATTTCTTGACAACTTGTGCTCTGAAGGAGACCCCTCGTGTTCCAAACTTTAGGCCGCTGATCTGCCTTTCGCCACGCGAGTTGACTTGGTGGGAATCGTCATGGTTTTCCTGATCAAAGCCAGATAATTCTTCGGGCAAACGCTTGAGCTTGCTGATGGAATCATTTGGAATCTTTGCTTGTGCTAGCGGCTTACCCTCAACGGAGAACATGTAAGTTGAAGATTGCTCCTCTCGGTTCCTGAGCTCGATGGAAAACTTCCCACAGCGTGAGTTTCCACGTTCACGTGCGGATACCATGGCTGTGTACAGTACGGGGGTCGTGAGGTTATGTTTCCTTGCCAGTTGCAGTAAGTAGACTAGGTCTCTATCTAGGCCACGCGTCTTTGGTAGGTTCCTTAGCACGATTATGATTGTTCAACTCGTAGACAGTATGGCGGCATAGGTTATAAATCGCCCGAAAAAGAGACCTGAATTTGGCGCTTTCAATGGCCCCTGCTCGATGAAAGGGGGCCTAATTTGCGCTTACTTTGTGAAGTCTCTTTTGTCGACATAAACGTTTACGGTCTTTATGTAGGACGGGGCGTTCGACCCTGTTCCGGCAAGGGTGAATTGACTATCCACTTGGAACTTGAAGTGCGCACCTTTGTTCTCGGCCGCGTAAGACAATGAGATTTCGCCGGGCCGACCTAGTTTGCTGCCTTCATGCCGGATGGTTATGTTTCTGTCCCGTCCGGCAAACCAGGACTCAATTTCCTTGCGCATAGTGGGTTCGATAGCGTCGAATGGCATCCCCTTGTGTTCTTTTGCGAATTTGTCGGTAAGTGCTTTTCTGCACTCTCGGCTCAGCGTGGTCATGTAGACGAATGCTTTCTCAACGAGTGCTCGACCGGATGGTGTATCCGTCATATCACATGACCTCTCTAGCGTGCCTTCCTCTTCTGGAAGTATCGCCTTAATGGGTCCCAGTATGCTTCAACCCAGCCTTGCCGGTAGTTTCTGGCTTGGCTGGCCGGTACGTTTGATTGGACCATGGTCACCTGTGTCCCGCCTTTCTTTTGTTTGAGTGATAGATTGAGGATTGATGGTGAATAGCCTTCCGGCCATTCCGTGGTCTTCCATTGTTGAACAATCAGTTTGGCCTTTTTCAATTTGAGATTCTTTCCAGTAATGTATCCGTCCCATGCAGTGAACCTTCCGCCAACCCTAGGGTTGGACGTTGCCTTCGAACCCGTAAACGCTGTGTGTATCTTCGCTTTCATGAACGCGCCATAGACTTCAGCCGGCTTAGCGGGGATGAATTTCGTCTGCCTTAATGTGGTAACCTTCATGTCCACTTCAATTCACTTTAGAACTGTTTGAGAGAACTGATTAAAGTATTTGGAAAACACATGTGGAATAAGGCTGGCATCGTGTTGAGACCTTCAATCCGTTACGTGATCGCGGTTTTGACATCTTCCGCGGGTGCGGTGGCATCTCTTACCTTGGGCATGTTTGGTGGAAAATACGCTGTAGATCACGGCATAGCCAACGGTTACGTAACGGCCGTCACCATTTCCGTGATTAGCGTAGCCCTTATTCCAGCATACAAAGTGAAGAAACTACTGGTAGATTACTGTAGCAACCTAACCCTCATTGATATTCGCAGCAAGTTCCATTCTTTACCAAAATCGGGTTCGCCAAGATTGATGCGCTTTCTTCTCTGAGCATTCTCGGTTCACGGGCCTGCATGATGCATGCAAGTAGCGAGTCAAGAGTGTTGAATATTCGGCACGTTGACTGACATGCGCCCCTTCCCGCTTGATTATGCTTAAGTTCCGGGAGGGCAGCCATTCCTGTTTGGGAATCTACCATGTGTCAATCCGGGTATAATGGATGCGGGCAATGCTACCATCCGTATTACTATTGGCAACTCCACGCGTACCCTAGGAACGCGTACAACTTCCCATACTATCCCGCGCCCCCAATCTTAGCATCAGGTATCTATTTTCACTTGCCAATTTGGCCGTAGACTGGTGGCTTTTCCATCTCCCATTCAGAGCCTTTTGTTCATGGGATTCTGATTCCGTGCGAGAGCCGTCGCGATGTGTGGCCTAGTGTTGCTCGCGGTTACTTCACTATCGTGACTATATCGCGATCCTGGACAACATGATCCATGCCAACCCGTTGAGGACTGAACCTTACACTTGCCCCTGAAACCAGAGCATACTTTGCTTCCCCTTCAAATTTCCTGTGAATTTTCTGACAGACATCGGAAACGGTGGAACCGGCGGTCATTATCAGGGGCTGCTCAAAATCCGGTGAACTGTTTCGCGGTTTAAGGTAGATTTTGATTAATCTCATCCGGTCAAAGATAGCTGCCTTGAGTTTTTCGATGTTTATGTTTTGATCTGCAGATATTGGGACCAGGTCTTCGCCTATCCGTTTTTTGGCTTCAACCACGTATTTGGGGCTGACCAAGTCGATCTTGTTCAATACACTCACCGACGGAAGATATCGACGATTTCCAGTCACTACGTCGATGAGTTGGTCATCGGTTATGTCTTCCCTGATGATGACGTTGGCCTGGTTGATTTTGTATATGTTCAGTATTGCTCGCGCAGTTGACTCAGTTAAGTGGGTTAGATTGCAGGCCGTCGTTATGCCGAGCCCGCCTTGAGAGGATTTGTTGATGGTCACATTTGGAGGTTGAGTGTTGAGCCGGATTCCCATCTCATACAGCTCCTTTCTTAGAACGCTGATCTGGTCGGGTTGGAATACATCCAAAACTAAGAGGATTAGGTCGGCGTTTTTTGCAACGGATAGCACCCTCTTGCCCCTACCAGTTCCAGATGCAGCACCCGAGATGATACCTGGCAGATCGAGGATTTGTATCTTGGCGCCTTGGTATTCTAGCAGGCCAGGGACAACGGTTAGGGTAGTGAAGGCGTACGGGGCGACTTTTGATTTGGCGTTCGTGAGCCTGTTGAGGATGGTGGACTTTCCAACACTCGGTAGACCGATGAGAACGACGGTGAAGTCGCCGCCTTTTCTTAACTCGAAACCCACTCCTCCCTGCCTGGACCCCTGAGCACGTTCTTGTTCGACTTTGAGCTTCGCGAGCTTCGCTTTGAGCAGACCAATATGGTGTTCAGTGTGCTTGTGAACCTGTGTTCTTTTCATCTCTTCTTCTATTGCGCGAATTTTCTCTGGCACTCCCAAGATAGTCTGCTCCAAACCCGAGGGCATAGCCGAATAAGCAATAAACCGAACGGTGCAGCCTTAGGTTACAATGACTCAATCGATGGTTGCCGCTAGGCTACATACAATCGGTGAAAGGCTGAGTATAGACCGCGTAAGCGTACCTGACATAGCCCCCGATGAGGTTCTAGTCGATGTTAGGGCAAGCGGAATCTGCCACTCTGACATTAACTACCGAAACGGGATTGCCCCCGTAGGCAAGCTGCCGATAACCCTTGGGCATGAGATTTCGGGTATCATAGAGAGGACGGGGGCGAAGGTGAAGGAGTTCCGCCCTGGGGACAGAGTTTTGGTGCATTACATCGTTAGTTGTGGAAGATGCGTTTACTGTAAGACTGGGCGTGAGAATTACTGCGCAGGCTATCGAATGATTGGGAAGGACGTTGATGGCGGTTTCGCCGAGTACGTGAAAGTTCCAGCTAGAAGCATTCTGAAAATTCCTAGAGGGTTTCCGTTTGAGCAAGCTGCGATAATGGGTTGTGCCGTCCCAACCGCCTACCACGCCCTCAGGCGAGGGAGGGTGAAACAGGGCGATACGGTGGTACTTTTCGGGGTTGGCGGCCTTGGCTTACATGCTGTTCAACTAGCTGCTAAGGCCTTCAGGGCTGGACTGATTATCGCCGTGGACATTCAAGATTGGAAGCTGAAGCAGGCGAGAAGCTTTGGGGCAAAGGAAACCGTAAACGCCGCGAACCAGGATGTCAATGAGGCAATCAAGAAGGCAACGGACGGGAAATTTGCCGATGTTGTGGTGGACTTTGTCGGCCATGAAACCACAGTTGAACAGGCGATCTCCTCTGTTGGGAAGGGCGGCAGAATGGTATTGGTAGGCATAGGAGCCAAATCAATCCAACTCTCTCCCTACGAAACCATAATTGGTAAAGAGATGGAGATCGTGGGAGTAGATGACCACCTGAAAACGGAACTGATACAACTGGTCAAACTTGTACGAAATGGAAGAATACGCCTTTCGCATTCAGTCACCCACAAGGTTTCGCTCGCGGACATTAACAGCGGCTTTGAAATTCTTGAATCTAACCGCGAAAACGTCATTAGAATCGTGGCAGCGAAGAAACAAACTTGAGTCGCTTACGGGCCTAGCTAGTTCTTTGGATTGATCCCCATTCTGTCTCTACGTGTCTAGATATTTCAGCGTCTCTCGTAATTACGGCTGCCCTCATCTCCTTAGCGAGAGCGACGATTAAGGAGTCGAAGTAGGTTAGTCCTTTTGCTCTCATTTCCGCAGCCGTCAAGTGGGCGGATGGAGTTGTGGCCGCAACTCTACGACCTAGCAACGGTGCAAGCGCGGTCCAAGTTTCCGCAATCTCGCTTTCCTTGTACTCACTGTTTCGCATAACCAGATCAAATTCGGTCAGAGTCGAAGTGGGCACATAGGTCTCTTCCGCTGATTGAAGCGTTGTCAGGTAGGACATTCCCGTTTTGTGATATTTGTTAGCGGGATTCATTGCACTAACAAGAACGATCGTATCGAGGAGTTTCACGAACGATTTTCCTCGCGGGCTAGTCTCTGGGCTAGCTTGTCTTCCTCGTGCCTCCGTTCTCTCCATGAATTCAGTTTCTTACGACCAATCTGTTGCGCTTTCCTCAGCTTGGCTTCTGCGGATTGCAGGCCGATCTTTCCAACTCCCTCAACCGTGACTAACAATTCGCCTGGTGCGGATATTCCACTCTGCTCCCTGATTTCTTTGGGGATTACCAGACGTCCCTTGGCGTCGATCTCAACCGTTTTCATAGCGATGTCCGTATGAAATCCCACTTAATCAGGTTTGTGGGAAAATATGCATCTAGTGGGATTTGGCGCGGGGGAGGGTATTCTGACTTCGATTTACCGGTACATATAGGCCCACGAGTTCTAAGATGATTGATGTTGTTTATCCGATACTATAATCGATGATCGGGGCGGGCTTTCGTGTGTCTGTCCACCAACAGTACTGTGTGGTGTGTGGGTCTAGTGGTGCGGTCAGATTTGTAGTAATGAGTGGTTACAGAGGTTATCAGTAGTTCACGCTCTGCACGTAGATGTCGCCGAGCATGCAGATTTTGGGAACGTAGAATGATTCGCAGGTCCAAGAAGACGGCGCGACTAGTAGGCCCGTTAATCGGCTTACGTGGGTGCCGTTTGGGGCAGTTGGCAGGAATGAGCTACCGTCACTGTTTAGGAGCCTGTAGTATTGCGGGGGAGGGTAACAGTCCATTGTGCCTGTGCATTCGGTGGCGGGTGGAATGTAGAGGTAAGTGAGAAGGAATGAGGGGGCGCCGCATTGCGGGTAGCATTGGGGGCTTTCCACGACTGTGTAGACATATCCACTGGCTGTGATTGGTACGCCGCTGATGGTGGTCGACTGTTCCATGGAACCGCTAATCACGGTTGCACTTGACGCCGTTGCTGTGCCATAACTGATGGAGAACGCGGTTGTTGGCGCTATGGAAATCGAGAGAACATGGATTACTTCCTTACCCTGCATACAGTAGCTCGCTACGTCCTTCTCAAAGTAACCTGTCACAGAAACCCTAGTGCCGAAGCCAGGATAATTGGTTGAGCCAGCTAAGAGGTACTGTGTCCCATCGTCGGCTTGAAGGATCACGCAACCAGCTTCAACCCCTGGCTTCAAGCTTCCCGTGACTGTTATTTGGTTCGAACGATGGTCGAAAATGGGCCCAACAAAAGACCAACCGGCCACAACGCTAGCCAAGACGAGAACTGAAACCACGATGGCTAGCTTATTCAAAGTTATCGCGACCAGATGGAGCGTGCTGCACCGATAAACCCAGAGATTAGAACAGTAGATTACTTGTCACGTCGTTGTTGCAGGAGTTTCGAAAATGGGGTGGGGAAGGAGCGTCGGACCAATAGAAACGCGGACATATGCACTCAAGATGACTGTTCCTGAAGTGCTAAGAACCCTTGATCTCCGCTAGGTGAGGAGTAAGGAGGCGGACGCCAACCAGCCTTCTCCCAGAGGGATAGGGATTCCTGATAGGGCTGTGCACCATTAGACGCCACATACTTGGACTAGAGCATTATGGCGGCAGCGATTGCTGTCGTCCACAGCCCGTCCTTGTTGCCTTCTGCTGATTGGCAAATGCTTCTGGTGGTGACCCTCATGCCTGATATGTTCCATATCTCTTGCTTGATGTCCCAAGCATTGTCAACATCAAACGGCACGCCATGTGTCGACGCGAGCATTGAAGCAGCCAGATCTTCGGCGTAGTCACCAGCTTTCTCCTGCGTCTGACCATATGACTTGTGTTCAGACAGGTAACCGTACACTGTTCTGTCGTACGGCAGTGCCATACCTATGGCTGCAGCCATCAGCCTGTTCGGCTCATTCGTGTCAATCCGGCTCATTACGCAGAATAGTATTTGACCGGGTTTCAGAAGTTGCAAGCCCTCGTTCTTCGGCAATACGTTGCAGTTGGGAGGTACGATGCTTGACACGTAGACTAGGTTATAGGAGGCTATGCCTGCATCACGAAGAGCCAATTCGAAACTTGTCAGTCTTTCTTTGTGGGTACCGACGCCCTTTGTGAGGAATATCTTCTCCGGAACGTTGACGTTCATCTAGGATACGATCAACAATGTTTCCTGGACGTTCTTCAAGATTGCCATTGGTCTTGGCACGCCTAGTGTGTTCAGTAACAACAGTTGCTCTACTTGATCCATGCTGACGCTAGCCATCGAGTCTATGTTGAGAAAGAGTAGTTCAGGGTCGCCGCCGTGAAACTCTGGGATCGACTGAAAACGTTAAGTCCCAAGTAGATGTAATCATATAGGAAGCCGAAAGTTAGGCAAGAAGAGTAGACTATGCCGCGGGTTGCGAAAAAGCTCGAAGACAGAGTATGCCCTAGCTGTCATCAATCAACCTACTACCTCTGTGGAACTTGCGACTACTGAGAAAATCTGGACGAAGGAAAGAGAAGCCCACCAGTTCACTTTTCGATGTGATTCATGCAACGGTGAATACCTGTTCAAAGACGATGAAGTTATCGAGAAGACACACGGTCGGAACCCAGTCGGTGAAACTACGGCCATTCATCATTGCGAAATTGAGGCCGCACTACATCGGTATTGGGGACACTAATTGTCTAGTGTGTTTGCCTCAGAGTAACATGGGTTCCACAGAAAATTACACCCCCCCCTCCCCTCACAGGGTGGATCCACCCATTGAAGGGTGGTGCCAAACGGTGCCAAAAGTGCCAGTTGAACAACCCAAAATCCACTTCGAAAGGCCGACAAGGCGTGAATCGAAACCGTTTCCTAAACGAATTTCCCGATTAACCCGTGTTCTTTCTTGTCTAGCATATGTTATACGCGGGTGTGGTTGGTGCGGGGGAGGAGAATCAGTCTTTCAAGGACTGAATCGCTTCGACCTGCGCCCTTACTTCTTCAGAACAGTCTGATCTTGTCCGTCTGAATATTTGTGGCTTCTGCTATAGACTATCTTGGCTTGAACAAGGGCTTTCGCTATTGTGAATTTTCTCTCCAGATCGTTTGAGGCTTGGAATTGTGCGGCTCGTAGGTTTGCTTTGACTGGTGTCGGTGGTAGAACTTGGCTGATGGTTGAACCGTCGAAGTCTAAGAAGAAGATGGGAATGTTATGTTTCGAAAGCCAACGGAGCGCCGCTAACGAAATCTGCCCCGTGGCGTTCTCAAGTACGATTGAATCGTATTCGATTGTTCTTGGAAGGAACTGACATCTGAGAGGGTTAGGGTTAGTTTTTCGCCCAACTGTAATTTTGAGTTCAGCGTGCGGTTTGGGATTGCTCGTCAAAATTTCCACGCCGAAGCCGCTTAGATGTAGGGGGTTCGTCTTCTAGCGCTTCCTTGCACGTTATGTGTGGTATAACGCAAGATATTAATGTTACGTCAGGCATAACGTAATGGGAATGCCGTTGAACCCTAGAATCTTGAGCCGCCTAGAGGAGCGTTACATTAACGCCTTCCTGAAGCAGGATGGGGAGAAGAACGTTAACCTTCGTGTGCTTGCATTTCAGGTTCGGAAGCATCTGCCCGAAATCAGAAGAGAGCTAGAGCTACTGGAGAAATTCGCTAGAGCATACCAGAAAGCCAAGTGACACGTTCCGCGATAAGCCTTTGCAGAACACATCATCCTGCTGTGATTTTCTCCAATGCCCGATTGCCATTCATGCCAAGACCATATTGCCTGCAGTCTTCCTAGCAATAGATAGTTGTCGTAGGATGTGAGCAGCTTGATAGTTTTGGTTGAATCCCAGTGTCTGCTATTTCGTTAGGCCACACTGCTTCCGGATTCTCTCGACCAGTTCCGGATATCGTGGGTCGGCTCTTGCCTGAGCGAAGAGCGGCGAGTACATCAGTATTAGGGTAACTAGTGCATGGGCTTCGAGGGCTTTATCCATGTACGCGAAGAATGAGTTCAGGTCTCCGAGGGCATAATGGACGTACCCGATGAAGTTGAAGCCCATCGGGCCCATCTTGGCGTCCTCAATCTTCTTGAACGCGAGCAGCGCCTTCTCCCTGTCGGCTTCTATGGCCGCGATGACTCCGCTCGTCCAGATGAGCCAGGGACGGGTGGGTTCAAGCTTCTCGGCTTTCGCGTGGAACTCCTTAGCCTTGTTGAGCTCCCTCTTGGCCAGGTAGTACTCAACCATGCCTCTGTAACCGGGCGCCGGCGCCAACTGCTCTGTCTTCTTCCAGAGCTCAAGCGCCTCCTCCTCCTTCCCAGTATAGAGGTACACCATCCCGAGAAGCCAGATGAGGTGGGGCCTGATGGGGTCGAGTCGGTACGCTGCCTCCATTTGTTTGACCATCTCTCCTTGGTCCCCTCTGAGCGCAGCTAGCTCGCTTAGGATATTGTGGGGGTCTGGGAGGCTGGGGTTGAGCTCCAAAGTCCTCCTCGCCTCCGCCTCCGACCGGACACAGTCGTCTGCGTTGAAGAACATCCCGCAGAGTGATGCGTGGGCCTCCGGAAGGTTCGGGTCGAGTTCAATGGCGCGCTCCAGCGAGGTTTTCACAATTGGGAGTCCGATGTCATCGGGCTCGCATCCGCTTGCAACAAGCGATTGGTGGCAGTCTGCGACTCCCACGTAGGCCTTCGCGAACTTGGGATCCAGCACGATGGCCTTCTCGAAGAGGCTGAGGGCCTGCCTAAACGAGGTCTCAGTCTCCTCCTTGTAGAGCTCCCTACCCCGCAGGAAGCAGGTGTACGCCTCCGTGTTCTCGGTCGGCTTCTTTTCTAGGGTCCTTTTCTCAGAGTCGAGTAGTTGGGTCCTAAGCTCGCCAACCACCTTCTCCGCTATTTCGCTCTGGACGGCGAAGATGTCGTCCAGATTCTTGTCGTAGTTCTCAGCCCAAAGGTGGCCTTCTGTTGATGTGTCAATGAGCTGCGCCGTTATCCTCACCCTGTTGCCTGCCTTCCTTACGCTGCCCTCGATCAGGCTGCCAACATTCAGCTCCTTCCCTACATCCGAGGCACTCTTCTCGGACCCTTTGTACTTCATCACCGATGTTCTCGCGATAACTGTTAGCTGTCTCACTCGCGAAAGCGACGTGATCAGCTCTTCAGTCATTCCGTCCGCGAAGTACTCGTCATTCGGGTCGGGGCTCATGTTCTTCAACGGCAACACGGCTACCCGCAGCCTATCAAGCGTCTGCTTAGTTGTAGAGAATGCGGGGGGAATGAAGCTCTTCGACCGGGCGAGGTCAGCTGGTTGCAAAGGGTTCACGGTTACCTGGCGTCGTATTCGATTGAGATAGTCGAGCGGGTTGATATAGAGCCTTTCCTCAGCTCGCACGCGAGAGACTGGGCGATTCAGCAATCACTTCATCCTCGTAATGCGGGGAATCGTCGTTCCGCAGTCTCACTTTCTTCAGGTCTTGTTTCTTGAAAGAAATCGTATCATAGTTCGTACCGTATTATCAGTCAAAGTACTAGTGTTAGTGTTGTCGTAAGTTAGCTGGCTCCTAATTATTCAGCCTCTTATCGTTTCCTACGGTTCCTACAGGTTCCTATCGTTCAGGCTCCTACCGTACAGAATGTTGTGCGAGCGAAGCGAGCTTCGTTCGGGCGGCGGCGGGGTAGCTTGGTGCGGGCAGCCAAATTTGAACCGCTAATTTTCATTCAATGTCTACACAGTAATGTCTAGATGGTGCGGGGGAGGGGATTCGAACCCCTGAACCCCTACGGGACGAGGTCTCTTAACATCCAGGTTTGATGTTCCTGAGCTTCACGTACGTATGGTTTGGATACGTCTCGCGCCTTTGACCTGGCTTCGCCCTCTCAGCATCCGAGAGTTTGGCAGTGGAGGGCTAACGCACGCTTTAGGCGTGGCCTACCCCCGCATAAGCCAAAGGTCCTACCCCGCACAGGAACTCTTCGTAGGCCTATAGCGACATAAAGCTAATGCAGGAAACTACCGCTGAGTCAATCAGGCTTTGACTTTCCTCTTCGTGCTCCAGAAGGTTATTCCTCCCATAAGCAACGAGAGGATGATGACCACAAACCCGTTCGCCTCATGTGGAAGAGTTAGACTTTCTGCCCCGCCGAGCAATTGAAAACCAAGGCCTACTTGGGCTAGAACTACGATTGTGAGAATGATCATGGTGAGCTTCGAGTATAGGGTGGCAGTCTTCGCCCTGAAAGCAATAGCAGCGAGCGCAATTACCAAGGCCAACCCGACAATTCCGAACAGAATGTGAACCCCAACAAGGGAATCCATGCCGCCGGTCACGACAAAACCCAAGATGAGTTGAACTACTGCGCCGAGCAAAACAACTGTCCCCAGAACTGGAATAAGTTTCAAAACAAATACCCAACCCGGTTCGAGCGCGGCGTCTGCATCTTTAAGCTTGACGGCCACGCAACCAAATTGCGAGCGCCCAAAAAACAATCCGTTAGCAACAGGCCGAGTGATACTCTTGTTTCACTAAGGTGATGCGTTATGGCATCCCGTAAATGATTAATATCGAAGGAACTGGAGACACCGCTCTTGGGAGAGTCTGCTACCTCTTCTCTCTCCGGGACGGAGAGTTATCTTAGGGTTCATGGCAGCGCTCTCCCGAGAAACTTCTCACAATTCTTGCGGTGGCCGAAGGGTTCCGTTAAGGTAAGTCAAATTCCAAGCTCCGCTACGGAATCAGCGTAGAGCGTTGTTCCTGTCCTAGGCCCAGGTGTAGAAAACGCGGCGTGCAGGGTAGTAGACTGGGGTGTAGCCTTGGTAGTAGTAGCCTGGGTAGTAGCCCGGATTGTAACCTTGGAAGTAGCCCGGGTAGGCTGGATACGGGTACCAGTACCTCGGCCTTGTGGCATACCACGCAGCGGCACCGAACCCTAAGCCTGCGAGGGCACCTGCGCCTATGCCCACTCCCGCGCCCGTTAAACCGGCCGCAGTGTAACCTAACGCTCCGCCTGCCGCAGCCCCGAGCAATGCTCCGGCTGCGAGAAGGAAAATTGGCAATTCTAATCCCTACAGAAGGGGTGCAGAGCACGCATATAGCGTTTTATCAAAACTGCTAGTACGGGTAACGGAAAACGACGTCGGCGTACGGTGGGTGGTCCGATTTTGTGTGGAAACTGTGTTACTCATCCCGACCCTGGGAAAAGAATGTGGGGTTGATTACGCGAAGGGCCCTACGCCTTCGGTGATCTTAATCGCTTGCACTGGGCATTGGATTTCGCATGCCCGGCAGAAGATGCAGTCCCGTTCTCGGGTCGGGTCGGCCTTCCAACGGTCTAGCAGCGTTTTGCCGCTGTCGTTCGGAATCTGCTTGTCAATCTTCTCCTGCTCAGCGGCTATGTCCATTTTGTCGAATACGTTTACTGGGCAGACTGAGATGCAGATGCCGTCTGCGATGCAAATGTCGAAGTCAACCGCGACAGCGACACCATGCACGCCGTACTCTTTGCTAACGCCGTCTTTCCAGCGTACCTCATGGCCTTCGTGATCTTCTTTCTTGGGCCATTCGTTTGGGAAGGAAGCATCATCAATTATCCGTCTTTCAGTCATCGATTACACCAATCGAGTTGCGGGAAGGGTGGGATGTATTAAGAAGATTTGCGTGTCACAACCGAACCTGACAATAGCCCCAGGAAAATATTCGATCTGTCCGCCTGGGCACAAACAGCCATCCCTCAGGGGGGTTGGTTGTCCCGCCAACACATAGGGGTGTGCTACACCCCTCTTCTCGGTTTACTACGCGCTTGCCATGGGCGGTTAACCCTAAGCGAGGTCTATGGAATCCCGCCGTTCTGCCTTCAAACGCCATCGAACTTTGACAAACAACTTGGACAAACGCAATCCTTTGCCTGATTCCGTAGCCTGGCCAACGCTTCATCGCTCAAGGACAGATCGGTACACCAACACTCGCTGCTACCCATACCGCATGAGAAAGTTGACCCGCAAATTTCACACTGGATAGTTCGAGCCATGGGGCTCACGTTAGGAAGGGTTAATGTGCAATATTTCAAGTAGCCCTATCTGATACGAGAACTCAGATAATGCGGTAGGTGCAGCAGGTTTGCGAATCGTCTCATTTCTACCAAGCGCGACAGAAATCATTTATGCACTCGAGCTTGGAAGCGAACTGGTTGGCGTGTCCCATGAATGCGATTTTCCATCCGACGCTAAGGCAAAGCCCAAGATGATTGAACCTGCATTTGATACAAGAAAACTGGAAAGCGAGAGAATCGACCAACTGGTAATCGATTATACAAAACGCGGAGAGCGATTATACAAAATAAAATTGGAGGAATTCAGGAAAGCAAACCCGGACCTAGTGGTCACACAGGAATTGTGCGATGTGTGCGCCATTGGAGCGGAAGATGTCCTAGCCGCCGTTAACCAACTAGGGAAACCGGTGAAAGTTGTCTCACTCAACCCCCACTCACTGAGCGATATTGAAAGCGACATTAGAAGCGTAGCGAAAGCGGCTGGCCATCCGGAAAAAGCTGAACAGCTTATCGCAAAATTGAACGATAAGGCGGAGGCTGTCAGAAAGTTAACTGAAAATGTTCAGAGGCCACGGGTCTTTTGTGTCGAGTGGCTGAAACCCATCATGAATGCTGGCCATTGGGTTCCAGAGATTGTCGAATACGCGGGGGGAGGCGATAGGCTCGCCGAACGTGGACAGCCGTCCAGATATATTAAGTGGGATTCAGTGTTGAAGTACGACCCCGAGGTCATTATCCTAATGCCCTGCGGGTTCACAACAAGCAAAACAATGGAACAGGCCAGGTATTTCTTCGAGCAACCTGGCGCAAAACGCTTGAACGCTGTGCGAAATGACCGAGTTTACGCTACGGACGGCCACAACTACTTTAGCCGTTCTGGGCCAAGGCTCTTCGACGGTATAAGGACCCTAGCCCACGTCATTCATCCAGAACTATTCAATGAACCACTCGACCCACACTTGGCAAGTCGAGTGGAAGCCATCTGAGCGGAACTGTGAGCCTTACAGATGACCGCGGTCTGGTGGGCGTTCGAGCGGCCTAGGTTCACGTTCGATTGGATGCCACGGAATAGTTATGGAAGATTCGTACTTCATCGAGGTGTATGCAAATGTTGCTTTCATTCTTTCAGTACCTACGGTAGGGTTTGTGAGATCCACCCCATATTGACTGGTGAACTGTGATCCTAGTCAGATGTTAATTGGCGACCGGTGCCGGGCTCGCCACTTGCACCATTTCTTCCGCAACTTTCGTGATGTGGTCGAAGAGTTGGTAGGCCGCGGCGATTTGTTCTGACTCGGTTTGATTTGTGTATGAGTCAGCGCCTATGGTTATTTTGCCGCCGCCGATGCGGGCTTGAAGTTGCATTCGGCCGTCTTCGCTGATCCAGCTCATGGAAAGTTGGCTACCGTCGTGGGAGTATCCCAGCCAACGGAAGTTACTGAACCATCTGCCCCTAAGCTTCTGGAAGAGCACAGTCACGTCAACCTGACTTGGCAAATACGCGTCGATTATTGGTTTGGCGAGTGACTGGTTCGTTTGAACCGCAAATGAGTAATTGCTTCCCGTTCCTTTGAGCTTATACCCTTCCGGAGATCTTTCAATCACGTGAGCTTCTTCAAGGCGTTTCAGGGTGCGCGTGAGCGTTTCCTGGTGTAACCCTAGCCTTCTCCTCAAGCCTTGGAAAGAGAAGTGCGCGTTCTGCTCACTTGACAGTAGCTTCAAGACCTCGCGCTCACGGTCATCGAGGTCAAATTCCTCAAAGTCCGGATTCAAATCGATACTAGTTGCTAACAAGGTTGAATGCGCTAGTCCGTAAACCGCCTTATATTGACTAGTTCCAACTGTTGAGTAAATCGATTATCTTTTAAGTGTATTCCATGTATACGTTACGATTCAAGGCTAGCTAGCTCGAAACGTTTCGAGGTGAAGCGTAAGGTGGCAAAAGGCCACAAAAAGAAGAAAATGAAGAAATAAGACGCTAAATGTAGCTGAGCAGCGTTTTTCCACGTTTTTTCCCCGATTATTTTTCTTCAGTAATTTTTCGTAATGAAAATCCATTGCTGAAAGCGGCCCAGGTTCTCCTTAATGGTGCCGTGGAAAAGGCGGCGCTGCCCCAAGTGGACTCCGCATTCGCAGTTGCCCGCTGTTGCTACGGTCTTCTTGGGATTGGGTAAAGTATTGCTGCGCGTCGAATAGGCTGGAGAATAGGGAAGTAGAATGAAGTTAAGTTCGATGAAGATTTTCTTCTTTGACCTTGACGGTGTGCTCTCAACGGGAAAGGAAAACCTGCGCTACTTGGGTGGCCGTGAAGTTGTGGAGAAGATCAGGTCTCTAGGGAAGAAGGCTCTCATTCTGACAAACGACTCGACGCACACGCGGCAAGAGATTCAACAAAACCTAGCGAGCCTAGGCTTCCTATTTGCGTTCGATGATATACTAACATCAAGTTTCCTCACGGCGAATTACCTCAGCCAAAAGTTTGGGAAAGCGTCATTTTTCCTAATTGGCGAGGACGGATTGAAACGCGAACTTGAAACAGCAGGTCACCAAGTATCTGAGACCAAGCCTCAGGTTGTGGTAGTCGGTTTAGACAGAAAATTGACATATGAAAAGTTGGACAATGCTTTGAGATTCCTCCGGGAAGGGGCTAGGTTGGTCGGCAGCTATGGCGGGGCTGTCTACATGAGTGACCATGGGCCTGCACTTTCAGCAGGGCCAATTATCAGGGCTTTGGAGTATGGGTCGAACAAGAAGGCGATTATGATCGGTAAACCGTCGCCGCGAATGTTCCGGCTGGCACTTCAACGAGCACGCGAAAAACCTTCGCACGCTGTTATGATTGGAGACCAAATAGAAACGGACCTGCTGGGAGCCCGAAAGGCCGGCGTTCATACAGTCCTAGTCCTAACCGGGGTAGAAACACGAGACACTATCAGACTTTCCAAAATCAAACCCGACGCGGTGATCGAAACAGTAGACGGCCTCGAAAGCCTCTTCTAATCATAACGCTTAAGACTACCGCACCATTGTTGAGGTTTCACCGTTTGAACAGAAGTCGACTTGAAAATGTCAGATGAACAAGGACAAGCAGCCGGCGTTTCGGCACCACCTGTAAAGGTTAGCGGACTTGGCCCCTACTCGAAGCAAGTCAATACAACCGTCAAGGTTGTCCAGAAGGGCGAAGCACGGGAAACCGTTTCCCGACAAGACGGGACAACACATCGCGTGTTGGACGCGCTTGTTGGAGACGATACCGGTGCGATCTACATGACCCTTTGGGACGACAACATTGACAAAGTGAATGAGGGCGACACAGTGAACGTCAAGAACGGGTACGTGAGACCCTTCAAGGGTTCGATGCGCCTTAACATAGGCCGTTACGGTACCCTAGAGCCAGCAGAAACTGCCCTCGGCGACGTGAACACACAGAACAACCTGTCCGACAAACTCGTTGAAGAAGAAAGACCTTACCGCTCCTTCGGCGGCGGAAGACGCTATGGCGGAGGCGGCGGAGGTTACGGGCGCGGCGGCGGTGGCGGCGGTGGCGGCGGCGGGTATGGTAGAGACCGGGGCAGAGGCGGCTACGGCGGCAGAGGCCGCGGACGCGACCGGTACTAGAGTTCGAATTTGCAGCAGACCGCTGCGGAAAAACCCCTTCAATCTTTTTTCTTTAATCTTCTAAACCCAACTCATCTCGACAGCATTAGGATAAGGTCGAAGTTTCTTCGGAAACCTTTGACTGTGAATACTGTAACCCTTCTCGCGCAGAATTTCGCCCAACCGTAACGCCGTTCGGCCTATAACTTCCTAAAGCGACGGAAGAATGTAATGCGTGACGAAGTAAAGTAACAGGAAGTATACGACGAGTAACCCAATTGAAATCAGCAAGTTCCTCTTCCACTGCGTGCTCCAAGCTATGCCTAACGGTAGCCCGAGTGAGAACCCTATGATGTGCGAGACGTAGGCAACATCACTCTGCTGTTGGTAATAGACAGCCAACCCATTGTAAAGGAAGTACAGTATGGCAACTAACCCTACAGGCATCAGCAAGAGCCACGACCACCTCAAAGGTTTCATCAACATCACTACGGCGGTCAGCGTGAAGATTGCGGCAGAAGCACCGACAAAGCTCGTGCCAGGCGGAAAGAAGGGCAAACTCAGCGGAAAACTAAGTATGCCTCCTAGGAAGAAAGCAGTGAGCATCTTTCTGTGAGAGTTTGTCACACTCTCCAAAGTATTTCCGAAAACGTACAGGAAAATCATGTTTCCTAGTATGTGAAGTATGCTGGCGTGGACGAAGATGGCTGTAACAAGCGTCCAAACTCTTCCCTCTTGCAAATTAGCAAGGCTGAAAGCAAGGTAACGATCAACATCCGCGGGAGTTAAGGTCCAAGCATAAAGAGTTACCAGAATACAAATCAGAATGAGAATGTTTGTGGCACGCATGACTGGCAACCCCAATGGATCAAATCCACAACCCATGGCTCAAAAAGCTAACCCAAGCCCATTCACCGAAGCGCTCCTTGTGATCCCAACTCTTAACGAAGAAGACGCCATCGAAGCATTACTTGCCGAAGCACGCGCATCCGGCTTTGAGAGAATAATAGTGGTCGATGGTAAGAGCACTGATCGGACTAAAGAGATTGCGGAAAAAGCAGGTGTCAAAGTTGTCGTACAAGATTTCGGGAAAGGCAAAGGGTGCGGCATCAGAACGGCTATGAGAGATTTCCTCCAAGAAGACGCAAACGTACTCTGCATCATAGACGGGGATGGTACGAACGACCCGTCGTGGCTGCCAAAGATGATGACAATCGTCGAGAGGGGTGAAGCTGATGTGGTTCTAGGTTCAAGAACCCGGGGGTCAAGGGAAGCACACGCGATGCCTTTGATAAGCTTGGCTTCCAACGTCACCATCTCATTTTTGCTCGGCGCCAAGTTCCGGCGCCTGTTTACGGACGTCCAAACCGGGTACTGGGTATTCACCAGAAACTCGGTTCAGCAAATCTACCCCGAAATTCACTCAACAGGGTTCGAGATAGAATTGGAACTCTTTGTCACACTCTTCAAAGAAGGCCTGCGGGTGCGAGAGATCCCAGTTGGATTTCGGCTTCGCAAAGGAACAACCAAATTCAGTTTCATAATGCGCCTGAGGAACTTATACTACGCATTCAAGTTCCTTGCTTCATGATATGCGGATTAGACGGAGCGTTCGATGGCTACAGCATAAAGCCCTGCTCCAGCTAAGATGAAAACGGCGGAGAATACTAAGAGTTCCGTCCAGCTGAACAAAGTTACCGGCGGCGTTCCCATCAGGTAACCTCTCAGAAGGTCGGAGACTGTGCTTAACGGGTTGGCCTCCGCGAAGGCGATTAAGGCACCTTTGAAAAGTTGTTGAAGTACCGTTATCGGGTAGAAGACTGTGCTGCAGAAAATCAGCAGCAGGTAGATCAGGCTTCGAGCCGTTGTAAACCGTTCGAAACTCCTCAACATGACCGCCAAGCTGATTGCCAAGCCTGAAATTCCCATGCCGAGCAGGAACATTGCAAATATGATCAGTCCTAGTTGTGGAATCGACGGAAACGTTAGGACGAACATCGCCAAAACAAGTAGTGGGATTGCATAGATTAGCCCCCTGAGCCCTCCCGCTATCATGCGTCCGACAATGAGTTCATAACGTCTGACCGGCAAGCTGAGAAGGTACTGGTTGTATCCTCGTCTAGTCTCATTGTTTACTTCTCTACCAATCACAAAGGCCGCTGCAAAGAGGCCCACGGCAACAATTCCAGGCGCTACGAACTTGAAATAATTGAATGAGACCATCTGCGTGTAAACAACCGCCATGATGAGCAAATCTGCAAGATTCATGCTGATGAGCCCAGCCATGAAAAACCTGTACTTGAAGAACGTTCGAAAGTCATGCTCCATTATCGCCTTCAGGCCGGTTAGCACAGAATCATCTCCAGGTTCCACCTTCAAGATTTCGCTCGTAAATCATCACGCCGGCGAAGTTGAAAGTCATGAGGAAAATCAGTAGAACAACCAATGCCACTACCGGATTGGCTAGGAATCTAATGTCGAAGTTCAGTGACCAGCGGAAGAGGTCCGAGGCATACGTGAGAGGGTTGAACGTTGACAATGTTGCTATGGGTCCTGGCATGAAGGCCTGTGGGTAGAAGGCCGTACTGAGTCGTACGATGAATGCGTCGAGTGCCCCCATTATGATGTCGAACCTGTCTCCGGACTTCAACCCAACAGCCAATGTGATGCTCAAACCAGAAACCCCGAAGGCAAACCCGTACAGGGCCGCCAGTGCGGTCAAGACTTTGAGCGGATCTAAGGCGCCGATAAAATACAGGAAGCCTGCAATAATCGGCGACATGAAGATCAGACTCCTAAGACCGCCGGCAAGAGAACGCCCGAGTACTAGCTCACGGCGCGTTATTGGTAGGCTCAGGAGGTATTCCACGAAACCGTCGTCGGCTTCGTCGTAGATTTCGTAACCTGTAAAGATGGCTACAGAATACATTGTCATCACGATGACGCCCATCGCGTAATAATTGTAATAGTTCGGCATTACGACAATTAGCCGCGACACCGCAAGGCCAAAAATCCCTATTTGAACGATGACGAAAAACCATCGCATCACCAAAATGCTCTTGTGTCGAATCAGCGAGCGCAGGTCGCGCTCAACCACGAGGAGTATCTTACTCACGATGAAGACACACCAGGAGTTGCTTGAGATTCGTCTAGGATGGCTCCGGTGTAATGAAAGAAAACATCGTCCAGGGATGGCTCCTTCATGTTGATCGAGCTGATTGCGACGCCAAGGGTTGATAGGAGCTGCATTATCTGGGGCAGCATTTTTTCGACTCGGTTGAGGTAAATTCGCATGTGGGTGGGTTTTGTGAACGCGATGTCTACGACCCCGGCTATGCCCTTCAGCTGAGATACTGCACTATTTTCAACAGGCGCTTCAAGCCTGATGTCGATAACATCACCACCGGGTATGCTGTCCTTGAGGTTTCGAGGCGTGTCGCAGATTCTGAGTCGGCCATGGTACATTATCGCTACTCGGTCGGAAAGACGGTCTGCTTCGCCCAACTCGTTCGTGGCGAGAATAATCGTTGAACCTTCATCTCGCAGGGAACGAATCTTCTCCCATATCTGGTACTTCCCTGCGATGTCGATTTGAGCTGTAGGTTCATCCACGATAGCGACCTTGGGTCTCTGAATGAGAACTTTGGCGACTTCGACTCGTTTCTTCATTCCGCCTGAGAGTTCATGGGTGAGTTTCTTTCTGGCGTCCCAGAGGTTAAGTTCCTTGAGAATTGCCTCGGCCGCCTGCTTCGGGTTCTTTACGCCGCAAACCTTTGCGTGCCAGTTCAAGATTTCCCAAGGCGTATTCATCCAGAGGAGCTTCGCTTCCTGAAAGGCAATTCCAATTAGCTCTCGTACTTCGTATGGGTTCTTGCGGATATCGTACCCGCCCACTTCCGCCGTGCCTTCGGTCGGTTTGATTATCGTTGATAACATCATTAGCACTGAACTCTTGCCTGCGCCGTTCGGGCCGAGCAATCCGAGGATCTCGCCCTCCTGGACCTCCAAGTTCAGATGGTCCACTGCGAGCGTCGACCCGTACTTCTTGGTAAGTCCCACTATGCGTACAAGAGCCAAAGGCGAAACACCTCGAATGCCGTTCGAAAGGCCTCAAAATCGAACAGTGGAATTTACGCATAGCGAAGGTTTTCGTTAAACGAAGTTCTACCCTTTCGAAACGTAGGAATTGCCTGCAACGTAGAATCTCCATAACCGACCCCTACCTTGACTTATTCCGACGCGCGCAGACTTGGCTACGTCAAAAGTTGCCTCATCGGAGTCGGTAACGAAGAGTTCTCCCCGTTTTGTCATGTCGAGCTCATTTAGTGACTTGTCGATCCCTAGTGCTCTCGTCAATTTGCCTGGCCCGTTGGTCAAGTTTGAGTCTAGCACGTTCGGTCGCAGACGTCTCATCTCACGTAATCCCTCGAGTGGTTGCATTGCTCGGATCAAAACAGCGCCTGGCGTTCCCACTTCTTGCGTTGTAATGTTGAGGCAGTAGTGATTCCCGTAAGTGAAGTAAATGTACGCATGACCCGGTTCGCCGAACATTGGCGCGCTTCTAGGCGTTGGGCCGCGAAAAGCATGGCTTGCGGGATCGTCTAAGCCGCGGTAGGCTTCAACTTCTACGATTCTTCCTTCCATTCTATTCTTGCTTCTTACTCGAACCAAACGTTTGCCAAGAAGATCCTTTGCAACCTTGACCGTATCGCGTGCGTAGAAGTCGCGTGGAAGTATGCGAGGTTTCATGTCCATCCCCTGGGCACAAGGTTTAGACTCATCATTCAAAGCCTCGATTACTCTCTCTGAGCCCTTATTCAAAGGAAGACTTAATTGTGAATTTTCGATAGCGCTTGTCGCCTGGCTAGAATGAAATTAGTCTTTGGTTTGCGGGATTATGAACAAGAATAAGATGCAGGCGCTGACGAGAACGCTTCTCGAAGAGATTGGTGAGGACCCCAAGCGCGAAGGCCTTCAGGACACCCCGAGGCGTGTCACGGAAATGTACGCTGAGCTGACTGAAGGGTATTCCATGAACCCCAAGCAGATTCTTTCCAGGGAATGGAGTGAGGTTAGTGGGATGGTAGTTGCGAAGGATATTGGATTTTTTAGCCTCTGCGAGCATCACATTTTACCCTTCTATGGGAAAGTGCACATTGGATACATTCCTTCAAGGGCAGTAGTTGGCCTGTCAAAGCTGGTTAGGTTAGTTGACTGCTTCAGCAAGCGCCTTCAGCTCCAAGAACGGATGACAAAACAGATCGCTGATGCCATGAACGAGAATTTGCACCCGCATGGGGTTGTCGTCGTAGTGCAAGCTAGACATCTGTGTATGGAGATGAGGGGCGTTAAGAGCGGCGCTGATATAGTTACCTCGGAAATCCGAGGCCAATTCGAGAAGTTTGAATCACGAAGCGAATTCTTCCAGATGTTACGGAGGGAGGTCTAGGCATGTCCTCTATGGAGCCGGATATTGCACGACTTTACCGGCGTGAGTTCGCATCAGCCCACATTATCGCCGGCCACCCACGCTGCGGGCGGTTGCACGGTCACAACTACCAACTGCTCGCAAAGGTCTATGGGAAGAGTGACGAATGGTTAGACTTCGAGGACATCAAGAAAAAAGTGGACCAATTCATCGACGAGAAGTATGACCACCATGACATAGGGAACATGTCTTGTGAGAGGCTGGCAAGGCAGTTACAAGAACAGCTCAGGATCTTCTTCAAGACCACCGTCAAAATTGAGCTGTGGGAGACTGGAAAGTTCGGCGTCGAGACCGTGTGAAAAACGACTACAAACTAGGCAATTTATCGGACCCAGGCCTAGTACTTTTCGACTTCTCCGCGTATGTGCCCTGCCTTCAGTAGGGCGAAGTGGTGCACGTCTGTAGGGACCCGAAGCTTCCCTGTGTTGTGGATGTGCTCAATTTTCTGGAAGGCTTCGCGGTCAACGTCCCTGTCGAAGGTTAGTTCGCCACTGTTCTCGAGGTGGAAGTTGCCAAGCTCCTTGTGCAAGCCTAGGATGTCGGATTTGGAGAGGAGGACGGTGCCGGCGATGATTAGCTTCTTCGTGTCAAAGACATCGTGGCTTTCAGATGGAGAATCACTCATATACTGCTGTAGGGCCTCGTTTACGAGTTCGGCCACGTTCTTTCCTTGCTGTTTGGCTTTGGCTATCACGCCATTGTAGATATCCCGATCCAACCCGCGAATCAGGACCGCATTGTTTGTCATGTTAGCCAGCTCACAAAGTTACTGCGCTTACTTTGATATCCTGCTAACATTGATTACATAGGTTTCTTATAAATCTTGTTAATTCTTTTAACACTCCTTAACTAGTATACATGCTTGCCTCGTTTGCAACTGCAAACAAGGCAAACAAGGGCCAGAATGAAAGGAGGAAAAAGAAATTGGTTGAAGACCTCGAAAAGTTACTGTTCGAAGAAATCCCTGAGATGGAGACCCCGAGAATCAAACGGTGTGAGTGGTGCCGCGAACCGCTCCCCAACGATCGCTATCACCTGAAGATCTGCCCCCAGTGCAGAAAGGAATCCATCGACACCTTCATGAAAGCACACTAGGCCAGCGAACCCGAAGGGGTTTTGCGGGCCTCCCTCAAGCCTTATTCCACCGCAAAATCAGCCTCTCTTGACCCCAAAAAATGCACCACCCCCCTGGGGGGTCCCTCCAAGCGTGCGCGCACTCTTCTCCTCCCACTATCCCAGAAAACAGCACCACATATTGATACGCACACCCAAGCCTGCGTCCGTGCGGAAAGGAAACTAAGCCTGAAGGGTAACCGTTTGGTGAGAGCGCTAATCCTTCTTTCCGGAGGGATAGATTCCGCAATCGCACTCTACTTGACCAAGCAAGAGACCGACGACGTTTATTCCATGAACATGATCTACACGCAAACTTACGATAGCGAAGCGGAAGCGTCTAAGAAACTAGCAGCAGCCGCCCAGGTGAAAGAACATCTCAGCGTTTACCTTCCATTCTTCAAGGACATTGAAACGCGCTACAGGCCTACTCCTTCCTCTGAAGTCTCGTCCGCTTACGTTCCCGCGCGAAACATCGTCTTTTACGGCGTTGCCGCTGCTTACGCCGAAGCCATCGGCGCCCACGAGATAGTGTTTGGGTCAAATGCTGATGACGCTATGGAGCTACCTGACGCCAGGCCCGAATTCATTCAACTCATGAATGAGTTAATCCGAACCGGGACAAGGTCCGGCCGGGAGGGTACTGAAATGAAAATCGTCAACCCGTTAATCCACTACACCAAGGTTGAGGTGCTCAGGCTCGCGCTGAAGCTCAAGGTTCCGCTCGAACTGACCTGGAGTTGCTATGAGGACTTGCCCGTTCCATGCGGAAAATGCCGCGGTTGCCGCACAAGGGAAAAGGCGTTCGGAGAGGTCGGCATACTCGACCCATTGAACGCATCGTCCCAGCCGAAGTAACCTGCGGCGAATATTTTCGCTTACCAGGCACGAGCCGCGTGACTCGTAATCAATAAAAGCCTTTTCGACGGCCAACCAAGTTCGAGGATGGTGTGCTCCTCGTTTTCCAGTCGAAGTTCCCAAAGGCAGTTGAGTACGGTAATGCATTTCTGCCGTCGGCCGGTACAATATTTTATACAATTCTGTCGAAAACTATTAAAGCGCATCCAGGGGAATAGCAAGAGCTTTCAATTTCTAAGAGGCAAAGGCAAGTTTGACATCCCACGTTGAAGCTTCGACAAATGAAGTTCCTCCGAAATCAAGAATCATCCAGATCAGAAAGCGCGATGGGCGCATTGTCCCATTCAACAAAGAGAAAATCACAAACGCAATTTACAAAGCCATACTCGAATCAGGCAGTCGAGACCGCGCACTCGCCGACTCCCTATCATCTCGTGTGGTTGAGATTCTAGATGAAAAGTATGGCGGCGAAGCGATTCCGGCGGTTGAGGATGTTCAGGATGTTGTAGAAAGGGCCCTAGTTGAAAATGGGCAAGCGAAAGTTGCTAAGGCGTACATAATCTACAGGCAGAAAAGGGCTGAGATCAGGCGGGAGAAGCAACGAATTCTAGAGAAAGAAAGTATCGATGAAGTAGACAAGGTGTTCGACCTAAACGCCCTTAGAGTTCTCAAGGCCAGGTACCTGAAAAAGGACGAAGCGGGTAAGCTCATAGAAACACCGAAGCAACTCTTCACGCGAATTGCAGTCCACGCAACGCTACCGGACTTGTTCTACGACCTTGAAGTGTACGACATAACCAACAAACAGAAGGCCCATCCGCAGGAAGACTTTGACCCACTTCAATTCCATGAGAAGGTAAGTATCGGAAAATACGCACTCAACCGATACCATCTCGAAGCGTTGAAGCGAATGTATGACCGCTTTGACCGCGAAGGCGTTGCGAAGGTCTCTTGGTCACGTTTCTTCGAAATGCTCAAGTCAGGGCTCTTCAACAAGTACGAGAAATCCATTAGCGCGTTTTATGGGCTGATGGTTTCCAGAAAGTTCATGCCCAACACACCCGCAATAGCCAATTTCGGAAACGTTCTCGGAATGGGCTCCGCTTGCTTCGTTTTAGGTGTGGATGATTCCATCGAGAGTATTATGGAGACGTTGAAGCAGACCGCAGTAGTCTTCAAGGCCGGCGGAGGCATGGGTTACAACTTTTCAAAACTGAGGCCCGAAGGAGATTACGTAAGCTCAACCTCGGGCGTGGCGTCGGGCCCGATCAGTTTCATGATGCTGTTCGATACTATGACCGACGTGATAAAGCAAGGCGGAATCCGCCGCGGCGCCAATATGGGAATACTCAACAGCAATCATCCAGACGTCGAGAAATTCATAACGGCAAAGAAAGGGAACAAGGCACTGAGAAACTTCAACATCTCAGTTCTTTTGATGCCTGACTTTTGGGAATGCTACAACAAGAATAAGCCGTACCCGCTCATCAACCCTAGAACCGGGCAGGTTGTGCGTGAAGTCAACCCTCGCCTATTGTTCGATATGATAGTCTACCAGGCGTGGGAGAGCGCCGAACCAGGCGTAATTTTCTTCGACCACGTCAACGAGTACAATCCCTTCTTCAAACACCTCGGCCCAATAGTCACAACAAACCCGTGCGGCGAAGTATTGCTCTACCCAAACGAGTCCTGTAATCTGGGCAGCATCAATGTATGGGCCTTCGCAAAACGTGACGATAATGGAAAAATTAACTTCGATTGGGACGGGTTGAAGGAAGCGGTCAACCTAGGTTCCAGATTCCTCGACAACGTAATCGACGTAAACAATTTCCCGCTCAAAGCAATTGAGGAAATGACACTTGCAACACGAAAGATAGGGCTAGGAGTTATGGGGCTGGCTGACTTACTCTTCGAACTTCGTGCAGCCTACAATAGTGACGAAGGCCGCAAGTTTATGGAAGAGCTAATGGAGTTCATCAACTACCACTCAAAGCTAGCATCAATAGACCTAGCAAAAGAACGAGGCCCCGTGCCATACTACAACAAGAGCTTCTACCCTGAAGGAAAACTGCCCATCGCGGGGTTCGCGAACCGAAAATTATGGCATTTCGATTGGGACAAAGTAGCTGAGATGGTCAAGCAACACGGCGTCAGGAACGGGTACACAACTGTAATCGCACCCACCGGTAGCATCTCCATGATCGCCGGATGCAGCAGCGGAATTGAACCCGTCTACTCACTCGTTTACGAGAAACATGTGAAAGTTGGAAGCTTCTACTACATCGACTCGGTGTTCGAACGCGTCATGACTGAAGAAGGCCTGTTCGGCGATGACCTACTTAGAGATGTGAACGACCACGGCGGCTCAATTCAGAGAATAAGTTACATCCCCGAAGACCTGAAACGCGCCTACATCACCGCCATGGACATTCGCCCAGAGGACCACATCCGAGCTTTGGCGGCATTTCAAAGATGGACGGACTCCTCGATTTCAAAAACAAACAATTTCCCCGCCAATGCGACGGTCGAAGACATGCGTGAATCATACCTGCTCGCCTACAAGCTCGGCTGCAAAGATGTTACCGTCTTCAGGGATACATCGATTAAAGGCCAAGTATTGGTTGTGCCCCGCAAGAAGACTGAAGGAACCAAAGAGGAAGAGAACAAAGACGAAGAACAAGCGCTACGCGCACCCAAACTCTTGGCCGTGCCCTTGGTCGGCGCCTCCCAAGGCATAAGCGAACAGATCAAACTTTGCCCCCAATGCCAAAGCCAAGTCGTGTACCAGGAAGGCTGCTACATATGCCCCGAATGCGGCTGGGGCGCCTGCTCCTAAACCACACATAGACAATACTAGGTCACCTCGCTCGCCAACTCATTCAGAGCACTCAAGCCCATCCAACGTCACCTAGTGGACCCTTTTCTCGAAGGGTTCCAAACGCAGATAGCCCAACTTTATTTCCCCAGGCACCAAGTGAAAAGCTGATTCCCTTGGACAAACGCCTAATCACACTCGTCAACAAGATTCGGAATAGAAATCTTCGAAAGAAGGTTTATGCCCTTCTTGACAATCCGACCATAAAGATAGGGGGCAAAACTTTCTCTGGATTGCCCATTGAGAAAGCCCCAGCAAGCATTCGGCATCATCACAATTATCCCGGGGGCTTCATCGAACATACGTTGGCGCTTTACGAACTCTGCATGAGCTTGTCACGAGTGACACAGGTGGTCTACGGCTGCAAAGTAAACAATGACCTAGTGATTTGTGGAGTTTTGCTTCACGACATTTTCAAACCCGCTACTTATTCACGAACTGAGGACGGAGGGTATCGGCCCTCTGCCTTAGCCGAACGAGTCGACCATTTAACCCTGGCTAGCGCGGAGCTAATTCGGCGAGGATTTCCTCTTGACGCCGTGCACGTTGTGGCCGCGAGTCACGGCCTGCAGTACGGGCCCATAGGGCCAATGACTATTGAGGCCTTGATATGCCACCTCGGAGATTCTGCTGAAGCTGACCTTAATGGAGAAGTTTTGAGCGCGGCACGATTCATGATCCGCGAGGTTACCGGGGTGGAACCTAGCGCACTGAATGGAAAGGATGCTTTCGCCATTGTAAAAGCAAAGACTGACAAGGGCTGGGACGGCGTCAGAGACTACCTGTCACAAAGCGGATACAACAGTTAGTGATTCACGGAGAAGGCTACGGGGCGTCCTTTCAATGAAGAGCGATGTGTGGAAGGCAGTAATTCGCGCGATAGAGACCTCAATCCCTGAATACGACAAAGTCAACGAGAAAGTGTCACTCGGCCGGGCCCTAAAGGCCCGCGAGTACGCCGTAGATCAAATCTCCATCAGCGAAGGAATGACAATTCTTGATGCGGGAATCGGCCCAGGGACTATGAGCGAAGTTCTCCTTTCAAAATCTAAGGGCCTAACGATTGTGGGGTTAGACGCATCCACGACGCTCTTGGGGGCTGCCCGTGAAAGGTTCAGATCGTCAAAGGAAGGGCAAGTTCACCTTGTTCGTGCTACTTTTGAAGCAGTTCCGGTCAGAGACGGCGGGGTTAACCGAATTGTAAGCGCATATGCTTTCAGAGATGCTAGGGACCGAGGGGTGGCTATTGATGAATTCCGTAGGGTTTTAGGAAAAGACGGATCCTTCGCCATAATAGATTTAGGAAAACCAAACGAGATTCTCAAAAGAACCTTCGTCACATTATATATTGAATTCTTCATGCCCTTGATCGCTCGTTTTTCGAAGTCTAATCGTATCCGCGGTAACCCATGGCGAATGATTGTTCCAACTTACCGGTTGCTTGTAACTAATCGGGAACTGGTCCAATCTCTAAGGAAGCGGTTTGCTGAAGTGAAAATCTGGGAATTCTCACTCGGCGGCATCATAATTATCCTTGCGCGAGTCTCGCGGTTAGCTCCCGCCTCTTGAAATGAAATCTGCGACTTTCTTGAAACCTAATTCAATCCTTTCTTCAGATTCACTGACGAACGTCAGGCGAATATGGCCGCGTCCGTTCTCACCGAAGAATCGGCCTGGTATCACCGCAACACCTCTCTCTTTCAATAACTTCCCTGCAAATTCTTCCTCGTTTAGTTTCAGCTTCGAGAGGTACGGACGCATGTCTACGAAGTAGTAGAAGGCTCCGGGGGGCATGACCGTTCTGGCCATTGGAAGCTGTGAGTTCAACATCTTGCCCATGAAATTTCGTTTCCTAACGTAGTATGGGAGAACAGTGTTCTTCAGGTATGGTTCCTTCATGTTTTCTTTGAGAAATTTCACCAGGGCAAATTGGGCGAGACTATTAGGGGCTAGTGTGCTATACTGTTGCATTTTCTCCATCGAGTCAATTATTTCCTTGGGGGCAAGTGTGTAGCCTATGCGTAAGCCTGGTATGCTGGCTTCTTTTGAGAAACTGCAAACGGTTATAGTACGCTCTTGTGCGCCTGGAAAACGGCTGATCCAAACATGTTCCCCCTCGTAGATTATGTGTTTGTAGATATCATCGCTTATTATCCAGAAATCATATTCCTGCGCCAAGTCCACCAGGGCTTTCACAAATCCTTCATCGAGAATTCTTCCCGTTGGGTTGTCAGGGGATAGAATCATCATTGCCTTCGTTTTCTTTGAGACCGCTTTCTTGAGGGCTTCAGTGTTAGGCTGGTATCCATCCTCAACGTTGACTGGCAGCCACTTTGGTTTGCCCTGAGCCAGTTCGATCATTTCCCGGTATCCAAGGTACGTTGGATCAGTTACGATTACTTCGTCGCCTGGATTCATGAGACACATGAGCAGACTGAATATTGCTTCAGTCGCACCTGTGCTCAAAATTATCTCAGAGTAAGGATCGTAGTTCACTTTTCCATACTTTCTTGCGTCCTCCGCGATCGCTGCCCGCAGCTCCGGGATGCCTCTCGTTCCAGTATAGCCGCAGCTCTTCAACGGATCCGAAGCGAGCAGGCGGCTGAATTCGTCGAGAAAACCTTGCGGGGGAGGAACGCTGGGTGCCCCTCCACCGAATGATATTATCTCGGCCCGTTTACGTGCCTCATCTAGTAAAGCCGCCACCTTGCGGATTGGTGAAACGTGGATTTTCTCCATCCGCTGAGACAGGTTTCTCATCGACTGCACGTTCTGTCGTGCAGCTTGAACCGCTTATACCGTTTACTGCCCTAAGTTGCAGGCTTGATTTTAGTGGCTCCACCCATGTACACTTGCAAAGTTTCTGGGATCGTGATTGAACCGTCTTTGGTTTGGTAGTTCTCCAAGATTGCTACGAGGGTCCTCTCTGTGGCGACCAATGTGCTGTTGAGTGTGTGAACCCATTTGGTTGGCTCGTCAGGCCTGTCCCTGAACCTAACTTTGGAGCGCACGGCCTGATACGTCGTGCAATTGCTGCAGGAAACTACCTCCCTGTAATTGCCCTGCCCGGGAAGCCAAGCGTCCAAATCATATTTCTTTGCGGCGACTGTTCCCAGATCTCCCGTGCAAACGTTTACCACTCGGTATGGAATTTTCAGCATCTGGAAGAATTCTTCAGCGTTAGCGATGAGTTTCTCGTGTTCATCCCAAGACTGTTCCGGTTTGCAGAACACAAATTGCTCTACCTTCTCGAATTGGTGCACTCTGAAGATTCCTTTGGTGTCTTTACCATGTGCACCAGCCTCCTTTCTGAAGCATGGACTCACTCCGCCGTACCTTAGCGGTAGATTCTTCCCATCCAATATTTCGTCCATGTGTTGGGCGAGCAGAGCGTGTTCCGATGTAGCGAGAAGGTAAAGATCTTCGCCTTCAACCTTGTAAATCACATCCTCAAAATCTGAGAGTGCAACTGCACCCCCCACGGCTTCACGCCTCAGAAGGTAGGGTGGTTGAGCTAGCTTGTAGCCCTTCATCTCGCAGAAGTCCAAAGCGAGTCTAATTAGAGCATAATTCAGTTTCACAAGGTCCCCCCGCAAGTAGTAGAATCTGGCCCCAGCAACTTTCGCGGCTCTTTCCAGGTCAACAAGGCCAAGTTGCGTGGTTAAGTCTATGTGGTCCTTCGGCTTGAAATTGAACTCTGGCGGCTTACCCCATTTCCTCACTTCAACGTTATCATTCTCATCTTTTCCAACAGGCACACTCTCGTGGATCAGGTTAGGCAATTGCATGAGGGTGTTTGCAATCTTGTTATCCAAGTCTGCACTTTCTTTCTCGAGCGTTTTGACTTTGTCAGGAATCTGTTCGGCCTCTTTGACCAGCTGCGCGGTGTCCTGGCCTTGCCTGCGAGCTTGAGCTATTTGTTCCGTGAGTTTGTTTCTCTTGCTTCGCAGTGTGTCCGCTTCGGTTCGGAGGCTACGCCACCTGCGGTCATTCTCTAGCAGTTCGTCTACCCACGGAATCTTTGCCTCATCTCCTCTTCGTTCTAGGTTCTGTTTGACAACTTGAGGGTTTTCTCGAACGAACTTCATGTCAAGCATTCTTCTCACCTAACCTTTAGTTCTCTGAGAGACAGTTTTGAATTGTTGAGCAATTTGATTCAATGACTTGGCCACCTGTTTTGGGCCGCCTAATTAAAGGCTCATCTGAGACTCGTCGCGACGATCCCCACGGCTATTAAGATTAGAGCGTATCCCGCAATCTGTATTGGATTGGGAACTTCACCGAAGAGGGAAACAGCGAAGACGGACGCCAGGACTGGCTCCATTAACGGGAAAAGATTCGCTGTGACCGCCTTTACAGAACCGAGGGAATAGTTGTAAAGTGAATGGCCAACCGCAGTGGGCAAGAGCGCCAAACCAAGAATGGCGACGACATTCTGTGCATCATAAAATCTGAAGGTGTGTTCCCCCAGTAGTCCAACCAGCAGTAATGCAACTAATGCGGCAGCGGCGTATACGTAAGAGGTGTAGCAAGCTGTGCTGACACCGCTCTTTCTGAGATATCTTCCAACCAATGAGTATTGGGTTACGAAGAATGCGGCAAGTAATGCAGAAAGGTCGGCAAGGCCGAAAGCACGAAAGCCATTCCCCGCGTGTGCAACAAGTATCACCCCGACCGTTGCAACCAGTACACTCATTGCTTCCTTTGATGTTGTCCGCTCCTTTATCACGAGCGGGGAAAGAACTGCGAGCATAACTGGGCTCGTGTTTACCAAGAACGTTGCGTTCGCGATAGTGGTCTCCTTAACGGCGAAAATGAAAGTTGCAAAGTGTAGACTAAGAAATACACCGGAAATCGCAACTAGAGTTAAGTCGCGCTTCCCCAGAAACCGTAAGCTTCGCCTCGCCCACGCAAATAGAATCATCGCCAAGGCCGCTATGAAAAGACGAAAGAATGCGAGCGATATCGCAGAAGCCTCGGTTGCAAATCTGATGAAGATCGCGCTTGTGGCGAAGAAGAAGGAGGCAACAAAGAGAGCCGCCATACCCCTTGATGCAAACAAGAAAGAACCACTCGCGGATTTTGGAAGCTCAGCCTATGACCGGCTTCATCGAGCGCTGTCATTTAACTATGTGAGTGATATTTAGAGTTCGGAATTTAGCGCGCTGCCCTAAGACTCCTGGCAATAGAACTATTGAACAACCAAACCAGAGGAGCACTGCTAGTAATGGGAGCCGGCTTTCTCTGGGGAACAACCGGAATAATAAGCAAAATTACCTACGCAGAAACAAATGTTGGCCCAATTTCACTCGCATGGTATCGACTGATCTTCGCAATCCCAGTCCTTGCGTTTCTCGTTAAGATCAAGAGGTACGAAATCTCGCTGACCCGTCGCGAAATAGTGCTGTTTGCGTGTTTCGGCTTCATCAGCCTCACGATTTTCGAAACGCTATTTTTCACCTCATTTTTCTATACTACCGTGCAACATGCCGCTGCACTTCTCTACACTGCTCCAGCATTTGTTGCCATATTGTCATGGTTGATCCTTAAGGAGCGTTTCACCAAAGCCAAAGTTACTGCTGTCGCGCTTTCGATTCTAGGCGCTTTTCTGATTCTCGGCCTAGTCGTTGGTGAACCTCTTTTTGGGTCAAACACTCAGATCGGAGACTGGTTGGCCATCGGCTCTGGCTTAGGGTACTCTACTTGGTACATCTTCGGAAAGATTCTAGGCAAGGATAGGGACCCAGCTGTCACATCTTTGTTGGCTATGTGTTTCGGCGCCGTTTTCCTATTCCCGATTATGGTCGGCCTAGAAGGAGTCCGCATTCCAAATAGCATTCTTGCGTGGCAATTAGTGGGAACCATAGGACTCCTACCCACCGCGACTGCGTACGTTCTATATCTTGGGGGCCTAAAGTTGATTGAAGCCACTAAAGCCAGCGTCTTTGCAATAGTAGAACCGGTCACTGCAGCGATTCTTGGATTCTGGTTCCTGCATGAAATGTTTAGCTACATTTCGTTCGTCGGTTTTGCGCTAATAATAAGCAGCATCATACTAATTTCAATCAGCCGAACGTAAGTAACACGAAGTGAACTTCGCCTTCCTTCGGTTCGCATACAATATCTTCTTAATCTAATCCTAGACTATAGTTTCCATGGCCGTTGGGTGATAGCTTACGTTCAAAATGATTATCCTACTGAAAAAGAAGGACTCTCTGACTGATCAGGAATTTGCCAAATATTTGTTAGAAAAACACGCTCCACTAACGCAGAAAATGCCAGGGCTGAGGAAGTATGTTGTTAATGTTGTCCGGCGCCCGCCTAACAGGGAACCAGATTACGACGGGGTCGTGGAATTGTGGTTTGATGATAGTGACAGCATGAAGAAAGCATTCACTTCAACAGAAGGCCAAGCAACCCAGAAAGATACGGAGAGCTTCACTAACAAATTGACCACATTATACATAGACGAACATACGATCGTCTAGAGCAAGTTACTGCGCGCATAAGCCGTCTCGACGGATAGGTTAACGTTCAGGACACATCACGAATGACAAAACCATCATCACGCCGGATGATTTGGATACGGCAGCTAGCAAGAGAGATGCCGTTCTACAAGCACCTAGGCATGCATCTGACAAGACTTGGGGCAGGAAGAGCTGAGATTCGAATCAAGGTAACAAAACGGTTAACACAAGACGCTGGCGTGGCACACGGCGGAGTAGCCGCAACTTTAATCGACTCAGCTGTGGGCTTAGCCTTATGCACTATGCTCGACGCAGAGGAATTCATCACCACGGTCGAACTGAAAGTGAACTTTACAGCACCTGCCCAACTAGGCCTGCTGAAAGCTTCAGGCCACATCATTCACAAGGGTAAGCGCATCGCCGTCGGCGAAGCTGAAGTCAAAGACCAGAAGCGAAGGCTAATTGCGAAAGGACTTGTAACTTACATTATAATGACAAAATAACGCTTGCACGTGATTGACATTTTCTAAGCCCACTTGTTCTTGGAGGCTCGTGTCAAAGCGATATCGGCAAGTGCCGAAATGAAAGTTTGGCTCGTGTTCAGGGACTCAGTCCGCCTCAGATCCAAACCGTGTGCCCTAGCAAATTCTTGGGCTTCCACATCAATATCGTACAATATCTCAAGGTGGTCGGCGACGAAGCCTATTGGAACAACTAGAACATTGAAAGTTTTGCCGCGTTCGCTGATTTCCTTAAGCGATTCCAGAATGTCTGGGCCAAGCCATTTCTCGCCTGTTTGACCAGCGCTCTGATAAGCGAAGGACCAGCGGTCAAGTTTCAGCATGTTTGCTACGGCTTGGCATGAGCTACGCAGTTGCGATGGATATGGGTCGTTGTGGTCAAGGATGCGTTCTGGTAGACTATGTGCTGTAAACAAAATGTCGACGTCACATGATTTGGGAAACTGTTCCATAGCGACACTAACTTTCTCGGCGACCGCACGCTGGAATAGGGGATGGTCGTACCAGCTATCGACGAAATCCACGCTCAAGTTGCCAGCTGCGGCCAGAGCTTGGTCAAGGGCTTGTTTGTACCCGCCAATACTGACCTGAGAATAGTGTGGGGTCAGTGCTAATGCAATAATTCTACTAATCCCATCATTCGCGACTCTCGGAATAACTTCACCTATGTATGGATGCCAATGTTTCATGCCTACATAGACTCGGGCCTTTACCCCTCGTGCGTTCAGGGTCCTTTCTAGGGCTGAGGCTTGCGCATTCGAGATATCAAGTAACGGGGAACGACCACCAATCTTCCTGTATTGCTCCGCCAGATGTTCTAGAACATTTTCAGTTGGCCTATGGCCCCTCCTGATATCCGTCAGGTATGGCTCCATGTCCTCCTCTGAATTTGGAGTCCCATAAGCCATCAGAAGAACGCCGAAGTCTGCCAAGTCTCGCGCCTACGAGGAACTCTGAGTGGAGTCGTGAACGAAATTTACCAGTTCAATAACTTTCTGCGGCGATGTCTCCGGTAACATTCCATGCCCCAAGTTGAAGATATGGCCTACTCTTCCCTTAGTTTTCATTAGAACCTCCCCTGCCTGAGATTTGATTAGCTCGGAAGTCCCCAGTAAGACAGCGGGGTCTAAGTTGCCTTGGATTCCTACATCGCTACCCAGCCTCCCCCATGCTACGTCTATGGGAATTCGCCAATCAACTCCGAACACATCTCCCCCCGCCTGCTTCATTTCCTCAAGTAAGTTTGATGTTCCTGTGCCGAAGTGAATGCGCGGCACGCCAGTCCCCTCCAACTCTTTGAAGATTCGGCGCGAATGTGGAAGCACATATTGATGGTAATCGTGCGGGCTAAGGCACCCAACCCAACTATCGAAAAGTTGAACCACGTCCACCCCCGCTTTGACCTGCGCTCGTAGATAACTCGCCATGGCTGTCGCCAACTCGTTCATCAAGGCATGCCACGTCTTCGGATCACGGTACATCAGCATCTTAGTGTTCAGGAAGTCCCTCGTTGGCCTGCCTTCGATAAGGTAACTTGCTAATGTGAATGGGGCTCCGCAAAAACCAATTAACGGAACGTTAAGAATTTTCTTCACCTGCGCTATGGCTTCAAGGACATATGGGACATCTTCTTTTGGGTTGAGAGTAGTTAAGGAACTGACGGAGTCTAGACTTTGGATTGGTTCATGAATCAAGGGGCCGAGTCCTTCCTTAATTTCGAACTTTACGCCCATGCCTTCCAGCGGCAGCATAATGTCAGCGAACATGATCGCTGCATCTACGCCTAGAATTTCCACAGGTAATGAGGTAACCTCCGCGCACAAGTCAGGATTCTTGCAGATCGAAATCAAGTCATGCTTCTCCCTGATCTTCCTATATTCTGGGAGAAACCTTCCAGCCTGACGCATGAACCAGACAGGGGTAGCGTCGACGGGTTGTAGCCGACACGCCTTGACGAGACGGTCATTCATTTTTGACTGCAAACAACCTAAACATTGTTTGGGTTTCCCGGAAGGCAAGTTTTCCCTGGTACACTGTGCCCAATGACGAAACTAAATCCATAACCGCGCTACCTCCTCTGCGTCTAGAGGGCGCTAGATTCTTGATACTTCAAAGGAATCACGAAGAATAAACGGAGCTGCAAGTCATCCGAGAAGGTTGAGGATTTCGTTGATTGGCATGGTGATGCATGTGAAAATAGGCGTCTCAATCGCTGTGTAGCGGCTGGCTTCACTACTCCTGAGCTCCATTACCAGTTCAGAGAAATCAGCGGGCTCGTCTGTCTCAAACGCTAACACGAATTCCTGATCGTCTAGGCCGAAGGAGTAACCAGTGTGGATTTGGACTGAGGGATACTTGTGTCCGATCTTGAAATGTTGCGCCATCGCGAGCCTCCGCTCCTCATGAGGTAGGAAATACCATTCACGTTTCTTGACAAAGGGGTACACGAATAGATATTTTGAGTTCCCGGGGTGCCCGTTTAATGATGCGCCTTCCTGGCCTTCATGTTGGTGGGTGCCTAGGTATTCAGATTGCCGCGTTATCGCCAGATATGAGTACGGAATCTCCAAGTATTTCCCCAGCATTGACGAGAGCAGGTTTGAAGTTAGTTCCTGGAAATCTTCTAGCCTTCTGCTAATTGTCCAAAGCATGAAGTCAGCGTCCCCTCTAATTCCGACGAGGGAGTAACTGCTGAGTATGTTTTGTTTCCCGAAGCGGTTGGTGATAGATGCGAACTCTTGCTTCGCCGTTGACTTATTCGCGTTGTCGAGCCGCCTCCATTGTGAGTCAACTTTGAAGAATGTGTACTTCAGATACTCTCCTTCAGTATCCTGGATTGAGTTCGCCTCCGTGGAAGTTTGAGTTTTCATGATCAGTCTTCCCGCAACCAGTTTGCAGCTTCTTTTGCGAAGTATGTGATTATGATATTAGCCCCGGCGCGTTTGATTGCTGTCAGTACTTCCAGAGCCACGAGTTTATCGTTAAGCCATCCCTTGTGGCCTGCGGCCTTAATCATAGCGTACTCGCCACTCACATTGTATGCGGCTAGGGGAACATTGAATTCCGCACGTGCGCTGCCGATAATATCCAAGTAGCTCAGTGCAGGCTTTACCATTACGATGTCAGCTCCTTCTTTGATGTCGATTGCGATTTCCTGCAGAGCCTCTCTACGGTTAGGGGGGTCCATCTGGTAGGTTCTCCGATCTCCCCAAAGCGGCGTGGATTCAGCCGCTTCTCTGAAAGGCCCATAGAAGGCGGATGCGTATTTGGCCGAGTAAGCCATGATGGAAGTATCTGTGAAGCCACGTTCGTCGAGTGCTGCGCGAATCGCTTTCACTTGTCCATCCATCATTGCACTGGGGCCTACGATGTCCGCACCGGCCTCCGCGTGTGATACAGCTACGCGGGAAAGGATTCCTAAGGTTTCATCGTTAGCCACGGTTCCTCCATGGATAATCCCACAGTGTCCGTGATCGGTGTACTGGCAGAGACAAACATCTGTAGCAACGACCAGCTCCGGTGCCAATTTCTTAACGGCACGAACCGCCTGCTGAACTATTCCGTCGGTTTGGTATGCCTCGCTACCTATCGCATCTTTGTGTCCTGGCAAACCGAAGAGGAGGATGGCGGGTATCTTCAGGTCCGTGACCGTCGAAATCTCGTCCTCAAGACCCGAAAGAGGAAGCCTGCAGATTCCAGGCATCGATTCAACTTCCTCGCGCTTCGAAATTCTGCGGTCCACGAAGATGGGATACATCATATCCGAACTTGACAAACGAGTTTCCTGCATCAATAGACGCATGGAACGTAGCCGCCTCAGACGGCGCGGCCTTTCAGCTGCCTTGAATTCCTTCGAAGCCTCATACAGTTCCGATTTCATCAACTATCGCCTCAACCAAAGCATCAATTGTGTGTATCTCCGCAACAATGTCAACGTCTATGCCTAACTCCTTCGTCGCCTCAACCGTTACCGGTCCAATACAAGCAACTTTGACGATGCCCAAAAACTCCACCATCTTATTGGGCCCCAGAACGCGGGCTAAGTTACGCACAGTAGACGGACTAGTGAAGGTTATCAGGTCTACTCCTCCAGCAAATATGCAGGTCAAACGATCTGGCGTCAAGTCAGGTGGGATGATGGTTCGATATGTCACAATCTCCTCAACCAAGGCTCCGCGTTTTCGCAATAGGTCTGGGAGTTTCTTCGACGCGATGTCCGCGCGAGGTAGAAGAATCCGTCTCCCTTTCACATCTCCTAGGCCGTCAGCTATTTTCCAGGAGAGGAATTCGGTAGGAACTAGTTCAGGCTTCTTGACGGTACGCTCCAAAGCCGACGCTGTCGCGGGTCCGATGGCGGCTAACATGACTTGCTTCAAGGCCGAAGGTGCAATCTTGAGGTCTGCCATGCGTTTCATGAAGAACCGGACGCCATGAACGCTTGTGAATACGATCCAATCGTACTCGTTAAGTCTCCCTAGGGCCTCATCCAAAGTGTCATTGTTCTCGGCAGGGATTATCTCGATAGTAGGCAATTCGATCGTTCTTGCTCCGAGTTCACGCAGTTTCTCCGAAAGGTTTTGGACCTGTTCAATGGGTCGAGTTACCAGAATCGTCACCCCAGATAGCGGTTTTAGCGACGCTGCCTGCATCACTTAGCCTCCAATATGATTTCTGCACCCTTCTTCAGCAACGACTCCGCCAATTCCTCCCCAGCTTTCTCCGCGCTGGGATTATCTGAAACAAGTCGACCTCTCAGAACCAGCCTCCCGCTGGCAGCGGCGACCATTCCGTCGATTGCTAGCTTTCCATTCTCAAGCTTTGCATATGCAGCGATCGGGGTCTGACAGTTAGCCCCTAGCCTCTTTGCAAACCCGCGCTCAGCCTCAATTGCTCTGCGGGTTGGCCCGTGATCTAGCTTTGACAATAGCGTTCTGATTTCAGCATCATCTTCCCGGCTCTGAACCGCTAGGGCTCCCTGTCCAACCGCAGGCAGCATTACATTTGGCGAAAAAAATTCAGTTACTTTCCCATCAAGTCCAAGCCTTATGAGACCAGCAGCGGCAAGCACAAGCGCGTCACAGTCACCCTTCTGAAGTTTCCGCAAGCGAGTGTCAATATTCCCGTGCATCTCCACGATTTCCAGATCACCCCGCGCCGCGAGGAGTTGCGCTTTCCTCCTCACGCTACTCGTTCCAATTCGTGCTCCGCCGTCAAGCTGTTGAAATTTCTTGTTTCGGGAAATAAGAACGTCACGTGGGTTCACTCGCTCTGGGACAGCGGCTATCAGAAGACCTGGCGGTATGTCGGTTGTAAGGTCCTTCATACTGTGAACAGCTAGGTCGACTTCACCTTGAATTAGTGAATCCTCTATTTCCTTCGTGAAGAGGCTCTTTCCTTCAACCCTAACCGTTCCGGTGTCGTGCATCTTGTCGCCTTGTGTCCTAATCGGGACAACTTCGCATCGAATATGTGGTGCAATCTTCTTCAGCGAATCAACCATTTCGTTAGTTTGCGCCAATGCGAGCGAACTGCCCCTGGTTCCAATGCGCAAGTGTTGTTTCATTGTTTGTTAGTTCCCACCAGAATGAAATGCTGTGGAATATTTGCCATTGTTTTGTTCACATTCCGGTGCATTCGGAAGTTGGTCTCATTGCCCGAAGGAAGAAGTCAGAGAGATAATTTGCTGCCTCCGATGGTTTGTAGCTTCGTTTGAAGTGAATTTGCTGGAAGACGAGGCGATGCATCATACCAAGTAAACATTCAGCAGCCATTTTCGGGTCTGTTTCGCGGAATTCTCCGGCAGCGATTCCCTTTCGAATTATACGCGTTAGAAGAGATTGAATTCGGCCAAGCTCAGCCAATAAGGTGTTCCGTCCCAGCGAATCGAGCTCTGTCGAGTGCCTTACGTAGAGGCCGACATTCAATCGTTCCTTCGGGAAGCTAGTGAGGTACGTGTGAACGAATGCTCGGACTTGCGATGCCGGTTTCTTGGCCTTCTTACATTCATTATCTAATTGTGTGATGAACCCTGTCATGCTCACGCTTTCGCGTACAACTGTATCGAACAGTGCCTCCTTGTTTCTGAAATAGTAGTAGATTGTGGGAGCTGTGACGCTAGCAGCCTTACATATGTCGCGGATAGCGACGTTGGAGAACCCGCGTCTAGTGAAGAGCTCTTTGGCAACTTCCAATATTCTGTGTTCTTGGTTAGTCTTCGACATTTCATTTATTCAGCTCAGAGAGATGGTGTCAAAGGAAATTGCTCAGTTCGGCTTCCATCTGGAATGTACGGACAAGCAGGGTCTTCCTCGAATGGGTCTCCGTATTCTGCGAAAGCTCTAGATCTAGAACCTCCGCAAATTTCTTTGTACTCGCATTTGCCACAACGGCCCTTCAAGTTAGAAGAATCTCTCAACGCGATAAACAGCGGACTCGACCGGTATATCGTTCGGAGATCCTCTTCGGGCACTTTACCCGCGCTGACCGGCAGAAAACCGCTTGGGTATACTTCTCCATCATGTGCGACGAAAACAATACCCTTCCCGTCCCGTGTGTGTGTTGACTTCATTGCTGGGGGGCTTGTAGGCGGTCCTTCCAGACCTTGTAACCTCGCACCGAGGCGACGGTGAAGTTCACCATTGGGCGGGGCCAGACCCTTCTGCCGTTCTATTCGTACCCTCCTGAAATTCGGACCTTCGGCTGTCCGCACGGGGATACCATAGTGTGCAGCGTCATAGAGAAAGTGCATGACTTCCTCGCATTCTTCAGGGTCGAGGATCTCAAGCGCCGCGCCTCGACCTGTTCGAATTAGAAAGAAGACCTCCCACGCGACTGCTCCGGTTTCCTTGACGATATGAAAGATGTCCGCTAGCTCCTCGAGGTTGCTTCTCATAACTGTCGTATTTATTTGCGCCCTCAATCCTAACTGTTTCGCCAGACGAAGCGATTGAATCGTTTCACTCCATGTGCCTCGAATCCCGCGTAGGCGGTCATGAGTTTCTGGGGAAGCCCCGTCGAGGCTTACAGACATTATGTCAACGCCGAGTTCCGTCATACGCGAGATTGTTGAGGCATTTAGCTTCGGTGTCACGCTCGCGGCGACTGCCACATAGATCCCTAGGCCCTTTGCGCGTTCGATTAAGTCGAAAAAGTCCTCTCGCATTATAGGGTCTCCCCCGGTCAAGAGAAGCGCGGGATAGGGTTCTCCGAACCCTGTGAGCTGATCTATAAGTTTCAAGCCTTGCTCGCGATCGAGCTGCCCAGCCTTGGGTTTCCTCATGGCTTTGGCTCTGCAATGCTTGCAAGCAAGTAGGCAGGCCTTCGTAGTTTCCCAGCAAACAAAGATTGGAGCCTCAGATAGGTCGTCCCGCAGAGTCCAAGGAGGTCTCGTCATTTTCGGCAGCTCTGAATACAAGGCCAACTAGGATTCAGTATATTTAACGTTCGTTATATAATGTCACAAGTAAACTTGAATTCTACTGCAACTTCAACCCTTGATTTTCCATTTGCCCTAATCTTGGCAACTTTGGGTGAAGCTTAAGTTCCGTGAATGTTACGTGGTGGATGGTTTGGGAAAGAGCTTGACTTACCAGAATATCTTACTGAGCAAAGAGGGCAATGTGGGCATACTTCACCTGAACCGTCCCAAGGTTCTCAACGCACTCAACTCCGAGCTCATGGTCGAGCTAGTAAGTGCCCTCGAAGAACTGGACAAGGACCAAAGCATTCATTCCATGATTTTGACCGGAGGCGAAAATGTCTTTGCGGCTGGAGCAGACCTGCGTGAGATGGTTGAGGCCACACCGGTTGACCTAGTGCTTGGCCGGCGCTTTGAACTTTGGGATCGCATCAGAAAGATCTCAAAGCCAATCATAGCTGCAGTAAGCGGTTACTGCTTAGGTGGAGGAAATGAGCTGGCAATGAACTGCGACATTATCATAGCATCGGAAACTGCAACCTTCGGTCAACCGGAAGTCAACGTAGGGATCATGCCGGGCGCCGGCGGGACACAAAGGTTAACGCGTGCCGTTGGGAAGTACAAAGCTATGGAAATGATACTAACAGGCAAACCGATTTCAGCTGAAGAAGCATGCCGGGCAGGCCTCGTTAATCGCGTGGTGCCGAAAGAGAGTCTGATGGATGAAGCAAAGAAAATTGCTAGTGAGATCGCCTCCAAGCCCACAATCTCAGTTAGGGCAGCAAAGGAAGCGATATCGAGAGCGCAAGACACGACACTGGAAGTAGGATTGGAATTTGAACGCAGGACCTTCTATGTGTTGTTCGCAACTGAAGACGGCAAGGAAGGCATGAGAGCGTTCTTGGAAAAAAGAAAGCCCGTTTTCAAGGGAAGATGAATGAAATCGACTAGTATCCTAGAAGCCGCTTTTATCTCGACAGGCATTGCCTTAGTGGTCTTGCTGGTCGGTTTAAATTGTTTGCAAGGTTCGGCGGGGATGAAATTATTTGGAATTCTCGAATGTGATTATGGCCTCACGTCTGCTGATTTTCGCGTGAAGATAGGCGCGACAGCCGTGTTTGTGCTCTTTCTAGCATTGCTTTTCGGTCCGATTCTAGCTGTTCTTCGACGGTCTGGACACATTAAGCGCTCAAAACGCTCAGATTAATTCTTGGCTGAGGAATAGAAAACGACGACTCAAGCCTATCAAACATTGCGCTATGAAAAGTCGGACAACATCGCTACCATAACCCTGAATCGACCTGACGTGCTTAACGCAGTGAACGAAACGATGGGCAAGGAGCTACTTGATGCGCTCCGCAGCGCTGAAAGGGATGATGAAGTTCATTGCCTCATCATTACGGGGAGCGGGCGTGCCTTCTGCGCAGGAGAGGACATTCAAGATTTGCGCGGGCAATACGAAAGGGGAGAGAATCCGAAACTCGGAGAGAGACTTCTGCTAAAGTACAATCCAATCATCCGGCAAATTCGCCGCATGCAGAAACCGGTAATCGCAGCGGTGAACGGCGTCGCGGCAGGGGCAGGAGCGGGAATAGCATACTCATGCGACATACGCGTCGCTTCTGACAATGCCAGATTCCTGCAAGCCTTCATCAGAGTTGGACTTGCACCGGATTCAGGCACCAGCTTCTTCCTCCCAAGGCTCGCGGGATTCTCAAAGGCTTTGGAACTGTCTCTAACCGGCGATGAACTCACGAGCAAGGATGCAGAACGCCTCGGATTAGTATCCAAAGTCGTCCCCGCAGAACAACTGATTGGGACGGCGCGAGAGCTAGCGACTAAATTGGCACAGGGACCTTCGAAGGCGATTGGTCTTACCAAGCGGGCCCTCAACAAGTCAATATCGAGCGACCTCGAAACAGTATTGGAATACGAAAGTTATCTGCAGGAGATAGCTGGAGCGACGGCCGACCATATCGAAGCGGTTAGGGCTTTCTTTGAGAAAAGAAAGCCGGTGTTCAAGGGGAGATAAGTAGAACACTAGAACGGAGTAGCAATGGGTTCATCCTTGCGCACATCGACCTCCGCTCCTTCGAGATCTATCTCATGGATAGCGGGAATAGGAATTCCTAATTTCTCTACTTGCTCTCTACGCCTTTCAATAGCCTTCAACCAACCCTTCGATTTCTCATCCAATGTTGGCACACCTAAACCAGAATCTCTCGCAACCCCCTCCATTTCCAAATCAATTTCATCGAAATCTTTGGGAAGTTGCCAGAAGATGGATATGGGCCTGTATAGTAAGGGAGACAGGAAGATGAAACCATGTTTCATCTGTCTAGTAATCATGAGCTTCTGGTCCTGTTCGAAATCCCTTGCGAGATTGTCTAAGAGAGACAATGTTCCTGCAAGATGACGCGACTCGTCGACCGTAACGTTCTGGAAGGCTTCCTTGTAGAGTTTGATATTCGAGAGTTCGCTTACGGTCTTGAAGATTAATTGGGCGCCTATTTCGGCGAAGAAGAAACTTGAGAAGATCAACTCCAAGGGATATTTGTCCCATGCTTTCATGAACCCGTCCCAATACCGTCGCCCATTATCATACAACGCCAGGATATTCTTCAGAGCCCTCTTCTCGAAGTCTGTCGTGGCATTGTACTTGTATGGAAAGTTTGGGCAGAGCTTGTTGCAAGCTCGCCTGCAGACCTCGTCATGCCTGCACTCGTCAAAAGTCACCGCGGCCAAGAACTTCTTCGTAGGGTCCTCCATATCGGACATAGCCGCCTTTAGCATTGCAGTTCCAAATGCCCCAATTCCTGACTTTTCGAAAAGCGCCAGTTTTGCCATCCAATACGCCTGCGCGACGCGCTCTTTCACGTCCAGCCCGGACGGGTCCAGTGAATCCCAAGCTAATGTGACAGGGTTCCAATCTTGTACGAAAGATTGCTCATACGTGCGAAGTAATTGCTGCGTCTTCACTGTCCAGTTGCCAGGGAATATGTTCGGTTCACCAGAAGATGTTGACATGCAGACCATGTTAGGGGAAAACGAGTGCGCCTTTAAGCATTCCGTAGAAAAGTGAGGAGGGATCCCGTTCAATTCTGTAGCTCAATCGTCTTCAACGAAGATTTTCTTTTCGCAGAGCTTTTCGAGGCGATGCACGATCGAGCTCCGTTCTAAGGAGGTTTTGAGTTCTCCAAACACACTATCCGTCATTCCAAACCTGACCTTGTTTGCCGCGCTCTTATCGAATAATGCCCTACTCGTGTGGACCATCGGGCTATGGGTAATCGCAGGTTTCGTTCTAATAACACCGCAATGCATGATACTCATCTCTAGGATTTTCCTCGCCTACTCTTTCCACAGTGTGGGACCGAGCTTCATAACCACCGTGAGCGAAAAGGCGTTAAAGCAAATAGCCCCAGACTAGTCAACGGACCAGCTCATGACCAAGAGAATACGGCTCTTCTTTGTAACAGACGTCCACGGCTCCGAGAAATGTTTTCGGAAATTCGTGAACGCTGCCAAATTCTACGAGGCGCAAGTACTAATCTTAGGTGGAGACATAACTGGCAAAATGGTCATCCCAATTGTCGACCAGAGCAACGGTACTTACAACTGTAGATTCTTAGGAAACGAATTAGTAATCAAGTCGAAAGAAGATCTCGATACAACGGTGAAGAACATCCGCGACGCAGGCTTCTATCCCTACATGTCAAACCAACAAGAAGTTGTAGAACTCCAAGCTAACAAGGCAAAACTCGACGCGCTCTTTGAACGGCTTATGGTAGAATCCGTCGACAGTTGGGTCAAGCTTGCCCACGAGCGACTGTCACGCACAGACGTCAAATGTTACATCTCGCCCGGCAACGATGACATCCTCGCCATCGACTCACACCTAACAAACACAGGCGTCGTCTTCAACCCCGAGAGAAAAGTTGTGCAAATCGACGAGACTCATGAAATGATTACACTCGGGTACACTAATCACACTCCTTGGAATAGCCCAAGGGAGGTTGACGAGGATCAGTTGGAAGTAATGCTGGAAGAAATGTGTGGACAAATTCATGACATGAAGAATTCGATTTTCAACATACACTGCCCGCCGATTCAAACAATAATCGACCAAGCACCGGCGTTAGATTCAACCCTAAAGCCCATCGTAAGAGGTGGCCAACTCCAGATGACGGCGGCAGGGAGCTCAGCCACTAGGAAGATCCTTGAGAAGTATCAGCCCCTAGTCGGAATACATGGCCATATCCACGAAAGTAAAGGCGTAACAAAGATAGGCAAAACAAGCTGTTTCAACCCGGGAAGCGAGTATACCGAAGGAATTCTGCGCGGCCTAGTAATCGACCTCGAAGACCGAAAGATAAAGAATTACACGTTTACTGCGGGCTGAACTTGAGAAGAGAAAAATTCGAATGACAAACAGCGAAACAGAACTATAGGCCTTCGCAAACTTATTTGTGCCCACAAGTTCGCAATCTCTCCTCCGATAATCCTAATTACGCTGGAAGACGAGCGTTTGTCCAGGTGTGCTTAACTGACTTCTCTTCAATCGTTAAGCTACGAAGATGCCCCTCAAATCCGGGTCAAACCGCCAGGGCCGAAGTCGAAGGAACTCCTCGCAAAACAATCTGCCCTCGAGACTAGAGCTGTGATTTACACCAAAGCATTTCCTTTCGCAATAGACTCCGCTAAAGGTGCCACGATAAAGGACGTCGATGGGAACGTGTACATAGATTGGGTCAGTGGTATCAGCGTCCTTAACCTCGGCCATAACAATCCCGAGATCAGTGCAGCTGCAAAATCGCAGATGGATCGCATATGGCACTCCCTTGAGATCCCCACTGAAACCAGAATTGATTTCCTTGAAAAAATGCACTCCCTTCTCCCAGGAAATCTGCGAGGGCACGCGAAAATCCTGTTCACTGTTACAGGTGGAGATGCATGTGAAGCAGCGGTCAGCCTCGCCAAGTACGCGACTGGGAAGAGAACGATAATCGCCTTCGAGGGCGCTTACCACGGCGTCCATCAGGGGATTGTGGGCGCAACTGCAAGTCGGCAATACCTCTCGACCTCAGGGGCTATGAGGTATGGTGTGTTTCACATTCCATTCCCCTACCCATACCGGTTCCCCCTCCCCGTTGAACGGAAGGGCGATGAAGCTAAGGTTGTTCTGAGATACCTTGAACATCTGCTGACGGACACTCATTCGGGCCTCGACGATGCCTGCGGAATTTTAGTTGAACCGATTCAAGGTGAAGGAGGATACATTGTTCCACCAAACGACTTCCTACCTGGGTTACGAGAAATTGCCGATAAGTTCCAAATTCCCCTGATAATCGACGAAGTCCAAACAGGGTTCGGAAGAACTGGACGCTTTTGGGGATGTGAGTTGACAGACACATCACCGGACATTATGTGCGTATCCAAGTCAGTTGGGGCTGGCATTCCCCTCTCGTTCATAGCGCACCGTGACGAATACGATGCTAAGCTTCCTGAAGCATTTCACCTCGGAACATACAGAGGGAACCCAATTGCCTTAGCCGCCGGCTCTGCAAGCATCGATTTCATCAAAAAAACAAATCTGCTCAACAGAGTCCAACAACTGGGAAAGAAAACCATTTCACGGTTCGAACAGATTGCAAACACGAGCAGCAGGATCGGAGACGTGAGAGGCGCAGGCTTTATGATCGGTAATGAGTTCGTGGATTCAAAGGAAACAAAGAAACCATCTAAGGAGCTAGCCGTAAAGCTGCGAAAAACCATGTTTGAGAGAGGACTTCTCATGCACACGTGCGGCCACTTCGGAAACGTACTTCGCTTTATGGCCCCATTGATTATCAGCGAACAGCTACTCGAAAAGGGGCTCGAAATATACGCGGCAGCTGTGAAAGAAAACTAGGCTTGCCAGCTTGCCGCGAATGATTTGCTTGCTTCAGTGAAGGGTGCTACCGCCGTCTAGGACTATGGTCTGCCCGTTTAGGAACGAAGAATCATCTGAGCAAAGGAACGCGAGGGACTTTGCTATCTCGTCAGGCGTTCCGAAGCGTTTGATTAGGTTACCACTCCGTTCCTTTGCCAATTCTTCCCTGCTTAATTCGCTCACCCATTCTGTTTCGATATTTCCTAGGGCAACCGTGTTCACTCGAACGTAGGGCGCAAGTTCGAACGCCAAGGCTTTTGTCAAGCCTATGATGCCAGCCTTGGCAACTGTGAAGGCAAACCCTTTGTTATGGCCGCTCAATGCTGGTGTTGAACTCACGTTCACTATGACACCGCTTTTCTGTCGTAGAAAATGCGGCGCAACGGCGCGGGCGCAGAGGAAAGAGCCGAAAAGGTCCACATTAAGTGGCTTATAGAAGTCTTCAGGCGTCAACTCCATGAACGATTTGTTCCATTCTCCTCTTGCAGGATAACCGGCTAGGTTCAGCAGCACATCTACCTTACCAAACTCTCGGACAGCTCCGTCCACCATCTCTTGGACTTGACCTTGTGCCTCCAACAAATCAGTGAAGTTCACATGAGCAAGGATTGTCTTCTTTCCCAAAGCTGCAAGCTTGTCAGCAACCGTTTCAGCTTCAGCTATCCTAGACATGTATTGCAAAACAACGTCTGCACCTTCACTTGCGAACTCAATCGCCGCCGCACGTCCGATTCCTCCGCTTGCTCCCGTGATGATGGCAACCTTGCCAGACAACCGCGACATAACCAACGCTCCTAACCCTGCATGAGCACCATAAGAGAGCTAAATGTCCCTCGTTCTCGGGGAGCACATTCACCTTGCGTCCAAAAAAGCGGCTGGGTGAACTTGGCGGCCCTAGCAACAGACTTATGTGGCCAGGGCGAGGAAAATCAAGTTGAGAGAGGCAGAAACCTCGCCGACCATTGAACAGCTAACTCGCTCCCATATACGAATACCCGTCCTCGTTTACGAGCGCGAAAGAATCGCCCAGTATTTGCATTTCATCAAGCGGTATAGGAAAAGACTAGTTTTCGCTGGGAGATTGGAGGTGCTCGGAATCCTGCTTGTCGGATTCACCGGCTACATATACGTCTCAGGCACGAAGTACGGTTCTAAGGTCATCGACGGCCTCCTGAACATCTTGGCCAGTGCGAAATTGGATGATTGCCTATATCAGATCGTGGATTGGCATCAGAAGAAAGGCCAACTCTTGGTCTTCGTCACAAGGGAATTCTATCGGTAACCTCACAGTAGTGTATAGAACATTCTAGACGTCTTTTCTTGCGGCGAACACGGTCTCGTGTTCTGTCTCCGCTCCATTTGCAACTGTCAAGGTTTAGCCTTCGCTCGTTAAAGCCAAACGCTTTAAGCGATTAGCGGGGTAGGTTCGAGAGGGTTTCGTGGTAGAAGAAAAACCGGAAGCAAGCAACGACGAAATAGACGACGAGTATTTGCCAGCTTGCTGCCGCAACGGTAAAGGGCACAGTCACCCTGTATAAGCGTTCTACGCCGAACTGGTTGTTTGCATTAGACCTGACGCTCTCGATCAACCTTAGACCGTATCTGGTTTAATTAGGGTGTAACACAAATTACCGTTCGCCAGGTTTGTAGCCTGTAACTTTAGTTTCATTCCAATGCTTATCTGATCGTCGGGAATCGTTTTGTCGATCCAAGCGAAGACTTTCGGGCCATCAGAGAGTTCTGCTAGGCCGAGGGAATAGGGCGCCTGATCTTTGAACATTGATGGTGTTGCGTCGACCTTGGTGTAAGTAATGAGCACGCAGTTCCCAGTAAGTTCTTTCCATTCGAAGTTGCTCGAGAGGCACCTGACGCAGTGTGCTCGTGGTGGAAACTGAACACAACCACATTCTTTGCATTGGGTCCCAGAGATTTTTCCTTCCTGTAAGTAGTCAATGATTTTTGATATCCTAGTTTGACTGGTGTATGATACCCAACCGAATCTTTCGAAACCCAATTTTCTGTAGCCTCTTGACTTGAAATTACTTAGCGCTGAGGATCGTGCAGACAGAGTACATTCCGATGCCGCCAATGTTGTGAGCCAAACCTAACTTTGCTTTCGGGACTTGGTTGGAGCCGCCTTCGTTGCGTAGTTGTTTAACTATTGAAATTATGTGTGAGGCCCCCGTTGCTCCCACGGGATGGCCTTTTGCTAGTAATCCTCCGTCCACATTCACGGGGATTTTTCCTCCCACGTAAGTTTGGCCGTCTGCGATGAATTTCCCGCCTTCACCTTTTCTGCAGAATCCCAGATCCTCGTAGTTGATCACTTCGGCTGAGGTGAAACTATCATGCACTTCGGCGACATCGATGTCTCCGGCATTTACTTTTGCCATTTTGTATGCTTGCCTGGCAGCATGAACGCTGCATTCGAAACTGGCAAACTCATTCCGGCTTGTGAGCGACATTGGACTCGACGCTAGACCCAATCCAGTTATCCAGACAGGGGCATCCGTAATCTTCCGCGCCTTCTCCCCGCCTGCTAGAATAATGCATGCGGCGCCGTCTGCGTTGGCGCAGCAGTCATAGAGCTTGAGTGGGCTTGCAACTACGCGAGATTTCAAGACGTCTTCAACCGTGAGTTCTTTTTGGAACATGGCGTACGGATTCTTCGCGCCATATTTGTGGTTCTTAACTGAGACTAAGGCGAATTGTTCTTCCGTTGTGCCATACCTGTTCATGTGAGCCCGAGCGTGCATTGCGTAGTAGGCTGGCATTGTCGGACCAAAGGGGGACTCCCACATGACATCGCCCGACCTGCTCATCACGTCCTGCACCTCGTCAGCATCGAGTTCAGTCATCTTCTGAAAACCGACAACTGCTACTACATCGTGCAAACCAGCTTGAATCATAGACCAACCGACTCTTACTCCCACGCCGGAGGATGCACAAGCGGCCTCAATGTGGAACGTTGGCTTCGGGTTGAGACCAACATACTCCGTCATTATTCCGCTGGGAGAACGTTGTTTATCATAATGCGACCCCGAACAGACGATGATGGTTGAGATATCGTTTCTAGCTATCCCAGCGTCGGAAAGGGCTTCCTTGAATGCGTCGGCCACAAGTTCCCGACTTGATGAATCGGATAGCTTGCCGAATTTAGTCTGCCCGACGCCAACAATGCCTACTCTCATCAACTTCGCCTTTACAAAGCTGCTTTAGTCAGGCCTAAGTAGGTAACTTATTGAGTTATCCTGAGTTAGTCTCAAAAAGGCTAACAACATCTACATAGCCTAACTTGGAGTAGGTTACTGGAAAACTTGGAATAGGGCACCTTTGATAGTCACGGAAGAACCAGCAAAACAGAGAATCCTTGGAGCTTTAGCTGATGAGTATTCAAGGAAAATTCTCACCGCGACCATCGAGGATCCGATGAGCGCCCTTGAGCTGAGCAAGAAGTATGAGATACCCATAACAACAGTCTACCGCCGCATTGAAGAGTTAGTCGAAGCTGGGCTTCTGGCCGCGGTTAAATCAGGCCGTACGACTGATGGCAAGTGGTATGACCTCTATAGAAGCCTCCTAAAACGAATAGACGTAAGTTTCGAGAAAGGTGATGTCCGGATAGACGTAATAGTAAACGAGCATGTATCGGACAGATTCACCCGCATGTGGAGTTCAATCCCAACAATCTAACCGAGGCCTGACCGCTTGATCGAGCATACTCAACTATTTTGGACCGCATCAATAATGCGACTAGTCGCTCTCTTCCTCGGGGCGTTCATTGTCTATCTCGCTTACAGGGGCTACAAAAGAAATGCCAGCAAACCCTTGTTATACGTAGCGTTAGGTTTTGCACTCATCACTGCAGGTACCCTTCTTGAAGGGCTGATGTTTGTAATACTGGGCTCTGACATTCTTGCCGCAATTGCAATTGAAGGCGTTTTGACGGTCATGGGATTCGTAGCGATCATATACTCGATCTACGCTGTGAAATGAAAGAGGACGCGTCCTCTAGTCTGCCGAGAAATACTCTGAAGCTTAATGTCAAGCCCAGTTCACAACTATACGTTCACGTAGGGCTGGATTGAAACCACGCAGAACCTATAGTCTACTTGCCCGTCTATATTCTACGTCCGGAGGAACAAAAAACAGCTCTACGGAACTCCTCGTGCTGGATTTGTTATGCAAGCCATGAAGCCGATCTCGAGACGCGCCATAGATGTCTCATTGGAGCCCTTTAGGCTGGCCCTAGCTCTTCCTAAGGATGTCATTCGCCTGAGTGTTGGGGAGCCAGATTTCGATACGCCCGATTTCATTCGAGTTGCAGCCAAGAGATCTATCGACGAAGGGTTCACCCACTATGGTCCTGCTTCAGGTTACGAAGACTTGAGAAAAGCAGTTGCTGAGAAACTTCGCCGAGAGAATCGCATCACTTACGATTACGAAAGAGAAATCGTCATTACACCTGGCTCATCATCAGGAATATTCCTCGCAATGCTTACCTTGCTTGATCCCGGAGACGAGGTTTTAGTTCCGGATCCGGCATGGTTCCACTATAGGACGCTCACCAGCCTCTGCGGAGCAAAGCCTGTAAGTATGCCGGTCAAGTTCGAGGATCACACTTCATCACTGGACTTGGAAGAAACCAAACGACGCGTAACTAGCAAAACCAAGATTCTGATCTTGAACAGCCCGAGTAATCCGACGGGCCTAATGCTGTCAGAGCAAGTGCTCAAAGAGGTTAGCGAGTTTGCAGAGGAGCATAACCTTTGGGTCATATCGGATGAAGTCTATGAGAAGATTGTGTACGCTGGCAACAAGCATGTAAGTCCGGCGTCTCTCCCGGGGTTGAAGGAACGCACTCTCACCAGCAATGGATTCTCGAAGGCCTACTCAATGACAGGATGGCGGGTTGGCTTCATGGCCGGTCCTCCCGAAATCATGGAAAAAGTAGCCGCGTTGAATGGATACATCTTACTCGGCCCTAGCTCGGTATCACAACGTGCCGCGTTGATAGGTCTGACAGACCCAAGAATAAACGCCGCCATCAAAACGATGGTCGACCGTTTCGCAAAGAGAAGAGAAATGGTGCTAGAGGCACTCGATGACCTCCCAGGAATCAAGGCGTATCCCCCACAAGGAGCGTTCTACACATGGATTGACATCACCGGAACCGGGATGTCCAGCGAGAACTTCTCCGCGAAACTAATCGAAAAAGAGAAGGTCGGGTTACTCCCAGGGCCTCTTTTCGGAGAACTAGGTAAAGGGCATGTGCGGATAGCGTTCTCAACCGGAGAGGAAAAACTGAAAGAAGCTCTCATAAGATTCCGCAGGTTCGTTTTAGCCAACCGGTGAAGGTGTGCCCACTCTCCATCTTTTTTGCGCCTGAAAACTCTACGGCTGAAGGAGAAGAACCGGTAGCAAGAAAGCACTATGGATGGTTTTGGATTTCGCAAGATGTTGAATCTTCTGATCTTTTGAGATCGTCCTACGGCGCGGGTCGGCCTCAGTTGCGCTAACGGTGTTCGTCCGTGCAATAGATATAGCCGGCCCACTCTGCTACCCCAGAAATCATAATGACCGAAGCAAAACCGACCGAACGCAAGAAACCCACTTTGCCCAGCCTATTCAAGAAAGTTGCAGATGGCGTACCCATCACTTGGCTGACCTGTTACGACTACCCTACCGCCTACTTCCAGGAACAGGCCGGCGTGGACATGATCCTGGTGGGAGATAGTTTGGCAATGACCATGCTAGGATACGACAGCACCCTGCCAGCCACGATGGACGATATGATCCGCCACACGCAGGCCGTACGCCGCGGGGCGCCGAACACTTTTGTCGTGGGCGATATGCCTTACATGAGTTATCAACCCAGCGTCGAAACTGCTATCCGAAACGCTGGTCGCTTCATGGCCGAGGCTGGCTGCGATGCTATCAAGTTGGAGGGAGGCGTCGAAATGTGTGATCGAATTCGCGGCATTGTTGACGCCGGTATCCCTGCTATGGGCCATCTGGGATTGACTCCGCAGAGCGCGAGCGCGTTAGGCGGCTTCCGAGTACAAGGGAAAGGAGCAGAACAGGCTAAGCGCATCATAGACAGCGCCAAAGCGCTGGAGAAAGCTGGCGCCTTCACGATCCTGCTCGAAATGGTTCCCGACCGAGTATGTGAATTGATCACTAAGCGAGCTGAGAACTGCATAATCATGAGCCTAGGATCCGGTCCGCATGCCCATGGTCAGCTCCTCATCTACCACGACTTGTTCGGCCTCTACCCGAAGTTCAAGCCGCGCATGGCCAAAGTCTATGGCAATGCTGGAGAAGTCATTTTGAAGGGGCTAAAGCAATATGTGCAAGAAGTCACTACCCGCACTTTCCCGCAACCCGAGAATTACTTTACCATCCAAGACCAAGAGTACGACAGGTTACTGAAAATGCTGAAACCACAGTGATATCCACGGCGCAGTAGGTCAAACCGGCCTCTTGCTCCAGTAGGCCTGTTCGCTATGATATCGGTTCTGCATTCGCTTCCTGCCTCAAGCGGGTCGCTCTTCCGATTTTAGAGAATTCCGTTGCTTCAAATAGATTGCCGCGGAGACTGACAAGGGGGAGGCCCATCTGTTTGGGTGCCACGTGTCAAAACTAGAGGTTTGCTGTTTCTTACTCGTGCACAAACAGATAGTGCGCTCGCGTTAGACTTTTCCGTAGTAATGGCGGGTCGGAGTTGCCCAGATTGAAGACGGCTAGGAGAATATCACAGCTAACGCTCTGACTGGACTAGCCGAACCGCCGACCAATCGGAGCGGCGCGCCAACGAAGAGAAAGTCTCTGTTCAGTAACTTGTCGAGGTTGTTCAGGTTTTCATAGACGGCTATTTCTTTAGGCAGCAGAATTCTGTGAGCTGGAAAACCGGACAGTTGTCCAGTTGCGGATATTTCTCCGTGATCTGGGCTGGGGGCATCGAAACCAATCGCATTCACATTCTTCTCTGCAATGAACTTGGCCGCCCCTTCGTCAAGCTCTGGATGCTTCAGCCATTCGGGCGAACCTGCCTTGGACGTATATCCCGTGTAAAACAGCATCGCCCAACCAGGCCCTACGTCCTTCTTCCCCACAGACCGAAGCGCATTGACAAGATCTGCCGCGGTGATTACGTAATTCGCCTCCTTTTTGGAGAAGTCCAAGACGACCCCATTGCTCACGTAGCGGGAAATAGGGACCTTGTCAATAGTCAGCCCGTCCAGTAAGAAATGGGCTGGTGAATCCACATGTGTGCTCGTGTGTTCAACAAATGACCAAACATACGAGCGATATCCGTTCTCTTGAATTGTTGTAAATGCGGATCGAAGTGGCTGCGGGTATCCTGGGAACACAGGGGTAGAGAGACTCTCCATGGGGCATGAAAGGTCTAATACTTCTAATACTTTGATCATTCGGAAATCAAGTCTGCTTTCCGAACGTTGCGCAGTTAAGTTCTTCTACTATAGTGTTCTTACTCTCATTATGAAATAGCTCCAAGACACGCGCAGCTCTCTCATGTCCTGAGATGACCTGCGGGATGTTCTTGTCAACGATTTTCACGTTTTGAGTTGTGAAAGAACCCGTTGATAACACAACCGTGATTCCTTACGGCTCTTTGAGCCGCTACTTATATTGAAAGGGTATGGGATGTTGGTCCCAGCCCTAAACTAGCTTGAACAGGATACTGGAGGTTCTGGTAACTCATGATCAATGTTGAGTCAAGATACTGCGATCGCTCGTATAAAGAGCCGATGAGACATATTGGTCGATTAAGATGTCGAGTTGGAAGTGTATAGTCTAATTGTCGGTCTATAATCTAATTTCGTATACCTAAAACCAGTTCATGTATGCAAGTTACAAATACAGTGCTTAACTGCATTTTGCGAGATGACGATGGTCATGCATCTTGAGGAAGTTGAAAACTCACCATCTCTCGAGATGGTTAACCTAGTGCTGGCAAGAATCGCGAAAGGCGAAAAGGTCGTTAGCCTTGCAATAGGAGAACCGTCATTCAACACTCCGGCCGAGATAGTCGAAGTGGCTTGCCAGGCCATTCGGTCCGGAGACATTCACTATACTTCTTCTTATGGCACCATGGAAGTCAGAGAGGCGATAAAGAGAAAAGTCGCTAAGAAGAATGGAATTCACGCTGACATCCCTAATACGATATTCTGCACAACCAAGTATTCAGTTTTCGCGACTCTTGCAGCCGCCTCCAATAAGGCATATGACGCATTGCTACCTAACCCTGGATATTTCTATTGGGAACCTGTAGTTCTCTCTGGCGGGCGGCCGGTATTCTACACGCTGAAGAAAGATTTCTCACTCGACATTGACGAGATCAAGAAAAAAGCCACGCCAAGAACTAAGGTTATACTCGTTAACTCGCCATCAAACCCAACCGGCAAAGTGCTAAAACGAGATGAGCTCGAGGAACTTTACGAATTTTGTAATGATCGAAAGATCTTCATCATCAGCGATGAAGCCTATGAAGATCTCATCTACGAAGGACAACATTTCTGCGTTGGATCGCTTGAACCAAAACCCGAAACCGTGATATCACTGTTCAGTTTGTCGAAGAGCTATTCGATGACCGGTTGGCGAGCGGGCTATGTTGTGGCGAACGAACGCATCATCTACTTGATCAACAAATTCCTCGAGAATACAGTTACGTGTTTTCCGCCATTCATCCAAAAGGCCGCGGCATACGCACTGGACAACGGCGACAAGTACATCTCGGAATTCCGAACAGAGCTGGGAAATAGAAAGAGACTTTTGGAAAGGAAAATTGCCGAAATTGAGGCATTGGAACCCTCCGTGGGCGAGGGGGCATTCTACGCATTCCCTAGATACACCGTGAAAATGCCCTCTCGCGAACTCGTCAAAGTGCTCCTGGATAGATATGGTGTCGCGGTCTTGGCAGGCGCAAGCTTTGGCGACGCTGGCGAATACCACTTGAGGTTCTCATTCTCAATGGCCCCGGAAACCATCGAAGAAGGTATGGATAAAGTGAGGACTTTCTTCAAAGAACGTTAGATTCCGCAGATTTGTCCGACCACACACCAACGGAATCCTCTGACGAATACCAGGCCACCGAGACCATCGCGGTGGGCAAATCAAAGGCGTCGTAAGTTTCGCTTCGTATATACTTGCCAGTTGGCTCTGGTATCTATAAACATGAAACTCTTAACGCCAACGAAGAACTTCCCCGCCAGTGGCAGTTTTGAAGGATCTCAGAGCAATGTGGAGACAGGGAACGCCAGCATTTGGTCCATTCGTACAGCTGAACTCGCCCGGGATCTGCGAGATTCTGGGCCACGCCGGGTTCGATTATTGCATCATAGATTTGGAACACGGCGTCATACATGTCGACACCGCAGAAAACATGGTCAGAGCTTCAATCGCAGCGGGAATAGTGCCTATAGTCCGAGTAGCGTTCAACAGACCCGAATTGATCGGCCAGGCACTAAATATCGGGGCAAGTGGCGTGCACATACCCCATATTTCGACACTTGAGGAAGCTGAGCAAGCCGTCTTCGCGAGCAAGTTCTTTCCTCTTGGCGGGCGCGGAGTCTGCCCTTTCGTTCGAGCGGCAAGATATTCGGCAGACAAGACGATTTACTACAACAAAGCCAACACGGAAACGATGGTAATCGTCGCAATCGAGGGCACTGAAGGCATCGAGAATCTAGGGAAAATTCTCAAAGTAAAAGGAATTGATGTTGTCTTCGTCGGTCCGTACGACCTCTCACAATCATTGGGCGTCCCGGGTCAGGTCACGCACCAGAAGGTGATCGAAAAAGTCCGAGAAATCGCCACCATGTCGAAGAAAGCCGGCATTGCGGTAGGTCTTTTCGTAGAGACACCGGAAGCAGCGATAGAATGGGTCAAACAAGGAGTTCTCTATGTCTCATTAGATGTAGATGCTGCAATACTTCTCAAGGCGAGCATGAACTATATGAAATTGGTCCGAGAAATTGCGCCCGCGTCTGCGGGAGAGAGGTGAAATGGTCATGAAAGATCTACGTGCGATGATGAATTCTGGCAAGGCATGCATAGGTCTCTTTGCCGTAACTGCGAGCCCAGCCATGGTTGAAGCGATAGGCTACAGCGGATTCGACTTCGTGATTATAGACTGCGAGCATGCAGCACTGAGTTCCTGGGGAACGGATCTGGAAGAATGCGTACGAGCAGCATATGCTGCTGACATAACGCCTCTCGTTAGAGTCACTGAAAACGACAAAGGAATGGTGTTGAAAGCATTCAATTTTGGAGCAAAAGGAGTCATAGCACCGCACGTCAATACAAAGGAAGACGCGGAAAGATTAGTTCGGTCGTCAAGGTTCGCTCCCGAGGGAAGACGATCTGCCGCTCCGCCTGTCCGAGCAGCGAAATACGGATTTACACCGTTCCCGCAGTTTCTGAAACAACAAAACAAAGACAATTTGGTTATCCCGCTCATCGAAGAGAAAGAAGCATTGCAGGAACTGAAAAGTATCATAGAGGTCAAAGGCATAGACGTACTCTTCTATGGGCCATTCGACATGTCCGTAACAATGGGGCTGGAGGGAAACATGATTCACCCCACTATTTGGAAAGGACTTGATGACGCCGTTAAACTGTGCAAACCCAAAGGCATTCCCGTGGCGAATCTGTGTTGGGACATCGAGTCGGCCGCAGAATCAATCAAGAGAGGCGCACTAATGATCGCCCTGAGCGTGGACATGGTTATTTTCCGCCAAGGCCTGCAGGCAATGACAGCTCGAGTGGAGAAGGAACTCAGAAAGCTCTGAGATTGACGCCTCTCCACTTCTATTTTTCTCTTTTTTTCTTCTCTTTCCTGAAGTAAGTCATCTCAGTTCGATAACTGATATGAGAAACAAAGACATCCTCCGGGACGTTTGCTGCCATCGCTCCAAGGCATCCAATGATCTTTCGCATACTACGGTGACGAACCTAATTGCCGACAGTCTGACTTTCTTTTCCTTCAAAGACCTCGTTAGATCTTCTAACCCTCCGTGAAAACGTAATTGTCGACCTTCTTGTCTGATAGATTCAGTATAAGTCCTCGAAGAATCCCTGTCACATATTCACTTCCTGGGTTGAAGCAGACACTCCGGCCTACCTTCGACAGACCCCTCGACTCGTGGATGTGACCGTGCAGACCGGCCAGCGGTTGAAGTTTCTCAATCATTTGTCTTACAGCAGTTGACCCAACATGGGCCATATCTGGCTCGCCTCCAGGAGTGAGCACTGGCCTTAGATCCTTGTCAAGCTTGGGCGCTACATCAATTTGGGTATCATGGGGCGGACAATGGAAGTTGAAAAGGCTAGTACCGGGATCTGACAAACCCAAGGTTGCTTTCTCAAGTTTTTCAGCCAACTCCTCTTCAGAAACGTCGCCGGGGCAATTCCAAGGGGTCATATTGGTGTACCCAACGCTTGGCATCTCATGCTTATCGTCGATCGATATGATCTTCCCCTCTGGATAGATCACGTAGTCAGACTCGCCAAGCACGTCTCTTGCGGCTTGTAGGTCATCGTTACCCGCATTGAAAATGGCCTTTACTCCGATTGGTTTCAGTCGTTCTTCTGCCAATTCCATCCAACGTCGAACGCTGTCTGTCATGACTTGAACGAAGACGCCTTCCATTTTTGCTTCACTCCCCCGAAGCCCCTCCCATTCACTCTTTGTTGTACGGAAAGGGTAACTGCCCAATGCTCGAATTTCTCGCTCTAGACTATCCAGCTCTTGCTCTGTCGCTGCGGTCCTGACACTCCCGACGTACTCCGCTTTCCAAGACCCATTTTCTGCCATGACCGGCGTTATCGTTTTGCCTGTTATGTCGCCACCACAGATTAGCACATTTGCCTTGTACACCTTAGCTGCGTTCAGGAACTTGAGAAGGAGTCTTTCGGACCCGTGAATATCAGTTACGAAAAAAACTCTAGTGTTTGTCAACGTGCTCTCAACTTTTCGTGGGGTTTAACAAGTGTCAGAATATATGCTTGCGTTTACCTATTGTATATACGCCTGATATTGTATAGAGGCTTCACATAAATCCTGTAGGCTAGACGGTTCCGCTGATAAAAATGAGTTCCGAACTATATACGAGAAAAAGTTCAGGGCTAGTCAGGACAGTCTCGACGTCACACGCATTCATTGCAAACCTCGTTGGAATGGGCATACTCATCAACATATTCTGGGTTGTGTTTGCCTCAGCAGCCTACCCCGGTGCGGATTTAACGGCAACCGTATTTACTGGACTTGCAGTCAACGTTTTGGTCGCTTATGTGTACTGGATGCTTTCAACATCGATGCCAAGGACCGGGGGAGATTACGTCTGGGTCGGTAGAATCATTCACCCCTCGATAGCATTCATGGTCAACGCTCTATTCGTCGTCTTAATGGTGACATGGGCCGGCGTATTTCCATTTTTCAATTCGGCATACAATCTGCAAATTCTCTTTACGAACCTCAGCCTTACAACTGGAAACCCCGCCTTTGCGAGTATCGCCACAGGCCTCACTGACCAAAGTACTATTTTCATTGTTTCTATGGCAACAGTAGCACTCGTGGTTTTGACTATGCTTTTCTCCACAAAGACCATCTTTCGAATAGTCATCGCATTATTCGCCCTTCAAGCAGTCATTTACGTAATCTTCATGGGAATGATGGTCACAACCAGTCATGCTGCTTTCGTCGCTGGATTCAACGCCAAATCGGGAACGACCGTAGACGCAATAGTGAAGGGAGGAACAGGCATTCTCGGCTCGCCGATTACTTTTACAGCTGGGCAGACGGCGATCGGCCTGGTCTATACAATGACGAGCTACATTGGATATGCAAACAGCGCATACTTCGCAGGGGAGATGAAGGGCGACCCGAGAAAATCACAAGGAATAGCCATATTTGCGACGCCTATCATCTTCTCAGTACTAATCTACGCGCTCTATGCCTCCTTATACAACGTCTTCGGACATGACTTCTTAGTTGCAGCCTCCGTTCTATGGGTGAATGGCAAGTCACCCTTGCCGTCAATTCCATCTCCTGCTTTTCTCATAAGCTACATTACTGGCAACCCAATACTTGCAATGCTAATTCCGCTGGCACTGGTTCTCAACAACTTCGGATTCGCCATGGTCTACTTCTTCGTTCCCACAAGAAACATTTTCGCATGGGCCTTCGACCGAGTCATCCCGACCAAGTTTGCAACAGTGGATAAACGAGGAGTTCCCATCTACGCAGTCATCGTGTACGCACTTATCGCCTTCTTCTCGGTCTACGTCACGGTGTACACAAGTTGGTTCAACTACTTGTACTACGCGAACTTCGGTTGGTGGATTGCAGTCGCTATAGTGATGTTCGCCGCAGCAATCTTTCCATTCAGACGGAAGGACATCTTCTCAAGCTCACCGAAGATCGTCACCGCCAAAGTAGGTTCGATTCCTGTGATCACAATAGTTGGCGTTGCCGGCATTTTCGCATCGCTATTCATATCCTACTCAACAATCCTACCGTCGTACAACGGCTTTCCCATCAATCCCCTCTACGTCGTTAGCATGGTTTTCGTCATGATAGCAGCATTGGCCATTTACACGATCTCATACTTCTACCAGAAATCCCGGAACATCCCCGTGGAATTGGCGATTAAAGAACTCCCACCAATCTAGACCGGTTCTCCCCTTCCCATTCCCTTCCATCTTTTCTTGTTCTGCGAGTCCGCGGCTGTCATAATGTCCTTTAGTTGAATGGAATGTTGCAGCGGCCCACATCATCTTTGAACAAAGGCTACGGTAGAATCGCAAATACTCGCGCCGGGAAGCCGCTGCCATTCTTTGGCTTGGGAAAAGCGGCGACAATTAGGGCGCCGAACTCGGGGACTTGATCTAGACTAGCTAGTAGCTCAATTTGATAGTGGTTTGTACTAAGAACGTATCGCTCCATAGCCATATCAGGATCGAGAACCCCCGGAGCGTTGTCTGACGTTTCGTGACCGCAAGCTGTGATCTTTCGCTCCTCGAAAAGATATTTCAGTACCGGCATGCTCCAGCCTGGAAAATGTTCGCCAGTTGAGTCTTGGTTCAACATCGCGTGGGGATCAGGCCACCGCTTGGACCAGTCTGTTCGTAGCGCAACGAAACAACCCTCAGGAACCTTGCCGTGTTTACTCTCCCAAACTCTGATGTCATCCATTGCGACTGCGTAGTCCGCCTTCTTTGCGGCCTTCTCATGAATGTCAATAACGACTAAAGGCAGAACCATTTCCTTTACGTCAATTTGATCCAATGTTCTGGTACCTCTCACGAAGTGAGCAGGCGCATCAGCATGAGTACCCCACTGTCCCACGTGTGAGTAGCGCTGGATCCAGATTCCGGAACCAACGCTACCGACACCTTCATCGTAATAGTAAAGAGTCTCGCGTTCCTCATCAGGAAAACCTTGCCAGTGAGGAATCCCAGGGGCAAAAGAATGTGTCAGGTCAACCCATCGCTTCGTTTTCAGAAGCTTGTAGACATCTAGAAGGCTCGAACTCTTCGTGATTGCGGCACCTTCAGTGAACACAGGCAACTCCCGCCCGTTCGTTTGCTCGCTCGATATGAATCTTATTCAAGATCTGTTCGAAAACGGCTGTGATGTATTCTTTATCTCGAACTCCAATCGAACAATGTCATCGTTGAATCAGTAGAGGGCTTCCGGCGATCTCTTCCCTCAACAACCTGTCAGGTTCTGCTAGGGAACGCCACATCACCTTCTGCAATTGCATGGTATACTCGATTTTTGCGAACGGACAGAATAAAACTTGGCAATGGTGAGAAAGTTCAATTACGAATGAACTCTTGGAAGGCTTGCTCAAGCCGCGCTCCTTTGTGAGGTAGATTCTGGTCGGTAGAGATATGAACATGGAAAGTGGTTTAACAATGGTAAAGCTACCTCCTTGGTGACTTAATGTCCGGCACCCAATTCGTTAAAATGAATGAGGAAGAGTTCGTCAAGGAGGCGGTTGGGATTGTGGAAAAAGCTCAGTCGCATGGAGTCTATCTTAGGATTCTGGGTTCACTTGCAACTTACATCTGCTCGCTGAACAATGGCTACGCCAACTTGTTCAAATCCCTTGAAAGGTTTGGAGAGGGAAAACCGCTCTTTACAGACTTAGATCTTGCAGGGTATAGCAAACAGAGTGGTGCGATTAACAAGTTTTTCCACGAGTTGAGTTTCAGGCCAGATACTATGGTCAATGGCATGTTCGGACATAAGAGGCTAATACACTACCATCCCCAGAACAAGTACCATGTCGACGTGTTCTTGAACAAACTAGAATTCAGCCACGATGTTGAATTCGGCGAAAAGCCTGGCTCGGGAAGATTAGAGCTCGATTGGCCCACGATCACTGCCACTGACATCGTATTGGAGAAACTGCAAATTCACCAGATTAACCGAAAGGATCTGATTGATTTAATCACGCTTCTCATGGCTCACGACGTTCACGAAAGGTTTGACAAGAACACTATAGACGGATCATACATAACGAAGATACTCTCGGACGATTGGGGATTCTGGCAAGATGCAACCACAAACTTCGGCAAAATGAAGATGCTAATGGAAGAGCTAACCGCGAATAACAAACTAACAACCGAACAAAGTCAGACGATTGCACAAAGAACAAACAAACTTCTCGGCATGGTCACGAACAGCCCCAAGACAAAGCATTGGGAGAAACGGGCAAAGACCGGCACAAAGAAGCTTTGGTATCGTGAAGTTGAAGATATCGTACGTTAGATAATGAAAACGTCATAGTCACTATCGTGAGCATGAAACAGGAAGGGAGAAGTTGTGACAAGCGATCCCTTCTATGATCGGAAACCGGGCGAGACTTACTCTTCGCTTGCTATCTGGGTTCTAACGCAGATACACTCGTCTTGGTAGCGTCCACAATTCGGACATCGCGGTCTACCAGTCAATGCTTCAATGTGTGGGTTGTTGATGAGCCCTTGCACTTCTTCGGGTAGATTAGGTTCGTAGAAGATTCGAAGAACCCAACGGGTAAGGTCCTTTTCGGTGACAATGCCTACTAGCTTGTCATTGTCTACCACCGGAAGTCGCCTCACCCCTAGCTTGAGCATGAGTTCGAAAGTACGCCAAATTTCCATGTTCGGTGTAGTTGTTTGCAGCGGTCTAGACATGAGGCTGCGCGCTGGAAGCCTGAGCAGGCTGTCTCCCCGTAGTGCGGCTCTAGTTATGTCGCGTTCAGTGATGATTCCAACGGGTTTCTGTTTGTCCACAACGATTATGCTTCCAATATCGAATTTGACCATGAGCCGCAGCGCTTCTTCTACGCGCTCGCTGATATCCACCGTGACGACCTTGGTCGTCATGATTTCAGAAAGAAACGCATGTTCTGGCTTGCTCATTGAAATCAAGAGAAATTTCTTAGGTGGCCGTATAATAGACGAGTCAACAATTTCCAACTATGAGAACTGAGGTCGGTTTGAATAGCTGTTTTGCCAATGCATTCTTCACGATTCCCAAGCAAACTCGTTAGGACCCCAGGTAGTTTTCCTTGGACCTAAGCCTCTATAAAACGGTCGTCAAGCCGGCCCTATTTCTGACGCCCCCCGAAACGGCTCACGGCATTGCGAAATGGTTCTTCAAACGGCCACTGCTCTGGAATACGTTGAGTTGGCACTTACGCATTCAAGATGATCGGCTGCACGTAAGAGTTGGAAAACTCGACCTCCCTAACCCCGTGGGACTCGCCGCGGGTTTCGACAAGAACTGCGAGATGTCCGCGGCACTGTTTAACATGGGGTTCGGATTTCTCACATTGGGTACTGTTACCCTGAATCCTCGAGAAGGTAACCCGAAACCTAGAATGTGGCGATACCCTCAGCGGTCGCTCGTAAACTCAATGGGGTTACCGAACGAAGGAGCGCACAAGATAGCGGTCACCCTGTCCAAGTGCAAACGCAGCCCGGGGCCGATAATTGTTAGTATCTCCGGGCTTAGCATCGACGAGTTTGTCGAATGTTATCGTGAACTGGAACCTCGGGCAGATGCCGTTGAGTTGAACATTAGTACTCCAAATACGGTTGGCGTAAGGATCTTCCAAGAACCTGATGTACTCACGAAACTGCTCAGTGCGATTAGTAAGGTGAGAAATGTTGGGAAACAGGTTTGGGTCAAGATTCCACCCTACTTCGATGTTAGGCAACGGGAGAACGTTCACAACCTCGTGGACGCGTGTGTGAAGGCTTCTATCGACGGGCTCACCGCAACTAACTCGAAACTCATCGACGAGCCTCGGGCCAGCATTGGGACAGGTGGGCTTAGTGGCCCATTAATCTTCCAAGACATGCTCAGAATAGTCACGGATGTTTACAATCACACTGGCGGAAAGATCCCCATCAGCGCCTGCGGTGGCATATCCTCAGGCCTTGACGCCTGGCGGGCCTTCGAAGCAGGTGCATCTTCACTCCAACTGTACACAGGGCTAATCTATGAGGGGCCTGGCGTCGTCTCAAGAATCAATCGAGACATACTCCGAATGCTTGAGAGCTCGAAGCTGAATTCGCTCAGCGAAGTAACAGGATCCGGCTTACGCTGAAACTCAAAGAAAGAAATCATTCGCAAAGCCTTACTTAAGACGGTATGCCCCTCCCCACGATGACCATCGTTGCCACCCATTAACGGATCACCAAGTCCAGAATGGTACGCTGAAGACTTTGTGAAGCAACTTCACCTTGACGATGAAGTGGAGCAGAGATGTGAGTGGTCCTGCATCCTCTGGTCCAAGGACTACTGGGCTGCCAAGGCCCAGAAGACCCAGATCACATTGCAACAGATCAAAGACCCCCTCACAAAGTCTACAAGGACTGAGAAGACCTACAGTCCGCTTTTCCTGGATTCTCAATTTATGAACACCATAGCGCAGGTCTACGCGAAACTCTTTGGCACCGAGCAATCCTGCAGCGTGAAGATCTTCGCCAATTGTCCCTTCATGGGACAACGCCAAGACTTGCTTAAGAGAGGCACCTTGGCCGGGGTTTTTGCTACGATCCTTCACAAAGCCACATCATACGCGATGCTTGACCGGCATCCACTAGATAGCGGCCTCATACACGAGGAGTATAGGGATGTTTATGGAATCGACCTGACCAACTTCAAGGACTTGGAGAACTCCCTGAAGGATGGCAGGTTCGGAAAATTGTATGAGAACGTGGTGAAGAAAGCCAGAGAGCTGGCAGGAATACCTCAAGAGTCTGCCATTTGATAGCCACGGGAAATCTATTCCTTAACTCCGTAGATGGAATATACCAAGATCAATAGACCTACAGCAACAACTGAATTTTCTAAGGCGTGAGCCAGAATTAGCTGGTAACCAAGCACCTCCACAATAAATTCCTCGATTAGAGAGCCCACGAGAATGACCATGAACCCGATCGACATAGCGAGCATAGATTTGCTCTTGTTCCTGCGGTAAGCTCTCATGCTAACGTAAACCAGCACACCCCCGAGAGCCACAATAGCGGCCTCACTAGATAGAAGCACCAGATCGTCGAAACCGATCATTTCTCCGCCCTCATGGAACTCCACAGCCTAGTTAACTTGTTCACGACATCTTCGTTAAATGAAACGGTTAGCTCAACCTCTCCTGATTTGTACTCGGCGCGCATGTCCGTCACTGTGTTCCTATAGAGACCGAATTTTTTGCCGTCATTCGTGATGACTGTTCGTTCAACAGTAAGAAGACGGGCGTCGACGAGCTCATTTATTCGCCGATACACGCTGCTCGGAGGCAAGGCACATTGATGGATGATCTCCATTGCTGAGCAAGGCTTCTCGGTAGTACTTCTTAGGATTGCCAATGCACAATCATCCGCCATCGCCTGCAAGATTGTTTTCTTAAGGGCCGTATCCTGAATAAGCAAGGTAGACGATTCCCAAACTTTGGAATCAGATTTGATAGGCGTCTTCCTGATTTAAGTGTGCGCGCTCCACCCCCATCCCACTCATCCGCTCTGAGAGGCATCGGATTGAAGAATGGATTTGTCGCGATCCTGCTTGTCCTAATACTGTTGATAGGGCTCGCTGCGGGTTGGCTTGGCGGGAGCATAGGCCTGGTAGGCAAGAACCTGTACTCCAACCAAAGTCAGACTGCATCCGTAGCTCCACCCGCAGCGCTTGACACTACTAAAGTTGTCAATCTTGTTGTCATTCCGGATTGGGGAGGAACAGGCTATGACGCGTTTGTGGTTTCCACGTCCGTCAATGGCACAGCTCCCGAACTCGCGACGAATGCGACTGGCCCAGGACCTAACGACAATAACATAACCATCCACGCTGGCGTCTCAGTCACTTTTGTAATAACCAACATAGACACCGCAGTCCTCCTGAACTTCACGGGTCCCGCATCAACAGACTTCACTGTTTACAATGATACTGAGAACGGGCAAGTAGCGTCGCACTATAGTGCCGGGCAGTCGGTCTCCAGCCTTCCAATAAGCCACACATTCACAATCCAGAGCCTTAACGTCAACATCCCGATTCCTCCGGACACAGTTGTCACCTTCACCTACACGTTCGTCACACCGGGTGTCTACAAATACTTCTGCGAAACCCCTTGTGGACCGGGAATGGACCTTGCAGGATACATGATTGGATATCTAATTGTCACTTGACTGGAATGAACCCGTTGAATTATGATAATGCTCTCAAATTGCTTTGAGGGAACTTGATGTCAAGACGACCACGAATTGAACGTAGACAACTCCTGAAGGGCACGGCGCTCGCTACAGCTGGCCTGGTATTTTCTTCCCTCGTGAAAGGGTTGGAGCCCGTAAGTTCACAAACGTTAGAAAATGCTTCTGCAATGAAAGGCTCAGCAAGACGATACGTCTTCGTTATCGACCTAGACAAATGTGACGGATGCAGGAAATGTACTGAGGGTTGTCACGCGGAGATGCATGTACCACCTGCCTGGGGAGATCCGAATTATGAGGGCAAGCAGCCTTGGATACAAGTCTTCGATTTCGCTGATGGGACCCATATGCCTGTTCCTTGTCAGAACTGTCAGAATTCACCCTGCACGAAAGTCTGCCCCGTCGGGGCGACTTACTACAGCGAAGACAACATCGTGCTGATAGACCAGAATAGATGCATAGGCTGCAGAATATGCCTAGCATCATGTCCCTACGAGCGCAGATTCTTCAACTGGTACGACCCTCCAGTCACCGAAGAGGAGAAGAAGATACCGTATTCGCCTGACTACAACATCCCTCATAGGAGAGGTGTTGCCGAAAAATGCGTCTGGTGCAGACACAGAACTAAGATGGGTATGGTGCCTGCCTGCGTCGAAGCCTGCACAAGAGCAGGTATGAAGGCACTTTGGTTCGGCGATGCGGCTCAGGATGTGGTGTCCAATGGTGTAGATACGGCTAGGTTGAGTACTATGATTCAAGGGAGAGGCGCTTACCGGTTCAAGGATGAGTTGGGGACGAGCCCAAGTGTCCTATACCTTCCGCCCAGAGGAGGTACAATTACGTGAGCTCAAGTTCGACATCGAAAAGCGCCGCACTTTTCGGACCAATCAAGAGTCACTCTTCATCTTCCTATGCCCTAGGAAGCACTCTTCTCGCAATTGCTCTGTGGGGCGTTTACGCATACTATGTTCAAGTGACGACTGGACTGGGAGTCACAGGAATGAGGTCCGTCGTGTCATGGGCCTTCTACATAATCAATTTCGTCTTCTTCATAGGCATAAGCCATGTCGGCGCTTTGATGTCTGCAATACTTAGACTCACAAATGCAGAATGGAGGAAACCAATCACTAGGATTGCCGAGGTGGTTACTTTCTCGTCATTAATGATGGCGGTCATGATGCCATTGATCGACCTCGGGAGGCCAGATAGGCTGTTATACACGATTATTTTTGCTAGATTTCAGTCCCCGTTAACCTGGGACTTTATGGCAATCGGAACTTACATGATCGGGAGCACCATCTTCTTGTATCTTCCGATGATTCCAGATATCGCATCATGCAGGGACAAATTGGAAGACGCGTCTAAGTTTCGCAGGTGGCTTTACGGGAAGCTCTCGTTAGGTTGGAACGGGTCATCCGGTCAATGGAGACACCTTGAGAAGGCGATTAAGATGATGTCAATCATAATCATACCCATCGCCATCTCGGTACACACGGTCGTATCTTGGGATTTTGCCATGCTGTTCAGAACGGGTTGGAACAGCACAATCTTCGGCCCGTACTTCGTAGCGGGCGCATTGTTGTCCGGTGTTGCAACCGTAATTTTGGTGATGGCTTTTCTCACCAAGTACTATCATTTGGAAGGCTATATCACGAAACGGCACTTTGATAATCTCGGAAAACTCCTGATAGCCCTTGACATCATCGTCATCTACTTCACTATAAACGAGAATCTTGTCCCCGGCTACAAGTTCTTCGATTCATCAAGCCCTGAAGGGCAATGGATGGCGTCCCTACTCTGGGGTCAGTACTCGACATTCTTCTGGGTTCAACTCATTGGCGGACTCGTGATTCCAGCATTTCTGATAGGGCTACCTCGCACAAGAACTATAACCGGATATCTCGTCGCGTCATTGCTTGTCGACGTTGGGATGTGGATTGAACGCTTCAATATTATTGTGCCAACCCTAGCCCTTCCACAGCTAAGTTACTCATGGGGATCGTACGTACCGACTTGGGTGGAACTCTCAATTGTCGCCGGCACCTTCGCGGGTTTCACTCTCATCTACTTCGTTTTCAGCCGCCTGTTTCCGGTCATCTCAATCTGGGAAACGGAAGAGCCGAGTGAGGCAAATCCAACGGTCTTCTCGCCACCGTCTATGGGGTTGACACTGCAAACTAAGTCTACATCGTCAATGGCGGCGTCCAAGAGAAGCTTCCTGAAATACGGAACGTTTGCAATCGTAGGTTTCGCATTGGGATTTGCTCCAATACAAGTTCCAATCAGACCATTGAACTCAAGCGGAAATCGTTCTTCCGTCCCTGTGGTGCCTTTGTCGAACCTCGGGGTAAGTGTCTCGCTTGCCGAAGCAAAGAAAGCTATTGGGTTCTCAATTTCAAAGCCAACTAAACTTCCGCTAGGAAGCAAGCTGAAGGATGTGAGGGTTTTGGGAGGCAATCATATCGTGTCGTTAATTTACGAGAATCCGTTGATCAAACCACTTTCCTTGTACAATGAAGATGTTGCACTCGTCATCATTCAAGCGCAGGACTCGTTTAATGTCACTTCTCCAGCTTATTTGCCGTCTGAATTTATACGAGTTAATGTCGCGGGAAACATTGGCTTCGCAAGAGAACCAAGCCAAGTTTCGGGTGGTGTAACTGAGCCTGGCCAACTTCAATGGTGGATAAACGGTGTCCGTTGCGCAATATTCGCTGACAGCACGATTAACGAGATGACGAAGACGGCCGAATCCATGGAGGCGCTTTAAGGTGCGAAGTGCGCCTGCCCTAGTTGTACTGTTCACATTTTTCTTAATCCTTCAATTCGCAAATGCAACAGCAGCGTCGAGTCAATTGACGGACATTTCTGGAAACCTCACGGTCTTCAACCTCACGCCAAGCAGCAATGAAACAGGAGTTAGGTATTTCACAGTCCTCGTGAGCGCCTCAGGATTCAACGGCTCGCCTAACCCATTCTACCTTCAGGTAATTCAGGGCGATCGAGTCGATATCCGGTTCATCTATGCCGACCAAGACCTCTCTTTCGATAACCCTCACAAGATGCTCATTGGTGGATACAACATTGTGACGGGCAATGTTGATAGACAGATACCGGTACAGGAAGTGAATTTTACTGCAAGTCAAGTTGGGAGTTTTGCATTTTATTGCATTATTCCATGCTTCGGCATGGAGAACCTGCAGGGAGGCTTCCTCGTTGTGAGTGCTTCAACGCGGACAGCGCCTGTCTCAACTAACCTTAGCCAATTGAATGTCGCAGCACGTGGAAATGTCATCACCGTATCGGTACTTCTTGCCAATAAGAACGGAGCCCCTATATCTGGTGCAATCGTAGAATTCTCTGTAAGCAGCGACTTTGGTCAAGTGAAGATGGGCCAGAATACGACTGGCTCCGATGGAACGGCCCAACTTTCTTTTCCGTTGAGTACTCCCAGAGCAATTTTTGTGACAGTACATTTTGCAGGCAGCGGTCAATACTTGCAAAGCCAGACGGCAATCTCGTTCATTCCTCCGCCTCAGCAAACCGAGCCAACCCTCGAGTCGCCTTATGTCAACGGACAGGCACCAAGCGTCGATATTCGACTCGCGGGTATCCTACCCGTCCATTCATTGATCATCGTAACAGTGGGTTTGATTGTTGTCCTATCGGTATGGTGCGTATACGCACTCGTCTTGAAGGAAGTAGTGGGGGTTTGGAAGGCTGGCAAAACAATGGAGGAAGACAAATGAACGATAAGCACCTAGCTGTAATTACACCGCTCATACTCCTCGCCATAATGGTGGCCTTCACACAGACTCAGATAGTGCCCATATGGCTCACCGACCACCGCTCATCACTCGAATCCTCGCTGCCCGATGTCTCGGGCCTGCAATTAGTGGGCTACAATTTCAACAGAGATCTCGTGCAAGTCTCAGTCACGCTATGGAACAGAGGTACCAGCCCTCTGAACATAACTGCAATTTACTTCGACAACGTGAAACTCATCAAAGGAACAGTTGGATCCCCAACAGATCCCACAATTATCGGGTCTACGCCTGAAGGAAACCTTTCGATTACTTCAAACGATATTGTGTTCCCAGCTAGCTCCCGGTGGAACATGTTCACCGGGGGCGGCAACATACCCATCATTCAGCCTAACGGGTTCGTTACGCTTTTCCTAGGCGTCTCATCGCCTACGCCTGGCTCCATGCACACGCTGATTGTTCTCGCAGGAGCCCAAGAGTTCGTTTTCGAACTTCAGAGATAGCGTAACAAGTGGCTCTACGAGAATCCGAATGCCCTACAATTACTGCTCACGCCCGCAGATAGAGAATAGGGAACTTTTCAGCACGACGGGCCCCAGCAACCGATTCGGCGACATGTTCAGAGGTGGCATAACTAATATTCCGAGCATTATTACATGGCACCTCGCCATCTTCCTTGCTTAGCCGCCCTGACAAAATGTAACGAGTAAGCCTAACCAAGGAAGATCTGTCATTTGTTATTGATTCTAATCCGCTACATCTCAAGGGTTCGGCGTCAGATTAATACAGCATGAATACTTGACCGTGCCATAGGCGGATACAGGTTTGGCTCAAGGTCCAATTGCAGCGGTGGTTATGCAGTTGAGTTTGAGATATGTTAAGGCTAGCTTGATCTACCTGGCTGTGGGAGGAACATTACTTCTCCTGACATTCGCTCACATCTTGCCGTTTGAAATGACGGCTTTCTACTTCATGCAACTGTATGGCTTCGTTGCAATGATGATTTTCGGCTTATCGTACCTCTTCGTTCCTTCATTTTCCCATGCCTTCCTGCACAGCCTACGCTTGGCGAAAATGCAATTCTGGCTGATGAACCTCGGAATAATCGGAATGACCGTATCATTTTCAGGTTTGATCCCGTACAATCCCAACATAACATACCTCGTGGTCAGCTCCCTCGTCGTTCTCGTCCTAGCTTTGTACCTACACGCATACAACCTGTGGCGGACAATGCGAGGTTGGAAGGGCTCGCCGGGTGAAAAACTCGCCCGAGATGTTGCCGCCTCGAAACAATAACCAAACAGTTGCGAACAAACAGGCAGGTAAGTGCCGTGTCACGACTGTTTCGGAGTATGCTCGATAAATCATTCTTAATTCTTCTAGCGGCTCTCGTTGCAATCGCATTCTCACTATTCACGATTTTCCACTTCTTATTGCTCTCACAACTCGGCGAACCCGACGGTTTGACCGCATTTATTGTGGTTGCTTGTCTGTTAGTTGCTTGTTACGTGCTTGGGTTCATCGCGATGGCGTTTTTCGGGCTTTTCGTCTTAACGGAATTTTGGTGTCGAGGCAAGAGGTAGCCATTGGTACGGGCAAGGGTCTTGTTGGTCTGCCTTCGAACAGAAGAAAGTATTCAAATACGGTGTGTTGATTCTAACGGCGTATATTTCAGGCCGTGTGTTGAGCATGGTTGATGGTTGGTCCCCTCCCAAAAATGCGAAAATTTGGGGCCATTTGTTCAACGAAGTGGTCCGTGCAAAGCACTGCATGATGTGCGGCGCCTGCGTCGCCTCATGCCCGATTAATGTTCTCAACGTGAATGTAAATGAAGAACCAGTCATCAAAGGACCATGTGCCGCCTGCCAGGTTTGCTATTACAGCTGCCCCAGGCTGGAGTTTCCTTTGGATGAAATTGAGTACTACTTGTTCGGTAGGACTCGGAAACCCGAAGAAGAGTCACTGGGGATTTACAGGAATATTTACTCCGCGAGAGCGTTGGACGAGGAGATTTGGCATGCAGGCCAAGATGGCGGAACCGTAATAGCGCTAATGACCCACGCCCTCCAAATAGGACTGATTAACTCCTTCGCCACATCAGACTTCACGAAATCTAACTCGGTCTTCGTTCTTGGCAACGGAATGACCCTCAAGACAGTGCCCGTAGTAGGGGATACTGCAGCCGACCTAATTCGAACAGCCGGTTCGAAGTACACTCATGGCGGCGTTCTCGGCGTCTTGTCCGACGCCGCCGCATCATACCCCGATGGGCGAGTTGGTTTAGTTGCCCTTCCGTGCGAACTACAGGGACTATGGCGAATGTACACATCGCTGCAGGCCACGGTGAAATTTGGTGGCTCTTGGATCAGAGGTGGAAGACCAGTTCTAACAGTTGGGTTGTTCTGCTCTAAGGTGTACACACACGATCAGCTCGTCACCGAATTTATCCAAAAGAAACATGGGATAGACCCTGCAAAGATTACTAGGACGGTTGTCAAGAGGAACCGGTTCAAAGTCTACGTCGGAGCCGACCCCGTCCTCGACGTTAACATCAAAGAACTTGAGCCATACATGAGCCAACCGTGCCATTACTGCATCGACTACGTTGCCGAATTGGCGGATATTTCGGTTGGCGCAGTCGGTTCAGCTGACGGCTGGACAACCGTTATCGTGCGTTCGGAAATGGGACAGAAATTATTCGATAGCGCGGTCAGGTCCAAGGTCATCGAAGCTGCTCCTATAGAAATGGTCAAACCTACCGGACTACCATTCCTTGTTAAGCTCTCTAACAAGAAGAAACGGGAACGCAACGCATACTACCTGAGGCGGGGGTTACGCGAAGGGTTCCTTGAGCAAAGAAAACATGAACTCCTCCAAATTACCCCTGCCCCGACAGCCCAATGAGCTCCCAACCTACTACCTACCGAGCATAGAAAGAGTTCATTGAAACATGAACCATGCCAAACCACCCAACGCTTGAAATGGGTCGGGAATTTTCCACCAAGTAGGTTTGAGTTCTACCAAGTGGAAATAGGTTTATCAGGTTTCTTTGAGACTTGCCTTGCGGATCGAATCATGAGCCAAACAAAGGAAACAAAGGAACCGAATCAACCGAGTCGCAGTTCCGGTAGCAAATTGACCATCGCCGGCCTCGCTCTTGTTGCTGTTCTCAGCTTAGCTTTTGCAGGTTACACTGCTCTTAACCCTCACATGTCGACTGTTACTCAACAGCAATTGCTGACAAACACGCAGAGCTTCTACAATACGCAAACCCAGACGGCGACAAGCCTTAGCACGGTAACCAGCGTCCAAGTGGTCACGCAAACAACAACTACTGGGTATGGTAATGGATATTATCAGAACTGTCCGTACTACGGATGCGCCTACCCACCCCAGAATTACAATCCAGCGTACAGCAATTACTACTATTATCAGCCTCCGTGTCAAGCAAGCAGCGCAAGTAGTAACGCCGTTTCATGCCAAGGATTCTTCTACCAAGCCTCAAACGGATGCACAGTGCTCGTAATTCCGGTAAGGAATCCAGCCATTCAGGAGAGCTACGTCTACCAATACTATACGTTGCAAAATCTGTCCACAACCTATCCCAATTGGACATGGGTAACTGTGAATGGACAACTATACCAGGGCAGCAACACAAGCTCCAACGGCGCAGCATGTCCCGGCAACTACATCACCGTTAGCTCGATCTCGCAGTAGACCGAATCAATCTATAGAAGCGAAACTATAGAGGCAAAACTTAGCGCCGGTTGCCCTCCCATTTCTTAGGTTTAGATAGGTAACTTACGACGCGTTGACTGTTACGCTCTTTATTCGCGTGTAATGGTTGATTGCTTGTAGGCCGCTTTCGTAACCTATCCCGCTATCCTTGTAGCCGCCAAACGGAGTCTGAGGGTACGCGACTAGGTAATCGTTTACTGCTACCACGCCAGCTTGAAGTTGGTTAACGAGCCGTTGAGAGAGTTTCAGATTATTAGTCCACAGACCCGCGTATAACCCAAACTTGGTATCGTTCGCCATCTGAACAACCTCCTCAACCGACTTGAATTTGAACACTGTTAACACTGGACCGAAGATCTCTTCACATCCAATCTTCATGGTGGCGGTGACGTCTGTGAAGATCGTTGGTTTGAGGAAGTAGCCTTTACGCAAGGTTTGTTCTTCTGGTACAGTGCCTCCAGTAATTAGGCGTGCTCCGTCCTCACTCCCGGACTTGATGTAGTTCAGTACACGTTCTTGCTGGTCTTTGGAAACTAACGGGCCTAATTCGGTTTTCTCGTCTTGGCCTGGTCCAATCTTAATGAGTTCGGTTTGCTTCTTCAGTTCGGTGAGGAATTTGTCGTATATCTCATAGTGAAGAAACAGTCGAGAACCGGCCCAACACATTTGCCCTGCGTTTGTGAAGATTGCGTACTTTGCCATTTGCACAGCCTTTTGAAAGTCGGCGTCAGGGAAAACTATGTTCGGGTTCTTCCCACCCAATTCCAATAGAACTGGCGTAACATTCTTCGAAGCTGTTTCCATGATCTGCTGACCAGTTTCTGTAGAACCGGTAAATGTGATACCGTCTATACCATGGTTGGAAACCAATTCCCTACCAGCCACAGATCCGGAGCCAGTTATGACGTTCAGAACGCCGTCAGGGATGCCTGATTTCTGAGCGTATTCTGCAATTTTGAGAAGTGTCAGCGGTGTCAATTCCGCAGGTTTCGCCACAATGGTATTTCCCGCGGCGAGCGCTGGAGCGATGCTCCTTGCGGCGAGGGCTAGTGGATAATTCCATGGTATGATGTGCGCTGTCACGCCGACGGGTTCGCGGAGGGTGTATGTTAACCTGTTAGGCGTAACGGGAATCGTTTCGCCCTCGATTTTGTCCGCAGCGCCGGCCCAGTACTCGAAAGCGCGGACCGCCCAAGCCACGTCTCCCTTCGACTCTCGAATTGGTTTTCCTTGATTGAGGGTTTCAAGTTTCGCGAGCTCGTCAAAGTTTTGGCGCATCAACGCCGCTATTTGCATCAGCAACTTGCCGCGTTTCGTTTGTTCCATGTCACGCCAGCTAGCGGCCTCGAGAGCTCTGCGCCCCACTTCTACGGCTTCGCGGACATCGTCCTTCGTGGCCCTTGGGACACGCCCTATCACATCCCCCGTTGCAGGATTTCTCAATTCGAACGTTTCTGTTGAGCTACCCGCTGTCCATTTTCCGTTCACAAAGAACTTCGAAGTCTCAGTTTGCATAGTCAAAGATTACACACAACTGTCACGGCGCAAATCTGAACCGAGCGGTTATGATGCTAGGCTAGTTTAGAGTTTGCTTGTGCCACTAGTTCGCTTAAGCTAGTTTCCTTGCAAAGCTCTGGAGGTAGGCCGCATAAACATAACAGTGCCGAAATTATGTTCGCTTCATCGTCGATAGTTTTTCTGATCTCTGATTCAATCTTCTTCAGTTCAGTCTCCGTCTGCCTGAATGTATGACCTATGAAGATTTTGGGTGTAAACCCGGCACCAATCTGCATGAACCTGCCCCCAATCAGCAAGAAGGGAATCTCTTTGTCCGAATTGAATTTGCGCACCAGTTTCTCATCAGTCTTCAATAGTTTCTGTAGAGGCTTGAACTCACGATCCTTGGTCTCCCGAGAGGCGAACTCGATGTGTGGGCTGTTATAGGAGGCCTTCGTGAAATCATAGGTCGGCAGGTTGAGGAATGGCTCATCCCTAGCTGCGCTCATTGTCTGTTTGAGGCCATCCCACTGCCCGAATTTCTGCAGAGCCCTAACTATGGCCCAACGTTCCGCGGCGCAATATGGGCAGTATTCAGCGCCCATAAAGAAGACGTAGAGCTTCCCGCCACGTCTCATAACGTTCTCTGAGACCTCCACAAACTTGCCCAGAACCTTAACCTGCCTGCTCATTGCTTGCTTACTCATTGCTCTGCCGCGCCGCCACGGAATATTAATGGTTATCATTTATTCCTACCTGTACCTTTCGACAAAAACAAGCTAACTTTTCCTCTCTGTAAACTTTCAGGAACCTTAAACGCGCTCACCCGAAGAAGAGGCTCATCACCCACAAAAGTGTCAAAGGCGACGCTAAGAATGGATTAGCGTGTGTCTTCCCAAGTTTGAAAGACCGACAAAGGGTTAGTTAGCCGCGCAGTCGATGGTTCCAAGGAGAAGGCTTTGGTTCAGTTATTCAGGACTGAGAAGTCAAAGGTCTTTTAAACTAAGGATCGAAAACATCTGTGTTGGAGGATTTGTTTTGCCAGTTGAGGTACCTGAGAAAGATACAATCGGCCAAGTGATGAGCAGCCCGGTCACAACGATGGACTCAAACGGTACGCTTGACCTTGCCGCGAAATTAATGGTTCAACACGATATAGGATCGGTTATTGTGGTCGATGGAAAGAACCCTGTCGGGATTGTTACTGAACGAGACGTAACGAAACAAGCGATCAAGGCAAGTAATGTACTCAAGATGCCAATCAAACAGGTAATGTCTAAACCACTTGTTACAGCAACGCCTAGCATGTCTGTTCAAGATGCCTTGGAGTTGATGCTCACGAACAAGGTCCGCCGTCTGCCTGTTCTTGAAGGCAAAGAAATGCGAGGAATAGTCACGACACAAGATATCATGCGTTGGGTTCTCCGCGTTTCATATGAGCCCAATATACCAAAACACGTCAAAGCGATCTTGGAAATACACTAAGCGGCCTCAATTCCCAACTATCTGTTGCCTCTGGGCTTTGGGGAATTACACGGAGGACCAGAGCGCTGAAGGTCGCAATATTCGGTTCTGGTTTGATGGGTTCGGCAATAGCGCGGGACCTGGTTAGATCGAAAGTTGTTGACGAGGTCTCGGTTTACGATGTTGATCGAAAACGCTTGAACGCATTGGCGCGGGGAGTGAACTCAAGCAAGCTGTCGGTCAAGGTTCATGATGTGCGCCGTCGTTCAAACACCGTCAGGCTTCTGAAGCGATTTGATGTTGGCGTAGGAGCTCTACCTCACGGGTTGAGTGAGTATGCTATCGAATCAACGATTCGGGCAGGAGTCAATTTCGTTGACCTGATCTTTGGATGGCGCTTCGGACAGAAGGAAGTCCATAGAGCAGCTCGGAGAAAAGGGATGACGATAATACCTGCGTGCGGGTTGGCCCCCGGCTTAACCAACATCCTCTCGATGGCTGCAGCAGAGCAAATGAGTAAAGTTCACGAAGTTCACATAAAAGTCGGTGGCATCCCAGAACAGCCAAAGCCTCCGCTGAACTATCGAATCGTCTTCTCCTTTGAAGCAGTTCTTGAGGAGTACCTTCGGAAAGCAAGAATCGTCAAGAACGGAAGAACCACAGACGTCCCAGCTCTAAGCGGTCTTGAGATGGTGAGATTTCGCCCGCCGGTGGGGTATTGCGAGTGTTTCTATACCGATGGGCTATCCACCCTTGTACAAACAATGAAAGGAGTTCGTGAGATGGATGAAAAAACAATTCGTTGGCCAGGCCATGTTGCCCAAATCAAGACACTGATCGAGTGTGGACTACTCGAAAACGAACCTGCATACTTCGAAGGAAACCTCGTTGTCCCTCGCAAGTTTGTGGCCAAGATTTTGTCCGATCGAATCAACCTTGGCAACGAGAAGGATCTCACCTTGCTCAGAGTCGACCTAACAGGAACGAGGAAGAATGAGAGAGTGCACCATCGGTATGAAATGATAGATCACTACGATGACAGACAGAGAATGACCTCCATGGCACGAACCACAGCCTTCCCATGCTCAATCGCGGCCCAAATGCTAGGTACAGGCGAAATTGCTGAGAAAGGGCTTGTCCCACCAGAAACAGCCTTTAGAGGAGAACTGCGCGCGACGTTCCTCAGATACTTGCACCTGAGAGGAATGAAAATCAGTTCTAGAACCATGCGGCCGTAAGAACTCGTCTAGTTCTCTTCCATGATTCGCTGAGAGAGTTTCTATTTTTATTGGATTTCGAAAACCGATTCTGGTAACCGTTGATTTGTCTTATATCAAATCTCAAGGGATGGACAACGAAAGAAGCATGAGAGCTGGGTGCAAATAATGGTAGGTCTCGAGGGAATAACTCGAATGGATACCGTCGGCGACGTCATGACGGGATGGGTAGTTACGGTTGGCCCCACGGATTCATTGTTGACTGCACGAGACCTGATGACACGAAACCAAGTGTCTCAACTTGTAGTCGTAGATCAGCGTAACCGGCCTGTCGGCTTCATATCCAAACGTGCAATCGCTCGATTTCTCCTAGAGGATTCGACGACACGCGGCCTAGAAGACATTCCAGTTTCAGAAGCCACCACCGATTCGATTCCGACCCTTAGGCTGGACTTCCCGGTTTTCAATGCCGCACGTCTTTTTGACACGGAAAACATCGCCTACGCTGTAATCAGCAACGATGATCCCCTTGCAGGAATTATGACGGAAACAGACCTCTGTCACTACTATTCGCAGAAGTGGCCTCACAAATTCAAGGTCGCTGATTTCATGACCAGAGATTTCATCTTCGCGAAAAGCAACTACCCTGCGGTACATGTAGCTCACGCAATAGTTTTCCGTCAGCCAAGCGTCCCCGTCATAGATGAGGAGCTAGTGGGCATCCTAACTCTATCGAACATCCTATCAATCAGAGAGAAGACACCCAAACCATCGAATGGAAGGTTGACCGGAACGCAAGAGAAGGATGTTGCGCTGATTACCACGAAAGAGCTGATGACTCCAAACCCAATTACAACCTACGAAGATACAGACTTGGCACAGGCAGCACAGATAATCATCACCAAGGGAATAGGAAGCCTCCCGGTAACCGACAAGGAGCCGAATGTAGTAGGCCTTCTCACCAAACATGACATCGTCAAAGCACTCGGCACAATCGGCAGAAACCTGATTGCATAGGCCTGAATTAATCATGACTGATTACTAGGAGCACGCACACCAGTTTCGCTAAGATTCTTACCGTTCAACCATTGGCGATTATGCTCCGAATAGTCGCGGGATAAGGGACCCGACGAGATATCCGATTGCGGCGGAACCGCCTCCGATGAATAGCACTTGAATCCCGCTACGGAGCAGCGCCATCCTAGCTAAACGCCCCTTTACCACACCCAATGCAAACAGAGCGAACGCAGTCGTTACGAGCGAGACTGGTAGTGCGAGAACCAAGGGCCACAGAAGATACGGCCATAGCGGTATGAGGGCGGCGCCAGCATAGGATGAACCTACAACAATTGCGTCCTTGGGCGCCGTATTCGTTCCTCCGTGTGGTAGGCCTAATTCCTTCTCTACCATTGTCTTGTTTAGAGAAGTAGGTGACCGAGCGATGATTTCGCTTGCCAGTTTTGCGTCTTCCGTGCTGAGTTCCTCTTCTCTCAATAGCATTTCGAGTTCCAGACGCTCCACTTCTGGATGGTCTCTGATTTGAGATGTTTCATCCTCGATTTCTGATTGGAACAATTGGTTCTCGGCCTGACTGGCTAAGAAGCTAGCAGTACCCATCGCGAGCGCCCCGGCAGCGGCCTCTGCTAGGCCACCAACTATGACTGTGACTGGGCTGAAGGCTGCAGCTGCTAAACCTGTAACAACGGCTAAGGGTACAAGTAAGCCGTCTTGGAATCCGAGAACAAGTTCCCGCACGCGTGAGAGACGCGAGATCCTTCCCTTTTCGCTGAGGGCTCTAATCCGTAGTTCCTCTCCTGAGGTGGGGTGCGGAGGTCGTTTACTTCTGGACTTGAGCCGATAATTTGTGGGGTTAGTCAATCGATAACACCCAATACTTTGAGTTGGTCAAGTTTGACAACTACCTAGCTTCTCAGTTGGCGTAGCTAGGATGGCGATGCGGACCGCGGTTTAAGCTAGTCCACAAACTCCCGGTACTGATTGGATGCGTTAAGGTTCAACTGGAATTCGAAACGCCAGAAAACTGTTCTGTTCAAGATTTCAACGACCAAAAGCAGGCCTCAAGGTGCTTCCGCGGACCATCAAGCTCGCAGGAACCGCGGTATAGGAGTGAGATTCAGCGACGTAGTCTTAGGTGGGCAAGACGGAATTGTGAGTGTTCTAGTAGTTCTAGCGCTGGCTGCTGCTTCTACTAACCGAAGTCTGGGATGCAATTACTAGAAATTGGTTTGGGATCGGCTCTCTTGTTTTACCCTCTTGGCGTCGGTATAGTAAGGCGGAACTCCCTTGTTGACCAAATGTAAATTGAGATTTAATTCGCCGAACAGGCTCAAATAACTGCAGATATCAGATTCATTTGACGCAAAGAGTCATGCTCATCATGGACCTATTTGGCTTCGTCGCCACAGTAGTTGTGGTAACAGCTTCAGGCGCGCTTGCTCCTGGTCCGTTATTTTTCGGTTTACTTATGCACGGTTCTAAGGAGGGGGCTCGGGCCGGTTTTTTCGCGGCTATCGGACATACGCTCGTGGAGTTTCCGCTAGTCCTTGCTCTCGCCATGGGCTTGCTCGCAGCTGCGAGTCAACCGATGATCAAAGGAGTGATCGGCGTGGTTGGGGGCGCGGGGTTAATTGGTTTCGGTGTGATGCAAATCTATGGAACGCTCAAGAACAAACCCCGACCGGATAAAATTCCCACGACGAAAAGCTTGCCCGCAAGTTCTCTCGTTCTTGGCTTGGTGCTGACTGGGCTTAATCCCTACTTTATTCTCTGGTGGCTAACGATAGGTTCAATTCTAATCGTCCAAGCTTTAGCTTTCGCAGCTATCGTCGGCGTACTGGTGATGTATGCCTCACATGTCTGGATGGACTACGCATTTCTGACGGCGATAGCCCATCTAGGCAAGAAGGGTAAGGGGATTGTTGGTTCAAGATACTACAAGCTCGTCCTCATCGCCTTTGGGTTAATCCTCACCTACTACGGTGCAACTTTCGTAATAGAGGCCGCCAAGGTGTGAACACGGAACGATTCCGTGAGAGGTCACTAGTTTTCTGCAAGAAAGAAGCTAGGTTTCAGACCGCGAGATTCTCGCAATCTTCGCCTTGTATATGATACCAATTGCACTTAGACCTGAAGCTCCCATGATCAGTACACCTAGAATGTAAAGCCAGTAAGACGACCCACCAATCGAAGGATCGACAAAAGTCCATAAAGACGTACCTAAGGTTGCTACTAAGACACCAACACCGGCCAACCAACCAGTGGCACGCTTCATCGTCCCACCGACACCATAGTAGTCAACACCCAGAAGCACCAAAGCCATGGCCGCTAGTGTCATAATACCGAACATTGGGTTGACATTTGCGAACACGTTGTGGTTCGCAGCCAAGGTCGAACCAAAAAGATCTTCATGGAACTCTATGTAAAACCCCTCAATTACGCTGTTCACAACCGCAGCAACCCAGATACCAAGCAAAGTCAACCTAACGCTGTCCTTCCATGAACTCTTTCCGTTTAGCTTGGTCAACGCCAGAGGAATCAGCGCGATCATAGCTCCGAGAGCAGTGATCGTCATTACTGTATCGTCCCCTGCCATACCATTCACACCGTCAGGCCCACTTTGGAAGAGAGTGGGAGGAGCAAAATTGAGTGCGGCCTCAAAAATGAAAATGACCGTGACCGCGACCAAGCCGATTGAAGTTATCCACAAACCAAGGCTGGCCACATTTCTCCTTGACCCTTTCAAATCTGAAAACTTGAAACGTGTCGCGACTAAAGCAACAACTCCCGTCATAATGGCGATCCCCATATCATGCGAGTGAGGACCAGCCAGAGCGGCCACAAAGGTCCCCGCGTCCCCGAAAAATGGGATGAAAACAGAAAAAATACCCACACCAAAAATCATCATCCAAAGATTTAGGAATCCAATCATCCCTGCGATAAAAGCCGAACCTACAGAGAGCAAGGCGAGCCAGTAGCCCGCCCCAGCCTTTGAGTACACTGAGAAATCCTTCCTGCCCGGAAACATTCTGAGCACGTATTGTGGCCACATACGAGGTGGGAATGCCTTCATTTTCGGCGCGTAAGTTCCGGCCTGCTTTCTTGGCATGAGTAGGAGTTGAACGAAGAGGGCGCCACCCACGTCACCGATCAAAATGAACGCTACGACATACAAACCCAAAGGTATGTCAGGAAAACTCGCGTCAAGGGTCGGGCTCAAGTAAAAAATGCCGCCGGCTGCTGCAAAGACAACAGCGGCAAAAGCTCTGTAGGATATGGGAAAATCAATTGGTGGCTCATATTTCTGAAGATTGAAAATTGAAATCACCAAATAAGTGGCTAAGGCGGCAATCCCGATTCCTATTGAATGGAAATACAATATGCCATAGTACGTATCCAGCCCTGGAGGTAAACCGAGGAGTGCGTATAGGCCTGCCATGATGACGGTGACAAGGATTGTTGCCGACGTGATCGCTTTGAGCGACAACATGTAGTTGTGTGTATAGGTAACTCTCCCTACTTCTTGAATAGCTTTCAACGAAACCCCCACGCAATTTCCCCGGTAATTACTTAAGATGTTCGCATGTTGAGTAAGGACGAAAATTACTACGGATTGACGAGAAGTAAAGAGGGAGCTTGCTCTAATCTGCCATGGACCTCCGTTCTGGGTGCGGTTAGACTGTGGGGTCCTTTCCCGGGATTGTTCGCTTTTATTGTTGGAAGTCGAAATCATCCTGATTCACTATGACCGCAACCAATCCTGCTCCCGTCAAACCATTCGTACCCATTGACGTACTAAACGAGATTGACATTCGAGTTGGGACAATTGACCTTGTTGAGGAAGTGAAAGGATCGGACAAATTGATGAAGCTGACTGTGAACTTCGGGGATCATAAAAGAAGCATACTGACCGGAATGAGAAAAGAACGTCAAAATCCGAAAGAGGTTGAAGGAAAACAGGCTCTATTCATCGTCAACCTCGACCCCAAGAGAATGTTTGGAGAACTTTCTGAAGGGATGCTCTTAGACATAGGGTATGCTGATGGAATTGTCCCTGTGCTTGCAGTGCCGGAACGGCCCGTACCTAATGGCGCGCGGGCCGGGTGACTTCTTGGTTCAAAGGATGAATCATAATAAGAAAAGGTGGGGGAAAGTTGGGATGTCGATCCTGAGCTCAGTGCTTGGCGCGCATGGCGAACAGGTATCCTAGTCCTCCGGCGAAGAATCCGATCAAGCCGAGTACTAGGAAAGCAACTATCGGGTACTCAACAACTACGAGTACTAAATGCGCGTTTGCGACGGTGCCGCCCCCGCCACCAACGTTCGTTGGTGACATGGCAACAGCTCCCCAGTACCCGCCCCACATAGCTGCTAGCGCTGCCCCCGCTACTCCGACGTTACCAAGCACGAGGTGGATCCATGAAAGAACCTTTGCGGCGCCCTTGTAAGTCCTGCCTTGCACTGTTTCAATGAAAAAGTAGAACATGGAAGTAACCGCCATAGCAACTACTCCAATGATTAGATATGTCAGGTATCCCATAACGAACCATGTCCCAGCAGATCCACCTGCAATGACTCTTGAAGCCGCCACTGGTAACACTCCGATCAGATCGCCAACGGCGCCAAGAAATGTAATTACTGCTGCGATTGCGCCCTGAATTATAGCTGCGTATAGAAATAGACCAGCCATTTTGCTTTCAGCTCCTTTTGTTTGCAATTTTATCCCTCCCTCAAAGTTGTGATGCGGTAAGTATCATCCAAGCCCATTTAAGAGCCAAGTATATGTTTTCCATACGAGAAAATAAAAAATCAAATACGAGCCCCCAAACGACCCAGCGTTAGTTGGGACCGTTCCAGCTCCTACTTAGCTCAACATTGGCCTTGACCTGTGACGCCCAACTGCTCGATGAGTAACGGCAGGTCGTTTACTGATCCTAGTAGATAGTCTGGTTCTGCTTGAATTAGTCGATCGCTCGGGAATGGTCCTGTGGCAACAGCAACAGAACGTAACCCTGCCGCTCGTGCCGCCATGATGTCGATGACACCATCGCCTACAAGAACAGCTTCTTCGGGTGGGACATTCATTTCTGTCAGAAGTTTTCGAACCGGGGCGCCGTCCGGTTTCATCTCTTCGCAGTCATCTCTCGTAACGATAGCGTCGAAAAAGGTTGCCAGCTGGTACCGCCTGAGAGTTATCTCCGTGCCGGCATGCCCGTTGTTCGTCAGTAGTCCAATTTTCATGCCGCGAGCACGGAGCATGCGGAGCGTCTCCACAGCCCCTGGGTACAAGGTAACCTCCTTGGCGGCTTTGACTTCCATGTCCTCAAGAAGGTCGTAGAATCTTCGCCGGAGGCTTGTGAATCTATCAGTATCCAGTTCTTCCTTCAGTTTCTTGAGGATTAGATAGAGGCTGAGTTGTTCACTCATTTCCGGCGTGCGCAGGTTAAGTTTGTCAAGTTCCCACAGTGCTTTGCGTCGGGCAGCCATGTAGTCGAGGTTGAACTTCGTTATCGTTCCGTCCATGTCCATAACGATGCCTTTGATGATCAAGCACTTGTCTTCCAGAAGCATTGTCTGGTAACGACTAATAGTGGAATTCATTAAAGGTTGATGATGATTACCCATGCCCTGGAAAGACATTGACCTAGCTAGGGTCCACAGATTGTTCTATCCGCAAGTTCCAGTCGTCATCACCTCTGAGTTTGATGGAAGAGTTGGGGGAATGCCTGCTATCTGGTGCATGCCCCTCTCGTTCAACCCTCCCTTGGTCGGAGTCGCCATCGCACCGGAACATGAAACCTTCAGAATGATTATGGGCGCACGGGCGTTCGGGATCAATTGGCTAGGCTTCTCTCATGCTAGACAGATCGGTGAGCTTGGCGAGACCTCAGCTAAAGCCTACATTAACAAACTCTCGGCGGCCGGTTTCAAAACAATCAAAGGCAAGAGAACGTCCCAACCCCTAATCCAAGAAGCCTCCGCGGCCCTGGAATGCCGCCTCAACGAAACGCACCGAACCGGGACACATGAACTCGTGGTCGGCGAAACAGTAAACGCAATGGCGAATAGCGACTTTGTCGACTACTGGAACCTCTCAAAATACAACCCCCTTCTCTACGTTGGGACGGTGAATGGTAAGGAAAAGAGCTGGGCCTTCAGATCAGTGCGTGGGAAGTCCGTGGAAGTGCCTCTCAGACACTAGGTTTGAGCGAAGTTCTCCATAATCGTCCCTGCATATTCGATTCCCCTGAAGAAATCCTCCACCACTTCAAACTCGTTCGGTGCATGCGCATGCGAAAATGCCGAGGCACATCCTGCCCAAACAGAATTTAGACCTAAAGTCTTCGTGAAGAGGTAATCCGGGCCAGAACCTGCGGCGGTCGGAGACACAGACGCCTCATTCTTGAACACCTCTTTTGCAGCCGAGATGACTGCTCGAGCGATAGGTGCATCGATAGGGGTCTTCGAAGGTTCTAAGCTGTTTAGCTTTACAACTTCAATGTCCGGGAAATTGCGCTTGCTCAAGTGTACTTCCAATTTCATGAGGAGGTCTTCAGGGTTTTGGTCATAGACCAACCTGAAGTCAAGTTTGGCCATGGCCTTGCTGGGGAGAACTGTTTTGGAGCCTCTCGCAATATATCCGGTGATAAAGCCGCAGACATTGCAGGTCGGTTCGTAGAGGAGAACTCTCAGTGCCTCGAATCCTTTTCTTTCAAGCAGGAAAGAGGGTAGGCCCATCTCTGACTTATTCCTCTCCTCGTCGAACGGCATTTTCCTCACGAGTTCAAGCTCGGCCGGAGTCGGTTTGTGTACTCGATCGTACCAGCCCTCAATCCTGATCCTTTCATCACCTTGCTTAATCGAGTCGAGTGCCCAGATTATACGCCACGCGGGATTCGGAGCCAGTGGGGCTAGGGAAGAGTGAAGGTCGACTTTCGGCCCAGACGCATGTAGCTCGACGTAGAGTATGCCTTTCACACCCAAAACGACCTCAGGCCTGCCCGTCTCATCGATTCCTCCGTCAAAGCATACGTCAGCGTCAGCTTTCAATTTCAATCGATTTTCCTCCACAAACTGCGGAAGGTGAGGGCTACCGATTTCCTCCTCACCTTCGAAGAGGAATTTCAAGTTGACAGGGAATTCGCTATTGGTATTCCGATAGGCTTCCACCATTTTGACCAGTGCCATTACGTTGTTCTTCGAATCGGAAGCACCACGCGCAAAAATTTTCCCTTCTTTCAACTCCGCCCCAAAGGGATCCGACTTCCATTCTTCTACAGGCTCAGGGGGTTGTACATCATAATGACCATAGAACAATAACGTCCGCTTCGACTTCTTGTTCAGAACACTACCCAACAGCACTGGGTTCCCGGCGGGCTCGTCCACAAGTTCAGTTTCTATTCCTGCTTCTCGCATGAACCGTTCCAGAAGATTGGCGCATTCACGGATTCCGTGTGCCTGCGCCGAAACGCTCGGTTGCCTGAGCAATGTTCGAAAGTCTTCTAGTATCCTGTCTCGATTGCTGGTCACATAGGAAGCGGCACTACGATTCATCCTATCCACCGACCAAACTTTGGTGCCGACCACGTTGAAAACGGTTTCTTATCTCAATAGGTGGCAGTTTGTTGGCGACCTGGTTTGCTTGAACGAGTCGCTTTGGAATTCACTAGGGCTGAGAAACGGTTCATCGATGATAATGATGTGGCAAGATTCGCTACAGAGGGTCCGGATGGACTCCCGCATGTGGTTCCGGTCTGTTACGTCCATAGATCGGACGCGTTCTGGGTGGGAACTGATTACGGGACAAGAAAATACCGCAATCTCCAGAGGAACGATAAAGTCGCGTTGCTTGTCGATGCTGGCAACGCGTCTAATTGCGGCATACTCGTCCAGGGACGGGCTAAGACCTTCGATAGAGGGCCGGAGTTCCGCGAGATTTATGACGTTTTTCACAGGAAATTCGATTGGGTTCGTGAAATGCCTTAGAAGGAAGGTGAAGCACCTTTCGTCAGGATTGAACCAATACGGAAGGTGAGTTGGGGACTGAAACAGTCAGACCATGCATTGCTGTGATGGGTGCAAATCTGAGAATATTCTTAGCGGCCATTTGCCTGAGAATTTACAAGGTCTTGTTGAAATTTGCGTAGGCTTAATTTAGCGCCTTGCGGTGGGAGGTTTAGGTATTTGATTATGAGCTATTGTGGTTGTGGTTACCCGTACAGCTATTCGTCGTACCAGTACTCACCGTACCAGTACTCGCCGTACCAGTACTATGGCTATTCACCTTACATGGCGTACCCATCGTATGGCTACTATCCATCCTACGGCCTGCCGTTAGGCTACGTTTACAGCGAACCATTTGCCTTTGGTTACCCGCGCGGTGAACACCGCGTCGGCAACTGCCTAATGATCTGTCAGTAGAGCAACAACTCTTCCTTCGCGTCTATGAGACCGCAATGTGAATAGCAGCGTAAGCTCTAGACCGGCCGCCGATTGTTGGGTCCTAGAGTCTCATTGGGGTCCATTCCAAAATGAGTGGCCACGAGTCACACAACGCACGTGACGTTAAGCTTCTGCTTGTTGCAATGGGCATTAACGCGTTACCTCTTGGTTACACGCTCGTCGTTTTGCCGATCTATTTGAGCAACCTAGGTTTCTCAGGCGAGGTAATAGGTGCAATAACAGCTGCTTCGTCTTTTGCAAGCACGATTGGGCTGATACCTTTCGCGATTGCTGCCGACCGTTATGGTAGGAAGCCTTTCGTTGTTTGGGGCTTCCTATCGGCGACCTTGGCCTACATAGTCTTCGCATTTACCCGCGACTTGAACTCGTTGTTAATAGCTGGCGCAATTGGTGGAATTGGGTTAGCGGGTGGTTTCAGTACCGCAGTCTGGACGCCTGCGTGGACGGCACTCATTTCCGAAAAGGCGGGAGCGGAAGAGCGAACCAGAGTTTTCGCGTTGTCGCAAGGTATCTGGACGATTGCACTAACCGCTGGGTCAGCTGCGAGTGTTCTTCCAGCCTTCTTCCGCGCACAGTTCAGTTCGACGTTCCTAGCATCTTACGAGTATCCGTTTCTGATTTTTGTGGGCCTCTCGATTTTATCGGGTTTGGTTCTCTTACCAATTTCTGAGTCGAAAGTGATTCCGACAGGCCTCAACGACGGCCACCGATGGAACTTCCTTCCCAAGAAATCGCGCCCTCAAATCGCCAAGTTCTCAGCGACCTTAGGTTTGGTCGGGTTTGGATCCGGAATTGGCCTCCAGCTGCTTTCTCTCTGGTTCAATAAGGTGTATGGGACAAGTGAAACGACTCTCGGCCCATGGTTCGCGGTAGCCGAAATAACATCACTGATCGTTGTACCAATAGTTCCGAGATTAACGAAAAGCTTGGGCACCCCCAAGAGTGTTCTCATGACGCAGGGATTATCAGCCAGTCTGCTGGCGTCAATGGTTCTTGCGCCAACATACCAGTTCGCTGCATCCATCTTTATTGCGCGTAACTTCTTCATGAACTTGGCATGGCCAGTGCAACAATCTTACTTGATGGGAACCGTAACGCCCGACGAACGGGCCTCCGCATCAGCGATAACTTACACAATCTGGGGGGTAGGAAATTCCGTTAGTCCGATTCTAGCAGGCTATTTCCTAAGCCAGGCTTCACCGCTCTCGCTCTCCGCGCCTCTACTAATCGGCGGAGCAGCATATTTGGCGGGTGCTGTAGGCTTTTACATACTCTTTCGCGGAACCCCGCCAGCAGAGGAGGTACTCCCCCTATCAAAGATCGGTCATGAGGTCATGTAGACGAGGGGCTGAATCTCAAGCCTTAACAGGGACTAGTTTCTTGCCCTCCCAGTTGAAACCTAACTCCTTCAGCTCTTCCAAGAACCACCTTAGGTTTTCTTTCGGTTCATGAAACCTGTCGACGAGCTCCTTCGTGACATACCCGAGGAATGAGGCGAAGAGTTGCTTATCCTCGATGTACAGCCGGTTTAGGAATAATGACAAGCGGTCAAGCTCGTAATCTCCCGTGAGGACATCGGCATAGACATTTTCCCAAGCTTTCTCCAGGTTGAAATGCCGCACCGCTTCACGCATATACGGGAAAAGGTCAGTGAAATATTCCCGTAACATTCCCTGGGAGCGAAAGACTGCCTGCACAAGTTTTCTAATTCTCATATCTACTTCTGGAATGCCGCTCAAAGATCATCGACCCAGCGAGTCTACAACCTTAGCTCCCTATTATGGATAGATTTCCTTGAGCATGAGTTTTATTCGGTTTTCTACTTCGCTCGGTTCTACCGCGCCAGTTTCCGTAATGTATTCCGAAACGTCGTGGCCTGGCGTGATGTCGAAAAGGTTGTTCGAAGCCTGAACAGGTTCACCTAGAAAATCGGCCGTACTGAACTTCATCGACTCGCAGACACTGTAGAAGGGGATTCCCCGTTCTTTTGCTGCAGCAGCAATGCTCTTGGTTCCGACCTTGTGAAGTAGGGAACCATCCGTCAGGACGCTGTCAGCCCCAACCAACACGATGTCAACATCTGGAATGATTGAACCAGCCGCTGAATCGGCGACGAGTTTCACAGGCACACTCAGACCCGCTAGGGCTTTAGCGAGATTCTTTCCTTCCATCCCCGGGTACGACTCTGTGGCATAAACCTCGAATTGTTTCCTACCCTTCATGCCTAATTCCAACGCCCTAAGGACAGTCCTACTGTAGCTGTGGGTGAGGACATGGCCAGCCTCTGGCAATATAGCAACGGCGTTTCTCGAGGCGTCCTCCGAGGCACCGCTTGACCGTTGAGCCATCCCTTCAGATAGCGAGCGGATTGACTTCCCGTAATCGGCAGCGGAAACTGAGCCCTCCTTCCGGGCGGCCGAGAATAGCAACATGCCAACTAGATTTCTTACATTCGCCATAGCTGGTTGCACTTTGTGCAACTTTAGGGCCGCAAATAGGAGGTTGCAGAACATCTCCTCACTAGTTGTGGTCCCCGAAATTTCAGTGGTGGCAGCTAGTAGTTGAATTGCGCTCCGGCCGATTGTGCTTGCCCCGTGAACCTTATCCTTCGCAAGAGAGTCGACTCCTGCCATAACCTTGGTGAGCTCTTCTGGAGCGGAATGGAAGTTGCAGCGGACGCGGTCAAAGGTTTCTTCGAGTTTCGGGACCGTTTCATACGACCTTAGCTCATTAGGGTGAATCCATCTGCATTCTGCATTTTCCCAATCGAGCATAATTGTATTTGACCGTGTTTCAAACAGGAATGGGTGAACAATCCAGACAGTCTTCGTTTGCTCGTCATATGCGCGAAGGACTTCCCCCGCCCTTACCAAGTCGATATACTCGGGGGACAGGCCGAGCTCTTCTTGTATTTCGATTTGCGCGCGTTGTAGCGGATCTTCGCTTCCTTCCAGATAGCCACTTACCGCTGCCCATTTGCCCTTGTGTGTCCCAACCTTCTCGCTTCTTCTTAGCAGAAGGATTTTCTTATCCGCAATCAGAAACGCAGTTACGACGCTTTTGTATTCCAATTAGCCACACTGAAAACTCTCTTTGCTCAATTCTTCAGGGAATCCAGCTGAGGCTGCGCAGTTTCCAATCGTTTCCACAGTTTCGCTGCAGCGCTTTGTGAGATGGATTGAGCTTTCTCTTCGTCGAAGGTGAGAAGTTGTTTATTCTTGACGATGAACTTACCGTTGACGAGTACGGTTTCGACATCGTCCCCATCTACGGTATTGACCAGATGGCCTACGACGCTGCTGGCGTTGAGCGGTGTGGGGAGTACGTTCGGTTTGATTACTATAAGGTCCGCCTTCTTCCCGGGCTCTATGGACCCAAATTCCTTCTCCATGCCGTACAACTTTGCTCCGTTTACCGTCGCCATCTCTAAGACGGTGTAAGGGTCGATTGCGTTCGGGTTCTTATGGTATACTCGGTGCAATAAGTAGGCTGCACGCATGTTCTCGAACATGTCGAATATGTATCCGTCATTTCCCAAGCCCACGTTGATTCTCTTCTCTAACATTCTAAGAACCGGCGCAACTCCAACAGCGTTCAACATGTTGCTCATGGGGTTGTGTGCGATACCAGTATTTGTTTGAGCAATGATGTTGAGTTCATTGTTATCGAGGTTCACACAGTGAGCTAAGACCACGTCAGGCCCAAGCAGTCCAACGTCACGTAACCTTTCCACGGTACGCTTACCATAATTCTCCAAGTTGTGGTGAAGATCCCCCAGTCCCTCAGAGGCATGTATGGTAATTGGCACGTGGTACTTTACAGCCAGCGCCTTTACTCGTTTGATGAGGTCGTCGGACACGGTGAAGGAGGCGTGGATGCTGAAGAGAGGTTTGGTTTTGCTCTCAGGTTTGGAATGCATTTTCTCTGCGAACCGTACGTTCTCCTGTACCCCCTTCGATCCTTCATCCTTTGAGTGTCGCTCGGTCGCTTCGAATGCTATAAAACCCCTAATCCCGACCTCCTCGACGGCGCGTGCAATATGGTCCAATACACCTGAGATTGAGTTGGGCCCTGAATAGGTGTCCGCGAAAGTTGTCACACCTGACTTGGCGAACTCAACTGAAGCAACCAAAGCGCTTGCGTAGGCATCCTCGAAATTCATCGCCTCGTCTACGGGCCACCAAACACGCTGAAGAATTTGCGTAAAATCTGAGGGCGGCGTTATCTTCAGTGCTGCCCCTCTCAGCAGCATGCCGTACAGGTGCGAGTGGCTGCAGACGATCCCGGGCATTACGATACGTCCGGACGCGTCTAAGACCTCAGCTGTACCGTGCTTCTTCTGAAGGTCGACAGTCTTCCCGATTTCCACAACCTTGCCTTGGTCTATCGCGACGGCATGATCTTCCAATATCCGTCGGTGACTATCCATCGTGACTAAAACACCATTTCTTATGAGAAGGTCAACCAATAATGAAGACCATCCTGAGGAGCAACACCTTTCGATAAAATAGGTTGTGTTACCATCCTATTTGAGATGAAGAGAGCTGAGTCACTCTGGCTACTTCGAAGTTGCGAATAATTGGCTTGGGGGATTCCACGACGGCGGGCACTCCAGGTTTCCTTTCCCCACTTGAAGCCCCACCTAACGGCCGAGGCAATCCCGAAAGCCAATACGCCTACTGGATGAAGAAAACCCATCCCGAGTGGACGGTGTTAAATCGTGGCGTCAACGGCCAGAGGTCAGATGAGATTCTGGCCAGGTTCGAACGCGATGTCCTGTCGGAGTCAGCGAATTGCGTTGTGATCCTGGCAGGAGTCAATGACGTTTACCAAGGCGCACCCTTAGAATTTACAGAGAAACATCTGCTTATAATGTATGAGAAAGCCATCGCTGCAAAGATTACTGCGGTTGCAGCCACAGTACTTCCCTACAATACGGCGTCGACTCGTGAAGCAGGAACGGTGCGTGACCTAAACAATTGGATAGCGAATACCGCGAATCGACTTGGAATTCTGTTCTGCGATACTAATCTGGCAGTCAGGGATCCACGCAGCAAAGACCGCCTGCTCAGTACACCGGATGGCCTTCACCCCGATGTCTCCGGTTACTGTAAAATGGGCCAAGTTTTAGCTGAGACAATTGCTCGTAAAGCCAAATTCGAATAATAATAAACCTCCAAGTCTCGGTAGAATAGGGGGAAGGTATTGCAAACTGTTCTAATTGAAAACGGTAAGGTTCTGCGGTCGGGTCGCCTCGCCAAGGCGAATATTGCCATCGAGAATGGAAGAATAAAGTCCGTTGGCATCGCAGAATCCAAGCAGGTTGACAAGCGAATCGATGCGAAAGGTAGGCTCATCCTCCCAGGCTTAGTGGACGGCCATGCTCATCTGCATGACCCTGCCTTCACAAATCGCGAGAACTTCACAACTGGTACTTCTGCGGCTGCAGCAGGGGGCGTGACGACTGTAGTCGAGATGGTTCTTTCGACCCCTGTCGACACCCCTGATCGTGTCAAGGCTAAGATCGAGCAGGGAAAACGAAATTCATTGATCGATTTCTCCCTCCACGCTGGGATGATGAACCTCAGCAACCTTCCTAACATAGCGACAATCGCGGGTTTGGGTGTTCGATCATTCAAGACCTTCACATGCAAACCTTACTACTCCGACGACCACACCCTTATGTCTCTGATGCGCGAGACCTCAATGCAAAATTCGATTCTGAACGTGCACGCTGAAGACGAGCAAACGGCTAACGAAAACCTTGACAGGCTTACTGCGGAGGGTAGGAAGGATCATAAGGCGCATACTGAGTGGAAGCCCAATGTGGCCGAGGAGCGAGCGGTTAGGAAGGTTGTTGAATTCTCGCGGGCGCTGAAGGCCCGACTCCATATTTCTCACATGTCCACTCGAGAGGGCGTCGAGATTGTTCGGCAAAATAAGCGCCTGCGGGTCAGAGTGACTGCAGAAACCTGTCCCCATTACCTAACCTTCACGCGTGGAGATATGAATAAACAGGGACCGTACTTGAAGATGAACCCGTCGCTGAAGGGTCCGAAAGATGTGCAAGCGCTCTGGGAGGGCCTACGCGATGGAACCATTGACATGGTTACTTCGGAACATGCGCCCGGAGAGCGCGTGGAGAAGGAAGTGGGATGGACCGATATCTGGAAGGCGTGGGGCGGCGTCCCAGCGATCGAAACCATGCTGCCTGTCCTGCTGAGTGAAGGAGTAAACAAAGGCCGAATTGGCCTGACGACTCTTCAGAGAATATGCTGCGAGAACCCGGCAAAGGTATTTGGCCTCTACCCCAGAAAGGGCGTAATTCAGAAAGGTGCTGACGCGGACCTAGTAATCATTGACCTTAAGGCAAAACGGACAGTTCGGGCCGAAGCTTTGCATTACAAGGTTGGATGGACTCCGTATGAAGGCTGGACCTTGAAAGGGTGGCCTATCCTGACCGTGCGTCGAGGAGAAATATTATACGAGGACGAACAAGTGGTAGGTGAACCCGGTGCCGCAGATTTCCTGCCCATGTCACTATAAGCTGGTTGAACCTTAATGCTCTCACTCATTGTTCTGGCAGCGGGCAAATCCAGTCGGATGCATGGCAGAAATAAGCTACTCATCAAGGTTGAAGGCCGGCCCATGATCCGGGGAGTGGTTGAAGCAGGACTCAAGTCCAAGGCGGATGAAGTGATCGTAATTCTCGGCTGGGAAGCCGAAAAAATCAAGAAAGCCCTCGAGGACCTCCCCTGCCGATTCGTTGTGAACAAAGACTACGAGAAGGGACAGAGTAGCTCCGTGAAAGCGGGACTGAAAGAAGTTGGCGAAACGACGCAGGCCATACTCATTCTACCGGGCGATGTAGCCAAGATAGATGCAAGCTCAATCAATCTGGTCATCGACGAATACGCTCGTCGAAAAGGCTCAATAATCGTGGCGGCCCACAAAGGCAAGCCCGGACATCCGATTCTGCTTGAAAGGCAGCTCTTCAACGAAGTCGAACAGATCGACGAACAGTCATTCGGGTTGAAAGCAGTGGTTAAGAAACATGAAGAGGCAGTGCGATTCGTTGAGGCCGGCTCTTCCAATGTTCTGCGAGATGTCGATACGCCGAAAGACTTGAAGGAGCTCTGACTCGTGAAGGATCCAATGCTTCGGCCCAAGCATGGGCGGTATATTACCCATTAAGGGTTAGCTGGATTCATGGCTGTCGAACGGTTGCTCAGCCTTTTCCGAACATTCAGTTTTAGAGATATAAGCTCAGTAGGGAGCCGCCTGACTCGGTAGGCATATTACAGTCAAACCGTTGCTCACGTCTGCGAGTTGTTCGAAGTATGCAGTGCCCATCCTGCGGGAATACGGTGCCAGATAATGTGAAGTTCTGTCCCAGCTGCGGTAAGAAATTAGACACCGCCAAAACACCTGCTCCCGGAGGTGCTGGGTCTAGTTCAGTTTTTTCCGGTAAGGAGTACATAATTGAACAGAAGATTGTGGCACTAAGAGATACCTTCGGCATCAAAGATAGAAACGGTAACCTTCTCGTTTACGTGAAAAAGAAAATTGTGAGTTGGGGACCCCAGTTCTACTTTGAAACGCCCGACGGTAGTAGGTTAGGTGAGATGCGAGGAAAGGTGCTCACTGTACGGCCGACGTTTGAAATTTATGACGCCCAAAGCCTCGTCGCGGTTGTGAAGAAGAAGATTCTCAAACTGTTAGGTTCAGAGTGGTGGCTTGAGGATGGTTCGGGTACAGAGATCGCGCGCATCAAGGGGAACATAACTGAACATAATTTCTCAATTCAATCCCCCTCTGGAACAGAAATCGCCCAAATCAACAAGAAGTGGGTCAGCGTTCGAGATTCATACGGCATCGAAATTCTAAGCCAAGAACTCACCCCGTACGTCATCATAGCTTACGCTATTGCGATGGATCACGCCGAATTCAAAGCCGGGAAAGGATTTGCAGTGGGATTGGCCGGGATTGGCGCAATGACGGATGATTTTAAGCCTCAATTTTGAAACGTGAATTCTTTATTTCTTCTCCGTCCAGTCGTAGAACCCTCGCCCGGTCTTCCTTCCGAGCAGGTTTGCTCGCACCATTTGTTTGAGTAGGTTGCTGGGGCGGAACTTCGGGTCACCCGTTTCGTTTACCATAACATCCGCAATGAAGAGTGTAGTGTCGATGCCGACGTAGTCAAGCAATTTCAATGGACCCATGGGCCAGTTGAGGCCGAGTACGCATGCCTTGTCAATGTCCTCCGGCTCGGCTACGCCTTCAGCCACGAGGAAAGCGGCCTCGTTGAGGGCTGGGACGAGGATGCGGTTTACAATGAACCCTGGCGTGTCCTTCTTAACAACAACTGCTTCCTTACCCAGCTTTGCGGTGACTTGTTTGATAGTCTCCACGGTCTCGTTTGATGTCTTCAAACCGCGGACGATCTCAATGAGCTTCATGAGTTGTGGTGGGTTGAAGAAATGCATACCGCAAACTTTCTCAGGCCTCTTCGTCGCGGCCCCGATCTCAGTAATGCTGATTGAAGACGTGTTTGAGGCGATTATTGCGTGAGCCGGCGCATATTTGTCAGCTTCAGCTAAGACCTGTTTCTTGAGGGCAGGGTTCTCGGTTACGGCCTCAATGACTAGGTCCGCGTTCTGTACAGCTTCTTTCAGGTCGAGCGTTGGGTGAATTCGATTAAGGATTTCTTTGGATTCATTCTCGCTCATTGTACCCTTTTTGACGAACCGTTGGAGGCTGTCTCGAACCATTTTCATTCCGTTGTCGACAAATCGTTGCTCAATATCTCTCATACTAACGTCAAATTTGCCGGTCTGTGCACAAACTTGTGCGATACCGTGTCCCATCAGGCCAGCGCCTAACACGCCTACACGCTTTACTTCCATTCCAATCACAGCTAATAATCCGAACAAGAACCAAGATATGTTTTCCCATATGCGACGCCTGGACATTCTACATAGGGTTCAGCCTGCTGGTCAAACAACAACGATGGCAAATGCATCAGTATGTATCCCATCCCTAAGGTGCGAAATTTCAGATTAGCCCACTAACGACAACATGCAGAATTGATTTAGGATCATACTAACTAGTTTGGACTCTGCCCTTTTCCCTTCGGCATCTTAGAATCATTAACGCCAACACTCCAGTAACCATGCCGACTATTATCGATTCAACTGGGAAGCCTGGAATGCTTGTTGACGGTGTGGTTGCGCTCGTGAATGTGCTTGTTGGGGTAATTGTACTGAGCAATTGTTGGGTCGACGTATAACTGCCAGCTGCTACGTAAGCCACCATGAATCCGTCCGCATCTCGAGCATTGGAAAAGTTAACGAGGACAAGGTCCCACCTCCCAGAGCTGGGGAGAGCCACATCGAAACTATACGTCATGGTGCTTAGTTGACTCGTGATTGCATCTGCCACATTCCCACAACTTCCCACCTTCAACCAACTTTGGTAGCTTGTGTCTTGTATGACATAGAAGTCAAGTGGGATGTCTGATGTGAAATTGCCAGCGACATATTGGCCTTGATTGCCCGTGAAAGTAAAATTCCACACCTCGCAGTGCAAATTCGTCCCCGCTGTAGAGATTACCTTGAAGGGACTGTTGATCAGTTGTTGCTGTTGTGCCAGAGATGTAGTAACGCTGCTACCTACTGTGATCGTTCTTACTTGATTTACTTGGGATGCGAACGTGACGTAATTCGCACTACCGACAATTGCCAGCAATGATGGAATACATACGATCATGATGGCTATTGCGTATCGTACCTTCAAGAAACACACATTGAACCGAACTTTCATCGTTTACCCTAAAAACAGTTTGCTTGGCGTTGAGAGCGAGCTTGCGGCACGCATCCACCTTAGTTACGTTTCTAGACTACTGACGCCGTAGGATTTCTCAAGTCAATTTGGTTTTCGATTTAGCTGGAGGAACTGGCTGCTTGAGGTCGAATTGGTTTCCGTAGGCGTCCGCGAACTCGCAAAGCCATTCTCCCCACTCCATCCTCCTGAGAGGATACAGAAATCGTAGGCCCTTTGACCGTAACCGGTCGTAGTCGGTTCGTATATTGTCGGTGAGAAATGTGATCCCTGTTGGGCCGGGCTCTATACTGTTGTCCAACAACTCGCAGATGTGAATCCTTGTTAGTGGTCGACCTGGACCGAGTTCGATCCAATGACCCGGTCTATCGGGTGAACCTTGGACACTAGCATCCGTGTTAGGCTCGAACGGTCCAACGTAGGCCACCCGGAGGCCGAGAATATCACGATACCATTGAAGTGTCTTCTTCTTATCGGACACTACGACTGCGACTGTGTCGATGCCTGTGATTGTCATGAAGGCCTATCGCCAACAGAGTCTGACTGATTCGCGGCTTAAATAACAAATCAGCATTCTTACTTTCGGGATCCTGTCATGTCTAAAGACAGCTTTTCTCTGCTTGAGGATGAAGTGCTCAAGCATGTTTTTGCGTTTTACCCGCAGTTCGCTGTAGCTCTTGGGCTTCACGAATACGACGGACTCTTACCGCGACTTTCGGAAGACTTTGTCAATGGATGGCTTGAGAAAGCGAACGAATTAGTCGGGAGGTTGCCTTCGATAGACCTTTCGAAACCAGTTAGCCGGAGGCCTCTTGACATGGAGCTCCTGAGAATGCTGCTCGAAGGAGCGCTATTCGACTTGAAGGATCTTCGCGTCTGGAAGGAGGAGCCCCTTACCTACGTGAGACCGTTGAACATTCAGCCCTATATTATTCGAGAATATGCACCAGTCGAGGCCCGAACCAAAGTCATCATTAAACATTTCAGATCTATACCTGAATTCCTGCGGACTGCGCGCGACAACTTGGAACCTGTCCTGCCCAAGCCTTCGGTAAAGTTTGCACAAGACATCACGAGCGGTTTACCTTCGCACTTCAATGAGGCCGACAAGCTCCTGAAAGATGCGCCGGAGCAACTTCGAAGCGAATTTACCGTGGCCAAGAAAGGTGCCCTCGAAGCTATACAGGTGTTCGCAAAGGCTTTACAGGAAGATTACCTTCCGAAGGCAAAGGAAGAGTTCGCTCTCGGTGAAACAAAACTCGCCAGACTCATGTGGGTCCTAGATCGTTTAGATCAGCCCCTGAAAGAACTCCTTAAGACGGGATTAGATGACCTCGCGCAGAACAAAGAAGCCTTCATTGAAACAGCCAGAAGTATAGACCCTTCGAAGTCGCCGCGAGACGTTATGAAGCAAGTTGGGTTCGACCATTCAAAGGCCGATTCGCTGATTAAGGATACGCAGAACCTGCTGGAGGAAATCCGTTCATTCACTGTTCAGAAAGACATCGTGACGTATCCCTCAGAAGAGCGATGTGTAGTTGCTGAAACGCCAGGATTCGCGCGTGAACTGTACACGGCCGCGATGGATCCACCTGGACCATTCGAGGAAGGCTCAACCCGTGCCATCTACTACGTAACTCCTGTTGACAGCCGTTGGAGTGAAGAACGTAAGGAGGAGTGGCTTCGCCACTTAAACACGGCCTCCCTGAAAGAGATCTCAATTCATGAAGCCTATCCCGGACATTACTTACATTTCCTACACCTTAAGAATCTCAAAACCAAAACATCGAAGGCTTTCATCTCCTACGCCTTCACTGAGGGTTGGGCCCATTACTGCGAGGAGATGATGATAGAGCAAGGATTTGGAGAAGGCGACCTTAAAGTCAAATTAGCCGTCCTCCAGGCAGCGTTACTTCGAGACTGCCGCTACATATGCTCAATAAAGATGCACTCGGGGCAATTCACTCTGAAAGAGGCAACTCAATTCTTCATCGATAATGCCTTCTTGGATCAACTACCCGCAGAGCGCGAAGCTCAACGCGGCACCATCGACCCAGGATACTATTCGTATACGCTGGGCAAACTCTTCATCAAGAAAACCTATCGCAGTTATCATTTGGCACACCCGACGCTAACACTGAAGAGTTTCCATGACTCGCTCCTCTCCTGGGGCGCACCACCAGTCGGTTATCTGGAAAAACTCATCGCATAACAGTTAAGGCTTAAGCGCAAGCCAGTTGCCTTTCTTGTCGACCCAGAACAGCGGGCTACTTGAGTTGCGCAGCTACCTCTTTCACAGCGCCCTCGAATACTTCTAGGCCAGCGTCAATTGTTTCATGTGTTATGATGAGGGGGGGAGCGAATCGCATCGTTGACCTACCGGCGGTGATGATTGCTAGGCCACGTTTGAAGCATTTGTTCATGATGTCCAGAATTTCTTGAGCGGCGGGTTCCTTTGTTTCCCTGTCCTTAACGAATTCTACACCGACCATGAGCCCTTTGCCCCGGATGTCGCCTATGATCGAGTATTTTTGTTGCATCTCTTTCAGGCGTTTCATCAGATAAGCGCCTTGGCGAGTTGCATTTTCGAGGAGTTTCTCATCCTTTATGATATCAATTACTTGGAGCCCGGCCGCGCAGGCTATGGGGTTGCCGCCAAAGGTGTTGGCGTGCGAGCCTCCTTCCCAGTCCATTATTTCCTCTTTGGCTATGGTTGCCCCGATTGGCATGCCTGATGCGAGCGCCTTAGCTGCTGTCACCACATCGGGCGTGACTCCCCAATGTTCGATGGCGAACCATTTTCCTGTCCGTCCCATTCCTGACTGGATTTCATCATCCACGAGAAGAATGTCGTATTTGTCGAGGATTTTCTTGAGGCGCTGGAAATAGTTGTCTGGAGGGACCACGTATCCTCCTTCGCCTTGGATAGATTCGATGAACATGGCGGCTGTGTCTTCGGGGGGATGAAACTTCTTCAGCACTTCCTCTTCAATGAAGTCGACACACCACATATCACATTCGGGATACGTGAGCCCGAAAGGACACCGGTAGCAGTACGGGTACGGAACATGTGTAACTTCCTGCCCCAGCGGGAAGAAATGCCGCCTCTGCACTGGCTTGCTCGCAGTCAGGCTCATTGTTCCGAAGGACCGGCCATGGAATGACCCCGTGTAAGCCAAGAAGAGTGGTTTCCGAGTATGCCACCGCGTCACCTTCATCGCGGCCTCGTTCGCTTCGGCCCCGCTATTCGAGAAGAAAACTTTCTTCCGGAACATCCCCGGCGTAATTTTAGTAAGCTGTTCCCCGAGGTCAATGATTGGTTTGTAGTAGAAATCGGTCCACGAATAATGGATTAGCTTCTCAGCTTGGTCCTTGATCGCCTTGACGACGCGCGGGTGGCAATGTCCGACATTGAGGACCACTAAACCGGAATTGAAGTCCACAAATTCATTACCGTCCACATCCTTAACGCAGCATCCGGCCCCTGATTCTGCGACGAGAGGATACCACCTAACAACCGAATGCGACAGAATGTTCGTGTCCTTCTCGAGAAGTTCACGTGCCTTCGGGCCAGGCGGTGTCACAACGATTTTTGGTTTTTCGAGTTTCGCTGCCAAGTTTAGTGCCTCGAACTTGAAAGCGCTTGGCCTGAGAATTGTAAAAGCCTTCCGTTCACGTGCCGCAGATGCAAGTGAGGCAACACAACACACCAAAACCACCGTTTGTTTTACAATGGCATAATGCTCAGCGCCTTCCGTCCAGACGAGTTATTTCTGAAGCAAGACTCTAAAGGTTTCAGACATCGTTAGTTCATGCCATCTTCGGTCAAATTGCATATTTCTCATAGTTCTGATTCGCATCAAGTCACGCGTTTCCTCGCCAACATCCTCGACCTTGAAATCAACGATCCCATCAACCGCCGCTTCGAGTTGCTTGTAAGCCCAGTTGCTATGAATTCCAGCCATGAAGCCAATTAGCTGGGTTACTTTCCTCGGTTTGGCCATGGGAATGGGTCGGGTTAAGTACAATTCGACCCAGTTCTTCTCATCGTTGAATCTATCAAGAGTTGAACCGTTCTCTGCTATAACGAGAAATTCAGGTGCGGGTGATTCGACCATCGCCTCCCTTGCTATCCAAATGCTCAGGTCAGCGACCTTCAACGATTCAGGGCCGAACTTTTCCTTAGATTTCTGCCCCAGCGAGAGCGTGTACAAGTCAGTAATCCATAATCGATCCTTCTGTTCGAGCTCCTCAACTGGAAGTCCCAATCGCCGAAGTTGAGAACGGACATCATCGGGTGATTGGGAATGCGCAATATAGCTAACACTCCCACCCGTCCTCAGCCATCCTGCCGCAATAGTGAGCGCTGCGCTGTACCATTGTGAAGCAGGGTCAAATTCAACGAGAATATTGGTTCCGGGGGAGATTGACCCCCGAGTCAAATCCTCGATCAATTCAAGGCGCGGCACGTCAATAACACACGCTGATTATGCTAAGCACGGTAAGTTCTGGTTTTCGGTTTTGCTAAGCTGGGTTTCACTCGGGTGGTGATGAAGGTCATTAAGCAGGATTTGAGAATGCGAGCAGAAAAACAGATTAGCCCACCTAAAGCAGGAGCACATGGGAATTTCACATGCTCTTCATGGTGATCGAGAAATTCAAGAACAGAAATGCTCTCGCCGTATATCGCCGCTCACGGGAAAAGGGACGAATGCTTCCAAATGGTTTGAAGTACATTGATAGCTGGGTCGAGACCAACTTTGACCGTTGTTTCCAACTAATGGAGTGTGACGACCCGACATTGTTTCAGCAATGGGCGGTTCAGTGGCAAGACCTTGTCGACTTTGAATTTGTTCCCGTTATGCCATCTAGGGAGGCAGCGAAAACAATCACCTCCATGTTCTAGATCATGTTTGTCAATGTTTTCATTTCACCGAGCTGAATCCAAGTTGAGATGGAAAGGGTTTGCATTCTTCAGTTCTAGGACGATTATTGTTCACATTGTCACCTACGTGATTGCCGGGATAGTAGCTTACTGGATTCAATGGGGCGGAGTGTACGGTGGACCTGCAATGCAAACGTACATGAAACATCCGGGCGAATACGCTGCCTGGGTTATTCCTTCTCAGATCCTGCGAGGGTTCATTCTAGCCGTAGCGCTCTATCCGTTTCTCGGCAGTATTCTTGAAATGAAACGTTGGGGTTGGCTCTCGGTTTCTTCAATCTACCTCCTCATTGGTACAATAGCTGGCAGCGGAGGCATTATCGAGCACATCGTCTTCACAACTACCCCCGTATTATTCACTTTAGCGACGCTTCCGGAGATAACTGCGCAAGGATTGATGTTCGGATATCTCCTAGTGTTCTGGGAAAGAAGATCTCACGGTGAAATTCAGTGATCAAGGATGGTAGCAACCCCAGAATACGGTAATTGGGTTTCGAAGAAATTCATCTATGCGCCAGGTTTGGTAGGCCTCGCATTATCCGCGTTCGCTCTTGTTCTTCCCGCGTTGCTGATTATTTCTGGGCTGTCTTTCATAGTTGCCGTGTACTTTGCATACGCCCGATACCTGTTTGCCAGCGAAGGAGGGAACTTGCAAGACCGTATCGTTGAATTGGTGCTGGCAAATTTGGACTGGAATGCAGAAGGGCAGGCATTGGATGTAGGCTGCGGCAGTGCTGCCCTGACAATCAAGCTCGCTAAGAAGTATCCCAAGGCTCAAGTCATAGGGATTGATTATTGGGGCAAGAAATGGGAATACTCGAAGGACATGGGTGAAAGGAATGCTCAGATTGAAGGAGTCAGTGAGCGTGTGGCCTTCCAGAAAGCCAGTGCTTCAAGCTTGCCATTTGCCGACGAACAGTTCGACGCGGTGGTCAGCAATCTCGTATTTCATGAAGTAAGTGACGCTGCGGATAAACGAGATGTCATTCGAGAAGCTTTGCGCGTGCTTAAGAAAGGCGGGAAATTCGCTTTTCAGGACCTGTTTTTGATGAAGCGAGTATACGGCGACATTGACGAGCTGATCGCTACCGTTCGCAGTTGGGGCATAAGAAAGGTGGAATTTGTTCGGACACGAAACTCGGTTTTCATTCCATTGGCTCTAAAATTGCCGTTCATGTTGGGAGCAATGAGCATTATCACTGGAGAGAAATGAAATGAGAGGACAAGCAGTGATTCAACCTCAGAAGTCCCGGAGCATCCTCAGATTGGTTGTCAGCTGAGAACGTTGGCTCAATTATCAACTCGTCAGGCTTAGCGTTGTTCACTACTCATATTCCTAATGCGGCACTCAACGAGAAGGCGCCTGCGCCGAGAACCATCATTGTCAGTGCAAGCAGAATGTATATCACATCAGTTTCGTATGCTAATGCTGATTCATTCTCCCCGATGAGATAAGGCGCTTTCATCTTAGTCTTCTTCAAGGCGATGGTCCCAATCATCTCTAGGGCGATGAAGAAGGCTACTATTGGGACTAGGAACCCGAGGATGAGTGCTATTCCTCCAAAGAATTCAAGCACCATTGCAGCAACCGCAGCGGCTGCCGGAACGCCGAGACCGCCCGTCCATTTGAGAGTCGCTTGAGGATTCTTCAGCTTCGGGTACCCATGCATTACGAATGTTGCTCCCACAACCACTCGGAGTAGCAACGCTAGGTAAGGCGTATAGAACCTTAGCATATCAAGTAACATGTACCATCACAAACCGCACAGATTACCACTTGATTATTAATGCTTATCAGCAGAAGAACGACAACCAACCAAGAGCAAACGCTAAGCGGGGGACGAGGCTCACGAGCAACTCACCCCTATCGGAACCACCATAGTTCCAAGTCGTAGATGTATTGGAAAATGAGGGCGGGTATGAGCATCAGACCATTTTGCGGATTTGCTCAAGATTTCTCAGGAAGCCTTCCTCAGTTTGGCTGTCAGCTGAGAACGTTGGGTCAATTATCAACTCGTCAGGCTTAGCGTCCTTCACCGCTCGGATGTCTTCTTTGATCTGGTCTAGGTTGCCGGAACAGAAGTTTCTTTCTTTTCCGAGAGGTTGTGGTCTAACGTCAATGTTGTATCGGGCCACGGTCTTGAGGGCGGTCGGGTCGCGGCCAGCGCTCTTAACCATACCCTTGATTTGGACCGACATCGACGTCAGTTGATCAACAGAAACGCCTACTGGCATCCAACCATCAGCGAAGGTTGCTACACGTTTCATTGCCAAAGGTGCAAACGCTGCCATGTAGATAGGGGGGTGTGGCTTCTGCACCGGTTTGGGCTGGATAATGGATTTGGGAAGTTGGAAGTATTTTCCGTGAAATTCAACTGGGTCCGTTGTCCAGATTGCTTTGACGACTTTTAGAAATTCGTCTGCGCGTTTGCCTCGCCCTTTCAGCGACGTGCCGATTGCATCGTATTCGTCCTTGGACCAACCTAGCCCGAACCCGACTTTCAGCCTCCCACTCGAGAGTTGGTCTAGTGTGGTTAACCGTCGGGCGAGTAGAACTGGGTTGTAGAATGGTATGTCAAGGACACTCGTGCCTAAGGAGACTCGGTTTGTGTGCGCAGCGGCAAAGGTCAAAGTTTCAATCGGGTCGAAAACGCGTTTGTAGACGTCTGGAATCGGCCCACCATAGTATGATGTCTGAGGATTTACAGGCCATAGGAGGCGCTCGGTCACCCAGAGCCCATCATAACCCAATTCCTCTGCACGCTTCGCAACTTTGATAATCGTGCGAGGGTCCGCAACAGGTCCCAACTGAGGAAGAAAGAATCCTGTTTTCATTGACATCCTTTCCCGCAAAGCTTTCAACCAATCTATAAACTGATTGCAGCGAAGGCGATTTCAAGGGAACGACAAACCTAGCTATGTCCTGATCGTGAAGGGACCAAGAGAGAAGGAATCTCTTGCACCTGCAGCAACCTTCGTGCTGGCTGGGGTTAGACGCGCTGGCTGTCACGTTGGCTGCGTATTGACCGGGTCAGATTCTATCCAGTTTTTCTAATGTGCGCTCGTCCCGTAGGTTTCCTGTATTTAGTGTGGATGCTGGTTCGAATAGGAGAATGTGAGCTTCTTCTTCGGCGACGGGTCGGTGCTCCACTCCTCGCGGCACAACAATGAACTCTCCTTCCTCAAGCCACACGTGTTTATCGCGGAACTCCATTCGGAACCTGCCCTTTACGACCAGAAACATCTCATCCTCTTTTTCGTGGTGGTGCCAAACGAATTCACCTTTAAGCTTGTCAAACTTCACACATTGCCCATTCAGCTCAGCGGCAATGTAGGGTTTCCAGTATTCTTTGATCTGCTTAAATTTCTCAGCAAGGTTTACCTTCTCCATAAACCCCCCTCCGTTGACTGTATTACTCGCTAGGTACCTTGAAATGGTTTACATATCCCGAAATTATGCAGGGGCAGCTGAGTAAGCGTTGACTACGAAGATGCGATTACCACCACGAGAAGCTTTCTTCATCGCTGGCCTCGTGATCATATTGCTTCTGGCAGCCTTCATCATGAACGTTAGCGCCTCGGCGAAAACTGCCCAAACGACAACTACGAGAAACGTAATCATTGAATGGACGAAAAACCTGAGTGACCAGGATAGGTTCTATCCGGATTTCATAATAGTAAACCAGGGTGACACAGTTGCCCTCACATTCATCAACAATGATACGGTCGTTCATGATTTTGTAATCGGCCCTCCTTACAGTATTATGGTGAATGCTTCAGTCCCCGGCCTGTACGATGACGTCACGGGTCAATTAATGACCTCGCCCGCAACACGAAACTCACCCGGGGTCGTGGTTTCAGGTACTCCGGGCAATGTTTCAGCCATGTATACCTTCGTGGCAAAGTATGCTGGCATCTTTGAGTATGTGTGCACGTACCACATTCAGGTCGGCATGATTGGTTACATGGTCGTTCTCGCACCAAATACATCCAGCATAAACCAACCCACAATCCCCAATCAAACGGTCCCCCAAAGCTCAACGATGATTCAAGTAAGCATCGACCCCGGGTCGGGCACGAACATCAACTTGCCGGGCTATACGCCTACGGACCTGACGATTGTCATCGGAGTCAACAACACGGTGAAATGGACCAACAACGACATCATGCCACACACGGTTACTGCGACGGATGGAAGTTTTGATTCAGGGAACATTAACCCTGGCGGCACATACGTTTACACTTTCACTAAGGTGGGTGTTTACCAGTACACTTGCTCGTACCATAATTGGATGCATGGTACTCTGAATGTTGTGACTGAAACGATTGGCCAAGAATCCCAAGAACATGGAGAATTCAGCATCGTCCTGACGGCATATGAGATCTACGGAATAATCGGATTCGGAATAGTTGCGTTACTAGCAATCATGATGGTAGTTGGGAGGACAAAACGCGGAGGCGAGCGAGCCACAATCACGTAGAAGCTTGCTTCTCACTTCTTCCATGCGCAAAACGGCTTCGAGCGTAGATATCGGTATTCCTTGAAACTCAGACCTGCTTCAGGCTCTTCAGGTAGAGTTCCTGGCAATGCTCGATGACTTTTCTTGCGGCCTCTGCTTTTTCCCAGCCTAACACTTTGACCTGTTTCCCTTCCAAGACCTTGTACGTTTCGAATAGGTACGCGATTTCTTTGAGAATGTGCTCTGGCAGGCTGTCCAAGTCGTGATATTCAGCGTACCTGGGATCGCCAGTAGGAACAGCCAAGATCTTATCATCCTTCTTGTTGCCGTCTAGCATCCGAAGTAGCCCGAGAGGCCTCGCTGACATTATGCATCCTGGAAAGGTAGGGTTCGTTACCAGGACGAGGATATCAAGCGGGTCACCGTCTTCATCGAGAGTCCGCGGGAGAAAACCGTAATCGCCGGGAAAATGCACGGCTGAGAAAAGCACGCGGTCGAGAACTATGGCTTTTTTCTTCACATCGTATTCGTATTTGTTTTCAGTTCCTTTCGGGCTCTCGATAACTGCGTACACAACCTCTGGAGGGTTAGGCCCTGTTTCAAGGTCACGCAGGAAATCCAATTGCGTTCTTCCTCATTTTCTTTGAATATGCGACGCTTCCTTAATGGGGCTTACTCACGTGCGCAAACCTCACAGTTACGGCCATGCAAACCAATGATTGTTCTACGGCCTTAGATGCGGAGCCCTAGTAATATGACAACTCCAAATCCAATTATCACGAAATTTCCAACCGTGAATGTTGCTAGTTGTAGCTTCGCGGAGAGATGCTTGTGCGCTATACCGCTGATCGATGCTAAGAAACTCTGCCAAGAGAACGAGGCAATGAAGGCCCCGGAGATGAAGAGGATTGCGTTTACGGAGGATGAGGAAAAACCCTGCATTCCTAGGATTAGAGTTGTGAAGTATGTTACGGTTACAGGGTTCAGAAGCGTTAACCCGAGAACCATTCCGTAGGTCTGTGGGCAATTCGTAGCTCTAAGCCTGGGTTTGTGTGTTCGATCTGAGCGATTTCTTCCGTGATACAGCAACCATGCGCCCAGCGCGATTAACCCTGTTGCGTTTCCCACGCGTAGGATAGGCGCGAAGGGTGCGAGAAATGAGACCAGTAGTGTACCTGCGAGAGCTGCGACCGTTGCATAAATCAGGTCCGCTGATGCAGCGCCAGCCCCCGCGCTTAAGGCAACCCTGAAACCTCGACGGAGGCCTAGCTCAAGGATTAGAATAGCAATTGGGCCCACTGGAATCGCGATACCGTACCCTGCGAAAACGCCACTCAGAAACGCATCGAAAGAAAAGCTGACCATTGACTGTGCCCAGAAGCGATGAAAGGACTAAGCGGAGATCGTATGCACTTTCCTAAGCCTGCGTCTATGGTGCGGGCAACTGAATTTGAATTAGGTAGCTTACTCATTCCGCTTGGACAGTTTCTTCCTCTTCGTAATCTTCTTCGTTCTCGCGGGTGAGGGTTATCTCTATTATTGAAATGTTTCCTCTAGTACCATCAAAGCGAGTGACATCCTCTGAACCCAAGTTTATGCTAACAATTTGAGCGTCCTTGAGGAAACTTCGCTTCAGCATTTGCACCGTATCGATCGCTTTCTCTATCGCCTGCCCCCTCGCCCTAACCATAACTTCCCCATTTCCTGAATTGAAGAGGGTAACGCATGCGGTTACGTAGTTCATGATGGGTTTCTTTCCGATTCGGACAAGGTTTGATTGTTCACTCATATTCTTACCATGGTTTTGTTCTGTTGGGCTAACTGTAAGGAAGTTTGGTGTTCAGGGATTTTGTAATGGTAAGTTCTTCCATCGGTTATTCGAGATTTAAACGTACTTCCGTACTTCATTCGCGCTGAGCATTTACCCGCCTATTGTGTGCATGGGCCTAACATGTTCAAGTTTATCGAACTTTTTCAGTAGCGTTTCCACGCCGGGCGCCTTCTGGGAGACAGAGTCGCGCATGAAACCTAAAATTGCGTCGTCAGAGCCCCCGTTTCTGAGTAAAGGCCTAAGGTCGAAGCCCGTCTTGTCGAAAAGACATGGAACAATTTTCCCGTCCGCTGAGAGCCGTAACCTATCGCAGTCTGAGCAAAACGGTTCAGTTATCGAGGTAATCACCCCAATCTCGCCCTGGCCGTCTTTGAACCGGTAGATTTTCGCGGTGCTCCCAGTTTCCCTTGTGACGGGTTCAAGTTGGTGCTGCTTCTGAATGGTTTGGATAATCTCTTTTCCGCTCACTACCTTCTCCATTCCCCAAAGGCGTTGCCCGTCGAAGGGCATGTATTCGATAAAGCGAACCGTAATCTCGCCGGCCCTTGCCAACCCAGCTAGATCGCCTATCTCGTCCTCATTGCAACCTCGGATGATTACGGCGTTAATTTTGAGCGGTTGGAACCCGTTCTCCTTCGCTGCCCTGATGCCTTCTACGACTTTGTGGAAAACTCCGCCCCCTGTGATTTCGCTGAATCGTTCGGGTTTGAGGCTGTGGAGGCTTACGGTGATGCTTTGCAACCCAGCCTTTCTTAGGGCCTCGGCCTTTTCGGCTAGGAGGAACCCGTTAGTGGTCATGCTCAGCGAGCTGATTCCTGGGACGTGCGCTAGCATTTCAACGAGTTTTTCGATATCCCTACGCATCAGTGGCTCCCCGCCGCTTAGGCGGACCTTTTCCACTCCTAGTTCTGCGAAGAGTGATACAACTCGCTCGATTTCCTCGTAGCTGAGTATCTCATTCCTGGGCAGCCACACAGGGGTTTTGGGCATGCAGAACTGGCAGCGGAAGTTGCAACGGTCCGTAACGGATATGCGAAGCTTGCGCGCAATGCGCCCAAAAGAGTCTGTTAGGGGAACCACGTAACCCACGCCGTCGTTTGATCAGAATACTCGTAAGGAGTCATTTAAGCGATATCTCGAAGCCCCGTTCAGTTCACGGCTCAAACGGTTAACTTTCTTGAGCCACAACCCGTTGTGCATATGGCTCTTGGAACCACTAGTCTTTCTTCCGTCGTCGTATCGAAAGAACGACCAAGGCGACTATGAATAGAACGGCGAGAAAGATGACTGACTCGTATAGCATATCGCTGGATACATTGAAAGCAGAAACGTTTTGATTTGAAATCGTCGGTGCAAACGTTGTCGAAGTTGACTCCGTAGATGCTAGGTTTGAGGTACTCGTCATAATTGATAGCGACGTTGTAGCCTGTGAACTACTTTGAACAGCAGTAGTGCTTATCGTCATTTCATTCGGGGGTACCACGGATAGTAGGAACGATGACCTGTAACTTCCTACTACGGACCCGAATAAGATCATGTAGGCGGTGGCGTAAACAGGGTACTGGCCGCTTGTTTGAGGTGCCGTGAATGTGTTTGTCACATCAACTCTTGCAGAATTTACGTTGTTAGAGCTAGTTGAGATGAGATTCTGATGACTGTCGAACAGGTCGATGCGGGCGCGTAGTGGGCCGACGGGGCAGGAATACAGGGTAACGGTGGTAGTGACGGTAACTGGCTGGTTGGCTGGGACTGGGTTGGGGTAGTTGAATGTGAGGAAGGCAATCTCGCATAGGTTTATGGCTTGAGCGTGCACGGCAGCATTGTTCCCAAGCAAGAGCAATAGACCGAGTAGGAACAGAGCGTACCGTGAAGCTGCCAAGTTGAGCACTTTCGACCATCTAGTTTACGATAGTTTACGATAAAACCGTTCTCCCTGTACGCAGTTTTATCTTCCCGAAGCGCAGTGGGGTGGAGGACTTTGGATAAAGGAAAGTCGGCTAAGGAACTCGGGCTTCGCAACGTCATCAGGCTTGGGTACGTAAGTCTCTTCACCGACATATCCACAGAAATGATTCTAGGCGTACTGCCAGTCAACTTCATCATAGGTCAGTTGGGCGCAACCGCCGCAGTCCTAGGCCTGATCGAGGGATCCGCTGAAGCAGCCAACAACCTATTCCGAATCTTCGCCGGAGTCCTCACCGACAAGATCGGCCGACGCAAACCAATCGTAGTGATTGGTTACGGACTTTCCACGCTCGCCAAACCGCTCTTCGCCATCGCAAACTCATGGGGTCAGGCCTTTGCGGTCCGCGTTGTTGACCGGGCTGGTAAGGGCACCCGAACAACGCCGAGGGACGCGCTCATCAGTGACTCAATTCCGAAATCCCAAGCAGGGAAGGCTTTCGGACTGCACGGATCCATAGACCAAGTAGGGGCAGTCTTGGGCCCACTCATAGCATTCGCCCTTCTTCCCCTGATCGGGCTCCGAAACCTGTTCTGGATATCCTTCATCCCCGGCGTCATCTCCCTCATTATCCTCGTGTTCTTCGTGGCCGACTCATGCGCACGGCCGAAGAAGTGGAATCTTATTGAAAATGCTCGGGCTGTCTTAACACGAGACTTTGCGCTTCTACTTGTCGTGTTAGGAATTTTTACAGTAGGTGCCTACAACTTCTCTTTCATTCTCTTAGAAGCGAGGTCTTTGGGCGTTGGAGCAGGAAATATCCCACTTGTCTACACTTTGCTGAACTTTGCGACTGTGATAATCGGGTTTCCGGCGGGAATTTTAGCGGATAGGGTTGGGAAGCTTCCCGTCCTCGGCATAAGCTTCGTAGTCTTCATGGGTACATCATTAGCAGGGATCCTTCTTTCCGGATACTGGGGCTTCGGGTTCCTAATCGCGGTCTTCTATGGGGGTTACCTTTCAATCTCTGACACTGTCCAAAGGGCTATGATTCCCGACTATACTCGGCCGGAATTGAAAGGTACGGCCTACGCCCTCTACTACACCCTAATCGGTGTAGGGTCCCTGATTGCGAACTCGGTCTTCGGTGCCCTATGGACTACCCTAGGGTCGGGGATGGCTTTCCAGTTCAGCATCGCAACCTCCGCGGTCGCAGTAGTAGCCTTAATCCTCTTTGCCGTTCTCCACCAGCGTTCGGGATAAGTAACATGTTGTCCCCACAAAACTACACCACACATAGAAACGGTGCGAAAAAAGCGTGAACTAACATGGATCAGCTGAGGGAAGGTATGGTCTTGTTCGTTTGTGTCGAAAACACCTTCCGCAGCGTCCTAAGCGAAGCCATATTCAACGCCCACGCACCCAAAGGATGGCACGCTGAAAGCGCAGGCGTACAACCCGCCGAAGCCATCAACCCCATTGCCATAGAACTTCTAAGCGAAGTAGGAATCGGACTTGGCCCGAAGAAACCTAGGCTTGTCTCACCGGAGTTGGTCGCTCGTGCTTGGCGGGTTATCACATTCGGTTGCATGGACCGCTGCCCCATAGGGGCGAAAGAAAAGTCCGAGGATTGGCCTATTCCCGGAAGTACTGGAAAGAGTCCCCAAGAGCTGCGTGCTATTCGGGATGAACTACAACGCCGCATTCTCAACCTGATTGAGGAAATTCAACGACACACACCAAATTCAGTTACGTGAGGGACGCCCAAACAATATATTGAACACGGATACGGTAGCGGTGTAAACCAATGCCCCGAAAAATACCATCCTCATACCTGCGCAAGTTGAACGAGGAGCAGAAGAAAGCTAAGGAAATCGCAGCCGAACAGGCAACGAAAAAACCACGGCCAGTGGACCCAGATTCGGGAAAGCTGAAGGGTTTCACGATGATTTGCCAAACTTGCGGAAGCCGGGCTCGGTTTACGGTGGATAAGTTTGGGTATGCGACCTGCGGCAACTGCAGAGCTATAGCAAGCTACAGACTCGGCCACTTAGCATAACGTGATCCGCAAGAAGACGACCGGGAAGAACTAGCCGGTTCAAATTATCCCGTTCGCACCACTCAACCCACACACACACTTTTTGACGCAGAATTACGACGGTTCAAATCTTGGCGGGCCCGCCACGCCACCCCACTGGCTGAATTCTTGCAGTTTTGATTCGAAGAATCTGGGAAAGAGCTGCCTGATTTCTGGTAGGTCTTTGTTCGTATTGATTTGTAGTACTGGCGTCATAATCTGATCGGTTATGCGAGGTATTTCTACTTCTTTCGTGGTGCGTGTCCTGATTCTGTGTATTCTTTCGGGATGTGTATAGCGAATCTGCAGACTGGATCTCCCTTCAGTACAGTCTCTAGGACCTCTGCTTCAACATTTTGGTCGAATATGACGTCCCAAACTCGTTTTTCAAAGGCAGCACTGCAATAGCAGAAATTAGGAGAGATCTTCAAGTCGGATATTATCGATTCGCGCACCCACGGACAGTGGCAGTAGTAGTATCTCTTCTTATTCGAGTCTTTCTCGTGCAGATACTTCTTTGCCATATAGGGAATCTTCGTCACGTAGATTGTGTCTCCTTCTCTGACGCCAACTTGGCACGTCGGCGTGTTACGCACATAATCGAGAACTTCTTCGTCAATTTCCTGTGTGTAGTACAACGTCTTCTCTTTCATGTGCTTTTCAAGCAACTCTACGTACTCCTTACGTCGTTTCTCCAGAAAATCGTCTAGACTGTTAGAAGCCAGGAACTCATCCTTTTCTGGCAGATAATCCTCATTTGGACCAGCATGGGGACCACTAGACAGAATCTCTCTAGTTTTCTTCTCTCCCAATCTGGTCTCGAGATTCTCCATGAGTTTCTTCGTTGTTCTAGGCTTGACCTTAGAATGCGTACCCAGAGGAGGCAGACTGATTCCCTCAAAGATTTCATCACGTTTACTCTCGCCGACAACCTCTTTCAGGATTGACGAAACGTTCTCCAAAACATCGCTACCATCTATGAGCTCCAACAAGGCAACCTCTTCCTTCCTGTTGCCTGCGAAACGGCTGTATCGCAGTAGTCCGACCAGATTTTCCCAACTATTCTCTGATTTCTTTATCAATTGCGCCATGAAACCTTGGATATTAGCGGCTGTGGCATTGCTCAAATTCCTGTTCTTCTTTCTCAGAAAACCCTCAAATTCCTTAACCACTTTGATATGCGCCCGAACGGTCTCCTCATCTAGATTGCTCTTAGCGCAGAACTCTCTGAATCGTTTCTCTTCCAACGCGTTTCCCTTTATTTTTCGTGTTGTACGGAATCGCATTGATTGTCAATGAGTGATATAGGACTTCTAATCGGGTTCCGGGTTCGGTAGACTTCGTTTGCCTGCGATGCATTGAATTGAACTCATGATTTTCTGGTGGTGGGTATAGCTGGTGCGCACACACACACAAAAACAAAGCCTAAACGACGGTTCAAATCAAATTAGCAAGAATTCCGTCTACGCCAACATCGAGGTCCTTAGAGTTGACATTGGTCCTCTACTTTGCGCAACACACCGCAGAATCCTTTACTCCGGTTCTTGAACGCCTATTCACAAATGCGCAAATCCTTGTTATCGAAAACGCAACGGATGGGACTGCAGATATTTATGAGGATTTGCTTAATGATCTTTCCCACGGACGATTACTCCCTAATGATATGAAAGCGATTGCTTCTGGTGATCGAGCCAGTGCATTTTTCGCGATGCTTTACCATATGATCTACGAAAGCGGAAAACTCGTATATCTAGAACGTTCGCCTCTAACAATTTCAGACGAGAAGCGATATTTCGGAGATCTCAACCGAATCAAAATATATCCAGACGAAACCTTGGACGCTTTTCTGGGTAGATGGAAGCAAAGAGCCACGGAAAAAGCTTCGCTAAACAAAACACGTGATGAGAATCACGCCCGGCAACTCGCCGAGCTGGTCCGAAGCAATCCTGACCATGAGATTCTTGTGATTCGAGGCACATTGCATCAACGGCCTCTCGAAGGATTTCTCCTGCGTAACGGGATATCCGATTACTCAAGTTTTCATCCGCGCGAACCATATTTCATTGACATTGCCAATGAGACTCTATCGAAAATTGAAGCAGACGAAGAGGTCAGCCGAAAGGAACTGATGATGGTTCAAATCGAAAACCTCGAGGGTGCCAGGTTTGGAGTAAGGCCGTTAACGCAGGATGAAGTTTCTCAAATGCGTCAAAAGATCATGTCCATGCCCGAACCGAGCATGGTGGCGTACCTTAAGAAGAGACTCTCACTCTCGTAATGTAATTTGTATCCCCCACGCTTGAATTGAACGGGTTGGTTCTTGTGTGTGTGCGCACCACTCAACCCACACCCACACTTTTTTTGACGACGAACGACGGTTCAATTTACGGCGCCCGCACCATCGGTACCTACACACACATTTAGGTAGCCCCGAGCGCATTACGGTAGGCGTGTTGACGTTTTGTCATTCTCGACCGGCTTTCTGCAGGACCTTACCGAATCCCTGATTACACTATTCGTCATCCTAAACCCACTCGGGGTTATTCCGTTCTTTCAGGGGTTTACAGCTGGGGCCACAGGCGAACAGAAGGCTGCGATTGCCAGGAAGACGATTACAGTCGCCATAGCGGTACTGTTGGTGTTCGCGTACTTGGGCGACGCAATCCTAGGCGCCCTCCAAATCACTCTCAATTCCGTGATGATCGCGGGAGGCGTATTCATTCTCGTCTTCGCGGTCAAAGATGTTGCCTCATCCGAAGTCCAGATCGCGGCCAAATCCCTATCCAGGAGGAGGGGGCGCACCCTGTCAAGTGGCGTTACTGACAGTATAGCCGTTTTCCCGTTGGCTATTCCACTATTGGCTGGACCAGGGGCGATTGCGACAGTTATGGTACTCAACAATCTTCAGTATGGAGCCGCGAAGGGGTGGATGGATTTCAGCATGGCAGTCGCGATTGTGGTTGACTGCGTGATCGTTTGGTTACTGTTCAGTTTGAGCAGTAGACTCATGAAAGTCCTGAAGCCATCAGTCATGGTAATAACTGGAAAAGTCATGGACATACTTATGGGAGCCATTGGCATCTCATTCCTCATACGAGGAGCCGTAGGTGTATTCGGCATCAAACTCCCATAGCCCCCTTATGTCTGGTGGTATGCTGGTGCGCACACACACACTTTTCTAACGACGAACGAGGATGGTCCGAATTTCGATGGCCGCACTAATAGATACACACAAGCCGAAGTCCACACCTGATAGTGACTTTAGGGTCTGAGTGTGGCGGGGGTCGTCATGTAAACCCAGAGCGCTTCCCCAACAGGGATGTCATTCAGGAGTGGGCGCGTGGAGGCAATAGACTGTGGACACTGAATTCGTCACCAGGCTTATAGCGCGTCTCGAGGAAGTGGCTAGGTAGGTCACCTGGGTGTAGAAGTTGCGGCGGCTCATCTGCGTGGTCGTCGCGGCTCTGTTGCTGGGAGCGGTCGGCTTTCAATCTATTTCTGGTCTGGCGATGGCTGAAGCCGCAAACAGCAAGATTGAACATATAATATTCATTGTTCAGGAGAACCATTCTTTCGATAATTACTTTGGGACGTATATGGGGGCCAATGGGTTTCCTCTCGGCATTTCGATTCCGGTGAATCCGACCCAGTTGGAGTTGGGATCCGTGAGGCCCTTCCAATTGGATGTTGAACAACCGATTTTCATAGTGGGTGATGAATTGCCTCCCGGCATCTCTGACCCATCAGAGCTTGCAACCGATCAGGGGAATACTGTTGCTCCGTTTCCTTTCAACAATGAATCTATCGGGAATGACGTTCACCACTCTTGGGAAGCTGCGCACATTGCCTATGACGACGGCAAGATGGACGGTTTCATCAAGGCTCAAAAGGGTAACATACTAACCATGGGTTACTATGACAGGAAGGATATCCCCTACTACTGGGACTACGCGGACAATTATGTCCTGGATGATAACTTCTTCTCCTCCGCCATGAGCGCCACCTTCCCCAACCACCTCTACATTGCTTCCGGAGCCAGCGGCCCGGTCAATCTTACCTATCCATGGATCAAACAAGGAGGCATCGTCGATGATCCCGACAATGGGTTCGATTTGGAAAGCATGAGCTTAAGTTGGTCCACGCTGGCGCAGGAGCTTAGTAACAAGAGCCTACCATGGACGTGGTATAACGGCATCGCAAGGCCACTGCAGCCGACACTCATGGACGTTCTCCCGCTCTTCACATACTTCCAACAAAACCCTGACCAGCTCACCGCACACGTGAAGAACACTCAATACTTCATTTCTGACATACAAACGGGCCGATTGCCCGCCGTTTCATGGATCATGCCAGGTTGGCACCCACCAACCTCTCCCTCAATTTGCGCTCACCAAGCTCTCAGCGAGCATCCCCCCGCTAGAAGCGATTGCGGAATGGATTACGTCGCTTATTTGGTGAATCAAGTGATGCAAAGCCAATACTGGCAGTCTACTGCGATCGTCATCACGTGGGATGACTGGGGAGGATTCTACGACCACGTCCCCCCGCCGCAAATTGACGCCTACGGTGAAGGATTCCGTGTCCCAACTCTAGTAATCTCACCTTGGGCAAAGCACCATTACATCGATCACACGCAATACGAATTCGCGTCCCTCTTGAAATTAGCCGAGCGCAACTTCAACCTCCCAACATTGGGTGTGAGAGATGTGAAAGCGAATGATATGATGAACTCATTTGATTTTACTCAGGCACCGCAATCAACCTTGATTGAACCTGCCGATTTTATCGGCCCCGCTGTCGAGTCAATAACATCAAATAACGTTCAGAGCTCAATCATAGGAACGACGATAACTGCTCCGCAAGTCACACAGGGCGGTAGCAATGCGCCGTGGTACTTTGCGTCGGCTGTGGCCGTGGCAGCTGCAGTAGTTATGGTTGCAGTAATGTTGAACTATCGGTCGAGACGAAAATCCGCCGGGCAACCAAATTTGAACCGCTAGTTTAGTGGTTTTCGTGTGTGTGTGGTCTGCTGGTGCGAGCAGCAGAATTTGAACCATCATTTTAGTGTGTGTGCGCACCACTAGACCCACCCACTAACAATTCCCGCTCTAGAATGAGTTTAAATTTGTTTGACACAGAATCTTTGTCATGTCAACTGAAGAAAACAAGTTAATGGTAAGGCGATTCTTCGAGGAAGGCGTAAACACGCGGAACATGCAGCTCACTGAAGAACTAATCATCGTGTGATTATGCCGCAGCGGTGAATGGTAATGTCAAGGACTGAAGATACTCCGCATTCTGGAATAGCTTGCGATTTGAAAGGGAAAATCACCTCGTACGGTATCGGGGCCCAACAGCTCTTTGGCTGGACTGAGGACGAGGTCGTAGGCAAGAAGAGCGTCGTGATCTTTCACGAGCCTCACGCCGTTCAGACGCTCGTCCCTCGGCTCTTGAAGACGGCAGCGGAAACAGGGAAGTTTGAGGAAGAGGTGACGCTAGTAAGAAAGGATGGGGGAAAGTTCAGAGGGTTGCTGACCGTTCGACCCTTGAAGAAGGAGAACGAGATTACTGGCTACATGGGCATTACGAAGCATATCAGGGACCTGTAAGAGTCGACAATTGGCAAGAATGTCTCGTTCAAGGAGCCGCGGGCCTCATTCGTTTGTCTTTTTTTTCTAGCGTCCTATGATTGGTTACTTTTCGAAGTTTACTTGTAGGTTTTCACCTATCTTGAGTGGATGCGATCGAGAGTCGTGGCCCACATCCCTCATGCTCCTAATGGCTATGATATTTTTCCACTCTCCGCCTACTTCCTCAACTCTGAAGTCAACGATACCATCATGCGCGCCTTCCAGCTGCTTGTACCCCCAATCGCTATGAACACCTTTCATAAGCCCACGGACTAGAATTGACCGATTCAGGGTTGTTGATGGAATAACTCGAGTGAGCACATATTCAACCCAAACCTTCTCATCGTTGAATCTGGCCAGGGCTGAAGTATTATCTGAGATCTGCAAAACTCCAGCCATTGATCGGTGCATGTAGTCTCTAGAGAATTGTATGCTCAAGTCGGCTACTTTCAGGGACTCGACGGCGATTTTCTCCTTGGATTTCAGGCCAAGCTGAGTCGTGTACCAGTCCCAGATCTGAAGGTTCCCGTTCTTTTCGAGGTCCCCCGCATCAAGTCCCATCCGTTTGAGCTTCAGGCGGATACTGTCTGGGGGTTGGCTGTAGGCATGGTACACTATTGTGCCTCCTTGCTTTAGCCACCCGGTGGCTATCGTGAGGGATGCATTGTACCATTGTGAGGCAGGATCAAACTCAACCAAAAGACTGGATCCCGGAGGAATAGAGCCTGAGGTTAAGTCCTCGATTAAAGGAATCTGGGGCACTGTAGAGACACAATCCCAACTACGGCTAAAGAGAACTTCTGGTTTTCGGTGTGTGAGTGGGGCTCTAATGGTGCGCGCACACGCACAACTACTTCTCTAGCGTGACTTCGAAATTCTCACCGATCTTAAGAGTTGTAATCAGCCGAAGAATTCCTTTGGGGTCACCGCGACCTCGTATGTATTTGGAACGAAGGGTAGCTTCAGTTTCGACACTTCAGCGTAGAAAATTCTGCCGGCTTCGTTAAGCCTTTCATACTTGTCAACGTGGAATATGTAGAGAAGCGTGCCTGACTGGGGAAAGTATGGGCCGTCTATCTTTCCTCCGATCGCCTTCTCAATTTTGGAATGGATCTCGTTCATCTTCGCCAAGTCTTTCTGAAGGTCCTCTCCTTCGTAGTCTAGTCTGACGAGAATTATCAAACCGTCCTCACTCTCCGTACATCACTGCTTTGTTTGTTTGGCGTAGTCAATCATGCCTTGAAAGTCAACTACAACCGCAGGTTCATTGCCCACGACCCATGCGTCGTGGCCAGACGGGAGAAGCGATATGTCTCCTGCCTTACAGTCCTTCTCAGTGCCGTCGTCCATTACTACATGAAGAACGCCGGAAACATGGTACTGGAAGTGTGGTGCTTCACAACTTTTCGTTTTCGCTATTGGCTTGACGGAGGTTGACCAACGCCATCCGGGCTGGAAAACTCCACGCCCAACGACAGCCCCACCAATTTTCACCAATTCAAGCTTGCCCTTTTCGAAATTCCTGGTTTCGTCAGGAGAGTTCAGACTCTTTAGTTCCATTTTCTGCATATGCATCACAAATTGACGTCTACATAGGTATGCGACCACGCATAATTAGCATTTGCATCTAGCAAGTTTCTGTCGATGGGTAGGACGGTCCGATTGCACATGAAATGACTCTTTCTTAATCGAATTGCCATGTTCGCGAGAGATTCTCTCTGTGTTCTAGCTAGTCTCACGAAGCCTTAGCCTGCTTCCGTTTTCGCAAAAGACTTGCAGCACAGACCGCAACTGTGAGTAGGACAAGAAACGAAGGAAGTGGAAACTCAGGAATTGCGAAACCCTGTGGAGCTTGGGCCAATCCTATCTGTGGACCCGTACCAGCACCTATCCCGTCATAGTAGACCATCAAGCCATCTCCGACAGCTAGGTTGGCTTGCTCCACGCCTGCAAAATCCCAAGTACCTTGCGCTCCAGGGCTTAGAATCGGATTGGGAGAATACCGCGTCCATGTTGCTCCGTCGGGTGAGGTTGCTAACCCAATCTGGGGGAGTCCATTGTTCGGTCCCAAGCCTGAATACCACAGCCAAAAGGTGGTTCCGTTAAAGTACACTGACGGTGAATAGACTGAACCAGAGTCCCAAGCGGTAGGATCCGATGAGGGGAAGAAAACAGGGTGAGGCCATTTGCTCCATTTGAGTCCGTCGAATGATGTTGCGTAGAGAATACTTGTGAACTGGGTCGAATTCGCGTTTTTTCCTGTGTACCACATGTTGTACGTGAGCCCTAATCTGATCACGTAGGGGCTTGCTATGTATCCTTGGTCAATCGCGGTTGCAGTCAAGACTGGGTTGCGGGAATTCTTGGTCCATGAGACTCCGTCCTTAGAGGTTGCCAGACCCACAGCACCACTTGCGAAGGCGGTGGGGTTGCTTCCTCTGTACCACATCATGAAGAAGGTCCCGTTCCAGAGAACAGAGCCCAAGGCAACCGAAGACCTGTCCCAGGCACCGGGTAGACCGGGTTCCAAAACAGGGCCAGCGAGCTGGCTCCATGAAATCCCATCCTTTGAAGTCGCATATCCGACCCCACTGCTCCCGGACCGACCGCCATTAAACCACATTCGGTAGATCTTGCCGTCATAGATTACCCTGGGAGTAGTTGTATAGTCGGCATCCCACTGATTCGACGTAGGGCCAAGCACAGGGTTACTTGGGGATTTCACCCATTGTGCATCACCAAAAACATTTGGCAGTAGAAGGACGAAGATGAAAGAGAGCGCCACCCCCAGTAACCTTTTTTTCATATGCAATAACCGTCTGCCTCTAATTGCAAAGAAGTAACTTGAAAATCTTGTACTCAGGGCATTAGCGCCCTTAGCCTGACACGTTGAAGACCGTCAAGTTGAGGTTGGCCTCTTTCCCTGACGCTTTTGAACTTGAGATGAGGCACAACTTAGATCGAGCTGCTTTTCTCATATCTATCTCCAATGGTTCGAACCACGGAATTCGAACGTGTAACTCTGCACTCAGTTAGGAAGGGGGAGCCAGTTCTAGGACTTCCAGTTCTGAATTCCTCCTTAGGCGCATATCAAAGACTTCTTCGAAATTCCTGTGCACTTCATTCTTGACAAGGCCGAAGTCCATCTCCCTACTAAGTAGAGCTTTCATTGAGGTCATCGTTGAGCCTGGGAATCCACAAGGGGTTATCATCTGGAAATAATTCAGGTCGGTGTTTACATTGAGTGCGACCCCATGGAAGGTAACCCAGTTTCGAACTGCCGCCCCGATTGAAGCTATCTTCTTTCTGCCAACCCAAACGCCCGTCTGCTCTCCGCGCTCTCCGGCAATTCCGAACTTGGCGAGGGCCCGGATTATCGTCTCCTCGATGTTCCGGAGGAACCCATGTATGTCCCGCTGGCGTGCATTTAGGTCTAGGATCGGGTACCCGACCAACTGGCCCGGGCCATGGTAAGTCCATTGGCCGCCTCGCTCTATCCTGAAGACCGGGACACCCTCCACGGTTGCTGGGACTTCGCCTGCAATGCCCTTCCCCACTGTGAAAACATGCGGGTGCTCCACCAACACTAACGTGTCCGGTATGGCTTTCTTAACTCGAAGCTCGAGCAGCTTGCGCTGCAGGTTCCAGACTTCCGCGTAATCCCGCGAGCCTAGGTCTAGGAGATTTCCTTCGATTGTTGTAGGCATCGAGGCATCTCACAGTGCATTTGGAAGCGCGTGGTGTCGAATCAATTAGAGGTACCCTGCCCTTTCCAGTATGTCGCGATGCCCCCGCGCAAGCTTCATCTTACGAACCTTCGCGGTTGGAAGGAAGCGCATTTCGGACCACCACGGCCTAATCTTGGGTAGCTGCCGGATTCGCATCTCGTATACGAAGCAAATGTCCCAGTGCCGGAATTGTCTCCCCGACCGCTTGTACCCGGGATGCCCAGGTGTCTGCGGTCTAACATGAGATTGCACCATGACGAAGCTAGGGGTTCCCGTAAGGCCGGCCCACTGGTGGGCGATTCGGCGGGCGGCGTGGTCGGGCGGCTCTTCCATCAGAAGATGAGTAGCAGGAAGCAACCATGCGCCTTCTTTCCCAATCTCGCCCGCATGGCGTTTTGGAAAGCCGCCTTTCTCAGGCCATGCGTCATGTGCCTTCGGGCGGCCGAGGAGTATTGAATCGCCTTTGCGGGCAACTATGAAAGCTGATAGGCATAAACCAGCTGGAGGCGTGTGGGTCATCCAAGACGGAGTTCGAGTGCCTATTCGCGCCCATCGCACACTTACAGGTCGCATTTGAATTCCTTCAGTTATTACTTTTGTAGAATATGAATTGCTTTTCCTTTTGCGGCTTCCGCGGCTTCCATGATGCTTTCGGGCAAGGTTGGGTGTGGGTGTACTGTCAATCCAATGTCCTCCAAGGTCGCGCCCATTTCAATCGCCAGCGCAGCCTCGCTGATCATATCCGACGCTTCGGCGCCAACAATGTGAACGCCCAGAACAATGTCTGAACTTTTGTCCGCAACTATTTTCGCGAAGCCCTCGGTTTCTCCGGCGAGCATTGCGCGGCCCAGAGCTGTGAAAGGAAACTTTCCAACAATCGGATCATAGCCCTTCTCTTTTGCTTGAGCTTCAGTGAGGCCAACCGTTGCAATTTCGGGGTCCGAGAATATCACGCCGGCGATCGCGCGGAAGTCTGCTTCACTGTTCATGCCTGCGATGGCTTCGGCTGCTACGATGCCTTGCTTCGAGGCTTTGTGGGCTAGCATTGGTGGGCCGACTATGTCGCCTATGGCGTAGATGCCGGGCACGTTGGTTTGCATTTTCTTATCGACCTGAATGAAACCGTTGGTATCTGTCTTCACGCCGGTCGCTTGCAGTCCAATCTGGTCGCTGTTCGGGCGCCTTCCCACCGTAACCAAGACTTTGTCAGCATCGAACGCCGCTTCCTTGCCGTCTTCCAATTCAGCGTAAACTTTCCCGCCGCGAAATTCTTTAGCCTTCGATTTTACGTGGTAATCCACGCCAAGTTTGCGGAGGGAACGTTCTACGACTCTCACTAGTTCTATGTCCGTTCCTGGGAGAAGCTGCTCCAACATTTCGATAATCGTAACCTTGCTTCCGAGTTGGGTGTACATGGTTCCCATTTCTAACCCCGTGACGCCTCCGCCGATTATGACGAGGTTCTTTGGGATCTCTTGAAGCGCGAGGGCTTCGGTTGAACTGATTATGCGGGTCCCATCAAACCTGAAGGTGGGAAGGTCGAAGTAGCGTGAGCCAGTAGCTATCACAACGTTCTTTGTCTCTATGCTTTCGATCCCAGCCGTGGTCTTCACTTCAAGTTGCTTTGGGCCTGTGAAGGTTCCTACTCCCTTGATGATTTTGACATTATTTCCTTTGCACAGGTATTCGACGCCTTGCGTTAGCCGGTCGACTACGCTCTGCTTCCACGCCTGCACCTTAGGAAAATCGACCTTAAGGCCGGTCACTTCGAGGCCGATCTGTTTGGCGGCTTCGATCCTCTTCTTCAGTTTAGCTACGCGGATGAGCGCTTTGGAGGGGATGCATCCTATATTCAAACAAACTCCGCCGAGTTGGTCCTTTTCGATTAGGGTTGTTTCTTTCCCAAGCTGGCCTAGCCTGATGGCGGCCACGTACCCGCCCGGTCCTGCTCCGAGAACGACAACTTCTGTTTTCTGCGCCATTCTAAATCACGAATGTGTGCTTACTTTGTCGAGTTCGTTATCGTATTGAAGGCTGGTATTTAGCTCGCTTTCTTCATGTCAACGCTGGAAGATTTTACTGTAGGTTAGTCCAAGCATAGCGAACACGAGAGTGACCGATAGGAGAACCCCGACGAACGGGAGGATGGCGAGCGAGATGGCTAGGGAGATCCAGGGCAGAATTCTGCCTCCTCTTCTGCCTTTGAGGAGCTTTATGCCCGCGACTGAACCAATGACGTAGACTATAATCGCAGCTCCGCTTGGAATCAGAAGAGCAGTCTCAAGGTCAACATTCAGGAAATAGAAGATGCCTATGACCGAGAGTGCGAGCCCCGAGAGGAGAGTGAGCGAGCGGGTGGGTGCTCCGGTTCTACCGTCCACGTTTGCGAGATATTTCGGGAACCCACCGTCCCTTGCAACGGAATAGATTACTCTCGACATCCCAGTCATGTAGGCGTTTACGGTGCTGAAAATGATGAAGACTGCAAGGATTGCTGTTCCCGGTGCTCCATAAATCCCTAGGACGTTTGAAAGGATAGCCGCGAATGGGGCGACGCTTCCCCCTGCTTTGTAGGCGAGCGTCCCAACGGTCATGAGAGCGACTGAAACGTATAGTGCGCTGATTATGATTACGCTAAGCATTATGCTCCGGTGGAAGTCGCGCTTAGGGTTCTCAAACTCTTCCGCCACATTGGACACATTTTCGTAACCGAGGTACGACCAGAAAATTAGTGCGGCAGACACCCCTATTGGGATAATGCCGTTGGGAAAAAATGGAGAGAAGTTTTTCAGGGTCACATTGTGGAATGATGCAACTATTGTGGCTAGCAGTAACGCCACTATGGAGACCGCCACAGCCAGCTGCACTTTATTGCTTACCACTATTCCCTTGTAATTAATCGCGAACGCGGCGAATATTATAGCGCCCGCGACTACGAAAACCTCCGGCCTACTCATTGGAAACGCGAACGCAAGGTAAGAAGCAGCGATCAACGTCACAGCAGGGGCGCCAGTAATGTACCACCCTACAAAAAGCCACCCGGTCATGGACGCGACGTTGTGACCTAGGCTTTCTTTTGCGAATGCATAAACTCCGCCCGACTCGGGCCTGCGAGCTGAGAGGGACGCGAAGGTGTAAGCAAACGGGTAGCTAGCTATGGAGAGGAGAATCCAGGCAACAAGTGAACCTGGCCCCGCGATTTTGGCTGCAAGGCCCGGAAGGACGAGAACGCCAGAGCCGAGGACCGAGCTTACGTACAATGCGACTGCGTAGCGGAGCGTGATCGCCTTCCGCAGGCCCTTACCCGAATTTTGCATATTCAAACAATCGGCGAAGAGAAAAATCACTCATTAAAGTCTTGCAGAGGCGTGCGGCGGTAGCGTATTCCCCGGCCATGGTCCGGAGGCAGCGGTATCGTGACTTTAGTCTGTCTCGATAAGAAGCAGTTTCGGGTCTTCCAAGTACTGTTTGATGGCGTTCATGAATTGGGCCGCCATGGCGCCGTCTAGGACACGGTGGTCGAATGAGACGGATAGATATGTCATGTCTCGGATGACAATTTGATTGTCCTTTACGACGGCGCGTTTTGTGATTTTGTGGACGCCTAGAATTGCAACTTCGGGGTAGTTGATTATCGGTGTCGCGAAAACTCCTCCGATTCCACCAACATTCGTTACCGTAAACGTGCTGCCCTGAATCTCATCTAACGTCAACTGTCCAGCACGAGCTTTCTCGCTGAGCTTGGAGATTTCTTCTGCTAAGTGTGTAATCGATTTGTGTTCGGCTGCTTTCACGACTGGGACGACTAGGCCTTGCTCGGTGTCGGTGGCGATTCCAATGTTGTAGTACTTCTTGAGCACAATCTCCTGTTTCTCGTCGTCTAGGCTGGCGTTGAGGTACGGGTACTTCTTCAGGGCCAATACGAGGGCTTTGATGATGAATGGCAGGTAGGTGAGTTTTATTCCCTGTTTCTCAGCTGAAGCCTTAGCCTTCTCCCGCAAGTGGACAACCTCAGTCATATCGACCTCGTCCACGTGCGTGACTTGGGCGGTGCTGTCCCTCGACTTCACCATGTGTTCCGCAACCTTCCGCCGTATCCCCCGCATCGGCACACGCTCCTCGACGCCATGCGGCCCAGTCACCGTGATGGCTACTGCTGCAGCGCTTCTTCCCACATCCTTGAACCGCCTCACATCGTCGTCTGTAATTCTCCCGCCGGGTCCGGTCCCTTGAACCGTTGCAAGGTCAACTCCCATGTCCCTAGCGAGTTTGCGGGTTGCTGGCGTGGCAAGAATTTCTTGCGGCTTCTTCGGGGTCACTGCAACGGGAGCGAGTGATGGAGTAGGAGCGGTGGCCTTAGCAGGGACAACTGCGGGTGTCTTCGCGGTTGTGATGGTTGGTGAAACCGCCGGAGGCGCTGAACCTTGTTCCCCTTTTTCGCCAATTACGAGAAGAACTTGGCCTACCTTGACCGTGCCACCCTCCTTCGCCATGAGTTTTAGAATTGTTCCTTTCCTCGGCGAAGGGATTTCCACATTGACCTTATCGGTCATTATTTCGACGAGCGGTTGGTTCTCCTTAACGTCGGCGCCTTCCTTCACGAGCCATTTCACAACTTCCCCCTCAGCGACTCCTTCGCCGATGTCTGGGAGCCGGAATTCGAACGCCATCTTACATCAACTCGGAACTTATTCAGAAATTGTGAACTTTCTCAATCGCGTTCAGCACGCGGTTAGCGTTAGGCATGTATTCTTCTTCCAAAGCGTACGGGAAGGGGACATCGAAACCCGCTACGCGAACGATAGGCGCTTCCAAGTGTAGGAGGCATCGCTCAGCAATCTGCGCCGCAATCTCCGCGCCGAACCCACAGGTCTTGCAAGCCTCGTGCAAAATAACTACCCGGCCAGTCTTCTTGACGGAACTCATGATCGTTTCAATATCGAAGGGCAACAGGGTTCTGATATCGACCACTTCAACGCCGATTCCCTTAGCCGCAGCTAATTCAGCCGCTTCCATGGCAACGTGGAGCATCGCGCCGTAGGCGAAGATTACAACGTCGTCTCCTTCGCGGGTGACGTTCGCTTTGCCGATGGGTATTGTGTATTCTTCGTCGGGGACTTCGCCGCGGACTGTTCGGTAGATTTTCTTCGGCTCGAGGAACATGACGGGGTCGGGGTCGCGCAGGGCTGAGGTGAGAAGTCCTTTCGTGTCGTACGGTGTGGCTGGTATAACGACCTTGAGGCCTGGTGTGTGGATGAAGAAAGCTTCAGTGCTTTGAGAATGGTAGTGGCTGCCCTTTATGCCGCCTCCGTAAGGCGTTCGAATCACGAGGGGTGTTGTGAAATGGCCTCCGGACCGGTACCTGAACTTGGACAATTCGCTTTGAATTTGGTCGAAGGCTGGGTAGATGAAGTCCAAGAATTGAATTTCTGGGACCGGCTTAAGCCCGTAGAGCGCCATCCCGATTGAAACGCCGATAATCCCTGATTCTGCGAGCGGTGTGTCTATGACGCGGTTCGGCCCGAATTCTTGGAATAGTCCTTCCGTGGCGCGGAAGACGCCGCCGTTGATTCCGACATCCTCACCTAGGATCACAATCTTGTCGTTTCGCTTCATCTCATCCCGAAGCGTATGATTGACAGCCTGAACAATGTTGAGAAGCGCCATGGGTTACGTGCTCTCCCCTTTCTCTTCGCGAAGTTCACGAAGCTGTTCCTCAAGGTGCCACGGCATTTCCTCGTAAACGTCCGTGAAGAGAGTCTCCAATGCCGGCCGCGGCAATTTCTCGCAGTAAGCGACGGCTTCATCCAATTCCAGGGTAGCTTGTTCCTGCGCCTTCTTCTCGTCTGCCTCGTTCCAGAGTCTTTTTTTCTCCAGGTACCTTCGGAACCTGACGAGGGGGTCGCGGTTTTGCCATTCCGCCAATTCCGCCTCAGCCCGGTACCGTTTCGGGTCGTCGGATGACGAGTGCGGCCCCATACGGTAAGTAACAGCCTCAATCAACGTTGGCCCACCACCCTTACGCGCCTTGTCCACAGCCTCCTTCGTTGTCCTGTAAACAGCTAGAATGTCATTTCCGTCGACACGCATGCCTTCGAAGCCGTACGCTTGAGCTTTGATGGCTATGGTTTCAGAGGCAGTCTGTTTTTCTACTGGGACGGAGATTGCCCAATGGTTGTTCTGGCAGAAGAATACCGTCGGCGTTTTGTAAACGCCTGCAAAGTTCATACCGGTGTGGAAATCGTTTGCGGAGGTGGCACCGTCGCCGAAATAAGCCATCGTTACAATCGGGTCTCCCCTAAGCTTCGCAGCGAGCGCCGTACCAACAGCGTGCGGGATCTGCGTGGCGATGGGCGCTGAGCCGGAAACGTAATTGACGGATTTGAGGCCGAACAAGTTCGTGATCTGGCGCCCTTTCTGAACATCCTCCGCGTTAGCAAAGTAATGGTTCAGAAGCTGCTTGAGCGTAATCCCCCGAACAAGCATTGAGCCAATTTCCCTGTAAGCGGGGAAAATCCAGTCCTCAGGGTTTAACGCATAGGCGCTTCCAATATGCGCCGCCTCCTGACCCAAGCCGCCTATGAAGAAGCCGATTCTACCCGACCGCTGCAACTGAAGCCCACGTATGTCTAAACACCTGGCGAGAACCATAGTCCGGTAGAGCCCGCGCAGCTCGTCTTTCGAAATTTCCGGCTCCATCTTCTCAACGTACTCGCCTGTGGGTTTTATGATCTGCAGTAACTCAAGGCTCAAACTCTAACCCTCTCGTGAGGTTGCCGGAAACGAACTCGAAAGCTGGACTAGCACTAGTAAATCTTTGCCCTTTTGGCGGTGACATTGAGAAGACATGTTGCGTCAGCGCTGTCAAGAATCAACCTAGAGCGTGTAGTCTCTTCTTACGTATCAGTGCTTCAACGAAGAATTCACCAGCTCTATACGAGCTGCGAACGAACGGGCCTGAAGCCACGTACAAGAATCCGAGTTCTTCAGCCAAAGCCTTGTAGTGTTCAAACGTTTCCGGGCTAACGTACTCGGTGACAGGGATATGGCCCCTGGAGGGTCGAAGGTACTGGCCTAAGGTCAGGATATCCACATCAACATCCCGTAGGTCCTTCATCGCTTTGACGAGGTCGCCTTCAGTCTCGCCTAGGCCAAGCATAATAGACGATTTCGAATAAACCGTCGTATCCAATTCCTTGATTCCCTTGAGAACCCTGAGGGATTGCTTGTATGTTGCCCTCGGGTCGCGAACCTTTGGCGACAGCGGTTCCGTGGTTTCTATGTTGTGGGCCATGACTTCGGGGGCTGAGTCGACAACTTTCTTCACGTCGTCAAGATTTCCCTGGAAATCAGGAATCAACACTTCCGTAATCACGTTCGGGTCTTGCTGTTTGATGGCCTTGATCGTTGTCGCGAAGTGGCCTGCGCCGCCGTCGGGAAGGTCGTCGCGGTCTACGGAGGTTATCACCACGTACTTCAAGCCCAAATGGGCAATCGTCTTAGCGACATTCAGAGGCTCAAAAATGTCCAGTAACTCGTGCGGGTTTCCGCTCTTAACCATGCAAAACCGGCAGCCCCGCGTGCAAGTGTCGCCCATTAGCATGAAGGTGGCTGTCCCACCACCCCAGCACTCCGCCACATTGGGGCAGTGTGCTTCCTCGCAAACTGTGTGAAGGTTGTGGTTTCGAAGGACGTCTTTAATTCTCTCATAATTCTGGCCAGTGGGATACTTCACACGTAGCCACTCAGGCTTCTCGGCACCCTGAGTTTCTTGGATTTGCAGGACGTGTGAATAACGGGGCATGCGGGACCCAGACAATGATGCCTAGGCTAATTCGTCCTTTTGACCTTTACCTTGGATAACTAATCCTCCCCTTTTCATCGAGTTTTCGAGCAAGATTACTATCGTTTCTTTCCGTTCAGCATCATGTACGCCCCGACGCCGATGAAGACGAGCGAGGAGAGTAGATTGAACACGAACGTCAGGACAGCGACTGGGATGATTGGATTCGTGCAGTAGTATTCGTATGGTGGGAGCTGCTGAGTAACGCCATTGTTCGGCATTGTAACGTTTGTGAACGTTGTACTGCTTGTGACGGTTACTGGGTTCGTGACCGGTGTGGGTGGGGGTGATGGTATGCCTAGCATTCCTGAGACGACTGGAATGTAACAGTTGTAACTTAGCACGTTGGCTACCAGGCTGGTTATTGAAATGAAGATTGAGACTACGGCGAGGGCTACAACGAACAGGCCGACCCAGTAGAGTAGGAACTCACGACGGTTTGCTTCACTTTCACTCATAACAGGGGACTCTCCGTTTAGGTCGTAAGAGAGAGCCGTGATAAAAGACCATAGAATAGAACAGAATTGAACGCTACCGTTTGGACTAAACTATAAATGAAGACCATCTCGGAACCGCAATCTGATGAAGATGAAAACCCTGGTACCGTTTTTCTTGAACCGAAAACGATTCGTGAGCATTATCATCGTCGTGTTCGTGTTGGCAGGTGCCCTTGTAGGTTACGCGTCACAGCCTCAAGACTCACCTGTGCCGATTCTAGGCGGCTACGCTGTAGTGAATGGGCCAGTTGTTCCTGGAGTTAATCAGCAAGTTACTTACTTGACTACGATGGCTGCAACTGGAACCGGCTCTCCAGGCGCTTATTCAACGTCGTTCGGCGGACGCATGGTTGAACTGGACGGCGGCCTGACGATTCAAGTAAGCGATGTGAAGGCAGCTTCTGATCAAACTGCCCGCTTGGCCGCGTTGCTCAATGGTTATGTTGCATCTTCATCCTTTGACGACAGCGGGTCGGGTGCAAGTATCGTCCTGCGTATACCCGAAGCCAATTTCTCTTCAGCAATGCGCAGCCTCTCTAGCCTCGGCATAGTGAAGGCCCAAACTGTCTCAAGCAACGACGTCACGGAACAATACGTAAACCTTCAAGCCCAGCTTGATTCGTACACAACCGAAGACGCGGCATTGCTTCGGATATTGAATTCATCAAAACTGTTACTGATGCGTTGAGCACGGAGGACGCGATCCAGAACACGCAAGCCCAGATTAATGACCTCGAAGGCCAACTGCAAGTAATGCAACGCCTAGTTACTTTCGGAACCATCAACACTCAACTCATACAGCCTGCGACGAATCCAACATTGGATTTCGGTGATGCATTGAACTCAGCTCTCCTGGCATTCTACACCGTTACGAAAGGCATGCTGATACTTGGGGCGTCGCTTGTTCCAATAGCCATGATCGGTGGGATAGCCTACGTTCCCTACCGCCATTTTTCCCGGAAAAACAGAAGCCCATTGAGGCTCAATGATTGCCATCCGAGAGCGACGAGATTAGAAGATTACTCAAACAACTCTACACGCTAAGGTTAATCCTGAGCCTAAGCTTCGTAATCGCCGTAGGAACTACGGCCCTCGTGGTCGCCCCCGCATTCTTCCAACCTGCAGGATATGGGCCTACAGTGCCTGTTCCGGTTGCTCAGACAATGTTCGCGAGTACAACAACCTTCGCAAGCACGACAGCTACGACGCTGTTTACGAGTACCTCTTCGACTCCTGGAGGGTATGGCGTCGCAGGACCGACCACGCTAGGCCTAGTCAGCTATTACGGCTTAACCGCGCTAATCTCTTGGACAGTTTTTGGGGCGGCTCTAATCTGGCGCGGCCACGTGCGTTCCGTCTGGGGTCAAAGCCGCTTCAGCTACGACACCTTCAGGCTTCTTGTGAAAATGCGCGGGGCACAAACACGCCTCAAGCTCATGCATTCCCTTAACGCACCCAAGAACAAGCTACAGATCGCAACAGCCCTAGGCATAGACTGGAAAGCCGTAGACAAACATGTACACGTCCTCGAGAAGAACGGCCTAATCCACGCGACGTCAACCAGTGGAACCGCAACCTTCTACGAGGTCACCGGGAAAGGCAGAGACCTGATTCAAGTGCTCGAACAACTGGGCGCTGAAAATCCCGCATAACGCGAATTCGACATAATTTCAAGTCCGCAATGGTAAATGTTGGTGGAAATCTGGCATAATTTCATATAACCATTAATCCAGCGAAGCCCCGCAGACCTGAGTTGGATGAATTGCTAATGGGCAAGGATTTTGAGAAATTGAGGTTGAGAAGGTTCTTTGTTGGAGGATTGTTTGGCGGTATTCTTGCCACAGTCATATTGTTTGTTGGTACTGAGTTTCTTGGGTTCCCCTTCCCGCCCTTAGCAATCTTTCAAGCGCTAATCGCTCCGGTTCCAGGGTCGATTCAATCGGTCATGGTTGACACGTTTCGTGAATATGCCAAGTATTCGGCCTTCGTAGCCTCCTCCGCCATCTACGCAATAATGTACGGCCTCATCGCTGTTGGCTTAGCGTTTGTATTCAAGGGAGACTTGCACGGTAAAGTGAAGGAAGCAACGCTTGTTGGCGTCGGCGTGCCAACGGTGATTGGCCTCGGCCTTCAGTTAGAGTTAGCGAACGCGTTCCCGGCCATATCGTCCTTGTACGGTTGGGTTCTTGCCGGCATCCTCGTCATCGCAGTGAACCTCATCTACGCTAAAACGGTCATCAACTACACGACAACTGTCCCAGCCGCCGTAACCGCGAAGCAAACGCCTATGACGGCCATTCCATCCGTGCGGCGTGGTTTCTTGAAGAAGGCTGTGGTCGCGGCGGCCGTTCTTGTGTTCGCGGGTGTTGCAGCTAAGATTGGGCTGTCCATACTCTCAAACCAACCAGTCGTGACAAGCGGGTCAGCTGTGCCAATCAACCCTAGCGGGCCAATAATACCCACACTTCCTAGCGGTGCCCCGGATATTTTCAGTGACCCAAGAATCAGCAACCTAGTAGCCTCCGAGGTAACCGATAACCGGGTGTTCTACCGGGTAGACATTAACCCGATTCCCCCGCAACTGGACTTCGACAAATGGATGCTGAATGTTCACGGGAAAGTGAACACTGCCCAGACGCTCGACAAGAACTCGTTGCTGCAACTGGCCACCGTTGACCAGTACGCTACGCTTGAATGCGTTAGCAACTCGACCTATCCGCCGGGTGGCCTTATCAGTAACGCCAAGTGGACCGGCGTCCCGCTCGCCACGCTACTCAAACAAGCGGGGCTACTCGCAAATTCGAATTATGTTGTGTTTCGGTGCGCAGACGGTTACACGGTCGGCATACCAATCGCACGTGCATTAGAGCTAGGGGCTCTTTTGGCGTACAAGATGAATGATGCCATGCTTCCCAACGAGCATGGGTTCCCTCTACGTGCGATCGTTCCAGGGATTTATGGGATGATGAATGCGAAGTGGATTACGGAAATCGAAGTCACAGACCAAGTGTACTTGGGGTACTGGCAGGAACGCGGCTGGTCCAACGACGCCCGCATCAAAACAACCTCCATCATCTACTACCCCACAAGCAACGTGCAAAAGAATGGCTCCACGCCAATCGCAGGCGTCGCCTTCGCCGGCGACCGCGGCATCAGCAAAGTTGAGGTCAGCGTTGACGGCGGGAGCACGTGGAATGAGGCCACCTTGAAGCCCCCGCGCTCACCCTACGCCTGGGTGCTATGGGCTTATGCGTGGAAACCTACGGCAACTGGCACCGCTAACATCGTTGTGAGAGCAACCGACGGCAAAGGCCAACTACAAGACCCAACCGTCACACAATCCTTCCCAGACGGAGCCTCAGGATATTCCTCCGTCCAAGTCCCGGTCGCTTGATTCTTCGACTATCTCGAAATGGTTAAGAGTGGAAATGAGACACGTATGCCTAGGATCGATTTTGCTCGCTCGTAACCTCAAAAGTGTTCTAGCGTTCACCCTAGCAGTCCTAATCTCACTCAGCGCTACCTTCGCGTTAACGCAATTTCACAATCGTCTGGTCGTATCAGGGGGGCGCATGGAAATCCTTCACGCCACCGAGCACTGGTCCTTTAACAACGATGGTTGACGGGTTAGGGTACTGGATCTACATCACCCAGCCAAGCACGTTAAAGTTGCTAGGGTACGTGATTCCGCCAGCGGGCGCTCCGCCAAGCTATTCGCTTTCTGCTGGTTGGAACTTAATCGGGTTCAAGCCTCAACCTGACCCTACCCTAAGCCATGTGGATCCTAGTGACCACGCCTGCAACACTCAAGTCATAACACCATCAGCGAGCCGGACCCTTAGACACACTCATTCTCGGCCTGACCCTATGAATTAAAACGAACAACCACCGGCGCCAGTTTGTTTCCCCAACTAAAACGTCTACTGTGAGTGCGCCTTCGACGATTGTGGGAAATACTCTTAATACGTGGGAAAAACGATTTCTAGGACAGATCGGCATTGGGCGAAGTTGCGTTAGACGACAAGTACAGAGTCGCGCTTGATCGAAGGATAAGAGAAGTCGCGGGGATAAAAAAAGGCGACCGGCTCGTTGCGATCCCCTTCAAAGGAGGAGTTGTCTTGGTGGCGGCTAGCGGCCGCAAATTTACTGGTAGCCTGACAGGGTTTGGATTCGCAGAGGAACGGCATGAAGCATCACGTTTCATATTTCGTAGGAAAAAGTAATTGCCCGTATTGGACACTGTAGTCATTTTTGGTGCAGCGGATTCCAACGATAGGCATCATGATCGCGCCAAGCGGCACCTTCAACACATCGCCAACTCTGAAGTCTATCTGGGAACTTTCGCACTCTTAGAGTTCGACATCGTAATGAAGAGCAGGGGACTCTCCTTTCAGGAGAGAATGGAGAAGCATGCCTCGCTTCTGAGAGACTACCCTGAGTTGAGCGAAAAGATGGTTGGCGTGAGCCCCGCCACCCTTTACCTTGCCTCTAGGCTTGAGGGGGAAGCGGAATTGGAGTATTTTGACGCGGGCGTTGCTGCCGAAGCCCTCCAACTTGATGGAACCGTCGTATCCACCGACCGAGCATTCGACCGGGTCGAGGGGCTAAAGAGAATATGGTAGCGACACAGTGCACACACCCCGCCACACTGAGGTCGTAAGACTCAACAGCCAAGTCACAGTCACATAATTGCTCCAACAGAAATTATCTTGCACACTTCATCCGCTACAGGACATATGGCGTAAACGTTTTGTGAGAACTTAAAGTGTGATTCGAATAAAACGAGCTGGTATCAGTTGGAGTAGAGTTTCATTTCGGCTCGGGGAACTTCATGGTCTGATGGTGGCGGGGGTCGTCATGTAAACCCAGAGCGCCTCCCCAACAGGAATTAGAGTTGAACCGCTAGCTCGAATCCAGGCGCCCGTTGGGTTATCGTAAATCCAAACCGAATTCGTATTGTAATCGCCGCTTATGCTTGTAAGGTAAAGTCGGTTGGTATCAGTCGGGGTAGAGTTTCATTTCCTGGCGAATTTGAGGGAAGCGGAGTTTATGCAGTAGCGGAGGCCGGTTGGTGCGGGGCCGTCGTTGAAGACGTGGCCGAGGTGGGCTTCGCATTGGCTGCATTGGACTTCGGTCCGCCTCATGAATAAGCTGTTGTCAGCCTCGGTATTGATGTTGTTCTGGTCTATGGGTACGCTGAAGCTTGGCCACCCAGTTCCAGAATCAAACTTAGCCTCGGAGCTGAACACGTTGTTGCCGCAACAGACGCATTTGTAGACTCCGGGCTCATGGTTGTCCCAGTACGTGCCCGTGTAGGCTCGCTCGGTCCCCTTTTTTCTAGCTACGTGAAATTGTTCTGGGGTTAGCTGCTGCTTCCATTCCTCCTCGCTCCTAACAACCTTCTGCGCCATCTATCTCAACCCAGTAGACTCGATCATAAGGCTGCGCACGCTAGCGAAGGCTCAACCATAGAAGAACCGCCAACCCCGCAGTCTGCACAACCGTAATCGCCATCACAAGCATCTCCACATCCGCCGCATAGTACATGAACATTGCAACGTACGAATAGAAGGCTAACAAGTTCTGGAGCAGAAAGATCCCAGCGAAAAAGAGTAGCCCCGCCGTAAAGGCGGCTTTAATTTTTCTGAAGCCATTAGCGTACACAGCAATCAGGCCGATTAGAAGTAAGATGTTCACTAAGGAAAATACTGCCGCCGCCTGAAGCATCATCTCCGCCATGCTCAACCACCTCCCCTTTCAAGGCTCAAACATTATCTACTTTGGCCCAATTCTCTCCCAAATCTTGACGAACTCCTCATAATTCTGCTCAAGTTCAGGGGAGAGAAAATACAATGAACCATAACCCTCCCCAACCTCAAGGATTAGCCTATTCTTCAACAACACGCTCAGATGGTGCCGCACGGTCTTGTAATCCATTCCTAACCTCTGAGCAAGTTGATTCGCATTTAGTGGCTGGTTCTTGATAGCCAGTATGATTCGTGCGCGGTTCGCTCCGCCTCGGTTCCCTGTGATCACCCACCAGAGGATCCGGCGGACGGCGCTCGACATTCCGTATTTGGCCTCAGTAAGGCTTTCTGTTTTTCGATACATAAGTTGTGAATTGGCCAGAACATTTGGGTGAGACTATGGCAAGTCTAGGGCGTTAACCTGGCGTACTCATAAATTGACTCCGACCTCCAGTCCCACCGATTTAAAATGTCAACAAACACGAAAAGTAAAACAGTTCTAATCGCCGCAGTTCTCGTAGCCTTAATCGTTGGCGGCGCGGTCGGATACTTTGCAAGAGCAGGCGAGGTATCATCGTTGATGAACGAAAACACGATGATACAGCAAGAGATGCATTCAATGACAGCCGCGGTCTCGTTAACTCCAACCAGCGGGCCAATGCCCCCACATGACGTATGGTTCATCGTAGCACCCACCGGGGGCGGAGACTTCAATAGTTCTGAGTGCACAAGGGCTTGAACAGAACGGTTCCTACCTTATCGAAGCCGTCACGAGGGGCGAAAGCATGAACGCTGTTCCCATCGCTGGTAATGCCGCGGACTCAGAATTTGTGCCAGACATGCACGGTAACGGCGTATATTGGCATGTATTGATGAGTGACCCACGCGTGGGTTACGAAGAAGTGGTGCTTCTTTACCTTCCTAACATGCAGATGTCCGCAGCACAACAAGTCGCCAGCGCCCAACTAGGTTAACGTTCGAACTCCGCAAACCCACCACTCCCTTTTCTTTTTACCCATTCCCAGTGCCAAGTCAACACAGATGGTTGAACCTCCTTCAAGCTTCTTATGGAACTGGTGTGCAGGGAAAGGAGAAGTTGGCCTTGACCGCTCCCATCGATGCTGGCACCGCCAATCTGCGGTGTCCTAGCTGTGACACTGAATCTATGCTAACGAGTCAGACGGAATATGAGGTTGAGCATTTTGGTTCCGTCCTGTTGAGCGTCGTCACCTGCTGGAAGTGTGGTTACCGGCATACTGACGTTATCACGTTGAGGGAACGTGAACCCATCGCGCTAACCGCCAAGATCAGTTCCATCGAGGACCTGAACATGCGGGTCATAAAGTCTGGAACCGCTACGGTGAGCATACCGGAATTCGGGGCAACTATCACTCCCGGCCCGTATAGTGAGGGTTACATTTCGAACGTTGAAGGCATCCTGGACAGAATTCGGGATGCGCTAATCTTCATGCTCTCCACGGCGGATGGGAAACGGCTCGCGAAGGGCGAGAAGATGCTCAAACAATTCCGGTCCGCTAAGGAGTCTAAGCCCCATTTCACCCTCACCCTTAAGGACCCCTTCGGCAACAGCGCAATCGTCTCACCAAGTCCCCGGAAAGTGAAGAAACGGCGCCTTACAAAACGGGAACTTCTAACCGTTAAGTATGGACAATTTGCATTAGCACAGGCACCAAGACATCGTTGAGTTAAGAGCGAGCGGTTCCTTGCGGCAAGAAACAATCGGATGGGCCAACGGAATATCCTTTGATACTGGAACCTCACGTTTAATCTTCGACCCCACCAGCGGCAGGCCATTAGGCGAAACTTGGAACGTTTTCGTAACCCACGCACACTCCGACCATACCTACGGCTTTACCACGCACGCGAAGAAACATTCTACGCCTGAGACACTTCGAATCTACGAATCACTCCAAAACCGCCAAGTCAAGAACAGCCACACCTTGAAGATCGGCGAAACGATTCACGTTGAGGACGTTGAGGTCAGAGTACTAGACGCCGGCCACATGTTGGGCTCTTGCCAATTCGAGGTTGTGACTCCCGAATTTACGGGTGTATACACGGGGGACATCAATTGCGTGGAGACGCTGACCACACAGGCGGCGCAGGTTAAGCAATGCGATTACCTAATCATCGAAGCAACATACGGCCACCCCTCCTATGTCTTCCCACAACGGAGCACAATCTACGCCGACATCATCAGATGGACTACGACCGAGCTGAAGGAGGGAAAAATTCCAACATTCCAAGTATACTCCTCCGGGAAACCCCAAGACTTAGTTCGGTTGTTCAACGTGTACACGAAGGTTCCCGTCGTCTGCAGCCCAGGTATAGCCCGCGCCAACAACGCTCATGCCGAGAACGGCGTCCCATTAGACTTCTTGGACTCGTCTACGGGCGAAGGCAAACAGGCGTTGAAAGCTGGTGGCTGCATTTATGTTACCACGGGGTCGGAGCATATGCCGCGTAATGCTTCTCGCGCTGTAGCCACCGGTTGGGCGCTGCGCATGGCGTTCCGCCATTACGCCGCCTTCCCACTGAGCAGCCACGCGGATTACAGCCAACTATTGCAGTTCGTGAGCAGCGTGAACCCGAAGAGGGTGTACGTTTTCACCGGGTACACGGACCTGCTACCAACCGTAATAGAGCGTAAGCTGGGCATCAAAGCGAGCCCACTCCCCGTCGTAGCTCAAACGAAACTCTTGGACTTTAAAGAAGTCGTTACTTGAAGGTGATGTACATGAAGAGGCTTACCGCGACGAGGCCGATCGAGAACATTACCACAACCTCCGGCCTAATCTTAATCCCCGGAGTCTCTTCCTCGAAGAATCGGAGCAACCCGGCGCTTGCCGCAGGCATCGGAGCCTCACGTTTCCGCCTCTTCTCACGCGCGCTAGACAATCTACAAGCCTTCTAGACGCGACTGAGCTTGATACGGGCAATTAAACTTTAATTCCCAAGCCTCAAGTGTCGTTCTGCGTTTTCTGTCTGAGTCGCTGATCAAATCGGGCCGCATCTAAGACCGCTCGAACGTGCAACCCTTCGCCAATCTTCTCTTTGTCGTCCCAAGCCTCCACCTGGAACTTAAGCCGATCCCCATTAATCTCGAGCAGCGAGGCGCGAGCCCTCACGCGCATGCCAACAGGCGTCGGGGCAAGATGCTTTACGGCAACCTCAATTCCCACGGAGGTTTGTCCATCGAGCAGGTGCGCTTGAATCGCAGCAACACTCGCATTCTCCATCAGGGCAACCATCGAAGGCGTCGAGTAAGCCTCTACAAGGCCACTGCCCAGCCTCGCGGCCATATCTTGATCAGTGACAACGCGGCTCACTTCACCGCTCATTCCTAATTCTAATCCTCCCATCGCACAGCACAACCACACGTACGAAACGTAATCGCGCAGCGACGGGTATCTGCCTTTTGATGCAAGCCTGGTTTGAGGGTAACGTCAAGTTCTCGACTGCTGAGTTGCCTTGTAACAAATCGTCTGTTACGAACTTACTTGTAACCGAACCTTTGATTGTAAACGTTATGCGTCATTACTTCTATGATCCACACAAACAAGGGCTCCGTGGGAGTCTTGATTAGAGAATATGCCATCCTGAAGTTGTCGTCCAAATCGATTCTGAAAAGACAGGGGATCGGCTCATGAAATTTCAGGTATTTCTTGGGCCATCGATCGCGAGACACTGAGTCGCCTAATGTTCGACCTTGACTGAGTAGGTCTATGGCATCATCAATTAGCTTAACTAGGTACTTGTCTTGACTACGTGTTGAGTTTCTTAATCCGTTGAGGTATTGCGCGAATTCGGGGTGCCCTTTGACAAGACGGGACTTTCCTCCAATAGCCTGAGGAACTTTGGATTGTCCGTGAACACCCAAACGATAGACCCGTCCTCGGCGAAAACAATCTTCTGAGACGCTTCTAAGTATTGTAAAATCCTTACCAATGTTCTGTATTCAATCTTATGAGGTAATTCCCGCATCAAAGCGCGTCGTGAGGGAAAACTTGCTTTATTTCGAATACAACGTTCGACCATTATCTGTGTGGTCAGCGTTGGGCTGTGGCCTCTGGACAGAATGGTCTCTGTCGCCGATCTTTGGGAAAACGCCTGCAACTCTCACACCGTCAATATACTTATACACGTGTATAACTATATACACATTGCTAACCGTAACTAAGCTGTCGGGTAGCTTCCAAGTCGTTCCGGTGGCGTCACTCGTATCCTCTTCCTCTGTGGAAGAGATCTGTTACATACACTACGTTGCGTTCGACCGCGTGTATCGCACGAAAGTCGCCTATCCTTAGGCGAAAGAGATCATGTCTTTCCCTAGTTCCCCTCAATCTGGCTATGTCGGCGCTCGGTCTCGGTTCGCATGGGTTTTCTTCTAATGCACGCAGCTCATGTATGATTCGTGCTCTCACTTTAGATTCCATTCTTTGTAGAGCCTTTGCAACTTCTCTATGAAGCCGGATTTCGTAGCGCCATCAAAGCTCGTCCAAGGAGACAAACGCTTTTTTGTCCTTCAGACGCTCGTACTGCCTACCCATGAACTCTTCGTAAACGGCGAGTGACATCAACCGTTTAAGGACCTCATCGTAAGTCTCTCCTTTCTTTCCCAACGAGCGAAGACGGTCCCTAGTTTCCCTCTCAACAGGGATAGTAGTAGTCGCCATTTTCCCTTACCCGAACTGGCGTACTCAATAACGGACAACTATCAAGAACATAAGCTACTCTGTTAAGCATATAACGAAACATGAACAGCCGGCGTCTGGTAGCGGAGCGCGGTTTCCATGGAAAGATCCCAACTCAAATGAAAAACCGTTGCCAGAGATTGATTACGTTACCAAACAAGCCAGGGGTTAAGTAAACGAAATCTCGTAGCTTGTTCGTAATCTTAGGTTGTATTCGTAGGGGTGTTCTGTTCTGTTTTGCGAAACAACGCGTAGAAGAGAGTTATGGATGCAACGTATAGGATTGTGCAAAGATAGAACGGCAAGCTGAGGTTCCCCGAGTTCAGTAGGGAGGCGCCGACAACAGTGCTCGCGGCGTTAGGGAGCCGCCAGATTACGACGTTAAAAGAGGAAGCGGTTGCCCGTTCGTCTTCCGCGATCTTGTTCATCAGAAACGTATCACCTAGCGGGCTAGACATGTTCATCAAGACCGCCCGAACCACGTAAAGTGGTCCCGCCACGATCGGACTTGGGCTGAAGGGAATCGATAGTAGGAAGATGGTTGAAAGCGCCTGGGTCATCACTATCCCCCTCACCAAGCCCACTCGTTTCGCGATGCTGGGTGCGACGAGGGCTGTTAGCCCCATTATTATGTTCGATGCGGCGACGAGGGGGCCGCTGAACACGTCGGTCACATTGAAGCGTAAGTAAAACCAGGTCGGTATGAGCGGAATGATAAGGCCCGCCCCCAAGCCGATCATAAGGTTCGCCGTTGAGAACTTCGCAATTATTCCGAGTGATTTGCGTGGGAGAATTCCTTCGCGTGAGTTTTTCGGCTTGATGTTGACCGCCCAGCGTGAAACTGAGAATGGGGTTGCCAGGCATGCGAGACCAAGGATGATGAAGGTAAGCCGGTGGGCTGCTAACAAATCCATGGGTAGCAGAGGAAATAGACCGGGGATGAATGTGCCTATGCCGGAGGCGATCGTGAAAGTCATGAAGGACATGCTGAAAGTAGCTGCCCTAGCGCCAGAGGTCGTTGTGTCTGCTAGGTATGCGTTCCAAGTGGACAAATACATGGCCTCACCTATGCCACCGGCTACCGCTGACAGTTCTATCAGAAAAATGTCGGCTGTAACGCCCGGAATGAAAATGATGAAGCTTGCGATAAGCGCACCTACTAGCATTATGTGTTTGCGGCCATGGCGGTCCGATAGCACCGCGAAAGGAATGCTGAAGATTACGGTGGTCAGCCCGAAAATTGTGAGGAGGGCCCCTACGTTTGTAACGGATATGCCTTCGAGGGGAAGAAAGACGGTTATTGCCACTTCGTAGAAGCCCAGGCCTAAAGCTAAGGGGCTAGCGCCGAGAACCACGTTAGCCGTGTTCCTTGGGACTTCTCCGAAAGGATGCAATCGCAATAACCACTTGCACGGGGTTTGGTTACGATGCGCACGCTAATCGAAAAACACTCCGCCTTGTTTTCAATATCTCACAACATAAAATTGGTGCAGTTAGATTCTGAAGCCGAATGCGGATGCGAAGGATTCGACTTTCCTGAAATTGTTGAGGAACTCGACGCCCTTCTGGGTTAAGCTGTAAGTCTTGTCGTCGACGCCGTTCTCCTGAATTACACCTAAGTTCTTGAGTTCGTCTAAATATTTGGTTAATCTGTCGTGGGACAGGTTTGCACCGTACAGGATCCTCGTGGGTTTGGCTTCATTATTTTCGCGTTGGATGACGTGCATTATGTCGACGTAGATTCGAAACTGGGAACGATATTTCGAGACGGGCTTGGCTGCTTGGCCCTGTTCGCTGGAGATCATGTGGGATGGTTCACCCTAAGCAGCATCGCTAGCAGTAGCAGGAAACCGAACAATTGTGCGATATGAGCGAACGGGAAGAAGACGGGGGCGAGCGTGAAGAGTAGGAAGAATAGGTGTGCGACTGAGAGCGAAGCGAAGGCGCCGAAAACGAGCAGCGCACTCGCAGACTTATTCATGCTGTAATTCATTGCGGTATGAGTTGCAATGTAAACGAGCAGGAAGATCAAGATGAGTTCGGTTACAAGGTTGTGTTCGAAGAAGAGGATGGGTACCGCGGTCGCCGCGATCGGGACCTGTGCGCCGACATTCCTCGTTTGCTGCATGTACGCGAAAACCAGGAGTCCATAAGCCAAGAACTGCGCAACGAAATCAATCGTATAGCCAAACGCGGAGAGAAGGAGAAAGGCTCTGTGGAAGCGGACTAGGAGAACGACCAAGTTCGCAAGGCCGTCGATGAGCAACCCTGCCCCCAGCAAGCCGAAGCTCAGGTTCAGGTAGAGAAGAGTTCGTTCCTTCGAAAGCCTGTAACCTTTCAACGCCTGGTATGCGACTGCGCTCGCGATTGCAAAGCCGATGAACTCCATTAAGGAGTCAAAGCCGAAGAACCAAAGAGGAGCAAGCATCAGCCTTCAACACAGTCGCCTACAGCCCGTAAGGCGCACTTTTCAGGATTATGCATCCATCATTCAACGGAATTTGAGTTGTGAAAAACAGTATGGGGTTTAGGTTGTAGCTAATTGGACGAGTTTTCCGTTCATGAAGAAACCCTTAAGGCCGCACACTCCGCAGAGCGCTCCAAGCTGCAGGTCCGAGCCCTCTTCATAGTACACATCGAGGGTTTTCTGCCCGCATCTTGGGCAAGTGCTGCCTTCGATTTTATCCATTCCTAACCATGCAATATACACACATGCAGCCATATAGACCTGACAGGTTAGTGAAACTAACAGAAATCAGTCTATGGTTATGGGTACCGGCCAAAGGCAGACCTGTCCATTTTTCGGTTCAAAAATGCGTTTTTAACCACTCCAAATGAAGGCGCCCAACATGGACAACGTCTCCCTAATCGGCCTTCCATTCTACAGCCTCTCAAAATACCGTGGCATGGCCAAGGCTGTAACGGTCCTCCGCTCAGCTGGAATTGCCGAAACGCTGAGGAAATCTACTAAGCATTTTACCGATATGGGCGACTGCCATCTATCCGAGATCACCGAGGACTCAGGCCCACCCAACCTCAGAAACTTTCCACAGTTCCTACACGATACGGAAGTTGTGCAAGAAATGGCGGGCAGGGTTGGCGGCGATGATTTCGTCTTCTGCCTCGGCGGGGAATGCACTTTCATTACTGGCACGTTAGCGGGGTTCAAGAATAGGTTCAAAGGGAAACCTGGAATGCTCTGGATGGACGCCCACGGCGACTTCAACACACCCGAAACAACTAGCTCAGGGTTCCTCGGTGGGATGCCTCTCGCGTTCGCCTGCGGCCGCGGCCCCAAACTAACCCAGAGCGTAGAACACGCACGGCCGTTGCTTGAAGAGGAGAACGTTGTGCACTTGGCGAGCAGGTCCGTTGACCCTCTCGAATTCGAAGCCATGTCATCCTCACCAATGAAAGTCTACTCCGACTCAACCGCACACAAGGAAGGTGTACCGAAAGTAGCCACGGAGGCAGCAGCTTACCTCGCGAATCACTCCGACTGGATAACCTGCCACCTAGACGTGGATTCAATCGACCCCACAATCATCCCCGCAGTAAACTACCCCGAACCGGGCGGCCTAAGCCTCGAAGAAGTCAAAACGGTTGTAAGGGCACTGCGGGGAACTGGTAAATTGAAAGTCTTCAACCTCACAGCCTACAACCCAACATTAGACCAAAACCAAGCCTCAGCCCAGAAGCTTCTAACACTGGTCGCGGAACTGATGAGCAATCCATAGAACAGGGCGAAAGTTAGGAATCGTCTATGTTCATTGGGCGAGTTGTATCCGTTAACGTTGGGTTAGCCAGGGATGTGGTTTGGAACGACCACAGCGTGAGTACTGGGATATTCAAAGAGCCGGTAGCGGGACGGGTGAGAGTTCGTACGTTAGGGTTGGAGGGCGACCGGCAGGCTGACCTCACGGTTCACGGGGGGCCCGAGAAAGCTGTGTACGCATACCCATCAGAGCACTATGAGTTCTGGAAGAAAGAATTGGGCCGAACATCAATGATGTGGGGGATGTTTGGCGAGAACTTGACGACGCAAGGACTCCTCGAAGACACAGCCCGCCTGGGGGATGAGTATCGTGTCGGTTCTGCGACTGTTGTGGTGACGCGCCCACGCTTCCCATGCTATAAACTCGGCATCAAATTCGGAACGATGGAGATGGTAAAATGGTTTCAGGGAAGCGGCCGGAGCGGCTTCTACCTTTCCGTTAGGCAAGAAGGAGACGTAGGGGTAGGGGATAGGATTGAGCTAATCTCCAGTAACAAATCGAAACCGAGAATCTCAGAGGTCTTCTTGGAGCGAGTGGAATAAGATAATGCGCGCGGCAAAGGATCGTAGCGACCCGCCGTCAAGCGTAACGGTTTAGGAATGGGATCGTGGCTAGCCCGGATTCGCCTGCGATTATTCTCTTGAAGTCTAGCTTTGGGCCGTTCACGATCTTCAGCCACGCGCGATACTGTCCCTTGTTGATTTCGACCATGTTGTATGAGTTGGAGAAAAAGCCGCGGAGGCGTTCGGATGATAGGCTGCCGGCGTGAATTATGGGGATGCGGTTTAGAGCCCATTTCCACGGCCTGTGCCTGTGGCCGCAGAGAACCAAGCCTATCCCAGACCGGTCCAAGGCGCGAAGAACATCCCCCGCGTCCAAGATCGGAATCGTGTTCGGCCCCGTATCCGGGACGGGGACTAAGTGGTGGTGCATCATCACGAGCTTGAATCTTCTTCTCTCCCGCCGTAGAAGGTTTTCAAGCCAAACGATTTGCCTGTGCCCCGCTTCACCATCATTTCGTTCTGGTCGGGCTGTACCTAAGGTCGCGACCAAGAGATCCCTTGTTTTTAACACTGGTTTTGAAGGGAAGAATCGCCGAAATAGCAAGTATCCCGTGCTGCGGTAGTCGTGGTTGCCGCTCGTGTAAAGCCGACGTCTGCAAGTGAACTGCTTCATCAACTCAGCGGCGCCCTCGTACTGTGACAGTAAACCGTTCTCGGTGAGGTCGCCAGTCACCAAAAGAAGGTCGGGGTCGAGTTCATTGATCTCATCAACCGCACGGTGGAAGACGTCGTCCCGAAACTCGGGACCAACGTGTATGTCGGAAATTTGGATAATGAGCAAATCAAGCCCACCTGCTTACCATGCGCCAGTTTAGTCCTCTTCCCGACTAGCTCTCTTAAGAGCATGTGTAGAAACATAGTTTTTGCCGGCGGTAAGAGATGGCGCGAGAGTCGGACCAGGCCTTTGGGTTTCAGATTTGCCGGGAATGTGGATCCCGTATCAGGCAAGAATACAACTACTGCGAAAAATGCGGAACCCCGATAGACATGCCCCAAACGGGCGAATCGTGTGGCAACTGCGGCGCCACCCCCTACCCTGAAGATAGGTTCTGCACGAAATGCGGGTCGCCCCTACACAAACAGCCAACCAAAACGCCCTTGCCGAACGCCGCGAAAGCTGTACTAGCAATCGCTCTCCTGATTCCAGTCGCCGCGTTTGCCTACTACCAATTGTGGGGTTGGGTGTCGGTTGGCGTTGGATTGTGGCTTCTAGGCTTACTAACCATCACATGACAAGGCAAACCTTGCTGCACAAGTTTACTGTGCGGGTTGAGGCGATAGCTCGGAGCATTTAAGAAGACGGTCCAGCCGACCTAGCCGAGTCGAGGCCACAGTTTGATTACCGCTTTCGTTATGATGAACGCTGAACGGGACCGCATAGCAGCAGTCCCCGACGAACTTCTAAAAATCAGTGGGGTCACAGAGGTTTACTCCGTTGCGGGTGACTATGACCTCGTAGCCATAGTTCGCGTCAAGGAAGCTGAAGACCTAGCTAAGGTGGTAACGGAAGGGTTCGTGCAAGTTCGCGGCATAACACGGACGATGACGCTCATAGCCTTCCGCTGCTACAGCAACTACGACCTAGACCACATGTTCCAGATAGGATTCAAAGGCTAACCGTACTTCGATAGGACTGAGGCCAGAGTTTTCAGTGAAACGTTCCCCCCACTCACAATCAAAACAACGTTCTCCCCGGCCTTAGGATGGACTTTCTCGAGTAGTGCCGCTATAACCGCGGCCGCTGAAGGTTCAATTACCAAGTGACAATCATTCAGCGCGGTGAAAACTGCTTTCTCTATCTGTTCTTCGCTTACTAAGATTATATCGTCGACGTAGCGTTTGACTATTTCATAAGTTAGCGAACCGGGCTCGCGTGTGGCAAGCCCGTCGGCGATTGAAGTTGTGTCGGAGAGGTGTGTGATTTTGCCGCTTCTAATGGATTGGTACATGGAAGATGCCTTCTCCGGTTCAACGCCCAGTACCTTCACACTCGGTTTGAGGCTTTTGACTGCAGTGGCAATTCCTGAGATGAGGCCACCTCCACCGATGGGTACGATCACCATGTTGACGTCGGGTAAGTCTTCGCAAATTTCCAGGCCGGCCGTTCCTTGCCCAGCGATGATGTCTGGGTCGTCGAAGGGCGGAATTAGGATGGCTCCGGTGGCCTTCTGAATTTCCAACGCCTTCTCGAATCGTTCATCGTGGAAGAGCCCGTGCTTGACGACCGTAGCACCGTATTCCTCAATTGCCTTAACCTTCTCCACCACAGCGTTCGTTGGAACGACAATGGTCGCGTGTGTGCCGGTCAATTTCGCGAGGTATGATACGGCTAAGCCGTGGTTGCCTGAGGATGCGGCGATTAAGCCGCGTTTGCGCTCCTCCCGGTCGAGTTTGAGGATTTTGTTGGCTGCCCCGCGGATTTTGAAGACTCGGATTGGTTGGTAGGATTCGAGTTTCAGGTAGACCTTAGCGTTTGTCAGCGCGCTCAGCCGGGGCGAGAGGTACAGTGGCGTGCGGTATGCGACGTTTACGATGCGGGCTTTTGCTTCTTGAATTTCTTTGAGAGTAACTGGTGGGTTGTTCATGGTCACGCGAACCCTGTATTGCCCGTGGACGCGGCGACCGAGAGTTTTCCTTTCCCGAAGTAGCTTTGAACGCGGGACTGCATAAGGTAATACATTATCACCAAGTTCAGAACCAGCGCTATAGCCTCGCCGACACGAGGCCTCATGAATAGTGTAAAGGCTGAAAAAACAAGGCCAATCACAGCGAAGATCAGGGATCCAATCCACGCCCAACCCTTCCCCTTCCACAACCCATAAGCAAGAATGAACTCAACGAAAGCGAAAACAAACAACGCCAACCCGGAACCCATTGACCTTGGTGCAAAGAACCTCACATGCGGAAACATTTCCGGGAGAACGAAACTAACGAAGGCCACGGCAACTGCACCTAGGAGTTCAAGAATTCCTAGGATAATTTGCAGAACGACTAAGAGTGTGATGCCAAATGGGCGGGTTGTGTGTGGCAATGCGAACTAGCCTATTTGCCTGTTTTGCCTTGCTGGGACAAAAGCTGCCTTATCTGTTCAGCAAGCTTCTTCCGTTCAGCCTCGTCCTTCGAAGACATCCACTGCAACTTCAAGTAGAAGACATCTTTGTCCTTTGAAGGCATTAGCGTCGCCTGAAACTAGATGCACATTGAGTGGCGCAACAGTTCGAGAATGCGAAATATAACCTTAGACCGACGGCGCCTCGCTTGCCTTCAGGCAGAAATGCTTGAACAATTTCCGGTACGTCCCGTAACTGTGCGGCCATATTCCTGCCTCGTCGTGTTGGAATCTCGTGCTAACCTTTCACTGTAGCGGCGAATTCGTTTAGCATCATTGCTGGAAGCGTGGTAATCTCTACGGTTCCCCTTGAGCCAAGTTCCACTGAAACCTTGACCACCGTTTTGTTGTCTGGTGCGTCAACGATGTTAACGAAATCGTAGGCACCGAGCGTAGCGTATTGTGAGAGAACTTTTACTCCGAATTTTTCAATTTCTTTGTTGACTTCTTGGATGCGCCCTGGATTCTCGCGTACAGTCTTCCGGCCTTCGGCTGTCAACTTCGAGAGCAGAATGTAAACTGCCAAGCTATCTCCCGACCTACAAGCTGCGCTCAACGCATTTGGAACTTTCTATTCTCGACTCAGGTCTCTACTTCAACGCTCTCCGCATTGCAACCGCAGACGCACACATCTCTCCAAACTCAACCGAGACCTTAACAGCTTCGTCAACATCTTTTCGGTCAACGACTTCGAAACCGAGACCACCAAAATAAGACTCAGCGTTATCGGTTAGCAAGTAGACCGTTTCGACGCCTTTCGACTTGGCATTCCTGAACACCGCGTTTACTAAGGCTCGGCCCTGGCCCATGCCCCTAAATCGCCCATCAACTGCAATGGACCTCAATAGCCCGCTCTTACCGTAAACTTCAAGCCCAGCGATGCCAATCCAGGAACCGTTCTTGTCTTGGGCGACAACGAAATTCTCAACACATTTGTCGACCCCAGATGTCGGCAACCCGTTGTCCTCAAGGAAATGGGAAATTTGTGGCAGGTCCCCCTTCATGGCGGGCCTAATGTGGACATCGGCCAACATGGCTAAGTCAGGCTTTGTTCTCTTCACTGGAATGAAAATTATTCGGGCACCTTCAGCAGTTGTAGAGGTCGAAGATGCAATAGCGCGAAGCGGTCAATATGCCACACAAGAATCTTCCCCGATCGGTAAGTATTGTGTACCGGCGGCTTCCTAACGATGCCCGGCAGCTGCCGGGGGTTCTCCGGCAAGTTTCTGCCGCAAGGTTGGTGATTGAAAGCCCGATAGTAGTTGAACGGCCGCAGCGCGTATTCGGCCGCGTCATAGCGGATTCAGGGTTTCTGGCGATCTGGTTCCTCTACAGGAATAGGTGGTATGATGTGGGCAAATTCTACGACCGGCAACGCAACCTAGTTGGATACTACTGCGATATCATCAAACCACTAACCAAAGTTCTACGAACGCCCGGGAAGACTAGCAGGATCACCGACCTCTTCCTCGACCTCTGGATAACGAAGAGCTTGTTCCAGCACCTGAAACCAGCTCTCCAACGCGCACGATTCAAACTGACCCGCCTACAATCGTCACCCAGCAGGAATTGCAAACGCCAAGCTAACTCAGCATGAACTTCAGGACTAATCTCAATGTACACATGGAAGTCTTTACGTGGACTTTGACATGTCGCCACTGAGAGCACTGTGACGCGATAGGCTCTGCAGGTTGGAATAACCACTAACCGTATCCAATCCTGCATCAAGTCGCGGCTGATGACACAGTCTTTGTCAATCTTGAGCGTTCTGATCTTGGCAAGGCGTTTATTCTTCCGCGTAGTCCTCATCTTCATCTTCGTTTTCTTCGTTTAGTTCGTCTTCGCCCTCTCACGAAGATGTCAGGCTATTTTACTGGAGCAGTAATGAAGCGAGAGGCCAAGGCGTTTTATGCGCCGCGATGCTAGATACCAGTTTGTGTGAACTGGTGCATGGCGCAATGTTCTAAATGTGGTGCTGAGCTTAGTCGGGGCGCGCAATATTGCGGCCAATGTGGTGCGGCAACAACCACGCCCCAGACCAGTGAAGCATCTACTCCAACCCCACCGGTCAGCGGAATTTTCACGGCATCCGCGTATATTGTTCAAACGAAGATATCAGAAGCTTACAGCCACCTCGACCGCAGGAACATTCGTTCTAGCTACCAACTGAGTACGTTTGAGATCAAGGAGGTCAATGGAGCGCTTGTTGCGAGAGCGCGAAACATGAGGGAACCTCTTTCCCCATCTTCCCTCTCTATCATGAATATCGCTTCTCTCGTCTCTTCAATCCGAGCGTACAGCATGGAAACGCCGAAGGGAGTGCGGATTGGTGAACTGCATGGGTCAGGGGCACTGATACCGAATCGCCCCTACTTGGAGATCAAAGATGCTAACGGCAAGAATATTGCAATTATTATGATGAGAGTGGCGAAGAAACCCGGGGCTGGCTTCTTCAGCACTGGTATCACAACCTGGGCGGTGGAAACTCCTGGAGGAGAGGAACTTGCTAGAATCAATTGGGGAAAAGCGAACCGCGACTGGACGGTCGAAACGCCTGAAGGGGCGACCATAGCTGAAGTGCAACAGTTAGAGATACAAGACCCTGCTTACCAGACGTCGCATGAAGTGAAGATCCTGAACCCCACAATCGATCCCTACCTAGTACTCGCAACTTTCTTCGCAACTCCCCCGGGCACTAAGTGAGCACATGAAAACTCGCCAAACTTACTGATAACTATCTCAAGAACCGGAACGACATATCCGACTACCCGGCAATTGCTAAGCCCTATATTCGATTCAAGGGAAACTCAGCTGTCCCTGAATGAAGAAGATCGACTTATGCCACAACAAATAGTTGCGCCTTATGGCTCTTGGAAATCACCCATCACACCAGACCTGATTGTCGCAGAAACTATCTCGCTTGGAATCCCGCCAATCATACTTGACAGGGATGACGTATACTGGACAGAGTCTCGCCCAGCCGATGCTGGAAGATACGTCATCGTCAGACATTCTGCCAAGGGGCAGACAACTGACATCACACCGAAAACATTCAACGCACGCACCACAGTCCACGAATATGGCGGCGGCTCTTACACCGTCGCAAATGGTGTGGTCTACTTTACGAATTTCAAGGATCAACGCGTGTACAAACAAGAACCTAACACCAATCCTATACCAATTACACCTGAGGTTCATTGTCGATACGCGGATTTTGCCTTTGACCGGCATCGCGGATTGTTAGTTTGTGTGCGCGAAGATCACACCGCTGCTGGGCAAGCTGTCAACACATTGGTGAGCCTCGACCCCGCTCGACATGATGGCGGGCGAGTGCTGATCTCAGGCAACGACTTCTATTCCTCACCTCGCATTAGCCCGGATGGGACGCGGCTCGCTTGGCTCACGTGGAACCATCCGAACATGCCTTGGGACGCAACGGAACTTTGGATAGGTGAACTCAAGGATAACGAAACTTTGGGCCATACAGAACGAGTGGCAGGCGGTGTCAGTGAATCTATCTTCCAGCCAGAATGGTCACCAGCCGGCGTCCTTCACTTTGTTTCGGACCGAACTGGATGGTGGAACATATACCGCTGGCGCGAGGACCCTCCGCCCTCACGAATTGAGCAACTCTGCGAGATGGCTGCCGAGTTTGGAGTTCCTCAATGGGTCTTTGGAAGATCCACCTACGGATTCGAATCAGCGGACCGCATTATTTGCACGTACATCAAGCAAGCCACTTCCCACCTAGCCAGTCTGAACGCTGTCACTGGAAAACTGGATACGATTGAAACGCCCTATTGGGGGATACGAAATCTTCTGGTTTCACCTGGGCGTGCGACATTTGTGGCTGACTCACCCACCGAACCAACAGCAATAGTTCAGTTAGACCTTGACGGAGGCAGGCTGGAGGCCTTGCGCCGGTCAAGCGATATTTCCATTGATCCAGGTTACTTTTCGGCTCCACAGGAGATCGAATTCCCAACTGAGAATGGACTAACGGCATTTGGACTATTCTACCCCCCTAAGAATCGCGACTACACCGCGCCAGACACCAAGCCCCCCCTGCTCGTGAATAGCCACGGGGGACCAACGAGTGCAGCTTGGACTGGCCTGGATTTAGAGGGGACCCAATATTGGACCAGTCGAGGTTTTGGGGTGCTTGACGTGAATTATGGCGGCAGTACCGGTTATGGTCGAGCATATCGGGAGCGGTTGAAAGGCAAGTGGGGAGTTGTGGACGTCGATGACTGCGTGAACGGAGCACTCTATCTCATACAGCAGGGCGAAGCAGATGGGAATCGGCTCATCATTCGTGGAGGAAGCGCCGGCGGTTACACCACGCTTGCCGCGCTCACGTTCCGGAGTGTCTTCAAAGCCGGCGCCAGCTACTTTGGTGTCAGCGACCTAGAAGCATTGGAAAAGGATACTCACAAATTCGAATCGCGTTACAGCGACAGCCTCGTCGGCCCATATCCGGAAAGGCGCGACCTCTACATGGAACGTTCCCCCATTCATTTCACTGATCGAATATCATGTCCAATCATATTCTTTCAAGGACTTGAGGACAAGGTTGTTCCCCCAGAGCAGTCTGTGAAGATGTTCGAGGCCCTCCGCTCGAAAGGGCTTCCCACCGCATACGTTCCATTCGAAGGGGAACAGCATGGCTTCCGTAAAGGCGAAACTATCAAACGCGCGCTTGAGGCTGAACTCTACTTCTACTCAAAGGTATTGGGTTTCGAGCTAGCAGAACGAGTGGAACCAGTGCACATTGAAAACTTACCAGCACACACCACATAAGTTGAAGGCGAGCAATACTGGGAAAACTATTACGTGCGGAAGGGCAATGCCTGCGGGTGAAGAGGAATGATAGATTTCACCACGAAGCTCGGTGTCAGTGCAGCTAAACGTCTCCAGACCGAACATCTCATTTGGCTAACAACCACATCATCAAATGGAACGCCTCAACCCAACCCCGTCTGGTTCTACTGGGACGGAGAAAGTATTCTGATATACAGCCAACCTGCCTCTTTCAAGTTAGGGAACATTCGCCGTAACCCAAAGGTGTCATTAAACTTCAACGCGGACGAAGAAGGAGACAACATCACCGTCCTAACAGGCGTTGCGTCCATAGACGAGAACCCCAAGCATGATTCAAGATTCATAGAGAAGTACCGTGAAGCAATCCCCAAAATCGAACATACAGCGGAGAGCCTTGCTGCCGCCTACAGCGTTCAGATCCGAATCCTACCAAGCAACCTACGCGGCTTCTAAGCCGACGTACCTTCCATTGATTGATTCCTCCGCAGATCCGGAATACGAACCTGCCCACGATCTTGACTGCCCTTTCACGCATTGAACGTTTTAGTTTCCGTTGACGCTATCGCCGCCAAACTGTCGCTCTTCCACGCCCATGCCACATCGCTAAAGAAAAAATCTGGAGCACTGAAGATCGAGTTCAGAGATTTGCCGTTCCAGAAGAAGACTGTTCCCTTAGCCATTCCAACCTGCGCGGTTGCCGTCACAATTGCCGCGATGTCGGCCGAAGCCTTCCAAGCGACGGCGACTGGGTAGACGTGCTTGTTCTCGAACGGGACGGGTGAAACGGTCGTTCCGTTGAAATCGCCAATAAACCCAGTATGCCAAACAACATCATACCCCACAACCAACGCCGACTCTCCAGTCCGCATCCAATCTACGCCGATAAGGTCCAGGCGTCCCTCGTTCAATGGTCTTACGATGCCCGTTTCAGCCTCGTAACTGAAGAGGTTAGGTGATGGGATGAATTCCTCGGCAAAGCAGTTGGATGAAATTAATGCGCTGCCGGATTTTGGCCGCCACGAAATATCCCGCAGATTCGCCATTCCCGCGTCCACCATCACAACCTGTCCGCTTGTGAACTTGAACAAGGTCCCGTTATTACCGGCAAGAAGGGCCACGGAGCCATCATGATTCCACGCCACCGTGCGGAAGTTTTCGAAGGTGGGCACCGTTATCTTCGTAAACCGTTCTCCGTCGAGAAGCAAAACCGTCCCAGCGTTACCAACAATTAACGCCGTCCCATCCGTGGGATTCACGGATACAGCCCTGAGGTTATGCCGCGTCCCAGAATCAATAGAAATAGGCCTGTCGCCCTGAACCTTTAGAACTCGGCCACCGTTACCCACAGTGATTGGAAACCGGTCCTGTCGGTCCCAAGCGAGCCCTCGAAGATGGCCCTGCAGGTTTACGGTATGCAGGTCTTTCCCGTCGTAATAGAGCAGCTTCGAGGCCAACAAATCACAACCAAGGTGCGCTGCTTCTCTCGCTCAGCCCAAGAGTAGATTTGAAAGCAATAGTTCTGTTAACTTGCCGGCCCATTGGTTTCACCAATCTCTCATCCCTAAAGGTTAGAGGTGCCGGTAAGGAGCCTTGTCATCAGTTGATGAAGACTGCTCATTAGGTGATATGTGGGTTCTAAACCCGAAAGCTGAGCGGTCCGATGTTGGGTAAAGGTTGCTCCGACGAAGCGTAAAACCCTGACTTGCGAAGGGTCTAGCTGGCTTCGTGAATGCGAAGCGAGAGCCGTGAGGTTCGCGGCCGTCGCGTCTGCAACTGAAGCGATGGTACAGGAACCGCTGACTGAGCGCAATCCTGAAAGTCGATGCAGATGAGTTGACTCGGAAGCCAAGAGCCGAAGAGTTAACAGAACCAAAGCAATATTAAGAATGGGACAAGTGCCCCGCAACATGCCCAGGATCAAAACTCGGAGTTCACGAACCGTTCAATTGTATTCTGAACGGCACATCAACAATGAACGGGACCTCCTAGACTTCATAGAAGCGCTGGACGAGGATGAAGGGGTTAGAATCGAAGGAAACATCAAGAACCATGAAAACGGCGGCTTCGTATTCGTCGGAACCTACAGGGGCAGCTACTGCGTCAACATATGCGACAAGGTGTGGGCCCCAAAGCTGAGACAGTACGTACCCGGCGAAAGAGATGAGTGGTACTACTTCGACAAGGGCAAAGAAGCATTCCGCTTCGTCTTGAAAGAAGCAAAAAGGCCCCTACGAGCTTGGCTATACTAGTGCGGGAAGAGTTCCCGCGCTCATGGCGGACATACAATGGCTTGCTGCAAAGGCATCGGCCATTAGGCTTCGCCCAGCATTCTCAACGCAAACGAACAATATTTTCTTGTTTTTGACGTCGGATTTCATGTTTCCCTCACCTTAATGCTGCTTCCTTGCTCTGAGGTCTTCCCGTATCTGTGGGTAGTGATCTCTGCCATTATGCTGAGGGCTATTTCGGCAGGCGTTCTGGCTCCTATGTCCAGACCTATGGGCGCCTTGACTCTTGCCAGTAGCTCGTTTGATACGCCCTGCTGTTTCAGGTGAGAGAAGGTCGCTGCGACCTTTTCTTTGCTTCCTATCATGCCAATATATCCCGGAAGCAATTTCTTTGAGAGGCATTCCTTCAAGACAACCTCGTCATGCTGATGCCCACGAGTGACTATGACAACGCAGTCTTCCGCATGAAAATCCATTGACTTGGCCGCTCCAACGAAATCGCCCAACTTCACGTCATCGGCTAGAGGAAATCGCTTCCTGTCGGCGAAATTCTCTCGATCGTCAACAACGATTACGGCGAAATCAAGTGCCTTAGCGAACTCGACAAGAGGAACAGCAATATGTCCTCCGCCGAAAACATACATTGTCGAGGTACCCAAGATGGGTTCCACAAAGACCTTCACCTTACCACCGCAAAGTACACCAATGCCATCAGCGCTTTGATCATCAAGCGTTAACTCCAGCAACCTTGGCGTCCTATCATGTAGGCACCGCAAACCTTCTTCTCGAATCTTCGCTTCAAGCAATCCCCCTCCAACCGTGCCCAGGATCGTGCCGTCAGCATAGACGAGCATACGGAACCCGGTCTTTCCCGGAGCCCCTCTTTCACCACCCACCACTGTTGCGAGAGAAGCTTTGGAACGTTCTCGTCTTATCCGTGCAATCTCTTCGAAAATATCAGGCACTTTGACCCATCAACTTCAGTCATGGTTCGCTCTCAATGGTTGGTTCGATTAGGACTGGTGGCTTTATCGAATTTGCAATCAAGCTGTACTTGCGAGCCCAATCAAGCGCCTTTCCCACTCGCTCAACGGATTCTGTCTTGACTTTAATTTTGGGTTTGAGAATGGTCTGGGTGAATGTGGAAGTCCGGTCTAGCAGATCCACTACGTGGCCTTCAGCTTCGCATTCATAAGAAACGAGTTGAATCTTCAACCGTTCAGCAGCCCAGATGAACATCATGTGAAAGCATGTGTTCAATGCCGCGACGTAAGCATCTTCGGGCGTCATGACTCCATAACGACCTTGAAGGGCTGGAGGTGCAGAGAAGCTCATGTTTGTGCCATTGCCGCAAGCTAGCTCTCCGTCGTGGCCTCCTGTCCAGACTACCTTCGTTTTGTATACTGGCAACCATCTACACCCAGTGTCTTAGAACTTCGTCGACTTCTTCAGCGATCCTGTCAGCAACTTTTCGTGTAACCGTTAGGGTCTCATCGTTCAGTTTGCGACGAGTACCGAGCCTTGGACACTGCCAGTTCTTCAATATGTCAGTGACGACGATTGATGACGCCGGTTTTCCACTGTAGCGCTCCGTAGCGGTCTTGGCGCACATCCTGTCGCATCCGTCAACCGTAATTGTTGGGTAGTCTCGTGCGAAGTCTCTCTCTTCTCTACCTCCTGCGAGGAACAATGGAAGACAGATCGTCACAGTTTCATTTGGTTTCAGCTTTCCTAAGACTAAGCGTGTAGCTACTCGTGACATTGTACCTTCAACGCACTCTTCTCCGCTGCAGGATATGATGCCAACTTTCTTCTCTTGCACTTCAACCATTATTGTCCCACCACCAAGTTGTCCACCTGTTTGGCAATTTTCTCAGCAAGCGCCAACGCCATCTGCTGACCGTCGGGATCGAGGAAGGTAACACCTCTCGGTTTCAGATGCCTGTTTTCCTTGTAAACGTCAACCACTCGGACACTTCCGGCTAGATCACCGCCAGCGAGCTTGACGTTTTTCTCAGCGCACTGAAGTGGGCATCCGTCAACCGTAATGCACTTGTGGTTACGCACAAGCTGCAGAGATTCCTCGTCCCCACTCACAAGCAATGCGAGACATAGGGTCTGCGTGCCGTCTCTGCGAAGGTTTTCAGTGACCTCGTAAGTTGCGTCTCGGGCTATGCTTCCGAATGCCTTACCGATTCCGCTGCATGGTATTACAATCACTTTCTTCTGATTTGGACTGTCCATTTTCATCTGGACTCCAGTTTGTCATGTCCGCTTTGCAGCTTTTCGAGCATCAACTTGTAATAATCGTCGGCACTCAACAGTGATGTACGGTCATCATCGAGGTTGCGTGGGGCGATGACAACCAGCCAGCCCTCTCCATAAGGATCGGAATTAACCAGCTCAGGCTTTCCAATGAGCTTGCTGTTCGTATCCTCAAGTTCTCCTGACATTGGGGAGAGTAATGCTACAGTCGTTTTTGCGCTCTCCATGGTCCCAAGCTCTTGGCCTTTCTCAACTGTCGAACCTGGTTTTGCTACTTCAACAAATGCTACATCGCCCGATGTCTTCTGAAGGTAGTCGCTCACTCCAACCTTCGCTTTGCCATTCTCGACACTGACCCAGAGGTCATCTTTTGTGTAGTAGAACCCTTTGCGCACCCGCAGCTCGAACTTGTCGTAGGTGGTTGTGAAATATTCGCTCAAGTCGAACCGTTCCTAGATGATGGCGCAAGGGCGACAGGCTCACAGTCCATGCAGTAATCGGTTTCCTTGTTCGTCCAGTAGACCTTACCACATCGAGGGCAGGTTGTTTTTCTGAGCCAGTCTTTCTTAGCAGGGGGAGCACGCATCAGGTCAGAATGCCTGGCAGCGCATGCACAAGTCCCCGGGTTCTCCTCATCCTGCAACACGGCGCAACCTCCGCTAGCAGACTCCGCCCATTCCGACTTTTTGAGCGGATTTGGTTTCTACGCTGATTGCTTGGAGGTGGTTTCGCCTTCGACGCGCCATCCAGACAATGGTAAGCATCACTGGAATTTCTATGAGAGGACCAACCACGGTCGAAACCGCCACCATTGGCATCGATGCAAAAGCTGTTAGCGCTATGGCTATTGCGAGTTCAAAGTTCCTTCCGGTGCAGTGAAAGCCCATAGTACATGCATCTTCATAGTTGTAACCCATGCGCTTGGTAGTGTAGTATACGAGGTTGAAAAGCAAGAAGAAGAACAGCACTACAGGAATGGCCATCTGCCAGATTAGGTTAGGATTATCAAGTATTACGCCTCCTCTAAGAGAGAACATTACGACCATCGTGAATAGTAGTGCCAGAAGCTGCATCGTGTTGAAGTAGGGAATCAACTTCCTATTCAACCAGTCCTCAGATTTCCGTTTGATGACCTCCCTTCGAGTTATTACACCGAAGAGTAACGGTAATCCAAGATAGAGAAGAACGCTCTCTCCGATCAAACCGATATCAATGGAGATGTATGTTCCTACGAGCAGAGCAATGTACAGAGGCGTTGTGATAACTTGGATAATGGAGTTCCACGCCATGAGAACAATTCCGAGTGGACCATTACCGTTCGCCAGATCAGTCCAGACTAGGACCATTGCAATGCAAGGCGCTACGCCAAGCAGAATCAAGCCTGTCCAGAGATAACGTGCCGTCTCAGCTGTGATTAGGCCGAAGTAAGGTAGAACCTGCTCGAAGAATACGAACCCGAGCGCATAGAGCAAGAAGGGGTTTACGGCGTAATTGAAGAAGGCGATTACGCCAACCTGCCTCTTACTTCGTAGCGCAACCTTCAACTCGTTCAACTCGATCTTCGTCATGGCCGGGTAGATCATCAGGAACAGCCCGATTGGAATGCCAATCTGAAGGTACTTGCCGAGCTCAGGCAGGTACTTGCCGAGTCCAAGGCCGATGATTATGCAGGCCCCTATCCACACCGCCAAGAGTTTGTCGATCCAACCAAGCCTACTTGTTTTCTCATTCATGTTGACGATCTCCCACTCCTATGGCCATTGCTAAGAAAATCCAGAGCGTAAGAAACCTGTCGAGCAGCGACAGTCGCTGCGTCATTTTTTCCAGACTCGTGATTCTATGCGCTGATGGTTTAAAGGAAATGGTCAGCTAGGTTTCGTGGCCTTCCAGGCCATGCTCTTCACGTGAAGTTGCTGCGACGCCGTTTCCTCGTTTATTGGGTGGGATTCATCCGATCCTTGCACTTCTATGAAACCCGCCTTTTCGAGGATACCTCGGTACTCGTTGGGCGTAACGGCCCCTGATATGCAAGCTGCCCATTCTTCTGGGTTGATTGACTTTCGGCCTTCTTGAGTAGCAACCATGTCTGACACTGAAATTCTACCTCCGGGTTTGAGGACACGGTAGATTTCTTTGAACGCTAATTCCTTGTTTGGGACCAAGTTCAGCACGCAGTTGCTTATGACTAGGTCCACAGAGTTACTCTCAATGGGCATGTGCTCTATCTCGCCGAGTCGAAACTCCACATTGTCATAATCATGTTTCTTGGCTGTTTCACGTGCGCGGAAAATCATTTCGGGAGTGGCATCAAGCCCGATTACCTTGCCAGATTTACCTACGAGTTTCGATGCACGGAAGACATCGACGCCTCCGCCACTACCAAGGTCCAGTATCGTTTCCCCCTCCCGAACCTCGGCATGCGCTAGGGGCAAACCACAACTCGCAACGACATTCAAAGCCTCACTGGGAAGATCGCCTTCCTCCATTACACCCGTGGCGCAGCACGAGTTCTCGGCCCCTCCTCCGCAGCATGGTTCATTCAGGACGGCCAGTTTGCTGTAGTGTTTTCTCACAGCTTCCTTGATTTGTTCTTCACTCATGTTCGCTCGTCCACAATACGTCAGAACAACATATTTAAGAATGTTGATATGTATTCTGTCTTGGTCAGCATGAGCGCAACAATCGCCCAAGCAAGAGTCAAACGCCTCGTAAACCTCGGGTTAGTCGACTCTAATTGCACAGCCAACGAACGAATTACGCAACTGAAATCGAGAATAAGCGAGGATGACATCACCTTTCGAGAACTGAAGACATTCTTCTCCGCGCTTGGCGATTCTACTCGGCTGAAGATGCTTAGACTGATTGGTGATGAGGAGTTATGCTCTTGCGAAGTCATGGCCACCCTTGAACTGACACAGCCGACCACCTCGCACCACCTAGGAATACTCGAAAGGGCTGGGCTCCTCAGTTCACGGCGCAACGGGAAATGGGTATTCTACAAGATAGCGAACCCGAAAGTCAAGAACCTGATCACCAAAGGATTCAACCTCATTGAGGGGGCGGAGTGATGAAGCGAGTGCTCTTTGTCTGCGTAGAGAACGCGGGCAGAAGCCAGATGGCTGAGGCCATTGCACGCTCATACGGGATCGAGGCTACTAGCGCAGGCACGATCCCGGCGGCAACAGTCAACCCAACCGTCGTTGAAGCCATGAAAGAGGGGGGGTTCAATTTGTCTTCCGCTAAGCCGAAGCTTCTGACCCCCCAGATGGTCGAAGCGGCCGACTGCGTTGTTACAATGGGCTGCCGTGTCGAAGACGTTTGCCCAAGACCCCTGATCGTCAAGATGGAGAAGAAGCTTGTTGATTGGCACATCGACGACCCTAAAGGAAAACCGGTGGAGGATGTTCGCAAGATACGAAGTGAAATAGAAACCCGTGTTATTGAATTGCTCAAGAAACCAAGCTAATCCGCGCAATTTACACGTTGAGCCCCGCATAACTACGTGAACATCAGAGACAAGCAGCAGGCATCCCATCTCAAGCATACTCTTCCAAGTTGAATGTGTCAATCTACTTAGTCTTCGCGTGTGCACACGATTAAGCTCCCTCTGTCTCTTGGTTCGTGTCGGTCTAATGGCGTGCACTGACAACGATGGATTCAGCCGATCGGCCGGACATGATTGAGGCTAGGGTGAACATTGTGCACCCCAACCCAAGAGGAACCAACCCAATCAACAAGAAAATTGCTGATAAGTTTGGCGCGGTCCTCGTTAGCGGTCGAAACAGCGAAAGGTAGAATGAAAGTGAAATTTCTGCAGTGAACACCGAAAGTGTTAGAATCCCAAACAAAACTGCTGCTGCATTAGCTTTTGATTTCTCAAACGATAAAACTACAGCAGCTACAACAAAGGATGAAGCCATTGAAGCATTAGTTACGAATGGTGTCAACGCCCTAAGATAACCCGATCTGAAAGCTGCGCCTGCTCCACCATTTTCGGTGACTGCTCCCATCAAGATCGGGAGAAGTACCGAGAATGCAATCAATGCCAGTCCAACAATGGCCAAGAGAGCTTCAGGGAATCGTAGACGTGTGGAATGTTTCGTATCTTGATTATCGGGTTGTGTTGACGTTGATTTCACCAAGCAGTCTCAGCGACCGCGGCATGGGTCGGCGTGAACATGATAGGGCGTGTTAGTTGACGGCTTTCAGCTTTGTTTGCATCGTTGCAGGTTTGTCGCGCCTATCATCAATTTTCAAAGTGGTGACAACCCTCTTGGCACCCGTCTCGACGACCGCTAGGTGAGCTGCCTTCACTGCGTCAAGAATCTCGTCAATGCTAGCAGCTTCAAGCGAAGTCCCATTAGGTCCTGAAACCGTTTTGAGCCCTGACTTCTTCAGACTCGCCACTGCGACCCTGACGAACCGGCTGATGCTTGACCCTTCACCGAGAACTGAAACACTAACCTCTGCAACTATCATCTTACGATCGGCAATACTAGAACGGACCCACCAAATATCTTCGCCGTTACTGACCGGGTGATAGGACTCTTGCCGTTGAAGACCGTCTATGTGACGAATCTCCGCACCTTTCTTCGCATCCCTCACGAAAGTCTCGTTAAAGACGCGAACTTGTTCTAGCCGCCTATCTTGCTGCCACATTCAGTGCAGAAGTTGGCCGCGGTTGGCAAGTGGGACCCGCAATCCATGCAATAATTCCTTTCCTTCGCCCTCATGATGCCTGTCTGCTGCTGTATCTTTCTCTTGTTACGAGCGTTGAAGGCTAACACTGCCACGAGGATTAGCACAGCTGCTCCTAAACCCCCCAATACGGTCTGGGAGATTGCCGTGATTAGGGTCGAGGTCAATGAGGCGCCAGAATTGTTGAGAGGAAGAGTTGAAAGCAGCTCGCCGTCTTTCCTCAGCTGCTGACCCGTGCCGGCGATTATGTCAGTAGGCCCCAAGACTGTAACACCGTAAGGAATCGCTACGTCGCATTCGGGTTTCTCTACACCGCAACCTGAAATTGCGTAAAGAAATTTCACCAGGTGCCACTCGTTCCGCGCATAATATGAGGGGTTTCTAAATTCAACAGGCCCCAAGCTTCCACTCGCTGTAGCTGAGTTACCTCCTTCCTCCGCTACAACGGAAACGGGGTCCCTTGAAACCGTCCACGGGTAGTTCAGTTTCGAAACGGTTTGCCCATCAAGTAGAAAGGCCCACCCATTTGTAACATTGGCCATGATCTGGTAGAGGTGCCACGCCCCTTCCTGGCCGACTGAATTTCTTGGGCCGATAGCAAAGTAGTAGTTAGGGACCTTCGCATCTGGCCAGTACTCCCAAAACCATCGTGCATCACCATTCTCAACCAAGTCGAAAGATCCCGAGCAGGTCGAATTTCCTCCAGAACTATACCCGTACATGCAATAGTTTCCGCTAGTTGCTAGGTCGTAACCGAACTGTATGAAAGATCCGTTTTGTAGATTGCTTCCGACCCAGAACGCAGCGCCAAAATCTTGATCACCAAGGGTGGAGACATGGGTGCGAATTTCAACGCCAACCCCCATGTTCCCCCGAGAAGCACCATCTGCAAAAGCCCCAACTTGAATGCTATAGGCCGCCTGCGCCGTTGCGTCTGGCAGAAAAAGGAGGAACATTAACAACGCTATAACCGGGATGATTCTACGAGCGAGAAACATAGGAGCTCACTCTCAGCTTCTTCCTAATCATCTAACCGGCAGAGGGAACTAGTTTTTGCTCGAAGCCGTTCGAGGGCTCAGGGGTTGACGTATATCGTGAAGCTGAGACGTAGGTTGTCGACCTCTCCTGTAACCATCCAACACCCCGCGTTGGGGAAATATAGTCCGCTCGCCTGATAGTTGCTATCGTAGCAGCAAGGAATATCGGCCGTCATGGAAGTCGAAGGACCATCGAGTCCAATTCCTTGAATAGTTAGTTTGCTTCCGGAAAAGGTCCCACCGTCAGTCCTAACCCAGAGAACTTTCAACCCCCCGTTACTGCCTGCATGCGTCTGGTTGCTGAAAGGGAAAGCCCACAGCGTATCATCCTCATTCGCCCACCATAAAGAGGGGAGAGTCGTGTACGTTGAATCTCCACCCATGGCTCGTGGCTTATCAATAGAAAAAGAAGTAAGTGGGCAATTGAAGACCACGTTCGTAGCCGTGATGCGGTCAGTGATAGTCTGAGTGAGTATTTGCGTTTAAATTCTAGGAAACGTTTGAGAACCTAGCAACACGCCAATCACTAACGCGAAAACAAAAATGCCCCAAGGCTTGACGCTTGCTGATTTCACACGTTGGAAACGGTAAACGAACGATAAAAATCCGGTGGTGTGTAGGGTCTAATGGTGCGCACACACACTTTTACTAACGACGGACGACGGTTCAAATTACGATGCCCGCACCATTAGAGGCAAACACGCGAAACTGGCCGGTTGTGTATGGGGAACCAGCCAAAGACATGATTATCAGATGTAGCAATCGGCCGAAAGCAATCCATCCGACTTTTAACCAATAACACCCGAGCAATTATGAAGAGCAAATTGAGGGTCGTCGAAGTTCGGAAGGATAAGACGATAGACCTCCCCGACAATGCTGTCCCAGTAAAACTGGAACAAGTAACCGAACCCACGGGACTCGTAAATCCCGCACCGTCTTCAGAAAGATTCGTCCTCTACTATCTTGAGAAAGAACGCTAAAGCCATCTCTGCATCAAGATTCCTTCTGACCGAAGACATCATACAAAGCAATGCGAAGGAGGTGAAATCATGGCTAGAGTAGCACGCGAAATGGTAGTGAAGGCTGGCGTAAACGTCGACCAACTCCTCGACCTACTGGTCAGAAACGCGGCCGCTGAACTAACAACATTCTACTACTACACAATCCTCCGATGCAACCTAATCGGCCTGGAAGGCGAAGGAATCAAGCAACTCGCTGAGACAGCTCGAATTGAGGATCGCAATCACTTCGAAGCCCTCGTCCCACGCATATACGAACTCGGCGGCAAACTCCCAGACGACATGAAAACATTCCATGACTTGACCGCATGCCCACCCGCTAGACTGCCCAAAGATCCAACGGATATCAAAGCGATGTTGACGGTGCTGGTAAATGCGGAAAGATGTGCAGTAGCCGGATACTCACACGTTTGCAACATTACCGCAGGCAAAGACCATCGCACATACGACCTATCCCTAGCAATTCTGAACGAGGAAGTGGAGCATGAATCATGGTTCAGCGAATTCCTAGGAGAAGGCCCATCCGGACACTTCATGCGGCAAGGCGACACGTCACCATTCGTATCGAAATTCCTGAAGTAGAAGTCGAATCAACATATTCGTCCAGCTAAACCTCTTCTTTTCTCGACGGTTTTTCTTGTTTTGTGTGTGTGTGCGCACAACTATACTCACACACATGCAATAGAGATGTTTTTTCCTAGATTGGGCTTTCCTGTAAATTGAGTAACCCGTCGGGTGTGATCTTAGTGGTGCGCACCCAGAGCTGAGTCCTGGCCGGTTAACCGTACCAAGGTCTTTCTAAGAGGGTTCTCCTATTGCGTCCAGGAATCTGATGACCCCTGAGAAATCAGCCTCAGTAATCTCGCTCGTCTTCAACCCGGCCGTAACAGCGGCGTTCACATTCCTGATTCTGTTGTACCCTATGCGAAGCATGCAAACATTCCTCTTGCTGATGGCAACCTGTATCACATTTGGAACCATGGTCCCGCTTGTGATGATGTATCAACTTACAAAACGCGGCCTCATTTCGGATTTCAATGTTTCAGAGAGGCAAGAACGGACAAAACCGTTCGTTGGAGCAGCAGTCAGCTACCTCGCCGGCAGTGGCGCTTTATTGTTGTTGAGAGCCCCAACCATAATCATCACATTGATGCTCTGCTACGCTTGCAACACAGTCATAATGCTGCTCATAACGCTTCGATGGAAGATCAGTATTCATGCGTCAGGCATCGCAGGTCCTACGACCGCTCTAGTCTACAGTATAGGTACGTGGGCTGCAGTTTTCTTTATCCTGCTCATCCCTGTTGGGTGGGCAAGAGTGCAACTAAAGGCGCACACTCCATGGCAGATATTCGCGGGAGCATTAGTGGCCGCAATCGCGACATGGCTACAGCTGAAAATCTACTTCTCAATTCTCTGAGAGGCTTAACACCAAGAGGTACTCGCTTTGACCGAAAACACGCGCAAGGCCGTCCATCTCTTAGCTTTACTCGTCCTACCCGTCTCTGAACTAACCTCGAAACCTTTAGTTCTGGCTGCGCTTTCCATAATCACAATTGCATATGTTCTTGGGGAAGTACTGCGCCTCAAAGGCCACCACTTGCCGATTATCACGCCATTCACACTGAAGATGAGCCGGCCCGAGGAGAGAACAAGCTTCATCATACGACCGGCATATCTCGCAATTGGTATCATTCTGGCGTTGGTCTTCTATCCCAGCACGATCGCTTATGCGTCAATATGCATCGGGGCGATCGGTGATTCTGCCGCTGCCATTGTGGGAGAGAGATTCGGTCACAGGCGAATTGTTAGGCGGAAGACGGTAGAGGGCTTTGCTGCAGGCTTGACCGCTGCTTTCCTTCTGGCTTCTTTTTTCGTCTCTCCCTTCATAGCTCTACTAGGTGCAGTCGGCGCTATGATTATGGAACTTCTCGATGTGCCAGATGACAACCTCACAATGCCAATCGTCGCGGGGGCATTGATGACTCTCGCGACTCTAACAGTCCGCTTATAGCGTGCCCATTTGTGCTGTGTTGTGTCGTGATGGGACATGGTGTGTGCGCATCATTAGACCACACAGATGAAAACTGCACGCTGCAAAAGTGGGTTCTGTTAAGTTCTAGGGTGTTGGTTGACCGTTAAGCATCGGAGGTGTCGAGGGTATGATGTCTCAAGTTCCGTTGTATAAGGCTCTGTCAAAAATCGAAGGGTTCGGAGCGTTTGCCTCACGGCGAATAGAGAAAGAATCTCAAATTGCGGTTTGGGATGGACCTTATGCCCACGAACTGCCGAATGATGCTTCTGCGAAATACTACTTGTATGTTAGACCGCATGTATATCTCGTAGGCTTCGGTGGGGATTACCCCGAATCTTTCATCAATCATTCCTGCAATCCGAATAGCAAAATCGTTTGGAACGGTGATATAGCGATTCTTGTTGCAATACGTGATATTGAACAGAACGAAGAAGTTACATTCGATTATGGGTCTGCAAGTTCATTATCGCCCGAGGGTTAGCAAGGATACCGAACACCCATCAACTTAACAGACCCCAAAAGTGTTAGTCATATATAGTGTTGAGTTTGATTAGGGCGGGATGCATTATGCCTGTTGTCATGATAATGAATTGGAAAGGCCTCACCCGCGAACAGTATGAGGCCATGAGGAAACCCATCAACTGGGAAGGAAACGTACCCAAAGGGCTGCGATTCCACGTAGCGGCGTTCGACGCGAACGGGGCACACGTCACCGATATCTGGGACACCGCCGATAACTTCAACGACTTCGTCAAGAGCAGGCTTATGCCAGGCGTGAAACAGCTCGGGTTTAAAGGCGAACCTCAGGTAGAAATCTACCCAACCCACGCCATCTTCACACCCGCCTACAACCCAAAGTAAGAACCCGAAGCTTCAGTGGGCGCCCCTAGCGTCAAGCTAAGTGTTCCCTCCCGGCGTACGGCTTCTAGCATCGTGTGATCACAGATCTCGCGGCCTGCGCTCCGGAAGGTCGTCCGTTCAATGTCCAACGCGAATTACGTTAGAAACGTAGCGGCTCGTTAAGAGTATGTAGTTCTAGTGGTGTTCATAATTTGAACTGCCATTTTCATGTGTGTGCGCACCATTAGAGGCACACCACACGAAAAGACAGAAATGCGATCCATCGTATGGAGTACTGGGACGTCACCGGTTACAGATGAATGATAACAGTCTCAGAATCCCTTGGCATCAGGGCCACAGCTGACAAAGTATGGGCCATCGTAAGAGATTTTGAGCATGTGAACCGTTGGGTCATTGATCTGGCGTCATCGGTACCTGAAGGTGAAGGCGTTGGAATGCTAAGGCATCTCATTCAAAGGGACGGGGCTCGAGTTCTTGAGCGTCTCGACTTGCTGGACGAATCCACCAAGACAATTGAATATCATATCGTGCAGTCGGACCTACCGTTCACTACCTATCGCTCAAGCATCAAAGTCAGGAGCACGGGTCCGGATTCTTGCGAGGTACTCTGGACAAGTGCCTTCGAACCGAAAGGAATAGACATCGACCAGATTTTGCAAACCCTCAAGACAAATTACCTGAGATATCTTGAAAGCCTCAGAAAGCTAACTTTAGCTTAGATAGAAGCGTGAGTCGCCTGATAGCCACAAAAATCGTTTGGAAGGAAAGAGGAACCATCTTAGTGTGGTTAGGCATTCTTCGACTTGTGTGAATTCGACAACCGAAGCGGCAATTAGAGCTATAGGGGAAAACAAAGTTGATGGCACTATCATCTAATACAGATGGAGCATAAGAAAGAGCTGCTCCGATTCCAATTAATGGAAGCTCACAGCCATGGAACCAAGAGGACTCTGAAATCGAGGAGCTCATTCACGCGGGTAAGATCATTGTGATGGATGGAAAGAAGTGAAGGATCAGATCTACCGGCTGGAAAAGAATATCATGATTTAGTCGGCCGTCGCAACTTGAACCGTCGTCCGTCGTCGTTAGTATAGTGTATGTGGGCGCATGATTCTAGCGGCTCGTCACGCCTGACGCATTGTTTGTAATTGTTCCGCTCGTTGTCTGAGAGCTACACTCATCTTGTCAAATTCATCTTTTGTGTTCTTTATTGTCTTTGACAGAAATGGTAGGAAAAGGCCGTTGAATTTCTCGCTTTGTACAAAGAGCACTCTCTCGCCACCCTGATTGTCTGAAATGGGTTTTATTTCAAAGGCATGTTCGCCATCGAACAGTCCGGGAATCCACAATTGCCCCTTCCAACGAAGTTCATGGCCCGGTTCCGCTACAAGTAATCTCACCGTGAATGAGGCTCCCTTACCGCTTTCAGTTCCCATGTAAACCTTCAGCTTCGACCCTACGCGACGATCTTTGACTGCCTCCCGTATTTCACCTGGGACAAAGCCGGGGGAGCCGATTAGAAGCTGCCACACCTTATCAGGCGAAGAACCAATCTCTATTTCAGATCGGATCTCTTTCATTTTTCTCACTCATCCCTTCCGAATACGAATGCTACTCATGACATCGCACTAAGTAATTTAGAGGGAGGGATGAGGTGGTTCGCCAGGGTGTCGGCGCGGGCTAAGAGCCCGAGTGATGAAGGCAAGCTTCCACACGCGGGTGGCAAAGGTGAAGCATTTTCGATGCATTGGAGCTTCCATGACATCCCCAATGCGCCAGCTTGACGAAGTGAAGCCCAATGCTCTAGCTGAATCCAACAGCTTCTGCTGGCCATGGGTAATCTTCAGCCTCAACGACTTCGACCGACCGCGAATAATCGCCCCACAACCTACACAATGAACCTTGACCTTCTTCGACATACCTTTCACTTCATTTTGCTGGTGAATACTGGGGTAGTATGCCGAATACGTTTGCCATTCTTTGAAAGGTAGCTTCAGCGGCCAGTTTTGCTTCCTGGTTCACTCGCAAACTTGACAAGTTCTTTGCGAGTGCCTTCAGGACGCTGAGGGCTTTGGGCGTGTCGAAGTCGTTGTCCATGTTGCGTTTGAACGCCGATTCAGATTTTTCGAGTAGGACCTGGAGTTTTCTCTCCTGTTTCGGGTTCGTGGTTGGTGGGGCTGTCGTGAAAGCTTGAAGGTTTTTGTTTATGGCAGTCAGTTCGGCCGTGGCCTTCCTGAGTTTGGTTACGGAGAGGACCATGGGTTGCCTGTAATGGAATGAGGCAAAGTAAAACCTCAGTGTGGGGACACCGTATTCTTTGGTGGCGTCGCGTATGCGTACCACGTTGCCTAATGATTTGCTCATCTTGCGCCCTTCCACATTCAACAAACCCGTATGAAGCCAGTACCGCACGAAGGGGGCCTTGCCGGTCAAAGCTTCGGCTTGCGCTATCTCGGCTTCGTGGTGGGGGAAAATGAGTTCTGAGGCGCCGCCGTGCATGTCGTAGGTTTCCCCGAAATGGGCCATCGAAACCGCCGTATCCTCAATGTGCCACCCCGGCCTCCCATAACCCCACGGCGAGTCCCAACCTAGGCCCTTCTCGTATTTCCTCCATAACGAGAAGTCTTCGGGGCTGCGCTTCGAGGAGCACAATTCAAGGCGCCTCAAACCGAGCTCTTCATGGCTCAGCCCGGAAAGTTCGCCGAACCTTGGAAACTTGGTCACTTGGAAGTATACGCCGGTCTCAGTCTCGTACGCCACCCCCTTCTTGACCAATCCCGCCACTTGGGCGATCATCTGTGGAATGTAGTCGGAGGCTCTCTCGTACTGGTCCACACTAGTTATGCCTAGGCTTTGCATATCTTCTAGAAAAGCTGCTTGATATTGACGCGCCAAGTCGAGCGGGTCCCTTTTGAGCTCCTCCGCTCGCTGCACAACACGCTCCGCCACGTCCGTGACATTCATCAAATAACGCACCCGATACCCCGAATACTTCAGGTAACGGACGATTGTGTCAAAGGCCAAATACGTCCTAGCGTGGCCTAGGTGAAGGTAATCATAGACGGTTGGCCCACAGACAAAGAACTTCACATCCCTGTCCATGGAAGCTGTGAAAAGCTCCTTACGGCGGGACAGTGAATTGTATACTCTGAGCGACATCTGCTAATCTTAACCTCCCTTACCGGTGCACCTGTTTTGCCTAACTCGGAACTGTCAAGTTGTCGTCTGCTAATTACTTTCATGCGCCTATTCGCCTAATATGCGGCCGCAACCACAGAGAGAGGAGTCATCAGTCGATGAAGCCTCGTCAATGGCGGTATGTGGGCTTCGGCCCGAAGGAGCCGACTAGGCCGATGTTGGGTATGTGGTTGCTTGACCAGCGTAAAACCCTGACTTGCAAGATGGTCTAGCTGGCCTGGTGAATGCTAGGCGAGAGCCGTGAGGTTCGCGGCCGTCGCGCCTGCAAGTGAAGCGATGGTATGGGAATCCGAGACTTGACGGTAATCCCTCAGTCGATGCAGGTGAGTCAGCTCTTCGGAACAGACGAAGACTTGACAGAACCCCTAACTCCTACCTTAACCACTTGCCGCCCTGCGCTGCCCAGAATCCAGCTAGAGCCCAGTAAATACCCCTCGGTCATAGGCCCGGCTAACCCATCGAATAGCCGTCACCTGCCGTCCAGAGACCCGCATACTTCCCTAACAGGATGCTCAATTGTATGTTCTTAGGCGCTCAATTGCCATGCTCTGGAAACCCTACGGTTGAAAGAGGGCCATTTGACCCTCAAACATGAACGGTTCCTAGAACTGGCTTGATTGCTAGCTAGGCGCGCGGGGTTTCTTCGGTTGAACGATGTAGTAGTTTTCGTCCACATCAATTTCCAGATCGGGCACGAAAGACAGGACGAACTCGATTAGTTCATCCATGCTGCGCTTACGCCTCTCTTTCAACTGGAGAAAGCCTTGAAGGCTTACCAATCGCTCGTACATGTCGGAGCTAATCTTTATGCTGCGGCTCAAGCGCCTTTTCTTACCAGGTTCGAAGATTCTTGACACTAGTTCTCCCTAGTAGAAATGTGGAACATTCGGCATTTATGATTTTTCCTCCAAGCCCCGTTATATACAAGAAAGGGGGTAATGGGGGCTTACTGAATTATTGTGGAGACTATGATTCGCGGAGGTGAATAGAAGTTGGCAAAGAAACGCAAGGTTAAGATGAAGCTAGAGGGCCGTGAGGCACGGGATACTACCGAATACGTAGCATAAATCCGCTAAAGCGGGTTCTGCTAGCCGGTTCCACTGGAACTGGCCTGTTCTCCTCTTTGTATTTTCTTAATCCATGGGCTATTCTTGTGTTAACTCAAACGACACGAGGCCGTGCTGTTTGGCTGAATAGATAATGTCTTAAGCAAAATCGGGCGTAGGTGGCTGAACACGCGTTGTGTTCGCCTCATGCTGGAATTAGTTGAAGGCCGTATAGCACAATTAGCCCTCCTAATCATTGTGCTTGCCGCGATTTACGGACTATCAAGAATTGCCCAAAAAAGGCAAATGAAGACTCGAGGGATCCCCGGCCTCGAAAGAATCGACGAGTGGATAAAGGAAGCTGGAAAACTGGGCCGTAGCGTCTTCTACACGCCTGGAACGGGAGGCGTCACCTCGTCAGACACCTTGGCAGGATTGGCTCTGTTGGATTACGTGGCGAAACATTGTGTTGAACATGACACTCCGCTGATCGTTGCAACCGCCGACGTGAACGTACAGCAAGTTTCAGAAGATATCGTGAAAAGCGCCTATACTGCGGCGGGCAAAGGAAAAGAGTTCACGGCTGAGACCGTCCGATATATATCTGGTAGGCAGTTCGCCTATGCTGCCGGCGTGATGGGCATTCTTCGGCGGGAAAAACCAGCAGTCAACTTCTTCGTTGGCGATTTCTCAGCGGAGGCACTGGAAATTGCTGAGGCTGGCCGAAGCGAAGCCATATACCAGTTCGGTGGGACCTCCAATGTTGACCAGTTACCTTACTTCATGGCGACTTGTGACCAAACTCTGATCGGCTCAGAATTGTATACGGCTCAAGGTTTCCTTTCTGCTGACCCAGAGGCAACATCAACTTTAGTTGGGCCCGACGCAGGTAAAGTACTAGCCATACTCCTCATACTCTTAGGAGCATTCCTCCTCACCTTTGGTAATTCCATCCTAGTCGACCTATTGCAACTCTGAGGAAATGAAATGAGCGCAAAGAAACGGAAAATGACTCGGGGAGAATTGATTCTCCAGATACTTATTTTCTCGTTGGGATTCTTCTACGCGTTCGTCTATTACGTGAATGTCTCCACACCGGTTGACTTGCAGGCCGTTTCAGACCAGCTCTTTGCATACTTGACTGCGATGCTAACTGCAGCATTCGCTATAGGAATCATCAACCTAACGCGGGTCCACGTGAATAACGTCAAGCTGAAACGCCCCGTCTGGAGGTACAGCATCGTCCTGATCATAAGCCTCTACGGCATGGCGATCATTAGCATGATTTCCTCTCCCTTCGCAATAGACCCTACGGGGGCCGTCATACCTGCCGGTCTTATTGACGCGGTGACCCCAATCTGGGAATTCTTTTACTACAAGATCTTAGTTACCATAAACTCCAGCATCTTTTCACTATTAGCCTTCTTCATCGCCTCAGCCGCCTACAGGGCTTTCAAAGCGAGAACCTTGGAGTCAACCATACTCTTGGCAGCGGGCTTGCTCGTCGTGTTGGGCCAGGCGCCAATAATGGACCTAGTTTGGCCGGGTTTCAGCGCGATACGTTCCTGGATTTTGTTGTTTCCAAACACCGGGGGTCAGAGGGGGATATTGATTGGAGCTGCCCTTGGCATACTCGCGTTCAGTGTTCGAAGATTGATTCGTTACCCGTGGGGAAGATAGATGAACCCATCAAACTTACGGTCCGACCCCAGGCTGATCTACTTGCTACTGATTTTGGTCATTACCGTTCCAATACTCACGCATTCTGTCCTGCCTGTTCCTGTAAGCTCAACCACGCAAGCTCTATACGATTTCATCGAGAAGCTGCCTGCTAATAGCCTGGTGGTAGTCAGTTTTGATTATCCGACCAGCGTCGTTCCCGAGCTGCATCCCCAAGCCATAGTTGTTACGCAGCATCTTTTCATGCGGCCGCTGAAAGTTCTTTTTGTGGCGCAGTATCAAGACGGGCCGGCATTAGCCGATGCGGTTCTTGATGCAATCGATAAAGGAAACAAAACATATGGTGTAGATTACGCAACGCTTGGTTTCATTCCGAATACAGCCACGTTCATTGGAATGATTACTAACATCCCCCAATTCTTCCCTGTTGACACGCATGGCAACCCAGTGAACACTCTTCCAATTGTCAAGGAGTTCCCGGCCGGCAAACAAGCCGCGCTAGTCATCACTTTTTCCGCAGGTGAACCAGGTTTGTTGGATTACTTGCAATATTGGCAGAGTAGTTTCAACATTCCAGTAGCGGTCGGCGCCACAGCTTCCAACGCTCCGGGTTACCTGCCCTTCTATAATTCCGGCCAGCTCGTTGGGATCCTAATCAGCATTCGTGGGGCGGCGGAGTATGAAATTCTAATTCACAGAATGGGAATAAGCGGCGCGACCTCAGCCATGGTCGCCCAGTCAACGTCCCACCTTCTGATAGTTGTCATGGTAGTGTTCGGCAATGTTGCCTATTTCGTTGAGAGAGGCAGAAAGAAGGGGGTTGCCAAGTAAATGGTGAACATAATAGACGTCCTTAGCATTTGGGTGGCCGTCTTTGTGACGTTGATGGTCCTTAGCTTTCTGTACAAAGAGAACCCATTTTTCCGATTAACAGAATACGTTTTCATCGGTTTGAGTAGCGGGTATGGGTTCGCCGCGGCGTTGCGCCTCTTCCTCAACCAAGCCATAAACCCCATCGTAAGCGGCAGCCTGGACTTCATAGTCCCAGTCGTTTTGGGCTCATTCTTCTACGCACAATTCACGAAGAAGTATTCGCTACTTTACCGCCTTCCGTTGAGTTTGGCGATCGGTTACGGTTTGGGCGTAACCATCTGGAGTGTAATGCAGGCCTATTTCGTCAGGCAGATCGAGGCCACGATGCTTCCGCTCTTCACCGGAAACTTGTTGACTACAGTGGATAACTTGGTTCTGGTCGTGGGCACCATCCTGTCTCTATCCTACTTCATCTTATCACGCGAGCAGACGGGAAGTTGGGGGACCATAACGAGGATTGGAAAATACTTCATACTAATTACGCTTGGCGCCGTTTTCGGTAGCACGGTCCTGGGAAGAATGCAGATCATAATTCAACGCATTCAGTTTCTAACGGGTGACCCAGCCTTTCCTTGGCTAGCACTAAAAATGGGAACTGTGGAAGCGGGAACCTTTGCGCCCTTTGCAATCTTGGTGTTCCTGGTGGTTTTCGGTTTCTACCTTTTCAGGGTACGAAGGAGCAATGCAAACGGTGAAGCGAAGCCCAGACGGGTTAAGACTTAGATTTCGATAGCTCCTCGATTCGTTCTATTATTCTACCGACATTCTCTTTCTTCATAAACAGACCTGTGTACTTTGGTCCCTGCAGCTCGAATAACCATTCAAGTGGTCCCAGCGCTACGATTGCAAGCTGGGACGCGATGAAGGAGAGCGGCCGCGTGGCCTCCAGGAACATGATTGCGGGTGCTTCAAGCCCCTTATCCACGACGAGTTTGGCGATGTTGTTGATTAGCTTCCGTTCTTCTTCCTCGGTCAGGTCGAACTCAGACATAGGCGGTTGATCTTCTAGGCTTAGACGGAGCGGAAGACGGTTTCCTCAGGGTAAACTTCGATGCCCTCGGCGGTTATCCTGTACGGGCACAACCTATCGGTGTGTTTAGCCCCACGCATCTTCCTAACCTCTAAGGCTTTCACGTTCGACTCTTCCACTCTGTACATGTGAAGAACGATAACTCCCTGCGCGAGGAAGGCCTCGGCACCGAACCTTGTCATATCCTGCCTGTCCTCTGGGTTCTCCGCAAGCATTATCGTTGTGAGGTCCATTTCCGTTAGGTCTTTGATTAGGTGCAGTGTCTGTTGGCGTATCTCGAAGTCGTCTTTGTACTGCAACGTGAGCGCTGAAATTGAGTCTATGACGCAACGCTTCGCATCCACCTTCTTCTTGACTTCCTTTATTGCCGCTATAACTTCATCTAGCTTGAATTTCTCAGCACCCAAGAAATTCTGCCCAAGCGAAGGAGGAACGAAAGTGGTGGTTTTAATTGCACGCTTGATTGGTGAAACATCAACGAAAGCGAGCTTGCCCTGCTTCTCCGCGTCGGAAATTTTCCACCCATACCGTTCACTATTGAAAGTGATGGAGTAGGGAGGTTCATCAAACGTAACGTACATCCCATTCTCCCCGTAATCGCTAAGTCCCTTGTACAGGTATTGCACGCCAAAGGTCGTCTTACCTGTCCCTGGTCCTCCGAGCAACAGGAAGCCGTAACCCCGCGGTAGGCCACCTTCGATAAGTTCATCCAATCCCTTAATTCCGGTCTTAACTCTCTCACTCATAATGGAAGACTCCTCTCAACGGCGAGTAATGCATTTGCCATTAAGTTCCAGTTGGCCAAATAGGGCTATCGGTAAGTTCTTCAGTTCAGTCAGTCAAGTTTCACGAAAGAAAACTGAGGTTCGAGACGTTGGAGCAACTGCGACGCCTGGTTCAGGAACTCGCGTTGGCAGGATACCAGCTCGACCGTTCAGCGTATGATTATCTTAGGTCGATGAACGAACTTGACGCAACAAGGTTCGCTAAGAACCTCCTGATAACGATAGGTGAGACCCCTGAAGCAGGACGAATTCTTACCAAGCAAGAATTGTTGGAACTCACTGAGCCACCGCAGGCGCTCCAAATCCCCGTCCCAGTCTCAGCAACCATTCCGGCAAAGCAAATGTCCTCGAGGTTAGAAATCGTAAGGGACCCTTCCAAAGAGATCGGGACAGGTGGCAGCATCGATGACTTCTCACACTACTTCCGAGATAGATTCCACAAGTTGTCATCAGCCTTTCGTGAACGATACGATGCAAGGGACGCAACAAACATCGCCAATGCCCTAACCGCCGAACAAAATCAGAAAGTGAAATTCATTGCTATGGTTATGGAGAAACGCGAAAGACAAGGGAAACTCTTCTTACAAATCGACGACTTAGAGGACTCAGCCACAGTGCTCGTCTCGGCCGACGCTCGAGCTGCTTACGAAGTGGCGCAGAAGACCCCTCTCGATCAAGTGATCTGCGTTTCCGGCGTACGGGCGAAGGGAGACCTAATCGTTGCAAAGGAGATCTTACTTCCTGACATCCCTGACCACAAGCCACACCTCGCCGACGAGGAGGTTTGGGCAGTGTTGCTCTCAGACCTGCATGCCGGTAGCAAGAAGTTCCTCGGGGCTGAGCTCGCTAGGGTTTTCGATTGGTTGAACCTGAAGATCGGCGGCCCGGACCAACGGGCTATTGCTGAACGAACCAAGTACCTAGTCATCTGCGGGGACATCGTCGACGGAATCGGAATATACCCACGTCAGGAACAGGAATTGGCAATCGTAGACCTCTATGAACAGTATCGTGAAGCCGCAAAATACGTGGGCAGGATACCTGAACACATTGAAACGGTTGTGCTTCCAGGAAACCACGACCCAGTGAGACAGGCACTCCCGCAACCTCCCATACCGAAAGATTTCGGGGAATCACTCTACGAGTCACGCAAACTTATTTCCTTAGGCAACCCTGCCGAGGTTTCGATGCATGGAGTCAGGCTTCTACTTCACCACGGCCGCAGTCTCGACGACATCATCACAAGCGTTCCCAACATTGACTTCACGCAGCCCGAGAAGGCGATGAAACTTCAACTGCAATGCCGGCACCTAGCCTCGGAGTACGGGAACAGGACAGCCATAGCCCCCGAGAAAGTCGACCACCTAATCATAGAAAACATACCTGACATTTTCCAATCAGGGCACATACACGTCGTCAAATACGAAAACTACCGAGGCACGCAAATCATCAATTCCGGAGCCTGGCAAGCCCAAACCGACTACCAACGCCGAGTCGGCTTGGTTCCGACACCTGGCATACTAACCGCGGTCAACCTACATACGCTACAAGTACGATTGATGAACTTCATGGAAACTTCACCATAGGTTAGGAAAAATGGGAATCATCTGTAATAACATCATATCGGAGGAGCGGATCAAATAGCTTACGCAGGGGACAAGAAGAAACTCAGTGTTTCTGATGTTTCCAGTAGACGTCGAATGCGGCCCACGAATTCTTGGAACAGTAAGACTCGTCACTGAGCGGAGCGATTAGGCTGAACACCTTTTCTAATGTCAGCGAGCGCCCATTCGCCTATCTCGTCAGTCTTCTTCCTAATCTGCGTAACCGTTTGCCGATTGTGCGACGCGCATCCCTCGTATGTTTCTGGATGGCGCGCTTCGCTTTTCTTCCTGGATGAGCCCTTCTTTTCCTAGGTCTTCGTTTCCTGCTACCACGCCTTCTTGCTCGTCTTGCCATGGCGAATATTACTCAATCTGAAGGAAATAAGACTTCGCAGGTTTTGTGAGACTAAACTCGACAGGTGTCTAGGATCCGATGCAGAAGCCTATCCCGTATATTCGCAGAGCCGAAATGTATGCCACCCGTCCTGATTCGCCTAACACATCCAGCGCGGTACACGTTTCCTATACTGCAAGTATGCCTCGCCGAATTTCCGCTCGAGATATAATTCTTCGGGTTTCACTGTCCCACGTTCCACAACAAAGAGCAACAGTGGGAAGAACAGAATCAACCAAAGAACATCCAGGAAAACTGCAATTCCGAGAAAGAAAACAAACATCGAGAGGTAAAGTGGGTTTCGGGTATAACGAAAGACACCCTTCTCGACCAAGGCCGTTGTTGGTTCCCGTGGATCAGGACTAGTATGCGCCCGACGCATTTCAATTATCCCAGAACCGCCGATCAGAAAACCCGGGACGACTATGATGACCCCTGCTATCTGAACTGAACGGCCAGGGAAGAAGGCTAGTGGAAGATCCCAGTTCAATAAGAGCCCCAAGATGAAGATCCCAAAGAAAATCACCGGCGCAGGAACAACCCTAGGGCGGTCAACTTCGGCGTTCAAGATTCTAACCTTCGCTTATTTCGTAAATCCACTGAATCAAGTGTTGTTTGGCGGTTAAGGTTTCATGTGTGTGAGTCTAGTGGTGCGAGCGTCGGAATTTGGACTTGTTTCCGCGTGTTTGCGTGGTCAAGACGCTGAGGCCCCTAGCGAGGATGCCGGCGACTCGGATCGGTTCGGGTAACCTGGAAATTATCGCTGCAGATGCGATGGCTTTCCTGGCGCATGAGGGGGCGGCACCATTCACTTCGAAGTATAGTTTGGGTTCTTGCGGAAGTGGTTTGAAGGCGTAGAGGCGTCCAGCATTCCGAACTATGCGCCAGCGCTCTTCCCAATCGCTAAAATGTTTTCGCAAAGCCCGGAGGACGGCTGGGTTGTCCGGCTTCTCTCCACTGATAGCGATAACCGGCTTCCGCGTGGATCGGGTGAGTTGATGGATATCGACGAGGTTAAATCCTCCGAAAGAAATGCCGGAAAGCATCACAACGTCAAACCGCAAGTTCTTGAGAAGGGAGTCTAAGACGCGGTTGGCGTCCCTCCCATCAACTTCTATGCGTCCGAGTCTGACTTCGGAAATGGTTGAGCCCTGGAAGAGTACTGCGACTAGGAGGGCGTATTGGTTCGCTCTCCTAATTGCTGGAATTGCCCCGTCGTCGACTCCAACAATTCTCAAGCTAGGAGTGGTGTTTCTGGAGGGACTTCGGGACATATCCGAAGAGTCTGCCTGCAAGATTGTCCTCGGCGTACGTGTCTGTGATCACTCGCGGTGAGATGCCTATTCTTATTTTCTTGGTTCGGCCATACCGGCCGAAACTCACCACACGCGCATTCAGTATCCCCAGCACGTCCAATTCGTTAATCAGCCCGCTAACCCTACGCTGCGTTAGGGGTTCCAGGTCGCTGTGTGAACAGAGTTCATGGTAGACTTCGTACACGTCGCCCGTAATCGCGCCTGCGGGAAGGTTGTTGCTGAGCAGGAAGGCGCTGACTAAGAGTATCTTAGAATGCGCTGGAAGGGACTTCAATACCTCTGACACGCGGTCGTGTTCAATTTTCTGTTGCGCCAGACGAACATGTTGTTCCACGATGTGTGTGGCACCTTCACGTTCCGCCAATTCGCCAGCCACTCTAAGCATGTCCAAAGCGCGCCGGGCATCACCATGCTCCCCAGCCGCGAGAGCTGAGCAAAGCCTCAGGGCGTTCTCATCAAGGCGGCCGTTGATGAAAGCCAGCTTAGCGCGGTCCATCAAAATATCGAAGAGCTCATTCGCCAGGTATGGCCGAAAGACCACCTCCTCTTCACTTAGAGAACTGAGTACCCGCGGATCCAGAAATTCCTTGAAATGAAGATCGTTTGAAATTCCCACGATGCTAATCCAAGAGGAGTTCAAGTTCTCATTGATCCTCGTCAACTCGTAGAGTAACGAGTCGTCCGCGCTATGCTTTATGAGGGCATCAATCTCGTCCAAAGTAACCAACAACGCAGTGCGGTCCGCATTTATCCCGCTACAGAACCGGTCGAGCAACTCACCGACTGCAATCCCCGTGAAGGGCACTTCCACGCCCACGGCCCTACAGATCTCAGCAAGCACCCGGTAATTCGTTCCCGCCAAGCGGCAGTTTATGTAAGCAATTCTAACCGGTGCTCCAATCTCTCTCGCTTTCTTCTCAAGTTTGTCAAGCACAAATTTCGTGACAATTGTTTTACCGGTCCCCGTTTTACCGTAAACGAACAGATTCGAGATCTTAGACTGCTGAAGCGCGGGAGCTAGCATGCCGGCCAAGCGCTGGATATGTTCGTCCCTGTGGGGTAGGTGGCTGGGCATGTAGTCATGGCGTAAGACATCACGGTCTTCGAAAATGTTGGCGGTCGACAGATATTTGTCGAATAAAGTCTCCATAACATCTACGGTTGGCGTACTGAAACCTCCAATGGCAAAGGTGCTATTACATGTTGAAAACTAGCTAACCATTCTTGTACAAGAAAACCAACAAGAGCAACTGGAACTTCAACCGTAAATGAACCATGGACTCGCAAAAATTGTTGTAAAATCTCAAATGTAACTAGTAAATAACCCCCTCACCCCTACATTTCCACTCCAAATGTAAGAATAACTCGGGGTGTTTGAGAGATTGATTAGAAGAACTCTGTGGTGTTAATGCTTTTCACTGGTATAGCGTAATGCGTTTACTCAATTGTATAATCTGCTCTAATTTTCATAAATAGCTGAATTGAGGATTGAGGCATGCTTCAAGGTTTGTCCAGTCGAAATGAAGGGGTTAGGGAGGTCTTTTCTGAATATTATTGGCAGTCTTAACATGTTGTCATCTGTGGAATGTCACAATAACCCCTCTATTTCCACTGTAAGCACAAAATTGCTACTGGAAATCTATGCGTTATCCCATCCACAATTAAGTTCAACTTATTACATGTGAATCGCTAACTGTGTATGTGTTATGAAGAAGCGTATCAAACTAGAATTCTTCGATCGACAGGGTATGAAACATAGCATTGCAATTGAAGGCGAAGTTACAGCCGACAAAGTCAACCACTTGCTAGAATACGCTGAGATCGTGGCCGGTTCAAATCAGAGAGCCCCATTACTGCCCGGAACCCAGGATAGTAAGATGAGTAGATTGTTGGATGTAATCAACACGCGGCTAGTGGACCGTAGCTTTGATTCACGTGAAATTTTGCAGGCTTACAGGGAAGCTTGGGGGGATGATTTTACGCTCGGGGCCGTATCGACCTACTTGTCCCGTTTGGTTGATCGGGGAACGTTGGAGAGGACTGGTTCGGCGTCCCACTGGTTCTATAAGCTTAAGCCTTCTCCGACTCTTTCTCCGTAACCTCCGTCCCGGCGGGCTGCAGGGCAGAACGGGCCGTCTCGCTCAACTTATACCTGAATGGGGCTCGGTTTGATTCGCGGTCCACATACCCTTCCAAGTACAATTTCTTCATCAGCCGCGAGGTGTGCTCCCTCGACTTCCTTAGCCGTTGCCCTAGTTCGGGCGCCGCCTTCAAGCCTTCAGCGTTCAAAATCATGAGTGTCTCACGCTCCGTGGGTGTCAACGAGGACAGGATGTCTCCTTCACTGACGACGCCACCCAGGTTCGTGCGTTTAGCGGGGGGTTGGACTACTGCACCTATGTGTGGCAGGGAGGCGAACCTAGCTTTCAAATTCTCAAGGTCGGCTACGAAACGTTTGTCATTGCTTAGGACTTCTTCGAGGCGCTTGAGCAGCTGAAGGTTGGACGAGCGAAGCGCCACCTGCTCCCATTCCACCCCACCAATGCGCGTTTTCAAACCATCCACCTCACTCTGCGCTTGGCTGACGACGGACTCGGATTGCTCAATGCGGGACGTAAGGGCGTCCACAATTACACTGATGATTGAGGCTGATTCCATAAGGGCCTGCTTACTTTGTTTGAAGGCGTGGACAGCCTTGGCTGCTAAGAGGACGAGGATTACGAGGACGGCGGCAGAAACTGCGTCCACAGCGATTGTGAATGGGTCCAAGGTGGATGAGACCTTACCGATTAGGTATTTCAAAATCATTTACACGTGTGATGTCACACTGGTCGTTTGACGTCACAATGATGACGCGGTGATGAAAGTATGATGCCCTCTCATATCACAACCTCACGAAACCAGGTTCGCTATGGCTAGATGGAGCTGAGAAAGTCTCATTTTTAGCCTTTCGCAACGTTTGACTTCATTATCGTGATGTTGGGTGGACGCCTGAAGCTCGATGGATATCATGTGATGTCACGTTAGAGCTAGAACTCTTAGCCTTCGAGAGTGTCCTTGAAGCTTTGACGTTTGGCTAGGGCGGAAATGCTGTCGCGAAGCCTTTGATTCAGTTGTTCGATAGCTTCATGGTCTGTTTGGCCAATTTGTCTAGCTTGTTGGATGTAGCCTTGGATTGTGTCAGAGAGCTCCGTGAACGGTTGAAGAGAGGGCGTATCGAAAAGCCCTACGTACCCAAGGAGAAGAATGGTGTAAATTGAGCGAATCACATTGTTTTGGGCTTGAATTAAGGTCCGATTATAGGCGCCACGGCTGACACGTCTCCCGGAGGGCCTAAACAGACGCCTATGCGCCTTCAATGCCCCTTTTTCGCTTGAGAGAGAATCGGCGAGAATTGTCTCTAACTGGGGCAGAGTCAGTTGGCTGCTTCGGAGAAGCAGCTTGGTAACGGGATCGCTGAGCGTATCACGAATTGAGGCACGAGCCTCTGACACCATATCGGGACGGTCAGACGTATGAACAGCCTCATGGATACGGTTTTGTATTCGCTTAAGGCTTTTTCGACAACTTGGACTTAACCTACAAAGTTGCCGCCGAGAAATTGTTCCGTTCCACGATGCTTCCCCATTCTGCAATGGTGATGTTGAAAGTCATGGAATCTGCAATCTTGAAATACGGCGGGATTCATGTCGCCTCCTGACAAAGAAGGGGATTCTAGTTGGGTAGGCGTAGGAGAAGAGTCGTCAAGGTAGTCAAGAAGAAACTTCCATCCGTTTTCACTTGCCCCTCATGTGGCGAGGAATCAATACGCGTCAAACTGCCCCAGGGGCCCGGCCCTGCTATCGTTCAATGCGGCGCATGTGGACTCAAACGTGAATTCGAAGCCACACCATCCAGCCAGATTGTCGACATATACTGCATGTTCACGGACTCCTATTACTCAAAAGAGAAACCGCCCGAAACCCCTCAGCAAACATCGTAACCTCCAACGTACTCGTATAATCAGTTGGATCATCCAGCCTCTCAGTGTTAAATTACGGTTAGCCCTTCTGTAAACTGGGCTAGGCTAATGGCAGCAACTGTTCTCAGCGAGCACGATGCGTATTTCCAACGCCTCAAAGAGCAGTTGGATAGAATTTACGATCTTGCTAGGCAGGCGAGGGCGAAAGGGTTCGACCCCTCACCAGAACCTGAATCCCTACTGACCCATGATGTCGCAGAGCGTGTCGAGAAGGCTGTTGGCCCAGTTGGAGTAGCGTCCCGAATACGTGAGCTCTCGGATGTCATGCAGCGCGAGCTTGTCGCGCTCAAGATTGCTGAGGAAATTGCCCTCGGTAAGTATGGAGGTATAGAGGAAGGGGCAGCGGAGCAGGCTGTGCGGACCGCTTCAGCCATACTAGATGAAGGGGTGACAGCGGCGCCGATAGAGGGAATCTCCAGCGTCCGCATTAGAACAAATCAGGATGGGAGCAGGTATCTTGCGGTCTACTTTGCCGGCCCCATAAGGTCCGCAGGCGGCACCGATATGGCTCTTATTCTCGTTATCGCCGATTACGTTCGCCATCAACTCGGCTTGGGTAAGTACAAGGCTACGGAACTTGAAGCGAAACGATTCGTGGAAGAGCTCCGCATCTATGAGAGAGAAGTCGCCCGTTTTCAATTTAAAGTCTCGGATGAGGAGTTGTTCAACGCCATCATGCGGCTGCCGGTGGAGGTTAACGGGGTTGAAACCGACCCGGTCGAGGTGAGCGCGTACCGAAATGTTCCGAGGGTAGATACCAACAGAGTCAGGGGTGGGGCGCTCAGGGTCGTTCACGATGGTTTGATTGGGAGAAGCCACAAGGTACTGAAGATTGTCGACAGTCTCGGTATCGAAGGGTGGAGTTGGCTGAGGGAGATTAAGCCCCCCGTCGCTGAGGCGGAGGAGGCGCGTGAGTTCATGTTCATGGAGGACGTTCTCGCAGGCCGGCCGATATTCTCCTTCCCACAGTTCACAGGAGGCTTTAGGCTTAGATATGGACGGGCTCGAAACACGGGGCTTGCGGCCATCGGGCTCCATCCATCAACTATGCTGGTCCTTGGAAAGTTCATTGCAGTTGGGACGCAGTTGAGGCTTGAGAAGCCTGGAAAAGCGGGAATTGCTGCGACGGTCGACTCCATTGAACCCCCAATCGTGAAACTGAACGACGGATCCGTCGTAAGGCTCTTCGACCCTAAGGAAGCGGAAAGGCTGCTTAATTCAATCAGCAAAATCCTCTTCCTCGGTGACATTCTTGTGGGGTTCGGGGAATTCCTTGAGAACAACCGCCCCCTGCTGCCGTCGGGTTTTGTTGAAGAATGGTGGCGTGAACTCGTTAGGCTTGAGGCTGCGAACTATGGCGGCCTTGAGGCTTTCGCGAAACATGTCGGTGTGAATGGAACCGAACTGATCGATTGGGTTGCAGACTTAGGTGGAACCTTCCCAACCGCCGAGGACGCACTGCGCATCGCGAGACACTCCAAAATACCGTTACATCCGAGGTACACGTACTTCTGGGAGAATATTGCCCCCCAAGACTTCGACCAGTTACGCTCTAGGCTGATGGACAAGGGCCAAACAGAAGCCTCCCCTAGGCGAATCGTGACTAGGAAAGAACCCCTAACCAAGGCTATTCTGGAGAACCTCTGCATCCCCCACAATGTCGACGGCGAATCCATTGTAATCGAGGCGGAGGCGCCCATACTGTACGAATGTCTCGGCCTGTCTTCCCCTGCGAAACCACTTGAGGGTGGAGACGTCTTTCAAAAGATCGCCCAAGCATCGGCCATACAAGTGATGAGGAAGGCCCCGGTTTACGTGGGCGCTAGGATGGGGCGTCCGGAAAAGGCAAAACGGCGGGAAATGCGGCCATTAGTCCACTGTCTCTTCCCAGTGGGGTTAGCTGGAGGTCCAAGGAGAAGCATCGTGGAGGCGGCCACGGAGCATTCTGTTATTTCCGTCGAAATAGCGTATCGTAAATGCGGCGGTTGCGGCAACATAACCCACCTCAACTTCTGTGAAAGATGCGGCGAGAAAACCGCGAAAGTCTTTGTCTGCCCGAAATGTGGCGCTGAGGGCGCCAACAAGACCTGCCCCAACTGCCGGAGCACTTCTCACGCGTTCACCGAGAGAAGTGTGCCGCTTAGAGACTTGTTGAATTCAGCGGAAAGAAAACTCTCCCTGACGGTGATCCCTGAGGCTGTGAAAGGAGTGCGGGGGTTGACTAACGATGCTAAAGCCCCAGAACCCCTCGAGAAAGGCCTACTACGCGCGAAACATGACGTATCCGTCTTCAAAGATGGGACGGTTCGCTTTGACGCAACCAACGCGCCCCTCACACACTTCAAACCGGCCGAGGTCGGCGTTGAGGTTGAGAAACTTCAAGCGCTAGGTTACAACGTGGACATGAACGGCGAACCCCTCAAGTCGGCCGAGCAGTGCTGCGCTCTCAAAGTGCACGATATCATAGTGACCGAACAGTGCGGCGACTATTTTGTCAGGGTTGCAAAGTTCCTCGATGAACTACTACAAACCTTCTACGGTCTACCCCCATTCTACCAAGCAAGAACGAGGCAGGACATAGTCGGCCAACTGGTCGTCGGCCTCTCACCCCACACCTCAGTCGGAGTCATAGGCCGCATAATCGGCTTCACCCGCGCCGCCGTCTGCCTCGCACACCCCTTCTGGCACGCCACAAAGCGTCGCGATTGTTTCTCAGGAAAAGAAACGCTTCCCGTGTACGACGGGAACGAGTGGAGAATCCTAACGATTCAAGAGCTAGTTGAAAGTAAACTTTCGACGTGTCAGGTGAAGGAATATCCGTTCGGCGAAGTCTTAGCTGAAGACGGAAGCCTGCGGACACTGGCGTTAAACCCGGAAACGATGCATTACGAACTGAAACGAATAACCGCTTACTCTCGCCATCCGCCTCAAAATCACGTGGTAGAGGTGGTCACAAAAGGTGGCAGGAAAATTGTCACGACGGGGGTACATCAGTTTCCCACGCCTAACGGACAAGCCTTGGGCAAGGTAAGTGCGCATCAGGCACCACGGGTTCTTGTGCCCAAGCAATTGCAAATCCCAGTAATGGACCTAAAAGTTGTAGATTTGCTCGAACTACAGGATCCTAGCATTATGGTACGCGGGTGCAGAGCCTTTCTAGAGAAGGCGATACTCAGAGAAGGCGGCCTGACAAAAACCGCTGAGAAACTCGGCACGAGCATGAAAAGCCTATCGAACTACGTGTACCGTGATTCTGTTCCGAAATGGATCTTCCAGAAACTTGGGCTAGATATTCCGAAAAGCGCGAAGGTTGCTGCAAAGCGGGACACGGTCGAACTGCCACGCATGGTACGGGTCGACAGAGATCTTCTAGCGCTTCTGGGAATTTACGTTGCAGAAGGCTGCGCTAGAAAGCGCGAGGGCGACGCTTATCAGGTTACTTTCTGCAACAAGAAGCTCCAGAAAGATGTTGCAAGAATCGCCAAGAAACTCTTCGGTGTCAAAGTTTGGATTGGCGACGACGAGCAGACGATAAGCTCGCGTTTGGTCTACGAACTATTCATCGAACATTTTAGGTGCGGGAGGAATGCGGGTGAGAAGCGAGTGCCGAACTTCATATTTTCCCTGCCGAAGACGAAAGTGAAACATTTCCTGCGAGGATATTTCGAGGGAGATGGGAGCGTTTCCATCGCCAGTACTCTTGAAGCCAACTGCACCTCCATCAACGCGATGCTTCTTCGCGACATAGAGTTTCTGCTCTCCAGATTTGGAATCGAAACATCGTGGGGTCATGACAGGAGGGTCAATCATGGAAATGGAGTAGTTAGTGCGTTCTACAAGAAGAAAGGAATACGGCGAATAGACGACTCCTTCAAGTTGCGCATGTTCGCCGCAAACGCGAAAGCCTTCTGTCAAGAGATAGGTTTCTACAGCCAGAAGAAGAATGGCAAAGCAAAGAGATTGTCATCGCATAAGTTCAGCTCGAGGAGCCAAGTCCTAGGTCAAACAAAAGTGGAGAAGGTAAAGGGAGTGAAGATTCTCAGAAACCATGATCCGTTCTACAACGTAACCGTTGAAGGGCATCATAACTTGGTGGTCTCGGGCATTACCTCCAACAATTGTGATGGTGATGAGGATTCTGTTAGCTTAGCTTTGGATATTTTGCTGAATTTCTCGAGGCAGTATCTGCCTTCAAGGATTGGGGGTATTATGGATGCGCCGCTCTTGTTGTCGGCGGCCATCAAGCCCAGCGAGATTGCACGTCAGGCCTTCAACCTTGAAACCGTGCAGCGCCTACCACTGAAATTTTTCGAGGAGACGCAGATACGTACGGATCCGAAGGCGTTGACGGGGTTAATCGAGACGGTGCAGAAGAAGCTTGGCTCCGACGCCGTCTTGGGATCGCTTGGGTTCACGCATGACACTCATGACTTTAACAGCGGAAACCTGGAAAGCGTGTACAAGAAGCTGGGGTCGATGCTCGACAAGTTGACTCTGCAACTCAAGCTCGCCGAGTCAGTTAAGGCGGTGGCAGCGGGGGAGGTTGCGAAACGAGTTCTCTCAACACATTTCATGCGGGACTTGACCGGAAACCTGAAGGCTTTCGCGAGTCAGCGGTTCCGGTGCACCAAATGTAATGCGAAGTATCGAAGGATACCGTTGAAGGGGGCCTGCCCCCGTTGCGGCGGCAAACTATCCCTGACCGTCTACAGGGGCAGCGTGGAAAAATACTTGACCGTAGCGCAGGATCTGGTCAAGCGATACAATCTAGGCAAATACCATGAACAACGCCTACTCCTCCTCCATGAGGAAATTAATTCACTCTTCAACGAGCAGGAGGAAAAGAAGAAACAACCCACACTCGCGCAGTTTGTGTGAGATGATAGCATGCCAAAGGCCCCTGCGTTCCATCCCAAAGCCTACCTAACATCAAAAAGGAACGTCAAGGCGGGATTACTTTCCCGTTCGAAAATCCTGGTCGTTCTTGAGAGGGAGCTGAAAAGCGCGAGTGCCATAGCGAAAGAAGCTTCCCTATCGTACGAATGCGTCACATACCATCTGAAGTCGTTGAAAAAAGAACGGTTAGTAGACAAGTTGACCAAGACGAAGCCATTCACCTGGGGGCTCACCCCATTTGGGCAACAGAAGCTGCCCACGTAACGCCACGCCTTAGAGGCTGCATGCATTCAGGGCGAAGGATGGCGAACCCGATGGCATTTCATGAACACACTAAATACGAGCCTACCCATACTTCCTCCATCTAAGAAAATTAATGCCGGCGAAACGTAATGCAAACAGAAGTCAAGTACCATCAAAAACCAGAACTAAACAACCCCGTAATGATTTGCGGGCTTCCAGGGATCGGGTCAGTGGCTTGGCTTGCTGTCAGCCACCTCCAGAAGGAGTTGAAAGCAGAACTTTTCGCTGAGGTTTTTTCTCCCATGTTTTCGCCGAAGGTTTGGCTTACGGATGAGGGGGTAGTGCAACTGATGAAGGGGGAGTTTCATTTTTGGAAGAACAACGCTGGCGGAACCGACGTGTTGCTCTTCTCGGCAAATGAGCAACCATATTCACCTGAGGGACAGTATGAGCTGGCTGAGGTTGTTCTGGAAATGGGGGAGAAGTTTGGCGTGAGAAGGGTCATCACGATGGGGGGGATGGCTACGGAAAGGTTCACCGAACAACCGAAAGTGTATGTCGGCGGTACGGATGTTGAGCAGGTGAAGGAATTGGAGGGCTTTGGTGCCGTAAAACTTGCAGGGGGCGCGATAACAGGAACAAACGGCCTAATTTTTGGGTTGGCAAAACCAAGAAAAATGCCTGCTATCTGCCTTCTGGCCGAAACTCCCGGTTACCTAACCCTAGACGCAAACGCTGCGAAAGCAGCTTTGCAGCTCGCATCCAAGCTACTGAACATCCCGTTCGACGTGGCAGCGTTGGAAAAGCAGGCCAAAGAGAACGTGGAAGCAGTGAAACGAGCGAAGGATCTATCCCGAGGAACCTTCCCACCCGAAGCTAAGAAGGGCGGCGAGAGAGAACTCTCGTACGTAAGCTAACTCGCCCAGTGTTCGCGATGAAGGTCATGTGCAACCAATGCGGAAAGGTGCTAGATCTTATGGGGGCGACATCCTTCGCAGTGGAAGAATCCGGACAACTGAAAACATACCATTTCTGCACGGATGGCCACATGATGGAATTTGCCCGAAAGAAAGGGTTCCCATTAGGCAAGGATTAACTGCCCGCGCAACCCCATACTGGCTGGCGTAAGGGCAGGATTATTGGATGTCAGCCACCGAAGATTTGAAGTCAGCCTCCACAACTTTCGCTGCGTTAGGTAACGTCGTGCGGCTTCGCATTCTACTGATGCTGATGGATAGCAAGAAACCCTTGCACATTACTGCTGTCGCGAGCAACCTGAAAATGGATTACGGCGGGATTTACAGACACGTCGAAGTTCTAAGGGAGGCAGGTCTCATACAGGTCTATGAGGTGGGTAGGTCGAGGGTTCTCTCACCTCTCAACGCGGAACTTCTGCGCGACCTCGTTTCGAAAGCGCAAAGCTTCAACAAAAAGCGTTAATCTCAGGCTATAATTGACATGACATTATGGTTATTTAGTAAAGTTGTCATAATGTAAGGGTTAAGTAGTTGTGACTTATTGTGCGCACAATTTGTGGTTTCGTTGGCGGGAGGACTGTTTGCCAGACGAAGCGTGGCGTTAACTGGTTCAGCCGTTTTTGGGAGCTTGGCGGCTCTAACAACAATTGTGCTTCCTGCCAACATTCAGCCTGCATTCCCACTATTGAGCTTCCTACGTTTTGATCCGGCTGAATTATTCGATGTCCTAGCCTTCCTAATCTTCGGGCCTATACCCGCGCTGATAACCGCCACCGTTCACTGGGCAATCCTTGCAGAAACTGGAACTAATGGTATCTTGGGCCCGACGGGGAAGTTCGCCGCAGTCTTGTCGACGCTGTTAGGGCTATGGTTAGGAAGCATGGCATATCGGCGCGTAGCACAAAAAAGCACTCGCACTTCTCTGGCTCTAGGCACCATGCTGGGTTTCGCAGCTTTAGCTCGTGTCGGGTTGATGCTTGTCGTGAACTATTTCATTTTCACGTACATTGGGCCAGTTATTTTTGGAATCAATTACCTCGGCTTCAGTCAAAAATCGCTAGCCGCGGTGGGAATGCAGTTCGCGAACTCTTCGCAAGTGCTTTGGGCGATGCTTCTCTTCACGAGCATCTTCAACGGCTTGCACGCCGCCTTCTCCGTGGTAATCCCATGCTTGATTTTCACGCCCTTGAGTTTGAAGGTCCCTGAAATCGCCTCAGGCCATCCTTGGATTAGCAAGTTCACATCCCACTAGCGAAACGTTCCCCACTGAAACTGCACGGTCCTTTCCTTGATCGTTGCCTTAGCAGGAGGAGTTGGAGCAGCAAGATTCCTCGAAGGCCTAATTCGAGTAATTCCCCAGAAAGAAATCACGATCATAGGAAACGTCGGCGATGACATCAACGTCTACGGCCTCCACGTCTCCCCAGACTTGGACATAGTCACGTACACACTCGCCGGCCTTGTTGACCAGAGAAAAGGCTGGGGCTTTCGAGGCGACACATTTCATTGTCAAGCATTGCTTCGAAAGTACGGTTTCGAAACCTGGTTCAACCTGGGCGACCGCGACCTAGCAACCCACATCTATCGTACGGAAGAACTTCACCGAGGCAGGCGGCTGTCGGAAGTTACCGCAGACCTAGTTTCGCGTTTGGGGCTTCGAGTGAAGCTGCTTCCTGCAAGCGACGATCTGCTCCAAACATACGTACTTTCTGGAGGGCGACAAATGCACTTCCAAGAATATATGGTGAGACGAAAGGCGAAGCCAAAGGTTCAAGGAGTAGTTTTTCGCGGCACTGAATCCGCCAAGCCAGCAAAACATGTTGCCGAATCGATCGCGAGAGCAAGGGGCATCATTGTCTGCCCAAGCAACCCGATTGTTAGCATCGGCGCAATCCTCGCCGTTCGTGGCATCAAGTCCGCGCTCAGGAAAACTACGGGGAAGGTTGTTGGAATCAGCCCAATCATTGGCGGTAAGACAGTGAAAGGGCCAGCTGACAAATTGATGAAGGCAGTGGGGATCGAGGCGAGTGCACTTGGAGTAGCCGAATGTTACAACGGCTTCTTGGACACGCTCATAATCGACCGCCTCGACAAGGAACTTGCACCAGATATCAAGGCCACCGGGATTAAACCGATCGTAACGAACACGCTCATGAAAACAATGGCTGACAAAGTTCGCTTGGCGAAAGTTGCAATAAGTGAATTCAGTCGTTGAAAACTCGTTCACGTCAAGTGGGGCGTGTATATGCAATAGTCCCCTTGAACGTTCTCAGAAAATCGAAAGCACGACTTTCACCCATCCTTAGGCCGGCTGAGAGAGAGCAATTAAGTGTTGCAATGTTGAAAGACGTTCTCTCCGCCTTGCGGATGGCGAAGCGGATTCATTCGGTAACAGTTGTTAGCGCCGATAAGGGCGTGCGTAGAATCTGCAAGCGTCTCGGGGCTAGTTTTCTCTGGGAGGGGAGAAGGCGTGGCCTCAACAGGGGGGTCAGATTAGCTGTTAGACATGCCCAGCGGAGAGGTGCTTCCTCCGTCCTTGTGATTCATTCGGATCTCCCGCTTCTCAAACCACTGGAAATTGACACGTTCCTCAAGCGGTCCGAGGGATGTTCAGTGGCGCTTACACCATCCAAAGACCGTGATGGAACTAACGCCCTGCTCATGAGTCCCCCACAGGTGATCCACCCAGTCTTTGGCAAAGACAGCTTCCGCAAACACCTGTCGCTGGCCAGGAGGAGAAAAGCCCACAGCAGAGTGTTGCTGTTCAATGGCATTGGTTTCGACGTTGACACACCAAGGGATCTCATTGAATTGATGCGGCAGCCGTTGCGGAATGAAACCGGCCGAGTCCTACGGACGTTTCGAAAACCGACCTAGCGGTGCACCGAAAGATACTCAGGGCAAAGGAATTTAGAGGCAAGCGGATGAGCTTGGGTGGGGTGTTTGAATTAGCATCACCTAGGGAAAGCCACGATAAAGTGCTCCAGCTTCTGGAGCAACATACTAAGTGGTTTTCAGAATCAATTCCACTGATTGCATCGGAGAACGTTCCCAGCCCCGCGGTTCGCGAAGCCATAGTTTCAGACTTCGGGAATCGCTACGCGGAATAGGCTTAAGCCGATCAGGCTTAGGCCTCCGTAGGGATGGGTTGGGGAACGCGTATACGCGGGCTGCGTATACATAGACCAAGTTGAGAGGCTCTGCATAGACCTAGCAAAGGACCTATTCCGCGCTGAATTCGCGGACGTTAGGCCAGTCTCTGGGGTTTGCGCAAACCTCGTGGTTTACACTACATTCACAAACCCCGGCGACCGCATGCTCGCTTTAGCTATACCAAACGGCGGCCACATCTCGAGTGGGCGCAAAGATTTCTCGGGAACTGCAGGCTCGGTCCACGGCTTGGAAGTAGAATACTTTCCCTTCGACCGTCATGAAATGAACATTGACGTCGACAAGGCGAAGCAGAAAATCGAGAAGATGGTCAAGGAGGAGAATAAGCCGCCCAAACTTGGGATGTTTGGTGCAAGCCTCTTCCTCTTCCCCCAACCCCTGAAGGAGCTAGCTGAGTCATTACATAATGTTGGTGCGACCGTCGCCTACGACGCGGCGCATGTTGCGGGGCTCATTGCGGGTGGAATCTTCCAAGACCCACTGAGGGAAGGTGCTGACGTAGTATGCCTGAGCACCCACAAAACTCTTTTCGGCCCGCAGGGAGGGGCGGTACTCTCCTTCGAGAAGTACGCGGAGCAAATCAAGAAGGCAACGTTTCCGTCAAACACGAGCAACCACCACCTGCATCACCTAGCTGGGAAAGCGGTTGCTTTCGCGGAAATGTTAGAGTTCGGAAAACAGTACGCTAATCAAGTTGTCGCTAACGCCAAAGCCCTGGGTCAGGCGTTGCATGAACGAGGCCTTAACCTTCTGGGCGAGCACAAGGGTTTCACTGAAACGCATCAAATCGCAGTTGACGTATCCAAGTATGGCTTAGGGGGAGACATGGAGAGAGCACTTGAAAGCGCCAACATAATCGTCAACCGCCAACTATTACCCGGGGACATTCAGGCGGGAAGGCATTACCAAAACCCAGGCGGGATACGCATTGGCACCTCGGAAATCACCAGGATCGGGATGAAGGAGAACCAAATGGTCGAAGTTGCTGAGCTAATCAAAAGAATCGTCATCGACAAGCAGGACCCTAAGAAAGTGAAGGCCGACGTGCTAGAGTTTAGGAAAGATTTCCAGAAGGTTCACTACTGTTTCGAGAGCGCAAAGAAAGCCTACGAATACATCAAAGTACGCTAACTGGTGGTTCGAAGATAACGGCGAATCCTAAGGTCACCGTCATAACTGGAGCGAGTAGCGGCATAGGTGCCGCACTAGCGAAGGAATTGGGAGCCGGGGGCCACCGGCTGGTTCTCGGAGCCCGTCGAGAAAAGGAACTGAAAAATGTCGCAGCCCACGCTGGAACTGAAGCAATCCCAGTCGTCACGGATGTTACTCGCCGGCGGGACGTCGAACATTTACGCGATGTTGCAATTGAGAAATTCGGTCACGTTGATGTTTGGGTGAACAATGCGGGCCGCGGTTCAGGGAAGATTGTGATGGAGTTGACGGAGGCGGAATTGGATGAGATGATTGCTGTTAACCTGACATCCGTTTACTACGGGATGCAGGCCATCATTCCGCATTTTCAGCAGAGGGGCGAGGGGCACCTCATCAACGTATCCTCCTTCCTGGGAAGGGTTCCTTTGGCAACCTACCGGTCCGCGTACAATGCGGCTAAGGCGGGGGCGAATATGCTAACCACAAATTTGCGCATGGACCTGAGGATGAAATATCCGGGGATACATGTTTCATTAGTTTTGGCGGGGTTCGTAGACACCGACTTTCACAAGGTCGCAGCCACACCTTTCCCCGTAAAGGCGGGAACGCGCGTAGGTGAAGCGGTGGTTCAATCCGCTGAAGAGGTCGCCAAGCAGATCTCATCCCTCATAGAGCATCCGGTCGCGGAACTCTACACTAACCCAGGCCTCAGGGATCTTACGGTGCGATACTATCAAGACGTGGGCGCATTCGAAGAACGAATGGGCCAAAGATAGTCTATCAACTTAGACGGCTCTAGAATGTTGTGTGGTTTCGATGCCGGTTCTACGCCCGGGGGAAGTGTACAAGGAGCTTGTTTTGAGGGATGGTAGGAAGGCGGTTCTTAGGGCTCCTGAGTGGGGTGACCTGGACGACTTCCTTGGGTTGATAAATGAGTTAGTTGACGAACGCGCCGACATTCTAAGAAGCACACACTCTACGCGGGGTGAGGAGGTTGAATGGTTAGCGGACCGGTTGGCCGCCATAGAGAAGGGCAGCCTCATCGCGTTAGTTGCGGTAGTGAATGGGAGGGTTGTTGCGAGTTCGGACGTCGCTCAGAGGACTCCGGAAAACCCGCAACACAATCATGTTGGCGTCCTCGGCATCGCCATCCTCAAGACCGCTAGGGGGCTTGGGCTCGGAAAAGCGCTAACGGATTCACTCCTTAAACTCAGCAAAAAAGCAGGTTTGAAAATAATAATCCTGGACATGTTCGCCACTAACAAGGTGGCAAGGCGCCTATACAAAAAGGCCGGATTCGTAGAGGTCGGGAAGATTCCTAAGGCCATCAACCAACACGGAAAATACATCGACCTGATCCGGTTCGCCATCGAAACCTGAAAGCAGGTTTGACTATTAATTTACGTCTAGAACAGTTTGTCTTTGTCCATAAGCACCTCGCTCTCTGAGTATCTCTGGCCGTACATTTTCCTGATAATAAGAAAACGCCTGGTCCTCTCCGCTAGTGGTTTTTCGAATATTTCAATTACCCCGTCGAAGAAGTCAATGATAGTTTGAGTTTCCTCTTTTGTTGTGGTCAAGGGGTTAAGGGTCGCTATGATCGTGAAACCCTCAGCCTTGCGTTTACCAACAAAATCCGTTAACCACCTCCGGGTTATGATGGACTTATGGCGAAGCAACAAATCAGACAAAATATCTATGATCATAATCCGCTTGGTGGCCTTTTCCTTTGCTATAACATCCTTTAGGGCTAGAACCAATGATATGTTGGCGTCACTAAGGTTCTCAAAGCTCGGTATCTTCAACAGGTTCGGGCCATGAGAGATTCTGTCCGCCTGCGGGGATAAGGCGTAGAACCCGTTCGGGTACCTAGACGTCAGGTCCTCGGTCCTGCCGATGTCATTCGAGAGAAGAATCGCTAACTTTCCAGATGATAGGGCTGAGTTAACGATTTTCCTCAGGAGGAGGTCCCTCTCATCATAGGATGGAGAGACGATGACGACACCGAATTTTTCAGGGATGCCTCCACCCAACGCCTTGTCCAAGTCCGCATAACCCGTCGAGACGATTGTTGGTGCTTGAATGATCTTTGCGGGAACGATAATTGATGGAGGTTGAACGGTCTTTGCGGGAACGATGGGTTGTGATGAAACGGTGTCTTTGCGAGGTTCTTGAGTCGCTGGTGGATGCTCCTCCTTCCTCTTTTCCTCTTTCAAGGTGGCTCGTGGGTGTTCCTCTTTCAATTTGGCGGCAGGAGATGGCTTTCTTCTTCTCGCGACAACCAAGACACCGGCGACTATCGCGACCGCAGCAGCTACGAGCAAACCTAAGCTCCCAAACGGAAGACCGACTTGGCCAACTTGGGGAATCGTTGATGTCAAAATCAATAACTTGGTCGTGGATTCAGTAGCATTACCGTATGACGCAACCAACGTTGTGACAGCTGTCCGTATTGACCAGGTGCCCGCAACGAATCCAGGACTAAAATTGAACATCCATGCAATGAATTGTCCGGCCTCAGGGGCAACCCAGTCTCCCTGACCGGCGACACCTTTTTGGTGGTACAGCGCTTGGAATTGGAAGGTAGGCGCTGTGCCTTCACTGTTACAGCCGGCATTATCGGCCTTAGCAAAAGCGGTTGTGATGTAGAAATCAGACGGAAGAGTGCCAAAATTAGTCCAATTTACATGAAAACTCTGCGCCGCGATTGCATTAAACTCGATTTTTTGATAGGGTTTTGATAGGGCTCCAGGTCCGCAGGTACTGAGGTCGAACTCAATCGGTCTGGAACCTTGACTACCGAGATAGCCAGACGTGGTCTCTGTAACGTAACTGGTTGTAGCAGCGTAGGTGTACAGTACCGTGGTCGTGGCTTGGGTTGTAGAGGTTACGTAACCCTGGCCCGACACCTTTGGCGGCATAGCACTGAGTGCTGGAACCAGAGCCAGAATCAGCAGAAGAGCGAAGGCAATGCGGCACCATTGCATGAACAAGGCTTGCTATTGATTCGCATTTAATTCTTGGTACAGACGAGACGTTAGGCTCAAGTTATAACACCCGGCTTATTTTCTTGCCCTTTCCGAGTTGGGCGTTCGGACTTTCAGGATTTTGAATCCTAATTGGACTGCTGGCCCTATGGCGAGGGCGGATACCAGAGTTCCAAGCCATGCTGGCCCTCCCAGCATCCATCCCACGGCGACCACGGTTACTTCGATGATTGTGCGTGCAGTACGCACACTAGTCTTCCCGAGACGTGATAGCGCCAGCATCAAAGTGTCCCGTGGCCCGGCCCCAGCGTTGGCTCCTATGTAGATTGCAGTGGCAAACCCCATAATCAAAACTCCGAGGAGGAGGTATCCGAGTTGAACGAAGACGGAACCGGGGACTACCGGAACGTAAGGTTTCAGGATATCGACCCATACACCGATGAAGACCATATTCGCAATTGTTCCCCAACCCAAGGGCTCCTTGAGGGCAACATCGATGAGAATTATGATGAACGCTACGCCAATACTGGATTCCCCAAGCGTGATGGGTAAATGGTATGTTAACGCCATTTGCAGAACATCCCACGGGTCCAAGCCAAGGCTCGCCTGAACCATCACATCAATCGCCAAACCGAAAAGTAGAAAACCAATTTGAATAACAAAGAAGTCCCAGGCGAAACGCCTCCAGCCGAACCAACTGAACCTGAAGAACCTACCATTCATGATCCCCAAGTCTGAACACCTGCCCGCAGAGTCTCCATTCTTCCGTGGCCCATTGTACGTTAGGTTTCGTATGGGGGCGCCTTCCAGCTGTGTTCTTCATATAGATGTGCCAGTCTTGGTGGGAGTGGTTCCCTTGGGTTCCCGCATCTTGCTCTGCATCTGTTTGATTGCAGGAGTACTGCTCATGATGATTTCAAGTTCCAATGTTGCGGCGCAAAGCTGCCAAAAGGTGACCGTTTCATCCAATTATCCTGAGCAGGCCGCTCCGAAAGAACAGGTACAAGTGACTACGACCATAGCCGGCTCATGTGCCTCGGGCCCCGAAGACTACTTCTCGGTGAGAGTGGATGTTACGGACCGTGTTTCCAAGGCTCTCCTCTCATCGAACAGCGGTCCGATAGGCTACAGTACCACCAATTTCTCAGTGAACGTACAGAATTCAGTGACAACGCCAACAGGCAATCTGACGTGGCTAATACAAATCGATAGTTACCTGATAATAGACGCGCAGGAATCCCATCTGAATTCAACAACAGGCAGTATTCAAGTTGGCAGCACGCCCATACCTGAATTCCCGGCCGCCCAACCGATCGTACTCCTACTAGCATTAGCCGCAACATTAAGCCTGAACCGACGGAAACTTCCCAAATAACGCGGGGGGCCAACTTTTCCGCGGACTGTGCGCCTTGAATCGCTTCCTCACATGCCCTGCCTTCCTGAGGAAGAATAAGGCCGAATCCCAAATTCGATCAGCTCGTTTTCTTACCTAAGCGAACTGGCAGAAAACATCTGTGCGCACCATTAGCCACGCACACACTATCCTAACACAAACGAAAATTTCTTTAGAGAAGATTCACGATAGTTACTCGAAGATGATGAAATGGCACCTAATCCTTTGAGGATAGGACAATCGAACTTCGGAAGTTCTGTGACGCAGCTGACTTCAAGCATCGCTGGATATCCTGCCCTGGAGGTAGATAACCCGAGCCCCAAGAGTGGTCAGGCCATCCTGGGATTATCCACAGCAAAAAGCGGAGACAACACTGGTGTGTATGGGCAGTCCGACTCGACCGGTGGAACAGGAATTCTTGGAATTGCGATCTCAGCAAGCGGCCTGAGTTTTGGCGTACGGGGTGAGGCATTTTCCACCGAGGGCATAGCGGTCCGTGGGGTTGCAAGCGGAAAAACTGGCGCGAATTTCGGCGTTCATGGTGCAGCCCTGTCAAAGAAAGGGGCTGGCGTTTTGGCAGAGCACATGAAGAAAGGAGACGCTCTGCACTGCGAAGGTCACGCGATGCCGACCACTGACAACAAGTTCAATCTAGGTGATTCGAAGAGGCGTTGGAGACACCTTCACGCGAAAACCATAACGTCCGGCGACCTCGTATTCGAGAACGGTGTAAAAGCCACCGAGGACGGAAACGGACTTGCCTTCACCAATGCGAAAGGAACAAAGATCGCGCGATTGGACTCCAAGGGTAATCTACACATTAAGGGAAGAGTAATCAAAGACCTCTAGCACTCAAGGTCGATTCGCCTAAGATCCCGACGCTAAGATTCAGCTGAATCAACCCAAGGCGAAGTAGTCGAGAACGCAACGTAACGTCCCATTTTTTTCTGCGTAACGCGGATTTTCATTTGTGCCCCTTATGGTGCGCGCACACACTGAATTTCACGCAGACCAAACGGTCGTACTCCTCCTAGCCTTAACCGCAACATTGGGCCTGAACCGACGGAAGCTTCACAAGTAACGCGGGCAGTACTACTCTGGAGGGAAGGTTGCTGCCACATTCATGAAGAGCCAAAAAGCCTCTCCAGGCACAAGCTCAAGGCTAGGCGACGCGATAATCCAGGATTACTTTGCATGATATGAATAACTCCAACGCGAGGTAGTCGAGAGCACTGATTTAACGGGAATTATCATTGATCTTCTAGGCGATGTCGATTCATGTGACATGCAGCAGCTCAAACAGCATGCCGGTAATTCGCTCGTGAACTTCAGGCTTGATTCTTCCGATTTTCATCCTGACGAGTCGTTGGCTCACGCTGAAGACCCTATCCACTTTCACTTTGCTATCGACGATCAAATTGCCGCTCTCCAACTCATTGTTGGTAACGGAGATAGCGTAATCTCTTAACTTCAGATTAGAAGTGAGTGGGACCGCCACAAAATCCTCTGAGCGTCGGTTGTACTTGTCGTTTGATAGAACAATGGTAGGTCTGACTTTCGAGCTCTTAAGATCAGAGAACGGGAACGTAAGTAAAACGATATCCCGTTGGAAAATCACTTAATGTTCGCCTTGAGGTACCGGTCCCAGATATCTTCCTTCTTCCTTAGCCACATTCGTCGTAGCGAAGCTTCGGAAATGTCTTGCAAATCTGCGAACTCATCCTCGAGAACCTCGACGATTCTTCGAGGCTTCTCCAGAACTATCTTCTGCCCTTTTCTGATCAGAAGGAGTTCGTCTCCCTTCTTTATGCCGACTTCTCGTTGGATTTCCATCGGCAGTGAAATCTGCCCCTTGTCCGAGACTTTCACCTTCTTGAAGGTAAGTTCGCTGGTCATGGTCTCGTTTCAAGGTAAGGAAATCCTTACTTAAATAGGTTCGTAGAATTAGCGGCATACGAAGGTCATTTCGTGAGCGTATGGCTGACAGGGTTCATGGCTGCACGCTGATGGACTTACCTAGAGGGGCCCTCCGCCAATCCCTCGATTGGCGGAATCTTTGCCAATCGTATGGCTCGCATCTAACATGTGTCACACGGAAGGAGTTACCGGTTGAAGGGTCAATTCCTGCGGTAACGTAAAATTGCGCGTAAGCCTATTCCGCGAGGAAGATGGCGTTTGTCCGTATCTCGCTCTTCAGGTGGTTTGGCGATTCGCTGCTGCGAGTAGCTTGGCAAGAAAGTGGGTATAAAAGGGCGAGGAGTTCGCTTGATTCTACTAGGCCTTAGGGCGTTCGAAAGACACATTAGTTTATACCTGCAAGTTCCGAAACACGTTTCGAATACTATCGGCGCAGGCAGAATGGGTAAGTTAAAACCTAGAGTATTTGTTTCGTTTCTTTTGCTTCTAGCAATATGCATTTCATTATTGTCTATACCAAACGCGAATAGTCAATCAGCCGCGGTAACGACCACGACTACTATTGAGCAGCCTCCCTCGGGTCAGTGTGATGAAATTTCGCTTGCTTTCTCAGCGCGAGCAGGCCAGGAATTAGCGGGAACATTTTCGTCGGATGCATCAATCAGTTTCTACATTCTATCCCCGGCAGATTTTGATGCCATCAGAAATCCAAATTGCCGTCTTCCATCAAGCGCAAGACCACTTTACAGCCAAACGAACTCAGTCGGCCATGATAATCCATACCGCACCCTAGCCTTCCCGGCCAACGGAACTTATTACATCGTTTTCGTCCTCCTAAACAGCGGCCAGGCTGAGCTCGCCAGTGGTTTCGCAACTGTCAAAGTGAGCTTCCCAGCTTCCACAATTTTCATCACGACCGAAGCCTCTTCCACGATAAGCTCATCTAGCATAATCGTAAGGACAACTCAAAGCACAAATGAAAGCGCGACGGAAAGCGCGACGGAAAGCGCGACGGTTGCGTCCACCGGCCCATCTTTCGGAACGTTCGGACTGATCGGATTGGTTGTTGCGGTGGGTCTGATAGCTTCAGTCATGGTGTTCATGAAGCGAGGAAAGTCACAGACAGGGCAGAAAGTGGTCCTGAAACAGGAGACTGTAAAGAAAGAAGTTAGGCCTGAAAGCCCGCAGCCGAAACCTGGCCCGGCGGGACAGAATATCTCCACAGGCTATCCCGAACTAGATACCATTTTGGCCGGAGGCCTTCCGCTCGGGCTTAGCATAGTTCTGACGGGCCCACCCTGCGATGAAAAAAACCTGATTCTCAGCCGCTTCTTAGAAACAAATCTGATATCCGGCCGCGAATGCATTTTCATTTCAACCTCCCTCGACCGCGTTCGCGAAATGCTTTCCAAACACAAGAACCTCCATGTAATCCTCTGCAACCCGCAAGCTGAAACCATCGCTGCTCCCTATCCGGAAGTCGTCAAAATCAAAACCGTGGACAGCCTGATTCAGATCAATTTGGAATATGACACCGCGGCGGGTGGGTTGAGCTCAGGAAAACCATCAATTCTTTGCTTGGAGATCTTGGATGACGTGCTTCTTGAGCACCACGCGGCAACGAGGAGATGGCTCATGGACATTCTGGGGAGGGGCAAGGGAATTCAAATGACCTGCCTGGCGACGCTTAACCCGGCAATGCACTCCACACAGGAATTACAAGCCATTCTGGAAACATTCGACGGCCACATCGACCTGTACGAGGCCGAGGTCCAAGGGCGACCAAAACTAATCCAAGTCAAAAAGCTAGGAGGACGAACGTTCCTTGACAGCGAAGTACGCGTAGAGAAAGACCGAATTTGAAAACAGACCAGCATACAGCCCTAGATACTAGCAGTGGTTTTTGCATTTCACTTCGTGAATGTGGAATACGAAAACTGGTACAAGCGCTTATGGTCTGTTCAATCTCTCGGAATTTGCAGGAAGTTTCAAGATGAACTTGAACGGTTGCCTGAGAAGCTCAAGGATGATAGAGCTACGAGCCGGCTCGTAGCCCCCAGCCAAACGGGACCGGGCTGTTACGCGCGTAACAAAACCGCCTCAGCTGGAGCAACTGAAGAAGGACAGGGCTACAACGCGCGTTGTGAGCCCCAACAGATTGAGGGAATGAAGGAGTTCCGTCAGTTCCTCTCGAGCGAGCTGCTGCGGCTCCAGGTGAAGGATGCGGGATGGCGTTGAATAGTCGAGTTGTGTGTGGAGTTTAGCTCGGATTTGGAGGGTGGAGCGAAAGTACCTTCTGTCCTAGAAGCTCCAGATCAAGCCATGTTATCGCAGACAAACAAGTCTACGCAGTTCGAACACAGAAACATCTACCATCGATCCGAAGACACGCTTAGTAGGATTCTAAGATGGTAGGAGTTTTAATGTTCCTATGGCAACCGTGAGTGTAACCAGAAGAGGCCAAACTACCATCCCAGCAGAGTTCAGGAAGAAATACGGGATTGAAGAGGGTACGACCTTAGAAATTGAGGATACCGGTCAAGGGTTGTTGCTAAAGAAAATGGTCTCGACAATCGACCTAGTTGGGACTGGGAAGGCATCACAACATGAAATCTTCGCACGGCTGGATAGAATGAGAGCGGAAAATGAGCGGTAGAAAACGCGTCCTGTATGACACGCGATTCATTGCTGCGACCTATTATCCTAGTGACGACGATGAAGCCTCGAGGATTCGAAGAGAACTTACGACCAATTTGTCCAAGTATGTCTCTAGCGTTACCGTTTTTTGTCACTGCGAATGAGTCAGTGGCGATCGTTAATCTAACCTATGAAAATCACGTCTTCCATCGATCTGAAGTGTGGATCTCCGCTCACTACCTTAGCCGCGCGTGACTTCGCAGTTGCGTAGATTACCGAATCCGCTAGAGGCCAATCCTTGATTCTCTTCTTCATGATAAAGTCGGTCTCCCCTGCTTGTAGGGCGAGTGGAGCATTGAGAGGCACAACCTCAGTTACAGACTCAACGTAAGTGAAGTGTTCTTGCATATCTCTTTGAGACTTGCGCCCCGCCTCGATTTCTCTGAGGTACCATCTACGCAGTTCGCTTAGCACGATTGAAGGAGTGAGGCCACGGCCCCCTTCAATGTACGTTCTAGCTTTGGAACCCTGCTTGGATCCAAGCAGATACTCTACCCAAGCATATGTGTCGATCACAAAGTTAGAAGCGGTGCTCGTCTTCTTTCTCCCTCACAAACCGACGGGAACTCCGGCAGACACCAAAGAGAGAGTCGGGGACGCCCGCTTTTGACCTAGCCAGCTTTCTGATAACTTCGTCGTAGCTCGGGGCCCCCATCTGCTTTTTGAGTCTCTCTAGCAGGCGACGAGTTTCATCCCGCACCTGAACCGTCGTGGTCATGAGCTATAGAACCATTGCTATAGTCCTATAAGCCTAGCGGCACAATCACCCGGGACAGGGCTATGTTGATTAGCCTGTTTACTGGTATACTGGTGTGGACCCCATTGGCCAAAGTCAGCCTATACATAGACGACGGCGCCTGGAAGCGTTTCCGCGAGCAGGTGTTCGCAAGGCACGGAACGTTGCGCAGGTTGAGCGACGAGGTGGAGGGCCTGATCTGCTCTGAGGACATTGAGGGGATCTTGGCGTTAGGTGCAAAGAAGGTTGGTATTTCAATAGAACGAGGATTGACTCCTTCTGGAATCAAGAAGTTTAGACCGAAACTGCGAGGCGCAGTAGCAGAAAACATAGTAAGACAAATGAGAGATCAACGCCATGCCGGACGCCTACCTAGACAGTAGTGCTCTTGTCAAGCGCTACGTCCAAGAGCCGGGTACGCCCGCAGTCGACATTATATTCGATAGGGCCTCGGTTGGTGCCATAGTCATCGCGACTTCTGTTTGGAATTTGGGAGAAGCGTTCGGTGTCTTCGACCACAGGCGACGCAGGCGACTGCTGGGTGAGCATGAATTCCGTCTTGCTGTACAGAACTTGACAAGCGAAGTCCTTGGGCTAATGCGAAACGGGGCGATGCAGGTTTATCCAGTCCGCACATCATTACTGACCGAAGCGTGGGCCATAGTTCTTACACAACACCTGTACCAAGCAGACGCCCTGCAAATCGTCACCTGCATTGACTCGAAATCAAGGGTCCTCATTACTAGCGATGAACTGCTTCGAAGAGCGAGCGAGGGTCTTGGTTTGAAGACACTCGATCCGGACGGACAGGAGCGCGAAATACAAGACCTCTTTGGGTAGAGCCCACGAAGTGCTCACGCCTCAGTAACAAATACTCGATGGGTCTAGACCTACTGACCAATACTTCGTTTCACGAGATGGACTATTTTCGCGAGAGCTTTTATGAGCTCCCTACTGACAAAACTAATCCAAGTCAAAAAGCTTGGAGGACGAACCTTCCTTGACAACGAAGTACGCGTAGAGAAAGATCGAATATGAAAACTGACCAACATACTTGGGCTGGGCAAAAGACAATTCTCGCAAATAGTCTTAAATCAAGAATTTTCGCATTATAGTGTGCCTTGCAAATCTCTGATTTATTTCGCCATAAGGTCTCAATAGCTTCGATAATCATAGTGATAGTTGCGTTCGTAGCAGGGGCCAGTATTTGGCCGTCCGTAATGAGAGGGTCTCAGAGCACGGTATCATTTACTTCTACAACTGCCGCCTATAGTCCAGCGAAAACTGTGCTGGTTTATTCAACTGCAACTTCTCCTGTGACTAACGCGAAATGGCTGCCTGCAACTGGCAATGTAATCTCATGGTCTCAGGCCTCAAACTATGTCGGCCAATATGTTACAGTGGAGGGGACGGTGGTTTACACCTTTTTCTCGTCCACTAGCACGACATTCCTGGACTTTCATTATCCTTTCCAAGGCTACTTTCACGCAATTATCTTCGCAAGCGATTTGTCGAGCTTTAGTTTCTCGCCCTCCTCATTTTACTTGAACAAAGATGTCCGAATAACTGGAACCATTCAGCTGTACAATGGAGACCCAGAGATTGTTGTTAGTTCACCCTCGCAAATCGAAGTGGCTTACATGGGATTCAGCTATCCGTAGGGCATTAGCGAAAGGCCCCTAACGAGTGCCTTCTTCCTTGGGCGTGATCAGAAAAAATCCTTCACTACTTGCGCAGGAATACGTGTAGAGGCCAATTCACCATCTACAAGCCCGTCATGACGAAACTATCTCCCACAGACGATAAGCCTCTTCGAACAAAGCAATTCTTGGTTCTGTTACACCCGAGGGACATGGCTTTTACTGTTAAAAATCGGGACATAACCGATGTTTTTGTCGGACCTGAAAGATGGGCTTGACAGCAATTCAAGGTGTAGTATGCGGTAGTGATCTTTGCCTTCCACCACAATGTGGGCAATAGGTATCGTGAATTGAAATTCGTTTCCCGCATTTGGGACAGGTTTGAGTCGTGAATCCTCCTCTTAGCCCACTCTCTGAAGGCGATGGAACCCTAATAGGAGATTCAGTGTTGTGGCAGACTTGGCATTGAACTCTGTCTTCAATCAAGGCCCCAGGTGCACCACAGCGGCTACAATACTTCACGGCATTGGATTGCATCGGACATCTGACCGTGAGCGAACTATGTTTAGGCTATTTGAATTGTGACGGGACGCGTGTTCTCCTCGTGTTCAAACAGTTGCGGGGCGCGACATCACATAGGTAAAGCGTAATTCTGTGGTCAGACAAATCTACAAGTAAGTGAGAGTGAATGAAGAATTGGATTTGGAAGCTGGTCACGAGGGCCGCTTTCATCGCATCGTTCGTCATGTTGCTTGCCGTCAGTGCGGCGCACGGACAGCAGACGCCCTTAGCAGTTTACCCACCAAACCTGACTGTCGGACAACCCATAACGTTCAGTGAAACAACTGAACCGTACGTTATGAATACCGTATACATTATCCCAGCAGTTAACGAAACCAATTGTCTGTTGGCGCTTGATGAGAGCACGCCGATTGTTAGCCTGCCGCCGGTTCGAAGCGACATGAACGGGAACTTCACAGTAACGTTAGCGGCAGGCTTGTCTATTGCTGGATCATATGAGGCGGCTACCCTCTACGTGCAACCAAACGGATCAGCGTTCACCGCAGTCTGTGACAGGTTCACGGTTTCACCTGTCAAGCCGATGCCTGAGTTCAACGAAACCCTCATCGTCTTCTCCTTGTCACTTGCAACGCTATACTGCATCTTGAAAGGAAAGCGTCGAAAGGGTTGAAGGTTCGTGCGAATGGTTCGTTTGTTAGAGAATTTAGTTACAGTAGCTGGGGCACTCACAGAAGTTGTTGTGGGTTCAATGGTGCGCACCTCCTCGCTGCGCTCGCCCTTGCTACGCTGATGCTGGTGCTGAGGTCCTCGGTCAAGGTTCCCTGCGGAAGTAAAGCTCTCTGGCCTCGACCTGTGTTAGATTAAGAATTATCTCTCTGATCGCTCGATTATCTATCTGTTGAAGGATAGGAGTTGGGGCGTCATAAAGTTGGTTAAGGAAAGCGAACTATACCCAGCAGTATCAGACTGGCTCAATACGGAAGGTTATCGGCCGATTATTACGGGTGGTCAACACCGCTTGGTCATACCCATGGTTTCCCTCTTACCCGGCAAGCTATATCTTGAACCGGACGTGATAGGCCTAAAAGAACCAGCAGAGCTCGTTGCCGTCGAAGTAAAATCGGATCGAAGGGGAATTCTCGATGGTCTCGGAAAATGCCTTGCATACACAGCTGCAGCCGATAAAGTGTACCTTGCCCTAACCGAGAATTTGTGTCAAGAGATTCGGACGCCGACGCTGTTCAATTGCTTGAAGATAGGTCTTCTAAACATTCGCTTCGGCAAACGAACCGATGCGGAGTCTCGAAATAGGATTTCCAAACTCAGGAGCGAGATACCGGGGGAAACCCGTCCTGAGTCGGTCGTTGAAACGATTGAAAAGCTTAGCGAAATAACGTTGGAAGAAGAGAGAGCCGATGAGCAACGCCGTCGGCCTGAAAGCTGGTTCGTCGAAAAAATAGTGAAACCGCAACTAAATTATAACGTCGATTTACCGGGGCTCCACATAGAACTGCTAAGGCAAACAAAAGCAGCTTTAGGCCGAACATGATAGAGATCGGAAGAACCAGAAATGTGTGTGTGCGCACCATTAGACCCACCCCCCGCGGAGTTTCGTCCGACTCATTTAAGGCCGAGTCTGCGCATGCCTTCATCCGCCTTCTTGACTACCAGTTCTCTTGCGTGATTCTTTCCTAACACAACTTCCAAGAGTTTATCGTCAGGCAAGCCGAGCGAAACACCAAGATACACTTTAGCTACTCCAGGGTTGCTTGACTTCTCTTTCTCCATTTTGAGGATCATTGATTTTACAGGCTCCTCAAAGGACATTTCGATATTCTTGACCGGCTCCTCCTTTATCTGCCTGATTTCTTCAGGAGATTTGCCAAGTAACTCCTCAGGCTTTGCAGCAGTTCCTTTCATCAGACTGTGGATATGTCCGAGCTCATGAGCCAGGTTAGCTATGTTGATCTCTTGAGGTGCTCTCTTAATTACGTCAAAGACTAGGTATATCGAGAACTTGTTTTCACGATCATCAGGGTCTGGTGCGGTCTTCCCAATAAAGTGTTCAAGATAAGCGCGATGCTCGTTGATCGGCGTTAGTGAGTAGAAATGAAATGGAATGACATAGATGGTCGGAACGTACTTCAATTCACTCTTGTGTATGAAAGCTTCTAGAACCTGATTGTTCCATGCGCTGACTTTGTCTCTCCATTTCCTATCAAATTTCCTGCGTTGAGGTGGAGGCAAGAACCTCGTGTCAATATGATCGGACATTTTCCGAAGACTCACCCGGGTTAGGAGTACCCTTCATAGCGTTGGCATAGCGTTGGCCTTCAAATTCCTCGCGTTGCGTTGCAATTTGACTCATGAGGAAACGCCTGCCAAGGACTCGAGAGTGCGAGTGTAGGTTCCTAGGTTTATCTCTCGTGATTTCTGATAGCAGAATGTTTGTATCACTGCTTCCACAAAACTATTAGTCAAATCGCTGTCGAACCACTTCCTCATGGAGATCTTCTTCTCAACTCGGATCAATGGACGAAATTCGAAAACGCGATTCCAGCGCCAGTTCTGTTTCTGTTTTGGATCAATTTTCCATAGTGGCTTGTCGAAGTCTAGTTTTCGCCTAAGGCAGTACTCATTTCGGTTGTAGATCTTCGAGACAACTTCTGCAACGTAAATCTCTTCGAGCGACCACTTCTCACTCACTCCAATGTGCTTCAGGTAGGCTTTCTGAATCGACTGCGTTGAAGACCCACTTGTCTTGACAAATAGAACCCGATCACGGGGGGCTAGATCAAAGCCGGTAAGGTTCTCTGTGGGACACCAGATATGAGAAGTTCTGGCAGGCTTCGCGTCTGAGTTACCTTGATTGAAGTTGGGTCCTTGGTACATTATCCAGATTCTTGACTCCGCGCGATTTCCAATTTGGCGATTATAGAGTCTCGCAAAGTTCACTCTGCACCAAGTCTCAAAGTCACTTTGGTCCAGTTCGAACACGTCGATTTTGTAGTGTTCTAGGCCTGCAGGCAGGTAATCGTGCGCTAGGACTAGAATAAACCCATTCTTAGTGGTGAAATCTTGGAATGTTTGGATTGCAGAGTTGTGGTAGTTGAACTCTGACGTGGTAAACTTGACTTCCGCACATCGTGAATTTGTCTCACCAGATAGTTGGATTGATTTCACGTCAGGAAAGCGGGAATCTGTGATTGGTGATAGCTCGTCGACTTTTTTCCACTTCTCTTTCAAGACGGGGGTGCTGGCTTTGACTACCGGTTTCAAGCGAAGAACTCCTTCGTCGAAGCGTGCATTCAGGTATTCGTAGACTGCCCATTCATGCAGAAATGACCATACACCGTGAGTCATCAGCTGCGCCTGATATTTTCGTCCTATAGACGGACTTATCGACAACTACCCATAAGGCTCTTTTCTTGAACGTGCTCACAAAGGAAAACGAGAACAAAAAAAGTGGGAAGTTTCCCGGAAATCAAAAAGCAAACTTCCAGTAGCCGCTATCGTCGGTAACTACGCCCACTTTCATACCGATCGCGGGGAAACGTTTGTAGTGTTATGTGGATGGTCTCGTCTTATGTAATGCAAAGTGATAAGAATCGACATGCGCTGTACAGTATTGGTTTCGTTGGGAATAATCCGGGGTGTTTTCCATGAGTGATCGGCGGTCCGAAATTCTTGGAAGACCTCCGCTTAAGAAACACATAGAAATCAAACCCCTAATTTTGCCCAGGGTTAGACGTCGCAGGATAGGTACTGCACCCAAGTGGTTTGGGAATACAGTAGAACCGGAACCAGAGAGACTGGTGGGAGAGACTCACAGTATTTTACTCTCCAGCAATCGCAAAGGACGCATCTTTCCGGATCCGAATATGTATTTTCTAATTACTTTTAGCGACAGCTTCAAGGCACCGATAATCCGCAAGACTCTAGCGACATTGGGAGTTGAGGTCGTTGAATCGGTAAATGATACTACAGCGAAAGTAAGCCTTCTCAAAGAAAAGTATGAATTCTTTCTTGAGAAAATAAAGAAAAACGCCTCTCGTATCACAGAAATCAAGGAAACTAGTCTAGGAGAAAGAATTGATGGAGCACTACTAGATTCGGCTGGTAAGACTCCGGACGTCATGTTCCGCGTGAATATTGAGATAGCACGTCTTCGGCAGAGAAAGTTATCCGAAGAACTTGCAACTGCAGTATCAAGCCATGTTGAATCTATTGGTGGAGGAACTCTCAGAGAGATCTATCGATCAGATCGATTTATTCTGTTAGGAGGAGAGCTTCAGGGAAGGTTCATACGAGAAATAGCCTATGACCTCGACGCAATCAATAGGATTGATCGATCTATTCCTGTCGAACTGAAGAGAGACCGTGAGGTAGAGGATCGAATGGCATCTAGCCGTTCTGCAATCGCACCAACTGAATCGCTGCAAACTGTGAATCTGCCGCGGGTCTGCATTATTGATTCAGGATTGAACAGAGCCCACCAGAAGATAGCACCGTACGTGCTGGAGACTTTTGATTTCTACGGCGGATCATGCCAGGATACTATTGCACCGCCAGGTCATGGTTCGATGGTAGCCGGACTTGTCATCTACCAAGGAGATCTACAGAACAATAAGGCTAGTTGTGGGGTTTACGCAGTTAGAGTGTTCAGTGGCTTTCGATACGACGGAGATATTCTCGAGTCCATTGATCAGACAACTAGAAAGTTCGCCGACAAATGCAGAATATACAACCTATCGTTTGCGAGCACTATTGAACAGCCTGCGACGACGATGTCAAGAATGCTGGACGATCTTGCATTTAAGAGAAACGTGTTATTCGTGGTCGCTGCGGGGAACATCCATCCTCAGACAATTCTGGATCATCTCCAAGCGAATGATACCTATCCGGATTACCTTTTGAAACATCAGATATTTTGGCCCGGGGATTGCTTCAATGTCTTAACTGTCGGGAGCTTTGCCCAAAAGGGATCAACTTTCGTACCACAATCATATCCATCTCCGTTTACTCGCTCGGGTCGGATAGAGACCTCAAAGCTGGCACCTGAAGTTCTGATGAGCGGTGGAAATTATGAGCTCAGAATTGTGAATGGCAACCGAATCTTGGATCAATCTGGACTTGAAATAGCCTCCACATCGAATCAGGATAGTGCAACAGGAAATGATATCGGAACTAGTTTTGCATGTCCGACTGTCGCGTCGATCATTGCGCAACTAGCGGAGAAGTTTCCAGATCGCTACCCATGCTTTTACAAAGCCTTGCTGGCCAGCTCATGTTATGAAGTTGGGGGAGCTAGTGGGCCGTTTTCACACCGCATTCAAGGGTTTGGGATCCCCAACAAGCACGAGGCAATGGATTCTGAGTATTTTCGCGTGAAACTCTATGCACAATCAACCTTCGATCTGGGAGACCCCATGCAACACCAGTATAATTTTCCATTTCCAGAGAAAGCTGATAGGTTCACTGTCACGGTGTGCTTTGATGTAGACCCAGTTCTTAAGAATGAATTACCCTACGATTTGCGAATCCGGCTGCATAAGCCTGGCACAAGCATTACGTCGAAATATCCACCTGATAGAATAGTCCCGGAATTTCGAAGCAACATCAAGATTTACGAATTCAGTGTGAAAAGAGGAGGACGGTATACTAAGCCAGGACAGGAGGCTTGGACACTATACGTTGACCCTCGAATCACGCCTGCGCTGTTTCTTTACCCAATATCCGAGATGAGGTTACGCTACGCTTTGATTGTAACAATATTCAGCGATCGGAATTCTGATGTCTATCGACAAGCAGAAGAATACTTCCAGACCAAGGCTACACAAACAGCGATTCTTCGCCAAGTTCAACTTGCTTCACCACCTTCAGCAAGACGACGATAAGTCTCTCAGGAGTTTGCTTTGTCTCGATGTACTAATCTATTTTCTTTCTCTATTTTGTGTGTGATTTTATGATTTCTCGCGTGTGCTTGGGGGAGGGGGAGGGTGGTTGGGAGAGAAGGTGTTGTTGTGGGTCTAGTGGTGCGAGCACATCAATTTGAACCACAGAATCCCGGTTGGAAAAAAGTGCAGTAATCACTTCGGGGTCGCATCGAACCCACAATATTGGTAGGTTCATATCCAAACGGCCTCACCATCCCGTCTGGTCAGAATCGTTACAAACTCAAGCATGCAATGTAAACCACGATGAACTACTCGCGGAAGATTCACCCCTCTGCGTCTTACTTTCCTTGGAGTCTCGGGGTGATTAGTGGGTGTCTTACTGGTTTTATGCTTGTATTGATCATGCGAACTTTCAAGGGTTCAATTCTTGGCTGCTGATGCCGAGTCTAATTTGACGTTTGCTGGGAAGCTGCTGCTACTCGTGGAAGCGGCGCCCAGGTGTAAATGTGGCGGGAACTGTGAATTGTTGCAGTTCCTCTCGAGGGAGCTGTTGCAGCTTCAGGTGAAGGAGGCGGGTTGGCGTTGAATGGTCGAGTTGTGTGTGGACTATAGCTCGTATTCGGTTGGTTTGGTACTGGAAGCGGTACATGAGGAAGGGGCGCTACCGTTGCAAACGTTACCTCCTGTACCTACTAATTGGTTTGAGCTTAGCTGACAGCGAGATACGAGCAAGAAAAGTCAAACCATGAACTGCCAGCGCGGATGAAGAATTTTTTTTCTTCCCCAATGCGCCAGGAACGTCGGAAACAGTGCGCACGTGCTGTTCCAAGTCGTAGGTTCGGCGCTTCATTTTTCGACCTCTCCTACGCTGGTATTTTGGCTCGACTCAATTGCCGATTCGGGACGCTTCGTTTCAAGCCGCTTCTGGCCGGTACTGCTCGTTTCAGGCTGGGTTGGTGAATCGGCAATTCGGCAACTGAAAGTAGCCTTCTCGCCGGTTATCGGATCGAACAGTTCTGAGTTGCCGATTTGCATGTTCTTCCGTTCAAGCCAGTTTTGGGCTTCTTTTTGGCATTGGGTGAAGGAAACAAGCGTTTTCCAAATTTGCACAATCTGCAACCATGCAGTCTGCAGGTTGCCGGCTAGAAAAGTGCGCGCGGACTGGAAAATTTTTTTTCTCGTGGTTGGAAATGGTCAAAACTAGCTTCGTAGGCTCCTGACCTCGTTTCTCACGCTAGGTTTTGTGACCTCGTAACCTGCTGCGTTCCAAGTGTGGCCGTCAACGTAACCTGCGAACGGAGACATCGTAGCGTTCTTGCCGTGAACCGTGAACCATGCAAACAGATAACGAGACATTATACTGCCGTCTAACGGTCAGTGACCCTTGAAAGTGGAAATCTGTTATGAGCGAAGACAGTAAAAGTGGAATTACTCCTCAACCACGTTTTCTTCGCTATTGTCGAGGTTGATGCTCCGCACAATAGTAGGTCTTTGAGAGTATACCCTTCGAAATCGCACAGGTAGTGCACAAACTCTTTGCACATAGGGAACAAGTTCTCATGTGATGCTCACACACTACGACTCCACAGTTCCCGCAGACGACTACGGGTCGATTGAGACAAATCAAACACTTCGCAGTCTGGTCTAGAATGAAGCCCCCGGTCGGGGCCAAGCAAGTTCGCGTATACGTATAGTTGCGGAAGCGGTACATTCCGGTAAGAATTGGAATCTTTACTGGCTGAATGCTTAGAATTTCTATGTCTTTCATTCTAGGATTCAGGACCTTTACACCCCTAGTCCTAGTGGTTTCGTATCTGTAGTGCAAAGAGAGGCTTTTTACAAGCTCGACCTTAGCCACCTCTTTCGCACGAGTCATGTCTATCTTGGATGCAATAACTGGGAACCTACGGGTCTCGCATCTGGGAGTACAGCCAGGGGTCCGCAGCCTGGAGAGTCCTCACGGTCACGGACAGCACAAGTGGCTTACACCAAAACGGCGCCGTAACCTTCACACCACCCTCCGACTGGAAGCAGGACACGGTCAACGCCCTCGCGAACAAGTTCTGGGTCCGCGTGCATGTAGCAAGCGTCACGACGCCAGCGACAATCTACAACATTCAACTCAACAACGTCTTCCTCTGCATCATGCTGAACCCCAGTTTCGACGAAACCGCCGACAACTACAATGAAATCCCGTACACGCTCACGCTGTTGCAATCAGAGAATCCTTGAAGCAGGAGAACCTGTAGATGGGCATCGTAAAGAAGTCTAGCGGCACGATCACTCGGGACGACTACAACAACCTCGTCTCCTACCTCGGTGGCCCATCAAGCATTAACTCCCTCTTCGACGATGACCTGCGCATGAACACGGCTGCCAAAGGCCTAGTCGTTGTTACGCCTGATGGTGCGAAGAAGTTCCGGATTCGTGTAGACAACTCCGGGAACATAGTCACCGAACAGATCTAGGTCGGCGTAGAAAACAAAGCGAGTTGATTTGATGGAGTAGAATTGGGAGTGTTTAGGGTCGGTTGGTTGGTTAGGCGACTGCTAGGATCTTGCAAGCTGAAGTCGCGGCGTTGTTGTTGGCGTCGCCGCTGTAGACTGCGTGGAAGCTGTACGTGCCCGCTGTGGAAGCAGTGAATGCGCCTGAAGTTGGAGCGACGGCGTTGGTCACCGTTTCCGTGTCAGTTCCCGTGGCACTTCCTGAACATGTGCTCCCATGTGGGACAAGACGCTCTGGTAACGCTAATTGGTTCAACCACTGAAATTCAAGCCGCAGATTTGCGTGCGCAAGAGGTTTTATTCTACTGAGACATCAAACTCAGTTCGGAATGTGCACAGGTTGAGAAGGACGTTATACACTTTAACCACTTTGTTCCTGCTTTCATCAATTCTTGCCTCGGCCGCAGCCCAAGGGTTCCCGATATCTGTGAATCTCGGTACTGCGCTTCCTATGCCAATTGGCCAGACCAACACTGTCGCGGTCACGGTTGAGGACATCGTGAACAGCACAGTACAGTTAACTTTCGTTGGGCTTCGGTTTGAATGGGACCTCCCGAACAATTTCTTCATTGGAGGCAACAGCGAGAAGGGTGCAGTTCTTACGGCTGGCGAGCAAATCACGTATTCGATACCTGTTATAGTTCCTGCCAACGTTACGCCGGGCGCCCACAGGCTCAGTACCTACGTCACTTACCGTATGCTGAATCAGAATAATTCGACAGGCGTCGAAGCTGGGTGGTGGGTGGCGGACATACAATTTGCCTACTCTCAAACTCAGCAAAGCCAAACTGCAACGGTGACTGGACCGCAGCAAAGTTTCAGCGCTGAAACCATTGGGGTATTAGTAGCTGTGGTTGCAATAGGGCTATTTCTGGAACGTGGCCGGATCAAACGTCTCATTGGGAAATTCCGAGCGACGAGCCCCGCCCCAGCGCAACCTGAGGGCGAGCCCCCTGTCGGCGAGAAACCTCCCGTAACTGAAAACCCCCCTGTAGTCGAGAAGAAAGAGGAAGATCTCTAGAACCCCGAGGAAAGGACCCGAGGGTTTCCTCGCAATGAACGGAATTCTAGGATTGAACAAAACAGAAACACTGTTACTTTCGTTCGCTGCGTTGTTGCTGCTCTCGTCCCTCGGTCTAACCCTGCACCCTGTCATAGGACAAACACCGTTCGATTTGAGTTGGACATTCAATTACAGCCCGCTTGTCTCCGGGGCCGCCAATTCGCTTCACCTACGCATCCTCAACACTGCGCTTGCCCCAGTTCGACTGCTATCAGTTGGAATTAGATTTCCATGGATGCAGAGTGGCATGTATCTTTCATCAGGAATTCCTCAAACGGGGATAGATGTCGCTCCAGGAGAGGAAGTTCAGTATACGATTCCTTTTCAGATTCCCGCAGATACTTTGACGGGAAGGTACGTGATGGAAACGCTTTTGCAATATGAGATATTTCAGACCACTCAGTATGGCGGGCCTGAACCAATCGTGTACGTACTTGATGTGGTCGTGTTAGGCCGAACAAGCTCATATTCACTAGGTTTTGATCTCTCCGACGGCCGCATTTATTCCGCCGTCGCTATCTTCACCCTCATTGGATGGTATTTGCCGAAGAGGTTACGAGTGAAGGCGAAGATCTGAAGATGCGGCTCAAGCTACGGGACTTCCTTGCCTTATCCGCCGTCGCTTACCTCCTCAGTGTATCAGCTAAGATTCTTTATCCAGGATTCTACACCGACATTCTTTCTATCTACTACCGGAACGTTATTCCGACCAACAATGGGATCCCATATCACGACTATTACTTAGAATATCCAGCCATCCCAGCAATCCTGATCTGGGTCAGTGGCCATGCCCCCACCGCCGAATATTACATGGCAACCATGGCCTTTCTAATGTTCTTCTTCGTTATCGCCGCTGTGTACTTCCTCTACCGAACCTGCACCGAGTTTGGATTGGACCGCGGGAGAATCATTCCGTTCTTCATCATGGCCCCATCCTTCCTCGTCATGGCCTTCTTTAATTGGGACATTCTTGCCGTTTGTTTCGTAAGTGCCGCAATTTACTGCGCGCTCAAGAAGAAATCTCGACTTACGGGGTTATGTTTGGGCTTGGGATTCGCAGCAAAGAACTACCCTCTGCTACTTCTTCCGGCTTTTCTGAAAGAGGAACAATCGTGGAATGATCGTTTCGAGATGCTTCTTACCACAGTCTTGGGTGGGCTAATTCCCAACTTGCCTTTCATTTTCATAGACTTTCCTTCATGGCTAAACGCATTATTGTCCAGAAAGGTCGTTTACGTTGAAGATAGCATCTGGATGGTGATACGTTACTACCGATTGATTAATCAAGATTGGTTAGTGAACGTGGTAGTATGGTCGCTCATAGTTCTTGGGATTCTGCACATTACCTTCTCCAGAAAATCCCTGCTTCTGAAAGTGTGGGTCATCATAGCTGTCACCGTACTCATTTTTCCTTCTTACCCCCCCCAGTATGATTTATGGCTGCTTCCACTTTTCGTCCTAAACCCAGTCTTTGCTCTCATACCGTTCCTAGCGTACGATTTTCTCAACTCAACCATTATTCTTTCGTGGTTCACTATCGATAATCCATTCCAGCCTTGGGGACCGATTTGGGACATAAGCCTGATAAGAATAGGAATACTCGCGCTGTTTCTCTTATGGGCAATCTTCCGAAGTCCTGATAGCATCAATCGTCATTGAGGAATTTGCGGTCGAGGGTTAGCCAATATGTGTCACATGAGCTGCATCATATTTGCCGCAAAGCACTTGAACCGAGAGGAAGTCGCCGGCAAGCGACTTATCGAAGTAGGTTCTTATGATGTCAACGGAAGCGTTAGACCGCTGCTGTCTCACTGGAAACCCGCGGAGTACCTCGGCGTTGACATCAAAAATGGACCAGGGGTTGACGTCGTCTGCAACGCTGAGGATATCGTAAAGAAATTTGGTGCAGAAACTTTCGACATTGTCATATCAACGGAGCTAATGGAACATGTCAAAGATTGGAGACGAGTCATCTCAAATTTCAAGAACATTTGTAGAACAAATGGATTCATTTTGATTACTACAAGGTCATACGGCTATCCCGTACACTCATATCCTTACGACTATTGGAGGTACGAACCTGAGGACTTGAAGGAAATCTTCTCAGATTGTGACATGATCGCACTAGAGAGAGATTTCGAAGCGCCTGGAGTATTTATGAAAGTAAGGAAGCCATTAGAGTTTTCTGAAAAAGATCTCTCCAAATTCCAACTTTATTCGATGTTTGCCGGCAAGAGAATTCAGGAATTGACTGGCAGTGAACTTCAGGGCATCAATTTCGTGATGTTAGCGATAAAGGGGAGTCTGAGGAATTTCCTGTACCAGGCATATAGGTGGATGCAGTCAAGAATCTAAGTCCAATCTTTGGGAACACAACCGTAATTACATAATATTCACGGCTTGCGACCTGGAGTTTCGGTAAAGCGTACGTCATGCTTTCCCATGTATATCAAGGGCGAGCATGAAGCCCGGTCCCGGTTTTCTGCGGACTATTGGGTGATACATCTTACCCAAGCCCAGCCTTAGCTCGATACTCAAAGGGATTAACATCCGCCTAAGCTCCATTTCGGGAACTAGTCGAGATTTCTGAATTCTTCTTCGTTCTCGAATGGTGTCTTTGATGTGAACCAGATTCCAGACGTAAGCCCGTAGTATTGCACGAACCTCTCCGGCGTCCCGATTAATGGCTACTGCGTAACAAATGTGGAGTATCTTTAGAATCGCGAGGGTTGGAAGTATGGTTACAAGCGTTTTAATTTGATAATTCTTTAGCAGTGTTCGGAACCGGTTACGCTCCCACCATCCAATTATTGTCGCGCGGCCTGTCGCCAGAGAGGTGCCCATATGGTAGTGGTAAACTACTGAACCGGGATTGTATCTAATCTCGTAGCCTCTCAAAATGAGACGCCAAGAGAAGTCCACGTCTTCATGATAAAAGACGTAGGTTTCATCAAAATATCCGACTTCATTGAATACCGCCCTTTTGACCAACGCGGCTCCGAGGCATCCGTAAGCGACGTAGCGCGACTGATCGTACTGGCCAGTGTCTTCCTCCCCTATGCCTCTATTGAATGCGAAGCCATAGAAGTCGCAGACTCCTCCGGCCGAGTTGACGCGTCCTTGAAAATCGTACATCTTGGGTACAGCGACGGCGACCTTTGGGTTTCGGAAATCCTGCATTAGCACAGTCATCCAATCCGTAGTGACCTGTATGTCGTTGTTCAGTAGACAGATGAACGGTGCCTTGGATTGTCTGATGGCAAGGTTGCTGGCCCGGGCGAAGCCCATGTTCTCTTGGAGGCGGATCACTCCAACATTTGGATACTTTATTCGAACAAAATTGACGGACTCATCGGTTGACCCGTTGTCGACGACGTATACTTTGAAATTAGGCCAAGACATTTTCAATAATGATGGTAGGCACTGTTTCAGGAAGCGAACTCCGTTATAGTTGACAACGAAGACATCGATCCGTGCATAATCGGAGTTAGTCTTTGAGCGATGGGTTCTTCGTTTGAGTTGGGAAATGTTTCTGTCTCTCTTTGGTCCCATATGGGATCATTGCCTCAGCTTGGCTATTCTTCAGGTAACCATTATGGCATCTGCTTGAATGGGAAGTACCATGTGAAACCAACCAAGATGAGTAGAGCGTAAACAAGCACAACTGATCTCGGAACATGTTTGTTGCTGAACATTAGAGCGATGCCGCCGGCGACTGCGGGCACGGTGTTTTGGAAGTAGAAGATGTATGAGATTCTGTGGGCGATGTATGAGAGAGGGAAGAAGGGGAAGTATGTGGCCGCGAACCAGCAGAGCAGGAAGAGCGCGAGCTGGCTGTTTCGCTGGTCGTAGCGGTAGAGCGCATACGCCATTGCCGGAATCGTCAAGTAGGTGATGAATGGGTTCATGGCCCCCCAGAAAGATATGGTTTGGTAGGTGACGTTCCCCGAGGTCACGCTTACTCCGAGGTATTGAATCGGGACCTGGTTGAGGAGCCAATCAAGCGGCTGACTCTCAATACCCGTCGGCACTATTCGAACTAGCGCAAGCGTATACGTGTAAATGAAGCGAATATGTTCAAAGGGGTTACTCCCACTCACGAAACGATCTAGAACAAACAGGAGTACAAATCCTGTTGCGGCATAATAGAAACCAAAGGGCAGCAGCCATTTCAGCTTCGGGACAAGTACAGACCTCCACTTCTTCACTAATTCACTCGGCCGCACACCCCTAAGCAAGTGAAAGATTACGATCGCAAGAAAACCGTAGAATCCCCCTATTTTAGTAAGGGTGCTTAGCGCGAGCGCTACCGCAGAGAGTTTAGTGCGATCCGAGAAGTACAGGTAGAAACCCAGCAGCATGAATGCCAAGGTGAAAATGTCGAGGATGGCAACTCTACTATCAACGAAAATTAGGTTATCGAAGCTGAACAGAAAAGTAGCCAGAAAAGAGTATTTGCCATTCTTCGAAATCCTCTTCATCAGGAGGTAGAATAGAAGAATCGAAAGTGACCCCATAATTACGCTCGGGAGGCGCCAACCCCAAGCATTGTCGCCGAGTATTCGCATCGAGGCTGCGATCATCAACTTAGCTAGGGGCGGATGTTCCTGGTTGGGATCTGTCCCGGGAACGGAATTCGGGTAGGGGATTTTGGTCGGGTCCGGTCCTTGAGGCCATCCCAACAGGTTCCTTGCCACGTTCACATAATAGTACTCGTCAAAGATCAGTGTCCCACCAGTGCCATATCCACCTGGAACGTCAAGCCACACGACTCTCAAGGCGACTGAGACAAGTAGCAAAACGAGAAAGTACCTGTCCCATTTGTAGCCCAAGCTCAAGTCGAAGAACCTTCCTTTTGACTTTGATTTACCTGGCCCAGTGGGTTCTTGCGAAGTTTCCATAATTGATCCGCAATTTCTTTTGTAAAACTAAGTAATGTTCTGAATCACGGTTTACACTCTATTTATGACATTCGGGTGTAACGGCATGTTGGACGAAGCTTCCAGAAAGCCTCCGGTGTCGGGAACATGGTTCTAACGAACCCGCAGTACACGCTCGATGTGGGCGCATTTCAGTGCGGAAGGTACGAGGCCTCGTACTCGATCGTTCTGCTTGAGTCTAGCTGACTCCAATTTTCCCACAACTCGAAGCCGCCTAAACGTCAGTGCTGTCTCAGTCTTTTTCTTCAGGCGGCCGAAGCGCACGGTCACAATTCGCTTATGACGGGAACCTCGTAGCTTCCGTTTCCGTTACGGTGAAATGAGTGTGGGCGCCGGAATGGTTATCGAGATTTCAAAGCCATCAAAGCAAGCCCTAACGTAGAGAATACGGATATCAAAGGAATAAACCCCAAAACTAGTGTGTAGTTGTAGTAGTCACTACCAACACGATTACCGTTGAAACGGATGTTGACGTAGTTATTGCTGTCACCGATGTCGTCGTAGTGTCAATCGTCGTAGTCGCTGTCATAGTTACCGAAGAAGTAGTAGTCGAGAACACCAATACGGTGGGAGAAACCCTCGTGCTTGTAGTAGTTGTAGTTGTAGTTGTCGGCGTTATCGTGACAGTAGTCAAGGTACTCGTGGCCGTAGTAGTTGTAGTTGTCGGCGTTATCGTGTGAGAAGTCAAGGTACTCGTGGCTGTAGTAGTTGTCGGCGTTATCGTGACAGAAGTCAAGGTACCCGTGGTTGTAGTAGTAGTAGTCGGCGTTATCGTGAAGGAAGTGAAAGTCAACGTAGCCGTTACCGTCGTAGTAGTAGGCGTCACTGTCCCAATGGTTTGTGTCCGGGATGATGTCAATGTCGCCGTTGTTGAGGACACTGTAGTTACTGTTCTCGTCGAGGTTTGAGTGGCGGTCGTCATAGACGTCGTCATAGCCGTCAATGTCCTGCTCGAAGTGGATGTCGATACAGTAATTGTCTGCACTCGTGCCGTTAACGTATTGGTCAACGTCTTGACGGTAATCGTTGTAGATATGGAGGTCAAAGTTCTGGTTGTAGTTGCGAGGGTGGTCGTTGCAGCTGTTGTGACCGCTGTCCTCGTCACAGTCGTCGTAGTCGTCGTTGCAACCATCGGGCTGAGTGACGAGAAAGCTGGGGGAAGCGCAAAGTAGGAAAAAATGAGCACGAATGAACAGACCGCAAAAAGCGCCACATAAAACAACACGCGCTTCCGACGGTTCGGCCCAGACCCAGAGTTTTCCAGAGCAACTACTGGCCCTGAGACCTGTTCACCCAAATCACTCGACCCTCGGTTACCTAGCTCATGCTAACGCCTGAGATACCTAATATGAGTTACCTTCGCTTGTCTTTCGGCCTTGACACGCTAGTGTCAAAGCCACCCTGTTAGGCTAGAACCTTCGCCATCGAATTTTGAGCCAGAATAAGTGTGGTTCTGTGCTACATAACAACGATTAAATATCGTAAACTAAAAGGCTTTAGTGCACGGGAACTTCGGTCAATTTGCAACTCACACCTAATCATGCACCTCGAGCTGCGAGTTTTGTTCGTCTGCGTGAAATGAAGCAAAATCCAGCAAATTTTGCCGTAACTTTGTCAATAATTTGGCGCAATCAGTTAAACACCGTTAAATATCGTGTAATAAGGCTAAACGGTATCAGTGAACGTGTACCTAGATTTGGTGGAGTCGCAGTTGCTTTGTCAATTTTGAAGGAGAACTCATAATTTGAAACTAAAGTCGAGAGCGAATATCGTTCTCATGATAATGTTGCTCGCGTCAGCCTTCACGCTGGTCTTCTCGTATTACCAACTTCCCGTTCCAGTATACGCCCAACCAGCCATAACGCTGAGTCCCACCGCAGGCGGGGCCGGGACTACTGTGACAATTACAACTACCACTGCCTTTGCTTCGACCGGCACATCATGCTCGATTTCATCTACTGGCCCATCTGGTTTGATAAGCTCATCCACCTGCACCTTGGCAGCGCCATCTGGGAATATTGCTTCAGCTTCGTTCGTAGTGACGTCTGGAGCAACACCGGGTTCATACATTGTCAAGATCACGACGAGTATAGCTGGCGATACTGCGTCGGCATCGTTCTTAGTTCCCTCGATTACTGCATCACCTCATGACGGTCCGGCGGGGACCAAAGTGAGCATTACCGGGTCGGGATTCGACAGCCTTTCCACAACATGCACGATCACTTCAACAACTGCAGGCCTTGTGACCTCGCCCACTCCATGTATCTTTACCACACCCGGTACCATCGCCGCGGGGTCGGCTACCTTCATAATTGGTCCTGGTGTTTCTTCCGGGACATACACGGTGATAATTACAGCTGACGGAACGAGTTGTACTAACTGTGTCAGGGTCACTACGACCGTTAAGGTTGATACGCCCCCCAAGATTTCTTTGAACCCAGTTCTTGGTCCTCAAGGTCAACTTGTGAAGGTAAGCCAATCTAGTGGCCAGTGGAGCAGCGCGGACACTACATGCACTATAACAAGTCCGACTTTGATAATTACCTCTTCTTCTTGTGCTATGGTTAGCGGAGTCCTCCAATCCTCCTCCCAATTTCAAGTCGGAGCCAGCGCACCTGGGGCGTACGAAATTGACGTAAACGGACTCACCTCCCTCGTGGTTGCTTCCGCAACTTTCACCCTCACACCACTCACCCCCACTATAGTTACGGTTCCTCAGGATGGGCCCCTTGGAACGAAGATCGCCGTGCAGGGCACTGGGTTCAGCAGTTCGGATTCCAGTTGCCAGATAACGTCGACGCTAGTCAATCTCATCACAGCGCAGAGTTGCAGCGTTGGGGGCGGGAAAGTTACAGGCTCATTTATTGTTGGAGTTTCAGTTGCCGGGCCAGCCACTATCACGGTCACGGGGAACACAGGAGACTTCGCAACTACATCTGCATTCTTCGTAGACGCTCAACCGATACTCGTCTTATCGTCGACTTCTGCACCGCCGGGAACAACAATCACTATCACACTCCTTGCAGGCACACGGTTCAGCAGCGGTGACTCGGCCGCTTGTTCGATTTCTTCTACGCCGGGAGGTCTGTTCGCTTCATCAGCGTGTGTTATCTCAGCAGGTGGCACTTCAGTAACTGGAACATTTTTCGTGGTTGGCAACGTTCAGGCTGGAAAGTCTTTCCTTGTAACTGTGAAAGGGTCGCTTGGTGATAGCGCCTCAGCTACCTTCACTGTCACATCACCCGTGGCTCCAGCCATATTCTTCTCGCCTTCTGATGGTCCACAAAAAACCAAAGTCACAGTCTCCGGAGTGGGCTTCCCGGGCCAAGACTTCAGCTGCATACTATCCGCGTCAGGCACATTGTTCGCGGGCAGCCCTGCGCCTACTTGCAGCATTAGCTCCGGTAAGATCACGGCATCCTTTACAGTGGCCACTGGAGCCGCGCCTGGGCCGTATACGGTAACGGTCACGAGCAGTTCGGGTGGCATCCCGGGGACTGGTTCAGACTTCTTTACCGTGGATGTTAGCGCCACGCTTCTGTTCAACGGTGCTCCCTCTTTAGCATCTGGAACGCCCGGAACCAACGTTCAGGTATCTTTGTCTGGTCCGCCAGGGCAACTTAGCAGTGGTAGCACGACGTGCACGCTAAGTTCGACTCCGGGTGGGCTATTCGCAAGCTCCGCGTGCCATATTGCAGGCGGGGGAACAGACCTGACTGGTACCTTCTTCCTTGTTGCCAGCGTGCCAACCGGCAGCAGTTACACGGTGGTGGTTACAGGCAATTTTGGCGACACAGCAGTAGGAACATTTCAGGTAATCTTTACCAGCTCACTGACGCTCGTTCCAACCCTTGGTCCTCCTGGAACGAAAGTCTCCTTCACAGCACGAGGGCTTCTTACAACTGATTCTTCGTGCACTGTCACTTCGGACGCAAACCCTGTGGGAAACAGCCCCGTCTCTTCACCAACCTGCAGTATGAGCGCAGGGACGGGGACAGGAAGCTTTGTTGTCGGTCCGCTAGCGACCGCTGACGGCCCGGACGCAGGCTTTACCTACACTATCACGGTAACAGGCAATCCAGGCACTGATATTGTCACGGCTGCTTTCAATGTCATTCCGAGCATCACCCTTACTCCGTCGACTGGGACATCGGGCACGACGGTTTCGCTCAGTGGGCAAGGGTTCAGTTCCACCGCGACCGGGATTTGTCCGACTGCGACTGCTACCCTTCCCTCGCTGACTGCGACCGTGAGCTGCGTGTTTAATGGTGGAACTGGGCAGGCGTCCGGTGGATTCACTGTAAGCGTCGGAGCCGGTGCCGGAACATACGTGATCACCGTTGGCGATGGCACATTCTCCGCCCAGACAGCGTTCCAAGAGGGTACTCCTTCTGCGGACGTCACGGTTACGCCGAACGTTGCTTTGCCAGGTACTACCGTTGGGGTTTCCGGTTTCGGGTTTAATGGAAATGATGCGAGCTGCACGATTACCCCGATAGCCGGCGTCATAGCGAGTGCGCCATGTAATATCTCCGGAGGAACAGCCGGTGGGTCCGTGACCCTTTCCCCGACCGCGCCTGCAGGTACATACCTCATCACGGTTACTGGAAATCTTGGGGATTTTGCTTCGAACTATTTGGAAGTCATCCTTCTGACTGGGACCTTCACTACTATAACGACAACATCATCAACAAGCATTGTTAGCACAACTTTCACAACCATGACGACCTCCACTTCTCAATCGCTGACATTCACAACTTTCACCTTCACGGGTATCTGGACGGCGGTCAGCTACGTCCTAACTACGCAGACCTTTACGGGTGAGTCCACAGCCTCGAGCATTTCGACGACCACGACGATAATTACATCTGTTCAAGCCACCGCAACCACGGTAGCAACGACGACTAGCACGCTGGGTCAGATGATTCGGCCTGTGTTTGCGTCGAACCAAACGGCTTATGACGCCGTGGGTTTAATTGCGGTGTTTATGCTGCTCGGTTCCATGGTTCTTAGGAGGCTAGTCTTTTGAGTAAGGCGAAGCGGGGAAGGCATCTGCACTCCGTAGTCCTCCAGCTGGCAGTAGTGGTCGTATCCGTATTGGCGCTATCCGCGCTAGTCGCTTCACCTGCGACTGGAATTTTGGGGCCGTTCAGTCTTACTACGCCGCCTCCCACCACATCCTTCTCAACCAGTATTACTTCTACCACTGCGACGACAAGTACGACGACATCAACCCTTGCGACGTCAACCTCTATTACATCGGTGACGTCCACGAGCACGTTCGTCTCGTCCAGTTCCTCGTTCACTTCGACGGAAACATTAACCATGACCAGTTACAGTTCGTCGTCGGTCTACACGAATACTGTTACAACTCCCACGACGACTACTACGACGGCTATTCAACCCTTCACTACGACGGCAACGTCATTCATCACGAGCACGGCTCTTCCTTCTATCGGTTGCCCAGTAGCTTTCGCTACCTCTGGTACTCCCTTGGAGCCTTATGCGAATTTCCTTAGGGGCTTCCGTAACAATCAAATTCAAAACACAACAGCGGGGCGCATGTTCATGCAAACCTTCAATGGTTGGTATTACAGTTGGGCGCCTTCAGTCACTTATGCCGCAGCTAAGAACAGTTTATTCCTTGATGTGTTGCGGGTGGGCGTTTACCCACTCATCGGAATCCTATACGCAGCCTACTTCTCCTACGCCGTCGTATCGCCCATAAGCGCCGAGGCGGGTGTCCTAGCGGCGGGCGTGGTTGCGGCCTCGCTGATAGGCCTAGTCTACATAGCTCCGGTTGCGTACGTGAGTCTACGGTTCGTTCGGCGCCGAACAAAATTCCTGACGCTCGCGAAGGCACACTTACTCCCAGCCTACGGATGGGTCGCTGCTAGCGCCTTAATGATTGGCTTCGCATACGTGTCCGGGTCCGCATTGTTGATGGGTCTAGGAACGGCCAGTCTGACGCTATCAATGCTAAGCGTTGGAAGTTTTCTCGGTGCCCTAGCTTTCACTTCAGTCCAATTCCCAGTCGTAAACCTACATGCCAAGGCCTTCGCAATGAGACGTATGGCTCGACCGCTACACTGAAGGACTAGGCGGAACCGTCTTTCTTTACCCGTTTCATTAAATGCTCTCGAGACAGCTGGATAGAACCTGATCAAGATGTTTCGTAGTTGGCTATGAACACGACGGGTACGGAAACCTTCGAAAGGTGTTTTCCCAAGTCTCCGTCGGCAGTTATCAGTGGTTGCTTCATTTCTTGGGCCATTGTAGCGTATGATGAATCGTAGACCGTTATGTCCCAGATTCTGGCGTTCGATACTGCTTTTCGGTAAGTTTGAGGGCTAGGTGAGACTACGAGGTTGCTGAGGTATTTTGAAGCAGCTTCTGCTAGTTTGGCAGCTGTTTCGCGTGGTATGTCTCTTCTCTTCCGGATACTGTTGCAGACCTCGTAGAGTATAAGAGACGGCGCGTGGAGTTCAACCTTTCCTTCCTCGTAATCCTGGCGCAGCTTGTGGCTTTCAGTTTCGTATTCTTCTCCTTTTAGAAACCATTTGGCAGCTACAGAGGCATCGAGAATCATCTGCCCCGATCCTGCCTAATGCTCCTAGTTGAGAAGTCGGGATCGGGCGATGGGGGAATCTTGGCTCTGAGCTCTTCAACATCCTTCCACATTGTCTTGAGTCTTTCTCGTTTCAACCGTTCCTCAATCGCTGACTTGAGCAATGCTGACCAGTCCACGTCCTTCAGTCTTTCCATCTCCCTTCGGAGTCTCTCGGGCACTCTGACGCTAACCACCGTTGACATATGTGTCTGCGAGATGTTTACAAATTGTCTACAGATAAAGATTGCGATTCAAATCCTCGCAGAAATGCACAACTTCGCCTTTGAGGCTGCGATCTACCTAGCTCCTCTAGCAGTTTCCAGCAGCTACCTCGATATTGCGACTCCACCCGATGCAATATATGGCAACTGTACTCTAACCGCCATCGCGATGAGCCAAGAAGAGTCTGTCTTCCACCCCGTTTCAAATCGGGCTACCTCGACGATCAAGGAAGTCGGGAACCCCGGCAATCTCAACAGCCAGTACTAATGGTGCGACTGGACTGGATCACGTGATTTCTCAGACCGTCTTGGCACTGGCAATGGGGATAGTCGTAAGTTCGTTTTCCACGTATATCCTAGTTCGCATGTTCGGTTGTTTCTACCGGTCATTTGACTATTGATTCCAACGGGACGTACGTGTCCGTGTCATGGACGGCTGGCATTTTGGCGATTTGTTTTTCGACGATACTTGCTATATGTTGTGGTGGCGGGTTGATGATGCTCTTTTCGACTTCGAGTTCGGCGAGTACGTCCGCTTTCCCAAAGAGCAAGTAGACGCCGCGTACTTCTGGGACTTCGAGTAGTTTGCGCATTAGTTCTTGGGATTTACCTGCGTCGCTGGAGACGAAGACGAAGCCTTTGGCGGTGGGGCGTTCGATGGCCTTTGCTGGGCGGAGTTCTGATTCGATTGGTATGATTGTTCTCGTGTCGATAACGTCTCCGGCCTTCCTGATCTTTTCGGTAACGAGTTCCACGACTTTTCGACGGGGGTCCAGTTCGGTTTCTGTGGATTCTAAGGCAACGAGGAGGTCGAATTTGCCTGTGATGAGGTGGATCTCTACGACTTCGGGCAGGTCCTTGAAGCGGTTCCGGACGTCTTTCTCCTTGCCCGGTTTCGTTTTCACTAGGAGGAAACTTCTCAAACCAATCACAAGCTAACCATTTTCACAGCGCTCTTGAGGCAGCGGCGTCATATAAGTTCGCCCGTACAAAAATTTGTTTTCAATATTCTTTCATCAAATTAGCTTTGATTTTTCCTCGATTCTGAGTACCAGGGCTGTTCCATTCCCTTCATGGAAGAATGTTTGTGGACTCGTTGGTTTGCTCATTCAAGTTGTAAATCGGAGAAGTGATTGAGTCGGTAGTTAATCTATCCAATGAGCCGCTCTACAGTTTTACTTACACCAAACAAGGTCGGGGTTCCTCTCAGTCGTTCTGGTGCAGGCAAATGGTGCCATGAGGTATAATTTTCTTTGCCAAATCTTCGCGTCTCCGAGGTATGAACCATGGCCAGTTAAGTTTTCACACAATAAAAGCAGACAAATTCGTCCGCCTCTTAGTGAATTAGGAGGGAGTCTATGGAGAGTGGGCCGGCCCCTAGTACTAGGAGGGCGAGTCCGAGCATTAGGTATGTTATGTCAATCTCGTAGGAGTTCTGTCCCATGTAGGGTGCCTTCATCTTCTTTCTCTTCAGGATAATTGCGCCCGCCATCTCCAACGCGATGAAGAACCCGACCATCGGTACAAGGAAACCTATGATTAAGGATAGGCCACCGAAGAATTCCAGAATGATTGCGAGGTAGGTTAAGACGGCTGGGACGCCGAGGCTCTTAGTCCATTGGAGAGTCTGCTGTCTAGCCTTACCGATCTTAGGATAACCGTGCCCAACAAAATTGGCCCCAACCCAAACCCTCAACAATAACGCGAGCCAACCCGTGTACGGCAAGAAGGCCCATCCATTCAACGCACCTGAACCTCCATGTTCTCGTAAGGGTTCGGTATAATGTAGTGATGCATATGCCGCAATAGTACGTAGCAGTAAAAGGTGTGGGGGACTGCCACTGCTCTTGGTGGTTACTTCTTAATGTTTTGCAGGCCTTTCTGGAGGTCCGCTAATTCCATGAGTGGTTCGAAGTCGAGCTTGCAGTTGAACATCATCCAGAGAGGTTCGGCGATGGTTGCTATCATATCCGCGCTTTGCAGGTTCACTATCATGTAGATCCCCCTCTCCCCATCTATGGAAGAGAAGTAGACTGCTTCCGGTTTGATTTGGTTGAGAACGCCTTCGAGTTTCTTCGGAAAGCTAGGGTCTTGCAGCAGTTTGTTTCCGTATTCCGTTGGCATATGCAATCGAAGTAGGAATTTCATGGCGCATCTAGGCGGCGAATCTACGGCTCAGGTTATTATGGGTTACGTCATTTCGCGTCGCCGTCTTTGTTTCTTCGGTTTCATGGTTGGAGAACAGGCCCACTGCTTAAAGCCGGTCGAGTTTGATTTTCTTCGCGGTTCGGGGTTCATGGTTGAAAGTTGTTCTTGGTGTTACTGGTGCGTCAGGCGTTGTTTATGGCGTAAGCCTCGCATCAGAATTAGCTAAGGCTGGAGCTGAGTTAACCATCATCGTATCGGACGCCGCGAAACAGGTTCTAGCAGCTGAGACACGGGACGGGTTGAAACGGTTGGAGGCCCACGGTAGGCTGCTAACGGAACATGACATCGACGCTGATATCTCCTCAGGGTCAGCGAAGACAGATGCGGTCGTCGTCTGCCCCTGCTCCATGAAGACCCTTGCCGCCATCGCCAACGGGTACGCGTACAACTTGATTTGCCGAACGGCGGACGTGGCGATTAAGGAACAGCGTAGGTTGGTTCTTGTTGTGCGGGAGATGCCGCTCAGTGCGATTCACTTGGAGAACATGCTTAAGCTTGCAAGGTTGGGCGCAGTGATTCTACCCGCCAGCCCCGGTTTCTACCATGAACCCAAAACAGTGAACGACATGGTGGGCCATGTGGTGGGGAAAGTGTTGGATGTGCTGGGCGTCGAGTCGGAGCTTTACAAGAGATGGGCGGGTTGAGCTTCAGAAAATGGGTTGAAAAGCTTAGGGCCAACGGGAAACTGACCGAAGCCAAGAAACCCCTCTCAAGCCACCTCGAAGCCGCAGCCTTCATCAAAGCCCTAGAACCGAAACCAACCCTACTCCACGTGGAGGGCTGTGAGATTCCTGTTGCCGCGAACATTTGCGCCTCCCGCAGCCTCATTGCCGAATACCTGAACATTCAACCCGGCCAAATTGTTGCAAAGCTGCTCGCAGCCATTGAACATCCAACTAAGCCGCAACGGATCGACAACCCCTCTTGTTTCGAAGTTTCGGAAAAGCAGGTGGACTTGAATCGGTTACCGCTTCTCCTACACGCGGAGAAGGATGGGGGCAAGTACATCAGCTCGGCAGTTATTATCGCCCGCCACCCTGAACTCGGCCAGAACGTCAGCTTCCACCGCCTGATGCAGATTGGCAAAGACGAATTGGCGATAAGGATCATTCCGCGGCACCTGCACACCTTTCTAGAGAAAAGCAAAGGCGACCTCCCGATTGCAATCTGCATTGGAAACGCCCCGAACGTTCTCTTGGCAGGAGCCTGCTCCGTCGAATTGGGGAGGGATGAACTTGAAATCGCAAATAGCCTCGAACCGTTACAGGTCGCCAAGTGCGCTGAAGCAAACTGTTACGTCCCAGCGGAAGCTGAATTCGTGCTCGTTGGGAGGATTACTGGCAAGCTGCATGAGGAAGGCCCATTCATCGACCTAACCGAAACCTACGACCTAGTTCGCTCACAACACGTCGTGAAAGTAGACCGCGTATACCACCGTGAACGGCCAATTTACCACGCACTAGTCCCTGGCGGCCTAGAGCATAAGATGCTGATGGGCACGCCACGCGAACCCACAATCTACCGGGAGGTTTCCAAGGTATGCGACTGCGCTGATGTGTTCATCACGCCCGGGGGCGCGTCGTGGCTCCACGCGATTGTGAAGATACGGAAGAGGCGGGAGGATGATGGGCGGATGGCGATTGAGGCAGCCTTTCGAGGCCACGCCTCCCTGAAGCACGTGCTGATTGTTGATGAAGACATTGACCCCACGGACCAGATGGACGTAGAATGGGCTTTTGCAACACGTTTCCAGGGCGACCGCGGACTCGTAATCAAGGCTGGAGAAACAGGGTCCTCCCTAGACCCCTCAGCGGACCCAGAAACTAGGAGGACAACAAAGGTTGGTTTCGATGCGACGAAACCGCTTGAAGTGAAGGGCAAGAATTTCGAGAAAGCTAAGTTTCCTGAAGTGGATTGGAGAAAATTCACCTAGCGAGCCGGAAACACGATGCACCTGACCAACCAAGAGAAGAAGATGCTTGCGGGAGAGGAAGGGTTCGCGGTACAGAAGAGCATGCAGATCCTTACGGCGTTGGGCGAAATATTTGGCGCCGACAAGATGATTCCGGTTTCCTCGGTGCAAGTCGCTGGCGTGTCATACTACAACCTCGGCGACGCAGGCCTAGAATACTTAGAAAGTTTAGCCGGTAAAGGCGCGAAGGCTAGGGTGAAGACGACGTTGAACCCTGCTGGCATGGATTTGGAGAATTGGCGTGAACTCGGAATCGACGAGGAGTTCGCGGGGAAGCAAGAACGGGTGATCCGGGCTTTTGTGAAAATGGGTGTAACCCCTTCTTGCACTTGCACCCCATACCTCGTTGGTAACGAGCCTGGCCGCGGGGACCACATTGCGTGGAGTGAATCTTCCGCTGTCACCTACGCCAACTCAATCCTCGGCGCATTGACGAATCGCGAAGGGGGACCGAGCGCGCTCGCTGCGGCGATTACTGGGCGGACGCCTTGCTACGGCATGCACATTGAAGAAAACCGCAAGCCCCAAGTCCATGTCAAAGTCGACGCCATGTTGGCCGCCGTCCCAGATTTCGGGGCCCTCGGCTACGTCGTCGGGAAGAAGATTGGGCCGAAGATTCCATTGTTCGAAGGAATCGAAGGCGCGCATGTTGAGCAACTCAAGAGTTTGTGCGCCTCTATAGCGACCTACGGTGGGACAGCCCTCTTCCACACCCACGACGCAACCTACCACCAAGAGGAAGCACCCACGGAAGCCCTCACAATCACGCGGGCCGACATCGAAGGAGCGCTTCGCGCACTGAATGATGAAACAGCGGAGGTTGACTTCGTCGCGCTCGGATGCCCCCACTGCACATTAGATGAGATCAAAACAATCGCAGGCCTCCTAGAGGGTAGGAAGGTGACAAGGGAGTTTTGGATTTGCACAGCCAGGCAGACCATGAAGGAAGCGGAGAAGATTGGTTATGCGCAGAAAGTTCGCGCGGCCGGAGCGAAATTTGCATGCGACACATGCATGGCCGTAGCACCACTCAAAGGGCGTTTCAGCGTTCTAGCCACCGACTCCGCGAAGGCATGCTACTATGGGCGTGGTACGAACGATTTCAAAACCCACATCGGAAGCGTCGAGGAGTGTGTTAATGCGGCGGTGACGGGAAAATGGAGTTAGTGCGGGGCAGAAAAATATCAGGCGGAACGGCGGAAGGCCTAGCACTCGTCTCGCATGAACCCATTTCGTTCTTCGGAGGAGTCAACCCGGATACGGGGGTAATTACGGAGAAGGGGCATGAACTTGAAGGGACAACGGTGAAGGACCGAGTGCTCGTCTTCCCCAACGGAAAGGGATCCACGGTTGGATCCTACACCTTGTACAGAATGAAGAGAAATGGTGTTGCCCCTCGGGCCATCATAAACGTGGAATGCGAACCTATCGTCGCAGTTGGCGCAATCATATCCGAAATTCCCACCGTCGACAGGTTGGAGAGAGACCCGTTGACTCTCTTTCAGAGCGGGAGGAGGCTCAAGGTTGACGCTGACAGGTCGGTTGTAGAAGTCTCGGATTGAAAGTTCATGCCTGAAGCAGCATTTCCCCTTCATCTCTCCCTGGAAGTAGCTATATTCAGTAATGTTTCGTAGGTAATCTATGCAAACACAGGTTTTAGTTTCCAAAGCATGAACTTCCCGTGGTTTAGATGGACCTACAAGAGCGTGAATGTTCCGGAGACCGCTGCCCACAGTGCACAGTGTGCGGAGCTCTACCCTACCAAGCCTGTGCCCATTGCTCCATCGAAATGATGAATGCCTGTTTAAGCAACGGTTAGTTCATTGGCCTGTGCAATGTTCTGAGGCTGTGTTTTGTCGAAGACTGAGAGTTCTAGGATTGTGTACCCCCCTAAATTGAAGCGGATGCTCACCCGAGCTTTAGACGACCCGGAAGGGTTTTGGGGGGAAATTGCTTCCGAGCTTCACTGGTTCCAACGTTGGGATAATGTCTTCAAATGGGATTTCCCGAATTTTTCATGGTTCAACGGCGGAGTCACGAACCTAGCCTACAACTGCCTAGAAAGAAACATTGAGCTAGGCAGAGGGAACAAACTTGCGATAATTTGGGAGAACGGGGAAGGCCTTCCAAGACGAACCTTCACGTACAGTGAACTTCTGGCCGAAGTGAAGAGGTTTGCAGCAGCCCTGAAATCACTCGGCGTCAAGCACGGTGACCGAGTCACAATCTACATGCCCATGGTCCCCGAAGCAGCAATAGCAATGCTTGCATGCACCCGAATCGGGGCCATTCACTCCGTCGTTTTCGGAGGATTTGGATTTGGAGCGTTAGCGGACAGGATCGAGGATGCGGAATCAAGACTCGTGGTTACTGCGGACGTGAGCTACAGGAGAGGGAGCGTCGTCAAACTCAAGGAAGTTGTAGATGAAGCTCTCAAGTCACGCCAAAGCAAAGTCGGAAAAGTCATCGTGTTGAAGCGCGGCGAAAAATCCCCACCGATGACGCCTGGAAGAGACCTGTTCTGGGACGAAGCGCTAGAGAACGGCCGAGATGCTAACGCTGAGGTTGAAAGGATGCGGGCGGATGAACCCGCATTTATACTTCACACATCGGGAACCATGGCCAAACCCAAGGGCACCGTTCAACCGCATGGTAGCTACCAAGTCTACATTTACGCGATGGGCAAATGGGTCTATGATATGCGGGAGCACGATGTCTGGTGGTCGACGTCGGACGTAGGTTGGATTGTGGGCCACAGCTACGTCGTCTACGGCCCCCTCCTCTTCGGCTGCACTACGATAATGTACGAAGGGCTTCCGGACCATCCTACCCCAGATATATGGTGGCAGCTCCTCGAGAGGAATAAAGTAAGTAAGCTTTGGATTTCCCCCACCGGCGTACGTGCCCTAATGAAATACGGCGACGAGTACCCCAAAAAGCACGACCTGAACTCGCTAGTGCTGGTAGTCTGTGCAGGTGAAGTTTTGAACCCACCAGCGTGGGAATGGCTCCAAAAGAAAGTTCTCCATGACAGGATTCCCGTCGTCGACCATATGTGGCAAACTGAAACAAGCGGGCCCATAGTTGGTAACCCGATCGGAATCTCGCCTTTGCCAATAAAACCGGGTTCAGCAACAATTCCTCTTCCTGGAATCGACGCGGACATCGTAGATGAGGGAGGGAAACCTGTGGCAGTGGGCGTTGAAGGAACCTTTGTCATCAAGAGGCCGTTTCCGGGTTTGACACCGACACTCTGGCGCGATCATGAGCGGTACGTTGAGAACTATTGGAACAGGTTTCCAGGCGTCTATACAAGCGGGGACGCAGCCCTGAAGGACGAGGACGGATACATCTGGTTCCTCGGCAGGGTAGATGAAGTAATCAAAATCTCAGCACACAGAATTGGGACCATCGAGATTGAGAGCGCTTTACTTCAACATCCAACCGTCGCGGAAACAGCAGTTGTCGGCCGACCAGACCAACTGAGGGGGGAGACTGCGTGCGCATTTGTTGTTTTGAAAGCTGGAGTGGAACCGACCGACGACCTGAAGCAGGCGTTGAAAGAGTCCGTGAGAAAGACAATGGGCCCAATCGTAATCATAAGTGACATACACTTTGTGAGCAAACTACCCAAAACGAGAAGTGGCAAAATAATGCGTAGGCTCATCAGGTCGATTCTAACGGACAAGCCACTGGGTGACTTTTCGACGATCGAGGATGACAGCGCAATAGAAGAGCTAACCAGAACCGTGCATCAAGCGTGAAGATTTCCTGACGCTTGGTTCGAAGTAGTCAAAGGATTGTTGCTGTCGATACGGAGTAGATTGGCGGCAACCATTGTGCCATCAACCGCCAAGCCTTGCCCTCATCGGTGCTGTGGAACAGGTGCCCCATGCGAGTGCCGACATACACGCCTGCCGGGTCCAGCTGATCGGTGGCCATGCCCTCTCGGTAGCAGCCTATGTACGCGTTTTGGTTCGGCAACCCCTTGATCCGTTTCTTCCATGATCTGCCGGCGTTCCCAGTTTCGTATACTGCGAATTCCTTGTTAGCGGCGACGCGGAAGAAATCCCCCTGCTCTGGAACAACATAGAACCTTTCCGAATCGTGCGGGTGAACCGCCATCGGGAAACCGAACCCGCTTGGCAACCCCTCGGAGATTTCAACCCAATTTTCAGCAGCGTCCTCCGACCGGTAGACGCCGCAATGGTTCTGCTGGTAGAGATTGCTGGGTTTGTTTGGGTCCATGACGAGCTTATGCACACACTGGCCGAACTCCGGGTACTTTTCGGGGTGAAAGTCTGCGCGCACATTCCTGTTCTTCACATCCCAAGTTTGGCCTGCATCTTCTGATTTGAAAACGCCAACCGATGAAATCCCAACGTACATTCGCTTGTTATGGGACGGGTCGAGGACGATTGAGTGCAGGCAGAGGCCACCTGCGCCGGGTTGCCATTTCGGGCGAGTAGGATGGCTGTTTAGGTTCTCGTTGAGTTTCCAATTATCGCCTCCGTCATCGCTGCGGAACAGAGCGGCGGGTGCAGTGCCCGCGTAGACTACATTAGGTTCGTCAGCGAGGCCCGGCTCCACATGCCAAACATTTTCAACTTTCGTTTCAGAGCCTTCAGCGAACCTTGGGGGCGTCGTTGCGTTCTCCCAGGTCTTACCCATGTCCCTGCTCCTTTGCACGGTCGGGCCGAAGTGGCCGCTGTTGACCGCCGCGTAGATTGTCCTTCCATCACGCTTGTCGAAGGCCATGTGGAAGACTGGGGAGCTCTCAAAGAATGGTCCCTTCATCTTCCATGCTCGTCTGCGTGAATCAGACTGAAGAATGAATCCTCCTTTCCTAGTTCCGAGCAGAACATGTACAGCTGTTCTACTTTTCTTGCGTGCCATTGTAATCCGTCAACCCCCAGCTACGGCTGGTATGATATGCACCCGATCTCCATCTTTGAGCTTTGTCGTCAAACCTTCGCCTGAGCGAATGTCATGCTCATTCACGAATATGTTAACGTACCTTCTCACACCCTTTCCCTCGTCGACGATGAAAGCCCTCAGGCCTGGAAAGAGACCGTCGAGCTTCAGGAGTAGCTCATCAACGGTGGAAGCATCCAACCCCACCTCTGACTTGTCTTGAGTATACTGGCGCAGGGCGTGTGGAATACTTATGGTGACCTGCAACGGGACCCGCAGCAATTTCAGGTATCTCAGAGTACTTAAATTTCAACTGCGCTCGAAATGGTAACTGAAACGTGCTATGCTCTTCGGAGAACTTCTGGGTTAACGGGGTTTGGCGGCATTTCACCATTCAAGCCAGCGATTAGGTTGTCCACTGCCATCAACGCCATCTTAGTTCTAGTCGCTACTGAGGCACTTGCGATGTGAGGCGTGACAATCACATTGTCCAATGTCAGTAGGGGATGGTTCGTTGGGAGGGGTTCAGGTTCAGTAACATCGAGGGCTGCAAAAGCAATCTTGTCGTTGCGAAGCGCCTCATACAATGCCATGCTATCGACCAACTGCCCCCTGGCCGTATTGACTAGAACACAAGTCCGCTTCATCTTTCCCAGTTGTTCTTTGGCTATGAAGTGGTAGGTTTCGGGAGTTAGGTTTGCATGGAGGGATATGAAGTCAGATTCGGCGAGGATTCGGTCGAATTCCGCATATTCGATTCCTTGCGTGTTCTCGATTTCATTCCTGCGTGTTAGGTCATAGTACAGAACCTTCATGCCGAAACCTTTAGCGCGCCGTGCCACTGCGATTCCAATTCTGCCTAGACCGATGATTCCGAGTGTGGCGTTATGTATGTCCTGCCCGAGAAGAATCATTGGGCCCCAGGTTTTCCATCTGCCTGTTCTGACCTGTTTGTCTCCTTCCACGATGCGTCTCGCTGCGGTGGTCATGAGGGCGATGGTGAAGTCGGCGACAGTTTCTGTCAGGACGCCTGGCGTGTTGCCGATAACTATACCGCGTTGAGTAGCGGCGACAACATCAATATTGTCATAGCCAACCGCATAGTTGCTGATCACTCGCAACCTCAATGCCCGACCCAACAGTTCCGCGTCGATTTTGTCGGTGAGAAGGCAAAGCAAACCCTCAATGTCTCGAATGTTCTCAAGCAAGACCTCTCTTGGAGGTGGGCGTTCCTCTCCCCAAACCTTCGCGTCACAAGAAACGTCGATTCGATCCATAGCCTCCTTAGGGAGGACTCTTGTTACGAAAACCCTAGGCTTCATTTGACGGCTAGACCTTAGCGAGCGCTTCATTGGCCGCCGAAACGCCTGACCCAGTTTGAAAAGCGTAGCCTTGTTTCGTGAGTGAACCTTCAATCGCTGAAAGGGTGGACAGAATATCGTTCCTGTTCACATTACCCATATGCCCAACCCTGAAGGCCTTATCCTTCAATGGGCCTAAACCGCCTGCAATCACAACACCATACTCCTCCGCCATCAGCTTGCGAAATTCAGCATCCCGCACCCCATCAGGATAATGTGCGACAGTGAGAGTGTTCGATGCCGCAGAATCTTCGCAGAGCAACCTTAAGCCAATTGCCCTCAGCCCTGCGCGAAACGCCGATGCCAACTTCGCGTGGCGCGCGAACCTCTGTTCCAATCCTTCTGAAAGTATCATCTTACAGCTTTGATGAAGCGCATACATCATGTTAACCGCGGGCGTTGCGAAATATTTCGTCGGGTCTTGGAGAACAGGCATCCATCGCTTGATATCGCCATAATAGAAAGTTGGAAGAGTCTTCCGTTTCTCCCTGACCTCTAAAGCCTTCGAACTGAAAGAAATAACCGTCATTCCAGGCGGGATGGCGAGAGCTTTCTGAGAGCCCGTAAAACACACGTCGACTCCCCAATTGTCGACTTGAACATCCATTCCACCCATCGAACAGACCGCATCGAGAACGAAGAGTACACCACGGAGTTTTGCGAGCCCACCAAGTTCTTCTGCGGGGTTTGCGACGCCCGTGGACGTATCCACATGAACCGCGAGCAGAGCCTTGTATGAACTGCTCGAAAGTTTACGTTCAACATCTTCCTTCCTGACGGCGGAACCCCATGGAAGTTCAAGCCTATCCACTCTTGTTCCTAGGGTGGTGGCTACTTCTGCAAGCCTGTCCCCGAAGTATCCGCCGGATATAGCGAGAACTTTGTCGCCTGGTTCAAGTATGTTCGCGAGGGCGACTTCAGCGCCAAGAGTTCCTGACCCAGTCAAGGGAAGGATCAGACCCTTGGTTTTGAAGATGCGGCCAAGGTCCATCATAGTTTCCTTGGAGATGTTGGCAAATGATGTACTAGTATGCGAGGCCGTGGGGCGAGCCATAGACCGAAGTACGATGGGGTCCACGTTTGTAGGCCCCGGAATCATTAGTAGGTCCCGTTCGTTCATTCTACGAAACCCTTCGGGGGCGAGGGCGAGCGTAGGATGATTAAGCTTTTCCGCTCTTCAAGGTCCGAGAGGTTATCTTAGAGACCTTAGAAGCTAGGAGCTTGGGACGACATGCCGCTTTGGAACCTAGTTCTCAGTGGCTATCCGGGTTCCGGAAAGACAGTGTTAGCAAGGCGTCTGACCTCTGAGAACCCTAATTTCGTTCGGCTAAGCGTTGACGACTTGCGGAACATGTTCTTCGGCCCAATGGACCCCCCGAAGGATGAGGAATTCGTTTACAATGCCCTCGCTGCCCTGCGCGACTTAACACTGAGAAACGGACGCAGCGTGGTCTTAGATTCCACAGCCCCAAAGAACAGCACACGAGACTTTCTTCTCAACACGAGAGTTGAAGGAGTCGTAACGCTTGTAGTACTCATGCTAGTAGAAAAGAACGAGTTGGAAGGGAGAAATCAAGAACGCGGCATGAAGGGCGTACTTGACGCCTGGGATAAGGTTTGGGAGAGCCCTTCACGATCGATACCAGTTATGAAGTTTAGAAACAATTCACTCAGTGAATTCGAAACAAGCTACTATGTATTACAGGACCTTCTCACGAGTAAGGTCAACCCATACAGACGCAGATTCCTAGGACACATATACCCAAGAATCTAAACGCCTCATACACGGCTGAACTCCAAGGAGTTCAATCAAATCCCTGTTGAAAAACCAACATACATCCGAGACGCAATGTCAGCGGTCTGAAAATTAGTCTTAGGCTTAATACGTTCTTCAACATCGAATTACCCGGGCGCCGGGGTAGCCTAGCTAGGTAAGGCGACAGAGCCCCCGGATAACCGGGACGTTGAACCTCGAGATCTGCAATTAGAATGGGCCAAGATAGCTGTTGGTCCTCTGGGCCTCGTGGGTTCAAATCCCACCGTGGGGTGTTTCGAGCAAACCCACGGGGGTGAAAATCCCACCCCCGGCGCCAAACTCCAACCTATCGGAGATACTGGCCTTCGGCTTCTGGATGTGTAAGCAGGGGTATCGACCCTCCACAATCCGAGGCACAATAGACACTCTCAAAGCCGTCGCTAAGAAAGCCAATCTCTTAAACCCGGAAGCGGTCAAAATGCATCTCGCGTCCGCGACTGTTAGCGTCGGCCGAAAAGAGAAAATCTGCCAAGACCTGGCGAGATTCTACAAGTTCAAACAAATGCCATTCGAGATGCCAAGATACCACAGAATAGACAGCCTACCCTTCGTGCCTCAGGAAAAGGAAGTTGACGAACTTATCTCAGCTTGCGGGAAGAAAACAGCTACTTTCCTACAGCTCCTAAGAGAAACGGGGATAAGGCCAGGGGAAGCGTGGGCACTGAGGTGGAAGGACCTGAACTTTGAAAGAGCATCGGTAACCATTACTCCAGAGAAGGGCAGCAACGCCAGACAAGGTGTATAACACCAGAATTTTTAGTGTTATACACGCTTTCTAGATGGTCTCTCAGAATATCAAACCGCCTAATCGCCATGCTCAACGCCCTCCCTCGTCCTTACGACTACTGCTTCCGTAACCCCAAGATTGATCCTGAGAAATCTATGAGAACATATCAGAAAGTGTTCGAGGAGTTGAAGGATATTCTGTTTGACGTAATCCTCATACGACTTGCCGGAAACCGCCTTGATGACTGCCCCGAGGTCTCGTCGGTGGTAGGAATGGTGGAATCCTTTTCAAACACTGAGATGACACCCCCAAGTTCGCGGGGCGAGTTCACTTCACACCCGTGGGTTCAAATCCGGCCCTAGAGGGAAATCACGGAACCCTGGAGGGCTGGGGAAACTCCCACCCCCGGCGCCAACTCGCTTCAGGTGTCAGTACCATTGGGAGTCTCGCTTGCCGTCCTATTCGTCCCTTAGGCTTCGATCATTCTCTCTTAGGTTGGATGGGGCCTGATCCTGAAGCTTCCGCCTGAAACGAAGTAACTCAATTTTCGCGTGTCGTAGGCTGGTGAGGGAACACACACAAAAGAAGCCGATCATAGGTCAGCAACTGTATCGACACATTAAATTGCAATGACACGTTGCCAGTGATGAGCTAGTTTGTTTCCATACAGCGTATCCCTGTTGCTTTTGTTTTTCGTTCCTCTAGCGATATGGAGCTATTTCTGGAAGATCGTGGGTCTCTGGTTCTCTGCGAAGAGCAACGAGAAAGTATGGTTTGTAGTCTTTGTTTTCGTGAATCTGGTCGGTATTTTGGAGCTCTATTATTTGCACTCAAGAAAACGCTGGCCCTTCGCACGTCAATAGCGACATGGATTTTCAACCGTCGTCGTTCGCCGTCAAAGTTTGTGGGTCTAGTAGTGCGCACACACTAATGTGATACGTATGTGCAGCAATATTCGAAGCGGAATTCATGCCCTGTGAGGGAATCTGATGTATCTGAGTTATTGCGGGATAAGGGTCACTGATCTAGAAAGGTCGCTGAAGTTTTATACTGAATTGTTCGGGTTGAAGGAAGTTGCGAGAGGCGACAGAACAAAGTATGGCGCCGGCGTCTACGTGCTGCTTCGTGATCCAAAGTCTCGTCAGAAATTGGAATTGAACTGGTATCCGGAAGGGTCACGGTACGGTGTGCCATATGTAGTGGGCGAGGGGCTTGACCATATTGCCTTCAAGGTGGACGATGTCACCAAGACCTATGAAATACTGGTTAGTAGAGGTGCGGGGCCCACTGAAATCGCTCCCTCCGTTTACGGCGGATGGAGCGCATACGTGAAAGACCCAGACGGCAACTGGATTGAAATATACCAGCAAGAGCCATCAACCGACAGCCCGATTCCCGACGGTTACTAGAGAAATTTGGGTGCTCGCACCACCAGATGCACACATCACGCACAGAGAAATTCGAACACCGCCTAAGCTACGAATACGGCGCGGAACGAGTTTAACTGCGAAAGGCACGTAAGAGAACACTCTGAGAAGCGGGGCTAGGAAAGATGGGTCTCTAGTCATCGAACCGGTTTGTCATCATTTGCCTAGCTTCGAGCTTATCCCTTTGCAGCAATCGCGTCTATCTCAATCAGCATACCGGGGGCGACGAATTTTGCTTCGATTGTAGTTCTCGTTGGAGGGTTTTCTGGGAAAAATGCCTTGTACACTTCATTCATCTTCTTGAAGTCGTTTGCATCCTTCAAGAAAACCGAGACCTTAACGACGTCACGAATTGAGAATCCGCCTGCTTCAAGAATTGATTTGACATTGTTCAGAACTTGGCGGGTTTGAGTTTCAATGTCGGATCCAGCGAACTGTCCCGTTTTCGGATCGGTTGGTCCTTGGCCGGCCACAAACAGCAGGTTTCCCACTTTGATGCCTTGTGAGTAGGGTCCCGCAGGTTGGGGAGCGTTGGAAGTTTTCACAAACTGTTTTTCCAATTCTTACCACTTCATCGCATCTATTTTTTCCGCTTGAAGAGTTTTCCTTCTTGGAGCACCTTCGAAGGAATCTGCCGTTTCCACATGTGTGTGCTCGGGATTTATTCTATTCTTTTCTTTTCGATAGCATAACTGCCATGACGCGAGCTTGGTCGCACGCATCTTCGCATCGGTCCGCAGTATGCTCTACAGCTTCCAAGAATTGGCTGAGCAGAATAATCGACCCCACATGTATCCCGTCCGTTTCGATATCTTTGAGGATGCCCCGTGATTTCTGGTGTAGGCCGTCAACTTTCTCCTCCAACCTTTCAACTTGGTCGGCCGCTTTCAGGGATTCGTCGGTCTTCCCGTCCATAAGTTTTTGCACAGTGTCTGTGACGTGCACTGTGGCTTCGGTAGTTGTGGAGCACATTTCCTGTAGAACGTCTTGAATCTGCTTTGGCATTTTGGAGAGGTCGAACATGACGAGGATGCGGCTTGCTTCGTGTGCCCAGTCGGTTATCCAGTCAAGCTGCCGGCCTAGCCGCATCAGGTTGACGCGGTCCTCGGACGGTAATTCTCCACGTGCGAGTTCCTCTATGATCCGCCTTCGCAGGAGATCCGCTTCATGCTCCTTCTGCTCAAGCAGGTGGAAGTTCTTCCCTAACTCCTCCTGCCTACCATTGATAGCGTCTTGGATACATTTTCCGAGCAACTCGACGGTGACTGTGGTCATTCTCGAGTGCTCAAGAACTAGGCCGATTGCCTTCACGGTTCGACGTGCCAACAACCAATTCTCTAATGCCATCTCATTACACCTCAATAATCATGACTCAATGAATTACTCTAGGCTGATCTCCTTCTCCAACCCTTCTTTTGGATAGTCGAATAATAGCATATGCGCATCGTTGGCAAGGAGTACGCTAACGCTCTCACCCACCCTAAACCCTGTGCTATATTCAGCGGTGGACTCTTCAGTAATTAATTCAATTCCCCCGTCAACCTCAACAACGTAACGATTGAGGTTACCCAAGAAGGTCACCTGCTTGATTACCCCCTTCCATCCTACCTCCGAGGGCGTCGTCAATGGGACAAATTCAGGCCGAATCGATACGATAACCCTTTGACCAACTTTTTTCCCAAACCCGGAAACTCTGATCCTGTGCCCTTTGATATCCACTACGCACTGCGAGCCGTTCGTCTCCAAAACTTCTCCTTCTAGAAGATTGGTTTCGCCAACGAAATTCTCTGTAAACAGGTTCTGCGGTGCAATGTAAATGTCGGAGGGCTTACCGACCTCAACAATTCGGCCACTTTTCATTACTACCACGCGATCCGCAATGGACAGTGCTTCTTCTTGGTCGTGGGTCACATGGATTACTGTCAGGCCGAGGTCCGAGGCCAGTTTCCGCAGCTCGTACCGTAATTCTGCTCTGACTATGGCGTCTAAGGCTCCGAGTGGCTCATCTAGGAGGAAGAGGTGCGATCCGGTCGCTATGGCTCGACCTACTGCTACTTTCTGTTGCGCTCCGCCGCTCAGCTCCCTTGGATAGGCTTTCGAGCGGTCTCGTATGTTCATGAGGTCTAGCATTTCGTTTGTGACGGTTGTTATTTCAGTTGATTCCGCGTGTCTAACCGCGAGCCCGTAGGATAGGTTATCCCTAACTGACATGTGTGGAAAGAGAGCTACATCCTGGAACACGTAGCCAATCCGCCTATCTTCGATTGGGGTTTGTTCAACGGATTTACCGTCGATGAGAATTTGGCCGCTGTCTGGTTTGTTGATGCCTGCGATGCACCGGATCAGTGTACTTTTGCCGCAGCCGCTCGGGCCGAGTATGCACACGTACTCTTTGTCTTCAACGTGAAGTGATACGTCGGCTAACGCATGAATGTTGCCGTAGATTTTTGACACTCCAACCAAGTCCAGCTTTGGCAGATTATCCTACCTCCAACTCGTTCCTCAAGCCCTTCGCTGGATACTCGAAGACCATGGCATCGCCTTCAAGGAAACCTACCTGCACTTCTTCGCCTACCTTGAACGCGTCGTCCTCGCTTTCAGCGAACTGGCGTGAGGCAATGATGTCACCGTTCGGAATGCGAATCAAGTACTCTTTGGAATTTCCAAGGAATCTGACGCCGCGAATCTCGCCTTTGAAGACGTTTTCCATTTCAAGTCGGTCGCGAGATATTCGAATGCGTTCCTTTCTCAAAGCTAGGATAACTGGCGCGGTGAGTGTCAGGGTTGTTGACGGTGCTTGGACCGTGAGACCACCCCTTACGCTAATCAACGCGGTCTCTCCCACCGTGGTGTCTACCATGCCTTCCAGGAAGCTTGCCCCTCCGATCATGTTGGCCACGAAGATGCTCGCAGGTCTCCTGTAGACTCTGCGCTGTGGCCCGTAATCTTGGATTCTTCCGTTTCTCAGAACCATGATTTCGTCACCAACGCTCATGGCCTCATCTTGGTCATGGGTCACGTGTATGGCTGTGAAACCTGACTGTTTCACGAGGTCTCGAAGCTTGTGGCGAAGGTCCAATCTTAGTCGCGCGTCCAGTGCACCGAGCGGTTCGTCGAGAAGCAGTAAGCCTGCCCCTGATGCTAACCCCCTTGCCAAAGCGACCCGTTGCTGCATGCCACCGCTAAGTTCGTTCGGTAACGCTTGGGCTCGCCACGACAGTCTCACCAAATCCAATGCCTTAGAGGCAGTCTCTAGTGCGATGGAAGCAGGTTTGCCTCTAGCTAATGGACCGAAGGCTACGTTCTGTAGCACGGTGAGATGGGGAAAGAGTGCGTACTGCTGTGGAACGTAGACGGCGTTTCGATCCTGCGCATTTACATTGTTGACAGGTTTTCCATCAAAGTAGATCGTGCCTTCGTCAGGTTTTAGGAGACCGGCCAAAAGCTTGAGCAGTGTTGTTTTGCCGCTTCCCGTCGGCCCGAGAACGCACAGGTATTGGCCGTCACTGACGTCAAATGAAACTTCGTCCAAGGCTACAACTTTGCCGAAGTTCTTCGTGACGTTGGCAAAACTCACTCTGGGCATGCTCTATGCAACCTTCCTGGCTGAAATGCGGGTAGCGATCAGCCTAAGCATGACCAATGCGAGGAATGAGGTTGCTACGAGAAAACCGACTCCCAGCGCGCGTTCCGCCGGAGTCACTGCCACTGTTCCCCTAATCCAGCTAACTAGTAGTATGGGTGCGGTTTTGAGGGTTGCAGCAACTGCGGACGTAGCGCCCGTTTCGTCCACACTTCTGGTGAAGACTAAGATGGCTCCGGATAGCAAAGAATACTTTGTGAGGGGCAGCGTTATTTTTCGAAAGACTCGAAGAGGCCGGGCGCCTAATGTTCTTGCGGCATCCTCAAGTTCGGGCGCTATCCCCTGAATCGAGGCCGCCATCGTACGAACGAAGTAGCTGTAGGTTATTGTGGTGTGGGCTAACACGATTACCCAGAATTCTGGCAAAGCGCCCATGTTGCGCCAAAAGAAGTTCAACGAAACTCCAAGCGCAAGAGAAGGCACGATTATGGGGAGGTCGACGAGAGCATCAACAACCCTTGATATCCTTGTCCCGAACCTGTTCCTCGCAATCAGGATAGCTACTGGCAAACCAGATACGATGTTAACGATGGTCGCTAAGACAGCTATCACATAGGAGAGGGACATACTCGACCAGAAAGCCTTCCAGGGCCCGACTCCGGCAAAGGCCTCAGTCGCCGTTCCTGCGGCAACAGCCTCTACTGCTGGTAAGGCGATGAAAAGGCATGGAAGAAGGACGAATACTAGAAACACGATTAGGCTAATCGCATTCCTCGTTGCTACAACAGGTGACTTGCTTAGTTTTCTTTCAAGATTAGGCCAAACCTTGAGCGGTGCAACTCTGATTCTCGGCGTGATGATTTTAATCAGTCCGAAAACTGTGAGCGACGAGACTATCATGATCGAGCTCGCGATAACAACGGCTGCCGTTAAGCCTGATCCACGCACGTTGTTAATGAACACCGTTCCGTTCTCGAATGCTCCGGCCACAACTATAGTTGCCCCTGTTTCTGAGAGTGAACGCGCTAATGCCAACAGGAAAGCGGCCAATATACCGGGTCTAAGAATAGGCATCGTCACAGTTCGTACTGCAGTGAAAGCTGAAGCGCCGAGCGTTCGCGCGGCGACCTCGTAGGTCTCACGGTAGTTCAGAAATTCGCCAACCATTACGCGGACAATTACTGGAAATGAGAATGCGAAGTGGAGGAGCACAATCAGTATGACACCAGAACTCACAAGGCTCGTAGATCCGAATAGTTGTGCGAGACCCCCCGGGCTACTCCAGAACTCCAAGATTGAGAAACCCAAAGCTACAGTGGGAACTATGAATGGAATATCAGCAAGGCTATCGAGAATTGTTGTCCAATGCCCGTGGCTTCTAACAATAAGCCAAGCCAACGGGATACCGCCTAAAACATCTAGAATTGAAACGACCAGTCCAATCACGAAGGACCATAATACGGCCCCCTCCATCCTTTTCAAAACAACAGGGCTCAAAGCCAAACTGGGAAGTGAAAATAGTTGAACAACTATGCCTGCGATCGCGGGGGTTATTACGATTAAGATGAAGAAAATAACTGCAATCGAGTATACTCCCTTCGTAACAGCAGCTCTAGCCGAGAAACGTTCCAAGATGAGAAGAAATCGCGCAGGAACCCGCGTTGAGTTGGTATCCCTGGGTCGTGTGCCCTGCACCGTTCACTCAACCCAGCAAACTAGGCTTCAGACCACTTATGAACATGATGCGCTAAACCTGACATTAGAGATGGAAAACTAGGTTGGCGGGCATCATCCTGGTTACGGGGGCAGCTGGCAAGACTGGACGAGCAATCATCACAGCACTGCTTGCAAGAAACCGGTCTGTTCGAGCCCTGGTTTATCGAGAGGAACAGGCCCAACCTCTCAAATCGGTCGGTGTTGATCAAGTAAAGGTTGGAGACATGCGTTCTGACGCTACAATCAGAGACGCTGTCCGGGGAGTCGAAGCGATTTATCATATCTGCCCCAATGTTGATCCCGACGAACTTTCAATTGGGCGCACGATCATATCCAACGCTCGCGCTAGTGGCATAAGGCATTTCGTCTTCCATTCTGTTCTGCATCCACAAGTGGAATTGATGCCGCACCATTGGTTGAAGCTCCGCGTTGAGGAAGCACTGTTAGAGTCGAACCTTCCATTCACAGTCCTGCAACCCGCGGCGTATATGCAGAACGTATTGTCTCAATTGGAGGAAATGGTGGAGCGCGGCATATACTCCGTCCCATACTCTCCTGAAGCGCCCATGAGTTTGGTGGATCTTGACGATGTTGCACAAGCAGCCGCTACCGTCCTCTGCGAACCCGGCCACGTGGGGAGCATTTACGAGCTAGCGGGGCCGGAGGTCTTGACGCCACGCGAAATAGCGGCGGCCATTGGGACTCGTTTAGGAAGAGATGTTCGCGCGGAACAGATTTCTATACAAAGCTGGAGACAAAAAGCAGAAGCCTCCGGCTTAGGTAGATACAGAGTTGAAACCCTAGCCAAGATGTTCGACTACTACGATCACTATGGTCTTTGGGCCAACTCACGGGTCCTACGTCACCTGATCGGGCGCTCACCTACACCTTTTCAGGTATTCGTAGAGCGCACCATACGCGGGGCGACAGTATCAGAATAAGACATTACCTTCAAAGAAATTCTAGAGACCTGTCGGTGTTGACAAACCTGTCGCACCTTTACATATATTCAGGCGCCTGCGGACGCTTTTCGAATACTCTGAAGACACTACCTTGGCCGACCTTACTCTCTCGGCGGTGTGGCCATTTGGAGACACCACCTCCCCTGGTGGGGGGGACACCCGCCCACCTTCTGTCTCGTTGTCTCATAGAGTTCGGGTGCATTACACTCAATCATTGAATGTGTATGCTGGCCAATACATTCGTGAACCAATACATCGTAGGCTACGCATGGCTGGCGATGTTCCCGCGAAATTGTTTCTTGTGGTAGTAGACGCGCGCGTCGTAGACTATGAAGCGCTAGATAAGAGAAGATTCCTTGGATGAAGAGAGTTTGACAACATGCTATCTAAAAGGCAATAATAAAGAGGAGAGCGTTCTCAAGGTCTGACACATTCAACATCCGTTTCTATCAAACCGGGGGACAACGTATGGGTTTGTTCCCGAGTCAAAACTATATTGTATCTTCCTGAACTTTGAGGCAAACATTCTTACACTTCTACTAACTTTTCGCGGGTCTTTTCTGTCGAGGAGAACTTCGCGATAAAACCTCGCTATTTCCTTCATGTCAGACTCCTTCACACCCATTCTTGTCAGCTCGCTTGTCCCGGTTCTCACGCCATTTGCGTCCTGAAGTTCCATCTTGTTAACGATTATGTTGGCGTCTTCAAGCAGTTTGGCGGCCTTAGCACCAATGATGTGCTTGCCCGTTTTGACGAGTATCTGATGGGATTGAGTAAAGCCCTTGTGTTCACCCACAACATCAAAGCCCTCTTCCATTAGGGCTTCACCAAACGCCACTGCATTTCTCACGATTTGCACTGCGTATTCCTCTCCAGACTCCACAAGTTCGGCCAATCCATAGCCCAGAGCTGCTACATTCATCAAGTGATGGTTGGTTAGAAGAGCAGGATAAACCGCATTCGCCACTTTGTCAGCATATTCACGTCTATTCGTCATCACTATTCCTTTTTGGGGACCTGGGAAAGTTTTGTGCGTACTTCCACTAAACACGTGTGCACCTTCCGAGAGTGGGTTGCGCCACATTTTTCCAGCAATCAGCCCGAGCACGTGAGCCTCATCACAAATCACAGTCGCTCCAACGTCGTCAGCCACAGAACGAAGTTCTCTAATTGGATGGGGAAACAGATAGAAGCTGGCTCCTAAGATCAAAACGCTGGGCTTTACTTCACGTATCTTTCTAGTCGCTGCATCGATGTCAATGTTCCATTCCCGCGTGTCGAACGGAAAAAACTCGGTGGAGTAGTTTACGGTTCTGATGTTGCGAGGAAAAGCGCACCATTCGTGACCGCCGTTCACGCTGGCTGTTTCGAATACCGCTGTTCCAGGTTCGGCAAAGGCCGATACCGCAGACAGTATGGCCAAATGGCCAGATATCGGCCTTAGCTCAACATACTTTGCACCGAAGAGTCGCTTGGCAAGGCCCTGCACGATCCTCTCAATCTCAATCACGTGGGAGTTTCCCTCATCCCATCTCCTATTGATGTCGTTTTCCTCATACTCACCATATCTGTGCATGAGGTCGGAAGCCACAATCTCGCGAAGCGACGGACTGCTTACGTTCTCAGAAGCAATCATGTTCAGCGAATTCGCTCTGAAATGATGATGCTTCGCGATCAGGTCTTTGATTTGCTTTGCAGCATTTGCTCCCATGGATTACCCCCCGAACAAGGCTTACATCGGACATTGCTGAATAGAGTCTTCAATATTTTGTTGCATGGAACCGACTTCCGCGTTGCGAAGTTGTTGAAGAGATAAATAGCACGTCCGACGGGGTCATTTACTGCATATTTTGGCAGCGTATCAAGAACACGGGAGACATGGCCTTCATCGTTGCACCGATCCTTCAGGAGTTATAACGCTAGAAGACCACCGTTAGAGTTTCGCTGTTCTGAATTCCCGGAACTCCTCTGATTTCATCCGCAACCAAGTTGGTGAGTTTCTCTAAGGTTTCAGCCTCCACGATAGCCGCTAAGTCGCATCGTCCCAGGACTCCGTAGACCTCCTTCACGCCGGCAATTTTTCTCAAACGATCCTTCGTTTCTTTCGACCAACTTAATTTTTCGCCGGTTCCTCCCAACACAGTAAGTAATACTATTGCCTTTATCATGCCTCGTCACCTATGCCTGAAAGAATTACCGTACAAATTTATCGCTTTCCGCCAAGAATCAATTGGTAGAGCCCTTGTGGTCTCCAGCCAGATATTCGAGCTGGTGGAGGGTTGTTCGCGGTTGTGCGAGGGCAAAAACATCTATCTCCATAGTGGTTTCTGTTCTTCATCGACGTATACACGAGTGTACGCGAGGACTTCCATTTTTCAGCCCGTTCTCTTAGACCGGCGGATTTTCTTTTCGTCTCAGAGTATCGTGTAGCCGCCATCTGCAACTAGCGCGGCTCCTGTCACGAAGGATGAGCGGCCAGAAGCAAGAAACAGCACTGCTTGCGCGATCTCTTCAGGGGTCCCCAACCTTCCGATGGGATGCTGGGAAATCATGATCTTTCTTGCCATGTTTCGATCATGCTCCAAGTTTAGTTCCCTATCAACCATTGGAGTCTCTATTGCGCCGGGGCAGACGCAGTTTGCTCGAATGTTGTACTTCGAGTACTCCAAGGCCATAACTTTCGTCAGCTGGATCACTCCTGCCTTGGACGCGCAGTACGCACCCCATCGCTCAGCTCCAACAATGCCAAGTTGTGAAGCAACATTCACCACGACGCCACCTTTCTGTTCGATGAAATGAGGCAGCGCATACTTCGATACGAGAAACACACCTTTCAGGTTCGTATCCAAGACCTTGTTCCACTCATCTTCGGTTGTTTCGACCAGCCGTTGGATTAATTCGATGCCCGCATCATTGCAGACAATATCCAATCTACCATACTCGCGGATCGCAGTATCCACCAACCTCTTTGCCTCTTCACTTACTCGGACATCAGCCTTCACGAACATAGAGATCCCCCCTTCACGATTTATCTCGTCAACCGTGTTTCCAGGATGAATATCACCGATTACGACCTTTGCTCCCTCTCTTGCAAACAATTTCGATATGGCTCGGCCGATCCCTGAGCTTCCGCCAGTGACAAGGGCTATCTTCTCTGATAATTCCATCCCGACACCACGAACCGTTGATCTTGCGAACCTATTAATTGCCACGCACAGAACCAATAAGCGATTTGGCGAGGTTTCAGGGATGATTTCGGGAACCACTTCATTGCCCCGCTGAGTGGAGCGAGCGCGACTAACCAAGCATTAGCCGTTGAATTCACAGACGTCTTTAGAATCATTGAGCAAAACTGTCCCCTGTGAGACAGAATATGTTTGTAAGAATTCTTCACTCGTGAGAAAGACTGTCTTGAAATCGTCACACAAGTCTTCCGCAAATCCCATCGTGCTTCGGCCATGGAGGACCAACTTGGGCTCCCTACGTCTATCCGCCCTTCCAGACATGGGGATCCGAGTCTACCTAGATGAAACGTCGATACTGAGCTTGGATAATCAGCCCTATTGGTACTGTGGGATTCTGAACTTCAACGGTGCGAATCGGAACTTCATTTCATTCGACTATACGTTCGAAAACCCTCTCGCAATTGACCGGCTCAAACGAAGGTTCCAGAAAATTTGCGACAGGGCAGAAGCAACTGGTGGAGGACTGGTAAGCGTACTATTCCACTTGATGGAAAACCACTGCCAAAAAGAACGAGTGTCCCACGGCGGCCAACCCAACTTGAAATACGTTCACAACAAGAATTTCCTCGAAACTTGTAAGTGGAGAGTCATGCCGACACTTCAAAGCTCCACGAATTCTCGAACAAATTAAGCCCCAAGCATGGACACTTAAGCCCGCCAAGCCAATAGGCCCAGTTAAGTAGATTGACGAGTCAAACGCCTACCTGGACGATCTCGAAACTCAAAGGCGCTGAGGTCCAAAAGGAAACTTAATCGGAACCCAACCTCAACGATCGTCAAAGATTCGTGGTAGTCTTAATTCGCGGTAGTGCTTTCAAAGCTGGTTACTTCAGTGGATCCCCAGCCTGTAAAGTGCGTTAGCGTTTTCAAACAGAATCTGTTTTGCGAATCTGCCGGCTTCGTTTTCGTTAAGAAGACCATCCTTGACCGATGCAGTCAGGGATTTCGAAAGAGCGCTTTTTCCAACTTTGGCTCCCAACCAGATTAGCTCAGGCAAGTTGAATCCGTCAGAACCATACATGATTTTTGAGCTGGGTGCGACCTGGAGGATTTCCATAACTCGATGGTGATCTATTGGGTTGAGAAATGGGACGGTCAATGAGAAATCCAAGAAAACATTCGGAAGCACTGACGTCATGTAGGCTGCGTTCGGATTGTTCGGGTAACCAGAATGAACCAGCACAACTGTGGCATGGCGTAGCTCATCATCCTTTAACAGATCATATAGTAACCCTGGGTCACATTGGTCAAGGACTATGTCGTAATCACCTACTCCTGTGTGAACTTGCATCGGTACATTCAGTTCTATAGATAGTTCCATTCCCTTGACGAACAGAAAATCACGAAGCTTCTTAACCTTCGGACCGAACCATGCCATCTCCGCTCGGCCAAGGGCGATTCGCTCGAAGTCTTCTTGAGCCTCCATTCGATCAACACGCCGTATCCTAAGACCGGTTCGATACGCTATAATCGATTTCAAGCCAACAAATCGCTTGTCCTTGACTGCGTCTCGTATACCAGACTCGTAGGCAGTGCACATTTCCGCGAAATCCTTGTGCCGCGCGAGCAGGTCCTTAACGAACGTATCCAGTCGAAAAATCCTCGCAACTTTTGCCGGGATTTCCTTCAAATCGGTCTCCTCGAGCGGTGGATACCCTCCATCCATTACGAGCCCTTTGATCCCCGCGTCGTCGAAGAGGTCTTTCACATACGCGCCAAATGTCTCTGCCCTGCTGCTCCTCGCCCTCGAGACCGAATCTAGCGTATTATCGCATCCAAAGAATTTGGACAGCAAATAGACCATGTATCTGAAGAATGGTTGCTGTCTATACATATCGAATAGGCGGTCAACGCCCCTTTGAAGCTGTGTGTTGCTAGGCGTGAATGTGCCCTCTAGAAAGGAGGGTTGTGGAGCCAAACTCGCGAGACGCGCAAAATCCCCACTGCTCAAAACCTTAGGTGTCTCAAGATAGGAGTGGGAGTGGGCATCAATGACCGTCACACTAGAGAGATCTATGTTCGCGGTCATAAAACGCACGTTTGCTCCTGCGCGATAAAGTATATTATCGGTTGCGTCCGCCTTCCAACCACGGTTCTTGACTCGCAGCCCACGCAGTCATCGTTATCCCGAAGAAAGGCAGGCGGTTAGAGGCTCTCGTTTTCCTTTTCTCAATTGAGGCTATTGCTTTCAAAAACCAAAGCACTTTGTTCAAACGCCAACTTATGAGCAAGTCTTCGAAACAAAAGCCAACAGCGTCGACGTCGAGACAATTAGGAAGATCTTTGGATTAATTGATGACATAAGGGCGACGGGAATTAAACAAAAGCAGATCAGCGGAATGAAATGGCCGTCGATTCTTCCAGGATTTGCCATGGCGGAAACCGAGGTCGAAAAGACGAAGCAAGTTTTTCTCAGCGCCATGGGGCAGTTAAGGCCATTGTACGAGCATCAAGACGGACGCTCAAATAGAACAAGAACTGCGAAGGCAGCGCAAGCAGGAGGTGTGATGGTATTTTTGGCGAAGTCATCATCGCGCTTCTTGATGAGTGAGCATGTTTCCGCAAGGGTCTCGGCCCTCTTGTACAGGGGAATCTTCTTTAGGTAATTGCTGAAGGCATCGAACGCCTCCCTAACGACCTCTGGCACTCGCTCGACTGAAAGGGACAGTACACGCCCGATCACTTCGTCCGAATACTTGTCCTCACGTCTATCATTCGCATCTCTTGCATATTCTCACCTTCTCCGCTTAACTTTGAGATTGTGAATTGCTAGAATGTCGCTCATCAGCCCGTAACCGGCTGAGTCACCGCCAGCCCCAGGCCCAATCACCGTCACGTCAGGTTGCACGTTCATTATAATTTGGAGCGCGTTCATCACACCGTTGACATGGGCGAGCATGTCGGAATCCGGAAGCAGGGTAGGTTTCACGCTGGCCTTTACGCAACCGTCCTTTCCTCTGGTTGCAGTCGCGATTAGTTTGATGCGTTTCGAATTTTGTGTGGCCTTCGTTATGTCGTCGCTACTTATGCGGATTATTCCTTCCTTCTCTACATCTGCGAAGTCCACTTCCGCATCCATCAAAGCGTTCGCAAGAATAGTTATCTTAGCCGCTGGGTCGAATGCTTCAACATCTCCCGAGGACTCTGCCTCGGCATAGCCGAGTTCCTGAGCTTTCTTCAACGTTTCCGTGTAGTTCTTCCCGCCAGCCATCTCGGTAAGGATATAGTTTGTTGTGCCATTGAGAATGCCCCTGATTCCGATAATCTGTGCACCTCTGAGGCAGAATTCTCGGAGGCTGAAGACAGGCGTTCCACTCATGACCGTCGATTCGAACCTCAACTGGCGCCCTTTCGATTTGGCTAGGTTGACGAGCTTCTTGTATGCCAGAGCGATAGGGCCCTTGTTCGAAGTTGCCACATCCTCACCGCTCTTGAGCGCGGTGACGATGTGAGTGAGCCCTGGTTCACCATCCTTCAGGTTCGTCCAGGTGGCCTCAACTACGATATCGGCCTTCGAGGTCTTGATGGTGTCAATCGGAGAGAGACCGATCTCGCCCTTCAATTCTCCATCATCCAACTTCTTTCCTCTTGCGCAAAGATCGAGAGCCTTGGGTAAGTCTAGGCCTTGCTTCTCATTTCGTACTGAGCCCTTGACGATGTCAGAGATTGCTACTACTTTGTAGTTGAAACCGAATTCTTTCTTCAAGTACAGCTTGCTTCGAACTAGGTGTTTCGCGCAACCCTGTCCAACTGTGCCGAAACCAACAAACGCCACTCTGACCTCTTTCACATCCAATAACCGCCGTGCCTTCCAAACTAACGTGAGAATTAGCGGACTGTTTGATGACAAGAACGTTATGGCTCGCAGTCAATCGTGTTAGTAAGCATCAGTTACTTTTCCTGATAAGTTGAGGTTGGTCAAAAACCTCCGTGAACGATCTTTTGATAGAGTTTGACTTCTCATCTAGAGTGAAGTGGAACTCTATGCCCAGTCTCGTTTCATTCGCGGTCAACTCAAACACACAGTCGCAAATGCGTAGGAAGCCATATTATTTGTGCTGCGCAGTTGGGGAGGGCGGTTCTTTGAGTTGCGTCGTTTCAAGCATGGAGTTGTGGTTGCTGCGCATCCCTTGGCAGCCCAAGCGGGTATGGCTATTCTGAAGAGAGGAGGCAACGCTGTAGACGCTGCAGTTGGAACAGCTTTGACTCTTGGAGTGGTAACACCTGCGTTTTGCGGGATTGGGGGAGGAGGTTTTGCGTTGTTGTGGTTGGCGAAGGAGGATAAGCCAGTCTTCGTTGATTACCGCGAACGAGCGCCCGCATCCGCAACCAATAGTTTGTTCCGAGTTATGCCGAAAGGCAATGTGGTGCGCGACGAAAACTCGGTGGGATACAGGGCGGTCGGAGTTCCTGGTACCTTGGCGGGCGACTCATTGTTGCTCCAAGATTATGGGAACTTGAAGTTGAGAGACGTAATCGCGCCCGCCATGGCGCACGCGAGAAAGGGCATCTTGGTCAGTAGAGGGATGGCCCAGGTCTGGAGAAAGAGCATAACGAAGCTAAGACGCTTCAAGGGTTCAAGAGAAACTTATCTGAAGAGAAATGGCCCGTATCGAACCGGCGAAAGCATCGCCCTGAAGGACCTAGCTAGGACACTAGGTACAATCGCTAGCAATGGAATATCTGAATTCTACACTGGCAGAATCGCGAAGAAAATGATCCGCGACATTCAAACAGGCGGCGGATTAATATCTGAAATTGATCTCGAACGCTTTCAACCGACTCTAAGGGAACCAGTTCGCGCCGGTTTCAAGGATTTGGAAATAATTTCTGCGCCACCTCCAAGCTGCGGAGGAATAATCATGACGCAGGCGCTAAAGATGCTTGAGCAGACGAATGAAAGGCTCCACCACAACTCAGCAGAGACATTGCATTTGATGTCGGAGGTCTTGATGAGAGCGAACACTAGCAGAACTCTTGTGTGTGACCCAGACTCGTCTACCATCCCAATCAGCAAACTGATTTCAGATTCGTATTGTAATGAGATGAAGAGCTCGATTTCGCTAGACAAGGCGTCATCTATATTGCCACATCTCGGAAACTCCGGGCACATCAATTCTTGCACAAGCCACCTGTCAGTCATTGATAGCGAAGGGAATGTGGCATCTGTAACCGAAAGCGTAGAATGTTATTTTGGCTCAGGTGTAGTTGTTCCCAACACGGGTATACTTCTGAACGATACTATGCATGACTTCGATCCAAAGCCTGGCCGTTTGAATTCCGTGGGGCCGGGAAAGATTCCAATGAGCAGCATGAGCCCCACAATTCTGCTAAAGGACGGGAGACCACTCCTCGCAGTAGGTTCAGCGGGAGGCCCGAGGATCCCGTCTTCAACTCTCCAAGCCTTACTGAATGTGACAGAATTCGGCATGAGCGTAGAAGATGCCGTAGCAGCACCACGAATCCATGTGAAAGACACCCTAGTGCAGGTGGAAGGCCGCATCCCACCCCAAACGATCGCGGCACTTCGCAAAATGGGTCATGAGGTAGAAGTCAAGCGTCCGACGGAGATTTACTTTGGGGGAGTTCACGCTGCTTATTCCAAACTTATCACAGGAGAACTAGAAGGGGGAGCGGACCCGAGGCGTGACGGAGAACCCGCGGGATACTAGTTCGCGCATAGCTAGATGATCAGCAGGCTCCTATCGAGTGCCCTGTTGGCGATAATCAACCTGATTTTCTTTTCCTGAATTGCGAATTCGGAAAAAACTCGAATTCCGTGAGACTCGGTCGGTAGCCTTAAAAGAATTCCAAAGCGCTCGTCTAATATTGTTCTATTGCGGAGTTGAACCAAACGCCCACTCCAGATGAGATTCTGAAAATTGTCAAGGATCGAGAGATAAAAATCGTGAAATTTCTGTGGGTTGGGAATGATATGATACCTAGGGCGCTGGCGACTCATGTTGACTTCTTGAAGGACAGCATGAAGTCTGGACTGGGGGTAACAAGAGGGATGCAGTCTTTCAACGCATTGGACCACTTGCTTCAGAATGGCCGGTTCGGCGCTGAATCCTCAGAATTCAGACTTATGCCCGATCTAGATACATTCTCCTGCGTTCCATACGCTGCAGGATTGGCGAGATTCATCTGTGAGTTGTGGGAACCCGACATGACTCCTTCCGCCACTGACGGAAGATACTATCTTCGTAGGACAATAGAGGAGGCAAAGAAACTGGGTTTCAAGCCCATGGCATCTTGTGAGATTGAATTCTACGTTCTCAGGCGCGAAGGCGATAAGGTCCTGCCGTACGTGTCTGAGAAGTTCGGAACGAGCCTCGGTTACGATTTGATTAACGAATTGATGCAGGAGTGTGCGGGGTGCCTCTCGATGATGGGCGTGCAACTTGAGAGGTTAAAGAAGGAATATGGGCACTCGCAGGTGGAGCCAACACTACGATATACAGACGCATTGAAGGCCGCTGATGACGACATAACCTTAAGAGACGTTGTAAAGGGCGTAGCCGCCAAGCATGGATTATTCGTTAGCATGATGCCCAAGCCGTTCCAAGGAATGGCCGGCAGTGGAAATCACCTTCACATAAGCCTCTTCGACACTGAGAGCGACCGTAATGTTCTGTATGACAAGAATGACAAGAGGAAATGCAACCTAAGCGAGATCGGGCACTATTTTGTTGGAGGACTGATGAAACACATGAAAGCGTTAACGGTTTTTGGAGCCCCCATATCTAACTCATACAAGCGCCTATTGCCAGGCAGCTGGTCGCCGGCTCATGTCTGCTATGGCTTTGATAACAGGGCGGCGGCTATTCGTTTACCTTCTCTATTTCCGGGGACGGAAGGACGAGGTCAGAGAGTAGAATACAGAGTGCCTGACCCCACAGCTAGCCCATATCTTGCGTTGGGAACCGCTCTCGCAGCAGGGCTAGACGGGATACGAAACAGGATAGACCCAGGGGAACCATTGTCGCTTGATCCAGCCAAGTTGAGCGACAAGGAATTTGGTGAACTCGGTATAGAATACCTTCCTAGGACCTTGGGGGAAGCTATAGCCGAAGCTAGAAAGGACCCATTCGTGAAGGAGTCGCTCGGCGAAGCTCTCTTCGAAGAATACATGAAAGTCCGAGAGTCGGAGTGGGTTGCATACAGGGAACAAGTGACGGAATGGGAAGTAGCTAACTATCTTACAACCTTCTGAAAAGAACGGAACTGCAGCGGGTTTCAAGAATTCGAGAAGGGAGACCAAACTCCATTAGTTGCTCAAAGACGGAAGCTGAATAGCCGCCTTGCTTGGAATATTCTGGGCGGCCGTTTTGTCGAGCTCGGCCAAGTTTTCTCTACCAGTAGCCTTGACCCGAAGGGTACAATTGTTGTCGAGCTACTGAGACCATGTCTTAGTAGCGCGTCTTAGCCGGTAGACCAGGATTGAGGGTTCTGCTTGTTGCTTGAGTGGGTTGCTTTTACACGGGTGGGATTTCCTTGAAGGCCATCTGCATGTCGACCCCTCCACGTTTGTGGTATGCCAAGCTAGCATAGTAGATGAGGAAGCATGCTACGATGATTCCGAGTGTGGTTGCTTCTGCAATGAAGGTGGGAGCGGTGATTAGAGGGTTAACTAATGCAAGGTAACCGAAGTATCCGAATGATATTGCGGTAAGGCCGCCTATGATGCTGAGTAGTGGTACGCCACCGATACTCTTCCGCATGAAACCGGGTGCAAGCGCGAGCAGCTCTTTCTTTCTGAACGGGAAGATTACTGTGGCGATGGCTGGAATTACGAATGCGACCTCCCACAGGAATGTTCCAAACGTCTCGACAGTTGGCCATGTAGTATAAGCGATGAGTGCATCCACTAGGATCGCCATAACGGTGACTACAGCAATCGCGAAATGTGGTGTTCGATACTTCTTGCTCACCTCAGCCATCTTGCTCGGGATAATGCGGTCAAACGACCATGCGAAGAAGTACCTTGATGGAATCCAGAAGTAGACGAAAAGCCCCGGCAGCGAACCCAAAATGAAGAAGGTTGGAATGAGGGCTACCAGAAGTTGGTTTGGATAGGCGATTAATGAGAGCCATAGAGTGAGCGTTGGCGCGAACGGAACGACGCTAGAATAGGCCCCTGGAGTATTGTCCCACATGTAAGCAATCGCATTCATCCAGTCCTGCCCTACAGCATTCACGGCCAATTCCGAGGTTACAATCCAGATAGCTACTGCGAGGACAAGTGAAAGGAGCAGAGCTATTGGCAAAGCGCGCCTTGCATTCTTGACTTCTCCAGCCATTACGTTGACGAAGTTACCGCCAAGTGGGAACAGGGCGGCGAAGGGCAACGCCGCAATGGAAGCAGCCAAGCCGTACGCCGGAATCGACCACCCCTGCTGTCCCGCGAGAGTCAATATCCCGTTGTAAGTTGAATAGTGGGACAGGACCACATCCCATTTCCCTGCGAAAGTTGCGGGTGTTACGGAGGCTAGAAGCCCCCACATTGTGACGATGCCTCCCAAAGCCACTCCCCAGAAAACGTACAAGAAGCGTTTCACTACCTTCGCGCCGGCGATGGCTAGGACAGCGAAGAAGAGTGTCATGAGGACCGAGAGTAGGAAGCTACCGAACGGAGTACTCAGCCAGGTGCCCGCGCCTACTAAGCTCGGGGAATTGTAAAGGAATCCAAACACGAGTGTGGAGGTAGCCATGGCAGAGGACAAAGTGTACTCGGCTGAACAGTAGGCGGTGGCGAATACTGCGAACATGTAGAGAAATGACCACGCGAATCCGATTGAGGGGTGCATTATTCTACCCACCCAAACGTAGTCATTACCCGAACGAGGCATGATTACACCCATCGCCCAATAGGTGAGCATCAACAGACCGAATGGCACCCAAACGATTACGAGCCCAACGGACAAGTTCGCTCCTTGGTTGAATCCATAATACCATGGGAACTGCAAAATCGCGAAAACAAGGGAGAATATGGCCGCTGAAGCCATTAGCAAGAAATCAATAGTGCCGAATTCCTTGACCAGTCCGCTTGAGGTACGCGGGAAGAAGGTCTTCTCTGCTGCTTGAGTCATAGAATCACGTGCGGTGGAAAACTCGGAACATGTATAATAAATCGACCAATGCACTATTTTCATGGTCTATGTTCTATAGACGAACCATTACGCTCATATACGGAACGCATCCGCACTCCTTATCTAACAACCGCAAACAAGCACCGTGAAAGCCTACGCAAACCGATAACCACGCCTTCTCTGAATTCTTCAACGATGCGACTAAGATTATTAATGCAGGCAAGGGCTCGGGTATCGAGCTTCGACTACTCGGTGCTACAGCCATCTATTACCAATGTCCTCGTTCTGCTCACTTAATCGCTAGCATGAATCGGCCTCTGACTGATTTGGATTTCATAACGGCGTCCAAATACGTGCAACATATTCCTGACCTATTCTCAAGTCTAGGCTTCAACGGAAACGCGCGCGTTAACACTCTGTACGGCCGGACGAGGCAAATCTACGAAGACCCAAAGACCGGACGGCACGTAGACATTTTTGTCGATAAACTCAGCTTCTGTCACGAAATCGAACTCGCGCGAAGACTAACATTAGATCCAGTAACAATTAGCCTGGCAGACTTATTTTTGGAAAAGGCGCAGATAGTCAAAATCAGTGAGAAGGACGTCAAGGATATCGCCATTCTACTTCGTGAACATGAATTAGGCAATCAAGATAATGGAAGCATCAACACTGAATATATTGTGAAATTGCTCTCCGATGATTGGGGGTTCTACTACACCGCGACGACAAACCTCAAGAAAGTCAGAGACTATGTTGAAACTCTCGACATTTTTGGCGGCGAAGATAAGAGAACGGTTCAGGCAAAGATCGATGCCCTCACCGAACGGATTGAGCGTCAGGGAAAATCGATGCGGTGGAAGCTTCGCGCTAGAACAGGAACCAAGATGAAGTGGTATAATGAAGCAGAGGATGTTGAGAACTTTACACCATTGCAATAATGTGGCGGATTGGTTTGACGACTAGACTTTTCTTCGCAACCGACTTGCACGGGTCGGAGAAGTGCTACTACAAGTTCGTAAATGCAGCCAAGTTCTACAAGGCCAACATCCTGGTGATGGGGGGAGACATTACCGGCAAGCTTCTGATCCCCGTCATAGAGGAAGGAGGAGGGAAGTACCACGCAACATTCAGCGGTAGCCAGCGTACCGCCAAGAACGAAGCGGAATTGTTGCAGCTGGAGAAGGACATTAGATTCTCAGGTTACTACCCATACCGTACCGACCCGGACCAGATGAAGCATCTACAAACTGACGAGGCCCAGGTGAACAAAGTGTTTGTTCAAGTTATGCTCGAGACTTTTAGAAGCTGGATTCACCTCGCGGAAGAACGGCTGAAAGGAACCGGCGTTAAGATGTACATAACGGGAGGGAATGATGACCTGCCCGCAATCAAAGACGTCCTCCATGAATCCGATTTCGTCATCGACCCCGAGGACGAAGTTGTCAGCGTTGACGGAAAGCATGAGATGATAAGCTGTGGGTGGAGCAACCCCACGCCTTGGAAGACCCCAAGGGAATGCAGTGAAGAGGAGTTATGGGCTAAGATAGAGAACATGGCGACGAAAGTCAAGGATATGAGAAATTGCATCTTCAACCTACACGTCCCCCCAATCGACTCGGGGCTCGATACCTGCCCCAGACTCGACGAGAACCTCAAACCGGTCATAAAGGGAGGCGAGATAGAGATGACAAACGGTGGCAGCACCTCCGTGAGAAAAGCCCTCGAAACCTACCAACCCCTAGTCGGCCTCCACGGCCATATTCACGAATCCAAGGGATTCATAAAATTGGGGCAAACGTTGGCCCTGAATCCTGGTAGCGAATACAGCGAAGGTATTTTGCGCGGAGTTCTGGTTGAACTGGACGACGGCGTACTGAAGAGCTACATGCTCACCCAAGGCTAACGATTCAGGAGATTGGAATCGCGGCCAAAATGCCGAAATCTTCACGCTGTCACTGAGTTACCAGCCTGCAAACGCCGACACTTCGCTGTCGGCTACCTTACCGGCCTCAACGTCTGAAAGTGATTGCTCAAAGATTTGCAAACCTTTCTCAGCTTGATCAATAGTTAGGATAAGTGGTGGCGTGATCTCCACCACGTTTGAGTTCAGCCCGACGTAGACTGTGATGAGCCCCCTCTTCCAAGCCTGATAACAGACCTTGGCGGTCTCCTTTGTTGCGGGTTCCTTGGTGTCTCTGTTCTTCACAAGCTCGACTCCAAGTATCATTCCCAATCCTCTGACGTCCCCGATCAGCTGATGCGTCTTCGCCATCTCTTGCAAGCGTTTCTTCATATATTCGCCAACTTTTGCAGCGTTGTCCGCTAGTTTCTCTCTTTCAATAACATCGATTGTGGCCAATCCTGCGGCGCAACTTACAGGGTTCCCTCCCGTCGTCAGTAAATGGGTTCCCACGAGTGTGTCCAACATTTCGCCCCTACATATCACAGCACTTAGCGGTAGGCCTGACGCAATCGGCTTACCGACAACAACAATGTCAGGAGTAACCTTGCTATGTTCAACGGCGAACATTTTACCGGTTCTTCCGAACCCCACTTTCACTTCGTCAACCACAAACAGCATCCCATGCTTATCCGCGAGTTTCTTCAACTCTTCCAAGTATCCTGGGGGAGGGACAACGTCGCCCCCATCACTTTGAATAGGTTCAACGATTAAACCCGCGAGGTCGTCTGGATCAGCCATTGTTTTCAAGGCATAATCCTCAATGAAATCGTTTGCACAATACATCCCGCAACTAGGATAGGTCAATGAAAATGGGCAGCGGTAGCAGTACGCGTATGGGACCTTGACGACATTCGCAAAGCCAGGAAAACGAGTATGAGCCTTATGGCCTGACAGAGACGCCGAGCCCATAGTCTGTCCGTGATAGGCGCCAAGGAAGGACATGATGCGTGGACGACCAGTTATTTTAGGCAGGATTTTGAAGACGAGATCATTTGCATCAGAACCTGAGAGGCCGAACCAAACCTTCTTGGGAAAATTCCCAGGAGTGATCGTGGCAAGTCGTTCGGCAAGTTTCACGGTTTGATCGTTCAGAAACGTTATCGTCGAAACGAAACTTGTTTTATCAAGTTGATCTTTGACCGCCTTGAGGATTTGCGGATGGCCATAACCCGTATTGGCCACAGCCCAGCCAGCGTTGAAATCTAGGTATTCACGCCCGTCCACATCTGTAATCATCACGCCCTGCGCGCTCTCAACCACAAGCGGATAGAAGCGAATCTTTAACGTGCTCCCTATAGCGTTCCCATCACGTTTGAAAACGGAATCATACTTCAAAACAAGTCAGAGTATTCGCTTCTGTAACATTCTGATTAACATATGTTCTGAATACCGTAATGACAAGAATGTGGCTACGTCTTGAATTCATGAGTTATAATAGACTGGTACGATTAGAGCGATGAATTGTCGTGGGGGTTGAGCCCTGTGCGGCTTAGAGACAGAGCCACCCCCCATCCACGACGAGCGTTGTTCCATTTACGAAGTCTGCGTCCTCTGAAGCCAAGAAAACGACGGCACCGACAGTGTCTTCAGGCTTTCCAATCCGCTTAGCGGGCGTGCTGCTGATCAGAAATTCAGTTAATTCGGGATGGCCGTCCGTTGCCTGCCGGAGCATTGCTGTATCAATCTGTCCCGGAGCGACAGCATTGATGTTGATTCCCTTAGCCGCGAATTCAACTGCGAGCGCGGTTACCAGGCTCTTGAGCGCTCCCTTTGACGCAACGTAAGGAGATGCGTTCTCTTCCGCAACAAACGAGTCTATCGAGGCGTAGATGATTATCTTACCTCGGCCTTGATTCAGCATCAGCGGCATCACTTTCTGGGTGAAAAGAAATGTACCCTTCACGTTCACGTCCATTACTCGCTGGAAGTCCCTTTCAGTCTGCTCCAAGAACGGTTTCATTATCATGATGCCCGCACAATTCACGAGCACGTCGATTCTTCCGAACTTCTTTATGGTAGAATTAATGCAAGTATCAATATCTAAAGGCTTGGACACGTCGCCGTGAATGGCGATTCCATCAGATCCCAATTTCTTGATCTCGTCAACCGTCTCTTGTACCTTCTCTAACGCTTGGATATCAAAACAAGTAACAAGCGCGCCTTCCAGAGCAAATCTCAACGCTGTAGCCTTACCCTGACCTTGCGCAGCACCCGTGATTATAGCAACCTTTCCATTAAGCCTCTTAGAATTCATACTGGCTAGTTCCCCGCACAACGCCAAAAGCATTTCGAAAAAGCTCAGAGGTCGTAAGCGTCAGACCGCTTGCAAGCAAACAACATGCGTACTTACTCCTCTGCAACGCTTGCCAGCTTTTGGGCTTAAGTTCCGAGGCGCCATTTAGTAGCGTCCTCGTACCTTTTGCCCACCATTATGTCTGCTAGTGCGGTTGTCTCGAAGGTCGGATGATTCTCCAGCCTCTCTATGAATCGCTGCCCGAGGACGCCAGCGGCGCCCAGTATGGCGACATTGATTCTCTTCTTCATGATGTATGTACCTCACACGTTCCTCTCGTTCTCTTTCACGGCTTCGGCGAAAATGTTTAACCCTTTGTCCGCCAACTCTTCGGTCAGGATTAGCGGTGGCAGGAATCGTACTACGTTGTTGTAGTGCCCTCCGAGTTCGACGATCAGGCCTTTGGTGAAGCAGCGTTTTCGGATATCACGTGCCATGTTATCTGCGGGCTTCTTTGTCTTCTTGTCTTTGACGAATTCGATTCCTATCATTAGTCCTCTACCGCGTACGTCTCCGATGTACTTGCTTTGCTCGCCGATTTCCCGCAGGCGCTTGAGCATGTGTTCTCCAAGCTGAGCTGCGTATTCCGGTAGGTTGTTTTTCTCCATGAAGTTCAGGGCTGCGAACCCTGCGGCCATTGCGACCGCTTGCCCCCTGAAGGTTCCGATGTGTGCTCCACTCGACCACTTGTCCAATTCCGTACGAGCGACACAGACTGACAGTGGGTATCCGATCCCCCCTATTCCTTTTGACAGTGTCATTATGTCGGGGGTCGTGTTGGAGTGTTCGCAGGCGAACATCTTGCCTGTCCTTCCTAAGCCTGCTTGAATTTCATCGATTATGAGAGGGATCGCGTATTCGTCCGCGATTTTACGAAGTTCACTGACGTACTCATCGGGTGGTATTATGGACCCCCCTTCGCCTTGGATTGCCTCGACAAGTATTGCCGCCGGGTTTACCACTCCTGAATGCGGATCGTCCAAGATGTGCCGAACGAATTCAGCGCATTGCATGCAGCATTCCTCTAGTGAGCCATCCTTCTTACCGAAAGGACAACGGTAGCAGTAAGCATATGGCGCGAAGTGGACTTCAGCCAGAAGTGGGACGAAGCTCTCTTTGAATTTCTTCCCGCTGCTAAACGAGAGTGCGCCCGAAGTCATGCCATGATACCCGCCTTCAAAAGCCAGTACACCCTTCCGCCCAGTATTGAATTTCGCGAGCTTCACTGCCGCTTCAACAGCGTCCGAGCCAGTGGGGCCGCCGAAGAAAACTTTCGAGTTGTTGCGCATCTTCCCGGGAGCAATTCCTACGAGTTTCTGTATCAGGTCCAGTTTTGGTTTGGTTGCAAAGTCAAGCGCGTGTATCAGTTTCTTCTCTTGTTCACTTACGGCTTTCAATACGTCTGGGTTGCAGTGGCCAACATTTAGCACGCCCGCTCCACCGAAGAAATCAATGTAGATGTTACCATCCACATCCCTCATGGTCGCCCCTCTCCCTTCATCCAAACAGATGGGCATCGCCTTTCCGTAGGAAACAACGTTACTTTCGAATTCTTGTTGGATTAGAGTAGCTTCTCGGGATTTGGGTCCAGGAGGTGTCACCACAATCTTTGGTGCATCTGGAAAGCTCAGCTCCGAAAACCGCATGTTAATTCACTTAGTGATGCCGCTTGCGACTTTGCATTTACTCTTTACGTTAACTCTCAGTGATGGGAATCTCCTCGAAAGGTAAGTCCGTTCCGCCAATGAACTAGTTTTCAGCCGGTCAAGCCCGGTTCGCGCTCTTTTCCCACTGCATTTTTCAGTTCTGCGATTGTTGGAGGGCTTGTTTGAGTTTTCCCGAAGACCTTCGCAGTGGCATAGACATCCCTTCATACCGCTTCCTGTTAGGAGAACCACTACAGTATCCCGACTAATCGTCCCTGCCTCAAATAAGTCAATGAGGCCTGCCATGGAGGCAACATATTCGTTCTTGGCAGTATAGATGGTCCCGTTTTCGACAACAACATCTACTGACTGCATAGAACTCACACGGTTCCGCCGAGGGGTCTCGCCGGCTTTAGTGTCCAGGCTTGGAGCTTAATCTGTTCAAGAATCTTGGGGGCTTCGAACTTGCGAGGTAAGACTTTCCATGTGCATGCTTTTTTGAAGTTCGCAGCGCTGACGTACCGTGCGTTAGGAAGCTTGCCTCTCGATAGATTAACGGCTTGCGGTGCTTTCCCGTTTGAGAGCATCTTGTCGAAGAGCCTGGAAGCCGTAGTGAGAAAGTCCTGAGGGCTTAACGCGGCATAATCGCCCACATCGATCCTGCTAGGGACGTATCCTTCAACGGAAATACTCTCCAAACTTGTACTTGCAGAATCAATCAAATCGATTGTCTTGAGCTTGTGTTTTCCTCGGCTTCGGAAAGAGGCGAGCGGCCCAAGCAGATCCATTGTCTCGACCTGTTCAGGCATTTTTCCGGTGGAACCGCATTCCGCAAGAGATTTTACGATGACGTAAAAGGCTTCGGACGGTGACAGCACCAATGTTTCGCCATCGAAATAATCAGTCGACGATCCGAAATGTTTCGCTACAAGTTGCAACTGCGACTTCACCAAACTGTGCGGCGTTTGTGGCTGATAGAGTTTGAGAGCGTCGGTAGCGGTGATGAATGTGACGTTCTCAAAGCCTGTAATGTACCTTATGAATTCCTCGAATTTTTTCCAGCCGCGTTTTGTAACTTCGGGTGGTTGTGCGGGCGGACGTTCGTACTCTTGCTTTTCCCTATTTTTGCCGTTTCCAAAGTTGACTTCATCCCAGAATTTCCTGTTTATCAAAGTGTGCAAGTGGAAGAGAATGCTAACGGCTCCGCCTCTTCCTTTCTGAAGGCGATTATAGATTTCCTTGAATCTCTCTTTCAGGACATCAGTTCCATTATTGTCCTCAAATGTGTAATCAAATACGATAAAATTTCTGTTTGCGCCGTTAAGGTTGAGTAAGCCGCAGTACCAATACGGTTCGTTGTCAAGATTTAGAATCGATGTTTCGTCAAGGTAAACGGAAACGCCCAATTCGGAAAGTGCGGGATACACCTGAGGCGCCCACGTTGGACCAGGATGACCGAAGCAGGATGGGGCCTTACCAACGAGATCTTTCACCAAAGCATAACCATCACTCTCACGTGCAAGAAACTCCTTCGCTCCCGTACGAACATCCAAGTCTACTAAGTACTCGTAAAGTGTGGGGTGCCTACTGTGCGTATCGAGATGATAGCCGACGTCATAATTAGAAATCGCCTTGATCACTTCCACTCTCCCATTGGCTTGAAGCGCCCGAATCTTTTCGGCAACGACTTTGCAGGTTACGGGGACATTGTATCTTCTAAGAATCTGAAAAGCGGTCAACGGCAAATCGTCTGACTGCTTGGTGACGTAATCCTCAATGTCAAACCATAGATACGCGTAGACGTTCGGCATAATCTCGACCCCTGCCAACATAGGGTTCCGGACCGGGTTCATAATAATTACCCATCTGCTATTGTGAGAGAAAACCAACAAAAGCCCGAGGGCTTATGCTTGTGCATGTGCCTCCCATTGACTCTGGCCTCGGCACTTGTCCCCAACTTGAAAACTTTAAACCTGTAATCGCCGGAGGAGAAATCGTAATGACCGGCGGTGAGAGCACATCGGTTCGAAAGGCTATTGAAACTTACCAGCCGCTGCTGGGCTTGCACGGCCATTTGCATGAGTCAAAGGGCTTCTTGAAGGTAGGCAGGACTCTCTGCCTCAACCCCGGAAGCGAGTATAGCGAGGGAATTCTACGGGGCGTCGTAGTTGATTTAGATGATGGCGTTGTGAAGAATTTCCTGCTCACACAAGGTTGACCAAACACGAGCCCATTAGAGCGAGATTTCATCGGTTACGGCGAGGCGGTACCAAAGGTTCGATGGCCGAAGGGGGCAAGGCTCGCGTTGACCTTCGCAATTAACTACGAGGCGGGAGGCGAACACTCAGTCGTCTTCGGCGACCAGGGACCTGAAACCTTTGGAGAGTTTCCATCATACGGGACCCCACCCAAGCGTGACTTGGCGATTGAATCCATCTTCGAATACGAGACACGAGTCGCAGTTTGGCGAATCCTGAGAACTTTCAAGAAATACAACGCAAAGGTAACTTTCTTCGCCACCGCTAAAACTGTGGAAACAAATCCAGGAGCAGCCAAGAAAATAGTTGAGAGGGGACATGAGATTTGCAGCCATGGTTACCGGTGGACCGAACACTTTACACTGACACGGGAAGAAGAGCGGGAGGCCATTCGCAAGGCCGTAGCCTTAATTGAGAAGGTGACGGGGAAGAGGCCTGTTGGCTGGTATTGTAGGGAACCCAGCGAAAACACAATCGAGCTTCTCGCCGAAGAAGGAGGATTCCTATATGATTCGGACGTCTACAACGACGACCTACCCTATTACGTAAACGTTGGCGGTAAGAATTTCCTTCTGATCCCCTACACGCCGGACGTAAACGACTTTCACTACTTTTCCAACAGGTTCAGCAATTCTGAGGAGTTCTACCAATACCTGAAGGATTCATTCGATCAAATGTACGCTGAGGGGCGTGAGAGCCCGAAGATGATGAATGTAGGCCTGCACGTAAGAATATCCGGCCGGCCTGGGCGGACGGTTGCTGTGGACAGATTTCTCAAGTACGTGAAAGCGAAGCCCAAGGTTTGGATAGCCCGCAGGGACGACATTGCGAAATGGTGGCTAGCCAACTACCCTCCCTAACCCAAGTTATTCGGGCCGGAGAACCGCTCTCCTCGTTGTTTGCGGGGAGGGGCTTTCATGAGTCTTGCAGTAACTCTCGCAGCTTTTCGCTGTAGCCTCGTCGGCATACCCGAAACCGCAAGTTTCGCAGAGATACACGGTTTTTTGCAGATAACTGATTGTTAAAACCAACGAAGCCACTCCTTAATTCTTGAATCTGGAAAGAGTGTTTCTAGTAAGATGAAAAGTTTGTTTTGCATAACCTGAGTTTCAGAATAGAATCCGGCTTGAGCAGAGTGCACCTTGAAGCGGAGAACCTGGAACGACAGCTAGCAAAACTGACCGCGCCTTTGGCATACTGGAACAGATGATGGCCAGGCCGGGGAAGACCAAGGTTCACCCTTAGAGACGCTTCATTTCAGTGGCATGTGCTTCAGGTTTATCTGCCCAGACGTTTTCTTCTATGGTCTGGATGGGGTTGGGTGGCGGAAAGTTGGATCAAGCGGCGTTTACTGAGATTGCTTTTGAGAGCGCGAAAGACGAGTATACTGATTTTGCTGTGTACAAGAGGTTGTCGGAACTTAGGTTCAAGACCCGTGAATTTAGCAGAACACTTCGCCGACTTGCCGGTATGGAATACCGCCATTACATTCTCTGGAAAAAGTATTGCCCGGGAAGAAAGCCCACAATTAACAAGCTCACTGTTTACATGATCGTTTTCCTCAGATTCATCTTAGGCGTAACCTTCGCAGTAAGGTACCTCGAACGGAATGAGAAGAATACTATCAAGAAGTACCGTGATCTAGCGTACATGATTCCGTCGAAGGATAAGAAGCAATACAACGAAATGATCGCGGACGAAGAAGAACATGAGATGAAGCTCTCAGATTTCAATGAACCCCAGATCAAATATATCTCCTTCATAGTGCTAGGCTTGGCGGACGCGCTGGTTGAAATCGCGGGCATCCACGCTGGCTCGCTGGGGATTTACAATTCAACAGAGCTGGCAGGGTTGGCCGGGATAATTGCTGGAGCAGCTGCGTCAGTAGCCATGGCGTCGGCCGCGTACGCGCAGGCAAAGACAGGTTTCAAGGGATCCGCGGCGCTTTCAGCCGTCTACACTGGAGTGTCTTACTTCGTTACAGCGGTGATCTTGGCGACGCCGTACTTCCTGACGAAGGTTATGTTTGACGCGTTAGGTGCCTCGCTGTTCTTTGCTGTGCTGCTGATAGCTTTCATAAGCTTCTACGGCGCCGTCATTTCCGGAGCTGCATTCAAGAAGGACTTCATAGAGATTACAAGCATAATGTTTGGTGCGACGATTGCCCTATATTTGCTTGGGACAGCAATCAAGTTCTTGACTAGGATAACTATCTAGAGAATCCTCCTCCTGCGAACTGGAGAACATAATAGTCGGCTACAAGAAGCTCGTTTCTGGTGAAACTGTGTTATCAGCCCCGGAAGTTGAGTACCTGAAGAATCAACGCCTCGCGAGGATTGCGACTGCGTCCCCACAAGGCGAACCTGAAGTTTCCCCAGTGGCCTTCGAGTATGATGGCAAATATTTCTACGTCGGAAGCCACGACCAGTCAATCTTCTTCAAGACTCGAAGGTACAAGAACATCAAGAACGGAAATGCGCGAGTTTCTCTTGTAATAGATGACCTGCAGTCGGTTGAGCCCTGGAGGCCGCGTGGGATCAAAGTCCGCGGAACAGCCGAGGTTGTAGAACATGAAGGAATGTTCGGAAAAGGAAGTTACCTATGTATCAGTCCGCAAGTTACGATAAGTTGGGGAATTGAACCGGCAAAAGAGGGACAATGGTACTCTAAGAAACGGCACTGATCCCTGGGCACAGTTATTTGTGCTTTTTCGCGAGTAAGTTATCAATACTTAGCGCGGGGCTGCCCGTGAAGAGCAGCACTAATCCTCCGGCGAAAAGGGCGTAGTCATGGGCTAATCCAATGTTCCCCGTGAGCACGCCAGTGGTGCCTGTTATGGCAAACTCAACGACTGGCCAGATGGCTGCAAGCCTTGTCGCCAAACCCAAGATGAGGGCGATCGCCCCTAGAGTCTCGAAGAGCGTGAATAGGTAAGTCATTGGCACTACGAGGCCTGATCCAAACAATGTCCGAACGAGGCCGTTTGATACTGGATGGCCTGCGGCTAGTGCAATCCAACGTGGAGTATCGCTGATTAGCCAGAACGAGGCAATAATCAACCGAATGACAACATAGACGTATTTGACAGAGCCCCAAGGCTCAGAAAACAAGAACGAACCAAACTTCACGAGACTATCACTCCATTTCCGTTGCTGCGCACGAATTTAAGCCTATCAAGAAATTCTTCGATGATAGGTGATTTATGCAGGAGCAAGATGGAAGACTCTATCCTTCAAACTGTACACATGAAATTAACTGGTTCAAATTTCGTCGGTCGCACCACCATACCCACACTCACAGGAAAACGGAGAACTACTATGGTCGCATCACTATCTACTCGGTACGATAGTCTCGTTCAACCAAGTGATGATTTCGTCGCTAGGTAGGTCCGGCCTGTACTGATTACTCGGCATATAGCGATGGTCAAGGGCGTCACCTATTCGGACCATCAGCTTATGGTTAGGAAGATGTTCTCTCCAAGTTCGAGCCTGTTGGACATTCACCTCTTCATCCTTTCCCCCGTGGAGAATAAGCAGTGGAAGATTGGGATAAGGAAGGAACACCTTCCAATTGTCTTCCAATTCTAACTCCTCAAGGAGCCGCCCCACAGGACGGTCCATTCCAAGCATATCCGATGGATCTCTACTCATCAACATCTGCTTCATCTGCGAAGAGTCTGGTCCCCCCTGAGCTGCAATAACATCCCCAATGTTCGTCGCAATCCCACCTAGAAGAATCACCCCCGACATCTGACTCAACGGCAAAGCTCTAACATAGAGCGTTCCCTCACTCCAAGCGAAAACAACCCGTTTACCATTTGGTAGTTTTGTCCAAATCTGTTGTAACTGCTGACAGAGACGCACGTAGCTCGTTCTCCTGTAATCATTGAAGTTAACGCGAGCGTCACTTACACCTGGCTTTGAATATCGAGCTACAGCCCAACCTTTAGCGCGCAGTCGAATCGAAAGGTCTCTGAAGAAAGGGTCGCTCGCATAACGTATATCGCGTGAAGCGCCGGGAATCACGCCGTCCACATTGAATGGAGCGCTGCCATGAATGAGGAGTATCGTTCCTAGAGAATAGTCTAAAGAAGAACGTTCGATGATCATTTCGTTTGACATTGACTAACCTGCCGGGTTTTCAACTAGTTATCGTTTATGGAAGACTCGTAGAATCAGCTGGAGTGGCGTGACTAGTCGTTCGTTCTGGTGTGTGTGGGTCTAATGGTGCGCGCACACACACGAAAATTGGACGGTTCAAATTCCTCCACCAACCTCTCAAGCGTAGTAATTCAGGTTGCTAATATCGCCCGATTCAGGGATTAATTGTCGAGCAATCATGCGTTGGACACCTCCAGTTTTTCATCTAGAGAGGATGAGAACTAACGTACGAAATGACTAGTTCTTCGAAATCCTTAAGAAAACGCTATCCTACGAAGTTCGCCTTCTAATCGGATCATAACTCTAATGAAGGCCAACTTTGGATCTTGAGGGACTCCCCCCTAATGAACCAGAGAGAAGAGGGCGTAGGACTCGTTTCTCAGATTCTAGTGTGCCCAGTCACGAAGGCTGATGATTATCTGAAAGTATCCAGTGAAAATGCGTCCTTGTTTACCATTCTATCTATATCCCCGCCCTATTAGCCCCCCAAGAAATGGGGCAATCAAAAGCGTTATTGACGACAGTTGCACATCTATATTCGATGAAATTGAAGTTAGACGCCGAAATTAAATCAATTAATCTCACTTTTGCGCAGCTATTATCGCTCTTGTTTGTAGTTGTGTACATAGGCGTCATATTAGGTGGTCTGGCTACTGGGAATCTCAAATATGACCAAATCTCAGGGAGCTTGGGTGGAATCGTAACGGGAATACTCGCTGGTCTGGGTCTCTCCAAATCGTCATAGAAGTTGCCGCAATAGTTTCGTACGTGTGCGCACCATTACGCCACACACACGAAGACGGTTGTTTCTTTGATCTCACACGTATTCGCGAAAGGTATTGTGGGCACATCTCATAAGGAAAGCATCGGTTAGCGCTGTCAGCTTTCAGGTTCTTCTTGGATGTTCCATGCCTTTTCGATTCCTCTGATTCTGTAGATGAGCAACTTGATGCGTTGCAACACGTATGCCATGAATGTCTCTTCTTGGTGGTAGGCTCTTTCGAGGATTGCTTCGTCCGATAGGAACGCTTTCTTCATTTCATGCAACTCTTTCTTCGGGGAGAAGTATGTATACACTGGAACGCCGACAGCAAGGAGTGCGAGTGAGATCAAGATCTGCTGCCTGGACACTTGTGTCATCAGTACAATTGAGAAAATAATGGTCAGGACTGGAATGAGTATTGTCCACAACCCCTTTGGTGAGGATCTTAGATGTTTTCTCTCCAGAATGAGAGCCGAGGTGCCGGTTGCGAGATATGCTAGTGACAAAAGGAAGACAGAGCTGTTCACCAATGCAGATAGCGTATTGACGAGGCTCGCGATGAAGGCTGTTGAACATAGTACAGCTAACCCAATGTAAGGCGTGTGGTATGATTTGTGCAATCTGCTGAAGGCTCGAGGAAGATACCCGTCAATTGACATGGCGAAAGTCAATCGTGACGTCCCCATCGTCCCTGACTCATCAGCACCCATAATCGATATCAGGGCACCAACACCTACTACAAGGCTCCCAATCCATGCCAAAGCAGGCGAGAAACTGAGGATATTCGCAGCTGCAACAACCAATGGTGCTTGTGATGAAGCTAAAGTATGTTGATCTACGACACCAATTACTACAAAGTTAGTAGCCATGTAGATCAAGGCAGCAATGAGCATCCCAACCGTCAGTGCCCGCGGAATTGTCTTCTTTGGATCTTGAATTTCATTCGCCGGAAGAGTGGACAACTCAAAACCTGCATACGCCCAGAAGACTATCACCAACACTTGGCCGACATTTTGTAAATTTCCGTCAGGAAAAGCTTGGAAGCGAGAGGATATCATTTGCGGTTGTATCGCGAGAAAGACACCTCCCAAACACATGAGTAGAAGCAGAGGTGTCACTTTCGCGATGGTCAAGGAGTCATTGAACTTACTCGCCTCCCTCACGCCAACGACATTAGTTACGAAAATGATCAGCATGAATGCGCCTTTGAGTAGGATTTGGGTTACTGAGTCTAGGTTCGGAACGAACGCAAGGAAGTACTGAATAAAAGCTACTGGGAAGACGGCTAGAGAGAACCATTCAGCGAGCACGAGAGCCCACCCCACCATAAACCCGCTAAATTGTCCAGCCGCTTCTTTCGCGTACACATATGGTCCTCCAACTCTCGGGAAGATAGCGGCACAATATCCGAACGATAGTGCGACAACAGTCGCCATCACACCACCAATTAACCAGATTAGAATAGAGGTGGGCCCTAGGAGCTTCGCACAGAGAGCCGCGGCCACATAGATGTCGGCACCTATAGTTGCGCCAACAACAAGGTTTGTAGTATCAAAGGCATTCAATTGCCTTCTGAGAGTCACTCTTGTCTTCAAACCTGTCCCCTGTATTCGTCGTGTACGAATAGTTAGATACTAAAGTGTTGGAGAGTTTCTATCAATTGTACCCTTGTGTTTGGGCATTATTAGTCCACACACTGACCTAAGTCAGTCTGAAGTATACTTTTGCCGCAACGATTCTATCATTATTAAGAAAGAGCGTCATGATTCTCTTAGCCTCGTTCATCGTGTCGTCCGCCAGCTTGTTTGATGACGCCCGCGGCGCGCAACATATTTTAGCCATGGATGAGGATACACGTTCAGAGGCAAGCTCTTGGAAAAACGTTTGAGTATTGAAGATCTAAGACGTTTCTCAAGGTCCTTCAACAAGGACCGAAAGAACATACTTGCCTTGAATGCCGTCACAGAAAATGGCATAGCGGCAGTTGCCTTAAGCAGAAAGGAGGTGGACAAACAAAATTTCACCTTTAGCGATCTTATCGACTCTCCAGATGCCACTAATCAAGAAAGATCAGGAAGATGCTGGTTATTTTCTGGACTAAGTACACTGGCTCTTGAAGCGATGAAAAAGTTAGATCTAAGGACATTTGAGCTTTCCGAAATATACCAGATGTTTTGGGACAAACTAGAGAAAGCCAACTATTTCCTTGAAAACATAATTGAAACAAAGGAAGAGCCCTTGAATGGCAGGCTGGTCAGTTCGCTTCTTTCAGATCCAATATCAGATGGCGGTCAATGGAATATGTTTTCGAATCTCATAAAGAAGTACGGAGTTGTACCAAAAACATTCATGCCAGAAACAGAGAACAGCAACAATTCTGATCCCATGAATGCTCTATTTGTCACGAAACTAAGAGAATATGCTAAGATACTCCGAGAGATGAACGAGCATGGGGCTTCTACGACAGAGCTAAGAGAGAAAAAAGGTGAATTAATGGAAGAATTCTACAAGTTGCTGTGCATCAACCTTGGCGTTCCTCCAGAGACATTTTACTGGGAGTGGCGGGATAAGAACGGCGTTTTCCATAGAAGGGGGAATATTACCCCAGTTGAGTTCTATAATGAATATGTCGGACTGGATCTTGATGATTTGGTGAGTCTTATCAATGCCCCAACAAAAGACAAGCCCTTCAATAAATTGTACACTGTCAAGTATCTCGGCAACGTGGTCGGTGGACAGGATACTCGTTACCTCAATGTCGACTTGAAGACGTTGAAGAAAGCAACTGTAGACATGATCAAAGGTAATCATGCTGTATGGTTCGGATGTGACGTAGCTAAGATGCTCCAGACACAGATGGGCGCAATGGATCTTAGCATCTATGACTACGAATTAGTCTATGGAGCGAAGTTCCAACTCAATAAGGCTGCAAGATTGGATTATGGAGATAGTGAAATGACTCACGCCATGGTGATTACGGGCGTTGACCTCGATGAGCTGGGCAACCCTAAGAAATGGCGAGTTGAAAACAGCTGGGGAGCCTCCATAGGGGATCAAGGATACATGTACATGATGGATGAATGGTTCGACGAATACCTCTACGAGGTTGTTGTAAGGAAAGAGTATCTGCCTCCAGAACTCCTGAGAATTCTTGACACTGAGCCGGTAGTTGTGCCTTTCTGGGACCCGATGGGTACCTTGGCAAGGAATTAATGTCAAATTTGGCCTCCATTCTCTTACGCTAGGAAATGGAAATCACACACACATTGAACGCAGTCTTCTCAGTCGCGCCTACTTTTCCAAGCAGAATCTTTAACCCATCGAGAGCATGAAAGCCAGAAACTGCGGATAGACAGACGTGAATAGCAGTGGGAACAAAGCCAAAGATTGGTGACACGGCTCCTGATTTCGTAGGCCAAACGTCTAACGGCATTCGGATTCGTCTCAAGGACTATCTTGGAAAGAAAAATGTGGTACTATACTTCTACCCTAAGGACGATACCAAAGGATGCACAATCGAAGCCTGCGCCTTCAGAGACAAACTCCAACCGATAGGAGCTCTCTGGACAGAAGTAGTTGGCGTTAGTGTGGACACCGTCGAATCTCACAAGAAATTTGCCGAGAAAAATGGCCTGAATTTCACACTGGTCAGCGATCAGGATAAGCAGATCTCGAAGACCTACGGAGTTCTAAGCGATGATGGCTCGAAAGCAGACAGGGTTACATTCATAATTGACAAAGAAGGCAAGATTGCTAAGATCTTTACCAACGTCGATGTCACAAGACATTCGAATGAAATCGTCGATACACTCAAGCAACTCTTTAAGAAGACGAGCTCCTGAGAGCTCTTAGACCTTAGGAGTTGACGACGAGTCAAAATCCGGCCTTGTCATCCTTCATCCAGAAAGCGGCGTTGCTCTTGGACGACGGGTCTACTAGCCATGCAGTTCATGGCTTGAGCAAGTCGGCTCAGCCGACGGCATGGATTAAGAGCTGACAAAGATTCATTAGGTTGCGTTCAAAAGTTATGGATGCGGCTTACGCCGTGTGGTTCGCATGCATCAAGAATCACCGTTTAAGGGTATGAACTCGGCCAGCGTCGGCCGGTAAACTTCCCTATTTTTTTGGGCGTTCCTCTGATCATCGACTTGCGACTAAAAAGACGGCTTTCCCAGATTTTCGTAGTTGCGAGCCTGGGTCATGACTATTGGCATATTGGGTGATTGTTATGTGTCGAGGATTATGTGCCGTATGACCAGTGTGACAGAGAGTGTGACGACGCGAACAGGAAGCCGATCAATAGCATTATGAACAGTGTTCTTTGGCCGCCGATATTCCACCGTTGCATGCTAACCCACTGTGCCTAGGGGCGGTCTTGGTCATTCATAAGGTCGGCCCAAACCTTTGCTGGTCTCCAGTTGTAGACTACCGTCTTGAGTCGGGTCATTTCTTCTATGCTGTAGCCGATGCCTTCCCTGCCGATGCCTGAATCCTTGTTGCCCCCGAACGGGTAGTAGCCGACCCCATGTCGGGGTGCGGCGTTTATCGTAACCTCGCCCTCCTCTAGACGCTTAGCCACTTTTCTTGCGAGGTTGAGGTTATTGGTGAACACGCATGAGTCTAATCCATACCTTGACTTGTTGGTGAGGTCAATAGCTTCATCCACATCTTTCACACGCGCGATGGGGATTACGGGACCGAAGGTTTCCTCCCACATAATCCTAGCTTCTACTGGAACGTGATCAAGAACTGTCGGGTAGTAGTAGTTTCCTTGATGTTTTCCTCCTGTTAGGAGCTTGGCGCCCTTACCGATGGCGTCTAAGACGAGGCCGTGAACCCTTTCCACAGCCCCATGCTCAATCAGTGGCCCAATCTTGACGGACGGATCCCGTGGGTCACCCACTTTGTACGTTCCAACTTCCTTCAGAACTTTCTCTACGAATACGTCTCCGATTTCTTTCTCCACAAGAGCGCGCGACACCGCGTCACATCGTTGACCACTATAACTTAGCGACCCCTTCACAGTTTCAGTTGCAGCAAGGTCTAAGTCTGCGTCCTTCAGAACGATGGCGGAACCTTTTCCTCCCAGCTCCATATGCAACCTCTTCAAGCCGGCGACACGGGCTAGAGTTCTTCCCACTTCCGTGCTACCTGTGAACGTCAACATGCTAATCCTATCGTGACCTGCCATATACTGGCCGATCTGTCCTCTGCCCGTGATCACATTGAGTGTGCCCGCAGGTATGCCGGCGAGTTCCAATATTCTTGCGAACATGAGGAAGGAAAGCGGGTCTTTGCTCGAAGTCTTCACCACAACTGAATTGCCTGCCAGAAGTGCGGGTATGACTTTCGTGGCGGTGATGTAGAGAGGGTAGTTGAAAGGTGAAATTGCTAGGACAACGCCCAGCGGCTCCCTGAGCACGTCCGCCGACGTGCCCACGGTCTCCTCAGACCAGTCCCCTGGTATGTGTTCGCCGCGAATCTTGCCGTACTCATCCGGCGTTAGCTTCAATCGCTCAGCTGTTGCCTTAACCTCTCCTTCCGCATTAGAAATCGGTTTGCCGGCTTCCAGGGTCAGAACTCTGACGAAGTGGTCGATATTTTGAAGCAGTATTTCGCGTGCCTGCTGGAAGATTTCTATCTTCTTCACAGCCGGAATAGTTCTGATTAGGTTTCTGTTGACATAGGATGATTCGACGGCACGTTCGGCCTCTTGTTCCGAAGCCGAGGGAACAGTTGCGATGACTCCCTCATCGATTGGGCTTCGAACCTCGATTCTTTGCGGTAGTTCCACCCACTTGCCATCCAAGTACATCCTAAAATCCATCATGCCCGAATTGGATATCGAATAAATGGGGTCGAAGACGGTGCCGAGTTTGACGAGTTTGGTTTTCATTTCCATAACCGATCTTCTCCATTCCGTTGATTCTGAGAGCTAGTCGAGTACAGCTTCTGCTTCTATTTCCACAAGCATTTCCGGATTGACTAGCCCCTTTACTTCGACCAAGCTTGTGGTCGGCCGAATTTCCTTGAAGAATGCGCCGTGCGCTTTGCCAACCTCTTCCCACCGCTTCATGTCGGTAACGTAGATTCTTGTGCGAACCACATCTTCGAGTCGAGCACCTACCGATTCCAAAGCCCTTTGAATGTTCTTCAAGGTTTGAACAGCTTGGGCTCCCGCGTCTCCGATTCCAACAATGTTACCTCGCGAGTCGGTTGCAGTGGTCCCTGAAACGTGAACCAGCTTTCCAACCTTCACAACTCTTGAGTAACCAACTATTGGTTCCCACTTTGTGCCAGATGAAATTTTCATACGCGCGCTCAAGCGGACTCACCAGAGAGTTTCAGCGCAGGTTCGTTCTATTAAGGAAGCTCTAAGCGGACTCTGTCAAGTATCTCGACGGGAGCGCGGGGAATCAATGAGGTGCCAAAAGTGTGGTATAGAACTAATCTCAAGACGTTAGTTATCGCCAAGAGAGAAATTAGCGCCCGTGAACTTAACAGACGCAAGTGATGCGGCTACGTCTTTGTCGCTCTGACAAAGATTACCTTCCAGTCAAACAGGAAGCGCCCGCCTCGGACGAAATGTGTCAATTCATGCCTGAGTGCATGCAGTAGTTCTCGTCGCTTCTTCGCCGGCAATTCACTGAGCTCCTGTTTGAGGGTCGCCCTCTTGAGCCGCATGTCCAAATATTCTTGAATACCCTCCAGTGAAATTCTGTAATTGCGAGTTTTGACTTCGGCTCTCTTGAAACCCACCATGTTAAGCTCACGAACCTGTTCATCAAAGTTCATTTCGCGGTTGCTGAATCGTTCCAATGTTGCGAGCGCTGCCCTGTCGAGACTCAGCTTTTTTGAAGGGTTTTTCGTGCGGTACTGCTGCAAAGTTTCGCTAAAGATTCTATGCGCTTGAACATCCTTCAAACGCCAATCACTGTAGGCGAATGTCCCCCCTTTCCTGAGCACTCGGTAAACTTCTGCAACTGTTTGACGAAACCCTGCGGGGGAAATTCCACAGTTAGACACAACCACGTCGAATATTTGGTTAGGAAACAGGAGCTTTCGTGCATCCATCAAGAAGAAACGTACGTTTCTGAGCCTCGCATTAGGCTCTGCTCCTCTAGCAGCTAGCATAGACTTCGAACGATCTACGCCGAAGACGAAGCCACCCGATTTGACTCTGCGGGCCGCTTCGAACGCGGCTACACCTGTCCCAGTGCCAATGTCTAGGACGAGTTGGCCTCGAGAGAGGCCCGAGTCAAAGATTAGGTCCTCCGCGAACCTTTGGAATATTGGAACCCAATACCTTCGCCAAGCTCCGGCATCCTCACTCCAGAGACTCATGACAATCTGTTCCGCCTGTTCTAAATTCATGCTCAAAGGGCTCAGACCTAGGATGAGTTCACTCTGCAAATGCAAGTATTTCTAGCCTTGGTCATGCAGAAAGGGAGCATACGTTGTGGTCAGAAAAATCATAAGAAAAAAGGGGCGGGGCGAGTTTCCTCGTCCATTGATTTAGTTTAGTTGTATCGGAAGCCTACTAGGTTAACGTGCCATAGTGCGCCGTATTCGCCGCGAAAGTCGCTGTAAATGTTCATGTAGGTGCCCTGTTGGGCCTGGGTAGTGTCTTGGCCACCCGTTTAGCTTAGGAGATTTAAGGCGGTTCGGAAGGAATCATCTGGACGAATCATCAATGACCCTCGAGTCGCGTGCCGGGCCTTGGCTAAACAGTTGGCCTAAGTATGTGCTACGCTCACTTGACTACCCGAACCTCTCTCTAGGAGAGCTTCTTCGGCGGACAGCCACAAAATCCGCTGAAAAGCCTGCCATCTACTATAGCGGCAACGCAATCACCTACCGGGAACTTGATGCCTTGGCAGACCGCTTCGGCGCGGGTCTCCAAGCCCTAGGGGTCAAGAAAGGGGACAGAGTAGCACTTTACCTACCAAACCTCCCCCAATTCGTATTCGCCTACTACGGGGCGCTGCGGGTCGGCGCAATCGCCGTCACAGCGAGCCCACTCTACAAGGAGAGGGAACTCGCCCACATCCTAACAGACTCAGGCGCGAAAGTTCTCGTGTGCCTAGACAAGCTGTACTCATACGTCCAATCAGTTAGGGAAAAGACACCGGTCAATCACATCTTCACAACGAGCATCAGCGACTACGTCCCAGGCTCTCTAACGTCGCCTGCCCCCCCGAACGCAATGAACCTTCGCACACTTCTCGCGGAATATGCAGATCCACCAAGGCCGGTAGAAATCAACCCAAGAAGTGACCTCGCCCTCCTACAGTACACGGGGGGAACAACAGGCGTACCGAAGGGCGCTATGCTGACTCACTACAACCTTGTGGTCAATGCCGTGCAGTTCTCTTCTTGGCTTGGGATGAGGTCTGGCGCAGAAGTGCACATGTCGGTTCTACCGTTCTTTCACATTTACGGGATGACCGTGGCAATGAATGTCCCGGTTCACACGGCTTCTCCAATGGTTCTCATCCCTGACGGGCGGGACATCGACGGCATCCTCCAGGCCATCGACAGGTACAAACCCACGATCTTCTGTGGCGTACCGGCCACGTACATATCCCTAATCAATCAACCCGAAACAAGGCAGCATGACCTACATTCAATTCGCGTCTGCGTTTCAGGCGCCTCACCCCTCCCCATCCGAGTGCAACGGGAATTCGAGAAATTAACAGGCGGGAGACTCGTTGAAGGTTATGGGTTAACTGAAACAAGCCCCGTCACACACGTCAACCCGCTAGACGACCCCAGCAAGAACCGGCCTGGTTCAATCGGCATACCAATCTCAGACACACAAGCGAAAATTGTTGACTTAGATTTAGGCGCGAACGACCTCGCTCCTGGGACGGTTGGGGAGTTGGTGGTTCGCGGGCCACAGGTCATGTTAGGTTACTGGAAGAACGATGCGGAAACCAGGGCGGTTCTCAGGGACGGTTGGTTCCATACTGGAGACATTGCGGTAATGGAGTCTGATGGGTATTTTCGTATTGTGGATCGGAAGAAGGATATGATCAACGTTTCCGGTTTGAAGGTCTGGCCTAGGGAGGTGGAAGAAGTTCTCTACGAATATCCCGCCATCAAAGAAGTAACCGCAGTCGCCATGCCCGACCCGCAAAGCGGAGAAGCCGTGAAGGCGTTTGTGGTTTTGAAGGAGGAGTTCAGAGGGAAGGTTGTGGCGGCGGATATTATCGCTTTCTGCAAGGATAAAATCGCCGACTACAAGGCACCCAGAGTTGTTGAGTTCAGGGACGCACTCCCGAAGAGTTCTGTTGGCAAAATCCTGAGAAGAGAGCTTAGGGGTCAGCCTTCGTAGTACCCTCAGATTGTGGAATTCGAACTAAACAGTTAAGAATTCGCTAACTTCGCAAGCTTCGACGTAACCGAAACGGTGTTTGCATTGGCACTACACGATATTCTCCCAACTACGGTAATGATATTTCCTGAGAATCGGAAGAACCTGAAGGTTCTCACGGACATTCACATGAAAAGCATTCAAGATCCTGACGCGTTCTGGCGAAAGGCCGCCGACGAGCTCTTTTGGTATGAGAAGAAGGGGCGGGCTTTTGAGGAGATGGGTCAGCCGCCCTATGGGCGATGGTTCCCCGAATGGAAGACCAACCTCTCCTACAACGCCTTGGACCGGCAGGTTGCCGGCCCGAGAAAGAAGAAGGTAGCCTACTACTGGGAAGGCGAAAATGGGGACAAGCGAACACTAACCTACACTGACCTGTACGAGGAAGTAAACAAGCTCGCATCAGCGCTGAAGAAACTTGGAGTCAAGAAAGGCGATAGAGTCACAATCTATCTTCCCATGATCCCTGAGCTCCCCATTAGCATGCTCGCGGTCACAAGGCTTGGGGCCATTCACACAGTAATCTTCGCCGGGTTCACAGCGCAATCCATCGCCAGCCGATTGATCGACTCCAAATCCAAAATGGTGATTACAGCCGACGGAGCCTTCAGAAAAGGGAAAACCCTCGACCTGAAACCCATTGTTGATGAAGCCATCAAACAATCGAGCGGAATTGAGAAAGTCATCGTGGTGAAGAGGGCGAAGAATCAGATACCGATGGTGAGCGGGCGCGACATTTGGTACCACGACCTGATTGCTTCCGCCGCCAAGTACGTTGAGCCCGAACCTGTTGAGGGGACACATCCAAGTTTCATCTTGTATACTTCAGGAACCACGGGAAAGCCGAAGGGCTGTACCCACAGCACCGGCGGCTACATGGTCTGGGCGGACTACACACAGAAAGCAGTTTTCGACGTCAAGGAGGATGACGTGTACTGGTGCACCGCTGACATTGGCTGGATAACAGGGCACACGTACATCGTCTACGGTCCACTGATAACTGGCGTTACTTCCCTAATGTACGAAGGAGCGCCTGATTATCCTCAGCCCGACCGGTGGTGGGACCTGGTCGAAAAATACCATGTAACAATCATCTATACGAGCCCCACGGCTATCAGAATGCACATGAAGTTTGGTGAACAGTGGGCCCAGAAACATAAGCTGACATCGCTCAGGCTGCTCGGAACTGTTGGGGAGCCCATCAACCCTGAAGCGTGGAGATGGTACTTCAAGAACATAGGCCGCGAGGAATGCCAGATCGTAGATACTTGGTGGCAAACTGAAACGGGCGGAATCCTAATCAGCCCACAACCGGGCATCGTCCCAATTCCACTGAAAGCTGGATCCGCTACGCTCCCCATCGCGGGAGTTGACGCTGACGTTTACGGAGAAACTGGCGAACCCGTGAAGGTTGGCGAGAAAGGGTACATGGTCATTAAACGGCCCTGGCCAGGCCAGTTCATGACCTTATGGAACGACTCCGATAAGTTCAAGCAGGTATACTTCACCCGGTTCCCTGGAATCTACTACGCAGGCGACTACGCCCTAAGGGACGACGACGGTTACTTCTGGCTACTGGGGCGGGCGGACGAGGTGTTGAAGGTTGCAGGCCATAGACTTGGAACCATCGAACTAGAAGACAGCCTCATCTCACACCCAGCGGTCGCGGAATCTGCCGTAATCGGGAAGGCTGACCCGATCAAAATGGAAGTACCAGTCGCATTCGTAGTTCTCAAACCCGGCTTCGATCCCACACCAGAACTCAAGAAAGAACTAGCGAACCACGTGAGAACAACCATTGGCCCAATCGCGGTCCCAGAAGCAATCTACTTCGTCCTTAAACTCCCGAAGACACGCAGTGCCAAAATCATGAGGCGGGTTGTACGGGCCGTCGTCGAAGGCAAACCCATCGGCGACGTCACAACGCTTGAAGACGAAACAAGCGTCGAAGAGATGAAGAACGCGTACAGCGAACTTCAAGCCGAAATCGCGAGAACGGGTAAGTAACCAGGGTGAACTGAGATGAGTTCAAAAGCATCAGCGCTTGCGAATCCTGCGCCACTTGGTTTGATGGGCTTTGGAATGACAACGGTCCTGCTCAACCTCCACAACATGGGCTTCTTCGGAATCAGCAGCATCGTTGTGGCGATGGGGATCTTCTACGGCGGCCTCGCACAGATAGTGGCGGGTGCGATGGAGTTCCGGAAGGGAAACACCTTCGGAACCTTAGCCTTCACTTCCTACGGGCTTTTCTGGTTGACGCTCGTCTTCATAATAATCTCCGGCGCTGAACGGCCGCTCTTTGCACCAGACAACGCTGCTTGGGCGGCGTACTTGTTCATGTGGGGCCTCTTCACAATGGGAATGTTCTTCGGAACCCTCAAAACCAACCGCGCTCTTCAGACAGTATTCCTTTCGCTCGCAATACTCTTCTTCCTACTCACTGCGGCGCAGGCAATCCCACAGCTTGGCCTAATCGCTGGAATCGAAGGAGTTTTTTGCGGCTTCAGCGCATTCTACCTATCACTTGCGGAGGTCCTGAACGAAGCCCACAACCGTACAGTCCTACCCATTGGACCCATGAAATCCGCCTGAGTTGCGCATAGGCGAAAAAAGAGACGAAAAACGCGTAAGCCTATTCACTTTTCATAACCAGTTTTGCCTCGCTATGAAAAGTCTGTCAAAAAGCCTCGACTCAACCCCCGTTTTCAAGTGGGCGTGTATTTCTCGGCGAGTTACGGAAAACCTATTCTGTACTGGGGGAGTTATTGTAGAGTATTCGGTGCGGACTGACTCCTTTGACTGAAAATGGGAGCCACGCAGGTTTCGAGAAATCTTCCATTGGACGCGAAGGAGGCCGACGTGACCCCTTCTCAACCATGCGAATCTTTGAGAAGCTTGGACGCGGCCCAACCAACCTGCCAGCGCAACCTACACCTCTAGTCGATCGTGAGAAGGAGTTCATGGCGGTGCGGGGGCTACTTCAAAGTGAGACTCGGCTCGTAACATTGACGGGGCCAGGTGGAACTGGAAAAACACGCCTCGCCTTGGAAATTGCGTCAACGCTAGTCGACAATTTCCCGGGCGGAGTCTTTCTCATCCCCCTAGCTCGAATTACTGATCCAGGCCTAGTTCCTTCGGAAATAGTATCAACGCTGGGGGTTACCGAAAAAGGAGGACAATCGATTGGGGAGACCATCAAGGAATTCTTGAGAGACAAAGCAATGCTCCTGGTTCTTGACAACTTCGAGCAAGTAGTCTCAGCCGCGCCCATCGCAGCTGAACTCCTGCACGAATGCCCGAAACTGAAGATTCTGGTGACAAGCCGGACACCCCTGCGGATTCGGGGCGAACATGAATTGCTAGTGCATCCGCTCGCGCTGCCGGAACCGGAGAAATCCGCGTCCGTGGACGTGCTACTAAGCTCGCCATCCGTAAGGCTGTTCGTTCAACGAGCTAAAGCGGTAAGGCCTGAATTCGAATTAACCCCAGAGAATGCGCGTACCGTGGCGGAAGTCTGCATCCGAGTCGACGGCCTACCTCTGGCCCTGGAGTTAGCGGCCGTTCGAATCCGAATAATGTCGCCTGAAATCATACTCAAACGTTTGGAGAAGCGTCTTGGGTTGCTGACGGGTGGGGCGCAGGATCTACCCGCCAGGCAAAGGACGCTGCGCGATACCATCGCTTGGAGTTATGATTTGCTCGACCCTATTGCCAAGAAGGTTTTCCGCCGTGTATCCGTGTTCGTTGGGGGATTTTCGTTGGACGCTGCTCAATCAGTCTGCGGCACCTTTCCGGATGGGGATGTTGATGCGCTGGATTCCCTTTCGAAGCTTGTTGAAGGAAATCTGGTGTATCGCGTAGATGCTGGAGGTGAGATGCGCTTCGGGATGCTGGAAACAATCCGCGAGTTTGCCTTGGAATCATTGGAGACAGCAGGTGAGTCAGGAAAGGCGCTTGAAGCCTATTCCAACTTCTTCCTGGAATTCGCTGAGAAAGCTGAACCAGAGTTGAGAAGGCCTGATCAAGCCGAATGGTTGACGCAACTTGACCGTGATCATGATAATCTACGCGCGGTGATTCGCTGGTCAATTGAAAACGGCAATGTTGACCTGAGCCTTCGTCTTGCTTCTCATCTATGGCGGTTCTGGTACATCCGCGGACACTGGGCTGAGGGACGCGTATGGATTGCAAGAACCATCGATAAGTCCGGGTCAACCCAAAGTGTGGCGCGCGCAAAAGCACTCTTTGGAAATGGGGTGCTAGCATCTGTTCAAGATGATTTTCCTGCCGCACATTCTCTTTTGGATCGCAGTCTAGCTTTGTTTCGGGAACTAGGGGACAAAGAAGGGATCGCCTTCGCTTTGAACAGCTTGGCGATTGTTGCACGAAGCGAGGGGGATCTTTCGGGGGGCATGAAACTGCAGGAGGACAGCTTGGCTCTGATGCGGGAAATAGGAAACAAGTGGGGCATCGCTCTGGTTCTCATGAATATGGGAGTTGGGCAGCGCGCTCAAGGTGACCATGCGAAGGCGGCTAAACTCCACGAACAGAGCTTGCAGTTGTTCAGAGAGTTAGGAGATAAGCGGTACATCGCACGCATGCTCATCAACCTCGGAATAAACTCGAGGGATAAAGGAGATCTCAAACAATCGCGCCGACTACTTACTGAGAGTCTATCTCTTTCCCGTGAAATGGGAGAGAAGATCGGGATTGCAGAATCCCTCCTTTACCTAGGCAGCGTTGCGAAAAGACAAGGAGAATTCAGTTCAGCAGTCGAGCTTCTTCGTGAATCCTTGGCGGTATATTATGAACTCGGAGACAAGGAAGGCATCGCAACATGTTTCGACGAATATGCGAGTTGCGATTGCGCACGAGGAGCAGTGGAGCACGCAACTAGGCTTATGGGAGCATGCGATGCACTTCGCGAATTTGCCCATGTACCTATCCCCCCAGCATACCGCGCAGACCATGAGCGTGATGTAACCCTCGCACGAACAAAACTGCGTCCTGAAGAATTTGATGTGGAATGGGCGAACGGGCGGGTAATGACACTAGAACAAGCAGTAAAGTTCGTTCTAGGGCTCGAATCCGAAAGAGTATGAGATGTCCTCAAGCCTTGACAAAAACCTCGTAAAGACGATTTATCGCAAACCTTTTTTACAAAACTTCACGAAGAATGCCTATGGAAAATGACGACGACATTCTGAAGGTTTGGGGGCTTTCCCATGCTTTCGGGAAAGACTGGAACACGTACTTCAGTTTGGTGACTTTGGACACTGGCAAAACACAGGAAATGTTCTTCAACCACATTAAGAACGCATTCAAGGCTGTAGAAAAGCACGTAACCAACAAAAACCTTCGAATCAACATCGTGGGCATAACGTTCGGCCACGCCGATGCGGTCATAGTGTGGCAGGCCAAAAATTCAGAGGCTGCAAAGGCATTCAGGGACGCTGTGCTGGCGGGCAATGGTCACCACAGCATCACCATGTGCTGTATTGCCAGCGATGGTCACGGTCACAGCTGAAGGCAAGTCAAAAGCTCGGTTCCCCTAACTCCGACAGAAGGTAGACATGCAGTAGGCCTACCATTAGTGCTATCTCTGAAGCATCCGAGCTCCCAAGAGTTTTGCTGAAATTCAAACCTGAAACTCAGCCGCGAAGGCTGAGCACTTACCGCTCGCTCACCTTCTATGTCAAGTCACGTTGATCCCATTTGTTTCGCATATGACACTATTTACCACATTCGTTTCGTGTCTGAGAGTTTCCCGTAAGGGGAGGCGTCATATGTAGAGGTATATGCTACATGTGCATGATAATTAAAAGACGACAATTCTATTTGCGAACCATACTTAGGAGTTGAAGAAGTCTGCAAACGCTTACGAAAGAACAGCTTCTCGAGAAAGCGAAGAAACCAGCCATCGACGCGATGAGGCTCCACCCCTTCTACCACGGAAAGATGGAGATCGTGCCAAAATGTTGCGTTCGTGATTTCAATGACTTCGCTATATGGTACACGCCTGGCGTCGCTGAACCTTGCAGGGCCATCCAGAAGGACGAGAAGCTCGTTTATGAATATACGAACAAGTGGAATATGATTGCGATAGTTACTGATGGGACGCGTGTTCTAGGCCTAGGCGACATTGGGCCCAAGGCTGGGCTCCCCGTGATGGAAGGGAAGTCGATTCTCTTCAAATACCTCGGAGGCGTCGACGCTGTTCCAATCTGCCTGGGAACGAAGGACCCCGACGAGATCATAACGGCTGTGAAATGGCTTCAGCCCTCCTTCGGCGGCGTCAACCTCGAAGACATCTCCCAACCCAAATGCTTCCGCATCCTCGACACGCTCAAAGCAACAGCCGAGATTCCAGTTTGGCACGATGACCAGCAGGGAACAGCGACTATAGTTCTGGCCGGCTTGATCAATGCTCTCGAATTGGTTGGGAAGAAAGCTAGCGATGTGACGGTTGCGATGGTTGGGGCCGGTGCGTCGAACGTTGCAAATAGCCGGTTGATGTTTTCTTACGGGATAAAACCAGGGAATACTATCGTCGTCGACACGAAGGGCATCCTGAACCAGGATAGGCAGGATCTCGCGATGCGTAAGGCCGAGTTTGTCGACAAGTGGCGGCTCTGCGAAACCACGAATAAGGAGCAACGGTCGGGTGGAATCCCTGAAGCCATGAAAGGCTCTGACGTTTGCATAGCCCTTTCCAAACCTGGGCCCGATACAATCAAGAAAGAATGGGTTGCATCAATGGCCAAGGATGCTGTTCTCTTTGCGTGCGCTAACCCCATCCCTGAAATTTGGCCGTGGGAGGCAAAAGAGGCGGGGGCTCGCGTGGTCGCAACTGGTAGGTCCGACTTTCCTAACCAAGTCAACAATTCCCTCGGCTTTCCAGGAATCTTCCGCGGGGCACTTGACGTACGGGCTAGGACGATAACAGATGAGATGTGCATCGCCGCAGCTAACGAGCTTGCGAAATGTGCACGTGAGAAAGGCCTCAGCGAAGACTACATCGCCCCAACAATGGATGAATGGGAGGTCTATCCAAGAGAAGCCGTCGCAGTCGCTCTCAAAGCGCAAGAAGTCGGAGTGGCCGGCCTGAAGTTGACAAGAACGCAACTACTCGAACAGGCAACGAGTATCATCAAGAGGTCAAGGGACATGACACAGACATCCATGAAACTAGGCTACATCCGGAAGGCGCCCGATTAACGGAGGAGAATTAATTTGAAGAAAGATGTATCAGAAAAAGAATACGACCTGTTGATCATCGGCGGCGGCCCAGCAGGCCTAACGGCAGCGGCATACGCGATTAGAAAAAGAATTGAAATAATGCTGATCAGCGAAGACCTTGGCGGGAAGACTAACTACAAGTTCTCCTTGCCTGACGTTGATACGCACTTCGTCATAGACGGTGAAGAGCTGGTTGGCAAGTTCAAGAGCCAGATAGAGTACTTGGACTTTGCACGATACCTTGACGAAGTCACGAAACTGGAGCGAAGAGAAAACAATTTCGTTGCAACCACGAGAGGCGGGAAGACATTCAAAGGGAAATCTGCCATAATCGCCATAGGTGTAATGCCAAAGCGGCTCAACGTTCCCGGCGAAAAGGACTTCCTAGGTCGCGGGGTTAGCTACTCTGCCGTCAGCCACGCACCACTATTCATCGACATGGAAGTTGCCGTCGTTGGCGACGGACTACCAGCTCTCCAAGCCACAGCTGAACTAGCAGAAATAGCCAAGAAGGTCAACGTGGTCGGCGTCCAAGCAAAGTATGTGGACACAGAGCTCGGAAAGAGACTAAAGAATTCAGGAAAAGTGCAATTCTTCACCGACTACGAGGTGAAGGAAATTCGTGGCAACTCATCCGTAGAGAATCTGCTCGTACGTTCCAAGGTTGACAAGACGGAGAAAGTAATCGCTGTTAAGGGTGTTTTCGTCGAGTTGGGATACGTCCCTAACAAGGAGCTGTTCTCCAAACTGGTGAAGACAACTGCGGAAGGAAGGATCATGATTAGCGAAAACAACCAAACTAGCGTCCCAGGTCTTTTCGCAGCAGGAGACGTAACTGACGTAAACGCGCAACAAGTTGTCATAGCGATCGGGGAAGGAGCGAACGCCGCACTCAGCGCCTACAATTACCTTCTCAGCCTAAAACGATAAGTCCGTATGTTGAGACCTGCTCCACTTAGTGGAAAAGTGGAGCAATCTCCTTTTCTTATTTTCTCTCCAACCCAGTTTAATACCTAGAAAATGCTAAGCTTTGGGTTGGAAAGTGTGGTGAATGAAGTTGCGAAAGAAACGTAAGGTGAAGATGCGGGTTCGACACAGCCAACCCGTGATAGGCCCCGACCCGGTTGAACAGGTCGCGTAGGTGTGCTCTAGACTAGGCTGGGACCCTAGGATAGCCAGTCGCTGTGGAACTGCCCTGGCTTATCGATTCGTTCGTAGCCGTGTGCTCCGAAAAGGTCCCGCAGCGCCTGAATGAGATTGGCGGGCAATCTCTCGCTCCTGTAACCGTCATAGTAGTCCAACGAGGCATCTAGGGCAGGAGTCGGAATCCCAGAAGTCTTCGCGGCCTTAATCGTATCGCGCCATTTCTTGTCAAGCTTGATTAGGGTTTCAGCGAGATCAGCGTTTAGCAGTAGGTTCTGTAAGTTTGAATTCGCCTGAAAGGCACTTCTAATCGTATCGAGGAGTTTGGCGCGGATTATGCATCCCCCCTTCCATATACGTGCCACTTCTCCGAACGGGATCCCATACTCATAGGCTTCCGAAGCAGCGCGCATCAAATGAAACCCTTGGGCGTAGGCCACGATTATTGAGGCCCGAACGGCACCCTCCAGCTTCTCCGAGAGGTTCCCGGGTGGTAAATTGGGCGCACCTTTTCTGCTTGTTTTTGATATTTGCGCGGCCTTAACGCGTTCATCCTTTAGTGCTGAAAGGTTTCTCGCTGTGACTGCGGCGTCAATTGTGGGGGTTGGGATCCCTAGGTCCAAGGCGTTTTGCGAAGTCCATTTTCCAGTTCCCTTTTGTTGTGCTCGATCGAGGATTAGTGAGACTAGTGGGCGCTTGTTTTCGGCGTCATTTTTCTTGAGGACTTGGGTTGCAATTTCCATTAGGAAGGAGTTGAGTTCGCCTTCGCTCCATTCCTTGAAAACATTCCGTACTTGTTTGATGCTAAGGCGACCGGCTCTGGTTAGTAGGTCGTAAGCTTCAGCGATGGTTTGGATTATGGCGTATTCGATGCCGTTATGAATCATCTTTACGTAATGGCCTGCCCCTCTTGGGCCAAGGTATTGGCAGCATGGACCATCCGCATGCGCTGCTATTCGGCTTAACATCTCGCCAACATGTTCGTAACCTTCCTTTGGCCCCCCGACCATCACGCATGGACCCCTGAGCGCGCCTTCTTCACCTCCACTCACGCCTACCCCCAAGAAGTGGATTCCGTGCTTGCCTAATTCACCACATCTTCGTTCCGTGTCTTGAAAATGTGAATTTCCACCATCCATCAACACATCCCCACGGTTGAGTAAACTTGTCAGGCTGCTGATGGTTGCGTCGACCGCCGGACCAGCTGTCAACATCAGGAAAACGCGCCGCGGTTGCGAGAGCGAGCCGATAAGATCTGGGAGAGTATAGGTTGGGTCGATTTCGGGGTGCTTGGCGGCGAAACCCCTCGTCTTCTCCTCGGTGCGGTTGTAGACGGCGACCGAATAGCCGTGGTTATGAAAGTTCAGCGCTAGGTTTTGTCCCATGACACCAAGGCCAATCAATCCTACGTCTTTGCCGCCCAACACGCTCAGCTCAGGCTGCATTATGCGTTAGGCTTCAAAAAGAGTTCAGCTTCGCCGCTTAGCTCGCTTGCGGCCACGATGGCGCCGGCGCCCTGCCGGTTTGTTGGTCCTTCTGCGTACCATGAGGTAAGCTAAGGCAAAGATGATCACGACTCCTGTCAAGATGAGCGCTGGTTCATAGTAATCTGTCTGCCAAACTGCAGTGATCGTATGGGGCCGGTTCATGGATATGGTTCCCGTGGTGGAGCTTGTAAGTAGTTGACCGTTCTCGTACCAGCCTTGAAACTTCATCTTGCCTCCCAAATTTCCGAGGAGGCCGGCTATGGGCTCGGTCGGTGCGACTGAGAATGTTGCTGTTTCTCCCTCGTTGTACCACCCTGCCCCTATGGAAGTTGCCTGGGGGCCGGCTATTGTGAGTAAGTTTTGCGTCAGGTAGGTAACGGTGATGTTTGCGTCGCTAGTTATGAAAATGGTTCTATTCGTGTCAGTTGACCCGTCAGGCCAATGGTCGAACATCAACCTAGTTGCTGGGTCGACTTGGACGAGAGCGGGTACCGAAATGTTGTGTTGGCCCAATGCAACTCCGACTAGGGCTGGGCCTGGGGGTTGTTGCACTCCGTCAACGGAAACGGCTACGGGGGCTGGAACCGTCACCTTCAACGCTACGGGCGTCAACTGGATACCGAAGAGAACAGTACTCGTCGTTTTCGGGATCAGATTGCGGGTGGGATCGAGGAGCGCCGTTGTCATGTTCAAATTCCATGTTCCAGGTCCGCGTTTCCCGCCGAGGATTCCACCAATCTTGAAGTCCAAGTGTTCTGCACCCGATGCTGTATTGATGCCAGTAACACAGAACGCGGCGAGCACAGGTGGGTTCAGGCATGAGTCAGGCGAAGAGGTTGCAATTCCAGGTGTAATTTCCTGAGGAGTCGTGTCTTGGTCGGTTATCAACGTGACCAGATAATTCCCCGGAGTCGTATTATTGTAGAAGACGATTGCCGTGACTTCTATGGGGCCTTGGCCGCCGGCAACCGCGTGGCTTGGGTTCACGACTTCATAGATTCTTGTGGTCTGCGCGTAAACGTTGGGAAATGCAAGAATAAGAGAAGTTACGAGCAAGCAGACTAGCAATGCATGAGCATTTTTCAACTTGAGGCCTACCGAAGGAAGTTTTGTCGCAAGGGCCGGTTCCGGAAGAAAACCCTTGTGGTGCACTTGTTCAGATTCTGGTTTGCAGTCTCTTCGCGGCCTTAGCTGAGGTCAGTGCGGCGGATAGGAAGAGTGTTGAGAGCACGACTGTTGCTGAGGATATCATGAGAACTAATGGGGAAGCCAGAATTTCACCTAGAAGAAGACCTGTCAATCCGCCAAGTAAGCTAATGCCTAAGAGCTTTTGGAGTAGGTTTTGTGTTTTCAACCCGCGGAGGCGGCGGAATCTGACTCTAAGCAGGCTAAGTGGTAAGCCCAGGTAGAAGGCGCCAATTAGGCTGCTCGCCAACAGTCCTGAGAGGAGAGCTGCTAGTTCTGGGTAGGCGGATGTCGCCGAGAATAGGTTTGATGTTAAGTAGAGGATTCCTATCAACGGGTACAATACGCCTTTCATGATCGTTCTTTCGACCCAGTGGTTCGTCAAGTAAACTGCTACGTGGGGGCTGAAGGAATAGTACCACGCGTTGAAGGTTACCATGAAGTTCGAGCCCGACTGCGTCCTCATGATTTGGCGGTCGCGGAAGTTGCGCAACAGCTGAACCTCAGGCGCTAGCTCGGAACCGAATGTTGCTGTCGCAATAATGCAGGTCGGGGCGCTTGGCGTCGTGGTAGTGCTTGTTGCTGCTGCCGAAATTGTCACTCCAAGATTAACGGTGTGGCTTAACAGGCCATTCGCCCCTGTGACTGCGAGGGTGAAGGAGCCTGTTGACGCCGTAGCCGAAGCGCTGATTGTTAGTGTTGATGAGGAGCTTGATCCGGAGGGTGGGGTAACCGGACCAGGCAAACTGATCGATACACCTGAAGGAGCTGTTCCTATCCAGGAGTAGGTTAGGGCGACCGCTGAGCTAAACCCGTTGGTCGACCCTACGGTGATAGTCGATGTGCCACTACTGCCCTGGGTTACTCCTATTGTGCCTGGGATTCCGCTGATCGTGAAGTCCGGCGTAACCGTGATAGTCAACGTGAAAGACTGTGAGTGGCTAAGACTTCCACTGGTGCCCGTGATCGTTATACTCGCGGACGATGCCGGCGTTCCGGGGTCAATGCTCACAGTCGCAACAGACGTAACCGATCCGCCCGGTGGAGGCGTTACAGGGTTTGATGAAAACGAAGCGTGCACACCAGACGGCAATGATCCTGTATTCAGGTTCACGGCCGAGTTGAACGTGCCCACTGAGGCAATTGTAACGGTGTCCGTTGCCGAGCTTCCAGATCCGACCGTGAGGCTTGATGAGCTGAGGGATAGTGAGAAATCTGCTCCGGAGGTAACCGTAAGCACAAAGCTTGTTGTGTGTGTTATCGAACCGTCTGTCCCGCTCACTGTAATGGTGGCTGGTCCCAGAGCAACGCTTGATCCAACATTGACCGTAAGCGTTGATGACGCGCTTCCTGAGGATGGGATATTGATTGGATTGGTGCTAAAAGTGGAGAATGTGACACCAGAAGGAACGGGGCCCGTAACGGATAACGTCACCGCCCCAGAATATCCGAGCAAGCTTGAACCAGTAATCGAAATGGAGTTCGATGCGCCTTGCGCTATTGAAATTGAACCTGGACTGGCGTTTAGGCCAAAATCAGGTTGAGTTAGTGTCAGTTTCGCGATCTTGTTGCCGTTAGACTCAGCGATCCAAACCGCGCCACTAGAATCAACAACCATATCGTGAGGACCACTGGTAGGATTCAAGGCCCATTCAGTGAAAGCGCCAGTTTGCAAACCGGTATTACTAGCTGACGTGGCTCCAACGGAGTTGGTTGTCGGCGCGATCGGGCCCAATACAGCAGGAGTGACGGTGTTAACTCCACCCGCATAAGCTGCGGTCGTTGGAGAAACGCCCGTAAGGGATCCCCCCGTGGAAGGGTCGAGCACAGCAACCTTCGCTGCTCCCGAACCTGCATGCGCATACTCTGCGAACCAAGGTTGTTGGGTCGCGGGGTTCATGCCAATGCCCCGCACATCGGCACCGACTGAGGGGACCTGCCAATCCTTAAACGCGTTCAGATTCTGAAGTACACCGACGTAATTATTCGGGTCGGCGGCATTGCTACCGACACCTTGGGTATACCATATCTGCCCAAGCGTGTCGGCGGTAAGATAGGCTCCATGTGAAGAGCCATGTGTCGGCAGCGCAAACATACTGTATGCACTTGGAAGGTTTGATCGGTCAAAGCGAGTGAGCGCGGCAGCACCGGCAAACCAAATTATCCCAGACCCAGCGTAGAGGCCGTTCGCTATTCCACCGACCGCGCCCGGGAACGTGTCCTCAAAAATCTGCGCGGTCGGCTGGGCTGGATCATATACTAGTTCACCCCACGCGTTTCTTGTGGCTTCGGTGAACCATGCCCTCGTTTGTCCCGAACCGCCGGGTTCAATTGACACTTCTTCAGGGAGTGAGCCCCCATTAGGAAGCGCGTATTCTTTGATGATTCCCGTTGCCGGGAAGAAGACGAACATCTTGTTGCCATTGCCTTCAGCTCCAATAATAGCCGTTTGAGATGCTATCGTCGCCGCAGCCATGCCGAGCGGCAGTGAATTTGCTGTGGGAATGATCCACTCCTGAAAAGTGTTGGATGCCGGATCAAGGTGTGCAATTTTATTGGCGGATGACTCTGCAAACCAGCAGCAATTCCCAGATGGATCGAGAATAATACTATAGGGGCCGCTGTTAGCTGTTGGAATAGTCCATTCGCTCAGTGTCGCTGCTGTCGAGGGTGCAAAGACTGGTTGGATGAGGGGCTTGGGGATTCCTACGAAGGAAATTGAAAGTAGGAATATGGACAAAACCATCAATGACTTGAGAATTCTTCGACTTCGGACGGCATGCTTAGCAGTGTTGAAACTTAAGGCCAAGGCTAGAACACAACTACCTACTCTATTTCAAACTGTAGGTATTTCATGCTTTCTACGCCGATCCCAGCTTCATCCATGGGTTTAGCTGTTTGGAGGCAAATGTTCCTACGCGAACTACACAATCCCTGTAAAAGCAGCGAGAGCCACGACAATGCCTAGTATCGTTCAATATCCAATTCCCTCCCGCGAGTCAAAATTGTCACATCTCTACCGGACGTCACGCATCCCACTTGCTTGGCTTCAGGCAGTATTTCGCTCACGTGTTTTGCCCCACGTTTTGGGCATATGATGAGGAATCCGATTCCCATGTTGAAGGTTCTGTACATTTCACGGTTGGATATGTGTCCCTTTGCTTGTATCCTCCTGAAGATGTGTGGCGGTACCGGAAGGTGGTCTAGGAAAAAACCAACCTTTGCTCGAATTCCAATTCTCTTGAGCTTCGTATACGCGCCGCCCGTTATGTGTGCGAGCCCATGGATTTCGACGCCTGCCCTTAAGAGGTTCGAAATCGTTTTCACGTAGATTCGGGTTGGACGCAACAGTTCCCTCGCAACCCTGGAGCCAGCTTTGGGGGTGAGGAGGAGTTTCCTGGCCAATGTGAGTCCGTTACAGTGTATCCCACTGCTACGTAATCCAAGAATTACATCGCCAACCTTCGCGTTCTCGCCAGTGATGACAGCACTCTTTCTCACGATCCCGACCACTGCCGCGGACAAATCGAAGCTTTCCACAATTTCTGGTACGATTGCGGTTTCACCCGCGACAATCGCCACCCCGGCCTCCCGGGCGCCTTTTTGCAACCCCTTCATTATGTCCATGACCAGTCTCGGGCGGGGTTTCTCAACGGCCAAGTAGTCGACGAGGGCCAGTGGCTCGGCGCCGAGGCAGATTATATCGTTCACGTTCATTGCAACGCAGTCGATGCCAATGGTATCGTACTTGCGGCATGTTTCGGCAACGAGAGCTTTTGTCCCAACGCCGTCCGCATGTAGCGCCAGCGCGTAGTCTTTGCTGATTTCTATTAGGCCCGCGTAGTGCTCACGAACCCCAATAACTCTTCCCAGCTTTCCTCTCCTAGTCTGAAATGTTCTTGAAAGTATTTTTTCGATGCGCTGCTGTATATCAGCAATCTTGGCTACGTCAACGCCGGCTTCTGCATAGGTACGGGGCGACTGGGTGCACTCTCATTTTGGCACGTCTAGAATTCTCTTGGCGAGATGAGCTGCGTTCTCAGCTGCGTCTATTCCAACGGCACAAACTGGAACGCCCCGCGGCATCTGGACGATGGACAAGAGCGAATCTAAACCTCCCAACGCCTTGTTCACCGGTACTCCGATCACAGGCCGCTCAGTCCGAGAGGCTATGTAACCCGGCAAGTGCGCTGCGAGACCGGCGATGGCTATGAAAACCTTAGCCCCACTTGATGCAATGTATTCGTCAAGTTCCTTGTGATTCCTGTGAGCGGACAGAATCTGAGTTTCATGGGTAACGCCGAGCGAATCGAGTGTTTCCTCAGCGCGTTTGGCGACATCCAGATCACTCTTGGAACCTATCACTATTGAAACCGCAGCGCCGGCCATGCTGATGACACCTCAAGTAGACGATTCGAGCAAACGCTCGTTTCTCAACTCGGCTTGAAAATTAATGAATGCTTCCTGCCTTCTATTCCACCGTTCCAGCCAACCCCCACTCAAATCAATCATCGCCTTCCCATCCCGGACGGCGATTCGTCCGTCGGTGTGAAGTTGGATCGCTTTAGGGTAAGTACGGTGTTCTTGGATCAATATTCGCTCAGCTAGGGATTCGGGCGTATCACCTGGTTCAACCGAGACGGCGCTCTGAAGAATAATCGGGCCTCGATCCACGCTTTCGTCAACATAATGCACAGTGCACCCGGACTCCGTCTGGCCGGCGCCCAGCACAGCCGCGTGAACGTGCTTCCCAAACATTCCAGCGCCGCCGAACCTCACCAAATCTTTCGCGGGATGGATGTTCATTATTCGAAACCTGTACGCCTCCACAATTCTCGGGCCGAGGACCTGCATGAAACCTGCCAGGGCAACAAGGTCAATTTGATGTTCCTTCAAAACCCCCACCGCCCTTTCGTCGAATTCATTCCGCGCCTTCTCTTTATCATGCTTGGACGCGAATTTCCTACCGTACACTCCTTCAATGGTGATGATTGGGATTGAATCTTCTCTCGCGACCTGAACCACTGGCGCATTGGAATCATTGGTCACGAGCAAACTAACTTCGATATTTTGCAAAATACCCAGTCTTGCGTGATCTGCGATGGCTCTGAAGTTTGAGCCGCGTCCGGATGCGAAGACGGCTAGGTGTTTCATGCGATTCCCATGTCCAGCGCATTAACGATCGAAGGCGCTGCGCCGATGCCTTCTACATGTTCCATGCGTTTTCGAATCAGGTCCGCCGTCCCTATGTCGCGCCTGTGTCTTAATCCGCCTTGTACGTGACGTGTTGCTGTTTCGGCGATTTCTTCGGCAGCGATTAACGTGTCCGCAATTCCCAGAACGGCTATTGTCCTAGACGCTGTCGTGACTAGGTGACCATCCTTCAGGTCGACACTCGCGTAGAAGAAGCTTGCATTCTGTTCCGCCATTGCTTTCTCGTCTACGCTGATAGTCTGCTCGGCGACTGCGTTTTGCGGATATCCTGCTGGGACAATGTACTTGCAGACCGTGGCTTTTTCTTCGAAGGAGATGTTCTTGGGTTTCAATTTTCCCTCCGCTATTCGCTCACACACCTGCAAGAAGCTCGTCTCTTCCGAGAGTAAGGGTAGAACGTTCATGGCTTCTGGGTCGCCGAAGCGGCAATTGAATTCGATAAGTTTCGGGGTTGGCTTTTCCTCGTGGAGGCTTCGGGCAAGCATGAATTGCGCGTACAACACTCCTCTGTAATCCTCCCCAGTCTCCTTTTTCAGAGCGTGAACAACGTCCGTCATAATCGTGCAGCTTGCTTCGTAGGTCTCCTGCGAAACGAAGGGTAGCAGGTGATCACGGTCGCTGTAGCTTCCCATCCCGCCAGTGTTTGGCCCAGAATCATTCTCGTAAGCCCGCTTGTGGTCTTGAACGAGGGGCATTACGAGCACATTATGGCCGTCGACGAAAGCTTGGAGGGAATATTCTTCTCCGTCTAGGCGTTCTTCGACGACAAGTTTCTGGGAGCCACCAATCTTGTATCGGAGGATTTCTCTGGCGTAATCAATTTCAGCCTCCTTGCTCAGAAGGTCTACTCCGCTGACTTTGACTCCTTTCCCTCCCGTGAGCCCTGCTGGCTTAATGGCCACAGGCCCGAATGTTCTGAGGAAGACTTCCGCTTCCTTAGGGTTGTTGAAAACACGATAGAGAGGGTTGCCGGATATTCCGTATTTGCTCAGAAGTTTCCGGCAGAAACCTTTGTCGCCCTCAATGGATGCAAGCCTCCGGGTCGGTCCCACACAGCTAACGCCGAGTTCGGTTAGGGCGTCAACTACTCCGTTGACGAGCGGTGCCTCTGGCCCAACGACGGCCAATTCGACTCCTGCCCGTTTCGCGTAGTCCGAAACTGCTCGTGGGTCGCTGATTTGTAGGAATGAGACGCCCTTAGAGAGTTTCATTATGCCCGGGTTGTGGGAGTTCATTGCAGCATACAAGTCAACCTCGGCTGCTTTGGTGAGTGCTGAGGCTATGGCGTGTTCCCTAGCCCCGGATCCGACCAGCAGAACGTGGGTCACTGCTCCGTCTCCCAATACCTTACGTTCTGAGGCTTAACGCGCGTCTCGTCCGCGATTTTCTGGGCTAGGGGGGTCGGGTATACGCCTGTTAGGCATGCCAGACACGTCTCGTGTTTCGGGAATCCAATTGCACCTATCAGGCCATCTATAGTCTGGTAGCAGAGTTCATCAGCGCCTACGATTCGTCGGATCTCATCCACGGATCTTGCCGAGGCGATGAGTTCTGAGTGAGTTGGCATGTCGATTCCGTAGAAGCACGGTGATTTGATTGGTGGGCAAGTAACCCAGACTTCGACGCGGCTTGCGCCCGCTTCTTTGAGTAGGTTCACAATCTTCTTCATCGTGGTTCCGCGAACGATACTGTCGTCAACTAGGAGAACATTCTTGCCTTCCACGACCCCACGAACCGCGTTGAGCTTCAGTTGGACCGCGTTATCTCTGCCTTCTTGGTGGGGCATAATGAACGTCCTACCTACGTACCGGTTCTTGATCAGGCCTTCGAAGACTGGTATGCCAGTCTCACGTGAGATTCCTTCTGCTGCAGGCCGCGCCGTGTCGGGGACTGGTACGATTACGTCTGCGTGAGTCTTGTATGTGTGCGCAAGGTTTCTGCCCAGTCTTACTCGGACCGAATACACGTCCTTGCCGTCGATCGTTGAATCGGGTCGGCTGAAATAAACATACTCGAACATGCAACGCGCGTGACTGGTCTGGGCCTTCAGTTCTCTTCTGATGAGCGTTTCGTTTTCCCTTGCAATGACAAGTTCTCCAGGTTTCACGTCCCAGTGGTCGCGTATGCCGTTTATGTCGAGGGCGACCGTTTCGGAGGCGAACATGAAGAGCCCGCCGTTTGCTCCGTAGCAGAGCGGCCGAAAACCTTCAGGATCTCTGAAGGCAATGAGTTCGCCGTTGCCTGTTAAAACGGCTGCCGTGTAGGCTCCTTCAAATTTGGCTACACAATTTCTGACGGCTCTCTCTATATCACCGCCGTCGGATAGTTCGTTGGCTAGAGTCTTGAGCATGACTTCGGCGTCGCAGGTCGCCGACAGGAATGTACCGTTCGAACGTAGCTCACTGCAAACTTCAGGAAAATTGACCAGGTTGCCGTTATGGCAGAGGGCAATGCCCCCCTTCGGGCGGTCTGAGAAGTATGGCTGTGCGAATTCCTCTAGCTTCTGAGGGTCAGCTAGGGTTTCTTCGTTTGCTGGCTGGCCCACGGTAGAATATCTAACGTGCCCAATCCCAATATTGCCTTTGAGATTTTCGAAGGCCTCAAAGTTTCCGACTAGCCCGGGTTGCTTTCGGTGGTAGAATCTGTTCTTATCGAACGTGTAGACTCCACAAGCTTCTTGCCCCCGGTGTTGCAATGCCAAAAGGCCAAGCCAGATGTTACGAGTCACGTCGCCCATGTTGCTTATGGCTGCGACGACGCCGCAACTTTCCCTTACTTCTGCCAAGGCTCCAAAATCCCCTGAATGGAGTTCACATAGGCCTCGTGGAGCGTTTGTATCTCGCAATCCAATTTGCTGGAGCTGAGAGTTAGGTGAAGTGTGGCCCCTCCGACTGTTCCTGCAACGTTAGCGGGAACGTTGGCTTTTGAAAGGGCCTGCAGAACCTGAGTTGGTTTGTTCGTCGTTAAGATGAACCTTGAGTTCGTTTCGGAGAACAGTAATTGGTCATCGCGCATCTTCTCAGCCACTAGAAGTCTACAATCAACGGTGGCACCCTTGCCACCTGCAACTGCCATTTCAGCAAGTGCGACGCCTAAACCGCCTTTCGAAATGTCGTGGCAGGCCGTTACCCAGCCGTGTCTAATGCATTCGAGAACAGCCTTGGTTGTATGAACCTCAACTTCAAAATTCAGGGCTGGCGGCGTGTTTCCTCTAAATCCTAGGGCGCGATAATATTCTGAACCACCGAGCTCACACCTTGTTTCGCCGACTACGATTATTGCTTCGCCATCCTGCTCGAACGCCATCTTCATGGTGTGCGCGGGCTTCTCGATTAGGCCGAGCACTGTGAGGACTGGGGACGATTTTATCGCCGTCCCAGCTTCTTCATCTTGGTTGTAGAAACTCACCTTTCCGCCGACACATGGCAAGGAGGCTGCTCTCGCAAAGTCCGCAATTCCTTGAACCGTCCTGGCGAAGGCCCAGAAAATTTCTTCATTGTTCGGGTCCCCGAACTGGCAATGGTCGAGGAAGGCTATCGGTTCGGCGCCAACGGCGACTACGTTGCGGCAACATTCCGCAAGAACACAAGCGGCGCCAACGTATGGGTCTAGGTCGCAGAACCGTGCGTTCCCATCGATTTTGATGGCGGCGTACTTTCCGTTGGGTAATTTTAGGACTGAAGCGTCTGCTTCACCAGGTTTGGCTACGGTCCTGATTCCAACTTCGTGGTCATATTGGCGGAAAACCCATTCCTTGCTCGCAATTGTCGGCGAAGCGAGGAGGCGTAAGAGGGCCGTTGCAATGTCATTTGGGCTTGCGGGTGTACGCTCAGGTTTTCGGACTGTTGGCATTCGAGTCTTTCTGGTGATTATTGGGGCATTTGCTAGGAAAGGGGTTGGAAGGTCTGCAATCACCTCTGCAGAACGAAGTACGATAAGCCTGTTGGTTCCGGTAACCTCGCCGATCCGCGCCCCGCAAACACCATACTTTTCCATGATATCCTGTAGAATCAGATCTGCGTCAACTTTTACGACCAGAAGCATTCGCTCTTGTGATTCTGAAATCATTACTTCAATAGGGCTCATGTCGGTTTCGCGTACGGGCACTTCCTTCAAGTACACGTCAATGCCTGTGTGGCCTTTATCAGCTAGTTCGGAGAGGCCGGTAGCTAACCCGCCACCACCCAAGTCCTTGCAGCCCGTCAGTATTCTGGCTCGGTTTGCCTCCAGCGTCGCCTCAATAATCAATTTCTTAGTGAAAGGGTCAGGGATCTGAACTGCCGACCTTTCTTGCTCAGAGCTAGCTGCGAGGGTTCTTGATGCAAAAGTTGACCCATGGATTCCGTCTCGACCAGTGGAACCACCCACCAGATAGACGCTGTCGCCAGGGTGGGTTGCCTCGGCTAGAAGAATTTCTTCCTTTCTACCCAGCCCAAGGCACGCCACGTCAACCAAACAGTTCCTCTCGAAGCATTCATCGAATTCGACTTCTCCTGCAACCGTTGGGACGCCTATACAGTTTCCATAATCTGCGATTCCTCGGACCACGTTCTTCATGATCCACTTCGAGTGGTCGCTCTTGGTAATGTCACCAAACTTCAAAGCGTTCAGAAGGGCGATGGGCGTAGTTCCCATGCAGAGAATATCGCGAACGACGCCGCCTATTCCTGTCGCTGCTCCTCCGTACGGCTCGATTGCGCTTGGGTGGTTGTGACTCTCGGTGTGCAAGGTGAGGACGTAGCCGTCGCCAACATCGACGACGCCCGAGTCATATCCCGGTCCGACCAAGACACTCCTTCCTGTTGTGGGGAGTTGGGCCAGAATAGTTTTCGATGATTTGTAGCTGCAGTGCTCGCTCCATTCAGCGTCAATCATAGCCCATTCGAGGCCATTCGGTTCACGGCCGAGGTGTCGGCGGGCGTGTTCCATTTCCTCTGGCGTGAGCGTCGTTTCGACTTCGACTAGCATCTAACCCACTCCACCATCGACTGGAAAACCTTCAACCCATCCGTACCCCCCAATGCATGGTCGCTTGCGCGCTCAGGATGGGGCATCATACCAACAACGTTTCCACCTCTGTTTGAGACAGCAGCTATTCCCCGCGAGGTCCCTGTGGGGTTGTCGTCGGCATAGGACATGACGATTCTGCCTTCAGCCGCTATCAGATCAAGAACGTTGTCCTCCGCGAAAAAGCGCCCTTCATTATGAGCGATAGGCATCTTAACGCAGGAAGTTTTGTCGAACGAACAAGTGAACGCTGACCTGTCGTTTTCTAACCTTAGGTCCATCCATTTGCACACAAACTTGAGCGATGAATTTCTCAGCAGAGCTCCTTGCAGAAAGCCCGATTCGATTAAAATTTGGAAACCATTGCATATCCCCAGAACAGGTTTCCCGTCATCAACCATCTTCCGGACGATGTCGATTGCCGGCGAATTGGCTGCGATAATGCCGGCTCTCAAATGGTCGCCGAAGCTAAAGCCGCCTGGGAGAATTGCGGCGTCGTATGACGAGTCTCTGAAATCTCCGTGCCAGATGAGTCGCGCGTCAAGTCTTAGTACGTTCTTGAGAACGTGGACTGTGTCACGGTCACAATTGCTTCCTGGGAACTGAATGACCGCGACCTTCATGTCTGGGCACTAACTCTGATATTCACAGCGTGCGCGACTGGGTTGTAGAGTCTGAGCTCGTTGCACATTAGGAATGCTTTGTTTTTGGCGTCTTCTTCCTTTGAGGCCTCGACCTTGAGCACAAGAAGTTTGCCTGTGCGCACTTCCTTTACGAAGCGGAAGCCGCTCTTGTGAATGAGGTCACGAATTATTGTTTCTCCCTCTGGGTCTCGGGCCTGCGGTTTATTGGATATTATTACCTCAACGGAGAACGTTCGGTCCACCGCAGACCCTCCTTAATGGCTCGGCATACCCTAACTCGAAGACCTCTGGCAGGTCCTTGCGGAATCTGTCCTTATCCAGAATCTCTTTCGTTGTCTTATCCCAAAGCCTCCAAGAATCCGGGCTGAGTTCATCACCGATCATGAGTTGCCCTGCGGCGTCTCTCCCGAATTCAAGCTTGAAGTCAACTAGAATTGCAGCTCGTTTGTCAAAGAATTGTTCGAGCATGGCCGCTGCTTTCTGAGTGTTTCGTTTCACTCCCTCAATTTCTTCGTCGCTAGCCAGCTTGAGGAGTTTCAGATGCTGGTCCGTAAGCATCGGGTCGTGCAGCGAATCATCCTTTAGGTAGAACTCAACAGTTGGAAAAGACAGTTTCTCACCATTCTTGAAGTACTTTCCAATGCCAATGAAGTGGCCTGCGGCTCGAATTCTGCAAACAACTTCCACCGGAATCATGTCCAGTTTCTTAACTAGAAGACTCACGTCGTCTAGCTGTTTGATGAAGTGGTTCGGTATTCCGTATTCGGTGAAGAGACAGTAAAGTCTCGCAGTGATAGCCGCGTTTACTTTTCCTTTGCCGGGAAGAACCTCGTGTTTCTTGCCGTCTCCTGCCGTTATGTCGTCACGAAAGGTCAGGACGACATAGCCAGGTTCTTCGGCAGGTGTAACGGTCTTCGTCTTGCCGCTTGAGAAAATCGATAAAGACATGTCCTGTTAATTAGTGCCGTAGTGTAAAAGCGATTTTTGACATGATTGTGTCTCATTCCTGTTTTGTGTTCTGTTTGAGATTGACGGTCAGTCCGATTCTTGATGCCGCCGTGTAAACGCCCGCAGTTACGTGTTTCCAATGGTTGTGCGTCTTTCCATGTCTGGGTACCTTAATGTGCAAAGTGCCTGATGCCGGTGAACTGCATAGCCATCCCGAATTCGTTAGCGGCCTCTATGACTTCAGTGTCCCGCATCGAGCCGCCGGGTTGAATGATAGCGCATACTCCCGCTTCACCCATCAAGTCGACGGAGTCCCTGAATGGAAGGAAAGCATCTGATGCCATAACTGTGCCCTTAACAGTTATCCGAGCTTCATGCGCTTTCATCAAAGCAATTTTACAGGAATCAACTCGGCTCATTTGTCCTGCCCCTACCCCAGCGAGTTGCTTCGTGGAGCAGAGGACTATGGCGTTCGACTTGACGTGCTTGACGACTTTCCAAGCAAACAGAAGAGCGTCTTTCTCGCTGGGCGTAGGCTGCCTTTTCGTCACAACTCTGAGGTTCTGCTCGTCAACTAACTTTTCGTTACTATCTTGGTATAAAATCCCCCCGTGAATCCTCTTGAAACTTTTCTCGGCCTCCGGCCGCTGCCGATCAGCGAACAGAATTTCGGATAGGTCTAGTATGCGCCGGTTCTTCTTTGCAGATAGAGTCTTCAAGGCTTCACTATCGAATCCTGGCGCCAAGACCAGTTCAACGAACTTATCGCTGAGAACGTTGGCCGTTTCAGCGTCAACCTGTCTTGTGAACGCGTAAACTCCGCCAAATGCCGAGGCGGGATCAGTAGCTAAAGCCGTACGGCAGGATTCTGCGAGCGTCTCCCCTTTTCCTATGCCGCATGGATTCGTGTGTTTGATTATTATGGTTGCGACATTGTTGGCTAGTTCGCTAATCAATCTGTAGCCGGCATCCGCGTCAAGTATGTTTGTGTAGCTGAGTTGTTTCTCTCCTGCCACCATAGGGGCTAAAGCAATGCAGTTGCGAGCCTGCGAATCGCGGTAGACCGCAGCCTTCTGGTGTGGGTTCTCTCCATAGCGCAAATCTTGAATTTTTTCGAAGTTCATGAAAAGTCTTTCAGGTCCAGGCCAATCACTGCGAACGCCCGCATTCATCGCAACATCACGAAAGAATGATGAAATAGCGGCGTCATAAGTGGCGGTGCGTTCGAAAGCCTTGAGCATCAACTTCAATCGAGTCTGCTCGGACAGATGGCCGTTGTTGATCCTGAGCTCAGATTGGACCTCAGGGTAATCAGCTGGTTCAGTTACTACGGCAACATTCTGATAGTTCTTCGCGGCTGCTCGAATCATCGTCGGGCCGCCTATGTCGATGTTCTCCAGGGCATTCGCAACATCAGTCGACTGTTGGGTGGCTCTTTCAAAAGGGTACAAGTTTATCACGGCCATATCAATTGGCTTGATTCCCAGTTTGCTGATGGTTGCGCGGTCACTTTCGTTACTCCTTCTGTAAAGCAGGCCAGCATGAATTTTCGGGTGCAAGCTCTTGACGCGGCCATCGAAGATTTCTGGAAATCCAGTGTACTCAGCAATCTCTTGAACAGCGATTCCTTTCTCGGTGAGAAGCTTTGCAGTTCCACCTGTTGACAGCAATTCAACCCCTAAATCTCGCAATGTTCTCGAAAAATCCACAATGCCCGTTTTGTCGTGAACGCTCACAACCGCGGTCTTTATGCTCACAGCCATTTCTCATCCATGACATGAATCGTGGCTGTGAGACTTATCTTTTCTCGAAGCGATAGGTTGTGACTGGCAGCTGGTCGACTGAACCATGCCGGTTCCCGGCTGTGGACCCGTAGAGCAACAGGAGCGCCCCTAGGAGTATTAGTGGAATCGCGAACAGGAGGTTCGGGTAGAGTACAACATCCCGTGTCGGATCCTGCAACTCAACCATAAGCGGCATGGGAGCTACAGCAAGCGCCACCACAAGTGCAAGGAAACCAAGCAACATTCCGATCTTATTCACGTTGCCCACCAGTCGGTTTACTCAACCGTTCACCAAGCGTACCCGTACAACGCAACTAGTTCCGCAACCAAGCTTTCAGAAACTATCGCCTTGATAGGTCTTTGCTCCTTCGTGGACAAGTTTTCAGCCATAACCCTTGACAATTGCGTTTCAGGCGAACCGTACATCGAAGGCTCAAGGGTAGATTGCAAAGCCTCCAACTGAACCTTCTGAGTGGGGTAGAGCATTTTCATTTCATAATCGTACCCCGTCAGCTCATCCTTGAAAACCGCACGGCTGCTCTCCGCGCCAGCCCCTTCAACAATCACATAACGGACCAGAAAGATTCGCTGGGGTGAATTGGCTGGATTACGGTCGGCGATGAGAAGCGGCTCCACTCCCCGCTCGTCCACGAACAAGCGCTTGTGGAAGCTCTCGGACATGCGGTAGACCAACGGCTCCATGTAGATTAACCCCTTCTGTAAGCGGAGATTTTTCATTGGCTAGTTGACGGCGATAAAATATAACCATGAGATTGTAGGTTTGCTGGGCGAAATGCTTACCATTGATGTCACGGTTTGAGAAAGAAGGTCAACGCCTAATCTGTGACAAATGCGGTTTTGAACCAAACAGACAAGAAATCTTCGCCTTACACAAAAAGAACTGCCCTCGTATCCAAAACCCCTAGCTCAACCCTCAGGAAGATGTCAAAAGACCGCTGTTTACGATAACCACCGCTACGTTCAATTATCCGTTAGAAACGCGTCCCACGCGATCGTGAACGCCTCCACACTCGATCCGCGTTTGCATTGATAATGGACGAGGCGTCTGAACGATTCGTTCCTTTTCCTTTTATTCGATTTTCCATGCAACGCTGCTTCTAGAGGTGAAACGAAAAATGCAAAGAGCAACAAAAGTTTCGGTTTGCGCGATAGTAGCATCCATGGTTATCGCTGGCCTTGTGTTTTCACAACCCGTCGCCTCTGCAGCCGGCAGCTCAGGGGCATTCAACCCTCAAACTCAGTTCCCGGTCGGAAGCACAATCACTTTCAATTCTTTGAACGGGGCCGCGGCAGTGCAGGATAACTTCACGAAACCTAAGTTCACACAGTACACTGCCTCATTCACCATAACCGCCCAGGTTCTGAACTTCACCAAAGACGGCGGCATTCGTTGGAAGGTACTCAGCGGAACCTTCACGATTAATGGTCAAACGTACACTGTAACAGGCGGCGACGGACACATGAACGCTTTCGACGAGATTGCGAGCGGAATGGATGGCCAAGCCATAGGCCCTGATGGCTCAACTTACCTGTGGCACCTCAACGGAATGACCTCACTCTACAACGGTGTGGTTGTAGCCGGACTCAGAGGGGGCATAGCGACCATTGAAAGCAATCACGCAATCCTCCGGTTCCAGCTTGCCTTCATGGGCGTGATGTCAGCACAGTAAGGGGCGACTACTACGCTCCTTACGCCCCAGTTTCTTCTTGGCAGCCGTCCTCTCGGCGAATTCTTAGGGTGCTTGAGGGCTTTGGTATGACTTTAATTCTAAAGACCTCAGCCCTGTCATGGGCCTGGTAACATGGGGATCCAGATGGAAGGTTTCGTATTCAACGATTACTGCTTCCAATGCCAGAGAACGACCGAACACAAAATCCTGCTCGAAGGCAAGGAACTTTTCGGCGCCTGTTCTTCATGCAGAGAAAAGCGCGCATTAACTGAGGTAAAACAGGTCCATTACCAGAAAACGGACCTCTGGGTTACGCGATTCAAGATTGGAAATCTTCCCAGCGCTGTTGCGGGCAAACTTCTGGACACCGTCCGCCACACAAGGCAAACGTAAGGGCACAAAACCGCCGCCGTCCATGTCTGTTCAGTTTTTTCGACTACGCCCAAGCGTATGTGCCATGAAAAGCTGTAGAAAATTCTCGACAATTGCCACCAGCTCGTCACAGCCGGCAACGGAAAAGTTTCATCGTATTTTTTTGCTGCAGGAATTTTGCATGGAAAATTGAAAAGCCTGAATCGCAAAATCACATGCAGAAAAAAATGAATTGGGATTTGTTGTAACATTTTGGGTTTGCGCGGGAATGAAAACCAGAATTCGTGATGCCGCGGGAAATTTTGGTGAAGAATTTTTTCGCGCGGCGTTCAATTATGATGGGGCAAGGCTTATATCCAAATTATTTAAATGTAGATCAAAGTCGGGAATTCTTCGGGAGGATCTTGAGTACAAAACTTGTCCACTAGACCTTACGCTTACAGGCAAATTGTAGCAACGCTTTACGGATGCCGCTCAGACCTTCTCGACGACAAGCTTCTCCTGAATACGACTTTGAAAGCGATCCACAATGCGAACATGGAACTCGCGAAAACGAAAACCACGAACCCACTCGTCTACCGAGTTACCGACGACATCATGGGCGGTGGTGTGAGCGTGAACGCTCTCATTACAGCAAGCCACCTCACAGTTCACACGTCAAAGATGTATGCTACGGTGGAGTTCGATTGCGCCACCTGCGGTTGCGATAGTAATCCATGGGCAGCGCTCGAGACCTTCAAACGAATCTTAAGGCCTACGCACGTTACCATGCAATATCAGCATGGTGAGCGGCCACTGCTAACAATCCCACCCATCAAAGCTTAAGCGAACCGCCCGTAGGGTTTACTGCGATTCTTCCTCTGGACTATTATCACTAGCAAACTCAAGTTTTCTAACCGAGGCACCAATCTTGTCCAACAGGGCTTGTTCCACTCCTGATTCGAGACTCAAAACTACGAGATGAGCTGCTGTCCGTTAGAAGACCAAGGCCACTTTATCGTAACGCACAGTAACACGTCTAATTGAGCCGCAGAATGGCCGTAGTTTCTCCGCAGCATCCACGATCAAGGGTGTAGCAATGGTCATAAAGTCGCGGTCAGTTTGGGCGGGCGTTAGCGAAGAAACTCCTCCCCACATTCTCGATTCTAGGAGGTCATACTGGTGGTTTAGGATAGCGATGTATCTGATCCGTTTGTCGAGTTTGAAGATGTTCTCAGTAATTTCTTTGTTGTCGATCAATGTCTCCCAGCGTCTACCCGCTATCTGCATAGATATATGGGCTTGCAGGTCAGGGATTTTGATGTAAGACTTAATTCAGGCCAACTCCGGTAAGCGCTCAGCGGTGTTCAACCCTTGCTCGACTCGACCAAGATACGACGCGAAATATCGAGATTGTACGATAAGGACCCCCAAGGTTGGAGGGTCTTGGTCGGTAAGGACAAAACTGGATTCTACGACGTACTGATCTCGCATGGGACGCAGGCTTGGCAGGTAAAGGAGTACCAAGTTAACCCCTACAAGTTCGTGGGGCTAGGTTCCAGGCTCCCAAACTCAACTCCTGGGCCTTTGATTTCCAACGATAACCCGTTCGGCTTTAGGCCCGTTGGTATCGAACAAATGAAGGAGCTCGCAGCTTTGATAGATGACCCGAGGGCGGTAAGCGACCTAGCAGTCAAGCTTCTCGCTGAAAAACCGGTGAGTTCCACTGAAGCGTTAGAAAGTCCGGGGGTTCTGCACGGGCCCATACTTCATTCTACTAGACCGATAGAGGCCCTCTCCTCTTCTCATACGAAGCTGGACGAGAAACTGAGAAGGGAGTTGCAGCGGATCGTCAATAGAGAATTCAGGCACACAATTGCCCCATACATTTGAATGGAAAGCTCTGAATCTTCGGGGCGCACGGTCAAGGTCGAATGCTTAGGCACCTTAGCATGTAGAATGGAGGCATGAATTGTGAAGATAACCAACGTTGACATTTTCCAACTTGGCGAACCCGCTGAGACGGGGAGCGCAACATGGGCTGCCAACTCCATTGTCATTAAGCTCACAACCTCCAACGGCCTTGTTGGCTACGGCGAGGCAGTGCCTACGTTGAGAGTTCAACCAGTGATACAGTCTCTTCGCGAAGTTGCTCGAATATACGTTGGCCGTGATCCTTGTGATGTTGAGCGTAACTGGCATGAGTGGCACAAGCATGACTTCTACCTACCTGTTTCCTTCGAGTCGACAACCGCGGTTAGCGCATTCGACATTGCCTGCTGGGACATCATCGGAAAACAGTTCGGTGCACCCCTACACCGACTGATAGGTGGGTCGACGAGAACGAAGGTACGCCTCTACTCAAACGGATGGTACAACGATTGCGTGACGCCAAGCCAATTCGCGGAACGTGCGAAGAAGTTTGCTGGAATGGGTTACACTGGCCTGAAGTTCGATCCTTTCGGGAATTACTATGACTGGATCGATGCGAAAGGGTTGAGCTTAGCGTACGACCGGGTTAAGGCCGTGCGGGATGCCACTGGTGGGAGAGTGGAGTTGCTCATAGAGCACCATGGTAGATTTAACCCCAACTCTGCCATCATGATCGCTAAGAGACTTCGTGAATTTGACCCGCTCTTTATGGAAGAACCAGTTCACCCAGAGAACATAGACGGGCTGAGAAAGTACAGAGAGGCAGTCGATGTTAGAGTTGCCCTCGGTGAGAGAATCTTAACCAAAGAGCAGGCGGTCAATATTCTCTCGGACAACCTTACTGATTTCCTTCAACCCGACATAACAAACATAGGCGGAGTAACTCAGGCGTTGAAAGTTGCGGCCATCGCTGAGGCATACGGAGTTGAGATCGCATTCCACAACGCGTTCGGCCCTATCCAAAACGCGGTAACTATTCAACTAGACGCGGCCATACCTAACTTCCTGATTCAGGAATCTTTCTACGATGTTTTTCCATCTTGGAAACGGCAATTGGTGAAGGATCAGTCAAGGGTTGAGAACGGCTACGCCGCGGTGCCAACAAAGCCTGGTCTAGGCGTTGAGGTAGACGAGAAGGTTCTAGAGGATCATAAGGCGGAAGGTCAAGAATACTTCAACCCAGACGAACCAGTCTGGGTGGTAAAGAACACTTGGAAGAACCCGTAGCAGAGGCACGCGCCCGTATTGGTTCTGAGATTCAAGGAGAGCTTGCATGCTGTCTTGGGAATTCAAGTGATTAGGAGGCAATTAACTCGTTTTCAAGTAGGTATTTGTTTGATAAGCAAAGATTTTCTTTTGACTAGGCGCAATCACACACGGGACCTCCTATGTCTTGGAAATATACCGATGAATATTACAAGAATTATACACGTGAAACTTGGGACGAGTGTGCAGAAAAGTACCTCCCCATAATGCGACAGCTCAGACCATACCACAAAGCGTTCCTCGAGGGCCTGAAGCCCATACCTGGTGAAGCCGTACTAGACGTTTGCACCGGGCCAGGTGAACCTGCCATGACAATCGCCCAAATGGTGTCACCCTCAGGGAATGTGGTTGGCGTAGACCTGTCGCGCAGCATGACTGAAATGGCATCCAAGACGGCGCAGAAGAGGGAATTGTCTAACGTAAGATTCTTGAACATGGACGCTGAGAAGCTTGATTTTCCATCGAACGTTTTTGATGTTGCAGTTTCCTGTTTCGGTTTTCAAATTGTGACTGATCCTGAAGCTGCGGCGAGAGAAATCTTCAGGGTCCTCAAGCCTGGGGGCAGAGCTGGGTTTACTGTTTGGAGCAGCGGAGACCGGGCTCCAGCCCTCGACGTCATTATTGGGCCAATGATGGAGCATGCAACCCCAGACGAGAACGGCTACCTACCTACCCCGTATGAATTAGGCGGCCCGGACGAACTTGCAGCGATGTTGCGGAAACTTGGCTTTGAAAATACCAAGGAGATTCGAATCACAGAGGAGTGGATCGCGCGCGACCCAGAAGAATTTCTTAACACAATTCTTGAAGGAACACCGCTCGGACACTCTCTGAGCGAAGAAGACATGGAAATTCAACAGAAGGTTTTGGAAAAAACGAGAGCTAACATAAAACGCTACGCTACTCCTAGCGGTGTCAGAATCCCCGCGGAATGCGTGCAAGTTTTCGCATCTAAATCAGCCAATGCTTAATCAACCGTTAGAGTTCGACTGGACCTAAACTCAACTAGTGTCTGTGTGGGTCTAATGGTGCGTACATCTAGATTTGAACGGTTGTTTTTGCTTGCGTTTGTCGACCCCTTTCGTAGAGGAGAGGTTAAGTTATTGAAGTGGACGAAATCGTTCCATGCAAATCAGATTTGGCTACAGGGCTGAGGCCGAAGGGCATCCGCCAGATGAACTGTTGAAGTATGCAGCGCTTGCCCACAAGTTCGGGTTCGATTTCATCCCAATAAGCGACCACTTCCATCCGTGGTTTCACACTAATGCTGCTTGCCCTTTTGCATGGTCATGGATTTCCGCCGCTGCTGCCACGATCCCTAACATCAGACTTGGAACCATAGTCACCGCACCGATTGGCAGATACCACCCAGCCGTGATTGCTCAAGCCTTCGCAACAATGGACGCCATGTTCCCGAACAGAATGTTCCTTGCGCTAGGAACTGGGGAAGCCATGAACGATTCTCCGCTCGGCTACCCCTGGCCGAAATTTCCGGAAAGACTGGAGCGGTTAAAGGAATCTCTAGAGATAATTCGCAGCCTCTGGGCGTCCGATTTCGTAAACTATTCGGGCGAGTACTACACGCTCAAGGACGCGAAACTTTACACGAAACCAAAAGGCCGAATACCGATTTATGTTGCGGCCAACGGCCCACAGGCCGCTAGCCTGGTTGGAAAGTATGCGGATGGGTATGCAACGGTCGACCCACTGATGGGCAACATCAAGAACCTCTGGCCGATAATTGACGGGGCGGCAAAGGAAGCCGGAAGGGACGCGAGTCAGCTCACCAAAAACGTCGAGCTCTTCTTCTCATATTCTCAGAATTATGACGAAGCCCTAGCCTCCGCGAGGAAATGGAAATCTGCCTTGATACCAAATATACTGAACCTACCCATCCATGACCCCAGGGAACTCGAAAGGCAGGGAAACGAAATTTCAGATGACGAACTCGCAAAAGTGTGGACGATCACAACGGAAGCTGAACCAATAATCAAGAAGGTCGAGGAAGCCATAGCCTTGGGATACGATGAAATCCAACTCCACAGCGCAAGCCCCTCCGAAGAGAATTTTCTGCAAATGTGCAACAGAGATGTCCTGCCTCAACTCAAACAAGAATTCAATTCAACTTAGCGCTCCGTTTCATACACCCGGAACCGAATGGTCAATGCTCGGTTGGGCTCGTCGAGAGCAACCATTAATGCTCTGCTTACCAGACTTGTACAGGTTCATAGTTCCCTTGGATTAGGACCGGATTGCATTGCAAGCTCCAGCACAAGCCAAGCCTTGCCCGCTCTGTGGTGAACCCTCAATGTATGATGATTTCACGGAATTCTACTACTGCAACCATTGCGACCAGTTCGTTCAATGGTTACCCGAGAGCTATGCGCTGATGATCAGCGGCCCGTCTGGAGCCGGGAAAACACCTGGTCTTCATTATTGGTGCGATTTCTATTTGCGGAACAATCGGCCCGTCATTCTCCTCGCATTCGACGACTCCCCGTCAAATCTGCGTGGCCCCTTGGGAGAATATGCTCATGGCAAATTGCCGGAACACGAAGCCTCCGGCTTAGCGACTCTCGTGGACTGCTACTCGTCGATCGCCGGCGTCACGAGTCAAGAGAAATATTCGTTGAAGAACCGCGCTGACCTGAACGAGCTAAGCCTTCTGATTACCGACCTACTGACCGAGAAAACGAAGCTTGGAAGCCCCAAGGTCATTATGGATTCGGCGACGCCCCTCTTTACTTACAAGGACCCACAACTAGTAGTGCAATTTCTTACCAGCATGGCTGCTAAGACGAAAGCAAAGGGCGGGGCTTTCATAATTTCAATAACCTCAGGCACAATCAACGATGAAGTCTCGAAACGCTTGGAGACGCTCATGGACTTCTTGGTAGAGCTTCGAGTCTTGGAAGTGGACGGGCGCAAGAAACGCCAGATGCGAATTGCCAAAGCAAGGGGCCAACGCGCGTACGAGGATTGGGTACCTATTTACATTGGAACTAAAACGGTTTCAATAGACGTGGGCGAGGACCCCGCCAAGTACGAGCGGTTGAAAAAAGCCCTCCGCGGAGCGTCTTCCTAACTCATCATTTTCATTTGTTGCCCGCAACACATACCCGACGAACTCGATTCCTTGCCGCAGGCTTCACATTTGTACATGGCCATTCTGAAACTCACCTCCAGCGTGAATTGCTTGATGCCAACCGATGCCATGAATATTCCTGTAACTCTATATGTGGTTTTGCTGTTGCCTGCACGAGCGTTTACGAGAGCGGAATCAGCGAACCTAATTAGGAACCCTTCTTGTTGCGTGCTCGCGAAAAATACTGATGCGCCATGAACCCTGTTGAAGTTAATGCACTGTCGAAAACCTTCGAAACAAAAGAGGGGCCACTGTTTCGTAAGGTTCCTAGAACAGTGGTTGCAGTAGACGGCATTAGCTTCAGTGTCCCGAAGGGCGAAATCTTCGGTCTTTTAGGCCCGAACGGGGCTGGGAAGACGACGACTATCAAAATGCTCTGCACTTTGATAACTCCCACATCCGGCGATGCCTACGTTGCTGGCTTCAGCGTAGCAAAGGAACAGCAGAAGGTTCGGGCCAATCTGGGGGTGATGTTGACGGGGGAGCGAACTCTCTATTGGAAGCTAACGGGGCGCGAGAACCTTGAGTATTTTGCAGCCCTATACCATATGGAATCGAGCTACACGAGAAAGCGCATTGAAGAATTACTCACGTTGGTGGGTTTGAAGGAACGTGAGGGCACGTTAGTTGAGAATTATTCGACCGGGATGCGAATACGCCTCTCCTTCGCCAAGGCACTTCTTAACGAGGCGCCAGTGCTCCTCTTTGATGAACCTACAGCAAGTCTCGACCCTCAATCCTCGCACCTAATCCGGGACATTATTCGGGCTTTGAAGAAAGGCGGTCATGCAATCATTCTCACAACGCATAACATGGAAGAAGCCGACATTCTAAGCGACCGAGTTGCAATAATCGACCACGGCAAGATCGTAAGCCTCGGCCCCCCATCAGAGCTGAAGCAGAAGGTGAAGAGCAGTGATGTGATCGAGATTGAGGGCCGCAACTTTTCCGACCAAACCGCTGATGCACTCCAATCGTTCAGTGAGGTTTCGAAGGCAGCGTATTCCTTGGCTGAGGCCGCTGGCGAGAAGGGGTTACTTCGGATCCATACCGAGAAGGGCAAGGAGGTGTTGCCGAAAATTCTCGAATTCCTAGTTAGGAAGCAGGCTACCATAACCAAGGTCAGTTTCATCGAGCCCACTCTAGAAGATGTTTTCATAGCCGAAACGGGCAGGAGCCTGAGGGACTAAAATGCGAACAACTTCCGGGCTGAGGGCAACTTTTGGGGCCTTGGCCGCAATCTTCTGGAAGGGGATAAAGCACTACACAAGGTACCCGGGCGGATTTGTGATATACCTAATCATGCCATTCCTATTTACTATCCTAATCTTCGGCATGGGACAATTTGTGGGCGGCGGGAATGCCGCATCGAATTTCGCGGCTCGAACTGGCACAACTAACATTGTGGTCTACGAAATTCTTGGCAGCGCCGTCTGGATGACCAGCTGGGTGGTTGTGGAGGATGTCGGGGTAGCCTTACGCGATGAGCAAATGAAAGGGACATTGGAGCAAAACTTCTTGGCGCCAGTCAGTCGTTTCACTCTTTTAATCGGCATGAGCCTTACTGACATTGTTATCACAACCGTCATCTTCATGATTGTTGTCGGCGCGACCGTTGCGATCGTTTTGCCCTCCGGCTTTCTGAACATCATACAAGCCTTTCTCACTTTACTCATCGGTCTGGTTCCATTATTCGGGATCGGTTTTCTCTTCGCTGGGTTCGTGGTCAAATTCAAGGAACCATACGTGTTCACTCAGTTGATCAATCTCATTTTCGCCACGTTGACCGGGACATACTATCCCGTGACCTTCCTACCCTACTGGGTTCAATTCATGTCAGGTGTGCTCCCACAGACCTATGTAATCGATGATATGCGCCGCATTGTCTTAGCTAACCAGACGCTTGTGAGCCTCTACGGCAGCATCTTCGTACTCCTAAGCCTAGCACTAGTCTATCCTGTTCTTGGCTACGCAGTTTTTAGGTATCTCGAGAAGAAAGCGAGTGTAACCGGTGAATTCTCAAAATACTAACTTCACCAAACGATTGTTTGAGGAATTCAAAGCCTCATTTCTGAAGGATCTTCGTTCCTACGTGCGCTACCCCGCTTGGGTTTTGGGCGAATTCATCAGCACCCCGCTTTGGTTCTTCTTCTTCGCTCTAGGCGTAACATTATTCGCCCCTACTGCCACCTCGTCCTCTCGTAGCGGTGGTTTGGGCTTCTTCTTTTTCGGGTTCATTTTCATAATTCTATTCAGCACATCAGTCTGGGGCGTGGGTCAAAGCATTCGGAATGAGCAAACCGCGGGGACACTGGAACAATTCTTCCTCGCACCTGTAAACCGAGCAACACTTATCGTTGGTAGATGGGCACGTGTCTTTCTAACTGACACACTCATAATCACCTACACAACGCTTCTACTCTACTTGTTTGGCGGCGGACTCGTAACGCTCCTCAATCCGGCCTCCTTTCTGTTCTCTTTGGGGTTGTATGAGGTAGCGCTAATCGGTTTCGGGTTATTCATAGCGGCGCTAACAATGCGCATCAAATCCTACAACACAATCTCCAACCTAGTATTCTTCGGCTACATGATCCTCACAGGCGCATTATTCCCCGTCACCGTTATCCCCATGCCGTTCCGTTATCTTTCACTGGCCATCCCCTTCACATACTTCAACGACCTCATGCGCCACGCAGCGTTGGGAACTCCAACAATTTTCCCAAACGTCCTTGAATTCGTCGCCGCGGTCTTCCTGTCGATCTCGATGCTGCTGGTTGGCTTTTTCACATTCAACGAAATCGAGAAAGAAGCACGCTCTCGAGGCAGCATCGGCACAAGTTGACTTGCACGTGGGCCAAGAAGGCGCTAATGTTCAAATGACGAACGTATGCGGAACAATGGGTTCTGGAAGCTTTAATGAATAGGATGCCATACTGAAGTTTTGATTGAAAGGCGCTTCTGATTGGTGGCCACGCTCCGGCTCGGGTATTGGGCTGCGCAGGAACAGTACGACCCGGAACGCCTGTTGCAGTACGCGGTTCATGCTGAAGTTGTTGGCTTCGACATGATAGTCACGAGTGATCATTTTCACCCGTGGAGCGACACCGGTGGCCAGGCGGGATTCCCATGGGTGTGGCTCGCATCCGCCGCAGAGAAAACTAGGAAGGTTGAATTGGGGACCGCTGTCACGACTCCCCTCTTTCGATACCACCCCGCATTAGTCGCGCAAGCCTTTGCAACGCTCGACAACCTCTACCCCGGAAGAATTTTCGTAACCCTGGGCACCGGCCACTCCATGAACGAAACGCCGCTGGGGTTCAAGTGGCCGGGATTTGAGGAAAAAGTTGGAAGGCTGCAGGAAGCGCTTGAGATAATCCAGAAACTCTGGACAGGCGACTTTCTTACTTACGAAGGGAAGTATTACCAACTCAACAAGGCCAAGCTCTACACGAAACCCAAGACCAAGATCCCAGTTTACTTGGCTACTTCAAATGAGCGAGTAGCCCGGCTCGCCGGCCAATTCAGCGATGGAATTCTCACCAACCCTAGGGGGTTGGACCGCTTCAAGAAGATTGTGAACGCCATGGAGAAAGCTGCCGCAAAAGTAGGCCGCGACCCAGCTAAGCTCAGTAAGAGCATGGAATTCAAGGTCGCCTACGACATCGATTATAACCGAGCCCTCAAATCCGCAATGTTCTGGGCGACCACTGCCATACCACGCGAAAAACGGGAGCACGTTTGGGACCCAAGGGAATTGCAGGCGCTCGTTGGTCCTGAGGAGGAAAGGAAAATCAAAGAGTCCTGGCTCATAACAACTGACTCCGACGACATCATCAAACGTCTAGGTGACTTTCTGAAAATGGGCTTCGACCGAGTTTACATCCACAGTGCCAGCCCCATCGAGGAACGATTCTTGAACCTGCTGGGACGCGAGATACTGCCGTGGATGAGGGAATACTATGAAAACCTGTTTCGCCCCGTTCGCACAGTAGCCGTAGAATAACTATGCCTCAGCGACCCGCCAAAGAGAAAGTTGCAAAATGGGGAGCGATCGCACTAATCGTCATAACCAGTTGGGCCATTAACCTAACGCTGAGCTTTGGGGCAATCAGGTACACTTGCCAACCGCACCCACGAACATCCACCTGTGACCTCGTAACCGCCGTTGCCTTGGCCTGGTTGGTCTTTCAACATTACCTCGCGATAATATTCGCAGGGTTTGTTGTAGGAAGGGTCACTGACACCAGAATTCTAAGGTGAACCGGACGACTCACCCACTCAGTTAGCTACCCGCTTACCAACATGGGCTAATATGTCCTCATGCCCTCTCACAATATCCTCTCTTCGCGTTTTCGTGAGGTCGATGAACATAAGCTCACTCCATGCCTCGTTTGCGGGCGTGTTGGCGCGTTCTCCCTGAAATATGAATTCGAGGTCCCAGTGGCGCATGGGGCCGTAAACTTCCGAGAAGACGAAGGGTCCTTCCAGGGGTTGGTCCGCGACACCTAACTGTTCTTTGAGGATTCTTTCGGCCACCTCCTTTGGTGACTCCCCTAGCATTAGAGCTGAGGAGGGCAGCATCCAACCCTTGCTGTGCCTCTCCACTCTCTCCAGATCGAGTGCGCCTATGTGATCCCAGGGAGCCTTCTGGTTGATACGCCCCGCCAGAACCTCCTTTGGGCTTTTTGCCTTCGAGATGACTAGAAAAGCCGAGATGCAAAAACCACCCTCTGGAATCTCGTTCATGCGCGGAGGAACCACATCGCGCCTAAAGTGAGCAAATCTTCTACTAGTCGTCATGCGCCTTCGGAAAGCACATGCCTAATGTAAGCTCTTCTTCGAATGAGGCAGCAGTTTGAAGTAGGATTGCGGTGAAGACTCAGACGAGGTACTCAAGCATGACAACCGACATGAACAGGGATCTTATTACAAAATTCTTTGAACAGGTTTTGAACGGAAGGCGACTTTCTATTCTCGGTGATTTCATTTCGGGGGATTACATCGAGCGCAGTCCAACCGACGGCCAAAAAGCTGGCTTAGAAGGCGTTCAGCAACACATCGAGGCCTTCTTCACCGCGTTCTCCAACACTCGGTACAACTTGGAGGATACTATCGCCGAAGGCAACAAGGTCATGGCCAGATGGACTCTGACTGGGAAACACACCGGCAACTTCCTCGGCATAGCTCCCGCCGGGAAACCCATGAAAATGACAGGCATCGACATTTACTACATTGAAGACGGGAGAATCAGTGAGCATTGGCACGAGTTCGACCTGTTCGGCCTAATGGCACAATTGACTCTAGGCAAATAACTGTGTCAATTCCCGCAGCGGGGAAAGATTCTCTCAAGATGTGACGGAATGATGCCATCTGAGTATGTATTCGGGTAATCTTAGGCCGCGTTCAGCAACCTTCTCTACCAAGTAGATCGGAAGCGGGCTAAGAGCGAAGGCGGCCTTCACGTAGAAACTGTTAGGCCTACCCTCACCACTATTGCCCTTTATAGTGAAGGACAGGTCGGAGGTTGCGGCTATAGTGCTGTCCGGGTTTCCCACCACAGAGGCGACGAGGGCTCCCATCCGTTTGAAGTTCTTGCACCAGCCAGCCACTATCTCCGTCTCGCCGCTCTGTGAGATGACAATTAGAACGTCGCCAGCGCGTGGTGCGGGCGTATTGGATTCTCCAGCCACGTAAATCTGGTCGCCCATCGCCCGTTTTACGTGGCCAACCCGCACGGCCGTCATACGGGCGACCTCTCTACCGCTGCCCAGGCCAACAAAGAAACATGAGTGTCTCTGTTCGAGGGCGTCTACAAGTGACTTAAAGAAATTTGAGGCGACAAACTCGTCTACAAGCGACCCTATTTCCGTAAACAGTTCTTTTGAACGGACTAGTACTCGGTCTGCCGGAGCGTTTTCGTATAGTGCTTCGGCAATGGATTGAAAGAGCACACCCGTGCCCAAAATAAACAAGTCCTCAAGAATCCCCGTCGTCCGAAATTCCTTGGATTCAGTGGGTTCCTCATCGGGCTCCCGTCCCTTTAGTAAGAGCACATTACCATACTTAGTTGCGAGTTTCCCGATGGGTGACTCACGGTCTGAAGTTATGGCGTCTATGCGGAAATCGCGTGGGTTTCCATGCTGGGCAATATACATGGCCAAATGCTGGGCGTCAAGAAGCGGCATCAGCGACTTTCCGCTACCAGAGTTGATCAGCAAACAGACTTGCCCAAAACGCTGCCTCAGGATTGGTGCAGCTTCGATGAGGTTTCGTCCTGGGAATCCAATGTCTCCACGGTCGAGAACGAGTTTTCCGCCACGCATCTTAGCCATTTCACTGCAAGCAATGCTGAGCGCGCCCTTGGATCGTCCTTCGCCTGATGGGAGAATTACTGCGGCACCCATGATATCGTGGTATATTGCTTCGATTTCTGTCCGGCTTGCTTGGTCCAGGTTTTGGAATATCCGGTTTACGAAGGTGACAGTGCTGATTTCGCTTGGCATTTCACTTTTCACAGCGCACTCTGTGGCGTCGTTTCAACCTTGATATGAATCTCAAATAAGTGGTTTCGCGTTGAAAGTGAGTGATGGGGAGCCTAAGATTGTATGCATAATTCGAGCAACCTAGAATCGAATATACTACCTCTACTTTTGCTCGAAAAGCTTCTTTTTCAGCCAAGAGAACTATGCTGACCTCTTAAGTAGGTTGAAACGCAGTGGCCGGTTTGAGGTTCGCCTGATCTTGGCCACGCTAGAGCAGCAACAAGAGCGGATGGCCTCGACTGAAAATTGGCAAACCCAGCTAAGGGAACTTTTGAGCTCGTGTTCGCCAGAAGCAAGGCTTGCAATAGTCGGCGTTGGTCACCCAATGCGCGGGGACGATTATGTTGGCAGCTACACCGTAAAGGCCATCATGGATGCAACAGATGGAACATTGCCTGAGGGATCATATCTCTTCGACGCAGAAGATTCGGTGGAAGCGCTCATTGGAACTCTCGCCAAGCTCGGCCTAAAGCATGTGATATTCATCGACGCCTGCGAGATGGGGATGCCCCCTGGGGAAACAACCCTGCTGTCTGTCGCAGAGACAAGTTATCCGTTCTTCACAACACATGGCATCCCGCTGAAAGTTCTGGCAGAGCGATTGCTCTCTGAGAGCAAAGTCTGGGTTCTAGCAATTCAACCCAAACAGACAGGGTTTGATGTGAGCCTGTCCAAGGAGATTCAACTCACAGCCACGAACGTTTCTGAGTTAATCACGAGAGGTTTGGTTGAGGGAGGCGAATCGATTGCTGGTTAGCCTTGACCTTGCTACGGTCATTTTGTCGGTCGTAGTCTTCGTGCTGATCTTCTACTTTGTTGCGGGAAAGCTAGGTAAGGTTAGCACGGGCACCGGACCGAAATATGATGCCTTTGCAGGGGGAGAAGAACTTCCACCCGAGCGTGGAAAATACCACTCCGAGCTCTTCGTTTACGCGGCGCTCTTCGTGGCATTCGAAGTAATCGGGTTACTTCTCGCTAGTTCGATCGCTGCACGCGGATTCCTCTGGCCGCTCCTATTTACTTTGGCGGGAGGTTTCTCACTTTTCGTTTTGATGCTTTGGTTCGTGGGAACTGGAGGCGCTGAGCTTGCTTGAACAAATAGCAAAATGGGCGAGGAAACGTTCCCCTTGGGTCTACCACATAAATGCCTCCTCATGCAACGGATGCGATATCGAACTTGTCGCTAGCCTCACACCACGCTACGACATTGAAAGGTTCGGCGCCGTCTTGGTGCCGAGCCCTAGGCATGCAGACGTTCTCATGGTTACTGGAACGGTAAACGCGCAGACCAAAGATAGATTGAAGCGAGTCTACGAACAAATACCCGAACCGAAACATGTGATTGCCATAGGAGCCTGCGCGGCCGCGGGTGGCGTCTTCAAAGGCTGCTACAATGTCGGCCAAGGAGTTCAAGATGTCATACCAGTCGACATGTTCATCCCTGGTTGCCCACCCCGCCCTGAGGCGATTATGTATGGAGTCCTGAAACTTTTGGGGGAAGTGAAATGAGCGAAGTTTTGCTTCAACAGCTCAAGAAACACGCCGAGAACGCTAATGGCAAGTTTACGGTTCTGAGGAAAGGCGAGGTCGCTGTTGAAATTGACCAGGGGAAGATCAAAGGTTTCATCTCGAATTTAGTTAACGACCTGCGCGTTAGCCATCTCTCAACAATGACTGGCCTCGACCTCGGCCAAAACATTGGAATCATCTACCACTTCTCCAGGGACAAGGATATGATTGACCTGAAAACGTTCGTCCCGAAGACCCAGCCAACCGCCGTCTCGATAGTGGACATCATCCCAGGCGCAATCCTCTACGAGATGGAAATTCACGATATGTTCGGAGCCAACTTCGAAGGCAATCCATGGATGGACAGGAAACTGCTCCTCCCAGACACTTGGCCAGCGGACCTGCCACCGCCGCTTCTGAAAAGCTCGAAACCTGCTGAGATCCGCAAGAGACTGCATTTGGAGGTTGAAAGCAAATGAGCGCTGAGCCCATACAACCCAAGCAAAGGGAAGAATCTGCCGGGCTGATGAAATACTCAGCTGAAAACCTTGTTCCATTTGGACCTATTCATCCTGCGCTGAAAGAGCCTGAATACTTCAAGCTGATTCTCGAGGGTGAAAGAATCGTACAGGTCATACCGAGAATCGGGTACGTTCACAGAGGGCTGGAGAAAGCTGCTGAAACGCGGCCTTGGGTGCAAAACATGTACATGTTCGAGAGGACCTGCGGCATCTGCAGCTTCGTTCACAGCCTAGCCTATGGCCAAGCCGTGGAAGGCCTAACAATCTACGAAGTCCCGCGACGAGCCAAATTCATCCGGCTGATTATAGCGGAGATGGAAAGGATCCACAGCCACCTGCTCTGGGTCGGCCTAATGGGCCACTGGGCAGGGTTCGAAACGTTATTCATGTGGGTGTGGCGCGACCGTGAGGTGGTCCTCGACTTAGTGGAAGCTATCTCAGGCAATCGAATTCACAAATCAATGAACGCCTTCGTAGGCGTCAGGCGTGACATGCCCGAAGGCATGGAAGATAGAATCGTCGAGCGCATGAAATTCCTCGTAGACCGGGCGCGGTATTACAAGGAGATTATTGACACTGAAGAAACGATGCTGGAACGAACAGAGAAAGTTGGAAAGCTAAGCCAGGATACAGCGGAAAAACTGTGCGTGGTCGGCCCGATGGCCCGTTACGTAGGGCTACAAAAAGATGTTCGGTTGAACGACCCCTACGCGGCCTACGATGAAGTGCCCTTCGACATAATCATCAGAAACGAAGCCGACGTCCACGCACTCCTCCAGCTACGCCTAGACGAACTCGTAGCCTCAGCAAACATGATCAGCTACGCCGTTCAGCATCTACCGGATGGTCCAATTAGAGTCAAGATTCCACCCATAATTCCAGCAGGCGAACATTCAACACATTGCGAAGCCCCAAGGGGCGAGATTTTCTATTACGTCAAGTCCGGCGGCGGAAGAACCCCCGAACGCGTTAAAGTCAGGACTCCTACCCTAGCTAACCTCCCTGCAGCTCTAGAGATTCTGAAGGGGCAGACAATCGCAGACGTACCAATAGTTCTCACAGCAATCGACCCCTGTTTCGGCTGCATGGACAGGATGTCTTTCTTAGACACTGAGACGAACCGCCAGTGGACATGGTCAGGTGAGGAACTCAGACAATACGGGATCAATCATTACTTCCCCGAGAGGGCCAAGAAGTGACTGCCACAGAAATCTTAGAGGCCATAATATTTCCAGGCGTACTTTTCACGATAGCAATGGGCTTTATTTTCGACTGGCTTGACAGAAAAACCGCAGCCCGTATGCAAGGCCGAATAGGCCCAAAGATCACGGGGCCATCCGGAATACTTCAGCCGCTCGCCGACTTTCTGAAGCTTCTCTTCAAGGAGGAAATAATCCCCTCCCACGCGGATAAGGTGATTTTCCTATTCGCCCCAGCATTGTACTTTCTCGCGCCTTTGCTTTCGATGCTGTTCATTCCGATAATTGCGTTGACACCGACTGCAGGCTTCGATTTTGATTTGCTCGTCATACTGTTCCTGTTGGCCTTTGCGGCGTTCGTTATCGCGGTTCTCAGTTATTCTTCCGCCAGCAGCTTTACCACGATAGCCACGGGAAGGCTGGTTCTTCAGTACGTGAGCTATGAAATCCCATTGGTCCTAGCCATAGTTACCGCCGCAATCTACTCGCGAAGCCTATCCGTGGAGGGAATCGTGACATCTCAAACCGGGCTCTGGAATGTTTTCGTGATGCCATTCGCCTTCGGAGTGTACGTCATAGCCCTAATGGCGGAGCTTGAGAAGCCCCCCTTCGATATTCCCAGCGCCAAGACAGAAATCGTGGCCGGCTGGCTCACAGAATTCTCCGGGCGCGCACTTGCGTTCCTCAAACTCACGAAGGAGGTAGGTTACGTATTCGGTTCTGCACTTGCGGTGTCGCTTTTTCTCGGCGGGCCTCTCGGCCCACAGATGGGGGCCTCCGTTCCAGCCCCGGTCCAATATTTCGCCTATTTCATGGTTAAACTTCTGGCGGTCGGATTCTTGATATTCGTCCTGAAAACTGCGTTAGCCCGCGTGAAAATCGCGCAAGCGACCGAACTCTTCTGGAAGGTACTAACGCCTGTCAGCCTTGCACAGCTCGCACTAGTTCTGGTTCTAATTCAGGGAGGGATTCTTCTTGCCGCGTAGAAAAGCAGGTGCCGCCATACCTGAAATGTTCCGCACGCTGATTGAGAAACCAAGTACGCAAGTCTACCCATACGAGAAAGTGAACCTGCCGCAACGGTTCCGTGGCAAGCTGGACATAGACCCAGCCAAATGCACGGGCTGCCAAGTCTGCGCAATGGTCTGCCCTGCCAGTGTTATCACGATGGTTGACTTTGGGACCCGCAAGGTTGGCGACCGCGTACTTCCAGTCAAACGACCGGAGTTCGACCTGGCCACTTGCATTTTCTGCGGTGAATGCGTCGACAACTGCGCTTTCAACGCGCTTGAGATGACTAAGCAGTTCGAGTTAGCTACGCCACACAAGGAAGACCTGGTGATGAGGAAGGCTCTCGCAAAATGAGTTTTGACGTAACATTCCTTCTGGGGACAATGTTGGTCGGCGTCACCATCGTTGCCTTAATGGTGCGCAAATTGGTTTGGTCTCTAATCCTGCTCTTTTACTCGAGCATAGTCTTCGGCCTACTACTCATAAGCTATGGCGCAACCTTCGCAGGCCTATTCCACATCATAACCTTCGCTGGGGCCGTCTCAGTGCTCTTCATGGTCATACTGATGATTGTTGGAGGACAAGCACTCAGCGACAAAATTGGAAAAGAAAACCTCACAGGAATGATACTAGCGGTTCTTGCTGCGATACCCATCGTCATCATAGTCTCGAACTTCCAACCATTCCCGGTCAGGTTGGATGAGCGAACTCAACTCCTGGGCCTAGCGAGTCAACCTAACAACCCACTCGGTTTTCTATGGGCCCTACGATCTTGGGATCTGTTGCTAGTCGTGATCCTCGTAGCCGCCGCTATGCTTGGCGTGATGAACCTGTTCTCCCGAGAAGGAGGCCCAGAGAAGTGAACGAGCAGCAGCTCCTGCAAGTCTTCGCAGCCCTTCTCTTCGTTTCAGGGTTCGGAACAATTGCTACCACGAAGAACCTTGTCAAAATGATCATGGGCTTCCAGGTTATGATTTGGGGAGTCAACCTTGCGCTCTTCGCTGGGGGCCTAGTTAACGGCCAAGTTACGCTATTCTCGACCTCGCTCGTGATAATTTCAATCTCTATCGGCGCAAGTGTGGAAGCCCTAGCGCTGTCCCTCGTCATTCTAGTCTTCCGAAGGTACGGTACCCTTAACCCGTGGGAAATTAGGAGGCTCGCGCACTGACCACTCTATACGCAGAATGGTTTGTTTGGGCCCTACCCTTCATAGCGATACCCTTCACCTTAGGCTTATCACGCTGGCCCAAGGTAAGAAACTGGTTCGCCGCAACAATAACCGGTCTCACATTTCTACTGGCAGTAGACCTGCTGCTCGAAGTGCAAAGTAGTGGGATAATTGATTCATCGTTTTCATGGTTGTCAGCTTACGGTTTCAAGGTGGCGGTGCACGTAGATGGTTTAGCAGCTTTCTTGGCGGTGGTAGTGAATTCACTTGGTTTCTTGATCGTTGTTTATTCACAGGGCTACATGGGGCATGAGAAAGGGCTACCCAGGTACTATTCGCTCGTTCAACTCTTCATTGGGGCTATGACTGGGCTAGTCCTTGCCGGAAACTTTCTCCAGCTCTACATCTTCTGGGAGATAGTAGGCATATGCTCAGCATTCCTCATAGCCTTCTGGTATGACCGGCCGGAAGCAGTTCGTGCTGGCCTCAAGGCCTTCATCGTCACAAGGGTCGGGGACGCAGCGTTGCTAATCGGGTTTGTCTGGCTCTACGTGACAACGGGGAGCGTAGACTTCCAGAAACTGAGCACACTGGCATCGCAGGGATTCATCCCCGCGTCAATCCTTACGGCGACAGGAATACTGATCCTCGTCGGCGCGATGGGTAAGTCCGCGCAGGTGCCGCTCCACGTTTGGCTGCCCGACGCAATGGAAGGGCCAACCACCGTTAGCGCCCTAATTCATGCTGCCACGATGGTAAACGCAGGCGTGTACCTAGTCGCCAGAACATACCCAATCTTCTCCACCAGCCAAACATGGCTCTCCGCCGTCGGCTGGGTTGGCATAATCTCAGCCCTGCTAGCCGCTAGCATAGCCACCGTTACAACGGACGTAAAACGAGTCCTGGCCTACTCAACAATCAGCCAACTGGGCATAATGTTCGCAGCACTCGGGACGGGGACGGCGGGGGGATGGTTTGCCTCCCAATTCCATTTGATGAGCCAAGGCTTCTTCAAAGCACTGGGATTCTTGGCAGCGGGGTCGATCATTCACGTTCTTGGGACTCGTAACATGGAGGAGATGGGCGGCCTGCGAAAGCGTATGCCCATCACTTTCCTAGCATTCCTATTCTCAACACTCGCCCTAGCGGGTGTCCCGCCGTTCGTTGGTTTCTGGAGCAAAGACCTCATCGTAACCGAACTGTCCTTGGCCGGCCAGAACATACAGGCCCTGCTCATCCTAGTCGTCTCAATGCTCACATCATTCTACATGTTCCGTGCGCTCTTCAAAGTCTTCTTCGGGCCCGAGAGCAAAATGGCGCAAGAGAAAAACATTCACGAATCGCCCAAAATCATGACGATACCGCTCCTCATCCTGAGCGCTTGCGTACTCGTGTTGGGCTTTACAGAAGGCCCAGCTGCGAACTTACTCGGCATAACGGAGAACCTTGCCTTCGAGCTACCAATCATCGCCGCCTCCATAGCTGCGATTTTGATTGGGCTGACACCATCCTACTTTGCGTTCTACCTGCACAAACCTAACCCATCAACCTTCCTTGAAAAACACCCCAGCCTCGGGACATTGAGGCAAATCATGCTGGCTGGGTATGGTTTTGACGCCCTTTACCAAAGAGTCTTCGTTAACTCGCTCTCGAAAATTTCGAACACGGCAAGGGAAATTCAGACTGGAATCCTGGCTAAGAATCTCTGGCCTATGCTCGCAATCCTAGTGATTCTCGCGATCTGGGTGGTGCTGTACCTATGAACGATTGGATAACGCTATTCTCAACTTTCGCCCCCGGGTTCTTTGGCGCCTTCGGCATACTCATCCTAGACTTGGTCTTCAAGAATAGAACGAAACATCGCTCTGCTATTAGCGGCGTAATAGCCATCGGCGCCTTCTCCCTAATCGCGTTTAGCAACTGGCAACAGGCTGCAACTGTGTTAGCGACGGGTAAGCCAATTGTGATAAGCCTTGAACCGAGCCTGTTAGCTACAACCTTCACGATAACCCAGCTAGGCGTTTACATATCCTCAATTGCACTGTTGCTCTGCATTCTAATCAGCCTGTACTCTATTGCATACCTTTCAAAGGAGGGGAGCTCAGCCCTCTTTCAATCCCTAATTCTTCTGCTTTACCTCAGCATATACGCAGTCACAGTCTCAGGCGACCTGCTCACCTTCTTCATTGGTTGGGAGGGTATGAGTGTCGCCGCATACGGCCTGGTAGCATTCTACAAGCACAGCTGGGAAGCTATCGAGGCTACTGTGAAGTACTTACTCATGAGCGGAATAGGAAGCCTCACAGCCCTTTACGGAATTGCACTCATATACGGCCTAACAGGTACCTTGAACATTGAGAGCTTCGTGAAAGGCTTCGCCACACCGACTTCGACTGGAACGTTGGCCCTCGTTCTCGTTTTCATGGGGTTCGGCGTTGAGGCCGCTATCGCGCCGTTACACATGTGGTTACCTGACGCCCATCCTGCAGCCCCTAGCCCTATGAGCGCCCTACTGTCTGGGATTATCATTGAAGTTGGAAGTTTCGCCTTCATACGCCTTCTAGGCCCAATTCTAATCCTGCCCGCTTACGTGATTCTGGCTCAGCCGATACTTGCGGCCGTTGCCGTCGCAACAATGTTCGTCGGCAACCTGTCAGCATTACAGCAGGACGATTTGAAGCGGCTACTAGCCTATTCGAGTATAGCGCAAGTCGGCTACATATTACTTGGAATCGCGACCCTAACCCCAGCGGGGTTCTCAGCGAGCATATTCCACATCTGGAACCACGCACTTCTGAAGGGGATGTTATTCCTCCTCGCAGGAATCGTTACCTACCAAATTGGCACCAGAAGCTTGACTGAGATGGCCGGGTTGGGAAGGAAAAGCCCGATACTTGCAGCGCTTTTCGGGCTCAGCGCGTTGGCTATGACTGGCGTCCCACCCTTTGGCTTATTCTGGAGCGAACTGCTGATAGTTTTCTCAAACCTGGCAGTCGGGTCGATTATCCTAGATGCGGCGGTTGTGTTAATGCTACTAAACCTACTCATCTCGATAGCGTACTACTTCCGAATAATACGAACCATCGCATTCGCAGAACCAAGCAGCTACCTAAACGGAAACGGGGCGACCAAAATACCGAAGCTCCTGCTGATTCCGTGCATAATCCTAATCGCGCTCAGTTTGATTACAGGCCTCTACCCGAACCTTTTCTACCAACCAGCAGCAAATGCTGTTAATGGGCTTCTAACCGGTTTCTCATGGTGATCTATAATGAGTGAAGGAGGAAGAGAACGAATAATCAAAGATGTGGAAACCCTCGACGATGCAGTCAAAGCCGAGAAGGATGTGGAGTCAGGGTACCACGGCGTCATCGACGAGAACATATCGTACTGGCTAGCCGTCGAAGAGGACATCGTCGAAAGCTACACGAAGTTGGCCAAGAAAAGCAAGAACAGAAAAGTCAAAACCACCCTCAACAAAATTATAGACGACTCCAAGAACCACATTCGAATGCTAACCTCGATACGCAAAGCCTTCAACAAGATCATGGCGGACGAACATCGCCACGCAACGATGCTGCAAGAATTAGCCGACAAAGCCCGCAAGTAAAACGGTCAATCAGGCAATCAACCAGTTCGCATGGCTAGGCAACAACGCCGAAAACGCATGTTGGGCTTGTCGCCGGAGGTCTACTCCCGCGCTACGACCTCAACCGGGGACAGATAATGTCTTCTACGTTTCCGAAAGTAGCATAGCAGTAGGACAGACCAGGCTCAACAGCTGTAGCCCAAATCGCAATTCGCAAAATCTTAAATAACTTGACTCTATTCCGCCCGGAAGAACGGTTGAACCGAGATGAACAGAAAGAAGCAGACCAAGGTTCTGAGTGTTGCAATCGTTGTCTTGGCCCTGGCGATATCACTGACTCTGCCGTCTAGTGCGTTTTCCCAGGGTTCGTCCACTGCTTATACGGTCTACGTCGGCGGTGATCTGCCACATTCTGGCGGGGAATCCATGTATATGGGATACGCCCCCTCGGTCATGATCATAAATGCAGGCGATACAATTGTCTGGAAAGCTCTAGATGGACCGCACACTGTAACTTCTGAAAACCTCACAGCTGACGGTAAACCTTTGTTTGACTCGAACCCGAATGTCCACTTTCCGCTGCCGCCATTCATATTTGGGGCAGGCGGCTTCATTCCGCCCGGCGGGAGCTACACCCTAGATACTAGTGCGCTAAGTCCTGGAACTTACGGAATATTATGCACTGTCCATCAGGATTCAGGAATGAACGGCACTCTTACCATAACCAATGAAACGGCCGCTCCTGGCGCGCAACTCACTGTTGTGACGGGCGTCTCAAGCGGAACTACTGAGGTTGAGCAATTCATACCGAACCACATTACAGTCTCGCGAGGAACAAAAATAACCTTCACAAACCTTTCAGGTTTTGAGGTACACACCGTAGTCTCCGTAGTGACATTGCCAAACGGTACTCAAGTTCTGGGCACCTTGTTTGATTCGAGTCCGTTGATTGCGCCTCCAGGCATAACCATGGATCAGGTCCCTCAAGTCAACGCCGAAGGAGTAGCCTTACTTGGCGGAGCAATGTCACCGGGACCTGGCACGGATACCTTCAGCTACACTTTCAGCAGCCCTGGAACCTACCTATACTACTGCAAGTATCATTCAGCGGTTGAGAACGGGCATATCGCCGGCATGGTAGGCGAGGTCATCGTTGTGGCATCAACGACTGCAAATCAGAGCGACATGTCAGGGCAGATATCAACATCAACAACATTCGGCATAGGTGGCACAATCCTAGGCTTGCTCGGAATAATCCTAGCCCTCTTGGCGTTGAGGAAAAGCAGCAAGAGCTCTAAGACGTAGTGCACCGTGAATGTCCTCTCTCACAATTCCTTCTCTTTTCTATCGTTCTTATAGCTGAACACACAGTGAACCACACAAATAACGTACCTTCAGTGTGTGTCCGGTCTAATTGTGCGGGCACCCAAATTTGAACAAGATTTTTCTCGCCCTCGAGGTCAACGGATACTACTCTAGCGTCTACAAATCGCTCTGTTCCTTTCTGCCGAGTAGGACGTTGATTATTCTGAAAGTTAATCCCCATATTACATGCCCAAGGTAAACGTAAGCGTCAACGTTCAGTTTTCCTTCCTCGACCCTTACTTCTATTCTGCTGACGCTGATTCCCTCCACAGTACTGAGAGGTATCCAGAAGCTCTCAGCCACTTCGTCGTTCGATCGAACCGCAACACCAGCTTTTAGTTGGAAGACATAGGGTGCGACTTGGACTCGGCGCGTGCGGGCGAACACTAATGGAAGTTGCCCGAGCAGTTCATGCTCGCGCAAATCGATTCCGACTTCTTCATGTGCCTCCCGGATTGCTGTTTCTAAGAAGTTTCGGTCGCTTGAGGCCTTGTGGCCGCCGGGGAAAGCTATCTGGCCTGACCACGGGTCTCCTACCCGTTCAGTTCTCTTGATGAGAAGGATTGAGCCTCCTCGATCCGCCGGATTGATAATGATTGCAACGGCAGCTTCGGGGTGCCCTTTATCCGATTTAGGAACAGGTCCCTCTCTTCGAAGACGCCCCTTGAGAGACTCAATATCAAAGGTACCCGTCGAACAGCCACCTCCTTGATGCATTAGTGCGTATTCTATTTGAACGGTCTCTCGGCGGGTGGGCCATTTGGGGACACCCCACAAGGGGTGGGGACACCCACCTTGTCTCTATTATTGCCTCGGCGTTCGAACGACCGACAGGCGTCTTTCGTTAGGAAGCAATCGCGAGCAATCTTCGCCCAGGATCTAATCAGTCAACGGCGAAGAATTCTCTTAGAAAGATATGGCGACCAGCTGATTTTTCAAACAAACCTAAACCGAAACAACTCAGGTCGGGTTTTCGCATAGCTTTCTATGAAAGCTTAACGGGGGAAGAATTTATCAGTCGAGCACCAACTCACGCCCCCAATTGCTCTGGAGTACTTTGATTTGCCAAGTGTCGATGACGCATTAGGTCGCATTGAGAAATCCCGTAATGACATCGAACGTTTCATGGTAGAGATGCTGAAGATTAAAGCCGTAAATCCGGATGGCGGAGGCAAAGGCGAGTATCAACGGGCACTCTTCGTCAAAAAGTGGCTAGAAGACCTAGGGTTCAAGGTGACGCGCCATGATGTTCAAGATAAGCGAGTGCCGGAGGGCGTCCGCATAAACTTAACCACAATCCTTGAGGGGCAAGACAAGAGTAGGACTCTCTGGTTGGCCGCACACTTAGACACCGTTCCCGAGGGCGCCCGGGAACTATGGGCAACAGACCCCTATGACCCAGTCATAAAGGACGGCAAAATATTCGGGAGAGGTTCTGAGGATAACGGCCAAGCCATTGGTTCTACTTTGTTCTCCGTGAAGGTGTTGAAGGAACTGGGCCTTAAACCCAGAATCAACCTCGGAGTTGCATACGTGTCCGACGAAGAGTCGGGCAGCAAATACGGCGTCATTCCGCTCATAGAAAAGAACGTGTTCAAACCTACAGATGTAGCAATCGTTCCAGATACGGGAAGTCCGGACGGCTCGCAGATTGAAGTCGCAGAGAAAAGCATACTGTGGTTGAGGATTACCACAAAAGGCCAGCAAGTTCACGGCAGCAGCCCCGAAAAAGGGCTTAACGCAAGCAGAATCGGAATGAAACTAGCTCTCCAAATGGACGAATTGTTGCACACAAAGTATGCTGCAACCGACCCATTGTTCGACCCCCCAGTTTCAACTTTCGAACCCACGAAACATGAAGCGAATGTGGATAATGTGAACACTGTCCCAGGCCTCGACGTGCAATTCTTTGACTGCCGGGTACTTCCTAAATATCCACTAAACGCGGTGGTGGAAGACATCGAATCCTTGAAGTCGAAACTGCAAAAAGACACAGGTGCAACGATTGAGATTTACCAAGTACAACATGAGGATAATACTAATCCAACCCCAACCGACAGCGAAGTTGTTCAGAAATTGAAGGCGGCACTCAAGATGCTGCGCGGCATAGACGCAAAGCCTATCGGTATTGGCGGTGGAACCGTGGGACTGTATTTCAGGCGCAAGGGAATCCAAACCGCCGTATGGTCCACACTAGATGATATGGCCCACCAACCGAATGAATACTGCAAGATCGACAACATAGTCAATGACGCGAAAGTCTTCGTTCATGTCGCGATGAACTAAGTAACTATGACCGCGCAGAGGCGCGATTGCAAATCGATGAAGCTACCCCACTTGCAACTCACAGCGAGGATCGCTAGGCCATCCGACTTTCGACCAGTCGCAAAGCTCTGCAGGCGTGCTGCCGGCCCTCGAGACTATGTGCTCTCTATTCTAAGGGAGACAATTGAATATGGAGGGCTCTTTCTTGCATGGAACGATTCTGAACTTGTTGGTATGACAAATTTTGAGAAATGCATAGATGGAAGCGGCTGGTTAAGCATGGCACGCACAGACCCAGACTGGCGCCGAAGCGGCGTTGCGATTTTCCTTCAGAAACAGACAGCTGCTCACGCCAAGAAAAGAGGGATAACAACCCTCAGGTTGTGGACTTCCTCCAGAAATACGCCTTCAATAAGAGCAATCATGAAGGGCGAATTCAAACAGGTATGTGAAGCCGCCCACATTTCCTACCATTTCAAAACGACCCGTAAGAACACGGCCATCCCCCCTTGTAGCCGAGTGTCTGAGGCTCAACTTGACACATTTCTAAATTCAGAATACCTATCTCAGATGAATGGATATTTGGCTTACAATTGGCACTTCATCAAAGCAAACAAACGTCTCCTCAAGATGATAATGCGAAGAGGGGAACTATACACGATGGGAGGGTTGGCGTTTATTCTAACCCAGCCGGAGAAAATCTTCGGCGAGCGTGCAACGAGTTTGAGTCTACTCATCGGCAAAGTAACTGACTCATTTATGTCTTCAAAGGATGCAGCAAAAGCACTTGGAGCCCAAGTCATGGGCGCGTATATTCCGTATAACCGATACCTGTTGAGAACAGCTAGGGAACTCGGATTCAGGAGAGAACATTGGGGCCAGCACTGCCTGGTGTTCGAAAGAAACATACCTTGAACCAAGTTGACTGAAAGATTGTGAGTCGCAATGCCATTGATTAGTTTGCTCACTGATTTTGGGTCGTTAGATCCTTTTGTCGGTGAGATGAAGGCAGTTATTCTTTCAATTTGCCCTGAAACTAGAATAATCGACCTCACACATCAAGTACAGAAGTTCGACGTTCGATTGGGGTCTTTCCTCTTGGCTGGGGCCGCACCCTATTTCCCAACAGGAACGATTCACGTTGGAGTGGTTGACCCTGGTGTGGGGAGCAGTCGTCGTGCAATCGTAGTGCAGTCACGGCGTGCTGTTTATGTCGGCCCGGATAACGGGTTGCTGATTCCCGCTGCGCAGCGGGAAGGGATCCTTCACGTTTACCAGTTAACTAATCGTTCTTTCATGCGAGACAGAATTTCCGCAACATTTCACGGAAGGGATGTTTTCGCTCCAGCCGCCGCGCACTTGGCTTGCGGGAAGATGCCGAGGGAATGTGGGCCTGAGATTTCCGATTATATACGACCATCCTATTCCCAACCCACGTTCGATGGCAAAACAATTACCTGCGAAGTCTTTCACATTGATGATTTCGGAAACATCGTGACCAACCTTTCAAATCACATCGAAAAGTTGGAGCTAGAGTTCGGGGATAAGGTTTCGCTCACATTCAAGAAGAAGCGGATTCCAGCACGTTTCATCCGAACCTATTCAGACCTTAAGAGGGAAGAATTTGGAATCCTCTTCGGGAGCCACGGGTTCCTTGAAATTGCCTGCCGCGAGGCCAGCGCGGCGGGTAGGGTTCGCGTTAAAATTGGGAGTGTTGTTCATGTCGGTGGTGTTTAGGCTCGTCGCTTAACGCGAGTTCCTTCAATCTTTCATCGCCAAATATGGTCTTGATGTAGGCTGCGACCGAGGCGGGTACGAGTTTCTCCCAGCTTTCGCCGCGGACTACGCGTTCGCGTATTTCAGTTGACGAGTACGTTTCCCGGTCGTAGAAGGGTAAAGGTTCGACGCGGAAACCTGCTTCTTTGAAGAGGCGTGAGGTGACAGGTTCGTTTGAGAAAACAACTTCGAAGCGAGGCGTTTGGGAGACGAGGTGTGAAACCCAGAGGTCGTGTACTCGGAGGTCACGGACTGGGATTAGGTAATACTTGGATGGGTCAATCTTAACCTCATCTAAGGCAAGGCGGATCATCGTGACCCGTTCCCCAGCTGTGAAGGGGTTGTGTAACGTGTGGCTGAACTGGGCGCTGCCTATCGCTATGATAGCTTCGGACATTTTATTCAGTATATGTTGGACGCAGTGCAGGTGGCCTAAGTGGAAGGGTTGAAAGCGCCCGATCAACAACCCGCGTTCTTTGTCCAAGCTTCAGCTATCCTGGGTTTATTTCGTCCCATGCCTTCAACCGCCTATTAAGAGAACGCTCCCACCCACAGCCGCGTTCGCGAGTCTGTGCTGAGATGGTTGGTCTTGACAGTCCCGGGTCTAATCGTTTAGTGAAACGTGATTTCTACTCTTATTTTCGTTCATTCAGGTTTCCAAAGTGATTCTGAAGAAACCTTTTCGCCGCGAAATACTACACCTTCACGTTCAAGCAACCCGCGCTTGACATAGCCACCTTCAGAAGGTTTTCGCCCAGGCATACCGTAGTTTCCAACCTTCAACGAGGCTGGTACGACTCTGTGACATGGAATGATTAGTGATAGTGGATTAGTGGCCACAGCAGTGCCAACTGCACGAGCATAGCGCTTCCCGCCCACCTTCTTCGCTAAGGCACCATATGTTGCCACTTTGCCGCTAGGAATCGCCTGGAGGAGAGAGTAGACCTTTCTCCTGAACTCAGAAACGTTCGATAAATCAAAGGACTTGAGCTGCCCTGTACCTTTCCCAGAATATGCTCCGTAGATCTCTTCGAATATGCTCGAGTCGACCGTACCGCCGGTTTCAATTTGAGACCGCGGAATCGTCCCCATAACTGATTCTTCAGCATCATTCTTGCTTCTGTCCGAGAATGCGCACGCCACCAATTGATTCCTCTCATTCATGGCCAAACTGAACCAGACGCCGTCCTTCCGTTGGGACATGATTCGGATCATGCCGCACACACCACTATCCCACCGTATGTGGGGTGTGTAGATAAATTGTGGCCCGGCGATGGATGATTAGTTTCATTAGCCTCTCAGCCTGATTACACAGTCCCATCGGTTTCCCCTGGTATTGATGGGCTTGGGCTCACTGCAGGACCTTGAGTGGATTCAGAAGAGAACGGGCCTAGACCCAGCGCAGAACCATGATTCCCTTACTTTCGTCACAACAACATCCTCCACGATGTGCATGCAGTGCCGCGGCAGCCGCATGCTTTGCGGAAAAGCGTCTTGCCCGATTTTATCAAAAGCGGAATTGCTGGTTAGGCATCTTCCGAATCTGAGCAAGTTAGAGATTGACGGGTCGAGCCCGCCTGGTGCTTTTGTTGGCCATGTTGGTTACCCGAGAGTTTACGTTGGCCCATTAATTCCACCCACTAAAGGTGACACGCGTCTTCTTGATACCCCTGAACTTTGGCTCGGCAAAGATATCCAAACGATTATTGATTTCAGGTTCAGTTTGATTCGCGGCAAATCGTTGCTGGATGTCCACGATGCCGTTGACCCTAACTCCTACTTGCTCGACCTACACGACCTAGCGCTTTCTTCTGCGTCGGTTGATGTTGATGCGAAGTTTCGTAAGAAACCGAGGATGGCTGTAACTCTAAGTGACGAAACGCAGCCGTTCGGGCCGTCGGCGTTGATTGAGAAATTACAAGTCTCGCCGAGCACCGGTGAGCGGAGGCTTGAGGCTGTGTATTATGATGAGGATGAGTTGGCGGTGGATGGCATGTTCGATCTTTACAGGGATGGGATTGAAGTTTCACGGATACAGCGCACGCTAAGCCTCGGCATGTTGGGCGTTCAGAAGCAAAGGAAGATTGTTCCAACCCGCTGGAGCATCACAGCCGTCGACGACACACTCTCAAAACGGTTGCTTCGAGCGGTGAAGAATTATCCCCCCATCGACAAATACCAGGTCTACACCTACCGGTACCTCGATAACGTGTACGAAGTCATAATGTCGCCCAGAAATTGGGAGTACGAGTCAATCGAAGCCTGGTTCCCAGGAACGGCGTGGAACGAAAACGGAACATTGCCCGCAATCATGGGGGACCACGAACCCTACGAGGGGAGGACGACCTACGCCTCTATTGGAGGCTGTTACTACTCCTGCCGGTTGGCCGCGGCTGAAGCACTTGAGAAGGTTCAGCGGCAAGCTGCAGTTCTAGTTCTCCGTGAAGCACGACCGGGCTACATCCTTCCCGTCGGCGTTTGGAACGTAAGGGAGAGCGTACGCGCGGCCCTTAGAACAGCGCCCTCAATATTCGACACCTTCCAACAAGCGCTACACTACGCCTGTAGCAATTTCATAATCCCACAAAAAACCTGGATTGAAAATAGTGTGCTCATTCGTAACGAAATGTTCCAGCCTCGCCTCAACCAATACTTTGCTAGTTGAAGTTCGGGTTCTGAGAGATTAGCATAAGAAAGGAATACTCTTTTTCCTGAAGTGCTCGTAGTGGACGCATGGAGTCCGCGGGTCGTTGATTGAGATAGCCGGTGATATGCTTGAGGGTGGAGGCCAAATTCTTCGTACCACCATAGCCCTGTCCGCCCTCATGCGGAAGGACGTCAGGATCACGAAGATTCGCAATAACCGGCCTAACCCTGGTTTGCAGGCCCAACATGTCACGGCGGTCCGGGCCGTTGCAGTTGTCGCAGGTGCGAACACCGAAGGCCTCTTGCCGGGTTCCAGGGAGTTAGTGTTCAGACCCGGTGGCCATGTTGCAGGCCGCTTCAGTTTCAATGTGGGAACTGCCGGCAGCATTCCCTTGATCCTGCAGGCTGTAATGCCCTCGGCCGCCTACGCCCCAGACCAAGTTGAGTTCGAGTTGACCGGCGGTACCGATGTGCCTTGGAGCCCTACCATCGACTACGTTCGGCTAGTCGAGCTTCCGATACTGCAGATAATGGGTTACCGGGCTGCCTTAGCGGTCCATCGACGGGGGCACTACCCGAGGGGGGGTGGCCGCGTTACGATAGTGGTCGACCCGCCAAGGGCCTTGAAGGCTGTTAGGTTGCTCGAACAACGTGGCGGGACAGTTGTGGAGGGGATTAGCCATTGCGTGAAACTTCCCAGCCATGTAGCTGAGAGGCAGGCGGCCGCTGCGAAGGAGAAGTTGAGTGCCAGTGGCGTTCGAGACGTGAGCATAGCCGTAGAATCCTACCCACCAGCCCAAGATCCGCACCTCGGGCCTGGAAGCGGCATAGCGTTAGCCATGAAGTTCGTAAACGGCCTCATTCTCGGCGCCGATAGCATTGGTGAAAGAGGAAAACCAGCTGAACGAGTAGGCCAAGAAGCTGCAAACAGGTTGCTTGCGGAGTTCGAGTCAAAGGCCGCCGTTGACTTGCACATGGGTGACATGCTCATTCCATACATGGCAGTGGCCGAAGGACTGTCGGAAATACAAGTCTCTGCAATTACGAACCACACATTGACCAACATTAGGGTAGCCGAGATTCTTTCGGGCGTGAAATTTCAGGTTCAAGGATCGCTGCATGAACCTGGAAGAATTAGTGTCGAAGGAATCGGTTTGAGAACATGAAATAGATTGAGCACTACAGCACAGGGATAAACTATTAGGATTACGTGCTGCGACAGCTCGCAAGGTGAATTCACGATGTTGGCGAATGCCCTCCAAGTCATCATTGTGATTTTGCTCGGCATCCTATTCGCGTACCTGTACGGTTTCATTGAACACGGCTACATTCCCCCGGCCGAGCACCTTCGCCTGCGGTTTTTCCACCACTTTGCAAATTACCACATCATCATGTTCGGGTTGTTTTCAGCGCTCCCGTTAGTAGTTATAGTTTTCGAGCCGAACAGACTGGGTGTTCTACTGAGCTTTGGCTTGTGGACTTTCCTACCTGTCGGAGAAGACATTTCTTGGTACCATTTCGCGGGTACTTGGCCTACCCCTGAAGATTGGACCTCATGGGGAGGCGGCTATCACATCAGAAAAAGATGGATACCAAAATGGTACGTCACCAATTTGGTGTTAACGGCCGTGTTCTTCGGACTGGCCATAGCCCTTCCCCTCTTGCAATAGCTTCGCCCAGCAGATGATTCCATTCGAGAAGAGGGGCAAAGTTACACACGAGTGACTACAAATCATCCGCCAAGTCCGGGAAACTGGAGTGAAAATGGTATGTCATCAATTTCGGGTTAACGGTCGTATTTTTTCGGCTTAGCCTTAGCTCTTAACCTATACCGCTGAACCCTTGGACCAGAACGCCATTCTACTGGTACTTGAAAAAAGAAGAAAAATGCGGGAAACAACCCGCCTTAATCGAAAGACTTAAGCTACGTATTCAGTTGTGTCCCTTGCCTCACGACCTTCTAGCTTCATTTTGACCTTGCGTTTCTTAGCCAACTCAATTCACCTCCAACAATTAACTCAATATAAGGCGCTCTCAGTATTTAACGCGGCTTGGAGAAGAAATCAAAAAGGACGAATGTTCCACATTTCTACCAAGTAGACACTGTCTTGTCTCGTGTTGGGTCACTCGCGCCTGCTAGGTTGTGCTTGCAGAATCAAGGGTGGCGGCGGGTCTACAGCTGTTTTATGATTTCGGCGTGTGCGTGGCGTGCTGCGCAGCTTGTTATTCGGGCCTTTATCTTGGTCCCTGGCTTTGCGTTTTTTACGAAGACGATGCAGCCATTTACGCGGCCTACTCCTTCGCCTAAGCGTGAGGTCTCTTTGATTTCCAGGTCCACTTCATCGCCTGGCTTCAACTCATGCCAAGTAGCCAATCAATCACGCTCCTGCGCATGGTGCCACAGGCTTGCACTTGGGTATCAACCTATCCCTAGATTATGATGGGGGCATACGACTTTAGGGAAGAATCTGGCAGATAGTGGGGGTAGTGAAAGGGTTGACTAGTTTCGGAGTGCACCTGCCCGGGTTGGATGCGATGGTTTGAATAGTTGATCCAGTAGTTGATACTGGTGGAGTATTCATAAACGGCAGGTTAGAATCTATGGAACGAACTGGGCCGCCTCCGCGTCTTTTCGGGTTGGTTGGCTGGATTATTGTAGCGATAGTTTCCATTGGTGTGACCGTTTATGGGTTGTCAGTTTACTTGGACTGGGTCGTTTTCCAGTCCATGTATGCTTCCAAGGCAGGCCTCGACTGGTTCGCGATAAACTTCTATCACAATAACACCTTCATCGTCGCCGGTGTTCTCGCACTTCTCTTCATCAACCCGGTCCCTAGAAGGAGCCATCTCTTCGAGGGGCTTTCTGCGTTGGGAGGGGCCTTCGCACGTGTAAGAGGGGAGGCACAGGCAGTCTCGCTCGGACCTGGCAGGGTTGCATGGTTGTTTTGGCAGATAGCCAAGTGGGCTGTCGCTTTCGGGATTATCGCGACGGTGAACGGGATACCGGGCCTTGGCAACCTCACGATGGTGGCCACGATGCTGCAGAGTGGGCTGGGTAACTGTGGCCAGGTCCTGAGGGTCTTTCAGCTCCCGTTGGTTCCCGCTTCCGGAACTGAACTTGTTGCGTTGATGCCTACTATGGAGGTGCAGTATGCCCTCATCTTCGACATCGTCTCTGCGGTCGTATTCGTGGCAGTCCTTAGACTCATTCTGATGCTCGTCCGCGATTTCGCTCGACTCAAGACGAATGCATGGGGGAGAGATCTATTCCTCATTCTTGCTCTAGCTGCGCTGGTGGCGGTCTTCGATGCACCCTACTGGACCATGAACATTGCGACGCCCAACGACTACCTGATCGCTATCACCGTTTTCTTTAGCTTCTTGGCCATCGCGGCTTCTTTTCAGTTCGGAGTCATTCGACGAACAATAGGCATGGCGCGCCGGAAACGATGGATCGTCTACCTCATGGGACTGTTCTTGTTCGCCATACTTATTGTAAACTTGGGTTTCGTGGCAGGCTACTCGCTAAACTGGAACAACAACTGGATTGGCTATGAATGGCAGCCTATGACGATGAAGGAAATTCAGGTAACACGATGGGCCGCAGGTTTAGAAAACGTAACGGCGGAGCCTCTCTCAAGTCTCCCCGCCGGAAACACCAGCACGATCGTATCGCTGGTTCGACAATGGGATCACGATGCATCTTACACGAAAATGAAGAATCAGATAGGCGTCAACTGGATGCAGCTGAGCGATTCGCAAATAATCTACCTCAACGGCCACGAATACTGGGTTGCCCCCACAACAATCAACTATCCAGCCGACGACTGGATCAGCCATCACCTCATCTACACTCACGCCGCCAGAATAGTGGTGATCGACAGCCACACGGGCGACTACGTTTCGGTCCAGCAGGCATTCGGCGTTAAGTCGGAACCCCCAATCTACTATGGTGAGAGTCTCGCCGAAGACGTCTACGTGCATGTTAGAGGAGTCGAGGAAATAGGAAACGCGTCTTACACCGGAGGGCCTGACTATGTTCTCTCAGGCTGGCAGAGGGCTCTATGGTTCCTCGTGAAAGAAGGTCAAGTCGGCTTCGCCCTCACTCCTCCCCAAGACCAAATCATGATGCTTCATAACCGAGATGTTCATCAGAGAGTCCAAGATTTCCTTATCGATGGGCTGACGACCGACCGTGCAAGCTACCTCGTCACGGACGGAAACCGAATCTACTACCTCGTCCAAGTCTATACGAACTACCCGATTCACTCTGGATTCTCCGGTAGCAGCTACCTCCGATTCTTCGGAGTGGTCTTGGTCGATATAGAAGACGGTCGCATGTATCCCTACGTCATAGCCAAACCGGATGGCTTTCTGGTCGACTTCTATAGACAATACTATTCGTCATGGAAAGCGCCGCCAGATTGGCTCGTCAACCAACTACGCTATCCTGAGGACTTACTCGGAACCCACGACCTGCCAGGACAGCTAGATGTCTCTTTCACATATCATGTGAACGACCCATTCATTTGGAGATCAGGTTCTGACTTCTACGAGCGGCCAGAAGCTACAGAGGTACTTTACGTGCTATTGAGTTCAGGGAATCGAGCTGACTTCGTAGGACTGCAGCTAGTAGAGTATCAGGCATCCCCCGGCCGCAACCTCGCTGGCATGTACATAGCCTATGGCACCGATCAGCTTGGAAGGTTGAACCTTTACAGAATATCCAATTCGACAACCCAACTGATTGGGCCGTCTGCTGCGCTTCAAGCAGTTGAAACCGACGATTATGTACGCCAACAGTTAACGCTGCTGCCGAACTACCGACTTGGAAACATCCTATTGTACCTCATCGGAGACCACCTCTACTACTTCATTCCAGTCTACATCAACACGCAAGTCGAAAACGCCGTCATCACAAAGATGGCCTTCGTCACAGTCGTCGACGCGACAACCGGAGCCAGGGTTGCGGTTGGAGCAGACTCATCCCAAGCATACTACGCCATATCCGGAGGAATTCCCACCATATTGGGATCGGCGGAACGTGAGAAGAAGCTCAACTTGCTATTCACGAACAAAGGATACCCACTAGTCAACCCGAGCAGCATAAGCGCGAACGTGGAGATTCGAATCGCAAACATCACCTACACTGACGAAACCCAATGGGCCTCTGTCAATGCCACGGTCAACAGTTTCATCACCAGCTATGGCCAGAAATACGGCGTGACAGAAGTCTACTATTGGACCGAGCCGAACGGTGACCTTAGCTTCGGCGTGCTCGTCTCTAGTGCCGGGGTTGTGAAACTCTACTACATAACCGTCCAGATCAGGTAGGTGGAAGCATGTCAATGCTGCAGGAGGAATTCGATTTGTGGCTGAGCAGCAAGTACTCAAATCCCTTCTGGGTCGGGCACCATAGATTCGAAAAGAGCGTGACCGGTGAGATTCGAGTGGACAATGGAGTGTTCAGGAGAGAAGAGGCTGCTATACTCTTTCGAATGCTCAGGTCACGTGACCCCTTCACGCGGCTTAACGCGAAATTCGTCATATGGGAGAGAAACCGAAGCCTACTAGTTCTCCTCGTAATTGTCACGGTCATAATGCTCGCATTAGTAATTATAAGAATCCGAGAATGACCCGCCAGGAAGACTGAGCGAACCGAAGTAACGGCTTTCGACCCAACGGCTTTAGGTCGGTTAGGGGTTCTGTTGACTTGTTAACTCGCCGATTTCATTAACTCGTCCGCATCGACCGGGCGTCTTTGAACTGGCAAGGGGGGTTTGAGAACATTGTTGGCGCTAGTTGGTGGCGCTGCCGAAGTCGCTAAGCAGATTGAAGCGTACAATGCTGCGGGCGTAAGCTACCATGTACTGAACACCTAGCCGTGTCTTTACCTTCAGGACGGAAGGAGTGTGTGCGCGCCTGCTTGGTTGTTGATTTCAATATGTGGTGTAGTCTTATGGGGACAACGTGTTACTCGTCTTTGACGGGAGTGAAGAAATATGAGGAGCGTCAGGGGGGTTGGGGCGGTGCCTTACTTCTTAGGTCCCTTGTAGGTCAGTACTCTACCCCACAGGTCCTTTGTTCCCCAAATCCCCCTACGCAGGGTCTCCAAGTGAACAATCTGGCTGTGGTCAACGAATAAGTTCACCTCAGGGCCGTAGTTCTTGATGTACCAACCGAATACTTCAGGGTCCGCTGCCTCGAACATTACCTTATCCAACCCTAATGCGTCGATTATCTTTGGTGGCACGTCGGTGCGCCAGGTCTTTACATTCTCTGTGATGCCTTCTGATTCAATCATGATCATGTAGGCGCCTGCGTCAAGGAAACGTTTCGCTTCCGAGATTGCCCAGGCTGGGTCCTTCGTTCCCTCAGCCTCGAGTTCTGCGATTGATGTGGCCCCGCCGGAACCGAACTGAATTCCCACCTCAGGCTTCGGCTTCAACCCGGCCTTCTTCACTAGCTCCACAAGTTGAACCCAATCGTCGACGGGTAGTGTGATGAAACCGCTGGAGATTTCGATAATGTCGAAGCCCACATCCTTACATTCCTTCACGTAGCGTTCCACGGCCTCAGGGCCCTGCGTCAGAACGTACTCAATCCACCCACCTGTCGAGACCAGCACGTTGTACCGGTGCGCCGTGTCGATAATCTCCTTGAGCACGTCCCGTTTCATGAGGCTGAATGATCCGGCTGCGAACTTCAGGGCGTCCACGTACTCACCCATTGTTTCCAAAACATCTTCGAGGTACCGCTTCCCCATCACGGTATAGTAGGGGCCGCGAATCTCAGTAACTCCTTTTGTTCGGGGCTTTCCAGGCCGTTCGTTCATTCTGATAAAGGAAAACGCTTTGCTACTCAACGATTTGTCCCTCGTTTGGGGTCAGGAATATTTGCGAGCAGCTTCGTGAGATCTGTGACATATAGGTCTTCCATTTGATGCACACAATCCACGATTTGTTTTCGCAGATTCTTGTCAACATAACGAGCGCTTAGACTGTCAAATTTCTCCACCGCTCTCTCCCAGCGCATGGGGCGCGTGAAGAAGCCCTCGTAGTCCCGTTTCTCCTTCTCCACGATCCGCCCACCTTTCAGATGAACTATCAGGTGGGATGGCATTTCATTCGGAAATCTTTGACTGTAATCCTCTCTGGGCCTGACGGCGATTTTCTGCAGAAGATTCTGAACATCGCTTCTGGTGATTCTGTCGGGATAATATTGTTCAGGCATTACGGTTCCATCTAGAGTTGCTACGGCGACAATGTATGGGAGGCTATGGTCGGCCTCTTCCTTCGTTCGCACATGCTTCTTCTCCCCCTCCTCTCCCCCGCCAATTATGTTGTAGGCTACGTCGAAGACCTCTATCTCGAGCTTCTCAATCTCCTCCGGCTTGAAGCCCTGTTCTTTCTTAAGCTCTAAGATGCCTTCAATCGAAGATTGGGAATGAACCTCGGCATTGTACTTCTTCAGTATGGTTCGTGTAACTCGTTCTAGATTCTCCTTCGACCAGTCAATATCGAATTTTCCCGCAATCGATTCCATGAAGCCTTTGTTTCCCTCAAAAACCTCAGGCGGCCCAGTGATGCCCCGCATGGCCAAGAATCCAGCGTGGGTGGCGCCGAAGCCGGTAAAGGGGTAGGCTAACCCTTTCCAGTGTGAAAGTTTCCCTGTGCGCGTTACCCTAAGCGCATTGAGCGCCGTGCCGCTGATTGCGATCGCATTCGCCGTCTTCTCAACATCTAAGCCCAAGGCTTTGGAGACTCCTGCGGCTGCGGCGTAGGATCCCTGTGTTGTGTGGTCGAAGCCTTTGCTTCGGACTGGGGCTACGTCGCTGAGGCGGCATTGCACTTGGTAGGATACAGCTAGTGCGAGCAGGAAATCGCTTCCCTTCGCTTTCGCGTATTCTGACGCGGCTAACACGGCGCCAACGTTATCGTTCGGATGGCAGGTCTCCCCCTTGGCTAGGTAGCTGTCGTTGAAGTCCAAATAGCGGATTAATGCTCCATTGTATAGTGCGGCGAGGTCTGGGGCCGTCTTTCCTCCGCCAATAAGCGTGCAGTGCGGTTTCCCACCAAAATCATCAAGCTGCGTTTGGAGCATTCGGATTGGTTCGCCTTCGAGGGCGCCTATTGCACAACCGAGCGCGTCCAGCACTCGAATTTTTAGCTCCTGCTTGGCCGCAGGGGACAATACTTGGAAAGTGGTTCCAACTACGAACTGGGCAAGTTCGTGGACGAGGGTTCTTTGTTCTGGCAAGTTTCGGGTCGCCAACAGTTATTTGCCCTCATCTATGTTTGTTACTTTTCGGTTGGGCGGTGTATAACATATGCTAGGCATCAATTCTGCGCGTTCGCTTTGACTTCAACGGTGGTCTGAACAGGCCTTACTGGTTTGCTATGTCTTGCCGCACGTTTTCTCATGGCCTGTTAGGCAGGCTTCGCACATGGTGTTTCCGCAGCTCTTGCACATTTTGAGCGGGCCTTCTAGTGGTTGGCCGCAGAAGCCACAATAACTACCCGAGAACACATCGCAACTCCTTCGAAAGTCAACGGTTATGATTTAGGCCTAATAACCTGCCTTTTAGTCGCGGCAAAAACAGCTGAGGTCGATTTTTCGTGTTCTAAACCCCCTGTCTGTTAGGAAACAGGCCATTTGTTGCCTTCGTTTGGCACCGTTTGGCACCACCCCTTGATGGGTGGATCCACCCTAGCCTATGCCTCTAGAACGCAACAGAACCGTTGCCAAGGGCTTGTGGAGAATTGAGGGGTTGAGTTGATTAGGGTCTGGTTTTTCGGCTCACCCAAAGAATCGAATCGTCCCGCATATTTCTTATCTCCAAGATTCTGTGAAACGGGATCAATGATTCTTCACCCGCAGAATCTTCCTGTATTGTAAAATAGGATTTGCCAAGGGTTCGAATATTGGATGCGTTGATCTGTTTCGCGTCGCCTGGCGCGCCCCTGTGGCGGTATGTGATGACGTAATCCTCAGGGTTCTCTTTCTCGTCCCAGCGCAGCCTGTTGAGAATATTCCTGAGAGGGTGAACCATAGGCCACGTTCAGCTTTACCTAGTTGGCTAGCTTAGGTGTTGGTGTTGTAGATATTGGTCTCGAAATTGGTTGCTGTCAAGTCAGCTTAAAACCCTGACTGGCGCAGGGGTTGTTGGGATTCGAAAACGTTGGCTAGCCAGAAACTTCTTGATATGTTGAACAAAGCAATTGCTGGGGAGCTTCAAGCCATAATTCAGTACATGTGGCAGCATATCCAGTGGAAAGGAATTGAGCACTACGCGGTCAGCAAGGGATTCGAGGAAACCGCGATGGGCGAAATGAAGCATGCCGAGAAGATTGCGGAGAGGCTCTGGTACTTGGGAGCAAAGCCAACAATCCAACCCGCCCCCATCTTCGTTGGAAACACCCTCGAAGAAATGATTCAATCCGACGTCAAAGCAGAGCTAGAAACAATTGTGCTGTACAAGGAAATCATGGAACAGGCGCAAAAGGAAGGCGACGTGGCCACAAAAGAGATCTTTGAAGAGATAGAAGAGGACGAAGAGGAACACCACGACTTCTTCTCAAGCCTCCTAGAAAAATAAAGCGCTACTTTTCCCGGCAAGCTACCTCTTGAGGTTCCTCCAAACCGGTTCCCGCAAAGTTTCTCTTGGGACGTCATCGACGATAACCCAACTAGTTTTCGCGTCGCGAGAGTTCAATGGCGTCTGAAAAACGCAGCTATCTCTTCGCTGGCGTCAATGTTCCGGCTTGTTTTGCCGATTATTCTTTCTGGCAAGTATTGCCAGCCTCCAGGCCACGTATGGCCGCCACCTTCGATAACGTACATGATTACCTCCGTATTGCCCGGGCACGGTGAAATTCTCAACGCGGACACGGGTTGAGTCCTCACTTCGAATTGGTAAATGTTGGATAGTTGGAGTGAGGGCGCAACCATTCAACTGGGCCCACTTAACCGCCGAGTTATGGGCCGACAATATTTCTCTCCTAGCACCCGCTCTGACACGCCCTCCATCAAATGGCACGAGTGGGTCATTTGTCCCATGAATCATCATAACCGAGACAGGTTTGCTTATCACCCGAGTTTCGGCTAGTGACGCTTGCATTGTGGCAGCAACCGTGGCGATCGCACTTATCCTCTCGGGGAATTCGATTGCCAGCCGTTGCGAGAAGAAACCGCCGTTCGAAATGCCAACCGCGTAAACCTTGCTCGGATCGATCGCATTCGTATTAGTTAGCCGTTCGATAAGTACCGAGATGAAGGCGAGGTCGTCGACGCCCTTAGGACCTGTGTCGGGCGTGTCGGTCCAATGCCTACCATAACCATCAGGGTACGCGACCACAAACCCTTCCCGGTCGGCGATATGGTTGAAACGGGTCAAGATAGGCATGCCTTTTGCTCTTCCGCCTCCCCCGTGAAATGCAAGAAGTAGACTGTGGGGCTGAGTATTGTCGGGGCAGTGTACCAAGTAGGTTCTCCGAATATCTTCGACAAGGAGAGAATCAGCAAAGTCCATGAATTATCTGGAGCCCTTCACGTGTAACCCCATCCGAGGTGCCACAAATGAAGAAATACTTACCGCAAGCTTTTCTTCGAGAGGCCCACCTAGAACGGAGATGGCCTTGTATCCTGAATCTTCCCGTCGCAATTGCCCCAAATGCGCCCGTTGCGGCGGATGCACGCAATGGTCAAACGGTAGATGGTTCTGCCTCTTCTGTAGAATCTACTACTGAGCGTTGGTTTGGTGCTCGGTTCTGTTGGGTTGGGATGTGTTTTGCGTCAACCTTTGGGTGTGACTAGGTTTGAGAGTTGCAATACCTTATTAGTCCGCTTGCGGGGGGTTTCCCGAACTGGTGTTTCTAATTGAGTGAATACTACCTTCCAGGCGCGACAACCGTCGGCATCGTCTGCAAAGACGGCGTAATATTGGCGGCCGAACGGCGCGTCACATACGGATATTTCGTTATGAGTAAAAGCGGTAAGAAGGTCTTCAAGATCGCTGAGAAGATTGGCGCAGCATGCGCCGGCATCGTTGCCGACATGCAAATTCTAACACGCGAGGTAGGCGCCTACCTGAACCTCTACACTTACGAACGTGAACAAAGCGTCATGGTCCATACGGCCGCTAAGCTGATGGGTAGCATGCTCTTCGAGCGACGCTACTTCCCCTACATAACGCAAACAATCGTTGGCGGAATCGACGAGGGCGGAGCTAGGTTGTTCGTTCTCGACCCGTTGGGCTCAGTAATCGAGGACAAGTTTACGGCGGTGGGCTCAGGGTCGGAGATTGCCATGGGCCTTCTTGAAACCGAATTCAAGGAGGGCATGTCCATTGAAGAAGGGAAGGGCCTCGCACGGAAGGCTGTGAAGGCTGCGTCGGCGAGGGATATAGGTAGCGGTGAAGGCCTCGACATGCTCGTAATAACCAACACCGGCATCCGCGAAGAACAAGAACTACCCGCCAAGTAACCACCGCGCATCCTAAGTTCACGGGAAGCCTCTTCGCAGACGGCCAGCGAACTCTATGCTTTCGAAGAGCGACGTCGAAAAAATCCAAGCCGAGTTGCTTTCCTACGATAAGGCAAGAGAAAAACTTCAAACATTAACCCGAAACGCGACGAGGCTATGCAGCTGGGCGATAGTTCAAGTCCATCGCGGAAAGCTCGGTGAAGCCACCAAAACCCTCAACGAAGCAAAACGCTCACTCGACGAACTCCAAAACCTCCTCACAGCCCACACTGAACTACCGCAGTTCGGGCAAGTTCTCGTGGCCTTCCAAGAGTATGCGGAAGCGAAGCTTCTCTTTCATTTGAAAAAGAACGGCACCGTAGCCTCCATGCACGAAGTTGGGACTAGTAGCACAGCCTACCTTCTTGGCATGTTGGATTTCCTCGGCGAAATGCGCCGAATGATCCTCGACGCGCTCAGGCACGGAAACGCGGACCTAGCGCAGAACCTACTCACTAAGATGGAGGGTTTATACGAGGAGCTCATGTCCCTCGACCGAACGTCCATCCTTCCGAACTTTCGAAGAAAACTCGACGCGTCCCGCAGGATATTGGAGGCTACACGTGGCGATGTCGCGACTGACCTGCGGCGGATTTCTTTGGAAAAGGCACTGCGCAACGTAGAACGCAAACTTGGTTCTGGTGGCAAGGCCGCCAAACGCGGTTGAAATGCCAGTTCGTATTCCAAGCAGAATCTCTCCCCGCGCAGCCATCGCCCTTCAGAAGAGACTCGCGCCACTCGTCAGTCAAACCAGCGACCTCCCGGAGAAAGTTACCCGCTTGGTGGGTTGTGATGCCGCCTACTTCAATGGAACGACCGTGTCGGCGGCCACCCTAGTTGACTACGATAGCCTAGAACTTCTCAAAGCCAAATCCCTCAAAGAACGGACTAGGTTCCCATACATTCCAGGCTTGCTAGCATTCAGGGAAGGGCCGGCTGTCCTGCGGGCAATTCGCGCGCTGAGAGCTAAGCCGTACATTTGTCTGGTTGACGCGCATGGGTTAGCTCATCCCCGAAAATTCGGTTTAGCCTGCCTTGTGGGCGTGGCTTTGAACCGGCGTACGATTGGTGTGGCGAAGAGCCTGCTTTATGGTTGGGTTCAAGGTAGGGAGGTGGTGGATAGGGAAGGTTATCCTATTGCCCAGCTTGTACAATTACCCCAGAGTGGGAAAACAATCTATGTTAGTGTTGGACACAAAGTATCCCTAAGGGATGCCGTGGAAATTGTTAAACACTGCCTCACACCTCGCGGCCCCGCACCCATCAACTTCGCCCACGAGGAGGTAACTAAGGCAAAATGGCGCCTCAAGAAATCAAACCCAGCCTCCTGATCACGCTCTACAAGCTGATTGAGGTGGGCGCTTACCCAGACGAAGTCATATTCACTACAACGGAGCTGGCAAAACTTCTTGGCGCGTCCCAGCAAACGGCCTCCCGGCATTTGATTGAACTTGAAAAGATGGGGTTGATTCACCGCGTCCGACTCGGCAGGAGGGAATCGATCAAGATTACTGCTGGCGGTGTAAAACATCTCGACAATATGTTCCTCACCTTGAAGCGGGCTTTCGAGATGAAGAAAACAGAAATCGTATTCGAAGGCGTCGTTTTTTCCGGTTTGGGCGAAGGAGCTTATTACATGAACCAGGAAGGTTATGTGAAACAGTTCATAGAGAAACTGGGTTTTGAACCATACCCTGGAACGCTGAATCTTCGAGTGCGGAAAGAGGACCAAGAAGAGGTGCGTATGCTTGAGGCTTCACCATTCGTACTCATTGAAGGTTTCACCGACGGGAAGCGCAGCTTCGGCCCAGCAAAATGTTTCCACGGAAAAGCCGCCGACAAAATAGATTGCGCGCTAATCTCCCCCGTTAGAACCCATTATTCAGGCGATGTGGTTGAACTCATCGCATCCGAATACTTGCGAAAGGCATTGCGCGCAAAAGACGGCGACCCAGTCAAAATCAGGGCGTTTACCTCAGTTCCGCAAACAGCTTCTACCTGACTTCAACGTACTCTCATTGGAAACGATGGACCTCTTCGAATCCGAATGTATTGGCCAGCATACACATTCGATGAGTAAATGTCATCACCCGTACACCATAGGCGCTAAGGTTGAACGTCAAGGCATTGCGTGCAGAGGATGGGGACATGGTCAAGGTCAGCGCGTTTACGTCAGTTCCTAAGAGATTTGCTGGCTGACCTCAATTGGTGAAGAGACCTCTCTTACTAGCGGAGTTCTTCGGATAGCTTCCTCCTGAGCGATGTTGAACTCGCATATTTCTCGTGGTCGAACTTTGAAAGTTTCACTATCTGAATTTTCAATTTGTGTTTTTCAATAATCTCGCGCACTGTCTTCTCTAGGTTTTCTTGGTCATAGCCGAAGGCTACTATGTTTGGCATGACCTCCATCAAGACTTGCTCAAAACCGAACCCCACGTCCTCGTATCCCAAAATCGCCTTATCAACGGGCTTCAGGCCTTCGACCAGCGCCTGCCTATCCTTTTCCGGAAACAGGGGTTTTCGGCCCTTCAACATCTCAACCGTAATATCCGTCGCAACAACGGCGACCAACAGATCACCAAGGGACTTAGCTTCGTTAAGGGCCGCTAAATGGCCTAGGTGAAGCACATCGTAAACACCACCCGCCAGAACTACTTTGATTTGGCTGCGGCCCTTCTCTGTCAACGAGTAGCGGAGTTCGCCGCTGTCATGTTTCGCCAAAAACCCTAGGTTGAGGAGATGTTGAAGCTCAGTTGCGTCAACCGAAGTTTCGAATTCTTCTTGGTTGAAGGGTCCATGCCTGAGCTGCAAGAGGTAGGCCGTTTTGATGCACTGCTTCAGGTTCTCTGAGTTCATCATGCCCCAGCCGCCAAGAGAATCTTCATTGTGGAAACGAACCCTCGACTAAAGGGCTTATTGTGTTTCTGACTCAATGGTCTTGGTGAGATTTAGGAATTTCAATGCGTCAAGTAGGCCCTCAGCATATGCGATTGATGCCAGAGATGTTGTGGGTTTGCCGTTGACGATATAGAATCGTGCGTCCTGCAAATAGCGATGTATGGCGTCTGCGACCTTCATAATGCTCGCCTCTCCGACCATCTTGCTTTCTTTCAGTGGGCTAAGTTGCTGGAGAGCCTTCTCTAGGGTTGCGATGTACCTGCTGGCGCGTTCCGATGGGTTTTCGCTCATGTTGCTCATGTTTTTCCAGGCACCAGTTCTTTGCGTGCGCCGCAGAAAAGTTCGAGGGCTTCTGCTTCCACAAAATGGAGTTGACCTGGAAATATGACGGCGTACGGTGGTTCCCCGAAGTCAATCTGGATTAGCTCTGAGACGGTGCCAGCTTTGATTTTCATGTCGGGTGCTTCGAGGCGGGAGATTCCCACTACCAGCGTTTCGGTGCCGATTGGGCTGTCTGAGCTCTGCTTGGAGGCGTTGAGGAGTTGTCTTAAGGCTTCGGGGATTGTGATGTGGCGTTTGTTCTCGACATCCACTTCCAAGAGCACGAGCGAATGCAGCCCCGAAGAGAAGTTGCGCTTTATGGCTAGGTGGACGCTTTCAGGAAATTCCCCCTGCCAAGAAGCGGGGACGGTTACGGTTCTGCCGAACTTGTACGACTGCAGCCCCGCTACTCCTGCGGCTGCTGAGCCAACAGAGGCCGCGTGAACTATGTTCGTTCGGACCCCAGCTTTGTGTGCGCGTAGTCGCAGGTCCACATGGGTCGTTGCAATCATGGGATCACCTGAAACTAGAAATCCAACCTTCCCAACCTTAGCCTTGGACAGTATTACCTGTTCGGCTCGTTCTTCGACGTCAACGCGTGAGAGAACCTGCACCGTTTTTCCCACGGTTTTCATAAGATTCTCCAGGTTCAGGCCGGGCATCACACTGGTATAGAACTCCGCAAAGAGGTAGTCACATGATTTCGCCTCCGTTAGGCCCCGAAGCGACAGCCCAAATTCGTCGTATAGGCCTAGACCGATGAAGACTAGCTCCGCCAACACAAACCACTCAGGTTTTGTCATTATGCGGACAAGGGCACTGTTAACTTGTCGGCTCATTGCTTTCAGCGACCTCTCATGCCTAAAAGAGGTTGAAAGTTTAGGTTAAGTTATGCGTGCTGTCAAGACAGTTCAACAACACTACACGCTCAACCCTGAGATTCTACGAATGCTTGACGAGTTCCGCCAGATGATGAACACCTGCACGCGGATCGGTTTGGTTGAGAATGTTACGAGCCTCAAGGCTTTGTCCCTGAAAGCATACAAGCAACTCGCAACCTACGACGCGATGAGCTACTACAAGTTATGCGCCATCAGCAGTGCGACCGGCATCCTGCGAAATTATCACAGGACCGCTCGACAAGGCAAGAATCCAACAATCCCGTATGTTCGGCGTTTGAGGTTGACCACATGCTACGGATTCAAGATTAAGGATGGCTGCTTGCTGCTCCCGTATCATCCCAGAAAAGCAATCAGAATCCCTCTAACACCCCATATTCAAGCAACCATTCGAAAGCACCCGGTTCGTTCGGTCACGTTGACCAAGGATAAGTTATCGCTGACATATGCGAAACAAGTCGCGGAGGTCAAGCCGGATGGCTTCATCGGCATCGATAGTAACCTAAACAATGTCACGGTAGCCGGCACGGACGGTTCGATCGTGAAACATGACCTCTCCGACGCCACGCGGGTAAAGGCTACTTACCGTGAAGTTCGCTCCCGTATGAGAAGGAACGATGTACGCATCCGCCGCGAAATCACGGGCAAGTATGGCTGGAAGCAACAGGAGAAGGTTAAGCGAATTCTTCACCAGGCATCCAAGATGATCGTGCAACAAGCCAAGCAGGGGGGTTTCGGCATCGTAATGGAGCGGCTCACGGGGGTTCGGAAGCTGTACCAACGCGGAAACGGTCAAGGCGGGTGGTATCGCGGCCGAATGAACTCATGGTCATATGCGGAGCTACAACGTCAAATCGAGTACAAAGCCCGCTGGGAAGGTTTACCGGTTATCTATGTTCATCCACATGGGACAACAGCGAAGTGTTCGATATGTGGGTCTCGCATGGCGAGAATACCCGAAGAGAACCGAACGCTGAAATGTCCATCGTGCCGGGTGAGCGTAGACCGTGACGTGAACGCGGCTAGGAATATCCTAGCGCGAGGCGTGAGGTTCGCGCCAATCGCGCTCCCAGGTGAAGCGATGGTACAGGAACCCTTAGTAGGTAATCCTGAAAGTCGATGGAAGCGAGTTAACGAGTTGAGGCTCCATGAGCCAACAAGTTAACAGAACCCGAACAAGGCTTTAATTCGTGGGGAAACTTTCAGGGGCCTTCGGTGGGTCCGTAGCTCAGCCAGGTAGAGCGGCGGATTAGGGCATGTGTTTGCTAGAGCCGAAGCTCTTAACAGCCTGAGGGAGACCCGAAGGTCGAGAACCACAACAGTGGCCGACAAGGTTCAAATCCCTCCGGACCCGCCACCTAACTGAGTGCAGGTCCACGGTCCTAGAATATGAGTTAGTCGTGACACCCGCGGGCCATGCCCCGGAAAAGCGAAAGATACCGACTTCTGCTAGAAAACGAAGCTGTAGCTCGATGGATAAGGAACCTTGAGCGAGGCAGCCCGATAACCGCCGAAGAGTCAGAATGATTTGAAACTGACCGTGGCTAATTGTGTTCGGACGGCCAGCCCATTCTCTTCCTAACCTCTTCGATCCTCCTTTTGCTAGCGTCAATGTCGACTGTGGATCCGGATTTATCAGGGATATCCACATCAGGTTCTCCTTTCCTTGCGATCCCATTCAGCGTGCGTCTCAGATTCTTGCTTTGCAAGAGCGAGAAGGCGAGATCGCTATCGATCTTCCTTCCGAAGCAATCCTCATGAACGACTCCATGTCCGGCTTCCCACCAAGCCAAGCTGTCGGGAGGAATACCCTTTCCGCAATACAAGCAGGAACCAGAGTAGGTCGTCATAATCGGCACCGCGTTACTTAGTACGGAATGAGAACCGTGTGGCTGGTTCAAATGGCGCACACAGACTGATGGCCGTACCTCAAACAAATATCCTCCTACTGCATATCCTTCACCGGAATCTCCCCCGGCCTTCGACATTCCCTCATTAAAAATGACCAGTTGTTATGTACTGACGAATGTATAGGCCGATCCATAACACTGAGAAAAGTACCGCAAAGACCCAATAAAACTGCCAGCTCTTCTGCACGCTGTAGAAAAGTAGGAGCGCAATGGAGAGCCAAATGAGAACATAAGCAAACGCAATGATTCTCCTCAAGCCCTGATCACGCCGTCATTTGCTCTGCATTGTCCTCGGCGATATGCGCAGATTCAAGTCGAACTCACAAAGGACCCGCTATCCTCTGTGTTCTTGTAACCATGTCCCCCTTCACCACCTGCGAATGAACGCCTGATAGAGTGGACTTGAATGATAGTAAATTTAGAAGCTGAATATTCAGGCTTATCTGACTCTAAGGAATTAATTAAGGGAAGATTCAAATTCGTGAATTGATTTACTTTTTCCCGAACGTAGCGGTAGCTTTTCTTTTTGTATGTTTGACCACTCAAAAGCGCCGTTGTTGTACTCTGAGCCCACGCTTCTTCCATTCTGGTTCTAGTGGTGTGGACACACACGAAAACGACTGTCCCAAGGCCTTTGGAATGCATGTTTTGCGCGAATACAGAACTTATACCCAAAGCGCATTCCACGATGCTAGGAATCGTGTGGGAGTTGACTACAGTCCGAACGATAGTTGGAATCGTCGTATCCGCTATCGGCTTGATACTATTACTCTACGCCGGGATCAACTTCAACAACCTCTTCTTTGTCCATAAAATACTGACCAGAACAGATATTCCCGTTTACGACCGATCCGCCGTCATCCCTGCTTTTCTTGGCCTGTTGATCTTGCTTGATGGCTCTTTCGTGCTGGGTCTCAAAAGGGTCTTCAGTCTCAGTCTTCACGTTCTGGGTAATTTCGTGTGGTTGCTGGCGCTGTACCAGTTAGATCAGAACTTGGTCGTCCCTACCACGGACATCTCAGCCTATCAGCAGGTCTTCTACTTAGTTTTCGTAGGTGTGCTCTTCTTTATAGTCGGCATCATATTGAACGATATTCCAAAACGCAGCAAATAGAGCGTACACACACGACGGAATAATTCAAATTCCATGCTGCGGTTTCCACGATGGGCTCGAATAGCTAGCAAGTGAGAGCCATTGGAATTTGAGGAATTGCGCCTTGGGCTCAAATCAGTCAAGGATTTGACCGATGTCCTTCAGAACATGAGAAGATCTACGACAATTCGAGTCTTAGGTTACGTGCTCTGCATAGCAGTGATCGGCATTCTCTTCATCCACTATGCAACGAAGAGACTCAGAGTGCTCTACCCGAAAAGAGATGATTTGATTGTCAAAGCAGGCGACGAGATCCGATCAAACAACAGCCAGATACGAAAGCTTGCTGACGGTCCGATGAAGAGTTATCCAACATACATGACTTGGTCTGTGAAACACGAAACACTGACCAGCCTCCAAACGTATCAGCAGGACATGAGAACTCTAGAAAGAACTCACGGGCTCTCAAGAGAGCTTGCTGAGCAGATGGCTTCATCCATCAAATTGGCCTCGGATACCGAATCCATGGTTGAATCGTACAATGAAACCTTTGTGAGAAAGAGAAGGATTGAGTATCAGACGCTTTTTGCGAAAGCCGCGATCCCGCTTGACGATGCACAACAGGTTTCAATCATAACTGATGACAAGCACAACTTCGTGATAGCTAGCGCTGGTTCTGGAAAGACTGAGGTCCTCATAAATCGGATTGCCTATCTTGTTTCACGAACTCCAGATACCATAAACACCAATAGAATTCTGGCGCTTGCATTTCAGCGCAACGCGGCTCAAGAGATAGAGCAACGACTGCAAGATAGATTCGACATTCGTGACGTTAAGGTGAAGACCTTTCACTCCCTCGGATTGGAGATCTTGAGAACCGCGGGAGTGCGAGCCAATCTGAGATTCGGAACTGACAAATCCTATACAGAATTCATAGAAGCACTGTACCGGATGGCTGAGAAGAACCCGGAGTTTCGGTCGAGGATCGTCGACTACATGAAACACTACGAACAATCATTAAGACAGAAGGCGGACTTCGAAACACGAGAAGAATACTACCATTTCATGAGGAACGTATCGTATTCGACGCTGAATGGAACACGAGTCAAGAGTGAAGCCGAGAAGGCAATCATGAACTTCTTCCTGAGTCACAGACTAAACGGCAAAGACATCAAACCCCTGTATGAAGCGCCTGCACAATGGATGAAGTATAGAAACGAGAAAAACCAAGTTATCATTCCGAAACCAGACTTCTACCTACCTGATTATGACATATACCTTGAGCATTGGGCGATTGACGCGGAGGGAAACGTGCCTGAATGGTTTGCCAATCCGAAAGCGTACAGAATCTCGATGGACAAGAAGAGAATGGCCTACAAGACACGAGGAAAATCTCTGGTTGAGACGACGAGCGCCGACTATTATGATTCGTCATTCATGGAGAGGCTTCAGAAGAAAGTTACTGAACAGCTGAAAGACAAATTCCCATTGAATGAGTTTGCTTTCTCAGCAATTCCGTATGAAGAGCTGGTCGAGAAGGCATATTATGAGCTTCGTATGGCTATCCGTGAGTTACCCTACCAAGTCTCTCGATTCATACTCATAGCCAAAACTTACGCACTAGACCCCTCTAAGATTGATGAGAAACTCCGAGATGGGAAGTGGACGAGACAGCAAGTAGCCTTCGCCAAGATCGCCTTGGAGATTTTCAGAGAATACGAATCGGCTCTGAAGGCAACAAACGAAATAGATTTCGCAGACATGATCAACCTCGCAGTGGACGCGCTCAAAAGCCGGGGCCACCGCTACAGAGATACGTTTGATCATATTCTCGTGGACGAATACCAAGACCTCAGTACGCAGAGGTACAGGCTACTGAAAGCAATCTTAGAAAAGAATCCGAGCTGCAAATTGTTTGCGGTTGGAGACGATTGGCAAAGCATCATGGGATTCGCTGGATCTAACTTGGAGTTCACCCTCAGATTCTCAGAATATTTTGACCATCCAGCAATTACCAATCTCACTACCAATTACCGTAGCGCGAAATCTATAGTCGACCTGGGAGCGGCTGTCATAAATCATAACAAATCGAGACTGCCTAAGAAAACGGTCTCCAAGAGTATCGCACAACCTCCAATTATGGCGTACATGTCACCTGCTGACAAATACGATTGGGAAGGATACTACGCCAACATGGTAGACCACTGCACGAGCAGGATGCGAGAATATCTCGATAAGGGGTACGAACCTTCTGATATGATGATCCTGGTCCGGATTGCAAGGAACCCTCGGCTCATCAACGCGCTATTTGAGAGTGCTGAACGAAAAGGAATCAAACTGTCTACGAGTAGGAGAAACCCGCATGCGGTACCGGTTATTTCGGTCCACAAGAGCAAGGGATTGCAGGCGCGAGCTATCTTTCTACTCAATACAATAGACCATATGTATGGATTTCCTTGCACAGTAGAGGATCTCGACCTATTCGCTCCTGCGACTGAGGGAATTCCAAGGCCGAGAGAAGAGGAGGAAAGAAGACTATTCTACGTCGCCATAACGCGAGCCAAAGAAAACCTGGCAGTATATTCTCAGAGCTGTAGGGAGAGCAAATTCATCAAGGAAGTCAAAGATCTCTTAAGAGAAGAAATTCTTGAAACTCAGACGCTTCACTAGACAAACAGAGGTCGTTGACAATTAACTTTGACACTCGTTTGAGGCAGCATGCTTAATTGAAGACTCCGCTGGAGTTTGGAATCAGTGAGTGACTTTTGCCAAATCGGGTTCACTGTGCTCATATTCTCGTGAAGACGGAGAAGGAGGCACAGACGGTCTTGGGTCGGCTGAGTAGGGGAGAGAAGTTCTCCAATATTGCGAAAGAGGTCTCCCGCGACCCGGGATCGGGCAAACGTGGAGGAGACCTGGGCTGGTTCACGCGCGGAAAAATGGTGAAGGAGTTCGAGCAGACCGCGTTTGCGCTCCAGAAAGGACAAACCTCACCCATCGTGAAAACACCATTTGGATACCACATCATTCGCAGACTAGAATAGCGCTCACGCCGCTAGGGAATTCTTCCCTCAAAAAACCAACGGGTTTCGTGTGTGTTTCTAGTGGTGCGGGCAACCATTCTTGAATCGGCTTATATGTACCGGTAAATTGGGGTCAGAATCCCCTTCCCGATTTGTCAGCTAAGGCGTGAGTTCAAAACGTGGGTGTAAAGCTAAATCCCCGCACCATCCACAAGACAAGTGGACGAAACGATGCGTAATCGGTATATGCCGACAGTGTCGCGGAATCCCGGGAATTCTGTAACCTAGCAGTATCGATGCAATGTTGTGTTCACGTAGCAGCGGCTTGAAAGCGTTTGGCCGTCTCTGCCATTTCCCATAGTCTGCCGTCAATTCTGTCAAAGATAGACTTCTTCTAGAAGTTATCCGGCCATTGGAACGCGTGTGTATCGGTCTTTTAATAATTTGCTTGAAAAGAGAATGAAAACAGAAGGAATTAAATGCGGTCATAATGCATAATTCGTCCTCGGGAAAGATTTCTTTTGCCCATACCGCAATCAAAGTTGTTTAGACTACGCCATGTTCGTTTGATTCGAGTATACGTTATTCTGCTTCTCACCGTTGGCAGCGTTCTGACTCAGGCAAACCTCATCGTAAATCCGCCTGCGGGAGCTGCCCAGGTTCCTCCGAGTGGGGTCCAAGCAACTAGCATTGGAAAACAAGTCCCCTCACCACTCACTTGCGCGAATGGAGCCATCGACCTTAACACTGGGTCGAATTATTTTGTGGCGGATGCGCCTGGAACAAAGGATTCACATTGGACCGTAAGTCTAACCCCACCCCTCCCCAACCCATCCGGTTATAGTTGGCTTACGCCCCCAACCCTGGGACCATACAGCGTACCTCCAGATGGGGCCGTTCCATATCCAGGCGTGGGAGTGTGGCATGGATCCCCCCCCGTGGGGGTCACAGCTAACTGGATCACCCCATACCTTGGTAACCTTAATCCTGACCCGCTCGGCACTCATTGGCCTAATGCGCTTATGGACCCTCCCGGGAACTACACCTATAGCATAACGTTCTCCACTAGTTGCAATTCCATTCTCGACATTGCTGGTTTTACTGCTGATACTGGAGTGACGCTTTACCTTGATGGGGGATGGATTGCGTCTGAAACTTACACACCAGGACACGGTTGGTATGATCTCCACCAACCCTACCCTGGCCAACTGCCAATCTCAGCAGGATCACATACACTAACGGCAGTAGTTGAGAATCAAGTATTGCCGGGTGGTAACGTAACCGATGGTAACCCAGCGGGGTTACTCGTGATAGCAAGCGTGGAGTGCGAATGTAAACTGCAACCACACACTTGCACATCCACTCCAGTGGGCCCAGCTATCGATCTCAGCACAGGCCTCACCACGGCCCCTGGACTTCCGGATCCAAACTGGCAAAATGTCATTCTTCCAAGCGGGACTCCTGATACTCCATTGAGCATAAAGCCAGATACCTGGATTCCAGGTAATACGGGACCACTCACTGGAGCCGTAGGTTTCCCCGCTCCCTCCAGTACTACTACTGCTAACTGGATTTCACCCTCTACGTACGTTGTGAATGGAGACCCCAATTTTGCTCCGGGTGGCTATTACACGTATAAAATCACATTCACCGGCCCTGGCATGCTTTCCGGAGGGTTCACAGCTGACAATGAAGCGTGGCTTTACCTTGACACGACCCAGATCGCATCAGTGCCTAGCGCCCTTTTCGTCCCTCCTCTTCCCGGCTTTACAGGTCCCAGTGGTCCTCCAAGCCCCCTCCAATCATTTTCACAAACTGTGGGAGCGGGGCAGCACTGGCTGTTCGCCGTGGTCCGCAACCGCTGGCAGTCCAATGGCGCTCCGACAGTCACGGGCCTACTCGTGCAAGCAAACCTAACCTGTCAGAATAGCTCTACTACTTGCTCTACTACTACTTTTACTACGACGAATATAGTGACCCGTCCGGCTTCCACCGTAACCTATCCGGCCTCAACGGTAACGAACACAAGTCTTGTAACTAGCACAACGTGCTGTACGAACCTAACGACCTTTACCGTAACATCTACCATCATATCGAAAGGGGCTATCCAGAAGACAACTTGGACAAATACAAGTTGCCTCTCATGCTCGATGACTACCACAATTACGACCACCACAATCAGAGGTTTCCCTATAGGCTTAGCGGGCCCTCTCGCTGGATGGACCATAGAGGAATTCATTCTACTAGTAATCGTCGTTGCGGTTACTGCGTTGAGTGTTGGGTACACCATATCGAAGCGGAAGCATAAGTGAACACGTTTGGTCTTCCGCTCGCGGGAGTAGGCCAAGGATAACTTCCAACCAATTGTAAATTGTGGCGAAAATCCGGTTTTTGGGTATATCCGACCGCCCACCAGTCGGTTGTACGTACCGGTAAATTGTGGTCAGAATCCCCTTCTCGATCTCTGAAACCAGAGGGAGACTATACTTCGCAGACGGTCAAACGTTTCTATCGAATTCTCTAAACGGCCGGGACCAGCCAGAGTCTGAGATTATGCCCGCATCGTTCAAGGCTCAACCCCGATCTATCAATAGTCCTAAGCTACTTGAGATCGTTCTGCCTGCGCCATCGTCTGCCGCATTGCGTGGTCCATAACTTATCCGGACACGGAGGGGTTGTTAGGGGAAACGTACCCAGAAGGGGCATTTTTGTGTGTGTCTAGCTGGTGTGCAGACGTCCAATTCACATTAGGAAAACCTCACCTTGAAGTCGCCTTTACGCAGTGTAGTAAAAGTTGTTCGCATATACGAACGCGTTTGAGCCCGCAGGCGGTGTGCCCATGTAGCAGTTCGCGCCGTCGAACGAACCGTCCTGGCACGTGGGAAGAGTTGTGGTGTAAAACGACTTCACGCCGGAAAATGGGGGCCATTGAAACGCGTGTATATCCCAGGGCACTGCCAAGACGCAGTAATTGCCGCTGAACGTCCAACCAGATGGTGCCGATGGGCATGTGTTACCGGAACCAGGCAGGACGTAAAACGCGTTATTCGAGATGAAAGCTCCCGGGGGTTTGATCATGACGAAGCAGCCCACTGCGGTGAAAGAGCCCAGCGGGCAGTTGTGGGTCGGTGTCGGCTTAATGTAATACTTGTTCGCCCATACGAAGGGCTGCGAGCCGCTCGGCGCACTACGCACAAAGCAGTTGGCACTATCGAAACTGGCGTGGACTTGTGAGCCGTCCCACCAGCTCACGGGTTGACTGCAATTCCCGATCTTGTTCTGAACCTTCGCCATGTAGAACATCGTATTCAGGGGGCCAGGCGTCACGCTACCCCCACTCGCCTCAAAATCGTCGTGAGAGAAGCCGGGGTCTACAATCCCATCTTGATTGTTGAAGTCCTCATCATCTGTGAAGACCGAGCCCGTGGCAAGCCAGTAGTTGCGGTGGCCTAGCCCCGTGGGTGGCACCGATGCGCCGGCAAAGACACCATAGGTGATCCCAATAGGTGGAAAGTCAGTCATGCTCGAGCCACTCGACGGGGTGAACAGACAGAAGTACAGCGCCGTCCTTGTGTGTAACCCGTGTTTAACGATATTGGGGCTGATGTTGCCGGTGGAGCTGTTTTGATTGTTAGTGTTTTCGTTGTCTATGATCACCGTGTAATCTACGGAGCCGTTTGGACAATAGCTACCAAGTTTCAGCAATGAATACGAGTAGGAAGCGACCGAGGTTTTTTGGGGGTCGAAAGCCGCGTTGAACCAATTGATGAGATTCGCGTGGCCCAGGTTATAGAAAAGCAAGCCGTTCACGCGACAGAAACCCAAGCGCGTACCATCCACATGAGTTGAATATGGTTGACTTGTGGCACCGGTCCAGCCCGACATGGAGCTAATGTTACTGTTGTCCTCATCGTCCATGTAGATGGTGATGTACTCGCTTCCAGCTGGGCATTGACCCGCAGTTTGAGGAATTACCCCAACATCATACGGCCCCACAGTGGCTCCGACCAAACCGAGATTTGTGACAACGGCACTCCCAACAACTGCGAGCAGAAACACCACCAGCACGACGCCGAGAAGCTTGTTCCGTCGTTCATTCGCCATGTTGCTGAGGACCCCCCACTAGGGGGTAAAGTACGATGTATGAGTTGTTCATGCTTGATTCTTAACACTTCACAATCGGAATTTATGGAAAGAATAAAGGTGGCCAAATCGAATTTGGGGACAACTTCTCGGCCGCTAAAACCCAACTTGACTGCCTATATGTACCAGTATATTGGGGTCAGTATCCCCTCCCCGCACCATTTTTCCAGCATGAACGGAACCATCATTCTAGGACCCGAACCCTTTTCGGTTCAAATCCCTCCGGACCCGCCACTTTAGACTCAAATCTCATTCTGTTGGAGAAATATCGTCGTCAAATCCGTCTGGGCAGCGGTTCGGCGCTGCATCATTTTAGTGCTTCTTTTTTCGCGTAGAAATCTCTCAGCGGTGATAATGCGTCGAACAGGTAAGTGTCGAGGTAGGGGTTCCCTCGTGCAATGTAATGTGCCATGTTTCTGGCGATGCCGGGTCCCATCATGAAACCTTGGCCGCAGAGCCCGGCTGCAAGGTAGAACCCGCTTACGTTCTGGGCTTCTCCGATTATTGGCAGCCCATCCGGCGTCATGGGGTAGAGTCCTCGCCACAGCCTACGGATGACCAAATGCTTGAACCTAGGAATCAAGTCCACCAGCCTTCTCGCAATAATGGGAAGAAACTCAGATGTGCATCGCCGATCCTCGCCTAGAATTATGGGAGATGGAGTGTAACAGAAGATGACCGATCCGTCATGCGTCTGTCCGAAATAGAAGTTGGCAGTTTTTCCTTCAGGTCCAGGTCTTATATCGACAACCAGCGGGTCTAGAAATCGATCCACTGGCATGGATATTCCGGCCTCATGCGAATCAGGAGAGACAGGAAGGCGCACATTGACGGTCGCAGCGATTTGACTCGCCCAGGCTCCAGCTGCATTCAACACGCAATCCGCTGAAATAATCTCCTTATCCGTCTTCACACCGACCACTCGACCGCTTTTCACGAGTACTTGTTCGACGCTTTCCCCTAGCCTAAACTCTACTCCAAGCTTCTTGCATTCCTGGGTCAGCGATGAAGCGAATAGCAACGGTGACACTTGGCCGTCCTCAATTGAGAGTGTTCCACCTCTGAGCCCCTCAACATTTATTCCCGGAACGACTTTTTCAATGCCGTCGCGGTCAAGCCAGTCAATTTTCAAACCGTACTTGTGTTGGATGGGAAACATGTCTTTCAGGAGGTTCTCGTCTTGTTCGCGGTAGGCTGGAAAGCAGTATCCGCCCATCTTCCAACCAATCTCGGTCCCCGTCTTCTCCTTCCATGTAGAGAATACTCGTAGGCTGTCTTGGCAGAGGGCTATCTTGGCTGGTTCTGAGTGTGTGGCCCTAACTCCGCCAATCGCTGCCTTGAAACTTCCTTGCGCCGGTGCCGGTTCCCTGTCGACCACTGTAACCTGCATGCCTTCTTGGGCGAGGTAGTAGGCGGACGGGAGCCCTACTGCTCCTGCTCCGATCACTACTATGTCCGTCATTTTCGGTCCTCCCGGAATAATGCTGTTAGTGGGACTTCCATGGTGAACGGTCGCTTCACGTACCCAGTCACAGAATCTAGCGGGATGCCTTGTTCCTGGAAGACTTGCTTGACGAGGCTCTCGCAGGTCTTCCCGTTGCACGCGCCCATGCCACATCGGGTGGCGGCCTTGATGGCGTTCAGGTCCCTGACGCCCATCTGTACTAGTTCAGCGATTTGCTTCTTGCTTACTCGTTCGCAAAGGCACACCATCACCTCATCATTCTCCACACCGTATTCAAATGCGGCAGGTGATCCCTGCTCCGGAGTTTCGACTCTAATGCCCGCAACTTTTGTTGCAAGCTTCGAATCCACCTCTACCTGTACCATCTTCCGTTTGTCCATCCATTTGAGAGATCGAATATGGAGCACCGTTCCAGCGCCGACGTCTTCACCCTCGAACCCGGTGAGCGCGACTTCCTTACCCATTCTCACGGTGTTCTCGTCAAGCTCCCATGGGAACCACACCTGCACCTTTTTCCCTGTTGAATCAAACCTTCTATCCACGACGGCAATCGCTAAACCCGGGCAAACGACCGCGCATTTCAGGCAGCCAACACATTCCTTGTCCCAGCGTGGAAGCGACATGATGCTTTCGCCTTCCAATGTAACCCAACCCTTCGGGCAGGCTTCGACGCAGGGGTTGCAGGGGATCTCTTGCACGCACCGAATTACCGGGAAAACCTTTGCCGTTGAATAGTCAGGTTCTTTGAATTCATGAATTGGGCCAGGCTTACCACGTAGGATCTCAAGCATACCCAACCATTCTGCTGGGATGGCGATGTCCCGGCCAATGTCCTGGAGCATTCTTCTCGCAATCACTTTTCCAGAGAACATGGCCGCTGAGGCTTCAGCGATCAGCTCAGCGTCGCCAGCCTCATATGTTGGAATCCCCATCCGTCGAGCTTCTTGCGCTAGTTCGTTGACAGGGTTTAAGCCAACCGCGATTAGCACGGTATCAACTTGGTAGCTTCGCTCGGTTCCATGGATCGGTTTGAATTTCTCATCAATCTGTGCTACCACAACTCCCTCGACGTGGCCGTTTCCGTATGCTTTGAGTACAGTGTGCGAGGTGAAGACGGGGACTCCGAGCCTCTTGATCTTGTCTAAATGTACCTTGTATCCGCCAACCTTCGGGAGAGCTTCTACTAAGCCAACAACTTGAATGCCTGCCTGCATCGCGTGGTAAGCTACTATCAGGCCGACGTTGCCGCCACCCACGATGAATACTCGGCTTGAAGGTTTCACTAGGTCCCTATTCACGAGCGTCTGGAAGGCGCCGCCGCCGAATACTCCTGGTAGGTCGTGGCCTGGAAAAGCTAGAACTTTTTCTCTCGCTCCGGTTGCGACTAGAAATTGTTTTGGTTTAACGAGGCAGTACTTTCCGTTTCGAACCACTGCGATTTTACCGTCGGAGAAAACTCCGACTACTGGAGAGTCCGTCCAGATTTGCACGTTTTTGAATTCCGCTAATTCCTGTGCAAGCTGTTTCGCTATGCTGATGCCTCTTGTTCCGGCACGGCATTCACGTACGGACCCGAAGAAGTTGTGAGTTTGGAGGGTGAGTTTTCCGCCTATCTCGTGTTTGTCATCACATACAATTACGTTCACGTTGCTCTTGGCAAGCTCGAGGGCTGCGTTAAGTCCAGCGGGGCCTGCTCCCGCAATCAGAACATCCGCCGATACTTCTGGAACTTCGATAGGTCCGGCGGGCGTATCGTCGTCTTGTAGTTTGGGTAATCCGTCGACTGAGCGAACGTTCATTCCTTCGTGGACAGGAGTGATGCACGCTTTCACAGGGATTCCGTCAGCTATGACCAGGCAGTGCGAACATTGGCCATTGGCGCAGAAAAGTCCCTGCGGTGCCCCATCCTTGTGATGATGACCAAAACAATCTATCCCACGGGCAATCAGCGCTGAAGAGATCATTTCCCCGTCCGCGGCTGGAATTGACTCCCCTTGCCAGCAGAAACAGATCTCTCGCATCTGTGGCACAGCCAATATAGGGTGTGAAAAAATCCTCCTGGCAGGGGGATGAGAGGTCATTTGCCTATCCCGATATCCCCAGATGAGACACCAAGGGAAAGGCCCATGATTCTACCTACTAAATGTCTGGAACCTATTCTATAGAGAATTACGCAGAAGGTCTCAAGGAAAAAATGCGGGTGTTGGACCCGCGTTTATTGGAAGGCTATTCGGGAATGAAGCCTATTTGGTCTTCGTCGTTTCCGTCTTCTTGCCTTTTCGCGACTGGTAGACGGCTAGGGCGGCTAGGGCAGCGGCTAGGATGCCGAACACTAGCGCGAGCGTCTGGTATCTCTGTGTCATGGTACCGGCGGAGGCAAGCTGTTGGTTCAGTTGGTTTATCGTGGCGCTTTGCTGTGAGATTGTGGTTTGCAGTTGTTGGTTTTGGGTTTGACCCTGGCTGACTTGTTGCTGAAGGGCTTGGTATTCGGATTGAAGGGCGATATATTCTGGTGTGGTCGCTTTGATGTAGGATAATGGTGCTATTGCTTGGTCTGTTGACGAGCTGTAATAGTAGGATGGGTAATAGACGTAGAAGAAAGTCCGGGAATGTTTCATGCCCATGGAATAAGTCGAGGGGTAGTAGTAGGAGCTATAGTCGTAGTAGTTTGACTGTACAGTCTCCGAGAAGAGCGCGATCAGTGAAGTTCTGGGAGCATCCTGAGGCACGGTCACGCTGAAGTTTTTGCTGAAACTCGCGGAAGGCGTTGAATATCCACCGTACCCATAGTATCCAGCATTGCTTGCTGAATTACTGATGAGTTTCTGCGTTGAGAGTTGATGGAGGCCTGCCGCGTCGGCGTAGTATATTGTTACAGTCAAAGATTGGAGGTACGCGCTGTTAGCTTTGGGAGTTCCTTGCACGTTAACCGTAACAGTATCGCTTGGCATGGCTTCAGAGGGGAAAGAAACATGCAGACTGAACGCATTCAGATTAACGGTATAGGAAGTTTGCGTCGATTGTGCGAATACGGGACTGAGAAGGGACAAGAGGACAAGTGCGGAAACTATCCATGTTTTCATACTAATCATACTTACGACGAGCGTAGTAGCTAAAAAGCATTATCTCGAACCGTTCTCTAGTACGCACGTTACGGCCCGTTTACAACCTAGGGTTCCTTTCTGCGTTGCCTAACAATCGCCAAAAACGTCAAACCGAGAATTATGCCCGTAATGATCGACTCCAAGGGGAACCCTGGGACTGGTGGCAATGTCATAGGCACCGTGACGGAAATCGAGCTAGAAGTTCTCAAGGCTGTTGTCGTAGGCGAGCTCACGACCGTAGTTACCACGGAAGTGATGACCACAACCGTCGGCTGCGCAACAGTTGTCGTTGAACTCTGTGAAGTCATCGTGGTACTACTACTAGTTGAACTCGTTGTTTGAGTCGAGGGTGCGTCAACTGTGAAGTCGGCGGAGACAGAGTCACCAGCTTGATTGCCAGTCACCGAGATCGTGTATACCGCAGCCGCCACATTAGCAACAATAAAGGAACCAGTAACGGCACCGGCGGAAATCGAACAGGATGGTGACGAGATCGAGCCTCCAGAACCAGTTATCGTGCAGGTCGAGTCACCTGGGGCGAAACCGGAACCGGACACCGTAACGCTGGCTCCAACTTCCGCAGAATTGGGGTTGATCGTTATGGATGGAATGGGGAGTATCAACTGGAAATTAGCTGTCGCGGAATCACCCGCGGGACCACCGATAGCAGCAACCGTGTAAGAGCCTACTGCCACATTACTGACAACAAAAGATCCTTTCACGGTACCGCCGGAAATCACACAGCTGGAAGCACTCACCGAGCTGCCTGAGATCAAGCAACCTGTGTCGCTCATTGAGAAGCCTGAACCGGTCACGTTAACAGTTGATCCAGCGGGGGCGGAAGTAGGATTCAACGCGATAGACGGACTACTGGCAGCTATGGTTGAGCTCGGCGTTGTCTGAGTAGAACTCGTTGCAACCACGCTTGAAGTAGTGCTTGTTTGTAGCGATGTTGAGCTGCTACTAACTTGGGCTGAAACAAAATCCAATTTGACGTTAGCGCCAGTAAGAGTCACTGTCTTAGTGATCGGGCCAAAACCTGGACCAGAAGCCGTAACCGAGATGGTTCCAGAAGTACCGATCGGGATAGCGTAGCCGCCCGACGACGATGAGACGGCATAGTAACCGCCGCTGCTTGGCGTGATCGATACGCCACCGATGCCTTCGCCGATGTCATAGAAATTGTTGTGATTCACATCCTTGTACACCACGCCCAACAGAAACGGCCCAGCGCTGGGCGCGGCACCAAAATCCTCTGTGATAAAATCGCTACCAATACTGTTCGAGGTGGCTCCCGCATAGTACCCGATTCCGACTTCGTAGTACACGCAGGGAGGAGTGCCGCAGGGGTAAGCGTTGAGGAGATCAAGGAGGTTCACGCGGTGTAGACGCCCCGAGGTGCCTGAATCAATCATCATAAAGTCCTCCAATTCCGCAGCAGTCGAACCCGTACTCGCGGCCATGTTTTCGCCTGCCCGCACGTAATCGTAGCCCACATTTGTAATGCGGTTGAAGGCAGTTGTGCCGTTTGGGTCTGTGTGGGAGAAGTAGTTCCCATTGTACATGTCCTTGCTGTGGGCCTCCGCAATGCTAAGCAGAAGTTTATTCATGGCCAACGGCGGCCGAGGGCCCACGAGGCTTGGATCCTGTAACCCTTCATGAATATCAATTCCCAAACGCTGCCCCTCGGCGATGGGATTTGCACGAGCCCGGTTAACGTACTCCAAAACGAGTTGTTCGTCGGTGGTCGGATTGCCAGAATCATACCTCACAAGACCCGTGACCGTGGGTGTAACCACCCGCAGAGAAAACAATGATGCAACTAGCACGACGGCAATGAAAGCAAAAGAAGTGGTCCTTTTGCGTTTCAAAGGCATGATTCTAGTTCAACTCTCCTCGGTTCTTACACTGATAGAGCGCAATCATCACGTGTCAGCACTCATCTCTAAAAAAAGGACGTATTCGCGCCATCAAGCAGAATGGAACGGTCGTCGCCCCGATTGTTAGAAAAGTGACACAATCTTGTGTAAATCTTTGACTGCGTGTTGTAGACCTTCCTCCAACTATCAATGTCTACGTGTATGCGAGCGCAGCTGCCATAATCGTTGGTTTCTGTTTATCTCACGCGGGAAGTATGGAACGGTTGACGGTCAAAGGGGAAAACAACCGGTGAGTTGAATGGCAAACACAAAGGGGCACATAAGTCTCGTTACTCGATTGCTTATCGTGGCCGCCGTTACAGTATCTATTTCAGTGGTGACGACGATTCTCCCGATACAGAAATTCGGGGCGACGTGGAATGTTGTTCCCGTAATGGTTTTTGCAATCATTGTCCCCGCAACACTCGCAATAGCAATCAACTATCTGTATTGGCGTCCACGATACAGGGTGCTCTGAATAGAACATCCGTTGATGCCGAACAGCTGCACAGAACAGCCATAAACTGAACAGAGCCTCAATTTCATCCTTCTCTGGCGCCGATTTCGAATATTAATTTCCAAGGCTTATGTGCCGTTAAATTATTAAGTAAAATGAAAATCTTAATAACCTAGTTTTCGCTTACTGTCAGCCATGCAATCAGTTAAGAGCACTCGTAAGCCTTGGGTAGTTGCCATTGCATTCTTTTTCATAGGCCTCGTTGTCGGCGGCGTCATTGTCAGCTCTAGCAGCGGATCGAGTCCAACCTCCACTAGCACGGTCACCGTGACCTCGCGGAGTGGTGGCACACCGGTGTTGAGCGTCTTGGCGACGTTCTTTCCACTTCAGGAATGGGCTGCAGCCGTAGGAGGGGACAAGGCGAACGTATCACTCCTGGTGCCAGTAAGCATCGATGTGCACGAGTTTGAGCCCAGTCCCGCTGCAATTCAAGCCATCGCGCAAGCTAATGTCCTGATTCTAAACGGGGCCGGCCTCGAACCATGGGCCTCAGGAAGCATATCCGCAGCTGACAATCCCCATCTCGTAGTCGTCGATTGCAGCGCCGGAATTAGCCTCATTAGAGTCCCATCGCAGTTTCAGGTTGGCAACAGAACGATTGACGCCCACATATGGAATGACCCCGTTGACGCAATCGCTATGGTGAAGAACGTACTAGCAGGTTTCATCCAGGCAGACCCATCCGATGCATCTTACTTTACGGCCAACGCAAACAAATATGAAAGCGCGCTCCAAGTTCTCAACCAAGAGTTTGTCGATCTGGCCAGTTCGAAACTTGCGACTAGAGACTTCGTCACCTTCCACACAGCTTGGGGATATTTGGCGCAGCGGTACAACCTGACTCAGATTCCGGTGTTCGGGCCGTTTGAGGAGGAACCGACACCTGCAAACATACAGAACGTAGTGAATGCAATCAACCAGAAGAAGCTATGTTACGTGGGCTACGAGTCACTCGAGAACCCGGCGATTCCACAGGCCATAGCAGGGGAGACACATGCCACCCTTGTCCCTATGGACCCTAACGAAGGGCTCTCGCCACAGCAGCAAGCAACAGGAGAAACCTACCTAACCATGATGCAGATGATGCTTTTCATCATGACACTGGCTCTCACACACGTCGGCTGCTAACAAAAGGTCATATAATCACGTTGTTGCGATTGACAGCAATGAGTTGAGTAAACGGGGCACTGATGCTTGGAAACGAGTTCGGCCAGGGAACTGATAGTTGAACTCAATGACGTTGGAGTGAAGTATCCAGGCGACGTTCAAGCACTTGAACACATAACTCTCGAGATTAGGAAGGGCGACTTCGTGGGCTTGATTGGCCCGAACGGAGCTGGAAAATCGACACTACTGAATGTAATACTCGGTATCTTGAAGCCAACCACGGGCTACGTCCGTCTCTTCGGTGAACCAGTCTCCGCCAGGAACCTAAGAAAAATAGGCTACGTCCCCCAGGTCCCCTACTCCAAAGATAGTAATTTTCCTTCAACAGTCTATGAAGCCGTACTTATGGGCCGTATCCCCTATTCTTTCCCGTTCCCCTGGTTCTCAAGAGAAGACCACCGCAGGGTCGAGCAGGCATTGAAGCGCCTCGAAATTGAAGACCTCAAGAAGAGGAAGATTAGCGAACTCTCGGGTGGAGAAACTCAACGAGTTTTCACCGCCAAGGCCTTGGTGGGAGATCCGCAGATGTTAATATTCGATGAGCCAACGAGCGGGGTTGATGTTGAGGCCAAGAAAGAGTTTTACAGCATACTCGAACAACTTAACAGGGATCTCGGCATCACCACTGTTCTCTCAATCCATGACTTGGGTGTGGTCACGCAGCTCGCGAAGACGATCATATGCATTAATCGAACCATCTACTTCGATGGTCTTACAACTCGATTCGACGCGAACTCGATTCTCCCGAAAGCGTACAATTACCCGGTCGAAGTGATCAAGCATGGAGAACATCCTTAGCTCCATACTAACCTACCTTAGCGCGGGTTTCATCCAACGAGCATTCGTCATAGGAATACTCATCGCGATCCTTAGTTCGATCTTGAGCGTTTACATCGTGCTCAAGAGGTTATCTCTCATAGGCGATGGGTTAGCGCACACTGCCTACGGAGGGATCGCGATTGGGCTAGCCATCGGCGCTTTCGAACCTAAACTAGCAAACGTCAATCCATACTTTATCGGGGGCGCAATCGTCGTTCTTGGTTCAATAATGATTACGAAAACCATTCGCTCTGCAAGACTCACCGGAGATGCGGCCGTGGCAGTTTTTCTGGAGCTCGGATTGGCCACCGGGATCTTCATAACCAGCGTTACGCTCAACTACGGTTTCGACTTGAATGCTCTTCTCTTTGGTAGTATTCTGCTAGTGACGTGGAACCAAATCTACGCAGCTTTGTTCGTTCTTGTAGTGGCAGTTGCGGTAATCTTCGTCTTCTACAAGCAGTTGCTTTACACGGTATTCGATGAGGTCCAAGCTAGAGCGGCGGGCATAGTCACGTGGAAGTTTGACTACTTGTTGGCTGTTCTAGCCGGGATTGCGGTGGTTGTTTCCATTCCCATTGTGGGTATTCTGCTGATATCGGCGCTTCTTGTGCTTCCAGCGCTGACCAGCCTACAGATCGCCCGGTCATTCAAACAAACCATCCTGATGTCGCCCCTTTTTGGTTTAGCCTCCGTAATCCTAGGAATGTTCTTCTCGATAATCGAACCCAACGCAGCCCCCGGTGGAACGATTGTTCTAGTTGGTTTGGCATTACTCCTCGCTGCTATGGTCGCGAAGAAAATCAAGTCAATATTCTAGTTGAAAGCATGCTCCTAAGTGAAAAATGGAACTCGTTTACGTCGAAGGTTAAATAGCAATACCACGACATTTCAATACAAATAGTCGAGTAGCCTGCCATGACAATTGTGAGCTTGTCGTTTCCTGAACAAATGATAAAGGACATGGACCAGATTCAGAAATCTCGAGGCTTCACGGGCCGTTCAGAGCTAGTTCGAGCCGCCATCAGGTTGATGTTGGAAGATACGAAAGAAAAGGACTCAATGGCAGGCAGAATCAGCGCGATCGTAACGGTAACCCACAACCAAGAGGATGAGGAACCCATAACTCGGCTGAAACATTCATTCCAAGATATCGTGAGGACCCACATTCACAGCAAGATCAATCACGGGAACTGCATAGAACTATTCCTTCTGGAAGGAGATGGAAAGAAAGTGGCTTCTATGACGAAGTCATTCCAGAAGGAAGAAAACATGAAAAGTGTCCGATTAATTGTGCTTTAAGGTCAAGTTAACTTCTGTTTCGTTTGATGAGCACCGTATTACATCTGTTCTTGGATAGTTGAAATGACTCTGGGTGCTAAGATTGTGAATAACATGGTGTTGTTCACCAACGCTGTGATCAAACTTGGAATCCCTGAGATCATCGAAGCCAGTAAGGGAATACCATAGAATACCGTAACCCACCAGTTCTGAAGAAATTCACTAATGACCGTTAGGATCACAGCTGACGCGGCGAACCAAAGGCTGTTGGGTCTACTTCTGACGAAAAGCCGTAGAATGCCGCCTCCGATACCGAACACGCCTCCGATGATTCCACCGATAAAAGGTGTCCATGGTCCCGGTTGAACTGGGAGATCAGAAATCACTATAATTGATGATCCGCCTAGGAAGCCAACTACTGGTCCGTAAATGATGCCCATGATGAAGGTCAGCGTCTCCGACAAGCCGACTTTGATCACGACACCGTAAAATGGCGTAGGCGTGATCATGGCCACTTCTCCTATACCAAACCTCACCACGCTGCCGACGGCTACGAGCGTTGCCACTAGTGCGACTTTTTTCGATAGGGAGGCGGTCATACGTGGTCTTCTGGATGGATTATCCAGCCAGAGATTATAAAAGCTAATTCACAATCACTAGCTGTAAGCTACTCAGAACGAGAATGAGATGAAACAGTACTTGGATACGCTACAGAGCTATTTGGAGCGGTACGGCATTAAGATTGAGGATTTGGTCGCTACGGCCCTGGAGCTTTTCGTGCCCCACCCAGGCGTTGAGGACAAAGAAAAGGCAACTAGGATACTCACCGACGAGTTCCGGGATGCCTTCACTGACGTGAATGTCTCCTGCCTAGTTGTTGCGTGTTACAGGGCTGAGGAAGATGCGAAGGAGGGCAGGATTCCAAACCTCACTGTGGAACGATTCATGGGTCGGCCGGGTCTTGTTGCTGATGAACTTCTCGGCATGACAATCGCGAGTTACATCGCAGGGGCTAGGGGCGTTTTCGAGTTTATTCGGTTCGACCAACAGAAGCCAGGTATACTCGCGAAATTGGGGCCAATAACCAATGATGCGATCGGTGGGTTAATCGCTGGTTGTTCCTCGAATATGTATTCCCTGGCGACGAGGCAGAGTAAGGGCTGACTTGATTGGGTGTCCTTCGTGGACTGAGGAATTGCGTCGCCTTTCTCACAATTATTCCCGTAGGAATGGACGACGATGCAATTCAGCAAGCGGCATACTACATGCCGATTTTTCCCCTAATTGGCGTGCTCATTGGTCTTCTGACCGGAGTGTTTGTCTGGTTGCTCGAATTCGCTTTGCAAGCACTCATTGTCGGGTTCCTAGGCGTAGGCTTTCTGCTACTATTGAACGGCGTCCAGCACTTCGACGGGTTACTTGACTTCGGGGATGGGCTGATGTGTCATGGATCGCGAAGACGGAAGCTCCGTGCTATGCAGGACCCGAGAACTGGTGCCGGTGGGCTGGGCTTGGGAGTAGTTGTTTTGGCGACTACGGCAGTAAGCATTGCCGTCCTGGGGCGGCCGGTTGCCATTCAGGGGATTTTGGTCTCTGAGGCTGTTGGGAAATTCTCTATGGTGCTCGAAGCCTGGGCCGGAAAGGCCGCTCAACAGGGCTTGGGGTCCGTGTTCGTTGGGTCGATGAATGGGAGGCATCGAAACATGCGGTTAACTGCAGCTTTCCTTAGCCTTCTGCTCGTTGCTGTACTGAGTCTTCGCGGAATCGGATTATTGACCGTCGTAGCTGGCACGGCAGCTTCAATGCTTCTTCTGTCAATATCGAGGAAAGCCTTCGGGGGCATAACTGGCGATACTATGGGTGCGACAAATGAGCTGTCTAGGCTCGTCTCTCTGCTCGTAATTGTAGGTGCCACGCAATGGGTGTGACAGCTCTTGTCATGGCAGGTGGCAAGGCAACTAGAATGGCTTCCGAGTTTGAGAAGCCGTTAGCTGAAGTCGGCGGTAAGCCCATGCTCCTACTCGTAGTTGAGGCGTTGAAGAAATCAAAGAACATAGATCGCATCGTAGTTGCTGTCAGCCCACACACACCCAAAACCGCTCTGGCGGCAAGAGAAATTGGCGTCGAAGTAGTGGAGACACGAGGCTTAGGATATGAAGAAGATATGAAATTCGCGATAAAGCAGCGAAGACTACGTGACGTGATGGTTGTTTCTGCAGACCTACCCCTGCTAACTCCCGTACTCGTAGACAGGGCAATTGAATCTTACAAGAGGGAAATGAAACCTGCGTTGAGCGTAATGGCCCCGGCAGAAATCGTGGAAAAGCAGGGAGCAGAACCATCCTTTGTATTCCAAGTCGGTGGGAAACGAATGGTCCCAATTGGAATTAACTTGATTGATGGAACCAGAATCGACGAACCCGAACTAGAGGAGACCATTCTGATAGCGGAACCTGATGATTCAATCTTGAACGTTAACACAATCGAAGAGCTGAAGGTAGCTCGGGAGTTGAAAGCAAGTGAACAAAAGTCCCGAAGAAAGGAAAGGTAAGAGAGCGAACAGGAGAGCAAACCGGACTTACCGCGCTGCTAGAATTCCGGTGTTCTGCGCACTCTCTGTCATCGGGTCGTTCATTCATCTCCCAGGCCCAATTCAGACGGTGGCTTTTGATTCAGCACCGGGTTTCTTCGCGGCCCTATACTTTGGGCCTCTTGATGGTGCTGCAGTTAGCGGAATAGGGCATCTCGCCACATCGATCATTAACGGCTTCCCGCTTGGAATACTACACTTCCCAATCGCATTTGGTTTAGCTTGCGCTGGCGCTGCTATCGGATTAGTGAAAATAAAATTGAATGCTATTCTTGGTTTGGGCGTTGGAATAGTCATCAACACCGCGCTGGTAGTTCTTGCGGTTCCAGCAATCGGTTGGGCGGCTACGATCAGTTTCATGCCTTTCTTGTTTCTCGCGGCGTGCGCAAACGGGATCGCGGCGGGAGTGGCATACATTGGCGTACGCAAGAGACTACGACTTTGAATGCTGTAATTGGGACAGCGAGAGACGTCCAGATTATCCCGCTGGATCCCAAAAGAGTCATGGTTGTTAGCTGCGATTCTGCTGGCGGCGTAGGCTCGAAGCCTCTAGATAGAGTTAGAGCTAACCCATTTGTGGTTGGAAAGTTCACGGCCAGAGTAGCTCTGATGGAGATACTCTCGACGGGCGCGGAACCGGTTTGTGTAGCAAGTGCACTTGCTGTCGAGCCGAAACCCACTGGGAATCAAATCCTTCTGGGGATTAGGGCTGAAATGAGACACGCTCTGCTTAGTCCAATTACCCCGATTGTCAACAGCACTGAGAAGAACGTCGAAGTGAAGTCCACTGGTGTAGGCGTAATGGCTGTAGGTATCGCCATTCGGAATCGGCTGCGCGTCGGACGGTGTGAAGCAGGTGACGAGATTCTTGTAATAGGTTTGCCACATGTCGGCGGAGAAGTTTCGCGGGCGGAGCGGAGAGGCATCATCACGAATTCACGGGATGTACGCAGGCTCCTCCGAACAAACATGGTTCACGAACTGGTTCCCGCAGGGTCCAGGGGCGTTTTGCACGAGGCACATGTCTTAGCAGCGGATTCGCAGCTTTTTTTAAAACGTGAGAGAGACTTGAAGCTTAACGTGATGAAATCCGCTGGCCCGGCGACAGCCATCGTGAGCGCTTGCAAGAGGGGTAGCTTACAGCGAATCGCCGCTTTGACTCACAAGCCAGTTACGAAGATCGGGTACCTAGTGCCTGACCAAAACCATCCATACAAGAAACGAAATCGGTCATCCCGAAACCTACTGAGGATGGTGAAACTTCAAATTCAATGAATTACATGGATTAAACGAAGCGTCATGAGAGCCTGTCGTAACTGTGGCACGGAACTAGATGACCACGCAGCCTTCTGTCAAGCCTGTGGCGCATCACAACCCCCTCATGAAGACTCTAGGGCTTCAAAGATGAATCAGCAGGCTGTAATGCCGAAGACCATGTTTTACGTCATGATGGTAGCGCTCGCCCTGATGGGCATTCTCGCAGTTGGACTAGCGGTTCGAGGTCCTGGGACAGTAACACAGACTAATTACGTCACGCAGATGCAGCTCACAACCATCAGCTTCACGTCCAGCACAACAACGACTCAGTCATCTACCATCACCGTGGCATCATTTTCGACATTACTCGCTGGGCCACCGGCTAATTGGTTCAACCAGCAATATTGCGGATACCCTTTCAATCCGTACCTTTGTAACGAGGGCCCGCCAGTGACAGTGACTGGATATTTGACAAACGACACGTCATGCGTGGATCTATACGTTGGCTCGGGAGAAACTTACGTGGTGTGGAATCTACCTAAGTCCTATCCTACGGGGGCCTATCAGGTGTATGGATTCCTTTACCCTAACTGGCCACCCACCCAGCCGTTTCCACCCTACCCGTTCCAGAAGACAATATGTGTTGGAATTCCAATGTGGACAGTCCCACCATACATCCAGAATGCTTGAGTATGTGTGAGCTGTCCTACTTACTAGAGCACTAGACAGAGTACCAGACTATTGCATGGGTTGTCCTGTACCCACGATGCGTGTCTTCTTGGCATTGAGGTTCAATAAGAGGAAATTATCTTCAGGTGTGTAGACGACTGGTTTCTCCGATTCGATGACGATGGTAGTTGCGCCTATTTCGGCGATGCTGACTGGAACCGCCTGCATTCCGACTGTAGCGTGGAAAGTACCTTGACTGAAATCATCCGAATAGAAGCGGCTTTTCTTGAAAGAGAGCTTAAACGACGTCTCCGTTGTGGCGCTATCTGGGGCGCATAGGATAGACCCCCTCGCCATTTCGTCAACGGTCGCACCCTTCATGGCTAGGCCGACTCTTGACCCTGCTTCAGCTTGGTCGTAGTCTTCGTCTTGCATTTGTATGGAGCGTACGATTACTTCCTTGTTGGCCGGTAGAAGCATGAGTTCATCATACTTTTTGACAACGCCTTTCTTCACAAATCCGAGTATGACTTCGCCTACTCCCTTGACGCTGAAAGAATGGTCTACTACAACTTGGGCGGATGAGGTTGTATCCCTTTCAGGATTAAAGGTCTTGAGAACTTCAAGTAATTTGATTGGATCTCTGCTCTCGGCAGTGAATGATTTGATGGACGTATCCTTGGTTACCGCTGATATTTGGTCAGGGGTTGCGTATGGTGATGTGACCGCTATTCCTTTAGAAACGCCGAGTAAGTCAAGCATTACTAGGGTCTCCCCCAATTCCCTAGTCATTCCTGTGAACACCACGATTGCGGCGTCGATGCTGGAGATTATTTGGCTCTTCGCTGTCAGCTTGTCCTCAACAGGAGATATGAAAGTGAAAATTGCCTCGCTGGTCTTTCGGTTGAACATGGCGAAATCGGATTCGGTGCCTTTCTTTCCCAATTCCGGACCAAGTGTATCGTCATGGAATAGGCCGACGGTAAGGTGCTTCATGCCGCTTCGAACAGGAATGGTGGCATATCAACTCTCACGTAAGTGGGCTTTCTTTCCGAAATGGAGTCGGAAAGATTACCTAGCCATAGCGGCATACTCGGTTCGACAATCGAGGGGACATAAGTGGAGGAAGAATATGAGATTACGGTGAGGGATCTGAAACGTCTCCTCGACAGCGGGGTTCAGGTCAACCTCATAGATGTGAGAGAACCGCACGAATATGACTTCTGCCACATAGCAGACAGCAGGCTAGTGCCCGTACGCCAGATTCCGGACCACGTCAATGAATTCAACCTTAACGAAGAGTACGTCTTCTACTGCCACGTGGGGGAGCGAAGCGGATGGGCGGTCAACTTCCTTCGGCAACTCGGATTTAAGAAAGTCAGGAATTTGCTGGGCGGCGTTGATGCGTGGGCAATCGAAATAGACCCAACAATGCCGCGATATTGATTTCGACTCATCTGTTCTTAGTTACTCAACTTCGCCATCCCGGCTTCGAATGATTCCTTGTCTCGCCAAATAGAGATTCCAACGAGGTTGTTCGTTCCTTCTTCACGAAGAACGAAAACGTTTACGAGTCTAGGTTGTGCAGCAAACGCTTTGGCGAAGGATTTCATTCGTTCCTTAAGTTCGTGTTCCTTTCCAGGTTGCGGTTCGGCTGTTGCCATATTGATGAATGCCATATTTCCCATCTTTGTTCGTTGATAAGTAATCGGATATTTCAGTTAACGTGCTCACTGAAGATTTTCTCGAGGTTCCTAAAGGCCGCGCTCCAAGCATGCATAAAGTATTCCCTGGCCTTATGCCACTCAGGTGAGTTACCCCAACCAGAATGAATCAAAAGTACTGCAGTAGACGCGGTCGGACCATTACCAATAGGAATGAAGGACACCACGCCGCTCCGTTATCGAGCCATTGAGTTGAGTGGCTCACAGTTCGCGTTTCATTTCCCACGTGCGTTTGAATCCTTGTCGGATGTAAATTCCTCTCCCCATGGAGCTTGCATGAAGCCTGATCTCTCCGTAACCGTTACTCTTCGCCCACTTCATCGCTTCGGTAACGATCCGAGAAGCTAGACCTAGCCTGCGCCACTTTGGCTCCGTGTACATGGATAGAAGATAGGGTTGAACTAGGTGCCGTACTCCAGGTTCCGAGACGGCGGGCCGCAACCACACAATTGCACCAGCTACCACATCTCCCACGTCTGTTTCTACAACCCATCCCACAACTGTCCTACTCTTCAGCCGTAGCTGAACCCAGCGCCGAAAAGTTCTATCATGCTCGTCGAGTTTGATCCGGTTTCGTTCACCCATATCGAACCACATACCTCGACGTTGTCGAACTAGCACGTCGAGGTCACGGCGCGTCGCACGGCGCAGCTTCACACGAGCTCCCTTACGGTTTTGGCGTCGCTGTGTTTCAGGCATGTGCTTGAACCAGGCTTGCAAAGAGGGCAGAAGTGGAGATAGTGATTGTGTGCCTTTGTAAATCGAATCTATTCAGTAATTTTCGGAGGGTGTTGCAGACATTCCAATCAGGTAGGCTCCGAACGTGATGAACCAGATTGACTCGGGCAGCACAATAATTCTCTCTGCGAAGCCTTTCCCTAAAGCGAAGAAAATAGATGCGACTGGAGCAACAAAGAGGCCAGCGTATAGTATGACCATTCCGATTAGCATCATTACGCCGAAGATTAGGGAGAAGTACCTGAACAGGCCTTTGACGAGCCTTATGGAAACGAGTAGCGATGAGATTGCGCCAAAGGCGAATGCCAGCAACGACAACACGAGATGCGCATCGTAGAACGTATTCTCATTCAATGCTGCAACGCCCAATAGGCCCACGCCCGTTAGGGCGAAGGTGACGAGTAGCTCTCTATGTCCCCTGCCAAAATCGGATAGGGCAAAACCAGCTATGATCACTAGTACTCCTGTGACAAGCACACTCGCAGTCCATACGATTGCGGATTGCGGTTGGACGCCTAAATCGCTTACGAAATTCAGTCGCAAGTTGTAGTTCGGGTACAGGCCTTCCGCTATCGAAGTGAAGAAGATTGATTGTATCCAAGCAAGAAGGAAGAGGGCGCCCGCCAGCTTACGGTTTCTATTCTGGCTGCCAATCGTTCCTTTCTTCGAGATCCTCTTCGACTCCCGAGTTGGGGTGGTTTCGGGATGAATGGCTTGGTCATATTCGGAGTACGGCGCAGCGGCTACCGCTTCACTTCCTGCGGGAGCGGCGCCCTTCCCAAAGTAGGATTTCACCCTTCCCCTAGTCAAGTAGAAGATGAAGACTGCGTAGATTACAATCCCTACCAATCCGAACCCAATAATCAGGCCTGCAGCGGATACTATGAGGCCAATGATTGAGGAAATGAGTGTCCAAGTCCAAGCCCAGCGACGGCCCTTCCAGAGTCCAAAGCCGAGCACGAATGAAATTATCGCAAATATCAGAGGTATAATTGAGAGAAGCAAGAGGAAAGTCCCTGCCAATTGTAGACTGGGCAGGAAGGCCAGCATAGGGAGCGTGATTGTCCCAAGAAAGAGGAATAAAGCTGCTGTGCCAATATCCACTGCTCCTCCGAGAAACATTAGAATCGAAAGTACCGCAACGCCAGTGGGCCTTTGGGTGCCCCGCTCTGGCGGCATTGGCTGTGGCATCACAGGTTCTGCAGGCGGTGCGAACGCAGGTTGTGGTTCTGGAAGTGGAACCTCACGAGATTCACTACGAGTGGGATAAGGAGCGGGGGCAACAGGAGGAGCTATAACAGTTCGAGTTGGCTGAGGGCGCAGCGAGGGTTGTGGGTAAATTGGTTGGAGTGTTCGTCCACAGTTAATGCAGAAATTCTGGTTGGCCGAGATCGGTTTTCCGCATCCGTCGCAAAAAGGCGTAATCATCCCTTCCGGAACATCACCGCGGGGCCCAGAATAAAACCATGGCCCCATGCATACGCCTAGTTTTCCATGCGACGTCTTGCCATTGCGAGGGCTGTCAGGCCTATGATAAGACCTGATATGATTGATTCCCAAGGAAATCCTGGGATCGTTGGAACCGCGAGCGGTGTTGTGTTAGATGAGGTGACTATCGTGGAGGTTTGGACTTGTATTGAAGTGGCAATAGATGAGCTGCTTGTAGCACCGTTACTGACTGTAGTGCTTGAGGTCGTTGACGCAATGTTTGATGAGGGCGTTGCAGATGTGGTTGACGTTGAACTCGAACCGGAATTCTCTGAAACAAGTTGGGGTTCTTGTGTCCATATCCAAGTCTGTGGGGGTGTCGTGCGTGTCACATTGCTACCGGCATCAGCTTGGTAGGCACCACCGCCGAGATATTGTACGTTTGAATCTTGGCAGACATTGCCTCCGTAGGTAGCTTCTGCTTTGGTGGGAGCGTGGTTCCCTCCAGCGTTCAAAGCGTAGGGGTGCGAGAAAATCACGCTCGTAGGCGTCGTGTTGCAAGACGCTGCCGTTGAATATTCATCCCAAGTAGAAGAATTCGTGCCTAGCTGATCGTAAGCGGGGGAGACGGATATGTCTCCGATAGTTGTACTGGAATTTGCGGAATAATCGTAGATGCTACCCTGCCACTGTTCATTTCCGCCGCTGTCCGGCAGCCTTGAAAATTGAAGTTGGTAGTTCGACCCTAAATTCCAATCATAGATTATGAAACATTGATATCCATTGCCCGATCTCAGGAATGAAATGCCTGCCGTGCATCCACCAGTTGGGTTACTGGTAGTTGCGTTCGTTGCATCAAACACGCCCATTGTGGCAACCTTAGGCATCCCACCAATTCCGAACGCAATGAACCCTTTCTCCCCATTCATGAATGTGAATTGAAAACCCCAAAATATGGAAGCGCCCGACTCAGGGGCCCGAATAACCTTGAGGTCAACGCTCATCGAATAACTATCGTTTAGGGGCCATAAGAGTTGAACGTCCGTATCTGGAGCCAGAGTATTGAAGTGGGCATAAGCTGGGTGCGCCCCAACCTGGAGTAGCACTCCTACCAGAAGCAGAGACACTACAAATGCGAAGGTCGCCCGTCTGTTCAAGCAAATCCTCTCATCAAGGCCCATGAGAGCATGGCAATGATGGCTGTGAGTTGGACATTGGGGGTGGTCGACCATGGACACTACGGCAGGTCAAGCGCATATTTCTGAAATCTTGACGCGCTGCATGCCAAAGAGTCTACAATTTTCCAGGCGTTTAGACATACAGACTCAAGAGGCTGGCATTAGGTTACAGGTCGGGGGAGGAGCAAATAGGGTACCTAACGTGATGCGGCTTTCTTTTTCATCCTTCGCTGACCACTCGCACTACTTGTAATTGAACAGTTATCCATGAAATAATCCTGCGAGATACATTGAGTAGAATCCAATTAGCGAAGCTATGACATAGAGCGGGGCGCTTTCTTGATCAACAAAATTGGGTATTAGTTTGTACTCGACGTAGACGGCCGCTGCGCCTCCTAACGCAAAGAAATATGCTGAGTTGATGGGCGTCAAGAGTGCAAGGCTCGCCCCAATAATGGTTGGTATTCCGGACACTAAACCTAGGATGAGAATGCGTTGGGTCTTTGTCTTCGCAAAGGCTGCTACCACGCCAATAACGAATCCCTCCAGAAACTTGTGCAGAACATACGCAACGCCGGCCGAGAACCCTCCGATGGCGTCGAGTATGTTCGTTGCGGTTGGTATTAGCGACCCAATCTCTATGCCTTCTCCTAAAGCATGAAACCCTATTCCCAGCGCTACCAGTACAGCTATCGCGTAAGAAATCTCCGTCGTGCTAATGCGTTTTTCTCTATGGGCTTTGTTAGCAGATGATTTTGAATAAGCTTGCTCGAGGCCAAAGAGAGACAACAAACCTATGGCGAACAGTGCAGCCAAGATGGCGTGGTCTAAACCGCCCCCGAAGCCTTGGTTCACATCAAGTAGAACAGCGTTGTTCATAACATCGAGAAAGAACCAGAAGATAATGCCCGCGGAAACAGCCATCAGCATTTTCAATCGCCGAATCGAGTTGCCGGAAATCACAGGGGGCAAGAAAAGCCCGACAAAGAGAGGGACGAAGGTGGCGACAACACCAGCAATGAAACTTGTTGGATCTACCAATGAAACACCCGGGCCTGTAAAGAGGCGTAGAACATGCGTTTCTTTCCCGTCAGCTTTCAATTCTTCGGCTACTTGGCTCTCTGCTCGCAAATGCTTTGGTTGTATTTCTCGTCGAAGCGCCTATACTTCCAATAGCCTAGAGAAACGAGCCAGGAGAAAACAAAGATAATTATTATCAGAAACCCAATCGTTTCAAAGTCGAGGGCACCAAGCCAATTCCAGAACACACCTCTGAAATTCAGTTCGCTTGCCACAACTTGGAGAAGCTCGACAGTGCCAATTGCAAGCGCCACAAGGACGGAAATGACCGTTACCGTTAAGTTGTAGTAGATTTTGCGAATGGGGTTGATGAAAGCCCAACCGTAGGCGAGACGCATTGCCACGCCGTCGGTTGTATCAATCAAAACCATTCCGCACGTGAACATGAAAGGCAAAACGAGAATCATCCAGATTGGTACGGCAGATGAGACTCCGATTCCGACGCTAATCGCAATTAGGGCGATCTCAGTAGCGGTATCAAAACCTAGCCCGAATAGGACTCCGATTGGGTATATGTGCCAAGGTCGCTTAACGAGTTTGAATAGAGGCCGAAAGTAACGATTCAAGAAACCTCGCTTTTCTAAGAGGTTGTCAAGTTCAGATTGGTCTAACCTGCCTTGCTTCATGACTTTGTAGATGCGGTAAATGCCGAGAACGATAACCAAGTTAACGATACCCATCAGCCACAGAAAGACTCCAGAAACCGTGGTGCCAATTATTGCGCCGCTACTCGCTAAGGCAGGTATATGGCCGATTACAGTTCGAGTTGCAAAGACCAGTGCCACGATGAGCGCAACAACAATAGTCGAATGACCCAGCGAGAACCACAGGCCAACGGTGAAGGGGCGTTGGTTATCCTGTATCAGTTTCCGTGTAGTGTTATCAATCGCCGCGATATGGTCCGCATCCACGCCGTGTCGCAATCCAAAAACGTAGGTTATGACTCCGAGTCCTGCGAGCAGAACAGAAAGTCTGCCTATGATTGCTGAGGCTGTAAATCCTAGTAACGTTGCAACGCCAATCAACAAATAGACAATGCCGATCCTGAGTTTTTCATTGAGCGACAGCCCCGCCTTGTGATCTACGACGCCTTTATCTCCAGACACCTTTCGCGGGACCTCCTATTCACGATTCGAGGAAGCAATGCCTTCATAACGCTTGTAATTTTCTGTTTCGGCTCGTATTCTTATTAGATTCTGGTTCTTGGAGAGTAGTCGTGGAGAAGCTGCCACTTGAAAATCAAGAAAGTAATCGCGACGGTTGTCGTTGTTCTAATCTCGCTCGTTCTTACGGCCGCATTCTACGACTTGTACCTGTACAACGTATATCTAACGAATCGCTACCTTAGCAATAATCTCATAGGCGGTCAACAAATCCAAATTGTTGTTGTAATCATTCCGCCTGGTGCTGGCTCAGATCCGCGTCTGGGGTTCGAGCCTGCCGTTATCAGCATTGTTATCGGCGTGAACAATACCGTAACTTGGAAGAATGAGGACTCGACTTGGCATACCGCACATAGCAACGTCCCCGAATTCTATTCCAACTATATCGAACCGGGAGGAAACTTCACCCATAACTTTCAACAGCCCGGAATCTATCCTTACCATTGTGATCCACACCCTTGGATGACTGGTAAGATTACGGTCTTTCCACCTTCTACGAATGGGACAACAGTAGTGCTCTGGACGTCAACTTCCATGCCTCAAATGCTCGGTGCGATTCTCGTATTCTCCAATCTGCCAAACAAATCGAGAGCAGCATGTTCAATTGAATCGTGAAGGCAGCTTTGGCTGAGGAAAGGCTGCCATTGAGTAATGTATGCTCTGGCGGATAGGCTGTATCACGTACGGCGTCTTCGAGCGCCAGTTTTTCTTCTTCGTTGGCGTGCTCTGGTGCTAGGTCTGCGAGCGCCTCTTTTTACTAGTAGCCATGCAAGGGCGACACCTACGAGTATGCCAAGAGAAGCTGCGAGGATCAAGTAAGTCGTACTGTTCGGCATCTGTTGAAACATTCCTTGTGAAGAGCTGCTCATCATATTGTTAGCCGTAGATTCGGCTTGTAGAACTGATCCCAACGCCGATTGATAGTCCATTTGATTGTATTTTGCGTCAGCGTCCATCAACTGGATGAATATCAGGCTGACATCTGCTCCTCTTTGTGCCAATTGATTCATGGTTGATTGGACTTGGAGGTAGATGCTGTCGACCTGAGCCCGGCGCAGAGAATCCTTGTCCTCTTGCCCGAATGAATAATCCCACGTGTAGTAACTCATAGGAGTCAGAATGAAGTTTCCTATAGGTCCAAAGTCGAAAGGATGCGGTAATCCAAGCATGTGGCCCGATTCATGAATCACGTCATGCGTGAAACCCAAACCTTTGTCCGGTTGAGGTGGTGTTATCAGGTTGCCTCTTACGAATTCGTTCTGGCTGAAAGACACGAAGGCCATATCTCCTAGTGCTACACCGCCTATCGGTGTAAGGAGCCATTTGTACGTGAAAGCCAGAGCTGTATCATTACTGAAGGCGAACGCATAGACTGGGACCGTGTATTCAGTTCTATCGCGGCGGTAGTTTCGCTCGAAGATGTTGGTGTTGTCCTGGAAATACTTGTAAACTGGTCTTGCGTCGACTACGCCATACTGTTGCGGCTGAGCAAACTCAACTCCGAACGTGAATGAATTTTCATATTTGTAACTCGAATGGAGCATCGCCTGGAGTGAGGGATACTTTCCAAGGTCCTCAAAAGTCACTGAGACATCAATTTTCGAATATGGCAATAGGTCTTCAAACGCTTGCTTAATGACGTTAGCATGTATTGTTGAGCGAATATCTACTGAACTCTTCTCATCTGCCGTTCTGTTGTCGAAAACGTGAATGTTGAAACTGTAATCTTGCGAGTACACTGGGTCGTAAAGAAGGGCGGGAGTGATTAGGTTCTGCGTGGCTTGGGAAACGTAGTCCGCTAGATATTCTGAGAACCATAATTTTCCATAGGGACTGTGAAGGTCATAATTGTTGTCTCTAAGTGCAATTTGGATTGGTAGCTCTTCAGGATCAGATATCCAGCAAGGACCAGCGCTAAGGTCGTCAAACCAGAATCTATGTACGCCGCCCCACGCGGACATGAAATCGCGGTTTCGCAAACGGTATCCGAGGTCGCTGTCGGTGTAATTAACTCCAAAGTAGTGCGCCGTGCCATTCGGCGTCCCGTACCTCTGCGAATTCAGGAAATCTTTGTAGTTCTGGAAATCATAGGACGGTAGTTCGGTGAGGTTTAGCCACATAAGTGTCCAACCGTTGGACGGAAAGCCTCCTAGGTCCTGTTGGTTGTTGTAAATCCAGTTCTCCGCTTTGTTCGCATCATATACGACGTAGTTCATGGAGTGATATTGTTGAGAAATGTAACCCGTTGAGGGGTCCTGAACGTAATAATAGAACCAAGGGTTCTGCCCCGTCTTTGCGACTTGAATGGACCGCAGGTATGAGATTAGTTTAGACTTGAATGCGTCACTCGCGAAAGTGTAGCTATAGGCTACCTTGTAGACAACGCCGGTAAGGTAAGGCTGCGGGGATAATACCTGCCCATAGATCGTAGTCGGAACGTTCACATTCCATTTACTGTAATCTAGGTCTACAGTCGCGGGGTCTATTCCAACAAAAACAACCTTAACTGGAATCGAAACCACGCGGCTACCATTTGCGAGGCCGATTGAGCCGCCAATACCGTCGTATGGATGCGTACTGGAATAAGCTTGGGTCGGGACCAATGCTAACAGGCTAATGACTGTCAAGCACAATAGGACCGAACAACTTCGCTTCAAGAAACACTTCCTCTCATTATTCCAAAATCAGCATTTCACGTTCCAAAAGACTGAGCAGGCAATCCCGTGATGCCCAGCCAAAGGCTGGAGGGTTTAAAATAAGACTTACTCTCAAATCATTCTCTCCTTGCGGAATCCACTCGGTGTTGCGAGAGCAGGTAAAGCCCGACTCCCTATTACCTTCACATTCGAACGAAAGAGGATGAAAGCCTGAGTTCACCAACTGTTCAGGGGTTTGAGGGATAGCTATTGCAATCATCACTAAGCGTTATGAATCCATTCGAAAATAAGGTGCGCCTGGAGGCTTACTGTTAGATGCCTGAATGGGCTCCGGATTGTCAGGTGGGGATTCCTGAATTTCTTCAATGATGTTCCACACAACACGAAATCTGTTGTACTCGAGTGATGGGAGATGAAGGAAGGCGAGTGAACCGATTACGGAATTCCATGAGTCGACCCGAAGTGTGGCAGTGTAAGCATGGTCCTGAAGGCGTTGGGTAGTGATTTCAATCAGAGTAGGGCTGATGTGAGCGAGGTTCGCTCGCAACTTCTCTAGCACGTCAAGCCTTCTTTCGGCCTCATCCCTCTTCTTCCTCGCGATCTCACTTCTGTTTTGAATGTAGAAATAAATGCCAATTCCAAGAAATGTTGAAGCAAATTACCCCCAAAACTCAAGAGCAAAGTATAGAGGTCTAACGCGAGACTCATACCCATTCTCCCTGATCCTAATTCTACAATAGGACAGCGTCTCATCTTAAAGTAAAGCGTGGTTAGGGCCGGACCCTTCACGACCGCAGATGGGAGTGACTCTAACTGATGACTCCTTTCAGGCTTGGCTACCAACCGAATGGCATCTAAGTAACTTGCTTAGCAATTTACGGTAAGGGCTTTCTCAAATGAAACTTCTGATTGCAGATAATCTTCCTCCTTCCCACGTCGACATGCTACGAAAAATCGTAGAAGACGTAGAATACGCACCAGAACTCACTGCTGATTCATTGCCAGATCACATCTCGGGTTCCAGAATCCTCGTAGTGAGGGGAACCAAGGTCAGCAGTAGCACGATTGAGAGAGACGTTGAACTAGAGCTGATCGTGCGGGCCGGGGCTGGAACCGAGAACATTGACCTCGAAACAGCATCAGCCCGAGGTGTATACGTGACAAATTGCCCCGACAAGAACTCGGCCGCAGTGGCCGAACTAACTCTGGGCTTGCTGATAGCAGTTGACCGTCGCATCCCAGATCAGAGCATAGCCTTGAAGGAGAAAAGGTGGGACAAGGAGGAGTACTCGAGGGCAGACGGCCTGAAGGGTAAGATTTTCGGTGTCATTGGCACGGGCGCGGTTGGCAGAGAGGTAATCAAACGCGCCAAAGCCTTCGACATGCCCGTCGTCGCCTGGTCGCCATCTCTCACCGACCAAAAGGCAGCTGAACTTGGTGTCACCCGCGCGGCGACCATCGACGGACTAATCGAAAAAAGCGACATCATCTCCCTACACGTTGCCTTAACTCCAGAGACCACGCACCTACTTTCAGCTGAGCGAATTTCGAAGCTCAAGAAAGGCACCATTATCCTAAACACATCCCGCGGTGCCGTCGTTGACAACATTGCGCTGGCTGAAGCGCTAAAAAGCGGTCGGGTGCGCGCCGGGCTTGACGTGTATGAAGATGAGCCAGCAAATGGCAAAGGAAAATTCTCGAGCGTCCTAGCCGGTGTACCAAACTGGGTGGGAACCGACCATATTGGTGCCTCCACAACTCAGGCCCAGGTTGCCACGGCAAGCGAAACTGTTCGGATTATTGAAAAATACGTCAAGACAGGAATTGTAGAGAATTGCGTGAATTTTGCGAAGGAATCGAGGGCAGCTTACGAACTAATAGTGAGGCATTATGATAGGATCGGTGTACTGACAAGAATTCTGACCGAGCTTAGGGAATCAAAGATCAGTGTCCACGAAGTGCACAATGTGATATTCGAAGGAGCCAAAGCAGCCGTCGCCCACATCCAGCTCGACACCTATCCACCGCAAACGACCCTGGACAGGATCTCCGAACGAAAGGCTGAGATTATCAGCATGAAAATCGTAAAACTTCAATCCATCTCCTAGAAATCAACGGCTGTCCATTTTTCCCTTCCAAAAAAGTGTTCAAGTTTTCATTCGAGTTGAAAAGGTTGAGCCGACGCAAAGACATTTCTACTTTCAAAGCACGGAAAGATGAGAATAAGCAGGCTGCATGATGAATAATTTTCTTTACGATTTGATAAGCAGCATCGTTACAATCTTCGTCGTCCTAAACCCTGTAGCAGTAATTCCATTCTTTCAGGGGCTCACGGCGAATGGGACGCAAGCGCAGAGAAGAATGATTGTGAATAGGACAGCCGTTGTTGTCGTCGTGATCCTACTGTTTTTCGCTCTAATTGGCGACGGTGTTCTCACACTTCTAGGGATCACTCTGCACTACATCATGATCGCGGGCGGGATTTACATCCTTGTTTTCGCAGTGAAGAGTGCCGTGAGCGCTGGAGGAGAACAGCTGGGTGATCAGCTCGGCTCTAAACGGAGAGTGGGTCTCACTAATGCCGTGGCGGAGAAAATTTCCATCGTTCCCATTGGAACCCCACTCCTAGCCGGTCCGGGCACAATAGCCACAGCAATGATTCTAAACGATGCTCCAAGCGGCGTTACCGTCACAGTAATCGCAATTATCGTTAACGTGCTCCTTGCATGGCTCATACTGAGAATAAGTAGTCGTCTGCTTCGGGTAGTTAGTCCCTCAATTCTAATGATTCTCAGTACGGTCATGAACATATTGATGGCTACTATAGGCGTGGCATTCTTGTTGAAAGGCTTGAGCGCAGCTTACGGAATCAAATTCATTTAACCTTCGGAAGAAGAACTGGAAGTCCCGAGCACACCCAGAAACACTTTGGAGGAAGAGTGGCCTATGCTGTTCCTCGCCTTGGTACTAATCATGGCAGCTGCCTTCCTACATGCGGGTTGGAACGTTTTGGCCAAGGTTTCTAAGGACACGTTTGCGTTGATGTGGTGGGCCAGCCTTTTCGGAACGCTTGGCTACGGTGTGTGGCTTCTGAGCAGTTCGGGCATCTATCTGAATCCGGATTCATGGGTGCCCTTCATCATTAGTGCGATCGCTGAGACTGGCTACTTCGTCACACTCGTTCGAGGGTACTCTGAGGGGGACCTGTCTCTCGTGTACCCAATCTCAAGGGGCTCCGCACCGATTTTCGCAGTCTTCTGGAGTGCACTGGTCTTCTCAGAAAAGCTTCCTGTGCTAGGATACTTAGGGGTCGCTTTGATTGTGCTTGGAATTTTCATCGTTTCGAACCCGATCAATCGTTCAGAGTCATCAGATGGCTCATGGCGAGTTAGCTCGCTCTTTCGGAAAAATGCGGCAGGCTGGGCGCTGGCCTCTGCAATCTTCATTTCGGTCTTTTCTGTTTCCGACAAGGTTGCCGTAGCGGCGACTCCTCCGCTGATCTACAATTGGTGGGTTGCCGCCGGCAATACGGTACTGTGGTCCCCCGTAGTTTGGCGCGGCTCCCGCCTACGAGCGAACATCAAAGAGCTCAGAACCAATTTGCGAGGCATAATAGCGACAGGCATAGCCATAACGACTGCTTACGGGGCCGCGCTGGCCGCGCTGGCTCTAACGAGCGCGAGTTATGTTGTAGCTGGCCGTGGCTTCAGCGTAGTCATCGGCGCGGTAGTCGGAGCGTTATTGCTGAAGGAAAGTTTCGGTTCCAGCCGAGTAATCGGGGCACTAATTATGGTCACAGGGTTGGTGTTCATTGCGTTTTCTTGATTAACTTGCTTTGGGCCTCATATTTTAAAAAGCAGTGGTGGGGTTTAGTGGTTGAGGAAAAACTTTGAAAACTATGAAACTAGCGATCTTCGGTGTCATAGGCGGTATTGCGATTACTCTACTGACCGGCCTATTTCCGAATACGCCTGAAATGTTGGTGGGTGCAGTATGGTACGGATACCCGCTGGCCTGGCTCGTCCGGCAGCTAGGTAACCCTGCCTACCCAACGGCATATGACCTAAGGCCACTTCAGTTCGTCGCCGACATTGTTGGCTGGGCTATTATCGTGGCAATCGTCCTGTTCGCCTACACACGAATGCGCAAGAAATAATGGCCCTCTCCAAGTAACTCACTGTTTCCTCTCTTTCCTCGATCGCGGCGAGAATTCGTATTTTCTGTGGTTCCTGAAGTTTCAGTGAGTTTACGTATTGTTGACCGACTGAGACACGTGGTCGAAATGTTATCAAGACGGACTATGTCCGTAAACAGAGCCTATTGTTGTAAGACCTTATCCGTTGACTGTCACTTCGACGGTTCCAGCTACCAGGTCATAACGCGCCCCAAGTAGGCTTATCTGGCCCGCGTCGAGGGCGTGTGAGATAATTTCGCTTGAGGATTTGAGTTGCTGAGCTTCCAACGCCACGTTAGCCCTCACTGAGTTATCGATCAAATCACCAGTTTGTCCCTTCGCAATCGTGACGGCAGGCTTGATGGCCTCAACTAAGGTTTCAATCTGGCCGTCGGCTTGGGTGTTATTTTGGATTGCTCCAACAGCTGCTTTCACTGCCCCGCAACTCTGATGCCCTAGCACCATGATCAGTTTCGCGCCTTCTTCGACTGCAAATTCTAGGCTGCCTAGAACTACGTTATCAATGACTTGTCCCGCTGTTCTTGCCACGAAGAGGTCTCCAAGTCCTTGGTCGAAGATGATTTCGGGTGGGACGCGTGAGTCGATACACACCAAGATAACTGCCCATGGGTTTTGTCCCTGTGAAACTTCCGCCCTCCGCTCCTGCGAAAGGTTTGGGTGGAATGAAGCCCCTGCAGCATAACGCCCGTTTCCATCCATCAATCTTCTGAGGGCGTCAGCTGGGGTTGTAACAGGTGCTAGTGTTGGTGGGGTGGGCGTTGAGAGCACTAAGTTCTTCGCGGCAAATCCTAACGCAAATCCCGCTGCGGTCAAACCTGCTGCGGAAACGAATGTTCGCCGAGATACCTTGCGCATAGTTCAACTCTCCTTACCTTTACTTCATTCTAAGGTGAAAAGCCTTTGCAGGATTTATTTGAGGGGCCTTTGGAACGGGGGTTAGGTCGTGGAAGAGTCGGCTAGGATGAAGACCTGTGGTTGGGCAAATGGCGACCCATTGCTAATGGAATACCACGACAAGGAATGGGGCGTTCCACTTCATGAAGACATGAAATTATTCGAATTCCTCATTCTGGAAGGGGCCCAAGCAGGACTCAACTGGTTGACAGTTCTGAAGAAACGCGAAAATTACGCACGTGCCTTCGACTCATTTGACCCAATGAAGGTCGCTCGATATTCACGCAGAGACACTAAGCGGCTTCTCTCAGATCCGGGAATTATACGTAATCTGCTGAAAATTACCGCAGCGATCACGAATGCTCACAAATTCTTGGACGTTCAAGAGAGCTTCGGTTCTTTTGATAATTACATTTGGCAATTCACAGGTGGTAGGCCAATAAAGCATCATTTCCGGTCAATGTCCCAGGTCCCCGCAAAATCTAGGGAATCGGACGCGATGAGTGAGGCCCTCTATAGGCGAGGGTTCAAATTTGTTGGATCCACAATTTGCTATGCTTTCATGCAAGCCGTGGGCATGGTGAACGATCACACGGTCAACTGCTTCAGATACAAACAAATCTAGCTTAAGCTTCAGCCGGACAAGTCCCCATGCCTAAATTCATTCCTCTTCAGTGTTCTAGGCTGGAAGACGTAAAGCTTATGCCATTGCGCGCCAAAATTCAACATTAAAATTTGCGTGGGCAAATACAAAATCCTAATCATTTGTCCTAATGTCATTTGGCTCATTACTCTCGACATGGAGAAGAAAATCATTGGGTTCAACTCAACTAAAGCAGTTAAAACACAGCGGCGTCCTAATCCCTGACGCTTACAGCCACCAAGGCTTCACCATCAGCTTCCGCGGCACACCAATCAAATTGAACCCTCTACAAGAAGAGATGGCGGTCAAGTTTGCGCAGAAATTCGGAACCCCCTACACCGAAGACCGAACGTTTTGCTCCAATTTCATGAAAGACTTCGCGCAGGCCCTAGGGATCAAAGAGCAAGTCTCTATCGAAGATTTCGATTGGGCTCCTATTGTGAAATGGATTGAAGCTGAGCGAGCCCGTAAGGCGAACATGTCGAAGGAAGCGAAGAAGGAGTTAGCTCAAGCCAGAAAGAAGGTTCGAGAGGAGCGAAAGGAGCACTATGGTTGGGCCACAGTTGACGGCGCGAGAATGGAAATCGGAAACTATGCTGTCGAGCCACCGTCAGTATTCATGGGCCGCGGCAAGCATCCAATGAGGGGTCACTGGAAACCCGCCATAACCACTAAGGATGTCACCTTGAACTTGAGCCCTGACGCACCTACACCGCCCGGAGAATGGGCGGGCCGTGAATGGCGGCCCGATGAACTTTGGATTGCTAAGTGGAGCGATAAGCTAGCCGGGAAGGTGAAGTACATTTGGTTCCACGACGCTACACCAATGAAGCAGGAACGGGTTCAGGAAAAATTCGACTTAGCGGGTGAGTTGGATTCGAAGATCGCTAAGGTCCGCGCGCACATAGCAGAGGACCTTGCAAGCGAAGATATAAAGCGCCGCAAAGTGGCGACGGTAGCGTACCTGATTGACGTTTTCAAAATCCGTGTCGGGGATGAGAAGGAAACTGAGAGCGGCACAGTGGGGGCAACAAGCCTTCAAAGCGAGCACATTCGCTTCCATAATACGTCCCCTAGAGTTGAGCTGCATTTCCTCGGTAAGGATTCAATTCTGTTCGAGCGAGAGCTACCGGTCTCCAAAGAAGCTTACAGGAATCTGAAAGAGTTCGCCTCAAATGGCGGACGGATCTTTAGCGGGATAACCACAGAGGCCGTGCGAGAATTCCTATCCGAAGCAATGCCGCGCCTCAGCCCAAAGGTGTTCCGCACGTTTTCGGCAACCCAACTCTTCAGGCAGGAACTTAACACTAGCAAGGTCAGCGAGGAGAGTTCTGATGTAGAAAAAAAGATGGCTTTGATGGAGTCGAACGCAGCTGTAGCCCAGTTAATGAACCACCAGAAGGCCATACCAAAGAAATGGGAAGAGACTTACAAGAAACGGCTTGAAATGTTGCGGTCACTCAAGGGAAAGGAAGGTAAGATGGCCGCGAAAAGAAAAGCATCACTGAAACTTCGCCTCACGCAAATGAAACTCAACAAGAAATGGAACTTAGGGACATCGCTCAAGAATTACATTGACCCGAGAGTATCGGTGGCGTTTTGTCGAAAAGTAGGCTATGATTGGAAATCATACTATCCAAAAACCCTCGTGACCAAGTTCATGTGGGCTGATGAAAAACCGCAGGAGTACGCTACTGCGTCACAGACGGCGTAGTACGCGACTCCGCCTGGGGCGTTGACGTGCACGTTGCCGCCTTGGTCGTTTGCTTAACGCATGGTACAGGTAAACGCTGATGATTGCGAGCGCAGCAATAACGATCCCCATGCCTTCTAATGCGGTTCGGTTCGTTTCTAGGATTGGAACGAGGATTCCAAGTTCCTTTATTGTTTCCTGGGCAAGTGCCGAGGCATCACCTACCTCCGCCATCGCGGCGGAGTACCAACTTTCGTTGAAATTGCGTTCAGCATCGCTTGCAAGCTGCTTGGCTTGCTGGTACGACGTTGTGATGTTCTTGGGGAGGCTGAGTGTTTGGTCGCTGGTCAGCCGATCGATTTCCATCAAGTTTGCCTGCAAGCTCTGAAACTTCTCATCGAACGTAAGGTAATTTCCAGTCGTGAATGCGCCAAACGCTATGTCCCCTCCATACCTTGGCTCGAACCCAAGGTCGGGCCACCAACTCCAAACCATCTTCATGAATTGAGGCCCGCGGGTTGCCATTTGATAGTCAATTAAATTGAAGTCCACGCTGTAGGTTCGCTCGAACCATGTGCGGTTCAGGTTAAGAATCGCCTGGGGGTTGATTTGCCCTTCCTTGGCGAACGAGGGTATGCCTGCCTTCTCTACTTCACCCATGTCGGGTTGGTAGAACTGGGGGTAAAGACCCCACCAACTGGAGGAGACATATTTTGTGATGGCCAAGGCTTGCAGTGGGACTAATGAAGTGTCGGGGTAACGCATGCGTGTCAGCCAATCGGCAGCCAATACGGCGGAACGTGCGTATGTTTCATCGCTCGTGGTTCTTGTGAGGAATAGAAGGCCGCGTATTGAGTATGCAGCGCTCCACAACGAAAGAGCGACGTCTGAACCGAACTTGTGCTTCTCAGTGTCGTAGCCATAATAGTAGCCGCCAACCGCCATGGGGTCGTTCGCGTAAGTATGGTTGCCCCAAGTCATGTCAGCGCTAGTGACTTGGAAACTCATCAGCCATTTCGCATATGTTTCCGCCGCACTCAGGTACCGTTTGTCGCCTGTCAGTCTGTAGAGCTGCGTCCACGCCAAGAGCGTGAAGCCTCCGTGGTTTGTTGAAACTGCGGTGGTATACTTTGTTCCATTCCATTCGTAAGGCAGAGCACCGTAGACAGGTGTGTTGACCCATTCTTGGCTCATAAACTGTCTGGACAACATATACTGGCCGGCGGCTACGGCTGAATTGAGGTAGGTCACGTTACCTGTTAGCAAGTATAGCTCAGCAAGAATCCACGCCGACTCGGTTGTCTCATACATTCTGGGCTTCCAGCCAAGATTCCAATAATACTGCGTAACGGGAAACGCGCCAGTGTAATTCCCGGTTTTGATTTGTAATTTCACGAGCCAATTGCCATATCGGTTTAGGATTTGCAGAGCGCTCTCATCATGTGCCCAACGATAGTACGAAATTAGTGCGGCCGCTATGAGGTTCCCATGTTCAGGAGATGGAAAGGCAGCGTGCAGATTCACAGAATCATCTTGTGTTCCGTATCGGGCGTCTGGGCCCGCAGAGACGTCTGCCTGTTCCGCCCAATAGCCGGAATTATCAAGCGTGATATTATGTCCATGAATGGTCGATAAGATGAGCGCTGGCGTGCTGGCCCTTCCGCTTGGAATTTGCGCGTTCTGGAAATAGTCGTAATAAACGTTGAAGACGTTGAGGTACCTAGGATCTTTGGTCTGCAGGTACGCGTCAAGCGCGGCGGAGGCCCCCAGGCCGGCATCGTGTCCGGCAATCAAGAACGCGAGCGTTTGTCTTTGACCAGCGGTTATGCCGTCGGTCCCAGCCGTAATGGTTCCATTATCAAAGTAGAACGGGTCGAGACCCCACGTGCGCTGATCTTGATATGGAATCCCCCATGACGCATTAAGGGGCGTAACTTGGAAGGAAGTTATCCAATCTGTTGCCTCCAATCCTAACCCGTAGTATCGTGATGCCAAATCATGTTCTTGAACCGCGAGGGCCGGAGGCGTCTGCAACGCCACCGCCAAAAAGATGAGTAAGAGTGGGATGATGCGTCTTGTTACTGACGTAATAATGCGACTCGTGTTCTTTATCTCAATCTTCTCGATGTTTGAGAACTAAGCCCTGTACTTTCCGAAGCACAGTTTGTTTCAGTACCATAAACCAATCGGGGTGCAGGTTTTACGCGGGTAAGTATTAAAGACCATCGACGATTGAAAGACATTATGCCATTATCGTGAACACTAGTTTCCCAAATCGGGTTTTGCACTGAAGCCATAAGGAGAATTCGTTATTTCTTCGGAGTGTGATGGTTTCGTTGGCAGTCACAGTTCAAGAAGCTATTAGAACTCTGCGGAGTATGCGGCGCCTAAAGAGTGTTCCAGTGGAACCGGAGAAAATTCAAGCAATTCTAACCGCTGCAGGAATGGCACCCTCAGGCGGAAACTCGCAACCGTGGGAGTTCATTCTGATCACAGACGCCCCCGTCAAGGAGCAACTACGCGAACTTGTGGTTCAAGGGCTTGAAACGTACGCAAGGTCTAACCTGCGGATCCCCAAGGATACTGTACCAGAATTCCTATCCTCCACGAACCCCGTAGCCTGGCTTGCTCAGAACACCGACAAGATTCCGGTTCTAATTCTCGCATGCCTCAACACGAAACGGGCAAAGCGGCTTACGGATGATTGGGCATGGCTTGAGGAGCAGTCGAACTGGGCCTCCATCTTCCCAGCCGTGCAAAACCTCCTATTGGCAGCGCGAGCCTTGGGTCTAGGAACAGCCATTTCAATCTTCCCACTATTTCGAATTGCCGAACTGAAGCGGGTCCTTCAACTTCCCGATTACGTGAAGCCAGCTATACTCATTTACGTGGGTTACCCAGCGTCGCGCTTCAGCGAACCCAAACGGCATCCAATCGAGAATTTCATCCATGAGAACAAATGGTAAGTAGGTAAAATCAAACCCCATGTCACATAACCTCAATTCTGAGGACCTTGTAATTAGGTTCAGCACTCAAGTAAAAGCCGTGGGCGGCTACTTCACCTCCCTCACAAATTTCGCCGAAGTCACCGAGTACGTAGGCAAATTGGCTACAACGATGAAGGCGAGGCGAATAGCAGTCTGCGGAGCAGGGCTCTCTTCCCTGCTATTAATTCCTAAGCTTCTCATCCCTTGCGATCTGATGAGCCGAGCAAACATGGAGAGGGCAGATTTCTTTGAAGCGCTTAAGTCAGCTGAGATTGGCGTCACTTGTGCAGACTTAGGCGTCGCAGAAACGGGGACGTTGATCATTGCAACCACGGATGAATTGGACCGGCTCGTCACGGCACTGCCCTTAGTCCACGTTGCGATTCTCCCCCGTTCTAAGCTTGTCTTCGCGCTCGACGATGCGCAGAAGCAAATTTCCCAACTTCTTATGAATACGTCAGCCGCGGTTTCCATTTCACTCATCTCCGCCTCGAGCCGAACTTCGGATGTTGGTGGTATCAGCATCTTAGGAGCGCATGGGCCGAAAGAATTGCATGTCTTACTCCTCGACCAAGACCTTCCGGGAGACCTATGACTTTGGATAAAATTGGCGTCGAAGCCCATGACCAACTAATCAGCAAAATCATAAACGGCGTCGGAGATAAGCGACGAAGGGCACAACTATACCTTGGGACTGAGGGGGATCGCGAAGAAAGCGAGAAAGCGTATTCCGAGCTCCCTAACGGAAACTGGTTGCTCCAAGAGGCAAGGAGAATCAAGCGCCAGTCAATAGAAAACTTGGACGATAACGTCAAGAAATTCACTCACGCCGCAGAAGCATCTGGCGTCCATGTGCATTTTGCACACGACGGAGCAACGGCTGTCCGGGTCGTGATAGGCCTCGCCAATGAGGCGAGAGCTAGGCGTATCGTCAAAGCAAAATCGATGACAAGCGAGGAGATTGATCTTCGCCAGCACCTCGAGGAGGAGGGCCTGGGTGTTGTTGAGACCGACCTTGGCGAAAGAATAGTCCAGCTCGCCAACCAAAGACCCTCCCACATCACCGCTCCAGCCCTTCATATGACCGTGGAAGAGATCACCGAACTATTCTCAAAGAAGCTGGGTAAGCAGCTGCCTCCGGACCCTGGAACAATAACAGCAGTGGCAAGAGAGTCTCTTAGAGATGAGTTTCTGCAGGCTGATGTCGGGATTACTGGCGCGAACTTTGCAATCGCCGATTCGGGTGCAATCGTAATTGTGAGCAATGAGGGCAATGCGCGCCTCGTCACAGCTCTCCCACGCATGACCATATCCATCCTGGGGTCAGAAAAGATTGTCCCGAACACAGCGGACGCCTTCACGCTCCTGCAAACGTTGATCTTGAGCTCGGCAGCTCGAAAATTAACCAGCTACGTCACTATCGTCAGGGGCGGAAGTAAGCTCGCGCAGTCAGACCAACCGCAGGAACAGCACATTCTCATCATCGATAACGGTCGTTCAAGGATGCTGGCAGACCCGAACTTCCGGGAGGCCTTGTATTGCTTGCGGTGTGGGGCTTGCATGGATATCTGCCCCACCTTCAGGCTCTTTGGCGGCCACGTGTTCGGTCACATCTACCCAGGCCCTATTGGGATTCCTTGGACCGAGTACACGGCAACTCCGGACGCTGCAGGACAATTTGCGCCCCTTTGCATTTCATGCGGTTTATGTCAAAGCGTCTGCCCAGAGGACATCAACATTCCGCTACTCATAGCCCAAGTCAAAGAAAGGTACACACAACGGCACGGGCAACTATCGATAAACAGAACCCTCTGCAATTATGAAACCTTCGTTGGCTTCGCAAGCGCAACAGCCCCTATCTCCAACTTTCTCATGGGACGCAAGGCCTTCAGGCGAATGCTCCAAAGCCTTCTAGGCTTAGATGCACGGCGCCCATTCCCACCCTTTAACCGACACACGTTCAAGAAATGGTACCGTCCCCACACAAGCACGGGCTCAAGGCCAGTAGCTTATTTCGTTGACACATACGCCGACATGTGCGAACCAGAAATTGGCAAAGCCGTCATCGGAATTCTCGAGTACAACGACTGCAAGGTGACTCTTCCCAAACAAATCGGTAGCGGGATCCCAGCCTTCCTCTATGGTGACATGAAAAGAACCACACGTGCAGCTGAATTCAACGTTCCAAAGCTCGCCGAGTCCGTGAGGGATGGCTGTGAAATAGTTTCTTCAGAGCCAACAGCAACCTATTGTTTGAAGGAGCTCTATCCTAGGCTTCTTGATTCAGAAGAAGCTAGGTTGGTCGCAGCACACTCCCACGACCTTTTCGAATACTTGTTACAATTGCACGATAAAGGAAAGCTAAGAGACTTTCCGAGAGCTACGATGGGATCGGTCGCGTATTATTCCCCATGCCACACGAGAAGCGTCTACGGGAAATCCAACGCCATAGAAATTCTGAAACTCGCTGGAATAGATGCACGCCCCGTGAGGTACAATACCTGCTGCGGAATCGCAGGAACCTTCGGATTCAAGAAGGGCCCCGAAGGATACGATGTCTCAATGGCGATCGGCGAAACACTCTTTGAAAGGTTGAAGACCCTAGGCCTTAGCCAAGTCTTAACAGAGAGTAGTGTTTGCAAGATGCAGATAGAGCACGGCACATCGCTCCCAGTCAACCATCCCGCCGTCGTTCTATGGAAACAACTTCAATCCCCTCGCAACTGAACCCTGCGAAGGCCATAATGGAAACAAGTGGGCATCCTTTAGCGAGGGTTAGCCTGCTCAGGTTGCTTTGCGTTACAGTGAGGGCAAATTTGCGTTCCAGCCTGTAATTGTGCGCCGCATTGGACGCAGTATTGGACCTTACCCACAGCAACTGGGGTTGCAGCGGGTTGCCAGACTGGATGTAACTCTAACTCCTGTCTCGTTTGAATTGTTTTCATCAAATCGCCGCGGGTGACTACACCGAGTAGCCGACCGCCTTCCGTGACCAGCATCATATCAACTCTTTCTCGGGCCATCCGCTGCAAAGCATCTAACGCCGACGCATCAGATTGAACAATGGGTGCACGTTCATAGGGGACCATCGCATGGGCCACCGTTTCAGTTGCCCGCTGCTCCTTCGGAATCGCCCGCGCAGACTGCAACGTAACCAACCCGAGCAACTGGCCATCCTTCATAACAGGGTAGCCCTCATGAGGATGAACGAGGAAGTAGTCGGACACAAGCTGTTGCACGGTGATTTCGGGTGCTACCGTCAGTACTCCTCGGGTCATAATGTCGCCAACTCTTACACCCGTCAGGGTTTCTCCGAGGAGTGTCTGCCTAAGGCTTGTCTCGGCACCGGATTTTATGAACCAACCAAGAACCACGATCCAAATCCCATCGACGAAGTCTCCGAGAATTATCGCGACGAAACCTCCAAGCATCATGAGAAGCGAGAGAGCTTCACTAACGCGGGTGGCCGTCCTTGTGGCACCAACAAGGTTTCTCGAATGTTTCCACAGGCTCCCGCGAAACACTCGCCCACCGTCAAGTGGAAAAGCGGGCAGCAAGTTAAAGGCGCCAAGAATCGCATTGATCAAGGCTCCGTACCCGACCGTGGCCGTTATGACGATGGGTAAGCCGACTAGTTTAGCGATATACCAGAACCCTCCCAACACACCCGCAATCAGGAAACTCATCAACGGCCCGGCAGCGGCCATACGGACCTCTAAACCTGCATCCTGAGGTTCCTCAGACATCTCTGAAACTCCACCAAAGAAGAAGAGCGTAATTCTCGCAATCGGTAATCCGTTCTTCTTTGCAATATACGAGTGGGATAGTTCGTGGACAAGGACGGAAGCGAACAGAACTATTGCCGACGAAATTCCGATTGTTAAGTAGGTGACCGTGCTTAAGCCGGGATATTGGTGGGGCATGTACTCGTACGATAGGGACCAAGCGATTAGAATGAACACAAACCATAACGTGTAATGGATCCGAACTGGAATTCCCATAATCCTCCCAAGCTTAACCGACAAATTCTACAGCCTCACTCTGCACCAATCACATACCAATCGGAGACGTTACTGAAAAGTTCTTCCAGTTATCCGCGGTTAGTCAAGCATTAATGCCACCTACGGAACTCCTAGGAAAAGGTTTTCATTGAACAGCACATTCCTCGCGCTACAACTGGAGATTTGAACATGGAAACAAAGCAATTGATCATGTTACCTGGGCCGACAAACATTCCGACACGTGTTGCGAATGCGATGCTGCGGCCAATGATCAACCATCGAGGGCCAGAATTTCGCGAGCTTCATTCCCGAATAATCGATAATGCAAAGTATGTTTTCGGAACGAAAAACGATCTATTTGTTCTTTCAGCATCTGGGACGGGCGGCGTAGAATGCGCCGTCAGAAATATCTGCTCGCAGGACAGCAAGATCATTGTACCGGTGAATGGTGTTTTCAGCCAACGGTTCTTCGAAGCCGTGAACCTACTGGGCGGCAAAGGGGTTGAGATACCTGTTGAGTGGGGAAACGCCGTAACCGTTGCACAGGTTGAGGACACCCTACAGAAGAATTCTTCAGTCACAGCCGTGGCGATAATCTACAATGAAACGTCAACGGGCGTTACTACGCCGAACCTTAAGCAAATCGGCGAAGTTTGCCACAAACATGGCGCCCTCTTCCTCGTTGACGCCATATCAATTCAAGGCGGCGTCCCACTTCCAGTGGATGAATGGAATGTCGATATATGCGTAACTGGCAGCCAGAAATGCCTCATGACGCCGCCAGGCCTCGCCCTAATCTCAGTTAGCCCAAGAGCGTGGGATGTCATCAAGAAGGCCCCTCGCTCATACTACTTCGACCTTCAACTCTGCAAAAAGTTCTGGGATGAGAATAAGGAAACCCCCTACACTCCCGCGGTGACACTCTTCTTCGCTCTAGACGAAGCGCTGCAGATGATCCGCGAAGAAGGCCTCGAAAAACGATTCAAAAGACACGCCACATGTGCCAACGCCATGTACGCCGCGGTGGAAGCCATGGGCCTAGAACTGTATGCTCGAAAAGAAGTCAGGTCAACAACAGTATTGGCAATCAAATATCCCAGCGGCATTGATGACAAAAACTTCAGGGGTGTATTGAACAAGAGGTACCGCGTCGTCATAGCTGGGGGTATGGGTAAGACAAAGGGACAGCTATTCCGAATTGGTGTGATGGGAAGCGTTTCAGAATTCGAGATTCTGGCAACCGCAACCGCCCTTGAATCTGCCCTAATCGAACAAGGCCACAAACTCAAACCTGGAGAAGGCGCAGCGGCAGCACGTGCGGTTTTCGCGAAGACCCCCTGAACGTCATTGAACGCAGCCCTACACCGGAGGGGGTGTTCCTTGAGAATATTGGCTTTCACTGATTTTCATGGAAATCAAGAGGCATATCGACAGGCGAAGGAACTGATTGCGAATGAGAAGCCGGATTTCGTAATAGTCGCTGGCGACATAATCAATTACGACTCAAACCGAGCCAAGCAACTACTTCTGGATTTAGCGACAACTGGGCACCCAGTTTACTTTGTTCCAGGCAACATGGACGGTCGAGAGCTTGGAGACTGGGCAGGAGGGGAAAACGTTCACGCACTCCATGCGCGATGCAAAAACAATGAAGGCGTATCACTGATAGGTTTGGGCGGCTCTCCGCACGGTCCCTTCAGAACCGTCTTTGAGTACAGCGAAAAAGAAGCAGAAACGCTCTTCGAACGAGCCGCCAAGAATTGTGGAGGCGGATTGCTAATCCTCGTATCGCACTGCCCACCTAAGAACACCAAGGTCGACCAGGTTTCCAGCGGCGAACATGTCGGAAGCATAGCCGTCCGAAGGTTCATTGAGAAGACGGAGCCTAGATTAGTCGTTTCGGGCCATGTACACGAATCCCAGGGGACTGATACGATCGGTTCAACCACGATAGTCAACACTGGGCCAGCCCAAAGCGGACACTACGCTGACATAACCATCAAAGACAAGGTCACAGTGAAATTTCCAAAGCTCATGTAGCATAAGACATGAGCTACGCGAGCTACACGAAGAAAGAGGCCATGTGAGGGAAATTTCCCATTCTAAAGACAGCGGCAAGTTATTATGCGGCTAATTTCTAACCGAGCTGAAACAAAACTCGGAGTCCATAACAATGCCTCGTAAGCGAGCAGGTCATCGAAAGACGCGAGCTATTCGACTTGTTCGGCGAGAAACTCTCGTCGCGCTCTTAGTGCTCGTCGTAGTCCTAGGCTCACTTGCTGCATACTATGGAGTGGCCTTAAGCGCGCAGAGGTCAAGTGGATTTGACTCTGCGGAAATTTACGCCAATTCAAGCCACAGCGTCGTGACAATTGAAGGAGTAAGGCTTGAGGCTGTAGACACTGGGACGGGCATAGCGACAACTTGGGTTGGTATCTACGCTTCCGGGTTCGTCATAGAATATTCCGGGTCATACTACGTAGTAACCAACTTTCACGTAGTTGATTCCCTCGTCAATACGACGCTAACCTTCTCGAATGGCGACTCTTACAGAGGAAAGATTGTAGGCCTCGACGCCTACAGCGATTTGGGCATAGTCGCCCCACAGGCTCCTTCGCAAGAACTTTACCCATTGGAGTTGTCGCCTTCTTCTTCCCTGAGGGTCGGTCAGCCTGTAGTTGCAATCGGTAACCCGTACGGCTATCAGGGGAGTATAACATACGGGATCGTAAGCCAGACGGGGCGGACGATAAGTTACGATACTGGTTCCGGTACCACAGGATATCCTATTGCTGATGCGATACAGTTCAGCGCGCCGATAAACCCAGGCAATTCGGGAGGGCCGCTCCTGACAGCTGATGGGAAAGTTGTGGGAATCACAACCGCCGGCATAACTGGCGCTGAAGGCCTTGGTTTCGCAATACCCTCCGACACAATAATACGCGAACTCCCATCACTTGTAGCAACCGGGAAATACAGCAAGCACTCGTACTTGGGCATCCAAGGAATGGACATGTTCTATCAACTCGCCCAAGCAGTGGGCGCCAACGCCACATATGGTGTGTTAATACAGAAAACGGTTGCCGGAAGCCCAGCAGCACAAGCCGGTCTAAAAAGCGGGACAATAAATGTTGACATTGACGGACAATCATACCTAATCGGTGGAGACCTCGTCATTTCGATTGATGGAAACAGGATTGTTAACTACGACTCGCTATCAACATACCTCGAAAGAAATACGATTCCGGGTCAGAAGATTGCGATCGGCATAATCAGGGCAGGTACGTACATGGTCGTCGAAGTAACCCTGGGCACAAGGCCGCCTCCTTCCTAAGACCGGATACTTATTCCAAGAACTTAATTCATCTAGGGGAGCGTTTTCGGGTCACAGTCATATGGAATGGGCCAAAAGGTTGGTCCGGAATCCAAATTGATTGACATGCTTTCCGTGCTGATCATCTCGATCTTCGCCGGATTCCTCGGTTCCTTAACCGGCCTTGGAGGGGGAAGCATCATGATCCCCGTATTGGTCGCTTTCGGCGTACCCGTGAAGTACGCAATCGCCGCAAGTATGGTGACTATTATCGCAACTTCAAGCGGCTCAGCAGCATCATACGTCAAAGAACGAATAACAAACGTCAAGGCTGCATTCTACCTCGAAATGTTCACCATAGTTGGAGCGATCATCGGGGCCACAATTACTTCCTTCATTGCGCCGCGGTTCCTGTATTTCTTCTTTGCAGGGTTTCTTCTAACCTCCTTTCTTGGGTTGTCGGAACATCTGAGGGGGGAGTTTCCGAAGCGGGTAAAGCAGGACAGGTTTTCGAAGTGGTTGGAGTTGGATGGGAGTTACTACGACGAGGCGGCGAAGAAAAAAGTCTCCTATAAAATGAAAAACGCCCACCTAGGAGGTCCGTGTATGCTGATCGCAGGATTGGCCGCGGGTATGCTCGGCATCGGTGCAGGCGCCTTCAAAGTCTCAATACATGAACTGATTTTGAAGATGCCTTCCAAAGTCTCCACAACAACCAGCAATTTCATCATTGGGATAACAGCACTGGCCGGAGCAAGCGTCTACTTCGCTTCGGGGCTCCTCTTCGTTGGCCTAGCAGCGCCAATGGCCGTAGGGACAACTGTCGGCGCGCTGGTGGGAGGCAGAATATTGAACCGGTTACCAAATCGATTGGTAAGGTACCTCTTCCTCGTAATTGTTGTCGCCCTAATTGTCCAAATGCTCTACGAGGGGATAACTTCCACATGAAGCGGGCCTTAAGCGAAGAGAAACTCGATTCGCTGATAAGCTATATTCTAATCTTCGGTGTCTTGGTGAGTGTTGCTCTAGAAGCTCTTGGGATCGCAGGCTATTACTCTTCGAATGGAAACCTCAACATACTCTTCCGACCCAGTTTCGCTATGAAAGAAACGGATTTTTTCAGCTACGCGGGGAAACTGTTTCAAGAACTTTCTATGGGGGGCTGGTCGCCAATGCAGGTGCTTGGCTTGGGTATTGTGGTTTTGATGTTAACGCCCTACTTGCGAGTGGTGGCCTCCGTGCTCTACTTCGGTCTTGCCAGGAACCCCAAATATCTGCTCATAACGCTCTTCGTTCTACTCGTACTGACCGCGAGCCTTCTACAACTCTGAGATGTAGGAGAAATTTCTAACTAACGGGAACATCGGGGGCCTTTCTGAAAGATTAATGTAGAACGGGCAAATCTAGACTTCGCCTTCATAATTCAAGGTGCAATTTGTTGCCTCTTAAGAACGGCGACTTCATACTCGCCAACTACACTCTGAGAGTCAAGGAGACAGGCGAAACCGTCGGTACCACGCTTGAGACTGTAGCCAAGGAAGCGAAGCTCTATCGCGGAGAAGAACGCTACGAACCATTCTTCATCGTTGTAGGAGAAGGGTGGGTCCCGAAAGGGCTAGATGAAGCCTTGACCGGCCTAGAGATTGGCAAGGCGAGCACCATTGAGCTGCCTCCAGGCAAAGGTTACGGGGTGCGTGATCCGAAAAAGGTTCGATTAGTTCCACTTCGCAAATTCACGGCGGAGGGAATGACTCCCATACCAGGTTTACAAGTGAATATAGACGGCAAGACCGCGCAAGTCCGCTCGGTTGGAGCCGGGCGAGTCCAAGTGGACTACAACCACCCATTCGCCGGCAAGACTCTCATTTACGACCTGACAATCGAGAAGATTGTTGAGATGGAGGACGATAAAGTCCGATACCTCATTCACAAACGGATTCCGTCCGTCGGACCAGAGAAGTTTAATGTTAAGCTTGAGCAGGGGAAGCTGGAAGTTGAGATACCCGAGGAAGGATTCTTCCTTGAAGGTTTGCAGGTGGAAAAGCGAACAGTTACTGCCGATATAGAGAAATATCTTCCGAAGATCGAAACTGTTGCTTTCCTCGAAGTTTTCAAGAAACCTGCCCCTGCAGCTCCCACGGTAACGCCAGAAGCAAAAGCTCCACCCGCAGCTCCAGCAGCGGCCTCCCCATAGCGGACTTCACGAATCGCTTCTATCGCCTCTTTAGCTACGAAACCCAAGATGGCAAATGTAGCCGCGTAATCAACCCATGGAACCTTCCAAACGAAATTGATTGCAAGACCGGCGAGCAAGGCTGCAGACATCCAGAAGCAAGTAGCCGACTCCGCAGCATCAATCTTCAGCGGCACACAATTCGAGGCAATGCCAATGCGTCTTTTCTCATACCACAGAACCGGCATGATCACAACTGCCGCTGCAGCAACACTCATACCAAGCAGTGACGATTCAGGTTTGATGCCTCGCAGGAATGAATAAACCGCTGCGAGCCCAATAACCGGTATCAGCGAAGCCAAAAGTAGTGCTGTGGCCCATTCGGCTCGCTTACTCTCTCTGTGAGCACTAGAGTTTAACAATTTACTCCTCAAATGTTGCACCACAGCAAACGATGACAGTAATTCAACCAGACTGTCGCCGCCGAACGCAAGAAGCGCAAGGCTCCAAGCCGCTATGCCTGAATAAATCGCGGCCACGCATTCAACTGTCATCCAAGCAACGCTAGCATACTCTACCCACAATCCCCGTTCTATACGTCTCGAGCCTCGCAACACCATTCTTACTCTCTCCGTTGCAGGTGCCGCCTTCGTAGACGTCATAGATCGGAGAATGTCAGTCAGCCAAGGCGAAGTATGCCTACTATCTGATTCTTCTGTACCTGTTCAACGTGTGGGTCTGCCACGAGTAGCCGCGGAGTTTCCTACTGGCACCAAAACCGCAAGCGGAGCAACGTTTCCATCTAATGTGGTAGGAGTGTCTGCCGCAGCGGCGGCATCGGATATGGGTCTTTGCGCGCCCTCGCCTGCCGAATGATGCTGTCCCCTTAGTCAAATCCATTCAGCCCGCGAGAATTTGCTAAAAGTCTACCTCTTAGGAGGGGGCGAAACCAGAACCACATTGTCGCCCCTAACAATAATCGTGCCTATGTTTCGCGTATTTTCTGGGTTGGATACATCTTCTGCATCTTCTAATACTAGGTTCATGTGTTGGTCGTAGCTGTAGAGTTTTCCACGTATTGTACGGCTTCCCTTCAGTTCCACGAGAACGATTTTGCTAAGGCTCTCTTGGAAGATCTTGTCAGCAACTGCAGACATTGTTTTTCTTCGTCTTCTGTTCTAGCTTATGGACGTGAGTTCCCCGTTAAGGAGGAAGCCCCAAATTAAACGTTAGGTCTACATAAACCATAGCTCCGGATCGCGTCGGTTTTCAATCGAAACACAGAACCTCCAACCCTTTGAGGAAATTGCAGGGTGTTAAGTATGAAGAACGGCCCCTAGATAGTTGACGTACATTTGCCAGCAAAAAAGTATCTCAAGGAAAAGGAAGCAAAACAGCTCCTCAGGGAATTCATACAACGCTATCCAACTTCTGAAGCGTTTCTTCGTTCGGTCAACGTGTTTGAGGAGCTACCTGTGGACGAGAGATGGGTCTTCTTCTTGGATGGAAGGCCACTAATTTTGCGCACGAAATCCGGTTTACTTCCATCTCTAAAGTTTGATGAAGTCATCAACTCTTTGCCCAAGATTGTTGTCGATATGGGTGCCGTGGCGCATTTGGCGAACGGCGCGCATGTCATGAGGCCAGGAATTAGAGAGATTCGAAATGATTTCGCGAAGGGGGAGTTGCTATTGATAGTTGACGAAAAGTTCGGGAAGAGCATCGCCTTGGGGTTGGCTGATGCGGATTCAACGGTGATGAAATCGGCGAATAAGGGCAAAGTGGTCATGAACGTGCATTACGTCGGGGATGAGCTCTGGAAATCATTCACAGCCAGCAATGCAAGTTAATTGAACGTTAGGCTTGTTCCAATGGAAATGGCGCCACTTCGGTTCTCCACGCAGATCCATTCTTCTGGGCGGGTGAGTGACAAACTACGCACACTTCTCTAAGGTGGGTGCGTGTGGTCTTTACATAGGCGTGTTAGACTGCCCTCTCTTAGGTGCAAATGTTTAAAGTGCCATCAATCGAGACAACTCAGCCAACCTTGAGTTGCCCTCAATTGATCGGTTCAGACGATGAAAGAGATGAGAGGTTCCCATTGGTGAATCCATCCATTCAACACCCAATCTACGTCAAAGCGTACCCGCTTCGAGATCCCATGGACGTCCCCAGAATTAAGGCTGAGATTATCGAAGGCAATATCCTAATCGTCAAGATAACTCCCATCGCGAAACGAAGTGTCGAAGAGACAAAATCGGCAATAGGCGAACTCGTCGAGTTTGTTAAATCAATTCAGGGCGATATTGCAAGGCTCGGGGAAGAAAGGATCGTCATGACTCCACCAACCGTGAAAGTATGGCGGGGAAGGGAGAATTCTCGCCTCGAAGTTGCCACGGCTGGAGCGACCGCGAACAACGAAACGTAGCCAACTCTAACTCTTTAGCAAGATAGCCCTATCGGGCTGGGCTGCCACGACTTATACTAAGTTCATCTTAACCTGAGTTTCTCGAGGTTATCCGGCGCGGTTGTTCTCATCTTCAGAATCCTTGAGATTTGGTGCGCGAACAGGTCGGTCTTGCGTCGCTCACCATGCCCAAGTATGACTCGTGACGGCCTCGGCGAGACTCGTTTGAGGAAGGCGAAAAGCTGGTTTCTATCAGAGTGTCCTGAGAAGCCTTCTACGCTCTCAACATGCAAGTTCACCTTCAAAGCCTCAACCTTTCCGTTCCTACCCATCAAGGAAACCTCGCGGGCACCATTTTTGAGCCTGTTTCCCAGTGTGCCTTCAACCTGGTAGCTCACGAAGATCAATGAGTTTTTCTCATCCGAAGCGAGGTAACGGAAGTAGTCGATCGCAGGACCACCTTCCATCATACCCGAAGTTGCGAGAATAATACACGGTGGCCCGGCCGCTATCTTCTCCCGCTCGGAGGGATGGTCGACGTTCGTGAAGTAATCTGACTGGAAAGGGTTAATGTCTTTGTAGAGAATTTGTTCCCTAAGGTCGCGTGCTAAGTATTCGGGGTAGGCGGTGTGGATGGCTGTCGCTTCAGATATCATGCCTTCTATGAAGATTGGGAGTTCTTTGATTTGCTTATTCTTCATGTAAGCGTTCAGAACAAGCATGATTTCTTGAGCACGCCCCACAGCCAGAGTCGGGATAAGTATCTTACCGCCCCTCTCCGCCGTCTCGTTGACAATCCTAGCAAGCTTACCCTCTACTGTTTCCCGATCGGACATGACGTCGTCCGGACCGCCGTACGTGCTTTCCATGATTAGGGTCTCAGCGCGTGGAAACGAGCAGACAGCTGGCTCCAGAAGCATCGTTCGGCCGAATTTGAAATCGCCAGTGAATATGACGTTTGTAAGCCCTTCTCCAATGTGGAGGTGAACGATCGAGCTTCCTATGATGTGGCCTGCATTGTGGAGGGTAAGTTTGATATCGGGTGCTACGTCCGTGACCACACCGTACTTTACGGGTATGGTGTGCATAACGACTTCGCGCACATCCTTCTGGTCGTAGGGCGGATGTCCGCCTTCCTTGCCGAAAATATCCAAGTAATCAAGTTGCAGGAGCGTCATCAGCACCGCTGTTGGTTCAGAGCAGTAGACTGGGCCGTCATACCCATATTTGTAGAGGAACGGAACGAACCCACAATGATCTAGGTGTGCGTGGGAGATTATTACGGCATCTAATTTGTCAATGTCAAATTCATCGCTGTCGATTCGGGGGAATGCGTAGATGGGCCGGTCCGCCCCTGCGCTTATGCCGCAGTCCATTAGCACACAGCTTTCCTCGGTTTCCACGAGCATCGCAGACCTTCCAACCTCATGGAACCCGCCGAGCGGCGTTAGGTAAACACTCGAGGTCTTTTGGAGCCTTGTGCGAAAAATGCGTTCGCCAACGTCGCGGAAGATTCTGCTTCTCTCTTCGCTTTCGGAATGCAGAATATGCCTAGAACTCGCGATTATCTTCGATGGGAGTGGAGGTGCCCGCAAAACTCGGGGTCGCCAGCTAGTTTTCTTAATGATCTCTTGAAGGGTAACCCCATCCTTGCCTATCGCCAAGCCAGGTTTCTTAGCCTCAATAACCACCTCGCCCAAGCTTGGGTCGAAGTTTATCTCCGTTATCTCAGCTTCTGCGGGTATAATGCCCTTGATCAAACGATCAGATTCCTTCTCAATAAGCCGGATTGAAGGGTCGGATCGTATGACAACGCGCTTGTGTAGTAAGTTGACGATGTCGGTGACCACGTGACTCTGTTCTAGCAGAAGTCCGACGTTCTTGACGTAGATTGCGAGGCGTGGCCCTTCAAATTCGATTCGGGTTATCTCAGCCTCCTTCGGCATGTGGGTGACAATGGTTTCACGTATCCTTGCCTGCGAATCGTCCACTAGTCTCGCCACTGAGGAAACCACCCTAAACTCGAATAATCAGGAATTATCTAGGTTCAGAATTAGCTGGGCTAAGTGAGGATTCCTTTCTTCTCTTGTTCGCTCAGTTCCTTGTAACCATCCTTTGAGATTACAGCAACATCGAAGCTATCTCCGCTTGCCGAGTCGCGCTTCATAGCTTCATTGACTGCGCGAACTACTAGCGGTATAGCTTCCTTAACCGACATGCCTTCCCTGTAACCAGGTTCGAGAACTCCGTAGGCAACTGGTGAGCCAGAGCCAGTTGAGACGTATTTCTCTTCAGTAACACTCCCAAGTGGGTCGAGGGCAAAAATGTGCCCGCCTTGGTCATCCACGCCTCCAATAATAGATTGCAGAATGAAGGGATAGTACCTAGATTGGAAGAGAATATTCGCAGCCAAACGTGCAACAGCACTAATCGGTATGGGCAGACCCTTCTCGTATTTGTAGAGTTTAGAGTTCGCGCGCAGCATCTCAACCACCGTTTGCGCGTCGGCAACGCCTCCGGCGATCGTCATGGCTACGTGCTCGTCGATTGGGTAGACTTTTTTCGCCCGTTTATGCGCCACGAAGGTGCCCAGTGTGGCGCGGGTATCGGTTCCGAGTACGATGCCGTCTTTGCAGACTACGCCCATAGTAGTCGTGCCGGTCATCACGTACTTCGGCATGTTGTTTTTCTCTTGGTGGTACATAGTTTGTTTTCCTCCGAGAACATTTTTCGGAGCATAACGCAATCGCGCTGAAGAACGTTCGAGCGCGGTCGAATAGACCCAAGCACGAGAACTTAAAAACGTTTCCCGAAACTTTCGCGTGGATTCAACGTTCGCTCGAAAGTTGGTCAATAAATAGGGCAACTTAAAGCCGCAGCACAGAATGTTCCCTAAATTCGTTTAGATGCCTTCCTCGTTGGAATGGAAATGGAAAACGCCTACCAGCTGGAAAACAAGATGATGGAAGAAGCGTACGAAGAACTGGCGTCACGCGGCGAGCTTTCGATCCGACTGAAGGAGAGACTTGAGAAGACCTTTGGTGAGCGTTTCACCAACGGTTGGAAACTTGCGCTTTCACGGAGTGTTCGTCGGTACGAGTTTAAACCCAGCAGCAGAGTGGTTTGGGTTGTTCAAGGCCGGAAGAGCGAGTACCAAGTCATGCCCGACATACCGTTCTGCTATTGTGATGATTACTACTTTCGAGTGATGGACAAGAAGCGAGGTCTCTGCTACCACATAATAGCCCAACACATAGCAGAAGCCCTTAACAAATTTGAGAAAATATCGAAGCGTGACTCGCAATACTCGAGCATAACAGATCGCTGGAGGGCCAAGGAATTAGCTGAAAGTTCAGAATAAGCAGTGTTTAAATGGGGACTAGCTTTCTACGGGGAATGCGAGCGTTAGGAAATTGACAACGGACGAATTCTGGGGCCTCTTCCAGATCGGAATCGTTTTTGTGGCTTTCCTAGCAGTTATTCTAATCTTTGTTTACCTCGCATACGAGAAACCATCTGCCTGATGAAAGGGATACGTGCCGCCGGCCGGAAAATCAATCTTCAAAGAGAAGGTCGGACGGTGGCAGAGCCACGCCTTACAAGTTAATTGGATCGAGGATTAGACTTTGCTTGAGAACACATTTGCGCAGTTGCACAGGCCCATCCGGGCCCACTTGGAAAAGGTGGGTTTAGAGGAACCTAGCGACATTCAAAGAATCGCGATCCCGTCAATCCTCAGGGGAGAGAACGTCCTCGTAATCGCCCCTACGGGAACTGGGAAAACGCTGGCATGCATTCTCCCCATTTTCAACATGTTCTTGGAGCGCAGGTCAGCTGGGGAGACGAAGGGTATCTCAATCCTGTACGTGACTCCGCTTAGGGCGCTGAATCGGGATATTGTGCGGAGACTTACAGATGTGGGAAAGGAACTTGACATCAAGGTCCAAGTGAGGCATGGGGACACGCCAATTAGCGCAAGGACAAGGCAAGCCAAATCGCCTCCCGAGATGCTGGTCACAACGCCAGAAACTCTCCAAGCGATACTGCCGGGAAAGAGGATGCGTGAGCACCTGAAAGGCGTCAGGTGGGTCGTTGTTGACGAGATTCACGAGCTTGCAACAGACAAGCGCGGCGTCCAACTCTCAGTGGCTTTGGAACGGTTAGAGCACTTAACCGGCAGGGCCTTTCAAAGGATCGGATTGTCAGCAACAGTGGGTGAGGAGAAGAAAGTCGGAAAGTTCCTGTCCGGAACTGCTCGTAATGTGACTGTTGCCAAGTCGGAAGAGCTTAGGCAGATTCAGATCGATGTCGAATACGTACCACCCACACCCGCAGACATGAAGGATTCCGACAAGTTCGGTTTACCGCCCACAACAATAGCGAGGGCGAAGAAAGTGGCTGAAGTCATATCGGGAAAGCAGTCGACGCTCGTTTTCACAAATACTCGTGAACAGGCCGAAGCGGTTGGGTCACAGCTTCACGCCCTCAAGCCTGAGCTACAAGTGCGAGTACATCACGGTTCCCTCTCCCGGGAGATCAGGGAGGAGGTTGAGCAGGGATTCCAAAGCGGCTCAGTGAAAGGCGTGATTTGCACTTCATCACTCGAGCTTGGGATGGATATTGGTAGAGTAGATTACATTGTTCAATACATGTCGCCTAGAATGTCCACACGCCTCATTCAAAGAATAGGGCGAAGTGGCCACACGTTGCGAGGGCTAGCCAAGGGAACGGTAATTGGTGCGTGGGCAGACGATCTATTGGAAGCCGCTGTGCTCGCTGCCAATGCGAGGGCCGGGACGATCGAGCGAACGGTGATACACGACAAGGCATTGGACGTTCTGGCCCATCAAATTGTTGGCATAACCCTAGATCTGAAGAGGGCTAAGCTCAGCGAACTGTACGAGATTGTTCACGGCTCCTACCCATACCGGGACATTACAGGAGAGGAATTGCATGGGCTCGTCAAATTCTTGGATTCAGTGGGAATGATCAGGCTTGTGGACGATGTAATTTCCGCTCGTTTTTCGCGAACCTTCAGATACTACTACGAGAACCTTTCCGTAATACCAGATGTGAAACGTTTCGACGTGTTCGACTTTTTCCGGAAACGCAGGATTGGAACGCTAGATCAAGATTTCGTGGCCAGGAAGTGCAAAGGGGGTACAGTTTTCATTATACATGGCCAAACATGGAAGATAATCAATGTTAACGAAGAGAAGCACTCAGTCGAAGTGGAACCAACCGCACCAACTTTGGACGCTATCCCCAGTTGGGAAGGAGAAATTATTCCGGTTAGTTTCGAAACCGCACAACAGGTCGGCAAACTAAGGGCAGACATGGCCTCGAAGTTTGAGGATCAGGCGGGGCTTAGGGCGATTCAGGCGCAACTACAGCTCTCGGATAACGCGGTCAACAAGATCACTGAAACTCTGCGGGCACAGTTGAAGAATTTTCCCTTGCCCACAGACAGACACATCATATTGGAAAAGTTCGAGAACTGCATAATCATTCATGCTTGCTTCGGGAGTACCGTCAACGATACCCTCGCAATGATCCTTGCTACAATGCTCAGTGCCAAGTATAGTGTAAACGTGGCAACCCAAACGGACCCGTACCGAATAGCCTTGATCTGCCCATTCAAGATTCAACCAGAAACCGTTGCGTTAGAGCTCTCAAAGTTCACTCCGGATGATGTCGAGAAGGTTTTGGTCGAATCCCTTCAAACCTCGGATCTTTTCGCGTGGAAGCATTGGCACGTGGCTCGGCGGTTCGGCATCATTGAGAGGAAAGCAGACTACAAATCCATCCGTTCCCGAATGCTCGTTCGCGCAATGAAAGACACGCCGGTGAACGTGGAGACTCAAAGGGAGGTTCTTCTCGAAAAGTTCGACTTGGCAACGACGAAGGACATAATCGCGAAGCTGCACGCCCGAGAGATAACCATCGATGTCACCTCAGAGAGGGCCGAATCATGTTCGCCTTTCGCGATCCCAATAGTCGACAAAATTATCCCACACGACCTGCTTAGGCCTGCCGTCCCGTCGAAGTCATTGACGGATATCGTAAGGGAGCGGTTGCTCGCCGAAACAGTTCGCCTCATCTGCATTTTCAATGGGGACTGGGACGCGGTTCGTGTTGTGGGTGAACTGCGTGAGAAGATACGTTGTCCAAAATGCGGCTCCACGCTAATTGCGGCCACATACATGGGCAATGATGCATTGCTACATATTGTTAAGAAGAAAAAGAAGGGCGCGAAGCTATCAGCCGAGGAAGAACATAATTGGCGTCAGGCCTGGCTGAGCGCCAGCCTCGTACAGACAAAGGGAAAGGAAGCCGTCGTGGTTCTAAGTGGGCGAGGCGTAGGCCCCGTGACCGCAACCCGGATCCTAAGAAGACTGCACAGAACAACGGAAGACATGTACGTCGATATCCTCAAGGCTGAACGCGAATACGCAAGAACACGCCTCTTCTGGGATTAAGCGAACCAGACACGCCGCCATACTTTATCGATACTGCTAGTCATCATCCCAGCGTGCACAGTTTTTGGGGGGAGACGATCTCCTGGGTGTTATCCGGTCGCTTCAACGAGAGTTGAAATGCATCTTTTCCACTGAGTGGAATTACGATGTAGGTTTACCACATCTTCCACGCACACATATGACGCTCAATACGGAACATTTGGCTGAGGCTTTGGATGTTGGTAAACGAGAAAACCCGACACGGCGGAACTACACTTTTCGTCTGCGAGTTCTGCGGTTCCGGCTACAGGGACATTAGCTTGGCAGAAGATTGTGAACAACATTGCGGGACTCTTGGATTCGCTTCAGCGGAGATAAGACGGAAAGCCGTTTACGTGCCCAAGATAGAGATTATGCCCCTACTTTGAAAGACCGTTCTAAATTCGCGATACTTATTCCGCTTTTTCGTCTATGAGACTGGCTGTGCTTCCTTCGGTTGAATAGCCCAGATCCTGTTTCTCGTGAATGTACTGTATCGATTCCTTGAACGCGTGGGGTAGGAATATGGGGCTAAGTCTTGCTCCTTGGATGGCGTATCCTTTTCGACCCCTAATTAGGAACAACAAAAGGGCCAATGAAATGGGAACTAACCAAAGATTCGCTAGGGCCTGCAGCAACTGCACCCGTAAGCCGGGGAGCATGCTTGCTGCTACGATGTCGATCTTAGAAGTTAGTGCCCTCGAAACTATTGGGAACACGTAGTGCTGAATGAACATCAGAACTGATAAAGCGGCTCCGACTACGAGGGTTCTCCAATTATAACGCCTGATATATTCTATCGAACTGACGTTTGAGTAAGGTATCTCCATAGTGCTCCTGGAAAGCCGGCCCTGTTGAATGAACACCCTCTTGTTCGTGGCGACAAGCTTCTGCGAGCCATGGGACCAGGTACGAGCCACTACCTCCGGTTCTGAAAGCGTGGATCTGACTTCCTTTGGAAGTTTCGCAAGACCGCTTTCCTCTTCGATTTCTTTCGTAAGAGCCTGGTCCAAATTTCCGATTAATTTTGTGAGCGTGAATTCTCCAGCCCTTTTCCTCGCATTAGCTGAGTATTTCTCCCGCCTTGAACTATCCTCGACCAGTTCCACTACTGCATGGGCCGCCCCTTCAACGTCGCTCGGCCCCTTCACGTGGACGCCTTCCTGCCCGTTTCTAACAATCCACGATTGCCCGCCGACGCCTGAAGTGATCACCGGTACTCCCCGGAACATGAATTCAAGCTGAGTCAACCCCAGAGCCTCCATCCTGCTAAGCAGAATATTGAGGTAGGAAGCTTCGATGAGTTGCACTTTTTCCTTTTCTCCTATTTCACCAAGATACGTAACGTTCACCAATCCCTTCGCCCTCTCGATCACATGCTCAGCGTATTCTGAATCACCTGAACCAGCTATGACAAAATGAATTCCCTTTCTCTCCTTCAACTTTTCAGCAACCTCAAGAACTGCCATTGTATTCTTCCGTTCCTCGATCGTTCCAAGGTACGCAACTATCTTTGTATCGCGGGGAAGGTTGAAGCGTTGTAGTAGCTCTCCTGGGCTTGATGTTGCGAAACGGATGAACTCGTTATCGTCAATTCCTCCAGGGAAGAGAATACATTTGTCCCGAAGTGCGCCCATCTTTATTTTTGCCTGCTCCTCGTACGGAGTCACTACGAGAACCAAGTTAGCGACACGAAGTATTGTTCTCAATGACAGGCGGTTCCATGCCATTCTGAAAGAACGTTCAACCACTGAGTACCTCCGGGCTGAGGGTTCTTGAAAATGGGACATGTGGCAAAATATCAGCGGATCTTGAAATCCGCCTAATTCCTTTATGTTGTGTCTCCATTCCACAAACTTCGCGACTTCTTCCGGCCCATTCCACATCGTGCTGTGAGTTATCAATACGTTAAGGCCGAAATCGTTGACAATTTCCTCCAATACGTGGACTACGTCCTTCAGGCTAACCCGGCGGGGGGGCCATTTAGAAGTAAAACTGCCCACACGAATAATCGGGATATCCAATTCACCGTTATTTACCTCAACATATCCCTTTTCTCCGAGAGATTCTTCACTGGCGATCTCTTTTCCATCGTGGTAAAGGCTGGTGATCAGGTATGCCGCGTGGCCGAGTCGCCTAAAATAGCTCACCATTCTTTGAGCAACAAGTTCTTGTCCCTTGGAGCGGCTCGTCTGATACATTATGACACCAATCTTCAGCTTCAAGGGAGCTCACGCAAATACTCCTATGAGCCACCAGCGTTATAACGACATGTCCGCCGTGTGAGGACTGGTTCCTAAAATGACACAGGTAGAGGCAATCTTCTCCGACTATGATGGTACCCTATGCGCACTGGAACTTCGACGAGAAGACGCGTTTATCTCACCTAGGCTAAGGCGGGTGCTCACCAAAGCGAGTAAACGGGTCAAGCTAGGCATCATAACGACCAAGGATCTTTACTTCATCAAGGACCGGGTACCATTTGCACACGGCTACGCAGCTACATCCGGATTAGAGATGCAAGTGGGCGACAAAATCACCCTCGACGAACGCGTCCGCGAATCCAACCCAAAGCTTGAGAAAGCATACCAAGACGCTCTCAAGAAAATACTTCAGATCCGCGACAACATAATGGTGGAAAGGAAGGAGACAGAGGACGGCGGCCTGATTGCTTTCTGCATTGATTGGAGGCTGTCGCGAAATTGGGATGAAGCGCATAGAAAAGCTGTACCCGTGCTCGCGCTCTGTAAGGACCAGGGGATGTATGTCGTCGAATCCAGTATCAGCCCATTCGCGAACATCTTTCCATTTGAAGTGGACAAGGGCGCGGCTTTTGTTAAATTGCGGAAGGAAATGGGTGTGACAGGCCCGGTGATGTATCTGGGGGATTCGGAGGCTGATGACCCCGCCTTCCAGCTTGCGGATATTTCAGTAGGAATCAAGCACCGCCGAGTCATGCCACCGTTAAAATGCAAATACAAGTTGGAATTCTTCGAACTCGAAGTCTTTCTCTCGAAACTGATAGAATCGAATTTCAATTTTCAAGACGGAATGCTGCAGAAAAACATTCAAGGTTAGAACCAACCCCCATGGTTGGGGCGTTTCCAAGGTTTCTACTTGAGGTGCTGGATTTCTACCAAGTGTAATTACAATTAACCGCTATCAAGCAGAGGTAACGCTCAGGAGGTTCAAGGAATATGAATGGGATTTCCCCTGTAAAGCACGGGTTCGTTGACCTCGCCGCCGTTCTGTTCGTAATCGGTGGCGTCGTAAGCCTGGTCATGAGTCTTCTGACGCTCCCCATCGCTAGCATCTACCCCTTCACTTTACCATCAAACCTTGGCACAGAATTCATTGTGGTACTCGGCATAACCGTGATCTGTTCCCTCGGAGCGATCCACTGCTACTCGCTGGCGACCAAACGCATGCTATCCGAAGCAGGGATCAGAGGGTTGATCTTCGGAGCACTACTGCTAATCTTCAGTTTAGGCTTAATTGGTAGCTTCCTGGGATCAAGCACGACGACCGTACTCAACACTCTGAGCGCTGTCCTGATACTTGTTGCGGGCATTATCTGTTTCACTCTAAGGCACACAGCAATTTCTGCATCTGCTATAGCACGTCAACATGCCATCGCTCAACCAGCATTCCAGGCATAGGGCACGAACCCAAACCTATTTTTCCTTTGCACTTCAGAAGTAAGTGCACGGCTGGAGAACGGCTGTCATCCTAATGCAACAACGCTTTCGTGTACTGGCCGACTCGCTGGCTCTCGGGTTTCCGCAAAGCAACCGCTACATTGTTTACGAAGTGGTCACCGTAACGTACAAGGTTAGCAAGGTCTGCTTGAGATCGAATCGTCATGGTCGAAGTAAAGAAACTGGCTGAGCAAATACTCGAATTCCTTCATAAAGAAGAGGAAAAGCACGGACACCTGAACGTTACCTTGGCTTCCTTGTACAAGGCCTTCGAAAATGAAGCCTCGTACGATGTGGTTCAAAGTGCCGTAAGATTTCTGGCTGATAGAGATTTGATCGCACCCTTCAGCTATAGCTTGACTGCGAAGGGAAGACGGGAACATGGCCTTAGGCAGAAGACTTGACACGGCAGTCTATGGATAATTGGCGTTTTCAGCATATTTCTCGCAGTCATAGTATCGAGGCAGCATTATTGGTGGCCCATTATAGGGTGGGGTTTGTACCCATCCTCTAAACGTTTCATCTCTTCTGCATCGAGCTTCACATCAATCGACGCTACAGCTTCTTCGATGTGCTCGACCTTTGTTGCTCCGATTATCGGTGAAGTGACGCCCTTATGGAGTAACCACGAGAGAGCAATCTGAGTAGGCGTCACACCCTTTTGCTTCGCCAATGATTCAACCGTCTCCACCACATCAAAGTCTTCAGGTCTGAAGTATCGGCCTGCTAGGTGCTCGTCGTTCTCGTAGCGAGTGCTCTTCGGTTTTTCACCCCGTTTGTATCTTCCCGTCAGAAAGCCCCGGGCAAGCGGACTCCAAGGAATCAAGGCAGTTCCCTCCTCCTTGCAGAGCGGAATCATCTCCCGCTCTTCCTCACGGTAAAGCAGGTTGTAGTGGTTTTGCATGCTGACGAATCTTTCAAGGCCTAGCCGATCGCTTGTTTGTAACGCTTTGAGAAATTGCCAGGCGAACATGCTCGAGGCACCAATGTAATGCGTAAACCCTCGGTGAACGACTTCGTCAAGTGCTCGCATTGTTTCTTGGATAGGTGTATTGTAGTCCCATCGATGGATTTGGTATAGGTCAACGTGGTCCGTCTGCAGACGTTTCAAGGACGCTTTGATTTGATTCATGATATGCCGGCGGGAAAGGCCTGAGTCGTTCGGGCCATCACCTGTAGGAAAGTAGACTTTCGTCGCGATGATGACATTTTCTCGGTTCCCTTTCAAGCATTCACCTGTAATTTCCTCGGATCGGCCTGAGGAGTAAGCGTTCGCGGTATCGAAGAAGTTTATTCCAAGGTCCACTGCTTTTTTGAGTAGTTTCTGGGCTTGGTTGACCTCAAGTTTCCAAGCTGCGTCATTGCCAAATGACATGCAACCCAAGCATATCCGCGACACCTTGACGCCTGCTTTTCCAAGATTCACATATTCCATGAGGAGCGCCTGCTACGTTCAGCCTTCCGTTCTTCCTTGGCCACGCGGCGAATTAGAAGATGGTTGAAATCTGGGGTATTATGCGGTTAGGTTTGTACTTTCAGTGTTATCGTCACGTGGTCCGGGTACCTCGGACGCCCCATTTCCTGGTATTCATCTTCGGTTAGTGTGACAATGAGCCGAGGTGTGCCGAGTTGTTGGCCGACGCCGGGAAGCTGTGTTAGAACTCTTTGGACGGCTATTGTTACGCCTGCCATTTCCCTATCCATATCAAGCGGCATGGTTACGGGGCCCTTGAGCGGGTCGCCTAACGTTATCTGAACCATCGTCCTTCCTTGAGAGGACTGAATAGGCGTAACCACAAGTACGGTTCCCTCGATAGTAACCTCTCCCATACTGATCACGATTCAACCGCGCTAAACCGGTTGCCTGCTATTCTAAGGTTGTGGGAATCGTGGTACTTTCATTCAAATGCCGATAGAATTCATGCTGACGGCTTTACTCTGTAAACGATGTCGCTCTCTCTAACGTGGCCGGATACTTTCATCCCCACGCTTTGTCCGGCTTGGGCGTTAACAATCTGTTTGTGTTCAATTTCCATCGAGTCTACTAGCTGTTCAATGTTTGTAGTGCTACCTCGAATAACGATCTTATCGCCTCTGTTGACTGGGGCCGTTAACTCAACTACGGCTACGCTTGCTTTCGAGTAGAAGTGCGTGATTCTGCCAACTTTCTCATATGGCGCTTCCATATGGAATCAGTTTAAGGACCGCGGCTTTGGTTGAATTGTTTTGCGGTCTTTTTCATATTTTGGATAATGGCGGTAAGGCGAGGACACGCGACCGTGCGTTTGCACGTGGAGCGTTGTCGGCTCGCCCACCGCTCTGACTTCTACCGGCATGGAGCGTGTCATATTAATGTTCCGTAAATTGAACATTAGTGTACCTTGTAATTTGCGGCCCAACCTACCAATGAGAAGACTTAGCTTTCGCTTCTCACGAACTAGGGCAGAAATTCATAGCGGGGCGAACGCATTCCAGTCCTCAATCCAACCAATTGTGGAGGACATTCTCTCCAAACGGCCTGACCTATCACAAGACCAAGTTCTAGCACTCATAGACGAGAAAAAGAAGGAAGGCCGCGGCTTACTCTCGGACGAAGGCGCGGCCAGGCTTGTGGCTGAAGAGCTTCTAGTACAAACCCGCGGAACCGAACTAGGGAGAATGCAAGTGAAGGGCCTCGTCAGCGGCCTTAACGACGTAAGCATCTCAGGCCGCGTGCTCTTGGCGTACCCTCCCCAACAATTCCAGCGTCGCGACGGAACGCCAGGCCGAGTCATGCGGCTAGTAATAGTAGATAAAAGTGGCCGTGTTCGCTGCGCTCTTTGGGACAAGCATGTAGATGTGCTCTCGAGAGCTGGGAGCCTGCAGGGTAAGGTCCTACGGATCGGTCACGCTTACACTAGGCAAGGGCTGGCAGGGGACACTGAGGTCCACGCAGGCGATCGAGCAAGTATAGAGGTCGACCCACAAGACATGCCGACCGCTGACTTCCCCGAATTCCGGGAACTGTTCACGCCCCTTGGCAAATTAGCGGTTGATGCGTACCAACTGAATGTCGTCGGCGTAATACAGGCCGAACCGAGGCATTACACCTTTCAGAAAGAGGACCGGCCTGGCAGCGTTCTTAGAACCGTTATCGCAGACGAATCTGGAAGTATGCCCCTAGTCGCATGGAACGAGCGAGCTGAAGCGTTGCGGGAAGTTAAGAAAGGCGAGATTCTGCAGATTCTCAACGCAAGAACGCGGTTGGACAACAATGCCCGTCCTGAACTGCACGTTGAAAGCCGAAGCCAAATAGAGATTCTCCAAACACCTCCCGACTACTTGAAGTTGCCCGTAGCCAAGACCTACAAGCTAGCAGACCTTACCGGCCAACTTGCTTCTGTGGACCTGTCAGTTTCTGTGCTAGTCAAAGGCCCGATTCAGGAAATCAAAAGGGCAACGGGGGAAACTGCGAAAGTTGCAAGGCTTATCGTTGCTGATGAAAGCGGAATCGTTTCCCTGTCTCTCTGGGACGACAAAGCGGAGCTCGTTAACAAACTCGTAGAGGGTGAAAGCGTCGACGTCCGTGGAGTCTCCGTTCGCGAAAGATTAGGAGAGATAAGCCTCAGTGTTGGAAGGTCGGGTGAATTACAAAAATCAACAAGAAGGATTGAAGCCAAACAGGTAACGAAGTTAGATTCTATCAAGAACGCGAAGGGCCTTTTGATTGTGGAAGGCTCTATCTCCGACCAGCCTTCGGCGAGGCAGGTCGTAACTGACAAGGGGGAAACAGTCAACCTAGCATCCTTCACACTTCGCGACGACAGCGGCTCCGCGAAGGCAACTTTCTGGCGAGATCAAGTTGCCACGGTCACACCTTTGAGGCCGGGAACGCGCGTAAGGATCACTGGACTGAGGGTAAGGGCAGGACTTGGAGGGGAACTGGAGCTAAATTCAGTACCGGCGACCAAAATCCAGACGCTTGAGCAACCGGTGACTGAAAGACCCGCTTGGGAGGATATTCGACATGTGATAGCACTCGAACCGGGCTTGACCACTTGGGTCAAGGGCATAATCCTCGAAATCCTCGGCGACCCCAAACTTCTAGCCCTCTGCGAAACATGTGACTCGCCGCTAACCGTCTTAGCGAGGAAGTTCAATTGCTCAAACTGCAAATCAGCGAAGGCAGGTAAGGTCGGGTTCACGGGCCGTTTCAAGATCGATGACGGAACCGGTGTAGGAGAGGTAACAATCTCTGGGCTCGAATCCACAAAGTTCACGTCAAGAAAGCCCGCGGATGCGTTGGAACAAATGCTTAAGGAAGGTGCTCCGCAACTCGTGCTGGAAAAGGGAGAACTCGGCGCTATGATTGGAAAGGAGATTGAAGTGTACGGAACAGCCGAGCGAACCGGAACCACAGCCAAATTCGAAGTTAAGGCCAAGAAGGTCGTAGTGGTGGGTAAGCTCTAGAAATTCGCCATTCCAAAAATCTAATATCTCCTTTCAATGTGAATTAGCCCTTGAGAATCGTGATACTAAGGGAGTCCATGCAGCCCCTATGATGCTGCTTTTCTTATTCTGAAAAGCCGACCTCAACATGCTTTGTAGGTAGATTTTTTTGTCGCTCCTCCGCAACGTTATCGGGCCACATCCCAACTTATGGGATTTCATCAACACCATAAAGAATCCAACCGTCAAACAAACAATAAAGAAACGTATTCAAGAGTACCAGGCAAAACCCGACGTGATCGACAAATTCTCAAGCATAACCGACCGTTACTTTTTCGTAGTCTTCGCAACTGAATGGAACGCCGAATGCCGCGCCGAGCTCCCGAATCTCGCGAAAGTTTTCATCGCCGCAAACAACGCTGCCCTGAACATCAAAGTCATTGACTTCGACGAGAACCGTGACATAGCCGACGAAATGAACGTGCTCAGAATCCCAACCATAATAATCCACAACCGCGCCTGGCGAGAGATAGGTAGGTTCGTGGAGAAACCCCAACATGGCGGAACGCTTGAGGAAGAACTCTGGGGAATTATCGAGAAAAACATTCAGAAGACACAATGAAAACCCATACCGTATCCTACCTAAGCAACTAGTGGTAATGTAATGGACACTTTCACCTGCATCAGAACTCGCCGCGAAATCCGAGAATACTTAGACAAGCCCATACTAGACGAGAGCTTGCAGCGAATCCTCGAAGCAGGCCGCCTCGCACCAAGCTCAAAGAATTCACAACCATGGCATTTCATCGCCATCAGGAACAAGGACACTCTGAGGAAGATTTCCGAGCTAACACCTACGGGGGCACACATTGCGAAAGCCCCACTAGCAATTGCGATATTGATGGATTCAGCGAAGCTACCGGAGATTGACGGCACACGCGCAATTCAGAACATGGTTCTCGCAGCTTGGGAACTTGGAATCGGGTCTTGCTGGGTCACTAATTTCTATGATGACGGAGTTAAGGATCTCCTGAGTGCACCCCAGAGAATGAAATTGGTGACCGTAATGCCGTTCGGTTATCCAGCGGAGCCGAAAACCAACCGGAAGAAGAACCGTAGGCCCATGCAGGAAATCGTACATTACGAGAAATTCTAAGCTCACCGCTGATTACGTAGTTGGTTTCATGGTTTCAATATGTTGAAACTTTGATGACGCCGGGAATTTTCAACATCTTTTGCAGTACTGTCCCGTTAAGTTCCTTTTCGACGACGAGCGTGAGTTTCGGTTCAGGCGTTAGGTCAGGGTCATCCGCAACGGCCTGCCTTATCGCGATATTCTCCTGCGCGATCAATGACGCTGCTTGAGCCACGATCCCAACTGTATGTGGGTCGGCGTAGATTTCGATGACGCTGTAGCCGAGAAACTTGGCAACATCCGCTAGGAACGGGCCTGCAGGACGGAGTTTCTGGAAGACAGAGTTAAGAATGGGGTCTGAGGAAATCAGTTGAGCCGTGTCCCTTACGGTTCTTCGGTCGACGTGCAAGTAACGGGCGATCTTGACGTCGGACAATTCGACACCGCCACAATAGATCTTGTTTTCCTCTCTGATGCTAAGGCCTAACTCTACGAACGCTCTCGCGACCTTCTGCCGGCCTGGATATTCTTTGAGCCGGTCTGAGATTTGTCTCCACATGTCTGAGCATCAACCCCTAATGTACAGAAGTGTGCAATAAAGTCTTAAATTCTACTATAACGTTTCCAGCTGACATCATTGCACAGGAAACACACTCCATGCCGAAAGCTATAGTGGACAAAGAGCATGCCGTATACTTGCCCCAGGATGAAATGCCAACTCACTGGTATAACATTCTAGCCGACCTGCCTGAACCGTTGCCTCCTCCGCTTGACCCCCGCACCCTCAAACCAGTCTCCCCTGAGTCGCTGTTGAGGCTCTTCGCGAAGGAGTTGGTCATGCAAGAGGTTTCAGCTGAGAGGTTTATCAAAATCCCGGACGAAGTATACGACGCCTACCTTCGCCTCCCTCGCCCCACACCTTTGCTCAGAGCGAGACGACTTGAAAAGTACCTGAATACTCCTGCTCAAATTTACTACAAATGCGAATACGTAAACCCGACCGGCAGCCACAAACCCAACAGCGCGATCGCGCAAGCCTACTACAACATGGCCCAAGGCACTCAACGGGTCGTAACGGAAACGGGAGCTGGGCAATGGGGTTCGGCACTGGCGATGGCGGCCGCGATTTTCGGAATGAAGTGCAGCGTCTACATGGTTCGCGCGAGCTACGACCAGAAACCTGGCCGGAGGATCATGATGGAAGCCTTCGGCGCCGATGTCACAGCCTCTCCCAGCAAGAAGACCAAGTTCGGCCAAAGCCTCCTCGAATCTGACCCGAACAACACTGGGTCGCTTGGTATCGCCATAAGTGAGGCGCTTGAAGACTGTGTCACCCATGATGATACCAAATACTGCCTAGGCTCTGTACTGAACCACGTCCTCCTACACCAAACGATCATTGGCGAAGAATCAAAGAAGCAATTCGAAATGATTGACGTGCAACCAGACATAATTTGCGGCTGTATCGGTGGAGGTTCGAATTTCGCAGGCTTCGCCTACCCATTCATAGCGGATAAACTGAAAGGAAAATCAACTGCTGAATTCGTGGCCTGCGAACCCAAGGCCGTACCCTCCACAACCCGGGGGACTTACACTTACGATTTCGGTGACACGGCAGAAATGACTCCGTTGCTAAAGATGTACACGATCGGCCACAAGTATAAGCCCCCACCAATCCACGCGGGCGGACTTCGATACCACGGCAAAGCACCATCCCTCAGCCTCCTCATCAACAAGGGTTACATTAGATCAGTCGCCTACTCACAAACCGAGGTTTTCGAAGCAGCACAAATACTGGCAAGGACCGAAGGCATGATAACTGCACCAGAGACCGCGCACATTGTCAAATACGCCATCGACGAGGCCATGCGTTGCAAGAAAACTGGTGAGAAGAAGATTATCACTTTCAACAACTCCGGCCACGGCCTACTTGATCTGCAAGCGTATGATGCGTACTTTAATGGCAAGCTAGTTGACTATGAGCCAACGAGCATCGAGGTTCCAAAGTTAGTCCAATAATCCCGCACACCCTTTCCACGCTTCGCTCGCGAAGCTCCCGAAAACCTTTAGATGCCATCAAACTACAATGACTCGAGATTTTCCACCGCACCTTTGAAGGACTCAAAACATGCTAGGCGACATCGATACCCTACTCGCCCTAGGAATCGTTGCCGCGGTCCTCCTTAACGCGTTTACCAGCCTCTACGTTGTCCGGCGACTGCAACCAGGCCAAGCCCTCTCTAGGGGCGAAGAAGAGACGGAAGATGAAGATGAAGAAAGTTCTGAGCCAGGGATTCCAACAAAGGAGGAGATCCTCGCACGTAGGACGCGGTTGATTCGCGAACTGGAACAAGAGCGCGGTAGCAAGGTTCTAACCCTAATTCACCGAAAGGAACCCTGGAGCGCGAGCGATGACGACCCGGAAATAGTGCTTGAAGATTCAGAGGTCATCCTTCAGCAAGTTAGGGAAACACCGCGGGACAAACCAATCGATTTCATCATCCATACAGAGGGCGGGCTCGCCTTCGCCGCCGACCTGATAGCGATGGCCCTAAAGTACCACCCCGCGAAGGTTACGGTAATGGTCCCCTTCTACGCCATGTCGGACGGCACGTACATCGTGCTGGCAGCCGACGAGATCATGATGGAGAAATGCAGCATTCTAGCCCCCTGCGAACCTATCGTAGATGATATGCAGGCCAATTTAGTTATGGGAATCCTGAAACGCAAACCTATTGAAACCATATCGGATGGAACAATCTTGCTCGCGGAAGCCGCACGCATGGATACAGATAACGCGAGGCAATTCGTCAAGTGGCTTTTAGCTGATAAGATGGATGAGGATCAGTCAACTCAAGTGGCGGGCTTTCTCACAGGCGGATTCATGGCGAGTAGCACACCAATTACGCTAGATGTCGTCCGTGCAATAGGCCTCAACGTAGTTGAAGGCGTCCCCGAAAAGGTACTGCAACTCTTCGAAACCATCCAGTTCGGCGGCGGCAAAGTAAACCTCGGCAAACAATACCGTTGAAGTGAAATTTGGTTGGATGCTTCAGAACTCCTCCTGGGGGTTGGATTGATTGCCGTTTCAGCCCTCAACTCTTTCGCAATCATTTACTTGGTGCACCAAAGAAAGACTGGTTCTGGGACGAGGGAACACGTGAAAGAGGACGAGGAAGGAGACACTGACGAGAGGGAGGGGCAACCTGAAGCGGCGCCCGGGACTGAACGACCAACCACCAAAGCAGGGATTCTTGCCTGGCGGCAGAGTATCATCGAAGGCCTAGAACACGAGCGGGGAACGAAGGTCATCACTATGATTCACAAGAAAGAACTGTGGACTGAGCCCGGGGAGGACCCTGAAATTGGGATAGAGGATACCGTGAAAGTGTTGATGGAGATTCAGAAGACACCCAAAGACAAGCCAATTGATATGATCATCCATACGCCTGGCGGATATGCGGTCGCTGCCCAAATGATGGCGATGGCCATCAAATTTCACCCCGCCAAAGTCACGGTCATGGTTCCGTTTTACGCGATGTCCGGCGGTTCACTCATGAGCCTGGCGGCTGGCGAAATTCGCATGGAAAAATACAGCGTACTAGGGCCTGTGGATCCTCAGATTCCAACGCCTGGCGGCATGCATCCCGCAGGCGCCTTAGCCACTCTCATGAAGACGAAACCGATTCAAACTATCAGTGACAAGATGGTCATCTTGGCTGAGGCTGGAAACCTAGAGATAGAGAATGCCAAAGCTTTCGTAATGTGGCTTCTAGAAGGCAAAATGGACAAACAGCAAGCTGAGAGCGTCGCAGATTTCCTAGCCCGCGGATACATGGCCCACGCAACACCGATCACTCTTGATGTGGCACGCTCGTTAGGACTGAACGTGGTTGAAGGTGTACCTGACAAGGTCTATGAATTGTTCAAGACCTTCGCGTTCACTGGCCAATCATACAAAGGCCATTGATTTCCGGAAATGCGGTTAAGACTTACCGCTTAAGAGATTCCTCATCACCAAAGCTAATGTAACGATGGAGAAGATGCCAAATGAAACATGTTGAACCTAGCGCAATCCCGAAAGAAATCGCTCTAAATCTTTGTACGCAGATTTCCAAAGAGAACGGAGGCAAATGGTACAGCTGGGCAGCATGGCGGTGCAAAGGCTGCGTCAAATGGAGTAGAGGAGATGAGGGGATGCTATACTTCAACACCCGCCTTGGCCTTAGGGGCTGTGACCTCGTCAACTCGCGATACGCGAAGATGAGCAAGAAAACGAACTAGTCTACGCGTCAAGCGTTAGGAAGCCATCTTCCCTATGATCTTCCTTAGATCAGAGCGACTCCGTACGCCTCTCAAACGTTCCCACTCCTTTCCATTCCTGATCAGGACCAGCGTGGGAACGCTTTTGATGTTGAATTGGGACGCCAAATCCCGGTTATTCTCAATATCCACTTTCGCAAAGACGACCTGGTCCTCGAACTCCTTAGCAAGGGCCCTCAGTATCGGAGCCATAACATGACACGGCCCGCACCAACCCGCCCAGAAATCAACAACAACAGGTTTTCCGCTCTGCAATAGATCCCGCAGGTTCCCTATCGTGGCCTGTACAATCCGTCCGCCCATACTACAACCCTACACACTGGCCCTGATTTCTCAAACGGCTCAGGATGATTTTCGGGAGGCAGTGTATTCATGCTCTTCCCACATGTCGTACGCTGTTGCAACCGAAGCTGCTTGAGTGATTATTGCCAAGGCTACTACGAGGTGAAAGAAGGAAATCACTGATACTAGGGGAATGCTCACGCTGAGTCTTAGGTTCGCATAGAGAATGATGCCTAAGATTATTTGGAACGTTGCTAGGACAGCGGTCGATTTGACAATGCGCTTAAGCCTGTTGGGAGCAGCCGTCTTTTTGATCAGCGCGTTGTCGTAGTGTGCTAACGCTAAGATTGCTAGGCCAAGTGCCACGTGTGCGTCGACGAGGTATATTGTGAAGCGTGGAAGGGTTATGATGATTATCTGAAGGAAAGCAAGCCAAACCATTGCGTAGAGCTGTTTCCATACACTCATTTTCTATTCCACGCGTTCACCCGCTACTGTCGCTTCTAAAGGGTTCCCCCCATTCTCAGCGCCTAAGTGATGTGAATGAGACGCTGTTTGCTTAGGTTAATGAACTCCTAGCCTGGAACTTTGGCGCACCCGCTCGGGGCGCTAATTCCACTTGGTGGAAAAATGGTTCAAGAATTCATATGGGATGTTTGTGATGGGTAGGTTTGATGCGATTATATTGTCGGGAACACCAGTCTTGAAGAATGGTTTCTTGGATTTGGCTGCAGCACTTTTCGTTATAGGGGGAGTCATCAGCCTCATCGTTAGCATCCTTGCGCTCCCAATATTCAGCATCTACCCGTTAATTCTTGTTCCATTCGGGTTGGTTTTCGCGGTGCTGTTCGTTGTGGGCCTAATCTGTTCCTTGGTGGCTGTTCATTGCTACAGCCTCACCACGAAACGCTTTCTCTCTCAGGCGGGGATGAGAGGAGTAATTTCCGGCGCAATCCTGCTAACCCTGAGTCTGGGCCTAATCGGAATGACACACGAGCTGACAACTCAGATTGGGGCAGTGAGTGCGATAATGATTCTGATTGCGGGAGCCGTTTGTTTCGTGTTACGCTAGCAGAATCATCTCTAAATTCAGGCGCCGCAAGAAAACCAGTTTGTGCGAATATACTCTACAAGCAGTAAAAGCGCACTGCATAAGTCGCAAAGGCCTCATGGGGGTGCATCGGTGTTCACTCCATGGAATTCACCTCGAAGGAATTACAGCCAGTACTGAATGAGATGCTCGTTCACGCCACAACCCAGCTTCCAGTGGACATCCTGGCCGCAATCAAAGAGGCACATGCCCACGAGACTAAAGACCTAGCCAAGAAACAGCTCGAAGCTATACTCAATAGTTCAAGCCTAAGTGACGAGAAAGGTCTTCCCCTATGCCAAGACACGGGACTCGTAACCCTCTTCGTGTCCGGCGAACTAATCAACCACCTCGACGCTGTTGAGAAAGCACTCGCCCAAACAGTCCAAGGTTTGACAGCAAAGAGCGCAATGAGGGCGAACGTCGTTCATCCTCTCACACGCAAGAATACCGGGACAAACACAGGATTGAGCGAGCCCGAGGTTCTAATCGACAAGTCGACAAACAAGACGTCAATGAAGTTAATTTTGAAAGGCGCCGGTTCAGAAAATTTTACCAACCTCAAAATGATGGTTCCAACCGCAAGTAGACAGGACATGCTCAAGCATATCCTTCAGGTGGTCATCGAGGCGGGAGGAAAAACGTGCCCACCAAACATTCTTGGAATAGGGATCGGAGGTTCGGCGGTCCAGGCCACGTTCAACTCGAAGCGAGCCCTACTGAGGGAGATCGGCTCGCGGCACCCTGACCCAGAAGTTGCCCAGTTCGAGACCTCAATACTGAAGGCAGCGAACGAGCTTGGAATCGGAACAATGGGGCTAGGGGGAGACACGACGATGCTCGACGTTCACATTGAAACGGCTGGCACACATACCGCATGTTTGCCCATAGCGATCTCATTTGGTTGTTGGGCGAATAGAGTGGCCGTTGCGGAACTGAAAGGAGAACGCTTCAGGATGGTAAGGTGACCTGGATATGGCTGAATTCAAACTGAACGTTCCAAAAGACAACGTACGGGTAACGGAGGTTCGCGTAGGCGACGTCCTCTACGTGACGGGCGATATAGCCGTCGCCCGAGACCAAGCACACAAGAAACTTCTTGAGACATTTGTCCCAGAATTAGTTGGTCTGCCGATATTTCACTGCGGCCCAATCGCCCGCAAGGTTGGCGAGGAATGGAGAATCGTGGCAGGCGGACCTACAACGAGCACTAGAATGGACGCGCTTACGCCCCCGGTCCTTGAGAAGTATGGGACGAAGGTGATCATCGGCAAAGGCGGCTTGGGGGAAACTGGCAAGAAGGGCCTCGCCAATTTTGGCGCGGTATACTCTGAGTTCACGGGTGGCGCCTCCGCACTAGCCGTGTCGAAGATTGTCCGCGTGAAGAAGAGGCTTCTCGAAGAGCTAGGGCCTACGGAACTTGTCTGGATCTGGGAAGTGAAAGATTTCGGACCACTTCTAGTGACACAGGATCATCAAGGTGGCGATATCAAGAAGGTCGTTACGACGCAAGCGACCTCGAAGCTTGATGCGATAGTAAAAACGTACGCCTAAGTTCGAACAGAGCAGCTAACCGAGTCCGCTCCGTTTTCACTGTCCAGCACGTCCAGTAACATCGTCCTTTGAAGGACGCTGCGTTGGATTAGGTTCGGCTGACATTGTGAGGCGTTTGCCGTAATCCGTTTCATGCGAGAGGCTGTCATCAGCGAAATCTATGGCGTCTATGGTAATTTGCTCGGCCTTCAAACTCCTTTCGAGTACGGGGTTTACGAATATTCGTAGTCCATCGATCTCTGCCAAGAGAGAAACTCTCCAGCTGGGCTTGCTTTCTCTCAGCATAACATTGCTATTCGAGCAGCAGCTTGTATCGTCGAGCAAAAGGACGAGGCTTCTATGTTCCTTTGAAATAGTTTGCAGAAGCGCTGCGGCGGTTGGGGTTAAGCGCACACCGGGTTGCATTGCTTATTGTGGGCCGTATACGGTGTAATGCCATGGTTTCCTAACGTCGCCGCTCAGGTCGATGTAAACGTGTTTCACGTCGGTGTAATCATCAAAGGTGTAGAGGCTCATGTCTTTGCCGAACCCGCTCTGTTTGTACCCGCCGTGTGGCATCTCGCTGACGAGGGGTAGGTGGTCGTTTATCCAGACGCAGCCAAAGCGGAGTTCAGCGGCCGCTTTCATGGCCTTGAAGATGTCTTTCGTCCAGACCGAGCTCGCCAAACCGTAGATGATGTCGTTCGCTTTCTCAATCGCCTCGCTCATCGTCTTAAATGGCAGTGCGGCGAGAACGGGCCCGAATATTTCCTGCTGAACGATTCGCATGTCTTGCTTCGCGTCGGCGAAGAGGGTTGGCTCGTAATAGAAGCCCTTGCTGTTAGGGGTGGGTAAGCTTGGACGTTTTCCGCCTATGAGGAGTTTCGCACCCTCTTTAACCCCGCTTGCAACCATGTCTTCGACTTTTCGCCTCTGGGCCTCGGAGATTAGTGGGCCGAGGTCGGTTTCACGTTTTGTTGTGTCGCCAAGTTTGATTTTCTTGACCCGTTCAACGACCAGGTTGAGGAATTTCTGGTAGACGCTTTCCTGAACGTATAACCTCGTGGCCGCAGTGCAATCTTGGCCGCTGTTCACGTAACCCCCCACAACCGCTCCTTCCGCGGCGGCTTCGAGGTCTGCGTCTTCGAAGACGATGAAGGGCGCCTTCCCCCCTAATTCTAATTGCACTCGCTTCACGGTGCCCGATGCGAGTTCCATTATTCGCCGGCCAGTTAGCGTATCACCAGTTAGGCCGACAATATCGACGCCGGGGTGTGTGACCAATGCTTCGCCGAGTGTCGCCCCTGGGCCCGTAACAACGTTCACAACTCCCTTCGGAAACCCTGCCTTCTCAGTTAGCTTCCCGAACTCCAGCGTGGTGAGCGGCGTGACACTAGCCGGTTTTATTACAACCGTGTTCCCGGCTGCGAGCGGCGGAACAGCCTTCCACGCAAGCATCATGAACGGGTAATTCCATGGCGTAATTGTAGCGACGACGCCGACTGGTTCGCGTCTGATAATGCTGGTAGCGACCGCGTTGTACTCCGTGCTCGCCTTACCCTCGAGGCACCTGGCGGCACCGGCGAAGAAGCGGATGTTGTCAATTGCGAAAGGGAAGTCGCCATCGCGGCTAAGCTTGATAGGTTTGCCCTGCTGCTGGGTTTCGAGAAGCGCGAGACGGTCAACTTCCTTTTCGATTACGTCAGCTAATTTCAGAATGAGGCCAGCGCGCTCCGCTGGGGCCATCCGGGGCCAGCGGCCTTTATCGAACGCCTCACGCGCGGCATCCACAGCCCTCGCCGCGTCCTTCGCGTCGCCCTTCGGAACTTTAGCGATAACTTCAGTTGTGGCTGGGTTGATCACATCATAAGTGGCTCCACTTTCTGAAGAAACCCATTCGCCGTCAACGAACATTTTGTAAGGTTGAACTGTTACTTCCAAAAGCTGACCCGCTATGTATTCGTTTCATTATTCATAAAGCCCTTCCGTTCCTGCCGGCCGGTTTCAAAAGAAACGTTGCTAAGTCTAATATAGTCATAGAAGACCCTGCACGGGGTTTATGAAAAGTACACAGGTCTTCGCAAGAAAATCTTCCGGCCTCATCAGAGTTATGTCACCATACTCCGCTTTCGCATACAACGTGTTGAACATCGGCGTGATCTTTCCCTGGGTCTACCTTTTGACTTTGGGACTTTGGCCTGACGCCAACGTTCCACTGGGCATCTTGATAACTGGGATTTTCACGACTTTCCTTGCTGTTGCTTACGCTGGCCTCGCAGCGGCGATGCCTCGCACTGGAGGCGATTACGTCTTCCAAAGCCGCACGCTCAAGCCATTCATAGGCTTCTCAATAGTGGCAACATAATCGTTTTACTGGACCACTTTCGGATGCTGCATGCTGTTTTACAAAACGCCTAGAAATGAACTGCGTTGGAATGAATCATAGAATATTGACTAATCCTTTCGGAGTCTTCTCGCTGCGCTCCACACTGGTTTTAGTCCGTTCAATCATTATTAGACTGCGAAAGTTAAGGAGGTTCGAATACCTCGCTATATTCGAGCTGGCCTAGTGAGAAACGTCTTTTCCAAAACAGGTGAAGTAAGTAAATGAAAGACTCAGAGAAACCAATGCATGCCTTTATGCTTTCACTGATTGCAGGCGTTCTCATTCTGTTAGGTGACCCAGCCGTCGTAATGATAGGCGCGGTTTTTGGTTCTTACGGTCACCACATGATAAGCGGGTACTTGTCCTATAAGGAGACAGTTGGGACTGGCTTGCTTTACTGGTTAATGGTGTCTTTAGAAGTGATTTTTGGGGTCTTGGTAATGGTAAGCGCCATCATGTTGAACAAGAGGCCTCAAGAGCACATAAGTTGGGGTCTACTAATCATACTTTTCTCCGTGCTCAGCGTATTCGGGAGTACGATGGGCTGCCTCGGGATAGGACTAACTCTCGGCCTCATCGGAGGTCTGTTATCGATAACCTGGAAACCAATAGACGCACGCAGAGTTCCCGTTAGGAACCAGAGTCCGTTATGACCAACGTGCCGCCAGTTAAGAGCAACGATTTAGGACTTGTGAAAGCGATCATGCGATACACACTAATGGGAGTTATCTGTGAACTGCGGTCCCAGCTCTTCCCCGGTTTGCATCTGGCAGTTGAGACAATTCCGCAATTATTGCCTCGTCTCCGCCAGCTTCAATAAACCTTATGGCTGCAAGCATCTTAGGCCCCATGCTACCCGCGGCGAATTGTCCCTCCGCCATGTACTTTTTGGCTTCGTCAACTGAGATCGATGATAGTCTGCTCTGGTTCTTCGTGCCGTAGTCGAGGTAGGCTCCGTCAATGTCAGTGAGCATGATGTATTTGCTGGCGTTTATGAGTGATGCAAGGCGTTCGCCGGCGAGGTCCTTGTCGATCACAGCCTCTATTCCTCTGGCATGCCAGTCGTTCTCTTCTATTATCGGAATTCCGCCTCCTCCACTTGCAACGACTATGAAACCCGACTCAACAAGCTTCTTGATCGCAAAGCGTTCCGCGATTATTTTCGGGTCTGGTGAAGGGACAATACGACGCCATCCACCACGCGCAGTGTCCTCCTTGAACACGAACTCTGGGTGAAGCCGCCTCAGTTTATCCGTTTCTTCTTTCGTGTAGAATGGGCCTATGGGTTTGCTGGGGTTCTTGAACGCTGGGTCGTTTTGGTTGACGATGCATCTTGTGATAATCGTGACAACGTATTTGTCAATGTTCCTCTTCTTGAGCTCGTTTCTGAGGCCTTGTTGGATCATGTAGCCAATGAACCCCTGCGTCTCGGCTCCACATGAATCCATTGGAAAAGCTGGAACGCCATGGATCAGGCCTGCGTCATGCCTTAGCAAGGTCGCGCCCACCTGCGGCCCGTTACCATGTGTGACAATGATGTCATATCCTTCTTCTACCAGTTCTGCTAGGTATTTTGCTGTGCTGCGTACGTTTGCATACTGTTCCTCCGAAGTCCCCCTCTCGCCACGCCGAAGCAACGCGTTGCCTCCAAGCGCTATCACGACTATCTTCTTTCCCATCATCCAATTCCTCACATGACTTTGATTCCATTCACAGAATCCTGGTGTATTCGCAGGCTGCAGTCGTGTTTTCGAAGCAAGTAGTGCACTTCTTGGAATAGTCTAAACTCTGCTGCGTCTTTTGTTATAGTGCTTCCTAAGTGATAACCGGGATTGACCTTGAAAATCGCTTATGATACCACACCGACTAAACCGCACCATATTGCCGGGTCTATTTGGTAGCTACCTCACCGTCATTTATCTCCGTAAATCGTCCAGTACCATGATTTCCTTGTGGCACCGGTCAAATCAAAATATACGTGCTTGATGTACGTAAACTCCTCGAGGCTGTATCTGGAGAGAGATGCCCCGTGCCCGCTCTGTTTGTAGCCAGCCCAAGGCATTTCAGACGGAACTGGGACGTGTTCGTTCACCCAAACGGTTCCGAAGCGCAGGTCCCTCACGGCACGCATTGCTCTAGTTACATCTTTGGTCCAGATCGAAGCACCCAACCCGTAGACAACGTCGTTGCTCTTCTCAAGTGCGTCTTCCAAGCCCGATGTTTCAAGTACCGTGTAGACAGGGCCGAAGATTTCCTCCTGGACTATTGAAGACTTTTGGTTGTTAGTGGCGATGACGGCTGGCGTTAGGTAATATCCGTTCTCGTGCCCTGGAATGCTGGGCTTTGTTCCCCCGTAGAGCAGTTTTCCTCCCTGTTCCGTCCCAGCTTTGATGTAGCCCATGACACGTCTGCGGTGCGATTCTGAGATTAGTGGTCCCATGTCGCTGTTCGGTTGAAACGGATCACCTACTCGGACCCTGCGAAGCTTCTCGATTAGTAGGGATTGGAATTTCTCGTAGACAGAGTGGTGGACATAGTAGCGCGTCGAATTTGCACAGTCTTCCCCATTGTTCACGAGACCGCCAACTACGGCTCCTTCTGTTGCAGCTTCCAAATTCGCGTCTTCTAAGACTATGAATGGTGCCTTGCCTCCGAGTTCGCACGATACTTTCTTGAGAGTCCCGGAACCCAGTTCTGCCAGTCGTTTTCCTACCTCTGTACTGCCTGTGAATGCGATCATGTCGACGTCTTTGTGCCGTGCCAGGTCTTCGCCGATTATGCCACCTGGGCCGGTGACTATATTGAAAACTCCGCGTGGGACACCAGCCTTCTGCACTAGGGCCCCGATTTCTATAGTGGTGAGGGGTGTGTAGCTAGCTGGCTTTAGGACCACAGAGTTGCCCATTGCAAGCGCTGGGAAGGCTCGCCAGACAACCATCATTAGGGGATAGTTCCAGGGAGTGATGGCGGCCACGACCCCGATAGGTTCTCTTCTTATGGCGCTGGTTCCTTCAGCCACGTATTCGCCCATTGCATCACCCTCTAACGACCTAGCAGCACCGGCGATGAATCTGATGTTGTCGACCGTGTACGGAAGATCATAGTTAGATGTTTGTTTAACTGTCTTCCCGGTGTTGCGTGACTCAAGCTTCACGAAGTCATCCATTTTTTCTTCAAGCATCGCCGCAATTCTAAGCAAGGCATTGGCTCGGTCAGCGGGTGGCGCCTTACTCCATACACCCTTGTTGAATGAATCCTTGGCAGCGTCCACGGCCTTTCCTACGTCGTCGCGAGATGCTGATGGGACTCGGTCAAAGACTTTGTCGGTGGATGGGTCTTTTACTTCGATTCTCTCGCCTGAGGACGAGTCAACCCATTCACCGTCAATGAACATTAGATGCGTGAGTTTTTCGTCCATTGATAGAACCTGTCATTGTTTCTAGCCGACGGCGCGGAGCGACTGTTCGACAGCATCGACACACTTCTGAACGTCTTCCTCGGTGTGTTCGGTGCAGACAAAGAGGTGCTCATTCTGCTGTGGATGGAAGTAGATACCACGCTTCAATAGTTCCTTGTGGAATCTCAAGTACTTCGCTTCATCACAGCTAAAGTAATCGCGGTAGTTTCGAATCTTCTTCATTTCTGTGAAGTATAGCTGACAGCCGCCTGCGCCCAAACCCTGGACTATGGCCGTGGTATGTGTCTTATCTATGGCTGCCTCAAGACCCTCCTGCAACATCTTACCGATCTTGTGGAGGTGCTTGTAGGCTGCATTATCATTCTTCGTCAATTCCGTTAAGGCTGCATAAGATGCTGCCACACACAGCGGATTTGCATTAAAGGTTCCTGCGTGCATTATTTTTCCTGGCACAACTAGTTCCATGATTTCTCGCTTACCAGTAATCGCAGAGATTGGAAAACCTGCTCCTAGGGCCTTTGCGAAGGTAGCAAGGCCTGGTTTCAATCCGAAATATTCCTGTGCCCCGCCGGGTGCTAGTCTGAACCCACTTATGACTTCGTCCAGGATGAAGACTATGTCGTTCTCTTCACAGAGTTCCTGCAAACCCTTCAAGTAACCCTCTTCAGGGATAACTGTACCAATGTTCATCAGGGCAGGTTCTGTTATAATTGCGGCAATTTCGTTTGCCTTTCGTTTGATGGTTTTCTCTACGACCGATAGATCATTCCATGGGAGAAGAATGACGGTATTGAGTGTGTCCTGAGGAATGCCCCATGTTGAGGTTATTTTTTGAGGAACTAGGGGGGAACCTCTGGGAGGTGTACCCATGCCCCCCATCAGGACGTAATCGTGGGCGCCATGGTAGCAACCTTCGAACTTGATGATTTTGTCCTTACCGGTATAGCCCCTCGCGATTCTTATCGCATGCATTGTTGCCTCGGCGCCGGAATTGGAGAACCTGATCATGTCCGCGTTTGGCACAATTTGGCAGACCTTCTCAGCCAGCTTGACCTCTGTCTCGTTAAGGACAGCGAAGGCGGTGCCTTTCTCCAATTGCGCGCGTACAGCTTCCATTAGCCTAGGATGACAGTGCCCGAGTATGCATGGCCCCATGGATAGAATGAAGTCTACGTATTCGTTCCCATCTGCATCCCAAATGTGGGAGCCCTTGCCTCTATCGAATGTTAGAGGGTATGGATCGAATACGGGGTAGCATTGACCATGGGAACTTGCGCCGCCCGGCATTACCTTTAGGGCTCGAACGTAGTTGTCCCATGATCTCCGAGTGTTCAGGCCTTTTGCGTATTCAACATATGGCATCTCAGGCATCAGCAGCTCCTACTTGTGCAGTTTGCCGTACACTTTTGCACCAATCAGTTCGGCTATCACAGTGGCGCCTGCTCGTGCGGTAATCAGGTTCGAGTCTTGGTTCGGGCCCGAAACTTCGGACAAATCGAAGGCGTCAATTCCCGACTTACCTATGATTCTAACTGCCTCAATCAGCTGCCTGCTCGTGAGACCACCAGGCGTTGGGACGGAGGTGGCTGGTGCATATGCGGCGTCTAGGCAATCGATGTCAACTGTCAGGTAGAGCGCGTCGGTGCCGTTCCTGGCAATCTTGACCGCCTCTCTGGTTACATCCTCGATACCACGCTTGAAGACGTCCCATATGAAGAACGTGGTTACTCCAGCTTTTCGTGATCTGACTATCTCCTCTTTGGGAGCAAGCATATTTCGCATTCCTATCTGCACCATATTGTGTGGATCTACTCGATCCATCTCAGATATTCTGGTCATTTGAGTGCAGTTGCTAATTTTCTGGCCTCCGTATTCGTCAGCAAAGTCTTGGTGTGTATCAATCTGGATTACTCCGAATTTCTTGGCTTTCGATTCGCGATAGAATCCTTTGAAAGAAGGCAGGGTTATTGAGTGATCTCCACCCATAGTTACCGGAAAAGCTCCTGCACGGCAAATCGCTGCAACTCCATCTTCTATGTTCTTGTGAGATAGCTCAACGCTACCGGGAATTGACGGCGCATCTCCGACATCCACCATTTTGATGTGGTCGGCCAAGTCAAGGTCTAACTCAAGGTTGTATGTCATCAAGTCATCCGATGCTTGGCGGAGGACTCTTGGACCGAAACTTGCTCCGGGGATACCGCAGCAGCATTGCTCGAAAGGTGCTCCAAGGAAGGCCACGTCAGCTTTCACATCTCGCAACTTGTCTAGTGGTACGTACGGGCTCTTCATGAAAGTTGCAATGCCCACATGCAACATTGAGGTCAACATGGTTGTAACAGGTTCATCCAAATCCTACAGACTCCTAATGGATAGGGCAATACATTCATACTTAAGCGGGTGTTTGTCACGGGATAACAACCACTCCGATAAATAGGCTCGCCCAATGAATTTAGAGCCATGTCTTCTGAAAAAGGAAAAGAGAAGGTATTCCTTCGAACAGCAAGCGGTCTTGTCCGAAGTGCTTCAACGATTGACATTCTCCTTCTGAACCTGACTGAAATCAGTATCGGCGAAGCCGTCGCGGTTTTGTTCTTATTTCTATTGATCACTGTGCCGGGCGCATACCCGCCAATCGCTTTCGCACTCTGGTCAGTCGTGCTGATAGTTCCCACTTTGTGCTGGGCGCTGATGTCTATCATATTTCCGAGGTCCGGCGGCGACTATGTATACAACACACGAATCCTGACTCCTTCCCTAGGCTTCGTTGTGAACTTTCAGTTTGTGATCTGGGCACTCTTTTTCGTTGGGTGGGTCGCGTACTATTGGGTCCTCTCTGGATTAGGAGTATTCGTAACGGCGATAGGTATATTGTTCAACCAGCCATCTTGGCTCAATGCAGCGTCATTCTTCTCATCGCAGAGTGGCATCTTCATTGTTGGCTCACTGCTCATATTGGCCCTCGGAGGGCTAGCAATCATGCCTCTCAGATACTTCTTCAAGTTCCAGAAGATTACCGTCTCGATAGCCATGGTTGGATTGATAGTTGCCGGAGTTGTCCTGGCAACGGCCACTCAGCAGCATTTTGTTGAAGCATTCAACAGTGCGGTCGCACCATTAACGGGGAGCGCAGACTACTACCACGAAGTAATATCCGAGGCACAAGCAGCAGGCGGAACATGGCCAGGATATTCAATTGGCCCCATGTTTTGGTCGTTCACTGTGATCGCGATGGCGAACGCAATCACATGGTTTTCGGCATACATCGGCAGTGAGATTAAGCGAGTTGAAAGATCTCAACTAATCGGGATGGTAGGTGCACTATGCCTCGCAGGCCTCATAACTGCTGTGTTCACCTATCTGTTGATTAACGTGGCTGGAATCAATTTCCTCTACTCGATGGCATACCTTGGATACGTATCTGGCGGGCTCAAGCTTCCCGTTGAAACGGCCTTCTATCACTTCCTTGCTAGCGTTGTCGCTGGAAATCCAATCCTGATCATTCTGATACTACTCAGCTTCGTCATCTGGTCTTGGGGTTACATCATGCCAATACTAATCCCGATGCCTAGAACCATTCTCGCGTGGGCATTGGACAGGCTGATACCGGCAAAAATCGGTGAAGTCAATGATAGATGGACAACTCCACACTGGGCCACATTGATTTGCGTGCTCGTATCGATTCTTTTCCTCGGCATTTACGATTACACAACTTGGCTTAGCTTCGGTTCCGGATTATTTGGGTTAATGCTGGCAACACTATTTGTTTCAATCTCTGCCACAATCCTTCCATGGCGGATGCCGAAAACCTACGAGGCATCTCCACTGAAGAAATATGAATTTAAAGGAATCCCGGCACTCAGTGTTGTTGGAGTTTGCTCATTCATAATAGTGCTGATTCTCGAAATACAATACCTCATTTATACACCGAATGGCGCTAACGACCCCCACTCACTCGCAATCATCGCCGTCTCCCTAATAGCTGGACTTATCATATACGTCGGTGCAGTGCGCGTGCGAAAACGTGAGGGTATAGACATCGGTAACGCCTATCGCGAAGTTCCGCCAGCATAGGATAACAACGACAATTTCAGAGATACAAATGAACCGTGCCAGGCGCATCAATTGGCTAACACCCGTCTTTTTTTGTCAACGGATGTTCACGGAGCAGAGGTCACCTTTCGGAAATTCATGAACGCAGGAAAGTTCTACAACGCAAATATCGTGATATTGGCAGGTGACCTCACCGGAAAAATGCTGATTCCCATTGTCAAGAACCCAGATGGAAGCTACACAGCAACATACATGGGCCAGGAGAAGGTGGCAAAGAACGACCAGGAGCTTGGAGCACTTCAAGAGAGAATCCGCTTCTCCGGATACTACTACTTCGAAACAGACCAAGCAGAACTTCAGAGATACCAATCTGGTGAACTTGACATAAATGCAAAATTCAAGGAGCAAGTTGCAGTTGTGATTGAACGATGGATAGACATGATCGAAAAGCACCTGCAGGGAACCGGCATTCGCTGCTTCATGATGCCTGGAAACGATGACGACCCAATTGTAGATCCGATCATTGCTAAGAGCGATTATGTCATCAACCCCGCAAACGAAATACTGCGACTAGATGATCACCATGAAATGATTAGCATCCCCAATAGTAACATGACCCCTTGGAAGTGCCCAAGAGACATTCCCGAAGAAGAACTTCAGACGCGCATTGAAACGCTAACCAGCAAGGTGACGGACATGAAGAACTGCGTTTTCAACATACACGTTCCTCCGTATGGGACGGGGATAGATCTCGCACCTCTCCTCGATGCTGAATTGCACCCACAGGCAGGGCAGATGATTCCTGTAGGATCTAAGGCGGTTCTCGAAGCAATGAAGAAGTATCAACCACTATTGGGGTTGCATGGACACATACATGAATCAAGAGGAGCTGTTAAGGTAGGCAGGACTGTTTGCATTAATCCAGGCAGCGAATATGCTGAAGGCCTGTTGCACGGTGCCGTCGTCAATCTTTCTGAGAAAGGCCTTAAGAGCTACAACTTGACTCAGGGATAAATGTGCAGATTCTTTGGTCTTGGGTCGGGAAAATGTTGGGTTCGTACTTCCAGATGAGAAATTCATCCGAGAAGCATTCCGACTGGTCGACGCCGCAGAGAGAACTGGGATAGTCCTCCGACTCGTTGGATCAAACGCGATTAGAGTTCGACTGCCCCCAGAAATGAGGCCACTACACTACGAAGTACGAAAGCTCACAGACGTCGATTTTATTTCAAATTCCGGAGCGCCGAAGAAGAGGCTTGTCAAATTCTTCATTGACATGGGGTATAACCCTTGGGAACATGTAATCAGATCTCAACTCAACAGACATATCTATGAGAACGACGAGGGCATACACGTTGACGTTTTCTTTGGCAGAATGAGTATGTGTCACACGATCGAATACAACGGGCGACTCAAAGGAGACAAATATACAGTACCACTCGCGGAGTTACTTCTCGGAAAGACACAGATCGTTCAAATCAACCGGAAGGATGTACTGGACGTCATGTTTCTGCTTCTAAGTCATCCGATCGGCGATACCGACAACGAGACAATTAACGCAAGATACATCGCGGAGCGGTACATGTCGAAGGATTGGGGTTTCTACTACACCGTTAAGACAAACCTTGAGAAGATAAGAGACTCATTCCTGAGCGACCCCGAATATGAAGGAAAATTCACACAGGAGCAGCGAGAAATCATCAGAATCCGTGCCGACCAAGTCACAAATCACTTTGAGAAAGTCGACAAAAGCCTCGGCTGGAAACTGCGCGCTAAGGTAGGAACAAGACAGAAATGGTATGATGACGTCGAAAGCTTCGAATCCGTCATATCATAGAATGGCTTTCGAACTGTAGGTTATGTAAACGTAACAACGCAACCATAGCACTTCGACAATTCCCTCAATCTTCTGAGCTTTTTGTCGGAAGGGTCATCTCCCGCTTCGAATTTCCACGCGACACCATTAGGTTTGGGAGATAGCAATGCCCGGAGTTTCCTTGAACCAATGGTAACTTTGTCCGCATAGCCCCGAACAATCTCCCTATGCACCTCACATATGGCAGTCCGAACTACTTGGTCCGCGGTTGACCTAGCCTCAATGACTGGGCATGGGCAATTCCTAAGTGCAAAGAAACCATTGCCCAATGGAATTGATTTGCCTTCAAGCAATGCCAGACCAGTGGTCTCACCTTGGTGAGCAGCATAGAAATCATCAAGGGTCATGTAATGCTCTTCTGCAATCTTGCTCAACCACGCATGGCAAATGCTGGACGTGAATTCCTGCAACTCCCTAGAGTCCTTCTCGAGAACCCTACGCATTGCTTCGGCAGCAATGAGGTCTGCGAAATTCCTTATCTTCGAGCCCGTGATCTGGCCCACTTCGGGGGTTTGGCTCACAACTCTTCCGTTGGCTGGAATGGCTAACAAAATGTCGGCTGGCAGAGAATGATTCCATAGTTTAGCGAACAAGCCCAGCATGGTATCCACAAACGCACGATCCACAGTTCTCATGAGAAGCGTTCTCTTCGGGGAACCATTCTTCGAAAGTAGGAGCAGAAGCGTGTTTCCATCGATTATATCGAATTCCAGGGCGATTGGAGCATCATGCCTTACCTCCGCAAATTCCCGAATGACTTCAATTTGCTTTGCAGTATTGGAGGTTACCTCAGTCAGGATTCTGAAAGAGACACCTCGCTGCAATAAACCTTGAACGCGGTTCTTGAAGAATGGTTCAAACATTACTGCGAAGTTGTCCCTTCCAATCACAGAAACTATCTCAGATCTGGCCTGGCCCCATTCAGCAACTGCGCGGGTGAGAATCGCTTCACGCGCCCCTCCCAGTACAACAGTGGACATTTCAACTCGGTGGCCATGTTGTGAATTCGCTCTCGGCTTGGAGGCAATCCAGTCCGCGGTCTTATCCATCTCACGCTCCAGACCTTGAAGCTCCTTCTTCCTATTCTCCAGTAGGCTTGGGAAAACTTCCTTCGGATCGCGGAGCCGATAAAGCTTTGGCCGCCCAAGCAGAAGCTCGACTAAGCCCAGCACTTCCAAGTCGGAGAGGACTTTGTATGTTTCGGCTCTGTTCACATCAGCAAGCTTCGAAATCTGTCTGACTGTGCTGCTTCCATCACTCATATCGAGGTATACTTTGGCCTGCAATTCATTTAGGCCCCATTTCTCCAATCGCTTGATACACTCACGATCGTCCAAAGATTAGCCTCGTACAGTCTTGTTTGTTTACTATCAACAAACAACTGCCTAAATACGTTCCGTCTGAACTTCGGCTCGGAATCAAAGGCGAGATGTGATGGTAGTAACTCGCTTTCTCCGTGGGAAGGACTTCATCGACTGCGAAGAATGGTCGAGAGAGGAATTAGAAACTGTTTTGCAAGTAGCGGGAGATCTGAAACGGAAATTCGCTATTGGTGAACCCCATGAACTCCTGAAGGGAAAAACGTTGTTCATGATCTTTTACAACCCCTCAACTAGAACAAGGAACTCATTTGAAGCCGGAATGACGCAATTGGGTGGCCACGCGCACTTCATGCCTCCCGAGAGCTCATGGCTGAAGGCCGAATCAATCAAGGATACAGCACAAGTCCTAAGCAGATATGGACACGCGATATCCATACGTTACCTGCGTTGGGAACTTCCCTTCGCCGAAACAAACCGGATCCTCCGGTTGTATGCCCAGCACTCCTCAGTACCGCTCATTAACATGGAAGATGGTCTCTACCACCCGTGCCAAGGGATGGCGGACCTGATGACGATCCGGGAGAAATTTGGTGAAAATCTGAAAGGAAAGAAGTTCGTTTTGAGCTGGGCGTACTCGAGCTACTTCGGCGGGTACACCGGGTCGGAATGCCACACAAACATTGCCCTCATGACACGTTTCGGAATGAACGTCACATTAGCATATCCTAGAGGCTTCGAAGTCCAAAAAGAGATGGTGGACGTAGCAAAGAAGAACGCTGAAGAAGCAGGCGTGAACTTCGAGATAGCTAGCAGCATGAAGGAAGCTGCTGAAGGTGCACATGTGATTTATCCGGTAAACTGGCTGCCCTACTCGCTACTCGGAGGCACTGAGAAGGACACAGACAGAAGGAAGAAGATCATCATGGAAAACACAGAGAAAAACAGAGACTGGATTTGCAGTGACGAGGTAATGATGGCGGCCGACAAGAAAGCAGTCTTCATGCATTGCATGCCTTTTGCCCGCGGCGAAGAAGTGACGGCTTCAGTCGCCGACGGCCCGCGGTCAATAATCTTCGACGAGGCAGAGAATAGGCTTCACGTTCAAAAGGCAATCTTGGCCCTGGTAATGGGTGGCCTTTAACACGATGAACGCGGCGAGCGTGTATACGTCATGAGTCCAAGGCCCCGATTCGCCTTCTACTTGGTTGAACCGGTTGGACTCGAAGATGCATTAGAATTCGGATCCAAAGCAGAACAGAACGGCTATGACGTGGTCGCGGCGTGCGAGAACCTTTTCTGGTGGACGCCTGGACAATCACCAGTGTGGGACAACTTTGTAGTTCTTAACTCAATACTTCAGCGAACCAAGAAAATCAAGGTCATGACGGACGTTGTTGATCCCATAAAGCGCCACCCTGCAATAATTGCCCATACTGTCGCCACGATCGATAACATTTCGAAAGGCAGGATAGCACTCGGGATTGGCGCGGGGGAAGTAGCCAATTTCGGCCCAATCCTCGACCTCGCAAAGCCTCCCTCTCTGAGCATGATAAAGGAATTCATACAAGTCATTCTCGGATTATGGAATTCCACGGTTGAGAAACCACTCAACTTTGACGGCAAATTCTACCGCATGAAAGACGCGTACCTGTCCATGAAACCATCTACGAAACCAAATCCACCAATCTACATTGGTGCTATGGGTCCAAAGATGAGGAAACTCGTTGGGGAGGTCGGAGACGGATGGGTTCCGATAACGTATACACCAGAGTCCTACAAGAAAGACCTCGCAGGGATTCAGGAAGCTGCCCGATTAGCGGGCAGGAACCCGAGCGCAATCGACAGCGCGCTAACCATTTACACGATTACTCTCAAGGACAGGAAGAGAGCTGAGAAGATTGCTGCAGAACGAGGTAGACTGGAACTGGTGGCAAGACCGGAGCTCCTTCCGGACTTGGGCCACGCAGACCTCGCAGACTACAACTTGACCTGGGCGAAAAGATCTGGGCCTCTGGTTCAATCAGAAAGAGAAAAGGAATTGATGAAGGCAATTCCGGAAAACGAGGCCACACGAGTCACGATATCAGGAACTCCGGACGACGCAATTGAAAGAATCGAAGAGTTCGTTGATGCAGGAGTGCAACTCTTCGTGCTCTGGCAACCCTACGAAAATCGAAAAGACCTGATTGAAACCGTCAAGACCTACAAGACCAAGATACTGCCATATTTCGTGAAGAAACAAAGAAAGTAACAAAGGCGCTGGCCTCAACTTGATGTTTCTGCAGAGTGACTCATGAAGACAATCTCAGATGCGTAGACGTCGGTTGCGAAAAATATCCGGCAAAACTTCCTTTTGCTTTTCTCTTTTCCTAATTTCAAATCAGACCCAAGCCTCAACTGGACAGGGAAAATAAGGATTTGGAATGTTCCTTTTCTTACCTAATGTTGACTAGGGGTGGCTATAATCCCAATCCTCTTATTCGAGGAAATCATGCCTAAAGCTTCGGCAATGTTGCGAGAGTCGTTCTTTGATGGAGAAGGATTTTGAGCGGTTCAGCGTCTACGGGTTTTCGATCGGTTACCCAAAAGATGTTCGCATTGAGTTCAACCCTAAGGCCAGACGCGGGGAAGGCGACATCGTTTTCCATTTCCCTGATAAGGTGAAATTTTTTCTCTCATGGGGAGACCTGGAAAAAGCCACGAAAACTTTCGGAACAGTCGAAAAACACGCTGACCACGGCCTTAACAGAGTTAAGAAGGCTGGAAACGTGAAAAGCTTCGAACTAATCTCCCACGATTCACTCAGAATAAACTCGCATCAGGGACCTTACAACCGCGCGAAGTTTGAGGAGATCGCCGTGGGATTTCTAAGCGGCAAGCGAAAAAACCCACGTGAAGCTCATTCCGTTCACGTGCACTGCGCTGAATCGTCAAGGTATTTCGTGGTCTACGCGCTGCTGCCAATTGGCGGGACGACTGATTACGAGAAGACTTTTGTGAAAATGGCGAAGACCCTAAAGTGCCATTGAATCAACTGCAAGCCGCGGATTGTTAAGTATTATAAGACCAAAGATGGAAGCCTACCAGTTCACGTCGGGCTAAGGCCCCGAAGGGTACAAATAGCGTAGGATAATTCTTCTCGGGTTCGGCAGGCCACTTGCAATTGGAAAAAGTTCATGACGCAGCTAAACTGGACTCAATGATGAAAGAGGAAGGCCCACGCCTCGTCAGGGAAGGCACGAAACGCGGCCTCCACATGAGGCTTCTAGGGGCGATCGCGTTCCAGTACCATTGCCCAAAATACAGCTTTCTAACCGAAAAGTTGCACCGGCAACTCTCCGACGTTGACTTCGCAGGCTATAGTTCTGAAAGGGCTGCGATGGATAAGATGATGCGGGAGTTCGGCTACTCGGATCAACCAATGATTTCAGCGCTGTTCGGGCACCAGCGAATGATTTGGGACAACGCGTCGAACGGGCTTCACGTTGACATTTTCTTCGATAAGCTAGAAATGAACCATGACATACCCTTCACAGGCCGCCTCGAACTTGAAGAGATGACCATACCACTTGCTGACATGCTTCTTGAGAAGATGCAAATTGTACACATAAACGAAAAGGACATCGTAGACACCATAATGTTTCTGCGAGAACATGACATCCGTAATTCGTCGGCCCCCGAAACTGTCGACGGAAGTTACTTGGCGAAAATTCTTTCAAACGAATGGGGCTTCTACTATACAGTCACTACTAACCTCAAGAAGGTTGAAGACCGACTAAACGTGTACCCAGAACTGACTGAAGAGGATCGAGCGGACGTCTCGAAGAAGATCCGTGAGCTGCTCTCAATTCTGGATAAGCAGCCGAAATCGCTTGCGTGGAAACTTAGAGGCCGAGTGGGGCCGAAGACCAAGTGGTATAAGGAAGTAGAAGACGTAAAACGCTAAGATAACGTCGTCTTCTTCGGGCAGGGTTCGTCTGGACTATATCACACCTATCCCGCGGCCGTTCGGCATAGGCGCGCACGCTTCGTCGCCGATTTCAATATGTGGTGTTGTTTTATGGGGATAACATATTACTCATCCCTACCGACGAGCAACCGGGCTGCGGCTGCGCTATGGTAGATCGACTTCATTGGAACCTCTATGAGATCATGCCAGGCCAATGGCATGGAGGCCTACGCTCTCTCCTCGAATCCTCAAATTCCGTTAACATTTGAGTGAGCCTGTTCCATCTACTCGCCGGTAGAGACTCTCACTGACGCTTTCAAGATGACTACGAGACCAACGATAAGCCTATTTATCGAAGTAGTATGAAAGTTATACTTGTTGAAATTGCAAGAGCCTGAAGTTGCTGTCGTGGGGACGAAAGGCCAGATGGTAATCCCGAGGCAAATGCGGATAGAGTTGAATATTAAACCGAAGACGAAGCTGGCGGTTTACCGGAGAGGAGACAAACTTGTGATAACGAAACTGAGAATTCCTTCATTAGGTCACGGGCTCAAAGAACTGTTCAGGGAAATTGATGAACAGTATAAAGAAAAAAGGAGGCCGACCGAGAGAGAGATACTGAATGAGATCCGGGCATACAGAATGGAGAGGCGGTTGCCCTAGGCGCATCAGATGGCAGTCGTTGTCATAGATACAAATGTCCTAATCTCTGCTCTACTAGGTCACGGGAAACCCAGAAGTTTGGTAACTAGGCTGCTGGCAGAACACGCAATAGTCACGTCAAGAGACATGTTAACCGAGCTTGCAGATGTTCTTTCTAGAGAGAAGTTCCTGGAAATAAAACGCGGACAGGTTAACGCGTTCCTCTCAATCTTAGCAAGCAAAGCCTTAGTCGTAAGGGTCGAGCATCACTTCAAGGTGATAACGGAAGACCCAGACGACAACATAGTTCTGAGTACCGCATTGAAGGGAAAGGCCGACTACATGGTCACAGGAGACAAACACCTGCTGAGTTTGAAAGAGTTCAGGGGAATCAAGGTCCTCACCGTCAAAGGCATGCTCGACCTATTGAAACCATGAAGTTTTCCTCAAAATCTCATCATTGCGGAGATAACGTCGCCCACGGCTATGGTTTTGTTCGCGGCCCTTTGGAGTCCGGGAGTACCGCCGGTTGATGTTATGATGGACAAGAGTGGCGTCCGCGCTGTCGGGGGGTCTATTTTGACGAGGTCATGATTCAGAATCATTCTGAACAAAACGTGTTGGCGGTTGTGGTTATCAAGACGCCGCTTGATGCTTCGCCACGTGAATCAGTGTCCGTGACAGTTTGTGCGCGCTGCACAGTGACCGTGCAAATTGAGGAGGGTCAACCGTCACCCGACACGAATATGGATTACCACCTGTCCGCGGTGGAGAACCCTGAATACATACGCGTAAAATACGCGCCTACGCCACTCAGCAACTTTGCAAGCTCAGCTTACCAGTTGAGGTTCGGCGCGGTGGGCTTAGGTATCGTACTCCTACTCTACAGTCGCGCGAGCGAAAAGTAGGGTGTGAAGGTGACAGTGGCTAGATGAGCAACGCTATCACGCTAAAAGTTCGAACCATTCGTAAGTCTAAAGAAGAAAATGAAACGCGACGGCACTTCAGAAGTTGTGGCGGCGCGTTTCTTATGGATAGAGTGTGTCGGCGGTGCTCATTAACACCCACATTGCGTTGCCTGGTGCTAGGGGAGCCGCGTCTGTTCTTGACCAGATTCCGGCTACGGCAATGTAGATCCAAACGTTGTTTGGATCATAGTTTGGCGAAAGACTAGAAAGATAGACACTGGCGGCAACAGTTGCAAGTGGGATCGGTTGGGGTTTGTAGCCTACCAGGTTCCATCCAGCCGACAGTGCATATGCGGGTGGAGCAGAGGCGGGTGGGATGACTGAGCCAACGAACTTCAAGGCAACACCGGGACCCTTCGTTAAAACCCAGTAGCCAGCCCCATCCACCATGAACTTCAGGGTTCCAACGCAGCTCCACTTGGCGGCGGCCAGCTTCGGAGCGCAAAACTGCCAAGCCCCAACCCCCTTCGTTACAGTGAAGGTGAACACGCTCGTCACCCACGAGAGGCCGGTTTGATTGAATAACAAGTCAACACTGTTCGCGTTTGCAGTCATGTTGGGTACCACTGGCAACGAGATCAAATTCCAACCGTTAACAAGCGGTACGGAGCAAGTCCAGTTTGTGGTAACCCCAATTTGGACGCAGGGTGGGCCAGCCGCATGAACCTGTACGGGAGAAAGCGATACAAGCATCAGGGCAGCGACCAATACGCAAAGAGTTTTCTTCTTATACATTTTACACATTCTCAGTTGAAGTCTCGGCCTTTGCGTATTTAGCGGCATGGCATTCTCGATATGTAGGAAGCCAACATTCTACCTGCAGTAAGTGCAGCACTGATTGCGAGCAATCGCAATCAGAGAGTACATGCGTATCATACGTACTATGCGTACCCGCTCGGTTGCCATATGCATGTGCTAACTCCGCCCACTGAGCAGTAAACTGAGCAGTGGAGATAATTACTGTGTGTATTCTACATTGGTAAGAGCCAAGAGCAAAGTTACGGGAATTTGTGTTTGGTTGAATTTTGTCAAATGTCAACGATGGTGCATTTCACGTCAACGCCAAGAAAGCCGCATTCATCCTGACACTCTACCTTTTCATCTCCCTAGCTCTGGGGTCACACACTCTTGCTGGGAGTACCCCTACAACGCCGTCCGTTTTCGCGGTCGCGAACCGGATCGATCAACTAGTTCCAAGCACGATTAGCTGCAAGCTTGGTCGTGTGACACAGTTACTGTTGGGGGATAGCGTTAGCGTTTCGGGAAAGATCAACCCGATCCATGTGGGCGCAAACGTCACCTTGACCTACACTATGCCAAACGGCAAAACGTTACAGAGGATCGTTTCCATCTCCAGGTCGGGTAGTTATCGGGACATGTATACGCCCAACGTGCCGGGAGCCTGGACCGTGTACGCTTCATGGACCGGAGATTCGGATCATCTACCCGCAACGAGTCCAACCGTGTCGTTTACAATTTCAGATTTGCCACCAGAAACCAGTCGAATCACATTCTTCACCGACTCATCCTCAAATACGGTTGGGTCAGTCATCGGAATCTCAGGCTCCATCTACCCAGCCCTCGCAGCACAGGTGACAATTCAACTCTCCACGAACAACGGAAGCTCCTGGAGTACACTCGCAACACTCATGTCCAATTCAGACGGTAGCTACGCAAGCACGTGGACGCCAGATTTGCCGGTCGTGTATACCCTGAGAGCGAGCTGGCAAGGCGACGCGGAACACAGTGGAGCCACCAGCGACACTGTTATGGTTGTCGTGGTTTCACCACCAGTATCTCCTCTCGCAGCGATGAGGGCTACCGCGTCTTGGACCTTCATGGTCTACATGGCCGCCGACAACAACTTAGGTTCGAATTTGGGTGGTCAGCAATCTGATATCTGGAACCTTGATCAAATGCGAGGCGTCGCATCAAGTTCCAGTGTCAACGTAATCGTTCTATGGGATACAGCCGGCGGAGAGCCCCCCACATCGAGTCCGAATCCAACGAAGATTCTCTCCATGACACACGATTGTGACGTGATGACCACCTGTGTCGTGCATGATTATGGTTCGAATCTTGACACTGGTTCTCCTGCGACACTAACCAGCTTCATTACATGGACCGTATCAAATTACCCCGCTGCACACTACCTTCTCGACATATGGGATCATGGAGGAGGCTTCGAAGGTGTCGCCTACGATTACACTAGCGGAAATAACCTAGACATGTTTACTCTAAAGACGGCGGTCGCAGACGCGGGCACGCATTTTGACGTAATCGGATTTGACGCGTGTATGATGTCAATGGTTGAGGTGATCTATCAGATTAGGAATTGGGCAGACTATGCTGTTGCCTCGGAAGAGACAGTGCCAGGAGACGGGTGGCCGTACGACAAGATTCTGACTGCCCTCAAAGCGAATCCTAGTATGAGTGCCAGCAGTCTCTCAAGTACGATTGTCTCAAAGTACAGAGAATACTACCAGGCGGGGTGCTTAGATTGCACAATGGCAGTCGTTGTCATATCGAAGCTTCCGAGGCTGGCCAACGCGGTGAACGCGTTTAGTGACGCCGTCGAAAATGGTTACTTGGGAGCATACCACAGCCAGATCATCGATGCATGGTATCATACTGACTATTATTATTGGGATATTTACAACGACCTCTATGACTTTGCGAGGCTGATTAGACAGAGCTCTACCATTCATGATTCGGCTCTGCTTTCGAGCGCTGACAGTATCAAGTCAGCCGTGGCATCCGCGGTGATCTCAGAATGGCATGGCAGCCAGCACGCGAAGTCCCATGGCTTGAGCGTATACATAGAGTACGATTCAGACTATTACTACTCAGACTACGATGGACTTGACATTTCACAACAGTACTTGTGGAACGGTTTTGTGAGAGCTTTCGTCGGCTTGTTTGACTTTCGAATCTCCACCTCTCCGTCTAGTGTTTCGTTGATTCCGGGGCATTCAACGAGCGTTACTGTGACGCTTACGTTGAAGAGCGGCACAACTGCACCTGTAACCATCAGCGCGGATGGCCCATCCTACTTTACGCTCACGATTGCTCCCCCAGGGAGTGGTTCTCCAACCTTTTCGAATACGTTGACAATAGCAGCCTCATCGTCTACACCGCTGGGTTCGTATCAGATGTCCGTGACCGCTACCGACGAGCCCTCGCGGACTACAATTCTCACTGTGGGTGTGGCGTTGCTTAGGATTCCGCTCAAAGTGGGCTGGAACTTGATCTCGATTCCCGTGATACCAGACAATAATGCGATCAAGACGGTTCTGAGTCCACTGATCGCCGCCAATGAAGTCTCCATTGTCTGGAGTTATACGGGTACCCCTAGGGCTTGGAAGTCTTTCGCGCCCCCCAGCACGGGGTCATTAACCACGATGTCAGACGGGGACGCGTATTGGATCTACATGAAAGCCGCAGACACATTATTCGTGAACGGAACCGTGATTCCCCCTGCCGCAGTACCACACACATACCCTCTCGTCGCGGGCTGGAACCTTGTAGGATTCAAACCTCAACCCACAATCACAAACATGACGGTTGGCGACTACCTCCTAAGCATCACAGGAAGCTACGACACGAACAGCGTCTGGATTTACAATAATCCGGACGGCTTGTGGACACGAGCGAACTCTTCAACCCTGATTCACGTTGGTGACGCCATGTGGATACTCGTAACCACCCCGGCTACCCTTAGACCATAACTCCGACTTCAACTCATGGGACATCTTTGGAGGGACTTTGTGTTTGCTGGTTTTCGAGGCCTGGGGTTCCTTCACAAGTGAACTGGTCGCGGCTGGGTTGGCCATATTTATCGTGTACTCGATGCTTAGACTGGTTCGGGTGATTCGAAGAGAATACTTACTAGGCTTTCCTGTAGGGTTCTCATTTCTAGCGATTGGATACATTGTATTCGGTTTGTCCTATGCATACCCTGCATTGGAGGAGTTGGCCAGCTGGGTCTATCTCTCAATCATGACGTATGGGTTTGCATTCATAGCCGGAACCTACTTCCTGAAGAAGAAGAGCTTGTGGAAGAGGGTCGGGCGCATGGCCGCGTGGTTTTTCTCCACGTTAGTTGTCCTAGCTGTTGCGGCTGTCACAGTGATCGTTGTTCCACGGGGGTTTCTCCTTCCTCCATACCGCGCCGTGGATGAGATATTTCGAACCACCAACCTCGTATCGCTGGGTTACATAATCTTTAGCTTGTACCAAGACTTCAAACCTAGGCGGGTCGGCTTAGGGGGCATAGTACTATCGGGTTTCGTACTTCTCGCTGGCAACCAGTACAGCCTCCTGCTATGGGGACTTGACGGCGGATTCTGGTCATTCGCCCTAGCGCACGCAATGGGACTCGTTGGGCTTATTATGCTGGCCGCTGCTCTGTCTACAGGATTTCGAAGGTCTTAACCACATTTGCGACAAGTCGAATCCGGAAAAACTCGCGGACGCAATCGGGAAATGATTTTCTACGACATTCTGAGGTCAATCGTCCGTCAGGAACAGAAAGGGTTCGCGAGGATTACAAGGGTTCAGAACGAGACCAACCTTCCCTCCGACCGACTGCGCGCCCACCTGCGGCGAATGGTTCAGCTCAGACTGATCATGTATGGCAGCGCAATCAGGAGCACAGCAAAAGGTCGAGAATTTCTCTCAGAGTACAAAAGAGTCCTCGTGGTGCTGAAAAGGTTCGGACTCGTCGAGTAGAGGCTAAACCTTAGCTCTGCTACCTTAGGCTAGATTGCGTGGAAGCTAAGACAGCCCTTTGGCCTGGGCATTCTAATCCTCGTAATTGTAGCGTTGAACATATGGCCTGCACTCAGATATCTTATCAATATTTGTCATCGTTCTAGTGGCATCTATCTTGGCTAGCTTATGTTCACAGTCTCATTGCCGCTGAAATAACGTAGCCCACCGCTAGGAGGGCGATGGTGATGTATGCGGTAGCAATGTTAGCGGCGAGCGCGGGAACCAACTTGCTGGTATTCGAGTATTCTCGGAGTGTGATTCTGATGGCTTTGATGGCGAACGGTAGCGCGGCTAGGGCGATGAGGGTGGTCGGAGGCGTAAGACCTAAGATTACTGCTGCTGGGATCCATGCAACAGCAATGGCCTCTAGCAATGCGTAGAGTTTTGCGCCGCGTTTCCTGCCGAGTAATATTGGGATGTTTTTTCGGCCGGCTGCGGCGTCGGCTTCGAGGTCAGGCATTTCATTCAGGTAGAGCACGTTAGCGATCATGATGCCCGGCGCCAAACCCACCGCCACTACGCCTGCACTCATGTTGGCGGTTTGGACGAAGTAAGCCCCGATTATCGCTAACGGGCCCAAGTTCAGCCCCGCCAGGAATTCTCCCAGGTAGATTCTGGCGAATGTGGTTGAGTAGAAGTACACAGAGATGGCGGCCACGGCCACTAAACCTAGGAGCGCTAATCCCCGTGTGAGTACGAAGTAGGCCCCGATCGGGATCGCAAGCAGAAGCGAACCCAATCCGAACGATAAGGCGTTCTTCGGTTTGATTAAGCCGGAGACTAGGAACTTGCTTCCGCCACTGAAGGGCGTTTTCAAAGTTGCCGCATCTACTCCCGTCTTGTAGTCATAGTAATCATTGAGCACGTTCACCGCATTCTGCGCTAGCGTCACACCGATTATTGCGAGAATGTAATAGATTGAGTTGAAGAACCCATCCCGCGCTGCAACCGCCGTGCCCAAGCTGACGAGTAGAAAACTCATCAACAAGGACGGTTCCACAGCCTCCCGGAACCAAACCTTAAACCCCAAAAACTCGCGCCCAACTTGCGTTTTATGCAGTCATAACGTTGACGCTAGGGTTCATACTCAACTGCGCTCGCATAATTTCCAGGTGCTATGGTTCAGCATCGGCTTTGAATAACCGCAAACTCGTCCTGGTAACCGCTTAGCTTTCGGTTAGCCCATGCTAATGGTTACGGTTGAGTTTGTGGGTGCCACTATGGTCGCTATGGCGCTGACGGTTGTGCCGAGGCCGACGCCACCTGACGAGAATCGTATTCCAATTACCACTCCGCTTCCTCCGTTAGCTACGAGCGCGTCATTACCCATAGGGTCTTTGAGAATGAAGACGCTGAGGTAGCTCGGGATCGAGCTTACGATGTCACCAACTTGCAGACCCGACGCAACGACTACAACCTTGGAGGAGGGTAAGTAACTTGAAACTTGAACCGGGCCAGTTCCATCGATGTTAATCGTGTCGAGGAGTACGTCGAAGTCTGCGGGCCTATTCAGGAAGAGTGTCAACCTTGAAACGAAGAATGGGCTAAGCCCTCCTTCGCTGTTTATTGTGATCTTTGCCGTTCCGGTGAATAACACACTCGCGTAGAGGCGGACTACGCCGTATTGTGATAGTGGCATTGGGGCGTTCGTTGAAGGCGGGGGTGGTGCGAGAACATACCAGCTGACGGAGGCCAAGCTAACAACGATTATGGCCGCAGCTAGGACCGCAATCCTAGTCCTCCGACTTAGGATTCTTTGCATGAAGTTCACTATGGTGGAAGACCCACCGGCATTGTGAAAATGCGTATCATAGGATACTTAATGCTTTGCCAACAAGCTAACTGTGCACTAGCGGACAAAACTCCAATTAGAGGGCTGGGTGGCAACCTAACAGAAAACCGACTTTACGAACATTCAAGTTCTGAGTTATTCCGAGCTGTGGAAATCTCAGTCCTCTATGTTATGGCACCTTAATTGCTAGGTGCCGAGAGGGGAGTTCAAAATCGGACGAAATCGAGTTCTCTGATGTCGGTAAATACAGTTAGGGGGACGGTTGCAACTGCAATTACCGTGTGTAACGTACGTACCGTATGCACGGAGATGAGATATAATCAGGTTAAAAACAATAACCGATTTCCTTTGAGAAATCGAAAAGCTGCTTCTTCGAACTTTAGGCATAACGCAGTAGCAGCTCCGCTAGTATTGCTGATGCTTTCCACAATCTTGATTCTCGTAGTTCCGGTGTCTGCGGCCCCGGGCCCGTGTTCTTTGAGTGTCAAAGTAATTCCAGCCGGGTCTGGGACGGTTACCTTGACTCCACCCGGTGTCCCTGCTGGAACCTACACGCCCTGCGTCCCTGTCTCCTTCAAGGCAACGCCTAGCCTTGGTTACTATTTCGTGGGCTGGGCACTCAGCGCTCCGGGCAGCACGGCAGGCGACGGATCAATGTATTACTTCACCTACCAGAACCCTACGCCTAGCTATTTGTTGACCTCAACCAGCGGCAGTATGCGCCTGCTCGCCTACTTCCAACAACAGAACCAATGGGTCAGATCCTCAAACAATCCCATATTGACGGCGTCCGCGAGCGGCTGGGATGAGAGCTGGGTGGCCAACTCGCGTGTGTTCACCTACCAGAACGGGACGTATGGAATGATATACCTCGGCGCCAACGGAGCCACTCGCGCCTTGGGATTGGCGACAAGCCCTGATGGCGTTCATTGGACTCGCCGTTCCTCCCCCGTCTTCACTACTGGAACTGGTGCGGGAGGTTGGGATGCGTGGTCGGGAGGTACTCGAAACGGATTGGTGGTGGGTAGCGTATTATGGGATGGCGCGAAGTACCTCCTTTACTACAGCGCAGCCAGTGGTACTTGCAATCAAGCGGGATGTGCCCAGGCCGGATTCGGGCTTGCTACGTCAACCGATACGGTCACTTGGACATTGGCAAACAGCGGAAACCCGATTCTTACAAATGTAACTGATGACGCGCAGCATACCGGAACATGCGACGGCCCAACTCGCACTTTCAGATATCCCGACGTTGTGAAACTCGGAAGCACTTACTACATGTGGTACAACAGGGGCGGAGGCATAAGATTTGCAACTTCCAGTGACGGAATAAGCTGGACCGTGCAGAACGATGGATGCGCCGTTCTGTATACTGCAGATTGGAACGATCCTGGATTTTGGCCTGATCTACCCCACGCTTATTCGTGGGACGGAGATTTCGTCTATGCTGCAAGTGCTTTCTATGATCCTGTTGCGAAAGGTTTCAAGATGTTCTATTCAGGGTGCGATGTTGACTGTGCGGTGTATCGGACGGGGTTCGCAACTTCCACTGACGGAATCACCTGGACGAAGTATGCTGGCAACCCAGTGCTTTCCCCGGTGGCTGGGGGATTTGACAACGCCGACAACATAGATAATGCCGCAGCGTTGTTAACGAATGGAGTGATCAGCCTGTACTACAGCGCAGACACAGTGAATTCTCTAGTATGCCGGGAGTATTACGACACTGCTTGTGCTGACGGTGATGGCTTCACCGCGAGCAGCATTGGGCTGGCCTATGTCTCTGAAGTGCCTCTATTTACTGGCTGGAACTTAGTCTCCCCGCCCGTAGTTCCAAACAACAACCTCCTCAAGAGCATATTAGCACCACAACTCGCTGCAGGCGAGGTTACAATTGTTTGGAGTTACACGGGAACGCCAAGAACTTGGCAGAAATTCATACCGCCGAGCACGGGCACATTGACGACGATGGTGGACGGCAGCGGCTACTGGATTCTAATGACGGCTCCGGACACGCTGCTGGTTGGTGGCACAGTGATTCCGCCAGGGGCGGCACCACCGGCCTATGCGTTAGTCGCCGGTTGGAATCTGGTTGGTTTCAAACCGCAACCGGCGCTCGCGAACGAAACCACTTCACAATTCCTCATCAGCCTAAACAGTTACGATGCGAGTCACGTATGGCTTTGGGACAACTACGCGGGCGCATGGATTAAGGCGGATCCAAGTACTTGGCTGATTCCAGGGCAAGCCTTGTGGGTCTATGTCACGTCGCCGACCGGCGCAACCCTCAGACCTTAACAAGACTTTTTCCCTCCCCTTTTCTTCATCGCCACCAAGACGTACCGGTTTCATCAAACTCCGCTTGTCTTGGGGAGCCCCAGGAAACCTTTACTAACTTGCGCTTAATGTAACCGCGAGTGAGTTTACATGAGAGCCCAATCTGTTGCCTTACTGTTCACAAGCCTCATCTTAGTATTGCTTCTAACAGCGAATTATCCGCTCGCGCATGGCCAAGGTCCGCCAGGGATTCCTTGGCTGTTCGGTGGAAACGTTACACTGAACGGGTCCCCTGCGCCAGATGGACTGAATATTACTGCGTTGGATAGTGGCCAAGTCATGGGTTCTGCGTTAACGAGCGGGGGAACATATTCGGACTTAGAGATTTGTGGGCAGGCCGGCCAGACTTGCAATTCGGGCGACACAATTACCTTCAAACTCAACGGCCAACTGACGGCAGCCCAAACCGCTACACTCGGTGACCGCGGAATCCCGCAAAGCCAGGACCTAGCCTTCACGGGAACACTGTCATCGGTTACAACAACCGCGCCTCCACCCACATCAACCACAACCGCCACCACGCCAGAAACCAGTTCAACGAGTCAGGCAACAACTACTAGCAGCTCGATTGAAAGCACCAGTTCAGCCGTGAGTAGCACTAGTTCAACTGAGAGTAGCTCTAGTATGACTGAGAGTAGTTCGTCTACGGTTCCTGGTACGACGAGCAGTTCTACTACCTATCCCACTGGCCCGAAATGCCTCATAGCCACCGCTACCTATGGCTCTGAGCTTGCACCGGAAGTTCAGCTGCTCCGCAACTTCCGCGATTACTCAATCATGAAAACTCAGGCTGGGTCAAACTTCATGGTTGCCTTCAACGCCTGGTACTACTCCTTCAGCCCCTACGTTGCGAACTACATCGCTAACCATTGGGTTGAACGAACCGTCATGAAGGGCGTCCTCTACCCACTGATCGGAATGCTCTTCCTGACGAATGCTGTCTTCTCAGCTGCTGCCACCTACCCCGAATTCGCAGCCCTTCTTTCAGGGTTGCTAGCGAGTTCACTAATTGGCGCATTCTACTTGGGAATGCCAATCGGCTTCCTCAGGGCAAAGCTCCGCCGGCTCCGCAGCTGGAAAGGAGAGAGGCTATTCGAGCAATCGCTTGGGTTGATACTCCTCAGCGGAATGATTCTACTCATCGCCGGAGAAGCCGCAGCCCTTCCGGCATTGCTCATGGTCTCGTCGGCCGCAATCGTATTGTCAACCCTCTTCCTCTCTGCATTACTCACGTCAGCGAAGATTGGCAAGAGACTTCAACCAGCCTAACTGCACGGAAAGACCGAAACAGCAGCCACGACAACCCACTCCGCAATTTCACGATGACACTTTCCGTGCTCAGCCTTAGCCGTAGGGTTCGCACTGGTCCACAAGAAAGCCCGCCACTAGCCGCTTTCGTTTCGCGGCCTAGGACGCTTGGCTGAACGCCAGCGTCAATCACCGCGAATATTTTCATGCGCACAGGTCGCTAGGGCCATATCTGCTTGGTCGAGTAAACAGGCTGCTATTCGGAAGAAGTAATGGTGGCTGCGAGTTCGCCTGTAATGTTCTGAAACCCTAGGTGTAGCTCGCCTTCTGGTTCGGCATGGCCATGTGAGACACACAGTCCGCATCAGAGAACACGACCACATATGCCGCCGACATCTATAGCAATATCTTCGAGAACTCAAAGCGAACACGCTCCCCTGCTTGATTCCGACGCTTCTCCGAACAGCGCTCGGGATTACAATCTGGCTTTTTGAACTGGCGGTAGTGCCTGGTGGCGTAAATAGTCTGCTGCTAGGGGAACGAGTTGAGAAGGCGTACGCGGCTAGCACGGTTGGCGGGACAAACAGCTCGATAGCGGGCGGTGACAGCAACACCATGCCCTATTCGTTGTAGGGTGGATACCACCCAAACATCGGGTGGAGTCCACCTTGAAGTCTTAACCCGCATTTCTCCACGCCGATTAGGGACAGGTACATGTTGTCCGCAGAAAACTACACCGCACATCCACCTCTGCAGTAAAGGTGCTAGCACCGCCTCAAGGTGTGTTACACCCGATCTTTGCATCTTCCACACCCTTTCGAGGTGTACTACACCCAACGTTTGAGTGTAGTACGCCTGGCGAAGGGGGTATGGATTCTAATAATCTCCGCAACCACGCTTAAGCCTTAGATTCGTGCGACCCGTTGAAAGTTGTACCTGAGACTTAAGTACAACCTTTGTAGGAGGTTGTACTGACAGCTATGTCAGACGATGTCGTACTCGTCACAAGGAAGGGTCAGATCACCATACCTGTCTCGAAGAGAAACAAGTACAGAATAAAGGAAGGCATGAAGGTTCTTGTGAAGGACAGTTCTGAGGGCATTATCATTAGGCCGATTACGCCGATAGAAGACTTGGCGGGAGTAGATGCAGGCAAAGTAAGCATTGCACGGATGAGGCGGAAACTGGACGACATGAGGGCACAAGATAGGTACTGAACATGCCCATCACGGTGGACACACGTTTCTTCTTGACCCATTACCTCGCGGAGGCTGATGAGCTCAAATCGAAGACATCACGAAAAATGATTGAACTTCAGAGAGAAAACGCCATGGTTCCGACCATCGTACTTCATGAAGTGTACAAGTTCACTTACGAAAATGTCGGGAAGGAAGTTGCCTCTCTTCGCGTTAACTCGATCATGAGCTCCGAACTCAGAGTGGTTGATTTAACACCGGGGATTGCTGTAGCCTCAGCTAACCTGAGGTGTCGGTACAAGGGATTGCCCACAGCCGATTCGATTATTGCAGGAACGTGCATGGAATCGAAATCGAAGCGCGTTCTCTCTGACGACCCACACTTCAAGATGATTAAGGAAATCCAGGCCGAATGGCTCTAACGCTCTCCATATACCCGGCCAGCATTAACAGTCTCTATCATAATTCGACCGGACAACAAAGACGGTGACGTGCGGTGGGTTAGGTATTTATGTAAGGAATCCTTACTTGCCGGAGGAGGGAAAGGTCCGTGGCTGCAAGCCAAGTCGTGAAAATAACCTCAAAGGGACAGTTTACGCTTCCAGTTGAAATACGGAGGGAGCTGTCACTGGGCAAAGACAGCCACGTCTATGTGACTAAACTGGGGCGCCTCATTGTGATCAAGAAGGTGGACGAGCTGTCCTTAGATGATATGTCAGCCATCCTCGAACCCCTTGCGAAAAGAAGTGGCCTGACGCGTAGGATATTCACGAAAGATATCGAGAGGGCAAGGGAGAAAATGCTTGGAGAGAAGCAAGGCAAGGTCAAGGTTCACCGTTCTCATTGACACAAATATCCTCGTCTCCGGCCTAGTATTCCTTGAGGGTAATGAGCATCGAATACTGAAACTTGCGGAAGACAAGGCGATAACGCTCGTACTACCTGAGTTTGTCTTGAAAGAGGCAAGGGCCGTCTTAGGCCGTCGCTTCCCAGGTCATGAAATGTTTCTAGATGCATTTCTTCTGCGGGCGGAGCATATCGTTGTTCCCTGGAGCCGAATCGAACAAGACATTCCTATCCATCGGGGCGAGGTCAGAGACGCAAAGGACGCAGCGGTGCTGACTTCGACAATTCTTGCGAAACCCAATTTCACAGTCACAGGAGATAAGACTCTAAGAGAGGATATGAGGCGCTGTCAGAACGCTGCTCGGACAACAACCATATGTTCTTCAAGTGAATTCCTAAAGAAAGTCTCGAAGCGACCTTAGCGAACAAAGCGAACCAAGCAATTCGGTTAAGATCACGGGTTTCTGTTTGTAATTTTGTGAGCTTGGTTCAGGCCGTCTTTCGAGTGCGACATTGATCGCCGCGAAAGATACGCTGAAACCGTGGCGGCACAAGTAGGATGAGAATCAATTAACCGAGCGAAGACTTGACGGAACCTTCCAGGTTCAGCCTATTTCTTTGTGGTTTTGTCCGCTATTTCTTTCGCGATTTGTTCCTTTGTTTTACCTTCTGTGGCGATGCCGAGGCTTTTCGCGGCGACTAGAAGAGGGTCCTGCTCGGTCTCTGTTGTTGTGGGGGTTGTGGGGTTTGTGATTGAGGCTATTTCCTTGGTGCTCTTCTCGAACTCTTTCTTTGCCAGGCCGATTGATCTGGCTAGTTCGGGGAGTTTCTTTGGGCCCCAAAGAAAAACCACCAGTATGACCCCGACTACGACGAGCCACTCATACCCAATTAGTGCCATTGGGCTTCAACAGGCATATTTCTTCTTCAAGCTCAATATAAGTGAATTTCGTGTCGCCTCAAAGGCCGTTGTCTTACCATTAAGTCGCCTCCTGAAAGAGGTTTGAAACCCTTCCAAACATCAACATGGAGCTTGGAAGTTCAGCAACGATGGAGTCTCCGGGACGTTAACCGCAATTCAAGACGGGTTCGGGTATTGGGTCTACACAACAAAGCCCGGCATGCTCTCCGTCACAGGGTATATTATTCCCCCAGCCTCGCAACCGCCTTCCTACCAGTTGAATCAGGGCTGGAACCTGGTAGGTTTCAAACCCGAACTGGCCATTTCCGATGAAACCGTTTCCAACTAATTAGCCAGCATTTCGAATAGCTACGACCCGAACAATGTTTGGCTGTACTCAGCTGGAACCTGGAACAGAGCTGGACCATCCTACACGCTTCGTCCCGGCCAAGCCACATGGATTCTAATGACGACCTCTGCAACGCTGAAACCCTAGAAACGAACGGTTCTGTTACCTCTTTGTTTGGTGAATACGAGCCAGTTACCAAACGAAAAGGGGCCCGGCCGTCACGCCTTCTGACCATGTAGTTAGTCGCCGGGGACCATCTACACGGTCGCTGAGCACAAGAGGCAACGTGCAATGCACCCAATGATTGGGTGTTCAACACCCTACAGGAAACCCAAAGGCTTCAAGGTGTCTGACACATAATGATTGGGTGTCTGACACCCCCCTCCAGGGGGGTGCGCGCACCCCCTATTGGGGGGCTGAGGTTTGTGGGGACACCATGTTACTCGGCTGGGTTTCGCGTCAAGATTTTGGTTGGCCTCTGGGCGGGCGATGCTAAACTAGGATTTGCGAGGTGCGTTTCGCTCTAATCTCCTTTATCGTTGCAAAATGGGGATCTTCGGTTACGATGTACTCAGCCCTGCCCTCGATGGCTGCGGCGGCGATCAAGCAGTCACCCCACTGGATTTTCTCCTGATATTTGGCTCGAAGAATACCCGCCTGTTTCGCGATGGCAATGTTTACCGGGATAATGTCCAGACCGGAGAGCTCCATCTCTGAGAAGTATTTCTGAGCAGCATCCCTACCCGCCTTCTTCCGTGCCAAAGCGTAGAATTCCGCAAGCACGATGACCGAGACCGATCCCCGATTCCCCAACCTTCTGCATGATCTAATGACGGCCTTCGTATTCTGCAAGACGGTAGTGTCCCGAGAGAAGTAGTGTAGAGCGAAGAACGTAGTGTCAAGGGCGACTATCAGGTCGCTCTACCTCAGCGAAATGCTTTACGCCGTGACCTAACCAAACCTTCGATAACATCTCCGGCGTCGCCGAATTCCGACAGGGTTCCAGCGGACGCGATAATGTCAGGGGCCCGCTTCAGAAGCAAGCCTTCCTTAACTTCCTCAACCATAACTATTGAACCGTCCTCCAGACCGTACTTCTTTCTGGCATCTACTGGAATCGTCATCTGCCCCTTGCTGGTTATCTTTGAGTAAGGCATTGTATTATCCTTACTTGAGGATTCCCTTACATTGCCTTAAGTGTTACTTAAAGCTCAGAGGTTCAATGAGGCAGGATCAATTGACTCGTTACTCAGTCAACCTGGCCGGAAGTGGAAGTGTCGCTAGCATTATCAGCGTGGACGGTCCATGGTGTAGTCATGACTTCGAGTGAATTGGATCAGTTGCTCAAAGGCTATCTTGAGGCTAAGTTTGGGGTGGCCCTGGATTATTTTGCAATTGAGGGTCAGATGTCCCCTGACGCGACGGGCGATATGGGTGTCACGGGGAACTACCGAAAACATGCTAATGATAGGAACTTCTACTTCACGGCCACGGTCAACCTTACCTCACACGTAGTACGAAATATGCAAGAATATTGAACGTGCAGCGTGCTTCCTCGATCAAAGCAATTAGTTAACTCGTGAAAAATGGAGTTCGTTTTAAGCTGATTGGTCCGGTGAAACGGGGCTGGGGTCCTCGTCCTTATACTTAGCAACCCACCTTAGGACCATGAAGGACGTAGTGATGATGACTCAAGGAAGATGCAAGAAATGCGGCTCCCCTGTCTACTCTATCGGATTACCCTCAGCGGAGGGTCTTTGCGTTACATGTGCCAGAGTAGAGGCCGCCAGGAAAATGAGTTTCAGCATTGAGTGAACACGGCGTGTTCTACAGTAAAAGCATGTGTTGAATCTGAAAGCGCTTCTCGTAGAGTGCATCGTCCCTCGTACTAAACCTCGAATTGATGAAGTCAGCGACATAGCGAAAGCTGCGGGTTACAATGTGGTCGGCCAAGTTGTACAGCATCGTGACTTCGTGGATTCCGCATATTGCGTAGGCGAAGGAAAAATCGGGGAGATCGCCAAGACCGTAGCAAAAGATTCAATCGAGGCAGTAATCTTCACTCGACAGCTTTCGGCGGGCCAAATATTCAGAATCAAGAAGAAACTCGGCGAAGCAACCCATGTTCTCGACAGAAACTTATTGGTTCTAGAAGTGTTCGAGAAACGCACCGCCACACCAGAAGCAAAGCTGCAAATCGCATTAGCTAGGTTGCGGTACACGTTTTCCTGGGGCAGAGAATCCATTCGAATGCGCGGCATCATTAGCGAACAAATGGGACGGGGCGGCCCGGGCCGGTACCCATACGAAGCCTACGAGGCCATGTCGCGCAAACGAATAAGCAAGATCGAAGGCAAGCTCCGCGATATGAGGTCAAGGAGCGGGCGCCTTCGCGAACAACGAGGAAAGGCTGGTTTTCGAATCGTATCCTTAACAGGTTATACACAAAGCGGTAAGACTACGCTATTCAACAGGCTCGCGTCAGAATCGAAGGACATTGGCTTGGGACCCTTTACGACGCTCTCCACATTTGCCCGAAAAGTCTCCCTGCACACAAAGGGAGACTCTGCTGATTCCTTCATCATGATTGATTCAATTGGGTTCATCGAGGACCTCAGCCCCCTGCTGCTAAGGGCCTTTCACACTTCATTGAATGAACTCGCAAATTCGGACCTAATCCTCCTCTTCGTTGACGGCAGCGAGGAAATTGAAACAGTAGTCCGAAAGGTCACGGCATCGCATGAGGTAATGACTAAAGAAATCCACGGCGTTCCCGTGCTGATCTGCATAAACAAAGTAGATCTAACTACACGTGAACACCTGGACAAGGTACTCGCGGAGACTCGCAAGGTATTCGAAAAGGATGAAATGCTGGAAATAAGTTCGAAGACAGGAGCTAACCTACAAACCCTCCTACAGAAGATTTCTGAGAAGCTAACGCCAGCGGTTCCAGTAACGTCGGTAGGATGATGGGGAAACAAGTCGGAGGCAAACTCGTCTTACCTAGGACAGAGAATTCCCCATCCTAAATTACGTTTGCAATCTCCCAAGAAAATCTAATAATTGTTTGTTGAATTCTTTGGAATTCTCCAAGTTGCTCATGTGCGCGGCGTTAGGGATCACATGAATTTCAGAGTTTGGAATTTTGTTGCGCATCTCTTGCGAAGCTGAAGGGGGAGTAAGCGCGTCATGTTCGCCCACAAGAATGAGCGTTGGAACCTTAATGCCTGACAGCGCCTCAGTTGTTTCTGTTCTACTCGCTAGAGCCAACAATGCTCCGCATATGCCGAGGGAAGAATTCGACTGAATTATCCTCCTAATCTTCTCAACCGCAGCCTTGTTGTTGGCAAAGGTCTGTGGGGCGAAGACAGACTTAACGAAGCCCTCCGCGTAGGCCTTGACGCCGTTGGCTTTGACGGATTTGATTGCGGCTGCACGCTTTAACTTGGCTTCATTGGAATCCGCCTTAGCTTGCGTGTCAACAAGAATCAAACCCCGAACCCGCCCAGGGTTTCTCTCAACGGTCCTTAGCGCAATGTATCCGCCCATCGATAAACCGCAAAGCACTGCTTTCTCAATCTTCAGGTGGTCAAGCAGCGCGAGAAGGTCGTCTACAAAGAATTCAAGCGTATACTGACCATCGCCGACGCCGCTCTTACCATGCCCACGAAGGTCGTAAGCGATAACTCGAAATCGTTTCTGCAGGGCTTCAATTTGCGGATCCCACATTTCATGACTGAAAGGAAAACCGTGAATGAGAACAATAGGCGTAGCCTTAGAGACACCTACATCAACGTAGAAAATCTCACCGCCGTTTACAACCGCTTTCATTTAGCCTCTACACCTCGTGTCCCATATCTCTCAAAAGCCGCTCTGTTTTGAAGCCTTGGGTTGGACGCTGGTTCGACGGGTTCAATGTTACAGCTACTGCGGAGGCTGCTGTCGAGAGAAGGATAATGAGCAACAATCAGGCGGTATCACAATTAGAAAATCGACGTTTAGATTATTATCAGTCGCTGAGAAAGTTAGTTCGGTTTCCACTCGTTGCTCAGGGTCATAATGCACATCGATATGGATGCGTTCTACTCATCCGTTGAGCAACGCGAGAACCCAGGCTTGCGCGGTAAGCCAGTCATAGTGGGCGCTGACCCGAAAGGGGGAAAAGGCAGGGGCGTCGTCGCCGGCTGCTCATACGAAGCCCGAAAGTTCGGCGTACACTCCGCCCAACCCATCTCCATTACCTACCGGCTATGCCCAAACGGCGTCTACCTCAGGCCAAACTTCACTCTCTACGAACAGGTCTCAGAGCAAGTCATGCAACTGCTAAAACAGTTCACGCAGAAACTTGAACCTATGAGCATCGACGAAGCATTCATGGACGTTTCAGAAAAAGTCACGACCTTCGAAGAAGCGGCTGCGTTAGCTAGGCGAATAAAGGATGAAGTGAAGGGGAAAGCTCAGCTCACTTGTTCAGTGGGCGTCGCATCAAACAAATCAACCGCCAAAATCGCCTCAGACTTCAAGAAACCAGACGGCCTAACCATAGTTCCACCAGAGAAAGTGCACGAATTTCTATCTCCATTACCTGCAGGAAAGATTAGCGGGGTCGGTAAGAAGAGTACTGAAGTCCTTGAAGGGATGGGTATCAAAACGATTAGGGAACTCGCCGCAACCAATCCCGGCAAGTTGATTGAGGTCTTCGGCAAGTACGGGGCGCGCCTTTGGCAAGTGGCCAACGGCGTAGACGACGAAGAAGTAATCACATCTTACTCAATCAAATCCATCAGCTCCGAAACCACCTTCGAAGAAGACGTAGCCGACCGGGGAAAGGTAATGGAAGCATTTGCTTCGCTGATCGATGACGTCCACGCTCGCGTCCTGTCCCAGAAGGTGCTTTTCCGCACCGTGGGCATCAAGGTACGCCTCGAAGATTTCACAACCTTCACTCGAGCAAGAACCCACACCCGGTACACGGACGACAAAGCAGTCATCGTAGAATATGTAAGGAGACTCTTCCGCGAATTCGAGAATAATCCAGAGAAAATTCGCCTGGTGGGCGTTCGGGCAGCTAACCTAAGAAAGGTTGACTCGGAGCAAGAAACGATTCTGAACTGGGCAACACGCTAACTATTAGCAGCCGCTCCCGCCTCCAGTTTTTGCGCCCCTAAACGGTCTGTTCATGCCGCGAATTAGAGTGCCTGCTACGTACAGGCAATATGCCCCGAAAAGTGCGGCTAACCAAGGAAGAAACGGTGCCCCGAACCTCAAGAACGGCGCGGAATCAATTGCAACGATGGGGTAAACAAACGAGGTTAATGGAACATGCAACGCAATGAAAATCAGGACGATAATCGAGCCGAGAAAATACGCAGTGTATTCGCGCAGTTTGAAGCCCTTCGAAATGCCTGAAAAGAGCATGAGCACAAGCAAAGTCTCGACGCTCTGCTCGCTCAACCAAGGAGTAAGGAGCATGTAGATGGCGAAGGTTAAGAGAAGGCTGTCGAGGACATCGCTCATCTTAGAGAACCTTCCTCGAAAGTAAAGGAACAGCAAACAGCCAGCGACCCCAGGTAACCAAAGTAACCTGACCGGAATGCTGTTGTAAATGTTCGAAACTGAAAACGGGCCTATCTGAGTCACGCCGATCGCTGGAAGAAAGGAGAGTATGCCTATGGGGGCAACCCCGCCGGGGCTCCTTGCGACTTGGGCAATGAGCACGATCAGAAGGCTCCCCAAGTCCCACCGAAAGATTAGAAACGGAAATATGACCACAAGGAATACGGCAGCAATGCCCGCGAGGAAGCGAAGGGTCTGTTCAGTTCGATTTTTCTTGATTAGATAAATTAGGCAAACTGGTAGGAAAAGGACTGGATACAGTTTCAGGGCGATGCTCAGCCCCAGAAGCATTCCAGCCCACGCATACTTTCCCCGCCTAAGCGCGATCACAACCAGAACAACCAACAATGCGACAACGTTGTCCATCATACTCCAGGCCACTCCAACCATTATCGTATACGGGTTGAACAGGAAGAGTTTAGCGCGGGCAAGGGCTGAAAGGCTATGGTGATTATTCTGACGAATCAAATTCGAATTCGGCTGTGGCGAAAAAATCATTATTAACCATGCGAGAGCGATGTCGCCAAGAATTATTGGAAGTTTAATGAGGAAAATGTAGGAAAAAACATTGGCTGGCCTAATTAGCTGGGATAACTTGTAAGCTACGCCACACCAGTAGGCCCAGAGCGGGGGATAACCCAGGCTCGGGTGGAGGGTATAGGGTGAGGTCAGATTCGCTACATTTCTACCAGTTGCTATCCAGATGCTGAGGTCATAGGGATGCCCTGTAAATGGAGCGATTAGTATTCGAACTAGGATTGCCGCAAGAAAAACCGGTAAAGCGGCCCGCATGCTCTTGTGATTCAAGTCATATCTCGTTTGATTGGTGACCTGCGACATCATAAAATGGTTGAGTCCATAATCTGAGCCAGCTATCTCGCTGCTACTGTCTGACTTTTGACAGATCTATCCTCTGCAACTCACCACGCAGCTGCTCTAGCCAAGGTGTGAATTGTTCTCTTCCTGGGCATACTATCCGGAGGCGTCCGTCGGGCAGAATCGTAATGCTCCCGTTCTCTTCGGTCTTTAGCGGTATGAAGACGGACTCTCGATGCAGGTTCAATGAGTCCGTTATCTCGAGAACCTTGAGGACCTGTTCCGGGCGTATTGCGCTCATGCTTCTTCGCCGCAAACCTGTAATCGGTCAATTATTGGCGTATGGATGGGATGCGATGCATTTAGTCTACTTATCGCACTATACCTGCCCTGCTAGTCTATATGCTAAACATAAGACGCTACTTTCGACCTAACGCCCCTTGCGATAATCATGCAAGTGCAGCACGCGGATCGGAGAGTAGACTCTCTAAGCGAAGTGTTCCTCGAGGACGTTTACGCCATACCCGGCGGGGAGAAGGTTAAGGAATGCATTCAATGCGGCACCTGCAGCGCCTCCTGCCCCACGAGCTACGCGATGGACTATACGCCACGAGAGGTCATCGCAGCGCTTAGGGCTGGAATGCTTGACCGTGTTCTGAAGAGCAACACAATCTGGCTCTGCGCCTCATGCTACTCCTGCACCGTCAGGTGCCCTTCGGGAATCAAACTAACAGACGTCATGTACGAGCTCAAACGGCTCGCAATCGAGTTCAATCTCGTTCCGAAGAATGTTAAAACGCCAATGGTATCGAAACTGTTCGTCAGCATCGTCGATAAGTACGGCCGAATATCAGAAACCGAACTCGTTAGCAAATTCATGATGAAGACAAATCCCCTTTCCATCGTCAAGATGATTCCGCGGGCATACAAGCTCTTCATGCGTGGTAGACTACCACTAATTCCTCACCGCATCAAAGGAATACGCGACTTACGCAAGAGCACTGAGATGCTTGTCTCAGGAGTGCATGCGGGAACAGCCGCAAAGGGGGCGCAATAGAAAGTTGCAGTCTCAGGTTCAATTCTCATACTACCCGGGTTGCTCGGTCGAAGGAATGAACAAAGCCTACGATAAGGCCACCCGCGTGGTGTGCAAGGCACTCGACATCAACCTAACTGAGCTAACTGACTGGAACTGTTGCGGCGCCACCTCATACATGGCCATAAACGAACAGAGGGCACACCTTCTCTCAGCAAGAAACTTGGCGTTGGCGGAGAAAGAAAAGAAAGACCTAGTCGTTGTTTGCCCCGCCTGCCTAACTACCCTAACCAAGACGAACCGCTACATGGGCGAAGATCCGAAACTGAGGCGGGCGGTCAACGCAGCCCTGGGCGCTACGGGCATGCAGTATCAGGGAGGGGCGAGGGTTAGGCATCTCCTCGAAGTGATCGTTAACGAGGTGGGGGAAGGCAAGGTCAAAGCCAGAATAAAGAAGCCACTCACCAATCTAATGGTCGCACCATATTATGGTTGCCAACTGACGCGGCCTTTCGGAGAAATCGACGACAAAGAGTTCCCAACGATGCTTGACAAACTACTCTCCTGGCTGGGAGCCAAGCCGGTCAATTTTCCGTTAAAAACAAAATGCTGCGGTGGCATGCTAATGATGACTAACGAAGATGTTGCACTGGGTTTAACGAGAAACCTTCTCGAATCGGCGAGGCAAAATGGCGCAGAGTGCATTGCCACTCTCTGTCCACTATGCCACATCAACCTGGAAGCATACCAGGGCAACGTGAACAAGCTCTTCGGAACAGACTTCAACGTTCCAATCCTATACTTTACACAACTGCTCGGCCTAGCTTTCGGTTTCTCGCGAAAATCGCTTGGCGTTGACGACGAGCTAACGTCTAGCAAACGATTGCTAAAGAAAACTTGGTGGTTGTACGAAAGTTGCCAGAAAAGATAGGCGTCTACGTCTGCCACTGCGGGACGAACATAGCCCGCACTGTGGACTGCAAGGCCGTTGCCGAATATGCGTGCCGTCTTCCTAACGTAGTTGTAGCCCGGGATTACCAGTACACGTGCTCCGACCCAGGGCAAGAAATGATCAGGAAGGATATCAGCGAGCTTGGTCTAACCCGAGTAGTCGTTGCCTCATGTTCCCCCCTGATGCATGAGCCAACCTTCCGGCGCGCCGTTGCCGGCGCGGGCCTGAACCCGTTCCTGTTTCAAATGGCCAACATACGGGAACAGTGCTCGTGGATAACGGAAGACAAGGAGTTGGCGACTGAACGCGCCAAGGCCATCGTCGGCGCAGCCGTAATGCGTGTGACTTTCCACGAACCACTCGAGGTAAAGAAGGTCCCAGTGAACCCAGACGTGCTGATCGTTGGAGGTGGCATCACGGGAATTGAGGCTGCGCTTCAAATTGCAGATTCGGGGAAGAAGGTATACCTTGTCGAGAAGGAACCATCAATTGGGGGTTACATGGCGCGGTTCGACAAGACCTTTCCCACACTCGACTGCGCGGCCTGCATCCTCACTCCTCAGATGGTATCCGTCGGCCAGCACCCGAACATTGAGCTCCTAACCTACAGCGACGTCACCGACTTTTCCGGCTATGTAGGGAACTTCACCGCGCGAATACGCAAAAGGCCGAGGTACATCGACGAGGAGAAGTGCACAGGTTGCGGCCAATGCGAACAAAAATGTCCATTAAGCGTACCAAGCGAGTTTGACTGTGGCTTAGGCAAAAGGAAGGCCATCTACCGGCCGTTCCCTCAAGCCGTCCCAGGCACCCCGGTCATCGACAGGGAACACTGCCTATACTTCACAAAAGGTGTCTGCAAGGTCTGCGTGAAGTTCTGCCCGAAGGGCGCAATAGACTTCGAACAGAAAGAGAAGTTTGTTGAAGTGCCTGTCGGCTCAGCAATCCTCGCCACGGGTTTCGATGTTTTCGACGGCGCGCGCATCAAAGAATACGGGTACGGCAGGTTGCCCAACGTCATAACAAGCCTAGAATTCGAACGGCTGACGCACGCGTCAGGGCCAACGGGGGGCAATGTAGTTCTCAAGAACGGTAAGACTCCTGAGAGCGTAGCAATCATCCATTGCGTTGGAAGCCGAGATCACAACTACAACGAGTACTGCTCAAGAGTTTGCTGCATGTACTCACTTAAGACAGCTCACCTAGTTCGGGAGAAAACAGCGGGGAAGGTATACGAATTCTACATTGACATGCGGGCGTTTGGGAAAGGCTACGAGGAATTCTACAAACGGCTACTCGAAGAAGACGTGACCTTCATCCGCGGAAGGGTAGCCGAAGTTACGAATGTAAGCGAAGCTACCTCCGAGAAAGGCAAGCTAGTGGTTGTGGCTGAGGATACGCTTCTAGGAATCGTGCGCAGGGTCCCAGTTGATATGGTGATTCTTAGTGTTGGACTTGAGCCCAGGCGGGATGCGCTTGATGTTGCACACACGTTTTCAATCAGCAGAAGCAAGGATGGCTTCTTCCTAGAGAAGCATCCGAAGCTTGCACCGGTTTCCACGGCCGTCGATGGGGTCTTCGTTGCAGGGGCTTGCCAAGGGCCAAAGGACATTCCAGATAGTGTAGCACAGGGAGCCGCCGCAGCCGCCAACGTCCTCTCGCTCATTGACAGGAAGGCAGTGGAACTTGAACCCGCAATTGCGGTAATCAATGAGGCCTCATGTTCTGGCTGCAAAATATGTGTTGAATTATGCCCATACCACGCGATAACTTACGACGGAGAAAGGAAGCTCGCTGCAGTAAACGAGGCCCTATGCAAGGGATGTGGCGTCTGCGTGGCAGCCTGTCCTTCCAGTGCGATTGAACAGCAGAACTTCACTAACCGTCAGCTCGTAGCCGAAATTGAAGCTATCTGTACATAACGCGGCCGCAGGGCTAGACGCACAAAGCCAACCTAGGACTCTCGGTTCCGCTACTCTAGTGGATGTACTTCGAGAGTAAGCCTAGAATGCCTCCAACCAAGACCAGGAGGCCACCGATTCCTCCGCCCACCAACCCCACGACTATTAGTATAATGGCCCAGAGAAGTTCGGTAACATGTTTCGAACCGAAGATAGCGACTATACCGAGTATTATGCCCAATATCGCTCCAAAACTTGCGAAGAGCCCGAGCCCAGGCATCCCGAAGGGCATGAATGCCATCCCCAGAAAGCTGAGCACGCTGAGCAGAATCATCAAAATGCCGCCAATCAGAACCAACAAGTATGCAACCCGACCGAGCGAAGTTTTGGCCACGACACTATCCTCCAACTAAGCTTTTCCCAGTAGGATATTCAAGTTGTTCATAAGGTTTGACAAACCTGTTTGGGCTTGCTGCCCGGCAGAACTGAAGCTCAAGCGCGTATGTCGTACCAGTGTAGTTGAACTGGGACTTGTGCCAGTAGCCTTGCTTCGTTGAATAGGTCTATGACTCGTTGGACGGGGGCGTTGTCGCCGTTTATGCCGTAGACGTATACGGGGCCGTAACTTTTCATGTGAACAAGGTTCGCTGCTATCAGTTTCTCTAAATGCTTGCGTATAACCTTCCTATCCAGCCCGCTGAACTTCGCAATCTTATAGATGGTCAAATCCTCACTCCGATTGCGGGCTAGAACCAACAGGATCCTCAACCGAGCCTCACTGCCCAGAGTCTTCAAGAGCAGAGGTCTCAGCGGCAAAGTATCTCACAAAAGGATAATTGACACCCTGTAAAAATAAACTAGAGAGCTAAGTGAAAGTGTGTTTCACGTAACCTTCAGAGAGAAAGACAAAACAACCCTCTTTTCAGCGTAGATTACCACAGGAGCGAATGGTTAACTGTTTAGGAGCCCTACTAACCCGTACTGTGATGCCAAAGGAAATGTTGTCGGTTTGGAATGCGTCTTCTGTGACATCGTCAAGCGGGCTACGGGTTCATATATTATCTACGAAGATGAAGGGTACATAGCTTTCTTAGACAAGTATCCAATTTCCATTGGACATACGCTCGTACTGCCAAAGAAGCACTTCGAACGCGTCAACGACATACCACAGAGAGAGTTCTGTGCGTTATACGCGCGGGTTCAGGCCCTAAACCGCCATATAATATCAAAAGTCAATGCGTCCGCATCACACATTTCAATAAATGACGGTGCGGCCGCCAATCAACTCATACCGCACGTGCACGTCCACATAATTCCCCGCAATCGGAACGACAGCGCAGGTTTCACTGCAAGGAAACTCATGCGCCCAGACGAGATGGAAGAAATCAAAAGAAAGTTAGAGATTACAGATCTGAATCTTACCTCTTAGGTTGCCCAGCTATCATTCTGCCTATTTCCAACCCGATTTGTTTCGGTTCGATGATTGGTGCTGTGCAAACTGTTCCGACGCATACGTAGGCGGTGGGTTGTTCCGCGTTAGGAAAGCCGAGGGCAGCTATTGTTTCGGAATCCTTCTTAGGGTCTAGGACTTGAATGATTTTGCGCGGTTCATAGACTCGGTGTGCCTCCGTCAGTAGGCCTTTGGTTCCTGGTTTCTCGGATGAACCCAGAATGCGCACGGTTGTCGGTTCGTTAAGGAACGTGTCTACTGCTATGGCGTATTCAGCTGCCATAAACCCGAATTGTGGGTAAATTTCGGCGAACCGCTTCAATGTTTCCTCAGCTTGCTTTCGGTAAACCTCTTTCCCCGTCAGATGGAATAGTTTCGTTAGTACGAGGGCCGCAGTGCTGTTCTCTTCAAGCGGTTTCGCAGGTTTACCCAGAAAGCCAGGCGCGTTGGGGTCCACGATTGTGTCAAAGAAACCGCCATACTCTGCATCATACAATTTTCGTCCCGCTATTTCCATCAGTTCTTCTGCTAATTCCAAGAACTTTCGATCCCCAGTGCACTCGTAAGCAGAGCACAAGGCCTTCGCAGTTTGCACTTGGTCAGCTAGTTGGTTCTGGAGGTGTGGTCGGCCGTTGTGATAGTGGAACATGCCCTCGCCTGGCTTATAGTTGAGTTTCAACAACCTTTCCAAACTCTTCAGTCCGAATTCTCGGGTGGACATTTCGCCGAGCGTGAATGATGCCTTCAAGTATGCAGAGGTCATCATTGCGTTCCAGTTTGTGTAAATGTGTTTGTCAATGAACGGCGGTTTTGCTTTCGCACGTTCGGCCCTGCTTAGCTTGTAGTACTCCTCATCAGCATCTTGGCTGCCGTAGAAGCCCCCATTCACCTGGTCGCTTAGCCAGGTGTTCACGTAATCGACGATTCCCCTCGCGATGTCAGCGTAGAATGGTTCGCCCGTAATTTGGTACGCGTGTAGGTAGAGTTGTAACCATTTCGCGTTATCCTCGCACATCTTCTCGAAGTGTGGGACGCTCCAGTCTCTCAGGGTTGAGTACCTGAAGAAACCCCCCATCTCCTTGTCGTATGTGCCGCTGCGCCCAACGTTCTGAAGCGTCACGGCCGCGAATCGGAGGAATTCGCGGTTGCCGCTATAATGGTACTTCAAGAGGGCGAGTTCGTGGGCTTCGGTGTTGGGGAATTTTGGTTGCGAGCCGAACCCTCCGTAGATAGGGTCGAAATTGTTCGCAATCTCCCCAAGAATTTCATCAACGATTAGAGGCGACAGTTGGCCGCTCGGTATGCTCTCAGGTTCAGGCATCTCCAGTTCAGGTGCTGGTTTACCTTGAGACTTCTCCCAAAATGACTTAACATCCCTCAAGACCTGCCGCATCTGTTCAGGGGGCATGTATGTTCCCCCGCCAATCACGCGGCCATCGGGGGTGAGGAAGGCGGTCGTTGGCCAACCGCCCATATTATACCGCCGATTGATATCAGGCCGCTTATCAGTGTCCACCCGGATTGGAATGAAGTTGGATTCAATATACTCAGCAACTTCCGGGACGGAATACGTATCGTGGTCCAACCTGTGGCACCAATGGCACCACACAGCGCTAATATCGAGAAGAACGGGTTTGTTCTCATTCTTCGCCCGTTCAAAGGCCTCGTCCGTCCATTCAATCCAATGTATCTTTGACGATTCTTTCGGTTCCAATTTTACTCAAACCCACTAGTTCTGTTCGCATTCGCCTTAAACGTGACCCAAGATTGCAAGGACACTAAGAGATTCATTCATCCGTGAGGAAAGGGGCGGTGGTGGAGCGGAGTTACTAAGTGCGGGGTGGTGGCGGCCTGTTCGGCAGCTTCTTCCTGTATTCATCTAGAATCTTGTCGTAAAGTCCCTTGGTGTAACTCAGCGCTTCCTGGGATTTTGCGTGGCAGTGTTCGTCCGGCTTTGGGGTTGATATACATTTTTCCTTCGCTTCTTCTATTCGTTTCAAAGCTGTTTCGAACTCTGTGCCTCTCTCAAGCTTGAGAATCGCGAGCAGGGAGTTGTAGGCGGCTAAGTGAGCACGTTTGCATTCCAAGTGGTTCTTGCCCTCTCTCTCCTGGTAGCAAAGTTTGCAGCAGTCCATTGCTGTGCTCGCTTGGACCCAAGGTTGAATGAGGAATACGGCTTCCATGGGTGCGGAGGGAGGCTCGGTCCGATTTATTGATTATGCAAATCAGGTGAGGCATAAGCTATAGGTTTCCGCGAGTGATTCAACTGAATGATTTGCTTTGGAGTACTATGAGAACGTTCTCGGCCTAATTGGCAAGACCCCGCTGGTTAAGATTAACAAAGTCACTAACGGCGCCCAGTGCCTTATCCTTGCGAAGCTTGAGTACCTGAATCCCGGAGGTAGCGTGAAGGATCGCATAGGGGTTGCCATGATTGACGATGCTGAACGAAAGGGATTGTTGAAGCCTTGCGGCACAATTGTTGAGCCAACGTCCGGCAACACGGGCATGGGCCTGGCTCTTATCGCTACCATTAGAGGGTACAAGGCTATCTTCACGATGCCCGACAAGATGAGTGAGGAAAAGAGGCGTCTCCTCCGCGCTCTCGGCGGACGAGTTGTGATTGCACCCACGAATGTGCCTCCTGATTCGCCAGAGAGCTACTACAATGTTGCAAAGCGAATCGCACGAGAAACACCCAACGCGTACATGCCCGACCAATACATGAACCCGAACAATCCACTCGTCCACTACAATACGACGGGGCCAGAGATATGGAAGCAGACTGACGGGAAGGTGGACGCTGTTATCGTCGGAATGGGGACGGGTGGAACTGTGACTGGCATCGGCAAGTTCCTGAAAGAAAAGAAACCAGAAATCAAGATAGTGGGCGTAGACCCGGAGGGGTCCATCTTCTTTCCGCGCTACTACAAAGTCAACGAGCCTGTTCATCCGTACAAAGTGGAAGGCATTGGTGAGGACTTCATGCCGAAAACTCTTGTTCTTGACTACGTTGATGAGGTAATACGTGTTAGCGACAAGGATTCGTTTCTAACGGCACGGCGTTTGGCAAGGGAAGAGGGGCTTTTCGTTGGTGGTTCAGCGGGCGCAGCTATGTGCGCAACGCTTCAAGTTGCCGCCAAACTTCCGCAGGGTAAGTTGGTTGTAGTGGTTTTCCCAGACACTGGCCGGAACTACCTCAGCAAAATGTACTCAGACGAATGGATGCTCGAATTGGGCTACATTGAGGCAGAAAAGACGGAGAAGCTCACGGTGGAATTGATTTTGAAAGCGAAACCAAGTGATGTTCCAGCGATGATTGCTGTTACGCTGAATGATGCTTTGACAAAGGCGGTTGAATTGATGCGGAAGTTCGATGTATCCCAGCTACCTGTAGTTGAAGAAGGCCATGTTTTAGGTACGGTCCATGATGATACAATAATGAAGAAACTCCTAACGAAAGAGGCTTCGCTAACGCAGTCAGTTCAGGAAATCATGGACCAGCCCCTTCCCACAATCGACGCTAGAGCGGAGATATCCGACCTCTACAAGCAACTTACTGGCGAACACAACGCAGTGGTTGTTGTTCGGGATGGGAAAGCGATTGGTGTGCTCACGAAGATGGACGTGATCTCCCACCTTTCCAAGAGAGAGGTCTGAGGTTTCTGAAGTCTGGCCCTACTATGATAGTTGCAACGCTCATTGCAGCGATGAGGATCACGAGGCCCGCGTAGAACAGGCTTGAGATCCCATACCGGTCAAGCAGGTATCCGCCAAGCAATGGGCCTATGATTGTTCCCAAACTGATTACAACGCTGTAAATCCCCATTGTTGTCCCACGGCCTCGCTCGGGCGCTAGGTCTCCGAGTGATGCGAGGGCTGCTGGTGCGAAGGCGAAGCTTCCAACCCCGAACACAACGAGGAATGGGGCCACGTACATTAAGTCCAAGCGGTGCCTGAACATCGTGATAACCGTAGCGAAAAGGCCGACCAATGAAACCATTCCCAACATCATCAACCTATCCCGGCCGTAACGGTCTGAAAGGTGGCCGAAGAATGGTTGCGAAAATGCTAGAATCAGAACTGCGCCTGCGATTACGAAACTCGTTAGGAGAGGCGAAGGGCCAAGTCGCGGGCCGAATGTCAGAGCCATTCCGATGAACGTAGTTACGGATAACCATATTGGAAACATTGCTGCAGCGCGTTTATCGCTCAAAAGGAGTCGCAGAGTCCGGACCGGAGAGAGGGCGGAACGCCTTGCATGGGTCTTCGCTTCTCTCACTCTCAAGTATGCGAAGACAGCCCCAACCGCCGCCAGGGCTGAAGCGAAATAGAATGGAGCTATTATCAGATGTGTTCGCAATAAAACTCCTGCCGCAAAAATGCCTACCACGTATCCCCCGAGGTTAGCAAAGTCGTATATCCCCATCTCACGGCCGCGGTTCGCAGTGGTACTCACGTCTGTGGCCATAGTCAAGGTACTCACGACGATCATGGCCGCGGCTAAACCTTGTACGGCGTGTACGAGGATGAGATAGTAAACCGCAGTATTCAAGGTGAAGGCAAACAATGCAAAGGTTGAGAGCGCCAAGCCAAGGTAAATCCACCTTCTTCTCCCAAACCAATCCACCAACACACCGATTGCGGGGGCAGCAATGATCTCCGTAACTGGGTAAGCGGCTGCAATTACTCCTACCACGAAGTTAGAGAACTCCTCTCTGGGAAGGTAGATTGGGAGTGTGAAGAGAACGAGGCCGAAGCTGAATCGCATCAAGAAAACTGAAATGTAGAGTGGTGAAGAAAGAATCAATGAACCAGCAACTGAGATCCGTGTCGGATAAGACCTAGCCAACTTTTTCTCCCCCACAAAAGAACAGCCGCAATGATTTCGGTCCTGTGGAGCGAACGTCCGTATAAGGGAAGTTGTAAGCGTTTAATTATATGCGCATAGAAGCCACGAACCATGCCGCTGAAGACTCTCCAGATAGCTATTCTCGGCGGCAGCGATGACGCAGTCCTTGTAGGGCTCAGAAATTTCTCCGTTCATAAACTCACTCTAATCTCGTCTCCCGAATACCTTAGCCAAGCAGAAACACTTTCCGGCAAACTCAAGGACACACTGAGACTCTCAGTCGAAATTGTTCAGGTAAAAGATGCGTCAATACCGAGTATGCTTGACGCGGTTGGTCAGATCGTGCGCAAAGAGTCGCAGAACTTCGAGGATTTCATCATAAACGTCGGCTCCGCAGACAAGCATTTGACTTGCGCCGGTGTCACCGCAGCATTCGTTCATGGAATCAAAGCGTTCGACGTAATGGGTGACCAGCCGGCAGTCCTCCCAGTAATGAAATTCAGTTACACCCAAGTCGTCACCGAACCTAAATTGGAAATATTGCGGGCCATTGAGCAGTCAGGCGGTGATGTCGAGAGCTTAGAGAAGCTTAGCGCAATGTCGAATTACGGGAAACCGTTGCTGAGTTATCATATTAGAGGATCAAAAGACGGCCAAGGCTTGGAGAAATTAGGCCTTGTTGAAGTTGAACGTGGAAAACGCGGGAGGCTGAGGGTGAGGCTAACGCCACTGGGGCGGACACTATTAACGACGGCGTCTGTCAAGTAGCAGCTTTGGCTTCCTTCGGAGCATTGTTGCTCTTTTTCTTATGCATAATCTTCAGCCTGCAGAATACCGGGTCGCCATCTTTGATTTCGAATATCTTGCGGATTTCTTCGGGTATAGTAATTCTGCCGCCTGCGGTCACTTCAGCATAGAACGGTATGTCCTCTTCTGCTAATTCTGCTGGCACTAAGAAGCCACCGGCTAATTCAGAGAACGCCTTTCGCTAAAAAGCATTTTCACCGCGAAAAACCCGGTGATTCATGCTAAACGGTGCTGCTCGGGCACCATTCGTTGACTGGGCAAATGCTACATCGCGGCCTCGGTGCCCTACAGATTTCGCGGCCGAATGCGATAACGGACAGATGCAACTTCACTCTGTCCTTCGGAGGAATTAACGCCTCCAACGATGTCCGGGTCTTCTCGTAATTGGCGTTCGCCGGAGCAATCCCAAGCCGCTTAGTGACGCGTGCGATATGTGTATCGACTGGAATTACTGGGTTCTTTGCGACGAATGCGAGCAGTATGTCCGCCGTCTTCGGTCCCACCCCAGGCATCTCCATGAGCTTCCCTTTTGCTTCTGCGTAAGGAAGGTTCAGTATGGGTGCGAGGCGGCCGCCATACTGTTCCTTGATGATCCTTGAAACTTCCTTAATCCTGGGCGCCTTAGACGTGTACAACCCAGCCGAGCGGATCAGAGGGATCAGTTGCCTAACCTTGACCTTCGACAGCACTTCCGGCGTGATCCGGTAGTGTTTTCGAAGCTTTCTCATTGCCGCGTCGCTATTTCGATCATTCGTGTTTTGTGAGAGTATCGTGTTAACAAGAGTTTCAAAGGGGGATCCAGCCTTCCAAACCTTAACTGGAAACCGCCGGCCGATTATCCCTATCATCTTGATTTGTGTTCTTAGAGTCGATTTCTTCATCGAGATGGTTCCTTATTTGTAGGGAGTGCTTCCGTTCGTAAGTTTGAAGCACACTTTAAAGCAAACTGTCTTCGTAGCCACATGGAGACGCTAAGCGAACATGCGGTCTTTCTTTCTGATCGTAATACTGGCATTTGTCTTAGTGGCTGGTCTACAGCCCGCTGCTTCAGCGGCTCAGGGTAGCGTACTCGTTGTTCGAATAAGCTCCGATATTTCAAGCCCAACCGCAGAACTTGTTGCGCGTTCCGTCGAGGAGGCTCAAGCTGGTGGAGCTCGGCTCATAGTGTACGAGCTCAACACGCCGGGAGGCGATTTGGGTTCTGTGACCAATATCATGAACGATTTCAATTCGTCCCCGATTCCTGTTGTGGTTTGGGTGACTCCTTCCGGCGCGGCTGCTTGGAGTGGCGGAACTTACATCCTCATGGCCTCCCACATCGCTGTGATGGCGTCTGGGACAACAATCGGTTCAGCGCAACCCGTAACAGCGACCGGGGAGACTGTGAACGAAACCAAAATCATCAACGCGCTTACGGGTTTAATGAGGGACAATGCTCGGCTGCATGATCGAAACGAAACAATTGCTCAAGAATTCATAACCCAGAACATCAACCTCGGGCCTGAAGAGGCCTTAAGGGATCATGTGATTGAATTCGCAGCTGACAACCTAGATAGCCTGCTGTCTCAACTTGAGCCTTACACCTTAGTTCTTTCCACTGGGGAGATGGGAACATCCGTTTGGAAGCTGGTTTTGACCTCTTCAATCAGCTCTGTCACTTACACGAAAAGTTACGACTTCTCAGGTATCTCTCAAGCGGCGCAGTACAACTATCAGCCAGGCATCAGCATCGCATTACTGCAGTTTCTTTCCAATCCTCTGATTGCGACGGTTCTGTTTCTTGTGGGCATGTATGCGATAATAATCGGTTTCAAAACGCCAGGCTTTGGGGTTGAGATAGTCGGCGTCCTCATGGTATTCCTCGCTCTAATTGGGTACGGGATCATCGGCATCAACATTGCCGCTATTCTTCTATTCATCCTTGGCATCGTTCTAACCTTGATTGAGATCAAGACCCACATCGGGATATTCGCCCTCGCTGGGATCGGGATGATTATCCTCGGCAGCTTCTTGATGTTCCCGCTACCCGGTTGGGAGTTGCTTGCCGCAAGATCTGTTGAGTCAGCTAGGGAGACCTTGATTGCCGTTGCACTTGTGATGTCTGGTATTTTCGGTTTTGTGGTCTACAAGGTGGCGCAGGCAAGGCGTATGAAAGTGAAGATGGGCCCCGAACGACTCATGGGCAAGACAGGCACCGCGGTTTCAGCTCTCGGACCAAGGGGAGAAGTGAGGGTGGAGGGGCAAACGTGGAGGGCAGAGACAGTTGGTGAGAACATCAAGGAAGGAGAAGAGGTTGAGGTCTTGAGTAGAGAGGGGCTAATCTTAAGAGTCAAGCTAAAGCAAGCAGAGAAGTGAAGGCCGACTTAATGGCGTTAGAGGATCTACTGAACCCTGAATTCATCGTCGGAATAATTCTAGTATTATTTGTTGTAATGATAATCGCGTCGGGCATTAGAGTGATCAAGGAATGGGAACGTGCCCCGGTTCTCCGCCTAGGCCGCTTCACAGGCCTCAAAGGCCCTGGTCTCTTCTACATCATTCCATTCGTAGATAAGATTCCGAACATTGTTTCTATGCGCATACAAACGATTCCTTTCCGTACCGAGCAGACCCTTACGAAAGATAACGTCCCCGTGAACGTCGACGCAATTATGTTCTTTCAGGCGGTGGACGTTGAAAGGGTAATCTTGAACGTCGAGCGGTACCTTGACGCGACAACCTGGGCCGCACAGACGACGCTTAGAGAAGTCATGGGCAAAGTCAGCTTCGACGAACTCCTCGCCGAACGTGAGAAGGTTGGAGTGGAAGCCCGAAATATTATCGACGAGAAAACGGAACACTGGGGAATCAAGGTGACCTCTGTGGAAGTTAAAGACATAGCGATACCCCAAGCGCTTCAAGAAGCCATGTCTCGTCAAGCCTCCGCCGAGCGCGAGCGCAGGGCGAGAGTGACGTTGGCCATGGCGGAATTCGAGGCAGCACAGAAAATGGTGGACGCAGCGAACCTATACGAGAAGAACATGCGTGCTATGGAACTGCGTTGGATGAACATTCTCTACGAGCTCGGGCTGCAGAGCAAAGGCACCCTTATACTCGTCCCAACGAACACGCCCACAGCCGGCTTTTCAATGGGGTTCCCACCGCTAGGCATAGCCAGCATCCAGGACATTACGAAAGATAAGAAAGACCAGAAGACCGACTAAATTCGGCTATAGGTTGCGGTGCTAAGTCAGCTTCTCGTCAATCAGCGGCTGACAAGTTCACCTACATATCCTCATGAGTGGTTTGGGCAATGAGAATACAGGAAGATGTCTTGAATTGGCTACTCGAACCAGATCAGCCAGCCATCCGCTACGGGACGTTACTGCATTTGCTTGGTCATTCGAAAAGAAGCACGGATGTCCGAAAAGCCCACTCGAACATTCCCAAGGTGGGATGGGCGCGCGAAATCCTTGCAGGGCAGAAGCCCGGAGGATACTGGGAATCACGGAGAGATCTCTATCGCCCAAAATACTCTGCAACGATTTGGAAGCTCATTGTTCTTGCCGACTTGGGCTTGACCGCGAAGGACGATCGAGTCCGAAAACCTTGCGATTTTTTCCTGAACGAATACGCTCGGCCAGACGGCGGTTTTGACACGCCAGGCGAGTCGCCTAGGAGTGAGCTTTGCATAACAGGCAACTTAGCGAGGACGTTACTCGTCTGCGGGTATGGCGAAGACAGGCGCGTGCTCGCTGCTTTCGACTGGTTGGTAGAAAACCAGATGGATGACGGTGGCTGGCATTGTTTCTACGAACAGACTCATGGGAGGGGTACCCTCGATTGCTGGGAAGGCCTGAGCGCATTCGCCGCCTTACCTAGAAGAAAGTGGACGCGGCGGATCAAGCGTTCGGTGGAGAGGGGAGTAGAATTCTACCTCGACCGGGAACTATTCAGGGAAGGCCTTCGGCGATACTTACCATGGTTCCGATTTCATTATCCAGTCCACTACTACTACGATTTACTCGTAGGGCTAGATGTCATCACACGCCTGGGCTATGCTGGGGACAAGCGGCTAAGGGCGGCTCTGCGAATACTGGAGAAAAAGCGCCGTCCAGATGGCACTTGGGCTCTCGACGCTGTCCACCCCGATCTGGGGGTAGGGGCCGGTTATAGGTTCAGAAAACGGCCAAAACGATTCGCGCTCGAGAAGGAGGGAAAGCCGAGTAAGTGGATTACATTAACTGCCCTGCGCGTACTGAAAAGGGTTGAAAATGCGAATTTGAAATAGCCGGGGCTGTGGGCCTAGCGGCGACTCTCAGCCAGGCGAATCAGTTGGTTGATTCGGTAGCGAATTGGTGGGTGGCGGCTCGTAAGAGTTGAGCCCGCACCCAGGATCGAAAGCGTCCCATAAGATCGCAGGTCACTCTTGGGGAACGCTTCATAAATTTTCAATAGCGCGGACGCCAGAGACAGTGGCTTGTTTGTGGTTAGGGCAGCAGTCTCATCGGCAACCATCTCTCTTTCTCTGTGGAAGGCTGCTTCCACCATTCTTATGAGTGGGTCAATGGGCAGCGCCGTCCTGTAAGCTGTAACTAGTGCCTTCAACATGGTGTCTGAGTTCTTTACATGCGCAAGCTCATGCGACATGACTGCTTCGAGTTCATCTCTCTTCAGCAGTGAGAGAAGTCTTTCAGATATTACGATCAGCGGTTCGTCAGCGTCGATTGCGAAGGAGATCGGGGCGCTCAACTTTGAAAGTCGGAGCTGCGCGGTTGGTATCCCCATTTCTTTGCGTAGTGCTTCGAAAGAAGCTGTGATATTACTGGGAGCTGTGGTTAGGTTTTTTGCTTTAGCGAGGACGATTTTGGGTGAAATGTATCGGAGGAAGATTGCGAGTGGTAGGCCCGCGGCAATTGCAATCAGGAGGGCGTTCCCGAAAACGGCTCTTACGGCGTTTTCGGGTTGTAATTCATAGGTTCCCGCCGTGGCGTAGCATAAGAAAAGGCTGAGGGCTAGAAAGAGCCAGAAGAAAATCGAAGAGACTAGCATGAGGCCTAGGCTCCATGAACGCGCCTGAGGGCTGCGCGTCCTTCTGAAGAAGCCGTAGAGTAACGCTATGCTGGCCAGTGGGATTGTGATCGACGCAAGTGTTCTAAAGTCTGAAAAGTATGCGCCGTAAATTCCGAAATCCAATCAGGGTTACCTTCGGGCTCTGCGAACTTTTCTCTTAAGCTCCGCAGAGTCTTCCTTTGAGATCTGGTCAAGACTATCATAGATTGTGGGAACGACGGATGGGCCAAACGCGCTGACGAGTTGGTTCAATGCTCTCTGAACCAAGTTAGCCCGCATCTTTGCAGGCGCAGCATACGAGTAAACGTACTTGGCTCCTCCCCTCCCAATCACCTTGGAACGTTTGACCAAACCCTTCTTGTGTAGGCGGTCGAGGACTGTGCTAACAGTTGTGTAAGCAACCTGCCTCTGTGCACCAATCTCTCCCATAATCTCCCTTGCAGAAGCCTTTCCAAGCTTCTGAATCGCACCTAAGATGTCTGCCTGTAACTCACCCAGCGACATTATTCATCAACAAGCTACTATGCTCGTAGTACCTAAAAACCATACGCAAGCAACATTATTACCTCAAAACCTTACTTTTTTCCTTCCCACGTGTCTCTCTTAGGTTCAATCGTTAGCGGAAAAAATATACTAGCCGTGAAGAAAGGGTTGGGAGTTGAGGTTGGAGAATGAAGGTCGGCGTCTGTGTACCGAATTATGGTGAAACCGCTTCCATCGATGGTTTGCGGACCGTAGCCCTTGAAGCTGAAAGGATGGGATACGATTCTGTATGGACTACTGACCATATACTCATGGCCCCTCACAGCGGTACGCCTTATGAGAGAATTCTTGAAAGCATCACATGCCTAGCTTACCTTGCCTCAATCACAAGTACCGTGAAGCTGGGCATTTCCTCGTTGATTATGGCGATGCGAAACCCCGCCGTCGTAGTCAAGCAACTTGCTACAATTGATCATTTCAGCGGCGGCAGAGCTATCCTAGCCACAAGCGCGGGCTGGAATGAAAACGAATTTCAGCATCTAGGCTCGAACTTCCACGACAGGGGCCGGAGACTTGACGAATCGATCAAACTCATCAGGGCGCTCTGGAACAGCCCCTCCGATGCCAAGTTCGAAGGCAAGAAGATTCCACATAAGTTCACTAACCCAAAATTCGAGCCACCGCCCATCCAACCTAAGCTCACAATTTGGATTGCCGGAAACAGCAAAGCGGCAATGAGACGTGCTGCCACGCTTGGGGATGCCTGGCATCCGAACGTCGCACCCCTAGATGTCTTCAGAAAACTCGTCTCAGAATTCAGGAGTATCCCCCAAGCGAAGGACAAGGACATCTGTGTTCGCATAGGCCTAAACCCGAAGGCTCCAAAGTCAGAATACGTTAGCCCACAAGGGGAACGAAGGCTACTACTTGCAGGCAGCATGGCTGAAAACAAGAGCACTGTAACCGAACTTGAGAAGCTCGGAGTCACGCATATGCTCGTCGCGCCGAGCCCAGATGGAAACGTCCCAATTCCAGATCAAGTACAGAGCTTAAGGGCCATCTCAGAGGCGTTCATTAGAAAATCAAGCTCCATCGGATAAATGCGGTTCAACCCTACTGCGATTATAGTCAAGGTTTAAATGCGCTGTCTCTGACTACGCATCGTAGTTGGTGCTCTTGAAGGCTCCTAGTGCGCTCGCCGTGCTCGTCCTGTTAGATTCTCTTCTAATGGCTTACGGTCACGTCCCATTAATCCGTGCCATTTTCTTCTCCTTCTCGATTGGCGGATACTTTCTCTTCGCCACCGTGGTGTATATCCTCGGCGGAATTTTCGTGGTGGCAAATAGGTTATTCAAGTTGTCAATTGTGGGGCTGGTGATTATGGCGATAGTGGATAACCTGCTTCTCATCTACACGAGAACCATGCCCAATATCTTCTTCCATCGAATGCTGCCTTGGTCCTGGGAATGGGTCCCACTCGGTACGGTGCAAGTCTTGTTCGGACAAGCCATCCTGATAGTGCTTTGCGCAATCCTCCTCTACAAAACCAAAGGCTCACCTACGAAGTGAAGGCCAGACCGTGGTTGGGCTTGAGGCCAGCTAAACTGGGCCAATATACCCCCACCGCAACCGCGCACGCGAAAAAACCCTAAAATCAACCCCGCTTGACCCCAAAAAGTGTACCACCCCCATACCCCCCCTCGTCAAGCGTGCGCGCGCGGCTTGAAAGAAACCGCAAAATCAGCCCCGTCTGACTCAGAAAACTGCGTCACCCCCCTGGGGGGTACTTGCAAGCGTGCGCGCGATAATCCCTCCGAGTCAAGGGTGCCTGACGCATTCTTCCGTTTAGCTTGCCTTAGTGATCTCTCGTTCAGCGATTGAGAGCGGCTTGCCGGTAGCCTTCTTTCTTCGCATGATGATTTCAGCCATTGTGCTAACGGCGATTTCTGCTGGGGTTTCAGCGCCAATATCCAAGCCGATTGGTGTTACCACGCGGCGGAGCTGGTCTTCGGGAACTTTATCCCTTCTCAACTTCCCTAGAATCGCCTTCGCTTTGGATTCGCTTGAAATCATTCCTATGTAGGCTGCTTTTGACCCGATGACGGTTCTGAGGGCTAATTCATCGGATTCGCCAGCATAGGTTAAGATCACCACGTACGTCTGCTCATCAATTGGGACTTCCCGCAACGCTTTCTCCCAGTCATCAACGATGAGTTTGTCCGCTTCTGGAAATCTTTCCTTGGTAGCGTACTCAGTCCTATCGTCGACGACGACCACCCTGAACCCTAGTAGTTTTCCTAGTGCAGCCATGGGTTGGGCGACGTGGCCTGCGCCGGCTAGGAGTAAAGTTTCGCGGGGTTGGAAGACGTTGATGAAACAGGTTATGACACCCGCGCATACAGGGAGGGGCATTTTGACGGTTCTTGGTTTTCCCTCTTTGATTGCTGAAATGGCTTGGTCGATTAGTTGGAGTTCGGCAACGGCTCCGCCAACAGTTCCAATCACTCTACCCTCGCTGGTTACAATCATCGAGGAGCCAAGGTGGCGTGCGCTGGACCCTTCTTGGCCGATTATCGTTACCCAAGCGAAGGCTTTGGAGGCTTCGATCAGCTTGTTTGCTTCTTGAATGATCTCTGCGTCCGACGCTACTGGGATAAGTTTCAAATCTTTTCCTTCTCCCCGGCCTTTTTGGCTTCCCGCGCCCTCTTCATGGCTATTAACACTTTATCGGGTGTGGTGGGTATTTCGTATAGCCTAACTCCTAGTGCATTGTCAATTGCGTTGACGATGGCAGGTGCGGGTAGGACTATTGGCGGTTCCCCAATTGCTTTCGCGCCGTATGGGCCTAGGTGTCCTGGGTATTCTACGATTATGGTTTTGATTTCGGGGATGTCGAGTGAGGTGGGTATGTAGTAGTCTGCTAGGTTGGGGTTTTGGACGATGCCATCTTTGTGGACCAAATCTTCCATAATTGCGTAACCTAATCCTTGCACTGTGCCCCCTTCGATTTGGCCTTCGACGGATAGCGGGTTGATGGCTTTGCCTACATCGTAGGCTGCGACCATCTTCTTGACCTGCACTTTGCCAGTTTCACTGTCAACTTCCACTTCTGCTGTGACTGCGCCGTACGTGTATTGCAGGTATGTTGTTCCTTGGCTTGTTTCAGGATCGTATTCGCATTTGGGCGCTGTAAATGTCCCAGCCTCTTTCAGCTGGATCCCGTGCTTGTACGCGTGTTCGACCAATTCTTGGAAGGAGAAGGAGTGTTGGGTCTTAGATTTCTGGTAGTATTTTGCGTCAGCTGATTCGACTTCGCTGGTTGCGCAACCTAACATTTCCGCTGCAATATCTTTGAGCTTCTGGTTCAGCGTGCCGGCTACCATCTGGGTTGCGCGGCCGCCGATTGTAATTGTTCGCGAAGCGACAGTCGGGCCTGTGTCAGTGCAGAAATCTGTGTCGGGTGCTTCCAGCCTAAAGTAGTTCATGGGGAGGTGCATGGTCTCCGCAGCGATTTGTATTAGGCCGGAGGGTGCTCCGGTCCCATATTCCGTGAGCCCAGTCCTAAATCTGATTGTGCCGTCCCTGTCGATTTGCATGTGGACTGCCGCGTAATCGTTTCCCTCTGGGCCAAGGCTGTTTCCATGGTAGAGGATAGCGATGCCTAGGCCTCGGCGCTTGGTTCCCCTTATCTTAGCGAACTCTTCGCGCTTCCTATACCAATCTGATTCCTTCACCGCCTTGCTAATGCATTCTTCGAGTCCGCACGCTTCGTCGACGACTTGGCTAGTAGCCGTCAAACTTCCCGGTCGCAGGATGTTTAACAAGCGGAAGTCTATTGGGTCCATGCCGAGTTTCTTTGCAATCTCGTCAGCGATTGATTCAGCCGCAAAATGCGACTGCGGTCCCCCGAAGCCTCGGAAGGAGCCGGCCATGGTGTTGTTAGTGTAAACGCAGTAGGCGTCCGTTTTCACGTGCGGGATAACGTAGGGGCCCGTTGCATGGAAGCATGCCCGAATGACGACGAGTGGACCTAGTGAGGCGTATGCTCCCGTGTCCGCGAGCATGGTTGCTTGCCAAGCCGTGAATTTGCCATCCTTCTTCACACCGACCTTCAATGTCGTAACGAATGGGTGGCGCTTCGTGTGCCCTACCATGGATTCTTCGCGAGTGTAAGCTAGCGCGGCTGGTTTCCGAGTTTTTATCGCGACCAACGCCGCCATCCCCAAGACATCAACTGGTATCTCATCGGACTTTGGACCGAATGCGCCGCCCGTCACGGCTTGTATGACGCGAACTTGGTCGGGCCGCAGCGAGAGAATCTTGGCTATGCCAGTTTGGACGTGGAAGGGGCTCTGGATTGAGCCGACGCATGTTACCGAACCATCAGGCTCGGGAACCACGAACCCCGCTTCAGGTTCCAGTGGGACAGGTTCTTGGAACTGGCTCTTGTACGTGCGTTCAACGATTAGGTCCGCCTGTTTGAAGCCTTCCTCCACATTGCCCTTTCGCAATTTCATATGCTTGGCTATGTTCCCGTTCCTGTGGATTGTCGGGGCGCCCGGTCTCAAAGCATCGACAAGAGAGAAAACTGATGGTAGGGGTTCGTACTCAAGCTTGACCAAGTCAACTGCTTCCTCAGCGACGGATTGGTCGTAGGATGCGATGGCCGCAATCGGTTCACCAGCAAATCTTACCCTATCAGTCGCGAACAGCGGCTTGTCTGGCAAAAGTGCTGTGGACTCGTTAATGCCCGGAATATCTTGGGCGGTGACAACCGCCGCAACGCCAGGCAATTTTCTAGCCTCGGTAACGTCAACCCGCTTCAAAAGGGCATGCGCGACGCTTGATCTCACAACCTTCAAGTACAGCGCATTTTCCGGAACGATATCCATTGTGTAAATTGGTTTCCCAAGCACTTTGTCGACAGAGTCGAGTCTTTGAATGTTCTTGCCCACAACTAGCAGTTGTCTGCTCTTCATGAGTTTCTCTACTGCGGCTTGATCATTAACCATTGGTTGCTACTTCCCCATTTCATGAGCCGCTGCCTTCACGGCCTCAAAGATTTTCAAGTAGCCTGTGCAGCGGCATAGGATTCCGCTGGTTGCCCTGCGAATCTGGTCCTCACTTGGGTTGGGGTTCTTGTCGAGAAGGTTCTTTGATGCCAGAATCATGGCTGGGATACAAAATCCACATTGAGACGCATTCCATTCCGCGAACGTTCGCTGTAGCGGGTGAAGCTTCTCGGCGGTTCCGATTCCTTCGATGGTTCCGATCTTTTTGTTTCTGGCTTGTATGGCGAAAATTAAGCATGAGTTGACAAGTTTCCCATCCATTAACACACCACATATGCCGCAGTCACCCGTGCTGCAACCTTCCTTGGTTCCCTTCAAACCTAACCTGTCACGGAGAACATCCAATAATCGTTCATGGGATTGGACCAATAAAGCGTAGTCTTTTCCATTAACCGTGAACTTCAGAAGATGCCTAGACAAAGCTTTCCTCCCCTAACAACATGCTCGCAGACCTACCAAGGGCCCGCTTGAAAAGCACACTCGCGACCTCGGTGCGGTATTCGCCCGAGACTCTGAAATCTGAACTTAGCTTCAGCTCGCTCCTCAAAGCTAAGGCAGCATCCTCGACGGCCTGCGCACTCAGCATTTGTCCGCGTAATTTCTCTTCAGCCCGCTTCGATCGTTCCGGGATCTTTCCGCCCACGCGGTTGAAGGCAATTCGAACATCTTCGACACGCTTAGTTTTCCTTTCCAGCCTCAGATAGACAGCTGAATTAACGAAAGCAATTATCAGTGAATTTCTCATCCCAATCTTCTCGAAGGCGCATGCAGTTTGGTCATCGAGCGCCTTGAACATGGTCTCAACAACAATCTCGTTTGGTCTCAGGTCGGTTAGTCGTTTGCCCTTCAGAAACTCCTCAAGCCGCATTACGCGTTCTCCATGTTCGCTGCGCATGCGAACTTGTGCATCAAGGACTAGGAGTACGGGTAGGAGGTCTTCAGATGATGAGGCGGCGCAAATGTTGCCCCCCACAGTGGCCACGTTGATTATCGATGGTCCACCGAACTTCGCCGCGACTTCACGGAAAACTTCGTGCCGTGAATCTATGATCGGTGAGTCGATCAGGTCGGATATTGTTGTCAGTGCACCTATTCTGATTAGGTCTCCGGCTTTTTTCACGTAATTGAATTCCGCTAAGCCTGAAAGGTCGATTAGCGTTTTGGGGTTGACCTGCCTGCGTTGGATTCGGTTGATTAGGTCGCTTCCGTTCGCTATCAGGTGGACTCCGGACTGGTGTGTGTTTAGGTAATGAAGTAGGTCAGGTAGGTCCTCTGGGACGTACATGTCGAACCTACGCATCTAACTCATCCACCTGCTGCTGGTGGAACTAGCAATACGAGGTCTCCATCATTTAGTTTCATCGAAAGGTCAGGCGGATTCTGAACTGCATTATTAACGTAGAAAAGGGTGTACCCTCGGAGTTGCCCTTCAGGGTCAAAGAGCAGGTCCTTAACTGCTCCGTTCTTATTGATGAGCGTCTGGAGCACCTCGTTCAGGGTGCTTGCTTGAACTTCGATTTCACTCTCGCCTACGCTCGCCCTCAATTCGTGAAATAACCTAACCTTGACTCTTGCTCGCACTTGTTCCAGCCTCCCGTTCTTTAATCGCTTTGTAAACCCTTTCCGGCGTTGCAGGTAATGTGTAGACGCGTGTGCCAGTCGCGTCACATATGGCATTAGCCACGACTGAACCCACGGGAATTATGCCGATCTCCCCTAGGCCCTTCGCCCCGAAGGGTCCGATCTTCTCGTACGTTTCAACCGGGTCCACTTCAATCTCCGGGATGTCACATATTGTCGGAATAATGTAGGTGGTGAAGTTGTTTGTTCTTACTACGCCGTTCTGGATTTGGGTCTCTTCAGTTAGGGCGAAGCCTAGGCCTTGGACTATAGCGCCCTCGCATTGGCCAGTGTAGGATTGTGGGTTGATGATTCTTCCCGATTCAGGCGATAGAAAGAATTTGATCACCTTCGTGGCTCCCGTTAGAGTGTTTACTTCCACTAACGCAACTGCGCTTGCGTACATGTATGACCAGTGCGGGATCTCTATGCTCCCTTCGACGGGTTTATCGACCCGTGGGACATTGAAGCCAGCCTCGATCTTCGTTTCCGCTCCTGATTGATGCATGTATTGGGCGATTTCAGAGTATGTGGCAGACTTGTTCTTCATCGAAACCACGCGAGATTCTTTGAAGGTTAGCTCCTCCTTTGGCTGGCTGAGAATCTTCGCTGCGGCCTCGAGTAGCAAATCGTTCATCTTTGGAGCCGCAGCAAGAATCGCGTTGCCTCCTCTAACCAAGGCCATGGATGCTGATGATGTGCCAGTGTCTGGTGCTAGCTGCGAATCTCCTGAAGCGATGTAGACATCTCCGAGGTCACAGTGCAGAGCCTCAGCAGCAATCTGCGAATACGCCGTCACAGCTCCCTGTCCAATTTCCGGGCAACTAACCCCAACAACGAACTTACCGGCCGGCGTGATCTGAATTGAGACGGCGGCAAAATCCGGTAATGCTCCGAAACCAAAACCTTTCACAGCCGTTGTTACTGCGACCCCTCTCTTGCACCAAGGCGCCGACGGTTTGGATTTGTATTTTTTCCGATTTTTCCAAACATCAGATTTCTCGGCTTTCTCAAGGGTTTCATAGATGCCCACGCTTCCGCGCAGTTTGCAACCGAAGGGGCCAATCTCACCTTCGCGGAGAACGTTCTTCTTGCGAATCTCCAATCTATCCATGCCGAGTTTCTCTGCAATGATGTCTAAGTTAGATTCTAATGCAAAGTTAACTTGTGGTGCGCCGAAACCGCGGAATGCACCGGCCACGCCGTTGTTAGTGTAAACCAGTGAGGCGTCTATCTCGATGTTTGGTATTCGGTAGGGGCCGCATGAATTCTCAATAGCAACATCTAGCACAGTGGGTCCCAGCGACGCGTATGCGCCGGTGTCGGCAACTATACGGACTTGATTGGCGAGAAGTCGCCCTTCCTTGTCCACTGCGGTCTTGGTTGTGACTATCATTGGGTGGCGTTTCATACCGGTGACCCCAGACTCTTCCCGAGTCCACACCATTTTCACCGGGCGTTTCGTTTTCAGCGCGAGCATCGCGAGGTGAATTTGGACTGTGTTCTCTTCTTTACCGCCGAAGGCACCTCCAACTGGTGTAGAAACAACTCTAACCTGTTCAGGTTTTATTCCGAGCGCTCTCGAGACCTGCATTTGGTCTCTGTAAGGTGATTGCCCTCCCACGTAGAGCACGATCCTTCCTTGATCATCGAGCATGCCGAGGCCGGCTTCAACCTCGAGAAACATGTGCATCTGCCGCCCGGTGCGGTATGTATTTTCAACGACCACCGCGGCTTCTCGGAATGCCTTTTGGACATCACCCACGCGAACAGTTGCATGCCTCAGGACGTTTCCCTTTTCGTGGACTTTCGGGGCATCTGGTTTCATGGCTTCTACTGGGTCGGAAACGACGGGGAGAGGGTCGTAGTCAACTTCGACGAGCTGCGCAGCTTTCTCTGCTGCTTCCAAATTCTCCGCTGCGACAACAGCGATTGCGTCTCCTAGGTATCTTACCTTGTCGTTACATAGAACGGGTTGGTCGGGTAGAATGATGCCAAACCCGTTGAGCCCAGGAACATCCTTGTGGGTAAGAACCGCCACAACACCAGGTACAGCTTCAGCCTTCTCCGTGCTGATTCTCCTAATCAGAGCGTGGGGGTACTTGCTTCTCGCAACCTTAGCATAGAGCATCTTCGGTAATGACATGTCCGAAAAGAACTTGGTCTCACCGGTAACTTTGCCCGCACCGTCTCTCCGAACGACTGATTTTCCCACCCACTTCAATTTCCCCTTGCCAACTACAACGGTTTCAGTCATCGCACTCAACCTCCCGCTATCGGTGGGACGACCAAGATTTCATCGCCGTCATTGAGTCTGGATGATGGTTTGAGCCTGACTCCTCCTCGAACAATGTAGAGGTAGTCTCTATCCTTAACTGAGATGGAGTTGAGCAGATCTTCAGTTGTCGCGCCTTTGCCTAATTCAAGTGTTAGTTCGTTGCTTTCGAGCGCGAGCGAAGGAGCGCCGAAGAGTCTGACTCGGACGTGCATAGGATTACCCGTGAATTTTCTTCCTCCCGTACACTGCCTCGTAGAGGGCCTGGTAGACTGATGAGACAACTGCACTCTTCCTGTACTCAGCTGAACCACGAATGTCATCTATCGGTGCAGTGTCTTCTGCAGCCAGGGTCGCAGCTTCCCACAGGGTTTTCTCCTTCAACGGCGTATTCTCCAACGCCTTCTCGCTCTTGCGAGCTCGCGTTATTACAGGGGCAACAGCACCTAGGGCAACTCTCGCCTCAGCAAATGAACCGGACGAGCTTCTCTCGCGCAGTACCACAGCCACGTCAACGATTGAAATTGCATTAGCTTCCCGCAGGCCGAGTTTCGTGTAGGCGCCGCGATCCTTTGAATTCATTGGCTTGAAGTAGATTTCTTCGATCAATTCGTCTGGCCTAAGTGCGGTCTTTCTGTAGGAGATGAAAAATTGCTCGATGGGGGTTTCGCGTCGACCGGCTTTACTCTTCGTGACGACAACGGCCTCGAGAGCGTACAACGGGGGGAGGCTGTCCCCTGCCGGCGAAGCGTTACCTAGGTTCCCACCTAACGTTGCTGTGTTCTGGAGTTGGACTGCACCAATCTGCCTAGAAGCGTCAACAAGAATCCAAGCATGCTCTCTCGCCAACTGGGAATTCGTGATGTCGCTATAGGTGCTTAGGGAACCAATATGAATCAAGTCATCTTGCTCCCGTATGAATCTCAGTTCCTTCAGAGACAATATGTTCAGAAGTTTCTCGACTTTCAGGACGCCGTCTCGAAGTTGCACAATTACATCTGAGCCACCGGCCACAATCCTAAGCTCAGCTTGACCTTGATGGAGGATGTTGAGCGCTTCATCCAAAGTCTGAGGAGTTATTACATCGATTTCGGAGCGCATCAAGGATTTAGTGACTCCAATTTTTTGCCGCTTTCTGAATGGCTGTGATTATCTTACTGTAGCCAGTGCACCTGCAGAGGTTGCCTGATAGGGCTGTCCGAATTTCTTCCACGGAAGGTTTCTGGTTACGCATTAAGAGTGCTGAGGCTGAAACGATCATGCCTGGAATACAATGGCCGCATTGAACGGCTCCTTCCTCGAGGAAGGCTTGCTGAACTGGGTTCAGTTTCCCATCTTTCACGAGCCCTTCTGATGTAATGACCTCAGAACCTTGCGCCTGTGAAACTAGGACGAGGCAGGAACAGACGGGTTGGCCATTCATCAGTACTGTGCAGGCCCCGCACTCGCCCTTAGCGCAGTCTTCCTTCGGCCCTGTCAGGTGCAGCTGCTCGCGGAGGACCTCAAGCAAAGTGTAAGCAGGTGGACAGTTCACTGTCACATTTTTCCCATTGAGCCTGAAACTTATGGCGTGTTCAATACCCACTCGACCTGACACCTCTAGGCCTGGACCGGATGAACTCCGAGTGATCGCGACCCCAGAAAGAGTTCCGATAGCTCATTCTTAACCGTTCATGAGTTGTCGTACAGAACAGACATCTTCACGTGTCAAATATCCCGTAGGGGAAGACCTCCTCAAGTCAGAAATCAGAAGTTTCACATATGCAATGCTCATCTTCAACTCTGAGGTAGTATTCGAACCATGAAACGGGTCGCACTTTACCTTCAAGACAAGCACCAAGTTCGCGAGGAAATGAAGCTCGCACAATACGCTGAGAAGAAAAACTTTGAAGCTGTTTGGCACGCTGAGTCCCGTCTCGCTCGCGATGCCCTCACCCCTCTGGCTGCGATGGCAGCGGTTACTGAGAAGATTAAGCTGGGCACAGGCGTCATAAATAACTGGACGAGGAACGTTGGACTGACCGCCGTCTCGTTTCTGACTCTGGACGAATTATCCAACGGCCGCAGCCTTCTCGGTATTGGTGCGTGGTGGGACCCGCTAGCCTCGAAGGTCGGAATAGAGCGCAAGAAACCGCTGAAAGCGATGCGTGAGTACGTCACGGTTCTCCAGCGCCTTTTCAAAATGGAGAACGTGACCTTTGAGGGCGAGTTCGTAAACGTTCGGGACATAAGGCTTGACGTTGTCTACGGGGACCCTTCCACTCCGCGCAACATTCCCATTTACATCGGAGCTACAGGCTGGGAGATGGTTGAGCTCACCGGCGAAATAGCGGACGGCATACTCCTGAACTATCTTGTGTCCCCCCAGTACAACCGCAAGGCTTTGGACCACCTAAGGGAGGGCACGAAGAAAGCGAAAAGAAAGTGGGAAGACATCGATAGGCCCCAACTTGTAGTGTGTTCAATGGACGAAGACGCAGATAGGGCACTCGACAATGCACGTCCTTTAGTAGCCCAGTACCTAGGGCAACAACCTCACATAGCGAAGGCCAGTGGCGTGAAGGAATCGTTGATCGAGGAAGTGAAAACAGCTCTCGGCGGATGGCCGGCAAAGCCAGGGGGCTTAGAGAGAGCGAAAGCACTGATAGACGACGCGCTAGTCCAGCTAATAACCGCTAGCGGAACCGCTAACGATTGCATGAAAAAAGTCCAGGAATACAATGACACGGGCTGCACGTGCCCAATACTCTATCCGCTTGGCGACGATGTTGAAGCCATGATTGACGCATTTGAACCCTAGCCTACTAGCAGACTGTGAAATTCAGGTTACTCGATAATTGGGTTTACGAACTTGAAATTTACCGCGTCGAGTAGTCCCTTGTCGGTGATTCTAAGTTCGGGGATAACGGATAGTGTCGTGAATGCGAGCGTTATGTAGGGAGAAGGCAACGTGCTGCCAAGTTGGCCCCAAGCTTCTTTGAGGGTTTCGATTTGCTCTGAAACGACTTCCACTGATTTATCTGACATGAGCCCTGCGATGGGAAGCGGTACTTGGGCCACGACTTTCCGCTGCTTTACTGCAATCAAACCTCCCTCGCTTTCGATTAGTGCGTTCGCTGCAAAGATCATATCGAGGTCGCTTGCGCCGGCGACGACTAGGTTATGGCAATCATGTCCCACAGTGGATGCAACTGCTCCCTCTTTGACTCCCAGGCCGTGGACGAAGCCTAGGCCTACGTTGCCTGTGGCTTTGTGACGTTCAAAGACAGCTATCTTCAGGACGTCCTCGTCCGGGTTGGCTGAGGCTCTTCCATCCTTTGCTGGTACCTCTTTCTCCAAATTCTTCGTGTAGATGGTGGCTGGCATTACGCCGATTGCCCGAGCCTTAACTATTCCGTTGGCGGCCTTTGTTCGGATTACCAAATCATCTATTTTGGGCAGGGCTTTGATTCGCATGGATTTCTTCACGGAAGCCGAGAAATTCGGTCGGGGGAATGTCGCAACCAGTTTGCCGCTTTGGAAGACAATTTTCCCGTCAGCTATGACAGTGCTTACCGCTACGTCTTCTAAGTTGTCGAGTATCGCCATGTCCGCATAGCGTGCCGGGGCTATACTCCCAAATTCTCTAGCGCATTCATAGTGTTCAGCAACGTTGAGGGTAGCCATCTGAATCGCTTTGACGGGGTCGACGCCTTCTTGGATAGCTCGCCTTACAACATGGTCAATATGTCCCTCCTGAAGAAGTGAGTTGGGTTCGCGGTCGTCGGTTACCAAGCACGCGTGTCGCGCATCCAGTTTGTCCTCGGTTATCGAACGTATAGTGTCAGCCACGTCTCGAGACGCTGACGCCTCCCTGAGCATTGCGTACATGCCGTACCGTAGTTTCTCCACTGCTTCAGCCTTCTTTGTTGATTCGTGGCATGAGGTTATTCCAGCAGCCGCGTATGCGGCCAACTGTCCATCCAGCAAATTCACGGCGTGGCCTTCTACGACACGCCCCGCCCGGAGGGTGGCGGCTATTTCACCGTGGACCTGCGCGTCGCCCGCGAGCACGCCCGGGTAATTCATCATCTCGCCCAATGCCACAACTCCTTCCCAGCCTAAGGCTTCCTCGACTTCCTTCGGGCCAATGGTAGCGCCGTTTGTTTCGAAGCCGGGCGCCGCGGGGACGCAGGACGGGAAAGTGACAAGAACCTTGAGTGGGAGGCTACGGCCCTCCTTCATGAAGAACCGAACGCCCTCCAAGCCAAGGACATTCGCAATTTCGTGCGGGTCGACGAACACCGTTGTTGTTCCATGTGGTAGTACTGCCCTCGCAAATTCAGTGGCTGTGACCATCGCACTCTCGATGTGGACATGGCCGTCGATGAAACCTGGGACCACATATCTTTCGTCAGCGTCGACTACCACGCTAGAAGGACCGATCATAGCCTGCGCGTTTCCCACTAGTGCTATTCGGTCTCTCTTCACTGCAATATCTTGTTTAGCGATGATCTCACCGGAATTGACGTTCACTAGTGAAGCATTTCGAACGACTAGGTCAGCTTTCTCGCGACCCATGGCCGTGTCTACTAGTAATCGTGTCATCTCGTCGAGGCGTGTCCGACTTGGAACATAGAACAAAAAGTCATCCACCGTGACATACGAATTCCAACAAGACTTAATGAATGCTCTGATATTCAACGAGGTTTTACAATCAGATGGACGCCTCAGAATCGCAGTGCGTACTGGATCAGTGAATCTGCTGGGTGAATCAGACCTTTCGGGCTATGATTCCGGGAGATACATTCTAGTACTATTCCGCACACTTCGCCATCATCGAGGATGCACGGACATGCCAGATAAGAAGTTCACAAAGATCTTCTTTGCAACCGACTTACACGGCTCGGGACGTTGTTATGAGAAGCTGTTGAGCGCCGCGAAGTTCTACAAAGTAGACGTCTTAGTTCTTGGAGGAGACCTAACCGGCAAGATGCTCGTACCAATCGTAGACCTCGAGGACGGGACGTTCAAAGCAGACTATCTTGGTGGAAAAACCGTGCGTGGGGGCGAAGAGGTCAAGTCTTTGGAGCGGGAAATAACTGATAGTGGTTATTACTACTACCATTGTGGCAAGGGAGAGATGGATGAACTCAAAGCTTCTAAAGAGAAAGTAGACAAGCTCTTTATGGCCACGATGAAGGACACCTTAGTAAAATGGGTTGATCGTGCTGAACCTTTCCTCTCGGAGCTGGGCGTTACTTGTTACCTAACGGGAGGAAATGACGACTATCAAGAAATTGTTGATGCCGTCAGAGACACACCTCATGTGAAGAATTCCGACAATAAGGTAATCAAAATAGACGAGGTCCACGAAATGGTGAACTTGGGTTGGAGCAACCCCACCCCTTGGAAATGTCCGCGAGATCATACTGAGGAAGATCTTGAAGCTGCAACAGAGAAGCTTGTTTCTTCTGTAGCTGATATCGAGAATTGTGTTTTCAATGTTCATGTACCTCCCGTAAACTGCGGGCTAGATACTTGCCCGAAACTGGACGATTCTGTCTTTCCTCCGAAGCCTGTGTTTGACAAGGGACAGGCAGTCATGATTGGAGCAGGGAGTACTTCGATTCGTCGTGAGGTCGAAAAGCATCAGCCACTTGTTCACTTGTGCGGCCACATCCACGAATCCAGAGGAACCACCAGGATTGGAAGAACACTTGTGATTAATCCAGGCAGCGAGTATCCGGAGGGCATTCTCAAGGGTGCGATTGTCAATATCGGAGACAAGAAAGTGGTCAGCTGGCAGCTAACGTCAGGATAATGCAGAACAGGCTAGAAATCTGACGCTAGCGTATTAGCGTAACAAAGCCTGTTTTAGGCGACCTGAGCGCCCTGTTTCCACTCTTACGTCTGGGGCGTATTGTGCGTGAGTTTTGCCGATTTCACTTATGACCTATGCTCGGAATTAGGCTTCAACGTTCGCCTGTAGGCGGCTTATAGTGGGGGCAGTTCCTTGTATGCTAGCGATATGTCGATTCCACGCTTGGAATAGTATGATTTCGAAATTGCATAGATTACGATTCCAAGGATGAAACTTCCCGCGACCCAACCATATGCAATTGGGTTTCCTCCCCATATCCCTGGAAAGGCGAGGAACTGGTAGGTAATGTACGCGAATACAACTGCCATCAAGGCACCGGAAATAGCTAGAAGCGCTTTGGATCCTCCCTTCTCATTCTTGAAGGCGTAAACTACGGCGGCTACTCCTATGAAGAAGAAATAGATCATTGCCGCGACCACAGCTCCAAAGAGGGCAACCAAAGTGCCGTAGAAAAACGAAGCTAATCCAATCAAGACAATAGTGCCTACTAGTTCAATCAGCAACGCGACAGTGGGCGAATTGTATTTCGGGCTGACGTAAGCGACCTTCTCGGGTAGGAACCGGTCGAAAGACTGGGCAAAGAGGTATCGTGACAGAACGATGATTCCATAGGCTAAGATAGCCACATTCCAGAGGATCCAACCTAACCCGATGAACCACGACAAGGCAACATTGGGAGAAACGCCCATTGCGAGAGTCCAGAAGTTGAAGCCCCACTCATATACTAACTCTGGATTGGCTAATGCACCATTGATGAAACTGAAACCGCCTGCATAATACATGCTTGCGAACGCGGTGGTGACAACTATGAGTGTCACAACTGAGGAAATGACTACATTGTATCTGACCGCGCCTTTGCCTTTGATCTCGGAAGCAACGGCAGGTCCAGCATTCAACCAGGGGTAGACGAAGATCGCGAAGAACGGCAGCATGAATATGGTTGCGCTAAAGTCGAAAGTTGGGCCACTATACGAGCTAGCTACTGAAGCATACGTCGATTTGACGCCGATTGAGTTGAGGAAACTCATATAATTCTGCACGCCCGTCGGCCCGGCAGCCACTAGCGTAAAAATGGCCGCGAAAGTTGCCGCAATCGCAATTATCACTGCAACCGCAACAATCTTGTAGCCAGCCTTTGGTTTCAAGACGTTTACTGCAATGAGCACAGCAAAAATGATCGCAGCAATAATGAACTGTCCCGGCAGATTGGCTCCAGGAATATTACCCGGCAACGCCAAGCTTAGCATATTCTCGTATCCGAGTGAAAGTCCAACTGAACCAATTGAGACAACCGCTGCCAAAGCAATGAGAGCCAGATAGGCCATCGTTTCAAGCGTGTAGCCCATGAATGATAGGGATCCACCAAAGAATCCACCATACACTCGTGAGGCCCACACGTAATCCCCACCGGTTCGACTAATCCGCGTTGTCATCATCGTATAGACGATGATTTGTGGGATTGATAACACCCATGCTAGTATAGAGCCATAAACCAAGTTCACGCCAGAAGTCGATGCGAGTAGCACGGTTGTAAATCCGATGATTCCCAGGGCGGCGCCTCCAGACATGTTGCTCAAATTCAGACTAACTACGTCCAATAACGAGACGTCTCTGCGCAGCCCTGAAGCCTTTCTAACAAACGCAACAGGTTGGCTTGTCATAGCCTGAAGACCCCCTCGACTACTAATTTAACACCTTCGTATGGTTGTTCCCCCGGTCATAATCCCATACTGACTCACCAGGTTCACGGCTTGCGTTCTGTTGAGCTTCATGCCGTTTCCTCATATGGCAGGAATATGGAAAAGTTTCATTTAGGCGGCGAGTGGCGGTCTTTCTAATTCTTTGTGTGATGATCTTGGCAAAGTATGGCAATGTGCGTCCTGATTTTCTTGACGAGGTACACAGAATCCTGGATGCGGCTAAGGCCGAAGACGTACTGTTGAGGTTACTAGGGGCGCTCGCGTTTCACATACATTGCCCGAAATTTTCGTACATGCAGGGAATGCTCGGTCGCACGTTTACTGACATTGACTTCGCTTCCTACAGAAAGGAAAGCTCCCGAATCACCGAACTTTTCACCGAGCTCGGGTATCAATATGACGTACGAGTAAGGGCCCTCTTTGGTTCTAGGCTAATATTTTTTGACACGAGCGGCACGAGTAGGCATTGCGACGTTTTCCTAGACAAGCTAGAGTTCTGTCACGATGTGGTTTTCCGAGATAGGCTCGAGGTTGATAATCCGACTGTGCCTCTCGCGGAGCTTCTCTTGGAAAAAATGCAAATAGTCAAACTGAATCAAAAGGACGCCATCGACACTATAATGCTTCTAAGAGAGCATCAGATAGGCGGGTCGGACGATGACACAATTAACGGAGACCATCTAGCGCGTCTTACCGCTCGCGATTGGGGGCTTTGGAGAACATTCACCATTAATCTGGAGAATGTGGGGAAAATAGCTCAAACGCTTGAAAAGCTCTCTGAAGAGGATAAGAAGGATGTGAATTCGAAAATCACAGCTTTACGTGTTCGTATAGAAAATGAGCCCAAGTCGCGTGGCTGGAAGATTAGATCACAAATCGGAGAGAGAAAGAAATGGTACCGAGATGTTGACGAACTCCTGCGCGAATAACATTAACTGACTTGCACATCTTTCGGATTATGCGTACCGCTAATTCATTCTCTAACCGCTTTCCCTTGTGTAAGGGACTCCTAATGCTGACGGTTGGCGTGCGCCTCGTGCAATTGCGACTAGAATTGCGAGGGTAAGCAAGTAGGGGACCATGAGCAGGAAGTAGTAAGGTATTATTGAGCCAATAACCTGGAAGAACGAGCCCAGAAGGTACGCTGCGCCGAAAAGGAATGTTCCGAAGAACGCTCTTGCAGGGCGCCACTTGCCGAAATAAACCATCGCAACGGCAATGAAACCTCTTCCGGCCGTGATGTTCTCTGCCTGAAAGGCATGGGAAGAAATTGCTAGGTATGCCCCCCCGATTCCTGCCAAAGTTGCTCCCGCAATTACCGCAATGAATCGTATCTTCGCCACGTTGACCCCCAAGGTGTCAGCGGCCGAAGGATTCTCCCCAACGGCCCTTAGGTTAAGCCCGAACGTTGTCCGGCCAATAATGAGAACGACGATTATGAGTGCGATGAAGGCGAGGTACTCCATTATGTCCTGTGAAAATAGTGAATCACCTAGTACGGGAACCGAGGATAGGATTGGGATTGGTAACTTTGGGAGGCCTTCAATTCGGATGGTAGTACGAATTTGGCCGAACAGAGCTTCGTAGACAAATCCTGAAAGTCCGAGGCCGAGGAAGTAGATTCCAAGTCCCGAGAGTATCTGGTCCTGTTTCAAGCTGATTGAGATAAAAGCCATCAAAAGACCGATTAGTGCCCCACAGAATGCACCCAAGAGTACACCAAGCAAGTTCTCATGTAGGAAGAAACTAACTGAGAATGCAGAGATTGCTCCAACGAGCATGACTCCTTCTGTGCCGAGATTTATCACGCCACCTCGTTCACTAATGACCTCGCCCAGTGCTGCGAAGGCCATTGGAACGCTCAATTCTAACATTGATGAAATTAGACCTGAGATTACTGCAGCATCGAGGACAACGCCCAATTCCTAACTCCTCCTGATTTCGTACCTAGCGAAAACCTGGATGATGAGGATTAGAACTATAATTACTCCTTGGGACAGCAATGATAAGGTTTGGGGAATTTGAAGTGCTCTCTCGACCGAGGACATCCCCGAAATGAGGCTTCCAAAGAATATCGATGAGAAGATCACGCCTAATGGATGCAGGTTTCCAAGCAGGGAGACCACGACCGCAGTGTAGCCGAGTCCTGAAGCTTGTTCTGGCAACAACTCATGGGTGATACCCAGTATGTAGACTCCTCCTCCCAACCCACACAAGGCGCCACTCAGGAACATCGCTGAATTGACCACACGTTTTACTGGAATCCCGCTGGTCTTAGCTGCTGACGGGTTTAATCCAACTGCACGTATTGTATATCCGAGGGGTGTCTTGAAGAGAATATAGTACGCCAAGACACATGCTGCGACGGATACAACGATGCCGACGTTTAAGCTCGACTGGCGCAGAATGATCGGTAGGGAAGTTTCTTGCGGGAAGATGGGTGACTCAGGATAACTTCCCGGAATCGTTTTGTCTTGGAAGGGCCCTCTTACAAGCCAGTTGAGAGCGTCGATTGCGACATAGTTCATCATGATCGTTGTAATGACCTCGTTAATTCCAAGTCTCGATTTCATTAGGGCGGGGACGCCAGCGAACAAACCTCCGCCCAAAAGCGACAGTGCCAGGGCAACGGGAATCATGACGTAGGAAGGCATTGGCGCTTTCAAGAAGAGTAATACAAACCATGTTACGGCGATAGCGCCGAAGACTTGTTGCCCTTCAGCGCCGATATTCCAGACTTTGCAGCGGAAAGCAATGACCAGGCCCACAGCCATGAGCATGAGGGGAGTCGCTTGCACAATTGATTCAGCAAACCCTGCCTGAGTCCCTATAGTTCCCCTATAGAGAGCGTCCAACGCCACAATCGGGTTCTTTCCGGCGGCTGCCAGAACTAACAGAACGACAAGGGGCGAAACAATGTAGGCCAACACCGTGACCGTCAACATGGCTCTGCGGCTTACATCTAGACGCTGAGTGACCTTGAACCCAAGCAAGCCTTCACGCCGCCAAAGATATCTTCTTGGCACCCGTCATCAGGAGCCCGATCTCTTCTAGATTGAATTGTCCTGGTTCGAGTAACCCGACTATCTGACCTTTGTACATGACTGCGACTCTGTCGCTTAGAGTGATCAACTCTGATAAGTCCTCATCCACTAGCAGTACCGCAGCGCCTCGATTCCGTTGTTGGACCAATATGCTCCTGACGAATTCGGTTGCAGCTATATCGAGGCCACGCGTCGGTTGAGAAACCACAATTAGCGAGGGCTGCCCAGACAGTTCTCTTGCTAGAATAAGTTTCTGGAGGTTCCCTCCAGACAATGATCTTGCTTTGGCTGAAATCCCAGTCGTCATGATGCTGAATTGCTTGACGGCTTCCTCTCCTCTGCGAGTGATCTCTTTGTCATTCAGTAGCGTTGGAATCCTATCCACGAGCCTATTGCAGATTGGCGGTTTGTCAAAATCTTTGAGAATCATGTTTTCGTCTAAACGAAAGCCTGCGATACTGGCGTCCTCGATCCTGTTTTCGGGCACATAGGCAAGACCCAAGTCGATCATCCTTCGAGGTGGTTTACCAGTGATGTCCTTACCCGCAAACTTCAACGATCCTGAGGAGGGTTTTCTCAGCCCCACAATCGCTTGAACAAGTTCCCTTTGGCCATTCCCAGAGACGCCGGCTATGCCGATGATTTCCGCTTTTCGAACATCGAAGGTGACGCCCTTGACTGCTTCAAGACCTCTGTCATCATATACGGACAGCCGTCTTACTTCTAGAACAATTTCTCCCGCACCAGTCCTAGTCTTATCGGCTATTGGAGGGATTTCCTCTCCAACCATCATGTGCGCTAACTTCTCCTTGTTCACCGCTTGAGTCGGCTGCGTTGCAATTTTGCGGCCTTTTCTGAGAACCGTGACGCGGTCGGTTACATCCATTACTTCGTCGAGCTTGTGAGTGATTAGAACGATGGAGATTCCACTCTGTCTCAATCCGCGTAATGAGTTAAAGAAATCATTAACCTCAGTGGGGGCAAGAACGGAGGTGGGTTCGTCTAGAATCAGAATCTTCGCATCACGGTATAACGCCTTGAGTATCTCGACACGTTGGAGTTCTCCCACCGCGAGTTGCCAGATCTGGGCCCGGGGGTCGACATGCAGACCATGTTTTTCTGCCAAGCTTGAGATTCTAGCCTCCGCGGAGGGTAGGTCCATTAGAATTCCTTTCGGGGACTTTAATCCCAGAACAACGTTCTCAACTACGGTCATGTCGCTTACGAGCTTGAAGTGTTGATGTACCATCCCAATACCGTGTTTAATTGCGTCTGATGGGGATCTGAACGCGGCTGGTTGACCGAAAATGTCAATTGAGCCTGCATCTGGCTGATAAAATCCGTACAAGATATTCATGAGTGTAGTCTTGCCGGCACCGTTCTCCCCCAGAAGCCCGTGTATTTCACCAGCATGAAGCTCAAATTCAATCATATCATTCGCTACGACGCCGCCGGGAAATTTTTTCACAATACCATGCATTACAACGGCGGAAGTTTTGTCGTCCATTTCGTCTGCCACTTGCGGTTCCGTTACCTCGCGTTCTTGCGGACAAAAATGGGAAGGGAAGCCCTCAAAGCGAGGGCTTGTGGACTTTTAGGAAACAATGCGTGCCTGCTGCAGACCGATGGCAATGAAGAGGCTCGTCTGGATGGATAGGAGTGATGTTCCGATTGATAATGGACCCAGTGGGTTGGTCTGAATTTGGCCGCTTTGGACTTGAGATGCAATGGTCATGACTTCTTGTTGGACGGCTGCTGGGACGTTATTGGTGTTCAGTTCGATTTCCAGCCCTCCGGTCTGGAGGTTTGCCCAGTATTTCCCGTTTGTCTTACCCGCCGCTACATCAGCAAGCCATTGTTTCATTACTGCGTCCCATTTCCAAGAGCCGCTACCGAGGACCAATTTCTCAGCGCCTACTGGTGGATTATCTGCGATGTCAACGCCGTTGCCGATCAGATATACGTTCTTCTCGATTGCGCCTTCAATTGTTCCTAGCACGACGCCGTCGCCCATCGTTGCGATTACGTCTGCTCCTTGGCTTGCCATTAATTCAGCATCGGATTTGGCGCCCTGCAAATCGTGGAAGTCACCAACTGCGACAACACTGATGCTACCGCCTGGCTGAATGCCATTGCCACCACCCGGAAGTGGTCCATATGTGTAGATAATGTTGGAGTTTGCGTCGTGGGCTCCTTGCGCAAAGTTAGGTTCGAATCTTGCAAGTTCAGCGACTCTTGCACCCATGACGTATCCGATCTTGTTGGTGTGAGTCATTTTTCCGGCGAGGTAGCCGAGAATGTACCCTGTCTGGTCAGTTCGGACGTCTGCGATGGCGAGGTTTGGTAATGAGTTGTTCCATCCTGCGATGACGAGGAAGTTTACGTTGGGGTATTGTGGAGCAATTTCCTGGATAGGAACTTGGAATTCAAAACCGTGGCCGATGATTAGGTTGTATCCTTTGCTGACGAAGTCTCTGACGTCAGCCTGAATCTGAGCGCTTTCCTGGTGGTTTTGTACCCAGCATCCGCAAGTGTTGATGCCTTGGTCCATGCCTGTCAAGAGATCCGTGAATGATGTGTAACCTGCTTGGTTCCAAGCTAAGTCGTCCGTTCGGCCAGGAAGAATCATTGCAACCTTCAATGCACCGCTCGTCATTGATTCAGTCATTGAAGTGTTTGTCGCGGGTACCGTTGGCTTCTGTGTAAGGTAGAATGCTGCGCCAGCGACGATGATGATGACTACGATTGCTACAGCAGCGATTGTTTTGTTGTTCTTTGCTTGGCTCATAATATATATTCAACTCTCCGTAACCGAAAGTGGCTGGTTCCAGCTAGATAGGATTTGCGAAGGTTTCCCAGCCACGGTTATGCTGAAACAGCCACGTTTCCATAGCCATCGGCACGAATACGCTTTCAGTCGCGGATGTGGCGACGGGATTCAGCTTGTAGCCTATCAGACTTTGCGTGACTTTCTCATGGTCGTTATAGAACTCGCCGTACACAACTTGCCCCAATCCGGTGTCAAACCACAAAGTCTCTGACAAAGTTCCATTCTGCATGACTATCACCTTGAAAGCGTGGAATTTACCGAAAGGAGTCGAAACCTCATCTAGTGATGAGGTTGTTCTCACCTGTAGGAACAACGCAGTCGAACTGATGGTTGTGTTACTCAGCTTGGTTATGGTTAGCACGGTGCTCTTCACATTCCATTGATCCCCAACATGGAAGGGGACTTGAAAGAGTTGAACAGGTGGTTTGTAGGTCATTGTGGAGTTAGCGAGTAGGTTTCCGATAGCTGGCCTGAACGTTCCGACTTCATGCCAATCAAGCGTGATCCAGAGGTATTGAGTCGAAATATGGTGTAGGTCATCGCGTAGAATCACGTACGTTTCTGTACCATTCAAATCGATAATTCCTTTGACTGACTCGGTTAACTGGTAGCTTTCAGAATCAGGAAATACAATCTTGTAGTTCCAGCTGTCCCCCACCGCCAAGCGGCGAGTCAACGCACCTTTCGACTCATGCCACCTGATTGCTAGTGGATAGAAAACCACGAGGGCCGTCACCAAAAGCCCCAGTGCAATGATCGAGCGTTTTGACAAAATCCGCCCCGCCCTTCTATACTTGTCAGGTTTGTTGCACAGGGAATTCAATTAAAGCAGACACTTGCAACTCAGGCACCCGGCGAAGTGGTCATCATGGCGTCTATTCTGATTTCCGGCGGGACAGTCATAACCATGGATCCGAATCGGCGGATTATTAGGGACGGAGCAGTTCGGGTCGAAAACGACCGTATCGCCGAAGTGGGGAAGGCAGACCAAATTAGGGCGCATCCGCGGCCTGAGTACGAAATAGACGCGAAAGGGATGGTCGTCCTTCCGGGGCTAATTGATACGCACGTTCACCTCGCCCAAGCTCTTATTCGTGGATGTGCGGACGATACATCACTAATAGATTGGCTTCAGAAATTTGTCTGGCCCCTTCAAGGAAACTTCGAAGCAGGGGATGGGAAGGCAAGTGCCAATCTGTGCATGCTTGAAATGATAAAATCCGGAACGACAACCTTCCTCGAGAGCCTACTGCACACGCGTTACGGCTTCGATGGCATAGCCGAAAGCGTGCAGAATTCAGGAATGCGTGGAATCCTCTCCAAGACTGTTATGGGATTGCCGGGCTACGGAACCGAAAAAAGCATAATGCATCCCGGAATGATCGAAGACGCTGAAACCTGCCTTCGCGAAGTCGAATCGCACTTCAAACGGTGGGACGGCAAAGCGAACGAGAGGATTAGGGTTTGGTATGGTGCTCGGTCGCTTGGTGGCTGCACGAAAGACCTGTACGAGCGTATCGCAAGCAGCGCTCGGGATTTCGGGACCGGAGTAACGATGCATCTGGGTGAGGTCCAGGAGGACGTTCGGTATGCCAAGAAAGAGTTCGGAATGTTGCCAGCGGAATTCATGAATAAAGTCGGTTTAGTGGGCCAGAATGTTGTTTTCGCCCACGGGGTCTGGCTCACTGAGAAGGAATGGCGAATATTGGCCGATAAGGGAGGTAGTGTTGCCCATTGCCCATCATCTAACATGAAGCTTGCATCTGGAATTGCGAAGGTCCCGGAGATGTTGCGAGCGGGAGTGAATGTGGGTCTCGGATGTGACGGCGGCCCTAGCAACAACTGCTACGACATTGTTCGTGAAATGAAAACGGCTTCGCTACTTCAAAAGGCAAGGTTGCTCGACCCACTAGTGATGAGTGCTGAAACAGTTCTGGAAATGGCCACGATCCACGGAGCAAAAGCCATTGGCCAGCAGAAAGACTTGGGGTCGATCGAGGTGGATAAGAAGGCTGATGTAATCTTGATAGCACTGAACAAACCTCACCTGACACCGGTTTTCAACCCAGTTTCACACCTCATTTACGCGGCGGAGGGAACCGATGTCGAAACTGTGATAATTGATGGAGAAGTCGTAATGGAAAACAGAAACCTCAAAACACTCGAAGAGGAGGAAGTCCTCAAAGAGGCAAACTACAGGGGCCAAAAGCTCTTGGGAAGGGCGGGTCTCGAAATCGAACCCAAGTGGACGGTTTCCTAAGAATCTACCATAAGGTTCAAGTTTGAAGCAGCGTTGCGAAAAGGTGACCTGAGGCAAATGAGCATAAAGTGGACGAAATCGCGTAAGGTCGCTGACGGCGTATTCCAAACGATCGGCCGGACTCCACTCGTCAAACTGCGGAGGATACCGGCCTCTGAGGGCGTCAAAGCGAACATTTTGGTTAAACTTGAGTACATGAATCCTACCGGCAGCCTCAAGGACCGTATATATTTCGAAATGATAACGAAAGCGATTGAGCGCGGGGATTTGCGGCCTGAAATGGAAATACTGGAAGCCTCTACGGGTAATGCAGGTATCGCTTGCTCATTTGTTGGCACTACGCTAGGTCACAAGGTAACGATCGTTATGCCTGCGGGCATGAGCCAAGAGAGGATGAAGATCATACGGGCTTACGGAGCCGAGATCATTACAACGCCAGGGGCAGAAAGCGATGTGGACCTATGTCTGAAGAAGATTGAGGAACTGAAGCAGACAAGTCCAGGCAAATATTGGGAGCCCGGCCAGTTCAGCAACAAAGACAATGTTGCCGCCCATTACGAAACGACTGGCCCTGAGATTTGGGAGCAGAGCGGAGGGAAAGTTGACTGTTTCTTAGCGTCGCAAGGAACTGGGGGAACTTTGACGGGTGTTGGCAAATACCTGAGAAAGAAGAAAAAGAAGGTGGCGCTTTTCGCAGTGGAACCGTCAGAAGCACCAATCCTAGCTCACCGTCAATGGGGAACTCACAAGATCGAAGGAATTGGAGACGGGTTTGTCCCGGTAAACCTCGACCTCAGCTATCTCACAGGAATAATTACAACTGGCTCCGATGAATCCATTGAAATGGGCAGAAGGCTAGCTAGAGAAGAAGGAATCTTCTGCGGGATATCCTCAGGATGCAATGTACTTGCAGCAATAAAGGTCGCCAAGCGTCACCCTGGATACAAAACGATTGTAACGATGGTGAATGACACCGGCCAACGATACTTCTCAACCGAGCTCTGCGGCGAAAAGAAACATGTGGAGGTCCCAGAAAGAGAACATCCACTTGACGAGTATACCACTACGCAGCTGGACAGGTATCAATCGCGTTGGGAAATTGTTGAATGAAGTCCTTCCTTAAGCTCATGAAGTGCGCTCGCTGTGGGAGGGAGTACGAACCTGGCTCTGGCGCGATCCGGTGCGCAAATCACGATGACGGCCGCTTAGATATCTTCTATGACTACGAAGCTTTGCGCGGTGCCATCAACATAGAGGCACTGTCGAGAAGGCCAAACGGAGTTTGGAAGTACAGGGAACTTTTGCCGATTAACGATCCGAAGAACATAGTCAGCCTCGGAGAAGGCGGAACCCCCTTTCTGCGGGCACATCGATTGGGCGAGAAGCTAGGCTTGGATAATCTTTGGCTGCTGGATGACACTCGCAATCCGACCGCCTCGTTCAAAGACAGACCGATGACTGTTGGCGTCTCGAAAGCTGTTGAGCTGGGCTACCGGACTGTTGTGTCAGCCTCAAGTGGTAACGCTGCTGCAGCGTTATCGGCCTACTCAGCGAAGGCAGGGCTCCGATGCATCACCTTCGTCCCAGAGATGACGAGCATAGGAAAATTGGCCCAGCTAACGATGTACGGGGCTCACGTCGTCAAGGTTCGAGGGTTAGAATCAGGGGAGGACCCAACTGTGAGAATGCTCAAGGCTGTTTGCGACCAGAACAACTGGTACCCTTGCCCAAGCTTTGGCCCCATGAACCCGTACCAAGCAGAGGGCCCGAAGACTATGTCCTATGAGATCGTTGAAGGGCTCGGTTGGGAAGTCCCCAACTGGGTCTTCGTTCCGGTGGGCGCAGGGGGTGCACTGGCGGGAAACTGGAAAGGCTACCTCGATTTTCAAAACTTAGGTTTCATAAAATCAATGCCGAGAATGGCCGCGGTCCAATCGACCGGTTGCGCGCCCGTAATTCGGGCCTACGAGCAAGGCGCCGACCCAAAGAACATAGTTCCGTGGGAAATGGCCGACTCCGTTGCAACAGGACTCATGGACCCATATCCTTGGGATGGCGATGCGGCTCTTGTTGCCATCCGCAACTCTCATGGCGCGGCCGTTGCAGTTTCGAACGACGAAATCCTAGAAGCACAGAGGAAGCTCGCCAAATACGAAGGAATTTTCGCTGAACCGTCCGGCGTAACATCGCTAGCCGGCGTGATCAAAGAACGTGAAAATATAGACAGGGCTGATTGTGTTGTAGTGGAGATAACGGGAAGCGGTTTGAAAGATCCGAATGTGGCAACAAGAGGAATGCCAGAGATACCTATCATTGACGCCTCAATGCAAGAATTGGATCGTGTACTGAAACTCTAGTTCAAGGAGGCGTCCTCACTTTTTCCTGCGGCCCATGGTCACTGCGAGAACGGCCATTTTGGTGTACATGCCATTCTCCGCTTGGGGATAGATAACCGACTGTGGGCCATCCATTACTTGATCGGTAGCTTCTTCTCCGCGAAGCACAGGCAGCACATGAGTCACGACAGCCTTTCTGTCCATCCTATCAAGCAAATCCTGATTCAACGTCCAATCGCGGTACTTCTCATGTAATTCCATCTCTCTTTCCTTCCCAAACTTACTTGCCCCAACTTGAAGCAATTCATATGACGCCCAATTTCTAGGGAAGACCGCATGGGCTCCCTCGATTGCTGATTTCAAATCGTTTGAGACTTGAAAGCTGCCACCCGCCTCTGTGGCGTTTGATTTTGCTGTTTCCACTATCTTTGGGTCAATTTCGAAGCCCGGCGGGTGGGCCAGAACAACGTCCATTCCGAAGCGGGGCATGATCAATGCCTCCTCTTGTATACTACACCTGCCACGGAAGCTCTTCGCGTACCCCCACATTATGACATACTTCTTACCCTGCACCTTACCCAATGATTCCTGAACGGTCATCAGATCGGCAAGTCCCTGAGTCGGGTGGTAAGTACAGCATGCCATGTTAATGACGGGAATCTCCGCATGTTCTGCGTACTCTCGAACGACGGAAACACCAGCACCGTAAACGTAATCGATTGCTGAATCTAGAATTCGAATCCCTAACCCGTGGCCATATTTCTCATACATCTTAGCCACATCCTTCGGAGCTTCCCCCGACCCGAGCCGGGTTGTTGAGACGTCGATATACTGCGCATGGCCGCCTAGGTATGTCATACCAGCTTCAAACGCAGCTCTCGTCCTGGTCGAGGGCGCATAAAACAACATGAAAAACGTCTTATCACGAAGAAGGGGTGGGACGCGGCCGCGCCTATATTTCGCCTTCAGGTCCCGTGCCACTTTGAGCGTTGCCCTGAGTTCATCAAGCGACCAATCTTGCGTGGTGATTAAGTCTCTACCGGCCAAATCAACTTTCGGCATCAAAAGCTCCTCTATTTATCTCGCAGACAATCTTTCGGACTAGATAGAACTTTCCGAAACGGGGAAAATCATGAAAGTTCATAAATGGTAGAGCGAGAGCTTGTGCCTCTCTCGTGAGATGAAGCGAGATTGACTGACAAACTCATGGTGATCGCCCTCGGCGGAAACGCCCTTCTCCAGCGAGGACAGAAAGGTTCCTTCGATGACCAATACCGTAACGTAAAGGTTACCGTATCGAAAATCGCGGATCTGGTCCAGCGCGGATACAAGATAGTCATGACCCATGGGAACGGCCCGCAAGTGGGTGCCACACTTCTGAGGCACGAGGCCGCTAAGAATATCGTCCCGGCTTTTCCACTTGATGCATGCGGCGCTGAGACCCAAGGTTTCATTGGATATATGATCCAGCAGGCCCTCAGGAACGAGCTCAAATCCCGCGGAATCGACAAGTACGTTGTTACCATAATAACGCGGGTCATTGTCGACAAGCATGATTCCGCCTTTCAGAACCCAACAAAACCAATCGGCCCTTTCTATTCGAAAGAGGAAGCAGCCAAAGTGAAAGAGCAGAAGCCTGAGTTGGTTATCAAGGAGGATGCTGGCCGCGGCTATAGACGAGTAGTGCCCTCTCCTGACCCGAAGATAATTGCAGAGCGTTCCGCCATCAGAGCCCTAGTGGATGCTGATTTCGTCGTGGTCGCTTGTGGCGGCGGTGGAATTCCAATCATTGAAGAGAACGGCCACGCCGTCGGAGTTGAGGCAGTGATCGATAAAGACCTGGGCGGCCAACGGTTAGCAACGCTAATTGGTGCAAACATATTTGTCATCCTAACTGACGTGGACGGAGCCTACATAAACTACGGAACCCCGAAACAAGAATTGATCAAAGAAGCAACCTCAGGCATGCTGAGGAATCACCTTCGAGATGGACAGTTCAAAGAAGGGAGCATGGCGCCAAAGGTCGAGGCCGCAATCAGATTTGTTGAGAGCGGCGGGGAACGTGCAGTAATTGCGGCTCTAGGAAACTTAACCGAAGCCGTTGACGGAAAGACTGGGACACAAATCGTAATGCCAAGAGCTTAATTCAAATAAGCGCAGGCAACAGCCCGAGGAGGTAACCAATATGGTGTCGTTTGTAGGCAAATGGAAGGGTAAGCATTTCTTAGATACAGATGATTTCTCGCAAGAACAAATTAAGGAAGTTCTAGATGCAGCCGACGTATTGAGGAAACTATTCCGTGCCCGAAAGGAGCATCACTATCTTCCTGGAAAGACCCTCTTCATGATGTTTTATAACCGCTCTCTTAGGACAAGGAATTCTTTCGAGGCGGGAATGTATCAACTCGGCGGTCACGCCCACTTTCTTAGTCCACAAGACGTTTACACCCCCGCGCTTCCCGAAGACATGGTTGCCTATCAAACTGAAGCAATTTCAGACGTTTCACGTGTCCTGAGTAGGTATGGGGACGCGATTGCAATCAGAATCTATGGCGATGCAGCGAAATGGAACATAGGCAGAGGCCACAAGGTGGTTCGGGAATTTGCAACGTACGCGACTATTCCAGTGTTGAACATGGAGGATGATATGTATCATCCATTCCAAGCTTTGGCCGATGCTCAGACTATGAGAAATGCTATTCCTAAACTGAAGGGAAAAAAACTCGTTGTCTCTTATGCGTACTCTGGCGGACTAAAGCCACTGGCCGTCCCGCAAAGTGAGGTTCTAATCGGAACGCAGTTAGGAATGGATGTGGTCCTCGCGCACCCGCAAGGCTTCGAACTAGAAGACGTAGTCCTTGATGCCGCGAAGAAGAATGCGGATAGGTACGGCGGCGGGTTCCATGTAGTTAATGATATGAAGGAAGCCTTCAATGGCGCTGATGTAGTGTACCCGAAGGCTTGGTCGCCGAAGAACTATTTCCCTCCGCACCGCGACTCACTAGACAAGACCGGCGCGACCACTTACCAAGACCAGTTCAAGGACTGGATATGCACCCAGCAAATGATGGATCTGACGAAGAAGGGTAATTACATGCATTGCGGTCCGGCAGACCGGGGACAAGAAGTTACTGACGAAGTAATTGATAACATGAGTTACTCACTATACTTCGAGCAAGCCGAGAACAGGTTGCACGCCCAAAAAGCTGTAATGGCTATGGTCATGGGGGATCGCGGCACAACACGCCGAAAGTAAGAAAGAGAATTAGTAATTACGCATGCCCGTAGGGATCCGAAGAACTGGTAGCGGCATGTCCAAGGCTAGACCCAGTTCAATCGTACTCGCAAACTGGGGAAGGCGTTTCATCGCCTGGTTCATCGATTACATCATCATTAATGTGATGCTTGCATACATCAGGTTGGAAGACCTAGAATTCCAACTTGTTCCAGCAATCCTTCTGCCACGCTTGCCGGGATTCGATATTTCCATCTGGTCGCCATTGTCCGTTATGGCCTTCTTTCTCTACTGGGCCCTTTCGGAATGGTACTTCGGAAGGTCGATTGGCCAGCTCTTACTGAATATTCGACTAGCAGACCTTCAAGGGAAAAGGCCAAGCCTGAAAGCTTCCGCGATACAAAGCGTGGGAAAGTCCCTTCTCTTGCCCGTTGATTGCTTGATTGGTTGGGTCTACTCGCCGTGCCGCGTGAATAGGCAGAGGTTCTTCAACGGGCTGTCTAATACTATTGTCATATTCATTGGGTCGCCTACGCGCACCGTGAAACAGGGCGAATATGCGAGAGAAGCGTGAATTCGAGACACGGAACCTGAGCAGCAAGATTGCGTTTGGTAGGTTAAGGGTCGGGCTTATAATTCATGAATCGAAAGGATACTCGGAAGCAAGATGGCAGAGTACGACGTAATCATTATCGGTTCCGGCCCCGCGGGTTTGACAGCAGCAATCTATGCTGGCCGAGCACTCGTAAAGACTCTCGTTGTTGCCGGCCGCCTGTCAGGCGGACAACTCGTGCTCACCAGCGGCGTGGAAAATTTTCCAGGGTTCCATGACGGAATACAAGGGCCCGAGCTGATGCAAGAGATGAAGAAACAGGCTGAACGTTTTGGCGTGCAATTGCTTGAGGATGATGCTGAATCGGTAGATTTCTCCCGTAGACCGTTCAAGGTGACCGTCGGCGGCGAGATACACAAATCAAAAACCATCATAATAGCGACGGGGTCATCTGCCAAATGGCTGGGCTTGCTTTCTGAAGAGCGGTTACGTGGTCGCGGCGTTTCAAGCTGCGCCACGTGTGACGGCTATTTCTTTCGGGGGAAGCGAGTCGTCGTGGTCGGCGGTGGAGACACAGCGGTCGAAGAAGCGCTCTTCATAACAAAATACGCCTCTGAAGTCATTGTTGTCCATAGACGCGGTGAGCTGCGTGCCAGCAAGATTATGCAAAAACGAGCCCTATCCAACGGGAAAATCAAATTCGTTTGGGATTCGGTAATCGACGATGTTCTTGGGAAGCAAGCGGTCGAAGGTGTACGGCTCAAGAACGTCAAGACGGGTGAGCAATCAATCATGCCCTGTGATGGTGTCTTTGTAGCAATTGGATTTGAACCCAACACCAAAATCTTCGGAGGGCAAGTGCGACTGGATGAGAAAGGCTATATCATTACTGGGGAGGGGACGAGAACTTCGGTTGACGGCGTTTTCGTCGCCGGGGACGTTCATGATTTCAAGTACCGTCAAGCCATAACAGCGGCTGGGGAAGGGTGCAAGGCCGCTCTGGACGCCCTCGCATACCTAGAAGAGCAGAAAGAAGTCACCCTGACGGCGAAAGAGAAGTAATAGCTCGGGTGTACCAAGAAGCCATTGCTCAAAGGACCGAAGCAGTCTCTTTGTTGGATGTCTGTGCCTCAAATCGGGACTTCAAGCGAAAGATTACCACTAGAGTCCGAGTCCCTTAAGGAGAAATTTATGTTGGCAATATGGACAGGCCGGAGTTGCGCGCGGGATTGTCTGGCCGCAATATGCACATCTTACGTAGGTTGAGCCATACATCGTATCTAACCCCAACGCATAGACATAACCTGTTTTCATTTTGACATTTCTTTGTTGTATCTGCCAACCTTCGTAGAGCTCGCCGCCCAGTTATTACAAGCTCTAAGCAAAGTTGCAACTCAATCGGAAGCCTGAAATTCAGTTCGATTCATCCACACCGATGTGCCTGAACCATGTCTGATGTCGTTCTGAAAGAGTCGGTATACGCCAAACGAACTCCAAAGTCTCGCGCGATGTTTGCAGACCAAAGTGCCAACCCAATTTCAGGTTCTCTAATGGGAAAGGATTTCAGTGATTCACGGCTCTCTTGGGGTCTTTCTACCCAAATCCTCTTCGAGGCACAAACCCGGATTCGTTTGCCTTGCTCCATCCGTGGCTAGAAACTCTCGAACGTATTTGTAGGGTCCGAGTCTGTGGAGAACATGCTACATCGGAACGTTCACGATGATAGGCTTGTGTATGGGACCTCTTTTCCATCATGGCCTACAGCAAATGAAAATAGCACGGCCGTTCATTCATGAATTGGTTTTTATGAAATGATTCGAATTGATGCCAAACAAATCTTGGATTTGCTCAAGCAGTTAGTCAGGACACCAAGCGTCAACCCCGCCATAGATCACAGTCAGGATGAGGGAGCGATTGCGGACTTGATCGCCAAATGGTTCAGAAAGACTGGTCGCTTCAGCGTCTGTGAGCAGAAGGTTGCCAAAGGGAGATTCAATGTTGTGGCCATTCTCAGAGGGACGGGTCGTGGAAGAAGCCTGATGTTGAATGGTCATATGGACACCGTTGGCACAGTCGGGATGACCGTGAAGCCCTTCACTCCCTCCATCGTGAACGGTAAATTGTTCGGCCGAGGTTCATGCGACATGAAAGGATCCATAGCCGCGATGATTGGTGCCATGGCGGCGCTGGCCGCTTCCAATAGGAAATTGGCGGGAGACGTACTGTTCACAGGAGTTGTTGACGAGGAGTATATGAGCATAGGAACTTCTGAACTCATTAAACGGTTCCGAGCTGACGCCGCAGTCGTGGGTGAGCCCACAAACATGAACATCGGCGTCGCCCACAAAGGATACGCGTGGCTGGAGGTTGAAACTATTGGCAAACCCGCTCACGGATCGATGCCGGAGAAGGGTATCGATGCAATTGAAAAGATGGCGCTACTCATCAGTCTCCTTGGTTCGATTCGCAGGAAGTACAATCTCAATAGGCATCCCCTCCTCGGAGTAGCTAGCATTCACACATCGACGATCACTGGTGGCTCGGATTGGAGCACCGTCCCCGCAAGATGCGTGTTGGATCTTGAACGAAGACTGCTTCCCGGTGAAGACCCTCAAGATCCTGTCGAGGAGCTGCGAAAGGCCATCAAGGTATGTTCACGGCGAGACAAAAGCCTCAAGGCTACCGTCCGGCTGATTCATCACGCGGACCCGATGCAAATCAATGATGCTCCTCACATTTCGATCCTGAAGAAGAATCTGAGTGGACTAGGCCGGATAGTCGGTGTCCCGTATTGGACTGATGGTTCCATTCTTTGGAACCGGGCTGAAATCCCAACCTGCCTTTTTGGTCCAGGAGATATCGCCGTAGCTCATGGGCCTGCCGAACATGTCAAAATAGAAGATGTCCTCAGGGCTGCGCGCGTCTATGCTGAGACAGCAGCTGCTTATTGCATCGCGTAAATCATTATGGCTAGACGACGTTTTCTTCAGTCTTTAGTAAGTCGGTGTCTGTCTAGCCCTCAACTTTCCAGAACTGCTTTAAGCCTTGATCGTCAAATTCTATTATGAATCCCCGCAAAACATTCTCGCCGTATTCGGAACCAGGGTTAATGACTGGAGTCTTGCCAATTTTATCGGTTCCGGCAGATTCGTGAATGTGACCGTGCAGCCCTATCATGGGCTGATACTTCTTTATCGCCTCCCTAACGGCCTTGCTGCCCACGTGTTCCGTTTGAACGCCGCCGGGACCCATAATTGGGGAGAGATCTTTCTTGAGTTTAGGCGCCATGTCAAGATTCGTGCCATATGGCGGCGGATGAATGTTGAATATGGACTTCGATGGATTCGAGAGCTTGGCGACTAATTCATCAATCTTCTTGCCTAATTGCTTCTCTTCGAGTTCTCTTGGCGAATTCCAGGGGGTTGGATTTGAATCCGCCAAGCTGATGGTTTCAAAACCGGCGAGTTCAACGACCTTATCAAGTGAGTATACGATACCGCGATCTTCGTAGGATCGGATTACGTCGTCTATGGCAAGTGGGTCGTCGTTACCCGGCATCACTAGGACCCGTGTCTTCTTTACGTCGATCTTGTCGAGCAGGAGATCCAGCCACTCCTTCAATCGTGCCTTGATTAGTTCCGTAATGGTTTCCTCAACCTTTCTCTGATTGACTTTGAACTCCTCAATCTCCGCAGGAGTGCATTCAATCACGTACGGGCCTCCCTTCTCGAGTGAATCTTTGACCTCTTGAACTTCAGCGTCAGTAGTCAGTGTTCGCGTTACGCCGTAGGTTAGAAGTCGAGTACCGTCATTCTGCTTTGTGAGCGGAATAAGGATCTTTCCTGTCAAATCCCCGCAAAACATCAGTATATCGACATTGTACATTCCCGGGGTTCTCAACCATTTCTTCCAGGTGCCTGTCGCGCCATGGACATCTACAGAGAAGAAGGCCTTGGTCATCTCAATCGATCAACTACTTGCTAAGCGAACCTTCCGGAAAGAGTAATACATTGTCTACGTACGGTAATTAGACTAAATTGAATGTCGAACACATCGGAAACAAAAAGGGGGCCAGGAAGACCCATTGCCGCGCTTACTCCGGCGGGATCTCCTGGTAGATTTTCGAAACGTCAATACCACGTGCTGCGTTCTTTGCCTGCATCCCTAAGTAAACTACGAGTCCTATGGCAACCCAGATTGCCAGAAAAGCCATCGACGAGAAGTCCAGTTCAAGCACCGGGAAGAGGAGTAACCAAGTGCCAATGCCTACGGTGAGTAATCCTAGGATTGAAATTACTGGTATTCCGGCCACTTTCTTTTGAAGTGGGGAAAGTTTGAACATGTCCGGGCGTTTGAATGGGAGAATCATCGCCGCCATTCCGAATATGAAGAAGATACAATACCATGTGAAGTCGAGTGTTGCCAGCAATACTGGGATGTTTCCGACGTAGACGAAGATGGACACTAGTCCAATAATGAAAGCCACCAGTAAGCCCCAGTAAGGAACGCCTCGGCTCTCGCTGACATTCGAGAATCTCTGCGGCAGTGCTCTATCGAAGCTTTGAGCAAATAGTATCCTTGATGTTGCGACTAGAACGGGTGGAACAGTGTTGTAGAACCAGATGGATACCATGGTCATCAGTATCACAGCTACCCAAACGTTCGGAACTAGTGAACCGGCAAATAGCGGCACTGAGGGTCTTGTAGCAGGCAGTATGCCATTGAGTACGGCCGGGTACTTGTCCCACAAGTATGTGTAGGCACTAATCAGGCCTGAGTTTGTGTAGGGGTACCAGATAGATCCTGCTACGATTACGTACAGGAACCAGGTTCCGATGAACCCTCCTATGAGACCGTTGAAAAGGCTCTTCTTAGGTGTCTTGACCTCACCAGCTGCAAATGAAACGCTCTCCCATCCTGTGAATGCCCAGTAGACGACTAGCAGCATACCCAATGTGCTTCCCATAGAGAATGTCGGGTTCGTCCAGCCATTCGCTGATGCAGCGCTGATAATCTTCTCCGCGACGCCAGCTCCCCACGTGTTATCGAATGCGGCAAAAGCTCCACCGGGACCGACAGTAAAGGGGATTATTATGAAAGCTGCCGTGGCGATTATTGGAATGATTGTTATCACTCGCATTAGCCACTTTACTGCCCCGAGACTGTACATAGTGACTAAGAAGAAGACGACAAGTGCTAGTAGCGAGACCGCGAATCTCCCTATAGTACCGGTCATCCACACCCCTACACTAAGCATTGATGGAACGTTCGCAGCATGTCCACCCAGCACGAACACCGACGCCAGCACGCCGGTCGCAACCCATGCCATCACACCCGTTGTCAAGCCGTTTCCGAGCATATAGATCCATGAGAAAACGAAGGATACTGTTGGATCGATCAGCCTGCTCATGACAACATACATGCCCCCCGAGCGAGGCATTATTTGGAGCATGTACGCGAGGGTTATGGCAATAGGAAGCATTGTCACGCCGCCCAGCAAGAAAGATAACCAAGGCATGGCGCCCCGATACGTCGTAGCCGTTGTGACCTGATAGTAGAGCATTCCCGAAGCGGCTGGACACGCAATTGCCCAGATAATCACATCCCACGTACTCAGTTCTCTTACGAGTCCTGTAGCTTGTCTTACGAAGAACGCACCCTTTTGTTGTTCAGTCAAAGAAATTTTCCTCGGATGTTTTGAGGAAGAAATCGATTTAACACTTTCCTAAATAGAAAAACTTGGTATAGACTGAAATGTTTGTATTAACTAAAAACCGCTTTGCATTAGGCAAAACAGATTCGTATAGGCGTAAACAAGGTCATCTTGCCCAGAGAGTTAGGAGAGTAATCGCGATCGGTGTTCCAAAACCTTGACTTTCGCGGCGCCTTTCACTAGCCCTCTTGAAGAAGCGGTCGTCAGCTAATCAGAACCCATTGCTTTGAGCTGAGGTAGCTGCGAGCTCGGTATGCTTTCAGAAAGCTATGGGCGTATCGATACCCTCTTCCCACCAAGGCTTCGAATACTTCTTGTCCACGACGGGAATCGCCTCGAGGAGAGTGGCTAGCTTTTGGTCTATGGCTTGTACCACTTTGTCTGGGACTCCGCGCTTTCGGAGGATATCAGTCCTGTTCTTGAGGTTGTCCAGGTTTAATCTGACAGTCAGCCTCATCTTATCATCACGCCGGAGTTGGTCAGCCAACAGGCTTAGGTCAATATTCTCAGGTCCTGTGCCGAAGTCATGATCGTAAATTAGGGCACTCACATCCGTCAAATCTTTCAGCTCCATCCCAACAATGATGAAGCCACTTCGATAGCTTGGATAAGCAAGAATCCGAAAGTTTTGTCCATGTTCTTCCAGTTGCGCAACAACATCGTCCTGGGCTTCGAGAATGTACTGACACTTGGAGAGCAGGAGGTTGTTTAGTGAGATAGTATGGTGTTCATTCGTTACCGTTAGATCCTTTCGGCAATCGATCTTATGACGCATTTCAATGCGATCAACAAAAAAGTCTAGGACCCCGATCATCGGTCTATTATCGGTTATGTCGTCAACCACATGATATCGAAAACGTTTGTTGACGCGAAGTCCATTGAAAGTCTTGTCTAATCGCGTGGCAAAATGAATAAACTGCGCCCCGAAAGCCTGATCAAGCTTGAGTAAGAGCCTAGTTGCGTATTTCGTCTGACTCTTAGCGACTATGAAATCTAGATCATGAAGTTCTCGAAAGAACGGAGCTCCTTGACCATTGGTGCTTCGGCATCGAACCTTGATTGCGCCTCCCCCGAATAGGGCGAGATTTACGGGTTCATCAGTCAGGGGCTCGCGATAGACTGACGGAAAAAGTTCATGCAGCCGCGGAGCATTTCTCGCGGCCCAGAGAGCCACCACGGCCCTTTGCATTGGCACGTAATTCATGTCTACCCAATCGGGTATGTTAAGATCCTTCTTCATTGCTTGTAGGTCGGCTTTATTGCTCAGAGGCCAATCCACTTCAAGAGCGGTGCCGTCGTCTTCCGTGAAAAGTGAGATTCTCGTAGGGGTAGCGGTCAGATAGAGTCCCCTTTGGTAGGAATTCTCCTGAATTACTTAGACGTTACGTGATGAGTCCAATATTGAGAAGCACTCACGACGCTGCAGCTCGATCAACATACTCCCCGATGAGCCTGACGTGTAATTCGTTATTCTGGCTCATTCGGTGAACTTCTGAAATCCCGTTTTCCGCGAATCAACTCGTATGTTGAGGTGGCAAGAATGTCTACCGTATCGAAAAGTGGGATGTGGATATCGCCTTGTCGTACGAGCAGTGGGATCTCCGTGCAGCCTGCAATAACGCCTTCAATGCCTGCTTTCTTTCTCACATTATTGATGATGCTAATTATCGAGGCTCTGTCGAATTGAGTTCGACGGCCCGATTCAACGTTGATAATTATTCGTTCAATTAGCCGTTTCTGCGCCGCGTTAGGCTTAACCAAAGTGATTTCGCGATCAGTCAAGGAGTTATCGTATATCTGGCGGTTGACTGTAAACCTGGTGCCGAGCAACAGTACCTTTCTCAAACCTTTGGCTCTGATCTCCTGTGCGGTCTCTTCGACTATGCTGAGCACCGGGATCTTGACTGCACTCCTCATAACTGGGAGAAAGTAATGAACCGAGTTGCAAGGGATTGCGATAAAATCGGCTCCTGCTTTTTCGAGAAGTTTAACATTGGATCGCAATACTTGTTCGACTTTTGATGTGTTGAATCCTCTCCACATTCGGCCGTCAGGAACGGGGCAACTGTTTATGATGATGGGCGGAAAATCTGAATTATACTTCGCGCCGAGTTCCCGCTGGCACCGACTGATGATTCCCAAGTATAGGCTCGCTGTAGCTTCTGGTCCCATGCCTCCAAGGATTCCCAGTTTTCGAACATATTTTCTCATCCTTTCTATACTTCCAGTTCAGTCTGTGTCTATGAACCGATGATTTGCTAAGCAGCAAAATGAAGCGGCCCACACATTGCACATTCGATAACCAGCCGGCGTGCTAATTAGCGAATTTTCTTCACCCTTGCGCTGACTCACATTGACGGTTTCATATGAAGATCGAATGCTTCGTCTAGTAAACGATTATGTGTTCCAACTAAGGGAGGGTCATTTTGAATAAACTACGCTATGAGAAAATTGTATGTACACTGCCGCTGGATTTGCTTTGAACGGTTCGTGGGTGAACGCGTCCACTTGAAAAATCTGCAAGCCCATGACTGAGAACAGGGGGAAGATCTTAAAGATGCTTTCCGAATTGCTCAACCTCGAATGATGAAGTGATGAAAACGATTAAGGTTGTTCAATATGGTGTAGGCCCGATCGGGCTCGGGATTGTTGACGTTCTCCTAGCCCGACCTTGGATTCAGCTGGTTGGGGCAATTGACACCGACAAGAATAAGGTTGGAAAAGACGTTGGTCAGCTACTCAGTAATCCGCGAAAGACTGGGGTTACTGTGAGCGATAAGGCCGAAGATGTTCTCAAGAAGATTAAGCCAGACATAGTGACACACGCGACCTCTTCCTACATGAAAACGATCCAACCACAAATCGCTCAAATCATAGAAACTGGAACAAGTGTCGTCTCTACCGCAGAAGAACTCTCCTATCCATTTGTGAAATCCCCCAAGATAGCAACACAGTTGGACGAACAGGCGAGGGACAAGAACGCGGTGATCCTCGGGACGGGCATTAACCCAGGGTTCTTACTGGACACGTTGGCTGTTGCGTTGAGTGGCGTCTGCCAGAAGGTTAATTCTATTCGAGCCGAACGCGTTGTGGATGCTTCGCAGCGTAGATTACCACTTCAAAAGAAGATTGGGGCTGGGCTGACGCTTAGCGAATTTGAGAAGAAAGTGGCGGAAGGCACAATAAAGCACGTTGGCCTGCCCGAGTCGGTAGGCCTCATCGCTCTGGCTATGGGATGGAAAGTTGGCGAAATACAAGAGAGGATCACCCCAGTCATGGCCGAGAAGGAAGTTAAGAGTGACTACATCAAGGTCCCACCCGGTTCCGTAGCCGGAGTCAGGCAAGTCGCTAAAGGAATCCTTGCAGGCCAAGAGCTCGTAGTGCTCGACCTACGAATGTACCTAGCGGCTGAGAACCCGCATGACTCGGTCTTAATTGACGGCATCCCCCCGGTCGACATGGTAATTCGGGGCGGCGTCCAAGGAGACCGGGCGACACCAGCCATAATTGTCAATTCGATTCCAAAAATGGTTGCCCTGAAACCTGGGCTGAGGACGATGCTTGACTTGCCGCCAATTCCGCCCGTTCAGAATCTTGAGATCGAGAATCGCTCTGTCATGACGAAAACATTCTAGGCTCGTCATTGACCTTGACGAACAACATGCGAATCGTTGATCTAAGAAGCGATACTGTCACGCTTCCCACCGAGGAAATGCTTGAAGCAATCCGGACCGCTGAGCTAGGAGACGACGTATACGGCGAGGATCCTAGCGTCAACCGTCTAGAGGAACTGGCTGCTAAGAAGATGGGCAAACAAGCCGCCCTATTGACAACCAGCGGAACACAAGCGAACCTTCTAAGCGTAATGAGTCAAACCGAACGTGGCGATGAGATTATTCTGGAAAGCGAGGCTCACATGTACTTCTACGAGGTTGGAGCTTTCTCCGTTCTAGGAGGGCTAATTCCTCGCCTAGTGAAAGGCAATATGGGCGTGATGACGCCTGAGAGCGTTGAAGCATCCCTCAGGCCTCCGAACATACACTTTCCACCCACAAGTTTGGTCTGCATAGAGAACACGCACAATCGGGCTGGAGGAACAATGTGGACGCCAACCCAAATCAAAGCGGTATCCGACATCGCAAAGAAACACAAATTGAAAGTTCACATGGACGGCGCCAGGATTTTCAACGCCAGCGTTGCACAGAACATAGATGTTCGCGAGTTTACGCAGCACGTAGACTCACTAATGTTCTGCCTCTCAAAGGGGCTGAGTGCACCTATCGGGTCGCTGGTAGTCGGTGACCAAGCGCTCATTGACAATGCGCGACGGTATCGAAAAATGCTCGGTGGAGGCATGAGGCAAGCTGGAATAATTGCCGCGGCAGGTATTGTGGCCATCGAGAAGATGGTGGACCGGCTCAAAGATGACCATGCAAACGCAAAGAGACTAGCGACAGGACTGGCGAAACTAGGCTACGGAGTAGACGTTTCGCGAGTTCAGACCAACATCGTCGTCTGCGGCGTAAGCGGACTAGGAACAAACTCGGGAGAATGGATATCGAAAATGAGCGAGCATGGAGTGAAAACAGGTTCAGTCGACGCCGGTCGAGTGAGGATGGTAACCCATCGCGGTATAGAAAAGGAAGACATAGATTTTGCGATCAACGCCGCAGAGAAGGTCGTGCATCAGGCCAAAAAATAGCCGGGTTGAATGATCCTCCCGTTATTTCACGATGACGGAGTGACTCCTCGAGCTTAAGAGTTCATACTTTTGCAAGATGTTGACTGAGTTGGACTTGGTTGTGAGGCGCATCAGATGGAATTCATTTTCATGTTAACGCATCATGATGTTACCATACCGAACGCGTTGCAGATACTCGATGAAATCAAAGACACGGGCGTTAGGTGCGTTGGTTGCAAGGATATTGGACTCAGCTTCGATCAATACAAAGAACTCTTCCAGATGCTCAAGAAAGGTGAGATTGAGAGCTTTCTAGAGGTGGTCACCTACAAGGATGAAGAGCACTTCCGCGCCGTGGACCTGGCCTTGAAGATTGGAGCCGACAATCTCATTGGAGGAATGCCCGCGTACACCAAGAAGACGATGGATTATCTGAAACAGAAGCATTCACAATTACGTTTCTATCCCTACATTGGAACGATAACGGGACACCCGTGCATTTTGGGTGGGGGCGTTAGAGAAATAATTAGAGATGGAAAGGAAGCAGAAAAACACGGCGTTAGTGGAATAAACCTGCTGCTCTACCGTTACTCAGAAAACCAGAAGGAGCTCTTAGCCGCCACTAAAGAACTGCAAACGCGGTTGATCGTCGCGGGAAACGTCGCCGACTTCGAGCAAATAAAGGAGCTGAAGCGAAACGGAATTTGGGGATTCACTATAGGCGGAGCAGTACTTGAAGGGAAATTTGTGAAGAACGGCACTACGAAGGAGCAAATCGAGGCAGTTCTGAAAAGCATCTAATCGCTTACAAACTTCGCATGATAAGCTTCCAATTTTCCGCAAATGAAGCCATTCGTCACTTAGGGAAACTAATATGCGATTAATGAGATAAAAATTCATTTCAAGACGATTCTACCTGTGGTTTGAATGCGAAACCGTTAAGTTGAGCTGCACAGACTCGGTTTTGAAGAGTTGCTCTTGACAAAGAAAGGATTCGAGAATTTCGCCGTTTACATGTTTTCGATGGATTACCCAGAGGTCTGCAGAATCGAATTTAACCCAAAGAGCATGAAACAGAGAGGCGATGTGGTCTTCCACTTTCCGGATCGTGAAAAGATGTTTGTGTCGTGGGGCAAGCTTGACGTTGCACAGAAGAAGTTTGCAACGCTTGAAGAGCAGGCCGAGAAGAGTCTAAAAGCCGCAAGCAAAAGTGCCCAAACGAAAACTATGGAACGGGTCAAGCAAGACTCGATGAAGATAAACTCGCATAAGGCGGTCTACAATCACGTTAGAATGGAAGAGACGCCTAAGGGATTCTTTTCAAGTAAGCAGAAGATATTGCGCGATGTTCTGTCGATACATCTTCATTGCGAACCTACTTCCAGATATTTCGTTATTTACGCTATGCCCACTCGAAATGCGCCTGAAGATTTCGGAGACCTCTTCCTAGACATGGCTCACACCTTCGAGTGTCACCCAATCGCACGCTAGTGACAGTCTTTTTGGGCTGAGGTGTGACGCCTCGCATGGTCTGTTTTCTGAGCGTAGATGCAGGAACAACGGCGTCGAAAGTTGCCTTGTTTAAGCAAGATGGAGAACTCCTAGCAAGCTCCACCCGTGAATACGAACTAATCACCCCTTCACCGTTGGAAGTAGAGATCGACGCCGAAACGCTCTGGCGTGCTTTCACTTCTGGCGTCCACGAAGTTCTAGAATCCGGAGTTCGCCCGGACGACATCAAGGCCATAGGAATTTCGGCACAGGGTGAAACGCTGATACCTGTTGATAGCGAAGCGAAACCCCTCAGACGTGCTATAGTTTGGCTTGATAGTAGAGCCCAAAACGAGGCCGATGCAATCAACGCTGAATTCGACGAGACATTCTACAAAATCACGGGACAAGTGAAACCCTCCCCAACATGGCCAGCATCAAAAATTCTATGGTTAAAAAGACATGAACCGGCGACCTTCGAGAAGGCGTCTAAGTACATTCTCGTAGAGGACTATCTCATTCACAGGATGACAGGGAAATTTGTCTCCGAAGGTTCTCTCCTCTGTTCGACAACCTACTGGGACATACGCACACGAAAATGGTGGGATGAGATGCTGGACTTTGTTGGCATCACGGCCGACCAGCTGCCCGAAGTAAGAGAATCGGCGGAACCCATCGACACGCTGTTGGCACGACCCTCTGAAGACCTCGGCCTAGCCAGAAGCACCTTGGTTTGTACTGGTGCCTTAGACCAAGCTGCAGGCGCAGTAGGGGTAGGAAACGTTCATGCAGGATTATTCTCCGAGAACACTGGCGCCGCTCTCGCGATATGTGCACCGTTAGAGGAATTGAAAATGGATCCCAAGCGTAAGATGCCAATTCATTATTTCGCCAAACCGGGTACCTACATGGTTCACAGCTTCACGACGGGCGGCATGGTTCTTCGATGGTTCCGGGACAAGTTCTGTCAATCAGAAATAGATATTGCAACGTCAAAGGGTTTGGATCCCTATGACGTTATCAGCACCGATGCCGCTAAGGTACCGCCCGGTAGCGAAGGGTTGGTGATGTTGCCGCATCTTCAAGGTGCGATGGCGCCCGAATCGAACCCGCGCGCCAAAGGAGTATTCTACGGATTTACACTACACCACACAAAAGCCCACTTCGTACGAGCCATTATGGAATCCATCGCCTGCACGGTCAGGCGAAACATCGAGGCTCTACATGATATGGGAATCGAGATTGATGAAATCAGAGCCCTCGGCGGAGGGGCCAAGAGCAAATTGTGGAAACAGATTGAATCTGACCTAACCGGAAAACCGGTAGTGATCACTACATCACAATCAGAGGCATGCCTTGGGGCTGCGATACTCTCTGGCAAAGCCGCAGGTATCTTCAAGAGCGTTGATGAGGCCTGCGAAAAAATGATACAGACAAAAGCCCGGTTCACTCCAAATATCAACAACTTTGGCACTTACGATGAACTATACCGAAAATACACTAGATTATACGAGGACCTCTGCGGCCTTTTCTCCGAAGAGAAAAACTGAGAATGGTTTGTGGTAAGAGAGTCGCGCGGCGCCCTGCCATGGCTGTAGCTATTGAGATTAGAAATTTACCGAAACACCAATTATCTTGAGCTCTTATCTCATCCGTCTTGGAATCACCGGGGATCTGCTATGCACTTCAACCGTATGCCACTTGAAGATTGGTTTGATCGGTATCAGTATGAAATTGACTACGACATAGGCGAAAGTGGGGTGAAGTTTCGGACACCTGACGCTTTGGGTGTGGACCTTGGAAAGATAGGGTTACGCTATGGGCACCACAGGGGAGCCCCCGAACTTCGATCGCTTATTTCTGAACAGTACGAGGGATTGAAGCCTGATCAAATCGCAATTACAACTGGTTCAAGCGAGGCCAATTTCGCCGTCATCGTTTCACTAGTCAACGATGGCGGCAGCATGATAGTCCAGCATCCCAACTATCCCTCGCTGTATGAGGTCCCGCGCTCGCTTGGATTACCACATGACCTCTTCCGATTGAGGTTTGAAGAGGAATTCACGACTGACCTAGGGCGACTGGAAGAGTTGATGAAGAGTCGACAAACGAAGTTGGTGACGCTTACGCATCCAAACAATCCGACCGGCTCAGTTATCTCCGAAGAAAGGTTGCGCGAGATCATCGAATTGATAGAATCACATGATGCCTTCTTATTGCATGATGAAACCTACCGTGAGCTATCCTTCAACAAGCCACCACCTCCGGCAGCCTCGCTAAGCGACCATGCGATAAGCATGACAACGATGTCGAAAGGCTATGGGCTACCAGGGATAAGGGTAGGATGGGTTGCAGGTCCGGCGGAAGTTATCGAGAAGGTCACAGCGGTCCGTGAACAGATCACAATCTGCAACAATAGCCTAGGCGAAGTAATTGCAACCTCTGCCTTGAAGCAGAAGGATCGGATTCTCAAGAATGTGCGAGAGCATTTGCACCGCAACTTCGAATTGATAAAGCGTTGGATGGCCAACCAAAATCAGTTGGAGTGGATTGAGCCGAAAGGTGGCGCAGTTGCATTCCCCCGCTTGAAGGCAGAAAGTAGTACGGAAGCCCTGTGTAGGTTGTTAGTGACAAAGTACCGAACTTTCACCATCCCAGGCTACACGTTTGGAATGGACAGGCATCTGAGAATAGGTTTCGGAGGAGAAGCTGAGGAACTGACCGAGGGGCTCACCAGACTGGGGCATGCATTGAAGGAAGTATTAGTCGAGCCCGGACTAAGGGTCTGATACTCTCCCCGGCCGTTTGCTCCGTTACCGCAAGCTTCTTGCAAGTTTCATTTGCAGGGACTTGGCGTCCCTGCGACTAACAGATAGCGCACACAGTATTGGCATAGGAAAGCAATCATCCTCCAAATTTGGAATATGCGAAAGTGATATTGCTCGTTCAGCCTCCCAAAGCAGCTTTGCCGCGGTCTTCACCGCTCCACCGTAGTCTGAGTTTGTATAACATCTCACCGTAGACCTTATGGGCGTTGATGACCATGAGAATCGCGCGTTCACATGTGCCCGTACTGAAAATGCGGTCTTATACAAAAAACGTCTTGACAATGGGTCTTCTTTCGAGAGTTGCTCAAACCGAACATTGAAGAGCAGCTCCTGCTCATCCATCCTGATTTTAGTCAATAGGACCGGATACTTCCCAAGCTTTCTTCCATCCAAGTGCCATGCAGCAATGTCAGCAGGCCTCAACGACTTAGGGACCGCCGAAGTTCGCGAGTCCATCTTTTTAGCGAGCTTTGGCGTGGTGTTACGCAAAATTCCGCATATGTTCGCTGCGATCCGCGCCTTGTAGGTTTGGTCCTTGACTTCTGCCGACAAAGCGTTTGGGCCAGTTATCTCTAGATGACCAGCTGCCGCGATCTGTGAAATGGCTCTAGCGAAGTCAACGCCCTGCCCGACCTTGCAGAAGAAGGAGTTGAAGCTTGAATTGTCTCGTTTCCAAATCTCGACCCTCCCTCTTCTCAACGCGCGTGCAACGATGGGTAGGGCTTCCATCTGGTCAGCCCAGACGCCGGCTGTGTTATTCAGGCCTAGTTGCGTTCTGTTGCGCTTCGCCTCATTATAGAGGCTAAAGCAGAGGTCATAGTCGGCCCAAGGCGCTTTGTTTCCTGTGCAGTATGCAACACAACCCATCAGGCTGCGCGCAATTCTATAGTCTCCTTCCGCACCTAACAGGGTGGTGTCCAACATCACCCAATTGCGAATTGATCCGGAAACCAAATCATTGATGGCGCTCAGTTCTTGCTTTAGCTTGTCGAATTCGTAAACTCGACACCCTTTGATCGCGATTTCGTAACTCACACGACTAGTGGACGATACTTTGTCCTTGATCGCAACTATCTTCTGAACATCGTTTTTCGAGAATGCCTGTCGATTTCTTTTAGTCAGAATGTGTTTGCTGTCAGCAATCAAGTTGATTGTGAAGGAATGGTTTTGGTTTGCGTATTGACGGAGTAAGTTCTTGCCTACTTTTCCGAGACCGAGCAAGGCCGCCTTGGGTTTTTCTAGCCCTGCCATGACTCAATCACTTTCTCCAGCATGCTTCATTGGGGTTGATGCCAGTGCTCTAGACTCTGCTTCGGTTCCGAAGGCGACAGCCAACGGCGACTGAGAAGGTTAGGCCTTCTTTTGATTCTTGGTCTTGAAAACTTCTTCCGGGCGTATGTTGTCAACTTGGCCGTAGAAGAAGATCGCATCCACATGGCCCCCTGGCTTGAACTCGAAGACGTGCCACTCCAGCTCCGGAATATGTAGCGTCATTCCAGTCTCCAGCAGCACGCGCGTTTCAAGCCGGTCGCGTGTAGGGCCGTATCGGACCCAGCTGTCTTTGGCACTGAGGATATGAAACGCCTCTTCCGCATGTTGATGCGGCTCCATGGGACCGCTTTCCTCTGAGTAGTGACCAAAGCCAACTGTCATACGATCACTAGGCCAGAATGCGCCCTTCCCAACGACCTCCTGGATAATTCTACCCGGCAATCGTTCCTGCTTAACATCCTGACGCTTTATGACCTTCAAATTGCACTCCTCAACGCAATTCGTTAGGGAGGCTGAAAGCGTCCTTATAGGTTCACGTGGCGCTTTCCGATGTCGTAAAACAAGGGATTTTCTCGATGAAAGGAAATTCAAGATTATCATTTGTGGAAAAATCAGGCTGCTTACTTAACCAACATAGTTGAAGAATACTCGGTCTGACCTTCGTGAGGTGATTTGGGTGGAGTTATGCGCTCACATGCGTTGCTTCCCGATGTATTCAATGGAGAAAGCCGTTGAGATTGTTGCCCAGTTGGGTTTCAAGTCCCTAGAAGTCGCAGCAGTGAGGCCCGGCCTATCTTATCCTGACGACTACACGAAAGATGACGTGCTGAAGCTCAGAGATCATATTCGGTCCAATGGGCTAAGGGTCGCTGCGATACACACTGACGATGGTAGCCCTCATACTTCCAACCTGACGAATTACAACGAGAGGGTTAGGCGTTGGAAGATAGAGCACCTGAAGACTAGCGCAGAGCTTGCATCCCTTCTCGATGCCGACGTCGTATCGACAACATGCGGATACTCGATGCTTACTGAGACGCCTAGGCAGGAGGCGTGGAAGTGGGCGATGGAAGGATTCACAGAAGCCGCGAAGACATCTAAAACTCACGGAGTGTCTCTCGCTCTCGAACCAGCTCCAGGTACAATCATTAGAGATTCCAAAGACGGAATTCGAATGCTTGACGAGATCAACATGGATAACGTCAAACTCCTCCTGGATACTGGACATGCGATGATTGCTTCACACAACAGTTGGAGGGAAAATGGCCCCACCCTAGCAGATTCAATTCATGATTCTCGGAAGTACCTGATTCACGTCCACGTTGACGACAACAATGGGACTATGGATGAGCATCTAGTCCCGGGTACTGGTGTAGTCGATTTCGAAACGGTGCTAGCCGCTCTTCGCGACATCAATTACGAGCGATACCTATCGTTCGAAATCTCTGCACGGGACCCAAGGAAGGGACTGAGGGATAGCAAGCGGTACATCGAAAAGCTCCTGAAGTAGATGGAACGCCTCAGGGCTTTGGAGCTGTTTGGGTTAGGTGCTTACTACTTCTTGGACGACTTGCTTGAATTCATCATCTGTTAGAGCGCGTTTGTGTTCGATCCCTGCCTGTTTCACACGGGTGAGTATTGGGGCAATCTTATCCTCCGGAGCCGTAAGTCCCAACTCTTTGAGCTTGTAGGTGATTGACGGCCTGCCGCTTTTCTTTCCAACGACGATCTTGTGGCTCGCTCCGCCGACGAATTCGGGTGTGAAGGCGAAAATTTCTAGGGGCGATAGGTTTTGGTCACGTATCCTGTCCCACCAACCCGCTACGATTCCAGATTCCACCGTGAATATTCCGTCGCCCACGACCGCCTTTCCAGGCGGCATCTTTACACCTGAACATTCCTGAACGAGTTTTGAGAGCGGTGTGAGTTTGTCGTATTTTATGTTATTATCTATCCCGTACAAGCACTTTGTGGCCATCGCCACCTCTTCGAGCGGAGCACCGCCAGAGCCTTCGCTAATCCCGTTGACGGTCGTGTGAATTACTTCTGCGCCTTGTTGGACGGCCGCTATGGAATTTGCCACAGCGAGGCCGAACGTGTTGTGGCAGTGTATCTCGATTGGCTTCCGAACCTTCGCCTTGAGCTTCTTCACAAGGTAAGAGATTGCGACCGGTGAAGCAACGCCGAACGTGTCAACCACAGTTAGTGCATCCATGTGGCCTTTTGTAGCGACTGCGTTGATGATTTTCCAGCATGTCGAGAATGGTGACCTCGTGGAGTCTAGAGTGAAGAACGTTACGTAGAGGCCGTGTTCATGCGCATAGCTTGTGCTCTCAACGGTAAGTTCAAGTGCTTTCTCCACCGTCCAACCATAAGCATTCTTGAGGAGGGTTTCGCTTGTCGGTATTTCCATCTGAACGCCATCAACGTCACATCTTAACGCGTTGTCAACGTCCGCTTTCATACACCGGGATAGACAGAAGATCCTAGCATTCAGGCCCATACCCTTAATCGTCTTGATTGCTTGCGCGTCCTCCTCAGAAACGCCAGGCATGCCTGCTTCTATTCGGTCGACGCCCGCCTCGTCCAAGAGCTTAGCGATTCTGATTTTCTCATCCTTTCGAAAGACAAGACCGGCCTGCTGTTCGCCGTCCCTTAGAGTGAGATCGTGAAATTTGATTTTCTTAGGGAATTTCATTCCTTTTCTTGCTTGGCTGTCATAATTGTAGTGGCTAACACGATAATCCTTAGTGTTCCACGGTTCCTTCAATGGAAGTACCCAAGCGGGTAGCATCCGAGAGCAATATTTATACTACCGCTGAGTTTTCCAAAAAAGAGAAGCTCTGATACTTTTCGATACTAGCATCGCATGCATCCCGATTCAAATATGTTAAGTGCCTAACTTTTCGGCGCGCGCAAATATTCCTTCGGAAATTCAACGCCCACTGTGTACTGTAACTTGCCGGCGTTAAGGACCATCTGATAGGTGTTCACTCTGACTCCGGGACAGGTTGACAGGACGACGTAGGCGTCACGGTGATTTCTTCCGTAGTCCTCTTTGAGCCAATCCATCATCCAAAGCATTGCTTGCTTAACAGCTTCTTCCAGAGGTCTGAAGGAATTGAGTTGAATTATGGAGTTTTTCTTTTCCACGCGTACGAAGGGTATGGATTTCTTCTTGATGACCCGGCATGATAGCCTGACTTCCGCAGAACATTCGTCGGCTACGCCTGAGAACTCTGTATCACCCATACACGCATGAACGTCCCCGAGAAAGAGTAATGCACCATCGGTGAATATCGGGAAGTACACTCTGCTTCCCTTGCAAATGTCCCTAGAGTCTAGGTTGCCACCATAAGGTCCCTGATTCATCGCTGAGGCCAAGTACTCCCATTCAGGCGCAACTCCGATAGTGCCAATGTGCGGCTTCAGGTCCCACGTGTCTCCAGTGGGAAGGACAGCTTTACCGTCGGAGGTAGTTCCGCTGGGACCTTTAGTGTGCCTGATTATGCTCGTGAAGGGGCCTCTGCATTCACTGTACTTCACCGAGTCTGAAAGTGGCCCGAAATCAGTTATGATGAAATGGGCGCCCTGATCGCTGGGTATTATGTCGATTATGTCGACCGCTAGTATGTCTCCTTTCCGTCCATTTTTGACATAGATTGGCCCGGAGAGGAAATTCGCTTTCATAGGTGACGCTGCTAGTAGATCGCCTAGAACTTCTGGAACTGGCAGGTCTTTCGCGGTCTTAATTCGGCCTCCGAGAGCATCAACAGTCTCAACAGCAAACTCCTCGCCTTCCTCGACTCGAAGTAATGGTTCTGCTTGGCTGGAAAACGCGTATTGTTTTGCTTTCGACCGGTCTATTCGTTGCATAAACCGCTGTGCACTACCCAGCATTAAATAGAGCTTTTGTATGATGTGCACGATTCATTTTGAGTGAAGTCGAGCTATGCGGAATCCACGTTAGTGCAGGCGAGAAGAAGGAAACATTTCTTGACGTGACTGCAACGAAGCCTCCGGCTTCTGTGCAAATCCCGATGACCATCATCAATGGTGCTAAGGAAGGGCCAACCCTTGCAATTATTGCTGGCGTTCATGGCACGGAATACGCAGGCGTTGAGGCAGCGATACGAGCCGCGAAGGAGGTTAATCCGCGAACGCTAAGCGGGACATTGGTGGTTGTTCCGGCCGCGAATTGGCCTGCGCTATATACAAGAACTGTTGGCGTCTGTCCTTTGGACAACGTCGAATTATTCCGTGCGTTTCCAGGCAACCCAGACCGCTCAATAACCTACGTGATCGCAAGCCGAATCTTCAATGACATAGTTCTCAAGAGCGATTTTGTCATCGACCTTCATGGAGGAGAAATGATCGAATCCAAGGCAAACCGTTGCTGCTGGTACGTCGAGACGGGAACGGAAGATACTCGAAAGGCCTCGAAGCAGTTGGCAATCGCATTTGGCCTACCAAACATCTTGGACACTACGATGGTAATGGTTGGCAACGATAAATGGCCCGGTCCAAGCGGAACCCTCCTATACGAAGCATCCTCGCGCGATGTACCGACTATCATTGGAGAAGCCGGAGGCGAGGGCAAAATTGAAGAAGACTCCGTCGCTGACCTCAGAAATGGAATTCAAAATGCACTCATACATATAGGCATGATGAAAGGAAAACGTAAACCCTCACGAAAACCAACAGAACTAACCGACCTAACAGGGCTAGTAGCAGATTCAGACGGCATATTCTTCTCCAAAGTCAAAACAGCTGAGAAAGTTAGGAAGAACCAGTTGATTGGAGAGGTCAAAGACATCCGTGGCCAAAGAGTACAGGAACTACTTGCACCATTCAACGGGCTAGTCCATGCGCAGTATTGCGCGCCAATCACCAGAAAAGGCGAACCCACAATCTGGTTCGTACGAAAGCGTTAGTTACGCGCGGCCTCCCTCTCGTGGAACCTTAACGGGATACTTCGCCGACTTCTCTATACCAAGGCTTAGAAGTACCCGTCTTAGCACGCTTCTCCCAATCCTTCGTCTTGGGGCATGCATCAATAATCTTCCGCAACCCAGCCACCCTATCTGTGACAATAGCACAATGCCCGGCGGTAATACCTGCCTTCTGACTCGCCAGCTCACGAGCCAGCGCATCTACCGACCCTAGGTTGTTCGTCGCGTCGTACCAAAATCCCCAATCGTTAGATAGTATCCTCGAAACATATCCGGCATCTATCATGTCATTGCCCGGTTTATCTAGAACGTCATGCCCTAAGAAGAGGACGATTAGATCTAATACGTCTTTGCGATTGATCTGATGTATTTGCAATTTTTCGAGAACTATGTCCGCAAGGGATATTGTTGGGTAGTCAAGTTCTAGTCTTCCCGAGCCGGGCTTTTTCCCGAATTCAACGTCGTGGCTGAATTCCATTTTGTCAATGAATAGGTCTATCGGAAACTTGCCCTCAGGATGATGGTAAATCAGCCTTCGTCCTCCGAACATCATATTAGCCATGTTGTCCGGTTTGAACCCCGCCTCATCGAGGATCTTGGTTGCATTACCTCTTTGCTTACCATATAACGCGAGGTCTAGGTCTGTGAACATGGGCTTTCCCTCACCGAGCCTGCCCAATGATTTGAACGCTGACAGGGCAACCTGGTTGTCGAGGGAATGAACATAAACGGCGAAAGCGCCTAGGAATCTCAGGAAGATTTGCTTTGCCTGAGCTTTTTCGACAATGACGCTCGCTTCCTTGAGAAACTCGGTCTCATTCATCTGAACGAAGTGTGCTGGTTGGGTCAAAGGAAGATTGGGCACATCCTGCCTTCGCTTGCATCACGTGAATTTCGACACAATTAATAGAGGTTATGACTAGCAAGCGACGCTGACAAAAGCCTCACTGCAATTCCAGAACAACTCCATCCAGCTACTCCCGGAATCATTCAAGAGATGTCGAAACCAATTGATAGCATTGGGCTATTTTTCAATGCACATGGTGGAACATTGACGTATCAGCCGGAGGTGGGCGCTTGCCTAAATGATATAAACACGAATCAAAACTTTGCAATACCAAGGAATGGCCTCCATATCTTGCCCCTGATAAGAAAATGTTCGAAAACTATATGCGAAAATTAAATATACATTTCGCCAATTCATGCCGAAAGTGCGAGTGAAAGTATTTGGCTGCCAAGCAGGAATTTTTTGCTAGGAAAGCTTCAGGTTTCGTGAGACAAATCTCAGCCAAAGACGCATTGATGTTTAACATTCTATTCATGGGGCCTAATTGGACTTTCATCTACATTGTTTTTGACGCTGCACTCTACCCTGGTGCAAACGTGCCTTTAGCCCAACTGATTGTTGCCCCCCTAATCTTCATAGTCGCGTTAACTTACACTATGCTGGCGGTGACGATGCCTCGGGCGGGGGCAGACTTCGTTTGGATCAGCAGATCAATTCATCCCTTCGTCGGTTTCATTGAGAGCTGGATCTTGGTAGTTTTCGTCGCATCGTATTTTGGCGTACAGGGAAGCGCATTCATTGGGCCCGCAATCGGGAGCCTCTATGGTGGCTGGGCGTTGATCACGAACAATCCGGGACTGACGAGCATGATTGCGACCCTCACCACTCCGCTGAATCTGGTAATCTTCACCGTGATCTGTATTGTAATAACTCAGATACAGGTCGCTGCTGGAACAAAGAACTACTTTAGACTTCAGTGGGTCTGGTTCAGCTTCGTCTGCTTAGGCATTCTACTCTACGCGGGCTCAATGCTTCTGACTGGACACGATGGATTCGTCGCAAGATTCAATCAACTCTCAGGCATGAACTACGACAACATAATAGCGGCTGCGCAGTCGGCAGGCTACAACACCGGTTTCACTACATTCGGAATGCTGTTCGGAACAGTGTACGCGTTCTTGATTTACTGGGGCTTCTCGTGGTCCTCATTTTTCGCTGGAGAAATGAAAGAGGCATACCGGTCCCAAATCATCGCGATAGTAGGCGGTGTAATCATCTTCGCGTTCGCGACCTGGGGACAATACCAGATCGCCTACATGGTTGTAGGCCAACCATTCATGCATGCCGCATCATACCTTGCCGTGTCCGGTAACCCTGCATGGACCGCGCCGACAGGCCCCTGGCTTAGCTACCTTGTAGCTTTCGCAACCAACAATCCCTATGTCGCAGCAATAGTCGCATCCTCAATTCTGATTGGCGTCTTAGGAACGCTGGCGTCGTACTCATTCATGATCACAAGAGTGTTGTTCGCGTGGTCTTTCGACCGTCTGCTCCCAACCGCGTTCTCGAACCTTGACCGGCGATTTCACTCACCAAGAAATGCCCTCGGCCTTGCATTCGTCCTAGCTATGGTCTTCGTCTACCTCGGTAACTATACGACCTTGCTTAACTACCTAGTCTACGGAACTCTGGGATTATGGGCAACCTCCACGATTGTCGGAATCGCTGCCGCAGTATTTCCGTATAGGCGCAAGGATATCTTCGAGAAAGCACCCGGGATTGCGAAGAAGATGATCGGCAAAGTTCCCTTGATGGCACTGCTAGGAGCGATAACCGCCGTCGTCAGCGCCTTCGGCGCAATCACCTCCGCTTTGCCGCAATTCATTGGTGCTCCGGTCAACCCATTCTACTTAGCGGCCGCAGGCGCAACAGTGGTCATTGGAATCATCTACTTCGTCTTAGTCTACATATACAACCAGCGGAGAGGCCTCGACATGACCATCGCCTTCCGCGAAATACCGCCCCTATAATTTCACAGGACAAACCGAACCGAACAGGCTCTCCTCACAAATGAGCGGAGAGTCAGCTCTCACTTTCTAGTTGACTAACTGAACTTTGTGCTGCAGTCGTCGTCTTTACTTTCGGCGCACTTCACCCAGAGGTTAGCTGCCAACTGAGCACTTTCTTGTCTGCGAGGTTCACGAGTACTCCTCGCAGTATTCCCTCCGAGTATTCGCTGCCGGGGTTGACGACTTGTGTTCTCCCAATTTTACATACCCCTCTGGACTCGTGTACGTGGCCGCACAAGTCGATTAGCGGTTGATACTTGTCAATTGCTTTTCGAACCGCTGCGCTTCCAGCTCCAAACATGATAGGTTGTCCACCACGATCAACCACAGGTTTTGGAGGGTACACCGAGTCGTCTAACTTCTGAACAGTGTCTAGGCCGCAGTCTATTGGTGGACTGTGGAAGTTGAAAACACAATTGGCCGTGTTTGTCACAGAAGCCATTACTTTCTCAATGCGTTCACTGAGTTCCTCTTCATTGCATTCACGCGGGCATTTCCAAGGAGTTGGATTGCTCCATCCCATGCTTGCCATTTCATGAAGCGGATCGATCTTGACCACCTTGTTATCTGGATTCTTCACGTGCTCAGTCTCCTTGATCTCGTCGATAACCTCCTGCATGTCATCGTTTCCACCAGTAATGAAGCAAGGGGTGTTCGATTCGCTTAGAACTCGTTCGGCCAAATCAATCCAACGAACAAGCGTTTCCTTCATAACCTTGACAAAGAGAGCGTCAACCTTCTCCTTTGAAGCTTGGAGCTCTTCCATCTCAGACATGCTGCAATGGTAGTAGTAGTAACCGCTGTCGCCTATTCGCCGTTCCAGGTCCTTGGCAGCTTCAGGAGTCTTGAGGATTTCTTCATTCCCAACGAACCTTGCTCTGAATGTCCCGTCACCCAGATCTACAATCGGTATCACGAGTTTCCCGGTGACATCTCCCCCCAGCACAAGAACATCTGCCTTGTAGAATTTGGTAGCGGCTAAGAATTTCGTGAAGCAGCGCTCAGATCCGTGGATGTCCGTCGCAAAGAAGACCCTTGTGAATTTCTTTCCTTGCATTCGAGCTTCTCTCGTTGTGTTTCCTTTCAAGGCACCGTCTTTGCCAGTGAATTTAATACCTATGCACACCTTCCTTAGGTGAAAAATAGGGCTTAAGCCTGAGTTTATATATTATAAGATAATTTCGTAGCATTTTCTTATATTGGCAAGCGTTCTAGTCCCCCGCGTTGATTAAGTATGGATCTTCCACCTGTCAAGACTTTAATAACTCCTGGTCCCGCAGAAGTTTATCCTGAGATTCTGGCCCTCCTAAACAGGCCTCAACTCATACACTATGGCAAAGCTTGGGGTGATTTTCACAGGGAAACTTGCCGTTCACTTAGCCCTCTTTTCGGAACAACTCAGGAACCAATATTGCACTATGGCCCCGGCAGCATGTGTATGGAGGTCGGTATGGCCAACACTCTCAATGAAGGAGACCACGTGATCAACGTAATCACCGGCTACTTCGGCCATAGGTGGGAGGATATGTTGAAACAAAGAAGGCTCATTCCCCACAGTATAAGCACTGTCGCGGGACAAACAATTCCACCTGAGGCGGTCGAGAAAGCGTTTAGAGAACACAAAGAGGCGAAAGCAATTGTGGCCTGCCAAGTGGATACCTCCACGGGCGTGCTTAGCCCAATTCAACAATACGCGGAAATTGCTAGGAAGTACGGGGCGTTCTTCATCTTGGACGCGATATCTGCTTTCGGCGGAGTGCCGCTCGAAATGGACAAGTGGGGATTGGATTATTGCGTTGGATACCCGAGCAAATGCCTCAGCTCAATCTCAGGAGTTACACCCGTTGCGATATCAAAAAGGGTATGGGAAGTCGTGGAGACAGAAGAGCATAAGGCCGGTTGGTACTTAGATCTCAAAACCTACAAGTGGTACTTTCATGACTGGGGGTCATGGGGACACCCCTACCCAACCACGATTCCAATCCAAGCCGTCATAGCCATTCGGGAAGCGGTTAACATTATCCAGCGCGAAGGGCTTCAGAATTGTCACTTGAGGCATCAAAGGTCTGGGAAGGCGGTACGCGCAGCCGTCCGCGCTATGGGAATGAAGTGCCTTGCGAATGAAGAGGTTGCATCACCGACAGTCACACCAATCATAGTCGGAGACGACTTGGAGAAGAGAGTGCAGGCAATTATGGCTGAGAAACACAACATTCACGTCGGAGTGAGCCTTGTTTCGCCAGTAACGATCCGGTTCGGGCACATGGGACGGTCAGCCTACCCAGATTTGATACTTGGCACAATCTCAGCACTTGAATCTGTCCTAGCGGAACTCGGCAGACCCATAAAGTGGGGTGTAGGGGTCGCCGCCGCCCAAGAACACCTGGCTTCTACAACAAGACCCATCCTAGTCGAACATTAGCGAATGGCAACCAACAAGCACCTTCGTACGGCCCCGTTCAGGCAGATCTTAGGCCACATCATGGGCCGGAACGACTCTTAGGACGTAATGTTGAGCTCACGGTCAAGAATGAACTTTTGCTTTGATTTGGGCGACTGAAGCTAAGGCTTCTATTGTCGGCTGAATAGGTGATGGCAGGACATATCTTTCCTTCAGAGAGGCCGTTTCTTTCAAACCGGTTCCCGTGATTACACATACCACATTATCCTGTGGCCCAACCGTGCCATCATCGACTAGATGCCGAAGAGCTGCTACGACGGATGCGGAGGCTGGCTCAGCGAAGATACCCTCGCGGCTGGCTAGGAGGGCTTGAGCCTCGAGCATCTCCTTGTCTGTGACGGCGGTTGCGATGCCCCCTGACTTCTTAATCGCCCTCAAGGCTGCTAGGCCAGTAGGCGGGTGTTCCATGCAGATGCTTGAGGCGATCGTCTGTGGCTTGCTTATAGTGCGTATATGTTCATGACCATCTCGCAGCGGTTCCGTCAGAGACTCGCACACACTCGCCTGGACGCCGACGAGTTTTGGCGGTTTCCCTGCCAAGTCCAGCTCTTCCAGTTCTTCGAACCCCTTCCAGTTCGCGGCGATGTTGTCTCCGCCCCCAACGGGGTAGAAAACCCAGTCGGGACGGTCTTTGGTTAGCAGGGATGAAATTTCATAGGCGCAAGTTTTCGCGCCCTCTGACTGGTATGGATTAGTTGGGCTGGACGTAGGTATCGGATACCAGCCCCATTTATCATAGGCCCCCTTCAGAAGCTCCAGTGCCGCGTCAACAGGCGCTAGGATTGGGATTACTCTGGCTCCACAAGCCATCCCCTGGTACATTTTCGTTGGACTAGCCGTCGCCGGGACTATTATCCAGCAATTCATACCCGCCTTCGCCGAATACACAGCAAGTGATGCGCCAGCGTTTCCAGAGGATCCGATCGATACATCTGAAACCCCACTTTCACGCGCGACGTTGATGCCCACGCAAATCGAACGATCTTTGAAAGTCCCTGACGGATTTCTTGTTTCGTCCTTCAGATACAGCCGCTTGAGTCCGATGGATTCTGCTAGGCGATTGCCCTTCAGTAGGGGAGTGTTACCTTCTCCTAATGACACTGTGGGCATCGTGCCTTTGACTGGTAAAAGTGACGAATACTTCTCGATCATGTTGCTTCCTTTGCCGAATTCTTTTTTCGGTAGTGCATCTGCAACCATGGCCATATCGTAGACTACTTCGAGCAATTCATGGTCGCGATCACATGTGAACAGCTTTCCGTATTCGTATTCCTTCGAGCACGAAATACATCTCAGCGTCTTAACATACATCCAAGGTTCCTCTCCAAATGACCGCGGCCCGATGCCCTGCTCTTCACCTTCCAAGTTCCACTAGTAAGTTGATTCGCAGATTTCTTAAACAGGTTCGCTTGTGCCTAGGTTTTGATATACCCTTCTTGGGGAACTTTGTATTGATGACTGGGTGCACCCCGCTGGAGACTTTGGCAATCTTCGACTCGCCCACTTCAATGATTCTATCCCCTGGCATCCCATGGCTCTACATTGGCAGATAGCTGACCCATCTTCATGCTCAACTCATTTTCTCCTCCATATGCAGCATTCAGGTTCTTGATCTCATTCGGGATCTGGTGTAGTCACGTTCGAGTTGTCTCGCGTACTTATCCCAAACAGCATTAGCATGTTTCGTCCATTGGACCTTGTTCGCGGCTATCTCCATCTTATTTCTGACTCTGAACGTGACGCTGAGCTGTGTCTTGCGCTTTCCGACCTTTGACAACTTATAGTCTGCAAACTCGTCATCCTCATCACCAATCCAGTCCAAGTGCCACGCGTTCGGTGGCTTCAACGTCACGACCTTGGCGGCGTTCAGGGACTTGCCGTTCAGCGTCTTCACTGAAATGATGTATCTGTTCCTCGTCTTCTCCAATATGGAGATCTTCTTTTTCTCGCCTGTAATTTTGTAGTCATCCTCCCTGAAATCGGTACACCAATCGTAAACGAACTTGACTGGCGCATTAAATATCTTCGACAGTGTTAGTGAGAAGGCTGGTAGCTTTGGCATAATGAGCCTCGCGAGGGCCGCAGTCTATGTTGCTCAAAGGTCTTTGTACAAGTTTCGATTTCCGGAATTTGTGATTTTGTGTGTTAGGTTTCGGTCGAGGTTTTCTACATATGCCTGGTCGCTCAAATTCTGTGCATGCCAAAGATTGAAGGAATTGATCAACTCGATTTTCGCTTGAATTCTACCGAAGTGACTCATCCAATACCCTGATAGCCACTCTCTCACACCCCGTTGACAAACCCCCTTAGGAGGAATGAGAGATGGTTTCTCAACTTAGACGATATACGATCAATAAAGGACAACTCGATGACTTTCTTGATGCATGGACTAAGAATGTCGTTCCGCTTCGACGAAAACACGGTTTCAAAGTCGATGGTGCATGGACGATAAAGAATAGGAATGAATTCGTCTGGATACTGACATACGACGGCCCGGAACAGTGGCAAACTAAAGTCGATGAGTACTTCTCTTCACCTGAACGCAAAGCGATGAATCCTGACCCAGGAGACTTCGTAGCCAAAATTGAAGAATGGTTCATTTCACCCGTGAATTTCGCATAGAAACACGTTGCAATAGTCATAACCAGTCCCACGAATTCGGTCACGAAGGATTAGAGTTGAACGAAATCACATATGCTACTGAATTGCAGTGTGTTGGTTGCGGGTCGAAATACAGGCTTGAAGAAACAGTCCTCACGTGTTCGAAATGTGGCGAAGTCCTCGACGTAAACTACGATCTAAGCCGTTTAAAGAAGAGAAAATCGTATCGTGAATCACTGAAGGAACGGAGTCACTCGCTATGGCGTTATCGTGAATTCCTTCCGATACTCTCCGATGACCAGATCGTATCCTTGGGTGAAGGGCTGACACCGCTTGCGAAAGTGCCCCGCTACGCACGCGCTGTTGAGCTCCATGGTCTGGTAATGAAACTGGATTACCTTAACCCTACCGGGTCTTTCAAGGATAGGGGGACCACGACCAGCGTTTCGAAGTTAAAGGAATTGGGAGTCCACACTGCAATGGACGACTCATCAGGTAACGCGGGTTCCTCATTGGCAGCATACTGTGCTGCTGCAGGGATAGAATGCACACTGTACGTTCCAGCAACTGCGCCCCGCGAGAAACTCACGCAAGCTCAAATGTACGGCGCAAGAATCAACAAGATAACCGGCTCAAGGACAGACGTCGCAAAGGCGGCGGAAGCCGCTTGGAAGACAACGCGCATTTTTTACGCTTCGCACAATTTGAGCCCGTTCTTTTTCGAGGGAATGAAGACTGTAGCGTATGAAATATGTGAGGACTTGGTATGGCAGGCCCCAGACCACGTGATCTTTCCAGTCGGTGGCGGAACACTAATGGCTGGAGCTTGGAAGGGCTTTCGAGAATTGAAGGAACTCGGTTGGATAAGTCGCACGCCGAAACTTCACTGCACTCAATCAGATGCATGTATGCCGATAGTGAATGCTTTCCGAAGCGGCAGCGCGAAAGTTACGCCAGTCGAGGAAAAAGAAACAATTGCTGGAGGAGTACGAATTTCGAACCCTGGAAGGGGCCAGGAAGTTCTCGGGGCCGTGCGTGAAAGTGGAGGACAAGCTATTGCAGTAGCGGATGACGCGATTCTAAAACATCAGCAAATGATCGCTAGAAGCGAGGGCATCTTTCCTGAACCAACATCATGTGTACCTTTGGCAGGGCTTGAGAAACTCCGCGAAGCAGGCGTTCTGAAAGCCGATGACGTAATCGTTGTACCACTTACTGGGTTTGGCTTGAAAGATGTCACAACTGCAATGGCATCGCTCAGCAGGAACAAATGAGAACTACTGCCTGGACAAAAAACTGGAAAATTAAGAGATAACCAAATTTCCGGATTTGAGAATCACACGGAGAGGTTTAGCATCGACATATCCTCAATGATCTCGATACTTTGTGGGTACTGAGGAACAAGCCAAGGAATACTTCACTTCAGGTTTCAACTGCGCAGAATCCGTACTGCTAGCCCTAAGCAAGAGGTTGTTGTCGAGTGACGGCGCAGGGGAGTTCATTCCGATGATGGCTACTGGGTTCGGTGGTGGAATGGCCCTAAATGGAGACACCTGCGGTGCTTTGAGCGGCGGCATAATAGCAATCGGTTTGGTGCTGGGACGCAACCAACCATTCCAAAGCAGGGACCTGTGTTACAGTGCAGTTGATCGCTTGTATCAGGATTTCAAGAAGGAATTTGGCACCTGCAAATGCTGCGAGCTGACTGGCGTTGACCTGAAGACCACGGAGGGACTCAATGCCCTCCACGGCAGGATCAGGGACGAACGTTGCAAACCAATTGTTGAGTGGACAGCGAAAAGAACTAGTCAACTCATCCAGGAATTGGCGGGGAACATCTAAGCAATATAGAGCATAGTCGTACCCATTAAGAACTGGAAGAAGACGCTGAAAAATCGTATACTGAAAGTGAGCTTGAAATTGAAAGTCCCTTTGGCCGGAAAATACGTCGAAAGCGAGAAGACGTTTGATGTCTATGACAAATATCTTGGAACAAAGTTAGACGCGGTTCCTTCGATGGGAACGCGGGAAGTTGACCTGGCTATTGAGGCTGCCGCGAACGCGTTCACTGATATGAGCCGATTGACTGCATTAGACAGGCAAGATGCGCTCCTTCAAGTCGCAGATGGGTTGATTGAAAGAAAAGGCGGCTTGGCCAAGATATTGATTTCAGAGGGAGGAATGACTGTCAAGCAAGCGGAGTTCGAGGTCGAGCGCGCATCAAAGATTTTCCGGCTCTACGCAACCGAGATACCACACCTACATGGCGAGTCAGTTACACTCGATGCCGATATTCGCGGCAAGAACAAGCATGGGTACTGGTTCAGAGTCCCGGCTGGAATCATAGCCGCAATTACAGGATTCAACGACCCTCTGGTACTCCTGGCTCACAAACTCGCACCTGCCTTCGCGGTTGGTGATGTGGTAATAGCAAAACCAGCATCGCTTGCACCGATATCTTCGATAGAAATGTGCAGCCTCTTCACAAAGACCGTCTTACCAGCAGCTGCAATCAGCGTGATAACCGGCGACGGACGACTCCTAGGCCCTCCAATTGTGAAGAATCGGCGAGTTAGAGTCGTGAGTTTTACGGGAGGAGTCGAGGCAGGAGAGGAAATTGCAAAGGTTGCAGGCCTGAAACGGTTAGTTATGGAGTTGGGAAGCAACTGCCCGAACATAGTCTGTTCCGATGCCAATCTGGACCACGCGGTAGAATCCCTGGTCGACGCTGCCTACTCCTACCAAGGCCAGAATTGCTTACACGCTCAACGAATTTTAGTCCAAGATGGGATTTACGAAGACTTCAAGCAACGTTTTCTCAACTTAGCGTCGAAACTGAAGATGGGCGACCCAAGGCTTGAGTCGACGGAAATTGGTCCAATGATAAGCGAGCCTGCTGCGAAGAAGGTTGAGGAATGGGTCAACGAAGCGAAACGCTTAGGGGCAAAGGTATTGCTGGGAGGTGCTCGTTCAGGTGTTTTCTATCAACCCACCCTACTTGAAAGCGTCCCAGCGAACGCCAAAGTAATGATTGATGAAATCTTTGGGCCTGTTTCTTGCCTGATGAAATTCTCCGACATTAGAGAAGCGGTTAGAATCTCCAACACGTCTGATTACGGCCTTGGGGCGGCTATATTCACGAACAAGTTGGACTTGGTCATGTACGCAATCCTACATCTTCAATTTGGAATCATAAAGGTGAATGAGAGCACAGATGTTCGCCTCGACATAATACCCTTTGGCGGCTTCAAATCAAGCGGCCTTGGCCGCGAAGGATTGAAACAGGCCATCGAAGAAATGAGTGAAGTGAAGATGGTCGTCCACAATCTCGACGAACCACATTTCGCGGGGCACATGCAGAATTAGTGGACCCATCAGACCCCAGACCTTTTTGATCCTACCAATCTGTGAGTGATCACACGCGTGTCCAATTCCATAGGACTCACAAAGGACCAAATCGAAACTCCAGCATTGATAATAGACCTTGAAGGAGGTCGGTTCTAAGCGTCGTCCTGGAGCATGCTAAGACAACATTAGTACCTTACGAGTAGGTTACCGGAAAGTTATCTCGGACTGCGCTATTCTCCAAGCGGCGAGCCCTACAGCTTGCGCTACGGCACGGACTGCATTCCAATCGATATTGTCTATGTTCTCGTTGAGACTATGGTAGTTGGGGTCGTCGGGTTTCCAGATGCATGTTGCGGGAACGCCGTTCGAATTCAACGCCCCCTCCTCCGGCGTGCCCCAGCTTGCGAACAAATGGCCGAACATTACGCCGATTTCTTTGCCGCAGGACTCAACATATCCATTTAGCTTGGCATTGTGGGGAACGGAAGGTTCATCGCTCCATTTTCCTCCGTCAATTATCCTTGCAGGGCCGCCGACACCAATCATGTCCATGTCGAGCGCAGCCACCAGGTTGCCGAGTTCTCCCTTCTCACGACGGTTTCGGATGTATTGGAAGATACCGTCTGTTATTCCCTCTTCGCTTGTGGTTGACAGGAATTCAACCGTTCTTCGAGTTCGCGGTAGTTGTCCGAATATTCGTGCGAGTTCGAACACGGCGACCGTGCCAGTGCCATTGTCATTGGCGCCTGAGCAAGCGCCGTCGTCACGGTGTGCCAGAACTACAATATGCTCATCCGGCTTTTCTGTGCCCTTCAACAGTCCACGTAAGTTCCAACCCTTTCTAGGTTCAGTCGTGCAGTCAACACTTATTCGGGCTCCGAGCTTTCCATGGCCGATGTGATATAGGAGCGGCATCGCGTCGTGGCATCCAATCGTGATGCAAGGGACCTGTTCTTCAAGACTGGGATAGCCGCCGCGCCATCCTTTGCTATGGTCCCACAACCCGAAAGAAGCTGAGGGTGTGAAGGGCACGGGTGACGTGTGACAGATGACCAGAGCAGTGGCACCCAGCTTCGCTGCTCGGGTTATTTGAAAACCGAGCCAAAACATTGGGTCGCCAGCGTTCGCCGAGGCGACGGCTATCTTGCCTTTGAGATCGATAGCCTCCATCTCTTTCTCCGTGCCGCCACCTACATACGCGAGTTCTCCCTCGACTTCACTACCTTGAGTGGGCTTAGAGTAGTAGGCTGCTTTACAATCTATGCTACGGGACATCGGAGAACTAATTTTGAAAGTTGCTCCACGATATTCGAAGGTCAACGTTTCGACGGGATCTTGCAAGATGGTTAGTCCGCATGACTGGAAATGCCTTGTAACGTAATCGATTGATTTGCGGTCACCATCGGTTCCAAGGAATCTATCGCCTATTTCTTCTGAGAGAACTCGATCGTATTCACGCATCTTCCAGCAGTTGATTTCAGATACGATCTTCTCCTCTTCCTTTGAGAGCATTCAGATCTCCACTGCGAGGCTCTGGCTGACAACAGTGTGTGCTATTACGGAAGTAGAATCGATGACTCCGCGGATTTTGAAGGCTTCGTAGATGAGGTCGCGTACTGCGGTTGCGTTCTTCGCTCTTCCTATGATCATGATGTCGTGGTCTCCGAAGGTTTGAAAAACCGATTGGACACCATGCAACCGCGCAATCTTTCTGGCGATCAAAGCCTCACTCTTGCCTTTCGGTCCTATCTTCAGAGAAGTGATGAAGAGCGTATCCTGTCCCATGCTCGTCGGGTTGATTTTAGCATGGAAACCTTCAATGACGCCCCTGTCTACTAGTCGCTTTACACGATAGGATATCGCCACCTTGCTGAGTTTTCCGATTCTCTCCGCAATTTCCTTCATAGACGTGCGGCCGTCGCGTTGCAGGATTCTCAGTATTTTGCGATCAATCTCATCTAAATCATGCAATTTCGTCCGCCTTACATCTTTTGATGCCAGAGATAAATATGTGCGGTCCAAATCCCGAATGTTGATGAACGAGTCTCAGGCATCTCGCTTCAAGTTACACTCATGTTTAGAGTTTGGTCTGTGGATTAGGTTGATTTGCTGCCGCCCCCAAGCATTAAATCCTGAATACTAGAACCGAAGTGATAAGTTGAAAAACATTCTAGACTTTCAATTATTGCTGTTTACAGAATTCTCTACCGTGCTTGTGAGGTGGCTGATGTCGGCCTCTGTGTGAGCGTGGACACCATCGTGTTTTGCACGCACCATCTATAGTCAATGGTCCTCAGGAGGAGTTCGGAAACGTCCGGCGCTCTTTCATAATGGAACTGCATAGAACTCTCAATGGCATAGGGAGTTCGAAATGTGATTCCATGACCCCTGACGAATTCTCTAAACTATCGCACAGTCGTGTCACGACTCTTCCGAAGAGAACCCACCCTGCAACTTATCAAGGCTCCACCTAACGCCCTTACGCATGGGAACTTTTCACGCCCACGTTCTGCGAAGCCGGTCCTACAGACGGAACCACATCAAAACATTCACCGCTTATCATCCCAAGAAGAAAAATTGACTATCATTTTCGTAATGATCGCTATTCGCCCCAAACCTTCTCAAAGACTCTCAGAAAGTTCTCTCCCATGACTTTCGCCACGTCCTGATCAGAGTAGCCCCTTGACAGCAGGGCATCGGTGATTATCGACATTCTCGAAACGCTCTTCAACCAAGGCATTTGCAATTCGTACTGGTATAGGCGTTCTCGACCAGATTTCAAGAAGTCATCTTCGACTTTTCGCATCTTCTCCGAGGTCAATCCAGGGAATCTCATCCTATGCTCCAAGACTTGTTCAGGTGTGCTGTAATGATCTTCCCCCAAATCCGATCCGATGCCAACGTGATCTATTCCTACAAGGTTGACAACGTAATCAACATGGTCGATGAGGTCATTTACCCCCAGCTCATCAGGCCCTTTATCAGTTCGCAGAAACATACCTTCAGGGCATAAACCTATGACGCCTGCCTTTTCGGCACACATTTTTATCTGTTCATCTTTAATGTTTCTTGGATGATCGCAAAGAGCCTTCGCATTGGAATGGTCGAAAACGACAGGAGCCTTAGAGATCTCCATGACCTCCATGCTGGTCTTGTGGCCGACGTGCGATAGCGATATTAGCATTCTGAGTTCGTTCATTTTTTCTACCCAATCGATCCCTAAACGACTCAGTCCGGTGTCTGTGCTTTCCCCGCATCCGTCTCCAAATTGGTTTCGTCTTTGGTAAGTAGGCTGCATCGTCCTCATCCCTAGCCTCTTAAGCAAATCCAAGGTTGAGAGGTCATCCCCAAGGAATGCTGCGGACTGAGAACCGAGCACGGCGACCACACCACCATTCTTCTTCGCCTCTCTGATGTCTTTCACTGTAGTTGCAAGTTTCATTCCGGTAGGTTCCAACTTCTTCAGGTTGCGGAACCAATCGGTCAGTTCTCTGATCGCTTGCATTGCGTCAAAACGCTCAACGCCGGGTATTGTTATGTGGGTTGCCGTAACTCCGCCTTCCTTGAGCCTTCTCACATATTCCGCATTGAATTCGGCAGGTTGATCAACTCCGCTCAGCCCGTCGACAATAAGCATTCTTTCATGAAGTTCCTTGGTTCTAGCATTTTGCCTTGCCATACAGAATCGCTCTCGAAACCCATCGCGTAAAGTAATTTAAGATTATCAGCTGGTTTTGTAAACTGAATCTGCGTGAGTCAATATGCAATGGTCGTAATAGAAGGTTCGAGCGTTTTGCGAGAAAATTCACGCCGTCCCTTTTTAGACCAATAAGTGGAACGCAGCGTGATTAGAGCAGTCGAGGATTAACCTCCGTGCCTCCCTAACAAATTCGCGAATAAGCGGGCAGAACTTGAAGACTACCTCTTACTAACTGTCAGTCTTACGAAGAGACCTTTGGGCTCACTCGTCTTGCTGGTTTCTTCCAAATTGACTGCGAAAAGCCCCTTCTAATTCGGCTCATTCTGTATCAGGGATGTGTGTGAATCTGCTTGAAGATCTTCTGCATAATGGCAGGCAACATGATGGCCCTTCTTTAGTTCTCTCAATTCAGGCTCTTTTTCTTTGCAGAGGGTGGTGGCATACGGGCATCTGGGATGAAATCTGCAGCCTGAGGGGATTTCGACAGCGTTAGGGATTTCCCCGCCAATCACATCTGGTAGGTCTTTGTAGGTTCTTCGCTCCGCATCCAGGGTTGGAATGGCCATTCTCAGAGCTTGTGAGTATGGATGAAGAGGACGACCTAAAACTTCGTGAGATTGTCCGATTTCAACGATTTTGCCGAGATACATTACAGCAACTCGATTGCACGTAAATTTCGAGATGGCCAGATCATGTGTAACGAATAGATAGGTGAGACCCATCTTTTCCCTTAACCTTAACAGCAGTTTCAGGATGCCAGCCCGAATCGATACGTCGAGCATCGAAACGGGTTCATCGGCAAAAATAAAGTCTGGTTCGAGGATGAGAGCTCTGGCGATCGCAACCCTCTGCAATTGTCCGCCACTTAATTCAAACGGGTGTTTCTGAAGAAACTCTTCTGGTTCGGCTATGTCGACTTCGGAAAGAATTTCCCTTATTTTTTTGTGCATCTCTGCCTCAGTACTCGCTAAATTGTGAATTTTTAGCGGCTCGGAGAGAAGCTGGAATATTGAAAGTCGGGACTCCAATGATTCATAAGGGTTTTGGAATATGACTTGCATTGCGCGGCGCAGTTCTTTCTGATTGCGAGTTAGAGAAGAGATTTCTTGATTCTTATAGTAGATGCTGCCTCCCGTCTTGTTTTCCAGAGCGAGAATTAACCTGCCCGTTGTTGTTTTTCCACAACCACTCTCTCCAACCAGACCAAAAATCTCACCTTTGGCTATGCTGAAATCGACCCCGTCGACTGCTCTTACCCAATTCCCAGCGCTTCGTTCCAGGAGTCGCTTTCTCGCAGGGAACCATTTTTTCAGTTGCTCAACGCGTATGATGAGGTCTTCCATGTTCCCATGCTCCGCCTGCTTCGTGCAGATGGCAGGCGACGAAATGACCCTTTTCGGTCTCTTTCCAAGTCGGGGTTACTTCCTTGCATTTTGTCCATGCGTATTTACATCTAGGGTGGAAAACGCATCCGGTTGGTGGATTCCTCATGTCAGGGGGATCGCCAGGTATCGACTCAAAGGACATCCTTGCTCCGTCAATGTTTGGAAATGCATTCACAAAGTCTATGGTGTATGGATGCAATGGGTTTTTTATGATCTCATTCGTCGTCCCGTACTCCATCATTTTTCCGCCGTATACTACGAGAATCTTATCCGAGATTCCAGCGACTACTGACAAATCATGGCTGATGAACATAATTGATAAAGACTTTAGATTACTTTTCAGGTTATCCATTAGTTTCAGTATTTGTGCCTGCACGATTACGTCCAGAGCCGTTGTGGGTTCGTCTGCGATTACGAGTTTTGGGTTGCAAATCAGTGCCATCGCGATCATAGCGCGTTGCCTCATTCCACCACTCAATTCGTGCGGGTAGCTTTTAAATCGCGAAGATTCTAGGCTTACTTCTTTGAAAATCTCTTTCGCCCTTTCCATTGCACCCTCTTGTGGGATATCTTCATGCACTGAAATGGCCTCGACGATTTGATCTCCAATCCTCATCAAAGGGTCGAAGGAACTCATAGCTGATTGTGTAACCATCGCGATTTCTTTCCATCTGATCTTCCTCATCTCTTCACGGTCAAGTGCAAGCAAACTGCGGCCGTCAAGCCTGATGTCGCCATTGACAATCCTACCCGGATTGGGCAAGGCTCTTAGAACGGACCAACCTATGGTTGATTTGCCTGAACCCGATTCACCTATAATACCAAGGGCCTCAGCCTTTGCGATTTCAAAGCTTACGCTATCGATTGCCTTTACGATAAAAGATGGCAAATAGTAGTAGGATCTGAGATCGCTAACTTTCAAGAGGGATTCAGTCATCAGAATTTTTCCTTCTGCTTGGTTGAAGCTGACCTGAATACCTCGTCCAGGCCTTGGCCGAGAAGGGTGAACCCTAACACGCTCATGACTATCATTAACCCCGGAAAGGTGGAAGGCCACCATGCACCAGAAGTTATGAAGTCTCTTCCTCGGCCGAGATCTGTTCCCCATTCGGGTGTTGGGGGAGGTAGTCCCAATCCTAGAAATCCAAGACCGGCAACATCTACAATTCCGGAACCCATGTTTAGGGTCATTAGTGCGATTATTGATGGGATTGCGTAGGGTATCATGTGGTGGAAAATGAGGGTACCGTACCCTGCCCCGATTGCTCGAGTTGATTCGATGAATGGTCTTTCCTTGATGGACAGAATTATGCCTCTGACGACTCTGAAGTACTGAGGCATGTATCCGATCCCAATCGCTAGACCTGTATTAACTATCCCAGGACCGATCATGGCGGCTATCAGGATTGCGATGATCAGAGGTGGTAAGGCGTACAGTGCGTCGAATGCCAGCGACGTTACCCGATCAATTTTCCCGCCGAAGAACCCGGAAAAAGCCCCTGTTACTGACCCAACGCCAACAGATATGATCACCGAGACGAATGCGACAAGTAGAGAGAAGGTCGTTCCGAAACTTACGCGGGAAAAGATGTCTCGCCCAATTTGGTCTGTGCCCATTACATGTGCAAATGATGGCGGAGACAGAACTTGATAAGAAGTTGCGAAGGGGTTCAATCCTACTATGTGGGTATAAGCGTCCAAAGCCAAAACGACGACGATTATAACTGTCCCAGCTATGACCATGGATCTCGAGGATTTCGGCCACATCCCAACCCTCGTAAGAAGCAGTTTCAAGAGAGGAGGCACTTAGAGTCTCACTCTTGGGTCGACCATCGCATAAGAAATGTCCACGATCAAGTTGGCGACGCTAACTACCAACGCGAAGAATATTACGCATCCTTGGATTAGATTGAAGTCACGATAGCCCACGGCGACAATCAATAACCGGCCCAGTCCGGGCCATGAAAAGACAGTCTCCGTCAGTATTGCACCTTGCAGAAGAACTGCGACTTGCAAACCAGTGTAGGTGAGAATTGGGATCAGCGCATTTGGAAGGGCATGTTTCTGGAAGACTCGTTCATCTGTACAGCCTTTCAGACTCGCAACTTTGATGTAGTCTTCCCCAAGTACGCCTATGATGTTGGTTCTAGCAATCTGGGTGATTGAGGCTGCCATCGTAGTTCCGAGTGTGAGGACAGGTAGCAATAGATGTAGAAATGCGTCAGCAAGTGCTTGCGGATTGCGTCCCAACACTGCGTCCACAACGTACAAGCCCGTGACATCGGGCACACCGATCATTCTTGAACTAGCTTGACCGGCTATTGGGAATGGGAGGCCGTACTGAACCACAAGGATCTGAAGAACGAGGCCGAACCAGAATACCGGCACGCACCATCTGACAAGTGACCCGATTCTGATTGAGGCATCGATCTTTCCACCCACATGCTTGGCTGCAACTACGCCGCTGTATATCCCCAACGGGATTGCTAGGAGCATCGACCAAAAAGTCAGTTCGATTGTTGCTGGCAAAGCAATCGCCAATTCTGTAGTGACCGGATCCAGTCTGACCATAGAATATCCAAAATCACCTCTGAAAAGACCGCCAATATAGCCAAGGTATTGAAGGTAAAGCGGTTTGTCTAAGCCCAGCTGGTGTCGAAGCGCTTCAATTTGCTGTTCAGAAGCGTTTCTTGAACCGATTACAGCTAGGACAGGATCACCGGGCAGAATGCGCATAATGGAAAATACGACTGTAATTAGGATGAGGATCATCGGTATAGTTAGGAGAAGACGAAGGAGGATGAAGGTTCTGAGTCGCATCCATCTTACCCACGATGGCTAACTGCAATCTTTCGCTAATTAACAAGTTTTTCAAAAATAAAAAAATTGGGGGGATTTGCGGATCGTTATTTGGGTGTTAAGATGCGGTACTTTTAACGTTTCCAGTCGAGGTTAACACATTGGCGTACTGCTTGAAGGTGGGGGGACTGAGAGTAACTGTAATGCCGACCACCTGGAGTTCGGACGATATGATTTGTGAAGTTTGCCCAGTGGCCTGGAGTGTCCACCATGGAGAGTACTGGAAGTAGTAGGATAGGACACCCGTGACAGAGGCTAGTCTATAGAACCAGTAATTGGCTTGGTGCACAAGAGGCACGTAGACAGCTAGGCCCGCGAGTCGATCTTGTAGGTCGCCGTATATTTTAGCTCGCTGGGCGGGATCGGATGTGGAAACGCCTTGTTGGACGAGCGTATCTAGTGTCGTGTCGTTGAGGCGAACTCGTTTCGAGTACGACCCGGTTGATGAGGCTATGAATGAAGCTACATTGTCTGCATCCGGATAGTCTGGCGACATTATGCCTATCGCCATCTCGTAGTTTCCTGCTCTGAAATTCTTGACGAATGATGCTTGTTCGACTGCGTTGAGCGTAACTCGTATTCCTGCTTTTGCAAGTTGCGCCTGCAGTAAGGCGGCTACGTCAGGAATCTCTTTACCGTAGATTATTGGAGTGAAATAGAGGTTTACGTCTATTCCGTTGGGGTGACCCGCAGCAGTCAACAACTCTTTGGCTTTTGCTATGTTTGTTGGTTTATATTGATCCCAGGATGGTTTCGGATAGAATCCCGGCAGAAATGGAGTGTCCTGCGAGGGAGGATAGAGGCCGTGATACGCTAGATCGGAGATCTCTTTCTGATCGACGCTGAATTCGATTGCTTTTCGGACGTTTACGTCTTCCAGAGGAGATCCGGGGATGCCATCGTTTAGAGTCATCCAGACGTGGTAACCTTCCGCTGCATTAGCATACTTCAAGTTCGGGTCTGCCAGCAAGCTCTGATAATCCGTCGTGGCAATGTAGTCCCATGCAATGTCAATGTCGCCCTTCTGAAGTGCCAGTTTCATCGCGGCTGAATCTGTGTAGATCTTGTAAACCAATTTTATTTGGGGTACTCGGCTTTGATTCCAGTAGTCCTCAAATGGCGCTAGAGTGACGTGATCACCTTTCACCCACTCCACATACTTGAAGGGGCCTGTCCCAACAGCCAGTGCGCCAAACTTCTCGTTGCCCATACTTTGCACAGCTGAAGGACTGACAGGACCGGCGACGGGCATTGTCAGCGCTCCTTCCAGTGCGGCATTTGGATAATTGAGGTTGAATCGGACCGTGTACATATCCACGACATCAACTGAAGCTACGCTGGAAAGTAACCATGCTGAATACGATTGCACGGTCGATAATCTGTCGAACGAGAATTTCACCGCCGTTGCATTGAATGGAGTGCCATCTTGGAATTTCACGTTCTGTCTCAAAGGAATTGTCCAATGCAATCCATCCGCGCTGACCACCGGGGGACCTGCTGCAAGCCGAGGCTGCAATACCACATCTGGATAAATACCAGGCGGGACCTCATAGAGGGGATCAAACACGATGTTGTTCAAGTTCAAGACACCAACTTGGTAGTCTACGCCGGGATCAAGATTTACAGCTACATCGAGTGTTGTCCCTAGGACAATGGTTGGATATTGTTTCGGCGTGGTGGTAGTAGTGCTCGGAAGGAAATAGTTGTAACCAAAAGATGCGCCAATGATTGCTATGACGACAATAGCAGCGATAATGACGTAAGTTCTTTTCATTTTCATCGGCGTAAGGAGACTTAGTTGTGTATTTAAGGTTGAGTATGGAAGAATATGGACGGGTTAATATGTGAATATTCTAAACTTACTACTCTTACTCAGTCCTCTAGCGTCGCGATTATCTCTGCAAGTTGACCTCAGTTGTCATCGTACCTTGCAGTTGGCTCGACTAAATCGATAACTTCCTTCACTTCTTGCTGATGCAAGTGTATGTCGATGAATCGCGATCAGTTGCCCCACACTTTCTCGAAAACCCTTAGGAAGTTAGCTCCTAAGATCTTCTTAACGTTCTGCTCAGAGTACCCTGCTCCCAGTAGCGCGTCGGTAATGACTGGCATCTTAGACATGCTGGTCAACCAAGGCATGTAGAGTTCTCCGAATGATAGTTTCTCGCGTCCTGATTTTATGAACTCATCCTCCACTTCCTCAACAAACTTCGATGTTATACCTGGCAGCATTCGCCTTTCCTCGAGAATCATGTCAGCGGTTCGATAATGTCGTTCAGCGAGATCAAGTCCGATTCCCACGTGGTCAACGCCCACAAGATCCGCCACGTAGTCTATGTGTTTAATGTAGTCACTCACTCCAAGCTGATCAGATCTCTTTGAGTCAGACACGAACATAGAGAGAGGAGTAAGTCCGATTACTCCGCCTTTTTCAGCGCACGTCTGTATCTGTTCATCTGCGATGTTACGCACGTGGTTACAAAGGGCTTTGGGGTTAGAGTGATCGAATACAACGGAGTGCTTGGAGATCTCCATGACTTCCATGCTCGTCTTGTACCCGACATGCGAAAGAGAGATGACCATACCCAGTTTATTCATCGATTCAACCCAATCTACTCCGAGACGGCTCAATCCGTCATCGTTTCTTTCACCGCATCCGCTTCCGAACTGGTTCCGCCGTTGGTAGGTTGGTTGCATCGTTCTCATTCCAAGTCTCTGGAAAAAGTCCAAGCTGCTGAGATCTAGGCCTAAGAACCCTGCGCCTTGAGAACCAAGAATCACTGCGATTGCACCCTCCTGCTTTGCCTTTCGAAGTTCTTGTACGGTTCTAACCAAACGCATCTTTGATGGTTCCAAAGACCTAAGGCGGTGGAACCATCCTGCAAGCTCACTAACAACCTGTGACACACTCAAACATTCGACATCAGGGATAGTCACTTTGATTGCGCCAACTCCACCCGCCTTCAAGGACCGCCAATACTCCTCATCAAATTCCTTAGGGTAGCAAGCGTTCAAACAATCTACGACAACGGCTTCATCGTGAAGTTTCAAAGCCAACTTGCTCATTATACTCACTTACATAATCGCGTTGGCCGTCGGACTCATCTGGCTTTTCTGGGATACCTTCCAATTCTCACATTGGACATTAGTTAGAAGCGTTAAAATCGGATGGAAGGGGGTTGCACCAGAGTTCGATGAACATGACCGAGATTGAGAGAAAACTGAAACAATTGGGATACGATCTCCCAAAAGTCCCAATGGACATGAAATTCTGGGCGCGCTGCAGCAGAGTGGGAAAACTCGTATTCATGGGAACAACTGGTCCTTGGCCTATTCTGAACAAGACCGTGGATGGTAAGCTTCGAGGAGTTATCGGAAAAGATGTCACGGTGGAAGAGGCCAAGCATACGTGTAGATTGGCGGCTCTAAGCATCCTCTCCGGATTGAAAAACGAATTTGGAGATCTCGACAAGATTGACAGGATCGTCAAATTGGAGGTATATCTGAGCGGAATGGGTGGATCGCCAGATCCATACGTAGAAGTTGCGGATGCGGCTTCTGAACTCTTCATACAACTCTATGGGGACAACGGCAGAGCGACGCGGACGATGACGCCTAACATAAGCGATTACATCGCCGAAATCGACATAGTAGCGTCCCTAAAGGACTAGCTGCTGTTCATCACCAAGAAACTGGGTAACAAAGTCAGAATGAACCGCGCGCTCTAACAATCATAGCCGATAAATTCTCTTGCTCGTGCGATTAGTCCATTACTCATCGGAACAGTGAGCCTCGATTATAGAATAGTGTATCTCTTTACTGGGAGCGAGGTAAAGCAACCCGAAGCGCTGACGTACCTCGTAACCTTGCTCTCAAATGCTGTCTTGCAAAGAACTCCAAGACGCTTTAGTGAACGTATGTGCCAAGAACCATCTAGTTCGCTTTGAATTGTTTGAAGGGAGGTTTGAGACCCGGCGGTAATGGAGACTTGTATTCTCTTCCCTTTTTCCTTCTGTTCAACTCATCCCATGCCTTTTTGATGATTTCTGGTTCGGTGAGTAGGTCGATGGCTGAGGCCGCCATGCTCTTAGCAGCGAAGACTAGGTTCTTGTGGCCTATGCTCATTCCGGCTATGGCTACGTTAAACCAGGAATGCCCAGGAGCCCCAATGATTCTACTGCCGGTGTTCAATTCCACCGAAGGTACGTTCCAACTTATGTCAGCCTCATCCGTTGAGCCACCCTCCACTTCTCCTTCACCCCAAGGATCTACGATCCTGTTGTCGAGATGCACATCCGCCGGTAGGTCGTCGTGGCCTGGCACACGATAACCCCAAGTTCTTCTCGCCTCAGATGAGATTTCTTTTGCGATCTCGCGTGCGAATTCAAGATCGCTCTTAGTGTAAGCTGGCGGACCGACTATTCTCATGTTATTGACTATTAGTTCTGCGATAGTTCGGTTCGGCAGTACATTGTAGGTTCCACTTTGCAAGCTCATCTCGCACTCCGTCTTTGTCATCTTCCCCGCGCCTTCGGCGATTTTCAGAACCCAATCATATATCTCCTCAACCGTCTCGCGCTCAGGAGCCCTGATGTAGTACCAACTGCTTGCCAGGGCTGGAACAACGTTGGGCTGATCGCCTCCTCTCTGGATTACGTAGTGGATTCGAGCTTCGGGAACAATATGTTCCCGCATGAAGTTTACCCCAACATTCATCAACTCGACGGCGTCGAGGGCACTCCGTCCCTGCCAGGGGGTACTCCCAGCGTGAGCCGCAGTACCGTGAAAAACAAATTTGACAGAGATCATAGCGTTTGTGCTTTTTAGTGGGACGGAATTAACGGCGCCAATATGATGCCCCATGACAGCGCTCACATCTTTGAAGCACCCGTCACGAACCATGAACACTTTACCAATAAGAGTCTCCTCCGCAGGGGTTCCGAAGAACTTCACTGTTCCCTTGATCTTTCCCTTCTCCATTGCTATCTTCGTGGCTATTGCAGCTCCCATGCCGGAAGAACCGTAGAGATTATGGCCACATCCGTGTCCTGGCGCTTCCTTTTTCAAAGGCTCCCTATGGGGCACGGCTTTCTGTGATAGCCCCGGCAAGGCGTCGAATTCACCGAGGATACCAATGATGGGGCCGCCAGTACCAAAGGTGGCTACTAAGGCTGTGGGCATTCCCGCTACGTTCCGCTCAACTTTGAACCCATGCTTCTCAAGAGTGTCCGCAAGTAGTTTCGATGATTTGAACTCCTGCAGTCCAACTTCAGCGTACTCCCAGATCTGATCACTCACATCAGTCAGGAGAGATTCGTTTTCCGCAACCCAACCTATTGCAGTCTCTTTCAAGGATTTGGACAAGGTCTCACTACATAGAAGAACTTGAGGAAGACGCGAGTTAGTTTCCTTTTATCCCTACCTATCGGTAGCCGCCAACGAATTCTAACCAGAACTAGATCGGTCTGGCGTATCTACGACCTTAATTGTTCAGACTTAGGTGAACATCTTCGATTTGGAATGTCGGTTGACTCCAATATATCCTTCTAATATACAGAATGATCGATTGCTTGTCTGCTGGTACATCTCGTCAGCGTGGCACATCAATACATATCAATGCTCACAATTCCTAGTAGTCTTCAGCTGCAATGGTCGAAATTCTCCAACCCCGCGTGGAACGGAAGCATTAATCAATCAAGAAGAAATCGTAACATACGTCGAAGAAGTAGAAGAGTTTGACAGCGTTAATAGACGACAAATTATTCAAACTAGTTGTGAACCAAATAGAACCGAATAAACTAACTGAAACCGCCCAAGATCTGATATGCATACGCAGCGAGAATCCACCTGGGTCGTATCGAGAGATTGCAGATTATTTGTCGAAGAAATGGACAAACATAGGACTAAAGACGCGGTTAATCGAAGTTTCACACAACAAACTGAAAGAATTCAAGTTGGAGACACCGAGGATAAATCTTGTCGGAACAATAGGAACCGGCAAAGAATCTGCTCTGATTCTGGACGGGCACACCGACACTGTTCCCGTTGGTGAAGGGTGGTCTGTCGATCCCCTGAAGGGCATCCTCAAAGATTCCCGAATCTATGGACGTGGCGCTTCAGATATGAAGGGTGGCCTAGCGGTGATGACGTCCGTAGCCGAAGCGCTGATCCACTCCGATGTTGAACTGAAGGAGAATCTGATTCTAACCGCCACCGTTGACGATGAAATAGCTGGATCACTAGGAATGAAGTATCTACTGGAGAACCACTTAGTCAAGGGCCGATGTGCCGTATGCTGCGAAGGCACCTCATCAAGTGAGAACGAAGTTGACATTAACTCGTGTTTCGGGGGACGATTGTGGCTTCGAGTTACTACAAAGGGGAAATCAGCTCATGGCGCTAAACCAAGCGAAGGCATCAACGCCATCGAAAAAATGTTTCATCTGTACCAGGAACTCCAGAAGATACGTCTGCCACACCATAAGGTTTACGGGCCTAGCACCATGAATCTTGGTACCATATCAGGAGGAACGAGACCAAACATTGTGCCTGACTCATGTTCTGCAACCCTCGATATCAGGTTTGGGCCGTCAACCTCTACGCAGGAGGTAATGACGAAACTGAAAGAAACCGCCACGAGCATTAGCCAGTATGATAGTGAATTCACGATCAATGATGTTGAGGTAATTGAAAGTCGCGAAGCTTTCGAAATTCCGGCAGATACCAAATTGGTTACTAGCTTAGCAAAGGCGATCAGAATGGTAACGGGAACCCCAACTAAGTTGACTCATGCCATCGGTTCAGGAAACGCTTATCATCTTTGGCAAACTGGCATTCCCGCAGTGTTCTGCGGACCAGGAAACCCAGCCAATTTCCACACTGCGAACGAATTTGTTAGCCTGCAATCCCTGTTGAATTGCACAAAGATACTCTCCCATTTGGCCTTGCAACTCTGCGCAAGAACAAACGAAATCTGATAAGTCAAGTGCAACGAGCGAAACGCGCATTACCTCTTCAGAGAAAACTCGCAGCTCTTTCAAAGCCCACGAACTGGCAAAGAGCTGAGCAGTCCGACATTGGAGTCAGATATTAGGGAATGTTCGACTTGCCACGAGCAATCTGAATCGCACGAGTCGCCAGTATTTGAGTCGCATCGATGATCGGAACTGGCAGATCGCCAGTCTTGAGGATGAGTGGGAGTTCTGTACACCCCGCAATGACTGCCTCGGCGCCCATCTTCACCAGCTTTTGTCCTATCTCAATGACATTAGTCGAGGATTTGGATAGATCGCCTCCTTTCACTGAGTAAATTGCTTGCATAAGTGTTGGTTGGTCGCCATCTGTTGGCAAGACCGTCTTGATCGCCAAGTTGCGAAATTGCTTCTGATAGAGGCCGGACCGCGCAGTGCCTGTTGCCGCCATAATACCGACCGTTCTTAGGGACGGATACAATCTAACGGTTTCTTTTGCTGTCTCCTCAATCATGTCAACTATGGGTACCGCTACAGCTTTCCTAATCTCTTCAATCCAATAGTGAGCGGTGTTACAAGGCATCACGATGAAATCCGCCCCAGCAGCCACAAGATTCTGTGCAGTTACAATGAGCATCCGCGCAGGTGAAGGCCCATTTTCTAGAATGGCCTTCTGCCGATCCGGTACTCTGGGATTATTGTCAATTATCAGGTGGAGATGATCCTGATCTCTTGATACTGGAGTCGAGCGTACGATTTTCGAGAAAAGATCGATTGTAGCTTCCGGTCCCATCCCGCCCAAAATGCCAACGATCATTTCTTGACCCGTCAAACAAGTCGCCCTGCCCGAGGCATTTCCAAAATAATACTCCCCTCCAGTCCCCTACTTTCGTTTCGATGTAAATCGCAAAATGTCAGGAACCTCTTGATCTTTGAAACGCGGGCATGATTTCCTGAATTCGTTCAAGAGCCGTCTTCAGCTTTTCTCTGGCTGTTGCAAACGACAGTCTGATGAACCTTTCATTGCGGATTCCAAAGGCATCTCCTGGTACAACTGCCACCTTAGCTTTGCTTAATAACTCACTCGCGAGTCCCTGGGATTTCAACGCAAACACTGAGACATTGGGAAACGCGTAGAATGTTCCCTTAGGCGGGTAACATGATATGCCGTCGATTTTTCTTAGTTCTCTCATCACCATATCCCGTCGCAGTTGGTACTCAGATACCATTTCTTTAATGGACTTGTCCGTTCTCTCATCGCGTAATGCCAATGCCGCGGCGCGTTGGGCAAAAGTGCATGCACTCGTAACTAAATGACTGTGAATTGCAACAACACGTGCCGCGATGCTTTTCGAGGTTATCAAATAGCCGAGTCGCCATCCCGTCATGGCTGTAGCCTTTGAGAATCCATTGACAACGATAGAAAAGTCCTTCATGCCTGCAAATGACGCTATACTGTAGTGTCTTTCTCCGTCGAAGAGTATCTTTTCATAAAGCTCGTCTGAAAGAACTAGGAAATGCTTGTGCTTTGCTAAGTCAGCCAATGCATCTAGGTCAGATCTAGCGGCAACGCTTCCTGTCGGATTGTTTGGGGAATTGAGGATCAGCATCTTTGTTCGCGCAGTGAGAATTTTCTCAACCTGAGAGGCTGAAATTCGAAAGCTTTCAGACTCTTCTAAGGGAAGGTAGACTGGGTGACCGCCACAGAGTTCAATGCATGGGACGTAGCTTACCCAATAGGGGTCTGGAACAATCACCTCATCGCCCGGATTGACGGTTGCCATCATTGCACTGTAGACGGCCTCCTTTCCACCAACGGTTACAACAATCTCGCTTTTCGGACTAGCCTCAATGCCGTTATCTCGCTTTACCTTCTCTGCGATTGTTTCCCTCAACTCCATAAGACCTGAAGTGTCCGAATAGAAGGTGTATCCCTCGTCAAGTGCCTGCTTTGCGTACGCTCGTATGTGTTCCGGGGTGACAAAGTCGGGTTCACCGGCCGAGAGATCTATCACATCTTCTCCGGCGCGCTGCAATTTCCTGACTTGATCCATAATTCCTAGGGTTGCCGAAGATTTGACTTTGGCTCTTTCAGCGGTAAAGTCCATACCCACCGATTCACTATGCGTCATCTTAAGCCTTCCACGCAGACCTGTCTGATCTGTACTGAACCTCTGAAATCGTGAGCGAAACTTGTCATCGAGAGGACGCGCTCAAGCCATTCGAAAGCCAGATCCTTGTCACCGAGCGCGGTGTACACCTGCGCGCCTTCTCGACGTAGGTGTCATCTCAAGCAAAAAATAGGGCTAACTCCATCGATCCATCACAAAGACCTCGGGCGCGTCGTATGCTGGCTGATTCGGTCTGTGCATTGTCACTTTCAAGAGCGAGACTCGAAATCCGTACCGAAGCATGACTCTATAGGCATCCTTGCGGCCGGTGTTGATTCCTGCCATCAGCCTTCCTACGCCCTGTTTTCGTGCATATGCTTCACATGCTCCAAGAAGCTTCTGGAACGAATTTGGGCTGTGTGACGGGTTGATTCCACCGAACTTTATGTAACATCTGTCGCTTCCCGCCTCGGTATTCTTACCACAGTGGCAAACAGCGAAGCACGCTAGCTCGTTCCTATCTGTAACCAGGACGGTATCGCCCAGGCTTTGACTATGAACGGATTCTATTTCGGCCGAAACGTCGAGACCACGGTAAATGGAATTTGTTAAGTCAATCGTTTGCTCCAAGAATCGCTCACGCTGTTCTACGCTAAGGTTCGAGAATGTCGAGAAGTCGACTGAACCGTCTTGAGTTTTTACTTGTTTGACTAAAATTGCCGTTAGAAATCTAGGCCAGAAATCGAACTTCTGGTAGAGTTGAATATGTTTGGAACTATCAGGGAAGGTATCGAGACCGGCAACGGAAACATGCCACTCGTCAAACAGCTTAACGGCCGCCTCGGTGAGTTGCGAAGCTATTCCCCTACCCCAGCAATCGGGTTTGACCGCCATTCGCCCGAAGAAACCAATGCTCCCCCATTTCGTAATCACGGTAGTTCCAACGATCGCTCCTTCCTCCTCCGCTACGAGAACTGTGCTTGTTCGGCCCTTCCAGCGAGCCTTCAACATGTCACGGTCTCCAAAGCTCTGCAGCGGATCCTTAAGACCGTCTTGAGTTCCAAACGCGAGCCTGAGAACCAGATCAGCAACGTCCAGCTCCTCTTCTTTGACAAGGCGGATGAACATTGACAACAGAACTTCCTAAGGGGAAAGCTCGCTAATGGTCGCTTAAATCATTCCCTACCTTCCACGAAAAATATTGGTTGGATGAGTGGGGCTTAGTCATCTTCGTGTTTGCAAACTGAACAAAGAAGATTAATAACGTGAGGCAACTCGGACGGACATATTTCAATTCAGGTGCAATCAAATGAAGAAGGAACTCAAAGGCGTGATGGCATTAGTGCCAACCCCTCTCACAGAAGATGGGAAGATATTCGATCTGAGATAGACTTCGTAATGAAGAACGGTTGCTCTTCCGCTGGCGTCCTCGTAGGGATCGGCGAAGGTTATCTGATGTCCCACCAGGACTGGACGACCGTGGCAAAGACAGCTATCGACCACATGAACATGAATGAGTTCACCTACCGGGCACCTGTCCCAGACGGGTCCACGAACGTGTTTTGGTAAGGTTCTTCAAGATCGTCAACATCGTGGTAATCGTAACTTGTTTAGGGCTGCCTCGATTCTACGCAATGCTTCCTCCAGAATCTCTCTTGGGCGAGTGAAGCTAAGCTTAATGTATCCTTCTGACCTCGTTCCAAAGAAACTCTGTCCTGATTCGCTTAGAATATGTGCTTCCTTCAAGAGGTAATCGGAAAAATCCTCAGACGATATTCCGAACTCTGCTATATTTGGAAACGCAGCGAAACCCCCCTCTGGTTTCAAGCATCTCATGTTCCCTGTTCTGTTCAGTCCATCGACAAATAGGTCTCTTCGCATTCCGTACGCTCTCACGGCTTCTTCGATCCAACCCTGAGGCCCTTGAAGAGCAGCCAACGCGGCACTTTGCGCTATTTCGCTCACACTGACCGTCATGTGCAACTGTATGTTAGCCATTTTCTCTATGATCGGCTCTGGCCCGGCCACGTAGCCAACCCTGTATCCTGGCATGTTGTATCCTTTCGCAAAACCATTAACAGTCAGTGTACGGCCTTCCATGCTAGGCAGCGATCCAACACTGAAATTCTTCCTTCCATCGTAGACTACTTTCTCGAATATCTCATCCGACAGAACCAGCAGATCGTGCGTAACAGCCATCTCAGCTATACGCTCAAGATCGCCCTCATCGACGATTGCCCCCGTTGGATTTTCCGGCGACACGATTACTATCATCTTCGTTTTGCTCGTTATCGACTTTTCCACAGCCTCAGGATCTATCTTGAATTTCCTCTCCTCACCCGTAGGCACATACACTACTCTGCCTCCAGCCATCATGACGTTCGGTTCATATCCGGCTACATATCCAGGATTGCCCATTATGACCTGGTCGCCCGGATCGATCATCGACCATATAGCCAAGTATATTGCTTCTGACCCTCCGGTAGTTACCAACATCTCCGTTTCAGGATCGACCTTGAGCCCATTTTCCCGTTCTAGTTTCTCAGCTATGGCCACTCTCAGCTCTCGCATACCAAAGAATCTGTAGCTATGAGTTCTATCCACAGCGTCCTTAGCAGCGTTGACTACATGCCTAGGCAGAGGATGTTCGTTTGACCAGTTAGGTCTCAGGTTTATGAGATCCGCGTAGCCGCTAGCTATTCTCGTGAGCTGATCAAGCCTATTCTTGTGCTTCGCCGCCATTTCCGTCCTTCTTGCCATAACCGTCAGCAAGAAAATCCGACTCGCCAGAATGGTCACGGTGGATTCCGGCGCGTATTTATGACTTATGTTCATACCTTGAAATCTACGCTTTCGCCACGCTTGGCCATTGCTGGAATCCACGTTTCCCCAGACTTTGGAATCGAATTGTTAGCTTCACATTGGAGGAGGTTCCTGTGGATGTCTGTGTGGCTGAGACCGCCTTCCTTGTTGTAGTTGTAGGTATCCTACGATGCGTCATGATCGCGAATTCCTCGTCCCCCTGAGTTGAAGCGAGAGGCCCTCGGTAGGGTTCGATGGATCGTATTGGGTTTGTGGGATTGACGTCTGCCTACTATCTTTCCCGCAGATGCGACACTGGCGGTCGATAGTTTTCTCGCTGGTTCTCAATGTTGTTGCAATGTGTTAGACTTGTCTTTCCAATTTTCTGTTACAATCTAACATAGTCTCTTCTCGGCTCTATCCAACGCACCACTTTCCTCGACTTTCCTCCCCTTCCAAACCACATCGTCCGGAACATATCAGAATGGTCAAGTTAAATATCGGGCATCCGGCATCGAGGAGGAAGCTTATCTGCTCTAAACAACGCGCCAACAGGTGGCTCAGAAGTTGAATACAATCCTTGTCGTTGGTCTTGGTGATATTGGCGAACACATATTGGAATTCCTAGTCAGGATCCCTGAAATTTCAAAAATATATGGGGCGGATAGAAATGAACCTCGGTTCAGGTCCAAGATCTACAGCGCACTCTCCGGCGCAATTCATCAGGGCTTCTATCCCAAAGTCGAGTTCCTGAGCTTGGACCTGAACGACATCGATTCTACAGCAAGGACGTTAAGTGAAATTGAGCCAGATATAGTGGTGACTTCAGCTGCATTGAAGACTTGGTGGGCTCCCCAGGCGTCCATGCCCTTTGAGGTTTTCCGAAAGCTCGACGAAGCAGGATTTGGTCCATGGCTACCGCTTCATTTCACATTGGTATACAAACTCATGAAGGCGGTGAGGAAATCAGGGATTGAGACTCATGTGATTAACTGTAGTTTTCCAGATGCCGTGAATGCGGTGCTGGGAAAACTAGGCATGGCGCCAACAGTGGGCTTAGGTAACTGTGATCTGTTCCTCCCTTGGTTGCGGAAGATCGTTGCCGACAGGCTCAGCGTGCCAGTATCGGACGTGCAGCTCTACTTTGTAGGGCACCACTTTCTTGTTCATGCACTAGGTGCATACCAGAGTACACTCGGATGCCCGTACCGCATGAACGTGGTCGTCGGTGACAGAGACGTCACGAATCTTTTCAATCCTGATAAGCTATTAATCGACGCAAATGCACATATGCCAAAGGGAAAGGATGATCACTTCATAGTCGCAGCCTCGGCTGTAAAGAACGTGATGGGAATTCTCCAAGATACGAATCAGCTTGCGTATGCTCCGGGGCCAGAAGGATTACCTGGAGGGTATCCTATTCGTCTCTCACGAGAAGGAGCTAAAGTGGAGCTTCCAGCTGGACTAGGCAGAAGAGAGGCTATTCGAGTTAACCAAGACTCTCAACTGCTGGATGGAATCGAAAGAATAGAAGATGACGGCACCGTTGTTTTTTCGGCCAAAGCTAATCAGATAATGTCAGAGTTGCTCGGATACCAATGCACTCGACTCGCACCGGAAGAAAATGAAGTGAGGGCGAAAGAACTGCTTGCAGCTTACGATCTATTTGTTGCTAAGTATCGGACCTTATCATCTGGTCGCGAGCGATAGGGCAAGGAACAGCAACTAACGTTTCGCTAGCGTTGTGAAGACTGACAAAGAGGCATCTGGCAGAGTTGATGCTCGAGCACATTGCAGTGCATACTCTACTTTTAGATCACACTTTATTGTTATATGCGCCCCTTCGAGCTTCGCCCTGTGATTGAAATGGTCAAATTGTATGAGCTGACTTGGAGACAAGCGAAAAAAGCCTTCCAGGAAACGAGCACCGCAATAATCCCGACAGGAAGCAATGAACAGCACGGCCCGCATCTGCCACTTGGTACGGATTGGATTGTCGCTAACGAGATTGCGAACAGACTTTCCGACAAGACAAAAGCAATAGTGCTTCCGGTAGTTCCCTATGGATACGCTGAGTATCACATGGACTTTCCTGGCACAATCTATCTTGACAAGGAGACGTTTCGTGTCCTACTGATGGATATGTGTAGATCCCTGAACAGATGGGGCATTTCGCGAATCTTGTTTGTGAACGGGCATGGCGGCAACATGGATACGTTGCACACGGTTAGCATGAAAATAAGAAAGAAATACGGTATGTTGGCAGCGGCTGCTCAGTGGTGGGAAATGCTGCCCCAGAAAATCGAAGGGGAGATTACAGAGACCCATGGAGGCACAGTAGAGACAGCGATAGTTCGCACAATAAACCCAAACATTGTTGATATGGCCGTTGCATTCGTTCCGAAAGTAAAGTCCTTGACGAACAAGATTGAAACCATATCGATCGTGCAGTCTAGATTCGAAGATGGCTTGATGCGAATTTACTATAGGGTGGGCGACGTATCAGAGGCAGGATCGATGACCGAGACTGAAGGCGCCACCGATGTTAAAGACTTCAGCACAGCGACTCCTGAGTTGGGGAAGGAACTCTTAGACAAGGTAGTCAACCAATTAGCGAAATTCATCCCTGAATTCGAAAAGATCGAGGTACCGAAAACGCAAGAGGAACCCTGAACTTTCCGTGCCTCCTCGTTATGCGACAGAAATCGCACTGGATGTTTTCAACTCAGTGGGATACTTTTTGCCCGTGTCCTTGTTCTGAATTCTGTCCCTTGCAGTCCCTGAAGGAGCGACCATGTGAAACTCAACGACCGAGAATCGGTCCGTGATGTTGAAAACATCATAGTGATTTCTGTAGCTGATTCCCATTTTAGGCTGCCAATGTGATCGTTCATTTCGAGCAAAACTTCATCACTGACATTATGCAGACATGATTAGGAGTAGCTCATGAGAGAAACTGCGATCCGACACGTTGATGTATTCACTGATGAAATTTTCTCTGGAAATCCCCTGACAGTCATTCCTGAAGCTGAAGGTCTGTCAGATTCTCAGATGCAACAAATCGCTAGTGAGTTTGGAACACCAGAGACAGCTTTCATTTTTGCAAGTGAAGGGCACGACTATCGACTCCGAATATTCAGTCCGATTAAGGAGATTCCTTTCGCCGGACACCCAATAATCGGAGCTGCACACGTTTTCGTTTCAGAGATCAGTAAGTCGCACGGGAGAAGGTTGATGCATGAAACCGGCATCGGCGTCCTACAAATCGATGTGATGGGCGACCAACCTCCACATAAGTTAATCATGGATCAAGGAAAACCAAGAATTTTAGGCAAATTGGACGAAGAGCATCTCAAAGGGCTATGTGACGCCCTCACACTTGACCGTAAAGGAACCTCGTCGGACTCATCTCCACAAATAATCAGTACCGGCCTCCCGCAGCTTTTCATTCAAGTGAACGGATTAGGTGACCTATCCCACCTTTCGCCCGATTTTAACAAGATCACGAAAATCGAAAATGAACTCGGACTGACCGGAGTCGGAGTTTTCACGTTGGAAACAGTGAACAGTGACGCGTCCGCTCACCTGCGGTTCTTTGTGCCGAGCATAGGAATCAGCGAAGATGCTGCTGCCGGAAGCGCTGCGGGTGGCCTCGGCGCATATATGGCCATTAATGGCCTGGCGACGAAAGAAAGATTGCGTGATTTTTCCATTGAGCAAGGCTTCGAGATGGGGAGGCCAAGTAGGCTGTACGTTGAAGTTCAACTCAAAGATGATGCGCCCCAGAACGTGAGAGTAGGAGGCTACTCGGTTACTGTTTCCAAGGGAGTTATCAACCTCCAATAAGAGTGGATTTATCGGCGAGAACCAAATAGAAGTTTAAAATTGCACAATTCGTTCCCTCCGTGTTGAGTTCAGCGTTAATGATCACCGATCGCGGAACGAAAGTGGAAGACATTGATACTCCTGCGCTATTGCTAGATTTGGAAAATCTGGAGCGCAACATCAAGAGGATGGCCGACTACTTTCATGATAAACAAACCAAAATGAGACCACACATCAAAACTCACAAGTGTCCGATCATAGCTCACAAGCAGATTGCAGCTGGCGCGGAAGGAATTGCATGCCAAAAACTAAGCGAAGCTGAAGTAATGGTTGAATCTGGAATACGTGACGTTCTCATAACTAATCAGGTGATCGGATGGAACAAAGTACTGCGACTCGCCAAGTTGGCTCACCATAGTACGATTACAGTACTCGTGGACAATACCGAAAACGTGCAACAATTGTCAACAGCAGCTCAGCAAGAGGGCGTCCAGCTTGGTGTGCTCGAGGAAATAAATGTGGGCATGAATCGTTGCGGAGTCCCTCCTGGCGACGGCGCGGTTGCATTAGCGCGCGAAATCTCGAATAAGCAAGGTTTGAACTTCAAAGGAATACTCGGCTACGAGGGACATTGTGTATTGATAGACAACTATGAGCACAAGAAAAGTCTTTGTCTGGAAGCAATGACCAAGAACATCGAGACCAAGAACAAGTTGGAACAATCGGGTCTGCGCGTAGAGAGCGTGCGGGCTGGAGGAACAAGCACGTACAATATTACTGGAACATATCCTGGCATAACGGAAGTGCACCCTGGCACATATGCCACAATGGATGCGAAATTCAAGAGCATGGGAATCCCGTTCGACAACGCAGTCACGCTCTTGACATCGGTGATAAGCAATCTTCAGCCAGGCAGGTTCACTCTAGATGCTGGAATGAAAGCAATCACATCTGAATATGGACTTCCGCAACCTAGGAGGGAGGGATTGGAACTGACACACCTATACGAGGAGCATGCTCTCGTGGAAGACAAAAATCTGCAAACCCACCTCGGGCTAGGTGACAAAGTGGAACTGGTTCCCACCCACGGATGCACTACCATCAACCTGCACGACCAATTTCACTGCGTAAGACACGGGTACTTGGAGTCCGTTTGGAGCATTTCCGCAAGAGGCAAGGTTTCGTAATAAAGGCCTACTTCCCACCGTGGATAGCACGGGATATCGCTAACAGTTTTCGGTCCCGGTCCTTCACTATGTCATCCTGAAGATTTCTGTAGTCATAGAACCCTTCACCCGACTTGACACCCATTCTTCCGCTCTCAACCAACCTCTTCAATTTAGCGGGAGGAGTCGAGGAGTTATCCAAGTCTTTGAAAAGTTCTTCTGACAAATGATAGAAAACATCGAGTCCTCCGAAATCACAAACTCTGAAAGGCCCAAGAATGGGATATCTGAACCCCGGACCAAAACAGACCGCCGTGTCAATGTCTTCGATGCTTGCAACTCCACTTTCAAGAAGACTAAATGCTTCACGCAACAACGCGATTTGCAGTCGGTTCCCGACGAACCCAGGAATCGGCTTCAGAATTGTTATAGGTTTCTTACCGATTTCGGTCAAAATCCTTCGAGTGCGTACCAAGGTCTCTCCCGTTGTGTTTTTTCCTGTCATGATTTCAACTAGAGGCATAATCTGAGGGGGATTCCACCAGTTAGTTCCAATTACCCTGTTTGAGGTTCGCATTTCAGAAGAAATGTCCGATACGCTCAGACCTGAGGTATTTGATGCAAGAACCGCATCTCGAGGTGCCGAGGCCTCTAACAAATGGAAAATCTTCCTCTTAGTTGCCAAGTCTTCAGAAACTGCTTCAGTAACATAGTCGACACTCTCTACTGCTTGGCGTGGGTCGAGGGTTGTATGGATTCTTGCAATAGTTTTCTCCGACTCCTTTGGTTTCAGGAGATGGACTTCTTCTAACAAAGACAAGTTCGCTTTGATTTGCTTGAGCGCATGTTTCAGGATATCTTCTCTAACGTCAACAAGCCAAACTTCGTATCCGCTTTGAGAGAACGCTTGTGCTATGCCAAGTCCCATCGTACCTGCTCCTATTACCGCGGTCTTCAGAGATGATCACTTACATGCTGTTTCAGATTCGCCGTCCGATTAGGGTTTTCGGTATGCGAATTAACCACTTTTCTAAACATGTGAATGCTTCAGAAGTCTACAAGGCATGGGAGAGTCTCGAACCGGGCGCGTTAACCCGAGGTTAGCTGGTAGCTTTTCAGTTTGCCTGAGTCGAGTGTAACTAGGGCACCCCTAAGGACTCCTTCCTGGTATTCGCTGCCAGGATTGAGACATACGCATCGGCCTACCTTGTCGACTCCTTTGGACTCGTGTATGTGGCCGTGCAGCCCCAGCATGGGCTGATGTTGCTCTATAGCTTTGCGAACCGTGGTGGATCCCACATGAACCATGCTCGGTTGCCCTGCTCTAACCACAGTAGTTAGTTCACTATCAAGTTCGGGTGCAACATCGAGGAGCGTATTATGAGGGGGCACGTGTAAATTGAAGATAGCCTTATTGAAATCCTTCACCTGCGACGTTAATGACGCGATCGTTTTTTCGAGTTCTTCTTCAGTGACATCGCGAGGGCATTTCCATGGTGTCATGTTAGCTTTGCCTGTTGTGATCATTTCGTATCCGCCTTCGAGAGTAATGACCTTCTCTTCTGGATTGATGACGTAATTGCTCGAATTCAGAATTGAATCAATCTCGTATTCGTCGTCGTTGCCCGGCGAAATGTAGCATTTCACGCCTGTGTCTTTCAGCCGCTCTTCAGCGAGTTTTAGCCATGAGGTGAGAGTGTCCTTCATGCAGGTCATCAACACCTTTTCTATCTCTTCCTTTGACGCCCTAAGTTCGTCTATGACGTCTGGCGTGTTGACATAAACGTAGAAGCCGTTCCTTGAGATTCGTGTGCGGATAGTCGCAAACTCAGCGTCATCCTTTGCCACAATTTCCCTTCCCATGTAATTTATCTTATAGGATCCCGCTGAGTCTTTGGAAACTAGAACCAACCCTTTCCCGGTAATGTCGCCGCCGAGGATCAGGAGGTTTACCTTGTACGCTTTGGCCGAGTTCACAAATTTCCTGAAAACAGGTTCTGAGCCATGAACGTCAGATGTGAAGAAAAGCTTCGTCGCCAACTCAAACCTCACCCACTTCGGTGTACCAAATCCGCTTCGTCCCAATCTTGGCTCGCAACTTCCATCTAGTTGTCTTTGGCGTGTTCTCAATGATCGTAAGCATCTTGGCCAATTTGTCACGCACGACCTGTCGGTCGGTCTGCGGTAGCATGGTCAATTCATCTATTCTTCGTTGAGTTTCCTTAATGTTCTGAGTAAATGTATAGTAGTACCCCCAATCATTGGCAAGGACTCTGGTTATTATGGAGAGATCGATGGATTCAGGCCCTTTCTCCGTTTCTGACATGTCATGTTCGAGCATCAACATGATGACGTCCTTGATATCCTTCCAGGCTATCTTGACGATCTGAAACTTCTCCTGGAGTAGTTCGGCAAGCGGAATGGTTGGTTTATCTTTCTCCAATCTTCCAGGAAACTTGATCGTGTGACTCATTTCAAGTTGGTCCCAGAACACATCGATGTGGACTGAGACGCTGTTCTTCCAGTAAATGGATCTGCCCATTGTTGCAGCAGCGAGTTGGACGTACGACTGCGTCGTGTACCCTAGACTTCTCAGCAGCTTATCTACGCCTGTCTGCTGTGACGAATAGGAGGCAAGGTCTATATCGGTGAGCTTTCGATTCATTTGCTCTGCGAGATAGCCATACTTCGGGCAGTGCAGCTTGAAAGCGAGAGACCCCATTATTCTAAGTAAGATACCCTTCGTCTCAGCTTCTTCGATGATCTTAGAGCATTCGTCGAGAAATGTTCGATCTTGAGCTTGCGTTAAACTATTCGTCATATCATCGACCAAGCACTGTCTCGCTTACCCTGACTGAAACAACTACCCGACTCTGGTTACCACTAATTATGTTTTCGGTAAAAACTAGCATTGAGAATTGCGTGTAACGTTCCCATGAGCCGCCTCATACGTTTGTTACCTGGAGATCGTCAGGTTGCCCCGGCGCGCGGGCATACTATGTACGGTGCGCTCAATGAACGGAGCATCGCGTAAACGCGGAGGCTTCACTCTGGCGGTATTTCTCTGTAAAGTGCGTCGATATCAATGCCCTGGCGCTTTCTTATGGCACGTATAACGTAGTACAGTATGAATGACGCCACTAGTATGCCCACGATTAGACCAACTGATTGCGGGCTATTGGAGAGAAGAGCAGCGTCTGTCCAGTTCTGATAGATGAAGACAAGCATGAAGATAGCGTTCGCAACACCCAGAATGCTCATCAACGGTATTCCGCCAACTCGGATACGGACGGCTTGTGGAGCAGAGTCGAAGATATGTTTGCGTCTGTATGGAAAGATAATCGCAGCAATTGATGTCAGCAAGAAGCTGAAAGCGACCGCGAAAAGTTGCGAGAAGAATGACAGCCAAGTAGTGTAAGTGGTGACCCAAAGTGAAATCAGGGCTATTCCGAGCACCGCGATTGTTGCAACGACCGGGACATGGTATCTTTTGTCAACGTATCCTAGCTTACCCGGCATCAGTCTATCAAAAGACCATGCTAGCATGATTCTGCTTGATAATATTTGATTCTGCGGGAAGAAGAACAAGCCGCCGAGGAAGTATCCTACGGAGAAAATGAGGAAGATGAAGAGGTTCGGGAAGGCAAATGGAATGAAGGAGCCATAATAAGGTGCAAAGACAAGCTTGTAGTCTGGAGTTCCACTAAGGTAAGTCATGGCATACACGAAGTCAGAACCTACAGAGTTCATGTACAGGTACACTGTCAATGCGAACAAACCTCCGACCACTAGCGCACTGAAGATGTTCCCAATCAGCCAAGTCCGTACGTTCCTCTCGTTCTTCACTTCTCCAGCAATCAACGAGGTCCCCATGGACCACGTATTGACGCCTGCCCAAGCAACTATACCACTTGGGATGGCAACCAGAGCTGCGCGTCTAAGGTTCGGATTGGTCGCTTGAAACGCCTGAATGGTCCCTTGATATGTGTTAGCTCCAAGCGACTTGTCTATCGCGGCAGCGAACGTAGCTGGTGTATTCATGAGGAAAGCCGCGAAAGTGATGATCATTGCTACAATCATAAGGACGAACGAAACATTCTGAAAAGTGAAATACACCTTGTTTCCGAAGAGCGTCATCAAGGTAAAGGCAACGATCACTATTGCACCTAAGATGAATGTAGTGTTCGGATCTAATGTAGAGCTCGCGAGTTGAATCAGTCCAGGATTGTTTGTGGCGACCCCGTAGGCCTTTAAGAGGGAACCAAAAAAGATCGCGGCCACTTGTGTTCCCCAGAACCCTACAACGTAAGGCAGCCAAATTGCCCAGTTTACACTGCTCATGAAGCCTAAAGCAGGATGCAATGTTCGCCCGATAAAGTGGTAGTCTCCACCAGACCTGGGAATCGCCATAGAGAAGAGCATGTAGACTGCACAATTCATAACCGAGAGCAACGTTGCAGCTACGATTAGCCCAACCAAGTTCTCGCCAGGCGAAGTGAAAAGCATCAGCCACATGACGAAGGCTGCGGTATTGCCTATTGCGTTGCCTGTCCAGATAATATTGAATGCGAAGCCCGACCACGGACCCGCGACTCTCACCAGGCCGCTTGCGCGTCTGAGATACAGATCGGATTTCTGGTCCTTACCTGCGCTCATGGTCGAGAGTTCTATTGGTGAGCATAAAAAGCTTGCCAAGACAGAGTCAAAATCATTTACTCTGTGCCCTATCGTAGTCATTCTATTTACTATCGCCAGGCCGATTTTGGTAGCGGCGCAAAGACAGATTATTGGGATCGCAGTAGTTGGTTTCAATACGTACAGCGATGAATTGAAAGATGGCTCGAATAACATCTGATGACTTGCTTCGTTCTATGAAACTTTTGGGGGCTCAGATTCCTGAGGAGCGCCTTGGCACTGTGGCTGATTACCTATACCCGACTCTGCAGGCCTTTCGTGTGTTAGATGAAATCGTGATCAGCAAGGAGTTTGAACCCACGACTTTTGTTTTCCTGCTCTTGAACAGGCGAAGGTTTCAGTTATGAGGATATCCGAGCTTCGAACTCTTTCTTTGAGACAAATTGGAATGCAAATCAGAGAAGGAAAGACAACTTCATCTGAGATAACCAGACTTCTCCTTGAGCAGATTCATAGAACAGATGGCAGATTAAGAGCGTACGTAACGGTGTGTGAAGAGGGTGCATTAAAGCAGGCTGAAATTGCCGACCTACAGCTCAAAGCGGGGCACGATCTCGGAGTGCTTCATGGCATTCCAGTTTCCGTTAAGGACTTATTCGAAACGGAAGGTGTGCGTACAACGTGCGGCTCGAAACTGATGCAAGATTACATCCCGAAATCTGACTGCACGGTCGTCAAGCGCCTTAAGCAGGAAGGAGCAATCCTACTCGGTAAGACGAATACTCACGAGTTTGCTCTTGGTGCAATTACACCGCCTACAAGAAATCCTTGGGATCTAAATCGCATACCAGGAGGTTCAAGCGGGGGGTCAGCCGCATCAATTGCCGCTTGTTCTTCAATTGCCGCGACTGGTTCGGACACGGGGGGGTCGATTAGGATTCCGTGTTCGTTCTGCGGGGTCGTGGGGTTCAAACCCACGTACGGGCGCGTAAGTCGCGCTGGAGTTTTTCCGGAGAGTTGGTCTCTTGATCACGTTGGGCCTATTACGCGGAGTGTTGAAGACATGGCCTTAATGCTAGGCGTCATTGCCGGCCGCGATGAATTGGATCCGACATCGTCTGGAGAATCAGTGCCTGATTATCTGCGGCAAGTTGGAGAGGCAATTTCTGGGTTGAGGGTTGGTGTACCTACGAATTATTTCTATGAACGATGCAACAAGGAAGTAGATGAGAGCGTTCAATCTGCGATTGGACTCCTATCGCAGCTGGGTTGCCACAGGGTGGATTTCGAATTTCCTCGCACGGCGGAGATTTTGGCGGCTCATATCGCGATTGACCAGTCGGAGTCCAGCGCGTATCACAAGGACTCACTTGCTCGACGAGCAAGCGATTTTCAGCCGGACGTTCGCCTACTTCTAGAACAGGGCCTATTCATCCCGGCAGTGTACTATATTGAAGCCCAGAGATTTCGAGGCCTAATCATCAGGCAAGTTATGAAGCTCTTTGAGCGATTTGATGTTATGGTGACTCCCACTCAACCTATGACCGCTCCACTGGTGGGTGAGCAGAAAGTCAAATTCGCTGACGCGGAGGAGACTGTTGACAGCGCGGTATCGCGCTTCGATGCACCATTTAATTTACTCGGCCTCCCTGCCCTTACCGTTCCGTGCGGGTTCTCCAATGCCGGACTTCCGATTGGCATGCAAATAATTGGTAGGGCGTTCGATGAGTCGACTGTTTTGCGTGTGGGCTATGCATACGAAAGCGCAACCGATTGGCATTCGAGATTCCCAAACATAACTTCGAATAGCATGTGATGATTCGCTGAGCGCGACGTTTTTGTTGGAGAGGTCCAGTCTCGCCGCAATCATCCGTGCCCACCTGTACAAAGGGCGCGAAAGGAAGCATCCGCAGTGGTGAGCGGTGGGAATATTTCATTCGACCGCATCCAAACTCCTAGGTAGATTCCTTTGAAGTACGATCTCCAATGTGCGAATTGCTCTTCAGTTTTCGGCCCATCAAATAGGGCTATGACGTGCCCGAAGTGTGGGTCATCCCTTGACACAGTTTACGCATTAGAAAAAGTCAAGGAAACCTTTTCCAAAGAAAGCCTAGAACGTCGGGCGGCAACTGTTTGGAAATACCATGAACTTCTCCCAGTCGAGGACCTTGATAAGGTTGTGACGATGGGTGAAGGAGGAACGAGGCTGTTACATGCTGGCCGCATCACCAATCACGTCAACCTGAAACGCCTGTATTTCAAGGATGAATCGCGCAATCCTACAGGCTCATTCAAAGATAGAAAGGCAACTGTATCCATTACCAAAGCGAGTGAATTCGGGTTCAAAACCGTCGCATGTGCAACTGCTGGAAATGCAGGATCATCGGTCGCAGCATATGCGGCGAAGGCAGGGATGCGAACAATCGTCTTCGCGTTCAAGAATGTCACACGTACTAAACTCGCCAAATTAGTGGCTTACGGAGCGGAGGTATTCATCGTTGAGGGGACCTCCTGGGATGCCAACAATCTCGCCGCAGCTTCATGTAAGAAGCATGGATGGTGTAACATGGTGGCGGCATCTCGGTACAACCCTTACGTCAAGGACGGCGCGAAGACTGAAGCGATTGAAATATGCGAGCAATTGGGCTGGACTGCACCTGACTGGTTGATTGTGCCCGTGGGGGGAGGATGCGGCTTGGCCTCATGCTGGAAAGGCCTTAAGGAACTCAAGCAAATTGGGCTCATAAGCGACCTTCCTAGGATTGTTGGCATCCAAGGAGCCGCATGCGCACCATTAGTGCGAGCCTTTCAGCTAAACTTACCACCTGGGAAAATCGAAAGACTTCCAAACGCCCACACAATAGCGCATAGCATTGAAGATGATTATCCTCCGGATGGCGATCAGGCACTGAAGGCCATACGGGAAACCGGCGGTTTGGCCGTGGGCGTAGAGGACAACAAAATGCTCTGGGCCCAGAAACTTATCGCGAAAACTGAAGGGTTATTCGTCGAACCTGCATCGGCAGGCACGATTGCTGCTGCCAGTCAACTACTTGACGACGGTACCATTGATCCGAACGATACAGTCGTCGCTATAGCGACTGGCTTCGGGCTGAATGAACCTGAAGCAATATTGCAATCTATGCACGAACCCATAACGATTCAACCTACTTTGGAGTCCTTGGACGAAGCTCTCTCAGGAAGAGCATACAACCGTGCTTGGTCGATAGTTTAACGGCAGAAATCGAGAGCGCGAACAGAACGAATTGGACGGATGATACAAACGTTGAAAAAATACGTTCGAAAACTCGGAATCTTGGGTGGGATGGGACCCGAAGCTACCGCGAGTCTGTATCTCGGCATCATTACCCGTTGCCAACACGAACTCAACGCCAAGTACAACTCTGACTTCCCCCCAATCATCATCGACAGCTGTCCTGTTCCTGACGGGCAAATGTGGAAAGACTTCGACAAAACTGAAGTTGAGAGAGTACTACGCGCAAATGTCCGGATACTCGAGAAAGCAGGCGTTGACTTTATCGCAATCCCATGCAATTCTGTGCACTACTTCCTTCCCCTGATGCGTAAATCAGTTCATATCCCGATTTTGAGCATAGTTGAAGAAACTGCGAGAGCGATCAAGAAAAGAGGCTTGACAAGTGTATTGTTGTTCGCTACAGAGTTCACGATGACCACACAGATATTTGACCAGCATCTAGACGAACAGGGCATCCAATTGGTGAAACCGAGCACAAGTGAACAACGCCAGGTCCAAAACATTATCATACGCATCGAATCAGGGCGGCGATACAAATCAGATAGAGAAGCTCTAGTCCGAATCATTCGGGCTAAAATGAAAAGAAACAGTATTCAGGGCTTAGTCGCGGGGTGCACTGAAATTCCATTACTTCTTCACCAAGGAGAAATTCCTGTTCCACTTTTCGATACTATTGACGTCTTAGCTACATCAGCCTACGCTCTTATTCGAGGGAAAATCAATTTCGACAAAGGTCGAATGCACCAACCATAATAAACTCAGAATTACGGGTCATCGATCATCCAGATGCAATAGGCTGCAACCACTAGCGCAACTCCGATATACCGAGAAGGTAACCACTCGCCATGGCACGGTGTCATATGCGCAAACGAACTAAGGTTCTTCTTGGCATTCCGGTACTGTATGCCGTGTGTCTGTTGGACCTGCTCATAAACGACTACTTGAGCCCGAGAAGGTTGTTCCGACCAGATCAGATGTCGCTTGGAGTATGGGAGGCTACTCTCGGACTTGCATTGATCTTCACGTTAATTTACGGGTTCACTCTCATACTTTGCCCATTAATCATCGTGAGAAGGCTCAAGAGATATCTAGAAAGCAGGTCCAATGTAGAGCTTCGGCGACTTATTCTTGAAACTTTGTTGTTTGGGTTCATGTTCATATTGGGACTCAGGCTCCTCATTCAGACTGTATCTCTTCCGCTGATCCATTAGTTATCAGCAACTCACCTCCTGCTCTGCTGAGGCACCGGTCGAGGCTGATCTCGCTTACCGAGCCGAATCAAGACTGGAAGTCAGTTTTCATCTGGCCCTCCTTAGCGGATGGCTAGCAAGCTCTTTCTTTTCTTTCTCACGCTGGGTTCTGAGGTTGGAATTGCTATCTTCGGCTAATAATTAGTGACGAGTCTGGACGTATTGTTCCACAGTAGACAGCAACTTCCGCATGTCCTCTACTGAATGCGCATAAGAGACTGCGCCGTGCAGCATTTCAGGTATGAGTACCAAGATGCCATTAGCAAGGAGGTAATTGAACAAGTTCTTTGATTGTTGATGGTCGCTCATAGCATAGCCGGTTACGTCTCGTAGAGGTTTCTTATTGATCATGTGAATAGAGACGAGGGAGCCGACGCCTGCTGCCTGTGCTGGGAATGCGTTCTTTTCGAAGATTGCGTTGAGGCCGTCTCGGGACATCTTCCCCAGTTTGTCAATATGGTCATGGACTGGCTGATGTTCGAGCACATTAATAGTAGCGAGGCCTGCGGCTAAGGTGAGTGCGTTTCCCGCGAATGTTCCGCCATGATAAGCGTAATCCAAACCTGAATACTTCAGGTGATCCATATGCTCCATAACGTCACGCCTTCCACAAACGGCGCCAATGGGAAGACCACCGCCGATGATCTTACCGAGAACCGTCAAATCCGGCATCACACCAAGAAAGCCCTGCGCTCCACTTAGACCAAGGCGGAAGCCAGTGACTACCTCATCATAGATTAGAAGAGTTCTAGTTCGGTCACAGTATCCTCTCAATGCCTTGAGGAAATCCATTTCAGCCGAAATGCCCCCTCCAGCTGACAAGACTGGCTCAAGAAGCACGCACGCTAGCTGTTCATCTCTGACGCGGTTCTTGAAACCTTCAAAATCATTGTACGGCACGACAACAGTATCTCGTTGCGAACCTTGCGTGATTCCTCCAGAAGGTGGTTGACCGTACGGAGGCTTTGTGGCCAAATGCAATGGGTCGTATGCGCCGTGCCACCCTCCTTCAAACTTTGCAATCTTAGAGCGCTTCGTGAAAGTTCTGGCAAGCCGGATGGCGAAGAGATTCGCTTCGCTCCCGGAGCTTGTGTAGCGAACGAGCTCCGCGCTGGGCACGTGTTTTGTTATAGTTTCAGAAAGCGTTACTTCCAGTTCGTGGGCTACACCGAAGTGCCAACCCTTCTCAGCCTGCGCTTTGATGGCTTCCATGACAGTTGGATATGCGTGTCCGAGTATCATCGCGAAATGCGTACACCAGTAATCAGTGTATGTGTTGCCGTCGATGTCAACGAGTTTAGCCCCTCTGGCTTCCTTGGCGAAGAAGGGGTATGGTTCGAACCACCTGTTTCCGTATGAGACGCCAGCCGGTTCAACTTTTTTGGCGCGTTCAAACATTGCGTGGGATTTCGGAGTTCGAGAAGCATATCCCGACTCTTTCAAAACTACGCTGTCCAAGCTTACGGCACGAAAATGCTGTTTGAAAGGTAGCTAATTTCAGCTTTTCCCTCTGGAGTGGCCATAAGAAAGACCATGGGGGCTCGGATTGTCAACTGGGCATTCGTTTCGCTGATGATTCTGCCTTTGAACTTGATGTGATGTATGCTCTCATGAGTGAATCTGTTTCCGATTCGAACCGAGCAGCCGAAACATATGCCTGGCGATACCATCGTCGAAAAGCGTCGTTACGCACAGAAGCATCTAGATGGATTCGCCAAGCCTGCGGCATTGAATGAGAGGAGTCCCCTCTTCGCCTAGGGAGGGGACCTTCTTGATGTCGAATATCGGCAGCATCTCGTGATACTTCAGGCAGTGCCTCGTCTTTCTTCCAAGTCTGTCTTACGTAGCGTGCGTCCGATCGCGTCATAATCGTAGACTACGTCAAGCTTCTCTCCGCATTTGTCGCAAGTGTAAATTAGTCTCCTGACGTCGAACTCCTTCTTACAACTGACACAACGAAGAGTCTGTACGAAACTTCCAACAACCTTTGTCGTCAAAGCTACTCGCGGTATCTGATTTCAACTGAGCCTAAAAGAACGTCGGTCTTATGATAATTGCTCTATAATGTGAGCCCTTCAGTCGCAAAGGAAGTGCACAATCACGCATTAAGCTGGCGCCAACAATCTCGTGTAATTTGCTTCCAATCTCGTCTATCGCGACTAGAAAGGTCAGAACTGGGAGCCGATGGTTCGAGATGCGGTATAATCATGTCAGGAGGAAGAGGAGGGCAGGAATTGTCTAATCATTCTTGCAACATTAACATAAGATGCCCAATGAAGTCCCCAGGTTCCTACTGCTAGCCCAACCAACATGGCCAGAAGAAGCACGGCTGTAACAATATAGTCGCTTCGAGTATACTTCAGCTGACGAACATACGTACGCCTCGCGATATCGTGACTGAAACCTCGTGATTCTATGGCGATTGCTATATCGCCCGTTCGACGCATAGAGTTGAAGATTGCTGGCACGAACATTTGCTTTAGGAGAGCATTGAACCTCTTAGCTGGGTTCCTATATTCGTATCTCCACCCTCGCGCTTGCTGAGCCTCTTTGATCTTAGTGTTCTCGTCAATTAGCACTGGCACGTAAGCCAAGCCGATGCTCAATGCAAGAGCGAAATCGGCTGGTAGCTTTAGCTTCACGAAAGTGATTATGATGTCGCGGATAGGCGTAATCATCAAAATCGTTCTTATCACGAGAAGAATCATCAGGAACCGAAGAACCGCGCCGGCCGTCCAGATGCACGCTTCAAGTGACACGGGAAGTGTCCTCGCCGGAATCAAATAGAAGAAAATGTATGGGTTCTTAACGTCTGTAGCTATGGGCGGAAAGAGAAGGTTAAAGATCGCGTACATGGCGACAACTGGTGCCATCCCTTTTAGGAACGAGGTTACCTTATTGAACGGTATGTTCGCGAGTCGCATAACCACAAAGATTGAGATGAACACGACTCCTAAGTAAATTGGATCTGTCCCCAATCCGACCGCCATAATCATAACAACTACCCACCAGAGGAATTTTACCCGAGGGTCGAGTTTGTGGAAGAAAGTGTTACCCGGGACATACTCAAATGCCAAGCTCTTAACCTCCTATTCTCTTAGCAACCTCACGATACATCTCATCTACAGTCAACACGTCTGGCGGGAAACCGAAGGACTTGAGTGCTTGCGCGAACCGCGTGATCTGTGGGGCTTTAAGGTAGGTCTTCTCAATCTCTTCTGATTTAGCGAACACTTCGCGAGGTGAACCGCTTAGCAAGATTTGACCGTTCCACATGACAAAGACCCTGTTTGCGTATTCCGCGGCCAGGTTCATGTCATGGGTGATCACAATGATGGTCTTACCATCTTCATCATGCAGTTTCCTATAGAACTCCATCATTTGCCTGGCCATTCGGTCGTCCTGTCCAGTTGTTGGTTCGTCAACCACCAAGACATCCGGTTTCATGGTGAGAACCGATGCGACGGCAATTCGCTGCCTCTCCCCCTTGCTCCGATTGAACGGGTTATCGGTCAACATTTCTCGTAGGCCGATGGCTTCGGTTACTTCGTCTACTCGTTTCTGTATTTCACTCTCGGGCAATTCAAGATTTCTAGGTCCGAATTCCAATTCCTTTCTTACGCTGTCGGTGCAAATTTGGTGATCGGGATTCTGAAAGCAGTATCCGACCTTGGTCGATAGTTGTCGAATGCTAGCTTGCGAAGCGTCAAGTCCGAAAACCAAGACTTTTCCTTTAGTGGGGCGAAGCAGACCATCAAAATGCTTCACAAGCGTTGTCTTCCCCGAACCGTTCTGACCTATGATGGCCAAGAAGTCTTTCTTTCGTATATCTACAGTCACTCCTTGAAGAGCGACGGTACCCGCCTCGTATACATGCACAAGATCTTCAGTATGAATTACCGTGTCTCCATGATCAGCATTCTTCGGATCAGAGGGTTCTCGCGGCGTGGGCCTTGCGTCACCTTTCATACGGGGCTTTAGAAACGGGGACATTTCCGAGACAGCTTCATCAAACGTGATAGGAATTTTCAGGGACGGGTCGAACCTTCTGAGCCTTGAGAATAGGAGAGCCGTTTGAGGCGTTTTTAACCCGAGCTTAGTCATCGATTCTGCGTCTTCAAACATCCTTCGAGGTTCTCCTTCAGCGACGATTCCGCCGTCTTGCATAACGATGAGACGGTCCACAAGAGGCAGGAGTTCCTCAAGCTTGTGCTCGACTATTATCGTAGTTGCATTCTCGGTCCTCGACAATTCGGCAAGATGGGCGAGAACCCTCATGCTTCCGATGGGATCAAGATTAGATGTGGGCTCATCCAAGACGTACACATCAGGTCGCATAGAGACGATTGCAGCCAGCCCACACGCTTGCTGCTCTCCACCTGACAAGGAATGAGGATTTCTCTCCTCATACCCATCCAGTCGCATCGACTGGATCGACTCTTTCACTCGGACTAGAATCTCGTCGCGAGGAACACCATAATTCTCAGGTCCAAAGGCGATCTCGTCGAAGACCGTGGGGTTGACGAGTTGGCTGGACGGGTCTTGAAAGAGCATGGCCGCCACATGCGATAGTGCAGATATCGAAGAAACTTTCGTATCGATATCTCCGACCAGCACTCTCCCCTCAACGTGTCCACGAAAATAATGGGGGACGAGCCCGTTAATACAACGACATAAGGTCGTCTTGCCCGCTCCTGCTGGTCCCGCGATCAGCACGGTCTCCCCTTGATGAATTGTGAGTGAGATGTGGTTCAACGCAGGTTTCGAATCGCCTGCGTAGGTGAAACTGACATTCTGGAAAACTACTTTGTCAGCCACGGTCAGCACGCGGCGAGTTGGGTTAAGCTGACCTTTAAGCTCGATTACTGGTGATCAGAAAGTGGTAGTCATTCGCCCAGGTGACCGCGAGACAGCAGTACAAAATTGGAGTCGAAATTTACGTTACAATGAATTCTTCTTCACAGTGAATGGGTTACGTCAACCCACTATATACAATCATTAGCCAAGCCTTAACTCGCGTAGTCGATGACCCTTGACCCGAAAAACGTTGACCAAAAGCGAAACGACAAAAAGTTCTACATCGAAGCCACCTAAGCTAACAGCTAGACAAGTTGGAATGGTAGCGGCCCTAGGCGGACTCGGATTTGCTTGGAGAGCACTGGGGCTCGTAATCCCCCTCTATCCCCCCTTCGTCCTCGATGTTAGGGAAACGATCATCGCAATAGTGGCATTTGCAGGAGGACCTTACGTCGCCATCGCAAGCGGTATCCTGATTGGTCTTCCATCGTCACTACCAATGCTAGATCCTTGGTACTATCCGCTCGTCGGCCTAATCTTCTGCCTTGTGACAAAGACGGTATGGAACCATCGCGGCCCGATTGGATATGGCCTTCTCCTTGTGACATCCTTAGTCGCTGAAGGCGTCGGGCTGACTCTCTACACTGCTGCTATGTCGTTCGGTCTGCAAATAGTACCCTTCTGGCCGGAAATGGTCGCAACATTCGCAGGTGGAACCTATCTCGTCTACGTCCTGCAGCAATGGATACCAATGGTCATAGTACTACGATTGTTCCCAGACTTCATGAAACCACGCTGGCGATGGTCGGGCGGAGAAGAAGTAGAATAAGGAGGCGGTGTGACCATGAGCAGAGGAAAACTCTACGGTATTGTCGTGCTAATGTTTGTCATCGCCTTCGTGATCATTATTCTTCGATCGAGCCTGCAAGGACTGCAATGGACACCGTTCCTTAACAACTACTTGCCAAAGACTAGACCTGCTTTGTTGTATCTCTCTGATATAGTTCAGTACGCACTGATGGTTGTCCTGATTGCTGTAGGCATCATCGCCCTAGTTTTCGTGCAACGAAGAACAAGCAAGAGCAAAAAGTGACACGTTCGTTACTCCCCTTTTTTTCTTGTGATCAATTTCTCATTAGGAGGTGAATTTGACAGTGCAGTTAGACCAGATGACATGGCCGGAAGTCAAAAGCTACTTGGAGAAATCGAATATTGCGTTTGTCCCGGTTGGATCGACGGAACAACACGGAATGCATCTGCCAGTAGACAATGATTGGTGGACTGCTAACGAAATAGCCAAACGAACTGCCGACAAAGTATCGGAGAGGAATATCAGCGTCGTCGTGACACATCCCGTAGCCTTCGGCGTTTCACAACACCACATGGTCTTCCCAGGCACCATAACACTGCAAATCCAAACATTCGTTGATGTCATAAAGGACATTTGTGTAAGTCTCAGTAAGCACGGTTTCAAGAAGATCGTGATATTCAACGGCCACGGCGGAAACGACGCCGCTCTAAGTGTAGCGCTACATGACCTAGCTGAGCAGATCGCTAGCGAAGTCTACGTCATAAACTGGTGGGAGCTCATAATAGATGAAATCAAGAAGACATGTGATCCCCCATTCTTCCATGCTTGCGACACTGAAACCTCCATAGCTTACGCATTAGACCAACGCGTCGACAAAAGCAAACTCAAAGGTGAGATACCACACCTTAAGCCCACTTTCGTTAAGTACGACTTTCTTGCTGGTGGTCCTAAGGTACAAGCCGCCACTCCACCAATGAACAAGTTAACAAGCACCGGATCCGTTGGCGATCCATCCAAGGCGACCAAAGAGAAAGGTGAGAAATTGCTTTCAGCCGTTGTTGACAGAGCTGCCGAATTCATCGGCGAGATAGCTAGGAAGTAACTCAGCGTGAGGGCGTCCTCCCAATAATCCATCATTGACGTAGCGCACGGGGACTAGGTCCAAGACCGGCCATAGCCCCAATTCCTCATTCTCTTGACGACTCTGACGAGGGAAAATTCTATGCGAGCGACTCGATTACTAGTGGATAATATACGAGGACTTCAGAGCCTGAGCTTTGCCTAATTTCGAGTCCACGAGTCATAACAAGAATAAATACGATTATAGTTCACTCTGAAATCATCTCAATATTGATTAATGCAATAACGTAGTTCTTCTTTCATGACTCGAATCTTCTGCGTTGCCGCCGTGAGGAAAGTGAATTGAGACATCGGTTCAAAATGGGCAAGAACACGACTATAATTAGTTCAGTCCTTTTAGTTGTGGTATTAGTTTTCGGTGCAATCTACTTCGCTTGGAAGGGAAATATCTTTTGGACTGTTCTCTCATTTCTCACAAGTGCTTTGCTATCTGAAGGGTTATACCGTGACTACAAGTTGAGATTCCGCGCCAAGTAGTCCGTCTTTGCGACTAAGTAATCACTATCTTCGTTTCGCTGATGATTCTGCCTTTGAACTTGATATGCAATATACTCTCATGAGTGAATCTGTTTCCGATTCGAACCGAGCAGCCGAAGCATAAAATACTCTGTACCTGCTGGGCGACGCGAAGGAACGTGAACTGGAAACCGCCATCGGACTGGCAACGTATCAGCACAATCGACGCATACGCGGAAGGAGAACCACTCCGCGTGGTAACGACCGGTGTTGATCAGGTGCCTGGCGATACCATCGTCGAAAAACGTCGTTACGCACAGAAACATCTAGATGGATTGCGCCGCGCCTTGATGTTTGAGCCCCGCGGACACGCCGATATGTACGGCGCGATTATGACGGAACCTGTTCAGAGTGATTCTGACATGGGCGTTCTTTTCATGCACAATGAAGGCTGGAGCACGATGTGTGGGCATGGCATTATCGCGCTCAGTACCGTGGTAATCGAAACCGGTATTGTGGCGGCTCGAGAGAATCTAAATATAGATACACCGGCAGGAACAATTACCGCGCACGCCCGGTTGCGTAAGGGTACTGACAAAAGTCGTTACGTGGAAAGCGTTGCCTTCGAGAATGTACCTTCATTCGTCTACGCGTTAGACCAGACCATAGAGCTGCAGGGACTCGGTCGGATCCGATACGACATAGCATTCGGTGGAGCATTCTACGCATTTGTGCAAGCCACCGACATCGGTGTCGAACTGAGCCCACGCGCCATTCCTCGTCTAATCGAGTATGGTATGCAAATCAAGCGTGCCGTAATGGAGTCCATAAAAGTCCAACATCCATTCGAAGACGCTCTCTCTTTCCTTTATGGAACGATTTTCGTCGGCCCGGCTTTCTCGCAGGACGCCCATTCACGAAATGTGTGTATCTTCGCTAATGGCGAGGTGGACCGTTCACCAACTGGAACTGGTGTCAGTGCGAGACTCGCTTTGGAAACCGCGCGAGGGCGTCTAAGACAAGGTGAACCCTTTATCGTCGAGAGTATACTAGGCACGTGATTCACCGGAAGGGTCAAAGAGATTACAAGACAGGGAAAATACGATGCAGTAATCCCGCAAGTTGAAGGGCGAGCCTGGATTACAGGTCGAAATGAATTCTTAATTTCCCCCGATGATCCATTAAAGGAAGGGTTCATACTTCGTTGACCGGATTGGCGACCCCGCTAGGAAAGCAGATGAAGGGCAAGCAGCAGTGTCGCTGCCGATAGTCGGTGTAAATGCGTATAGGATCCCAAGAGGTCAGGTCGTGTCTGGTTGTCATGGCAAAACTACTGAGCGTCAACACGTTGGATGTACTCGAGGCGCGGGGAAGCGCTCTTGACAGAGGGTACGCGTACGGCGTTCGCTACAAACCTCTAATCAGGCGTCTAATTGATTCGCACTACGACTTCTATGCTCGCCATCTGCAAACTTCCAGAGAAAACGAAGGACAGAGCATACGCTCTGAACTTCATGCTTGGGGACAATAAGCGCATAGTTGACGTTGAAGCTAATCCGCTCAAAGTAACGGCAACGAGGTCCAACGTTTTCCTACATCACGCTAATCATTACGTCTACGGAACCGAAGGTTTCACCGATCCAAAGAGTGGTGATTCTCGCGTGAACAGCGAAGCAAGATGCGATAGGATGTTAGAACTCCTACAAAGTAACGAAGGGAAACTCAACCTGAACACCTTTCAAGAGTTCCTCAGAGATCATGCAAACAGACCTAACATGATATGCGCGCACGTAAACCCTGCGAAACCCAAGGCCCATCATAGCAGAACTCTTGATGGCATGATATACATCCCTGAGAAAAGGGAGGCCTGGATATCCCATGGTAATCCCTGCGAGAACGAGTTCGTACGGTATACAGTTTGACTGAAATCCAACTCTTGCCGATCTAAGACATCCCGCCTCGTTGCAATGGACCAAAACTCATGGTTGATGTTGGTGTTCACGATATGTTCGAGGCGATCGGTCGTAGTGCTTCGAGCGTGGGTTCAATTAGAGTCGGCCTCAGCCCTTTCTTAAGCGCAGCTTCTGGGTCCTTTAGACCGTTACCGGTTATCACGCAGCAGATCTTGTCGTGCCTATCTATAACCCCAGTCCCAATCAGCTTTATCATGCCTGCGACGGGTGCTGCGCCTCCTGGTTCAGCGAAGATTCCTTCCTTGCTCGCGAGCATTGACTCCGCCTCCAAGATCTCATCATCAGTCACAGATTCAGCAATTCCGTTTGATTCTCTCAGACTGTTCATGGCTTTGATGTAATTGCGAGGTTTGCCTACAGCAAGTGCTCCAGCCAATGTATTCGGAGTGACGGGTTCGAAGGATGTACTGTTCTTCTTGTATGCTGTCACGACGGGGCTGGAACCTGTTGGCTGAATTCCAACCATTCGCGGTTTCTTGGAAATGAATCCGAGCTGATAGAACTCCTTGAGTCCTTTCCACACGCCTGCTAGATTGCACCCGTTGCCGACCGGGACGATTACCCAGTCTGGTGGATGCCAGCTGAATTGTTCACATAGTTCGTAGGCGAGCGTTTTTTTTCCTTCTGTCCTAAAGGGGTTTGTCGCTGGATTGCAGTTGTACCACCCGAACGTTGCACATGCTTCATTGGCCAGATCGTATGCCTGGTCATAGTTTCCTTTCACTTTGATGACTTTCGCGCCATATGAAATTGACTGAGATAGTTTTCCTATCGGTGTCGATTCGGGAACAAAAACGTAACATTGTAATCCTGCTTTGGCCGCGTGTGCGGCCATTGATGCTGCAGCGTTTCCTGTGGACGCGATTGCTGTCACATTTTGTTCGAATTCAAGTGCCTTGTTGGAGGCCATGATAGATGCCCTGTCTTTGAAGACACCGGTGGGATTGCGCGTTTCATCTTTTCCGTACAATTGCTTCAAGCTAAGCTTCTCTCCCAGCCTTCGGCAGTGAATCAAAGGAGTGCCACCTTCCTCCAGGGACGGAACTTGCTTAATGTCGAATATTGGAAGCAACTCGTGATACCTCAGGCACGCGGGTCCCCGCCTGTTTTCTAGGTCTGTAATAGTTATCTCGCTCCCTATCGTATCATAATCATAGACTACGTCGAGCTTCTCTCCGCAATTGTCGCAAATGAAAATCTGTGCTCTTGGGTGGAATTCCTTCTGACAACTAACGCATCGGAGAGTGCGTACGAAGCTTCCGTTTACAGTCGTGAGCTATAACCCACCTCCGTCTGGTTTTGATTGAGTCTTAAAAAAATGCTGGTTGATTCACACACCGGCAATTCGCTAGTTACCATCGTTCCGCTTTGCGTTTTGAATCAGCGTCAGCCATTTGTTTGAGCCCTCGACTTTGATTCCTGTAACTTCGGCGGAGGTTCTGTCGTCTAGTGCAATGTGTGGTCGTATGTAACGGATACGCTGAATTGCGCGGAGTTGCAAGTACTGTCACGGTGAAGGACACCAAGTGCGGGTGTGTTTCATCAAACATAAGGAAGGCTGGAACGGCCAACTTTTCGGAGCGAACCCATCTGAGAGCGCGACCACCGCTGTAACCCTGCAGAATAGACGAAGACTCGAAAAGTCTTTCACCCCAAAACTCGCTAAATTACAGGCGTGATCAAGGGAACTTCCAATCGATGAGCGCGCACTGGAGGCGGCGACCAAGCCTAAATGGCACAGCGGAAAATGGTACAAGTTCCCTACCGTTTCACGTAGCGGCCCTATCTAGGAACTTACGTAAAAGACATTCAACGACCGCACATACAATAAACGCGAAACTTCTTTTAGCAGTACTAGGGCCGTCGCATTCTGGTGGTATCCCGTTGCTTGAGCCACTGTTGGATTTACCACGCCGCATGAACTATGACCTTATGCCCGTCTTCACGGCTGTTTTCATGTACTCAATTCTCACATTGTTCGCCGCAGTTTTCCTCTACGGTGTCTGCAGGCGCTTGCGGATCTACTTCAGGGGAACTTCTCCACCAAGGTTTGACCACCTAAAAGAAAGAGCCCTCAAGGCAATAGCAAACGCATTCATGCAACGGAAGGTTTTGAAGAAGAAATACCCCGGCATCATGCACCTTCTCATTTACTCTGGAATAATCGTCCTTTTGATAGGTACGACTTTGGTGTTCATTGATTCTGACTTTTGGCAGACCATCTTTCATAGCCAAATCTTGGTCGGCAATTTCTACCTCTTCTTTGAACTCTTTTTGGACGCTTTTGGCCTTGTTGCCATAGCGGGCCTGCTAATCGCGATCTTCAGAAGAACTGTCTCTAGGCCACCGAATCTCCCCACGTCCCGGGATGACATCTACATTTTTTCAGTTCTCTTAGTCATCCTGACAACAGGGTACGTCTTAGAAGCCATACGGCTTGCGGTTGATAAGCCAACTTGGGCGCAATGGTCATTCGTCGGATACCAACTTTCCTTGTTGCTGATAAGCCATGGGCTCGACACCGAAGGAATCATAACCTTCTACCGTAGGCTGTGGTGGTTCCACGCGCTCCTCGCGTTCACTGCCGTTGCGAGCATTCCGTACACGAAACTCTTTCACCTAATCACTTCGCCTCTTAATGCCCTCTTCGCGCACTTGCGACCAAAAGGTCAACTCAGCACACCGTTTGACCTGAAACAGCTCTTAGCTTCAGGCAACTTCGACATCAAAGTTGGAGCCGCGGCTATCACTGACTTCTCTTGGCAACAGAGGCTAACCTTTGACTCATGCACGTCGTGTGGGCGGTGTACAAACGCCTGTCCCGCAACCGCCGCTGGAACGCTTCTCTCACCAATGCACCTCATACTCAAGCTCAGAGGCCTAATGCTAACACAAACTGCGACTGATGGCGGAACCACAGCGGTCACCAATGTCGTGAACCCCGAGGAACTCTGGGCATGCACAACCTGCAGGGCATGCGTTAGCGAGTGCCCTGTTCTCATCGATCACATCGACGCAATAATCGACATGAGGCGGCACCTAGTCGGCGAAGGAAAACTTGACCGTGGCAAACGGGACCTACTCACAAACCTGACTAACGTTTCCAACCCCTACGGCTTGCCACCAGCGGACCGCATGAAATGGGCGGAAGGCCTTGATGTAAAGACTGTGAACGAGCAACCGGAATTTGACCTCCTCTACTGGGTTGGCTGCTCAGGATCGTACGATCCCAGAAACCAGAACGTATCCAGAGCTATCGTCAAGATATTGAAAACAGCAGGAATTCGTTTTGCAGTCCTTGGAAACGAAGAGAAATGTAACTGCGAAGTTGCTCGGAGACTCGGGGAGGAAGGGCGTTTTCAACAAGCAGCCATAGAGCTAGTCGACCTATTCAAGAAATATAACGTCAAAACTATTCTCACCCAATGCCCACATTGCTTCAACACCTTCAGGAACGAATATCCCCAATTCGGCGCTGACTTACAGGTCATGCACCATTCACAACTCATCGCTCAACTCATCGCTGTAGGAAAGTTGAAACTCAAGAAAGGGTTGCAGGGGAACATTACGTTTCATGACCCATGCTACCTGGGAAGGTACAATGGCGTCTATGATTCACCTAGAGAAATCCTAACCTCTCTCAGCACCGAAGGGATTAAGGAGATGCCTAGGTCCCGCGAGAACAGTTTCTGCTGTGGTGCGGGAGGAGCGAACTTCTGGTATAAAGTCGAGCAGAAGAAGAAAATAGGAGTGATACGTTTCGAGGAAGCACAACAAACTAAAGCAGGCACATTAGCAACTGCCTGCCCCTTCTGCACCTCGATGCTCGAAGACGCGTCGGTTGCCCTAGGGGCAAAAGGGTCGGTCGCGGTGCTGGATATCGCCGAACTTGTTGAAGGCCAAATCGAATCTTCCTAACTTTTTAATCCGATAGCAAATTGAGGGAAACCAAGTCATCCAGTGATCGGCGATGGTAAACATCCTCGTACTCGTAAAACAGGTTCTTCAAACTGCAGAGTTGAAGGTTGACAAAAACACTAAGACCATGATCACTCAGGGTGTTCCTCGGGTCATTAGTGAAACCGACAAGAACGCCATTGAGGAAGCAGTCAGGATCAAAGAGAAACACGGCGGAAAAATCACCGCAATAAGCCTCGGCCCGCCCGAGGCGAAAGAGGCACTGAGGGAGGCCCTGGCAATGGGCGCCGACGAAGCCTGCCTTCTAACCGACCCACTCTTCGAAGGATCCGACGCCCACGCAACCGCCAACGTCTTGGTCGCTGCAGTCACCAAGATACTTGATTACGACCTAATCCTCTGCGGAGCATACTCAGAGGATCTCTTCGCATTCCAAATCGGAGCAAGACTTGCGGAGATGTGTAACCTTCCCCAAATTACCTATGCCGCAAAAATCGCCCTCGAAAAAGGGAAAGTTGTTGTCGAAAGAGATCTAGAGAACGAACGCCAAATTGTAGAGGGCACACTCCCATGCTTGATCAGTGTTGTGAGGGAGATTAATGAACCACGGCTTCCCACACTGATGGCGATAATGGCTGCCTCCAAGAAGCCCACGAACATATGGTCGGCCGAAGACCTCAGCCTTGGCGCGGAGGAGCTAGGCTTCAACGGCTCACTTGTCGAAGTCTTACGCAGCACTGTTTCCGTGGGAGAAAGAAAGCACATAATGCTCCAAGGAGACGCGAAGGAAATCGGCCCGAAACTTGTCAAGGCTCTACTCCAAGAAAGGGTCCTGAAGGCGAACTAAGCATGGCGCAAGAAAACAAAGGCGTTTGGGTGTTCTCAGAATTACCGCAGTTAACACTCGAACTCTTAGGAAAAGGAAGAAGCCTCGCTGACCAACTCGGAACGAACGTAACCGTTGTGTCGACATGGGTCGGCGAAGACGCCCAAAGGCTCATTCAGAATGGCGCTGACAAAGTCCTCTCAATTCCAGATCCTGCCTTGAAGACCTTTCATGTTGACACATATACTGATGCCCTTGCCTCGCTCGTCACCGAACACAAACCTGACATTCTACTCATAGGCGCAACTCGAAGCGGACTAGAGTTGGCACCCCGACTAGCTGAGCGGTTGAAGACTGGTTGCGTAACCGAAGCAACAAAATTAGAACCAGACGCCGAGAAGAACTACGTACTCATGGACAGAGTTACTCTGGGCGGCAATTTAGTGGAGACGCAAATATCAAGGTCGAAACCACAAATTGCAACAATTCCAAAGGGCTTATTCTCCCCGATTGCTCCTGATGCTTCGCGCAAAGGGGAAGTTATCAAGGTTGAACCAAAGATCAAACCCCCAAGCACAAAGCTCATCGAGACTAAGCCGAAACCCGCAAAAGGTGTGAAGCTTGTTGATGCTTCCGTGATTGTATCGTTTGGGCGCGGAGTACGCAAGAAAGAGGACATGGCGTTAATCGAACAGTTCGCCCAAACAGTTGGTGGTGTCGTTGGTTGTTCCCGGCCAATTGCTGAAGACTTAGGCTGGCTCCCCGAGGGGCAATACATAGGCCTCTCCGGCCAGAAAGTTAGTCCGAAACTATACTTTGCCTTCGGAATTTCAGGGCAAATACAACACTTGACTGGAATAAGAAACAGCAGAATCATCGTTGCCGTGAACAACGATCCGAAGGCCCCGATTTTCGAGTTCAGCGACTACGGCATCGTGGCCGACCTGTACCAAATAATCCCAGCCTTCACAGAAGCCCTCAAGCAATTGGGGAAATCCTAACCAGAGAATTACGGGCTAAAAGCACCGTTATTTTCGCTGAGAATACGTGTTTAACCCTTCTAGGGAATTGAAGCACAACAATGCCATCGAATGCGCATTGAAGAGACTAGGTGCTATGGCTTCCTCTGCGAGACCCCGTCCCAAGTAGTGAGGGAACTGAAAGAACGGATGCCGAAACGAGGGTTATGAAGAGGCGCGGGTCCCGAGCCAAAGATAGTAGAGTTCTGCCTTGGAAGTCAATGTCCGCCGTTCTGTTGAGAATGTCATCCGCCCTTAACTCCGCTGAAATTCTAAAGATGCGGTTTAGCTGCTGGTCGGGTAATCTGTAGAGCAGTCTACGGAGCCACGACATGGCGGTTAGGTCGAGCCCTATTAATCGCCGCCACGCGTTCTCATAGGTTCTAAGGTTAGACGCAGACACGTCTCCTTCTTCCACGGCTCCTGCGGAGGTCTCACCAGCAATCCGTCCGCAGGCTAGGCCAAACACGATGCCACCTCCCGTCGTTGGCTTAACTTGCGATGCCGCGTCTCCCACAGTTAGTATGTTGTCAGCGTACGTGCGGCTTCGCGCGCCGCCTACGGGGATGAGGTGGTACATAGGGGCAGTTGTAGGTTTCGCGTGCTTGAGCTTCACTGATACCACACGGTGCCTGTGAATGAAGCGCTCGAAACATTCCCGAACGTTAGCACGCCCCCCGGCTGCTATCCCAACCTTAGCCGAACCATCGCGGCGGGGTATGATCCAACCAAAGAAACCCGGCGCAAAGCCTTGCCCGAAATAAACCTCAACAAAGTCTTCATCTACGTCAGTCAGATTCTCCACATTAAACTGGGCTGAATTCACAAGCATTCCTCTCCCGGACTTCGCGAGGCCAACGTATTTCGAAATAGACGCCCGACAACCACTGGCGTCAATTAACATCTTGCAAGAGAAGTCTCCAGCATTCCGGCCACCTGCCTTGAGCCTAACTCCTCCTCCAGAACGTTCGAAACTCTCGACACGGGAACCCAGCCGGAGGGACGCTCCGCTTTCAATTGCTAGAGAAGCTAGGTGCTTATCAAATTCAGCCCGGTTCAGAACCCATGTGACCGGTTTCGGCCTATAGAGTGTTAGGGGCCTTCCGTTTGGTGGGTGGAGGACTGCGCCTTTGATCTCATTCTCTATGATCCTTATTGGCATCTCAGGGGCGAATTGTTTGAAGGCGAGAATGCCCACGTGGCCAGAGCAGTGAGAAGGTTCTCCCACCTGTTCGTGTTCTTCAAAGATTGATACCGAGAGGCCCCGCTGCGCGGCGGCGATAGCTGCGCTTGCTCCGCTTACCCCACATCCAACGATCGCTATATCAGCTGAGTATGCGTGCAAGTTTCCTTTTCACAGCAATGCCGTGCCAGTGCACGGTTCAGGAGGGACAAAGAGATGAACTTGATGGAAGCAGTTAGGCTTGTGTCTGTGGTTCCGCTAATTCTACTCGCCGTTTGCCCTTCGTTTGCCGAGATACCCTTACTATTCCGGTAACTTCCAGTTTCAAGAGGATTCGATTCAGCTCGCGAAAGCTGAGGTCCTCTTTGCCGTTCCGGATCTCTCGAAGCAATTCGTCGTCCGTCATTGCGCCTTTTCGTGTTATGACGTCTAGTACTAAGAGTTGTAGGGGGCGGGGACCCCAGACTTTTTCCAAGGATTTTGCACCGTCAGTTTCCTTGCTTTACGCGATGGGTGTGGGGGCTGATGCTCGCTCTCTTCTAAGTCGCTTCGAGAACTTCTGGTACCACGCGTCGTCTTCCGAGGTTATGCTTGGGCCGACCCTCTCCATCGCAACATCAAAGTCGCGCCTTGAAACCTCCGTGCACTCAATGTCCTCCCTCAATGCGTTCATGGCTGCCTCCCGGCAGATTCCTTCAATGTCCGCGCCGGAATATCCTTGGGCTTTCCTGGCCAACTCGTCAAGCACCACGTCTCTAGACAACGGCATTCCAGTTGTATGAATCTTGAAGATTTCCTTCAGAGAGTCGAAGTCTGGTGAGGGCACGAAGATTAATCGGTCGAACCTGCCCGGTCTCATGACAGCTGGGTCTAGCATGTCGGGGCGGTTCGTCGCAGCTATTACTAGCACGTTTTGGAGAGTTTCGATGCCGTCAATTTCAGTCAGCAGCTGGCTGATGACGCGTTCGCTAGCACCCGAGTCACCGTAACCCAAGCCACGTCTCGGCACTATTGCGTCGAGTTCGTCGAAGAAAATTATGGCGGGTGCTGCCGTCCGGCCTTTCCTAAAGACTTCGCGAATTGCTTTCTCCGACTCGCCTACCCATTTCGAGAATATTTCGGGGCCCTTTATGGAGATGAAGTTCGCTTCGCTTTCCGTCGCCACTGCCCTTGCCAAGAGTGTCTTTCCGCATCCAGGGGGCCCGTAGAGTAAGATTCCACGTGGGGGTTTAATGCCCATTTTCTTGAATACTTCTGGCTTCTTAAGAGGCCACTCGACTGATTCCATCAGTTCCTGCTTAACCTGTTTCAAGCCGCCGACTTCATTCCAGTGAACCTGCGGGACTTCTACGTACACTTCACGCATAGCGGTCGGTGTTATCTCCCTGTACGCCGAGAGGAAGTCGTCCATCTTGACTATCATTTTCTCCAAGGTTTCAGGCGGTATCCGTTCCTCCTCAAGGTTGAACTCAGGTATGTATCGCCTCAGCGCTTTCATTGCTGCCTCCCGACAGAGAGAAGCCATGTCGGCTCCCGTGTACCCGTGGGTGACATCAGACAGCCGCTTCAAGTCAACATCTTCTGCTAACGGCATGTTACGTGTGTGAATCTGCAGAACTTCATAGCGTCCTGCTTTATCTGGGACGCCAATTTCTATTTCACGGTCGAATCTTCCCGGCCTGCGGAGAGCTGGGTCTATTGCGTTAGGTCGGTTTGTGGCTCCGATAACAATGATGTTCCCTCGAGAACCCATACCATCCATTAGTGAGAGTAGTTGTGCGACGACTCGACGTTCAACTTCTCCAGTGACTTCTTCGCGTTTGGGTGCTATGGCATCCATTTCATCTATGAAAATGATGCTTGGCGACGTTTCTTGGGCTTTCTGGAAGATTTCCCGCAACCTCGCCTCTGATTCGCCGTAGAACTTCGACATAATCTCCGGTCCGGAGATCACATAGAAGTTGGCGTCAGATTCGTTGGCGACAGCCTTAGCTAGCAAGGTTTTACCGCATCCCGGAGGGCCGTATAGGAAAACACCACGAGGCGGCTCGATGCCTAACCGTTGGAAGAGTTCAGGGTGCCTGAGAGGGAGTTCTACCATTTCACGGATGCGTTGAATCTCCTCGTGTAAGCCGCCTATGTCTTCATAGGTGACTATTGGAATACCTTTCTTCTCGGGGGTCGGTTCGCTAAGTACTTGCACGTGAGCTGCTTCAGTGATCTTTACGGCGCCATGCGGCCTAGTCCTAGTAACGATTAGTGGGACGGCGCTACCGAATATTGACAATAGCGTCATGTCGCCTTCGATAAAGGGCATATCCATGAATCGGCGTTTTACGAAGCTGACGAACTCTTCATCCACGCTTAGTCTGACGTCGGTCGGCGCGAAGATTATGGCTTGAGCGTCTTTCACGTCCGCTTTTCTAACGCTAACGTATTCATTGAGGGCTACACCGGCGTTTCTTCGAATCAAACCGTCCATTCTAATGATTTCCTGGCCTTGGTCTTCAGCGTAGGCTGGCCAGGCTACGGCGACGGTCATCTTCTTACCGTGTATCTCGACGAAGTCACCGGCTGTAATGCCGAGTTTCTGCATCGTATCGTTGTCTATGCGGACCTTACCGTGACCAACATCACGTTGTCTGGCGTCGGCAACTCTCAACGAAGATTCTTTACTGCTCATCGTTTGACACCTTCAATAGGATTCCAGCACGAGTCGTGCTGGTCAGACCTTGACTTTTGATATTAAAATCCCTTGTGTAATATCCATCATCTGCCCTTACATTACTCGGCAAGATGGTCTGGCGTGTAGATTCATTCATGGGGGATCCACCAAAGATTTTGTTACGTATGGTAACAAACTACGGATATAAACGTTACTTACAGTAACAGTTTTAGTAGCGAACGACTCGTTGGACTTGTATTTCGCTCACCAATTCCACCGAACGTATAGCTTCTTCGACCTGATCCATTTTCCCCTCAACGTCTTCCGGAAGTAGAACATGCGCAATCAATGCGACTAAGCCAAAAGCGATAGGCTCTTCCTCGAATCTTTGAACGGTAGAGTCAGCTGGTAGAGACGCTTGAATCTTAGCCTTCAAGCCGTCTAGGTCGATATTTGCATCGGATGGAAAGATCTTGATTGATGCAAGTACCTTCGCCATGAGCTCTCAACTAGCAAAAAAGTCTCATGGGCCGGTGAAACCGCATTTAACGCAGCGGTAAGGTCGACCGAACATTCGGCATTTCTCACACCGCCAGATGGTCACTTCGCCGCAACTGGGACATGGAAACTTTACAGCCCCCTCGCCTGGGAGGATGGTTCGCGCGCACCACGTACACGTGGGCATACGAATACCCTTCTCGCTCGACATCGTGGCAGTAGCACTCATCTAATCGCACTTCGGGGTCCCACACGCACGGCTCTGAAGGTTATAAATTGATTGCTAGCTTCACGCGCCTTGGTAGGTCCAAAGCCCGGTTTGACGTCAACGATTGGAAGAACCGACAAATTCAAACAGCAGCTTTGTAACACTTCTAGTAGCCTATTCCAGCTTACCCTAGGGACACAACATTGGTCAAAATAGACTCAGTTTGCGATCTCGATCGTTTCCGCCGTTTCATGATCATGAGCACCTGCCAATCATACATTCCACTAGACATGGACGAAGACGAGACCATATACCCCGAAAGGTCCTCAGAAAAAGGGACAATGTATGTTGAGGCCGAAGATAAGGAGACTCTTCAACAAATACGCGAGGTCAGGTTCACTAGGGTGTCGAATGTGTTGGGAATAATTTACAACTCCAAAAGCGGCCGAACCCAATTGAAGTGGCGGCACCTGAAAGGCAGGGTCGGCCGACTGAGCGGTGAGGCGAGCCCAAACACACTGGTCAACCTATTCGCCTCCCAGGCCCTGTCAGAGTCCTATGCAATAGCTGGCCGTGAAGGAGAAACTGAAACCGAAACGGAACCAGAATCAGTCAGGGAAGAGGCTTCAAACTCTATACATGAAGCTTTCGCAGACACGTGAAAGCCAACCACAACAGTGCACCTACCTTCCGAGCCAGATTCCCAGGTTTGCCTTGTGGAAGTCTAAACGGCTAATCTAGCATCGGCAGGCATCTCTATGCAAGGCGCAAACGGCCCAATGCGACTTGAATCAGAAGTACGTCGGTCAGAAGTGTTAGAGCAGCACTTCGTTCATGGTAAATGGGCCATTGTCAAGGTCTACATTAGAGGAGAGCTTCGCGAAATCGTCGTCAGGATCAGGGAAGGCCACAATTCCTAGATGCAATTCTCAATCTCAATTACCCCTCGACTCTCCACACAAATTTTGTAATAGTAGGAAGCAAGTACAACCAAGGGCTGGGGGAGGTAGGGATAAGCCTTGGGTGTTGACCTAGCGGACATCATACCAGAGCAGGCAATTACCCTCGACAGTTTATCGAATAAGACACTTGCAGTGGACGCATACAACGCGCTATTCCAGTTCCTGGCTATAATTCGTCAACCAGACGGAACGCCACTGAAGGACCGGCGTGGGAGAATTACAAGCCATCTTAGTGGTTTATTGTATAGGACGGCAAACCTTGCGGAGAAAGGAATCAAGCTCGTCTTCGTGTTTGATGGGAAACCGCCGGAACTGAAGGAAGAGGAAATCCGTAGGCGGCGGCAGGTGAAAGAGGAAGCGGTGGTGCGCTACGAACGGGCATTGAAAGAAGGAAGGATGGAAGAGGCGAGAACATACGCCCAAGCAACCTCACGGCTGAAAGATGATATGGTCGACGACGCCAAGAAACTTCTCGACGCGCTAGGCGTTGCTTGGATTCAGGCCCCCTCAGAGGGAGAAGCCCAAGCATCATTCGTAGCGTCACGTGGAGATGTCTGGGCGGTTGCATCTCAGGACCACGACTCACTACTCTTTGGGGCGCCAAGAATGGTGAAGAACCTTGCTATTACGGGACGCAGAAAACTGCCACGCAGGGATGCCTACGTTGAGGTCGAACCCAAGATAATTGAATTGGCAAAAGTACTCGAGGAACTCTCTCTGACGAGAGAGCAACTTGTTGATGTGGGCATACTGATTGGAACTGATTTCGATCCAGATGGTGTCAAGGGTATCGGTCCTAAGACGGCCGTGAAACTGATTCGTGAGCACGGTAATCTCGAAAAAGTGATGGCTAACAACCCTGAAGTAAAGATCTATCCTGCGCCTGAAAACATACGAAAGATATTCCTACAACCGGACGTAACCCCTGACTACTTGCTAAAATGGTCGAGACCTGACGAAGAGAAGGTAGTATCCTTCCTATGCGGTGAACGTGATTTTTCCGAGGACCGCGTGCGAAAAGCTGTGTCAAGAATGATCACAGTTGCAACGCCTTCGCCTCCGAAAACGACACTTGAGTCTTACTTCGGCTAGTCAAGTGTTCATGTCGGCGAAAGGCGCATCTACCTATCTATTCCAACCGCGCCTTCCCCTCATAGGCACGAAGGCAACTCCTCCCATGCTTTCACGCGAAAAGCCGCCGTTCTTGTTCTTCCTTATCCTCATTAGTTCCTGGTAGAACTGAGGCCCGCCGACGGGGATGAGAAGAATGCCCCCGGGTTTAACCTGGTCTGTGAGTTCGGACGGGATCTCGGGGGCCGCACTAGTCACTATGATTAAGTCGAACGGTGCTTGGTCTTTCAAACCTTCAGAGGCATCTGTTTCTATGAAGGTCACTTTAGCAGCGTATCCAAGGCGTTCAACATTCCTCTTCCCAAACTCTGCCAACTGTGGCACAATCTCCGCCGACCACACGTGCCCCCAGGTTTCCTTCGGTTGTTCCGAAGGTGCGACCACTTCGGCGTAAACGCAGCTCATGTAACCGCAGCCGCCACCCACCTCCAAGACACGCTGGCCCAACGTCATTTCGCCAAATTCGCAAAATAGGGCGGTCATGTGGAGAGCGCTGGTCGTCTGGCCGTACCCAATGGGGATAGGAGAATCGGTGTAGGCATATGACCTAACCTCATGGGGTAGGAATTCCTCGCGTGGAACCTTGCTCATTGCCCTAATTATTTCCGGGTTCCGGAGAATCCTCTCATGCCTGAGGTCGTCAACAGCTTGCCGCCTTAACTCGGCGAAGTCCGTCAATTGTTTCGTGTCGTAACCACCGGAACGAGCCAATAAAGATTCAAAGGATTGTTTTCAATCGTTCTTGGGCCCCTTTGAAAAGTGTTGAGGTACTATTTGCGCAAGGCCATCCAAACGTAATGGCTACGCACCCAACCACCTTCGAAATCACAAAAGACACGGAGCTGACACGCCGCGGGAATTGTGTCATCGGCGTCAACGCTAACAAGGGCCCACTCGACTTATCAGATAATTTCAAGGAGCTGTGTAAACATGATGAATCCACAATACGAGTCGAACTTGAAGCGGCCGGAATCACTGAGTCCATCGAGGGAAACGGTAGCCCCAAACTTTCATTCAACCATCAAACGGAGTTAGTTGGTAGAAAGTCATCTTATGTTTCGAGTCGCACCATTATGCTTAGAGCTGATAAAGCTGCAAACGACCTTAACAGGGAACTTATCGATGCTCTGACTCGTTCGGATAGAAGATTGTTGGTACGTATTACCGTGGAGCTCTAGCGCTCAAGAGCGCATCAATAGCCACCTGAACTCGGTTTGGTGCAACTTCTTTGATCACCTTACAGAAACGCACCGATTTTATCCGCCTATTCTGTGCTTCCACAGTCGACCGGAATGAGCTAAGGACCGAATCTATGCTTTCGTCTCGCTGCGCGAACGCGTAGAAGTGGACCATACCCCCCTCGTCCTTGAGTATCTGAGAAGCGGCAGGAAGGTAATTCACAGCTTCAGAAGGAAGGTTCATAATAACGCGGTTAGCGAGTCCGCGCAAATCTTTTCCCACTAGCTCTTTCACGTCACCGTACATTGGAATTACCCGGTCGGCAACACCGTTCGCAAAGGCGTTCTCGCTAAGATACTTCACAGCCGCTGGATTAATGTCCACAGAATAGACAGTCGACTTTGGTTGGAGTTTCGCGATCAGTACGGAGTATGGGCCCACGCCAGCAAACATGTCAACAACAAACTCATCAGGCATAACCTGTTGAGCGATTCGCATCCGCTCACGGGAAAGTCTTGGGCTAAAGTAGACCGTTGAAACGTCGAGATGGTACCGACATGAAAACTCCCGATAGAATGTTTCAGTCCCGCCAACCCCTGCCATGACTTTGAACTTTCGAGTTCTGAATGGACCCTCAACTTGGCTAGATCTTCTTAACGCGAGTCGGATGTGGGGGGTTGTTTCTATGATTCCTCGTCCAATAACTGCTGAGAACTGTTCCATGCTTTCGGGTAATTCGATAACGGCAATGTCCCCAATCGAGTCGAAAGACCGAGGCAATTTTGATATCAATTGATCCGGAATTTTGCCTCGAAGATATGCATCAAGTCTTCTGGGTTTCTTCTCGATTTCTTCGAAGAAGCCGCGTTGACTCCTAAAGTCACCAACTTGCACTTTCATTAGTCGGGTTTCGTTTTCTGTCAACTCACGGAGCAGGGGCACGTGGATGGCCCTATCTGTCCGAAGAAATTGGCGTCTGTTATCAACGAGCTCAAGCTCTCGCAATAGCCGGAGTCCTTTTTCCGCCATGCTCAAGGGTAAGAGTATTCCGTCTTGTTCCTTCAAAGTCCAGCCCATCCAGCTTGAGGGGTACTACGTGCGCATTGAGCTGCACAATGCTAAATACTCAAGCAGCCCACTAACAAAAACGCAAGTGAGGCTTTAGCTTTGGTGCAATGGCGAAGGCGGGAAGAAGTCATAGGCAAAGAAGTAGTCGATAGCGAAGCAAAGAAGTTGGGTGTTACGAAGGATTTCGCATGGTCATCTGACGGCCGGCTAGCGCTGGTTATTGAGGCAGGGGAGGAGGAAGAATCGTTCCTTTCCTTCGACGACATAGAAAAGATCGGTGATGTTGTCTTCGTGAAAGCCAAGTCTGCATTAGTGGTTGCGCCGTCAGTTATTTGCCCTGTGTGTAAGAACAAGAACTTGGTCGAAGCGAAGTTCTGCGCCAAATGTGGCCGAGTTTTGGAAAACAGGGATGAAAAGAAAGAGAGGAAACGTCCCGCTTAGCAGACCCACTGGCTATTCTATGACGCCATGCCGTGGCTTTCATCGAACTTGTCTTAGGGTAGCTTGCTTTCCATTCCACAGAGGCCATTGTTTGCTTCATATCTACTTGGAATCTCCATAGATGGCAAAAACACTTTTATTCGCACCAAAGCATGCCCAGCGAGTGCCCTGGATGTCCTTAAAGAGGCCAACGGGGGATTCAAGGAGAAAAATCATCCCCGCCATAGCATTGATGGTCGTAGTTCTGTTCTCCGGAACTGGTTACACTACGAACGTTTTCGCCCACACGGGAAACCTTTCAGCTGATCTTCACGTTGCAGCTGTTACTCCCATACCCAAACTCAGCCTAACCGAGTGGGCTGTGCCATCAACGTCTGGTGGTCCAGTCGGAATCGGAATAGACAAACTCGGGAAAGTCTGGATAACTGAGAACGCGACTGGCAAACTCGCTAGCTTCGACCCCTCAAATTATGATTTCACTGAATGGAACACGCCTTCAACCCAAAGTCAACCACGGAACCTGTTCGTTAAAGAGGTCAACATCTCAGGTGTTAATTATACTCAGGTTTTCTTCACAGAATATGCAGCGAATGCTATTGCTCGTTTCACCGTAGCCAACAACACGTTCACCGAATGGCACCTTGCACCTGGGGGTAACCCTGTTGGAATCTACGTCGACGAGAACAATGATATCTGGTTCACCGAGTCTGGAAGAGACGCAATAGGTAGAATCCACGCTAGCGATAACAACCTAACAGAGTGGACTCTACCGGGGGCAACCACAACTCCGGGCTCACCACTCCTGAAACCTTGGGGCATTTACGTTCAGGTGGTCAAGTCTCCGAATGCTGGAACTAACCGATTCGTATGGTTCACTGAAACCACAGGTGACATGATTGGCCGGTTAGAGGCAACTAGTAGTCGCCTGACCCTGTGGAACCTCAACACCCTAGGCGCTTCATACCAGCCGACGGACATAACGTACGGTTTGGTAACCTCAGTTCCCTCAATAATTTTCTCAAATGCTAACGCCAATCGGATCTCGATTCTCTGGAATGACACTGGTGGAGCATTGTCAACCTATAGAGACTCTCTTATTCCAACCGTTGCTTCAGGGCCGACAGGCGTAACATTCGACTCTTCTCGAAGTGCGGTATGGTTCGCGGAAATCAACGCGGGGAGAATCGCGAGCTTGAACACGACAACTGTTTTCGCCCCCATAACCCTAACTGCGGCTTACTGCACAATCCCACCACCTGTAGGAGTGCCCTCATGTCCCTCTCCCGCCCTAATGACTTCGGACCTCTTGTCGTCGACAGTTACGGCCAATGCACAGGCGAGCTCCCAAACTAAAGCCCCTCTCCAAACCTTGAACGTAGGAATATCTCAGGGTCCGGTGAACGGTTTTACTGAGTATAGCCTTCCCAACCAAACCGCGAGACCGGACCAGATGGCTATAGACTCAGCTGATAATCTCTGGTTTACGGAGAGTAATGCTACTGTAAACCGGATAGGGCGGCTCAGCGCTCCTTATTCTTTTCAAGTTTCTGCCTCTCCAACTTCGCAGACCGTTAACAGGGGACAGACAGCAACTTACAATGTGAAGGTGACCTTGACCGGCGGCAGCCCGCAGCCCACTGAACTTTCACTTACGAATGTTTCGCCCAACTTAACTGCACTGTTTAACCCACAGACTCAAAACCCGCCCTTTACGTCGACGCTTACTATTGCCACAACAAATGCGACGCCGACGAGAACGTATCAAATGAACGTTCAAGCCAAAAGCGGAGGCCAAAACCAAACTACTCCGATCAACCTAACAGTGCAAATTGCGCCACCGCCACCCCCGCCAACATTTGACTACAGAATCAACATGACCAGTACGACAACTGTGACAATTGCGCAAGGAGGATCAGCCTCCTTTGCCTTGGTGGTCACCCTCACGAGTGGAACTGCAAAGGATGTAAGCCTAAACTACACTGGCCTCCCGCCTCTCGCGACTGCTTCATTCACCGCCCCCAGCGGAATGCCAACGTTTGCTTCTGAACTTGACATCCAGACCAATGCGGATACCCCAGCAGGTTCATACCCAATAACGATTACAGGGGAATCCAGCGGTGGGTCGCCCAAACATCCGGCCCAGACCCCGGTTTTAGTAATTACCGAACTGTTCAGAGACTTCAACATAACCTCCCGTGTCAGCCAGGTCATTTTAGTGCAAGGGTCTCGAGTCGATATTCCAATCACTGTAACCTCAATGGGATCCTTCGATAGCACCGTGAACCTCGCCGGATCATTCTCACCAAAAGAAGTTGGTCTAGGTGCTGGTTTCTCGCCAGCGAACTTGCAACTCCTGCCGGGACAGGTTCGATCAACAACAATGCAGATCATTGCGTTCAAGGGCACAACTGGAACCTACCAGCTGACAATTACTGGAACAAGCTCCAACCCATCCAAAACACATCAAATAGTCATCAGCGTTCGTGTATCACCCTGCATTATCGCAACGGCCACGTTTGGCTCAGAGCTTGCGCCTGAAGTTCAGTTCCTACGTGGCTTCCGTGACCAACAGATAATGCAAACATTCGCTGGCTCAAACTTCATGACGGTTTTCAACGCATGGTATTACTCGTTCAGTCCCGCCGTCGCACAATATGAGTACACGCATTCGACAACTCGTTTTATGATCAAGCAAGGACTATACCCGTTGATGGGTATCCTACATCTCGCATCCTCAACCTACGCCTTGCTCGAGTTTGAACCAGAAGCTGCTGCTTTAGTGGCTGGCATAATCGCCAGTTCCCTCATCGGGGTCGCATACCTTGCCCTACCACTGTCAGGAGTACTTTGGCTTGAGAGAAAAAGAATTAGCGCCAAAACCAAAGGCAGAGTTGCGAAATGGATGGCCATTGCTTTTGTAACATTCTTAGCAGGATTTGTTCTTTCAGAATTATTCACGATACCTGTTTTGATGATGACTACGAGTGCGGCGCTCGTTCTGACAACTTTGCTGGCAGGAAGCATCGTGCCAGGGCTTGAGCTAGTTGGATACGCCAAGCGTCGAGCCTAAACGCCATTTTTTCTACGCCCTTCCGGTCGCATCGCTTCTCGCATCACCATATCTGAAATCTCTCGGGCGGGGACGGAGAGCACCTCAGCTATCGCACGAATATCTTCAAATTCCGGTTTTACTCTTAAAATTTTGCCGAATCCGTCCCTAGCCACTTTCATCCTAACGTCAAAGCTTTTGCCCGATACGTGTAATTTGAGTTTTTCAATCTCTCTTTGCAAAGTGATGCGATTCCATTGTTGAAATCTGACGCCAAGGGTTCCTGTTTCTTGAATCATGATTTCAGCGATCTTGTGCGCATCACGTGGTTCACAAATCGCATGAAGAACATGACCGGGGCGTGTCTTCTTGAACAGTGCTGGGGTAATCCAGGCATCCATTGCACCGGAGTCAAGAATCCGTTGTAAGGCGTAACCTAGTGTCTCACCCGGTACGTCGTCAAGGTTTGTCTCAAGGACTTGAACCGTTTCAGACCCGAACCCTCCGGACACAGCGCGTCCAATGACGACCCTGAGTAAATTCGGTGTCTTAGCCAGCTCATTCTTGCCAGCACCATACCCTACGTTTTCGGGGACCATTGGCGGATAAGATTCCAGAAATTTCGTCGTCAAGGCGGCAAGCATAGAAACGCCTGTGGGGGTCGCAAGTTCCCCAGCTTCAGGGCCGCCGATAATTGGGATTCCACTTTGGGTAGCTATCTCCAGAACGGCAGGCGCCGGGCTTGCGACGGTTCCATGAGAAAACGCAATGGGGCCGCTTCCAACAGCTACCGCAGATGAACATATTTCACCATCAAAAACTCCTAGAGAGTCGCAGGCAGCTGCCGCGCCGAAAATGTCCGCTAAAGTGTCTGTCGAACCGGCCTCATGCAGATGTGCATCCGAAATCTGAACACCGTGCAGGTTGCTCTCAGCTTTGGTTAGGGCTTGGATCGTAGCCCGCGCGAAAGACTTCGCTCTTTCGCTTAGGTTTGATGCATCTGCTATTGCATCAGTTGCCTGAATGAGTTCTTGGGCGGGGGTTTCTTCATCCTTCTCGGAAATTGTGAAATCCACTGAGCACGATCGAAATTCATGTTTCTTGACCTCTCTGGTCACAAGGTGAAGTGACTTGCATCTGGGATAATGTTTCGGGATTAGTTCTAGGGTTTCTTGGATTCTGCCGATATCCGCTCCGGCATCGATCAAAGCGGCTAAAAGCATGTCTCCTGATATGCCTGCAGTCTGACAGTCAATGAAAGTTAGCTTGGGCAAGGCTTTGATTTTCCTGCATCATATCTAAATGCTCTAGAGAAATAAGTCATTGCGGTAACCATTGAGAAGTTCAGCCATTTAGATTGCCATTCGCGTTCCCACGCCACGTTTCAACGCGAGCTCGTAGACCTTGCTAGCTGTTGAGACGTCCTGGATTGCGAGCCCTAAGGATTTGAAAATAGTTATTTCATGATCACTTATTCTGCCCACTTTCTTGTTCGTTACAATCTCGCCGAGTTCAGCGTAGATTTGATCAGGGGTGATAAGGCCCTGCGAAATTGGAATCATTATGTCTCCAGCTTCTTTTAATGCGGCTTCTCTTGAATCGACGACTAATTTCGCTCGTTTTATGGATGTGGCGTCGAGTTCTCGGGTATCCGGCGTATGAGAGCCGATCGCGTTCACATGGGTCCCTTCTTCTAGCCAGTCGCCGTTCAAAGTCGGCGTTTTTGAAGTGCTGGTTGTAATGACTATGTCGGATCCTCTTACAGCCTTCTCGGCGCTATCAACCGGCGCGATTTGAATGTCAAGCTCCTTCGAGAGCTGCTTGCAGAAGAGTTCGCACCTATCGCGGGCGACGTCGTAGGCCTTTACTTTCTCCACTCTCCTGACCTTGGAGACTGCAATGATCTGGGTTCTTCCCTGAACCCCGGCGCCCAGTATTCCAACTTTCTTTGCGTCTTTTCTAGCCAAGTATTTGGCCGCAACTCCTCCCGCAGCACCCGTTCGCATAGCCGTCAGAAAAGTTCCATCCATTATTGCAAGTAACTCACCATTCTTCGGATCTGTAAGGAGGACTACGCCAAGGGTTGTTGGCAGAGCGTATCTTGAGGGGTTGTCGGGATACACGGACACTACTTTGATTCCGATTGCACCCATTGTCTCCATGTAGGCGGGCATGAAGAGAGTTGTTCCCTTAGCCTTCTCAAGCCTGATGCCGGACCTGACAGGCATGTTTGTGGTTCCTTGCCCATGTTCCTTGAATGCTGTTTCAACGGCCTCCAGCGTGTCATCCATGGAGAGGCATGCTTCAACATCTTTTCTGGTCAGAAAGAGCGCCATTACCGACGGCACCGTTTTGCTTTTGCAAGGCTTTGCTCGATAAACCTATTTCACGAAATCATTCCCTATATGCAATGGCATCAATCTCAATGAGCATGCCTTGTGCAGCTAGTTTAGCCTCGACGGTAGTTCTTGCTGGGGGGTCCTCGGGAAAGAACGTCTTGTAGACTTCGTTCACCTTCTTGAAATCATCCATGTTCTTGAGAAAGATTGATACCTTTACCACGTCACGCATTGAAAAGCCCGAGGCCTCAACGATGCCTTTGATATTCGCTAATGTCTGACGAGTTTGAGTCTCTATTCCCTCAGCTATCTGCCCAGTCTTAGGGTCCGCTGCTCCTTGCCCGGCCACGAACAGAAGATTACCTGCTTTGACACCCTGAGAGTAAGGCCCCAAGGGCTGCGGGGCATTAGGTGTTCGAACGAGCTGCTTCAACGCACTCCCCACCTTTCAGGTTCATTTAGCCTTCTAAAGTGTTCATCCGGGTGGTTTAAGGATGAAAGGCTTGCCTTCCGTGAGAACTTTTTCGGGAATCTTGCTTCTCCATTTCTCAAGGAATTTCAGATCTTCATCTCGCTCTCTTAGCTCGTCGGGAAGCATGTGCGGAATCTCGTCAATTATCGGGTAGTATCGGTTGCATTTTGGGCATGTGATTATTCCTGAGCTGATTTCTTCTTTTTCCTCGAAGACGAGCAGCTCAAGCGGATAGGATTTGTCTATTGGGCAGGCGAGTATATCCATCAATTTCCGTTTCAACGCAGGATCATCCGTGTTTTATCAACCTTTCAACTGAAATATACCACTTTCGAGTCTCCTCCGCCGGTTGCCCAATGAATCCACAGGCCCCTGATGGGTCGGAGCAGCTGTTCCGCGCGAAAGTGGTCGGTCTCATAATCGATGGACGGGCCGAGCTTGCTTTGAAGCTCCTCTCAAAGTACTACGCAATTAGCGAACCAGCCTTGAAGGTGGGTACAGTGAAGCGGCATAGACGAGTTCTAGCTTGCTACTTGGAGAAAGAGAGGCGGATCTACTTGTCGAAGAGTGAATACATAACAAATCCCTTCGTGATCTTGCACGAGTTCTACCACCATCTCAGGGCTTCGCAGATCATGAGAAGGGGACAAGTAGAGAAGCGAGCTGACCTATTCGCTACAAACTTCATTCGTGATTTCGTATCTCAACATCAGTTAACTCGCGGAAGGAACCGTTAGCGTGACCGTCCGCCCCAAGATACCGGATTGAAGAACAACTTCACAGATTTCGACGGCACGTAACCCGTCCTCGGCGTTTGCACGAAATGGTTGATCATTCAGCACAGAGGTGCAAAAGTGTGCGAGTTCAGCTCGCAGAGGCTCTTTTCTTTCCAAATTCGGTTTGAAAGATGTGTTAGAATTCTCGACGAGGACTTCCTGGGTAATGTAATCCAGCAGCACGGTGGCTTCGCTTCCAGTTACGACCAGTGTGCGTGTTTTTCTGGGTGTTAACCAGTTCGCATCAATGAAAGCTGTCCCACCGCTCTGAAATTGGAGCATAATTTCGGCATAATCTTCCTTTGTGTGTCTGATGCTGCCCGTTCTCGCGTGAACCGAACTGACGTTATCATTGAAGACATATCTCGCCAAGTCGACATCATGGATGGCCGTGTCTCTCACAACACCAACATCACCAATCCTTTCCGGCCACCTTCCCACACGCCTTGCGAGAAAGAGCATAACCGTCCCGAGTTTTTCATCATCAAGCAAGGATTTCAAGTAATCAACCGCGGGGTTGAACCGTTCAATGTGACCGGGCATTAACCTGAGGCTCTCTCGTTTTGCAAGGGAGAGTAGTTCACGAGCTTCCGCAACTGTGTTTGTCATCGGTTTCTCGACGAGGGCATGCTTCCCCGCCAACAAGGCCTGTGTTGCGATTTGCTTGTGGGTTGTGGTTGGGGTGCAAACCGTTACGGCGTCTAGGTCTTTGCGTGAGAGTACTTCGTCGAGGTGCGTAGAGTAAGGTACTTTGAATTCTGCTCCCACACTCTTTGCGCTGGCTTCGTTGATGTCGCAGACGCAGACGAGTTCCGCAACGTCCAACTGAGATAGCACGCGCGCCTGGTTTTTTCCCCAGAAACCTGTCCCGATAACTGCTGTCCTAAGCTTCTTCAACGTGTCCACAGACCCCTCCCGACACCTCTGTAGACGAGCCCGCTCTTCTCTACACTTGTCGGGTCAAGGATTCCTGTACAATCAATAATCAGCCCCTTCTTCGACATGTGCGCGGCGAGCTCAACGGTGTCCATGTTTTTGAAATCGTCGTGTGCGACCGTCAATATCACGCAGTCTGCTTTCTCAACGGCTTTGCGCAGGGTTTGTTCAGACGTGAGTCCGAGTGATTCCATGTCGGATGCGTTGAAGAGAGGATCGAAGGCTGTGACTCGGGCCCCCCGTTTCTTTAGGATCGCTATGAGGTCGAGAGATGGGGAATAGCGTGCCTCTTTGACGTTGGGCCGGTAACTAATTCCGAGGACAACCACCTTTGCTCTTTTGAGTGATTTGCCTGAAACCCGCATGCCATCGGAAGCAAGCTTGGTGACGTGGCGAGGCATGAGGTCGTTTATCTTCCGCCCCTCTAGGACTAACCTGAGCCGAGCGTCGAGCGCGTAAGTTTCGCTCGCCAGTAAGTAGGGGTAGACTGGTAAGCAGTGGCCTCCCACGCCAACGCCGGTTGAATGAAGATGAGAATAGGGTTGGCTGTTGGCGGTTCTCATAGTCTCCAGGTAGTCCACACCCACCTCCTCGCAGAGAAGTGCGAACTCGTTGGCGAGCGCAATGTTAACGTCTCTGTAGATCGTCTCAAAGAGTTTTGATAATTCTGCAGTCCTAATATCTCGGACGCGGATTAGTTCACCTTTCACTATTACTGAGATTGCGGCGCAAGCTGCTTCAAGGCTTTTCTTGTCAACGGCTCCAACAATTTTGCTATAGCTCTGCAGGTCTTGGAGCGCTCTTCCGCCCATGGCGCGAATAGGACTATAGGCTAGACCGAAGCCTTGGCCTGCGACGAGTCCGGAATATTTCTCAATTGTCGCCTTTACTACACGTTCGGTTACACCGGGCCCACAAGTGCTCATGAATATCACTAGGCTACCATTCCTCAACCCCTTCCCAATGCTTACGCAGGCGTCTTCGACGGCGGAGTAATCTGCCCGTTTCTGTCTGTCGATCATTGTTGGAACGACGATGAATAGAATGTCCGAGTCGGCCGCGGCTTCTTCTGTGCTCGTAGTCGCCGTAAATTTGCCAGACCTCGTCGCTTTTTTCAACATAACGGGGAGGCCTGTCTCATCGATTGGGGGGTCCCCTTTGCTTACCCGTTCGACAACCTTAGGGTTCATATCCACACCGATGACTCGGGCGCCTGCATCGGCGTAGAGGCATGCTGTCGGTAACCCCATCCAACCTAGCCCGACTACTCCGATGGTTAGTGCGCCAGCACGAATTCTAACAGCAATTTCACCGGGCTCAAGGGACATAAGTGTCTGAGGCGATGGTGTAGGTGATGACATTGAGCGAACCTTGCGTAGGGGCCGCCATAGAAATATTTAACTGTTTTTAACTCTACACGAGTTAACCATGTCCGCTCCACGCATCACGGAATCTTTGCGAAGTATTGGCCTAACCTCCTATGAATCAGAGGCGTATCTTGCGCTTTTGAAAAGCCGAGAATTAACCGCGGAAGAAATCTCCAAAATGACTTCAGTACCGATAACGCGGGTTTATGGAACCCTTGAGCGACTAATGCAGAAGGGTTTCGCGAGAATAGTGGAGAGCAGGCCGAAAAAGTTTCATGCCATTTCCCCCGAGGAAGCCAAGCGCGAATACCTAACGCATGTGCGTAGGAATTTTGAAAGGAACCTACTCACGATGGAGGAAACTATGGGAGGTCTGCAAAGACAGGTGGAGCCGATATATGTGGAAAGCCATCTCCAAGTGAAGGCCGAGGAACTGCTTGAGTCATTGGAAGATCTAAGAGTGATGGAAAAGAGAACCAGCGAGTATACTCAAGGAGCATCTAAAGAGATCTTGATATCCACTGCGTTGTTCTCTTGGCTTCCCAAGCTGAAACCTCAACTTAGGAACGCTTTGGCGAGGGGTGTGAGTGTTAAGATCCTGATGCAGTTCGCCGACAGCCAAGTTAAACGGCATCTAGATGATCTAAGAAATATGGGGGCACAAATCAGAGACACGCCCGACCCATGGCATCCCGTTCGCGGAACCCTAGTGGACGATAGAGATCTAATTTTCGTGATATGGGCGGCTGAAGAAGCGGAGCGACATTGGAATCCCATTGTGTACACTCCAAATCATACGAAGAACCCTGGGTTGATCAGGATTTTTCGTGAATCGTTTCTATACCGATGGAGTGATTCCAGGAAATTGCCAAAGGCGAGGCTGATGGTCAAATGAAGGTTTGGTTAGACGTACTTACACCAAAGCAAGCCAATTTCCTAGGCGAACTGCAACACCGTCTTATTGCCAAAGGTTTCAAGACAGTCTTGACGACACGACAATATCGAGAAGTAAATGAACTGCTGGAACTCAAAGGGACTAAAGCCATTCAAGTCGGGCGCCATGGCGGCGGAGAACTCAAGGACAAACTCCTCGAAAGTTCCAGGCGGGTTTCAGATCTAACTCAAATCATAGAAGACCTAAAGCCAGATGTGGCAATTTCCTTTTCATCGCCGGAGGCAGCCAGAGTCGCATTCGGCCTAAAGGTCCCTCACTTTTGCGTCAGTGATTCACCTCATGCTGACGCAGTCTGCAGGCTGACGATACCCCTTTCACAAAAACTGTTCACGCCTTGGGTAATTCCAATATACGCTTGGTCGCGGTACGGTGCAGCTCCGAGGGATGTTGTTAGGTACAAGGCTCTGGACCCAATAGTATGGTTGAGTAGCTACAAGAGTAGCAAAGAGGCATTCGACGGTCTAAAATTAGATCCGAACAAGCCTATACTTGTGGTTAGAACCCCTGAAGAGTTCGCCGCGTACCTTACTGAAAGGTCATCAACTTTGTCGAGTAAGGTGACGGACGTTATCGGGAAACTCTTGGAAATCAACGGTGGCGGCATGCAGATTGTGATCTTGCCGAGGTACGATGTGCAACGTGACAGGCTTAAGAAGCGCTTCGGAGACCGCGTAATTGTTCCTGAACATGTTATCGACGCTATCCCTCTCGTACGTGCCTCATCTGTGTTCGTCGGAGGCGGTGGGACGATGACCGCAGAGGCCGCCTTGCTTGGGATTCCAGTGATTTCATATTATCCCGGCGAACCAACTTTCGTAGAGAGGTTTCTGATAAAATACGGTTTGGTTGAAAGGGTCCTGGACCCAGGTCGAATCGCTCAAAGGGCCCTTGCCATATCAAAGAGCGATGACTTTCGTGAATTCTACCAGAAGAAATCAGCTAAGTTAGTGCGAAGTATGGAGGATCCACTCCGCATCATCGTTCAGCGAATTTTCAAGTCCTAGCCGTTTACCGGTCTAGGGCACGCCACAAGTATGAGTCAGTCACTTTCTTCCAAACCAGCAGCCAAATGACCACAATTACACCCGCTAAGGAGTTTCGCGTCACTTGGGTAGCGATGCGTTGCACTATTGTTGCATTACCTAGGTTTATGGAGAAAGCAAACTTCGATATGAGAAGCGTACACAGAAGAAGAATCAACCAGACAAAGACCTCGATCGCAGCTAGTGGCAGAATGCGTTTCAAAGCCTAACAGCGACCATTATCCAGTAAGTTAAGAGTGCAAGGCAGGAAGAAACTGCTGTCAGAATCATCATTCCCTTGACGATATCTTTCTCACCGAGCGGCCCTTCAGCCAATATGAGTCGAGCAACTGTGACAGGTGCTCCTTTTTCGGTACTGGCCTTGAGCAATCCATTATCCAATAACCTGATTGGTCGCTGATGGATTTCGCGCCTTTCACGCAGTCCTCCAACTGACGCGAGGCCGTAGAACGCATTCATGATGTGGGGTATCATCGCCACAACCATAACTGTCTCGATCCTGCCCAGGATCGCTAGGGCTCCGAGGGCAGCCCCTACGGCAAGGCTTCCGGTGTCCCCGCCGAAGACTCGTGAAGGGAATCGATTAAAGTAATAAAATGCGAGCATCGCCGCCAACAACCCCGCAGCGAGAGAAGCGGTCTGCAAATCACCTGAGATTAATAGGACGGCAGTTGCTGCAGTCGCGATTATGGCCACAGTGCCAGGCATTGAGCCATTCATAATGTCCATCATGTTAATCCCATTAGATGTGATTGCGATAGCTATTGGTATTAGGATTGGGTAGACCAACGTAAGCCGCACAGGGCCAATGAGAGGAATAACCGGGTCCGGCACATATGTCCCCAAGATTAGAATGGGCAAACATGCAACGGCCGTGAGAAGCGGTTTCACCCTGGCGCCTAGGGGCCGCAAATCGTCAACTATGCCTATTCCTCCCGCGATCAGAACTGTCCCCAGAAAAGCAACAGCTTCGCGAATAGCAGATGGGCGCAGGGCTACATAGCCAGTTATTCCAATTGTCAACCCAAACAAGATAGCCAACCCGCACATTTCGGGTATTTTCACTTTCGAAAGTTTGTGGACATCCTCGCCCGTTATGCCGCGGCGTTTCATCAGTTTCGCCACTGCGGGAGTGGCTATGAATGTCGCAAGGAAAGTGATAATGAAAATGAAAGCAATGCTAGTCACTGAATAGAAATCAAACATTCTTCATGCAATCCTTGATAATTCGGGCGAGTTTCTTCTTGTAATCGTTCACCACTCTCATTGCATGACCCTTCGTTGGTGCTTCTGCTAGAATTCGGAAGATGGGTTCTGTTCCGCTGGGGCGGATAAGTATCCAAGAACGGGGTGGAATCCATACCTTGATTCCGTCTATGTCTAGGACCTTGCCTTTTCTTGGCAGGTCACGGACTGCTTGTGTTACTTTTGCCTTGATTGAATCTGGGCATGGCATTTTGTCTTTGACGATGTAGGACTTGGGTAGTTCACCGACCAGTCTTGATAGGGGTCGCTTTTTCTCGGCAAGGATTCGGTAGACCATAGCGGTCGTGATTCCCCCATCTCTGGCAGCTACGTGGGGTGCGTAGAAGATTCCTCCATTCTCTTCCCCACCAAGGTTAGCCCGTATCTTCAGCATGAGGTTCGAAACGTACACGCTTCCAACAGGCGTGTATACAACTTCCCCGCCGTATTTCTCAGCAATTTCCTCTATAATCATGGACGAGCTGATCGGTGTTACGATCTTCTGCCCGGGATGATTTTCCAGGAAATCTTTCACGATTAGGGCAAATGTATGATCCCCCCAGCAAACGGAGCCATGTTCATCGAGGAAGACGGCTCTGTCTCCGTCACCATCGAGCGCGACGCCGAAATCAGCATGAAGGGAGGGGAGGATATCGGAAGTTTTTCGTAAATTTGCTGGTGTTGGTTCTGGCATTCGTCCTGGAAATGTTCCGTCGATATTGCCATTTACAATGGAGACAGTTCCACCTAATCTTTCAATTAGAGTGGGCATCGAAAGGACGCTGACTCCGTTCGCTGCGTCGATTAGTACCTTTAGATGTGCTTGCCGTGGCATTTCGCCCACATTGTCAAGGATGGATCTGATATAGGCTGAGAATTTTTCGGCTACGGGGAGGGGTTGCTTGATTCTGTCCCAGTCTGTAGTCTTCCACTTTGAATGGAAGTATATGCGTTCAATTTTCAATTCGTCCTCGTGTGGGAGTTCAACTCCCATCTTTCCCATGACCTTCAGCCCATTGTACTCAGGCGGGTTGTGGCTGGCAGTAACCATTATGCCACCTTTGAGCCCCCAATCCTTCGTCAGAAACTGTAGACCGGGGGTTGTTATCATGTCCAATTTCCAGACCTGGCAACCGACACTAGCAAGCCCGGCGCAGACGATATCTAGGAAGACGGGGCTAGAAACTCGCCCGTCACATCCAACGGTCAAATCGGCCCCTTTGAAGTAAGTGCCAGTTGCCATGGACAATTTCAAGACGAGTTCGGGGGTTAGTTCCTTGTTTACAACGCCGCGCACACCATTTGTTCCGAAAAGCTTCCTTTCTTCCAACCTAATCGCCAAGGTTACATTGCGTTCGTTCCCGGTCTTATGCTCGCTTCGATTTCTTTGTACGGGTGAATTATGGCATTTCTTCCGATCTTAACTCCGTCGCGGATCTGAACATGCGGCGAAACAATTGATCCAGTAGCGATTCTTACGCCTCTCCCTACCTTCACCCCAGAAGCCAGGATCGCACCTGAAACAACCGAACCCTTACCTATCGAAACTCCATCGAATAAGATGGAGTTTGATACTCGTGCCCTACTTTCAATCAACTCGTTCTTCCCTGCAACGACACGTGGTCCCACCGAAGCCAAACTCTCCACTCGCGAACCCTCGCCGAGAATGACCGGTGCTCGTACCACCGCGCCTCTGGCTAGGTTCATTTCACCGCCACGCGAAACTAGCGGCCGGGCATGTTTTTCAAGTAGTGAAAAGTTCGCCCTTTGATAATCTGAAAGGCTTCCGATGTCGAACCAGTCGCCTGAAAACGGAAATCCGCTTAGCTTTCCTTCGTTAACAAGAATGGGGAATATCTCTCTCTCCATCGAGACCTTACGGTTTGCAGGAATCATTTGCAGAACCTTAGGTTCAATCACGTAAATTCCGGCGTTAATGAGGCGGCTATGGGCTTCCTTCGCCTTAGGTTTTTCAACAAACCGCCGAATCCGGCCTTCGCTGTCAAGTTGAGCAACTCCAAATCTGGTAGGATCCTTCACTTGGTGAAGAGCGTCTGTAATCATCGCCCCAGTTTGCTCGTGATGGTTCAGCATCTTTGCGAGGTCGATGTCAGCAATTACATCACCGTTCGTTACAATGAATGTCTCATCAAAACGTGTGTTCTCTGATGCCAACTTTATTGGACCGCCGGTTCCCAGTGGCGCTTTCTCAAGAGAGTACTTGATGCTGATTCCATTGTAATCGGAGCCAACCTCCATGCGCAGTGAATCGGCAAGGTAATTTACTGCTAACACGACTTCGCCGACGCCGATACCTTTCAAAAGGTCGAGCGTCCAGTAAATCATCGGTTTTCCAAGCACTGGAAAAAGGAGTTTAGGCAAGGCATAGCTGATAGGCCGAAGGCGAGTCGCATACCCACCTGCAAGAATGACCGCCTTCATACCCTTCACACAAGCAGTTCATAGGATGAACCTTGGCGCTATTTGTGCTTCGGAGACGGGGCGTATGAGAGGAACCTACACTATCGTTTTGGCCTGTGAAAGACCTATGCGAGTCAGGTTCGGAAAGCTTGGACGCGTGAAGGTAAAGATTGGCCACTATCTGTACACTGGTTCAGCTCTAGGACTCGGAGCCGTATCGCTAGAGGGAAGGCTTACGCGGCACAATCGTTCGTTCAAAAAGAAGCGATGGCATATCGACTACCTTACAGCACGCCGAGGCTGTAAGCTCGAGGGAGCCGTTTACTTGATCTCCAACAAACGCTTCGAGTGCAAAATCAACCGAGCGATAAGGAAGAACATGAATACGCAGGCCATTCTTCAGCACCTAGGCGCGAGCGACTGCAAGTGTGAAGCGCACTTAGTGAGAGTTACCGAAACCTTGAGCAAAATCAAATTGCTAAATCGGCTCAAACAAACCTACTCGAGATTTGGAGTGGCGCGCCTTTACTCGGGCGAGGATTTCTAGATTGGCTGGCCTTCTTCCCATCTTTTCGAGTATGCGTCACGGAAAATCCTGATCAACCCTTGGTTTCTCGTATAGTTTGGACGATAGTAGATGGGGCGAGGCACTGCACTCTTCTTCGTAGCCCAGACCACGAAAACAAGTTCCTGGTCGTCTACTAGGGTTCCCCTGACAGGGTACCATTCCTCGGCGCAGTGGCGCACTTGAATTCCCACATCGCGGAGTTCTTTGGCTCGTTTCTTCGTTGAGTCATCCTTCACCATCATCAAAACCTTCATGCCTATTCCTCGGTCGTGGGCTTGGAATAATGATTCACGAACTTTACCGTACCATCCGAAAGTCTCCGCGAAAATTGACACCTCTTTCAGAGCGTTTCCAAGAATCCGAGCCGTTCGTAATTCCATTTCTGGAAGGTCGCGTAAAGGTTCGATGATTTCTTCGGGCCTAATCCCGAGCCTACTTTCCCAATATGTAGGTTCGAGTAGCTTCTCCAACTCCAAGGCTACAGAGGTTTCCTTGCTCACTTGGCTTTCGAGCGAACGTTTTCTCTGTTCAAGTATTTTCTGGAGAACCGTGCGGGGTTGGATGACCTCAACCCTGTTGCTTGAGATTCTTACAAGGCCTTTGTCAGCCAGCGATTTCAACGAATCCTCAGCTATGGCTGCAGGAATTCCGAATGCCGTGACCACTTTGTCTAACATTTCGCCTTCGGGTTGGGAAAGTAGCTTTAGGTATACCTTGGATTCGCCAGCGGACAAACCTAGAGCCTTCATCAGCTCCATCGCTTTACCATTATCATCGAACAAATCTCTCAAGACTCACATGGGTTGCTTTTGGTGGACCGGGCGGGATTTGAACCCGCGACCTCCCGCATGCCAAGCGGACGATGTGGTCGCATCGTGTTGATTCATCGATGCTCATACCAGGCTGATCTACCGGCCCAACGGTTCGAGTGCTTTCCACCTCCGCCTAAAAACCTTCGTACTACTTTCGTGCACTTCTCCGCCTTTTCAAGCTACAACAGAGGTTTACCATTGAAGCTCAATCTTGGCGAACCCGTGTGACATCAATCATTGTCCTGTTACGGAAACTGATTACGAACGGTCTTGTGACGCGAACATATGCCGAAGGCGCACATTGATTCGAGCTGCCCGACTGCGCGCTGGCTCGTGTACCAAAGTTCCAAGGCTTTTGGAGTAGGGCGCTTGAGATCAGTTCAGCACTGGATGAAATGTGTTGCAATTAGAAGAAGGCTTAAGTTGTTGAGCGGAAAGCTGTCTTGCTCGGTGCCGGGGAACGCCGAGGTAGGACAGATTCCCTCGAAAGCTCAGCCTGGGAGAGCACCCGAACAAATCGTGGTGAAGCTGAAGACCGGGTTGACTACGCTACATAAAGCGTAGGCCAAATCGCGGATTCAAATCCCGCCCTCGGCACCACTTTCCTTTCGCCCTTGATTGAGCAATAAGTAAGACGAATGATGGCTATTCGGCCGACTCTACCAAGCCTCAGGGCCTTCAAAAGGCACATTAGCTTCCTATTTGCAATAGTCGGACCACTTTAGGTGCAGGCAAATGTCTACTATGCGATCTAGAATACTCATTTCGCTTCTTTTGCTTGCAGCACTGTGGATTCCATTGTTGTCTATCCCAAATGGGAGCAGTCAATCTGCAGCAGTAACAACGACGATGACCGTTAATCAGCCCCCCTCAGGTCAGTGTTCCGAAACTTCCCTTGCTTTCTCAGCACAAGCGAGGAAGGAAATCACAGGGACATATGGGTCGGATGCGCCAATCAATTTCTACATATTGTCCCAGAAGGATTTTGACGCCATTCAAAACCCAAATTGCAATCTTCCGACAACCGCAACGCCTCTTTTCATTGATGTGAACTCAGTCGGCCACGGCAATCCGTATCGCTCCCTGCCCTTTCCAGCCAACGGAACTTATTATTTCGTTTTCGTCTACTTCAACAAGAGCGTATCTGCACTTGTAAAGGGTTATGCATCTATTGAATTGAGCTTCCCACCTTCCATAACTCTAGTTACAACCGTGACCTCATCCACAACTAGCTCCTCGAGTCCAATCGTAACGACGACTCAAAGCACTATTCCAATCGTAACGACGACTCAAAGCACTATTCCAATCGTAACGACGACTCAAAGCACCGCAGTTGCCTCCACAACACTATCCTTCGGAACTTTCGGAGTAATCGGGTTAATTGTTGCGATTGCTCTGATCGTTTCAGTGATGGTTTTCATGAGACGGGGGAAGTCTCAGACAGCACAGAAAAATGTACTGAACCAGCAGACCGTAAAGAGAGAGATAAGGTTCGAAGGCCCGCAGCCGGCAATTATCCCAGCAGGGCAAAGCATCTCCACCGGGTATGACGAACTGGACACCGTATTAGCTGGGGGGTTGCCTGCCGGCTACGCGATTCTGGTAATGTCTCCACCGTGCGATGAAAGGGACCTACTCTTCACGAAAATCATCGAGTCGAACTTGTCGATCGGAAGCTCGGTATTCTTCCTGTCCCGTGATCTGAGTAGAACACAGGATTTCGCGAGTCGATACCGGAAGGATTTTTACGTGTTCAGCCCTCAGGCAGACAAGATTACTACCGACAGCGGAAATGTCTTCAAGATTGCCGGCGTTCAGAACCTCAACGACCTCAACATAACTTTCACGAAAGCCATGGAGACATTGCCCAAAGCTACTTCAAACAAGATAATCATAATTGACCTTCTATCCGAAATATTGCTCGAGCACAAATCACTGACAACTCGAAAATGGTTGGACGACTTTATCGGCAAACGCAAGTCAGAAGGTTTCACAGTCCTAGCAATACTAAACCCGCTGATATCATCCAAACAAGAAAGTCAAACGATAATTGACCTGTTCGACGGCATCATCGAGATCTACGAGAAGGAACTTAGAGAAAGGGCGCGCCGTTTCCTTATAGTAAAGAAAATGTACGGAAAGAAATACATTGAGTCTGAGCTGATGTTGGACAAAGACAAACTCTTCTAATCGCGCATTCACTATCATCACGGTCAAAGAGTGCGAATGCTCAGCGACAGTTGAACGGGGGTAGTTCGAATGCGTGTAGGTTTCGTCCAGTTCGATCCTAAGATACTTGAGGTGGAGGGTAACGTCGATGCGGCTCTTCGTCTTATCGGCGGTAAACGGGCTGATCTTATTGTCCTACCCGAACTGTTCAACACAGGCTACAATTTCAGGAATCAAGGAGAAGTTGCAAGTGTGGCTGAACCAGTCCCGGAAGGTGCCACGACGCAGGCGCTCAAGGAATTCTCGAAACGGGACGGCATGATGGTGGTTGCGGGTGTTGCTGAGCGTAAAGGAAGGAGCCTATACAATTCGGCAGTTGTCGTGAAGAACGGCAAGTACATGGGGACCTACCGAAAGGTTCACCTTTTCTACAATGAAAAGAAGTTCTTCAAGCCCGGCCTTGAGTTCAAGGTATTTGGAAAAGTTGGGGTCATGGTATGTTTCGATTGGTACTTCCCCGAATCTGCTCGTTCTCTCATGTTGAAAGGTGCTGAGGTCATTGCGCACCCTTCGAACCTCGTTCTTTCCAATTGTCCTGAAGCTATGAAGACCCGTGCTTTAGAGAACAGAGTCTACGCTGTCACCGCCGATCGTGTCGGTATAGAACGTGGTCTCCGATACATAGGCCAGTCTGAGATTGTTAACCCTCGAGGCCGGATTATTTATCGGGCATCAGCAACCAAAGAGGAATGTGTCGTGCGGAAAATAGATCTGGCAATGGCTCGCAACAAGACTGTGACACCGAGAAACAATCTTCTTAGGGATAGGATGCCCCAAGCGTATTCGCGATGATTCCCCGATAAGCCTTTAATTTGAATAAGCTAGTTACCAGTGGGAAGAAACTTGCCTCCAGAAATCACAATACGCCAGATCATGCGAACCATTGTTTCCATAGACTCGAAGGCGAAAGCGAAAGACGCCGCACGGTTGATGGTTGAGAAGCGGATAGGCTCCTTGATCGCCAACAGGGACGGGTTGCCGTTCGGCATTGTTACCGAGCGCGATTTAGTTGAAAAGATTGTCGCCCATGTTGCTGATCCGTCGAAGGTTACGGTCGCTGACATAATGACCGCACCATTGGCTACCATAGATGCGTCAGGCTCGCTTATCGATGCGGCCAGGAAAATGGTGGAGAAACAGGTGAAGCGATTGGTCGTGACTGAACACGATAAGATAATTGGAATAATCAGCCAGACAGATTTGGTCCAGAGTATGACGGACTTTCAGAAACTGGCTAAGATGGGTATGGCGTAGTTTTCTCTGAGCTTGTCTTAGCGTCCCTGTGAGTACCTTTCCTCGACCTTTGCGACAACTTGCTTCATTTTGCCTATGACATCTGCGTTCAAAGATATGCTATCTATTCCGTTCTCGACTAGGAATTCAACAATTTCTGGATAGTCGCTCGGGGCTTGGCCGCAGATTCCGATTTTGAGCCCGTTCTTATGGGCTGTTTTTATTAGATGTTCTATGGCCATCTTCACGGCGGGATTCCTCTCGTCAAAAGTGCTCTTCGCAAGTTTCGAATTATCCCTATCCACGCCCAAGACAAGCGATGCCAGGTCGTTTGAGCCAATGCTGAAACCGTCGAAAAGCTTAGAGAATTCTTGTGCCAGGAAGACGTTTGATGGAATTTCTGCCATCATGTAGACCTGTAACCCGTCCTTTCCCCTCTCTATTCCCTCTGCTTTCATAAGTTCGAGGACAGCCTTCGCCTCTTCGACGGTCCGCACGAATGGAATCATAGGAATAATGTTATCGAGCCCTAGTTCCCTGGCTTCTCTGAGCGCCCGGCATTCCAGTTTAAACGCTTCCGCGAATTCCGTGTGGGGATATCGAGAAGCACCCCTCCAACCGAGCATCGGATTGTTCTCCCCTTTCTCGAAAATCTCGCCACCGACCAGCGCCGCATATTCGTTGGATTTGAAATCGGAAAACCTGACTATGACGGGTTTTGGATGCATCGCGGCCGCAACCATAGCAATTCCCTCCCTCAGCTTCTCCACCAAGAATTGAGGTTTATCATCGTAGCCTTGGGTTCGAGTTTCGATTTCTGCGATAGTTCTTTTGAGGTATTGGACGTCCTTGGTCTTTGGCGGTGCACGGAGGAAGTTCTGTGGGTCTCGTTTCAGGTTTTCGAAATTGAGTAGAGCAGCCGGGTGAATGCCGACGCTATTTCCGTAGACGAACTCAATCCTCAGCAAACCTACTCCATCCGCCTTCTTTGCATGGGCCAACGCGCCCTCGGGCACGGCCATGTTCATCATTATTTTAGTGTGGGTCTGCGGAATGGTCTTGAGGTCAAAGGTTTCAGTCTCGAAAGCCACCAATCCATCATAGATGTTTCCAACTCCCGTGCTACAATCGACGGTTATCGGGTTGCTATGATTATGCAGTAGTTGTGTGACTCTTCTCGCCCCAACTACGCAGGGTTTTCCAAGCTCCCTGGATACGATTGCGGCGTGTGAAGTGGTTCCGCCTTGCTCCGTGACAATTGCAGCGGATTTCTCCATAATTGGTTCCCAGGCTGGTGTTGTCTCCTTTGTAACTAGAATTTCCCCGGGTTTGAATTTCTTCATTTCGCTGACATCAGCCATTACGTTGGGTTTACCCTGCCCTATTTTTCCACCGACGGCAATTCCGGCGACGAGCAGTTTGCCTTCGCCCTTTAGATGGTAAGTTTCCTCAAGGGTTCCTTTTGATGATTGAACGGTCTCAGGCCTAGCTTGAAGAATGTATACCTTACCACCTTCTATTGCCCACTCAATGTCCATTCTCTTCGCATAATGATTCTCGATTTTTCGCGCATATTCAACTAGAACTTTGACCTGTTCTCTGACCAGTGAAAACTGAGCTCTCCGCTTCAGCGGAGTGTTAACGAACGCCGTTCCAGTGCTATCGTATTTTGCGAAGACTTCCTTCTGTCCTAACCTTCTTCCAACTATCTCTCCCGTTTTCTTGTAAATGAAGAACTTGTCAGGAATGATCTTTCCACTAACAACCGACTCTCCCAACCCCCAACTTGAATCTATCACGATGAAATTTTCGTTTCCAGAGTCAGGGTCTATTGTGAACATGACGCCCGCGGCTTCGCTGTTGACCATTTTTTGGATTCCAACGCTGAGGCCAACATCGATGTGATCGAACCCCATTTTCGCCCTGTAGCTGATCGCCCTGTCCGTGAATAATGATGCAATGCATTTCTTCGTGCAATCGAGGACTTTCTCTTCGCCAACTACGTTCAGGTAAGTGTCCTGTTGACCCGCAAAGGAAGCGTCCGCCATGTCCTCAGTAGTTGCGCTGCTTCGCACCGCAACCGGAAGCGCCGCGCCTTCGCTGAGCGCCAAATAGCCTTCCCTGATAGCTTCCTCCAAATTGGAAGGAAACGATGAGCTCAGAATTCTTGACCTTATGCTGCCCCCAACCTTCTGAAGCTCTTCAACGTTGCTAACGTCCAAGCCTGCCAATTGCTTACGAATATAGTCCGTTGATCCGCTCTTGCTAAGGAATTCTCTGTAGAAGAGTACGCTCAAGGCAAACCCTGGTGGGACGGGAATCCCGATTCGAGTTAATTCACCCAGCGAAGCGTTCTTGCCACCGACCAGTGGTACGTCGCGAATTGCTATCCGGTCGAATGGAATAACATAGGACTCGGCAGTCGTCTCCAACGGGGTTTCCTTGTTTAGTTCAATTGCCGGTGGCTTAGCCATTACGAATCCTCAATTCTTATGACTGAAAGTGCATGGACTTCCGCATAACGTGCGTACTATATTTCAGCATGTTGAAGTAATAAGCAAATGCGAATTCCGAACCCGATTATATTACGCAGGTACGAAAAACAGGGTAAATCCACGAAGGTGCAGGTAAGTTCTTCAACGTGCGTTCCAAGAAACTTCGTAAGCCATAGGACAATGGGGTGAATCTCGTATGCCGCTAATTCTCAAAAAGGTTGACGGCACGCTCGGCGTAATCACACTTAACAATCCTGAGAAACGCAACTCCCTCAGCGCGGCGTTGATCCTTGAATTCTGCAACGCACTGGACGAGTTCGAGGCTTTAGGAGTTCGGGTGGTCATACTGCGTGCGCAGCCAGGCGTGAAGGTGTGGAGCGCTGGCTATGATGTTAACGAGCTCCCTCATCCCGGGAGGGACCCGCTTGCCTACGCTGCCCCGTTCGGGCGCCTCTTACGACGCGTCCAAAGATTTTCTGGCCCGGTCATAGCGATGATTGAAGGCGGTGTCTGGGGCGGTGCCTGCGACCTCGCGCTTACTTGCGACATACTAGTTGGTTCTGAGACCGCGTCCTTCGCTATCACGCCCGCGAAAATTGGAGTTCCATACACTGCTTCCGGAATGATGCACTTCATCAACGCACTCGGTTTGAACAAGGCGAAAGAGATGTTCTTCACCGCTACGCCGATAACTGCAAATGACGCGTTGACTGTGGGAATCTTGAACCACCTGGTCCCCATAGCCGACCTAGAACGTTTCACACTAGAGTTGGCGGGCAAAATCCTTGAGAACGCCCCATTAGCAGTAAAGGCCTTCAAGAAACAGTTTACGCTCCTCTCCAAGGGGGCCACTATTGATGCGGAAACCGCGGAAAGAATCCAAGGGTACCGGCGCATTGTTTACGACAGCGAAGACTACGCAGAGGGAATCCGGGCTTTCCAAGAGAAACGGCCACCCCGCTTCAAAGGTAAATGAAAGATAGGAGACATAATCTGAAGGATATGTGTCCACTATCGAGTTGACACGTGATACTCGACGCGAGTGGCGGTATCAGGCACATGTATCGAAGTAACGTTTTATACAGCAACGTTGTGCATCACGGTTATCGTTGCGGCCGTAGTCTAGCCTGGTCTAGGACGGGAACAGCAACGGAAGTTTGCTGACGCAAGCCTGCCACGCTTCTGATCGCCCCTTAGTAAGGGCGAGAAGACGCCCGGGTTCAAATCCCGGCGGCCGCACCACAACCCTCGCACACAGACTAAAACGGCCTGGATCCGTTCTTGTCGTTAGGGGAAGTATCACATAACGACCCCTTTACTACAAGGCTTCCGCGCGCCATAATTTTGCGCGCAAGCTGGCGAACTATGCGCAATTCTCCGTGCGACCCTCGCACTTCTAGGTATGCATGTGATTTGCGCGCGGTCCCTTGCGCTAATCCTTCGCGGATGCCAAGTTCAAATCCGGTCTCCCGCAACACTAAGAGCACGCACAAAAGAGATTTAAAGCGAGGATGACCTGAGGAGTATCCGGATGCTTATGGTCTCTGAGAAGGTTTTGCATTTTCAGGGTAAGAATAAGGATTTGAAACTGGTAGCTGACCAGATAGTGCAACAACTCCAATCGGAGGGTTACAAAGTTCAATCCACGTCGCCACCACTAGGAATACTTATCCAGGCTCAGAAGGCGGGAATCTTGCGGGATATCATTACAGCAGATCGAGCATTCACGATAATGATAGCGGGGCAACCTAATGACTTCACAATACGTGTTGGTATTGGAAAGTGGATTCAGAACATAGCGGTGGCTGCCGCCGAAGCGTTGCTTCTCTCAGTATTATTCCTCGCAGTAGATGTACCCGAGATGCTCTGGACAAGGCATGTTGAAGGCGAGATAATCAAGGAGATAACGCAGATCGTAGGCTAGTCTCCTAGTTCAAGCAAATTCATTTGTAGGCGTTCAACCGGCAATTTCAGTGCGTGTAGATCGGGCATATTACACGCCCGATAGAGGGTGAACAACGATCCGCTGCCCAAATTGCAGTCTGCCTATGGATTTTGTTGGTAGGTACATACTTGACGTGCGATTGGAAAGCGCGGCCCCCTCACACCTGAAGGATTTCGAGGCCTGGCGATGCGAAAAATGCGGAAAACTCTTCGTGGACCCTGGCGACGGGAAGCCGCACGAAACGGAACATTTGCCTGAGGATGTCTTACCCTAGTCGCCCCGGAATTTGTCCGCTATTGACTTTAATTCTCCGTGGTCCAAGACTTGGATTTTGGTTTCTAGCCTAACGTCCAAACCGATCTGGCGGAGTAACCCGTATAGTTGTTCTCCCGTAATCTGGCCTTTTACCCGGCCAAGGCGGACAAGTTCGGCCAGTTCTTGAAAGAGCCGGTCCGCTATTGTAGGGTACTGCTGCCTCGTCGCATGGTAAACTTCCCAGGCGCGTCCCACGAAAACTTTCTCTAAAACCCTTGCAGGCTCGAGTTTTCCAGATGTGGCTGTGGTTTCCTCTTGCTTCGCGTTCAGCCTCTTCTGCATCGCCGCTAACCGTTGGCGTTTCAATCTCTCAAGTTCCGAATCGTCGCTCATGTTTGTCACCTTCATTTCGTGAGATTAACGCGGTTTTCCGCGAGCCCTAAGGCCCATTCGAAGTCATAAACGAAACGCCCGGCCACAACCCATGCATCCAGCGACTCTCGGTCTACGGAGAAAATCTCATTCACTGCGCCCCTAGTTTCTTCGGCAAAATGTCCTCTCGGAAATGCGCCAATAAAAGCTAAGGGAGCTTTTGTTCTGCTTATTTGATTCGCAATATCCCGTAACAGAGTGGGCTTGCCCAATGTACTAAACCCGAAGACCTTGTCCGGCGAAACCATTCGCACGAGCTTTCGGATATTCCCTTTCTCAAGACTCAGAAGCGTCTCACCTTTTTCGGGCACTTTTCTCTGTGTGAAGAGTTGCTCAATTAATCCGACGAAACGAACGTAATTCTTCGGTAGACGCACCTTCGGATTTATGGTGATGATCTGGTCCTCCTGAGTATGAACTAGGACGCGAAGTTGTCCCTCCCAATTCAACGGTGTTTCAAGAACTTGGAGGAGGGTGTTGTGAATAATGTCAGGCCTTCCCATCTTCTCAACTGGAAGCGAATATCCTATCTTAGCGAGTCTACGCATTGCTGTGTCATGAAAGGCCCTATCCAGTAGAACCTCAGCTGGGCTCTTTGACCTTCGCTCGGCGTATCTTTTGATCTGTGGATGTGATTGTATCTGTCGTGGGACAAGCTGTAAGGCCGATTCTACAAGAGCGAGGGTCAATACCATAGAGGGGTCGAATCCGTTGTCGCGGTGGCGCCACAAAAAGGTTACAAGACCATCCCCCTACTTCCTGATGCGGTCGGCCCATTGGCTTGGAGAAAGGGCGGAAACATCAAAGAGATTGCTCTTGGACGGATTCGTATCCTCCTCGGGCTTGCAAAGACCACTTTCCCGAAGGATCGAGATCTGTCGAAACGGTACGTGGAACTCGCCCGTAGAATCGGAATGAAGGCCGGAGTTCGATTGCCTAAGGAAGAGAAGATTTTCATCTGCAAGGGATGTGGAAGCCTTCTCGTCCCGGGAGTCAATTCCCGAGTCAGAACGCGGTCAGACTTTGGGACAACCGTATTAATTACCTGCTTGGATTGTGGATCAAAGAAACGGTACCCCACTGTGAGGGAACGACTTTCGAGAAAAAACGCATGAGACGGCTTCAATCCAGATCCAGGAAAACCGATCCAACAATCTGGGTTGGTAAGGAAGGTGTCTCGATGGAACTCTTGAAACATGTCGCAAACCAGTTCAAAACCCGTGACCTGGTCAAAGTTAAGGTTCAAAAATCTGCCTTAGCGGAGACTGAAACCGCACTTGTGGCAGGCAGGGTGGCATCTTCAACAGGCTCGACCCTCGTAGAAGTGATGGGCCACACTTTCACGCTTTACAAACGCCAAGAAGTAACCAAAACTGAGAGAAGGCGGTAAAATGCAATTACCGATCGCACTCTCCAAACTAAACTTATATGGCGCTCACCGGTTGTAACGTCAAGATTCCGTTACCGGGATGAATCTCAATGCCAACACCGCTGGATGTTCCTTCAAATACCCTAATCGACAATCTATCGAAATTTCTGAAGGAGAACGTGGGTGAAGTTGCACCCCCAAGTTGGGCATTGACCGCCAAAACAGGATCTCATCGGGAACGCCCCCCGGCAAGTCCGGATTGGTGGTACAATCGATGCGCTTCGCTCCTAAGAAAACTATACTTACACGGACCAGTAGGAATAGCCCGCCTTCGGGTTGAGTATGGGGGCCGTTTACGCCATGGGACTCATATTGAGCATTCCAGAGTTGCCGGCGGCTCAGCTATTCGGGAACCGCTTCAGCAGCTTCAGAAAGCAGGTTTCATTGCCGTTGAGGCCAAGAAAGGTAGGAAGCTTACGCCTGAAGGAATCAGCCTTCTCAACCGAGTTGCCGCCGATGTTTTGAAGGGTGCCCAGAAGGCGGAAGGCCAGTCATGATGAGCGAGGGTGAAGATTACTCCGACGAGGAACTTGAAGAGATTAGGCGAAGGAGATATTCAGACCTACAACGCGCAGCATTAGATGAACAGAGGCAATCAGAAACCCACAGGCAATTCGAGGCCCAAAAACAAGCTGCACTCAAACAGATACTGACCCCTGAGGCAAGGCAAAGGTTGACCAACATCAGAATGGTAAAACCCGAGTTCGCAGATCAAATCGAATTACAGCTCATTCAACTAGCACAGTCGGGAAGAATCAAGGTTCCAATCAGTGATGAACAATTGAAGGAAGCGCTCGCCCGCCTACAATCTTCACGAAAAGAAATTAGAATTAGGAGAGCTTAACTTATGGCACGAAATAAACCAACCGCGCGAAAACGTAGACTCGCTAGTGCAGGGAAAACTAGAAAACCTGTCCCAACTTGGGTGATGGCGAGGACATCTGGCCACACTAGGACTCACCCGAAGAAACGGCACTGGCGAAGGACCAAGCTGAAAGCGTAAAGGAGAAACAGCCTAAATGAGTGAACCAGAGCTGAAAGAAGAAGTTGTAGAGGCAGAGGAAAAACTCGAAGAGCCCGTTAGCGAAGCCATTGAGCCGGTAGAAGAAGAGAAGGCACCCGTCAAGACAGCTCCTGCAGCCGAAAAAGAAGAGGCCGAAGGAGAAGAAGAAATAGAAGTAGTCGAGGAAAAAGTCTACACGATTTCACTCCGACACGTTTGGGTCGTGACGGCTCGAGGCAAAAGGGCACCGAGGGCGGTAAGAGACGTAAGGGATTTCGTTGCTCACCACATGAAAGCAGAGGAGGTAGCGATGAGCAACGAAGTTAATGAGGCACTGTGGTCTCGAAGCATCAACAAGCCGCCTAGGAAGATTACAGTTCGTGCCGTCAAGGATAAGGAAGGTAAAGTAATAGTTTACCTAGCAAAAGCGGCGTAATCCAGTGTTGGCTCGCCGACGCGGCATTATGGGACTTTAGGAATGACCGTCATCCTAGCCGATGTTTTCGGCAGCCCGAATATTGGCGTATACTGCTTCTGCAATGAAAAAGTAGCTATAGTGCCGCCAGGCCTACCAAACCGCAAGATCAGCCAATTCACAGAGACGCTTGGCGTTAGCGTTTGCAAGACCACGATAGGTGGCTCCACTTTAGTAGGAGCGCTGGTTACCGGAAACTCCAACGGAGTGCTGGTTCCCCACACGATTCGACAATACGAGTTAGAAAGGATTGAGGGGTTCACGAAAGTGGTGGTAGTCGAGTCCAAGTGGACTGCGCTTGGGAATGTGGTTTTGACAAATGACCTCGGTGCGGTTATACACAAAGACGCCCCTCCGGAGATAATTACCGCCGTGAATCAACACTTGGAAGTGACTTCTGCTTTGGGCGAAATTGGGGCATTGCCTTTCGTTGGCTCCCTGGCCATAGCTACTAACAAGGGCGCTTTGGTTAGCCCGAATGCGCTCAATGAAGAACAGTCAATGATTGCATCTGCATTGCATGTGACCGTAGAACAGAGTTCCACCAACGGTGGCGTACCATTCGTCAAGTCAGGGATACTTGCGAATACTAAGGGCGCTGTCGTAGGCCCATTGACGCGTGGCGCTGAACTGATGCAAATCAGCCGTGCATTAGGCGTCTAGCGAAGTATCTTTTGCGGTTAGCTTACCTTGAATACTTGATCCCACTTTCCCTGATCCAGTTCCTTCTGGACATCGCGTGGGTCTTTCCCTTCAATTGTGATTCCGAGGCTGACGCAAGTTCCCATTACCTCTTTAGCGGCCGTCCTAACAGATTTTGCGTAGCTGCTTGGCATTTTCATCGCAGCAATTTTGGCCACTTGGTCCATCGTGAGGTTCCCCACCTTCTCAGCTTTGGGATTGCCTGAGCCCTTGGAGATCCCAAGTTCCTTCACTACTAGGGCTGACGTGGTAGGCGTCCCAATCTCGACTTCAAATTCCTTCGTTTCAACGTCCACGACGACGCGGACGGGGACCTTCATACCAGCATATGCCTTAGTCATTTCATTGATCTTGTTAACGATCTGAAGCACATTTACTCCGAGTGGCCCCAATGCTGGTCCTAGTGGTGGACCGGCGGTGGCTTCTCCACCGTTCAGTAATGCTTCAACTTGCTTCTTGTCGCCCAACTTCAGCCACACTGCCTCTGCTAACTAGTTTCACGTAATCCGCGTGCACGGTGATCGGAAGGGTTGCGAATCCTTCTTCCAAGAGCTCTATGGTTACCTCTTCCTTGAGTTTGTCAACATTCGTGATTCGCGCTTTCAACCCACGGAAAGGTCCACTGATTACTTCTACTGAATCACCATTCCGTAGGTCTTCAATGACAGGCTTGCTGACGATGAACCTGTCGAGGGCTTCGGCCGATATTACGCCCTTCGTACGCGCCCGAGCATGCCGTACGCCGGCAATCAAGTCGTCCACATAGTGAGGCCCTGCTGATTCGACGAAGATATACCCCTTGACCATATCTGGGGCCAAGACGCTGGCGATGGGTAGTTTCTTCAGGCCAATTCTTGACGAAACGAGGTCCACAACCGTCCTTTCCTGGCCACTTGTTGTTCGGACCGCGTAGATGAGCATCTTGTGTTCGGTGCTCATCAAGGCGTGGCTCCGGTGGCGCCAGTCTGCGTCTGTGGCAATAGGTTGAAGAACAGAAAGAGTACTCGAATTACGAATCCAAGCGAACCCACGATAGCAACTCCTAGGAAACTAATCTTCACCATCAACGAAATCTCATCCCGTGAAGGTTTCGTGGTAACGTGCACAAGCCTTCTTGATGAATCCAGGAATTCGCGTGCGTTCATATCGTATATCCTTCTAGATTGTTCGCGGTTGAATCAAGTCGATTGAAGTGAAAAGCCAGCTATTTTAACCTTTGAAAATAAGAGCGTGTTCTGGTTTTGTAGATTGATCCGAGCCGCACGTTGCGCCAATTAACTTTGAGCGGAAACGAGCAACAAAAGGGCGCATGAAACTTGACGCGAGGCTCGACGGAATCACTTTCTATTCCCACGGCTGCAAATTGCTCGGAGGCTTCTACGGAGCTCCTGGCGAAACGCTAAGGCCGACCGTCATATTCTTACATGGAGTGCCTGGCGTCGAGAAGCCCATTGACTTCGCTTATGTTTATTCAATTCTTTGAGTTAAACACGAACAACCTCGATGTGCAGCCGTTTCAGGGTTTCTATGAGCTTCGATCGCTCCGCGCCGCGGATGCCTTTCCAATCGACAACGGCCGTGTGGCATTCTCCTATTGTGCGCTCAAAAGCCAACTGCACCATTTGTTCATCGTAATCCTCAAAGAAATACTTAGAGAGGATATGGCTGAAAGCGTAGTTGTCATTCCTAACCGCGACGCATTGCTTGTTGCAGTAGTGTCCTCCTCCGAAACCAACAGCCGCCGTTCCGCTTACCGGGGCCGTTGCAGCCATCCATATGGCTTCACTAGCCGCTACCGCGGCCCGCGGATCATTCCATTCTTTTTCTGTGCTACCTACTTCCACGAAAAGCGTTGGAACTCCTAGCTCGGTTGGTCCATGGTGAGTAGCCTCAAGGGTTACTGCGTAATTCAACTTCAAGGCTTCACGCGCCTTATCCAACGCCAACAACCCTGCGCGTAGTCGAGGAGGGTCTGCAAAGGACAGGCTCTTGGACTTGCCGCCGAAATCAGCACGACTTGTACTATTACCAGTCCAATGGACCGTCAGCGCTGGTTCGCCGCTTTCGCTTCGGTGCCTCGAAGCGAAGATAACAGCTTCTGGTTTTGAATCGACGCCTAGGCTATCGGTGTATATGCCATCGGTTTCAACGAGTTTCAGGTAGACATTGCCGTTTTGAAATAGGTCAGGAACACCTGAGGCTGGTTGAAAACCTTTCAGCCGCATTAGCTCTCGTGCAATGTTTTGAGCTGCTACGTCACGCTTGGAGGAGGCAATGAGAACCGTCAACTCATGCCAGCTTCAACTTATTATTTTCTCGACCATTTGTTCAGGTTCGAAGGAAACTAAGTCCTCATAATTTTGCCCGACGGTTGCAAAAAGGATTGGCTTGCCCATAATGGCGGCAATAGAAATGGCGCTACCACCCTTTGCGTCAGCGTCCAACTTAGTCAGCACGACACCGTCGATGTTCACGGCGTTCGAGAAGGATTTTCCTTGCTCAACCGCATCGTTACCTGTCAGTGAGTCGACAACAAGGATTGTCAGGTTCGGCTTGGCCACTCGAGCAATTTTCTTCATTTCCTCCAAGAGGTTCTTGTTTGTTTGCATTCTACCTGCCGTATCAATCAAGACAACGTTAGTGCCATGTGCGATCGCATAATTCACAGCGTCGAATGCTACCGCAGCAGCGTCAGCACCATAATCATGCTTGATAGTCTTGATTCCGATTCGCCGAGCGTGTTCCTCAATCTGCTCTATGGAACCAGTTCGGTAAGTGTCTGCGGCAGCCACGACGACTGAGAAACCCTTCCGAAGCAATAGATGGCCTACTTTCGCGATGGAACTCGTCTTGCCGGTCCCGTTAACTCCTACGAAAAGTATGATTGCCGGTCTGTGGGCATTTTTGCTTTCATTGAGAACCTTGTAGAAGGATTCCTCGCCGCTTCCCCTCAATAATTCAAGCAAGACCTCTCGCAGCACTCCCCTAGCTGGTTCCGTCGAGTCTGTGAACCTTCGAAATTGGGTGGCTCTGAGTTTCTCATGTAGGTTGTCGCATATCTGCTTGGCCACTGAGTAGGCAACATTATTCTCGACTAAGGCCAGTAGAAACTCATCAAGGATCTTTGAGATGTCTTGATCAGAAAGTTCTTTCTGCGAAATCTTCTGAACTAGACTATTGACGCCTGATTTGAGTTTCTCGAACACTTTATGTCACTAATGAGAACCGGGGCTAAAGTTTGTCTCCTGTAGGGTTCTACGCGGAGATTTCAGGACTTCGTCTCAACTCAGCTCGGAGCCTGTGCTGTTGTCCCCTGGTGTCTTAGGAGTTCCTCGAGGGCATCGCGGTCTTGTTGGTATCGGCCAATGGTTTGGTCTAATTGTTGTTGAATAGATGTTCGTGCTTTATCTAATTCCTCAAGTCTACCTTTCAGCTCGCCTACAGAGCTTTCCACGTCTTTCTCCATCGCAGCTCCTGCTCCTATACCCATAACCAACTTCTTGGAATCCGCAATTTTCATTCTCACGTATGAACCGGCTCCGACCGGGACGAGCGTGGAATCGCCTTCTTGTAGTTTCTTCAGGCCATCGAGGGTGTTGAATGCCAATGTAACCTCGTTGATCGCTGCTCGGACAATATCAAGTCTGGATTGCAAAGCCCCGATGGACCCTTCTAGGATGCGAATCTCGGTGGCTAGTTGCCTGACTATGTCTTCTTCCCTTGGTTGGGGGGATGACATTCCTATTCCTTGGCCTGCGCTGCCTCTAGGTGGGCGGATTGGATTTTCGCTATCCTAACTTCAAATCTTCTAGCGCGGTGTCTGCTGCCCATTTCAGAATAGAGGCGCTGGAGGGCGTGTTCTTCTTTCAGCGCGTTGAATTCGACGGAAAACGGGATTTTGGTTCGTCCCTTCCTGATCTCGCCTGTAATCTTAAACTTCTTCACTTCTGACATTCGTATTCGTGACCTCGCCTTATGGCATCGGCGTCCGCTATTAATCTGAAGGTCGCGAAACAGGTGCCCGCGCTGAAAACGTTTTTATTAGGCAGGGGGATTGACGCCTTAGAAATTTGACTAGATGGTCTCCTCATTGCCACTTGCCAAGGATGAAATTGTTAGGGCACTCGGTGAGCTACGTAAGAATCTAACTAAGAGAAAGTTCTCACAGTCCATAGATTTGGTTGTTCGCCTCCGAGAGGTCGACCTAAAGAGGCCCGAAAACAGGATCAATGAAGCAATTACCTTGCCGAATCCACCGGATAAGGCACTGAAGGTTTGCGTGATAGCGTCAGGAGATTTGGGAACCAGGGCCAAAGCGGCTGGCGCAGACATGCTAGTTACCAGACAGGAGATGGATAACTTGAGCAAGGACAAGAAATCGGCTCGGAAGTTAGCTCAAGATTATGATTTCTTCATCGCCGAAGCCCCCCTAATGCCCCTTGTAGGAAAGGCACTAGGGTCATTCCTCGGCCCAAGGGGCAAGATGCCCACACCGGTCCAGCCTAACGCGGCTATTGATCAAATCATCTCCGGCCACCGTAAGATGGTTCGTGTTCGAATGCGAGAACAGCCCGTCCTTCAGTGTAGGGTTGGGACGGAAGCTATGCCAGACGAGAAGCTAGTGGAGAATATCCAGGCAGTAGTTTCTCGAATTGAACAGAAGCTTGAGCGGGGTTTCAAAAATGTTGGTGAAATCCTAATCAAGGCAACGATGAGCAAACCGGTAAAGATCACTCTGACGAAGTGATGATTAATGTTAGCCCAGCAGGTCGCAGTCTGGAAAAAGGAAATTTACGAAGACCTAACGGAACTGCTTAAGGAATATTCAGTTATAGCCGTCGCCGACCTGCAGAAAGTGCGCTCATCGCAGATACAAGAGATTCGCAAGAAGCTGCGTGGCAAGGCGGACCTGATGGTTGCCAAGAATACGATTCTACGCAAAGCCAGCGAGAAGATAGCCGGTGAAAAGAAAGGTATTGATAAGTTTGCAGATTCGTTGACCGGATCCAAAGTACTAATTTTCACCCAAATGAACCCCTTTGAGCTCATTATCTTTCTCAACAAGAACAAGGTCAGGGTTCAAGCAAAGGGCGGAGATGTGGCGACAAGCGATATCATGATCCCAGGCGGGAACACGGGAATACAGCCAGGTCCGGTGATTAGCGAGTTCAACGAGGCTAAGGTGAAAACACGGATCGAGAGTGGCAGTATCTTTGTTGCAGAGGACACTGTCGTTGTTGAGAAGGGGGATGTGATTCCAGTTAAAACCGCTTCACTTCTGTCGAAGCTTGGAATGAAACCGATGGAAGCGGGGTTAGCGCTCTCATATGCTTACGATAACGGCTCACTTCTCGGCCCGAACGATCTCGCCTTTGACCTTGACCAAATGAAGTCTGATTTCTCCTCAGCCGCGAGGATGGCTATCGGTCTGGCGGTTGAGGCAAACATTATGTTGCCAGAGACTGCGCCCATAATTATCTCGAAAGCATATCGGCAGGCCGTTGCCGTCAGCGTCGAGTCAGGCTTCTTTACGAAACAAACTGCGGACTTTATCATCCAGAAGGCTTACGCGAACATGAATGCGCTGTCGTCAGCGATTGCTGCCGTGAAACCTGAAGCGATCGCCCCTCCGTCAACAACTCAAAGCGAGACCCAAGCGCAACCAGCGCCCGCAGCAGCCGCATCCGCTGAAGGAAAAGGTTGAAAAGAGGGACTTCGGGTAAGCACAGGAATCCCGTCAAATTTCGGTGTGAAAAATGGAATACGTCTACGCAGCTCTTCTGCTACACTCAGCAGGCGGCAAAATAACCGACGATACCGTAAAGAAAGTTCTAACAGCAGCCGGAGTCAAAACTGATGAGCCAAGAGTCAAGGCCCTAGTCGCGGCACTCTCAGAAATCAAAATAGACGACGCCCTAAAAGCCGCGCAAGCCATACCGGTGGCCGCAGCACCTGCAGCGGCAGCCCCAACTGGAGGAAAGAAGGACAAGAAAGAAGGGGCGGAAGACGAGAAGAAGAAAGGCGAAGAAGCACTAGCGGGCCTCGGTGCCCTCTTCGGTTGATCTTGAGTTGCCTGTACCCTTTACTTTGATCTCTCTCGCATCCTAGTCCTCTTTCACTTTGTTTTTAGTGCTCCGAGCAGCGGTTCAAGATCGAAAATACCATTCTAGAGAAATCTAAGCCAAGTCTATCCTTCCTGTCACGAACTTACTTCTTCCGGGCGAATGAGATGGCAGTTCGTCCCAAGAGCTAGGGGGTGTGATCCGGCGCTTAGCAACTTTGGCCCTGGGTCTCCATTAGCCAACCTGTAAGAAGGACCAGGCCAGCAACTGCCGCCAAATATGTTTCAATACCAACCTCCGCGGAAACGCACCTGACCCATCCCGATTCAATGTAACCCATGCCTGAGGATAGGTAGTTGTGGAGGTACAAGTACTCATCCAGCCGCTTCACGTTATCGATCCAATACCAGGCCGCAGTGAGTGCCGAACCGGCAGCAAGTATCTGAAAGTTTGATTTCCTAATCAAGACCGAGATCGCGCTCGAAACCAACGCGAGGATGAGCAATAGCAGAGAAAGCGCGAAGTAAGGGACGTCCAAGAGCCCGGCAAAATACGGAGTGGAAACGAACACCGAGTTCGAAACCGTGGGAGGCAGGACCTTAGTGTCAACGCCGAAGATGGGATATTGCTGTGCTCCACGCTCGATCTGAGACAGATTCAGAGTCACGGTTAGCCAAGGCAAAGGAACAGAAAGCACTAGGAGCGCAATTGCCAAAGAGGCAGTTTTTCGCCAGCGTTCCACAACTTCAACGACCTTGCATGGGATAAGACGCATTATTGGGCTGGTTGTAGCGAACAATCCCTGCCTTTATTTCCGCTTCGAGGCGGTTACCACACCTTTTCTCAATAGTAGCCACTGTGCTTGGCCACGTTCTTCTTTGAAGTAGACGAGCGCATACTCGCCCTTCAGCTTGTTCCCGTGAAGTTCGAAGCGTAGTAAGCGGGGTCCTCGTTCAATGAGAGTGTACTTTCCCTTGTCCCAAATCACGACTTTTCCAGCGCCGTACCCGCCTTCCGGAATAGTTCCCTCGAATGAGCCGTAATCGATCGGATGGTCATCCACCGCTACCGCGAGACGTTTGATCCCAGCCTCAAGTGGTGGCCCTTTGGGGACAGCCCACGATTTCAGAACGCCGTCCATTTCCAAACGGAAATCGAAATGGTGGGCCGTCGCCCAGTGTTCATGAATAACAAATGATGGCATCTTTGGTCCTACACATTCAGGTTGGAGGATGTGGCTTAACCTTTTACGGCTACGTTAACCTTGTTTCCTCGGCTAGGTGCTGACGGTTCTTTGTCTGAGGAATACACTGTCTGCAGGTGCGGGGCTAAATTCACAAACGATGCGGAAGGAAAGCGCCTCTACAATCTTCATCAATCTTGGTGCGGGAAGCAAGGCAGCGTCCCACAAGATTCAGGTTCCAGGAGGGAATATTCCCGCCCCACCAGATCTAACCAACGATAACTTGACCAGAAACCGTTTCGTCATCTACTCCCTAGATTCCTTCTGAAAGTAAACATTATGAGCATGCTTAGTTGAATGTGTTGAGTTAGAGTTGGGTCCTGATGTTCGCTAACCTTCTGCTTCAGGCCCTTGTGCTCGCACCTCGCTGACAGAGGGAGCGGGCAAATAGCTAACTAGTTTAGTCTGCTTCGTTCTGTCGGCTGGAGGAATCAATTAATGGAGACTAGAATAGTGTTTTTTGTGTGTTAATTCAGGGAATCAGCCTAATCATCACGATTGCGGTGAGAAGTCTGCATCAGCTTTTCTATCTTCTTCACATACTGGCGCAGAAACCGCTTTCCTGGCATTCTCTTTGCCTCGCGCCGAACTGTTGCAATTGGACGTATACGGAAAGGCGTCTCCGAGCTACCGTCGGACAACAGCGTACGGGGCACGAACGCCTCCCACATCAAGTCGTCATATCCCTCCTCTTCGTCGGCGACTAGGTACACGAGATCATAGTCGTAGTCTTTTAGAACGATCCGATCCTACATGAGTCAAGAAAGGTTTACGGATACTGACAGAGGCCAAGAAACGGGAACGCTACGGCTGACGCAGAATCTTACCGAGTAAAACAAAAGTCGGAAAGGGCGGGAGAATCACCCGCCACACGTAGCTTCCTTATGCTACGTATTCAGTTGTGTCCCTTGCCTCACGACCCTCTACTTTCATCTTGACCTTGCGTTTCTTGCTCGCCAACTCAATTCACCTCCAACAATTAACCCAACCTTAGGCGCTCTCAGTATTTAACGCGGCTTGGAGGAGAAATCAAAAAGGACGAATGTTCCACTTTTCTACCAAGTAGACACTGTCTTGTCTCGTGTTGGGTCACTCGCGCCTGCTGGGCTGGGTTGCGCAGAACGTTGAACCCGTCGCTCCGTTCATGGTTCGCCGAACAAAGCAGAAACTGCGCGAATCCGATCTTGAAGAAACTGAAACACTGTCGCTGAATACGAACGAGTTACCCTACGCTCTCGTGAACTTCGCCAAAGAAATGTTGACTGAAATCTCTGAGTTGAAGGTTAGACTTGAGAAACTCGAGAACAAGGCCTCAACACACGCATAGGTAGCTTATGGTAACAGTGAATTGTCAGAATTCCGTGCTCTACCCCACCCTCTCCACGAGAACATTTGACCCAGGATTCGGTGTCAAAGACCCGGTCAAAATATAGGAGACGCATGGCACCTACCTACTTAGGTGTCGACTCAAGAGGGTCGTGAGAACCGTCAAGAACCGAGGTATGTCAAATGGAGATTAATGAGAAAGAATTCGCCGTCCCGTTCTTCAAGGAGAATGGGTTTCAGCGCAAGCAGTGTGAATGCTGCAAAGGTTACTTCTGGACTCAGAGATCCGACGACAAATTCTGTGGCGACAGCCCCTGTGTTCAATATTCGTTTATTGGGAAACCTCCGGCTAAGCGGCGGTACTCGATTCATGACATGCGTGAATTATTCTTGTCATTCTTTGAACGGAATGGACACAAGAGAATCAACCCGTACCCTGTTGTGGCACGGTGGCGGGATGACGTCTTCCTTGTAGGAGCGTCGATCTACGATTTCCAGCCCTACGTTACCGAAGGTATGATTCCGCCACCAGCAAACCCCCTCGTCGTCAGTCAGCCATCCATCAGGTTCACGGACATAGACAATGTCGGCCCAACATTGGGGCGCCATGAGTTAATGTTCGAGATGGGAGGCGCTCACGCCTTCAACTACCCTGACAAGGAGGTCTACTGGATGGACCAGACAATCCGTTACCACCACCAGCTGGCCACCGAAGAGTTCGGTCTGAAGTCGGAATCGGTTTCATACAAGGAGCATTTCTGGTCAGGGGGTGGAAACGCTGGTCCCGACCTTGAGTGTCTTAGCGCCGGACTAGAAATCTCTACCCTAGTCTTTATGCAGTACAAGGTTCAGGGCAATCAGCTCGTCAAACTTCCGATCCGAACCGTCGACACGGGATATGGGATAGAGCGTTGGGCATGGTTAAGCCAGGGAACAGCCAGCGCTTTCGAGGTCCTTTACGGCCAGGTACTAGATAGAATCTTCCAACTAGCCAATCTCGAGTATGACGAGAAGCTGGTTGCAAAAGTGGTTCCGTATTCGAGTTACATGAACATCGAACGCAACGAGAGCCGTACTGATGCCCGAAAGAAAGTTGCCGAAAGCATAGGCATGGATTGGAGGGAACTCGAGAAGGCTCTTACGCCGATTGAAAGCGCGATGGCGGTCGCCGATCACACAAAGGCAATTACCTTCCTACTGTCAGAGGGTGTTGTTCCTTCAAACGTTGAAGCAGGCTACTTGACCCGTTTGCTGATTCGACGGACCTACCGAATGCTGCGTCAGTTGGGCATTGAAGACAAGATGCTGGACATAATCGACGCCCAAGTAGACTATTGGGGTGGCGACTTCCCTCAGCTAAAAGGAATGAAACGTGAGATAGCAGAAGAAATCAAGTCAGAAGAATCCAAGTATCGAAGAACAATCGAACGGGGCTCAGATCTAGTAAAGAAAATTGCAAGTGACCTGAAAACGAAGGGAATTAAAGAAATCCCGCCGCAGACTCTTGTTGACTTGTATGACTCTCACGGAATGGTTCCGGACATAGTGCGAGAGATAGCAGAACCGCTAGGGGTATCGGTGGATCCTCCGGGGAACTTCTATGGAATGGTCGCCCAGAAGCATTTGTCTGTAAAGCGCGTTTCAGAGGAAGAAACAGAATCGAAAGTGATTGACTCACTGAAGGACAAAGTCAGCGGGCTCCAGGACACTGCCCCATTGTACTACAAAGACCCTTTCCAAAAGGAGTTCGAAGGAAAAGTAATCGCGATCCTCGAAAACAAGTTCGTCGTCTTGGACCAAACCTGCTTCTACCCCGAAGGTGGTGGCCAACCCGGCGATATCGGAGTCTTTCAGACCTCTAATGGTCCAATCAAAGTCGTTGATACACAGAAGGTTACCCGAATCATAGTCCACCAAATAGAAGGTAAGCCCCCGCGCATGGGAGAAATCGTGCGAGGTTCAATTGACTGGAACAGGCGCATCAGTTTGATGCGTCATCATACAGGCACCCATTTGGTTTTGGGTGCGGCTAGGAGGGTGCTTGGTCAACATGCTTGGCAGGCCGGCGCGCAGAAGGGCGTTGATTCCAGCCGAATTGACATATCGCATTACGAGAGAATCACGGAGGAACAGGTAAGAGAAATTGAAAGGCTTGCAACGGAAGTAGCCCTCCAAGATATCCCCGTAGAGTCCGAATGGCTGCCCAGGGAGAAGGCTGAGCAGGCTTATGGTTTCAAGCTCTACCAAGGAGGCGTTGTGCCCGGCCGTGAAGTACGAGTAATCAAGATTGGCGATTGGGACGTGGAAGCATGCGGCGGAACGCATTGCACTAGGACAGGACAGATTGGGACCATCAAGATTCTGCACACAGAGCGCATTCAGGACGGCGTAGAACGAATAATATTCGCCGCAGGCACTCAAGCTCTACGCGCCTTCCAAGAACAGGAGAAGAAAATCAAAAACATTTCAACGATCGTCGAAGCGCCCATCGAAAAAGTAGACCAATACGTTCAGACCCTCGTTGAAGAAAGAACAAAACTGGCTAAACGCCTCGAAGAACTATCCAAACAATGGGCGGAGCAAGAGGCCGCAAAACTTCTGCAGTCTACGAAGACGGTCGGCCGCATAAAGATGTGCTCTGCAAAATATGATCGTGGTGAAGAGAGCGATTTAGTCGCGTTGAACAACAAGATTGTTGAGAAAGAACCGAGCGCGGTCATTGTATTAATCCTCGTCAAGGATTCGGCCAGGGTCTTCGTCGGTGCAGGAAAAGATGCAATTGCGCAGGGTGTGAATGCGGGGAAACTTGCCAGCAAGCTTGCCGCAATGCTCGGCGGCGGTGGCGGGGGCAAAGACTACTTCGGCCAAGGCGGCGGAACAAACCTGAATGCGGTTAACGAAGTAATGCGGAACTCGGAATCGGCGCTGAAAGCAATGTTGACCAAGTGATAATCATGCCTGTTGACTGGCTAGCGTTGGACAAGAAATGGCAGGAAGAATGGGCTAAGGCCAAAATTTTCGAGGCCGACCCCGACCCGAAGCGGCCGAAATGTTTCGTTACATTTCCCTTCGCATACATGAGCGGGCCCTTGCACGTCGGGAGCGGCTTCACAGCCGCTAGAATCGACGTGTACGCGCGCTACAAACGGATGTGTGGGCTCAACGTCCTCTACCCGTGGGCTTGGCATTGGACTGGCAAGCCGCTTGCCGGGGCGGCTGAGCGCATCAAAATGGGAGACGAAGAATTCATTCGACCGATCAGGGAGGTAGACGAGGTTCCAGAGGACGAGCTGAAGAAGTTTGTTGACCCTGCGTATATGGCGAAGTATTACACTGACGTCAATCGTGACGCGATAAAGCGTTTAGGGATATCGGTGGATTGGCGAAGGGACTTTCACACAAGTTCTCTGGACGAGGCTTTCAGCAAATTTGTTGTTTGGCAATACCTGCGTCTTCGAGACAAGGGGTATGTCATCAAAGGCACACACCCTGTAGTCTGGTGCCCGAAAGACGAAAGCCCAACGGGCGATCACGATAGACTGGAGGGCGAAGGCGTCAGACCGGAAGAATTCATTCTAATGAAGTTCAAGATGGGAGAAATCTTCTTACCCTGCGCAACTTTCAGGCCCGAGACAATCTACGGCGTTACTAATCTCTGGGTCAATCCTCACGGTGAGTACGTCGAGGCCGACGTGAACGGAGAACGTTGGATCATAAGCAGGCCCGCATCAGAAAAATTCCGCAATCAGCTGAAAAATGTCACTGTCATCAGGAACTTGAAGGGCTGTGAACTTGTCGGCAAGAAATGCTTTGACCCAATTCAGAACAGGGTGCTATTGATCTTACCTGGAACATTCGTGAACACAAATAACGCGTCCGGCTTGGTGTACAGCGTTCCCGCACACGCCCCCTTCGACTGGCTTGCATTAAGAGACATTCAGAAGAATCCGGCGAGCGTGGAGGGCTTCGCCGTTAAGCCTGATGAAGTTTCAGCGATTCAACCCATCTCAATAATATCCGTCGAAGGCTACGGTGAATTCCCAGCAATAGAGATCGTTGACCGCATGAGAATTCGTGACCAAAACGACCCGTTAGCTGAGGAAGCGACGAAGGAAATTTACAAGGCAGAATTTCACAGCGGTTTTCTCAAAGATGGTTGTGGCCCATACTCCAAGCAGAAGGTTGCGAACGTCAAGCAATCTCTTGTGGCTGAATTCAGAAGAAAGGGAATCGCGGACGTAATGTACGAGCTGCCGCAGCGCGTTGTTTGCCGATGCACAACTGAATGTGTAGCCAAAATCCTGGCGGACCAATGGTTCCTGAAGTACTCTGACCCAGAATGGAAAGAACGGACACACGGGGCAATTTCCAAGATGTTATTCTATCCAGAGGAGGCTAGAACGTGGATCAACAGCATTATCGATTGGCTGCAAGACTGGCCTTGCGCGCGAAAGAAAGGACTAGGCACACCTCTTCCATGGAGTCCGGACTGGATCGTAGAGACGCTTAGCGACTCAACCATTTACATGGCATACTATATGGTGAGCAAATTTGTCAATGCAGGGGACATCAAGGCTAGGCAGCTCATCCCTGAGATTTTCGATTTCATATTCTACGGGGCGGGGAAGCCTGAAGAACTGAGCAAGCAAACCGGTGCAGACCGAAGAGTCTTGGAGAAGATACGAGAAGAGTTTCTGTACTGGTACCCAGTCGATTTACGCAACTCAGGCAAGGACTTGGTGGGCAATCACCTTAGCTTCTTCGTTTTCCAACACGTTGCCCTCTTCGAGCCGCGGTTTTGGCCCCGCGCGATTGGTGTCAACGGCTTCATGCTGGCGGAAGGCCGCCCGATGCATAAGTCCCAGGGTAACTTCATTCCAATTTGGAAGGCCTGCGACGAATATGGAGCAGATGCAGTACGCTGCACCGCCCTATTGGCCGCTGAAGGGATGGACGACCCAGATTGGCGCTCCGAAAACGTTCGTGATGTCAAGGGTAGGCTGGAAGCCTTCCTGAGTCTAACTGAAGACATCCTCGCGAGGCCTGACCAGCGGACTTCAAATGGTCATCTGGAAAACTGGCTAATGGGCCGAATCAACTCTAAGGTTAGGGCGGTTTCTGAAGCTATCGAGAAAATGAAGACTCGCACGGCATTAGCCGCCGCCCTGTATGACGTGTGGAACGACCTGCGGTGGTACGAGCGACGCGCTGCTAGACCTGATTCGCCCACGGTCAAAGGTTTCATCTCAATTTGGATTCGATTGATGGCACCTTTCTCACCCCATCTAGCTGAGGAAGCCTGGCGAAGGATTGGCCAACGCGGCTTCGTGTCAACTTCAGAATGGCCCGAATTCAAGAAACTGATCGTCGATGAGAAATCTAATGAATTGGAGGTGCTCGTGAGGCAGACGCTCGATGACACTCAAGAAATTATAGCTACTACAAAGATCGCGCCAAAGAAAGTGTACTATTACACCGCCGCCAAGTGGAAGTGGCGAGTCTACGGCGAAGCCTTGACTAGAGCTAACTCGCAACCTGAAACGCTGAACGGGCTAATCAGAGACATGCTCGCTGCAAAAGCATCTTCAGCGAAAGACCTACCGAAATTTGCTGTGAAGATAATCCAGCAAGCAAGAACAATGCCCGCCGAATTGCGCGAACGAAGACTGAAGATAGGAGAGATTGACGAAAGGAAAGCGTTTGATGAAGCACGGGGCTTCTTCGCTAGGGAATTGAAGGTTGAGGTTCAGGTCCACGGCGAAGACGAGGAAGGGATGTATGATCCGAAAGGCCGCGCGAAATTAGCTGAACCATACAGGCCTGCAATCTTCGTCGAGTAGTGGGCACTGCAAGCTTTAAGCTAGAAGAGCTTGTAGTCCGAGTTCGGGCTCGTAGCTCAGTCTGGATAGTGCTTGCAGGTTGAGCATCTAAAGCACAGGCCCTCTAAACGCTTTGCAAAAAGCGGGGGACGCCTGGGGTCCGGGGTTCGAATCCCCGCGGGCCCGCCACACCATCGGTTCCAGACCAACGTCTGGCAAATACCGGAAAAGCCGTCTCTAAGATTAACGTCAATTACGGATGAAAGCGCGCGTGCACCGTAATTACAGGAGTTCAATTCTGATTGCCCGCACCATTAGACCCACACACACACTTTTTTGACGACGAACGACTAGCTTCTTCGATTCCTTATGATGACAGAACGTCGCTCATTGTTGCTCATATCTACCAATAGATTCGTTTCGAAACCCAGTCAAGGATCTGCCCATCCCCGCGCGGACAACATGATCGGCCAAATCGATGAGACATCTGAGTAGGGCGAAATCCAGACTCTCTCGTTCACTTCTTCCAGAGCGTGAACAACGCAAAGATGACAATCAGATACGCAAGCGTTCGGACCACAATGAGTGGAATCACCAAAGTGGCAGCAAGGCCCAGTAGGGTCACCAGATGAGAGATCGCGAACAGGCCAAAGGCTATTCCAATATACAAAGCAAGAGAGCTCTTCTTCCTACTGAAGAGCGCCACGCCCAGTATCAAAATCACCGCAGCCAAAACGAAGTTAACTACCGTCACAACATCCAAAACTCATCTTTCTAGCAGAAGACCGGTGTCATTATAAGAATTGCGGCAGCAGCCACAATTCAGGTGCACTCATTAGGTTTGCGAGATATCCAAAATTCACCTGGATAGTTTTCTGTGTGTGTGCGCACCACTAGACCCACACACACAAAACCGGCGTCGTTCATGTAATTTTGTGTGTATACAAATTCCAAATTCCAACAGAACCGTAAAGTAAATTTGTGTACGATCGTGATGCACTTTCGGAGTTGTGTGTTTGAGCAATGGGGAATGAAGTGCTGGATGCCATTATGCAGCGACGCAGTATCTATCAGTTCAAGCTTGAGGCAGTCCCTACTGAGAAGATCACTTCCATTTTGGAGGCGGGTCGTTGGGCTCCGTCATATGCGAATAGTCAGCCATGGGAATTCATCACCGTAACTGATAGCAAATTGAAGCAGGAGGTTGTCGAGATAGCGAAGGAAACTATGGCTGCGCATGCAGGAATAGAAGGAGCGCACGCAATCATCGCAACATGTGTGGATCCCGAGAAAGATCAATATCACTTCATTGAAGACGGTGCTGTAGCAACGCAGAACATGGCTCTGGCAGCACATAGCCTAGGGTTAGCGACCTATTGGGTTGGGATATTTAGTCTTATGAACGATAGGAAATCAATCGAGCATAGAATCAAGGAGGTTCTGAACATACCTGAAAGGATTCGCGTGATTTCTCTGTTGCCCATAGGTGTGCCTGCGTATAGTATAGAGAAGCAAAGAAAGCGGTTGGAGGAGATTTGCCATGTTGACAAGTATGACAGCAGACAATCAGGTGTGGGAGTAGAGGATCAGGACAAGAAGACCGAGATAGAAGCACAGAGGCATGGCATGAGAGCGCATTTGCCCCGCGTCGCACCAACTTGATTGAGGGGATCATGAGCCAACGTCAGGAGTGGCGGGCACACACACAAATCAGCGTTTTCGCGCTACAACGGAAAATACGTGCCAATGCTTCCTTCGTTCATGAAGTGCTGGCCTGTCATCTTTCTCCTGTTCGAGAAAGAATTCGATCTCAAATGGACGCAGTAGTGCCTTAACTTGCTTAGCGGTATGAAATGTCCCATTTGAACTGCGAGCCCAATCATCGTGAACGCCGAAGAAATGGCCTGAAAACCTTCCTCCAGTACGAATCGAGGTTACGATCTTTCGCCAGAAAGAATGGAACCGTTTCGGTGAGCAAAACGGTAGGCTGTAACTTGCATTTACAAGATCACATCTGGGTAAGGATGATCTCTCGAATGAAGTCACACGGGTTCTTAGTTGCTCTCTATGCGTTGGGGATACGTTAGATCGGATCCATCTAATCGCTCCAGCCTCACTGTCTACAGCCAGCACTTTCCAGCCTCGTCGCAGCAACTCTGACGTATCCCGACCACCTCCACATCCCAAATCAATCGCAAAACGCACCTTCTTTCGTGACGGTTCAGCGTCAAACGAAGAAAGTGCTTTTTGCAGGGTTTCGTAAGGAGGACGCTTTGAAGTCGCTTTGTAATAATCAAGCCAACGTGGTTCTCTGCGTTTGGACATAGAAGTAAAGTACAGCGTTTCTCGCTGATAACTATCGCCTGTAGATCCTCAGCTCTACACTTGTAGAAGATACTTCCACTAACAGGTGGGGATCGTAAGCTGATTCTCGGTAGTAGTCGTAACGACACTAGTCAACGACGCCTCCCATCCCCTATTTCATCGGTTCTTCTCCTTTCGGAAATTAGACAGCGTGCTTAAAGCGCAACACGTTGACGCAATGATTATGGTTCTAGCCAGTTACGAGTGGGTTGCCGTTCTCATAATCATCGTGGTTATTGCTCTGGCGTATTTGTTCTGGCGCTCCTTTTCGCGCAGAATGGAAGGTACACAAAGACCACAGACGACCACTGGTGCAGAATGGAACAATCGCATACGGAATAATCAGACGCAAGACATCAAATCGAAAATCAGCTGACACATAGATGCAAAGTTGACGACTGATAGCAGCTTCCACGGCAACCTGAAACAATGATTCACCTGTTTATGCGATTCTAGTTGGCCTGAGTACTTTATGCCAACCAGCCCAATGAGGCTGTGATTGTGATGACGACAGGTTTTCATGAGTTCAACAACAGTCATAGGCGAGGGCTAGTGACACTCCTGTTGTGCCAGATGTATATTCGACAACCGTACCGCGGGGTGGCAGGCGACCGTCTGCTTCGGCATGTTCTATGACAGCTTTTGCCATTCGATCCTTCATGCTTCCAGTGGGATTGGCCCACTCAAGTTTCGCTGCGATGCGGGCGCAATTGGGAGGTACTGCTTTGCGAAGTTCTACTAGGGGCGTGTTGCCGATTGATTCGAGGATATTGCCAGAGAGTTTCATTTTTTCTCAAGATTCTATCCTAGTTGGACCGATAAACGGTTTTGGTGTTCCTTTCTGTGTGTGTGACACTACTGGTGCGAACATCGCAATTTGAACTCTCTTGTTATGTGTATCTTATGTTACTAATGGTTAGTAATTGGCGCGAGCCTGTTCGAACGTTTCAAATTCTAAGTCGAAGCGTACATGAGCTAAGACTCGTTCACCTCGTTAATCAGAATTTCAGAATGATGTGATTTGTCAAGTCTAACGGACTTGGGGCCTTTCAGCCTGGTTCATCCGTTACTCCAAACTACCGCGTTCTTCGTTGGGCTTACCGCGGTATACGTAATTATGCAGACTCTGCATTCGCGGAAGCCAAACTTGTTTTCCTTGGATACTGACAAGGGGGTGAAGACTCACATGACGCTGGGAGTGATCTACGTCAGCGTACTCTTGTTTGGGTTCCTGATAGGCCCAGTTGCAATGGCGCTGGCTGGAATCACGCCTTTCCGCACGTTGCATAGTTATGTGGGCATCGCGATCGCGGGCCTAGTTGTGGCTGGAGGCTCGCTGGGACTCCACCTAAGCCGCGGCGCGGAGCATGTGCGATTCATCCATATGACCATCCAGCTGACAAGTTTGACGTTGCTGGCATTGCAAGCCGCTATAGGAATCATCTTCCTGCTTGCGCAACAATAGACGAGCTATTCATTCCTTTGTTGGTTTCTTCTCTGAGACCCGCCTTATGGAAGATAGGACTAGCGGGGCAAACCAGAGGTAGAATCTCAAGGGGGTACTCAGTATGGTCCAGCTCCAAAAGATGGGTGCTATTGTTAGGGCGAAAAGGCCCGCCGAAAAGAACATGATGGTCCTGATTCGCCTATACTTGGCGAGTAGGTTTTGTGGGAGAAGTTTTCTGTCTTCAATGGTCAATTGATGGGTGAATAGTGCGAGTATCGCCATTAACCCTGCCATGTCGAGGGCGTAGGCTATTGAAGCGGCGTTTAGGAGGGCGGGATGGCCCGAAAAGTCGAAGACGACGTTCAAGTAGAACAGGTATGGCTCGATTGACACGAGAAAGAGCATGACGATGTTTAGTATGACTGTTGTCATTTCCTCTAAAGGAAGAACAGACATGATGCTGGTGTAGCTCACCCACACTGAGATGAGAATTAGGAAGCTAAATCCGAATTCCACGACATCGAAGAGTATGCCGCCTGGGGTCTTAGGTAGTTTGATTATTAGGGAAATTGTTGCCACCGACAAAGCGAGTCCGAAAATCAAATCCGACAGGGACTCAATCCGTGGCCTAGGATGCCTAGCAGTTTCCAACGCCAATCACTCTACCCCCACTTACAGCACTATAGATTCAAAAAGGCGTGGGTGGCAGTCCTCTAGCGAGGTCGGCCTAATCTAAGAGGAAGGAATTGGATGACTCCAAGAGAGCGTGAGTTGTTTCAAGGTATGGTCAACTGCTATCACACTTGCCATGCTGACTTCGAAGATACGGTGGGTATGGTTGGTTCTGCTCGCGGGCTAAGCCCGGAAGAGGTTAAGGAAATCCTAGCACGGCTCAGGGAAACAGGCGGCATCGAGTATAAGGAACTTAGAAGCCGTTTGCCTGAAGCCTTCCCTCTCTGAATACGCGAATCTGAGGCCTTAGCATGACTAAATGTGCCGTCTGCGGAACGACCTTTCAAGCCGGGGATTACGATAGCCTCGCCCATCATTTCTATGAGTCGGCGGAAAGAAGCGACCCTGGCCACGTAATGTGACTCAACAAGAACATCACAAAGAAAAAGACGGATGCGTCCGAGCTCTCAAAACAGCTTCGAGCCTACCTCGACTTCCGGGCGACCGGAATAAAGGGATGGATGAAGAAGAGATTCATCGAGCGGTTCTATGGAGAGAAACCGCACCCCTTCGTACTTGCCCTACAGCACCCATCCAAAGCAACTCTGTTAGGCTATGTGGTCGAACACCAGCATTTCCTACGGCAATGGACACGCAGCTGCGCATACATTATCGCGAAAACGGACAAAGTGGACGTTACGGTCTACGAATTGGACAACATCAATACAGAGTTCGGCGGAAACGGGCCCGACAAACCCTCACACTACGAACTGCTCATACGAATGGGCGAAAGCCTCGGTTTGCCTAGAGACAAGATCCTCGGGACGGATCCGCTATCCGACACTGCATCGGCGACCAGGACATGGAACGAGATTGCTGAGAAGGAGCATTGGTTGGAGACAATGGCCGCGATGCATCCATTGGAGCTGATAGCTAACCGCAACCTGAGGGGGGAAGGAGCGAAGATGAGCTACTTTGACCCGTCAATACTGAGCGGAAACGAGGTCACGGACGCCACGAAGAACTTCCTTAGAGAGGGCTACGAGGCTGATGTTGAACATTCCGAAGAAGCCATGGACTTGATTGAGAAATATTCTGGCGACTTGAGTATAGCTGAGAACGTTCAGGCCACATTCCTTAGGTCGATTGACGCATTTGACCGGTATTTGATGGCTCGCTTAGAAAGGGCGAAGCAGTTTGAAAGTTCCTAAGGGCTGCGCCATCTGCGAATCGACTTGGGGCAACCACTGGGCCGAAGTGGAAGGACAGAAAATGTTCTTCTGCTGTGAGATATGTGAGGTCGAATTCCGAAACATGATTGAAGAAGTCAAACGTAGAACGGGTTGGAAGACGATCGACGAGGTCAGAATAACAGGAGACCAGAAAGGTAGGGAATGCACAGCCCGATTGGGGCTTCAAGCCTTTCGCTATTTCATTCGATTCAGTTCACAAGGGGCAATCGATACTTTCAGAGAAATGTGAGTTCTCACTAGGTGGCGCGTCTCGCCGAACAAAAGCCCGTAAGCATGATTATATTTTGCACTAATTCCCCACCCACGGAGAGCCCACTAACAAATATCTGGGAACCTTTCGAGTCATCGGAGGCGGGGGCGTTTATTTTGCCAGTTTGTATGCGTCGATTACCTGCCAAATCCAGAAAACTAGGGCGTAAATTGTGAGAGCGAGTCTATAGGGGAAGAAACCTCCAGTCGACCTGAATGAGATGAAGAGAGTCTGCCATATCAGCGCTAGCGTCCCAACTATTATTCCAGCGACGAGGATTGATGCGCCGCGTTCTGGTCTGCCTGCGTACATCTGGCCTAACCCTGGAACTAGAAGGGAAAGTACTGCCGCTACTGGCGGGTCACGTTTAGGCTTGCGGGGCATGACTTCTCACAGTATCATTAGCTCTCGTCGTAACTCTATTATTATTTGTGGACGGATTTGCGGCGGAAGGGTTTCGGCCAGCTCAGGTCGTATACTTCTCTTCCAGGTATTTGACCAGCCATTCGGGGTTGTATTCTTCGCCGAACAGCCGCTTCTGGAGCTCTTTGGGAGAGTAGGTTGCGCCGTAGTTGTGTATTTTCTCCTTCAGCCAAGTCTTGATTCTTCCCAGTTCACCTTTTCTCACCAGTTCCTTCGTATCCATATCTTTCTTAATTCGTTGGAAGAACATGCCTGCTATGACATTGCCCAGCGAATATGTTGGGAAATATCCAAAACCTCCTCCGCTCCAATGCACGTCTTGGAGAACACCATGCGCATCGTCCTTGGGTCTGACACCGACGTATTTCTCCATCATGTCATTCCAGAGTGACGGGGCTTCGGAGACTGCGATTTCTCCGCCGATTAGTTTCTTCTCCAATTCGTACCGCAATACAATGTGGAAATTGTATGTCAGCTCATCTGCGTCGACGCGGATTGGGCTTGGTTTGACCGCGCAGAAGTACCTGTAGATCTCGTCTTCGTTGTAGCCGGAGACGAAGGGTAGGTTTGCCTTTAATGTTGGGTAAACTAGTTTTGTGAATTCTTTGCTTCTCCCGATGAAGTTCTCCCAGAACCTCGACTGGGATTCATGAACGCCGAGTGAGTTGCCTCTAGAGAGTGGAGTGTACTCTAGAGAGGGATCTACTTGTAAATCGTAGATCGCATGGCCTGATTCATGGATAGTGGAGAACAGGGATTCCTTGAAGTCCTTTCCTTCGTACCTTGTTGTAATCCGCACATCTTCAACTGACATGCTCGTAGTGAAGGGGTGAGTGGAAACATCCATCCTGAAAGTCTTCTCAGGCATCGCAAGCAGTTTTAGGACTTCAATGTTCACACGCCTCATAGCGGCTTCATCATAGCTAACTGATTCCAAGGGGTGCGTGCTCGGAAACTTGCCTTCGGAAACAACCTTGTTGAGAATCCTTTTGAGGTTAGGGACGAGGGATGAGAAGACGCGGTCGACGTCGGTTGTTGTGAGCTCCTCTTCGAATTGGTTCATGAGGGCATTGTAGGGGTGTCCCTTGTAACCGAGTTTCTCCGCTTCTTGTTTCTTGAGGTCCACAATCTTCTCTAAGTAACCTTTGAACATCTGGAAGTCAGATTTTCGTCTCGCCTCCCTCCAGACGACTGTGGCTTCCGTTGCAGTTCTCCGGAGCTCTTCCAAGAGCTTCGGCGGGATTTTCATGTAGTAGTCAAGGTCGCGTTTAACTACCCTCAGAACTCCCCGTTCATAATCGTTCATGTCACGAAGCTTTTCCGCCTTCGACACGAGGTCGGCCAGTTCAATCGTGTGTTGTTGTTTCATCAGCGACGTCTGAGCCATCGCGAACCCCCTAGACTTCGATGATCCGAGGGGCATGTAAGTTTCCATATCCCATTCAAGCAGCGACGAAGTGTGATCTAGCGCCCAGATGGGTTTGTGTTTCTCAACAATTTCCATTATGACCGGATTACTTGACATGGAAAATAACGCAGCCCAATCTCAGTATTAAATTGTAGGCTTAGACTAACTTAGAATGACTTGATTTCATTTGTCCTTGCCGTCTCGAAGGTGCTTTCTTGAAAATGAAAAAACCAGTGCAACCGTGAACGCTATGAGCAGCGGTTCTATCATTGGCGGGAATTCAGGGACGGCTTGCTGCAGATAGAAATTTACAATGCTTGATGAATTGTCCGTGACATTGACAGTAGCGCTGTTAGCCGTGTATCCATGAGCGCTGACTGTAACGTTGTATGTTCCGGCGGGAACTCGCATCTGGTAGACTCCGCTCATACCAGAAAATGCTTCGAAGGTTTGTTGGCTGTTGCTGGCATAAACGGTCGCCCAGTCAAAGGGATGGCCGTCAACTCCGATTACCATGCCAGTTATTTCTCCACCTGGCCCACCGTAGTACTGCTGCGTCGATTGGGCGAACACCAACCTACTGCCAATCAAGACTAGCGCAAGAAGCGAAGCCGTCAGGATAAATCTCATAAATCCCGCTCAACTAGAAGGATCAAGTTGGATTACTGGCAATAAAAGACTTGATAGACAGTCCAACTCCCACTTCATTCCGAAATCCTTCATCACTCTTCGTGTTTTCGGCCTTGCGGTTGGATTACATTTAGGGTTCTGTTAACCTGTCAGCGGATGCCTGTCGGTTAACTCGCCTGTATCGACTGGGCGTCTTTGAACTGCCACCATCGCTTCAATTGCAGGCGCGATGGCCCCGAACCTCAGGGCTCTCGTACCAGCCGCTAGAATATTCCTAGCGGCGTTCACATCACGGTCCACCGTGAATCCGCAGCTACGGCACTTCAGGGTTCGGTTCTCTTCGGGTTTCATTCTTGACCCACATATCGAACACCTCACCGAAGTGCCATACGGTTTCACGTAGATAACCGGTAAACCCTCCCATCTAGCCTTGTACTCAACCTGCCTTTGCAGCTCCGCGAAACTCCAACCGTTCATGCGAGCGCGATAACCCCGACCCTGCCCATTCCCCTTCCGGTAGAGTTTACGTATTCCCGTTAGTCGTTCCATCACGATCGCGGACCTACTACGTTTCGCCTCGGCAACTATCTTCTTCGAGGTTCTGTGGAGAAGCTGCTTCACGCGATTGCGTTGCCTCACACCATATTTCGCGTAGACTCGCTGCTTTATGCGGGAGTCGTTCCGGTTCAAGTGGGATTTCACTTCGCAGTACATGGCTTTGATTTCCGTAGCCTCTGATAGGTTATGCCGCGTGATTGAGCCGTTTGAGTCGACTGCTGTCACGTTGTCAAGGTTCCTATCTATGCCCATCAATCCGTTGGGCTCTAGGGTTTGGATATCTTTCGAGTAGGATACGGTTATTGTGTTCGCGGTGAGAGTGACCGATCGAGCCGCTAGACCAGTCTCAGAAAGAATCTGTGACGTGTGGTGATTTAGGGGGATTCTGATCTTTTTCCCTGGCTTGATGGGCAGTTGGAGACTTGCGCCACTGATTTTGAATCCGTAGCATGTTGCGAGTTGCGGTCTGCGGGCGTAGGGTTGCTTGACCGGTTTACCTTTCCCGCTCGCTTTCCTATGGTTCTTGAGGATGCCTGCGGCTTTGCTGATTGCGCAGAGCTTATAGCAACTCATCGCATCGTACTGTTCTAGCTGCCTGTAGGCCTTGAGGGAAAGCGACTTTAGGCTGGTAACATTCTCGGCGAGACCGATTCTGATGCAATTGTTCACCATTTGGCGGAACTGTTCAAGCAGGCCGAGTAGCTCGCTGTTCGGCGTATATCTTTGCTGAACCGCCTTGACCGCAAGCAAGATTGTTGACGCGCGACTGTCCTCTTCTGGCTGGACAATAAAGCTGTGACAGGAGGATGAAACTAAACTCCGTCCGCAGACAAGTTAACAGAACCTACATTTAGTACAGGGTTTGAGTTTGGTTAGCAAGGAAATTGATCAGGCGGAAGCATTGGGTCTCCGGAAGAGGATTTCTGACCTCAGGGTGTCGGTTCTTCCCGATTTCTATTTTGACAGGATAGTTCGGGTTCCTTCCTTTCGTGCCTTGATTAGGCAGGTTGAGTTGAAGGCGGCGTCAGGGGGCGGCAACCTACGAGGCCTCTTTCAGACAGAGGTCAAGGGTGGAAACGCGACAAACCTTGCCTACGCCTTATCATCGCTGTCAGCTAGAACAAACCTTTACTGTGTGGGAAATTCGCTTACACGGGCCGTACTTTCAACACATCCAGCAGGCTGCAAGGTCAGGGTCATTGAGGGCCGGCCAGGTTATACAATGGCCCTCGAATTCCGCTTCAAACAGAAACCAGTCAACATCATGTTCAGCGATGTCGGTGACATTTCGAATTTCGATGGTAGAGAACTCACTCGACACGACACTATGACCCTGAGGAAATCTGATTGCGTCGCTCTCGTGAACTGGTCTTCCAACGCTAAAGGAAACGAGCTTGCGCGCAAGGTCTTTGGTCTAAGCGACCGGGAAGGCAGGTTGAATTTCATTGACCTCGCAGATGTGACCGGCGCAGAGAGTAGGGTCAGAGCTCTCGCGAGGAACATTCTCGATCAAGGATTAGTTGACGTAATCAGCCTAAACGAGAACGAGGCTAGAATCATAGCGCGCACGCTTTCGGTCGGGGGACTGCGGCGTTCATATGATCGTCGTGACGTAATCAGAGTGTCAAACCTGCTTCACAACTCCCTCCACGCCGTGGTAGATGTTCATACTCCAATCGGGAGCGCCTCTTCAACCAATCAAGGAGACATATGGGTAGATTCGTTTGGCAAAGTCAGCGGCTTTGTAACTGGGGCAGGTGATGTTTGGGATGCGGGAGACATAATCGGACACCTTCTCGGCTTCAAAGCCGAAGATAGGCTCCGTTTCGCTAACGCCTGCGCGCATCTTTACCTAACCAACAAGAATGCCCGACTTCCAACCCTTCGTGAAGTCGCGCATTTCGCAAGCCTCTAACTCTTTTATCTCCGGCATCGGAGTTGCGGAAGATGCCCATGCCTTTCCCTAACATCAATGAACGCCGAACGTTTCAGTTGGGTGCCAAACACGTCTCTAAAGTTGATCCAAAGCTTCAGCAACTCGTCAAAGAGCTTGGTCAGATCGATTTCGAAGCTGGGGGAGATCCATTTGAATCACTAGTTGAAGCGATCATTTCTCAGCAACTAAGCGGCAAGTCCGCTCGGGCAATTTTTGGTAGACTGAAGGCTCTGATTGGAAGCGAAGTAATCGAGGCGCAGGCCCTCAAGAGGATGCATGTATCAAGATTGAGGAAAGCGGGGGTTTCTCCGCAGAAGGTCCGCTACCTCAAAGATTTGAGTTCGCGGGTGGCTAATGGTCAGTTGGACCTTGAGCGTCTCAAGGAAATGGAGGACGCTGAAGTAATTCGTATACTTGACGAAGTCAAGGGCATAGGCCCGTGGACGGCGCACATGTTTCTGCTCTTCACGCTGGGACGACCGGATGTTCTTCCGGTTGATGACCTTGGGATTCAACTAGCGGTTAAAATGGTCTACTCCTTGCGCAAACTTCCTAGCGCGAAGAAGATTGAGGAGATTGCGAGCAATTGGCACCCATATTGCTCTGTAGCGTCATTGTATCTCTGGCACGCGAAGTAAGTTCAGCAACGGTAGGTTCATGGTGTAGCGGAGACTTCTCCGTTACCACCCGATTTGCTCAAAACACTATCCTAAACGAAGCTTGCAAAAAATGGATGCCGATCTAAGCGCTTAACTCGTTGTCGGCTTAAGCACTTAAGCACTCCTGAGAGCTTGAATTCTTGTGAGCCAGTGTCAACGGGCTGATCGTGTTGAACCGTAAGGTTCGCGTGAAGCAACTTGTTAACTAAAGGTAGGCTTCAGCATCGGGCCGCTACGCGACGGGAGTCCGCCTGCAAATCAGACGCGCACACCCCTAGGCGGCGGGTTAACCGCATGTCGTATCCTGGGCGCTGAGCTGAAACTCTGCGCAGAAAGAATTTGTTTCCTCCTAAGTTCGATTTGAGTGCGTCGTCATTGAATGAAACACGCATCTAAAATTCCGAGCGCAGTCGTTCGATCGGGCGTCGTAAACTTAGGCCTCAACGAACGCGTCGCGCTCGCACCCCGCTATAAGTGGCGCGGGGTTACCTATTGAAGCTCATTTCATAAATCAGCCGATAATAAGTTATCATTGTTCACCACATTCTGGCTGAAACTTGGCAAATATTAACGCGGACGCGCCCGAAACTTAGATTCTCACAGCCTTTCCACCGGCAATCGCGGAGGATCGGTGCAGCTGGATGGGGAATCGCAGGTTGATTGCGCTTGATAGATGTTTGAGAATCGTATTTCTCCTTGCGATTACGTTCTCGATGTCCGTGAATTGGATGGTGGTTGCTAGCGCGTTTCCTGTCGCTGTCAAGATTCAACCTACTGGATCGGCCAATCCGGGCATAACGCCTCCCTCATACTATTCCCCCTTAGACCCACCTCAGCCCTCAATCACCACCCTCTACCAAGAGTACCCACTCATCGACCCAACCTACCAGAACCAAGCCAGCAGTATCATCTTCCTAACCTCCTTCGGTCAGTACTCTTTCAGCAAAACCCAACCGTACATGAGTTTCACTTACCGCGACGGCACCCTGCTAGTCTCACAGAGCATATTCCACGTCAACTCCACCTTTCCCGCTCCCATAATTCTCACGGGCTACACGATTGACATGTCCTACCTTGACAGTCACCATTTCCGGTACACAGCCAATCTGCAGACCGGAGGCACTTCGGTTGGAACCCTTCAGGTTACCTTCCTATTCGACAAATTTCAGAAACCCAAGATTACCATTCGAGTGACTCCGTCGTCCGCCCTCATTGCGCATGGTTTCAATGTGTTATGGGTCGTCCACGGGCCCAAGACTTTTGCTAGATTCCCGCAGGCGAATGTGGGGTTAGACTTTAGCAACTACACGACAATAGCCCCCGTAGCCTATAATCAGACGCGTTTCGAGTTGGGATTGACTCCCCACCCTGAATCGTGGCGTGTGTGGGCGGTGGTGGATTGGAGTGACGCCTCCGTGAAGGCGCAGGTAGGTTTCGGAACCTTCACATCCACACAGTTCCCATCCCAATTCCAACTTCTCGCGAACCTGGGCGGGCCCGCCTCAATCATAACTTTCCCCGCAAACCTGACCAGCGTCGATCCCACCATCGTAGGTCAATCGAGCGTTGCCTACGGAACGGCGCAGAGCTTTCAACGTCACTCTTTCTTTGACGGGAATAATTATTGGGTCTTCTTCTACAACGGCGCGTCCACGGTTTACGAGTATTCGAGTGATGGTAGGAACTGGAACAATCCAGCTGTCGCGTTGTGGTCTTATCCTCTCACTGCTATCTGGTATTCTTCTGGGAATGTGTACGTGCTCGCTGGGACAAGCTCTTCTGGAACAACGTCGGCGAGTGTTGCGCTGTACTTTAGGAAGGGTGCTGTGAGTGGTACGTCGATTATTTGGGGGTCAACCGTGACAGTGGACTCCTACACGTACACTGATTCAAGCGCCATAGCGGTCTGGGCGAACTATCAAGATGTGAATCTGGTTGTTGGGTCAGATGGGTTAATCACAGCAATCTACACGCGGATGACCGAGAGTGAATACAGAACCCAAACTGGAGCGATTGTAATTATTCCTGACATTCCTTGCAACCAAGCTCCGCCTCTCCCGACTAGTTCATTTATACACGCTGAGTGTGTTGGAGATTGGACATACACCTATTCCGGTCAACGCTCGTTGCTGACGAAGAAGAGTGCTGATGCGACCGGCGCGAGCTGGAGCGCGTCAACCACAATAACCTCGGATGGCAATTACGGTAACCACTATCTTCCCATATTATCTCCACTCGCTAATGGTGTGGTCATCGAAACCTACGAGGACAACCTTAACGGCGCCATCAAGTATTCGCTCTCGACAGCTTGGACTTCCCTGACCCAACTGGACTCTGGGCCTGCGGGGATAGTTCAGTTCGGTTCCGCAGTTTCGAGTTCATCTTTCCAAGTGAACTTCGTTTACGTTTACAGTGACAACTCGATTAGGTACCGTTCCTACAATGGCGCATGGAGTAGCCCTACTGCGATCGCTCCGGCAACGAGTACCAGCCCAACGATTTCGCTTGGGTTTGGAAATGATCTGAATGTTTTCTACATTAAAGGAAATGTTCTCTACCTGGTTCAATATTCCAGTTTCAGCGGTTGGGGATCCCCATCAACCCCACTGGGCACGTCGTTCAACGCACCCGCCTATCTTAGCTCAGGGTCGAATTCTACTAGTGGTTTTCTGGTTTCCTTGTGGACTGAGGGAACGGCAGCACCGTATAGCATTAAGTTGAGTTCGCTCCCTCTTCAACAGGTTTGGTCTCCGTATTCTGTTCCTTCAGATCCGTGGGATCAGGAGGGAATCATTCCCTATGGACATTACTTCAAGAATCTGCAGGAGTATGTATCGTCTTTTAGTGGTTTGTTGACTATTGTTCAAACGGATTTCGGTCTCCCCGGCCGAGGCCTGGGGGTCGCTTTAACCAGAGTATTCCGCACCCCCTACACTTTCCAGGGTACTAGCCCCTATGGGTTTGAGAATTATCCGTACGCTAACCTTGGTTTGGGTTGGAGTTTTAATTGGCCGTGGTTAGGTGCGAATTACCTCCACCTTCAAGATGGGCAGGGATACAAGATTGCGTTCTCGAACAATGTTTTCGAGAACCATGAAGGCGACCAGTTCAAGCTGATTAGAAACGGGAACGGAACCTACACGCTGTATGATAGTTCCGCTGACATTTACCAATTCAACTCAGCAAAACAACTGACCACGATCTTAGATCGAACTCACAACAACCAAATCGCCTTCACCTATGATAGCTCGAATCGGATTGGCCTGGTCATTGAAACGGTTGGGAGGACGGTCAGCTTCAGTTACGATTCAAACAGCCGTTTAAGTACCGTGAACACTGGTGGGCGGATCTGGACTTATGGATACAACTCGAATGGGAACCTGATCAGCGTTCAGGACCCGCTGGGTAGGATAACAAGTTACCAGTACACGTCCACTTACAGCAACTCGTTGCTCACCCAGATTACATACCCAACAGGCGCATACACCACCTACACCTACACTCAAGCCCCAATTGGAACTGAGACTCAAACCTACCGCGTCCAACGGCAAACAGTCTACCTTGCCGGGGGAACCATTGTGAGGGAGGTCAACTACGCTTACACGATCGGGTCAGCGGACCGCGTAACTTCAAGCACGTTGACAGTCTCAAATGGAACAGCTACTCAAGGATATGTTGTATACTCCTTTACCCCGACCAATGCCACAACCATAGCCCAGAACGCGCAGGGTCAGGCGATGGCGAAAACGATTGACATTTACAACGCGAACGGTGAGATAAGTCAGAAGATCATCTATCCAGGCGCGTCAACAACAAGCTACACAAATTACTTCAACTTCGACAATTGGGGCAACACCATTTACCAGCGCCTCGCAATAACCTCCACAACCTACCGCGAAACCTACTACTCCTACGCTAACACCAACACACAGAACCGGTTCGTCGACTTCAACGGCAACAACGTCACCTCCTTCACAAACTCATTCTACGCTAACTCGATTGATCCCAACGATCATACCCGACTTGTAGGGAGAGTTGAGTTTCAGAACGGCGTTGGCTCGAACGGGTCCGAGTCCTATTATCAATACGACTTCGCCGGTGACCAGTTGACTGAGAAGGGTCTGTTAGGAACTGGCTGGTTAACCACCAGTTTCACATATGACGCGTACGGCAATGTGCTGACGCGGACGGACGCGAAAGGTAACCAGACCACATATCAATACTCCCCGACCTATCAATCGGCCTACTTGACGCAGGTCAACAACCTGGTTAGCGGACTAACTCTCTCAACCCAGTATGCCTACAATTTCACTACAGGAGATAGAATAACGGTCACCTCTCCTTCCGGAAACGTGACGGACTACCGTTATGATGCTCTTAGTCGCCTTACATCCATCACCTATCCCTCAATCGGAGGGGTACGGGCTGAACGTCGTATGGTTTACGACGATGTCAACAACATTGTTACGATGTACGATGAGAACGGTAACTACGTTAAGACCTACTACGATGGTTTGGCGAGGGTTACTAAAACGGAAACCTACCAGAATAACGCTGTCTACTCCACCACCACACCCACATACTACTGGAATGATGAGGTGAAGACTTACACGGATCCGACGGGTAATGTGACCACTTACAACTACGACTTTCTAGGGCGCATGATAACATTAACCAACCCTGACGGATCCGTCGCTCACTGGGTTTACAATGATGTCCTAAGCCAGGTCACGGCGTACGATATGAAGGGTCATCCGACCGACTATTACTATGACTGGGCGGGTCGGCTGGTTACGGTGACGGAGCATGTGGGCGGCCAGAACTACAACACCGCTTACACCTACAGCACAGTGGGCAACCTACTCCAAGTCACGGACTCAAAGAACCAGATAACTAACTACATCTACGACAACATGAACAGGTTGGTTCGAACGAACTACCCCGACACAACCTTCGAAACCCGCGTCTACGACAACGTTGGGAATCTCGTTTCAAGAACTACACAGAACAACACGGTGATCCAGTACAGCTACGACCAGATCAACCGACTGACAAAGATAACCTATCCAGACGGCTCCTCCGTAACATACCTCTACGACAAGGACAGCAACAGACTGGAGATGATTGACGCCTCCTCGACAACAACATACACCTACGACCCAAGAGGAAGGCTCCTCTCGGAGTCTCGAACTATCAATGGTCAGGTGTATGTGCTCGGCTATAGGTATGATGCGGCGAGTAACCTGATTCAGCTCACCTACCCCGACGGATACTTCGTCAACTACACATACGACCAACTGAATCGCATAGTCGCCGTAGGTAACCTAGCCACCATCACATACCGCAAGAACAACGAGTTCTCCCAGGTCGCGTATGGTAACGGGGTGCAAACCGCATACTCCTACGACCAACTCGGGCGCAGGACACGCATACACACTTGGAATTCTACGGCCACATTACTCGACCTAAACTACGCGTACGACCCGAACGGGAACCCGACAGGTGTTAATGGCGGTGGGGAAACGTACGGTTACGACGAATTGAACAGGTTGACCAGCGCCGGCGGCCCCTTCGGAACCCTCAGCTACAGCTACGACCAGGTTGGAAACCGCCTCAGCGAAGTAGTGAACGGTACTGGGACGACGTACTCGTACGGCAACTACAACAAACTCCTTTCCGCAGGCAGCACAACCTACACCTACGACAACAACGAAAACACGGTCAGCAAATCCTCAGGCTCAAACTCCTGGACTTACGCATACGACTACGAGAACCGACTGAAACAAGTCACCCTGAACGGGCAAAGTGTGCTACAGGCATCGTATGATGGTGACGGACGCAGAATCCAAACCGTAACCGGAGATACAACCATCTACCACTACCTAGCCAACTCGTGGGACCCAGGGTACGTGAAGGATTTGAGTACAGGCGTCACGACAGACGTTGTCTTCGCTGGCAGTTTCAGGGTTGGGAAGGTTCAGGGAGGCGTGAACTATTACTATCATCTGGATCGTTTGGGAAGCGTTCGCCTAGTGACACAAAGCGCCAGTATTCAATCCTTCACTGCGAAGTATCTGCCCTACGGAACCCCTTACGGCACATCGGGCTCGGAATCCTTCCAGTACACGGGTAAGCAGTTGGATGTTTCAACGGGCTTGTACTACTACGGTTACAGGTATTACGACGGCGAGGTTGGAAGGTTTATCAGCGAAGACAAGGCCCCGCAGCGGCCGAACGCTCCTCTGAATCCCGGTGGAATTGCCCGATCTCAAGTCTTGGACGAGTACGGTTCAGAACCCCTGCAACCTCAGTCGCTAAACCTGTACGTATACGCAATGAACAATCCCCTCAGGTATGTCGACCCAACGGGTGGGCAGGCTGTCTTGCCAATTCTGGAATTTTTTGTAATGATTCTTGAGTTCATTGCTGAATACGCGCCTGAGATTGGCGAGATAGCTTCGGAGGTGGTCGCAGAGGAAATTATAAAAACCGCGCCTGCCGCGAATACGCTCAATCAACTCACAACCGCAGGCCCACGCACCACGGGGGCAATTTTGGAAGGAACCTATCAACGAGGTGCCCAACTCGCTGGTCAATTGGGACGCAATCTGGGGAATTCTGTCAGACCCGACAAGCTACAACTTGGGTCCGAAGCGCAGCATGCAGAGCGCGAGTCATCTTTCGGGCATTCCGAAGGTCAAGGTCCGAATGTGAAGATATTCCAAAGAGGTAATGAATACGCTTTCTAGGCCTGTTACTAGTAGTTGTGATGGTCGAGGAAAGAGAAAATGGTAAGACGCTTTTCAGCGTTGAAGTGGGGAGCAATCGCCGGAATACCTTGGGGAAGTGGTGTCGGCGCTCTTGCTGGATGGATCTCTGACAACTATGTGAACGTAGGATTATCGAGGATTGGCAGTTCGTGGGTATACTTCGGGGCTTTCATGTTGGCGCTTCCTGTTGGAATGATAGGCGGTGCGGTTGGTGGAGCCATTTTTGTCAAAGTGAGACGTAGATTGCCGGGTCAGACGCTTGGCGTGAAAGCCATTGTCTTTTCGGTCGTCGTGTGGCTGTTTGAGGTGATTCCAATCCCAGCGCTGGGTTGGGGAAGAGCTCGTGCTTACGAGTTTTCCGCGTACGACCTTGTAATGATGAATGCTCTAGATCTGGTGTTATTGTTATCGTGGGGCGCACTGTTTGCATTTTTCTATGGCCGAGATATGACGGGATCCTCGTCATAGGGTATGACCATCATTCTCACACCGAAATCCGCATTGGGGCACAGGGAAAACTTGCTGACAGGAAGGGCACCGGCCCTAGTGTTTCGTCTGCAGATGCTGACAAATTCACGAAAGATTGCGAGGCAGCGGCGAAACAGACTGCGACAAAGACTGGGTCAACAACGGCTATATCAACAACGACGACTAACGGTCGAACCTACCTTGCATGTATAACATTACAAGGAACATCTCTAGGTGTTAGTCAACAAACGTCGAGTAAAGGTGTCTTTGCAGGGGCTTCAGGGTTGGGAAGGTTCAGGGTGGCGTTAACTCCTACTATCACTTAGACCTTCTCGGAAGCGTACGGCTCGTTACGCAGACTTCGAACCTTCAAATCTTCACGGCGAAGTATCTGCCCTACGGAAACCTGTATGCTACAACGGGAGCGGAGAACTTTCAGTATACTGGAAAGCAGTTGGATGTTTCCACGGGCCTATACTATTACGGGTATAGGTATTTGGACGGTCAATCCGGCCGGCTCATGACCGTGGACCCGCAGTCGCCCGTTTACGTTAACCCGCAAACATTGAACCAGTACATCTACGCTCTAGACAACCCTAACCGCTACTCAGACCCAACCGGCGCAGTTGCGAAAGAAACCATCACCCGTGCCGAATTGAAGCAGCAAGAAGAAGATGAGAAGGAGGACGCAATCGACAGACAGCGGTGCGAGAAATTGCTCAAGAAATTAAATTTGTATGACTTGTGGGCTTACACGAATAACCCAACCACGACCTTTTTCCGGGCGGCAACCACTTCGGCGACGACAACACAATGGATAACGACTACCCCAACCACACAGATCACTACAATTACAACAACCCAACAGACGACCGCAAGTACTTGGGGACTGACCACAACGGTGTCGAGTGTGACAACGACAACATCGACGACTGGAAGCACCACGCAACTGTATGCAGGGCGAGTATTGGCAAATACCGCAGTCAATCCGCAAGCAACCGAACTTGTATACCATATTGGCTATCTTGGTGTTGAAATCGTTGGTGAGGGGAATACTCCAGGAGAAACGCTTGATATACTTCTCAGTCCGGAATGGGTTTGTAACCGGATGATGGCGACTGGAATGCCAGGTTGCCCTGATCCAACTATCTACTAACTATCTTCTCTCCCCATGACAAGATGTTCCTTTTGCTTCGTTTGAGGGATAACAACAAGATGAATTAATCAAGATGGAGACTTGGATAGGGGAGAAAAATCATCTTGGGACGACAGTTGCTCTTCTTGCTTGTTGTCCTAGTGTTCTCGATTTCCGTGCAGCCCACAAATGCTTCGACATTCAATATGCTAGTGGGCGCAGCTGGAGATGTCACATCGGTTGGAAGTATGGGAGTTCGAGTCGAAATACGCACTCATACGTACAAGGCTACAGATGTGGACGACGCTTTCTGGGTAGCGAATAACTTGGACAATGGTGGGGGTATCCAGTTCGGTTATGATTTAGTGGCTGCGGGAACTTATTGCAGGAACGGTGAATTCGAAGCAGGGGCATCATTCACCTGTACGAGCGGTAGCGATACGGTAAACGGTTCGGAACCAACTTGGGGTTGGGAATATTGGCCAACGGCGACGGGGACTCAGTACTTTGTCGGCGGAGGGCTGTTGGGTTCAGCTGGATTGAATGGGACCTGGCAGTTATACAGTATAGTCCCGAATTCAAACGTCGGCTGGAGGTTTCTAATCGATGGTCGGGTGGTCGCGAATGCTAGTTTTCCTCCTACAAGGTCAAGTTCTACAGCATATTTCATTGCTGAGAAGGTTACTTCCTCCACCTCGCCTGGTCCGTTGGGGCCGGTGGAATTTCGGAACCTAGCTTATCTTCATCAGGATGGCTGGCATAATGCCACTGCGCTTTATGCAATCGTGAATTGTGGCGTGAATCCGAACTGCATCCCCATCCCGTACGGTGTGTCTCTCGTGGGGCCGAACCATATCATAGCTGGGACGTCTATACCCCAGCCGAAGGACGGAGAATTACTGTGGAGTAGCACGGCTCAGTCAACTCAAACAGCATCTGTTATGTCAACTACTCCGACGTTGACCATCATCCCGACCATGTCTGAATTACTCCTCGGTGGGTTAGCGGTAGCGGCTCTGGGCATCTTACTGGTGTTCGAGTTCGTTGTTCTACCCAGACGAAAGCACCCTAAGAGACGCCGATAAACTCCCTCATTCACGTCATGTGCTCGTCTGATTTGGAGGCAAGGGGCGTCAGAAATTTTCACGGTATACTGCGTGGGAAAAGGCTGTCCATAAGACTTGATAGAATCTCATTTGGGAAATCTCGACTGTCTTCGACTCGCTACACATGGCACCGAAAAGACAGTTCAGAGAACTCGCTTGCATATGTGGTTTGAGAGAATTACCTCAAAAAACCGAATCACCGTTATCGATTTAAGGCCTTAAACGGCCATCGAGCTAAGCACCTAAGATCTCTCAAATACTCTACCCGCTTAGTCTTTTCGCCAGCCTATAAACGGAAAGAATAATTGCCGACGCCCCTCTGGGAGGAATGTTGGGAGTGAGCGTGGGGTCCGAATGAGCATGGAGGTTTGTTCTTGCGGCAGCGGGAAGAGGCCTACGGGATATTGTGAAGAATGTAGAATGAAATACTGTAACGAATGCAAATTCACGCACCTATACACCCCTGCGGCTATGAGTACTGCCGATTTCCTCTACGCAAGCGTAGGCAAGAAGAAATAGCGTTGCCTTCTGAGCGAGGAGACTCGGGTTGCTTTCCGCGAACCAAAAAGCCCGCCTGGTCTACGACGGGGTCTGCAAACTATGTACGGGCGCTGTTCGTTTTCTTCACGCGCTGCGGGGTGAAAAGCTGGTTCAATATACGCCGTTCCAGAACCTTAGGTCAGATGTGCGGCGGGCATATGGTTTGACGGATGAGGCTCTCCAGGGGCGCATGTACCTCATTAGAAGAGACGGGTCGCTTGCAAGTGGCCCTTTTGCATTAGTGGAGGTGTGCAAGCTCCTGACACCATTCAGCTTCCTTTGTAGCCTGTTCGGAACACCCTTCGCTCAACGATTATATGATTGGGTGGCTCAGCGGCGTTACAGGATCTTCGGCTGCAGGGAATTATGTTACGTCGTCAAATCAAGTGACTGAGCTCGGAAGGCTTCACGAAGGCTTCATTATCAACGCAATCTCATCGGGGTCAGAGATGAAGAGTTGCCCGTTTCCGTCATGATGCGCGATGGGGCTGTCGGCCAACATGGTTGATAGTTCATTGAGGTTTTCGCGTGGAACTGTAATAGTTAAGTGGTCCAGGCCTGCCCAATTCCTTTCGACGGGTTTTCCTCCTAGGCTTTCCCATGTGTTCATTCCGATGTGGTGGTGGTACCGCCCGACAGAGAGGAACGCAGCGCTTCCATAGTACCTCATCAAATCTAAACCCATCACGCTGCGGTAGAACGAGATTGACCTCTGCAGGTCGGTAACCTTCAAGTGAATGTGACCCACCTTGGTTCCATCAGCTATCGCCTTCAAACTATCCCGGCGTGCGTCGGTCACTTCCTTTAGCAAGGAATCAATGTCAAGTGGCTGTGTTGTCATATCCACGTACCCGTCTTCATCAAACTTCCAATGACTCCTAGTCCTGTCTGCGTAGATTTCTATTCCATTTCCTTCAGGGTCCGTCAGGTAGAGTGCTTCACTGACTAGGTGGTCCGCGAAACCGTCAAAAATTATCCCTGCATTGCCGATAGCAAGGTAGGCGGCTGCTAGGCTTCTCCGGTCTGGAACCAGTAACGCATAATGGTAGAGGCCAGCAGCATCGTCGGGCGCTCTTTCGGCGTTTGGAACATGCCTCAAAACTATAATCGGCTCTGCGGATTTGCTGGGACTAAGCTCAACAACCTCTTCGTCCCGGCGGCGGGCTACGAGCCCAAGATCCTTTTCGTAGAAGGACAGCATCGAACCTAGGTCCCTTACCTTCAAAGAAACAGGTCCGAGCGTCATTTCTGGATTGAGTTTGAATTCCGGTATGGGCATGTCGATGTATCCTCTGCCTGTTGGGTTAGGTTTTCCAGGAATTAAATCAAAAGGGGTTTGAGGCAACGGTCGGTATTGTGGACATTAATTGTCTAGTGTGTTTGCCTCAGAGTAACATAGGTTCCACACAAAATTACACCACTCCCCCACGGGGGGGTCCACCCATTGAGGCTAGGGTGGATCCACCCATCAAGGGGTGGTGCCAAACGGTGCCAAGCGAAGGTAACTCCAGGCTGGTTTTGCGCCTCGATCCCCTCATACGGAGCGGTTTACAGACCCAGGCCATGCATCTCCCCTTGACCGATGCCTTTGAACAATCCAGACCAGTTCGTCGAACGTGAGCGAACAACTGCCCGCTTCCTCCTGCCCATCTCGAACTATTTGTAGCAGTTGCCTAGCCCTCGTACCTATGGCTTCGCGGCTGAGGGCTGCGTAGAGGAACACATTTGAGTCGGGGTAAAGCGTCTATGCGTTCCTTTCATCCAGCTCCTCCTCATACGCATGCGGATTAATCTTGGACACGGGCTTTCCCTTTCGAGCGATTGTTTCCAAAGTTCGAATAGGATCTTCAGCCTCCCTCTCAAGGATCACACGCTATCCCTCCAGACGAAAAACAACCTTGGTTCCCGCGCCAATCTTGAGGGTCTTTCTAAAACTCTTGGGGATTACTACTTGCCCTTTTGGGCCGACCCGCATCTTGTCTGTTAGCAAGTGAAACATCAAGTTATACTTCTGTCTAACTTTCATTTATGCTTCGGTACGGGGAGGGGATTCTGACCCCAAGATCTTCAGAGACGTATTGACCAGATGGGTGGATGTAATCATCCGGCACTCCACTTCAGGCAGAAAAAAACCCAAAATCAGCCCTGTCCGACCCCAAGAAAAACAGCAAAACAGGCCCGGTTTGACTCAGAAAACTGAGTCACCCCCCTGGGGGGTGCCTCCAAGCGTGCACGCAAGTAAACTAGAGTGTGCATCCATTCAAAGGAGGATGTTGAAGGAACCGGCGCTTAGTTGATTTGTGTGGCTTTTCTCGCGTGTTTCGCCAGCGCCATGTTCACCACTTTCTGGTACCCCTTCTCTTCCGGCTTCAGTTCACGCAGCTCCACGTAACCCGCCTTCTCAGCTTGCCTTAGAATGTCGAGGCCCTTCTCTGTCCGCGCAATCACTGTGGAATAACCTGTTGGGCATCCTATACCGCCCACTGAGATGTCTGCGTATTCGGCGGTGAAATCTTCGCATTGCTTGCAACTCTGCCGAACGAACGCATCAACGTCACGAAGCGGTACATGCAAGAGTTCTTTGTCGCCAGCCTTAGCGATGAAGGATCCCTTCTTGATTTCCACACGTGTGATGGTGGAAGGGTCGATGCCTTTGCCGGCCATGTAGGTTTCCACCAGCTTATCGTAACCGTAAGCCTCCATACAGAACAAGCCTATGCTCAACTGCATGGCCTGTGCCAAACGGCGGTTGCCCAATGGTGATGTCTGAATCCTTCTCACCGCTCTCATCTGGCACGGTGTTCCGACCAGGCCAACCTTGGTCTTAGCGTACTCCTCAACCGCTGATCGAACACCAAGAAGCGTCGGGCTGGGTGTGTACTTCGTCCCAGCGTTCTTCACGATATCCTCGCTCTTCGTCGCGACCACAGGCTTCGCTTTCCAATTCGCATCTCTTCCCGCAACCACCGCTGCATCAATCAACTTCTTGTCCAGCGCGTAGCTAAGGAGGGCTGTAACCATACCGCCGTCCTGCGCAACTCCTTGAGTATCTTTGCTTACTGCGCGGCCAACAAATGTTCCTCTAGATATTCCGAGGGGTTCATCAGCGCGTCTTGTTCGGCCGTGGAGGAAGACTTCGACGTCATTCTTCGGAAACTCGACCGTGGGGCACTGGTAGTAGCAGACTTCGCACAGAGCACACTGGCCGATCAGTGTTGGTTGTTCCCCAACTGGCCAAAGTACTCCCACGGGGCATGAGGCCATGCAGGCCCCGCAGAAAGAGCATAAATTAGGTCGAACTACTTGCGTTACTAGGTTGCCGAACAGCTGTGGTTTCGCCATCATTTCAGATGCATCTTCTTGGTGTCTTTTCGACGCCGGCCAACCGCCTGGATTGAGGAAATGGCTTTTGGTTGTTTTCCATGATTGACATACAGAGGGTCCAAGCCAATTATCACTGAACAAAATTGAAAGCTCGGGAGCGGAATTCTTCTGTTTGATCGGCTCGGCCAAACGCTCAAGCCAAAACAACTAAGACGCATACAGGAAACCAAACTGCGCAAAATCGTTCGCTACGCCTACAGGAATGTACCGTTATACCGCAAACGCTTCGACGAAGCCGGAGTGAAACCAGAATCCATCAAAAGCGTCGCGGATCTACCGAAGGTACCTTTCACAGCTAAAACGGATTTGCGAGACAATTATCCACTTGGTATTCTTGCCGTTCCTCAAAATCGTGTTTACTGTCTCCACGCGTCATCTGGTACAACTGGAAAACCGATAGTCGTAGCCTACACTCGACGTGATTTGGAACGTTGGGGGACGTTAATGGGCAGGACTCTTGATACCGCCGGAGTAAAGAAAGGCGACATCGTTCAAAATATGTACGGTTACGGCCTCTTCACCGGTGGGCTGGGTATCCATTATGGTGCCAGGGCCATAGGGGCCACAATCCTACCAACGAGCGTCGGGAATACAAAGCGCCAGCTAATGCTCATGAAGGACCTACGAAGCACCGTGGTCACGAGTACACCATCTTACATGCTATACTTGGTTGAGGCAAGTCGGGCTGAGGGTTATGAGCCAAGAACCGATTTCGCTCTGAGAGTGGGGGTCTTCGGGGCTGAACCTTGGAGTGAAGAGGTTCGGAAGCGAATTGAGGAGGGGTTCGGTCTCCGGGCGCATGATATCTACGGTATGTCCGAGCTTTACGGTCCGGGGGTTGGAATTGAGTGCGAGCAAAGAAACGGCCTCCACATCTGGGGCGATGAATTTCTCGTAGAAACTATCAACCCTGACACCGGTGAGGTTTTGGAACCAGGCAAAGAAGGCGAACTCGTCTTCACAATGCTTTCCCGAGAGGCGATGCCCTTCCTTCGCTACCGTTCAAGGGACCTCTCAACCGTGTACGAAGAGGAGTGTGCATGCGGCAGATACCACAGTCGCATCGCGCGAATAAAGGGGCGGAGTGACGACATGCTCATCGTGGGCGGCGTGAACGTTTTTCCAAGCCAAATCGAGCATGTTTTGATGAACACTCCCGGCCTTGGAGATCAATATCAAATAATCGTCACGCACAAGGAACTGGACCGATTGGCCGTTAAGGTTGAAGCATCCACGGACATGCTGAAGGATCCGAATTTGTCGAAGGGGATTCAGGAAGACCTCTTCGCGGTCCTGGCGATTCGCGCTGATGTGGAACTCGTTGAGTTAGGGACACTCCCACGCTCAGAAGTCGGCAAGGCCCGCCGCGTAATCGACCTACGCCCTAAGGTTTGAGCCTAGCGACTGGAACTGCGGCTAAGATCGTTACACCATTTACTGAAATCGGGTGACGATTCAGCGTTCCACTAAACTCGTCGGAAGCTCGCGCATATCATACCGAAGTACGTAGGAACATCGTAAGAGATCACGTCGGCTTTCATCCTAAACCTATCAATAGCTCCCGCGAGCATAGTCATCTGCCACAGGCTATCTGGCCCAGCAGCGTCCACAAATTTCGGTTTGAACCCCATGATCGAATCAATGCGGCCTCTTTGAATTGCTTGCAAGACTAGTCTATCATACTCCTTCGATGCTTTGTTGAAACCGTACGGTCCGGATTTCTTATGTCTATGTGCTTGGTCGGCGCTAGCGACAAAAACAATCCTCTTCGCTGCGCGCTCACTTACCTCGCCCACGACTCTGCCAAATTGAAAGTTCTGTGAGAGTGCGATTTCGCGTGAAGGGGTCACGATAACCACCTTCGGTTTTGGTCTGCACTCTGGGATGATGAACAAAAGTGGAACTAGTGCTCCCCAATCCATGGGCATGTCGGAAGTGACACCGTCGAAGGTTCCGTAATTCGCACCGATAACGGGGAGTTTTCTTCTCGTGGCGGCGTCGAGGAGTTTCCTCGCGAATTTCACGTCACATTTGACCTTGAGGCCAACAGATTTCTTGTTGCGCGGCGAGGCTTGGAGTGTACCCGTAGAATTCTCGGCTATAACTACCGCAATCTTCCGCCAAAGCTTTAGGTTGTGCGGGCTGGCAATCACGATTGTGTCTGGTCTTGCCTTCCTAACCTCCTTTGCCAGCTCCTGCAGTCCTTGCCTCGTTTTCTGAAACTTTCGCACGGTGGATTTGCTGGCAAGTTTCGCAATTACTTCGCTACCGTGGGGTGCTATGCAGGCGTAAACCAGAGGCATTTGGTTTCGCTCTCAAACAAAGGAGGTGTTCGTTGAAAGCATAGCGTTTTTAGCGCTAGGGCCCGTAGTACTTGACGGTTACGCCTTTCGTTGCACTCTGCCCGACTAGCTGGCAAAAGGGCTAAGCGTTCGGTGGAAGTCGTGGACTGAAATTGGAGAAGGATGGAACCTCTTGGATCTTCAACCGCAAGTCGGGTACGTTAGCACATACCCTCCCCGCGCGTGCGGCATAGCGACTTATACTCGAGACCTAGCGAGGGCTCTACTAATGCGTGGCCGAATTGCCCGCTATCTCATTGTTGCAATTAATGAGGAGGATGGGAACCGGTATTCGGATCCTAATGTTAAGTTCACTATTGACCAGCATGGGCGCGAAGACTACTTCGCCGCAGCAGATTTCCTGAATCAGAGCGATGTTGACGTGGTAAGTGTCCAGCACGAGTACGGCATCTACGGAGGAGAATGGGGGGAGTATGTCCTCGATCTCTACAAGAATCTCCAAAAGCCCATCATAACGACCTTTCATACGGTGCTTCGAAACCCGCCTGACAAAGCTCGCAGAATTATGTCTGAAATCGCGGAACTGAGCGAAACTGTTATCGTAACAATTGACTCAGCTGCGAAGCTTCTCGAGAAGCGGTTTGGGATCAACGCTGAAAGAATTAGAGTGGTACGTCACGGGGCTGCCCTCCCAGAGCGCGGGCACAACGAATACGCAAAACGATTTCTTGGGCTGGAGAAACGCACGGTACTCGCGACGTTCGGTTTGATCAGCTCTGGGAAAGGCCTAGAGTATGCAATCAAATCCCTCCCTTACCTAGTTAAGGAAAGGCCCGAGCTGCTGTACATGGTGATAGGCGAAACGCACCCTGAGGTGCGAAGGCATGAAGGCGAAGCTTATCGCGAGAAACTAACATCGCTTACGAAACGGCTACACCTCGAAAACAATGTTCACTTTGTAGACCACTATTTACGCGACGACGAACTGTCCCTGTACCTTCAAGCAATGGACATTTACGTGGCACCATACCTTGGCAAGGATCAGGTTTCCAGTGGGACGATTACGCTTGCGCTTGGACATGGCAGGGCAATTGTTGCAACACCATCCCTATTCGCAAAAGAGGAGCTATCAAATAATAGAGGGCTTTTCTGCAAGTTCGCCGACGGACGTTCAATCGCCGAATGCGTCGAACGAATATTGAGCGACGTTAAACTAAGGCGGCAACTAGAAACGAACGCATTCAACTACGGTCAAGAAATGGGCTGGACAAAGGTAGCTGATCAATATGGTGACATACTCAGATCTGCAATTGGAATTCCAAGAACTATCGATGAAACTGCGGCAATCAGTGAAGCTTGACCACCTCTTCGCCATAACGGATCACAATGCGGTTCTGCAACACGCAAAGTTCTCCGTTCCCGCAAGAAAAGAGGGGTATACGGTCGACGACAACGCCCGCGCCCTAGTATTCGCAGTTAAGGCAAAAGCTTACTGGCCCACTCAACCTCTTTCAGAGCTACAACGCAAACTGATCAGCTTTCTGCTTCTCATGCAAGCCGAAGACGGCAAGTTCCACAACCTCATGGATTACTCCCTAAGGTTCATCGACAATCCGACGGTTGGAGACCATCTGGGCCGGGCCATCTGGGCAGCTGGCTCAGTCATCAACTCGGATCTGCCCAATGGATTGAAGGCTCCCGCTCGAGTCATATTTGATCGAGCACTTCCTTGGGCAAGGGAGTCGTCTTCACCACGAACGATGGCCTATGCCTGCCTAGGCCTTTGCGAACGATTCCAAGTCGACGCTAAGGACCCCAATTTAAGAGTCAACATTGCGTCGTTGGCCGACAGCCTAGTCGACTTGTACAACGCCAACCATGGGACGGACTGGAAATGGTTCGAGAACACCATATCCTATGATAACGCGCGACTGCCCCAGGCTTTGCTCTTGGCCTATCAGTCATTAGGCGCAGATGAATACCTCAAAGTTGCCCAGGAAACATTTCGATTCCTGCAAGAACAGACAACAATTGAAGGAAAATTCGTGCCCATCGGAAGTTGGGGCTGGTACGCTAGGGATAAGGAGAGAGCTCTCTACGATCAGCAACCCCTTGAGGCAGGAACTATGGTCGAGGCTGCAGCAATAGGCTACAAGATCACTGGCTCCGAAGTTTACGAGAGGGCTTTGCGTGAAGGGCTGGGATGGTTCTTTGGTCTCAACACCAAGTCTGTCAACGTCTATGATGAGGCGACAGGAGCTTGTCATGACGGTATAACGGAGGTTGGTTTGAATGAGAATCAGGGCTCCGAGTCCACAATTTCCCTTTTGCTTGCCGCCGCAACCTTCCTGGAATGCGTTACAAAGGGATGAGCTCTTGGCTGAGGTTCACTTCTCTTTTTCCAGTTCGTCGAGGAATTCATCCAGCGGAGAACTCGCGACGCAACAGACTCTGTCGGCTCCGCCATAATAGGTCAGCAATTCTCCATCCCGAACCACGGCCCCGTCTGGAAACACAACGTTCGGAACAAAACCTCTCCTTTCAAAATCTGTTTCAGGTTCAAGGATTGGTGACCTAGTACGGGCAATCACTTTCTTCGGGTCATCTAAATCAAGCAACAGTGCCCCGGCACGGTAGATACGGTCGAGGCTGACGCCGTGGTAAAGCACCAGCCATCCGCGTTCAGTTTTGATCGGCGGCGAACCAATTCCGACCTTTCTTTTCTCCCATGGAAACTTCGCTCTCAGGATCTCATAGTCTCCGAAATGCGGCAAGTACTTGCTCCAGAAGCTCCGCGACGTCGCAAGCGATTCGATGCTGTCAAAGTAGGCAATCTGAACCTTTGACTCAAGCCGGTGAAGAATAGCAATTTTTCCGTGAATCCGCTCCGGAAAAATTACGCAGTCCTTGTCATCGCGGTCGGGCCCAACCAAACCGTACTTTTCGAAATGCACAAAGTCTTTCGTCGAAGCAAGCGCTAGGCGTGGACCTTGGTGGGAGAAAGCAGTGTAGGTGACGTAGAAGGTTCCGTCGAAACGTGTTATGCGTGGGTCCTCGCATCCGAACTCCTCCCAATCGCCGGAAGAAGTCAGTACCGGTTCCGAGGAGCGCGATTCGATTGTTCTCCCGTCCAGCGTTCGCGCATATCCCAACCGGGAAACTCCATGAGCATCCACGGCTCGGTAGAGAAGGTGAATGGACCCACCTTCGACAATTGCCCCAGGGTTGAAAGTTCCAATCGTCTCCCACCCCACGTTGCTTCTAGGGGCGATGATGGGATTCTTCTCATATTTCGTAAGTCTTCGCATTCACTATTACCTGTACTGTGAGCGTCATGATGGAAGGGGTGGGTTTCTTCATGCCTAAGAACTAGTATTTGTGTTTGAGGTGGCAGACGGAACTATTCAATTTCGAATCTGTTCTATTTCGTTTCCAACTAACTCAGCTAATTCAAAGGCTGCTCTCTGTACAGGAGGGCTAAGGGCCTCGCGGAAAGTAAATTCCGGGGTGATGTCGATTGTGAAGATTCTAATCGTATGTGGAACCGCACTGTTTTCAAATCTCTTAAAGAGTTCCAAGGCTGTGGCAAAATTCGTGGAATGTGGGGACGATGCGTATTCTGTGCCTTTGAAATGCTCTGGCGATAATTCACAGATCTTGCCAACCGTCCCGGTTGAAGCAACTGAGTCTATAATGAAAACGCGTTCATAGCCCAATATCTCTTCAACCAGTCCAAGGCCGCCGAGGCTCAATTCCTTGAACTCCAAATCGGCTCGTCCGCTATTCCTATCCTTTAGCATTCTCACTACATGAATTCCTACTGCATCGTCACCCATTATGGGATTACCGAGGCCTACAAGCAAAATGGTCGTATGGCTCAGCCCCGGTCTCATGAACGATTCTACGGTCTCCGTATGTTGTGAAGGATCGCCCTGTTTCTGTTGTAGATTTTGATGTCGAGGGGCATCTGGCCTGGTAGGGTGTGGGTTGCGCAGGCGTAGCATGGGTCGTAAGCCCTGAAGGCCATCTCGACCATGTTCAGAATCCCGTCGGATACTTCCCCTTTCTTGATGAACCCTTCAGCGGCTTGCTTAATCGACATGCTGATTGCCGCATGGTTGTTAGTCGTTGCCACGATGAGGTTCACGTTCGTCACCATGCCTTTCGCATCCGTCTTGTAGTGGTGGAAGAGTGTTCCGCGGGGCGCTTCGACCGCTCCCACACCTTCGTCTGGTGTTTGAGTTGGTATGTTTCGAACGTTCGGGTTTGTGATGTCGGGGTCTTGGCTAAGTTGTACCAGGCGCTCTGAAGCGTATACAAGTTCGACTAGGCGCGCCCAATGCGTAGCCAAAGTTGAGTGAACTGGCTTCTGGCCTAATGTCTCGTACAATCTCTTGTATTCTGCTTGTGCTGTTGGGGTAGCCATCCCTTCTGATACGTTGAGGCGGGCGAGTGGGGTCGCTTTGTATACGCCACTATCCTTGCCTCCTACCAGCCCTTTCCATCCGATCTTCTTGAGGTAGGGGAATTTGAGGTAGGTCCACGGTTCCACATGCTCCGAAATGTATTGCTGGTAGTCGGCTGCTGGAAACTTTGCAAACTCGTGGCCTTCCGGGTCCACAACCCTGATCTTTCCGTCGTAGAAGTTGACGTGGCTCTGTTCGTCGACCGTACCCATGCAATATGTTTCTGTTGCGTAATTGTCGCTTGTTATGAGGTTGACGTAATCCTTGTTTTTCAGAACTATGTCGTCGAACAGTTTCATTGTGAACTTTGCAAATTCAACTTCGGATTTTGCGATCGATTCGATTCTGGCTCTCTCGTCTTCCGTAATGGGTTTGCTGACCCCGCCGGGGACGCCGCAGCTTGGGTGGATCCTCTTTCCACCTATCATCGCAATGACGTCGAGTGCATCCGAGCGGTGTTTGATGACTGAGCTGCCGACTTCTAACCCGACTTTCCCTATTACGCCGAGGATATTTCGCTCTGCTTTCGGCGCACTTGGTCCCATCACGAAGTCGGGGCCGGCGAGTATGTAGAAGTGGGTTATGTGGTCGGCTATGAAGAAGGCGCTGTATAGGAGTTCTCTGAGTTTCTTCGCGGCTGGGGGTGGTTCTACATGGAACACTTGGTCTAGGGCTTTGGTGGAGGCTATGTGGTGTGCTTCTGGGCAGACGCCGCAAATTCTGCTGGTTATGTCGGGCATTTCTTCGACAGGCCTACCCTCGCAGAACTTCTCGAAACCCCTGAGTTCAGGGACTTGGAAGTAGGCGTTCTCGACATTCCCCTCATCGTTAAGGAAGATTGAGATCTTCCCGTGTCCCTCAAGCCTTGTAACAGGGTTGATTGTGACGGTTTTCATGGCTTGGTCCTCCTTAGCAGAGAGCGAGCCAGGCTAAACCTGTAGAATGTGCCGAGCGGATCAGGCACTGAGTCCGCGAGCTTCTGAATGTCTTCTTCGCTCTGCGCATCGAAGATTGATGATAAGGCCGAAAGCATCTTTCCGCCCTGGTCAATGGCTTTAGGCAGTGGCCCGTAGCAGCCGCGGCAAGGCGCGTTTGCGTCTAGGCATATGCTCCCACAACCTCCCCGGGTAGCTGGTCCCATGCAGATTATGCCCTGTTCAAGCAGGCATTTCTGCGAGTCAGGGATCGTTTCGTAGGTTCTAACAATCTTAGTGATCTTCCTTTCCGTCCTGGTGCGCTTGCACTCGTGGCACAGTGATTTGTCGGAGGCTCCTAGAACAGCTCCCTTCGGCGGCAGTGGGCCATCGACGAATAGGCTGATCACCTTGGAGACTTGTTCCCCAACTGGGGGACATCCGGGTACATAGTAATCGACGTCCACGACTTGGTCGAGAGTTTTGACGGTGTTGTAGAGTTCGGGTATGGTTAGTTCTCCTTCCCTTACTTGCACCTTGGTTTGCGGGAAGGTTTTTTCGGGATTATCTGTCGTGGGCGTTTCCATGTAGGAGCTTGCGAAGATCCCGTCGCGGTCGGTTGTGTTCGCTAGGCTTGGTATGCCGCCTAAGTAGGCGCAGGTTCCGAAGGCTACAAGTAGTTTGGATTTGGCTCGCAGTAGTTTAGCTATGTGTTCGTTTTCGGAGTTTTGTATTGCGCCATTCATGAATGTGACATTTATGCTGCCGTCCGGCATCGCCTCAAGGTCTGAGTACTTGTAATCCAAGGCGGCGGGCCAAAAGACTATGTCAACCTTGTTGGCCAGGTCAACTAGTTTAGTTCCAAGTTCAAGTATAGCTATCTCGCAACCGCCGCAACTGCTTGCCCAGTTGAAAGCTATCTTAGGGTTCGTCATGCCAATACCTCCACTCTCTTCTTCCAATTCAAAGGCCCCAGTGATCGTATATCCTCCGTCATTCCTCTAACGACCCGTGCGTACCTTTCGCCCTCCGAAGCGGAGACCCACTCTAACCTGACACGTTCTCGTTCTATTCCGAATTGGTCCAGCAGCCTCTGCAGGAGCTTGAATCTTCGAAGAGTCTTGATGTTCCCGCTTGTGTAGTGGCAATCGCCTGGGTGGCAGCCAGCGATGAGTACTCCGTCTGCTCCTGATGCGAGAGCCTTTATGACAAGGGTGGGGTCGACGCGGCCTGAGCAGTTCACTCGTATTGGATTGATGTTTGGTGGGTACTTGATCCTGCTAGTTCCAGCCAAGTCGGCTCCGGCGTACGAGCACCATCTACATAGGAACCCAACAATTTTCGGTTCAAATCGTTCTTCCAATTGATTCATCTCTATTATTCGACTATGGCCTCAATCATAGCGACCATCTGTTCGTCTGTGAGATTTCGGAGAGTTAGGGCACCTGACGGGCAGGAGGCTATGCAGGTCCCGCATCCTTCGCAGAGGGCCTCCGACACTTCCGCAAGTTTCTCAGCGTTCAGGCTAAGCGCGTCATACGGACATAGGGGGACGCAGATGCTGCATCCGCTGCACAATTCGCCGACAACATGGGCAATTGTTGGTTCGCGTTCGAGCGTTGGGCTTGATAGGAGGCCCAGGGCCTTGCCAGCAGCGCCGCTCGCCTGTGCTACAGTTTCCGGGATATCTTTGGGTGATTGTCCCGCTCCGGCTAGGAAGATCCCCGCCGTCGGGCTTTCGAGTGGTCGAAGCTTGGGGTGTGCCTCCGAGAAGAAGCCGTTCGCGTCCAGTGAAGCCTTGAGTTTGCTCGCCAGCTCGTGGGATTCTGAGCTTGGGACCATCCCGACCGCGAGTACTACTAAGTCGGCGTTGATTTGAACGGTTTTTCCACTGAGCGTATCAACGCCCTTAACGATGAGCTTTCCATTTTCTTCATAGACTTTGGCAACTCGGCCGCGGAGGTAAAGGAGGCCTTTCTCTTCTTGGCAACGTTTTACGAATTCCTCATATCCCTTCCCGCCAGCTCGGATGTCCATGTAGAACACGTACGCCTGGCCTTCTGGCACTTTGTGCCTGAACATCATCGCATGTCGAGCCGTATACATGCAGCATATTTTCGAACAGTAGGGTAGCGCCGTCTCAGGTTCGCGTTGTCCCGCGCATTGAATGAAGACAATTTCTTTTGGCGTCTGACCATCTGATGGGCGTTTAATTTCGCCTGTTGTTGGTCCTGACGCTGAGAGCATGCGCTCAAATTCCATGCTGGTCATTACGTCGGGGAAAGTGCCGTAGCCGTACTCGGTCAGTTTTGCGGCATCGTATAACTCGTATCCCGTGGAGACGATGATTGCCCCTACTTCGAGCTCATGGATTCTTGGCCACGCATCAAGGTCTATGCAGCTTGTGCCGAATTTGTCGCATGCTTTCTTGCATTCCCCACAGGCTTGGGGCAACAGGCCTAAGCAGTTTTTCGCGTCGAGAACGTAAGCGGGCGGCACCGCTTGGGCGAATGGGGTGTAAATTGCTTTTCTCCAGGTCAAACCGAAGTCGAATTCGTTGGGAACTTGAGCGGGGCAGGCTTTCGCGCATTCCCCGCAGGCGTTACACTTGGCTTCATCAACGTACGCTGGTTCCTGTCGCACCTTGACCTTGAAGTTGCCAATGTAGCCTTTCACCTCTTCGACTTTAGAAAGCCTAAGGAGTTTGATGTTGGGGTGCCTGAACACCTCCACCATCAGGGGCCCGAGGATGCATGTTGAACAGTCGAGCGTGGGGAAGGTTTCGGAGAGTTGTGCCATTCTTCCCCCTATCGTTCCTGACTTTTCGACTAAGTAAACTTGGTAACCGCCATTCGCCACGTCAAGCGCTGCACGAATGCCTGCAATCCCTCCTCCGATGACGAGAACTTTCCGAGTCACTGGAACAGTGATAGGTTGCAGTGGTTCGTTGAGCCTAACCTTCTGTATGCCCTGGTGCACCGTAATGTGGGCTTTCGCCGTGGCCTTTCCAAGACCGTCGTGGACCCAGCTGCTCTGTTCTCGAATGTTCGCGATTTCGCAGTTGTATCGGTTCAGGCCTGACAGCTGCGCTATGGTCTTGAAGGTGGCCTCGTGCATCGCTGGCGAACAGGCGGCGACGACAATGGCGTCCAGATTGTGTTGCCTTATGCTGTCCTTGATCAATGTCTGGCCAGGTTCAGAGCAGAGGTACTTGTGGTCAACAGCGAACACTACGTCTTGCTGCTTGCCGGCTTTCTCAACAACTTCCTTAATGTTGACATTCCCTGCGATGTTCAAGCCGCAGTGGCAAACGAACACACCAACTCGTTTCACTTCTTACCTCCCCCTATCAACATCGGTGTTGGTGCCTCGCGTATTGCTTGCATCTGGCGTTGGTCAAGTTCCAGTTCCTCAGGCTGAAGGCCCAAGGCCAGTCCCAGAAGTTGGGTGAAGTAGACGATTGGCAGAAAGTCGTCGGGAGTAGAGCCACTGCTGTCTTGAAGTTGGCTGGACTCTAGGTTGTACTTGCAGAGTGGGCAGCTAACAGTTAGCAGCCTAGCTCCGCACGAACGGGCGGAGCGGATGATGGCCCCTGAGATGGGTTGAACATTTCCCGGCGAGCTGATGCTCAGGTACGAACCGCAACAATCAGTTCGGGCAGGGTAGTCGATTGGCGTGCATCCCAATCTGGTTAGGAGGTTCTCAAGAATTGAAGGTCTGTTAGGGTCATCAAACTTCATCTCTCCAAATGGACGGAGGAGCAGACAGCCGTAGTAGGCTCCTACGTGTAGTCCTTTGAAAGGAACCTTAACTGCTCTCTCAACAGCGTCGAAACCAATACGATCCCTTAGAATTTCCAGAAAATGTATGACGTCCACTCCGCCGTTGAAAGTTTCTTCGTTGAATGTGTTAATCGTTTGTTGAGAAGAGGAGGCAAGCTTGGCATGTAGGTCTGTTCTCTTGAGAACATTGTAGCAACCGGCGCATAACGTTACGAGGGTGTGGTCTTCCTGTGTCGCTCGGGCAAGGATCCGGTTCGGTCCGGCTTTTGTTATGAGGTTATCATCCACGTTCGACAAAACCGCGCCGCAACAAAGCTGGCCCTGCATTTCTTTCAATTCGAAACCGAGAGCGTGTGCACAGGCTTTAGCGGATCGGTCGAAATCCTTCGCTACAGTTCGGAGTGAGCACCCGGGGAAGTAGAGGTAAGACTGCATCATTTCTACCTCAATATGAGCTGAGTTTCCTGTAGGCGCTCACCAGGCCTTGTTGCGGTATCTCGGAGGAAGTCTGTTCAATCTTGAGCTCGTAGGGTTCTTGTCGCAACTTGATTGTGCGGAGTGCTTCGCAGATTTTGCTCACGTCTAGGCCTCTTGGGCATTGAGTTTCACATGAGAAACAAGTCGCGCAGAGCCATGGTGAATTGGCGTCAAGAACTTGCTGAAAGCCAAGCTGCAGGTACCGGACGATTTGGTGGGGAAGCAAATCCATACGCGAGGATAACGGGCAGGTGGCTGAGCATTTCCCGCACTGGTAGCAAAGTGAAATGTTCTGGCCGCTTATCGTCTCCACCTTGCGTAGCAGTGGGCCTCCGATTGAGTCGGCCGATAGGATGCTCGCCACCTTATTCCCAGCCTTTTACCGCGAAAGCCTCTAGCTCAATTTTCGCTTCCTTGCTACGGTAGTCGGGTAGAATGATTGGACTGTGTCGGTCCGGCTTGTAGCCGGCCTTTGCTAGTTCCTTGTGAAAACGAATAACATGGTTGAGAGTTGGTTTACCGCCGGCTGAGGTTTTTGATTTCTTGGCGGCTTCTGTACCGGCGCGTCGGCCGAAGACCAATATGTCAAGCAGCGAATTTCCCATCAAACGGTTTCTTCCATGTACGCCGCCAGACGCTTCACCGGCAACATACAAGTTCGGGACGTTCGTGCGGCCGTCTACGTCAATGAGTACGCCCCCGTTCTGGTAATGCTGGGTTGGATAGACGAGAACTGGGTCCTTCATTATGTCGATCCCGAACCTTTTGAATTGGCGGACCATAGCAGGGGCGAGGCGTTGTGTTCGGCCGGGCCCTTTCAAATCGTCAATGAGCGGCGTGTCGAGCCACACACCTACGAGGCCGCCTGGGGTTAGAACGCCCTTGTTGTGTTCCTTACATTCCCTTATGATGGCTGAAGAAACAGCATCCCTTGTTTCAAGTTCGTTGACGAATCGGTCTCCGTTTACGTTGACAAGTTGGGAGCCTAGGCTCCGCATTTTCTCAGTTATGAGCTGCCCGGAGATTAGTTCTGGGAATGCTACGCCGGTGGGGTGGTATTGGATTGTGTCTACGAATGCTAGCTTGCAACCGGCCCTGTAAGCAAGTGCAAGTCCATCCCCTGTCGCGCCGTAGTGGTTAGTTGTTGGGAAGCCTTGGACGTGTAACCTTCCTGACCCGCCGGTTGCTATGATCGTCGTCTTTGAACGAACGACCGTGTACTCATCGGTCTCCATGTTGAGAAGAATGGCGCCGACGCAGTTTTCCTCCTCATCGGTTAACAATTCTATTGCGGGGGAGAATTCGATGACTTGAATGCCGAGGTTGGTTACTTCATCTCGCAGCGTGCGCATTATTTCGGCGCCCGTGTAGTCTCGGGCCGCGTGCATGCGCCTTCTGCTTGTCCCGCCTCCGTGCATCGTGACGAAAGTACCGTCAGCTTCTTTGTCGAACATCGTGCCTAGGCCTTCAAGCCATTCGATGATCGAGGGGGCGTCTGAGACAAGCGTTCGAACGAGGCTGGGTATGTTTGTGTAACCCCCGCCTCCCATAACGTCAAGGTAGTGCGTGCCCGGTGAATCGTTCGTCTTGTCAGCTGCTTGAATTCCGCCCTGCGCCATCATCGTATTAGAATCGCCGAACCTTAGCTTGGTACACAATAGCACCTGGGCACCCTCCTGGTGGGCGGCTAAGGCTGAAGCGGCTCCTGCGCCACCACCGCCTATGACTAGTACGTCAGTTTGAATGCCTACTGTCGAGATGTCAATTTTCGTGGGATTCACGCGACTGTAAGCTTCAACAACCTCACCCAGCTCGTTGACGATCGGTTCGCCTTTGTTCGCTCCGACGAGAAGTTTCCGCGCCGTGCCAGGCTTGTAGTCGGGGTGGTACTTTTCGAGTAGTGCTTTCTTCTCCTCAGGCTTGAGTTTTGGAAATGTCTGTTTCATTCGTTCTTTACGGGTGGCGGCAACTTTGTCTATCGAACGTCGCATCTCTTCGCTGTAAGTGATTACCGTTCGCCATTGCTGAGACTGCACTGACACCTATGCTGCCTCCTTTTCGATTTCCCTAGCGTTGTACATCTTCGCCAACTCCGCTGTGCTTAGGTGGGTGAGGTGATCGAGATCCTCGTCGAAAAATCCACTCCTGACCTGTTGAAGCCGTTCTTGAAGGTGCTTCGACTTCGGAGCCAAGTGCGCTGCGTAGAGTCTTCTTGCGAGAATGGCAACGTAGTACTGAACTATTTCCGCCGGGCATCTTGTGGCGCAGAGGCCGCACATTATGCAGTCGAATGAAAGGTCGGCCGCCGTGCTGATGTCGCCGCGCATCACGGCCCCCATAACATCTATGACAGGCAGCTCCTGTGGGCAGGCGCGGCTACAAGTGTTGCACTGTAAGCATCTCATCACCTCAGGATAGAAACGGACAATTGAGGACAGATCTGCCGGTAGTTCCTTCAAATTGTATTTGGCTTTAGTTGCGGGATGGAACGGAAGCATCGAAAAGACCATTCCGTCCTTGACGGGCGTTTGGCATGCGAGTCCTGTTCGCAGCCTGTAATCTCCTTGAATCCTATACACGGTTGCGCAAGCGCCGCAGAAACCACTGCGACAACCACACCCCCTCAGTAACCGGTAACCCAGAGACTCCATGGCGGTCAGGATAGTCAGGTTTTCTGGAACGTGGTACTGCTTACCAAAGACGTAGACTGCTAAATTCGAGTTCGATTTCTCAACGTCCATTCATTCTTCCTCTGACATAATCTTCTGATTTTTCAGTGAGCTTTCCTTATCCACTAAGTAAATGGCGAAATCAGGGCAGATCTCTTCGCAGACGCCACATCCGACACACAATGAGCTGTCCTTGATTCGGGGCGGATGTATTCCAATCTGGTTGAGCTTCTTGCCTTGCTCGAACACCTTACGTGGACAGAACTCTATGCAGTAAGTGCATCCCTTGCATCTGTCCTCGATTAGAATAACGTCGACGTCTCGGAGCTTCAACTTCTGTTGGGGTAAGAGAGGTATCCTAGATGGTCTAGGAGGGCTCCATTCCCTCACAAATCCCGACGTAACAGTCCCCTCGGTAACCCGCTCGATTGTGCGGTCTACCTGCTGAGCGATGTTGCTCACTGGGGGAAGCCTCACTTCGACGTTCTCTCATTTTATTCTAAATATAGAGATAGTTCTTTGAGTAAATACTATGCATATTAAACGCACAAACGAAGGTACGTATTTACAGAAACCCGGTTCGTCTGTAAAACACCATTTGTCATCTGGAGGCGCGGTGAGACCTGTGACTGTGCGAGGGCAAAGTCGCGAATTTTTCATGTCCGGAAACCAGGCCTGCGCAGAGGCGGCTATCGCCGCGGGCTGTCGATTCTACGGAGGGTATCCGATCACTCCATCTTCAGAGATAGCGGAATACATGAGCAGACGTTTGCCGCAAGTCGGAGGACACTACCTTCAGATGGAAGACGAAATCGGCAGCATCGCTGCAGTCATCGGGGCGTCGAATGCAGGCGTCAAGAGCATGACGGCAACATCAGGGCCTGGATTCTCCCTGATGATGGAGAACATAGGATTAGGCGTAATCACCGAAACCCCATGCGTTATCGTTAATGTTCAAAGAGCGGGGCCAAGCACGGGAATTCCAACACTCATTGGACAAGGCGACATGATGCAGGCTCGATGGGGATCTCACGGGGACTACGAGATTATTGCTTATTCACCAAACAGCGTCCAAGAGATGTTCGACCTTACGATCAAAACTTTCAACATGGCGGAAAAATATCGGACCCCAACTTTCCTGATGGCCGACCAAGTCGTAGGCCATATGACAAGTAAGCTTGTGATTCCTCCCCCAGAAGACATAGAGGTGGTGAATCGGAAGAAACTATCCAAGTCTGAGCCGAATTTCATTCCCTTCGATTTCAGCCAAGATTACTCACCCATGGCGGTGGCCGGTGAGGGCTTTCACGTGAATGTTGATAGTCTCACGCACGATGAACGCGGATATCCATCCTTGGACCACGCTGTTTCTGAGAGAATGCTGAATCATTTAATCGGGAAAATCCTGAATCACCTAGACGACATAGTAGAAGTCGAACACTACCTGACCGATGATGCGGAAGTAGTCATTGTAGCCTACGGTGCAACGTCTAGGTCAGCGCTCCGCGTCGTCAAGGAGGCTAGACAACGAGGTAAGAAGGTTGGGCTTCTCAGGTTGATTACGCCGTGGCCTTTTCCCCAAAAGGAAATTGAAAAACTCAGCGCGAAATCCAAGAGAATGGTTGTACCAGAGATCAACTACGGCCAAATGGAACATCTGGTTAGAGAATTCGCGGAATGCCCCGTGATAGGCGTCCACTATCCTGTTGGGGCTCTAATCCCTCCCGAGAAAATCTACTCGGCTTTGGAGGTATAGAGGAATGGCTCAACTTGAGGTTCATAGCGAATTCGAAACGATGAAACTCACCAACCCCAGAGACGAAATGTTACGAGCTGACAGGTTACCACACATCTGGTGCCCAGGATGCGGCCTGGGAATTGTAACTGGCTGTCTAGTTGAGGCGATTAGAAGTTCGGGAATTCCGCAGGATCGACATGTGATTGTTTCGGGAATTGGTTGTACAGCTAGAATTCCTGGCTACTTGAACTTGGACACCTATCACACGACCCATGGGAGAGCCATTGCGGTTGCCACGGGCATCAAGGTTGCAAAGCCCGAACTTGAGGTAACGGTCATCGCGGGAGACGGGGACCTATTTAACATAGGTGGCAATCATCTAATACATGCAATTCGACGAAACGTGGACCTGAATATTTTCTGTGTGAACAATTTCAATTACGGGATGACAGGCGGGCAGTTCGGCGCAACTACACCAACGGGGGCGAAGACAGCTACAACTCCTTACGGCAATTTCGAAGCTTCCTTCAACATACCGTATATGGTCGCCGCAGCCGGAGCACCATTCGTGGCCAGATGGACTGCGCTACACGTAAGGCAATTGCTGAAAACGATGTTGAGAGCATTTCAAGTTCAGGGTTTAGCATTCGTGGAAATTGTCTCCCCGTGCCCTCCCACCTTTGGAAACTTGAACAACTTCGAAGATGCCCTAGCTATGATGCAATACTTCAAGACCTGCTCACGAGTGGACGATAAGGCAGACCTCAGCAAGGTCGCCCTTACAATGAAACCCCCTGACCCAATTTTCGTAGGTAACTTCGTCGATATCAAGAAACCTACGTATCACGAAATTGAACGCGAAATGATCGAAAAGGTGGTGAGCCGGTCGAAATGACGCGGTGTGAGGTCCGGCTCCAAGGGCTGGGAGGTCAAGGTATAATCTCCGCTGGCCGCCTGATTGGGGAAGCTGCATCTATTCATGAACGAAAAGAGGCCGTGATGACGGAGGATTACAGCCCATACGTAACCGGCGGCTGGTCTAGGGCAGACCTCATCATATCAGACGAACCCATCGACTACCCACTTGTCACACGCCCGAACATCCTGGTGGCTATGTCGCAAGACGGTTTTGACGGCAACTGGAAGAGCACACAACCCGATGCCGCGATAATCGTTGATAAGGGAATGATTAACACCTGTCCAGTACAAGACCGCAAATTATTCTCAGTCCCTGCACTCAACATCGCTGAAGAACTGGGAAAACGTGTCGTCGCTAACATAGTTATTCTAGGCTTTCTGGCAGCGAAAACCCATGTCGTGAGCACCGAGTCCCTGCAAGCAGCAATTCTGGCCAGGTACCCCAAGGCAGCCGACCTGAATCACAGAGCCTTCCAGAGGGGGGTCGAACTCGCTTCCCGCACTACGGAAGTCTTGGAGCTAATGACCTGATAGATGAAGGAGGTGAGCAAGCATAGACTCTAGGCGCACTGAAGGGGTTCTCCAATTCGAAATCCGTGAACCGGGTACTGACGCTCGGATTGGACCTGTGCGCGCCTCATCAGTCCTAAGTCGTTGTGAAAACTGCTACGAATATTGGAATCAAAAGTGTGATCAATGCTCGCGTTGCGGAACAACCAAGTTCACGCCATGCCTGCACTGCGATCTTGGCCTGAGACGTTCGCACGGACGACCGAACTAATGATCAAAAGGAAAGTGGGGGTGGAATAGTTTGGCGGGAAACACGATTGGGAGATGCGCTGAATGCAAAGGCACGTACGGTGATGATGAGTGCGAGGTATGCACGATCTGCGGGGCTGGCGCCCTTGAGGTATGTACGCATTGCCCACCTAGCCCGACGATGGGTGGTTGATCCTTCTCGGTGAAGATGTCTGATGAGAAGAAGGTCAATAGGTAGTGTCCTGTTCATGCTGCGTTAGACGTTTCTCGGGATTCGGAGGATACTTGCATCTTCTCCGAGTTGGATCTACCTAAAGGATTTGAGCAGTTCCTTCAATTCCAGTTCCGCATGAGTTCGGGCCGAGGCTTTGACGCGCTCCGCTAGAGTGGAGCGATTCAGAAGATCAAGCATGTCACCTTGAGAGTAAGCATGCCAGTCGCTGACCCTCAGCTGATACATGCATGGGTCGCCGCGAACCGATGAAGGATATGTTCGGAAAGTGAATATTTTCAGCTCCATCCGTGAGACAGCGTATGTTAGGACCTCGCCCGCAAGTGTGACGCCGTCGCCTGATTCGCCTGCTAGCCGAATCGCCAAGTCCAATCTGTATCATCGTGGGCGAGCATGGATTCCAAAGGTTTTAGGCTCACTGCTGGTTCTCGGGACTGAATTTCCGTCGACCAACGCTACCGTTTCTTAACGAACAGAACCGACGGGCTTAACCCTATTCTCGTACCAATGTCGTCGAGAATTTTCTGGAATTTAACGTGGGAGAGCCTGAGTCCTTTGCGCCCCTTTGGTGGATAGGGGTCGTTGAAAATGACATACTCTTCATCAGCGTCGGTTACGACGATCCAATGTGGGATGTTGAGCGAGTGTATGACCCCCATATGCACAAGGGCTATAGGAACTTGATTCCCACGAACTCCTCGCAAGATGTCCGCAACGACGGGCCGTTTGTACGTGACCGGCAATTTCCTCCTGATGGCTCTCTGCCGGTTTTCCTTCATACCGAATATACTGAGTTCGATCTCTTCGGAGGAGAAAGTCCTGAGCAGCCTCCGTCTCCACGCATCGTGTTCAACAGTTCTACTGCGCTGCGTTATCAACCGCACGTCGTAGCCTGAGTCGATTAACGGGACAGAGAGTCCGAACGGGTCAGCACCCTTTATGCCAATCATGTTGCATTGGCGCCACACCTCAAATTCAAGCTCGCGGCCGATTTCAAGGTCCCGGTCGAAATGTTTCATTACCATTAACACGCAGGCGGGGCCGCAAGTGAATTCCGAGCTCTGCGCATAGTAAGGCACGTTGAACTTCATGTTTCTATCTCTAGAGGATGCGAATCTTCCAAGTCATCGACTATATCTTTAACGCCTGAAATGTTCCCAGCCCTTCATCGCTACTTTCACATCTCCCCCGGCCAGCCGTAAACGTACTCCAGCAGATTTCCTTGTTACGACACCGATCGCCTTCAATTTTCCGCGGGCAGCCTTCTGTGCAAGCCTGAACTTCTCAGGTTTCACTGTGACCACAAGGCAATACTCCTCTCCACCGTAGAGGGCGAAGTCTCTCGCCCCGTAGCGATGACGAGCCGCAAACTGCTCCGCAGCCTTGCTGACGGGAACATGATCGATCCTTATTCCGACGCCGCTAGCTCTCGACAACTCGTGAAGGCTCCAAGCCAATCCATCACTTGAATCGATAGAAGCAGTCAGGGCTCCTGAGGAGCCTAACCTAAGCCCGAGGTCTAGTTCGGCGCGAGGGTTGTAAACAGCTTGATACATCGGGCGCGGTAATTTAGCGGGTCGAGTCCCGTGCTGGAGCAGTGCCTTCAGCCCCGCCGAGGCAGACCCAAATTCGCCGCTAACCGCAACGACATCGCCAATTCGTGCACCGGAACGAAGAATAAGCTGTTCTTTGCGGGCGATCGCGAATAGGGCGATCGATATTGTCAGGTCATTTGATTCATTGGTGTCCCCACCCACGAGTGGGAACTGGTACTGGATCGCAGCCGAACTTAGTCCGGCAGCTATTTCTTGAACATCTTTCCTTTTCAGAGTAGCTGGCAGACCGAGCGCAACGAGCCCCGCCAGAGGCCGGACCCCTTTGGCTGCGAGGTCGCTAACGTTTGCCACAACCGCTTTGCGAGCTACCTGGCGCATTGTCATACCCGGCGGGATATCGGTGCTGCCGACGAGCATGTCTGTTTTCAGAATCGCAACTTTTCCGTCTGCCAGTTTCACTGCGGAAACATCATCCCCGAAACCGACAACGGTATTACGATTGGTGCCGAGTGAACGTTCCATGATGCGAATTATGCGTAGTTCACCCAGCTGTCTAAGTGAAGTCAACTCTCCCATGCCACCGCTTTCCACGTGTCTCTCTTACACTACGCATATTTTGAATAGTTCGATTGGGCTCAGCCAGACGGGATGAATGGAGGGGGGAAGTTGCCCGACATTGTCTGTATGGGTGAAGTTATGGTTGAACTCAACGCTGTTAACCGTGGCCCATTGAGGAGTGTGGATCTCTTCGAAAAACATGCGGCAGGGGCCGAGGGGAATGTAGCAATCGGAGCCTCGAGGCTCGGTTGTAGTTCCGGGATAATCACGAGGGTTGGTGATGATGAATTCGGCCTCTTCCTCATGGCGACCCTTAAAGGAGAAAACGTGGACACGTCTCACGTCCACGTCGACATGGATTTTCCGACCGCACTCTTCTTCATTCAACGTGGATTTCCAATTCCTGACAGGAGTGAGGCATACTATTACCGCCACAATTCCGCCGGAAGCAAACTCAGTCTCAAAGACCTAGACACGAAATACATCGGTTCAGCAAAGGTCCTCCATGTTTCCGGAATAACTCCCGCATTAAGCGAAAGCGCCAAAGAGGCAACAACAGCCGCTGTGAAAATCGCGAAAGAAAACAAGGTGATGGTCTCACTGGATACGAACATTCGCCTCAAACTTTGGACTGAAGGAGTAGCAAGAACTACCCTACTCCCGCTATGCAATATGGCGGATATACTCTTCACAAGTCTACCGGACGCAAGAATAATCCTAGGCCTCGACGAACCTGCAGAAATAGCTAAAGCTCTACACAAAAGCGGCGTCAAAATTGTAGTAATCAAGCTCGGGGACAAGGGGGCGTTTGCTAGCTCTAACGGCGAGACCGTGACTCAACCCATGATCCATACGAGCGTTGAGGATCCAACAGGTGCTGGCGATTCTTTCGCGGCAACATTTCTAGCAACTCAGTTGAAAGGTTGGGTACTGCAGGACAGTTTGCGCGGGGCTTTGGCGACAGCAGCTTTAGTCGTAGGCATCAGAGGCGATTATGAGAACATACCGAGCATGGATGCGTTACGGACTTTTCTTCAATTTCAAAAAGGTAAAGCTGAGTACCTTCGATGACGTTCAACGAAGCATAGAGTAGTAGATTTCAGAACGGGAAAGAAGAGTTTGGTGCCTTTCAGGACTGTTGAGCTGACGGCGTTTGCGTCACCACATCGGCGGTCGGGACGGGCTGTTCGGCCAGTCCGCACTTTGTGAGGTGCGTTTTGTATTCGTCAAGCCTGATCTGTCTATGGCATCGAAGGCATTCGAGCGTCTTCATCTCGGTGCGTACGCTTCTATTACGGAATTGTCGACGGCCCGTCTATTTCACTCTCGCGATTGCAATTTGCTCTGTCGTTATTCAACGTTGGCTTTTGAAGCCGTCCGACCATGAAGGTTGATGCAAGCTTGGTTGGATGGTTCTAACGCTTTGCGGTCTCAGTCGTTCCCCTATCTCGTGCATTCGGGTACCTGTCATGCCTTGAATGCGTCTCAAATCTGTCATTTCGCGTCGAGAAACTAACGTCACCGCAATACCGCTGGCTCCAGCCCTGCCGGTCCTGCCAATTCTATGGAAGTAAAGTAGAGGGTCGTTGGGTAGGTCATAATTCACGACATGCGTGACGCCTTCGATATCCAAGCCCCGTGAGGCAACATCCGTTGCTACCAGGAATCGCGCACGGCCTCTTCGGAAATCATCCAACGCTCGTTCGCGTTGCGCCTGCGTCAGGTCACCATGTATTACAGCGACGTCACGCCGGTTCCGCCTTAGTCTATATCCAATCCGATCGGCGCCTCTCTTGGTGGAGCAGAAAATCAAAGCACGCTGAACAGTTTTCTCGTCCATTATGTCGCAGAGTGCTTGAAACTTGCGTTCTGGGTCTACTACGCGGTAGAGCTGGTCTATTTCCTCAACCGCTATCTCGTCCCTGCTGACCAGTATTTTCTCAGCATTGTACATGTGCCTCGACGCCAATTCGAGGATTTCGTCGGGCATGGTAGCAGAGAACATTGCTGTCTGCTTTTCGTTGGCCGTTCTTCGCAGTATGAACTCTATGTCGTCGATGAAACCCATGTCGAGCATGCGGTCGCCTTCGTCGAGGACAACAAACGTTGCTTGGTCGATTAGCAGAGTGCCTCTTCGGAGGTGGTCGATGATTCTGCCCGGTGTCCCAACCACGATGTGCACAGTGCTTTGAAGTGCTTGCATCTGGCTGTAGATTGGTTGGCCACCATAAACGGCGAGCGTTCGTACTGAGAGGTATTTCCCATATCTGTTCAGGTCTGAGGCAACTTGAACGGCTAGTTCACGGGTCGGGACAAGAACAAGCGCTTGCACCGCATCCATGGACCTATCAATTCTCTGAATCATAGGTACGCCGAAAGCAGCAGTCTTACCTGTACCAGTTTTCGCTTGGCCTATCACATCTCTGCCATCAAGCAGAGGGCCAATTGCTGCAGCCTGAATTGGGAACATCTCTTCAAAACCGAGTTCCCTGAGGCTGCGAATTATCTCTCCCTTTATCGGGAGTTCTTCGAAACTTTGCATTCCTAGTTTACACTTTCCTACGTAAACCGCTTTTAGAAAACCGAACAGCTAAGCTTCCGCGTTTACGGGTAAACCGCGTTCCAGTTTCGCTGTGCAGAACTTCTCTGTATCCGCACGCGGTCTTCGTTAAAACTACGCAAACACAACACTACCATTTAAACGTTAGTTGAAACTGACAGAGTAATGGGCTCTTCAAGAACGAAATGAATCGTAGTCTGCCAAGAGTTCAAACGGGGGCAGGTTCTTGGGAGAATTGCTTTGGACACCCTCAAAGGAACAAGTGAGACAGGCCAACATTACCCGTTTTATCGACTTCGTCAACAGGAAGTACGGACTTAAGATTCAGAACTATTGGCAGCTGCACGAGTGGTCTGTTGGGAAAATTCCCGACTTCTGGGCGGCCATGTGGGAATTTGGGGGCATAGTCTCTAGTCGCAGCTATGACAATGTGGTCGACGACCTAACCAAATTCCCCGGCGCAAAATGGTTTCCAGGTGCAAAACTGAATTTCGCTCAGAACCTATTGAGGCATAGAGACGATCAATATGCGCTTTTGTTCAGAGGCGAGACGCAGAAGACAGCCCAGATGACCTACGGAGAATTGTATGCTCAAGTCGCAGCGCTAGCAAAGTGGCTGGTCCGAGAGGGAGTTGCACCGGGGGATAGAGTGTGTGCCTACCTGCCCAACATGACCGAAACGGTTGTCGCCATGCTTGCCGCCACAAGTGTTGGAGCTGTTTGGGCTTCCTGTGGGACTGAACTTGGGCCGACAGCTGTTTTGGATCGTTTCTGTCAGGTCGAGCCTAAGATCCTCTTTACGGCCGACGGATACTTTTATGGAAACAAAGTTTTCGACAGGTTAGCTTACGCCGAAAGGGTTGCCCGGGGAATCCCTTCGTTAGAACATGTGGTCGCTGTTCCGTATCTAAACGAGAAACCTGATATCACGAACATACCAAACTGTGTGCTCTACAACAATATCATCTCATCCGAGAACGTGTCCGAAATCCACTTCGAGCAACTGCCTTTCGACCATCCCGTCTACATAATGTTCTCCTCCGGAACAACTGGCAAGCCGAAGTGCATGGTTCAAGGCGTTGGTGTGCTTCTGAATCAGCTGAAGGATCTGATGCTCCATACGGACCTGAAGCGAGAAGATAGGATAACCTACATTACAACTGCAAGCTGGATGATGTGGAATTGGCTTGTAAGTTCACTAGCCGTGGGGGCTACGATAGTTCTCTACGATGGTAACCCGAACTATCCAAATTGGGGTAACATGTGGAGGTTGATACAGGATGATAAGATAACTATTTTCGGTTGTAGCGCCAGCTACATCAACTATCTCAGAACCCTTGAGGCAAGGCCTGGCAAGGTTTATGATTTAACGTCCCTCCGTGAAATATCGCAGACTGGTTCACCTCTTTCCGCCGAAGGCTTCGGGTGGATTTATCGTGAGGTCAAGCGAGACCTACACTTCAATTCAATTTCAGGTGGCACTGATCTCAACGGGGGGTTCGCCTCTGGAAACCCTACACTTCCTGTCTATGCAGGTGAGGTTAGCGGGCCTGAATTAGGAATGAAGATTAGAGCCTACGACGAGCAGGGAAAGCAGGTAGTTGACCAAGAAGGAGAACTTGTGTGTGAGGCTCCTTCCCCATCCATGCCACTTCATTTCTGGAAGGACCCAGGGAATGAAAGATACAGAGAGGCCTACTTCAATTTCTACCTACACGTGGAAAAAAACGTTTGGAGACACGGCGACTACATTATTATCCATAGTGACACGGGCGGAATAACGTTCCTCGGCCGCTCAGATAGTGTGTTGAAGCCATCAGGAGTCCGCATCGGCACGGCTGAGATTTATAGTGTCGTGGAAAAATTCCCTGAAATTGCCGATAGCGTAGTCGTGGGGCAAAATTGGAAAGGAGACCAACGGTTGATCCTCTTCGTCCAACTTGCCTCCGGCCAACGCTTAACCGAGGATCTGAAATCTAAAATAAAACAATCCCTACGTCAAGATGCTTCTCCAAGGCATGTTCCTGCGCTCATACTTGAAACGCCAGGTATCCCTTACACATTCAACATGAAGAAGGTTGAGAGTGCCGTCAGAAACATAATAGACGGCAAACCGGTCGCAAACAGAGCTGCAATAACCAATCCTGAGTCTCTAGAATATTTCGAGAAACTCTTACCGCAACTTCAATCGGAGTAACGAATGCGCAGAGTCTTGCCCGCGTAGCCTAGGATCGTTCCCAACTGCTACCACATTCGGTTTTTCCTGCGGATACACCATAGGGGAAACTTGTGCGGAGTTTCTGGTGATTTAAGCGTCCAGATTGTAATGCCTCAGAAAAAAAACAAGCCATAGTGTTATTAGGACTGCGAGTAGTCCATCTCTGGGAAAATACCTTGAGTTCTACAGAAAAAGCAAAATCAAGCAACAAAATGTACATCGGGATAGGAATAATTGTTATTCTCGTCATCGCAATTGGAGCAGGAGTTTACTTATACAACCCAACCCAAGCCCCGTCATCTACAACTCAGACAATGATGACCTCTGCAGCAGGCGTAATCAAGATTGCTTTTATCAGCAGCGCGCCAATGGAGGAACCGTGGACCTCAGTCATACACACAGCCATCAACTACTCAATCCAGTACTACGGCGCAGATAAAATAACGTACAAGTGGACTGAAAACGTCCAGTACTCCGACACGCCCAGAGTCATGCGTGAATATGCAACTAACGGCTTCAATCTAATATTCGTTGACGCATTTGGGGCGGACGACACCGCCCGAGCCGCCGCAAAGGACTTTCCAAACACGTACTTCGTCCTCGGAACAGATAATCACGTGTTCGGCGACAACGTGGCTGTGTTCGACGACTGGATTCATGAACCCGCTTACATGTGCGGCATGATTGCCGGCAACATAACGAAGAGCAACGTGATCGGAGTCGTTGGAGGCGTAGCCGACCCCGAGGTCAACAGGCTCATAAACGCATTCAAGGATGGAGCAAAGGCCGTAAACCCCAACGTCAAGGTTCTAATCACATTCATGGGCGAGTGGTTCAACCCTCCCAAGGCAAAGGAAGCTGCATTAGCAGAAATCAACGCTGGCGCGGATGTTCTGTACAGTGAACGGGAGGGAGGAATTGAGGCAGCAGAACTGAAACACATACCTGTGTTCGGAAGCCTACAGGATCAATATCAACTAGCGCCCGACGTGGTAATCACAGGGCCTGTTTGGAACATGTGGCCAACAGTCAAACACGAGATTGACTTAGTGATGCAACAAAAGTGGGTAGCCGAAGATCTCAGATTCTATTCAATGATGGAGAAGGGCGGTTCAATGCTCGCGCCTTGGCATGACTGGGAGACAAGACTAAGTCCGGACATTGTGGCGATGTTGAAGAAAACTAACGCAGTATCAGCGATGGACGCAGTCACGGCCCAGATAATGTCTGGAGCTCTTACTGTCCCGATGGATGAGTCCGAACCAGTATCAGGCTAGTGAGGCAGTGCATAGAGGCTAAGTTCCATTTTTCCTTCCCATCTTTCTTTTCCATTTTTGTTTTCTTCTATAACTTTCGGTTAGGACGGCGCTTGGAATGAATGCCCTCGAATACGCAGTAGACATGAGGGGCATCGTCAAGACATTTCCTGGTGTAGTTGCCAACGATAATGTCGATCTTCAGCTGGAACGTGGGAAGATACACGCTCTCCTCGGGGAGAACGGGGCCGGAAAGACAACACTGATGAACGTGCTATACGGCCTTTACAGGCCCGACGGAGGCGAAATTCTAGTCGGTGACAAGCGGGTTGTTTTCAACTCTCCCCAAGACGCCATAGCCGTGAAGATTGGAATGATACATCAACACTTCATGCTAGTACAAGCAATGAGCGTTGTCGACAACATAATCTTGGGGCTGAAGTCTAACAAAGTCGTGTTAGACGAGGTTTCGGCTCAGAAGAGAATTCGGGAGCTTGCTGACACTTATGGCCTGGAGGTTGACCCAGATAGCTACATTTGGCAACTGAGTGTTGGCGAACAGCAACGAGTTGAGATCCTAAAAGCAATCTACAGGGACGCTAGCATCTTAATTCTCGACGAACCGACTGCAGTTTTGACCCCTCCAGAGATCAAGGACTTGTTCCGAGTTCTTCGCAGAATGAAAGACGAAGGAAAATCCATCGTCTACATCAGTCACAAACTCGATGAGGTACTGGAAATCAGTGACAGGATCTCCGTCCTAAGGCTCGGCAAAATAGTGGCAGAGGTCTTGACGAAAGAGACAAGCAAGGTAGAACTCGCTCGTATGATGGTGGGTCGAGAAGTAATCTTCAGGCTCTCCAAGACAGCGGCCAAGACTGGAAAACCGATCCTTGAGGTTCAAGACATTTCCGCAGTGAATGATAGGAAGGCGCTTGCGTTAAGGAAAGTCTCATTTACCGTCGGGGAAGGTGAGATCCTCGGTATCGCTGGCGTCTCGGGCAACGGACAGCGAGAACTCGCGGAGGTTCTTATCGGGCTGAGGAAGGTTGCGAATGGAAATGTCAAGATCGGTGGCGTCGATGTTACGAATTCGAGTCCAAGAAAAATGGCCGACATGAGCGTGGGGTTCATTCCAGAGGATCGGGTGGGAGTAGGCTTAGTGATGAATCTCCCAATTCTCAACAACGCGATTCTGAAAGAGTATCGGAACTTTTCGAACGGCCCGCTTCTGGATTATGCCGCCGCCTCCGCTTACACGGAACGGATAATCAAGGAATTTGGCGTTAAGACGCCCAACATGCGTTACCCCACAAAGACGCTCTCAGGTGGTAATCTGCAGAAACTCATCTTGGCACGTGAACTCGCTAGGGACCCGAGGTTATTAATTGCGTCCCAGCCCACACGAGGGCTTGATGTGGGCGCAACTGAGGAAATACGCTCAAGACTCATAGAAGAAAGGTCTCACGGCCGAGGGGTTCTGCTCATCTCCGAAGACCTCGACGAGATACTGTCCCTGAGCGATAGGATCGCTGTAATGTTTGAGGGACAGATCATGGGTATTGTTCAAGCTGAGGATGCGAAGCTGGAAGATATTGGACTGATGATGGCCGGGTCCAAGAGAATGGAGGCGTGAGAGTTGGCGTTCTTTACAGTCGAGAAACGTTTACTGCCGTCACGGCGACTCAACATCGCTGCGCCTATTGTATCAACGTTGGTCGCTCTGGTCATTTCTGCTGTCCCAATCTATGTGGGCGGAGTCAATCCCCTATACGGTTATGGAGAACTCTTGTATGGCGCCCTCGGCGACAAACTTGCTATAACAGAAACTTTCGTGTTGTTCGCACCACTGCTGCTCTGCGGTTTGGCGGTCGCTCTAGCCTTCACGTGTAAGTTTTGGAACATCGGAGCAGAGGGACAACTCTATTCCGGAGGGTTGTTCGCATCATTCTTCGCGGTTTACGCTACATCTATTCCATCGGTTATAGCCATTCCAGCAATGTTGGCCGTGGGTTTCCTTGGAGGGGCGGGATGGGCTGCGATCCCTGCGATTCTGAAAGTGAAACTGAAAGTTGACGAAGTTGTAACCACCTTGCTAGGCAACTGGATAATGACCTACGCCGTTGAGGCACTTCTGTTCGGCCCTTGGAAGAATCCTGCTACGGGATGGCCTGAATCGCCCGTAATCTCTGATACAACGAAATTCCCAATCCTCATAGCGGGCTCGAGATTTCATTTTGGCATAATCCTCGCACTACTCGTGGCTGTCGTATTCTATATCATAGTTCGGAAAACGAAGTGGGGGTTTGAGCTGCTCGGAATCGGAGGGAATCAGACCGCTTCGTACGCAGCTGGCATTAATGTTCCGAGACAAATCATCCTTGCCGCGATTGTCAGCGGGGGCATTGCAGGCCTTGCAGGCGTAGGTCAAGTTGCGGGTATCCAGTTTCATATGACGACTGACCTCTCGCCGGGTTACGGTTATACTGGAGTGATAATTGCGATGGTAGGCGCCCTTAACCCCATTGGAGTAGTGTTGGCTTCCTTCCTTCTGGCAGTAGTTGTTCAGGGTACACAAGCGATGCACCGCGCCACAGGCGTCCCTTGGGCGTTGGCGGAGGGCATGCAGGGGATAATCCTCCTTTGCCTGTTGGTAGGCATTTTCTTCACCAAATATCGCCTGAAGCAAGGTAGGAGGCGCAGTTAATTGTCGTTACTTGATGCCACCCTGATCACCGGCGTGCTTGCTATGACGCTGAGAATGGCAACTCCATTGATCTACGGGACTGTAGGGGAAACGTTCTCTGAACGAGCAGGAATCCTAAACTTGGGAATAGAGGGCATGATGTTGATGGGTGCAAGCATAGGGTTTCTCGTTGGATTTACTACGGGAGACCTATGGCTAGGAGTAGCCGCAGCTGCACTCACAGGGCTCGTGTTGGGATTAGTAATGGCGTTCCTGACGGTATCAATAGGCGCCCAACAGCATGTTGCTGGTTTGGGGCTCACGATAGCCTGCTCGGGTTTCAGTTTTTACATTTACCGAGTATCCGTGGCCAATGTTGGAGGCGTTGCACCACACGTAGAACCATTCGCCACGATTCCCATTCCATACCTGAGTCAAATACCGATCATTGGAGAGGTCCTGTTCAACCAGCACGCGTTGGCTTACATTGGGTTGATTCTTGTACCAGTCTCAGCCTTCGTACTCTTCAGAACCAGATTTGGCCTTTCTCTTCGCGCTGTCGGTGAAAACCCGAACGCTGCTGCGACGGCAGGCATCGACGTGTTCAAGATGAGATACATCAGCCTCATCATAGCGGGTGTCCTCAGTGCTATTGGCGGGGCTTGGCTCTCATTGGCACAGTCGGGTATGTTCCTTCCGGGACTTACGCAGGGGCGAGGATGGGTGTGTATTGCGTTGGTTGTTTTCGCTAACTGGATGCCCTACAGAGTTCTAGGCGGGGCCATACTGTTCGGTGGAATAGACGCCGTTCAACTGTCGTTGCAGGGAGTTGGTTGGAACATACCTTACCAACTATTCCTCATGCTTCCTTACGTGCTAACAATAGTGGCCCTAGTAGCGGTCTCTCGACGAGCAAGAGCCCCAGCCGCGCTTCTTCTTTCGTACAAGAGGGAAGATTGAACTTTCTCGTTACTGCAAACGGCATGCGGCTATCACACTAAAGTGTAGAATCCCGAGAGCGACAAGTATGAGCCCCGACCTTATAGTTCGGAACGCGAGGTTGCGTTCGGGAAAAGTTTGTGACATATCGATCAGTGATGGAAAATTCGAGGAAATTGGCGAACATCTGAATGGCTCGGCAGGGCGAGTAGGGGACGCGAACGGTAATTTAGCAACCGAATCCTTCCCAGTTGCCCATCTGCACCTCGATAAGGTCATGACTGGCGCGTTCGCGGAAGAAACCGTCCTGGCTGAGTATGAGAAGCCATCCATGGGCGGTGCGATGACCGCCATTGAACTCGCATCGAAGGTGAAGGAACATTACGTGGAATCGGAGATCCTAGAACGAGTTCGACATGTACTGACTGACGCTGAGTACTACGGTGTAAGCCACGTTAGAGCCTTCGCCGACGTGGACACCAAAGCAAAGTTGATCGGTGTCAAAGCACTTCTAAAGGCAAGGGACGAATTCAAGAGCCAAGTTGACATTCAGATTGTTGCTTTTCCACAAGACGGAATCATTAGGGAACCTGGGGCAGAGGAATTGCTTTACAAATCCATGGACCTAGGCGCAGATTTGGTCGGTGGAATCCCATGGATAGAGCTAACGGAGGAGGATTCGAAGAAGCACATTGACATCGCATTCGAGATTGCGAAGAAGTATGATGCCGATGTGGCTATGCTGACTGATGACGCAGGCGATCCTGAGCTCAGGACCACTGAGTACTTGGCAACGTCCGCAATGAAGAATGGTTGGGAAGGCAGAGTTACTGCCTGCCATGCTAGGGCGACTGCGCTTTACAATGATGTTTACCATAGAAAGTTCGCTGCCCTGCTGAAGAAGGCGGGTGTCGGAATCGTCACCGACCCTCATACTGGTCCGTTGCATGTGCGCGTGAAGGAGCTTTTGAACGCCGGCGTGACTGTGGCGCTAAGCCAGGACGATGTTTACGATGCGTACTATCCGTATGGACGGTGTAACATGCTCGAAATCGCCTTTCTGGCAGCTCATCTGTTGTGGATGACGTCGAACCGGGATCGCGAGATATTGTACGATATGATTACCAAGAACCCTGCCAATATTATGGGAATCGACGATTATGGCTTGGCGAATGGAAACGCTGCAGACCTTGTCATACTGAATGCTCAGGATCTAAGGACCGCCCTCACATATCACACAGAACCGCTTTACGTCATCAGGAATGGCATGGTCACATGTGAAACACGTGTGAACAGAACCCGCAATGCCGAGAATTAGAATTCGTCATTAAGTCAGGAGCGGGAGTGTTCGGCCTATAGACTCATAGTGCTAGTGGGTAATTATTTCAATGAGTCATCGCCTATCTTGGAACCTTGTTTTCCGAGATGAGCCATTTGGAAGAACTTGAAACAAACTTAGTGGATTCCATAATTCAGGAATACGGAGTCAATGTCGACGCTACAGGACCCGCTAACCTAACCAAAACAAGACTCAATCCGCAGACTAGAGTCTTTGAAATCCAACACTCATCATTGAATGCCTTCATCATCGACACTCCTATGACCCGAAGAATCGCTTGCCACCCACATGTGGTGGGGGATGAACTTGAGAACCTTACACTCGAGGCAGCAGAACAGAGCTTGCCTGCTATTCTTGAACTATCCCAAATCAAAACCACTAAGAAGAGCGCGATAGTGTTTGAGCAAATCCTCAGAGCCGCTCCCGGGTACAACCTGCATCAGGCAGCGAGCCGAGTAATTCCAGGCAATTATAGAACCGTCAACATTAGGCCTCGCTACACTCACACATCTTATCGAGATCACGACGGCATGGTTCACCGACAACTTGACATAGTTTACGAAGATTTTGCGGAACTCCCCGCGAACAGAGAGGTTTTCTTGATAATGCAAGATACGGTGGCAAGCAGTAGGTCAGCCGAAGTCAGCATCGAAGCCGCAATTAATCATTGCGAAGAAGTCGGCTCGCATATCGCCAAGTGGATTCTTTATGGGTTCATCGCTTTAGAAGGACTCAAGCTACTTGACAAAATTGCACGAAGCCACGGCATTCCGTTAGTAGCATTTGCAATGGGCAATCTGACCGCTCTCTGCGCCAACAATTACGACATGCCACTATACGGTGTGGACGAATGGCTCTGGCGCAGGGATCATTCGATCAGCAAACTTGGTGCATTGCTCGATAGAGACACATTTGTGGAATATCTACACGAATTTGTTCCCGGGTCGGATCAACCCGGTGATTGGTCCGCACGTCAAAGTAGACTGTTCAACGGCCAGGGTTATGAAGCAGGTGACATAGCTGGCCACCTAGAAAACAGTATACGACTAATGAAAAGTCTGCGAGAGATCGGAGAATTGAAGGATTGGCAGGAAAAGATAGCGTCAGATGAGCTACTCAGATTGGAGAAGGGATTGGAAAAGGTAAGGGCGGGTCCTCTGAGATAGCGGGCGGGTCAGATTCAGGAATCAGGCAACGAAGTCGTCAGAGTTTCCCTATATCCTCGTTCCATAACTTTTGATTTCTCTCTATGAACTGCTTCATGATTTCCTTGCATTCATCGAGGTTTAAGTTGACCACCTGAACGCCATGGTTTACCATTAGCTCCTCAGCCCCGGGAAAAGTCGTCGACTCTCCCACAACTACCTTCTTTATTCCAAATTGGACGACTGCGCCTGCACAGAGGTAGCAGGGCATCAATGTGGAGTAGAGTGTTGTGCCGCTATAGCTACCTATTCTTCCTGTCTTGCGAAGACAATCGATTTCTGCGTGCGAAGTTGGGTCTCTCTCTTGTACCCGCTTGTTGTGGCCCTGCCCAATGATCTTTCCGTCCCGTACAAGAAGGGACCCAATTGGAATGCCCCCTTCACGCATTCCGAGCTTTGCTTCCTCGATGGCTACCTTCATGAAATTTTGATAGACTTTCCTATCTTCAATATGATCCATTATCAGAACCCTCGGTGAAGATCGATTTTGTTTGGGGAATGGATTCTAGAGGTCGATATGTTCTGGCATTTTCGGGTTCTGCGATTGTTTCAGCAAGTCGCTTGGTACGGGCCTTTCACCCAGGCGGGGCCCATACTTCGGCTTCACGAAGCTATCCCACTGGTCCTTGGTGTTGAAGAAGACTCTTGCGCCGCCTAATTCGTGTTGAATTTGAGGGTAGGGTTTCTGGAATTGGGCGAGCCCTAGCCCCCAGTACCTAATTCCCGTGTAGCTTTCATAGGTTGCCCACCATTCCTCCATTCCAAGGTTCTCGAAGGCATGCTCCATCTTCGCAAGATACATGAGCGCTCCTATGCCTGCCCCACGCTTGAAAGTCAACGTGTGAAGACTTATCGCGACTTTCTCATCCCAAAGCCGCGCATTAGCAATCGCCGCTAATTCTCCCTCCAAAACCCCGACGAGGCAATAGTGATCCTTTACGCGCTTCCTGTACCATGACATTATTTCCGCATAGACTCTTGAAGCGACTAAGTCGTAGAAGTCCTTCTCCACATCCATGATGGATCGCGTGGTCTTCAGAATAACAGGGATGTCGTCTGTCGTAGCCATCCGCACCACCATTCTCTTCCCGTCCGGCAGTTTGAGAAGTCGCGGATCATACTTCCTGGCAAGAAGAGGGGATTCTGGTGGCCGGAGAATTGGTTCCAAGTCCTCGACATTTATCTTGACTTCCTGAAGCGTCACAGGACAAGGAGGTTTGAAAGACATTTAGTAAAGCACCGTCCGAAAGTCCCGCAGGCGTCCTTTTAGCGGTTGCGACACGAACTCAGAACTGGAAAAGGTGTGCGAAAGTCCATTCAATGCTTAGGAGAGTCCCATGCTCTGCGCGATGCTCTCGATGTTGCGTCCGTTCCCTTTAATATCTGAAATCAAACAAAGCGCTAGGATCGCGCCAACCGAAATGTCAATACCGGAAGTGTGACCTCTGGGTAGAAGAGTTTCCATAGCCAAGATGAACTCATCTTCATTTCCTAATGCTGCTGAACGAATTAGTTGTTGAACTTGGTCGTCGAGCACCTGACGTTGCATGTAATCCATCAACTTGGCACTAATCCAGTTAGTGTTCTCTTGGACAAGGTCGAGGTCTAGAAGCACCTTTGAACGGTTAATGTTGTGTGCGAGAGAGTTGTATGTGGAAAGGAACCCCCCGAGAACATCATCTCCTGAAGGGGTGAACCCTGATCCTAAGCCTACAATTTTCATAGCCGGTTCAGAAAATTGCTCAGCCTTTCCGGAGTCTCTTAGGGTGATAATGCCTCTACGGACAAAGTCTCTCACCCCTTCGTGCGCTAGACCTTTCGAGTCTAAGACGCTCTGACTGGTGTCGATTACCGTTAGAATTGTGGAGGAGAGGGTCAGAGCCTCTTTAGTTAACCCAAATTGTTGAGCGGGTGGGTTTTCGAGATTGTAAGCATTGCCGTACGGGATTGCTGCACTTAGCTGGATTGTTGCCGTATCGCCGACGTGAATATTTCTTTCATCAACCGAAACAGGTTCTAAAGGCGTCACTATTCGCTCAACCACAGCTGCTGAATCAAGATTGATGGTTATTGGTGATTTCAACTGCCGGTTAGTGATGAAGATGAGGTCGTTCTTGATGGTTTTCACGTAGAATGAATTCGGGAAAGCGCTTACCACAGATCCTACGACGCCTGATCCTCCAACTAAGAGTGACCTAGCTGCAAGTGCACCTATGCAGTTCGCTTGGAGGAGGGTTCTCAACCTTCGCCCTTAGATCCCATACCTTTGCGCGAAGGATTTGAGTGCTTGCTTGAAGATCTCTACCGGGAATGAGACTATTCCCGCTCCCACTTGCCCTATCCCTGCTTCCCTGTGGGCAATCCCTGTGTTTATCGTCGGCGTTATCCCCGTCCTAACGACTTTGCGGATATCGATGCCGGTTGGTGTTCCTTGAAAATCGAGGAATGGTATTATGAAATCCTTGTTCTTTGCTTGAGTAATCTCATACATCTTCTGAGTGTTCTCGATGGCGTATGCTACGCTTCCACCAACCCATGAAACAATACCTGGGGCGGCTGCCATCGCAAACCCACCAAAACCAGCTGTCTCAGTTATCGCGCTGTCCCCAAGGTCTGGATTCGCATCCTTCTCAGTAAACCCCGGGAACCACACTCCTTTTGGCACTTGTGCGGGCGCAGTGAACCACTCGTGCTCTAGGCCGCTAACCCAGATTCCCGCGTCCGTCCCATTTCGAGTAAGGACCGTGACTATGGTGCTATACTTGATTTTATCCGCGGCCAGTGCGATTGCTTTCGCGCTGGCCATTCCTAGGTTGAGGAGGGTGAAGTTGTTTTGGCTCATGAAATTGAAGGTCTCAATCAACGTCTTCTTGTCTAACCCGGTTTTCATCATGTAGGGGGCAATCTCTTTGAGAAAGAGTGGGGTTGCCGCGTTGTAGCGGTTATGGCAGTCGTCGCCCATTGTTAGAGCTTGGGTGATTATCGGCTTCATCGCGACGCCATCTTTGTCCCTCTTGATCTCCTTGATTGTGGCTTCAAGTGTTGTAGCTAGTGTGTCGCTCATCCAGACGAGTCTTTGTATTACTTCGTTAGAGTAGGCGCCATACCTCAGGACTTTTCCGATTCCTTCGTTCAGGTTCGAGTAGGTTTTGACTCCGAACTTACGGTCGTGAACGACATATACGGGCATGTTTGGTGATACGATGCCCGCCATGGGGCCTACCGAGTCATGATGATGGTTCGGTGCGAAAGTTATCTGTCCCGCCGCCGCAATCTTCTCAGCCTCGACCCCGTCGCGTGCCCAGCCTTCGTAGATCGCTGCGCCCATTACAGCTCCCTTCATTGGCCCACTCATGCGTTGCCATGCGATGGGTGGCCCTGCATGAAGCAGCATCTTGTCTTTCATGCCCGGAATAACCTTGCGAGCTAGTCCAATGTCGACCCACACCGGGTCAGACTCCATCATTCTACTTACTGCCTGCTGATTGGCTTTCTCAATTTCATTCTTGAGTTCAGCGGGCGCCAAAAGAACCACGGGTGCGCTGAGCCTTGCCAAGCTATAAGTCGATTTTGGCGAGATTCCAACCGTGTGAATGGGAATTATGTTAAATCCATAATCGAAGCGGTCGTACAGTTGCAGTTGAGAAGATTAGCGGACTGCTAGTGTGGTTCAAGAGATTGAGCATAATTCGGAACCTAGTGAAGCGAAATTTCCATAGAGATTCCGTTCAACTCCTTCACCTCTCCGAGGAGGCGAAGAAGATCGGTGGAGTCAAGGATGCGGCTGTTGTCATGGGCACAACGACAAACAAGGAAATACTGACGAGGCTCGGCCTTCTGACAAAGGAAGGGGAAGCAGCATCAGATTCTGATATGATACTCGCCGTTGTTGCTGACTCCCAACCGAGAATAGATGAAGGCTTGCACCAAATCGAGGAAATGCTACTAAGGCCACCCGCCGCCAAAGGGCGTAGCTTCTACAGTGTAGAAGCGGCTTTGCAGGCGATGCCTGGAGCTAACCTAGCGATTGTTTCAATTCCCGGGGAATTTGCGAGGGACGTCGTCCTCAAGTTGTTGGACAAAGGCATCAATGTTCACCTGTTCAGCGACCATGTCCCACCTCAGCATGAGTTGGAGCTGAAACAGTATGCGAAATCCAAGGGTTTGCTTGTCATGGGGCCTGGAGCCGGGACTTCGATCATCGGCGGCAAAGCGGTTGCCTTCGCTAATGTTGTCAAGAAAGGGAAAATTGGCATCGTTGCCGCGGCTGGGACAGGGCTCCAAGAGGTAAGCGTCCTACTCAGCGAGGCTGGCTTGGGAGTTTCAGTTGGGCTGGGGACGGGCGGTGGGGATGTCAAAACCAAGATTCGCGGACTAATGATGCTCCAGTGCATTGACGCACTTGAACACGACATAGGAACGAGCACAATCGTTGTTGTTTCCAAACCGCCCGACAGCGATGTGAAGAGGAGTATACTCGGCCACATAGCGAGCGACACTAAGAAACGGTATGTAACATGTTTTCTTGGCCCAGAGAACTATGAGATCCCTGCGACTGCACGAGAACGTGTTAAGGGAACAAAAACGCTTCACGCGGCATTCGTAGAAGCAACTCGAAGCTCGACCACTGACACGCAGCAAGGCACTGCGAAACAATATACGTTCTCGCGGAATGAATTAGCCGCTCTAACCGACAAAGCAGTAAAGGGATTGAGTGACAAGCAGAAGTACATCAGAGGCCTGTACACAGGCGGCACGCTCGCTTACGAGACCCTCATCATCCTCGGCCGACTGCTTGGCCCCGTTTATTCCAATGCTCCTCTTGATCCCAAGCTGAAGTTGGCTGATTCCTATCGCAGTACAAGAGATGCCATAATAGACCTAGGGGAGGAAGAATTCACCGCTGGCCGAGCACACCCAATGATAGACCCTACAATCAGAAACATTAGGCTCATGGAAGAGGCTAAAGATCCGGAAGTGGCGGTAATTCTAATGGACGTGATGCTGGGATTTGGGTCCCATCCGGATCCCGCCGGTGCGATGCTGAGCGCGATCGAAGAGTCTGAGAAGATTGCTCAGGCGGACGGGAGAACAATGCCAATACTGGCGCACGTATGCGGAACTGAACAAGATCCACAACCTCTCTCAGACCAAGAGGCGAAGTTGAACAAAGCGGGTGTGCACCTATTTCCAACAAACGCAATGATGGCCATCGCTTCCGCAATGATCTCGAGAAGGGGAACATTGGACGAGCGAGCAATGGAAGATATATACTCGCATTTCCTTGTGAGCTTCTGATGAAGTGAGAGGAATGAGTGAAAATATCCTACAGCTTTTCACTTCAGAGCTAAAGGTAATCAACATTGGGCTTGAGCTTTTCCGGGACGCGTTAGAGGCTCAAGGTGTCGACGTGGCACAAGTCTCGTGGCAGATGCCCATTAAGCTTGAGAAAGAGTATGAGGACATTCTCTCGAAGATACTCTAACCTCTCTTCTTCGGCTCTTTTGTGATTTGCCGAATAATTGTCGTTAACCGGGTGACGGGTCAATGGTTTCGCATTAGTTGGATTGTTCGTTCTTCTTTCTTGTCTTCCTAGGTGGCGGGGGAACTGCGATTTCCTGTTCCTGCCTTTGCTCTTTCGCGTATTCGAGAATGGCTTCAATCATCTGCTTGTAGGTTCCACAACGGCAGATGTGGCCGCTAAGGAATTCCCTGATCTCTCGTTCTGTTGGATTCGGATTCCGCTCTAGAAGGTATTGTGCGGTTAGTACGAAAGAAGGCGTACAGAAACCGCATTGCATTGCGGCTTTTTCAACGAAAAGTTTCTGGAGGCGGGAGAGCTGCCCTTCCGGTGCAAGCCCTTCAGCCGTCGTGACTTCTTTCCCTTTTGCCTCCAACGCCAGTACGAGGCATGACTTGACAGGTTTACCTTCGAGGAGGACCGTGCATAGGCCGCACTCTCCGCGCCAGCATCCGGCCTTTACGCTCTTCACTTCGGCTTTGTCGCGGATGAGGTCGAGCAGAAGGACGTTATCTTTCGTTTCAATTTTCTTGGGAACGCCGTTTATCTTGATGTCGATTACTTGAGTCAATCTTCCTACGCTCCAAGAACTCTACCGAGTGCCTTGATGGCCAGGACTTCTAGTATATGTGATCGGTACTCAGCCGTGCCTAGAACATCTGTCATCGGTTCGACAGTTTTCTTGATCACTTGCACAGCTTCGTCTATGAGTTGTGGAAGGGGCGCTTTTCGGTTGAAGGTCTTCTCAACCTCATAGACTCTGCTCGGTATTGGGGCAAGCGCGCCATAGGCGAATCGTACTATTCGATCTTCCGCGCGTGACGGGTTTGCGCACAAAGCTGCAACGTTTACCACGCTAAACTCACTGTTCGAAGTATGTTTCAAGAATATGCTTCTTGCGTTGTCTGGTGGGGCCTTCAAATGGACAGCAACCGCGATCTCATTCGGTTCTAGCGCGGTTTCCGCTAAACCTTTTATGAATTCCTTAATCGGAATCAGCCTTCTTCCCTTGACACTTGCCGCTTCGATTTCTGCGTCGAAGATCAGTAGTGGGGTTGGTGAGTCGACGAAGGGTAAGGCCTCGCATAGGTCGCCTAGGAGTGTGGAACGATTTCTCAGGACGGGGTCGCTTAGCTCTGCGCCGCAGTCGTACATTGCTGTATACCTTTCCTGCAAGGGCCTCCAGTCCAGGAGCTGGCTTAGTGTGACCGTTGCCCCGATCGTTATTCCCTTCGGACCCTCGTCGCTAAGCGTCTCGAGTTCTGGTATGCCTTTGATGTCCACGACGTATGAGGGGCTGACCAGGCGTTCCTTCATGAACGCGAGCAGGCCAACGCCACCTGCCATTACCTTAGCGTCGTCTTTGTGCTCGTCGAGCACTTGGAGTGCTTCGTGCAATGAAGCCGGTTTGAGATATTGAAAGTCAGGGAGCGTTAGGTAGGGTGAGCCAAATGACGTCTCAATTACCCCCACTCATCTTCAAGCGGTTCTTCGCTTCCTCGATGAGTTCAGGCCTTTGTTGTTGGATTGCTCTCCAAACGTTCTCGGGTGACATCGGCAATTTCGTAATCTGGACTCCAATTGCATGAAAGATAGCGTTGGCAATCGCTGGGGCAACACCAATCATAACAAGTTCACCTATGCCCCTAGCACCGTGAGGGCCGTCTTTCTGTGGAGTCTCAATAAGAATTCCGTCGATCTCACTAGGTACTTCTTTGGCTCTGAGTATCTTGTAGTTAGATAAATTCGGGTTCAGAACCCAACCTTGTTCGTCGAAGAGAATTTCTTCGTGAAGTGCAACGCTCTGTCCCATGATGAAGCCGCCATCAATTTGACCCTTCAATAGGAGTGGGTTGATCGCTTTGCCGACATCATAGGCCTGAGACGCCTTGATGATTTCAATGTCCCCCGTCAAGACATCAACTTCTACTTCGACGCCGGTACCACCGAACGTGTGGAAGATTGTGGGGACTCCTTGGCCCGTGTCGGGGTCAAGATAGGTCGTTAATGCTGACATGAATTTGCCCCGGCCTATGATTGGCCCTCCGATCGAACGTCCGTCTGGATATGTGTACCCAAACACAACCTCGCTGAGTTGTAGCCCGTGCCACGGAACGCCGCTCACAAAGACCCTTTCGTCTGCTATCTCAAGCTCTTCGGGCCGCACTTTGAGGACTTGGGCTGCAACTTCCCTTATCTGGTCCTTAGCATCCTTGGCCGCATCTATCAACGCGGCGCCATCAGTGAAAAGCCCGCGGCTACCCACCGTCTGCCATGTGTAAGCCGACGTATCCGTGCTACGTACAAGCCCGACGTGAACCTTATCGAATGGTATACCCAGTTCATCGGCGACGAGTTGGCAGAGTCCCGTTGGGGTGCCTTGGCCGAATGATCCAGTTCCGATTAGGAGGTCGACTGAAACATCTTCATTGAACTTTATGATCGCAGAGGCAGCAGCGTTTGGTGGTTGTGCTGGACCCTTGAGGCAGAGTGCCATACCCTTCCCCCTGAATCTGCCTGGACGTGTGGGCTTCTGGGAGGGGAGCCCCCAACCGATTGATTTGGCGACAGACTTTGCAACGCTCACAGGGTCTCCAGCGTCTTCGCGGAGTCGCTCTCCTGTTCCTGTTTCCGAGATTCCTGGTTTCAGTAAATTCTTCAATCTGATTTCGACTGGGTCGAGCTTTAATTTTTCAGCCGCCATATCCATGACGCGTTCCAGCGCCCAGTGGCTCTCTGGGTAGCCGAATCCTCTCATCGCACTTGTGGGGACTTTTGTTGTGTAAACTGCGAGCGACTCGCATTGGATGTTCGGGACCTCGTAGCATCCTTCGGAAGAATACCCGGCGGCTCGGCAGACGTTCACTGTGTAGTCTGCGTAGCCGCCCGCGTCCATGACGAAGCGAGCTTTGTACGCGAACAGTTTCCCATCTTTCTTGAACCCCGCCTTAACAGATGCGTGAAATCCTTCTCTTACAGGTGCAGAGCAGAATTGTTCCTTTCTCGACAGGACGAGCTTAACGGGCTTGTAGCCTGCCTTCTTGGATAACAGTGCAACTAGCGGCTCCCACCCGATTCCAACTTTGCCCCCGAAGCCTCCTCCGCACAGAGGCGCCTTGATGATCACCTTGTTGACTGGAATCCCAAGCGAGAGAGCCATCAGATAACGTGTGGAGAAGGGCGATTGGGTGCTCGTCCAAATCTCGACCGTTCCATCCTTCTTGTAATCGGCTATTATGGACTGTAGTTCCATGAAGCCGTGGCTTACATGTGGAATGTCGAATTCTCCTTCGATGATTACGTCTGCTTCTTGTAGGCCTCTCTCAGCGTCACCCCTCACCAGTTTGAATTGGTTCGCAATGTTGGTGCCTGGGATAGGTTTGAAGGCGGGAGAGACTCGGTACTCTGACATCCTTTCATGTATTATCGGGGCATTGGGGTTCAGCGCCTCACCGGGGTCGAAGATGCCGGGTAACGGCTCATATTCCACTTCAACTTGATCGATACCGCGCTCAGCTGCTTCCAATGATTCTGCGATAACCGCGGCGACAGGATGGCCGACCCACCGGACTTTGTCGACGGCGAGGACGTCTCTGTCGCCTACGTAAATGCCCAGCCTGTAAGGAAATTCGGCGCCCGTTGCAACAGCAACAACACCTGGCACGCTTTGGGCTTTGCTCGTGTCAACCTTGACGATTCTCGCATGTGCATGGGGGCTCGTTACCAGTTTGGCGTACAGCATTCCCGCGAGTTCGATGTCGAATGCGTAGGTTGCGGTTCCAGTGACTTTGAGGTAGGAATCATACTGAGGGATGGATTTTCCAATGTAACCCATTTTCTAGGCCTCTCAATTTCGGTAGTTCAATACGATGGGTTGAGTTCTCGCTTTAACCGTATCGTACCTGAAGGACATTCAGGACCGGGTGTCTGTCTGTTTTGAACGTTACCTAACTATGTGAAACTCTCCTTCGAAGAATGCGCCCTCTTACTAGTGTGGATTAATCTTTGAAGCGTCTAATATTGCGTCAATGATTTGCCGGTAGCCCGTGCATCTACAGAGGATTCCCTCAACGGATTCTACGACTTGTTCGCGGGTGGGTGACGGGTTTCTTTTGAGTAGAGCTGTTGCGACGAGGACTGCTGCCGGCGTGCAGAAACCGCATTGAAGTGCTCCATGCTCAATGAACTTCGTTTGAAGAGTGGAAAGGGCGCCTTCTTTGGTAATGCCTTCGATTGTTGTTATTTTGTGTGCGTTCGCTTCGACAGCAAGTACAAGACAGGATTTCACGGGCTCGTCATCAAGAAGGATTGTGCAAAGGCCGCAATCACCACGTTCACACGCAGGTTTGGCGCCAGTTAATCCAAGTTTGTGTCGCAAGATCCAAAGCAAGGTCTTGTTGGCGTCAGTTTCGATGGTGTGCCGTTTTCCGTTCACCGTCAGCTCAATCAAATGTTTCGTCAACTCAGCTAGCCTCCCACAATTGCTTCACCAATCTCCTGGTCAGAACTTTCACCAGGTTGACGCGGTATTCCTTCCCAGCTCTCACGTCCGTAATTGGGGAGACGGCTTTCATTACGACTGGTATGGCCTCACCAACAAGTTCGTCGACTGGCCTGTCTTTCCTGAAGATTTTTTCAGCCTCAAAAGCTCGAACCGGTGTGGGCGCTACTGAAGCGTACGCAAGCCTGATTTCCTTCCCAGATCCACCGGTAGGAGCCCCGAGCCCGCCCACTCCGACCACTGCCAAGTCCTCACCCATCGTTCTCCGAGCCTTCATGTAGGCGCTGATTGATTTCTCAGGAGGTATGGGAAGATCGATGGAAGTAACTAGCTCGTTACCGGCAAGGATGTTCTTCTTCACGCCGGTAAAGAATTGATGAATTGGGACCTTCTTTGTGCCATCTTGCGTTGAGATGTTCACCGTTGCATTGAGAACCAAGAGGGCTGGTGCTGTGTCTGCTGCGGGGGAGGCGTTGCAAATGTTTCCGACCAAAGTTGCTCGGTTTCGAACCTGAAAGTCTCCGATGGTGCTCGCAGCTTCTCTCAGAATTGGGTAGTTCTTTGAGACCGCGTCATGACGAATTAGCCGATTCAGCGTGACACCAGCCCCGACCGTAAGCCCGGACTTATCGTTGAATGATAGATTTTGAAGTTCTTTGACTTTTTTGATGTCGATTAGGTATTTTGCGGGTTCCTGTCCGCCCCTTAAGCTGACTAGGAGGTCCGTTCCACCAGCTAGAGGTCTCGCATCCTTTCCGTACGTGTCTAAGAGTGAGAATGTTTCTTTGAGGCTTTCAGGGGCGAAGTAGTCGAACTTTGGGAGCATGCATGTCACCTGTTTCGTGTGAGCAGTTCCGGCTTCTGTTTCTTGATTGCAGCCCACACCCGTTCCTGCCTCATCGGAAGGTCGAACAGCTGCACTCCCGAGGCATCGAAAACGGCGTTCGCAATTGCCGGAGGTATCGAGAGCATTGTAAGCTCTCCGATGCCTCTCGCGCCGTACGGGCCATCGGATTGTGGATTCTCGATTAATGTGACAACGTGTTCTTCAGGCATGTCTGAGGCTCTGGCAATTTTGTAATCGGTGAAATTGCTATTGAGCATCGCTCCGGCTTCGTTGTAGACGTAACCCTCCATCAACCCGATGCTCAACGATTGGAGCATCCCCCCGTACACCTGCCCCAGGACAAGGAGGGGGTTGATGGTTTTCCCTATGTCAAATGCTGAGGCGACTTTGAGAACTTCGATTTCTCCAGTGTCCGGATCGAGTTTAATCTTGACTCCCTGCGCCCCGAAAGTCCACTTCAATGCCGGAAATCCTTGGCCCGTCTCAGGGTCCAAGTACGTTAGCCCGCGCGGAACGTATGAGCCACGCCCGATCACGGGGCCGCCTATTGCCGAACCGTTAGGGTATGTGTAACCCATAGCGAATTGTTGAATGGGTATCCCTTTGTCGGGTTGCCCTCGTGGAAAGACCATTTCGTTTTCGAGGATTAGTTCCGATTTGGAAACCCTGAGAGCTTGTGATGCCATGTCCATAATCTGTTCTTTCGCATCCCGTGCAGCACTGATTACTGCCTTCCCTTCCATGAAGAGGTTCCTACTTGCGACTGTCTGCCATGAGTAAGGTGTCAGGTCTGTGATTCTCTCTGGGACGACACGGATTTTCTCAATTGGTAAGCCTAATTCTTCAGCAGCCATCTGCGCTAGACTGGTTGTCGTCCCCTGACCGATTTCAGTTACACCAACGGCCAGGCTGGCGCTTCCATCTTCATTGAACTTTATGATGGCAGATGAGCCTGCATTCGGCGGCATCGCTGGGGCTTTCCAAAGGGCCGCGATACCCATTCCGTATAGCTTGCCGTCTGCGGCAGGCGGTTGTTTTTCTCCCCACCCAAGTTTTTCCGCAACCGTTCTGATGCACTGATCCACTCTCCCAGCGTCTTCCCTGAGCTTCTCGCCTGTAGCTGTAATCGAGCCTGGTCGGAGAGCATTTCTTAGCCGAATTTCAACTGCGTCGATGCCAAGCTTGTTGGCGAGGATGTCCATCTGACGTTCTATTGCCCACAAGAACTCGAGATGGCCGAAGCCTCGGAATGCTGTTCCGTATGGGTGGTTCGTGTAGACGGTAATTGAGTCGCAGTGAATGTTCGGAACTTCGTATGGGCCGGTGCAGGCGTATCCGGCAGCGCGGCCAATGTTGACGCCATAGTCCGCATAAGCACCAGCATCGTAGACGTACTTTATTTGTTCCGCGACGATTTTGCCTTTTGCGTCAACCCCTGTCTTGATCCATCCGTAGAATCCTTGCCTGAGTGGAGCGGTTGTAAGTTCTTCCTCTCGAGTCAAGAAGAGTTTGACTGGGCGTCCTTCGGAAAACTTGGATAGCAAAACTACTAGGGGCTCAAAGTTGATGCCCGCCTTACCTCCGAAACCTCCGCCGACATGGGGTACGTGAACGTTGATTTTTTGGAGTGGAATTCCGAGCGCGTGGCTCAGTATGTACCTAACCGCGAAAGGTGATTGGGCGCAGGTCCAGACCTCGGCGCTTCCGTCTTGGAAGTACTGGGCTATGCATGCGCGCGGTTCCATGGCCGCATGGCTTACTTGTGGCATTGAGAATTCGTTCTCAACGACAACGGTTGCGTTTTCGAAACCTGACTTGATATCGCCTTTGCGGACTTTGAAGATGTTCGCAATGTTTGTTCCGGGAATAGGGGTGAAGACAGGGGAGTGTTCGTATTGAGCCAAGTTTTCGTGAACTAGCGGTGAACCTGGCTTCAGAGCCTCATTCACATCAAAAACAGGCGGCAGTGGTTCATATTTCACATCGATGAGGTCGATTGCTTCCTCAGCTGCTTCCTCACTTTCAGCCGCAACGGCTGCGACTGGCTCCCCGGCCCACCTGACCTTGTCTTTGGCCAGAACCATCTTATCACGTACGTACAAGCCCATTCTGTAGGGGAAGGCTTGACCTGTAATGGCGGCTTCAACACCTGGGTGTTTTTCCGCCTTCTTCACGTCGATGCTAAGAATGCGAGCGTGTGCATGTGGGCTCCGGAGGAACTTGGCGTACAGCATGCCCGAGACTTCTAAGTCCGCAACAAACTTCGTCGTTCCAGTAACTTTCTCGAACGCATCGACACGGGGTATGCTCTTGCCAACGTACTTGTAACTCAAATCTCGCACGCAGAAAGGTTCACGCTTATCCAAAGCCTTGTGCTTGGCGTAGACACTCAAGCTCGCCTATTGAGCAACCTTCTGGCTGACGCAATCGAGGGTCTGAGTGATGATTTTTTGGGCTGCGTTCTCGAGTAGGCCTTTAGCGATGCTTCCTAGGGGGCCACTTATTGTGGCGTCCGCAGCCCAACTCAATTCTGTGCCTTCAGGGACTGGGTTGCAGTTGATTGAAATCTCTGCTTTGAATGCGCTCGTTACGCCGGAACCATCCACCAGCAGTTTCGCATGATGATTTACAGGGTCTTCCTCCGTCACTCTACTGTTAACTCTGAACGATCCTTTGATGAATCCAATGCCTATCTTCGTTTTTGCCTCGATCTTCTTTCCCTCAGTTATCTTGTACTCCTCGACTCCGGGTAGGCACTGAGCGATTGATTCGGGCGTTGAAATGAAATTCCATAACTTTTCGACAGGGGCCTTTACAACCGCTTTCGATTCAAAATGCAAGAAGGAAACACGAACTTCGACTCGCCTAAGCGGCTATATTGCTGTGCTGTTCCAATCCTAAGGCTAAGAATAGCTTCACGCAGTGGATTCTATTACCGTTAAGCGCGGTACTTACACAGTTCTTATAAAATCCTGAACAAGAGCGTACAATCGATGATGAAGAATGAAACTGATTGACCTATCACAACCACTCAACCAGGAAACGCCCTTCTGGCCGCTCTACCCACCTTTCGAAGTCAAGTTCATCAAGAGAAAGGCTGAGCACGGAGTAAACGCCCAGTATATCATGACCTCAAACCACATGGGAACCCACCTTGATGCGCCCCTGCACTTCGTGACCGGAGGCAAAGACATAGAGAAGATCCCCCTCGAACAGCTCTACGGACCAGGCGTGATAGTCGATGTCAGCGATGTTGGGGACCTAGGTATCTACACGCCGGATATGGTGGAAAAAAGAGTGCAGCTTCGCGACGGAGACATTCTTCTCCTCCATACCGGGTTCCACAGATATTCGTGGTACCAGCCGCAGGGCATGGCCGACGAGGAGAGATACATCCACCGACACCCAGGCCCAACGAGGGAATGGGTGGATTGGATACTGGGACGAAAAATCAAGCTGTGGGGCGTCGACGCGGTCTCAACCGACCACCCAATGAACCTGCCCATAGGGAGATTTCTGCCGAGAATCGCTCCGAAAGTACGCGCCTTATGTGAGAAGAAGTTTGGAAAGGAGAATGTGGACAAACTATTCCCGGAGGAGGATTACCAGTTAACACACAACGCTTTGTTTCCACACGATTGCATCCACATTGAAAACCTCGGTGGAGATATTGAGAAATTGCTGAACAAGCGCGTGACAATTGGTTGCTTCCCTTGGAAGTTCCGTGGTGGGGAAGCTGCTTTTGCTAGGGTTGTGGCTTTTGTAGACTAAACCCACTCATTTCTCTTTTTTCTTAGCCTCCGCCCACGATTTCCAAAACGTCAACGCTGTCTATCGTGACCATGTCGTGTTCGAGGAGTGGAGTCCTTAAGCCCTCTAGCATTTTGACGCTATGCCCATTAACAAGCATGATTAGGTTGGCGCTCATCTCTTTCGTTCCTGGATCGAATATGTAACGGCTGAAATCCGGGCCAATCCTTCGTGTGAGCTCCTCCAAGAGGTCACCAACGGTTTTTGCTGTTTCAGCAACTTCGATTTCATCAGAACCTGCAGCCGTTCTTGCACGGCCATGCAATTTGACTCGTATTGCCATCACGCCCACCCACAAATACTATGTCGACAAGGCTTTGCCGAAGCCTCCTAATTCGGATAACGTTTGGTTTTCGCCTAACGACCAGCATTAACGTTAAGGTTCGAAATCGGCGTCTGCATTTTGTCATGCGGCGGCTGCCCAGCGAATCTTGGGTTAATCTCGGGTTGTGTTGGCTCTCTCTGCCCGTGGGTAGTTTGCAAAAATAATGGGACCCATTACAGTATGAACTTGTGTTTCTCGGGTAAGAGCAACACTGCAAAGGCTTTAATTCAAAATGAGTGCCACCTCATATCGAGAAAATATGAAACAATCAATGACAGCGGTTGCTTTAATCGTAATGCTTGTCGTCGGAGTTGTAATCGGCATTTTCGTCGGGCCCTCTATGATGCCAAGTCAAGGCGGAATGAGTACAGTTACTACAACGGTCGGCGGTGGTGAGGCTAACGCTATCGGGAAACTCAAAGTAGGCCTCATACTGCCAATAACGCCAGAAGACTATTCGTGGAACTACCAAGCGGACAAATCAATCAAGTTACTGGGCAGTCAGTTTGGCTTCAACGCTACTGTAGCAGAGAACCTCTTTGATGGAACCAAAGCCGAACCCGTTGCCACTCAATGGGCAAGCCAAGGCTACAATGTGATCATCGGACAGGGCATCCAATACCAAGACATGTTCATCAAAATCGCTCCACAATTCCCCAACACCCTCTTCCTTTGCGTTGACTGCTTCAAAGGCGGCCATGACGGCACAGACCCAAGTAATGTTGGCGATGTCTGGTGGTACATGGCTGACGGCGCCTACCTAATGGGTCTACTAGCAGGAAACATGACCAAGACCAACAAACTGGGCTTGATTGGAGGTGGCCGGGTTCCCTCAATTTGGGCTGGCCACGAAGCTTTCAAGCGCGGAGCTCTCCATTCGAACCCCAATGTTCAGTTCATCGAAACATGGATGCCATTCTCGTGGGCCGATGTGGCGGGAGCAAAGAAATCAGCAGAACAAATGGCAGACCAAGGCGTTGATTTCATTTTCAGCAGTGGAGATGGGGTTGACGTCGGAGTCAGACAAGCGGCTGCAGAAAGGAACATCATGATGACTGGCGTGTACGCCGACGCAGCACACTTGGATCCGACCCACATTATGCAAAGCATCGTCGTTCACTGGGACATTGCGTACCTTACAGCTCTCGCTGACTACGTCAGAGGCGATTACAAGAACATCTGGCTACAAGCAGACTTGTTCTCCGGCATGGTTTCCCTAGGCGAATTTGGGTCTCTTGTGCCTGCGAACTATCAGGCTGCTCTTCTACAAGCACAATTCAACATACGACTGAACAGTCTTCCATACACGCTGGACCCGACGTGCTTCGACAACGGAAACCAACCGCAGTGCAAACCATAGACCGGCTTCGCGGCGTGGGCTACAACGCCCTCGCACTCGCAGTCGGTATAGTCTTGGGGCTCGCTATAGTCGTCGCCATAGGGGGCGACATTAGAGCAGCCTCAACCTCTCTTTTGTTAAGTCCGATAAGTTCCGTCTATTCCTTTAGTGAGATTTTCGTTCGAGTGACCATACTTCTGATTATGGGTTTGGGAATTGCCCTTGGTCTCAGGGCCGGGGTCTGGAATGTTGGTGCTGAAGGCCAATACATTGTCGGTAGCGTCATGGCGATGTACGTTGCCTTCCACGTCACATCGGTTCCTCCACCAATAGTGATCGTTCTAATGATTTTGGCAGGTGCCGCGGGAGGTCTCCTCTGGATGGTTGTTCCTGCTCTCCTTAAGGCCAAGTTTGGAGCCAATGAAATTGTAGTTACTCTTCTGCTGAACCTTGTTGCCTCAAACTTCCTACTGTATGCCCTCGACGGGCCCATCCGCGGGAAAGCTTCTTTCGGTTATCTAATCTCCGACATGTTACCTCCCGATCTGAGAATTCCGAAACTGATTCCAGCAACAAGACTCGGGTTTGGGATTGTAATCGCTATTGTCTTGGTCGTTGCCTTCTACTTGCTGAGCGAAAGGACTTCTTTCGGACTTCAAGTTAGGACTGTGGGAAAGAATCTGGAAGCCGCAAAATACGCGGGCATTAGCGTCCCTAGAGTCTACATTGTCACTTTGCTGCTAGCGGGTGCAATGGCTGGCCTCGCTGGAGCAATTCACGTGAGCGGTGTCATTTACACCCTAGACCCCGGTTACCCCTCAGGTTATGGGTATATCGCAATAATCGTCGCGATGCTAGGTGGGACGTCTGTGATAGGCACCGCAGTCGCTTCGGTAGTCATTAGCTACTTCGTCGTTGGCGCCGAAAATATGCAAAGCGCTGCACAGGTTCCTTTCGCATTGGTCTACACAATCGAAGGAATCATCCTCTTCAGCCTAGCTGCCGGTCAGTATTTAATGGGACGGAAAAAGTCGTGAGTTCCACTTGTTAAGTAAGTTAAGTAAGTTTTCGCTCAAGACCTGGATTTTGGCCGCCATCATAGGCGTTGCAGTTATGTTGGTGGTTTACGAGCAGTTCGGCATGTTATTCTTGGAAGCAATTCTTTACCAGACCCTCAAACTAGTTCCTGCACTCTTGCTAGCCGCTCTTGGCGAGTTAATCGCGGAAAAATCAGGCGTTCTAAACTTAGGAGTGGAAGGGCTCATGCTAATGGGTGCCTTCACGGCCTTCGGCGTAACCTACGTTACTGGAGATCCCGTGATAGGAGTGCTTGCCGCAATGGGATTTACTGTTCTTCTCGGTCTAGCCTTCTCCTTCTTCGCGATTAGTCTGCGTACTAATCAGGTCGTAATTGGGCTCGGCCTCTGGCTCTTTGGACTGGGGTTATCAGACACCTTGAACCGAGCTTTCTTTACGTCTGGAGCTCCGAGCACTATTCCCATAATTGGAGACATGCATATCCCGGTACTCTCAACGCTGCCATTGATTGGGAGGTTCATCTTTCAACAGAACCCGATCGTCTACATTTCCATTGCCCTCATACCTGTAGTCGACATTTTCTTGAATAGGACCAGCCTTGGCGTGAAGATTCGGGCAGTAGGTGAAAACCCGCGTGCAGCTGAAACGATGGGTGTTGACGTTTACAAGATCCGATACGTAGCCGTGCTCATAGGTGCCGCATTTGCCGGCGCGGGAGGAGCATATTACACGACAACTCTCCTGGGAACTTTCATTCTAAACATCACATTTAGCCGCGGATTCATCGCACTCGCGCTCATCTACTTTGGTAAGTGGAAACCTTACAAAGTCTTATTGCCGTTGATTGTTTTCAGTTTCGTTGATTCTTTCCAGCTCGGTCTGCAGGGCGCAGGGGTCCCGATCAAATACTTCTTTCTGAATATGCTCCCCTACATCACTATCGTCGCATTGATTCCAATTCTCGGTAGAAAGGCCATTGCTCCGGCTGCTCTGATGCAACCCTACAAGAAGGGCGGGTAGGGGAGAAGGCTACTCCATCTACTATGAGCTAGACTTACTCTGCGTCATCAGTTTAGCTATCTCTTCAATTTTGACGGCACCAATAGGAAATGTTCCTGGAATTTTGCCGTTGGATATGACCGCGATTCTATCGCTCATGTCCAATAATTCATCAAGTTCAGTGGAGATAAGTAGGATTGCTTTTCCCCTTTCTTTCTCTCTCATCAGGAGCTTACGTGTATACTCCGTTGCGGCTACGTCTAAGCCCTTCGTGGGGTTGTGGGCTACTATTATCTTCGGATCCCAGAAGAGTTCTCTCGAAAGGAGAAACTTCTGCTTATTCCCCCCTGACAGAGTCCATACAGGAACTGTTTGAGACTGGGCGCGGACGTCATACTCAGACATGAGTTTGGTTAGTTGACCGCCAATGGCTCGCAAGTCGAGCAATCCAGCCTTTGTGAACATTCTAGCCACGTGCGGCTCGATTACCAAATTATCAGATAGCGGGAAGTCGAATACCAAACCTGTCCTCTGGTCCTCGGGAATGTGCGCTACGCCGAGTTGTCTGATTTCATCAGGAACCCATCCCGTCACATCCTTACCCATGGCAGAAATCTTCCCAGCGGTAGGTTTCCGAATGCACGTCGCTACCTCGACAAGTTCCTTCTGGCCATTCCCAGCAATACCTGCTATCCCTAGTATCTCTCCGCCCTTGACGGAAAGTGAGATCCCGTCCAAGGCGGTGAGTCCCAAGTTATTCACCGCCGATATGCTACTTAACTCAAGGAGCGGGGTAGTTGTCTCAGAGGTCAGCCTCTCCGTTCGGAACAGGACCTCACGGCCCACAATCATCTTCGCAAGTTCGGGTCCAGTCACTTTTTTCGTGCTTTCGGTGGCCACAACTTTGCCTTGCTTCAGAACGGTAACGTTGTCGGTCACTGCTAGGATCTCATCGATCTTGTGTGAGACAAATACAATAGACTTCCCCGCCTTCGCCATTTGACGCAGAGCAGAGAAAAGTTCACGCGTTTCTAAGGGCGTGAGAACGGAGGTCGGTTCATCCAGAATCAGGACGTTTGCGCCTTTGAGAAGAGCCTTCATGATTTCGACCGACTGCCTCTGCCCAGCAGATAGTTCACGAACCGTTGCATTCGGGTCAACGGCTAGCCCGTTTCGTTTCGAAACATCGTTGATTTCTTTTTCCAGTCTCTCGCGTTTTACGAGGGGATGCCTCAAGCTCTCGTCCTGCATTACAGCAACGTTCTCAACCACTGTCATTGAATTGATGAGCATGAACTCTTGGTGAACCATGGCGATTTTCGCGGCCATTGCGTCGCGGGGCGAGTGAAAGTGAGTTTCTTTTCCATATACTAGGATTCTTCCAGAGTCAGGTCGCAGAAGACCATAGAGCATGTTGCACAGAGTGGTCTTTCCTGCACCATTCTCTCCAAGAAGCGCGTGGACTTCGCCTTGCTTGACGCTGAAGTTGACGTTGTCATTCGCAACGAGCGTCCCGAATCGTTTTGTTATGCCCTCAGCCACGAGTGCGTAATCATTTTCAAGTGACGTGTTTGGATTCGTCATCCGGAGTTCCACTGTGTTGGAGAGAATGATTGGGCTAAAGAGTGTTGTGGCAATTCTGAAATGATTATACTTGGAGAAATTACTCTATGTGCTTCATTATCTGCTTGGACGCCGGCAACGCGTATTAGCGCATGCCCGCAGAGTAGACGGAATCACGACATGGGGATGGGTAGTAGTGAAGCTAGGCAGTCCGAAATTCGTCAAAGTGCTCCTACTTGCATCTCTGATGATTCTCGTACTTTGTATTTCTTCGCCACCGATGGCATCATACGCGCTTCAAGACGCGAAAATAGAACTAACCTTTAGCAATGATAGACCCTTGCGGGGGGATGTCATAACAATTGCTGGACGCCTCTCAACGACAGTAGACAATCGTCCAATCCCTTTAGCCTCAGTTAGTTTGGAATACACTAGGGTGGGAGATACAAGCCCAACCCGCGAGGTATCCATGATTACCTCGAACCCCAGCGGTCTCTTTCAGGACATTGTGAACACAACATATCTCCTACGAATCGGTCCATGGATAGTCAATGCATCATTTCCAAGCCAGGTAGGTTACCAAGCGACATCAACCACGAAAACATTCACGGTAGTCGTCCAGCCAAACCTCTCACTTTACCTCTCCACGAATCACGTCAGCCTCGGGCGCGAAGTTGAGTTCAACGGGCTCCTGTTTGCTTGCATTCCATGCCTTCATGACCAAGTCGTTGTAAAACTGTTCCGCCCAGATAATACATCAATTATGCTAACCCTCGACCTCAATGCTATAGGCGGGCCCTACCCAGCAGGGTTCTATGAAGGCAGTTACGTACCCGATACCCCGGGCCAATGGCATATTCAAGCCATCTGGGAAGGAAATAACGTAAGTCTACCTGCATACTCGGAGGTCCATACGCTGGATGTCGAATCACAGTCGAATCTTGCAGGACTCCCTGTAATGCAGTTCTACGAAGTCCTTGCTATCATAGCGGGAGCCATTGCACTAGCGGTCTTTCTCATACGAAGGCGCGTCAGCAAACGGCCTCAGTAAGATGACCGTGACTGGGTTAGACGTCTGCTTTCTCTGGAATCCTGAATTTTTGCGACTTGGCTAGCAGGTCCTTTGGTACCGGTTTCTCACCAAGGTAGCGGGCGTACTTCAATTTCACAAAGTTCTCCCAGTCTTCCTTCGTAGTGTAGAAGATCCGTGAGCCACCGAGTTCGTGCTGCATCTCGGGGAAGGGTTTCTGCTTGGGAGCCCATTCAATTCCCATGATCCTCAGGCCGATGTAGCTTTCGAAGGTTGCCCACCATTCCCTCGCTCCCAAATGGTCAAAGGCGTGCTCCATCTTCGCGAAGTAGAGGGCGGGCCCCACATCAATACCACGTTTGAATGACATTGTGTGAAGGCTGATCGCGATATTCTGATCCCACATTCTTGCGTTGACGATTCCTACTAGTTTGTCGTCTTGAATCCCCAGTAGCAGGTAGTGATCCTTAATTCTGTACATCTTCCAGGCCAAGATTTCTGCGTACGTCCGCCACGCGACGATGTCGTAGAAGTCTTTGTTGACGTCGATGTAGAGTCTTACTGCCTTGAGAACCTCTGGTGCTTCGGCTCGAGTGGCTTGCCGAACAACAATTTTGCTTCCATCCTTCATACCCACAAGCTTGGGAGGGTAAATGACTTTTTCCAAGTAGGGAGCGTCAACAGCCCTGAGAATTGCCTCCATGTCCTGAACTCGCAGTTTATGTTCCGTCATAGAGACTTCTGTTGGCGGTTCATAGTAAGTCATAGAATTCACTTGGTGGGCAGAGGTGAATTTGTTCCAATATGAGTGTTATTCTTCGTTTCCAGCATGTCTAGTAACGTTCCAACCTCAGTTCGAAAGTTGGAGAATTTTCATTTGAGTCATTTCGTTATTGTCGCATGTAGTAAATGCCCAAAAGGCTTGTCAAGCGGGCAACTCGAACTTGATTTTGATTGAGCCTTGAAGTTTCTTGACTTAACTATTCCACTCGGAATCGCTACACCACCGTGGCCGACCTACGAACCGCTTCAGCTGAAATACTTCAAACGGTTGGCGCCCAACGGAGCGAACGGCCAAGTCCTAACGCACTCGAACCATGTCGGAACACATTTGGACGGTGAGATCCATTTCTTCACCCCTGGAAAGGATATGGCGAGTTTGACGATGGACTTCCTGGTTGGCCCGGGCGCTGTTGTCGACCTTTCCGATGTTTCCGGTGATTACGATGTATACACTTCGAAGATGATTGAAGACAGAGTCAAAGTTGGAGAAGGCGACATACTCATCATCCATACCGGCTACCACAGGTATGGTTGGGATCAACCGACAGCGGACGAGATTCGGTATATGGTGAAGCACCCAGGCCCAGACAGAGAGTTTGCCGAATGGGCGAAGCGGAAGAAGATCAAATGGATTGGCGTCGACTGCGGCAGCGCCGACCATCCAATGAACACGATCATTCGTGATTGGATGCCCAGACAGGCCAAAGAGGCTGACGCGCACTTTCAGAAGAAGTTCGGCATGAAATTGAACGAGTACTTCACGGACGATAAGTACCAACTCATGCATATCGAAATGTTTCCTTATGGAATCATTCACGCCGAATGCGTTGGCGGCGACATAGACCTACTCCTCAACAAACGCACAACCATCGGCTTCTTCCCGTGGCGCTTCGTCGACGGCGAGGCAAGCATTGGACGGTGTGTAGCCGTCATGGATGATACCGAATACGAACAAGCGATGAAAAAGAAAGCCGCGCTACCGAAAACCCGCTTTGGGGATTCGATCGGATGCAAAGGTCTCAAGTGACTTAGGGGCCCTTCCATTTTACAATCAGCTTGAGGCCAGAATATACAGCCGCGCCTACCGCTTTCTGGCACTCGCATGTATCGCAACCATAGAAACTACTAGGGCGATAAAGACCCAGATCGCTAGATCCGCGATGAAGATGTCCCAAAGAATATGGTCCCCCATCGGGATCACTCGCATGACCCATGGAAACGGTGCCCCCTTTTGGACCACGTCAACACCCATCCTGGTGAAGGGCGTCATGAATAGGCCCGAAATGGCCGTAACAACCGTCCCAACTATCGCAGAGGTTACCATACCAATTGCAAACTTGGATTTCAACCCAGACACTTCCGCATCGAATTAGGCAGTCCGTCTCCCGCGTAATCAATCAATAATTTCGAACGCATGTTCGGCATGTTCGAACAAATCACTTCACGCTTGCTTACACGAATAATCAGGAAGAAAAAAGGTAAAGAAAAATGGTGATGAGGTTCATCCACGAACCGTCGAGTTTAGGCTACTTCTTCGTTAGCTTAATCTCGATCGTGGAAACATTTCTCGTTTGGCCCTCTTCACCTAGCACTTCGGTTCCTATGTTCACGTCCTTTATCTCCAACTTTCCTTCGAAGAAGCGTCTTCGGCAAACTTCGACTACGTCGACTGCCTTAGATATGACGCGGCCTCGTGCCTTAACGGAAAGTTCCTTAGAACCACTGTTGATTTGCATAACGATAGCGGTTGCGTAGGCCATCAACGGTTTCTGGCCGATTAGGACTGTATTCATTGGAATGTTGCCTCTGGTGGAAGGGGCTCTTTGCGCAACTGGCGCAACTGGCGTTACTGGCGTAACTGGTTTTTCTGTCAAGCGTTGTTCACCTCCGTGATGAAAGTATGCTGGAAGTGTTGTAGCATCGGCGACACCACTTCCAACGAATAAAAGCCTTCCTGCGTGAACCGACTGATTCAAACCTGGAACACGTGAGTGATTTTTCAATTCTCGCAGTTCGTAAGGACTGTAAGAAGCCATAGTTTTGGAAGAACGAATGTGCAGTCGAGGCGCATTAAATAGGATGTTAATGCATTCCCAAACCTAGAGCACATATGGCGGAGAGCAGCCCCGAGAAGAAGAGCCCGTCAAAATTGGAAATTGACAGGGCGAATGATTTCAAATTCCATATCGCTTACGGCGTTTATTCCCGAACGTGGGATGAGAATTCTTCAGACGCGACTCGATTGAAACTTAACGAATTGATTTCGTCTCTTGCAAGCAATGAGGACGGGTATCATGATTTCTACGGCCAAATTCAGGAATTCCGGAGGGATCAGCCAGCCTTCCGATCCGGTCGGACAAGAATTGAGACTCAAAGGAAGAGAGACTGGCAGCGGGCTGATACGAGGGATGGGAGAAACCGCCGCCACAAATAAGATCGCTGTCGAACTGAATTTCCGGTTTTTGAGGTAGCGTTATTAGGCGCTGAGGAGGCTATGGGAGCAAGCTATGTGTACGGGCTGAAGCCGACCGTCTTATACGTAACCAATCGTTCCGACGCGCGAGTTTTCTCCCGACGAACTAGCTGAACGAAAAGTCGAGGTGAAACGCATGAGCTTTGAACGTTCCTTCAACAAGCCAGTCGAGGAAGGGAAGGAATACGAAGTTGAGATCAAAGAGACTAGCCGTCGCGGTGACGGAGTTGCTAGGATCGAAGGTTTCGTAGTCTTTGTCCCACAAACCAAACCTGGCGATAAGGTGAAGGTAAAGATCAACACTGTTGGTCCACGTTTCGCAACTGGTGAAGTCGTCAAGTAATCTCTTGGCGGCTAAACCCGCGAAACCCTTTCCTTTCTTCTTATTTCTTTTTTCATCAAACCCTAACTAATTCTAGTGAGTGCCTGGCGGGAAAATTACCTGCCTTCCACGCCAGTAAGCCGGTGTCGAATATCTCAACAGGTCAGGGTTGAACCCCCGCGCCACGCTCGAATAGTAGGCAAAGAGGTAGAGCGGAATAATGTTGGTGAACGGCGATAGGCACTCATCTACGGCGGGGAGTTGAACGGCCTCATCGCAGAGAGAACGCAGCTCACTGTCCCCATCATCAATCAAACCGATGACGGGTGTCCCGAATTCCTTTGCTGCCTTCACTAGGGCTACATTGCGCCCGTGACACATGCCATTCGGGGCCAAGACTACGAGGGTGCTCCTATCGTCCATTGACACCCAAGGGCCGTGCAGCAATTGTTCAGTTTCAAACCCTTGTGCAGGAATGAAACTTGTTTCCATAATCTTCAGGGCGGCCTCAAGCGTGTTAGGAACGTTAGGCCCTGTCCCTGCGAAGTAACAACTATCAGAGCTGCGCCGTCCTTCCGCCAGCCGCTTGCAAAGCCCATCTACAGACTTCAGCACACGCGCCGCAATCTCGGGCAGTTGATTCAGACCTGCCTCAAGCCTATGCAAGCGATCTGGTTCGCGACCTTCGAAATGTTTCAGTAATTCAATCCCAATTCGCATACACGCTACGGCGGACGCCACATAGCACTTCGTGTGGCATCGTGAAATGTCGGGTCCGTTTCCCACAACCAGTGTCTCGTCCGAGGCGCCTGAGATGGGTCTGCCTTCGAAATGTGTTACGCCGATAGTGAGCGCTCCCTTTCCCCTTGCATGCTTCAATGCATCGACGGTTGCCTTCGTGATACCGCTATGAGAGAGCCCGACTACGGCACATGTGTTGTCGATTGGATAGCCATAGCTTTGAAGCTCGAGCGCGGGGACCGATGCGAACCGGACGCTTACCTCTCTTGACGGCGAGAGGACCTGTGAACCGAGCATTGAAGCGAAGAAGGCAGTTCCGCATCCCGTGAAATAGATGCAGCTCCTATCCCCAAGCTTTCTCGCGATAGGCTGAGCCTTCTTTTCCATCGTTTGAAGCGTCTGTTTGATGGCTTCGGGTATTTCGAAGATCATGTCGTAAGTGTGAAATGGGTGAGTTGCGCGGTCGGGTTTCGGAGGTGGCTCTGACATTAAATCTCATCGCCATGAAAACTTGTTCTAAAGCGCTTTCCGTTTCATGGGATGGTGAAGTAGAGCCTTCTGTTGCTCTTGCCTTTGTTTTCGAATTTCAACGGGTCTATCCTGGTTATTTCCCCAAGCTCTTTCACGTGGACACCGCCGTCGGCTTGGATATCGTATCCTTCGATTTCTACGATGCGGAGTTCCTTAACGTCGGGTGGGGCAGCGGCTGCGAGTTTTATGATACCCGGAATCTTCATTGCCTCTTCCCGCTGCATAAAATATGTTTTGACCGGCGGATTCTTCGCAATAGCTTCGTTAGCCTGCTTGCAGTGGAGAAGCATTTTCTCTCTATCGAAGTTCTCTAGGCTGAAATCTATCCTTGACTTGTCGGGTTCTATTTGGTTCCCTGTGATCAGGGCGCCGGTTTCCTTGTTGAATATAGAGCTGAGAAGGTGCGCGGAGGTGTGCATCCTCATTATCCTATGCCGCCTGTCCCAGTCAAGGTTTCCATGCACACTACTTCCTGAACTCAAAGCAGCAGCCGATTCGACTACGTGTACGATGGAATCGTTGACTCCTTTTATTGTGTCAAGGACCTTCACATTACCCAAGGTCCCAATATCTCCAACCAGTCCTCCTCCACGAGGATTAAACGCGGTCTGGTCGAGCACTATTTGATTGCCATCAACGGACAGGATTTTTGCATCAAATTCCTTGATGTATGCATCATCCCAGAAGAGCTTCTTGGTCATTGGTTAGGGCCGAGTGTAGGCAGTTCACTGGCCGGAAAAAGGTTTGCGGGACCTTAAATCTACTCCAAGCATACTGACAACCTATGACTCGCCCGAGTTGGGACGAATACTTCCTAAAAATCGTGGATACCGTGTCTGAACGGTCAACGTGTGACAGGGGAAAAGCCGGTGCATTAGTCGTGAAAGACCGGAGAATTCTGTCGACTGGCTATGCTGGATCTCCCCCAGGCCAACCCCACTGTGACGAAGCGGGGCATATGATGAGAAGAGTCGTTGATGAAGACGATAACATTAGCCAACACTGCGTCAGAACCATACACGCCGAAGCCAATGCCCTAATCCAAGCCGCAAAATTCGGAACACCCGTAGAGGGGGCAACGCTATACTCGAAATTCGAACCTTGCTATGCATGCGCCATGATCACTGTAGGCGCTGGAATTAGAAGAGTAGTTGCTAGAAGGAGATACCACGCCGCCGAAGAGACTAGAAAGCTCTTTGAGAATGCGGGTGTCGAAATGGTTGTGATCGAAGACAACATCATGAGCTACGAAAATCAATAGCTCCTAGGCATACAACCGAATTCATGTGTTAACGCACGGTGTGTCAGGGAATGGATAAAATTCTCATAGAAGAGTTCGAGAGGATCGTAGGGAAGCTCAACGTAGTAACCAACATTGAACAAATGCAAAATTACCTAGTCGATGAAACCCCTCCCTCAGTGAGGCCGAAGCCAGCTAACGATCTTGCTTTGATAAGGCCGGCTGATACTCAACAGGTCTCCTCAGTTCTACGACTTGCGAGCAAGAGTCGGCTGGCAGTTTTCCCTAGAGGAGGCGGCACGGGCCTTGTGGGCGGTGCCGTCCCGACGAGGGGCGGGATAATCCTCTCAATGGAGAGGATGACGGGAATCGAGATAGACGAAGCCAATCTCCTAGCGATTGCAGATGCCGGCGTGACTCTCGGAAGGCTTGCGAAAGCAGCGGAAGAGGCCGGCTTATCATTCCCACCCCATCCTGGCGATGAAAATGCCCAGGTGGGCGGGCTCGTGGCGACGAATGCTGGAGGGTCCCGAGCAGTAAGACACGGGGTGATGAGAAATCAGGTTAGGGGAATGGAGGTCGTGCTTCCGACTGGAGAAGTATTGAAGCTTGGAGGGCGGCTCCATAAGAACAACGTAGGGTACGACCTTATGCAGCTCATTATAGGTAGCGAAGGAACCCTTGCAGTAATAACCAAAGTAATCCTCCGACTCTACCCCAAGCCTGGAGCAACAATGACCCTCATCGTGCCCTACAACAATCGACACGATGCACTATCAAGCGTCCCAAAAATACTGCATTCAAGCACCCCGCTCGCCGTAGAGTATGTCGAGAGAGACCTAGTGGAGAGAACCGCTAAACGCATGAACGCAAATTGGCCGGTAAAGACGGGAAGAAGCCATCTAATCGTAATGATGGCCGAACCCACTAGGGATCAAGTTCTCTCGGAAAGCCTCAAAGTAGCGGAAATATGCCGAGAGAACACGAGTTACGAAACGTTTGTTGCGGAATCAAAGAGTGACCAGGACAATATTCTCAGAATAAGAAGTGACATTTACTTCGCCTTGAAGAGCGAAACGATGGACCTTTTGGACATAACTGTTCCCACTGCTGAGTTAGAGAAAGTGATGGGCGAAATAGAGAATGTTGCGACGAGGCGGGCGGCTTTGCTCGAAGTCTTTGGGCATGCAGCGGATGGGAATCTTCACGTCCACATAATGAAAAAGGAAGGCGAGGGCGCAAAATACGTGGAGGACCTGAGGAACGAGATCTATGAGATTGCGACGAGGGCTGGGGGCGTAATAACGGGAGAGCACGGAATCGGGAAGATAAGGACGAAGAAGCTCGAATCGCTCATGACAAGTAAGGAGTTCGAACTGATGAAGAGCGTTAAGAGGATGTTCGATCCGGACGGGATACTGAACCCAGGAACCAAGATACCTGCCTAAGGCTCGTTGAGCCGGGCGTGTAGACCGCTTCGTATGAGGGGATCGAGGCGCAAAATGAGGCGAGGGTTACCTTCGCTTGGCACCGTTTGGCACCACCCCAAGATGGGTGGATCCACCCTCTTCCTTGCGAACGGTTGTGGCGAAGCTACGGGATTTGGGCCATCATGGGAGCAGGGTTGTGCGCGCACGCTTGACAAGGGGGGTAGGGGGGGGTGGTGCATTTTTTGGGGTCCAGAGGGGCTGATTTTGGGCCGTTTTGGTTGGAGAGCAACATCAGGCTTGGGATGTTTTGGTCATCATGTACCTCTTCCCTGGCAAATATGGTCCTCTTCATGTGCGAATGTATTGGCCAGCATACATCTCCAATGATTGGGTGTCATACACCCGGACGCCCCTTAGCCTCTTATCTTAGAGTCTGGGCAGGTATTCGCGCATTAGAAGACCGCACTTGGCGCATCTTACGAGTTTGAGGAGCCTTCCGTCCTTGTCGAAGTCTTCCCCAATCTCGTGCACCCGCGTGTGTTGGCAGTCTTCAAGAATAAGGGACTGCATTCTCTCGCCTCTATGCCATACGGAATATAATTTGGTGTTCTTAAGCCAATCCTCTGACTGTCAAAAGCCTACGGGCCCGGTGGCTTGGACTTACGTAGGCATAGACCGAGCCAGACCACCCCGATGATGGCGATCACCACAGCCACGAGCATCACGCTACCCACGATGCCCCCATACGGGTTCACGTTTCCGAACTCACGAACCCTCGTAAAGTTCCCAAACTGATTTCCCGTGAAGTTTCCTGGATTGAAGGGAGGGCGGGATCGAAACATTTGGCTGAACATGTACGAACGAACCGCATTGTACGCCGTAGTTACAGCCGCAAGAACCACGCCAACCAAAGCCACTAAGTACGCATACATTGTCTGCTTATCATTACCGACCAACTAACTACACATCGTAGTTAGTCCTCTACTCAGCCCACTATATAACCCGCATGGATGAATCATCCACCGAACCTCGTAATATGTCGAGAACCCACCTAAGACAGGCTCCCCAATGCCGTCTTCGTTTGGCGGCTCGTGTTGTCAAAAACTGTTTTTACAGCCCCGGACACCAAACACGAACTTGTCAGCAGTTCTTCAGAGATTGGACTGTCACCTTGACACTGTTCTATTTGTGATCAACGTGCAGCAACTCATAAACGTAAACGAGGCAACTTCCAAGTGGGATTAAATGCAGTCAACTACACGCTGCCCCCGCTGCGGATATGTGCTGACCTACAGCGGGTCCGCGTATTATTGCAACTTCTGCGGTTATCCTCGAACGCAAGATACACTTACCCCAGCACTTCATTCCCTTAAGAAGAAGGTTAGCGATAGAATCCAACGATTTCTCGCCGAACTCAAACCCAAGATACCGCCTCAACCAAGCTACTATCCGGTTAATGTCATCATGCAGCCTTGCATCAACTGCGGCTTTAGCTTTCCAAAAATGGCCCAAATCTGCCCTTCCTGCGGCACACAGCGCGCAATTGTTTCCCAAAACACTACGGAAATTTCGACTACTGGAACTCACGACCTTGACCGCAGAGTTTTCGATTATATTTCCGCCCACGGAGGAACTATCTCTCTCTCACAAGCTGCGCAGGATCTCGCTATCACCCAGGCGACATTGCTCACATCCATCGAGCGACTGAAAAACGGAGGATTCCTAAGTCCGTCTTGAAATGCAAGCGAGACCGAAAGTCGCATAGTTCAATCTGTCCTCGAATGCCATAGCTGCGGATTAGTCTACAACGCTGACCTGAATGGGGCGAAGAATATTGCTAAGAGGTTCTGGGAGCAAGTCTTGCAGAACGGGGCGACTGGTTCTACGCCCGTAACTCTCCCTGAGCCCAACCTGAGGGCGCATGATGAGGAGAGAAGTTACAAAACGAAGAGGTAACAGAACCCGAATAGTATATGGAAATCGTTCTAAGAAGATATAGCTCGGTCAAATGATGTGGAAGGCCAGAGAACCAGTAGTTGTAGTAGTTGTTAGAGCAATACAGCGCTCTAAACGAGCAAGGGCATCGTGAGAATGGCATCGAAGATACTACTGGAACGATTTTTGATATGGTAAAATTCTCCACGCACGACGGCCCAGGCATCCGGACGGCCGTGTTCTTCAAGGGGTGTCCCCTTCATTGCTGGTGGTGCCACAACCCTGAGGGACAGTTTTCAGTAGCGCAACTCGTTTACCGGGAAGAGAGATGCATCCGATGCTTCAGTTGCGTAGAAGCGTGCCCGAACCACGCCATCAAAATCCTAGACGGCACTCCAACGCTTCTGAGAAATGCCTGCAGGCTTTCCGGCCTGTGCGTTCGGGTGTGCCAGACGAAAGCTAGAGAAATAGCGGGGAAACAGGTCAGGGTCTCCGATGTTATGGAAGAGGTGGAGAAGGACAATATTTTCTACGACGAATCTGGCGGCGGGGCCACCTTCTCAGGCGGCGAACCCTTCATGCAACCCACCTTTCTTCAAAACCTACTTGAAGCCTGTAAGGAGAGAAGGATCCACACCGCCGTGGAGACTTGCGGCTTCGTAAACGCCGAGACCCTGATGGCCAGCCGACCGTACGTGGATTTGTATTTGTACGACTTGAAGGTCATAGATAACGAAACGCACCGTAGGTTCACCGGCGTCTCGAACGAAATAATCCTGAATAACCTGAGGCAACTATCTCACACTCACGACCACGTGATTGTTCGGTTTCCCATTATCCCAGGCGTGAACGACAGTGACGAGAACGTCCTTCGACTGGGCGAATTCGTGTCATCGTTGGGAAGCGTGAAGGAGATTGATGTTCTTCCCTACCACGAACTTGGAGTTGAAAAGTACAAGCGACTTGGAATGATAAATAGAATGCCGGGAGTCGAGCTGCCCTCCTCTGTGAGAGTGAGTGGGATAGTGGAGAAATTGGAAGGTTTTGGCTTATTGGTTAAGGTAGGAGGTTGACGAGATGAATGAAAGAGTGAGGAAGCTTAGGCAACAAAGCTTGGATACGAAACCGCGAATCTCAACTGAAAGAGCTGAATTGATGACCGAATTCTACGAGCACTCCTCAGAATCTAGCGCCCCTATCAGAAGAGCTCTTGCATTCAAGCACTTAATGGAAAACAAGAGGATCTACGTAGGCGACGAAGAGTTAATCGTGGGTGAAAGGGGCCCCGCCCCGAAGGCTACACCCACATACCCGGAGCTATGCTGCCACAGCCTCAAGGACCTTCAAATTCTCAACGACCGAAAGAAGATTCCCTTTGCCGTTGACGATGAGACGCGAAAGCTCTACCGGGAGAGGTTTATTCCGTTTTGGCATGGCCGAACCATCCGTGATATTCTCTTTTCAGAGATGTCGGAGGAGTGGAAGGCAGCATACGAGGCCGGCATCTACACCGAATTCATGGAGCAGCGCGCCCCCGGCCACACCGTTTTAGACGATAAAATTTACCGGAAAGGGTTCCTAGACTTCAAAGCAGACATCGAGAATGCGAAGCAAAAGCTCGATTACCATAACGACCCAGACGCTTACAGGAAACAGAAAGAGCTCGAGGCTATGTCCATTTGCTGTGATGCCATCATCAGGTTTGCTGACCGCCACGCTGAGAAAGCGCGCGAGATGGCTGAGCATCAAACCAACCCTCAACGAAGAGAGGAGCTGGAGAGAATTGCTGAAGTTTGCTCATATGTTCCCGCGCATGCGCCACGTGACTTCTGGGAGGCATTGCAGGCTTACTGGTTCGTTCACTTAGGCGTAATCACGGAACTCAACACCTGGGATTCTTTCTGCCCCGGCCACCTTGACCAGCACCTCTTCCCGTTCTACAAGAGCGGGCTCGAAGATGGGACACTAACAAGGGACAAGGCGAAGGAACTCTTGGAATGCTTCTGGGTTAAGTTCAACAATCAACCCGCGCCGCCGAAAGTCGGTGTAACGGCAGAGGAAAGCGCCACCTACACAGACTTCGCCAACATCAACGTCGGCGGTCTGAGGCCGGACGGTTCCGATGGGGTCAACGAACTCAGCTACTTGATCTTAGATGTAATTGATGAGATGAGGCTCGTACAACCCTCTTCGAACATCCAACTCAGCAAGAAAAGCCCCGACCGCATCCTGAAGAGGGGATGCGAGATTATTAGAAAGGGATGGGGGCAGCCCTCAATATTCAACGCTGACCTAATTGTCGACGAACTGGTCCGCCAAGGCAAAGCCGTTGAAGACGCGCGGTCGGGAGGCATAAGCGGCTGCGTTGAGACGGGCTGCTTTGGCAAGGAAGCCTACATACTAACCGGGTACTTGAACCTGCCAAAGATATTGGAAATTGCCCTACACAACGGAGTAGACCCGCGCACGGGCAAGAAGATAGGGTCCACCACGGGCGACCCTGTTGGGTTCAAGTCTTTCGACGAAGTCTTCGATGCCTTCACTAAGCAATTGAAACATTTCGTTGATATCAAGGTAAAAGGCAGCAATATTATCGAAAGACTATTCGCCACGCAAATGCCCGCCCCATTCCTATCAACACTGATCGATGATTGCATCAAGAACGGCAGAGACTACAACGACGGCGGCCCACGCTACAATACAACTTACATAATGCCCGTTGGGATTGGCACGTTAACGGACAGCCTAGCGGCGATCAAACATCAGGTTTTCGATGAGAAGCACTTGAGCATGGAGCAGATGCTGAAGACGCTCGAGGACAATTTTGAAGGACACGAAGTAATCCGGCAAATGCTCTGGAATAAGACGCCGAAATACGGAAACGACGATGATTACGCTGATGCCTTATTGAGGGCCTCGTTTGATTCATTGTACGGCGTAATTAGCGGCCGAAAGAACACGAAGGGTGGATTCTATGCAGTCAACTATCTTTCCACAACCTGCCACATCTACTTCGGCTCAGTTGTGGGTGCAACTCCCGACGGAAGACACGCTCATGAGCCATTATCCGAAGGTGTTTCGCCCGTGCAAGGAGCGGATACGCATGGGCCTACAGCCGTGATAAAGTCGGTTGCCAAAATGGACCAGGTCCGCGCGGGGGGAACACTACTAAACCAGAAATTCTCCCCATCACTCCTCGAGGGCGAATTGGGTATTGACAACCTGGCACACCTAGTGCGATCTTATTTCAAGTTGGATGGCCACCACGTCCAAATGAATGTCGTGACAGCGGAAACCCTACGTGCGGCACAAGCAAACCCCGAGAAATATCGGGACTTGATCGTTCGAGTGGCAGGTTACAGCGATTACTTCTGCGACCTCGGCAAGACACTGCAAGATGAGATTATCGCCCGGACAGAACACAAGTCCTTCTAGTAGACTCGCACCCAAAACGCTGATACGCCTCGAACTTATTCTGCTTTCATAGTAGCATTATCGCCCGGTGCAGAGGAGGGTGATTAGTTTAGCCGGAATCAGAGGATGCGATGGCGAAAGTGAGCGGATTGCCGTTAGATTCTAACTTTAGGTATGGGGATGACCACACACTCGTATCACGGCCAAACACGCCTTGGCGGTCTCGTTGATCTTCTGAGCAAATCCCTGCAGCTCATTCGAAGTTGGTAAGTAGTCTAATTAGATAAGCTTCTAATTTGCATCGAGGTACCGGATGCTGGGACAAGAAAACGACCACCACTAGAGTGCTCTTTTCGACCGATGTCCATGGTTCGGAAAGGAGTTTTATGAAATTCCTCAACGCTGGAAAGATGGTTCATGCAAACGTACTAATTCTAAGTGGTGACCTCACTGGGAAAGTCTTCATTCCGATAGTCGAAGACGGTGGATCTTGGACGGCAGATGTCCTCGGCACAACACGGTTGGCGAAGACGCCAGATGAACTGAGCGCACTGGAGAAAGACCTGAGAAATGCAGGGTACTACTTTTCCCGCTGTACTCGCGATCAACTCGAGAAATTTCGTAATGAGAAAGATGAACGGGAACGATTCTTCGCGGAACTAATCAATGAAACCGTTCGGCGATGGGTCAACATGGCTCGGGAGCGGCTTAGAGGTACTGACATACGGTATTATATGAGTCCGGGAAACGATGATCGATTTTCGATCGACGAGATTTTGAGCAGTTCAGACTTTGCGGTCAATCCTGAGGAGAGTGTTATCAAAATAGATGACTGCCATGAAATGATAACGTTAGGGTGGTCTAACATGACACCGTGGAAGAGTCCAAGGGAATGTGCTGAAGATGTGCTCTACCAGAAAATTGAGAGATTGACCTCCAGGGTCGAGAGAATGACTGACTGCATATTCAACCTCCATTGCCCACCCTACAATTCGCATCTCGATATAGCTCCCAAGATCGAGCCAGGGCTTCAGGCTTCTCCCGACATGGTTCCCGTCGGCAGCGTGGCAGTGCGTCAAGCCATCGAGACGCACCAGCCCCTACTGGGGTTGCATGGCCACATCCATGAATCAAGAGGGAACGTCAGGATTGGTAGAACTCTCTGCTTCAACCCGGGGAGCGAATATACAGAGGGCATAATGCGCGCTTACCTCATCAACTTAGATAAGAACGGCGTCAAGAGCTACCAGCCCATCGCTGGGTGAGGCACTTCCAATGACAAGAACCGTTTTTTTCAGGGATTACACGGGCGCGGAGTTTGGGATCGATACACCTCTGACCCGCAACATTGACCTGAATGAGATCAAACACAGCCTGAGCATTCCCACCTTCGTTAACACCGAAAGCTACGTCATGGAACGGGCAATTCTAACGATTTATGCAGCGGCCAACGCACATAAGGTCCATGATTTCCACCCAAATCTGGATATGAAGGATTTCGGCCCCACGCCAATTCCCGCCCTTCTCTTTGGTGGAATCGCTATCCGCATGCACTCACCGAGTTCCAATGCCCCAGGAAACCCGTTCCACCGTGAACCCAACGACATAGATTTGATCGTACCGAGAAAGAGGGGAGTACAACTAGTCAATCTTCTTCAGAGGCTCGGAGAGATTTACGGAACTAGGTACCATTATTTCGTGACTGCATCTGACAAAACCTTCAACGCGTTGAGAGGAGGGGAGAGGTTTAGAGTTCGGACAATCGAGAGGATAGCTGAAGATGGTGCTCCGATTCCCGGAGTCCTCGATATTCTCACCGACTGCATTGATCTTAGGCATAAGGTCGATGTAGCAGACGATTTCAATCATACGCAACAGCGTTACACAATAAGCCTCGCGAACATACTCTTGTCGAAGTGCCAGTATATTTTCGATGTACCGCGGTCACAGATGTCCCGAATATCTGAGGAGGACCTTGACTATAGAGTCCTGAACTATTCGCCCTTCAAGTCAGACCGAATCGTTATGGGAATGGAGGAGAAAGACATCAAGGACGTTTGCGCCATTCTCGCTGACAATCCTGTAGGGGAAAACTCAGACTCAATAGAGGTAACGAGAATCAATGAAGTGCTTGAACACGACAAGAAGTTCGCGTTGACTTTCAAGTTGAACCTCCAAAACATATTGGAGAAGCCAGAGATCCTTGAAGGAATGAATATAGACAGAAGCACAATATCTATAATCATGACCGGGATCGAACGGATTCTTCAGGCTGTGCCCGTCATAAACAAAGAGTGGAGCAAACCCTGGTGGAACACCGAGGTCGAAACACCAGAGATATTTGGCAAAGCCAAGTCGAATTGAGTCTAATTGTCGAACTGAATGCATCCTGTGAAGCGCCATGTCCAAAGTACTACAAGGTGAAGGAAGAGATTGAGTTTTCTCCTCAGTTCAAAATGAATTCTCTTACTGTTTGAAGATATTCATCCTGTTCCTCCCACATCGGAAGGTGGGCACTATTTTCGAAAATGCTCAATCTTGAACCTTTGATTGCCTGGTGGATTCCCTGTGCGATTCTTGGGGTTACCTCATCATGCCTACCGCCAGTCACTAGTGTGGGAACGGTAATCTGCGGAAGGCTAGCTTTGAAGTCCAGATTCTTGAGGTTTCCAAGCGCCGTGAATTCGTTTGGACCCCACATCGTGAAATACACAGGTACGCTTGTCTCGTTCAGAGTCCGAGTCACTTCCTCTGGCCATTGCGGTAATCTACAAAGAAATTTACGATAGAACACGTCAACAGCCTTCAGGTATTCTGGGTGTGAGAAGGCCCACTTGGCTTCGTACTTCGCGAGAGTTTCCTGAACATCCTTAGGAAGTAATGTTTTGAGCCGGTTCATTTCTTCGACGCATTCGTGAGTGCTGACCAAGGCGCCAGTGACTATTAGTTTCTTAATGTTCTGTTGGTATTTCAGCGCATACAATAGGGCTAACATTCCACCCCACGAGGATCCCATGAGGTTTATCCTGCCAAGGCCAAGGATTCTCCTGAGTTCCTCGACCTCATCCACGTAGTGATCGGTTGTGAAAAGAGCGGTGTCAAGCGGTTTCTGTGATTTTCCACAACCAAGCTGATCATACAAAATGACTCTCAGATTTTCATCGCCTAACTTTGCAAGAGGGAGCAAATAGTCGTGCATTGCTCCCGGTCCACCGTGCAGACATAGCAGAACGTTACTGCCTTTGCCGAAGACTCTGTAGAAAAGTCTGAATCCATTGACGATTACATAGGCGCCGTTTTCATTCTCCAATTCTCGACACTTCCTGTATGAGATCTAGGCCCACAATGTTTTCAGAGTAGTGTTTTCCATATTTGAGTTCAGGCATGTATGTAAGAAACTCCATAAGAAGAGTAAGTACACTATAGTGAAATATTTTAAGTACACACAGAGTCGCCACTCAACTTTTACTAAATCTGTGGTCTTCAATTGACTCAAAAGAATTTGGGCAAATCATACTTTCTAAGAGAAGCAACCGGCTTATTGCGAGAATGGAACGTTCGAGACGCGTTCATGTATTTGACCCTGCAAGCTGCCGTTCCAATGTACGTGTCTCTAACCTACGCGCAAGGTGCGTGGTTGTTTGGTGGGGGAAGTCTCGCTCTTGCCGCCCTTATCGCCGCGATAGGGGGAACGTTTGTTGGTCTCGTTTATGTGATGCTGATGCACATGATGCCTCGCAGCGGCGGAGATTACGTGTTCGACAGCCGAGTCTTGCATCCCGCTGTGGGAATGATGGTCGCAGGCGGCTGGTGTGTCGTTTGGCAGATGATATGGAACGTCATCACGCCAGGCTTCATTGCCAGCGCGATTTTCTCCCCTTGGCTTAGCACACTTGGAATGATTTACAACGACCAATCGTTACTTAATCTTGGTCAATGGTTCGCGACGCCTCTGGCAGTAGTTGTGGTAATGATTCCATTGTTCATAGTGAACATCTTAATGCACATAATCGGCCTGAAGGGTTACGCGAAATTCCAATATTTTCTGTTCGGGTTCATGGTCCTTAGCTTTGCATTGACGGTGATAGTGCCGCTTGCGGTCGGACCGTTTGGCTGGCAGAGTCGGTTCAACAGCATCCTCGGTACTAAGGACATATACTCTTCAACTATGCAAGCGGCCGGGAGTTATGGGTTCAAACCTTCTCAGAATTTCAGTCTCACAGGGACCCTGCTGCTTATTCCGTTCATTTTCTTCCCTATCGCAGGGAACACTTGGATTGCTGAAAACGCGGGGGAAATCAAAGGCGCCAACAGTCTGAAAGCCAATGCAAAATCCATTCTGGGCGCAGTCTGGTTCTGTGCTTTCATCATCATCATTACATCTTTGGTTTTCAATTATGCTATGGGTCAGAGCTTTCTAGCTTCCCTGGGATACCTGTTCTTCCAAGGAGCACCTCAATATGCGCTAAGTCAGCCACCTTATGCGTACTTCCTTGCATCGTTGATGTCGGCGAGCCCCGTGATTACCTCACTAATTTTCATAGGCTTGATAGCCAACAGTCTAAACATAACATACAACACAAACCTCGCAGGGTCAAGGAATTTGATGGCAATGTCATTTGACCGCGTCTTCTTCGATAAGGCGGGACATGTGAGCGATAGATGGCATTTGCCGACATACGCGGTTTTTAGCATGTACATCATTGCTTTTCTCTTGGTGCCCGTCTACCTCTTCACAGGCTTCGGGACCATCCTGCTGGGAGCAACTGTAGCAGCAGCCGTTCTCGTCATCGGTGCGGCCTTGTCGGCGTTAGTAATGCCGTGGAGAAGAGCAGATATTTACCGAGCTTCACCAGTGTCGAAGTACAAGGTCGGACGTGTTCCGGTGATAAGCATCATCGCTTTGATCGCCATTGCCTTCGAGGCAGCTGTCGGCATATACACACTTTCAAACCCAACCTATGGTCTTGTCAACGTGCCATCTTACGTATTTGTCGGACTAAGCTTCCTCATCTGGTTACCCGTCTACTACGCATTCCGCTGGTACAGGAAGAAGCAAGGAATAGATGTCGGGCTGTGTTTCGCAGCGATTCCACCAGAATAGCCCGTACGATTGCTTTCGCAGTCCGTTCCGAGTGGAACTCTGCTTCCTGAAGAGCGTGTGTCCGATTTTCCTATTTTCCTCGCGGAGCTGAGCAGATTGTCTCACTGGCAACCGCCTTCTGATTGGCAACGCATTGCAACAATTGATTCACATGCTGAGGGTGAACCGCTACGGCTCATCACAGGCGGTATCGATCCGATTCCGGGCAGTACGATGCTTGAGAAACGTCGGTATGCGCGCGAACACTACGATGGCTTGCGGCGTGCGTTGATGTTCGAGCCGCGTGGCCACGCAGATATGTATGGCGCAATCATTACCGAGCCCGTCACGGATGATGCCGACATGGGCGTGCTCTTCATGCACAACGAAGGCTGGAGCACAATGTGCGGCCACGGGATAATTGCACTTACAATGACGACCATTGAAACGGGAATTCTGCCACGGCGCGAAGTGGTTAAGATTGACACACCTGCTGGCCGAATCACTGCATACCCAAGGTTCTCGATGGCCGTTGGAGACACTGGGCTGCGCGTGACGAGTGTGGCCTTCGATAACGTTCCGTCTTTCGTCTATGCAGCCAATCAGACGGTCGAGGTTCCTGGATTCGGACGGATTCATTTCGACATTGCGTTCGGCGGGGCTTTCTATGCATTCGTCCATGCAAGTAAGGTGGGTGTGGAGTTGGCACCAAGCGATCTTCGTCGACTCATAGAATGTGGTATGGCCATTAAGCGCGCCGTCATATCATTATGCCCAATTCGTCATCCGACAGAAACTGATCTTTCCTTCCTATACGGCACGATCTTCATCGGCCCAGCGGTACAATCCGACGCGAATTCTAGGAATGTATGCATTTTCGCGGATGGCGAAGTGGATCGCTCGCCAACGGGAACGGGTGTTAGTGCGCGTCTCGCTCTCGAATTTTCTCGTGGTGAGTTAAGTCTAGGCGAACCTTTTACCGTTGAAAGTATTCTCGGAACCCGATTTACTGGTCGAGTAGTCAATGAGACGACAGTCGGTGATTTCAAAGCGGTCATCCCGCAAGTCGAGGGCCGCGCTTGGATTACGGGCCGAAACGAGTTCTTGATCGCGCCAGACGATCCGTTGGGTAAAGGGTTCATCCTTCGCTAGTCGCATGTGCGATATTCATCGCAAAACCGAGTAAACCCATTTCCACTGACCTATAGTGGGATGCTTAGCCGCTTACGAGCGAGCGGGCTAGGAGGAATATGTTGCTTTTATGTTCGCGAATTCGCCGTACCGAGTAGGCCCACCAACCTTTCCCGTATGGTATGTATTCGCTCACTCGATATCCACGTTGGGCGAGTTCAATCTTCTTCTTGTCCCTAATCCCCATCAGCATTTCAAACTCGAAATCTACCTGCCGACTCCTGCTTAGTTCCACTGCTTCCTCAATCAATTTCTCATGATGGGTAGCGATGGCGAATCCGTGTCCCCGCTCAAACATCATTCGCATTAGCTTTGAGAAGTTCTCGTTGATCTGCTTCTTGCTTTTGAAAGCAATCGCGGGTTTCTCGTTGTAGGCACCTTTGACTAACCTTATCATTCCTTTTGAGTCAAGGATTCGGTTCACGTCTTCCTCGCTTCTCTTCAAGTATGACTGGATCGCAACCCCAACATTGTCCAATTTCTTCCGGAATTCTAGGTATGAATCGATCGTATCCGTTGTGTATGGGGATCCTTCCATGTCGATCCATACGAAGTTCCCGAGTAATTTTGCGGTGCTTAGAATGCTGTTCAAATTGTCTTCGAAGAGTTTCTTGTCGATACTCAGGCCGAGCTGGGTTGGCTTGATGGATATGCAGCTTCGGATCTTACGCGCGTCGATTGCTTTCAGGATCTCCAGATACTCTGTCGTGGCAGCAGCAGTTTCATCCTGTGCGGCGACATCCTCTCCAAGAAGGTTTATGATTCCCAGCATTTTGTTAGCGTTCGATTGCTCAGCGCGTTCCATCGCCACCTCGTAGGTCTCGCCAGCTATCCAATGTTTAGCAATTTGGAAGAGCAGACCATTCCACAGACTAGCCGACTCAGACACCGCTCACCTACATGCACGGTGCCGAATAAAGTTGATTGGTATTTCTAGCCCTACGCAACTTCGATTCTAAATTCGCTCGTAGGTTTAGAAAAGAGACTCCGACGTTTTGGAAGCGTCAAGTTTGCGCTTCAACATGAACTGCCGGTGTGTGTACTCCTGGAGCGAGCAACAGAATTTGAACCGTCGTCGTTAAGCGTTGGAAAGTGTGTGTGGGTCTAGTGGTGCGCACCTTCTCGCTATGCTCGCCCTGCTACGCCCACGACGAAAGTGGTGGGGCCGGTGGTGTTTACCGCATTAATGCGATAGGGCACATTCTAGATCGTCGAGAAGCGATTCGATTCCAAATGCATATTGGAGAGGACGAGAATAAGCTCATGACGTTTGACTGGTCATCGAAGATTGACGTGAGATATTTGTTACCTGACTTTCCATCTGTGAAGAAAGCTGCGAATCAGTTTTTCACGGACAGAATTAGAAAATCTGCAAGGCGAGGTTCGTTCATGGGGACGATCCCGCGGTGGATCATGCACGAGGGAGACATAATCAGCGTGAAATCTGGCAAGGACTTGCCTGTGGAAAGTGAGATGAAAGAGGCCAGTGCGGGCTTATTGTTGAGAAAGGAAGACATCATCGCCAACGGAATGGATGCATACTACGCCAAACTTGACGAGTTGGCCCAAAGCATCAAGAACCAAGAAGAGAAAATAATGCTCAAAGCAATGGAACAGGCTGCTGAACAAGCGCAGAACGTCGTAGGCGCAAAAGGGGAATTTTCATTCTCAACCATCCTCGATGCATTCGAAAAAATGATGATAGACTTTGATTCAAACGGAAATCCACTCGGTCAAGACATCATTCTCAGCCCGAGCGCAGCTGCAAAGATGAGAGCAATGCTACCAGAGCTTGAGAAGAATCAGGAGTATAAACGGAGATACAACGAGATCATAGATAGAAAACGGAAGGAATGGCTTGATAGAGAGAATAGTAGAAGACTGGTTGACTAGCACGAACGAAAGAGGCTATCAAATTCCATTCTGCCAGTGTCTGATGCAAGAAGGCTTTACAATACTCCACATTTCCAAGCATGGTCAATTGGAACAAGGAAAAGACATCATCGCCACTGCCCCTGACGGGACAGTTTACGCCTACCAACTCAAAACAGGCGACATCAATCTAGCTAGATGGCGGACTATGCAGGGCGAGATTCAGGACCTTGTCGAGTTGCCGGTAATCCATCCTGCCGTTGACAAGAGTCAGCCAGTTCAACATTTCTTGGTAACCAACGGGACGATAGATGATCCGGTCCGATGGTCAATTGCTCAAAAGAACGCTCATTGGGAACAGCTAGGTCTACCGAAGGTAGGCCTAATCTTGGGGCCTCAGCTTTTACGCAAATTCGTAGATGCTGCTGGAAGTTTCTTCCCACAGAAACCGACCCCACTCAAAGATTTCTTAGAATTATACCTCACTGACGGGAGAAGCCTGCCCGACAAAGACAAACTGGCTTCATTTCTGAAACAGCTTCTTGGCATAGGAACGCCTTTGACGGAATCCGCTCGTGAGCTTCAAAGAAGAATATCAGGTGCTGCCGTCATTGCACAATACTTGATTTCTCCTTTCGAGAAGGAACGAAATCATGTTGCGATAGTAGAATGTTGGATCGTCTACCTTGCCACCGTCCTTGCTCTAGCTGAGAAGCAAGCGCTAGAGGGGGAGACATATTCACGAACGTATGAAATCATTATCCAGAGAATTGTCGAACAACTGGAGGATCTAGAGGCGGAGTTCCTGTCAAGGCAAAACTATCTCGAAGGTGCTCCGATGGGCGATGGAGCTATTGTATACAAAGCAAGGTTGACGATGGTTCTCGCATGGATGTGTGCCTTACACCTGTTCGGAATGAAGAAGTCGAACGAAAGAGCAATGCCTGACGAAAGAATCATTCAGCTCATAAAGAGCAATCACAAGGATTGGCTCTGGTATTGGGGACAGTCTGCCACACCCTACCATCTGATTATCAGTCTGTTCTGTGAATCAATGAATGAAGAAGAACTCTCTTGGAGCATAATGCTCAAGGTTCTGGCAGACCTATCTTTGCAGGACGAATCGGATAAGAGCCCGTCTGACTTTGCATCAAAAGTGCCTGATCCTTACTTGCAGGTGGAAAAATGCATAGGCGCAGCTATGAAGTTGCCCGGCTTTGAGAGAGAGAATTTCCTTGACCTTTCATACCATTTGGCTCCAGTTGTGTATTTCTCCGTTCGCAGAAACAAGAGAACGTCACTGGATGAGCTGTGGAAGAGAATATCAAAGACGATTCTGTGTGAATACAGCCCGCTGCATAAGTGGCACTATCTTCTTTGGCAAAGCGATGAAGGAAAAGACAACACATGGTCGTTCGACGCTCCACAGAGTTGGAAAAAGCTAAGTGAGTTGGCAAATCGGAAGGATTCAACTCTTCCCGCGGTGATATATGACCGCCCTGAGTTCCTGTACTTCTTCCTACTGGTCTATCCACATAGATTGACTTCACAATCTGTGCGATTAATCGACGAATGTGCGCCCAGACAGGAATGTAACAAGAAAGTCTAGTGGTACCAGGCTCGTGGGGCCATTGGGATTGAACCCACCCTTAGGAAGATAACTTCGTCATAACGGGCTTGTAAATTGTGAATTGACCTCTATGCGAGGCGTTCTTGCGCAAGTAGTGAAGCGTACTCTTACCAATCCCCAATCGCTTAGCTTGGTCCGAGGTTAGGGAATTGATTCGCTCACGTAATTCCCTGCTGTCGAATCTTTCGAGGTTCGGGGAAGGTTCCTCGAAGTCTGGCATAGGTGATTTGCCGACAAAGAACCGGCTAAGTTCTAGGACTTTCTGTTGGATCACACTATCCCATCGCATTCGTTGGCCTCGATATGGTACGCCTCTGTTGAATTGTTCTTTGAGTACTGCGATGAATTGCTTCTTGGCTTCGAGGGTGAAACGGTAACGGTAATCGTTCGCCGTGAAATAGAACGAAGGCCAGTCAAGAATTCTTGACTGAAACGCCCGAAGCACCGAGAGATCAACGAGCCACCGGAAAGGTTCCATGACATCGTAGACGAGGCTTTCTTTTGTCTGGTAATCGCTGAAATCGTGGAGAAAACCCACTGAGCTTTCGAGGCCCGCAGCGTTGATTGCCTTTCTGCACTCAGCTTCCAGAAATCCGTAACCGTAATTCAGTGAGCAGTTCACCGGATCGCTCGCATTGTTATTGTGCTTTGTAGTCATTCGGCCCTGAAACTCAAGACATTGCGGAACCGCCTTGGAGTAGGCTCGCCAATAGGCTTGAGCAATGCGTCCTTCTGTGATCCGCAAATCCGCAACTGTCCTAGCCATCTTGAGTTTGTTTGCTTCAAACCTCGTCGCTCGAACTTCCTTGCTGACATCATGACTTTGCTCTATCCAATCCAAAACTTGCAGGCTTCGCTGAACCTTCGCTTCAACGAAAAGTTTCGCTAGCTGGAATTTCTTCTTGGGATCGTCTGCCGCGTGAATTTGTCCGATTCTCGCATCAGCTTTCACCGGCGAGGCAGGAAGAAGAACGGACAGCAAACGTCCATCGAGGTCGAGAACGTAGACCGGAGTTCCGTTTCGGGCTAGCCAATGAATCGCCTGCATCGAAATATAGCCGCTGAACCCGTCAAGGAGGATGGAAGAATAAGGGAATCTTCGAGGGGCAAATCGCCTTATCGTTGATTCTCTCTCGTTCAGTCGCCCATCAAAAATTGTGAGAAAGCTACGTGACGTGAGGTTTTCAGTTTTGATTTTGATACCCCAACCGGTCAAGAGAAGCGGATTCATTTCAGGGTCACAAGGCTACAGTTATAGTAGCGCAAGTTTAAGGATTGCTACAGCTATAGCATCTTGATTCCCATGTTCACACATCTACTGACCGACCTGGAGAAAAAACGCATTCACGCCTTCATCAAGGCGGATGGAAAGAAGGGCTCCGCCATACGAGGACTCGCCACCAGAAGCCGACAATATCTCCCTAAGATCGAGGAGGACCTAGAGTTGATTCACAAGTTCCTGCAACACTACGAACAAGACTCTGAAACCGTCCAGGGTAAGGAGTAATGACATGTCATGAGTTCTTCAGAGGTAGCTGAGCCTCTTCTCAGTTTTCCTGATGTCTCAGCCTGAGTTCTGTTCAAAATTAGAATGGATTACATTTTGTCAACCTATTCCTCAAATCTTGCTCCGAGTTTTCTTATTTCGGTTGATAATTCTATAACCTTAAGTGGGCAGCTGCCCCAATCGTTCTTCCAGCATACGATTAAGTCGCATCCTTCTTCAGGATGTTTTTGGTTTCTGAAACGGCTGCTCAAGTATTCGAACTCAATTCGGACTGGTCGCCAGCGTAGGCCTTTCTTGTCGATCCGCTGCTTTGCTTGGCAATCTGGAAATTTGGTACCGATCGCTTCTACAGTAAAACCAAGTTTATCCGCAACGAGTGCGAAAAGATAGACCACACCTTGTTCATTTAGTGGGGCATATCTTAACCCCTTGAAGTAGATAGGAGCTCCGTAGATAGGAACTCCGTATTCCTGCCGAGAAGGTTTTCGACCAAGGTTCAGGTTAGCTCTTGGTGTTATCTCGTAGCCAGGATCAAGGAGTTTCTTAACCCTCTGCTCGATCGCTCCCGTTGGTCCTTTGCTCTCTCCTGATTCCCACCTTTGGACCGTAGATTGGTGGACGAGAATTGCGTCGGCAAATTCTTGTTGGGTAGGAAAACCCTTTGCCTTTCGCAACTCGGCCAGTCTTTCCCCATTCATGTATGAAAGGCCCCACTTTCTTCAGAGCGTTCACATGTTTAGTACTTTGGCCATATCACGGACACGGGTGAGTCATTCGCTTGCTACTGAGCTAGGACTTAATGATGAGGTGATCATAGGTTGTCCGGTTATTGGGCCAGGACGTCTATTCAGTCGTCCCACGACTATCAGCATATCGATGACAGCACCAGTTGGCGTTGAGACATTTTCGACATCGATGTTCCCAATTCTTGCTATCTCATCCTTCAGATCTTTTTCTGGAATAGGTTGGTGGGCGGTCACAAAGTCTAACGTTTGAGAAAACAAGGGGTTACGTTTGATAGCTTTAGCCAAAATAAGAGGCGCCTGTTCACTTGCCTTATCAGTCTCCGACTGTAAGCTCTCGGCGTACCTCTTCCCATCTTCTGTGAGGCGAAAACGCCCCGTATTCCCTTGAATTAGCCCTATAGACTTGAGGAACTTGGCGTTGTCACTCACATTGGACGAGACGATGCCGTTTGCCTTTGCGGCAACTTGTCGGTGAGTTACCTCTGCTTGATCTCCACCGGCAGTCAAGTACGCGCTGACAATCTGATTCAGCTTGCCAAAACTCAGTATCCTGGGAGCTATTGCTTCGGTCATATGGCTCCCGAGAAATATAGCATGCATTCCTATTTCTCTTTCGACAAATCCTTGAAGACATGCCTTAGTTTGCCTGAAGTCTCAGCCTGAGGTCAGTTTCCTCTTTTCCCCTTAACTCCTTGCAAGGTTCACAGCAATAATCGTGAATCTGTTTGAACTGCCCAAAATGCGAAATTGAACTTCTCGGCCAAGACAATTATCCTTTGAAACATTGTGACGGCTGCAACCTATGGTATGAGCTCCAAGAGGACGGGACTCTAGTTCTCTTACGCGTAGAGCATTTATCACGATACTTGTGAGGTCGCCGATGTGAGCGAACTAGACGAGGAAACCTGTCCCTGGTGTAATGGCGTCAGCGGCAAATGGGAATTTATGATAACCAAGAAAAACAGTGAGGTCGGAACCTTCGAGAAATGTCGTGCATGTTATGGGTTAGGTAAGATTCTGCGTCAAGCGACCTCCATAGAACCGAAGTCAATATGACTTGCGAGTTTTGCCAGAATCGCGGCGGCGAATGGGTTCAAGTTAGGGTACTTCGCAGACGCACATTCATCTTCAAACCGTGCCCATGTTGCCAGAAACCTCGGGGAGGCGAAAAATCTCTAATATGAAGTGTGTTATTTGCCGGTCAAGGCTGCCAGCGAACGGTCGTCCATGGGGGGGAGGCTCCACCATCTCCCGGTTTTCACGTCTAACGCTTCAATCAGGTCGGAATCTAGTTCCAAAGTAATTTTTTCCGGCTGTCGACTTGGTTTCATGACCAGAAGTTCGCCCGCGTGGATGGTGAGTATGTTTTCAGGATCGCCGCTGTTCCAAACCTCAACATCTCCCTTAATGACTTCGACGGCCGAGCCTTCCGCGGTGCCTTCTGCCAGCAGAAGGGTCCCCTTGACGTGCGCGAGCCAGCGTTTAGCCGCTGGAGCGGCTAGGGCGGCACCCCAGCTCCCAAGCTCTGGAAGTGCCAGTATGGCTTCCTTTCTCGCGGCCGTCTCGGTCCAGTTGAGCATTAATTTTCCGGAGTCCATTCTGAAAGCATGCAAGTTTTCCATTTTCGCCACCTGGGATGCTTCTGGCAGACGAAGCCACGGAACGCTTGAAGGAGGGGTACTAGGGACTTTGATTTTCGGAGGCGTAGGAGGAGGCGTCTCGGTCGGAGGCGTCTTGGTCGGGGGCTTCTCCCATTTAACCTTCGACTTAGGGGCGATCCTTAGCGAGCCTCCAGTACGACTTCCCGACGGGAGTCTGCTCCAAAAACTGGTGTTTCCAGCAGCCATCGAAGTTCCTGGGGTGACGTCGTCGCATTGGTCTCCGGCCTCGTCTGTTAGGCTGGCGTCGTCCGAGCCCGCGGGTGCTGCCTGCTGACCGCGCTCTGCCTCGCAGTCGTCATATTTCTTCTTCAGGGCATCGGCTTTCGGCGAATCTGTAAAATACTTCTTAGTGTCTGCTTCTAATCGCTCAAGTTCTTGCCCCGCTTCCTGGGCTCCGTTCATAAACTCGGTGGTTTTGCTCTTCCACAGCCACTCGGCGCCTTTGTAAACATCTTCGCCGTATTTCCCCCAAGTCTTCCAGAGCTTATTCACCCCTCGGCCCACGTTCGCGAGTTCCGTCCATGCTGAGGCTTCGACCTCGTAGCCTAGTAACGCCACGCCCGCTAATTCTGGCAATATTTCGCCAATCAGAATCAGCGCTCCCGTCACGAGTGCCCAGTTCTTGATGTCTTCGTTGGAAAGAAACATGTTCCTTACCTTGTTCAGCGTGTGCAAGAGATTCTTCGCATCGCGCTTCATCATGTCCTTATCCAGGTCAGCTGCCTGCTTGGCTTTTTCGTACGATTTTCCAAGGTCCGCGCATGGGTCCGTTTTCTTCTTCTGGTAGAGGAGGGCAGCGCCGCCGCCCGCTAACCCGATAGCTAGGGCCGGTATTAGCATCCCTGTGTAGTCCAGGTGTTGGTTGACTGTCTCCGCGGTAGATGACTCAGTTGATGGGGTCGAAGTTGTAGTTGATGGGATCGAAGTTGAAGAGGAGATTGTGGAGGACGATGTAGTTGTGGTAGTGATAGCTGGCGGCGAAGTCACTACAAATTGTCCGCCATCCCTGCAAGCGGGACAAGAATAGTACCCGAGGCCTACCCCGCTGCCATCGTAATAGCAACGGAGAATAGCCGTGAAGGTCCCGTTGGTTGGGGCCACATACGGCAGAGTTCCGCTTAGACTTTGAAGCTGAGGGCTGAAGTACGGAGGTATCGATGTCGGATACTCTTGCATCCGGGTGACCGTTATCTGGGCAAATATGAATGGCAGAGTCGCACTGCTTCCAGCGTGGGATGAGGATGATGGGTAGTAGTAGATTAGCCCACTTGGGCAGCCCCAGTTGAAGTTCACAGCGTCACCAAGCTGCACCGTTGTCGGTGAAATTGTTAGCGAAGGGCCGCCGTACTGAGCATAGACAGAAATTATCATCAGTGCGAGAATGAGAGCGACAGGGAATAAAACGGCTAGATGCCTAAACCTCAATCAATTCATCTTATTGTTGTCGACAACATCTTCTTGACTTGAACCGCTTTGTTCACACGCCAAGAACTAGTATTTAATGCTTGGAAAAATGAGGAGAAAAAGCCTCGAAAACTGAGTGCCTCAGCCGACAACTTTTGATGTTACGGCCTAGACTAGAAGTAGTTCGTCGAAAGCCCTGTCGATTTAAGCACCTAAATCGACATCGAATTAAGGACCTAAAATCCCTCATATACTCAGTTAACCATGGAGTTTTTTGCCGGGCTACTTTATAGGCTGTCGGAAAATTCTTCCGGAGGATGAGCTCTTAGGGCCTAAGTGGTCATCCTCTTAGGGCCACAAATACTGCTAGGGTTTATGAGTTCGTTTCGCGCGTCTTAGATTGTCAAGTTGGTTGTATCGTGGATCGGCAATAGTCCTGCGGGGCTACCGACCGCGTTACAAGTCGGCTTCGACTAAAGGTAGACTTCCGTATTCGGCCCGGTAAGGCGACCCTGCCCCCGTTGGACCCGCTCTGCGTGTCGTCTCCTGAACCGGAAAGTAACTGCCCCCCGAGAGGCGCAAACCGTTCAGGAGACCGTATCATGGTCAAGATATGCAGAAGCGAAAACAACGATGAATTGAATTACTGGCCCGATGCTGGCGTCGTGGAACCGCACTTTTTCAGCAATGACCCACGACACCGCAGGTTGGCTAGGCTAAGTTCTCTGAATATCAAGTCACATGACAAACATTTTATAGTCATGTCACATAGTAGTCATGTGACCACGAAATGGGCGGGCAGGGAGGCACCCCTACCCGATCAGCAAGGAGGTCGAACCAATGTTAGAAAGGCACGACTCCTCACAGGAAAAATGTAAGCGAATTAGTATCTCTGAACCCTGCATAGAGCTTCTGTTCGAGACTCTCGACCTCACGTGGGTGGAGGAATTCGTCGACCGCATGTATTCCCGACGCAAGCGACGACCGCGAGTCCCTCCGATACCTCAGATTCGTGCTCATCTATTCAAAGCTCTACGTCAGACCAAGTCTTTCAGGAAACTAGAGGAAGAACTAGGTGAAAACGACGGTTTATGGGCTCAGAAGCTAGGGTTCAAGAAGCCGCCTAAACATCAGAGTTTCTCTGATTTTCGTAAGAGAGTTGGTTCAGAGCTTTTCACCGAGGTCTTCCACAAAGTTCGGGATTGCTTGCTACTCGTGAGGCCTGACCTTGCAGAAGTCATTGTAATCGACTCTACTAACATCAATGCATACGCTCGACCTGGAAGAGGCCGCCGTAGGTCTTCCGATCCTGACGCTAAGTGGGGCATTCGCATCAACTCGAAGACTGGCAAGAAGGAACCGTTCTTCGGCGACAAATTGCACACAGCGCTCTCTGCCAAATTAGGTGCGCCGATTGAATTCACTGTCACTTCAGGCAACTGCTCTGACAGTCCGCAATTTCCTAAGCTGATTCAAAGATTGGTCCAAGCAAAAGTGCCTTTTTCGGTCGCGATTGCAGACGCAGGTTATGACGCTCGAAACAACTACTTTGCAACACTCAAGCATAAAGCCAAACCAATAATCGCATACAACCGGCGACGGAAACCTAAGGGGACGAGAGGGCGTCGACTGGACCTCATCCTCCCAATTGCACGCCACTCGCCGGAATGGAATCGATACTACAAACTTCGAGGATCTGTCGAGCGACAATTCTCTGAACTGAAAGAACAACTTGGAATGAGGGACCTCACGCTGCGTGGCTTAGCCCGCGTCACAATTCATCTCTGTGCTTCCCTAATCGTTCTACTCGCGATCAATCTTGTAGCCCATCTAACAGGGAACCCGGAACTGCTCCGGTCCATTGAACCTTGGAGGTACAGCAATGTCTGACAATGATGGACACTGGACGCTAGGAATTCAAGTGAACAGAAAAATCGGAGACAAGGTACACTATAGCCTACGGTTATACGTGCCCAGTAATGATGACACAAAAATACTGCTGAAAAAACTTCAAACGGAGGGCGGCGAAGACGCAAAACTACACTACAGGGCCAAGATTAACGGCTCAACGATAACGCTGAGACAGGTTCAACCTCAAACACGACCGCAAGCTCCTCGTCCCAGCCTGGCAGAGCGGGCGGACCGAATAATAGCCATCATCGCTCAACTAGGAGGAACTACAAACTGGCCCGCCGTACGCGAAGAACTCGAACTACCTCCTGAAAGCACGCCCAGCCCATTCCTTGTCAAGCAACTCAGAGAGAAAGGACTCCTAACAATTAAGAATCCCAAGACCTCAACCATGACCTGGAAACTCATGGACCGAGAAAAAATGAATGGATGGGCACATCCATAGATGTTGTCAATAGTTAAGATGCGCAACCGGTAGGTGACGGTTTTTGACAACCCATTCTAGCGGATGCTAGGTGACGAGGACTTGACGTTACCTGTAACCGAAAACTTTAGAGCTCAGCACGCTATCTTGTTGCCGAGAGTTAAGACGGAGAGGTGTCTACATTCTATGTTTAGATCCGTAAACTTTGCTAGATTTTACATAACACGTCTCGCAAGACCTATTTTTCAACTCTCCCCCCAGTGCGGCAGACGTTCTAGATAGGCGTCTGCTTTGACCAGTGAAACGGGAATAATCTCACTCTATACTGGGGCTGGGGGACTCGACATTGGCGCCGAGGCGGCAGGTTTTGCAGTTCGACTTTGTGTGGAAATTAATCCCGTTCGAGTGAAGACGCTCTCGTTGAATAAGCCGAATTGGAGAGTTGTCAAAGACGACGTTACTAGAATCTCAGGCTTGTCTATCCTTAAGAGAGCAGGACTCAAGAAAAGCGACAAGATCTTTTTCAGCGGGGCGGCTCCGTGTGGTCCGTATTCAAAATCTGCATTCTGGGTCCCAAACAGGTTATCCAATGTGATGACAGACTATAGGATTCCGACTCTGTGGCATTTTGCGAGGCTCGTAAGGGAATTACGCCCGACAGGGTTTATCTTTGAGAATGTTGGTGGGCTTTTGTTTGAACCATGCCGTCCACTATTCAGACGTATGATCAATTCATTCAGAAAATCCGGCTATGGGCTTAGCTGGCGAATCGTCAACGCCGCGAATTTCGGTATTCCTCAGAAGCGAGAGCGGCTTTTCATTGTAGGTCTGAAAGACGGAAGATGCTTCAACTTTCCCGAATCAACGCATTCTGCAAATAATTACATATCAGCCGCAGAAGCATTTCGCGGACTTGACGATAAGCCGGAAGATGGTGAGACCGTTACGGGTAAGTGGGCTCATCTACTTCCGACAATTCCCCCTGGAAAGAACTATCTCCATCTTTCAAAAGCCAGAGGGAGGCGAAAGGCGATATTTCGATGGCGATCACGCTACTGGTCATTCCTACTCAAATTAAGCCCTCAACTTCCGTCGTGGACGATACAAGCTCATCCAGGGCCATATTGCGGACCGTTTCATTGGAAAAATCGTCGACTGAGAATCTCTGAGTTGAAGAGAATTCAAACATTTCCAGACCGCTACCGTTTTGCCGGAGATAGAGCATCAGCTTGGGCTCAGATTGGGGACGCAACTCCACCGCTGCTTGCCGAGAAACTCTGTGAATCGATCCTAGAGCAAGCAAGTTAATCACGAGACAAAGCGTAACGACATGATCGTCCAAGTGGACAGGATGGGCACCGAGGAGTTGCATAGGTGCATATCGTGTGGGCGAGGTCAATAACCGCATAGTTCAATCTAACTGGGTCTACATACTTGGCAACGCTCATGAACAGACGCTCGGCGTTTTCGTCATTGATATGGCTGCTGGCTTGAAAAAGCCTGGATAGCACGCGGTTGACATTCGAATCGACCAATGGAAGTTTTTCCCCGTAGGCCTTAACAAGAACCGAGTTTGCGATGTATCGGCCGACCCCCGGAAGCTTAACGAGTTTCCCATAACTGCTCGGGATCTCTCCACATTCCTCCTTCTCGATTCGTTTAGCAAGCCCAAGTAGGTCTGAAACTCTAGATTTAATGCCTAGCGGATTTAGTAAGTGCTGTAAACTTCTGCGTTCTGCCTTAGCAAGGGCCTGGACGTGAGGATACTTCTTCACGAATCTCCGATAAACAGGTGAAACCTGCTCTGCTCTCGTTTGTCGCAGCAAGATTTCAGAAACCAAGACACGATATGGGTCGGTTTCTTCACGAAACGGATATTCGTGATAGTTCGATTTATGCCAAGAAAGCAGTCTTGCAGTAAGTTGCTTCTTACTGAACCGTCGACTCAAAATGGCTCTGCCCGCCCCTGTTGAAAAAGATAGAAATAGTGAGCCAATAACTCACCCATGACTCGGTCAATGGTCGCTTGTAAGTTTCGATGCGATTGGTCTGCAAAACGTCCCTGTCCCAGTCCAGTTTCTGAACGCAAATGACAGAATTCGGTCCCATCTTGAAAGAGAATGAGGTCGAAGCCATCTATAACCTCGCTTGCCCAATGCTTTTCAAGTTCTCATCACCATCATAACTATGATGTTTGATTGCGACCCAAGGCTCAAGTGAAAATACTTCCGGAATGGCTACCTGTTAGCAGGCTGTTGATTGATCGAGAGAACTTCCGGTTAGACGGAACTGCTAATGCCACCCAGGATGATTTGCTACAAGTTCTTGATAGAGATTACCAACTGAAGCAAATTGGTGAATCGCTGGCAGACAACGGTTACTTCCCACAAGAACCTCTTGTTGCCATACGAAGGAATAGTAACTTCATAGTAGTCGAAGGAAACCGGAGGCTCGCTGCCCTCAAGCTTCTTCTGGAGCCTCGACACCGGTCGTTAGTCAAGGACGGTGACTTCTGGGAAGAACTGCAAAGGAGAAGGAAGTATGAAATTACCGAAGTACCAGTCATAGTGTTTGATAATCGCGAGGACCTAACGTCCTTCTTAGGCTATCGCCATGTAGCAGGCATTGTGTCGTGGGAGCCACTACCGAAAGCCCGTTTCATTACAAACCTCGTCGAAAAAAGGCGTGATTTTGAGTCAGCATCGGATGAAATTGGGTGCCCAGTTTCAGTCGTGCGTAAGAACTACATAGCCTACAAGGCCCTAATTCAAGCTAGGGAGTTCAGAATCGACACAAGCCGACTAGAGCAGAATTTCTCAGTCTTCTTCCGCGCTCTAGGGTACCAAAATATCGCGGCGTATGTTGGGCTAAGAACTGGTAAAACACTGCAAGAGCTAAAGGCACCCGTACCTCGCAGCAAGCGTTCTAAACTCGCTGATGTAATCAGTTACGTTCATGGAACCGAAGATGAGCCTCCGGCGATGCCTGAATCAAGAGACTTGAAGAAACTTGGAGAAATCCTTGCAGACGATAACGCCCGAAGAACTCTCGAAGTGACAAGAGACTTCTGGAAAGCATACAGCGATGTCGGAGGAGAATCGCGGAAGCTCCTGGATAATTTGCTGAAAGCAGGCAAACTTCTCGATGAAGCTCTGGTGGCCCTTCATAGGCATAAGCGTAATCGAGACGTTTTGGCGGCGGTGCAGCGTGTCGCCGATTCATTCGAACAAGTCATCAAGCAATTCCCTGACATCAAAGTGACTACTGAATGATTGCCCTGCCAAGTTCAGAAGAAACACCAGATCTAGCAGATTGGGTAGAGGCCTCATGCCTCTTCGCGGATCAGTCCCTGTCACGCTCGCAGATCGAACTTGCATTCAGCGCCGAGGGATTGGACGAAAGCGTAATCGAAGATATTTACACGGAAATCAATTGGAGAAGTCGGTTGGCGAAATCCTATCCCTTAGTGACGCAGGGTACTCGATTCCAGGTCAAGCAACAGTGGAACCAGAGAGTCGCCTACTCGTATCAACTGCTTTTGACAATTCTTCGAGACACGGGTCTCTCTCAAGACACGTCATTATGGCCCAAGCTTGCTAAACAATTTGAGCAGCTTTCTGAACTTGCAGCACGAGAATATCTCCACGGTTCAACTATGAACATCGGGTTCCCGAGATCAACGCCGATCCCTGCCGGTTTTGAGCGATGTCTTGATCATTTATCGAATCAACTTGGCGAGAATCCGATAAAGCCAGAACACATAGCTTACTCAGCACGTACTTGGAAAGACGGAGGAGCTGATGTTGTAGCATGGGTTCCATTCGAGGACAGACATCCAAGTCAAGTTATCTTGTTAGTGGCTTGTGCGGCTGGAAAGGATTGGAAAGAGAAAATTTTGGAACTTGATTTGAAGTATTGGAGCAAGATTATAGACTGGCATGTGCCTCCGTTGCAAGCATTTTCAATTCCTTCTGTGTTCGGACGTGATCACAATTGGCGCGGTCTCTCAACCCAAGCGGGCATAGTCTTCGACCGACTGAGGATTTCTGCACTGGTCGAATCCTCCATGCAAGCTGCTGAGAAGCCTCAACTTATTTCAGAACTGGAAGAGATGTGTGAGAATCTGATATCGAAACTTCCACCTTGGGACTAGATAATAGGCTGCCTACATCAAAAGCCTCTGATGTGCCGCATAGCCTCTCTTGGACTGTAAGTCACGAATCTCCAATACAACCACAACTCAAGTCATTGACTCTGCTGGTAAATTGCACTTGTGGGAGTCTGAGTTCATTCATTTTGAAATCAATCACTGCTCGCGCGAACAAGGTTTCTGATAGTATGCAGTGAGCTTTCGTCGCCTTGAATCTCTCTATGAGAGTCGATCCAAATCGCGCCGATTCCCTTGCTTTTCAGAAAGGATACATGTTCAGCAGCTGGTTCTCGCTGCAACACAACGAATTTCTCAACTCGGGAGCCCGGTGGAATCTTTGGAATTACATCAAAGTATTCGTAGTAGGCTAGCTGACCAATGGCCTCTCGGATGCGTCTTCTCTCATCACGCAGGCTGTTTGGTCTAACAGTTTTCACTTCGTGCAACAGATATGTTTTCGACTTAATGGCAAGTAGATCAAAGGGCCAGTCTCTGCACTCCAGACCTGCCTCTGCATAGAACATATACAGTTTCGCGACCAAATCCTGGTGAGCCTGCGTTCGCTCATTCATGAGATCCATTACCTCCTTCTTTGAAAGGGATTTGCGAAAACGTTCCTTCATCAATTTCCTAGATAGATCCAACGGGCTCTTGATGACTCGGTAATTCGGTCTTCCTGCATGCCTTCCAGATCCAGATAGCAATTTTCGAGGGCGGTGGACAGGTGTCAGATGTGTTTGCCACCACTTTTGCTTGACCGAGAGTCGGCTGAGATGGAAGTGTTTCGGACCATTCTTTGAATGCGAAACATAGCGGAAGGGGCCTTGGTATTTGAAAGCGAAATCTCGGTACTGCTGCTTCCACTTCCGATAAAATAGGAGAAGTTCAAGCCCCTGCGATCTATGATTCATTATCAGCTTGTCAGTGCGTCCAGAAGTCTGCCCATCCATGTATAGGTCAGCCGCGCGGAGCCTGTCACGGTATTGTGTCTGCCATGAAGGTTTTTTCTCCGTGACGAATAGCCAGACTGATTTGAATTGCCGAGGTTTGAAAATGCCGTTATTCCTCGAAGCATCCGTTATCCTGAATTTTCTTGCAAGATCTCTTCTTGAATACAGTTCTCCAACAATCAATTGCTTCGAAGATTTCGATTCCACAAGCGTCAGCTCGACTAAGTGATAGGCGAACTTAGAAATAGGATAGATGCAAGGATGAATCAGGGACAGGGAGAAAGTGATGCCGACTATTCACAAGTCGAGTTTTCGAAACATCTAGCTACGCAGGGGACTTTCTACGACTCGTATGCGAATTTCTTCTCCATTTCGTTGCGTCCGTCCATGAGCCGTTTCCGTACTTGTTTCTGGACGCAGCCGCTGCTGCAAGTTTCCTCCTCACAATATCGGCAGACGAATTTGATCCTGTCACCCGTAATTGTTACGGAATGTCTACCTTTGTCCTGGAGAATTTGGCCAGTATATAGCTTGATTAAGACATCTCTAGACTGCCACTGCTCGCTCGAAAGCTGACAAGCCTTGAAACACAAGGCGGTTACCCAGGAAAATACGTCAGCGAGTTCATGCATTAACCCTAGGCAGACTATAGAATACTTGTCCCAAACCCGAACACCCTTAGTGATTTCCACGTAATTCCCCCAGTCATCCTTTGTATGTCCCCCACAAATGGCCTCCAAGTAAGAGATTTCCTTGGACACCTCACCAATTTCCTCGACGAAATGGAACGCTATATCGGAAATATCCATTCCCCAAAGGGTTCCGCCATAAATTTCTTTAAACATATCAAAAAGCTGAGGCATCGTTCTCGACGCCTCCCCTCTCTGAACCATCTTCGCGTACGCCTGTTTAATCGGCTTTTCGCGCGTTTTCATGAGACTTTCAAATTCGAATTTTCTCTCGCCCTTCCTGAGTTCCATGACATCACGTAGGGTCGCGCAAATGCAAGGTGATTTCCCACAGATGTGACATACTCCGGGGAACTTGTGAAGAATCCAATCTGTCCAACACTCACCGTGTTTCCTCAGAGTACTTCTCCCCGCTTTACTCACGTTCAGATCGAGTCTGAATCTCTCGACGAACGAAAGGACCCACGCCAAAACGTTTCCCAAATAATAGATAGTGTCCTCATGCTTGTTGAGTCTAACTCCTTCGGCAACAGTACTGGCATGACTTGTTGCGGGAAGCCAGATATCGGAATAGTATTTCTTGTCATCATTGATGCCGTACACACTGTAGAAACCCTTTGCCCACTTCTCAAGTTGCCATACGTTCGGGTTATGTTTAGACGTAACAAGCACCAGCTTACTTCAAACTTCATCCTTCGCGATTGAAGTTTAGAGGTACGGGGTTCGGAAATGACTGTGAAAACTGCTCTCGCTCTAGCATCAATAACCTCAGTTCATTGTCGATAAAGTCAACAAGCTTCTCGCATAATCTGATGTTCCCGACCCTGCGAAAATTGTAGGCTGCGATAGCAAGTGCCAGATTTCGATAGAATTTGCAGTGGAATGCGCTTCTAATTGCCTCTGCTCCCTCTTCAGTAAGCATCGCGGTCCTAGACTTTGCCTCAATCGAAGCGAGGTTGTTTATCTCAACCTCAAATTCCGGTCTTGGTAGCCTCGCATCCTGCGGTTCACTTGCCTCATATAGCGAAAAGCGTTGCGTACCAGACGGCCCTGACAACATCTTCCTAATTTTCGCCTCATCACTCAGATAGACATGAGCGCTTCCAACTATGTGGAAGTACTTTCCAACCTCCACTCCTAACCAGCCTGCTAGAATTTCTTGAAACCACTGGAACTCAGCCGTATCGTAAACGAACCCTCTGAACAGGTCATTGCTTCTCATGTAAGCAATCATGTCAAGCTTATTGTCTCTAATCAGAAACTGCCAGCTTACAGTGCATGGAATATCGAGAGAATTACTGGCGCAGTCTTTAGTTGGATCAAAAATCGTAATTACCGCTCTTCTCGTATCTCGATCATTGAGAAGTCTCTGATACGCCGCTGTAAGCTGGTCGATTCCGGAAGCATTCCTTATTCTTGGACCATAAGCCCCGTCAAACCTCCCAGTTTGAGGATTTATGTAACACAATGTTTGCTTAACGTAATGAGACGGAATGATCGGCGAATCATCCGCCGTCAGGACCCATAGACCCTCGATGTATGCGAAAATTGGATTCTCATTTCTTCCAGGGGTCCCAAAGAGACGTTTCCGTGGAGACGACGCAGATATACATAAAGGGGAAATTTCGAGGCACTTGTAACCGCGGGGCTGAATCGCTTTTCCTTTCTCAATCACGAGTTGCAGAACTTGAGTATAGACCTCTGGGATGCTATCGCATTCCAATAGGAACATTGCTTGGAGGCACCCTAAAACTCAAGCGGGCATCGGGCTTCTTATGCTTTAGGTGGCTTCGTATTATTCTGAAAGGTTTTGACCGCTAAGCCTGGCCCTAGGTTGGCCGGAAAGATATGATGGAAAATCGTAACTGAGGCGTACCTTGTATGGTGGCGGGAGCATGATTGCAGCGTACCTTTAAGGAGACTTTGAACGCTTTGCCTTCAGTTTTGTCTGACTGTGACGTGCTCGACCAATTTCGAAAGTAACCTTTGACAGTTCCTCGCGGCTATATTTACCTCCAATTTCGACGACCTCAACTCTGAAGGCGCCTTCAGCTTGACTATTCTTCTTCAGTGCAACTTCGAATTTCACGTTTCCATGCAGAGTATGACTCCTTGGGATTCCATTGTCTATGTTCTCCATAACTGTTCTAATGTACTTGGACAAATCTTCATCAACCTTTGATTTATTGTGTTTGAATTTCGACCCGTGACATGGAACGAAAATAAGGATAAACAAAAATAGTGTGAGGGCGGACATTGCTAAGACTGCAAGAAACGCATCAACGCGGGCATCATAAATGCAAGCGGTCTCCCTGCAATAGTAGAACCTGATGAGTACAACAGAAGCATTTGCTAGCCATGTTGCCTCTGTGGCACCTCTCAGACTAGGTCTAAGATTACGAGGGTTCATTTCGACCTAAACGGTACTATATGAAACCTCTAGTCCAAAACTAAATTGTAGGAACGAACCTACATGTAAGCCGGAACTCAAGCTATGATGTGGGCCTTTGTATGTACCTACTGCGCGGCATGGTGACTGTGACAGCGAAACTGCTGCACTAGGTGTACACTAGGTGCACGAACTCACGCGGATTCGGATTCTGCGTTCTTGAATAGCTCTCGCGCTAGCATCGCTCCTCTTGGGGTTAATTGCACTGACTTTTGTTTCTTTTTCTTTTCTTTGATCTCAAACAAGCCGTACGGTGCCACCGCGTTAAGGAGAATGCTTATGCTTTTCTTTCCTCCAGATTCGTCGTGAAACCTCTTCACTCTTTCTTTCGGAAGAATCTGAATATATCTCTTATACTCGGCGTCCTTCTCGATATTTATCCACACTTTCGTCAGGGCGTCCGGAGCAGATCCTGCTTTTTCACGCGCTAAAATATAGATTGTTTTGAAAAGGTAGTATTGATCATTGGTTTCTTCTTTGCCATTCTTACGCGATTTCGGCTTCACCCAGTCGCTCAGAACAGCCCCTCCCAAAGGAGTCAGTTCAAGTTTCGAAAGGCCTTGGTCCATTACTTCCTCGGGAGAATAGTCGGCGGGCTTTCTTGGATTCGAAGGCTTAACGCTGTATACTTCAACATCTGGGAAGAAATTAACAACGTACAGTGCAGCAAATAACCATTCTTTTGTTCCTGCCGTAGTATCGATGAACGCTATCCTGGCTTCACCCTGCGCAAAAAACGCGCACAGCTCCTTCAACATCCAACCGCTGACCTGCTCTTCCGCTTCGAAGGGCAGCTCGATTTCCTCGCACTCTACGTCATAATGTTCTTGGCTCTTCCAGGTGGCCAAAATGTCGGCTTTTAGTTTGTCAACGAAGTTGATCTTGTATGTCGGATTGGGTGGATCGGGTGCCACCCAGTCTGAACCGGCCACCAGCAGTACTCGGATTCTTGTTTGTTTTTTTCTATCGGCGTATTGTCCGATTACCATGCCGATGCCATGTTTTACTCTGCCAGTGTAAACACCTGTGGGGGCAAGAATGAGAATGTCAGAAAGTATTGATTCAGGCTCGTCCTCTTCATCTTCTTCATCCTCTGAGTGTTCAACAGGTAACAAGTAAATCCTACTAGGTAGCTGCGGTACGAGTTCTTAACACTTCTTGTCCTACTAGATAGTTCTACCAGCGTAGTAGTAGTTCTACCAGAGTACTATGTGCATAAATCAAGACTCCCATTAGATGCGGAGAGGTTTATCGTATTCGTAAGTGATAATGTTGAATGAAATCGCGGAAACTCGTAATTTAATATTGAGATTTTTGAAAGCTCGACCTCGGAAATCAGCCAGTTTCAAGGAAATTGTGCATGAACTTTACGACCCGAACCCCAGGACAATACTAACGCTGAGAATGGCGCTAGATGAACTTGAGGCAAAAGGGCACGTCACTGAGTATCGAGCAAAGTACCAAGGAAGAACCCAAAACCATTTTCGAAAATTACAGTAGTACTAAGTAGCGATATCTTCCCACAGGGAAGACTGTACGACTCACAGTGTTTGATTTAGCGGACACTATGTGCGCCTAAGAACGCGAGTCGACTAATTTCGGTCTTTGTAGTAGTCTAAGAAGACCACGCGTTGGAAATAAACTCCTAGCACGTTATTGTGGTTGATGACAGATGATGACTTCCAAAACCCGACATAACGAAATTCAGTATTACATTTGCTCTGGAGGAATAGATCCGACAATAATTCCAGTGGGGTCAGTCGAAGAAGGTCGGGAATTAGTGAAACGAGTAATCTCAATCGTCAATGGAAGCTCGGAGAACAGCAAAGAACACCAAAGGAGGCCCTAATTTTGTTGGAGTCAGAGAAAGGCGATTTCTGTTGCCCACGCTGCGGCGCACCTACTAAAATTTTCTACTCGACACAGACAGGTCTGCCAGGCCCCTGGAGTTGTACAAGTTGCACCGGACACGGGACCTACATCGCGGATAGGCTAATGATAGTGGCGTGATCAAATTGACAGAAAGCACAAAACCGCCCAAGATGGTTTACATTTGTCATCCTATGAGAGGAGACGCAAAGGGCAACAGCGAAAAAGTGCGCACAATCTGCGAAGGACTCTATGAAAAGCAAGTCATTCCGTTCGCGCCCCACATATACTTCGGTCAATTTCTGGACGACAACAATCCGGTTGAACGAGAACTCGCATTGTTATTGGGCAGAGAAATGGTAAAGCGATGTGATGAGCTGTGGATATACGGTCGCATCATTAGCGAAGGGATGCGAGGGGAAGTGGAAATAGCAAGGCAGATTGGAATCCCCATACGGAGGTTCGAGTCTGAACTTAGATCTGATAATGCCGTTCTTCCCAAAATGGAGATAGCGGCTTGAGCACGATGAAAACTCTGGACATCCCAGCCCCCGTAAGGGTTCAGTATTTGATGCAGGACATCATCTCTTTCATGGAGGCATCAAAATCGGCGCATGCTAACGCCATTAGAATTTATGTTGTAGAAAATGGAAGATATGGAAAGGCCTTTTGCGCTGACGACTTCTCATTCAGAATCGTCCAATTTGTCATGACTCGAGAGATAGAGCATACGCTTCGAGAATCAGGATTCGTACAAGTCAAGCAGTTCGTTTACTAAACGAATCTATGCGAGGAATCACGGGAGGTGAAAGAATGGTAAGTGAACGTGATGTATTGAAAATTGCGGTCGTGATCGGGATAGTGCTGATCGCTTACTTCGCGCTAAACACACTCCAGATATATGCCAAGCCGTTTATGACGAGCGGCACAACAGCACTAGTTGTAGGTCTCTTGCTCTTAGGCGGCATACTAGCATACAAGAGACTTACAAGTTAATCGATGAAAATTGAATTGCTATCATGCTGAGAAGAACAACCATTAGATATCCCAAGCCAACTGCGAAAAGAAAGTAGGCGTTCTCAAGGGCAAGTAACCCGTAAAGTAGAATTGCTGCTCCAAGTACTCTGGTCGCCAGTATCGCGGCGTTAGTTTTCATTTTGCCAATCAGGAAATTGAGAATGGGGTTGGCTTCATTTATCGCCCTTTGACTGAGACCAAATCGCGTTACTAGACCGTCAATTACAAACGCGAGCAATGCGATAGCGAAGGCGATGGCTAACACTGGTGGATATCCGCTTCGGATCAGAATGGATGGAACCAAAAGGCCTAGTATTGCTGTGAACAGTACCGCGCTCAGAAAAGGGGGCATAAGTCCTCGCTGTTGGGTTGTCAAGGCCGTCTCCAACACCTTTTCATAGAGAACCATTCAAGCCTAGAAAACGCTTTTCGTTCAAATTTGGCCCACTCCCTTGTTTGAGCTTGCCTTTAACTATGTGAATAGATCTTCGCGATGTCCGCGTGACCATTCGGATCCCGTCAACCGGCTTTATACACCAGAAAAATCAGCTCAAGAGGGTCCGTTACCTTCCCATCTATACGATTCTTGGTCATCTACCTTCGGTCTTAATTCAGGGAATGTGTCTCTCCAGTTGCCAGCTACAACTGTTCATGTCTTGTGATGGTTACCCAGTTGTATTCGTCTACCATTTTTGCCAATGTGTAGTTCTTACCGCGCCGGTTCCTTATTTGATTGGTCGCGGCTTCATCATTGCAATGGTTCTCTAGGGCATATGACGCAACTACTTCGTCAATCTCTTTCTTCATCTTCGGTAGGAACACGAAGGAATAGTCGTAGCCCGAGCCTCCGTGGGCTATCTCCTCCCTAATCGGTCTGTCCCACATCACCAGCATGCTTGGTGCAGACACATGCAAGGCCTTGGAAGTTGGAGTCGATCCGATCACTTCTGAAAGAACATCGAAGCAATAGTGAACAATTCGAGATAACCGAAGATTCTCATCTCCGACTTTGACGATCAAGTCCAACGAAGTCTTCTCAAGCGAGAATTCGGAAAGCTTTGATAACATTCCCCAGATCAGTTGATATTGTCTACAAAAGGGCTCAAATTTCAAGAGGGCTACTCGACTGAACCATCTATTCATGAAAGTGTAGATCTTCATCACCTCTGCCGTTTCTGGCAGCTTAGTTCGGTCGAGTTCTTTCATTAGACGATCATATGCACTGAGAGCTGGAAGTTCTTCTTGCCCTATCTTGTCAAACTTCGTCCCCGCTTCGACTAGTTTATGCCAGTTCATGCCTGAACTTCACCAATTCAGTTCGAGTATCTGTACGCTCCATTATTAGGAAACCCCAAATGATGGTTGACGTTGCGAGCCTCGAGCCATTTCAAGTACTTCTGACCTTGTAGCTTGACGGTTTGAGGCGCCACGTCTTGCATAGAATCCCTTGTCTCTGTCTTGATACGGTTTGTTGGTGCCCTCCTGGATGTCCACCAAGACGATGTTTTTGCCTTCAACCTGAATTGAAGCCAAATTTACTGGGGCTGGAGGATCACACTTGTCAGCATTCCATTGCAGTATTGTCGTCCGAACATCGCTGTCATTCTGGATTCCCTTGATTTCGCCCTCATCGTTGACGCCGACCAATATTGAACCTCCCTTTGTGTTTGCAAACGCTACAACACTATCTAAGAATCGGTGCAAATCATGTGGAAGGAACTCTTTGAATTCCACTTTAAGTCCCTCCCCATTCCTAATCATCTCAAGGACCCGCGTCTCGGAAGCCTCTATGACAATCCCTCCACGAGCGTAGTAGGGAGCGAAAATGCGATTATCTATGTGATCGCCAGAGTCAATCGACAAAAGGTGAACCATTGCCAGATCGAGACTGCCATTGAAAGCAAACTCCGCATGACCTTTGGCTAGCTCAAGATCAGGTGACCTTGATGATTTTCCGTCGCTTTGAACGTAGAACTTAACTCTGAGTTTATCGAGCGATTCCTTTCTAGACTCCACGTCGACACACAGTTTTCCTTCCAAAATCCGTAGTTCTCTAATCCTAGCTCTATAATCTGGAAAGACGAAAATTACCTGACCCTGATTGAATCCGGATACGAGACCACAGAACTCTCTGACAGCTTCATCACCACTCACGAAAGATGGCAGACCTAATTTCACGAGTGGACGAGAAGGAACGTTGCCCTGAGAGCCACCTTGAACTTGGAAGTAAAAGAAGGTTGATGGCCATTCTGGCCTTATTGTACCATAACTCTCTAATGAAGCTACGTAACCTGTCGACTGCGGACTTAGATTTCCATCAACTGGAATCTCCAATCCCTTAATTCTCAGAATCTTTTGTTCGACGAGTTCACTGACAAATGTGGAAACGTCATTCAACGAGAGTGAGGCCCGTATCAGCTTGAAGTCCTTATAGTCAAGCGTCAGATTATCCAGCGCTTGCTCTTTGTCACCTAGAAGATCCAGCCTGCCGAAGCATATCCTGCTTACAGGTTGATCCCGTAAGATACTCACGCGTAGGACTGCATGAGTGTACGTTTGGCGATGCGTCTCTAGAGTGCTCTTCAGGAAATTCAAGGCGGGGTTTGACAAATGAGGCTCAGCCATTAGTACGCGCTACGAGAATAATGAAGATTAGGACTGCCTCGCTCAGTCACAGTTGATAAAAAGTTCGGCCTCGATAGCCCCGTTCGAAACATCTTGAGTTCTAGCGAAAAACATTTCCAAAATGAGTGACGTTCACGGTTGGTCAAAGGGCTTGTAACAAAGCGGTTGGTATCTTACCTACTTATGGCAGGGGCATGTGCAATCAGTAAGTTTTTTCTCGATGTTGTAGTGAATCATTCCTTCCTTTCGGCACGATTTCTCGCACTCTTTGCAAGCGGGGTTGTGTTTCGCACTAAACGTCTCTAGTGCCATCCGCAGGTTTGATTGTAATCGCTTGATTTCTTCAGGATCGGTGATGGGTTTTGGTGGCGGTACTAGGAACCGGTTTGAGAATTCTTCGTCTGTCTCAGACTCCAGAACTAATAGGAGGATCAGAATGATAATCCCGAACAGAAAGAATATGATTCCGGCCACAACTGTCTGAAGTCTAAACTCTAGTAAGCTTTGGCCTGGGTAATTTTGTCCGGTAACCCCAAAGTATGAACCTCGAACGCCCCAAGTTAGCAGGAAACTAGCAATTAGGGATCCTATCGCCGACCATATCGTCGTACTTCTAGTTAGGTTTCTTTCGTAATGAAACTTGACCGATGAAACTGCGAAAAAAACCACAAAGAGAAACCAAGGTGTCTGTAAGAGAACAAGAGCAACAAGTAGAGGTTCTCCCGTCTGGATTGCTTGCCAAACAATGCCTCTAGTATTGTAAGAGTCAATGCTTGTTATAGCGGCCGATAGGATAGTCGCAACTGCTACGATGCCTTGAATGATTTGCCTTGAACGACTGCTTTTTTCGGTCAAACGTATTCTCATTCATGCGAGATCAGTCGCATAATAGTAAAGTTGGACTCGTTGTAGTCATTTAGCATTTTCCTATATCGGAACTTATGCGTCTACAACTCCGACAGCTTCTGCATTGTTGTCAATGGGTATTGGGATAATCAGCGAAATTGCGATCTACGAATTCTATTACAAGAAAGAATTTCGTTTCGTTCATGTTGGCCCGTAGCATCACGGCATATTCGACCACCAACCGAATTGTTACAGCCCCACGCACCAACCGTGAATGTGACGTTACCCTAAAATGGGTAAATCGTTTGGGATAGAGAAACGCAAACCGTTTTGCCATTTTTCAGGCATGAGCCGACAAGGTACCAGAAATGCAGACAGGGGTGGTTCTAGCTAGTTGGTTTTTGAACGCTTCGCAAAACGGTTACAGATCGCAACTCACCACAGGTACGCTTGGTTCGGAGAACTTTGGCCGTTGTTCCTGATTGTTCAGTTGGTGGGGCTATTCATAATTAGCGGGCCACTAACCCCGACACTCATCGGAGTATTCGTTACAAGCCATGTTCTTGCATGGCAATCGCTTTTAGCGGTTGGTATTTCCTGTGGCATTCTGTCTCTGCTCTCCATACTTCTTGATGAGGCATTGTTCCCCTTTGATGTTCATCGTTAGGCTTTACATGTGGGTGTCTCAAGAAATGAAAAGACAAGGTCGGCTAATGGAATTTCTTCAACATGTTCAGATTCATTGACGAATATTCGAATGGCGAAAAATGCGGATGTAACGTAGCCATTTGATGGTACGGATGGTTGGATTTGGTGGTACACGCTTCCATTCAATGGAATACCGAAGACAAATGTCAAGTTCACCGCATGTGACGCACCCGTGATGAGCATTAATCGAGAATTATAGGGGATAGTGGCTCCGTTCGAAAAAACCATGTTCGTTACGTAGAATGAAACATTGACATAGTCGGTGGGAGTGTTCAGACGATTTGTCACATTGACGAAGAACGCTGCGTAGAGTAGTCTGTTGGTCTGGTTCAGGTACGAACAGCTCCTGTAGTCCGTATAGTAAAGGTCGCCTTCCCGAAGGGAGAAATGGTATGGCGTTGTTGTGTTTGAGCTTGTGGGAACTGGAGTAGGGGTTAGGTGTGTGACACTATAATAGAGATACGGAGCAGAAAGAAGAATCACAAAAACAATGAGTGCGTCAAGAAGATTGCGTTTGAGGTGGGATTTGGTGGTCTTGGGTTGTTCGGACGAATGTTCATGCGGCAGGGGAAGGAACCTCGCAATACCTAGCTTGAGCTAAGCTTTGAATTTTCATAGTCCCATACGTCAAATCACGAATAACCCTTTCATTCGAGCTTCTTTACAATCAATACTTTTCGATTTTCGTCTGATTTTTCCAAAGGCATGGAAGGTACAAAGAGGTGAACCAAAATCAGAACTCGGTAGCAAGAACCTTAGGTTTTCTTGGTGTCGGACATGCGACCTACCTTTTTGGCGCTATAGTAAAGATGAATAGTCCAATACAAAGGAAGAGAACTGCGAACATCAGAATTATGAAGCTGGGTATGACGGCGGGTTGGCCGATGGTTTCGATTGAAGTTGTGCTTGATTCTAGCACTGTTAGAACGGTTGGCGTTGATTGGGTGATATTCGCCGTGAATCCCGAGGTGGTGAGCGCGAGCCCATAGGCAACAGTTACAAATGAGACTAGCAAGAGCAGAACTGAGACCCACAACATCTTTGCCATTTGAATCTAGAAACAGGTCATTCTAGGTGTATTTTACAGTTTGCTGGAATAGCTAAGTTACAGAGCAGCGTAGAATTCCGACCCAAAAAGAGGTAGGCAAGCGAGAACTTGTTTGAGAGTCGGATTACAGTTTCCGGAATGCAATTCCTAGACATTTGGCTCGAAGCTCCTTTACCTGTTGGTGCGCTGGCGATGCACACTTACACTTTCTCTAACGGTCTTGGCAATCTCATCAGCCTTCTCCATATCGCGCAGAATTCGCCTTTTCAGGCGTTCCAGTTCCCGCATTTCGGCAGGACACAACCGTTCCATCTCAGATTGGTCAACCACACTCGGAAGATAACGCCGTTGATAGACCTTCAATAAGTGAAGCTTGTGTTCACGTTTCCGCTTATCGCGCGGAAACTTATACTCCAGATATGCCTCAGGGTCTTTGTTTCCTTTCTTAGAGTTACAATCCTTACAACAAGGCACCAGATTGCCCAGAGTATGTCCAAAACCAGAATACTCCCCATTCTTTACCAATGCCTTTACGTGATCCCAAGTTTGTGAAGGTCTATCACAATAGAAACAAAGCAATTCCCCTTTCCTTTCGAGGTTCAAGAATTGAATCGCTTTAGCAACTGCACCAGGGTCATATTCGGTGTTCTCAGCAATAGCAGAGGCGAAGGCGTTGTTCATGGTTGTTTTCCTGCGTTGAGTGATCGAATACGGCCTTAGATAACTTCGAATGCTGTCTAATTTCAACAACCGAGACCTCATTCTTAGAAGGCTTGATTTGAGTTACCTTGATAAAGTCGCGAGGTCTGTTGTGTTCACCGCAATCTTAGTATCTATGGCACATGTAATCTAATGTACGAATGAAGATCGCGGAAATTGCCTAAGCGAGTCCGAAAAGCTAAGTCCAAATCAAAATACCAGGGCCTTATCATCCCACTCATAAGCGTCATTATAGCCTCCGGGGTCGTTACTGCCGCGTTCAACACTGCTTGGTCCGCATTCTATGTAACTCCGTCGTTTAACGTAGCCATCAAGGCAGACCTTTCCTTCGTTGAAATTCGAAACGATGGTCACGCCGCTGCACACAATGTGAAAATCACGATGAGAACCCAAGGAGACCAAGTGTCATCCTCAAGTGTGTGGGGCTCTGAGAACTATACGGTGACCACTTCATATGACACTAAGGCGGGTTCCACATTGATTGTGGTTCAGCTCAGACGAATGGCCCGCGAAGCGACAGTCAGTCTGGCTTTGAATGCTTACTCGGGAAAATCAATAGAAGTGTGGGTGAGTGCCGATGAGAATGGCGCCTATTCGATGTCCACCAGAAATCAGCAGCCCGACTTAGTGACGCAGATAACCAGTTGGATCAATAATCCACTTGTGTTTGAGTTTCTAGCAGCAGCTTTAGCTACAATCGTCGGTTTCTCCGTTACGGGACGCGATTACTTTGGAATCCGTAAACGAGCCGCCAACAAGTAACCGATCTAGTTCCTACCCAATACTCCTTTGCTTCGTCAAATGTGCGATCACAAAAGTCGCTTAGTGGCTGCACGTCAATGACGGAGATACCCCCCATCTTGGCATCATGCTCATCATTGGATTGGATGAAGGGTTTTCGTCTCACTCAGGACTTCAAGCTTAGCGTTTATTTCTTGAAGCAGATCCGTGAGTTTAGATGCTAGTTGACCAACTTGATTTAGCAGCCAAGCTAATTCTTGCGGTTTTGATTCCGCAGAAATGTTAGTGTAGGGTATGGAGAACTTTCTCAAACAGTCATGGCAGACAAATCGTCTCGATATCCCGCGAGCACCGTACCTGAAACCGCATCCCGCGATATCTATCGACCCGCAATTCCTGCACTTGAGATGGCTTTCGTCACTTAGCTCTGGTTGTAGCTTTGATGTGGAACGATTGAGTTGTGCAGCGTAAAGATGAGCACAGAACGACTGACCAGCTTCGCAATCGCATCCCCATTTTCCGTCGTTGAGTTCAACTAGTTGCCAAGCTTCAGCGCCTGAGGGTTTTACGACATAATGAGTCGAAGAAAGCCTTCTTACCGTTCCGTTCTTGAAGATGGCGAATCCTTCTTCTCGGATATTTTCCTCGCTCAACGGACCGCCTCCGCCAATACGAGGGCCTCTTCACTCCGAGGACATTGTTCGATGAATGGACAGTACTTGCAGGAACCGCCGATTTCGGGTTTCGGAAGAACGGAATCTTTCATTGAGTTATGTAATATGGTGGCTCTTTGGATCATCCATTCCTTTCGGTCGCCGAGTGTGACTTCTTTGGGAATAATCTCTTTGTCATCTACGTAAACCAATACAAGCCGATTGACCGCGATTCCATATTGGGCGAGTAATGTGCCGTAACATTGAACTTGCGCGATGTGGTTCTCGCGGGGGATGTGCCCCTTTTCGGCTTGCCATCGCGCAAATCGCGTTGTCTTAAGGTCGTAAACGGTTGAGGTCTCAGGTTCGAACGCGTCAACATGCCCGACAATAGTGATTGTCTCGTCGCCGAGCTGGAACGACATCTTGACCCGGAGTTCGCTCCACCCTAGAGACCTAACCAAGTAGTGGAGTAAGGTTCCGCGAAGTTTAGCCCATGCTGACCCTACGGGCTCGTTGACGGGTGAGGTCCTTTCGAAGTAGGCTTTCGCTAGGCAATTCGTGAGGGTGGAAACATGGTAGGCGTTGGGTTCTGATTGGAATCGTTGCCATGTCATCCTACTCCAGAATGAGCTCGGTAGCAGTGAGTTGCATTCAGCACATTCCTGGACCTTCTGATTGTGATTGCATATTATGGATTTAGAAACGGCAGGCATATATTCAGTCATGTGACTATCACGTCATAGAGTTCGAATCGTTTTGACCCTGAAGGCGGAAGTTCGGGTCGTTCAGAACAAGGACGCGAAAACTCAATACATTGCAATACCTTCGGCCGTCGTCCAGGATTCATTGTATCCGTTTCACAAGAACGACATCCTTGACCTGAAGATTGACCCAGAGACGCAGACGATAACGCTCCGACCACATGAACCTGCCAAGAAGAATCGGTAGTCATTTCGAAATCATGTGAAATTCACCTTAAGCACAGTTAAGCTTTGCTCTCTACTCGGAGCTTAAGTTCTTATGGCCTAAGACGACATCCTCTTATGGCACAGGCTAATTTTGAAACAAACAGGAGATCGGAATTTTCCGACAGCCTATACTTTATGTTGGAGCCTCGGGCGGGGTTTGAACCCGCGACCTGCCGCTTTCTTGAAAAGCGGTTACGAGGCGGCCGCTCTCCAGTCCCCGCGGTGCGGGAATCTGCCAGGCTGAGCCACCGAGGCATCCGTCCTTAGCCAGACAGTTTCGAGTCTTAAAGTGTATTCATCCTTCAGTTTCATCCGAAACCTCATGTCCTTCACCTAGGAATCTTGTTCGTTCGTAGGCGGCCCAGATAGCCTTCGGCGAACCATATCGTCTTCTAAATGACGAATTCTTCTTTAGGGACAGCCCGGTTTGTCAGGCCAAGTCGCAGGGTGCTAATTTTCTGGTCGCCGAAGAGCTTAGCCTCCCGCTTTCCTTCGGTGATCGCGGCCGCCATCCGTCCCACGGCGTCCGCCTTCATGATTCCGCTCCCACTCATACCCGCCGCTAGAACACAATTGCTGATTCTCGCCACGATGGGCGTGGAGTCTACGGAGTTAACGTCGTAGAAACCTGCCCACGAATTGACAGGCCGCAAGTTTGCGAAGCAAGGAAAATATTCGCTCAAGATGGGGTAAATGTTGTACGTGTAATTGTTTTCGTCCGCGATTGGTTCTTCTTCAAGCTTGAAGGGTTGCCCGATTCCAGCGGCTGACGATAACCAGAAACTTCGTTCGCCCGGATTGGGGCGGAAGTAGGCTTCTCCCCTAGGAAGAATTGTGAACGGAACCGTGCCTTGCGGGTTGAATCCCTTGGTCTTAAGCAATCTTTGAATTTTCTCACCGCGAACTTGGTAAACTTGGTTCTTTTGTGGTTTAGTTAGGCAATCAACACCCAAGGGGTCAAGAAGTGTCGCGGTTCTAATCCCGGTGGCTAGCACAATTGTGTCAGCGAGGATCATTCCGTGATTCGTTTCAACTTCCTTGAAGACCTTATCCTGCCACGCGAACGGCTCCCCAGGAAGGCCCAAAGGTTTCCCGGCGCCCAAATGAAGGGATTTTGCCTCTATACCAAATTGAAATTCTCCACCGAGTTTCTTGAACTCATTCTCGTAGAATTTCACGATTAATTCAGGCGCAACTATGCCACAGTCCAACCCAAAGACTGCTTTGTGAATGCTTTCCAGCCCTAGTATCTTGCTCTGTTCAGACGCAGGGTCCAAGACCAAGTCGGGCATCAAGGAAGCTAGTTCGTCGCGTTCAATCACCTTCAGCCGAATCCCTTGCGCAAGCATCTGGTTCGCGATGCTTTCGTAAGCGATGAACTGCTTCTCGGTCAACAGCCAAAGATAACCAACCATATCGAGGTTCAGGTTGAACCCAACCTCGGTTTGAACATGTTTGTAAAAATCAATCGTGCTTCTAGCTAGAAGCCGGTTAACGTCTGAGGTGAAAGTGTCCCGCAATGCCGCCATGCTTTTGGCGGTGTCACCTTGACCCGTCGCGGGGTAACGGTCTATCACCAAAACTGAGAGCTGAGGATTGTTCTCCTTGATGTGATAAGCCGTGGATAGGCCAATGACGCCCGCGCCTATCACAAGCACGTCCCAGTGTCGTCCGCCGCCTGCAGCCAAATCGCCAACCCCCTGATGCTAAGCGGAGTCACTAATCTTTGCACTATTAATTCTACGCACACAACACATGTGTGGTCACGAGGCCACTCAGTCGCCGACCCCCATGTCCCGGTGTCATGTGCGCCGCGTCTGAACCCAGTTTTTCCCCAGCCCCGATAGCTCAGCGAAAGGCATACCTATCCGGCAACACGACAACTACCTAGGCTTTGTTAAATGAGGATGAGATACGATAAGAAAACCGACCAGCTGCAACTGCTCATTCGCGAGGACAAGGATACTACGCCCAGGGTTTTGGATGAGGATGTGATAGTAGCCTACACAAAGGATGGGGAAGTAGCCAAGATCAGCGTCAAGAACGCCCTTACTCGAATCTTCGATGGCCTTGGAGTAAAACTGCCCTCTGAACGGCACGCACCAGCCGAAGAACGGGAGGGCGGAATAAAGGTCGAAGTCGAAGCGGACAAATGCCTCGGCTTCGGCAGCTGCGTCATAGTCTCACCCGACGTTTTCCGACTCGACGAGCGCCCTGGCCAAGGAGTATTCCGTAGCCGTGCTAAGCTGGATGTCTTGGACGAGGCGGGGGGAAAAGACTACGAAAATCTCCTAATCGCCGCGCAATCATGCCCAACTCAGGCAATTACAATAATCGACAGAAAGACCGGAAAAAGAGTTTACCCACCAGAGTAGGCTCCTTCAGGCTGTGCTTGGCAAAAGCAATTGAGGGCCAAATGGCCCACACGTGACACTTCAACATTTAACGCCCGCGCCGCAGAACAATCACCTCATTGAAAGAAGGGTTCGGGTTCCACTGACCTCTATCTACACAATTTCTCGTGAAGACCTCTACGACTACCGAAGGTGCCCGAAGATCGTAGCCATCAAAGCTTACAGGGCGCTCAGGGCCGTACGAGAAAACCGGCGCAGCGAGCCACGCGTACTGGAACCCGTAACAATTGGCATGATTGGGGAAGCGGCCGTAAAGCTTGGATTCCAAGGTCTACCCAGAGCCGTCGCGATGGAGCAGATCGCCCAAACTATTCCTCAAGTGAATTTCAATGAGTACCTCGAAAAGATCGCATCCCAGTCCCTAAAGGGAGTCGAGGAGGTTCGGGCAAAACTCGCTAGGGAGTATGGGGATTTAACAATAATTGGGAAGGGTGAAGGGCGCCACCCCGACCTTCCCGGAAAGGTGCGCCCTGATTTCATTGCCTTCAAAGAGCGAAACCGAAATCCAATCATCATCGAGATTAAAGACACTACAAGAATGAATCCAACGGATAACTTCCAAGCCGCACTCTATAACGGCATAGCTGAACGGTACGGTGTCTATCTCATTGAGGAGAGGGTCGAGGGCCGGGTGCGCATGTTTTCTCCGTTTACTATCCAAGGCAATGCCGAGGCTATTCTGATCTACCCAAGGCTCGCCGAATACTCCATCGTCAAAGACCGATTTGTTCCAGAAAGCGAATTGATAAAGGAAATTTGGAAGGCAAAGCAACTTGGATTCAAAGGCTTAACCCCTGAGACAGATTGCGGAAAGAAATGCGCACACAACAGGTTGAAAGTGAAACTGGGGGAGGGGAACATGGAGCCGGCGCCACCGCTCCCCCTCATATTTTCCAACGCCGTTCTGGAAAGCGGCTTCAGTTATGACATAGGCTACCAAGTAAGCTACGGGTGGAATCTGCTCCCGCTTAGGGTCAAGGTCGCCATCACCTTGTCAGAGCGAAGGGCTGGCATGGCTGGCGTAAAGGAATGGTTGACGAGGACGGCGGGGCTCGAAGAAGAAGCCGCTCAGATCGTTGTGAACTCGGAGAGGCGAGAGGCATTTCTTCATTCTAAGCCAGATGCGGAAAGTTTAGTGAAATCCGCGGCCAGCGAGCTTGAGCCATGGCGAATAATCCTCAAAGGGAGGCTTACAACAGGGGCGCCCAGCATCTTGGCCATAGCCACAGCCATCTACTCTCTACCAAAGAAAAGTTCCAAGTTTGTCCATGAAGCAAGGGACAGGTGGCAATAAGGGTAGATTGCACCCGGAGCGCGTGCCATAAGAGTAAATGGCACCCGGAGCGTGTGTCTCGTCCCTTGAAATTGATGTCTAGCATATGTTATACAACGTAAGAGAAGTGAGGTTGCCCCACCCTGCGTGGGGTGTCCCAGCATACTGAGCTCTTAGTCGCCTTGGGGTGATGCTACGCTGATGTACTCAAGCTTTTGCGGTGGTGATTCGGGCGGTGGGCGGGAGGCTACGCGCATTAGTATAATCCTGTTATGGGTTCCGGGTACGCTTCCTTTCAGCGTCACGTAGTCCGAGTTGATTACGCCGTAACGCAGGAAGCCGCCTTTCGGCGTAATTTCGGTGCCGTCATTGCCCACTTTCATAACAAGCTTGTTGTATTCGGTTCGCTGGTGGAAACCCATTTGGCCAGCCCTGGGAACGGAATACATGACGTAGTGCGGTGTCCATGCGCCAATCGAACCGACTTGGCGAACGGTTTTTCGGGCCTTGTGGAATTTCCTTCGAATTCCCCACCGCTTAACCGGCCCCTGTATCCCCTTGCCCTTCGTAATGCCAATCGTGTCAACCACTTGCCCTTCCTTGATGAAGTCGGCGGCCTTCACCTCTTGCCCGAGTATTTTCTTGCAATACTCAAACTGGTCCTTGATGGAGCCCCCTCCGACTTTCACTTCGATGATTTCCGGCGCCTTCTTGCCGTGTTTTGCGAGGCGAGGTTGAGTGGCCATGAGCATGCGCAAATCGGCAATCTTATCCAAGTTACCCTCAATCTTCTTCAGCCCGGCTTCTGTGGAAAATTTCTCTGGAACCGAAATAACGCGGCCGAAATCCTTTGGCACTGTTTCCATCCATGCCTCGCCAAAGGTTCTCAGCCCTTCGTAGGGCTTGGTGTAGGCACGCAGCGCGGTGGCCAACATTGGCGGTGCCTCCAAAGTGGTTAATGGAATTACAATTTCCTTCCCGAACATAAGCGAGCCCTCGCGGTTGTCTACGGCTAAGGCGTAGGTCATGCCAGCCTTGAAGCCGGCGAAAGCGAGCAGCCGCGGCCCCTCATCAACTTCGGGCCAATACCTTATTCTGCCAACCCAACGTGAAGCGCGCCCCCTTGGCAAATAGGCGAGGGAGCCTCGCTTTGGGGCATGAACTTTCCTGTGACCCATTTATTCCACCAGTTTGGGTTGGCTGTTTCTTGGGTGTTCCATTCAAGCTCTAAAATACTTTACCATGAACCTCGGCCCAAGAGGGCATAGACCTTTTTTAAGGTGAAATTAGAGCAGGGGGGATTCTATTTCTAGCGGCGTGAAATTTCGAGTAGGCGTTTCTCCCAGCCTTTGCTGTTGAAGAAGGTTGTACCATCTTCGAAGTCAGACATTCCGAGGAAATCTCTTTCCGCCTGTCGAGACGTGCTTATCGAGATCTTGCAATCAAAAGGAGGTTCGACTGGGTTAGGAGGCAGGTCTGGCAAATCCACTATTGCGAATGCATGGTCTGTCCTCTCGTTGATCCTCAAGAAAAGCAACACGTATCGTTTCTTAAGCCATTCCTGAATGGCGACAGAATCGCATTTTCCCATAATCAATCCACAGGGGGGTCTTCGTCAACTGGCGATAATAAGGTCTAACGGAGAAGTCCAGTTCGTGACGATTAGCAAATTTGGCCGTTCCTAGTGTGTGTATACAAACGTACGGGTAAGGCGATTTGAACTGCGATTTGTGGCGGCGGTAATCCATCTTGTCGGCTGGGACATAGAATTGTTAGACTATGTTTCCTCAGAAGCTGAGTATGGTTCTTTGGCAGGTCTCACCGAAGTAAGGAAGGCTTAAGGGTGTCTCTGGCTGCATGGCGCAATTCGGTCGTCATCTAGAATGCAGTTCTGCCCGAAATGCAGTCTCGCGCTCATTCCAACGAAGAAGGAAAAGATTGTTGTGCTAGCATGCCCTAAATGCGGGCAAGAAACGAGGCGCTCGGATCCTATGATACAGAAATTCGGAAAGGCCAAGGAATCCGTCGTGGTAATCGGTAAGGAGGAAAGGAGCATACAGACTCTCCCGACCATGAAAGTTAGCTGCCAAAAATGCGGGCATGGAGAAGCTTTCTACTGGATGGTGCAAACGCGCGGGGGGGATGAAGCCTCGACTCAATTCTTCAGGTGCGCCAAATGCGGAGCAACATGGCGCGAATATTCATAATTCTTCCTAAGTCTGCTTCGCGTTAGTGCCGTCTCTTGCTTCCTTGATCTCCGTCTTGATCCTTTCCCGGGTTAGTCCCGCCGACAGAGCGCTCCTGAAAATTCCTTTTCTCAACTCTTTGCAGGAATCCCTCAATGCAAGGTAGCGCAGCGATTTGTCGCCGTTGCCACTCTTAATCTCTTCGAACAGGCCGTCACACTCGTTTTCCCGTTCAGCCAGGTCATGGATTCTCTCGTCGAATTCATCGAAACCTGTCGTCATCACAATCACAGCCTCATTGTTCTGGTTGGTATAAAGTACTTAGGCCAACTAGAATCGCATAAACAGGTGAATAATTGTTTCAGGTTGCCGTCAAAGTTGCAAATACGTCATTGTGAGTGTATACGGTAACTTGAACGCGACGTGGATTAAAGGTTACCCGACTCTGCCGCTTGCGCCTTGAAAAGCCATGTGGATTAACATGTACACTCCAGCAATCCTTGTGCCGGAATAGAAGGTTAAGGTTGCGTCAGCAAGCGGGCAAACCGACTTGACAAATTCGTGGTCGAAGCTTAAAACCGCGCCCCAGGCATAGACTTCGAAACGCGGCAACAAATCCCAACGTCATCCACCAACCGTGGACACTGCGCGGTTTCTAAAACAGCTTAACCTCACACGCCCACGGAACGCAACGAAAACACAACCCCACAATACTTTGTGGGGTGCTTTTCCTACTACTCTTCGTCGGTGTCCTTCTCAGAATCTTCTTCTTCCTCGCCTGCCGTGCCTGCCACTTTTTCTGAAGTTTCAACCTTCTCGAAAGATTGCAAGGCTTCTTGAAGCTCTTCTTCGGTTATTTTGCCCGCGACGAAAAGTATGTCGTTGATCCATTCAGACACGAGGGCTTCGATGTTTGCTGCGGGGACCAACGGATGCTTCTGGAGGGCGGCTTGAAGCTCGGTGAAGAGCTGGTCTAGCTCGACGCCGTCAACCTGCTGTTTTTTTCCGTAAACGAACTTCAATTAGGCCACTAGCTCGCCCTGTCTCATCTAGGCTGGGTTCAATGATGGTTGACTAGATAATCTTTAAGACTTGCCACACGCGCTCTCGACGCGGACCCTTACGGGTGAACTTGTTTGGCCTGGAGGCGGGGGTAAGGTTCAGCATGAATCTCCCTAGAGCCAAGCCAGGTCTAAGGCGCAGGACTGAACACTCCTAAACGTTTCGAGTGTGTCCAGAGGCTCCTGTCCCGCAGGGGTTCCGGGGTTCGAATCCCCGCCCCCGCACCATTTGACTACGCTGAATGGCCGCGGGTTCGGCGACCGGCTCCCATCCTTCCCGTTTCTCAATAATCTGGTTGTCCTTGAATTCGTACTGTCGATGCATTCGTTGCAATCTCTCGGTAGTCCGGTTACATTCTCTGCCAGAACCTTCATCCGCTCCTTTAAGGCCGTCAGGCTTTCTTCCCTGCGCTCGACCAGCACATAGTTTTGTGAAAGGTCGATAACAATTGGAGAAGGAAACCAATTATGTGAGTTCGCTGTTTTGCGACTAAGAGAAATCCATGAGCACACTTAGTCATCTTGACAACGCCGTGTTCTTTTGTTCGATCCGGAATCGCTTAGCGGTGCTATGCGCTATGCGCACGCTGAAACTGACATCGAACAGTTGGTTGTCTTCTTGAAGTTAGGGCCTGACCGAAACTCGTTCCCATCATATGAGATCGTGACCGAATTTAACCTGTTCACGAGGATGCGTGATGGGGTTAGACTCTCAACCGATGTGTATCGTCCACGGGAAAGGAGAAAATGGCCTACTATATTGATTCGGACTCCTTACGACAATAATGTCACGAATTTCGTTGACTTTGGAAAGAGATTTGCAGCGTGGGGCTACGCTGTTGCAATTCAGGATGTCCGAGGTAGGTATGACTCTGAAGGTGAATGGTATCCATCCAAGAATGAAGGAAAGGACGGAAATGACACGCTGAAGTGGCTGAGTCACCAGAAATGGTGCAATGGCAAAGTCGGCATGACTGGCGGATCTTACAACGCAATGGTCCAATGGGACGTTGCCGTATTGAAACCGCCGAACCTCAAAGCAATGGTATCGATGGTATGTCCATCAGATCTATTCGTTAATTGCTGGTACAGGGAAGGCACCTTAGGATGGGGCGACACCCTCAGGTGGCTAGTTCATGTTGACGCGAGGGTAAACCAAAACCTGCTTGCGTACAATATGAGGGAACTGTACTGGCACGTTCCCTTCAAGAATGTCGACGAAGCGTTGGGTAGGCATGTAGCATTCTGGCGTGACTGGATAAAGCACCAGACTTACGATTCGTACTGGAAAGCGACAAGCTATCATAACCGGTATCACTTGGTGGGTGTCCCGGTGTTGCACATTTCGGGCTGGTATGATGATTGCGCGGATGGAAATATCCACAACTACCTATCAATGAAGAAAAATGGCAGAACCGCACTGGCACGAAATAATCAGCGCCTCGTCATGGGTCCTTGGGCGCATCACATTAATGAATCTAGGAAATACGGTGACATGGATTTCGGGGCCACGTCTCTCGTCGACCTCGATGGTTTGCAGAAACGCTGGTTTGACTATTGGCTTAAGGGGATACAAAACGGAGTCACAGCGGAACCGGGAGTTTCGATATTCGTAATGGGGCGCAATGAGTGGCGCGAGGAAGACGATTGGCCTATCAGTCGGGCAAAATTAACGAAATTCTACTTTCACAGCAAGGGACATGCGAACAGCCTCCTAGGGGACGGGCGACTCTCAACTAAAACTCCCGGCGAAGAACCTGCGGATGCCTTCGATTACGACCCGGATAATCCGTGTCCGAGCCCGATTAACGTTAACGAGCCTGACGATAGACGCCCTGCTGAGCGGCGGGACGACGTCTTGGTTTATGATTCTGAGAGACTCTCAAAACCGGTGGAAGTGACAGGGAACATATTCGTAGAATTATTCGCAGTCTCTTCGGCTCAAGACACCGATTTTGTGGCCCACCTCGTGGATGTGTATCCGAACGGATATGCGCACCCCGTAGCTGATGGCATCATGACTGCGCGTTACCACAACTCGATCGAGAAACCTGAAAACATACTTCCAGGGAAAGCATATCGTTACAGAATCAATCTGTGGCATACTTGCAACTTATTCACAAAAAGCCATAAGGTGCGAGTTGAAATCTCAAGCGCGGATTTTCCAAGATACGCACGCAACATGAACACGGGAAAACCCTACGGAGCCGACTTAAAGGGCAAGCTCGCGCATCAAGAAATCTTGCATAATTCTAAACACGCTAGCAACATCGAGTTGCCAATTGCAAAGTCTTATTAACGGGAAGGAGTCGGGAACAGTTTTCATGAAGACTTCTGTGTTTTTGACCATCTTCGTTTTAGCGTTAACGGTTCTTCAAGCATCGCAGATGGCTTTCGCGCAGCAACCCAAAATCCTCGTCGTCGGAATTACCAGTGAACCGGAAATAACTGAACTTAATCCTGCGAGAATGACTACCACTTACTACACTGCAGAAGCCTACCCTAACCTAATCGGTTGGGACAGCGATGGAAAAGTTGTTCCTGACCTGGCTCAATCTTGGACTGTTTCTCCCGACGGTCTAACCTATACGTTTGTCTTGAGAGACGGTTTGAAGTGGAGCGACGGCGAACCGATCACATCGGATGATGTTGCGTTCACATTCAAGTATCTTACCGAACAGTCTGAGTTCTGGTACTACCAATGGACCCCTATCCAAGTCCCTGCCAGCGGAACAGTCACAGGATACACAATTAGACCTGGGGCGATTGATACTCCAGACGCGAAAACCGTCGTTTTCCACCTCCAGGCTCCCTCGGCGACCTTCTTCATCTACGCGGGGGGATGGAGCGTCTTGCCGAAACATTACTATCAGGGGATGGACCTTTCCACCCAAAACCCAGATCTTTCAACTTACGTCGCATCCGGACCTTATATCCCTAACCAAGATCTACCTGGGGACAAAATTGTCTACGTCGCGAATCCCAATTACTACGGCGGCGCCCCGCATTTAGACAAAGTGATCTTCAAAGTCTACAGAGACTCGACGGCAGCAGAGATAGGCCTTGAGAGCGGCGAGGCTAACTTCATTCCAAACGTTCCGGGATCCGACGCTGCAGCCCTGAGTAAGGATCCGAGTATCCAAATTGGAACCGAACAAGACCAGATTAACGTCTACCTCACGTTCAACTTCCATCCGAAGCTCGCGGGTGGATCAGTGAATCCTGTAGCGGACCTGAAGGTTCGAAAGGCCATTGCCATGTCCGTTGATCTGAACAGCATACTGAACGCGTCCCTTGCAGGTTACTACAAAGAGGCAAACCAAATTCAGGTGCCAAATATGTACTACCTGGGCAAGAGCGTAACAAACACTAGCATACCAAATCCGGAATATCCGTTTGACCCTCAAGGAGCGAAGAACCTCTTGGACCAAGCTGGCTACCCCGCTGACGCAGGGGGAAACAGAATGACACTAACGCTAATCATGGCCTCAGGTGGCCGAACTGGCACCGCTTCATCCATCAAGATGATGCAACTAATACAAAGTAGCCTCAAAGCGGTCGGCATCACGATGGAAGTGATAATCCTCGATTCTGCTAGCGCAACTCAGCGAATCAGAAGAGCGCAACCGCCCAAGGATTGGAACATGGCACTTTGGGGAATATCCTCGTCCCCCGACCCCGATGTAAACGCATACTACATGGTGAGCACGCTGGGCGGCAACGGTGGAGCAGGCGGTTGGAATGTCGGTGGATACGACAACCCGTTCGTGGACCAGCTGACCGTGCTTGGCGAAAACACGACCGACTTAGACCAACGTGTTGCAATATACCAAAGAATCAGCGGAATCGCCCACGATGAAGTGGCGGTTCTAGAACTATACTACCAGACCGAGGTTTTGGCTTGGAACAAGATGTTCCAAGGTTTCATCCTAGGCCTCGGAAACCCCATGCATGACTACTGGGGTGCATTGAAACACCAATCCCTCGCCCAAGTCACCCTTGTCCAAGAAACCACAACAATGACAACAACTTCAGCTCCCACGACGGACTACACAAGCATTGCAGCGCTTGCAGCCGTGCTTGTAATTGTCGTAGGACTGTTAGCCTATTTTGTAGGCCGCAGGTCAAGAAAGACCTGAGGCCTCCCGCTATCTTTTCATATGCAACTTTGTCCAAAGACAAGGTCGAAAGTTGGGATTCGCTACATACATCGCAAAGCGGCTAGTCACCGCCGTCCTCTTAATTTTCGTAGTAGCAACCCTCAACTTTGTTATCGTGCATCTAGCGCCGGGCGGACCTGATGCAATACTTCTGAACAATCCGCGTATGAGCCCTGAAGCAAGAGCTGCTATTCTGAAATCATTTGGGCTCGACAAACCGCTCTATGAACAGTATATCTTGTACGTTGGAGGTTTAGTCTCGGGCAAATGGGGCACGTCGTATTTCTATCTAACTTCATCATACGCGGTAATCGCTCAGCGCATTCCCGCCACGCTTGCTCTAATGATTCCGAGTCTGTTACTTACGATAGTAGCCGGGATATTCATTGGGATACTTGCGTCCCGGAAACCGTTTTCGTTTGCGGACAAATTCCTCTCATCTTTTTCATTTTTCTTTTATGCAATGCCTGCATTTTGGTTGGGTTTCGTTCTCTTAACCTTCTTCTCCCTGTTTCTAGGTCTTCTTCCTGCTTCTGGAATGATTTCTGTTACGTCTACGCGCTTCGAGCTTCTCGATTACCTCCGTCATTTGATTCTTCCGATGACTACCCTAACGCTGGTTAATCTTGCGAATTTTTCTCTGTTAATGCGTTCGAGTCTCATAGAAGTTTTAGATCAAAATTATATAACCACAGCGCGCGGCAAGGGTTTGTCCGAGCGGCTTGTTTTTTACAGGCACGCGTTGCGCAACGCTCTTTTGCCGACCGTTACGATGGTCGGCCTCTTTGTGGGGTTTATTCTTACAGGCGCTATACTGACCGAGACCGTATTCTCATGGCCCGGATTGGGTTTGCTGACTTTTGATTCGATTTTTCGGCGAGACTACCCGATTATTCTAGGGCTTTTCTTCATGTTTTCCGTCATGATTATCTTCTCAAACTTTGTAACGGACATAATCTACGGATTGTTGGACCCGCGAATCACCTATGATTGAGAGACCGGGGAAAACACAGCCCCATTTCCGATCGGCTGTCAAGTTTCTGAGGCTGTATTCACGCGACAGGTCGGCGGTTTTCGGTCTAATTTTCTTGGCGGTATTGATCTCAGCGGCTTCGTTGGCGTTCGCTCTGTTCCCCGTTGATCCAGACATGCCAAACCTTGCGTCAACGTTACTTCCGCCAAGCCCTGTCCATCCAATTGGTACCGACTACATAGGTAGAGACCAGCTGATGCTCATAGTATACGGAGCTAGGCCCTCGCTGATCATCGCGTTCGCGGCTGGAGCTATTCTGGCGTTGTTAGGTACAATCACAGGGCTAGTCGCCGGTTATTTTGGTGGAAGAGTCGATGGTTCAATAATGAGAACCGCAGACATTTTCCTGACTATTCCGACGCTCCCACTAGTACTTCTGGTCGTCGCTGTCCTTGGCCCCAATCTCATCAACGTGATGTTGATCATCGGTTTAACAGGTTGGCCGGTAATGACAAGAATTGTTCGCGCAGACACAATCTCACTTATGAAACGTGACTTTATCGAAATCGAAAAAGTCATGGGAGCTGGAATCCGGCGAATTCTTTTCGGGCACTTATTCCCCAACCAATTGAACTCAATCCTAGTTTACACGTCACTGAGCATCCCAGTCGTCATCCTTACCGAAGCTGGCTTGGAATTTCTTGGGCTCGCCCCTATCTCAGTTAGCTGGGGATTCATGCTCAATACCTCCATAAGTTACTGGATTCTTGGCGCGTGGTGGCTTTCATTTTTCCCAGGGCTAGCAATTTTCTCAACGGCCCTCGCTTTTTACTTTGTTAGTGACGGGCTCAAAGCCGCTCTAAATCCCAAACAAAGGCGTAGACAGGAATCGTTGGTTGTTCAACTTGCCGAAAGAAAATGACAACATGCTCTCAGTCGCAGACCTTACAGTGAACTTCTACCTCGAATCAGGCATTGTGAGCGCAGTAAACCATGTTTCTTTTGATGTTCGTAAACGCTCTAGCTTCGGAATAGTCGGCGAATCAGGATCCGGGAAAACCGTTACCGCGCTTGCGATAATGGGCCTCCTCCCTATGCCACCTGGAAAAGTTGACTCTGGAACGGTGCTATTCAAAGGAGAGGAACTGCTTTCGAAAGCACCCAACGATATGCGCAAAATCCGCGGTAACAGAATCACGATGATTTACCAAGATCCTATGACATCGTTAAACCCCGTTCTGCGAGTTGGATTTCAAATTGCTGAGTCCCTAATGGTTCATGAAGGATTACCTTACCGCGACGCGAAATCCAAGGCAATTGAGTTAATGGGTCTAACAGGCATATCTGCCGCCGACAAACGTGCGGAAGACTATCCTCACCAGTTTAGTGGCGGTATGCGGCAGAGAATAATGATAGCGATGGCGCTCGCCACCAAGCCAGACCTGCTCATCGCCGACGAACCAACGACGGCTCTCGACGTGATTACCCAGGCGCAAATACTTGCTCTTCTCAAACGCCTGCAGGCCGAGTATGGATTGACGGTGATTCTGATCACGCATGACCTAGGGATCGTCGCTGAACTCTGCGATGATATAATGGTGATGTATGCGGGACACGCAATGGAGCGAGCCACTGCAAGGGAACTCTATTCAGAACCTCAGAACCCTTACACTCGAGGTTTGCTTGAGTCAATTACCCGCGCCGACAAGGACATCAAGAGATTAAACTCTATTCCGGGGTCGATTCCGGACCTCATCAAACCCCCTAAAGGTTGTCGTTTTCACACCCGCTGTCCGATGGTTTTCGACAAATGCAAGGAAGACGAACCGCCGGATTTTGAGGTGGCGGCGAACAGGTTCTCCAAGTGCTGGCTTGCAACAGCTGGGAGGAAAACCAGATGAATGAGACCCTGCTTGCCGTCGATAACCTCTGCAAATACTTTCCTGTCAAGAAATCGCTTTCAGAGGTGTTTCATCCAGCCGACAAAGTGGTGAAGGCGGTTGACGATGTTTCATTCACCATCGCAAAGGGTATGACATTTGGTTTGGTTGGAGAGAGTGGATGTGGAAAAACAACTACAAGCAAGGTAATTCTCGGGCTTCTCAAACCCACGTCCGGACGAGTCCTTTTCCGGGGAATGGATGTATCCGGTAATCATTCGAAAAAGGAATCGCGCCAATACCACCGGGAGATTCAAGCCGTCTTTCAGGACCCTGCAGGGTCGCTGGATCCAAGGATGACGATCGGCAGAATAGTGAGAGAACCTCTCGATATCAACAATGAAGGCGACGAGCGAACAAGGGATGAGGTTGCGAGAAAAATGGTCGAAGCGGTGGGTTTGACTCAGGAGCAGTATGACCGGTACCCCCATGAACTCAGCGGGGGACAACAACAGCGGGTGGCTATTGCAAGGGCACTTGCGCTTCATCCCAAGCTTGTGATTTTGGATGAACCGGTTTCAGCGCTAGACATGTCGGTACGCGCTCAGATTCTGAACCTGCTAAAGGATTTGCAAAAGGAATTCGCGCTAACGTACCTATTCGTATCCCACGACCTTAGCGTCGTTCGGTACCTTTGCGATACGGTCTCGGTGATGTACCTCGGTCAAATTGTCGAGAGCTGCGAAACTCGCGAGCTTTTTGAAAACCCACTCCATCCCTACACAGAAGCGTTACTTGGTGCTGTCCCAATACCGGACCCAAGTAATCGCAGAATTCATGAGCCGCTTTCGGGGACAATTCCCAGTCCCCTAAATTTGCCGACTGGTTGTCGTTTTCATACTCGGTGCCCATCTTACATGGAAATTTGTTCGAAGGTTGAACCCAAGTTTATTGAAATCAAGAGCGGCCATTTTGTTTCATGCCACCTCTATTTCTCATAGTCATTCTCAAAGTAGAAACCCACCACATAGGGGGTCCGTTTCATCATATCGGAGAGTGTTGAAGCCAGTAATGTGCGCGGTCCCAGTTATCTCCGGTAGAACGGCGTCATATTCTCCAACTCGTGTTTCGGCAAGAATGCGCCCTTTGAACGTGGTTCCTAAGATACCCTCATGAATGAACGATTCTCCAACTCCGAGCTTACCTTGAGAATGTAGCAACGCTAATTTGGCGCATGTTCCCGTGCCGCAAGGCGATCTATCTAACTGTCCGTTGCCGAATACGACTACGTTTCTGGCATGAGCTTGCGGGTTCAGTGCTGCGCTTGAAAATTCCACAAGTTCCACTCGGCTAATGCTAGGCAGGTTTGGGTGGACCACCGAAACGGATTCATTCACGGCGTCTCTGATACGGAGCCCTGTCTCGATTATCTTGGATTTCTGCGATGGCTCGATCTCGACTCCTGCTTCCTTCGCTGTGACATGAGCGAAGAAGTTCCCTCCGAAAATTACGTCTGCTCGAATCGGTTTTCCAGACAGGTTGATGCTCAAAGTCTTTAGGACAAAAGCTGGCACATTCTCAAAACTCACCGATTCAACTCGCCCTTTCGCGTAGTGTGGATAGGTGACTACTACTCCAGCCGGCGTCTCTACTTTGATTCTATTCTTTCGTTGCACGAGCTTTTGTTCAACGGCGCAGGTTACCACGCCAATGATGCCGTGTCCGCACATTGTCAGATAACCGCCGTTATCCATGAAGACTACGCCCAAATCGCATTCTTTGGATGTTGGAGGGAATAGAAGAGCGCCAAACATGTCGTTGTGGCCGCGTGGTTCGTTCAGCAGGAATCTCCTAAACCAATCGTCACGTGATTGCAATTCTTTCTGGATTTCGGCCATCGTCTCTCCTTTAAACTTTGAGAACTTGGGTACTATTCTGGTGGGTTCACCGCAAGTGTGCGTATCGATGACGCGGTATTCTCTTATGCCTTTCAAATGATCCTCAGCCTACTACTTCCCTGAAGACTCGTATGAAATTCTCGCGAGATATGAACTGAAGGTCCCTTTCCGAAAGTCCCCGGCGTGACAGTTCGGCAATGACTGAACCGAGCTTGGAATGGTCCTCTATGCCTTTGACAAGTTGGAAGTTTGATGAGGGGTTTTCCCTTTGAAGATCTTCTAAGAAATAGTCATAGAAATCAGGGCCTAAGCCAACGTGCTCTGCGCCCGCCACCTCGACGGCGTGCTCAACGTGGTCGCAATATGTTTTCAGGTCGGGCATCATCATCATATCGGTTCCAGTGTTAACTGCAAATATGCCGATAATTCCATTCTTGTCAGCAACAGCGCGCAACTGATCATCAGTGAGAGAGCGCAGAGACTTGTGGCGTGATGTTGCTGTGTGAGAAACGATCAACGGCTTCTTGGCGACCTCAATTGTGCCCCAGAAACTCTTCGGAGCCATATGCGCGAGGTCCACAATTATTCTCAGCCGCTCCAACTCTACTACAACTTCATTCCCGAATTGAGTGAGACCACGTTCATCATTAATGTGATCCCAACCGTCCGCGAGAAGATTCCTTTGATTCCACATAAGCCCAAAGCATCGAACCCCTAGCCTATGAAAAACACGCAGAAGACCTAATTCGTCTTCAATTATTTCACCGCCTTCGACACCAAGGATGAGCCCAATTTTCCGTTCACGGCGTGCAGCTATCAATTCATGATGCGACATGACTAAGCGGAAACTTCTCGATTCCTTCAGATCCTCTAGGAGAGCGTCAACAATTAGCAGCCCCCTCTTGAGAGAGGCCGTTGGTTTATATTCACTCTCCACCCAGATTGGGACTATCAAATCTTGAACATGTCCCGTTCTGAGTTTCTCAAGATGATGCGTCTCCAGGACGGCGTGTTCGCCTCCTCTTCTCCTTCGGATAACATCCATCGGCAGATCCGCGTGCAGATCTACCAAATCATTTCGTTTTCTCAAAGCTGGAGCAGAGCCTCATAGCCCTTTTGGCAAGGCTTTGTCTTAAGGACAATTCTCAATTTCCCTCCATGATCCATTAAAGGAACGGTTCGTACTTCGTTGACCGGATGTACGACCCCGCTAGGAAAGCAGATGAAGGGCAAGCAGCAGTGTCGCTGCCGATAGTCGGTGTAAATGCGTATAGGATCCCAAGAGGTCAGGTCGTGTCTGGTTGTCATGGCAAAACTACTGAGCGTCAA